>Ga0310834_100004_pt1 | contig 1204291 bp, 1191 predicted proteins | sample SM_ome_2_FD_201314 | JGI IMG/M metagenome (GOLD analysis project Ga0310834, IMG submission 201314) | Sorghum-adapted microbial communities enriched on stacked mutant (SM) sorghum from Joint BioEnergy Institute, Emeryville, California... ... | reverse complement strand
TCGTCTTCGACGCGACCTCCTTCACCATCTGCGCGCCCATGTTCTCGAACTTGTCGGCGAGCTCGATCTCCTTGGCGACGGTGACGCCGTCCTTGGTGATGCGCGGCGCGCCGAACGACTTGTCGAGGACGACGTTGCGGCCTTTCGGGCCCAGCGTCACCTTCACCGCATTGGCGAGAATGTCGACGCCGCGCAGCATCCGCTCGCGCGCGTCGGAGTGAAAGCGAACTTCCTTCGCAGCCATGTTCCTAGCCCCTTTTGTTGATCAGGCAGCCTTCTTCGACGAAGCGCGAGAGCCCTCGATGACGCCCATGATGTCGGACTCCTTCATGATGAGCAGCTCTTCGCCGTCGATCTTCACCTCGGTCCCCGACCACTTGCCGAACAGGATCCTGTCGCCGGGCTTCACGTCGAGCGGCTGGACCTGGCCTTTCTCGTCGCGCGCGCCGGGGCCGACGGCGATCACCTCGCCCTCCATCGGCTTCTCCTTGGCGGTATCGGGAATGATGATGCCGCCGCGGGTGCGCTCGTCCTGCTCGATGCGGCGGACCAGCACGCGATCATGCAATGGACGGAAATTCATGACCGAAACCTCCTCCAATCGCTCCATATCGCGATATGCGCCTTGCTAGCACTCGCCGTCGGCGAGTGCCAAACGGAGTTAGGGAGGGGCTATCGGGGTGTCAAGAGCGGCTCACGAAAGGGCGAAGCGGCGCTGCGAGTCCTGACGAATCTGCTCGGCCAGGTCGCGCAAATACTGCGCTCGCTCGAGCAACCGGGCCGCCTCCTCTGGGCGCGATCGGGCCATGTCGGCGATCCGCTCGGCGGCCTCGAAGATCTTCTCGTAGGCGAAGGCGTCCTGATCCTCGTCCACCATCTCCAGCCTGCCTAAAGACTTCGAAAGGAAGTTTATCATCCACAATCAAGCAGATAAACAATTTTTTAATAAATTCGACTGTGGATTACGTGGAAATCGACAACAAGATTTCGACGCTTCCTCTATCAATACTTTTAGTATTGAAAGGCGGTCGTGCCAGCAATCAACCCGCCTCAACGAGTCCAGCGCGAGTCATAATCGCCATCCGTGCGAACGAGGATTCTCGTGCTATTGCTGGGTGTGGCCGCGTTGTCCGTAATCACGCCGCAAGGCTGCCGCTTTATTGTGCGGACCAAGGCGGGAAACTTGGATCCGTCAATTAGCAGCGTGAAGTCCAAATCTTGCCACAAGATCTGGAGGCTGTCGGGAAGGGATCGTCGCTCGGGGGCGGCAGAAAAATGGGGGCCGCCCTTTGGGGGGGCAGGGCGGCCCCCGCGGTGTATTGATCACCCTCGCTAGGCCAAAGGCCCAACATGACAAGGATAGTGGCTCGCATCCCCAGGATAAATGACCCATTGGGAGGAGGGGCGCGGCCTCACCAGAGGCGCTCCGCGAGGTCCCGCCGCCGCTCGTCGAGAGCGCAGAGCGCTTTCCGGGCCGACGCCTCGTCCGACCACCCGGCAGCCGCCGCTGCGGGATCGCTCGTGCCGCGTCCGTCCCGCGGACCGTCGCGAACCGGGTAGAACCGCCCGGCGCGGCGCTCGACCACCGCCCAGCGCCCATCGGCTTCGACGAGCACGTAGTTGTCGCGTTCCTCGACGATCCTCATGGGACGATCCTCATGGAAGGAGAACGTCGAGGCTCGGCGAGCAGTGCCGCCGCGTTCGGCGGCGCTGCGTCGGCGCCGAATCCGGGCTAGTGTGCGCGTCCATGACAAGACCGCTAGAGGGGCTTCTCGTCGTCTCGCTGGAGCAGGCGGTGGCGGCGCCGTTCTGCAGCTGCCGCCTCGCCGATGCCGGCGCCCGCGTCATCAAGATCGAGCGGCCGGAGGGCGACTTCGCCCGCGGCTACGACCGCGCCGCGCGCGGCCAGTCGAGCTACTTCGTCTGGCTCAACCGCGGCAAGGAGTCGGTCGTGCTCGACATCAAGCGCGCCGAGGACAAGGCGCTGCTCGAGCGCCTCATCGCCCGCGCCGACGTCTTCATCCAGAACCTCGCGCCCGGCGCCGCGGCGCGGGCCGGCTTCGACCCCGACGCGCTCCGCGCGCGCCATCCCCGCCTCATCGCCTGCTCGATCAGCGGCTACGGCGAGACCGGGCCCTATCGCGACATGAAGGCCTACGACCTTCTCATCCAGGCCGAGACCGGGCTCGCCGAGATCACGGGCCCGCCGGAGGCGCCGGGGCGGGTCGGCGTCTCGGTGTCGGACCTCCTCGCCGGGCTCAACGCCTATGCCGGGATCCTCGAGGCGCTCTACCGGCGCGAGCGGTCGGGCGAGGGCGCCCATATCCGGATCTCGCTCTTCGGCGCGACGGCGGAATGGATGGCCGTGCCGCTGCTCCATCACGATTACGGGGGCCGCGCGCCCGCCCGGATCGGCCTCGCGCACCCCTCGATCGCGCCCTACGGCGCCTTCACCTGCGCCGACGGCAAGAAGATCGTGATCTCGATCCAGAACGAGCGCGAATGGGTCCGGCTCTGCGCCGAGGTGCTCGGCCGCCCGGAGCTCGCGACCGATCCGCGCTTTTCCGACAACAACCGGCGCGTCGCCAACCGCCCGGCGCTCGACGGCCTCGTCGCCGAGGTCTTCGCGCGCGAGGCGCGCGAGGCGCTCGCGGCAAAGCTCTTCGCCGCCGGGATCGCGTTCGGCCGGCTCAACAGCGTCGCGGACTTCTCCGAGCATCCGCATCTCGCCCGCGTCGATGTCGAGACGCCCGAAGGCGTCGTCGCCGTCCCCGCGCCGCCCGGCGGGCTCGAGGGAGAGGCCGGCCGCGTTCCGGCGCTCGGCGAGCATACCGAGGCGGTAAGACGCGAGTTCGCCCCTTGACGGGCTGGCTCTACATGGCGGCCGCGATCGTGCTCGAGATCGGCGGCACGACCGCGCTCAAAATGTCGGACGGGCTCTCGCGGCTCGCGCCGTCCTTCGCGGTCGTCGTGCTCTACGCCGGGAGCTTCGCCTGCCTCGCCTTCGCGCTGAAGGAGGTCGAGCTCGGCGTCGCCTACGCGGTCTGGTCGGGGCTCGGCACCGCGGCGATCGCGGCGATCGGCATTCTCGTTTTCGGCGAGTCCGTCTCGGCGCTGAAGCTCGCCTCCCTCGCCCTCGTGATCGCCGGCGTCGTCGGCCTCAACCTCGCCGAAGCGAAGCCCTGACGGCGGAGATGCGCGCTACCGGGCGCGCGGCTTGGTGCGCGCCGTCGGCGGCGCCGCCATCGGATCCTCGGGCCACGGGTGCTTCGGGTAGCGGCCGCGCATCTCGGCGCGAACGCCGGGATAGGCGTTGCGCCAGAAACGCGCGAGGTCCTGCGTCACCTGGAGCGGGCGTCCCGCCGGCGAGAGGAGGTGCAGCACGACCGGCACACGGCCGCCAGCGACGCGCGGGGTCTCCGTCGCGCCGAACATTTCCTGAAGCTTCACCGCGAGCACCGGCCGGCCGCTCTCGTAGTCGAGCGCGGCGCTCCGGCCGCTCGGCACCGGAAGATGCGTCGGAGCGAGCGCGTCCACCCGCTTCGAGCCCTCCCAGCCGAGCATGTCGGCGAGCACCCGCGCGAGGTCGAGCCGCTCGAGCTGCGCCTTCCGCGTGATGCCCTCGAGATAGGGCGGCAGCGCCGCGAGCACCGCCTCATCGGAGAAATCGGGAAGGTCCTCGCCGAGCGCGCGGAGGAAGGCGACGCGCGCACGGAGCTGGCGCAGCGCCGGCGTCCACGGCAGGCCGATCTGGCGCACGCCCTCGAGCATCGCCGCCGCGGCGGCCTCGCGCGGCGGCTCCGCAGGCGCCTCGTCGAGCACGAGGTCGCCGAGCCTCGTCACGCGCCGCGCGACGACGGCCTCGGCCCGCGCGTCCCAGGCGACCTCGACCGTCTCGGCGAGGCGGTCGCCGAAGACCTCGTCGATCTCGGCGCGGGCGAGCGGCGCGGCGAGAAAGATGCGCGCCTCGCGCTGCGCGCCGTCGAGCGCGGCGACGGCGAGGTAGTCGGCGGCGGCGAGCGGGTCGGCAGGGTCGAGGAAGGCGCCGCTCCCGTGCGCGAGACGGAAGCGTCCGCCGCCGCCCGGCCGCCGCTGCGCGATCCGGTCGGGATAAGCGAGGGCGAGGACCGCGCCGACGCGGCCGTAATCGACGGCTTCGTCCTCGGCGATGCCGAGCTCGCGGCGCCAGCGCCGCGCCTGCTCGGCCGCCTCGCGCCCCGGCCGCTCGAGGAGGTGCCGCAGGTCCGTCTCGCGGCCGCGCGTCGCCTCGCGGGAGGAGAGGAAGCCGGCGACGGCGCAGGCGGTCGCGCTCCGCGCCGTCACCATCATATGCGCGAGGCGCGGATGCGCGCCGAAGCCGGCGATCTCGCGCCCGTGCGGGGTGATGCGGAAGTTCTCGTCGAGGGCGCCCAGCTCCTGAAGCAGCGTGCGCGCCTGCGCGAGCGCGGCCGCGGGGGGCGGGTCGAGCCAGGAGAGCGCCTCGGGCGCCGTGCCCCAGAGCGCGAGCTCGAGCGCGAGCGGCGCCAAGTCCGCCTCGCGGATCTCGGGGGCGCTCTGCGCGGGGCGAAGGCGGTGCTCGCGCTCGGTCCAGAGCCGCCAGCAGACGCCGGGGGCGAGGCGGCCGGCCCGGCCGCGGCGCTGATCGGCGGCGGCCCGGCTCGCCGTCACCGTCTCGAGCCGCGTCATCCCGGTGCGCGGGTCGAAGCGAGGAACGCGCGCCAGGCCCGAATCGACGACGACGCGCACGCCTTCGATCGTGAGGCTCGTCTCGGCGATCGAGGTCGCGAGCACGATCTTCCGGCGGCCGTGCAGTTCGGGGCGGATCGCCGCATCCTGCGCCGCCTGCGGCAGGTCGCCGTAGAGCGGGAGGACAGGGTCGAGGTCGCCGAGACGCTCGGCCACGCGCCGGATCTCGCGCCCGCCGGGGAGGAAGACCAAGACGTCGCCTTCGCTCTCGCCGAGCGCGCGGCGTACCGTCGCGGCGACCGCGTCCTCGATCGTGCGCCAGGGCGCGGGATCGACCCAGCGCGTCTCGACCGGGAAGGCGCGGCCCTCGCTGGTGACGACCGGCGCGCCGTCGAGGAGCGCCGCGACGGGCTCGCCGTCGAGCGTCGCCGACATGACGAGGAGGCGGAGGTCCTCGCGGAGCGCCCGCTTCGCCTCGAGCGCGAGGGCGAGGCCGAGGTCGGCCTCGAGGCTGCGCTCGTGGAACTCGTCGAAGACGAGAAGGCCGACATCCTCGAGCCCGGGATCGCGCTGCAGGCGCCGCACGAGGATGCCCTCGGTGACGACCTCGATCCGAGTTCTCGGGCCGACTTTCGTGTCGAGCCGCATCCGGTAGCCGACGGTCTCGCCCACGCGCTCGCCGAGAAGGCTCGCCATGCGGTGCGCGGCGCCGCGCGCGGCGAGGCGGCGCGGCTCCAGCATCACGATCTTGCGCCCGCCGAGCCACTCCTCGCCGAGCAATGCCAAGGGCACGCGGGTCGTCTTGCCCGCGCCGGGCGGCGCCTGGAGCACGGCGGCGCCGTGCTCGCAGAGCGCCGCGCGCAGCCGGGGCAGCGCCTCCTCGACCGGGAGTTCCATCGCGACGGGAGCCGGGCGGATCAACGGTGGGACTCGACGCGCACTCCGATCGATCGCGCCGAGCCGGGGCGCGGCGAGTCGAAAACGCCGGCGCCAATCGCCTTCATGCCGATCGAGCGAGGGTGAGACACAGCCGCAAAATATGGCTGGTCACGGGTCGAGCGACAAACCGGGGCGGCTCGCGCCGCCCCGGCCGTGCGTCGAGCTTTCGAAAAGGCCCTCCCTACGCCGCCTTCTTCAGCGCCTGATCGAGATCGGCGATGAGGTCGTCGGCAGTCTCGAGGCCGATCGAGATCCGCACCACGTCGGGGCCGGCGCCGGCGGCCAGCTTCTGCTCGTCGCTGAGCTGCCGGTGCGTCGTCGAGGCGGGGTGAATGATGAGCGAGCGCGTGTCGCCGATATTGGCGAGGTGCGAGAAGATCTCGACGCTCTCGACCAGCTTGACGCCCGCCTCGTAGCCGCCCTTGAGGCCGAAGGTGAAGACGGAGCCGGCGCCCTTCGGCAGGTACTTCTTCGCGAGCCTGCGATAGGGGCTCGATTCGAGGCCGGCATAGCTGACCCAGCCGACCGCCGGGTGCTGCTCGAGGAATCGTGCGACCTTCTCGGAATTGGCGACGTGCCGCTCCATGCGCAGAGGCAGCGTCTCGATTCCGGTGATGGTGAGGAAGGCGTTGAACGGGGCCATCGCCGCGCCGAGATCGCGCAGGCCGAGGGCGTGCCCTGCGACCGTGAAGGCGAGATCGCCGAAGGTCTCGTAGAACTTGAGCCCGTGATAGGCCGGCTCGGGATCGGTGAGGCCGCGGAACTTCGGCGAGGACGACCAGTCGAACTTCCCGCTGTCGACGACGATGCCGCCCATCGAGTTGCCGTGGCCCGAGAGGAACTTCGTCGTCGAGTGGATGACGAGCGTCGCGCCCCACTCGATCGGGCGGCAGAGATAGGGCGAGGCCATGGTGTTGTCGACGATGAGCGGGATCCCCGCCTCTTTCGCGATCGCGGCGATCGCCTCGAGGTCGGTGACGACGCCGCCCGGATTGGCGAGGCTTTCGACGAAGATCGCCTTGCACTTCGGCGTCATCGCGCGCTTGAAGTTCTGCGGGTCGTCGGGATCGACGAAGATGACGTTCCAGCCGAACTTCTTGAAGCTGCGGCCGAACTGCGTGATCGATCCGCCGTAGAGCTTCGTCGAAGCGAGGAACTCGTCGCCGGGCTCCATGAAGGCGAAGAAGGCGAGCATCTGCGCGGCATGGCCCGATGCGCAGGCGACGGCGCCGCGCCCGCCCTCCAAATTGGCGACGCGCTCCTCGAGCACCGAGACGGTCGGGTTGGTGAGGCGCGAGTAGATGTAGCCGTAGGTCTGAAGGTTGAAGAGCGAGGCGGCGTGATCGACGTCGTCGAAGACGTAGGACGTCGTCTGATAGATCGGCGTCACGCGCGCGCCGGTGGTGGGATCGGGCGCCGCGCCGGCGTGGATCGCGCGCGTCTCGAAACCCGGTGTCTTCTGGTCCGCCATACTTCTCAACCCTTCTTCAGCCGTTTGGAGGAAAAGCCGCCGCCGGAAACGCCCGGCCAGCCGCCCGCGCCAGCGGCGCGCTTGGAGGATATGATCCCCGAATTGATGCCGCTCCAGGAGAGCTCGCCGTGGAGGCGCGACCACTCGATCTTGGGGCAGCGGTTCATGACGACCTTGAGACCCGCCGCCTCGGCGCGCGCAGCGGCTTCGTCGTTGCGCACCCCGAGCTGCATCCACACGACCCTGGCGCCGATCGAGATCGCCTCTTCGACGATCGGACCGGCAGCCGCCGAGTTCCGGAAGATGTCGACCATGTCGACCTTCTCCGGAATCTCGCTGAGACGCGCGTAGACGCGCTCGCCGAGGATCTCCTGTCCGGCGGCGGCAGGGTTCACCGGAATGATGCGGTAGCCTTTCCCCTGGAGATATTTCATCGCGAAGTAGGAAGGCCGATTCCAGGTCGGGCTGGCGCCGACCATCGCGATCGTCTTCACTCCGTCGAGGACTTCCCGCAGGTAGGAATCGGAGTATTGCTCGTGGTCCATCGCCGGGTATTTGCCCTGCCTGCCGGGGGGTGCGTCAAGCGATGCGACTCCGCGCGCACGCCCCCGATGCGTTCGAAACGATGAGGAATTCATGACCGACATCGCCGATCTCTCCGCCGCCGAGCTCGCCGCCGCGTACCGAAAGGGCGCCTTGTCGCCGGTCGAGGCGGTCGACGCCGTGCTCGCGCGCATCGCCGCGCGCGAGCCGGAGCTGAAGGCGATGTACGTCGTCGACGCCGAAGGGGCGCGCGCCGCCGCGCGCGCTTCTGCCGCGCGCTGGCGCGAAGGCGCTGCGCTCGGGCCGCTCGACGGCGTCCCGGTCACGATCAAGGAGAACATCGCCACGCGCGGCGTCCCTGTGCCGCTCGGCACTGCCGCGACCGAGCTCGTGCCCGCCGCCGAGGACGCGCCGCCTGCGGCGCGGCTGCGCGAGGCCGGCGCGGTCCTCCTCGGCAAGACGACGATGCCGGATTACGGGATGCTCTCCTCGGGCCTTTCGAGCTTCCATCCGCTGACCCGCAATCCCTGGGATCTCTCGAAGAACCCCGGCGGATCGAGCGCCGGGGCGGGCGCCGCCGGAGCGGCGGGCTACGGGCCGCTCCACGTCGGCACCGACATCGGGGGCTCGATCCGGCTTCCCGCCGGCTGGTGCGGCCTCGTCGGGCTGAAGCCGAGCTTCGGCCGCGTGCCGGTGGACCCGCCCTATTACGGGCGCGTCGCGGGGCCGATGACGCGGCGCGTCGAGGACGCCGCGCTGATGATGAGCGCGCTCGCACGGTCCGATGCGCGCGACTACATGAGCCTGCCGTTCGAGCCGATCGAGTGGCAACGCCTCGAAGGGGACGTGAAGGGCCTGAGGCTCGGCCTCCTCCTCGACGTCGGCGTCGGCCTGCCGCCGGAGCCCGAGGTGGCGCAGGCGGTCGAGGCGGCGGCGAAGGCGTTCGAAGGAGCCGGCGCGGCGGTCGAGACGATCCCGCCGTTCCTGACGCGCGACATGCTCGACGGGCTCGACCGTTTCTGGCGCATGCGGGCGCTCCTCGATCTCGAGGCGCTGACGCCCGAGCGGCGCGCCAAGGTGCTGCCCTACATCCGTGCCTGGGCGGAGCCCGCCTCGGGCTACACCGCGCACGAGGTCTTCACCGGCTTCAGCCAGATGAACAAGATGGCCGCCGCGGCGAATGCCGCGTCCAGCCGCTACGACTACGTGCTCTCGCCGACGGCGCCGATGCCGGCCTATCCTGCCGAGCTCGCCTCCCCGCTCGACGACCCCCAGCGCCCGTTCGAGCACATCGGCTTCACCGTCTCCTTCAACATGTCCGGCCAGCCGTCGCTCTCGATCAATTGCGGCTACACCTCCTCGGGACTTCCCATCGGGCTTCAGATCACGGGGCGCCGCTTCGACGATCTCGGCGTGCTGCGGCTCGCCCGCGCCTACGAGGAGCTTCGGCCGCCGCAGCGCCCCTGGCCGGCGTGAGGCGCCGTCACTCGGCCGCGCTGCGGACCGCGCCGGAGCCCTCGACCGCGCTTTCCGCGCGCGCGAGGATGCGCGCCAGCGCGTCCTGAAGCGAGGTGACGACCTCGTCGGCGCCGGTCGTCGCGGCGGCGTTGCGCTGCGATGCCTGCTCGGGCGTCATCGTCCAGAACGCGGCGATCACGTGCGCCGCCGGGATCCGTCGCCGCAGCCGGCGCACGAGATAGCGCGCATTGGTGAGGCTGCGCGCGTCGAGATAGGAGGCGCAGACGACCTGGACGCCCGTCGCGTCGAGCCCGGCGAGATTGGCCGGAAGCGCGGCCTCGCAGGGAACGACGCGCGCGCCCAGCCCGTGCCTTTCGAGAAGGTCGGCCAGGAGGAGGCCGACGGCCTCGTCGAGAGGCCCTCGCCCGGCGACGCAGAGCACCGGCTTCTGGCGCCACTCGGGCGGCAGCCGGTCCGCGTCGATGACGGACGGCGAAGGCCGCTCCTGCCCCTCGGCGGGAACGTCCTCGTGGTCGGCGAGCTCGGCGCAGAGATCGGCGACGGTGTCGCGGATGAGGCGGCGGCGCTCCTGGTCGAGGGCGCCGCGATTGACGTCGTACTGCGCGAGCGCGAGCGCCTGAAGGGCGACGCCGCCGTAGAAGCCGAGGAGAGGCCGCTCCTTGAGGATCTGCTCTGCCTGCTCCGCCGCCTCGTCCGGATCGTGCGCGAGCATGCGCTGGTAGAGGCTTTCCTCCGGCGCGAGCGGCGGCGTGTCGCCGAGCAGCACGTCGAGAAACTCGAAGTGCTCGACGTGACGCCCGAGGACGACGAGGCACATCGTCAGCGGCGTCGAGAGGAGAAGGCCGACCGGACCCCAGAGCAGCGTCCAGAAGGTCGCGGCGACCACGACCGCGACGGCCGAGAGCCCGGTGCTGTGGCCGTAGAGCAAGGGCTCGATCACCTGGCCGACGAGCGGCTCGACCACGGCGAAGAGGCCGAGCGTCCAGAGGACCATCGACCAGCCCGGATCGACGGCGAGCGCGAGAAGCGCCGGAAACGCGGCCGCGAGCGGGGCGCCGATGTAGGGAACGAAGCGCAGCACCATCGCCAGCACGCCCCAGAGCACCGGGCTCGGAACCCCGATCAGCCAGAGCCCGATCCCGATGACGACCCCGAAACCGGCGTTCAAGGCGGTCTGAAAGAGGAGATAGCGGCTGAGGCGCCGCGCGCCGTCGTCGAGCGCGCGCGTCGTCCGCTGCAGGTCGCGCGAGCCCGCGAGGCTGATGAAGCGGTCGCGGAGGTCCTCGCGCTGGAGAAGGATGAAGACGAGAAAGACGAGGACGATGCCCGCCGTCGCGAGCGGCTCCAGAAGCGGCCCCGCGACGCTCTCCGCCACCTCGATCGGCCCCGGCTCCGGCTCGACGACCTGGACGGGAAGAGGCTCCGGCCCGGCGGCCGGCGCTTCGGTCGCCCCGGGCGCCGGGGAACCGGGGCCGGCGATCTCCTCGCCGAGATTTTTCAGCATCGAGGAGGCGCGCTCGACGACGCCGCTGCCGGCCGCGCTGCCGCGCAGCAGCTTGATCTTCTCGACGATGTTGTACTGGTAGCGCGGCAGATCCTCGGCGAGATAGACGAATTGCGAGCCGATCACGGCGCCGATGCCCGAGATCACCAGCACCGCGAGGAGCACGGCGACCAGCACCGAGCCGACGCGGCCGAAGCGCCAGCGGCGCAGCAGCAGCGCGAGCGGCGCGAGCGCGAAGCTGAGAAGGATCGCGAGCGCGAGGGGCACGAAAACGCCGCGCCCGAAATAGAGCGCGGCGACGACGATCGCGCCGACGACCGTCAGCCGGAACGGCGACGGCGCGCCGGCGGTGGCTTCGAGCGCGGGCGCGTCGGTCGATGGCGGACGGAGGGCGGCGGACATCGGCGGACCTTCGGGCAGCGATCGGCAGCCGCGCGAAGGCGGCCCCGGGAATCGCTAACGCGGTCCGTCGACGATCGTCTCTTCCGGGGAACCTCGACGCGCCGAGTCGCTAAGGCTTCGCCCAGGGCATCGGGCGCTTGGCGATGAACGCGTCGATGCCGGCCTCGGTCTCGCGCAGCAGCATGTTCCGCGTCATCACCTCGGCCGTGTAGCGGTAGGCCTCGTCGAGGCCGAGCTCCGCCTGACGGTAGAACGCCTCCTTGCCGATCGCGACCGCCGCGCCGAGCTTGCCGGCGATGGTCGAGGCGAGGGTCGAGACCGCCTCGTCGAGCGCTTCGGGAGCGACCACGCGGTTGACGAGCCCTACCTTCTCGGCGTCCTCGGCGGAAAGCATCTCGCCGGTCAGCAGCATTTCCATCGCCTTCTTCCGCCCCACGTTGCGCGAAAGCGCCACCATCGGGGTCGAGCAGAAGAGGCCGATATTGATGCCGTTGACCGCGAAGCGCGCGGCGGAGGAGGCGACCGCGAGGTCGCAGGAGGCGACGAGCTGGCATCCGGCCGCGGCCGCGACGCCGTGAACGCGCGCGATCACCGGCTGCGGCAGCCGCACGATCCCCGTCATCACGCGCGCGCACTGCGCGAAGAGCGCCTCGTAGGCCTGGCGGCCCGGGTTGGCGCGCATCTCCTTCAAATCGTGCCCGGCGCAGAAGCCCGGCCCGTTGCCCGCGACGACGACGACCTTCACCGAGCGGTCGGCGCGCAGCCGCTCGATCTCCTCCTCGAGCGCGGTCAGGAGCGCGACGGAGAGCGCGTTGCGGGCCTCGGGCCGGTTGAGCGTCAGCGTCGCAATCCCGTCGGCGTCGTTGCGCAGCAGGATGTTCTCGGTCATGTCTACCTCCGCCGACTAATCTAGGCGGCAGGGGCGAGGGAAGGCGAGGGGGAGATGACGCGAATCACGCCGGAGCGGTTCCAGGAGATCGTGCGCGAGACGTTGCCGTTCGCCGCCTCGTTCGGGGCCGAGATCCTGGAGCTGGAGGAGGGCCGTGCCCGCTTCCGCCTCCCGTTCAAGGGGGACATGACGCGTCAGGGCGGCACGATCGCCGGCCCGATCATGATGGCGTTCGCGGACATGGTGATGTACGCGGTCGTGCTCTCGCGCCTGCCCGACGCGGTGGCGTCGGTCACGAGCAACCTCACCATCAACTTCCTGCGCCGGCCCGGCCAGACGGCGATGATCGCCGAAGGGCGCATGCTCCGGCTCGGCCGCCGCCTCGCTTTCGGCGAGGTCGAGCTCTTCTCCGAGAACGATCCCGACATGGTCGCGCACGCCACGCTGACCTATGCGCTGCCGGGGCGGTAATATGTTACCACATGCGTAGAATGCTTGACTTTCCAAGGCTGCGCGGGCATATCAGCGCGCTCCCGCGAAAGAACGGCCGATGAAAACCTATACCGCCAAGCCTTCCGACATCGAGAAGAAGTGGCTTTTGATCGACGCCGACGGGCTGGTGCTCGGGCGTCTTGCCTCGCTCGTCGCCATGCGGCTGCGCGGCAAGCACAAGCCGACCTATACGCCGCACATGGACTGCGGCGACCACGTGATCGTGGTCAACGCCGAGAAGGTGCAGCTGACCGGCCGCAAGGCGGACCAGAGCGTCTTCTACTGGCACACCGGCTATCCGGGCGGCATCAAGAGCCGCACCAAGGGTGCGATCCGCGCCGGCAGGCATCCCGAGCGGCTGATCGAGAAGGCGGTCGAGCGGATGATACCGCGCGGCCCCCTCGGGCGGCGGATCATGAGCCATCTGCGGGTCTATGCCGGACCGTCCCATCCGCATGAGGGGCAGAACCCCGAGAAGCTCGACGTCGCCGCGATGAACCGGAAGAACAAGCGAGGCTGAGCCGATGGCCGACCTGCAGACCTCTCTCGCCCAGCTCCGCTCCCGCATGCAGCAGCAGGCGACGCCTGCCGCGCCGCAGCCCGGCGAGCCGCCGAAGCACGAGCGCAAGCTCGACGCGCTGGGCCGGGCATACGCCACGGGCAAGCGGAAGAACGCGGTCGCGCGCGTCTGGCTGAAGCCGGGCTCGGGCAAGATCACCGTGAACGGACGCGACAGCGAGATTTACTTCGCGCGTCCGGTTCTCCGCATGCTGATGAACCAGCCCTTCGTCGTCGCCAACCGGACGGCGCAGTACGACGTCGTCTGCACCGTCAGCGGCGGCGGGCTTTCCGGGCAGGCCGGCGCGGTGCGGCACGGCATCTCCAAGGCGCTCACCTATTACGAGCCGGAGCTGCGCCCCGTTCTCAAGAAGGGCGGCTTCCTCACCCGCGACGCGCGCGTCGTCGAGCGCAAGAAGTACGGCAAGGCGAAGGCCCGCCGGAGCTTCCAGTTCTCGAAGCGCTGATCGCTCGCGGGACCGATCGGCACGAAAAGAGAGGGCGCCCCCGCGGGGCGCCCTTTGCGCATCAGGAGACCGGATCATGAAGGACAAGAGCAAGAGCGTGCGGATCGCGATCCTCGGCGCCAGCGGCTATACGGGCTCCGAGCTCCTGCGCATCCTCGCCGCGCATCCCGCGGCCGAGATCGCCGCGCTCACCGCGGAGCGCTCCGCCGGAAAGCCGATCGAGGAGGTCTTCCCGCATCTCTGGGGCCGCGGCCTGCCGCGCCTCGTCAAGAACGACGAGGTGGACTGGAGCGGCGTCGACCTCGTCTTCTGCGCCCTGCCGCACGGCACGACGCAGGAGGTGATCGCGGCGCTGCCGCGGCATCTGCGCATCGTCGATCTCTCGGCGGACTTCCGGCTCGCCGACATCGAGACCTACGCGCAGTGGTACGGCCATGCGCACCGCGCGCCGGAGCTTCAAAAGGAGGCGGTCTACGGCCTCACCGAGCTCGCGCGCGCAGCCATCGGCAACGCGCGGCTCGTCGCCAACCCCGGTTGCTATCCGACGTCGGCGCAGCTCCCGCTCGTGCCGCTCGTCGAAAAGGGGCTGATCGACGCCGACGACATCGTGATCGACGCGAAGTCGGGCGTGACGGGCGCCGGACGCGAGGCGAAGCAGACGAGCCTCTTCGCCGAGGTCGCCGAAGGCATCCACGCCTACGGCGTCGCCAATCACCGCCACGCGCCCGAGATCGAGCAGGGTCTCTCGGCGGCCGCCGGGCGGCCGATCATCGTCAACTTCACGCCGCACCTCATGCCGATGAACCGCGGCATCCTCTCGACGATCTACGTGCGTCTGGCGGGCGGGGCCGCGCTCGGCGATCTCCGGCGGACGCTCGAGCGCGCCTACGAGGGCGAGCCCTTCGTGCGCGTCCTGCCGGAAGGGATGCTGCCTTCGACGCGGCAGGTGCGCGGCACCAATCTCTGCCTCATCGGGCTTTCCAAGGACCGCGTGAGCGGGCGCGCGATCCTCGTCTCGGCGATCGACAACCTCGTCAAGGGCGCCTCGGGCCAGGCGGTGCAGAACATGAACGCGATGCTGGGGCTCGACGAGACGACGGGGCTCGCGACCGAGCCGCTCTTTCCGTAAGGTCCGAAGGCATGGGCCTCATCCTTCCCTATCTCGACAAGCGGCCGCGCGTCGATCCGGCGGCCTGGGTCGCGCCGACCGCGGCGGTCGTCGGCGACGTGACGCTGGCGGCCGGCGCCAACATCTGGTTCGGCTGCACGCTGCGCGGCGACGTCTCCTTCATCACCGTGGGCGAGAACTCGAACGTGCAGGACGGCACGGTCGTCCACGTGTCGACCGGCAAGCCCGGAACGCGGATCGGCGCCAACGTGACGATCGGGCACATGGCGCTCATTCACGCCTGCGTGCTCGAGGACGGCTGCTTCGTCGGCATGAAGGCGTGCATCAGCGACGGCGCGGTCGTCGAGAGCGGCGCCATGGTGGCCGCGGGCGCGCTCGTGACGCCGGGCAAGCGGGTGAAGACGGGCCAGCTCTGGGCCGGCACCCCGGCGCGCTTCGTGCGCGAGCTCACCGACGCCGAGCGCGCCTACATCGCCGAGGTCCCGCTGCGCTACGTCGCGTACGCCGAGGAATACCGGCGCGCGGGCGTTCTCTAGCTACTTGTTCAGCAGCCCGCGCAGGAGGTCGCCGGGCTTCGGCGCGGACGGCTTCGGCTCCGCCGGGGCCGGCTGCTGCGCTCCCGGCGCTCCCGGTACCTGAACGCCCGGAATGCGCTGAAGGAGGCTGCCGGGGTCTTTCAGCTGCTGGCCGATCGCGGCGCCGAGATCGGGCTGGTAGGAGAGATTGTCCCAGGGGCCGCGCACGATCACCGGGACCATGATGCCGCTGACATCGGTGCGCCCGCCCTGGCCTTCGAGGCTCGCCACCGCCTTCGGCGTCACGCGGTAGTCGACCGTGCGCTGCGGCAGATCGACCTTCCCCGCGCCCTCCACGCGCAAGAGCGGCGATTTCAAGGTGAGGTCGTTGTTCGAGAGAATCCCCTTGGCGATGGTGAAGGTCCCCGCGAGCTCCGAGAAATCGGTCTGCTGCGGCCCCGCCGCCGAGGGGTCGAAGGCCGACGTGATGTTCCGCACCATGGCGGCGATGTTGATTCCCTTGATCGCGCCGTCGGTGAAGGAGAGCGCGCCCTTGCCGTCGAGGGAGCCGACGATCTCGCGCTGGCTCCTGCCCGAGCCCGCGACGTCGAACTCGAGCGCGCCGGTGCCGGTGAGGCGTTCGAAGCCTGCCGCATCGCGCAGCAGCGGCTCCGCCTGGATCCCGCCGAGCTTGAAGGAAAGCGCGAGGGCCGGCCGTCCCTTGCGGTCCTCGATCGTGACCTTTCCGGTCCCCTGGCCCTGATAGAGCGCGAGATCGGTGAGATCGACGGCGAGCTTCCCGTCGGCGAGGCGCACCTTCACCGCGCCCTTGTCGATGGTGATCTTGCGGTAACGGATGCCGGTCGCCGAGAGGTCGAGATCGGCGTCGGCGGCATGGAGCGCGGCGAGCTCGATCGGCTCCTCGCTCCACCCCGAGGCGGCGGGCGGCGCCGACTTGTCGGCGGGCGCTCCCGGCTTTGCCGCGGGCTCCGTCTCGGGGCCGAGATAAGGATTGAGGTCGAGGTTCTCGACGGCGAGCTTGCCGGCGACGCGCGGCCGCTTGCCGGTCGTGTCCGCCTCGACCGCGCCCGTCGCCTTGATCTGGTCGAGCGCGAGCCGCGCATCGGCGAAGGCGTATTTCCCGTCCTTCGCGTTCAGCTTCCCGCTGAGCGAGAACGGGCCGAGCCCGCCGCCGCCGTTGTCGGGCAGCGGCGATCCGACCCATTCGGCGAGGGCGCGCACCGAGGGCACGTCGAGCTGGAGGTCGCCGCTCAAGGCCGGGAGCGCCGCGGTGCCGACGAGGCCGAGCGAGACGGGCTCGGCGGCGAGCTTCACCGAGATCGGCGTCGACGCGCTCTCGAGGAGCGCGCGGGCGCGGTCGGCCTTCGCCGTGAGCTGCACGCGCTTGCCCCGCCAGACGAGAGCGCCGTCGACGTTCACGGGCGCATCGAGGCTCGGAAGCTTCACGGCGACGTCGACGTCGCTCGCCTCGTGCCGCACGTTGCTGCGCTGGTCGACATAGGTGACGCGGCCGTTCTCGATCTTCACCTCGCCGAGGCGGAGCTCCTGCAGCGCCGGCGCGGAACTCCTTCCGGCCGCATCCTTCGGCGCGGGAGTCTTCTCCCCGCCGCCCGCGGCCTCGAACTGCCAGTTGGGCCTGCCCTGCTTGTCGATCTCGAGATGGATCACCGGCTCGACGAGGACGAAGCGGTCGACCGCGACTTCGCCGGAGAGGAGGGGCAGGACCTGAAGCTGCACCTCGAGCTTCGCGAGCGTCGCCATGTCCTTCTCGGCCGCGCCCGGGGCGTTCGAGAAAGAGACTTTCTCGGCCTCGAGCGCGAGGCGCGGGAGGATCGAGACCTGCACCGGCCCGTCGATGCGCAGGTCGCGGCCGGTGGCCGACTTCACCTGCGCCACGAGCTGGTCCTTGTAGACCCCCGCCGGGATGAAGAACGGCGCCGCGACCGCGATCACGACGAGGAGGAGGACGACGACCGCGAGGCCGATGAGGAGCTTTTTCATGCGCGCGCCTTGAGGATGTCACGGATCTCGCTGAGGAGCGCGACCTCGGGCGGCGGCGGCGGCGCCTCCTTGGGCGTGCTCTTCGCGATCCGGTTGATCTGTTTCACGAGCAGGAAGATCGCGAACGCGACGATGATGAACCTGATCACGGCGTTGAGGAAAAGGCCGTAGTTGATCGTGACCGCGCCCGCCTTCTGCGCCTGTTCGAGCGTGTCGAACGAGCCGCCCTTCAGGGTCAAGAAATGGTTGCTGAAGTCGATGCCGCCGGTCAGAAGCCCGAGCACGGGCGTCAGGATGTCGGTGACGAGCGAGTTGACGATCGCCGTGAACGCTGCGCCGATGATGACGCCGACCGCGAGGTCGATGACGTTGCCGCGCATCGCGAATTCGCGAAATTCCTTGAGCATCTCCTTGAGCATGACCAATGCCTTATTGGTGGTTCCGCCGGCAGAGCCTAATCAATCTGGACGGTAGAGCGCCAAGGCAAAAACGGTCTATGAGGACCGCGGCGCCGCTCTGCGGCGTCAAGATGCGCGTCGATCCACTATGCTCCAATTCCGAGGCCGCGGGCAGCCCCGCCACGTTTCCTGCCGCGTGGCGCGACGATGCCATGCCGCGTGTCAGTCCTCTGCCTGCACCAGGACGTAGCTGCCCGGCGCGTTCTCGATTGGCTTCAGCTTGCCGTCGCCGGGGACCCGCGCATCGACCTCGCCGCCGGCATATTCCCCGACCCAGTTCTCCCAGTGGGGCCACCAGGAATCGTTCACGTGGGTCGCCTTCGCGAGCCACGCCTCCGGCGTCTTCTCGATGCGGTCGCTCCGCCAATGCCCGTATTTCGAGCCGGGCGGGTTGACGACGCCGGCGATATGGCCGGAAGCGGCGAGCGTGAACGTGACCGGCCCCTTGTAGATTTGCGTCGCGGCGTAGGTGCTCTTCCAGGGCGCGATGTGATCCTCGCGCGTGGAGAGGAGAAAGCTCGGCGTTTCGATCTTGTAGAGATCGATCGGCACCCCGCCGAGCTCGATGCCGCCCGGGATCACCAGCTTGTTCTCCTGGTACATGTTGCGCAGGTAGAACGAGTGCATCGCATAGGGCATGCGGGTCGAATCGGCGTTCCAGTAGAGGAGATCGAACGGGAACGGGTCCTTGCCGAGAAGGTAGTTGTTGACCACGAACGACCAGATGAGGTCGTTCGCCCGCAGCATGTTGAAGGTCGTCGCCATCTCGCTGCCCTTGAGATAGCCGCTCTTCCTCATGCGCTCCTCGAGGGCCGCGAGCTGCTCCTCGTCGATGAACACCGACAGCTCGCCGGCCTCCGCGAAATCGACCATCGTGACGAGATAGGTCGCGCTCTTGAACCGGTCGTCGCCCTTGGCGGTCATGTAGGCGAGGGTGCAGGCGAGAAGCGTGCCTCCGAGGCAGTAGCCGATGACGTTGGCCTCGCGCTCGCCGGTCGCCTGCTCCATCGCGTCGAGCGCGGCGAGCGGGCCCTCGAACATGTAGTCCTCGAAGCTCTTCTGCGCGAGCCGCTCGTCGGGATTGACCCAGGAGACGACGAACACCGTATGGCCCTGCTCGACCGCCCAGCGGATGAAGGAGTTCTTCGGCCGGAGATCGAGGATGTAGAACTTGTTGATCCAGGGCGGGATGATCAGCAGCGGCCGGCGCTTCACCTTCGGCGTCGCGGGATCGTACTGGATGAGCTGCATGAGGTCGTTCTGGTAGACGACCTTGCCGGGCGTCACGGCGATGTTCTCGCCGACCTTGAATGCCTCCATGTCCGTCATCTTGATCGCGAGCCGGCCCTTGCCGCGTTCGAGATCGTCGAGGAGGTTCTGAAGCCCTTTGACGAGGTTCTCGCCGCCGCTCTCGATCGTCGCCTTCAGCACCTCGGGGTTGGTGAGGACGAAGTTCGAAGGCGCGATCGCGTCGACGAACTGCCGCGTGTAGAAGTCGACCTTCTTCGCCGTCTTCTCGTCCATTCCGTCGACGGAGCGCACCGTGTTCTGCATCCAGCGCGCCGTGAGGAGATAGCTCTGCTTGATGAAGTCGAAGAGCGTGTTCTCGCTCCAGGCGGAGTCCTTGAAGCGGCGATCGCCGGGCGGGGGCTCGACGACCGGCTCGGCCTCGCCGCCGAGGAAGCGCTGCGTCGTCCGCTGCCACAGCGTCAGATAGTCGTTCCAGAGCGACATCTGCGCCTGCACGATCCGCGCGGGATCGGCCATCATGCGCGCGGTCATCTCGAGGAACGCGCCGCCGATGTTGAGCGGATCGGCCATGCTGGCGCCGCCGTCGGTCACGGGCAGGTTCTGGCGCTTCAACCAGTCCGCGACGAGCCGCTGGCTGCGTTCGGCGATCTCGGCCATCGAGCGGGACAGCTCGACCGGATCTGGCATCTTCGTCTCGCGGCTCTCGCTGTCGTTCATCTGGCAGGGCTCGTGGCTGCGATGCTTGTTGCCTAGATATGGCGGCTTCTAATACACCAGCGTAGGGGGTCGGGACAGAATTGAAGGGCGGAGCGATGCGGCGTTTCTCGGGCAGGATGGCGGGGGCGGCATTGGCCGCGATGCTGCTCGCCTCGTGCTCGACCGTGGTGGATGCGGTGCGCGACGTGACCGGGACGTCGAAGAACGACCCCGGGCCGGAAGCCCGAAACACGCGCAATCTCGAGTCCGGCAGCGAGCGGCCCTTTCCGAATCTCGGCACCGTGCCGCCGCCGCCGGTCCGCGCCCTCAGCACCGCCGAGCGGGAGGCGCTGCAGAAGAGCCTCGCGGCCGATCGTGCGAACGCGAAATACATCGACGAGCAGCTTCGCGCCGGCCAGACCGCCTTTGCGCCGCGCCCGGCACCGCGGCCGATGCCGCCGCCGGCCGAGGAAGCAGCGCAGGCCGCAGCGTCGCCGCCCGCGGCTGCTGCGCCGCAGCAAGCAACGCCGTCCGCCGCGGAGAGTTCGCCCGCGCCGGCCGCGAGCGAGCCTGTCCCGGCTCCGGCCCCTGCTCCGGCGGCGCCGAGCCCCGTGGCCGCCGCCCCGTCGCGCGAACCGTCGCCTGAGCCGCCGCCTGCCGCAGCGCCGCGGACGCCGGTCGAGGTGCAGGAGCTTCCGAACGAGGCGCCGGGCGTCCCGCCGGAGGTGCGCAGCGTTCCCGAGCCGGAGGCGCCGCGGCCGGCGCCGCCGCCGCCGGTTCTCGCCGGACCAGGAGCTCCCGCCGCGCCGCCGCCGGCTTCCGTCCAGCGCGCGGCGCCGGCGCCGTCGTCGCCGCAACTCGCCTCCCTGCCGCCCGGCCGGCCGGTTGCCGAGATCGCCTTCCCGCGCGATTCAGCGGCGCTGCCGGGCTCCGACCGCTCCCGGATCGAGGAGATCGCGGCAGCGCAGCGAGCACGGGGCGGCATCGTCCGTGTCGTGACCGAGGCGGCGCCGGCCGGCGGCGCGGACGGCGCGCTCGCCGCTTTCGGCCTCGCGCTCGACCGGGCGAACGCGGTCGCCCTGGCCCTCGCCGAGGCGGGCGTGCCGCAGCAGAGCATCCAGGTCGAGACTGCGCCGCCCGGCCGCGCGCCCGGCCGGGCGCGGGTCTATCTTCTGAACTGAGGCGTGCGGAAATCCCGGAGAGGGGCCGGGCGGCGCCCTGCGGGGCTCAGCTGCGCCAGAACGGCTTTTCGGCCTCGCGGGCGATCTCGGCGCGGCTGATGCCGATGTCGCGCAAGAGGCGGTCGTCCATCAGGGCGAGCAGGCGACGCTGGCGTGCCCGCTCCTGCCAAGCGAGCACGATCTCGACGAGCGCCACGAGGCCGAAGGAACGGCGGCTCTTGACGTCGATCCCTGCGGTGCAAGCAACAGTCCGATTCATGTTCGACCTCCGATCGGCCGAGAGTGGCGCCGGGGCCTTCGATCCGCTTTCCGGCGTTTGCTGTCGAAGCAGAGATATCGCTGCGCAGCTCTGGCGCAAAACGATCGTTTTTCACATGTTCCATTAGAGAAACTAATGGAGATCCGATGCGCCGGCTGCCGCCGCTGAATGCGCTGAGGGCGTTCGAGGCCGCGGCGCGACACCTCTCCTTCACGCGCGCGGCGAGGGAGCTCAACGTGACGCAGGCCGCGGTGAGCCACCAGATCCGTGCGCTCGAGGACCGGATCGGGCGCAAGCTCTTCCATCGCGTCGGGCGCAACCTCTTCCTCACCGACGCAGCGCAGGCTTATCTCACCGAGGTCCGGGCCGCGTTCGACCGCATCGACGAGGCGACGCGGCGGCTCGAGGCGCAGGACCGGAGCGGCGTCCTCAACGCGACGGTGCTGCCGTCATTCGCGGCGATGTGGCTCCTGCCGCGCCTCGGCCGCTTCCGCGCCGCGCATCCCGAGATCGATTTGCGCCTGTCGTCGGACGGCGAGCTCGTCGACCTGGCGCGCTCGGACTACGACGTCGGCATCCGCACCGGGCGCGGGCGCTGGCCGGGGCTGCGCTCGCATCTGATCCTCACCGAGCGTCTCGCCGTCGTGTGCAGCCCCGAGCTCGCCCGGCGCGTGGGGCTGAAGGAGCCGCGCGATCTCGCGCGCGCGACGCTCCTCCACGACGAGCCGCGCGAGCGCTGGGCCATCTGGTTCCGCCGGCTCGGCATCACCGACATCGATCCCTGGCGTGGGCCGGGCTTCAGCCACTCCAACATGGTGATTCAGGCGGCGGTGGCGGGGCAGGGGGTCGCGGTCGTCGGCGAGACTCTGGCGATGGACGAGCTGAAGGCGGGCCGCCTCGTGCGTCCCTTCGCCGAGACGATCCCGACCGACTATTCCTATTACCTCGTCTATCTCGAGGCGGCGGCGGAGCGGCCGAAGATCGTCGCCTTCCGCGACTGGATCCTGGCGGAGGCCGCGGCGGGCTGATCAGCGCCAGGACGCGGCGATCGGAGGCGCGAACTGGGGCTCGATGTCCCAGGGAAACATGATCCAGGTGTCCTGGCTCACCTCGGTGACGAAGGTGTCGACGAGCGGACGCCCGGCCGGCTTCGCGTAGACCGTGGCGAAATGCGCCTTCGGCAGCATCTCGCGCACGACCCGGGCGGTGTGGCCGGTGTCGACGAGATCGTCGATGATGAGAAATCCCTCGCCGTCGCCCTCGATGGCCTTGAGAACCTGCACCTCGCCCTTGGTCTCGCGCGCTTCGGTGCTCTTCTCGGCCCTGTACGAGGTGACGCAGACCGTGTCGACGAGGCGGATGTCGAGTTCGCGCGCGATGATCGCCGCCGGCACGAGCCCCCCGCGCGTCACCGCGACGATGCCCTTCCAGGGGCCGAGCTCGATGAGGCGCCAGGCGAGCGCCTTCGAATGGCGATGAAGCTCTTCCCACGTCACGGGGAAGTTCTTGCGCGGGTCGCTTACGGGCGTCACGTCACGGGTTCCGGTCGACTGGAGACGATGGCGAGGGACGAGGCTCGGGCCGCATCAGCGCACGTAGACATAGACCTCGTCGCCTTTCGCGTCGGCGCGGGTCGTCGCCGAAAGCGTGAGGCGCTCGGCCGGGACGCCCATCGCGGCGAGGCGCCGCACGACGCCCTCGACGTTCCGCTTGGCGGACTCGCCGAGGCCGCCCGGCGGGGCGGCGGCGACCACGTCGAAGCGCGCCTCGGGCCGCCGCCGCAGCGCCTCGCCGACGGCGTAGCGCAGCTCCTGCTCGTAGGGCTGATCGGGCCGCTGGAAGCGAATGACGACGAGGGGCCTGCGCTCGGCGGGCGCCGCGAACGGCACGAGGGCGGCGGTCTGGGATGAAGGGAGCGCGCCGCGCAGCTCGGCGATCTGGCGGCTCTCGCGCGCGACGAGGCTGCCGAGCTCGGCGACGAGCCGGTCCGATTCGGCGGCCGCAGCCGCGGCATCGCGCTCGATCGCGGCGAGCCGCTGCCGCTCCTCCGCGGTGGCGTCTGGCTGCGCCGCCTCTGCGCGGGCTCCGGCCGCAAGAGCCCCCGCGGCGGCTGCGTCGCTCGCGGCGAGCGCGGCGAGCGCGGCGAGCCTTCCCACCGCCTCGGCGCGCTTGGCGAGCGCCGCGTCGGCGCGGGCGACGAGGGCAGGACGGTTCGGGTCGCCGGCGGCAGCGCGAGCGAGGGCGTCCGCGGCGTCGCGCTGCGCCCTCGCCGCGTCCTCGAGCGCGCCGCGGGCCGCCGCCGCCTCGTCGGCGCGCCGCGCCGACTGCTCCACGATCGCGGCGAGCTCCTCCTCGCGCATCGGAGGCGCTGCACGGCCGAGTCGATCCGCCCCCTCCGCCTGCATGAAAGTCGCCATCGCGCTCCCCGGCCTTACCCGATCGCCTTCGCCGGCCAGGGTCGGCCAGAGCGTGCGGTCGGCGAACGCGCAGCCCGAGAGAAGCGCGAGGGCGGCGAGGAGGTGAACGATGCGGCGCGTCAAGGTCGCGCGACTATAGGCGCGCAGGGCGCGCGCCGCAAAGTCGCGCTTGCGGCGCGAGAGGGTGCTTGCCATATGAGCCCGGCGCGGCTAGTTTCCGCGCCTCCCCGCGAGCGCCCGTAGCTCAACTGGATAGAGCATCAGACTACGGATCTGAGGGTTAGGGGTTCGAATCCTCTCGGGCGCGCCACTCCCCTCCCCGAAAAACCACGGAGTATCAGAACTTTGCGGCACGCCGCCCGGTGCCGTCAATCGGCGCTCTTCGGCGCGCTCGGCATTTTGGGCGCAGGTTGGGCGCAAGATCCGGCGGGACGCGGGGGAAGGTCCGGCGACGCTCCCGAAAGCGCCTGCAGCAGTCGCCTCGGATGGAATGCGAACCGAGCCGGCGGCGCAATCGAGGCGCCTCCGCAAGCTGCAAGCATTGCTCCTGCGGCGACGTGACCGGACGACATCGATTCGTACGAGCACCAGATCTTCGAGTACGCGCTCGCGCTGAAGCACCTTTCGCCACGCGGCTGGATCGTCTCGGACGACGTGTCCATGAGCCCCGCCTTCGAGCGCGTCTTCTCCGATGCCGCCACCTTCTTCCATCGAGACCATACGAACGTCGGCATCGCCGTCCGCGGCCGATCGCGAGAGAGGTAGTCGTCGGCGATCCGCGTGCCGGTACCGTCTCCGCGAAGCCCACAGCACCCGTCAGCGCATGCTCGGGATCCGGGATCACGGCGCGTCGCGCGCGGCTCGCAATTTTCGAAGGCGGCCGTCCAATTCGATTCATTCTCGTTCAACGAGCGGCGCGTTCCATGCCCTGCTGCTTCGAACCCCGTCCGGAAAGCCGGTGCGGCGCGGAGCTGCGCAGAACGACAGCCGTGACGGGGCGGGATGGAACCAAGGACGCTCGGCATCTTCACCGCGAGCCTCGCCGAGACAGGGGAGGAGCTCTGGATCACCGACGGCACGGAGGAAGGAACGCACCTCCTCGCCGATCTGAGGCCCGGCGCGGCCGGCAGCGATCCGCGCGACGGCACCGTCGCGGGCGGCCGCCTCTTCTTCACCGCCGATGACGGCGCGCACGGGCGCGAGCTCTGGGTGACCGACGGAACCACCGAAGGAACGCGGCTTCTCGATACCGCGACGGGCGCCCTCTCCGGCAACCCGGAAAACCTGACCGTGGTCGGCGACAAGCTCTTCTTCACCGCCGATGACGGCGTACACGGCCGCGAGCTTTGGGTGAGCGACGGGACCGCCGCCGGAACGCGCATGGTCCGGGACCTTCGTCCCGGGCCCGCGGGCTCGGACCCGGAGGAGCTCGTGGCCCTCGACGGCCGTGTCTATTTTCGCGCGTTCGACGCCGAGCACGGTGCCGAGCTCTGGCGCTCGGACGGCACTCTCTCCGGAACGGACCTCTTCTACGAGACCGAGCCCGGGGCGGCGAGCGCGCTCGCGAGAAACCTTCTGGCGGTGCCGAACGGAGGCCTCGCCGTCACGGAATGGCGCTACGGCAGGGCAGAGCTGCGCTTTCTCCGCGACGACGGCTCCGCGGTCGACTTCTCGAGCTTCGATCCGATTCTCGCCGTCGCCGAGCGCTTCTCGTACACGCGCACGGAGGCCGGTCTCTTCGTCGCCGCCTCCGAGCTCGTCGACCGGCAGGAAACCGAGTGGGGCGTCTTCGACACGTGGCGCACCTCGTTCTGGACGACCGATGGAACCGCCGAGGGGACGCGGCATCTCGATAACCTGACGCTCGGACAGCGCTGGGAGCCGCCGCAGGGCCTCGCCGTTCACGGCGACGACTTCGTCTTCTCGACGCGGCTCTACACGCTGCGGATCGAGGAAGGGACGCCGAGCCTGCTCGCCGTCGTCGACGGGGCGAGCGGCGCCGTGTCGTTCATCGGCTCGCAATGGCACGACTCCGAGGCCGTGGGGCGGGCCGGGGAGGGGCCGGACGCGCCGATCATCGTCAAGGTGAACAGCGATCCGGGCTGGAGCGGCGGAAGCAGCATCGTCGCGACCGACGGGACGCCGGAAGGGACGGTGGAGCTTCACCGTCTCGACGACGACTACGCCGCGTACGAAAGCGCGAAGGTCGCGGGCGGACATGTCTTCTTCCTCGGCGACGATGCGCTCTGGAGCACGGACGGAACGCCCGCCGGCACGAGGGAGCTCCTCCCCGCGAACAACTATCTCAGCACCCTTCTCGGCGACCTCGACGGGGAAATGCTGGCGCTCCTCGCCGAGCTCGGCGGTCCCGACCGGCTCGTTCTTTCCGACGGCACCGCAGCCGGCACGCGTTCCCTGGGAGCGTTCGAGTTCAACGACTTCCCCGAGCTTCTCGGCACCCTCGTGCCGTCCGAGCCGGGGTCCGAGCCCGAACCCGAGATCGTCCGCGGCACGGAAGGCGGCGACCTGCTGATCGGCGACGACGGAAACAATCGGATTCACGCCCTCGCAGGCGACGATCGCCTCATCGCCCGGGGCGGCGACGACCGGCTGAACGGCGGCGCCGGGAACGACTTCCTTTCCGGCGGCGACGGCAAGGACCGGCTCTACGGGATGGAGGGGAACGACGTGCTCGAGCCCGGACGCGGCCGCGACATCGTCGACGGCGGCGCCGGCGACGACGTCATCCTCGTGGAGCGCGACGGCGAGAGCGACCAGTTCTTCTTCGCCCCGGGCTGCGGGAAGGACGTCCTCACCGCCTTCGACCCGCGGCTCGACATCATCATGCTGCAGGGCTTCGGCGCCGATGCGGGCAGCGCCGCCTGGCGGGACGAGCACGTGGCCGCGCTCGACGGCGCCGCCTATGTTGATCTCGGCAACGGGGACGGCATTCTCGTTCTCGATACCGCCGTCCAGGACCTCCGCTTCCTCGCGATCGACCCGCTCGTCTAGATCGGCTGCGCGGGCGCGTTCTGGTCCGAGGCTGGGACGGGCCCGAATTTCTCTTGCAGCATGAGGGGCGTGATGCGCTCGGGGAGGTACTCCTCGACGGTGCCCGCGGCGACGCGCTCTTCCATCATGTCGATGACGTCGGGCATCCGGTCGAACGGGAGCCCGCCGAAGTCGTGCAGACGAAAGCGCCACCACTTGAAGGCGAGAAGGCGCTCGATCGTCTTCTCGTCGAAGCGGAGGCGCTTCACGGTCGCCGGCACGCCCGCGACGATCGCGTAAGGCGGCACGTCCTTGTTGACGACGGCGCCTCCCGCCACGACGGCGCCGTCGCCGATCGTCACGCCCTTGCGGATGAGGGCGTTGCTGCCGATCCAGACGTCGTTCCCGATGACCGTCGTCTTCATGTTGAAGGGAAAGGGGATGACGTTCCGCCGCGAGCGGTCGCGGCTCCCCGGCGCCACGAACTCGTCCCAGTCGTGCACCATGGGGCGCTCCGCGACGAGGGAGGTCGTGAGCCAGGAGACCGGATGCTCGTTCGGCCCTAGCGCGACGTTCGGCGCGATCGAGCAGTAGCGCCCGCATCGCACGCGCCCGATCGTGCCGCCGTAGATGCCGGTGAAGGCGCCGACCTGCAAATAGCCGCCGAAGGACGAATGGACGACGACCGGCGGCTCGAAGAACGTGTCCGGCGAGAGCTCGCGGCGTCCCCTCAGGGAGGTGAGCCACAGCCCCATCGCCTTGAGCCGCTCGAGCGGCGAAGTGCCGAAGTCGACGAGGCAGGGGCGGTCGGTCCTCGCCGCCCGCGCCTCGCCCAGGATGCTTCCCGTTCGCCCGTGCCGGAACACGAGCCGCACGGTGTCCGGAAACTTCGGCGCGTGCGGCGCGGGTTTCGCCTCGAAGCCGCAGCTTCCGCCGTAGAGGCCCTCTTGCTCGAGGTCGGGACGCGGGATCGTCGCCGCTGCCGTGGCGAGGAGAGTCCCTTGCGCATAGATCTCGACCGCGACCGTCGCCTCGGGCTCCCCGGGGACGATCGCCCATCCGGATACTTCGCTGGGCGTCAGCCGCTCGACCTGATGACGAACCTTCATCGGCCGGGTTCGATCCGCAGCGGAAGCCGCACCAGATCGCGATCCCACGTCACCTTGCAGCCTTTCAGATTGAGGCGGGTCATGTAGAGATAAGGGGCGTCGCCGATATCCTCGAAGGTGCGGCTCATGCTGGCGGGGTCGAGCAGCGAGGGATAGTCGAATGCCGCCGCGTCGCCGCAGCCGTACCGGAAGAGAAGCGGCGCCTTCCAGACGAGCTGCGGCTTCTCCCAGGAGACGAGATCCCGCGAAAGGCTCGCCCACATCCCGGTGACGCCGTCGCGCGTTCCGGCGAATGTCGCAACGAAAGTCCCGGTCTTCCGGTGGCGGACGATGCTGCGTACGGTGCCGCTCAGAATCCCCGGCGCGACCGGCTTGCAGACGTGGCGCTCCGGCGTTGCCACCGGTCCGCGCGCGCCGTCGACGAAGCGCACCGTGAACCTCGCGCCGTCCCAGCCGCGCCAGGCGCGCGGGTCGGCGAGATCGTCGGTGCGCAGAAGGCACGCGCCGCGCTTCTGCGCCTCGTAGCGCTCGGCCCAGATGAACGCGTACCAGTGATCTCCGTGCCGGATGATGTTGGTCGGGGCGAAGTACCCCGTCCGCCGCCCGACGTCGCCGGCATAGGGGTAGGGGAGCGCGGCGACGACGTGCGCCGGGGGCGCCGCGATCGGCCTGAAGCGGCGCCCGCCGTCGGTCGAGATCGCCTCCGTCACGCTGTTGCGCCAGCAGCGCATGTACTCGCCCGACGGGCAGAGATGCGGCCGCCTCTGGCCGTGGAACTCGTTGCTGACGAGCGCGAAGACGGTCCGCCCGTCGAGCGTGTAGAAGGAGGAGATCCAGCTCCTGTCGTCGTTGAGGGCGGGATCGTCGCGCCCCGCGCCCTCGTAGACGATCGCGCAATCGGGGCGGACCGTGTCGAGGCTGTCGCCCGTCAGCGATCGCGCCCTGGCGTAGGCGGCGACGAGACGCACCTTGCCGTCGGCATCGCGGAAGGCGCGGGCCGGCGCGTCCGGGACGTCCCGCCGGTCGCAGGCGTCGTGCTGCCACGCCACGACCGTCTCGGGCTCGCCCGACGCTGAAAGCGTGAGCGCCGGCGCCTGGGTCACGGCGCCGAGCGCCGCGACGAGCCCCAGGAGGACGCCGCGCATGTCAGATGTCGGCGAGGCGGTGCGCCATGCCGTTGCGCTCGAGGAAGCGGCGCATCCGCCGGTAATGGTCCGGATATTGCGCGTTGAAGCCGTCCCAGAGATCTTGCCTGTAGAGATCCTCGAGCCGTCCTTCCGCGATCTCGTCGATCGTGAGACGCGGGATCGAGAACGTCTCCGCGAGCTCGGAGCTGCGCTGATCGTATTCGACGAAGATCGCAGGGACGCCGTTCGCGAGCGCGGGCAAGTTGCCGTGGACCCGGAAGCCGAGCGCGAGGTCCATGCCGCGCACGAACGCGTCGTACTCGGCGACGACGTTCGTGAAGAACATGTTCTCGCGATAGAGCTTCGCCATCACGCCGTCCGGCGCGTCGAACCAGCCGGAGCCGACGAGCTCGGGAAGGTGCTTGGCGATGAGCGCCTCCTCCTTGAAGAAGAACGCCTTCTCCGGCGGCTCGCCGTGCGCCGTGACGGTGAGGTCGAAGCGCTCCGCGAGGCGCAGGATGAAGTCGCGCTGGACCGCGAGGTAGCGCCCGATATCCGCGGCGTAGGTCTTCGAGACCTCGCGGCGCATGTTGAAGGCGACCTTCCGCACTTCCTCGATCGGCTTCGCTTCGATGCGCAGCCAGGGGTCGTTCTGCCGGAAGAGGCTCGGGCAGCCGACGATCTCGACGTTGCGCACCCCGAGATCGTTCAGCACCTCGGCGCTGTAGGCGCCCCGCACGCCGATCGTCGCGCAGTGATCGGCGAAGAGGCGCCAGACCTCCTTCGCCTTTTCCGGCAGCTCGAGCTTGCGCCGCGTCTCGGCCTGGGCCCCGACCGCGAACGGGATCGCCGGAATCTTGAGCTTCTTCAGAAGCTCCGGCAGGCGCGCCCACTCCATCGATTCGTTGATGAAATTCGAACCGCGCAGAAAGCACCAGTCGAACTCGGCGTTGTAGAGATCGACGTCCTTGTCCGTGAACGTCGTCATGTTCGCGACCGTCACGTCGGAGAAGCGCAGGAGCTTCAGCGAGGAGTCGTAGACGGTGTAGTCGCCGGTGTTCGTGTAGGTCTCGATCATCTCGAGACGGGGCCGCTCGTGCGCGCGGATGTTGTCGTGCGCGTAGCGTGCCCCTGCCGGAACCAGGACCAGGATGCGCGGGCTCCTGCCCTCCTCGAAGGCGACATGGCGGGGGCTGTTGCCGAGCGGGCGCTCCGTTCCGGCGGGCTGCACGGTCACGAGCGCACGGCGGCGCCCGTGGCGGAGCGCGGGCGGCACCGCGAACGCGAATCCGCAGGCCTTCCCGTCGTGGCGATGCGTGCGCAGATTGGCCCGGACGGTCGCGACGTGCTCGCCGTCGAAAGCGATCTCGACGAAGACGTCGAGGTGCCGCCTTTCCGGGTCGAGCGCCCAGCCGCTGATCGTGGGTCCGTAGCTGTCGACGTGGCCTTCAATCATCCGAGGTCTTCCGTGAGCCGGGAAGGGTTCGGCGAGGCTGGGCAAGCGTGGTTAACGCGGCGTTACCCGCCGGTGCCGGGGAGGGCGGCACGCTGTGACCTGTTTGTGTACGGCCCTTCGGCCCTCAGGCCGCCTTCCGGAATTTCGCGCGCGGCTTCATCTTGTGAGGCACCCCGTTCTCGTCGAGGAGATCGCGCATGTCCTGGTAGCGCTGGTAGTAGCAGCGGTTGAACTTCTCGAAGAGCTCCTGCTCCCAGTAGTCCTCGAGGCGGAACTCCTTCTCGGAGTAGACGTCGTAGCAGGGGATCCCGAACGTCTCGGCGAACTCGACGGTCCTGCTGTCGTAAGTGAAGTAGATCGACGGGACGCCGTTCGCGAGCGCCATCAAATTGCCGTGGAGGCGGTAGCCGAGCACGAGATCCTTCTCGCGCACGAGATTCTCGTAGTCGGCGACGACGTCCGAGTAGAAGAGCCGCGTCCGCCAGAGCGCTTCGAGCTCGGCGTCGAAGAACCAGTCGCGCCACCATGCTTCGCCGGTGAGAACGCGCCAGGCCTCTTTCTTCTGCTCCTCGGTGCCCCAAAGAAGCATCTTCTCCTCGACCTCGCCTTGCATCATCAGCGCGATGTCGAAGCGGGACGCCATCTGCTTGATGATGTCGCGATGTCGGGTGAGGTAGAGCCTCACGTCCGGCGAGTACGCCTTGGAGACCTCGCGGCGCACGGTGAAGCCGACCCGGCGTACCTTCTCGAGCGCCGGCAGGTCGATGCGGAGCTCGGGGTCGTTGTTCCGGAACGCGGTCGGGCAGCCGACGATGCGCGTGTTCTTGATCCCCATGCTCCAGAGGACCTCCGCGGTGTAGGCGCCGCGCACGCCGAGCGTCGTCGAGCGCTCGCTGATCAGCTGCCAGATCCGGCGCCCGGATTCGGGGAGCTCTAGCTTGCCCCTGGCCGGGGCCTGCGCGCCGACGCCGAAGGCGAGGACCGGGATCTTCAGCCGCGACAGGACCGAAGCGGCGTTCTCCCAGTCCATCTCCTGGTGGATGTAGTTGGAGCCGCGCAGGAAGACGTAATCGTACTCGCGGTTGGCGCGGTCGATCGCTGCGGGGTCGACGGTGCGGATGTCGAGCACGTCGAGGCGATCGAAATCCAGCAGCTTCAGCGACGAGTCGAACACGAACATGTCGCCGCTGTTGTGGTAGTGCCGGATCGAGCGCTGCACGTCCGAGTGCTGATACCAGCGCACGCAGTCGTGGTCGTAGACCTCGCCGGACGGGCTGATCACTAGAACATTGGCCAACGAAGACTTCTCCTGGTGTCCCCGGCGCGAGCCCGATCTTTGTCCCGCCGCCGCCGGCGCATAAGAAGACTGTTCGAGAAATATGGATAATGATCGGTTAACGGGCGACGAGGACAAGTGCATTTGTGAAGCTGTAGAGATTTCGCCGAATTGTTCGATCTCCGCGCGAAGAGTTCGGTAATTTCGTTTGCTCTGAAGTCTTCGGGATTCACCCCTCGTTAAGATTTTCCGGACCAGGGTCGTCCCGTCGTCGGCACGGGGGGCGACCCCGCGCGCGTGCGCCTCGACGGCGCCGGAATCGCTGCAAAGGCTGATACGGCCTCGCATGAAGCCTGGAACTGCCGGAAGTGAGCTGCTTCGCCGAACGGCACGCGAGCTGATCGCGGCCTTCGGCCTCGCCTCGGTGCTGAGCGCAGCGCTCACGCTCTGCGTGCTCATCGTGCCGCTCCAGAACATGCAGATCTACGACCGCGTTCTCGGCACGCGCAGCGTGCCGACCCTGGTCGCGCTCGTCCTCGCGACGCTGATCGGGCTCGCCGTCTACGGCGGACTCGAGTATCTGCGCGGCGTCGTCCAGGTGGTGATGGCCGACCGCGTCGCGCGGCGGCTCAACATCCCGGTTCTTCAGGCCGCCGCGGCGCGGGAGGCGCGCGGCGCCGCGGGCCAGGCGATGCGCGACCTCCAGGAGCTTCGGCTTTTCGTCTCCGGCACGGCGGCGTCGACCGGCTTCGACCTTCTCCTGACGCCGTTCCTGGTCTTGACGCTGTTCGTTCTCCATCCCGCGTACGGCGCCCTCGCGCTCGGCGGAGCCATCCTCCTCTTCGCGCTCAACGTGCTCGGCGAGATCGTCTCGAGGCGGTCCCTCGTCGAGGCGAGCAATCAGTCCGCCGTGCTCTACGGCGATCTCGCCTCGGCGCTGCGCGCCGCCGAGGCGGTGACGGCCATGGGCATGCTGCCGGCGCTCGCGCGGCGCTGGGCGCGATCCCAGGGGCCGATGCTGCGCGCGCTCCACCGCGGCACGCGCCGCGGGCGGGCGGTGGCGATCGTCGCGCGGAACGTTCGGGTCCTGATGACCGGCGCCGTCGTCGCCGTCGGCGTGCTTCTCGTTCTCGATCGTGCTGCGACGGTGGGGACCCTCGTGGCGGCGAACCTCATCGTCGCGCGCACTCTTCTCCCCTTCATGGGGCTCGCGGAAGCGTGGCGGCGCTGGACGTTCGCGCGCGCGGCCTACGGGCGCCTCCTGGCGCTGCTCGACGCGCCTGCCGGGCGGCGCGACACGCGCCCGCTCCCCGCCCCGGACGGCCGCCTCGTCGTCGACCGCGTCACCTACATCCCGCCGGGCGTCGAGCGTCCGGTCCTGCGCGGGGTCTCGTTCACCGTCGAGCCCGGCGAGGTGGTCGGCGTCATCGGCCCGTCCGGCGCCGGAAAGTCGACCCTCGCCCGCATCCTCGTCGGGGCGGCCGAGCCGACCTCGGGAGGCGTCTATCTCGACGGCCACAGCACGTGGCGCTGGGAGCGCGAGGATTTCGGCCGGCATGTCGGGTATCTGCCGCAAGGCATCTCGCTGCTCGACGGCACGATCGCCGACAACATCGCGCGCATGCAGGACGCCGACCCCGCCGACGTCATCGCCGCCGCGCGCCGCGCCGGGATCCACAAGACGATCCTCGCTCTGCCGTTCGGCTATTCGACGCCAGCGAACGAGGCGGCGCGTACCCTCTCGGGCGGCCAGCGCCAGCGCGTCGCCCTCGCGCGGGCGCTTTTCGGAAGGCCGCGCCTTCTCGTCCTCGACGAGCCGAACGCCAATCTCGACGAGCCGGGGGAGGCGGCCCTCATCGAGGCGATAGGATCGGCCCGCGCGGAAGGGGTCGCCGTCGTGCTGATCGCGCACCGACCTTCGATCATCGCCACTGCCGACAAGCTCATCGTCCTCAAGGACGGCGTCGTCGACCGCGTCGGCGAGCGCGAGGAGGTCATCGGCAAGCTCGGCCCGGCGCAGGTGCGCGCGCAGGAAGGCGCGCCGCGGCTGGTGGCGGTGTCGTGACAGGGGCCGGCATGCTCCGCCGCGCCTTCCCTCGGCGCGGAGGCAAGGCGTCGCCCCGGCTCTTCGCCATGCTCGGGCGCGATCTCGCGGGCGTCTGCCTCCTCTCGGTCGCGCTCACCGGGGTGGTCAGCCTCAGCACGATCTTCGTGCCGATCTACGACATGATCCTCTTCGACCGCGTGATGACCACGGGCGGGATGGAGACGCTCGTCGTCCTCAGCATCGTGTGCGTCCTCGGCGTCGCGATCGGAACGTTCGTCGACTGGGTTCGGGCGAGCGCGTTTCTCGTGATGGGCGAGCGCTTCGCGCGCCGGCTGTCGGTTCCCGCGCTCGCCGCCGCGCTGAAGGCGAGCCTCGCCGGCGAGTCCTCGAGCGCCGCCCAGGCGATGCGGGACCTCGGCGAGCTCAGAAGCTTCGCGATCGGCAACGCCCCCTCGGTCCCGCTCGATCTTCTCTGGACGCCGCTCCTGCTCGCGCTTCTCTTCGCGATGCACCCGCTCTACGGCGTCTACGCGATGCTCTGCGCGGCGGCGCTCCTGATTCTGGGCATCGTCAACGACGCCGCCACGCGCGCGCCGCTGATGCATGCCAACGACGTCGCCGCCTTCGCGAGCAACGAGGTGAACGCGGCCTTCCGGCACCACGAGGCGATCGAAGGGCTCGGCATGCTGCCGGCGCTGGCGCGGCGCTGGCAAAGGCAGCATTCGGCCGCGCTCGGCATCCTCGGCGCGGCCACGCGGCGCGTGCGCGCTTTCGCGGCCGCAGGACAGGTCGGCCGCATCGGCATGCAGGGCGGGCTGATGGCGGTGGGCGCGCTTCTCGTGCTCCGCCACGAGGCGACGCCCGGCAGCATGATGGCGGCGAACCTCATCCTCGGCCAGGTTCTTCACCCTTTCGACCGGGCCGTTTCGGGTTGGCGGCAATGGGCTTTCGCGCTCGCCGCGTGGCGCCGGCTCCGCACGCTTCTGGAGCGCCATCACGACGACGCGCCGCGCGGCACGGCGGCGGCGCGGGGGGCGCCCGGCCTCGTCGTCGAGCGGCTCCGCTTCGAGGCGCCGGGGCGGGAGCGGCCGCCGCTCGCCGACGTCTCGTTCGAGCTGGCGCCCGGCGAGGTGCTCGGCGTCATCGGGCCCTCCGCGGCCGGCAAGTCGACGCTGGCGCGCCTCCTCGTCGGCCTCGCGACCCCGCATTCCGGGGCGATCCTTCTCGACGGCGTGCCTCTCTCGGCATGGGATCCCGAGGAGCTCGGGCCTCTCATCGGCTACGTGCCGCAGGACGTGCAGCTTCTCGACGGAACGCTCGCCGACAACATCGGCCGGATGCAGGACGCGCCCGCCGACGCGGTGATCGCCGCGGCGAAGAAGGCCGACGTGCACGAGATGATCGGGCGCCTGGCGCACGGCTACAACACGCGCCTCGACGGCGCCGGGTATGCGCTCTCCGGAGGGCAGAAGCAGCGCGTCGCGCTCGCCAGGGCGCTCTTCGGAAAGCCCCGGCTTCTCGTCCTCGACGAGGCGAATTCGAGCCTCGACCACGTCGGCGAGCAGTCGCTCGTCCGTGCGATCACGAACGCGAAGGCGGACGGCGCGATGGTCGTCGTCGTCGCCCACCGGCCCGCGGTGCTGCGCGTCGCCGACAAGATTCTCGCGCTCCGCGACGGCCGGGTAGAGCATTACGGCACGCGGAGCGAGGTGATGAGCCTCATGGCGCGGCCGGCGCCGGCCGCGGTCGGCGCCCCGGTGCCGCGGCTCGTGAAGACGTGAGGGGCAAGAGGCCCGCAAGGGAAGGAATGCCGATGAGCGCAATCGAGCGAGCGATCCCCGCCTGGCAGAAGGAGATCGAGGCCGAGAGCCATGTGCCCTCGCTGCGCCGGCTCGCGCTCGCCGCGGCCGTCGTCGTCGGGATCGGCTTCGGCGGCTTCGGCGTCTGGGCGGTGACCGCCTCCCTCGACAGCGCCGTGCCGGCGCCCGGCTCGGTCGTGGTCGAGAGCAAGCGCAAGACCGTCACGATCCTCGAGAGCGGGATCCTCGAGAAGCTGCTGGTCGATGAAGGCGACCGGGTCGTACGCGGGCAGCCTCTTCTGAGGCTCGACGTGACGCAGGCGAAGGCGCAGCTCGACCAGCTGCGCGCGCAATACTGGGCGACGATGGCGAAGGCGGCGCGGCTGCGCGCCGAAGGCACCGAGGCGCGCGAGATCGAGCTGCCGCCCGAGCTGTTGAAGGCGGCCGAAGAGGACAGCTCCGTCGCCCTCATCGCGGACACCGAGCGCCGTGTCTTCCAGACGCGCTGGCAGACCTACCAGGGACAGCTCGCGATCCAGGAGGCGAAGATCGCCCAGCTTCAGGAGCAGATCGCCGCGTTCCAGGCCCAGGCGAGGGCGGGGGAGGACCGGCTGCGCTACGTCGAGGAGGAGCTGCGCGCCGTCTCCGCGCTTTACGCGAAAGGGTACGAGCGCAAGCCGCGCGTCCTCGAGCTGCAGCGCCAAAAGGCGGAGCTCTCGGGCGACATCGGCGAGCTGAAAGCGAAGGAGGCCGAGGCGCGTCAGCAGATCGTCACGATCACGGCCGAGAAGATCTCGACCGAGAATACGCGCCGCTCCGACGCGATGAAGGAGCTGCAGGAAGCGCAGGCGCTGCTCAACGATCTCGCCCAGCGGATCCGCGCCGCCGCCGATCTCGTCGAGCGCAAGGAGGTGGTGGCGCCCGATTCGGGGGTCGTCACCGACATCAAGTATTTCACCCCCGGAAGCAGCATCATCGCCGGGCAGCCGATCATGGACATCGTTCCCGCCGGCGACCGCATGCTCGTGGAGGCGCGCGTCAACCCGGTCGACATCGAGAACGTCCATCTCGGGCAGAAGGTCAATGTCCGGCTCGTCGCCTTCAAGGCGAGCAAGGTCCCGGTCCTGACCGGCAAGCTCGTCTACGTCTCGGCCGACCGGCAGACGGATGCCCAGGGAGAAACCTTCTTCGTCGCCCGCGCCGAGCTCGACGAGGAGGCGCTTGCCGGGCTCGGCTCCGTCGAGCTCTACCCGGGGATGCCCGCCGAGGTGTTGATCATCGGCGGCGAACGCCTCGCGATCGACTATTTCCTGACGCCGCTCGAGAACGGTCTCCGCCGCGCGCTGCGCGAGGAGTGACCGGCCGAGCCTCTCAGATCACGAGCTTCGCGGCGCCCACCAGAAGCGACATGAGGCCGAGACCGACCGCGGTCAGAAGAAGGGCGCGGTCGGTGCTGGCTCGGGCGATGGGCGCGCTCGCCTTCTGTCCGGCTGCGAGGGCGGCGAGCGAGGCGTCGATGCGCGTCACCGCGACCTCGAGCTCGGCAAGGCGCGCGGCGATCTCCGCCGGCACGCCGCCGGGCTCGCCATCGGGAATGCGGTCGGCCACAGCGGCGACCTGACGCGCCAGCAGGCGCTGGCTGCGCACGACCGCCTCCAGCATGTGCTTGGTCTCCGGAGCGTTGCGGCGCGGCGCATCCTTCGAGGCGAGGGGAAGGACCCGGCCCGAGGCGGGGCAGACGGCGACGATCCGTACCTCGTTCGCCTGGACCCCTTCAGGAAGGGTGAGCTCGAAGGCGTGCGCGCCGTCGCCGATGCCGTTCGCGGCGAGATCCTCGCGGGGGCGGTCGGCGGCCACGGTGGCGATGATCTCGCCTTTGTGCTCGAGCCGGATCGCGATGCGCGCATCGGGCCGCTCGCGGTCCCATGCCCATCCGAAGATCCGGTTGCCGGTGACGGCGTCGATGTATCCCGCGACGCTGAGCGGGGAGAGAACTTCTGCCTCGGCCATCGATTCTCCTTGGTTCACGCTGCGCTGTGCGATCGGCGCCGCGCCCGCTTCGCCGGCTTCGCGGCGGCGGGCTCGGGCCGTGCGGGGACGCTCGCTTCGCTGCCGAGCGAGCGATAGAGCGCGAGGTGCTGCTCGGCCGCTTCCTGGTGCGAGATCGGTTTCGGCGCGCCTTCGCGCAAGCGCTCCCAGAGGCCCGGGCTCGTCAGCGCTTCGGCGATCCGGTCGGCGAGATCCTCGGCGCTGCCGACGCGGAAATGAAGGCCGTTCGTGCCGTGCGTCACCTTCTCCGCCATGCCGCCGATGTCGGCAACGATGAGCGGGCGGCCGTGCAGGAAAGCCTCCTGGATGACGAGCGGGGAGTTCTCCCACCAGATCGACGGGATGATGACCCAGTCGACCTGCTGCATGAGCCGCGGCATCTCGTCGTTGCGATAGCTGCCGTAGAACTTCGCCCGACGGCCCGCCTTCTCGACGAGCGCGGAGAAGCTCTTCTGGAACGCCTCCGGCTGGTTCTCGAGGTTGCCGCCGAAGATGCAGAGCGCCGCGTCCTCGCCCCAGAGCTCGCTCGGAACGCGGCCGACCGCGTCGAGAAGGACGTGGACGCCCTTGAACTGCGTGATCTGGCCGAAGAAGCCGAACCGCGCCCGCCGGGCGTCGCCCGTTATCTCCCGCGGCGGCGTCACATGGGCCGTCTCGATCCCGTTCTCCAGCATGTGGAACCGGTCCGCCGGCAGGCCCCATCGGACATAGCGGTCGATGAGGAAGCGGCTCGGGCTGACGAAGGCGTCGGCGATCTGAAGATGGCTCTTGATGAAGAGCTCGCGCTCGAAGATCCGCGCCGGCGAAAGGTCGGGGAAGCAGCCGTTGCACTCGGCCGGGCTCGCGCCCCAGCAGAGCTGGTTGCGCGCCGTCTTCACCATCTGCCCGTGATTGAGGCAGATCGAGAGATATTCGTGGAACGTGATGACGATCCGCGCCTCCGGCAGCGTGCGGCGAACCTCGAACAGCGCTTCAACGCCGAGCCCGAGCACGTGATGGAAGTGGACGATGTCGGGCTTCACCGAGAGCAGATACTGACGGAACGCGCCGGAGAGGTCGGCGACGGCGCGGTTCGAGATGAAGTAGTGGTCGTAATCGTCCGCGTGCAGGAAGGTCTCGCGCTCGCCCTGCCGCAGGCTCATGAGCGGCGTGCCGTGGTGGCGGCGCAGCGGGTGCGAGGCGCGCGCGAAATAGAACGCCTCCACGCCCGGCAGCTTGTTGAGGCCGAGGAAGAGGTTGTGGGAGGCGATCTCGGCGCCGCCGAGCGAAAAGGCCGGGTGTCCGTGCGAGATGACGAGAATTCGCATGAGGGTGCCTTTTCTCAGTTGCCGCGCTTCGCCGCTTCTCCGGCCGGGAGGCGGCCGCGCCATGCCGCGCCGAACCCCCAGCCGTCGGCAGCCTCGGCCGCGCGGGCCGGGACGTCGCTCGCCTGCGAGTCGTCGAGCGCGTAAGCCTCGATCTCCGGGGTCCAGAGGACTTCGCCGCCGAGGGCTCTCAAGCGAAGGAAGAAATCGGCCGCCTTGAAGGCGGGGAGCGTGTAGCCGGCCGCGAACCCTTCGAGGCGCGCGAACGCCTCGCGGCCGATGGCGCAGCATTCGAGGGTTCCCGACAGAGTCCGTCGCGTGCGCTCCTTCGAGATCCACTGCATCGGATAGCCGGCGTACGAGAGATGCAGCCGCGCGTGCGGCGCCGCGTCCTCGAAGGTGATGTCGTCGACCCCCGCGAAGCGCACCGAGAAATCCTCGTAGAGGAGCGTCGGCGAGACCGCGGTCAGCGTTCCGCTCTCGGCGAGCTTCGCCAGGCGGCCGATCCAGCCCGGCTGCCGGCTGCGCACGGTCGGCGCCAGGAAGACGAGAGTCTCGGCGGCCGTGGCGGCGGCGCCGACCTCGAACGCGGCGCCGAGATCGACCTCGTTCCGCGCGACGGCGATGCGCGCGTCGAGCCCGTAAAAGGCGAGATACTTCCTCAGCCCCGCCACGATCGGCTCGGCGGATGCGGAACCGACCACGATCACGAGACCCTCGTCGTGCCCGAGCGGCGAAAGCGCGAACTGCGAGAGGAGCACGCCGACCGGCACCTGCGTGTCGACGATCGGCAGGACGACCGCGACGCGCGGGTCGCGCGCGCCTGCATGGAGAAGGTCGAAGGCCGGGGTGGATGCGGGCATCTCGTTGATCGCGGCGACGAACCGTCCCGCCTGGCGCTCGACGACGATGGCGCTCGACGGCTTGAACGGGTCGATGCTCCGAAAGAGCCGCCGCCGCGCTTCGGGAATCGAGACCTCGGCCACGTCGAGAGGCGCGAAGGCCGCTTGGTCGGGGCCGATCTCGAGCTCGAGATAGTATCGCTGGCCGGCGACAGAGGCTCCGCGCGTGGGCACGAACGCGGCGAAACCGTGCCGATCGCTGTTGATCTTGCCGGCGAAGAGCGGATCGGCGTTGAAGCCGCTCGTGACGTCCGGCCGCTCCGTGCGCGTCCAGATCGTATCGACCCTCTCGCTGAGGCCGCGCGTGCCGCGCAGCCGCACGGCGGTGACGAGCTTGGCCGGGTCGAGGAGCCAGCCCGCGAGGTAGAAGCCGGCGCGGTCGACGACGAAGCTGACGTCGCTCGCGAGCCGAACCGGCATCGGCAGGCTGGAAACCGTGTTCTCGCCGGAGAAGCGGGGCCGCAACAGCGCGCGCAGGCCCGCAAGCACCGCGTCGGGCCCGCGCAGCGCCGGCAACATCGCGCGGAGCTGGGCCGGCGTGTCGCTCGCGCCGAGGAAGCGCATCTGCGGCACTTGCACGAGGCGCCGGTAGTCGGCCCCGACCCTGAGATAGACGCGCCTTCCCTGCTCGAGCGCGCCCAGATTGCCGATCGCGCCGACGAGCCCCGCGGCGGGCGCCTCGAGGTCCGCGCGGTCGAACGCCGCGAGCAGCACCGGATGGACTTCGAACGCGTTTCCGGTCGCGATGATCGCGTGCGTCTCGCCGGGCATCATGTCGCGCGTCCAGCCCTGAACGAAGACGGCGTCCGAGCCGAACTGTCCCGCGAGCTCGATCGCGCCGTCGTCGCCCGTCACGGCGTCGAGGAGCGTCGCCAGGAACCGGCGTACCGTATCGATGCTGCGGGCCGCGGCGCCGAAGCTCTCGACGAGATAGGCCGCGGCAAGCGGCGCGTGCGGCCCGAAGCGCACGACCATCTCGGCGGCGAAGCCTGAGGCGTCGAGAAACTCCGCCGGAAGGCACGCGATCGTCGCCGGGCTTTTCGGCGCCGCGATGAGGATCCTTTCTCCCGGCCCGGTCTCGCCGCCGGAAAGGCGCATCGCTACGAGGAACCAGCTCCCGCCTTCCGCACGCGGCCAGGAAGCCGCCCGGAACTTCCCGGCTGTCTCCGGGCGCGCCTCGAGCGCGACCCGCCCCTCCTGCGCGATCGGCGGCGACATCCAGCCGAGAAGAAGCAGGCAGTCGGGGGTGAGCATCGAGGCGGCGATGACTTCGCCCAGGCGCTCGGCGGTGGAGATGCTGTCGGATGTCGAGGACATGAGTTTCGGGGCGCGCGACGAAGAAAGGGAAGGGCTAGGCCATGGGTATGGGCGATGCTTCCTCGGCGGCGCGCGTCGCCGCCCGCCCGCGGCGCGGGCGCCGCGGCGGCTCGGCGATCCCGGCGAGGCGGCGATACAGCTCGAGATGCTCGCGGGCGGCTTCCCTGATCGTCCGGGGCGCGGCGATGTTTCGGCGGAGATCGTCCCAGAGCGTCTCCGAGCGCGTCGCCAGAGCCATCGTGCGGGCGAGGTCCGCCGCGTCGCCGACCCGGAAATGGAGCCCGTCGGTGCCGTCCCGCACCATCTCGGCCATGCCGCCGATGTTGCTGCAGATCACGGGCCGCTTGTGGCGAAACGCTTCCTGGATCACGAGCGGCGCGTTCTCCCACCAGATCGAGGGCACGACGACCCAGTCGACGTCGGCGACGAGACGCGGAAAGTCCTCGCGCGCATAGCCGCCGAACGCGCGGACGGGAGCGCCGGCGATCGCGGCCTCGAGCTCGCTCTTGAACTCGGCGGTCTGGAAGTCGGCGCTGCCGTGAAGGGCGAGCTCGACCTCGATCCCGTCGGCCGCGAGGCGCCGCGCGGCCTCGATGGCGACGAGCGCGCCCTTGTAGGGATTGAGGTGGCCGAAGAAGCCGAAGCGGTTGCGCGGCGCGCCGGCGGGGATCGGACGGGGCGGCGCCACCGGCGCGGGCTCGATGCCGTTGCGGATGCAGACGATCCGATCCTCGGCGATGCCCCACTCGACGTAGCGCCGGCGCAGGAACTCGCTCGGCGAGACGAAGCGGTCGACGAGCGAGAACAGCGCCTTCAAGTGCAGCTCGCGCAGCGTGAAGCGGTCCTCGGTGAGATGCGGTAGGCAGCGGCGGCACGCGTCGGGGCTCGCCTTGTGGCAGAGCCGCCGGTCCGGTGCCGTCACCATCTGACCTTCCTGCGGACAGATCGCGTAGTAGTCGTGGAGCGTCAGAAGGATCTTCGCTTCCGGCAGCACGCGGCGGACCAGCGCGATCGCCTCGACGCCGATCAGCAGCGTGTGATGGAAGTGCACGATGTCGGGCCGGAACGTCGTCAGCAGCTCGGTCAGCTCCGGCACGACCGCGTGGAGGTCGATCTGGCTCTGGAAGAAGCGGTCGAAATGACCCGTCCAGAGAAGAAGCTCGTCGCCCGAGCGCCCGACGGCCTGAAAAAGCGTTCCCGGCTTCGGCGCCCTGTGCGTGCCGTTGACGCAGCCCACGAAGAGAGCCTCGACCTCGCTTCCCGCGTTGAGGCAGCGCGCCAGCGAGCGGGCGAAGATCTCGGTGCCGCCGGGATGGAGGTCGGGATGATTGTGCGCGATGAAGAGCGCGCGCAGGCGGCTGCTCACGTCTGGGCTCCTTCGGCGGGCGTTTCTCGTTCGAAGATGCAGATGTCCTGGAAGACCGCGCTCTTGCGGCCGGTCCAGCTGCCGTAGCGGGCGGGCCGGCGGCGGCGAAGCCCGGCCTTGCGGAAGGCGGCGAGGAGAAAGTTCTCCTCGAAGGCGACCGCCGCCATCGGCGCGTCCGGGATGCCCTGGAACTCCGGCCCCGGGTCGTCGTGCTTGAACCCGATCCGGCCGCGGCCTTCGGCGAGATCGCGGCGGGCGTGATCGTTCATGAGGAACGCGGTCACGAAGCAGCGTCCGTTCGCTGCGAGGAGACGGCCGCATTCGGCGGCATAGGCGGCCATCTCGGCGGCCCCGAGATGGGTCAGGACCGACGTCATGATGATGAAGTCGAAGCTGCCGTCCTCGAACGGGAATCGGACCGAGGCGGCGGAGCCGGACCCGTTCGGGTTGTAGAGCTCGTTTCGCACGTCGAGATGACGGAAGCGGAAATTGGGATAGGCGCGCGAGATCGCGCGCCGGCACCAGGCGATGCCCTCGGCGACGACATCGACGCCTTCGTAGGAGCCTGACTCGGGATCGAGATAGAGCGTCAGCGGCAGCGCCATCCGGCCGATGCCGCAGCCGATGTCGAGAACGCGCTCGTTGGGCTGCAGCCCGCCGAGCGATACGAAATGCCGCAGGAACTCGACGCCGATCGCCTTGTAGTCGCCGTCGCCGACGAAGTTCCGCTCCTTCGGCGGGACCGGCAGGTAGCGGTTCGCCATGATGAAGTCGGCAAGGGCGTCGAGGCGGTCCGCCGCCACGTCGTTCGTCCGCATCGCCCGGCGCTCACGCGGCCCGTCGCGGCTTGCGGGTCGGGCCCTCCGCGACGGCGGGAAGACGGAAGCGGCGCATCACCTCCTCCATCGCCGCGTCCCAGCGGGCGGAATGGAGCGCGCGGTTGTAGGCGCACGCGACGGTGCGGGTGTAACCGGCGTGGTGCCGGATCGACTGCCGCTCGAAGTGATAGAGCTCCGCGCGCGACTCGTATCTGATCGTGTAGCCCTTGCTGCGGATCTTGAGGCAGAGGTCGCTGTCCTCGTAGTCGCCGATGATGAAGTCTTCCGAAAGGCCGTTCACGGCCTCGTAGACGGCGCGGTGGACGAGGAACGCGGCGCCCGTCACGGCAGGCACCTCGCGCGCGCGATTGGCCGGCGCGAAGTCGCGCGGATACCCCTTGAAGAAATGGCGGTTGTACCAAGCGCCCCTGATGTCGCGGTCGAAGTAGAGCCCGGCGTGCTGCAGCGAGCCGTCGTCGAAGAGGAGCTTGGGCCCGACCGCGCCGACCCCGTCGCGGTCGAGCGCGGCGAGCATCGTTCCGAGCCAGCCCGGGCGGACCGGTATCACGTCGCTGTTGAGAAGGAGGAGGGCCTTGCCGGAGGCGACGCCGGCGCCCGCGTTGTTGGCCGCCGCGTAGCCGAGATTGGTCGGCATCACGACGAGCTTCAGCGGCAGCTCGTAGAGCGCATGGAGCCCCGTCAGGAGATGCTCGACGTCCGCCCGTTGCTCGGGGCTGTCGAGAACGAAGACGAGCTCGGCCTCGCGGATCTCCGCATCGACCGCGAAGGCGGCGAGCTGAAAGCGTAGATAGTCGAGGTTGCGGTAGAGCGGGATGACGATGCTCGCCCGCGGCCGGCTCGGCGGCGTGCCGAAGGGGATGACTTCGAGGCGGCGCTCCTGCTTCATCACGCGCGCATGAAGGGCCGCCGCGGCCGGCGCGATCGTCCGCTCGAGGATCTCGGGCGTGAGCTGTCGGTCGGAGATCGAGCCCAGAAGCGCGTTCCGTGCCTCGGCATCGGTCATCGGCCTCGGCGCCGAGACGAGCTCGATCGGGGCGCCGGCGGCCGTCAGGACCAGTCGATGCTGCAGTGCCGGGATAGGCTCGCGGAGATCGGCGAGGCGAGCGATGAAGCCGTGCCGCGCCTCGGCGAAGGGATTCTTCGAGAACCTCCGTTCGATGTCGGGCCGGTCGAGCCGGTGCCAGACTGCCGAGAGGGACCGCTCGCCGAACGGGGAGACGAGGGTCGCTTCGCTGACGAGCGCGTGCGGGTCGCGCAGCCAGCCGCGCGCGAAAACGCCGGCTTCGCCGCAGTCGATCACGAGCTCGAGCTCGGCCGCGATCGGCCGCTTCGTGTCGACGAGACGTCGCGGCGTCTCGCCTGCGCCGAGCGCGAGGCTTCTCGCGATCTGCGCGGCCTGCGGATGCGCGGCGAAGGCGCCGAGGAAGCGCAGCACGTAGTAGCGCTCGACGGGACCGAGCTCCTGCCGCTCGGCGCGCTCGACGATGCTCGGCACGGAACGGGCCGCGGACAGCACGCGGCAGGAAAGCGTGCCTTCGCCGGCGAGCACGGCCACCGCTTCGCCGCGCCCGTCGGAAGCGGTCGCGAGCGCGATTTCGCCGTCCTCTGCGCGGGCGAGGGCCGGCACGACGTTCTCGCTGACGCGGTTGCTCTCGACGAGGAAGACGGTGTGCGGTGCCGCCGTCGTCTCGAGCTGGCCGTGCCAGAGCGTTCCGATCGAGCCGAGGCGGGCGAAGGGGACGAGCGGCGAGCCCGGGGCGGCCGCGGCGAGCGCGAGGCGCTCGGCGAACGCGGCGAAGTCGCGATCGGCCGACAGGCGGAAGGCGCTGCGGCAGTAGCCGAGAAGAAAGCGCAGGAGCTGCGCCTTCAGCGCAGCGTCGAGCCCTTGAAGGAGCGGCGCCGGGTCGGCGATCGCGCCGCGCACCGACGAGGTCAGCAGGATTTCCGCGCCGTCGCGTATCAGAATCTCGTCGCCGCCGCCCGCCTCGCAGCGGAACGCCGCGACGTGCCGTGCGGGGCGGCCCAAACGTTCGAGCCGGAGCGTCGCGACCGGACGGGGCACGGGCGTGCCCGAGGCGAGCGCGATCGCGACGCGCCGCGCGGTCGGCGATTCCCAGGCGCCGAGAAAGAAGCCGGGTGCCGGGGAGAGAAGCAGGTTGGCCGTGAGATTCGCGTCTGGGGCGCGGATCAGCATGCTCGGGATGACTCTCGTCGAGCTGGCCGCCGCGGCACGAAGACCGCGGCGGCGTCACGCTTCGACTCAGGCGATCGAGATGTAGTTGGACGGATTCTCCTGGATGTCGTCGGCGCTGACCCCGACCAGGGTGACCGAATCGCCACGGCCGAGGTCGATGATCGCGTTGCCATCGTTGTCGGTGCCGATCCGGTCGACGAGATCCTCGGGTGCGGCCACCTCGAGACCGTTGATGTTCTTCGCGATCTGCAGGATGTCGCCTTCCGTGAAGTCCATGACGACGTCCTTGCCGCCGCCGCCGGTGAAGATGAACGTGTCGTTCCCGGCGCCGCCCAGCAGGATGTCGTTCCCGGCGCCGCCGACCAGCGTATCGTCGCCATCGCCGCCGACGAGCGTGTCGTGGCCCTTCCCGCCGACGAGATGGTCGTTGCCCGCGCCGCCGAACAGGTAGTCGTGGCCGTCATCGCCGGAGAGATAGTCGTCGCCGTCTCCTCCGTAGATGAGATCCTGGCCGTCGCCGCCGAACAGGATGTCGTTGCCGTCGCCGCCGTCGATGAGGTCGTCGCCCTTGCCGCCGTCGACGAAGTCGTTCCCGGCGCCACCGAGGATCTTGTCGTCGCCGTCGCCGCCGAAGGCGACGTCGTCGCCGTCGCCGCCCGTCAGCAGATCCTTGCCCTTGCCGCCGAACAGGATGTCGTTGCCCTCGTTTCCGAAGAGCTGGTCGTTGCCCTTCTCGCCGAACAGCAGGTCGTCGCCGACCCCGCCATAGATCTGATCATCGCCGTTGCCGCCCAGGAGGAAATCGTTCCCGCCGAGGCCGAAGATCAGGTCGTCACCGCGCGTGCCGCTGAGAAAATCATCGTACGCGCCCCCTGCCAGTGTTGCCATGCTGTAAGTCCCTGTAAGATTAGTAGAGTCTAGGAGTCGGGTTCAGGCTACATGGCCAGAGTTCGATAAGTATCGGCCAGAAGAACCGAGCCTCCGAGACTGACTGGAGCCTCGCCGCCGGATCCCTAATGGCCTCTTAACGCCGGTGCGACCTGAGCAATAAAATTGCGCAGCGCCCAGCCGACGTCAAGGTCGAACCCTCTCTTCGATGCAATAAAAAATGGTTAACGAATTGCGAAGCGACGAACTGCGCGACAGTTCGGTTAGGAGAAAATCATTGATTTTCAGGGCGACAGCAATGTTTCCCGGGGCGATTGCAGACGAGTCTAGGGCTTCCGTCCTTCGAGCGCTCGACAATCATCTGGTGTATCTCTGGCAAAGCGGGTGACCACGGCTTTTGGGTTATACCCGTCTGTGTAGAATCTTGGCTCTTGCAGCACCCTGAGCGGCTTGTGTCTTTTTTACGACGTCAATTTTTCCGGATGATCGAGATAGGCGAAGTTTTGTTTGGTAATTCTTCCAATGCGCGCCGCTCTACCAAAGAGAGATTCGGGCAGGCTTCCGGCCGCGGCGGAGGCGAAGAGCGCGGGATCCTGCCGGCGCTCGCTCCCGAACCGGGCGGTTCCTTTCTTCCGCTTCAGCCCGTTCTTCCGTCGAGCACTCCCTGCAGCAGCGGGAGCGTCGTGGGCAGATCGTAGCGGCCGAGGATCGTCGCGCGCGCACGGGCGCGCACTTGCTCGTACCGTTCGGGATGGCGCAGCGCCTCGACAATCCGCTCGGCGATCGCGGCCGGCTCGTTGAGGTCGGCAAGGAGCCCGTTCTTTCCGTCTTCGATCACCTCGCGGACCGGTGCGGTGTCGGACCCGACGACGAGGCATCCGGCGGAAAGCGCCTCCATCGCCGACCAGCCGAGGACGAAGGGCACGGTGAGATAGACGTGCACCCGCGACACCTGCAGGACGCGGAGATAATCGTCGTAGCTCAACCGCCCGAGGAAGTGGACTCGGCTCGGATCGAGGGGGATCTCGGCGGCCATGTGCTCGCGCCAGGTGCCGCCGGAGGGCGGCCGCCGGCCGTAGCTGACGCCGTCCCCGCCCACGATGAGCACCTGCGCCCGAGGGACGGCATCGAGCACCTTGGGCAGCGCGCGGACGAAATTCGGGAAGCCGCGATAGGGCTCGAGGTCGCGCGCGACGTAGGTGACGACGGGATCGCCATGCGCCAGCCGCAAGCCGCTCGGCGTCGTGAAGGTCGCCGTCGGGTCGGGCCGTGCCCGCTCGGCGTCGACGCCGTCGAACACGACCGAGATCTTGGGCTGGTACTCGGGCGGGTGGACGCTGCGCTGCCATTCGGTCGGCGAGAGTCCGCGATCGGCAGCGTCGAGCGCCAGAAGCAGAATGGCGTTGCGCGTGCGCAGCCGGCAAGCGAGCTCGAGATCGACGGTTTCATCCGGATAGAAGCCGACATCGGCGCCTTCGGCGCGAAGGAAGAACTCGCAGTAATCGACAAGCCGCGTCGTCGGAAGCACGTCTTTGAGATAGAGGCCTTCGCCCCAGCCCGGATGCGCCAGCGCCGCGTCGGGGACGAACCCTCGCGACTTGAGCGCCTCGCAGGCGCGCGCGACCGCTTGCGCGTTGAGGATCGCGGCTTCCGTGCTCTGCAGATAATGATGGGTGGAGGCGGCGGGATCGCGTCGGCGGCGGTAGCGGATCGCGCGGACGCCGCGCGGCGGCGGCGCCGAGGACTGGGTCAGGAAGACGACCTCGTGTCCGTTGCCGGCGAGGTACGAGGCGAGGTGCCCGAACTGTCCCGGCATGGCACGATGGACGAAGAGATAGCGCATCGAAAAAGGTGCGTTCCTTTGCGGTGAGGCCGCCGCTCAAATAGCCGCGTTGGCGAAGCCGCCGCGGTGGCATCCTTTGGCACGGGCTTCGACTGCGCCTGCGCGTCGTTGCGGCCACGCTTCCTGCCTGGTCGAAGCGGGCGGAGCGGCGCCCGTTCCAAGAAACTCTTCTGCTCCGCCGCTGTTTGCCCACCCGAGGGGCGGCGTTTGCCGGCGCGACGGGCGCGGCTGCCGCGAGGTCCGTCCGAGGGCGTTCGAGGGCCGGCCATGCGCGCGCAGATCTCCGTTCCTCTTCTCCTCCTCGCTTCGTGCGCCGCCGAGCCAGCGGCGCCGGCATTCTCGACGCTGACGTCGGGCGAGGCCTCGACCGTGTCGATGACGCCGCCGATAGAGGAGGACTGCCGCGGTTTCGAGGCTCCGATCATCGTCGGCGGGACGGAGGAGATAGCGCGCGGCAGGGCCTGCCGCCAGCAGGACAAGACATGGCGGATCGTTCCGGGCGACCCCGGCCAGGCGCCGTCTTCGACCGTCGAGCGACAAACCTTCGTCTACCGGACGTGGCCCTCCTATTACGGTCCCTGGTGGGGTGCGCCGTTCGGCTTCGGCGGCTTCATCGGCCTTCACGAGCACCGCCATCGTCGCCACCATCACCGGCACCGCCACCATCGGCAGGAAGGGCGAAAGTGAAACGCTCCTGGCCGCTCGCCGCGATGCTTCTCCTCGCCGCCTGCGCGAGTTCGGGGCCGAGCCCCAACACGGCGCGTGCCGAGTTCCGGCGCGACGGCAATCTCGTGGAGGTGCAGGTCAGCGACGTGCAGCCCGTCACCGCGGCGCTGCTTGTTGGGCCCGGCGAGGCGATTTATCCAGCGCTCGCCATCAATGTCGTGAGGACTCCCTACACCGCGTACAGTCCTCCGCCCACCCTCGGTATCGGGGTCGGCGGCATCAGTGGGCATTTCGGCACGGGGCTGGGCCTGGGGCTGCCGCTCGGCGGTCCGAGACCCGCTTACACCAGCGACCAGTACGTAACGAGCGTCACCTTCTCCGCGCCCCCGGACTATGCGAGCCGCTGGCCGGAGTACCGCATCCAGCTGCAGCTCGGCGAGCGCAGCGTGACTCTTCCGGCGCCCGACCCAGCTGCGTGAGCGGGCCGAACGCCACCCATCCGCTCAGAGCCGGGCGAGCGCGCTGCGGAAATGGAGGGCGAGCGCCAGGAGAAGCACGCCGGTCGCGACGAAGACGGGCGCGTAGCCGAGGCGGTCGACGAGCGCGCCGCAGAGCGCGACGCCGGCCGCCTGTCCGAGGAAGAGGGAGGACGCGAAAACGGCGAGCGCGAGGCCGCGTGCCTCGGGCAGCATTTGCGTCGCCGCCGTCTGCAGCGTGTTGTGCAGCATGTAGAAGCCGAGCCCGGCGGCGAAGATCGCCGGGATCGTGGCCATCGCGTTCGGCGCGGCGGCCGCGCCGGCGAAGGAGAGCGCCACGAGCGCGCCGCCGAGCGGCACCATGCCGCGCTGCTTCAGCCGTGCGACGAGCTGCCCGACCGCGAGCGCGTAGGCGAGGCCGCCGAGCCCGAACGCGGCGAGGAGAAGGCCGACCGCCACGTAGCCGATTCCGAACGCGTGCCTGAGATAGGCGCCGAAGAAGGCGAAGCCGCCGAAGAAGAGGAACCCTTCGACGAAGACGGTGCCGACGACGATGCGGACGCGCGGCACCGCCAGCATCGCGAAGATGCGCGTCGCGAGGTTGCGCGCGTCGACCGGAGCCGCACGCTTCTCCTCGATGCGCTCCGCCGCGAGCTCGCGCCAGAGGAGGAGCGCGACGACGACGAACAACGCCCCGAGGATGAAGAAGACGCCGCGCCAGCCGACCGTGTCGCCGAAGATTCCGCCGAAGACCTGGCCGAAGATGACGCCGAGGATCTGGCCCGAGAGGAAGCGCGCGAGCACCGGCTGGCGTTCCTCGTACGGAACGACGTCGCCGATATGCGCCATCGCGAGCGGGATGATCGCGGCCGCTGTGGCGCCGCTGAGGAGGCGCAGCAGGGCGAGGGCAGCGAGGGAGGAGGCGAGCCCGGTCGCCGCCGCGCTCGCCCCCGAGAGCAGCGTCATGAGCGCGACGACGCGGTATTTTCCGGCGCGGTCGCCGAGCGCTCCGTAGAGGACCTGGCACGCGCCGTAGGCGAAGGCGAAGGTCGTGACGATGATCGAGGCGTCGCCGACCGAGACCGCGAACTCGGCCGCGACCTGGGGCAGCAGCGGGTCTGCGACGCGCAGCGTGGCGGCCGAGCCGAACGAGGCGGCGCTCAGGAGCGCGATGGAGCGGAAGGAGGCTCCTGTGGCTTCGGCTGCTTCCGCCATGCGTCCCCTCAATAGCGGGCGGGGCCGCCTCGGGCCACGCCGTCGCACGATGGCCCTCAGCGCGCTAGGCTCGCGTCCCGCGCCCTACCGCAGCAACGCCGTCGCTGCGAGAGCGGCTGCCGCCGCATGCGCCGGACATCTGCCGCGCCGCTGTCAAGAACGCCTGGAACCGGTCGGCCGAGACCGACCCTGCACCGGCCCGAGAAGCCGCGCATCGCATCGCCCGGGCCGCGGTGAAGCGCCGGTACCGGAAGTCGGGCGGCCGCCGGGTTCCGATCGGCCCGACCGGCTAAGCCGCCGCGCCGCCTTCCTCGCCGGCCGCCGGCTCGGCCGCCTCGCGCTCCTCGCGGAGCCGCTGCGGCTCGACGCCCTTCGCCTGCATCTCCGCCTCCTCCTCCGACTGGGCGACGTTGACGGTGACCGTCACCGACACCTCGGGGTGGAGCGACACGCGCACCTTGTGGAGCCCGAGCGTCTTCAGCTGCTTGTCGAGGATCACCTGGCGCTTCTCGACGGTGAACCCGGCGGCGGTGATCGCCTCGGCGATGTCCCGCGCCGAGACCGAGCCGTAGAGCTGGCCGCTCTCGCCCGCCTGGCGCACGAGCACGACCGAAAGCCCGTCGAGCTTCTTCGCGATGTCCTCGGCCTCGCCCTTGCGCTTCAGGTTCTGCGCCTCGAGCTGCGCGCGCTGCTTCTCGAAATAGGCGAGGTTCTCCTTGGTCGCGCGCAGGGCCTTCTTCTGCGGCAGGAGATAGTTGCGGGCGTAGCCGGGACGCACCTTCACGACTTCGCCCATCTGGCCGAGGTTCTCGACGCGTTCCAGAAGGATCAGTTCCACCATGTCATTCTCCCTGGCCGGTTGCGAGGCGGCGCCTCAGCCCGGCCCATTGCTCGATCAATCCAAGTGCGGCGACCGCGATCGCTACGGGCGACACGAACAGGATGAGGACGTAGACGACGCCGAGGATCGGCCCGGTAGGACCGATCCGCCGCGCCGCCGCGTGCACCACGGCGAGCCCCGCCACGAAGAAGGCGAGGCCCAGGACCGGCAGCGCGTTCCTGCCGAGATAGCCGAGCGACCCCGGCAGCAGAAGGCCGCCCGCCAGCGCCAGGCCGAGCGCGATGACGATCCAGCGCGGCAGCTCGACATCGACGATGTCGGGCGTCGGTCGCCGGTTCCTCCGCCACCAGACGAGGATGCGCTGCGCGAGCGCCGCGTTCGCCCCGGTGAGCAGCATCCAGGTGGCCGCGCCAGCCCCCGGGAAGAGCGCCGCCATCGCGGCGGTGGTCTGCGCGTCGTGCGGGGCGTTGCCGCCGAAGAGCAGTTGCAGCTGCTCCTCCAGCATGGCGCGCACCGCGCCCTCGTAGCCGCCCTCCGCGCCCATCGTCACGACCGCGCCCGCCGCGATGGAGGCGAGAGCGAGCGCCACGAGCCAGGCGACGAGATAGCCCGGCGGGTACCACCAGACGGTTCCGGACTCGTCCGCCCGCCAGCGCAGTGCCTGCCAGGAGATGAGGACGGCCGGTCCGGCATAGGCGATCGCGAAGAGCAGGGCCCCGTTGAGCGAGGTCGCGCTGAGCGCTCCGAGCGCGCCGGTGGCGCCCGCGATCGCCGCCGCCTGCGGCCCGAGCATGAGCCCGGCCATGAACAGCGGCAGCTGCGTCAGGTTGACGAGCAGCATCGCGGCGAGCGAGCCCGAGAGCAGCGACAGGAAGAGGAATCCCGACGCCGCGCCGAACGCGACCGCCAGCATCGCGTCGCGGCCCATGCGGGCCCGCTACTTGAGGAGGTACGGCAGCAGCGCCAGGTAGCGGGCGCGCTTGATCGCCTGGGCGAGCTCGCGCTGCTTCTTGGCGGAGACGGCCGTGATCCGGCTCGGCACGATCTTGCCGCGTTCGGAGATGAAGCGCTGCAGCAGCTTCACGTCCTTGTAGTCGATCTTCGGCGCGTTCGGGCCCGAGAACGGGCACGACTTGCGCCGGCGGAAGAAGGGACGCCGGGCGGCGCCCGCGCCGACCGCGCTGCGCGCTACGGTCTGGGTCTCGGCACCGTCGCTCATGCTTCGGCTCCTTCATAGGGGGAGGCTGCCTCGCGTTCGCGGCGGCCCTTCGCGGCCATGATCGGCGACGGGCCCTCGTCGAGCTCGTCCACCCGCACCGACTGGTAGCGCAGGATGTCCTCGTTGATCCGCATGTTGCGCTCCATCTCGGCGACCGCGGCCGGCGGTGCGTCGATGTTGAAGAGGACGTAATGGCCCTTGCGGTTTTTCTTGATGCGGTAGGCGAGGTTGCGAAGACCCCAGTACTCCCGCTTCTTGATCTCGCCGCCGTTCTGGGAAACGATTTCCGCGAACTGGTCGGCGAGGGCCTCCACTTGCTGCGCCGAGATGTCCTGGCGTGCAATGAAGACGGTCTCGTAAAACGGCATCTACTCTCCTTATGGCTGTTGACGGCCCGGAGCTGGGCGGGGGATCCGCACGGAACAGCCGGCCGGGCCTAGCCGGCAGGGCCGGCAAGGAGCAAGGGCGCGGAATATACAGGCAGGCCGCGCCGATTCAAGAGGGCGGTCGGGACGCCCCGCAGGCGTCGCCCCGGCTTGCCCGGGGGCACGCCCTAGAAATAGGCGATGAGCCGCCCGCCGGCGATTGCGCCGAACCAGGCGGCGAGGGACACCACCGCCCCGATCTTCGCCGCTCGCGGCAGGGCGGCGCCGGTGACGACCTGGCGCCACGCGAGGAGCCTGAAGACGCCGGCGTTGGCGAGGCCGACCGCGATGAAGGCGAGCTTCGCCACGAAGGCGGGGTTCGCCGCGATATGCGTCGCTTCCGCGGCGAAGAGGAGGAGCCCCATCGGCACGGCGAGCGCGAATCCGGCAACCGCGACGGGCAGCGTCGCGTCGGCGATCGAGAGCAGCGAAGCGCCGCGAAAGGCGCCGAGCACCCGGAGATCGAAGACCGCGATGCTCCCCACCAGCAGCGCCAGCCCGACGATGTGGAGCGTCTCGGCGGCGGGGTAGAGGAACACCGACTCGCGCATCGTCGCGCCGAGCGCCGAGCGCTCGAGCGCGACGATGAACGGCAGGGTCGAGGCTGCGTGCTCCAATCGATCAGCGCAGCTCGATGGTGACGCCGTTATGCGTGATCCGCTCGGCGCGGATCTCGTCGGGGTTGTTCTTGTTGGGGTAGCCGACCGCGATGAGGCGGTCGCCGGGCTTGATCTCGCTGATCGGCTTGCCGCGGTTCGCCATGCGCGCAGGCGGGGAGAGCGTCACCCGCCACACCTTCTCCTGGGTCTCGAGGTCGAGCTCGGCATGCGGGTTGCCGGCTCGCACCGCGGCGACGGTGCCGTCCAGCGTCAGCGTCTTCGACGCGTCGTAGCTGCCCCACCCGTGATGCGCGGCCGCTGCGGCGGCGAAGAGGCCGATTCCGGCGGCGCAAGCGAGGGCGACAGGAAGGCGGGTCATAGGCGCACTCCGCAAATGGTCGATCACGAGATGCCGTCAATATAGGGCCGAAACGGCCGGGCGCGATCAATATCGGGTCGGCACGGCCCGTCGCGCGATTGCGCCCGCATCGATGCCGGACGGCAAATCGCCGAAATGCCCCGCCCATCCTCCCGCGACGCGCGTCGCGATGAACGCGTCGGCCACCGAAGGCGGGGCGTATCGGAGGAGGAGGCCTGCGCTCGTCATCAGCGCAAGGCGCTCGACGAGCCGGCGCGCCTGGCCTTCCTGACGCGCGAGGTCGCGGAGATCCCGCTCGAGCGCCTCGAGCTCGGCGTCGTAGCGGCGGTCGGCGCCGCGCGCGAGGCGCAGCTCGTCGAGAAGGGCGGGGACGCAGCCCGGGGCGCGCTCCATCGAGCGGAGCACGTCGAGGCAGATGACGTTGCCGGTCCCTTCCCAGATGCCGTTGAGGGGCGCCTCGCGATAGAGGCGGGCCATGAGGTGGTCCTCGATGAAGCCGTTCCCGCCGTGGCACTCGAGCGCCTCGACCGCCACCGCGGAGACCCGCTTGCAGACCCAGTACTTCGCGATCGGCGCGCCGATCCGGCCGAGAAGCCTTTCGGATTCGCTGTCCTCCTCCCGATCCAGCGCGGCGCAGAAGCGGAACGAGAGCCAGGCGGCCGCCTCCGCCTCGAGCGCGAGGTCGGCGACGACGTTCGTCATGATCGGCTGGTCGATGAGCGCCCGCTGAAAGGCGCGCCGGTTCGCGACGTGATGCGCCGCCTGGGCGACGGCCTGGCGCATCAGCCCTGCCGAGCCCACCGCGAAATCGAGCCTCGTATAGTGGTTCATTCTGAGCCCGGTCCGGATTCCGTGCCCGGGCTCGCCGATGAGATGCGCGATCGCGCCCCTGAATTCCACCTCCGAGGAGGCGTTCGACTTGTTGCCGCATTTGTCCTTGAGGCGCTGCACCTGAAGACGGTTGCGCGCGCCGTCCGGCAGCCAGCCCGCGACCACGAAGCAGGAGACGCCTTCCGGCGTCTGGGCGAGGGTGAGGAACACGTCCGAGTGCGGGACCGAGAAGAACCATTTGTGCCCGACGAGCGACCACGTGCCGTCGCCGTTGGGCAGCGCGCGGGTCTGGGTCTGGCGAAGGTCGGAGCCGCCCTGCTTCTCGGTCATGGCCATCCCGACCGTCGCGCCGGTCTTGTCGGCGGCGCGAATCTGCCTCCGGTCGTAGGCGGTCGAGGTGACGAGCTTGCCCCATTCGGCCCAGCGCGCCGGGTCCTCGCGCAGGATCGGCACGGCCGAGTACGTCATCCCGATCGGGCAGCAGATGCCGTTCTCGCCCTGGTTCCAGAGATAGGAGAGGGCGGCCCTGGCGACCTGCGCGCCGGGCCGGGGATCGTTCCAGCAGAGCGCGTGGGTGTCGTGCCCGATCGCGAGCCCCATCAGCTCGTGCCAGGCCGGGTGGAAGTCGATGCGGTCGACGCGGTTCCCGAAGCGATCATGGGTACGAAGCTCGGGCAGATTCCGGTTCGCCTGACGGGCGAGCTCCTGCACATGCGCCGACCCGACGACTTTTCCGGCCTCGTGCAGCCGCTCCTGCGCCCACTCCGCTCCGAAGGTCCGCACGATCGTCGGCAGGACGGGGTCGGTGCCGAACGCGTCGTAGTCTGCCAGCGGCGGCGGCTGGTTCAGGACCTCGTGGGTCGCGTAGCCGAACGGGTCAAGCGCTTCCGTCTTCGTGGCGCCGGTCTCTGCGAGACCCATGTCTCCTCCTCGCATGTGCATCGTGGGCGCTTCCGCCCGGCGTCTGCCGGGCAGCCTTGCAGCGTCGCCCATAGCACAGCAGCTTTCGCCGCGCTTCGCTACGCCTCGCGGCTTCGCCCCCCTGCGGCATCGAGTCGTGCGTGCGCCCTATTGCGGCGGCCCGTAGCCCGCAAGAATTTGCGCGGCGCCGCCGAGCGCGCTCCGGAAAGTCTCGTCGAAAGTGGGAAGGCGCGTGCGCCATTGCTGCGCCGCCCCGCCAGAGGCGAGGCGCCAGTCGCCGATCCAGCCGGGCATCGCCTCGTCCCAGCGCATGCGGCCGGCGAGCACGAGTTCCGCGCCGATGCGCCGGGAAGCCGCCGCGAGCTTCGGCGCATCCTCGGAGGAGAGAGTCTCGAGCGCGAGGCCCTCGTCCCGCACGACCGCGCGGCTCGGCAGCGCGACCGGCACGCCGCGCCGCTTCGAGGCGGCGGCGAGCGCCTCGCGCTCGTCGATGCCGCGCTCGCCGTCGCTCGCCAGAAGAAAGCTTCCCCCGCCCTTGTCGATGCGCAGGAAGAGGGCGAGGCGCGGCCGCTCCGCCGTCCACGGTCGCCGGCCGATTGCGCGCAGCGCCTCGTCGATCTGCGCCGCGTCGAAATCGACCGTGAGCTCATACGGCCGGTCGCGCGAGCCCTGCTCGTCGTGGATCGGAATTCCCTCGAGGAGGTCGCGATAGCGGAAGCTGCGCACGAAGCGCGCCGCCTCCTTCTCGAGCGGGTCGAGACGGGCGTCATGGAGCAGCCGCAGGTCGCCCGAGACCTTGACGAGGACGTCGCGGAGGCAGCGGCCGAAGCCGGGCACTCTCGTTTCCGCGACCTGCCCGGTGACGAGCGTCGATCCCTGATAGAGATCGCTCACCGTTTCCGCCGCTGCTGCGCCGGGGAGGAATGCCAGAAGCAGCCCTGCCGCTGCGACGGCGCGGGCACGATCGATGAGCTGCGTGATGAGCCCTGCCACGCGCCGATCTCGTCTCGCCGTTCGGCGAGGATGAGACACCAGCCTCGCGACCGGCGCAACGCCGCCGCGCAGCGCTCGATGGAGGCGGCTAGGGCTCGAATCGCGGCGGGCGATGCGCCGGCGGCTCGAGCGCGCCGGCGCCGGCGCGCAGAGCCGTCTGGAACGGCGGCGGCAGCGCCGTGGCGGCCGCCTGGAGCGCCGCGCGGTCGCTCGGCTGGCCGGTGGCGAGCCGCTCCGCCGCCCAGCGCGTGATCGCCGGCGCCGCGACGCTGGTCCCGTTGAGAGCGGCCGAGGAGCCGCTCCTCGTTCCCGCGGCGAGGACGCCGCCATGCACGGTCGAATCGTCGCCCACCGAGACGACGTCCGGCCCGCTCCTTCCGATGGTCGGGCCGCCCGCCGAGTATCGTGTCGGGCGCCGTTCCTTGCGCAGCATGGCGCCCACCACCAGCGGCTCCGCGCCGGTCGCCATCGCGTTCATCGTGCCGGCGCGCCGGACGGGCGAGGCCGGGTCGTCGGTTTCGATCGGCCGGCCGGCGTCGTCGTAGCGCGCGTAGCGCGCGTCGTCGAAATACGACTGGCGCCCGCGGATCGGGTAGCCGAAGGGAGCCTCGTCGCGCTCGATCCATGCGTCGAGCGTCATCGCCGTCGGGCCGACGTTGCGCAGCCTGATCGTCCACGTTCCCGGAGGAGCCACCGGCCCCGGCGGATCGATGCGCGCCGTCGGCATGAGCGTCAGCCGGAACATGCTGCGCCCGGTCGGCGGAAGGTAGTAGGCGGAGGCGATCTCGCAGAGCGGCGGGCCCGCCGCAGGCCATGTCCTCGACCCGCCCGGAAAATCCGCGAGCGGCGCCGTCGCGCCGCCGCCCGGCGGCACGACCGTCGCCTCGATCCGGCTCTGCCCGGGCGGCGGGCTCGCCGGAAGCCAGATCTCGACGACGCTCGGCGTCTGATCGTCCGGCTGCACCCGCAGGGGAAGATCGCGCGCTTCCCCCGGCTGCAGCGCGGTCTCGGCGTGAAGGCGGTCGAGATGGCTGTTGCCCGACGCGATCACCACCCGGATCTCGACGCCGAGCAGCGTGCGCCAGAACTGGACCGCGGCGTCGATCGCGCTCTCGATGATGTGGGTGCCGTCGTGCGGTCCGGCGGTGATGCCGTAGCTGATGTTGATCACCACCGGGAGGGGAGGCGAGCCGAGCCGCGCCGCGACGTCGATCGAGCGCCGGAGAATGTAGAAGAGGCCGCTCACGACGTTCGTCGCCAGCGTCGAGGCGACCGGCAGCCCCGTCGTCGCGATCGGAAGCTGCACGGCGATGATCCGCGTGTCCGGTCCTTGCGCCGAGCCCGGCCGTGCGCCGCACGCTACGTCGAGGACGTGGGTCCCGTGCGCGAGGCGCGAGGCGACGGCCTTGTGCCCGCCGAGCGGAAAGTCGAGGACGCCGGCGCGCCGGTAGAGCTCGTCCTCGTCGACGAGGTTCGCGAAGGTGCAGTCGGCGAGGAGGCCGTCGATGCCTCTCCTTCCGGGAACGTCCTTCTTCCTGAGCTCGAGGCCGCCGAGCGAGGGAAGGCTCTCGGGCGGCGGGCCGAGCCCGTCCTGCATCCAGAAGAACTCGACGCGGGAGCCGCCGCCCGGCTCGCGGAAGTTCTCGTGCGCGAAGGCGATCCCGTCATCGATGATGCCGACGACCACCGGAGGTGCGCTCCGCCCTGCCCAGCGGCGCCTCGTCGAGCGTGTTGCGGCGCCGATGCCGCGCCTGACGAGGCTCGCTACTCCTTCGAGAAGACGCGCAAGCATCCCCTTCCGGACCGGGCCCGGCGCCTCCCCCCGCCCGTCGAAGCGCGACGGGGCGGCGCGGGCGTCTCGTCCTGCAAGGAACGCGCGGGGAGGGGCGGCGAGACCGCGAGGCGCTCGATATAGGTTTCGACGAGGCGGAGCCTGTCGTCGTTCAGAAGCTCGAAGAACGGCGCCTGGACGTGCGCGACGACGAGGTCGAGGCTGTCGAACGACGCTCGCAGCTCCGGCCGGAGACCCGGCGGCGGCTCGGTGAAGAGCGGCGAGACGCGTATCGACTTCCGCCATGCCTTGAGACGCTCGATGCCGACGAGCTTCTCGCCGCTCGCGAAGTCGCGCGCGCCGATGCCCTTGAGCCTTATCAGCACGGGAATCCACGGATGCGACTCTCCCCGGGGAAAGAAGTCGATCGCGCCCGGGCCGAGATTCCACGCGACGCCCGGCTCGATGCCGACCGTCCGCAGCTTTTCCTCGCCCGGATCCGCTGGCGTCGCCATCGTCGACCCGCTCAGGCCCGGCGGCGGGTGAACGGGCTCATGTCCACTCGCCTCTCGCCTTCGTCCAGAGCCATTCCAGGATCGGCGAATGGAAGAGCGTGTCGAAGGGCTGTGCGCCGTCGGAGGTAACGTACGCGCCGCCGGTCGCCGGGTTCGTTGCCGCGATCTGCGCCTTCGCCGAAACGTCGTAGAGCCGGCGCCAGTTGAAGTCCGTGTCGGCGCGGCTGTTGGCCGGCGTCGTCGGATAGCTGGTGCCGTCGAAGCGCCAGGCCTCGTAGGTGGCGGCGTGCGTGCAGCGCGCGGCGACGTAATGGCCGAGGGTGAGGCCGAGGAACGCGCCGGCGACGCTGTCGATCGGGAAATGCATCCCCGCGATGGTCCGGTTGATGGCGATCCGCGAGGCGAGGCGCATCAGCTCCTCGCCCCAGAGATCGGCGCCGTAGACGGGAAGCGGCGACGGACGACGGAAGAGGAGCCAGAGCACCGTCGAGGCGGTGAAAGCCTCCGTCGCATGGCCGCTCGGCAGCGAGGCGTGGCCGGGCGTCGCGATCATCGGCTGCACCTGCGGCGAGAACTCGACGGCGCGCCGGCAGGCGAGGCCGTGCTTGAAGCGCATCTCGACGAAGTTCGCGAGGCGGAACGCCGCCGCGAGAAGCTCGATCGTCCAGCGCGTGCGGTCGGGGCGGAGCCACGCGATCGAGCCTAGGAATGTCGTCGAGGCCGTGAGCTGCGCGAGGATCTCGGACGCGCGGTCGGCGCGGAGATCCGCGTAGTGATCCAGGAACGGGAGCTGATCCTCGAACACGGCGATCGGCGGGCGCGTCATGCTCGCGAGCGGGCGGTAGAGCACTCCGGGCGGGGTCGCTCCGCTGTTTCCGGCATCGAGGTGCCAGAGATGCATCGTCTGCGGGTTGGGCGTCTTCGGCGGGTCGGCTCGGAACCCGAGACGCGAGAACAGCTCGAAGTCGATCACGCTGGCGCGCACCGCGGGCGACCAGCGCTCGAGGTTGTCGGGACTCTCGGCCGTGAGCGGCGCGAGCGCGCTCGCCAGCGGCTGCTGCCACGTCCCGGCGATGCCGTCCCGCGTCCGGATGAGCGCGTCCGATGCGAGCGGCGTCTCCAGCTCCGCCCCGACACCGCCCACTCCTCCGACTCCTCCAACCCCGCCCACGCCGCCGACGCCGCCCACCCCACCTACCCCACCGACGCCTCCCACGCCGCCGACGCCACCGACGCCGCCGAGCGGGACACCGTTCGCCAGGAGTGCGCTCATTCGTTCCCTCCCGCCTGATGAAGCCTCGCCGGGCTCAGTCCGGCACGCCTGCCTGCCGAAGCGTCTCGGCCCATTCCTTGCCGATGTCGTACTCGGCGCTGGGCGAGCGCTCGCGCCAGCGCGTAATCGTGAGGGAGGGTTCGAGCCTCAGAAGCTGCCGCACCGTCCGGCGCGCCTCGTCGTGGCGGCCGAGCTGCCATTGCGCGATCGCCATCGCGCGCAGCGTCGACGTATGGGTGCGGTTGGCGCGCAAGGACCGTTCGGCCGCCCGGGCCGCGTGCTCGAACTGGTGCGCCGAGAGGTAAGCCGTCGCCGCGAGCGAATCGTAGAAGTAGCGGTGCGGGTCGAGCGGCGAGAGCTGGAGCGCGCGGCGCGAGTGGACGACCGCCTGCGAGCCCTCGCCGACGAAGGCGTGCAGCGTGCCCTTGAGAAGCCAGGCCCGCGCGTTGCTCGGGTTCGTGACGAGCGCGCGCTGGTAGCGCTCGCGCGCGACGTCGAGGCGCTTCAGAAGATTGGTGTGCACGAAGCCGTCGATCGTGAGGGCGAGCGAGCAGTCGGGTCGGCATCGAGCGCCCGCTTCGTGCATTCGAGCGCGAGATACGCGTCCCGGCGCTGATCGGGCGACCATCCCTGCTGGACGCGAAGGACATGCCAGTTCGCCAGCCATGCGAGCGCGGCCGGCTCGCGCGACCTGCGGTCGGCGAGCGTCTGCAGGAGCTTGCGCGCTTCGTCGAAGTCGGCCGGCGAAAGGCGGTGCATGAGCGTGATCGCCCCGAGGAGCAGGGTGTAGGACTGGAGCGTCGGCAGCGGGTGAACCTTGGAGCGCTGCAGCTCGCGTCTCATCACGGCGGTGCCGACCGCGCCGACGATGCGCCCGATCAGCTCCTGGTCGCCGCCGAGAAGCCCCGCGAGGTCGTCCTCGAGATGCTCGATCCACAGGATCCGGCCCGACTTCGCCTCGGCCAGCTCGAGATCGAGCGACACGCGCTCGCTCTCGCAGTGATACGCGCCCGAGAGCACGTAGTCGGCGCAGAGATGGGCGCCGATCTCGGCGGGGCCGAGATCGCGCCCGCGGAACGCGCTCGTCGAGAGGCGCGAGATGAGGTCGAGGTCGGGCGTGCGCGACAGGGCGGGGATCGTCTCCTCGGCGAGAACGTCGCCGATGACGGGATCATCCTTGCCCGGCCTGCGCGGCGCGAAGGGCACGACGGCGACCGCGGGCGCGAGATCGTCGAGCGCCGACCGGGACCCGACGACCGGACGCGGCCCCGGCGGGCCGATGCGGTAAGCCCTGATGGGCGCTCGCAAATGGCGCACGAAGCATTCGCCGAGATCCTCGATGTCGGCGTCGAGATCGGGCGTGAGCCGGTCGCGCACGCGCTGCGAGACGACGATCTCCCCCGGCCCCGCGAGGCTCATCAGCCGCGCCGCGAGATTGACGCCGTGGCCGAGGATGTCGTCTTCCTGCAGGATGACGTCGCTGAGCTCCAGCCCCATGCGGAGCAGCATCTGCCGCTCGGGCGGGCGGCCCTCGTTCTCGCGCTCGCTGGCGCAGCGGATGGCGAGGGCGGCCCGAACGGCGGCCCGGACATCCTCGAAGTCGAGGAGCATGCCGTCGCCGAGGCTCTTGACGAGCCGGCCGCCGCAGCGCGGAAGGATCTCCGCCGTCACCTCGTCGACGAGCCGCAGCCAGCGCGAGATGACGCCGATCTCGTCCTCTTCGACGAGGCGGACGAACTCGACGATGTCGACGAGGAGAACCGCGCGGTTCGCCCACGCGACGTCGTACGCCGCGATGGACTTCGCTCGAACCGGCCCGGCAACCGCCACAGCTCCTCCGGCACGTCAGAAGCGACCCCGCCGATGATAACAGCTTCTCCGGAGCGACCTGTGCGGCGGATCACCTTGCGCGACGTCCTACTTTCGTTTTGCGAAAGCCCATGCCGCAAGGGAACTTGCGGTTGAGGAGACGCCTCCTTCCGCGTCCTCGACAGGGAGTAGCCTGGTCTGGAGAGGAGCGCGGGCCGGCCGCGGCCGCCGAGCGTTCGCCCGAGCGGCCGCGGTCCGGCGCGCAGCGTCAGAGCCGAGCCTCGAGAATGAGGTTGAACGGCGTCTGCGCGGCGGCGCGGAACTTCTTGAACCCCGCCTTCTCGAACACGCCGCGGAGCTGCTGGACGCCGGCCTGCGCCCCCAGGACATGCGTTCCGTTCTCGGAGATCGCATGCGCGCAGCAGATCGTGCTCGACGCGGCGTAGTAGAGCCGCCCGATGGGGTTGAGATTGTCCTCCACCCGATCGCCGGCGTAGGGCTCGACCAGCATCACCGTGCCGTCCTTCGCCAACGTCCTCGCCGCATGGGCCGCGGCGTCGACGGGACGCCCCATGTCGTGTAGGGCCTCGCCATGGGCCTCTTGGGAACGGGGATTCCCAGCCTCTACGATTTCGGGCCGCTTCGAAGAACGCTCGCCGGGCTCATCGACTTCGAGCGGGTCAATGGCGGCGCCATGCGCGTCTCGGTGATGACGGTCGATGTCGCGACCGGCGAGGAGGTGGTCTTCGACAGCACGCGCGAGCGGATCACGGTCGATCATCTGCTCGCGAGCGCCGGGTTCATGCCCGACTTCCCGGTCACCGAGATCGAGGGTCGGTTCCTCGGCGACGGCGGCCTGTCGGCGAACACGCCGGTCGAGATCGTGCTTTCCGAGAGGGCGCGCGATCTCGTCTGCTTTGCGATCGACCCCTTTCCGCTGAGCGCGCCGCCTCCGAAATCGCTTCTCGCCGCCCAGGAGCGGCAGAACGATCTCCTTTTCGCGACCCAGACCGCCAAGGCTCTCGGCGCGCACGAGCGCCTCGAAGATCTGCGGCGGCGGGTCAGGGAGGCGCTCGCCTCGTTGCCGGCCGAGCTCCGGCGAAAAGCGGCGTCGACCGACCTCGGCGCGGCGGTCGCGGAGAGCGGGGTCGAGGTGGTGCGGCTCCAGTACCGGGCTGGCCCGGAGGAGCTCGGGATGCGCTGGTTCGATTTCAGCGCTTCGGCGATCGAGCGGCGCTGGCGCACCGGCGCAAAGGACATGCGCGCCGCCCTGCAGGACGTTGCGGACCGCAAGCGGAGCCGAGCGCCGCGCGCGCCTCGCTGACGCGGCGCCCCGGCGCGCCCGAGCCCGGCGGGAGGGTGCCTTGCCGGGCGCCCTCCGGGCGTGTAATGACCCCGAGATATGTATAGCGGGTTGCATGATCCCGGCCGGTGGGTTCTGCCGCAGGCGCTCGTCGAGCAGGCGCAAGCGCGTCCCGACGCGCCCTGGATCACCACGACCGACGGCGACTCGCTGACCTTCGGGCAGGCGGCCGCCGATGCGCGCCGCGTGGCGGGGTTCTTCGCCGGCCTCGGTGTGCGCCCCGGCGACCGGGTCGCGGTGATGCTTCAGGGCGGCTGCGACTTCGTGCGCGTCTGGCTCGGGCTCGGCACGCTCGGCGCGGTCGCGGTGCTCCTCAACACCGAGCTGCGCGGCGCCTTCCTGCGGCACCAGCTGCAGAACGCTGGCGTCGCGCTCGCCGTCGTCGACGGCGGGCTGGTCGAAGCGGTCGGCGAGGTCGCCGGGGAGGTGCCGCTGCTGCGGCGCCTCGTGCCGGTCGGCCCTCTCGCGGGCGATCCCGGCGCGCTGGAGCTCGTCGACTGGGGCTCGTGGCGCCGCGCATCCGAATACGCGGGTCCTCCGCCCGCGGCGCGCGACGTCGCGTGCATCATGTACACCTCGGGCACCACGGGCCCGTCCAAGGGCGTGCTCATGCCGCACGCGCATTGCACGCTCTACGGCATCGGAACGATCGAGGCCGTGGAGCTCTCGCACGACGACCGCTACTATATCGTCCTGCCGCTCTTCCACGCGAACGGGCTCCTCATGCAGCTCGGCGCGACGCTTCTCGCCGGCATTCCGGCGATCCTGCGCCCGCGCTTCAGCGCCTCGTCGTGGCTCGGCGATGTGCGCACGCACGGCGCCACCGTCACCAACATGCTGGGCGCGGTCGCCGCCTTCGTCGCCGCGCAGCCCGCGACGCAGCACGACCGCGACCACCGCTTGCGCGCGATCATGACCGCGCCGAACCATCCCGCGCACGAGGCGGTGTTTCGCGAGCGCTACGGCGTGCGCGACGTCCTCTCCGGCTTCGGCATGACGGAGGTCAACATCCCGATCTGGGGGAGGATCGGGAAATCCTGCCCCGGCGCCGCCGGCTGGGTCTACGCGAAGTATTTCGACGTCGTCATCGCCGACCCGGAGACGGACCAGCCCGTCGCGCCGGGCGAGGTGGGCGAGATCCTGGTCCGCCCGAGGGCGCCGTTCGGCTTCATGGCCGGCTATCACGCGATGCCGGAGAAGACGGTCGAGGCGTGGCGCAATCTCTGGTTCCACACCGGCGACGCCGCGGTGATGGACGAGACCGGGCTCGTCACCTACGTCGACCGGATCAAGGACTGCATCCGCCGGCGCGGCGAGAACATCTCGGCGAGCGAGATCGAGGCGCTCGTCGCCGCGATTCCGGGCGTCGCGGAGGTCGCCGCCTATGCGGTGCCCTCCGACATTCCGGGCGGCGAGGACGAGGTCATGCTGGCGGTCGTCCCGGCGCCCGGCACGCAGCTCTCGATCGAGGAGCTGGGCGCGAAGGCGGACGCGGTCCTCCCCCGCTTCGCCCGCCCGCGCTACGTCGAGTTCCTCGACGCCCTGCCGAAGACCCCGACGGGCAAGGTGCAGCGCGAGATGCTGAAGAAGCGCGGCCGCGGCTCAGCGGTCGACCGCGAAGCGGCGCGCTGAGAGAACGCGATCGTCGCTGCTCCCGCTTCTGCATCGGCGAGGAGCGGCGCATGCGGCGTCGAGCGATGCGTATCCTCCCCGAGGCCGCGGGGGCTGGAATGGGGCGGCGGGCGGCTCGGCACGGGAGACCGCCGTGGACATCGCGGCTTGGCTGCGCGGCCTCGACCTCCAGTAGTATGAAGCGGCGTTCCGCGAGCACGCCGTCGACGCCGCGGCCTTGCTCGCCCTCACCGCCGAGGATTTGACGAGGCCGGCGATGCTTCCGCCGCGGCCGAGGGCGGGCGCCGCCAAGTCGCCATCCTCTTCGCCGATCTCGTCGGGTACACGCGTCTCAGCGCCGAGCTCGACGCCGAAGAGGTGCACGCGATGCTGAGCGCCTTCTTCGCCGCGGCCGACGCGATCGTGGCGGAGCACGGCGGCACCGTCGACAAGCACATCGGAGATTGCGTCATGGCCGTGTTCGGCGCGCCGATCGCCCGCGGCAGGGCCCTTTAGGCGGGCGCCCTCTCAGACGGCGGCGGCGTTGCGCATCGCGTCGTTGAGGGAGGAGACGGCGATCCTGACGAGCTCCGCCGTCCGTTCGACCCCGAGCTTCGTCTTGAGCTGCGTGCAGGCGTTCGCGACCGTCTTGTAGCTCACGCCCAGCGCCTCGGCGATCTGCACGAGGCTGCGACCTTCGCCGAGGAGGCGGAGAATCTCGAGCTCGCGGCGCGACAGCGCGTCCATCGGATCGGCGGCCTGCCGCGGGAGGAAGCGGACGGCGAGCGTCTGCGCGATCTCCTGCTCGACGTAGCGTCGCCCCTGAAGTACCGCGCGCGCCGCGCTCAGGATCTCCGCCGGCGCCGCGTTCTTGCTGACGTAGCCGAGCGCGCCGGCTTCGAGCGCGCGTCGCACGAAGATCGGCTCGGCATGCATGCTGAGCACCAGGATCCGCACGGCGTCGTCGGCGAGGCGCATCCGGCGAATGAGCTCGAGCCCTCCCGTGTCGGGGAGATTGAGGTCCACGATGACGAGATCGGGCCGCCGCGCGCGCGCCGCGGTGAGCGCTTCCCGCGCGGTCGCGGCGGTCCGGACCGTGAGGCCCGTCTCGTCGGCGAGGAGCCGGCCGATCCCGTCGCGGATGATCGGGTGGTCGTCGACGACGAGAACGTTCATGAAGCCTCCATCGGCAGGGTGGCGTGCCGGCCGCGCGATGCGCCGAGCGGCACGCGGGCAGCGACGGCGAGCCCTCCTTCCGGCAGGTTCGCGCATTCGAGCGTCCCGGCGAGGGAGCGCAGCCTCTCCCGCATGCCCGCGAGGCCGAACCCGAACCTCGCCGCCTCGCTCATCCCGCTTCCGTCGTCCACGACCCTGATCTCGACGCCGTCGCCCGCGCGGTCGGCGGAGACGGCGATGCTGATCGTGCTCGGACGCCCGTGGCGAACGGCGTTGCTGAGCGCCTCCTGGACGACGCGATAGATCGTGCCCGCGGCGACCCCGTCGCCGAGCTGCCCGATCGCCGGATCGATCCGCAGCCGCCAATCGATCTCGGGGTGGCGGCGGCGCCAGAAATCGACGAGCGCCTCCAGCGCGGCGGCGAGGCCGAGCTCGGCGAGGCCGGTCGGCTGCAGCCGGCCGAGGATCGCGCGGAGCTGCCGCTGCATGTGGCCGACCGCGTCGGTGATCGAGTGGACGCATTGCCGTATGTCGGCGAGCCGCCCCTTTGCGGCGTGCGTCTCGATCCGCGAGGCGTCCACCTTCACGGCGAAGAGGAAGGGGCCGACCTCGTCGTGAAGGTCGCGCGCGATCTCGCCGCGTTCCTGCTCCTGGAGCGAGAGAAGCTGCTCGTTGAGCGCCCTGTTCCGCGCGTCCGCCGCCGCGAGCTGCTCGGCCATCCGGTTGAACCCGTCGACGAGAGGCGCGAGCTCCGGCGCGACTCTGCCGTGGACGCGCTCGGCGTAGTCGCCGCTTCCGACGCGGTGGAAGGCGGCGGCGATCCGGTCGAGCGGGCGCAGCGCGCGGCGCACGAGCCAGGGGATCAAGAGGACGGCCTGCGCGCAGAACAGCCCCAGGATGAGGAGATGGCCGCTGAGCTGTCCCCAGACCTCGAGGATCTCGTTGCGCGGATTGGTCTGGAGAACCACCGTCCGCGGCGTCTCGTCGATGAGGACGGGCACGTGCTCGTGCTCGGGGGCGACGCCGACGAGGCGGATGAACCACGCCGGCACGTCTCCGATCACGGCGGTTTCGGTCGGCGTCAGCGCCGCCGCCCCGTCGTCGCCGGTGATGAAGATGTCGAGATGGCGGTTGCCGCGGAACGAGGCGACGAGATCGTCGATGTCGCGCGCCGGGTCGTCCGATTGGGCGAGCCGCTCGATCCCGTTCGTCACGGCCTGGCGCCCGACCGCGAGCGCCGAGCGCATCTCGTTCTCGACCGAGCGCTTGGCGAGGAAGCACGCGACCGCGCCGCCGAGCACGAGATTGGCGACGAGTCCGGCTACCATCGACCAGACGAGCCGCGCATGGAGCGACATCGCGTCTCCCGCACCGTGCCGTACCGTGTTCGAGCCGCTATTGGGCGCTCGCGCGGCGCGCGCGGACAACACGACCAAAGAACTAGGCGCTCGAAGAACGGGAATTTTTCCCGGCGGAATCGGGAAGCTTGGCCATCGCCTTCGCGGCGCGGCCGGTTCCAAATCGAGGCGTGACCCGCACGCGACGCACGCCCCCCGAAAGGGCCGGGAAAAGCGCTTCTCTCCGAGAAGCCGCGAGGTTCCTCGCGGCCGCAGGAATCCTGGGGCTCGTCTCGAGCATCGTGCCCTCCGACGCCCGTGCCCAGTCGCGGGCGGAATGCGAGGACGGCGTCCGCGAGATCCGCGAAGCCGTCGGCAGGGCTTCGGACCCGGCGCTCCGCGAGGAGCTTTCGGAGTTGCTGCGCGAAGCGGAGCGCGAGCTCGGGGAGGAGGAGTACGACGAGTGCATGATGGCCGTCGAGGATGCGCGGCGCGCGATGGAAGGGAGCCCGGCGGCCGCCGCGCGGGCACGCGCCCCGGCGGAGCACCTTCAGGCCGACGACGGGCTTCCCGTGACGATCGAGGACGCCTTCGTCCCGCGCCGCGGCGAGGCCGAGGCGACGCTGAGCTTCGCCTACGACCGCGTCCGGCGCGGCGAGGCGGAGGACGATCAGGACGACGGCGACGAGGGGGGCGGGCGCAGCGGGCGCCATCTCTTCGAGGGCGAGGCCGAGCTCGAGATCGGATTGGGCGCCGGCTTCGCGGCCACGATCGGCGCCTCCTACGCGCTCGGCGACGCGGAGGACACGAAGAGCGGCGAGCTGGAGCTCGGCGGGAAGTGGAACTTCCTGCCCCAGCACGAGTTTCTGCCCGCGTTGACGGTCGCCGCCTCCGTCGCCGTCCCCTACGGCTTCGAGAACGACACCACGGAGACCTCGCTCGGCCTCCTCGCGAGCAAGGCGCTCTGGCGCGGCCCTGGTTCGCCTTGGCTTCATGCGAACGTTTTCTGGATCCACGCCTTCAATCGCGACGACGATGCGCGCGCGAACCGGTTCTCCGCCGTGCTCGGCTACACGCACCCGCTCGGTCCTTCGACGGCGCTCGTCGCGGACCTCGTGCACGAGAAGGACGAGGACAAGGGACGCATCGTGAATCTCGTCGAGCTCGGGCTGCGCCAGGCCCTGCCCGGCGACGTCATGCTCGGCATCGGCGTCGGCGCCGGATTCGGGGGCAGCACGACCGATTTCCGCGCGCTTCTGGGGATACAGAAGGAGTTCTGACGCGCGCCGTCGCGGCGGCCCCGGCGCGCGGCGATTGGACGATGACCCGGACCCGGAGATCGATCATGCGCGAAATTCGTCGAGCAGCACTGGCGATGCTGTTGTCCGCCGCCGCGGCCCCGGGCCTCGCGCCCGGCGAGGCCGCGGCCGCGGGAACGGGGCACGTCTTCGTCAGCAACGCCGGCGCGGACAGCGTCTCCGTCCTCGACGGCAAGACCTTTTCCGTGGTGAAGACGCTGCCGACGTCGAAGCGGCCGCAGGGCATGGCGTTCAGCCCCGACCGGACGCGCATCTACGTGGTCGCGGGGCGCGGCGAGCGGCTCGACGTCATCGACGTCGCGCGCCTCGCCGTGGTCGGCTCGGTTCCGGCGGGCGACTATCCGGAGACGGTCGCGGTCCATCCGAACGGCCGCTTCGCCTATGTCACCAACGAGGAGAACGCGCTCGTCTCGGTCGTCGATCTCGCTGCGGGCGCGATCGCGACGCAGATAAAGGTCTGCGCCGAGCCCGAGGGAATCGCGGTCGCGGCGGACGGCGCGAGGGTCTTCGTCGCGTGCGAGGCGGTGAGCGCCGTCGGCATCATCGACACCGCGACGAACCGGATGGTCGCCGAGGTGAAGACGGAGCTGAAGCCGCGTCGCTTCGCCGTGCCGCCGGCGGGGCGCGACATCTGGGTCACCGCCGAGGCGGCGGGCGAGGTGCAGGTCATCGACTCGGCGGCGAACACGGTGACGGCGACGCTCCGCTTCGAGCCGCCGGGCGCCAAGCGCGAGAACGTCCGTCCCGTCGGCATCGCCATGACGAGCGACGGCCGTCGCGCGTTCGTCGGCCTCAGCCGCGCCGAGGTGGTCGGCGTCGTCGATGTCGAGCGCCGGCAGGTCGAGGCGTACTGGAAGGCGGGAAAGCGGCCGTGGAACGTCGCGTTGAGCCGCGACGACGCCCGGCTCTTCGTCGCGAACGCTCAGGGCGACGATGTCTCGATCCTCGATACGGGCAGCGGGCGGGTGCTCGGCTCGGTCAAGGTCGGGCGCAACCCGCACTCGATCCTGGTGGACGATTGAGGCCGGGGGCGCGGCGCGCCCCAAGGCCCCGGCGCGACCCGCCGCTTCGCCCTAGACGTAGGGAAGCGAGGCCAGCGACGAGTAGTGCTCGTTCATCGCGTCGAGCGCCGCCATGTCGCTGTCGGCGATCTCGAAATCGAACACGTCGATGTTCTCGGCGAGATGCCGCTTCTGGTTCGCCTTCGGCACGGCGGCCGTGCCGCGCTGAAGGTTCCAGCGAAGCAGGATCTGGGCCGGCGACTTGCCGTATTTCGCGCCGAGCTTCTTGAGCCGCTCGTCGTCGAGCCGCTTCCCCCGCGTCAGAGGGCTGTAGGCCTGGATCACGATCCCCTTCTCGTCCGCATGGCGCCGCATGTCCTCGCTGTAGCCGAAGGGGCTCCATTCGATCTGGTTGACGGTCGGCACCTCGCCGGTCGCCTCGACGAGGGCGTCGATGAGTGGGGCGGAGTAGTTGCTGACGCCGATGTCGATCGCGAGCCCGTCTTCCTTCGCGCGGATCAAACCCTCCCACAGCTCTTCTCCCGCCCCGTGCGGCGGCGGACGATGGATGAGCATGAGGTCGGCGTAATCGAGGCCCATCTCGTCGAGGTACCGGCGCGTCGCGTCGTAGGCGGCGTCGGTCTCCTCCACCTTCGCGACGAGGTAGAGCTCGGAGCGATCGAGGCCGCTCCGGCGGAAGCCTTCTCCGATGCCGGGCTGCGTCCCGTAATCCGAGGACGTGTCGATGAGCCGGTACCCCAGATCGAGAGCCGCTTCGACCGTGCCCGCGGTGTCGTCCGTCAGCTGCCAGGTGCCGAGCCCTAGCGCCGGCATCCGGCGCCCGGTGTGGAGCAGCATCTTGGCGTTGGTATCCATCGTCATGTGTCGCCGTACCGAGTTTGTGGTCGCCCCGAGCGAGGCCGGCAGGCCTGCCGGCCTCACGGGGAGCAACGCGGGGTCCGGCGCGGCGTTCCAGGCGAATCGCCCGCGCATCGCAAGGCGCGCGCACGCTGAATCGCGAGCGGCGGCAGCGCCCCGCGTGGCCACGATGGGCTCGGCGGCGACAGTGGCATCACGCAGGGTGATTTGATCTTTCCGGTTGCCAAGCCTGTCTGTATTGGATAAATTAGGTCCATTCAGTTCAGGAGCGGACGCCATGAACCCCGATCCCTCTCCCGCCACCCGCTTCCGGCCGGGCCAGTCCGGCAACCCGGCCGGGCGGCCGCCCGGGGCGCGCAGCAAGACCACGATCCTCGCCGAATCCATCATCGGCGAGCATCTCCCCGAGATCCTCGAGGCGACCTGCCGCAAGGCCAAGGAGGGCTCCGAGCGCGCGCAGGCGATCATCATCTCCCGCGCGCTCGCGCCTGCCCGGCGCCGTCCGGTCACGATCGGCCTCCCCGAAACGGTCACATTAGGCGATCTCCTCGCCGCCCATCGCGAGGTCACCCGCCTCTTCGCCGCGGGCGAGCTCACCGATGAGGAGGCGGGCCGCGCCGTCGAGCTCCTGGAGGCGCACCGCCGCACCCTCGAAGTGGCCGAGCTCGCCGAGCGCCTCGCCGCCGTCGAGGCCGAGCTCGGCATCGAGCGCGGCTGATGCGCGGCCTCTTGGGCCGCCTCCGGCGCGTGGAGCGGCTCCTCCGCACCCTGCCGCCGCGCGACCCGCGCCAGGACCTCGACCCCGACGACGCTGTGCGCGCCGGGGCGATCCTCGAGGCGATCGGCGCCGAGGCGCCGGCGCCGCTCGGCCCCGAGGACGCGGCCTGGTTTCGCCGCGTCCTCGCCCCGCGCCTTTCGCGCTGGGCCGCCTACGCGGTGCGCCTCGAGCGCTGGCGCGAGCGGGAGGAGGCGGCCTACGCCGCCCGCACCCGGCGCCTCGTCGCGCGCCGCCTCAACGGCGGCCTCGCGCCGCCGCTGCGCCTGCCCGGCTTCTCGGCGGCGGCGCTGCGCGCCTTCGAGCGCCTCGGCCTTCTCGACGAAGAGGAAGCGGCGGAGGCGGGGTGAGAGAGCGGGCCTCGCGGCGCCCTTTCCTGTTTCCATTCCTGTTATTTCAGGAAAGGACTTGGGGCGCGGCTCGCCTTTTCTGGTGCTGTCTTGCTTGACAGCCTTCCCTTCCGCGCTATGGATGCCCCCTTTCCGGGGAGGGGTAATGTCGCGCGCGTTGGTTTTTCCGGGTCAGGGCTCGCAGGCGGTCGGCATGGGACGCGATCTCGCCGAAGCCTTCGCGCCCGCGCGCGAGGTCTTCGAGGAGGTCGACGACGCGCTCTCGCAGCGCCTCTCGCGACTCATGTTCGAGGGGCCCGAATCGGAGCTGACGCTCACCGAGAACGCGCAGCCCGCGCTGATGGCGGTGAGCCTCGCCGTCGTGCGGGTCCTCGAGCGCGAGGGCGGGCTCGACCTTTCCCGCCACGCCGCCTTCGTCGCCGGGCACTCGCTCGGCGAGTACTCGGCGCTCGCCGCGGCGGGCGCCTTCGGGATCGCCGAGGCGGCGCGGCTCCTGAAGCGCCGGGGCCAGGCGATGCAGCGCGCCGTGCCGGTCGGCGTCGGCGCGATGGCGGCGCTTCTCGGCATGGATCTCGAGCCCGCGCGCGCCGTCGCGGAGGAGGCGGCGGAGGGCGAGGTCTGCGCCGCCGCCAACGACAACGGCCCCGGCCAGGTGGTCTTGAGCGGGCACAAGACCGCGGTCGAGCGTGCGGTGAAGATCGCCGCCGGCAGGGGCGCGAAGCGCGCGATCATGCTGCCGGTGAGCGCCCCCTTCCATTGCGCGCTCATGAAGCCCGCCGCGGACGAGATGGAGGAGGCGCTCGCCGCCACGCCGCCGCGCGCCCCCAAGGTGCCGCTCATCGCCAACGTCACCGCCGAGCCCGTGAGCGATCCCGAGGCGATTCGCCGCCTCCTCGTCGAGCAGGTGACGGCCCCGGTGCGCTGGCGCGAGAGCGTGCTCGCGATGAAGGAGCGCAGCGTCGACACCGTCGTCGAGCTCGGCGCCGGCAAGGTCCTCTCCGGGCTCGTCAAGCGCATCGACCGCGAGCTGGCGGCGAGCTCGGTCGGCAGCCCCGCCGAGATCGAAGCCTTTCTGAAGACGCTCTGACGGGGGCCCGACCGCATGGAATTGCACCCTCATCCCGACGACAAGGCGAAGGCGCTCTGATGTTCGACCTCAGCGGCAAGTCGGCCCTTGTCACCGGCGCCTCGGGCGGCATCGGCGGCGCGATCGCGCGTGCCCTTCACGCCCAGGGCGCCACCGTCGTGCTGCACGGGACGCGGGCCGAGAAGCTCGAGGCGCTCGCGGGCGAGCTCGGGTCGCGCGCCCATGTCGTCGCCGCCGATCTCGCCGATCCCGCCGCGCCCGAGCGGCTCGCGAAGGACGCCGAGGCCGCCGCGGGCGGGATCGACATCCTCGTCAACAACGCCGGGATCACACGCGACACTCTCGTCCTGCGGATGAAGGACGAGGACTGGCAGCAGGTCATCGACGTCAACCTCTCGGCCGCCTTCAGGCTCTCCCGCGCCGCGCTCCGCGGCATGATGCGGAAGCGCTGGGGGCGGATCGTCAACATCACCTCCGTCGTCGGCGTCACCGGCAATGCGGGGCAGGCGAACTACGCCGCGGCCAAGGCCGGCATGATCGGCATGACGAAGGCGATCGCGGCCGAGCTCGCCTCGCGCGGCGTCACCGCGAACTGCGTCGCGCCCGGCTTCATCGAGACCGCGATGACGGGAAAGCTCGACGAGGCGCAGCGCGACGCCGCGGCCAAGGCGATTCCGATGGGGCGCTTCGGCGCTCCGGAGGACGTCGCGGCCGCCGTCGTCTACCTCGCGAGCCCCGAGGCCGCCTACGTCACCGGCCAAACCCTGCACGTCAACGGCGGCATGGCGATGATCTAGCGATGCGTCGGCTCGCCTCCCGCGTGCTTCTTGCGTCGTCCCGGCGAAAGCGGGAATCTGCGGAACCCGCGGGTTTCCGCCGCTTTCGGCACGCCGGGTCGCGCCGCGGCCGGGGCCCGGCGAGCGCTTGGGGCCGCCGTCGTGATGATCTAGGCAGCGGCCCGGCGACTGTGATATGGAGCGGCGCCTTTGATGGCCTTTGGGGGGTGCGCCGTCGCAGCGGACGCGATCCGCCGCTCCGCCCTCGAACGAACAAAGCGCCTTATTTCCACGTGAAGGACTTGAATGAAATGAGCGATGTCGCGGAGCGGGTGAAGAAGATCGTTGTCGAGCATCTCGGCGTCGACGAAGCGAAGGTCACCGAGAACGCCAGCTTCATCGACGATCTCGGCGCCGACAGCCTCGACACGGTCGAGCTCGTGATGGCGTTCGAGGAAGAGTTCGGTTGCGAGATTCCGGACGACGCGGCCGAGAAGATCGTGACCGTGAAGGACGCCATCAACTTCATCGAGCAGCACACCTGAACGCGATGCGTCGGGTCGTCGTCACCGGCATCGGCCTCGTCACCCCGCTGGGGATCGGAAACGAGAACGTCTGGAACCGTCTCGTCGCCGGGGAGAGCGGCGTGCGCGGCATCCAGTCCTTCGACGTCTCGGACCTCCCGGCGAAGATCGCGGGTCAGGTGCCGAGGGGCGACAAGGCGAGCGGGCTCTTCAACCCCGACGACTGGGTCCCGCCCAAAGAGCAGCGCAAGATGGACGAGTTCATCGTCTTCGCGCTGAGCGCGGCGCAGCAGGCGGTGGAGGACTCCGGCTGGAAGGCCGAGACCGAGGAGGACCAGGAGCGCACCGGGGTCATGATCGGCTCCGGCATCGGGGGTCTTCCCGGCATCTACGAAGGCTCGGTGACGCTGAAGGAGCGCGGGCCGCGGCGGCTGTCGCCCTTCTTCATTCCGGCGAACCTCATCAACCTCGCTTCCGGCCACGTCTCGATCCGCTACGGCTTCAAGGGGCCGAACCACGCGGTCGTGACGGCCTGCTCGACGGGCGCCCACGCGATCGGGGACGCCGCGCGCATCATCGCCCTCGACGACGCCGACGTCATGGTGGCGGGCGGCGCCGAGGCGGCGATCAACCGGCTCGGCATCGCCGGCTTCGCCGCGGCGCGCGCGCTCTCGACCAACTTCAACGACACGCCGGAGAAGGCGTCGCGCCCCTGGGACAAGGACCGCGACGGCTTCGTGATGGGCGAGGGCGCCGGCATCGTCGTGCTGGAGGAGCTCGAGCACGCCAAGAAGCGCGGCGCCAAGATCTACGCCGAGCTCGTCGGCTACGGGATGTCGGGCGACGCCTACCACATCACCGCGCCGTCCGAGGACGGCAACGGCGCGTTCCGCTCGATGCGGAACGCGCTGCGCCGCGCCAAGCTCGATCCCGAGGCGATCGACTACATCAACGCGCACGGCACCTCGACGCCTCTCGGCGACGAGATCGAGCTGGGCGCCGTGAAGCGGCTCTTCGGCGACCACGCCTACAAGCTCTCGATGTCGTCGACGAAATCGGCGGTGGGGCACCTGCTGGGCGCGGCCGGCAGCGTCGAGGCGATCTTCTCGATCCTCGCGATCAAGCATCAGGTCGTGCCGCCGACCCTCAATCTCGAGAACCCGTCGGAAGGCTGCGACATCGACCTCGTGCCGAAACAGGCCAAGGAGCGCAAGGTGCGCACCGTGCTCTCCAACTCGTTCGGCTTCGGCGGCACGAACGCCTCGCTGATCTTCACCGCGCCGCCCTGACGTGCGACGCCTTCTCGGCGTCTTTCTCCTCGTCGTCGTCCTCGCCGCGGCGCTCGCGGGCGGCGCCGCGCTGTGGGCTTGGCGCGAATGGACCGGCCCGGGGCCGCTCGACGAGGCGCGCACCCTGGTCATTCCGAAAGGCGCGGGGCTCAAGGGCATCGCGGGGGCGCTCGCCGAGGCGGGGGTGGTCCGTCACGCGCGCCTCTTCGCCGTCGGCGCCAAGCTCACCGGCCGCGCCGCGTCGTTGCGTGCCGGCGAATACGAGTTTCCGGCCCGGACGAGCCCGCGCGAGGCGGCCGAGCTTCTCGCGAGCGGCCGCACCGTCGTCCGCCGTCTCACCGTGCCGGAAGGGCTGACGAGCGCCGAGGTGATCGCGCTCATCGAGGCCGCCGAAGGCCTCGTCGGCGAGTCGGGCCCGGTCCCGCCCGAGGGGACGCTCCTTCCCGAGACCTATTTCTACTCCTGGGGCGATTCGCGCCGCGACCTCGTCGCCCGCATGGAGACGGCGATGGCCCGGGCCCTCGCCGAGGCATGGGCCGAGCGCAGCCCCGATCTCATCCTCGCCGAGCCGGGGCAGGCGCTCGTCCTCGCCTCGATCGTCGAGCGGGAGACGGGGAAGGACGACGAGCGGGCCCGCGTCGCCGGCGTGTTCGTCAACCGCCTCAAGCTGGGCATGCGCCTCCAGTCGGACCCGACCGTCGCCTACGCGCTGACCCGGGGCGGGCGCCCGCTCGACCGTCCCCTGACGCGCGCCGACCTCGCCTTCGAGTCGCCCTACAACACTTACGTCAACGCCGGCCTGCCGCCGGGGCCGATCGCCAATCCGGGCCGCGCCGCGCTCAAGGCGGCGACGCAGCCGGCGAAGCACGACGAGCTCTACTTCGTCGCCGACGGCGACGGCGGCCACGCCTTCGCCCGCACCTTGGCAGAGCACAACCGCAACGTGGCGCAACTGAGACGGAAGCGGGCCGCCGAATAGGGCAAATCGGCAACAGGGCTCGGCGAAATGGCAATGCCGCAGCAATGTCACGCGCTTCGCGGTTGCAACGACCGCAACTTCCAGGCCAGGTCGAACTTGGGGGATTGCTCCATGCTGGCGAGGACAACCGTCGCCGCCGTGCTCGCCCTGGGTCTGGCGGGGTGCGGCACAACCGTCGAGGATCGCGGGCTGAGCGGGGCCGGGATCGGCGCCGCCGCGGGCAGCATCATCGGCGCGATTACCGGATTCGGGCCCTGGCAGGGCGCGCTGCTCGGCGCCGGCGTGGGCGGCGCCGCGGGCGCTCTTACCGATTCCCGCGACGTCGATCTCGGCCGACCGGTCTGGAGGCGCGGCGAGTCGACGCGGCCGGCGCCCGCCGCGCGCCCCTCGGCGGCGCCCGTCAGCGTCTCGGCTTCGACCACGAGTGTCGTCAAGGAAGTCCAGGCCTCGCTCGCCAGAGCCGGCTACGATCCCGGGCCCGCCGACGGCCGCATGGGCGCCAAGACGCGCGCCGCGATCATCCGCTACCAGCAGGAGAACGGGCTGCCGATCGACGGGACGCCCTCGCCGCAGCTTCTGGAGCACTTGAAGGGCAACAGCGCCTGAGGCCATTCTGGCGCGGATGAAGATCCGCGCCGCAGTTCTCGAGGCGATGGGGGCGCCGCGCCCCTACGCCGATTCGAAACCCCTGAAGCTCGCCGAGGTCGAGCTCGCGCCGCCCGGACCGGGCGAGGTGCTCGTCCGGCTCGGCGCCGCCGGGCTCTGCCATTCCGACCTCTCGGTGATCAACGGCGACCGGCCGCGGCCGACGCCGATGGTCCTCGGTCACGAGGCGGCCGGCACGGTGGAGGAGACCGGGCCGGGCGTGGAGGACCTGCGCAAGGGCGACCGGGTCGTCATGGTCTTCGTGCCGAGCTGCGGCCACTGCCTGCCCTGCGCCGAAGGACGGCCCGCGCTCTGCGAGCCGGGCGGCGCCGCCAACACCGCGGGAACGCTCCTTTCCGGCGCCCGGCGCCTCAGCCGCGACGGCGCCGCCGTCCACCATCACATGGGCGTCTCCGCCTTCGCCGAGTACGCGACCGTTTCGCGGCGCTCGCTGGTGAAGGTTCCGAGCGATCTTCCGTTGGAGGAGGCGGCGCTCTTCGGCTGCGCCGTGCTGACCGGGGTGGGGGCGGTCGTCAACACGGCGCGTGTGCCGCCCGGGGCGTCGGTCGCGGTGATCGGGCTCGGCGGCGTCGGGCTCGCGGCGCTGCTCGGCGCGGTTGCCTCCGGCGCTCGCCAGGTCGTCGCCGTCGATCTCTCGCCGGAAAAGCTCGGCCTTGCGCGCCAGCTCGGCGCGACCGACACGGTCGAGGCGGGCGCCGCGGACGCCGCAGAGCGGATCCGGGCCGCGACCAACGGCGGGGTCGAGTTCGCCTTCGAGATGGCCGGGTCGGTGAAGGCGATGGAGCTCGCCTACAAGGCGACGCGCCGCGGCGGGATGACGGTGACCGCCGGCCTTCCGCCGCCCGACGCGTCGTTCCCGGTGCCGCAGGTGAACCTCGTCGCCGAGGAGCGGACGATCAAGGGAAGCTATATCGGGACATGCGTGCCGACGCGCGACCTGCCGCGCTTCATCGCGCTCTACCGCGCCGGCAAGCTCCCGGTCGACCGTCTCATGAGCGGCCGCCTCCGGCTCGACGAGATCAACGAGGGCTTCGACCGTCTCGATCGCGGCGAGGCGGTCCGCCAGGTGATCGTGTTCTAGAACTCGCGCCCGAGCGCGCGATCGACCGAGAACTCGCCGCCGCCGCGGATGAGGATGGCGAGCGACAGCAGGAGCCACATGAGCGGGTACTCGAAGCCGCCGTTGGTCCAGAAGTACCCGTTCGCCGCGTGGACGAAGAACGCCGCCACCGCCATGAAGCCCGCGACGAGGAGCGCGACCGGCCGCGTGAGGAACCCGAGCACCAGGAGGATGCCGCCGAAGAACTCGAGGCAGGCGACGAAGAGCGCGAGCGGATAGGCCGGCTCGAGCCCCATTTGCGCCAGCCCCGCCGCCAGCCCGGAGATGCTCGCGCCGATTCCGAACAGTTTCACTGCCCCGTGCGGGATGAGGAGCGCGCCGGCGGCGATGCGCACGATCGGCCAAGCGAGCGGATCGAGGCTGCTATAGAGGCGGGCGAGCGCCGGCAGGTAGTAGCGCTTCGCGTCGACAGCGTCCATCGCTTCCCCCGTTCATCTGCTGCAGTTCGACTCGAGCCCGGAAAGCACGGAACATGTGGTATCTCGCGGCGATGGCAGAAAGCCTTGCCGTTGAAGGCGCGTCGCCGAGGTCGGGTCGTTGCCGGGGCATGCGGCGCTCGTCGCGCGCATCACGCGCAAGTCGCTCGACGCGCTGAATCTCCGCCAGGGGCGGCCGCTGCTCGCAGCGGTGAAGGCGTTCGCGCTCGACCGGCACAGTCTCGGGCTCGGCGGCTGAGGGAGCGGGGCGGAGAGGGTGCGCTCAGGCGGCCGCCCTGCGCGCCTTCTCGGCGATTCCGTAGGCGCGTTCCCGGCGTTCCATCTCGGCCCAGATCTCCTTGGGCTCGATGCCCATCTCGGCCCAAAGCACGACGAGGTGATAGAGGAGGTCGGCGCTTTCCTCGATGACGGCCGGTTTGTTGCCGCGCACGGCGTCGATCGCCACCTCGATCGCTTCTTCGCCGAGCTTCTGCGCCATCTTGTTGCGGCCGGCGGCGAGCAGCTTGGCGGTGCGCGAGGTGCGCGGATCGGCGCCGCGACGGGCGAGGACCGCCTCGTAGAGGCGCTGCAGCGGGGACTGCGGCATGCGGCGCTCCTCCTTCGCGCGGCCTTGATTTTTCGAAACTCTAGTCGGCTTCGAGCCGACCGGCAATTGACGACCCCGGCCCGCGGTTCACGCGATGATGTCGGGCAGAAGCTGGCTCTCGAGCTTGGCGATGAGGTCCTTGAGCACGAGCTTGCGCTTCTTCAGCCGCTGAAGCTGAAGCTGGTCGTAAGGCGGCTTCTCGACGAGGCGCGAGATCACCTCGTCGAGGTCGCGATGCTCGATCTTGAGCGCTTCGAGCCGCGCCTTGACGGCTTCGAGGTCGAGGTCCATTCCAACGGCTGCCGGTTTGGCGGGATTATAGCAGAACTAGGTTTATCGCGGTTGGCCTAAACGGGTGGAGCGGGGATGGCCGGAGTGAAGACGATCGGCATTCTGACGAGCGGCGGCGATTGCGCCGGCCTCAACGCGGTGCTGCGGGCGGTCGCCTACCGCGCCATCGAAGGGTACGGCTGGCGCCTCATCGGCATTCATGACGGGACGATGGGGCTGATGCGGCGCCCGATCGACGTCGAGGAGATCACGCTTTCCAAGGTCACCCCGGCGATGATGCGGCAGGGCGGGACCATTCTGGGCACGACCAACAAGGGCGACCCCTTCGCCTTCCCGATGCCGGACGGCCGCAAGGTCGACCGCTCGGCCGAGGTGGCGCAGGGCTACCATCTCCTCGGCCTCGATGCGCTGATCGGCATCGGCGGCGACGGCAGCTTCGCGATTCTCCGCCGGCTCGCGCAGCAGGGGGGCATGAATCTCGTCGGTATCCCGAAGACCATCGACAACGACGTCGGCGCGACCGAGAACGCGGTCGGCTACAACACCGCGGTCGCCGTGGCCACCGAGGCGCTCGACCGGCTGCAGCCGACGGCGGCGAGCCACGACCGGGTCATGGTGCTCGAGGTCATGGGGCGCGACGCCGGCCATATCGCGCTCGCCGCCGGCATCGCCGGCGGGGCCGACGTGATCCTCATCCCGGAGATCCCTTATCGGCTCGATCGCGTCGCCGCGCACATCAACAAGATCCGCGCCGAGGGGCGGAACTTCGCGCTCGTCGTCGTCGCCGAGGCGGTGAAGGACACGAGCGGCCAGGTCGTGCGGCAGAGCCATGAAGGGGGCGGCGCCACCTACGGCGGGATCGGGCACGCTGTGGCGCAGGAGATCGCCAAGGCGACCGGCGCCGAGACGCGGGTGACCGTGCTCGGCCACGTCCAGCGCGGCGGGCAGCCGACCTCGTTCGACCGCGTTCTCGCCTCCGCTTTCGGCGTTCACGCCGTCGACCTCGTCGCGCAGGGCAAGTTCGACCGGATGGTCGCATGGCAGAACCGGCGGGTGGTCGACGTGCCGCTCGCGGACGCGATCGCGGAGAGCCAGCAGGTCGATCTCGACGGCGCGCTCGTCCGCACGGCAAGGGGGCTCGACATCTGCCTCGGCGATGACTGACGAGGCGGATGCGTTCTGGGCGTGGTCGCTGGCGAGGTATCCGGCGGTCGAGTCGCTCGCGCTCAGGTTGCAGGACGAGTACGGCGCCGACGTCAACCTTCTGCTTTTCTGCGCCTTCCGGGGCCGGCTTTCTGCTGCGGCGCTGGAGGCCGCCGACCGGGCCGTCGGGCCGTGGCGCCGGGAGGTGGTGGAGCCTCTGAGGCGGGCGCGCCGCGCCGCGCGCGGGACGCCCCTCCACGCCTCGCTCAAGGCGGCCGAGCTCGCCGCGGAGCGGCTTGCCCAAGAGCGAATCTGCGCCGCCGCGGCGGGAGAACCGCCGGGTCATTTCGACGCAGTCCCGTTCTATCTGGAGCGTTTAGGCGTGCCGGAGCCGCTGCGGACCGCGGCGATCAAGGCCTTCGGCGGTCCGGGTTGAAGTCGCACTGCCGCGCACCAGATCGACTGGAAGGACACCGCCGGACCGTTTCCGGTGGCTCGCGTGAGATCGCGAGAGTATCATTCGATTGCGGTATCACGTGCGATAGGAGGCATTGAGATGTCGCTGCAGGATCGTCTGGAATCGCTCCGGGCCCGTCATGCCAGCCTGGAGCAGGCAATCCTTCAAGAAATCAACCGACCTCTCCCGAACAGCGACACGATCAGCGACCTCAAGCGTCAGAAGCTCCGCATCAAGGACGAAATCGTAGCCCTGGAACGACAGCATTGAGCCCATAGCGACCCGGGCGGCCTGCCGGAAGCACGGCCGCCGGTCGCAGCCGCCAAGGGCGGCGAGGTGCCGCCTCGTCGCCTTTCGTCCCGGCGGCATCGGCGAGGGCAGCGTCAGCTTCTCGCCGCGAGCTCCTCGTCGGCCCGAATCGACTCGGCCCGTATCTCTTCGGTGAGTCGCGCCTTGAGGGCGGCGAATTCGGGGCTCGTCTTCATGGTGTAGACGCGCGGGTAGGGCAGGTCGACCGTGATCTCGGTCTTGATCCGGCCTGGCCTCGCCGTCATCACGACGACTCGGCTGGCGAGAAAGATCGCCTCCTCGATGTCGTGCGTGACGAAAAGCACGGTTTTGCGATCGCTCTCCCAGATCCCGAGCAGCAGCTCCTGCATCAGCGCGCGCGTCTGATTGTCGAGCGCGCCGAACGGCTCGTCGAGAAGCAGGATCTTGGGATCGTTCGCGAGCGCGCGCGCCAGCGCGGTGCGCTGCTGCATGCCACCCGAAAGCATCTTCGGGTAATGGTCCTCGAAGCCTTTGAGGCCCGTCTTGGCGATGAAGTAGTCCGCTATCTCGCGCTGGCGCCGCGCCGGCACGCCTCTTTCGACGAGGCCGAAGCAGATGTTCCGGCGCACGGTGAGCCACGGGAAGAGCGTATAGGACTGGAAGACCATGCCGCGGTCGGGACCCGGCCCGGTCACGGGCACGCCGTCGAGGAGGACGCGGCCCTCGGTCGGCGTGTCGAGCCCGGCGACGATCCGCAGCAGCGTCGACTTTCCGCAGCCGGAGGGGCCGAGAATGGTGATGAAGTCGTTGTCGGCGACGGCGAGACGGGTGGGCTCGAGCGCCCGCGTCGGCGGGCGGCCGCGCAGGCCGGGAAAGGTGCGGGCGACGCCGTCGATCAGAAGCTTCGGCAAGGGATCGCTCGGTTACCGGAAATACCAGGGGAACAGACGCTCGTTGGCGGCCTTGAAGAGGACGTCGGAGATGAGCCCGATGATGCCGATCACGACGATGCCGAAGATCATCTGCCCGGTATCGAGGAGGCGCTGGGAATCCATGATCATGTGCCCGATTCCGGAGGAGGCGCCGATGAGCTCGGCGACGATGACGTAGGTCCAGGCCCAGCCGAGCACGAGGCGGAGCGCTTCGGCGATCTGCGGCGCCGCCGCCGGCAGCATCACGCGGCGGATGATGCGGCGACCCTTCGCGCCGAGCGTATAGGCGGCTTCGACGAGATCGGTTCGCGTGCCGCCGACGATGACCGCCACCATGAGGATCAGCTGGAAGACCGACCCGATGAAGATGACGAGGAGCTTCTGCGCCTCGCCTACGCCTGCCCAGAGAATGAGCAGCGGGATGAAAGCCGAGGCGGGGAGATAGCGCGAGAACGAGACGAACGGCTCGAAGAACGCCTCCACCGCCTTGAAGGCGCCCATCGCGATGCCGAGCGGCACCGCGATCGCGGCGGCGAGGACGAAGCCGCCGAGAACGCGCCATACCGTGACCCCGACGTCGAAGGCGAAGCCGAACTCGGTGAAGAGCGTCCAGCCGGACTCCAGCGTCTTGATCGGATCGGCGAGGAAGAGCGGCCGGATGAGCCCGCCGAACGTGGCCGCCGCCCACGCGGCGACGAAAAGAACGAAGAACGAGATCCCGAGCGCGACGCGCAGCGTCGGCGAAACAGGCTTCAGCGGCGTCAGAAGGCTCATGGCGAGGCTACTGCTGAGTGCGTTCTCCCGCCCGTGCGAGCGGGGGCGAGCAGGCGCGGGGGCCGGCGCGCCGCCCTTGTCGGGCGCCGTTCCGGCGGCCCCGCGCTCGGCCGTTCTCGCCTCCCTCGCGAGCGGAGGAGGGCGCGCCGGTGCGCGGCGAAGGCTCACCTCACGAAGGAGTCGTCGGCGAGCGCCGCCAGATCGGGCGTCTTCTTGATGACGCCGCTTCCGAGCAGGATCTCGGTCGCGTCCTTCAGGAAGGGCTGCATCGTCTTCTCGAAATACTCCTGGTTCGCCTTGCGGTCGTACCAGGTGACGAGCGCCGCCGACTTGGCGAAGTCCTCGGCCGACTGCTTCACGTCCGCGCCCATGATCTTGTTCGCTTCGGCGGGGTTCTGCTTGATGAAGTCGAGCGCCTCGAACCAGCCGGCGACGACGCCCTTCACCGCGTTCGGGTTCTTCTTGATGAACTCGGGCTGGAAGGCGAGCGTGTCGATGATGACGCCCGGCGTCTCGCGCGAGGAAACGAGGATCTTGGCGTCCGGCATCGATTTCAGCGCGCCGGACATGTAGGGCTCGTACGTGACCGCGGCGTCGAACTGCCCGGCCGCGAAGGCGTTCGCGGCGGGCTGCGGGCCGAGATTGGTCGGCTTCACGTCCTTCATCGACATGCCGTGCTGCTTCAGGAGGTAGGAGAACCAGAAGTGCGACACGGCGCCGGGATTGTCGACGGCGACGGTCCGCCCCTTGAGGTCCTCGAACTTCTCGATCCCTTTCTTGACGATCACGCCGTCGCCGCCGGTCGAGCTGTCGATCACCAGGACCTGCGTTACCGGCACGTTCGCCGCGACGTAGGTAATGTGCGTGTCGATCGTCGTCGCGATCGCCTGCACCTCCCCGGCCGCCATCGCCGCGTGGCGCGCCTGGGTAGGCATCTTCTTGATGTCGAAAGCGACGCCGTGCTTGGCGAAGAAGTTCTTCTCCTTCGCCAGCGTGAAGGGTGCGAAGCCGGTCCAGCCGCTCATCGCGAGCACGACCTTCGTTTGCTGCGCGCTCGCGGCGCCCGCCGCGGCGAGGGTTGCAAGCGCCGCAGCGCCTGCGAGCAAGCTCTTCAGCATCGAGGGACCTCCAGGAGTAGGTGCGTCATTCATTTCACGAAACGTGCCACGGGCGCGAGTCGTGTGTTGACGCCGGGGCCGGGCGCGGGAGAACATCAAGAAAAAAGTGAAATAGGCAAGCAAGGTAACAGGGAGGAATAGAGAATGCGGCGACGCGCTCTACTTGTTTTGCCCGGTCTTTTGGCGCTCCTGCTGCCGATGGAGGCCTCGGCCCAGAAGACGATCAAGGCCGGCTATCCCATGATTCTCTCGGGCCCCGGCGCCCTCTTCGGAGAGCCGTCGCTCAAGGGCGCCCAGATGTACGTGGACGAACTCAACGCCAAAGGCGGCGTTCTCGGCCGGAAGATCGAGCTCATCCCGCGCGACACGAAGGGCAACGCCGACGAGGCGGTGCGCGTCAGCCGGGAGCTCATCCTCAAGGACAACGTCGATTTCCTCGTCGGCACCCTCACCTCGGCCGAGGGGCCGGCGGTCTCGACCATCGCCAAGGAGAACCAGGTCGTCTTCGTCGCGGCGATCCCGAAGACCGACCAGCTGACCGCGCCCGCCAATCTTCATCCCTACGTCTTCCGCACCGCCTCGACGACGACGATCGAAGGGCGGACCGCGGCCGAGATCGTCGCCAAGTGGGACGTGAAGCGGATCGGGACGATGAGCCCGGACTACGCCTACGGCCAGGACGCGACGAAGGCGTTCGTCGAGCATCTGAAGAAGATCAAGCCGGACGTCGAGATCGTCGACCAGCAATGGCCGAAGCTCGGCGAGGCCGACTACACGCCCTTCATCAACGCGCAGATGGCGAAGAAGCCGGAGGCAGTCTTCTCCTCGCTCTGGGGCGGACACTTCCTCACCTTCGCCAAGCAGGCGAAGCCCCTCGGCTACTTCGACGCGCTCGAGTACAATTTCATCGGCGCCGGCGAGGCGGCCTCGCTCGAATCGGCGAAGACGATGGGCGCGGACTACCCGGTCGGGATCTGGGGCAACAGCTACGACGTGTGGGACTGGAAGGCGGGCCCCGATGCGCACAGGCAATACATCTCGCGCCTCAAGGAGTACACCAAGCAGGATCCGCCCTCGTCCTGGCCGATCACCGGCTACATCGCCATGCAGGTGCTGGTCGAGGGCATCAAGAAGGCGAACAGCACCGACAGCGACAAGGTGGCGAAGGCGATGCTGGATCTCAGCGTCGAGACGCCGATCGGCAAGCAGACGCTCCGCGCGAAGGATCACACCGCCAATCGCGGCCAGTTCTGGGGCAAGACGGTGATCGATCCGAAGCTCGGCCACGCCGTGATGCAGGAAGTGCTCTACATCGACCCGGCGCCGTTCATGGATTGAGGCTCCGTGGCGACGAGGCCGCCGGGGCCGGCTCCCCTTCCTAGCGAGGAAGGGGAGCGGCCCCTACGGGGGGCGGGCGAGGGGGCGCAGCGCCGGAGGCGGCGACCGCGTGCTCCGGCCGCGCGCGCTTGTTCCTCCGGCCGGGAGAGAGCGTGATGGAGCCCTCCTTCCTCTTCGGCCAGTTCCTCGGCGGACTGACCGCGGCGATGTTCCTCTTCCTCATCGCCTCGGGGCTGTCGCTCATCTTCGGCGTGCTGCGCGTTCTCAACTTCGCGCACGGCTCCTTCTACATGCTCGGGGCCTATCTCGCCTGGCAGATCGTCCACTGGGTGGGGCCTGAGGGCGAGGGCTTCTGGCTCGCCGCCCTCGGGGCCGCGCTCGGCGTCGCGATCCTCGGCGCCGTCATCGAGCGCCTGCTGCTTCGCCATCTCTACCGGCGCGAGGAGCTCTACCAGCTTCTCTTCACCTACGCCCTCGTTCTCGTTCTCGCGGACGTCGCCAAGGTGACGTGGGGCACCGGCCAGCTTTCCGTGTCGCGCCCGCCGAGCCTTTCGGGGAGCCTGCAGCTTCTCGGCATCACGGTGCCGCACTACAACCTCTTCGTCATCCTCCTGGGTCCGACGATCGCGCTCCTCTTCTGGCTGCTGCTGCAGCGTACGGCCGTCGGTCGGATCGTGCGCGCGGCGGCGCTCGATCGCGAGATTCTGAGCGCGCTCGGGGCCAATGTCGGCTGGATCTACACCGGCATGTTCTTCGTGGGCTCCTTCCTCGCCGGGCTCGGAGGCGCGCTCGTGACCCCGACCCAGAGCATCGTGCCGGGGATGGACGTCGCGGTGATCGTCGATGCCTTCATCGTCGTCGTCATCGGCGGGCTCGGCTCCTTCTGGGGCACGTTCCTCGGCGCGCTCATCTTCGGCCAGGTGCTCGCCTTCGGCATTCTCGTCTTTCCCGGGTTCTCGATCTTCGCCGTCTCGGCGCTGATGGCGACGATCCTCGTCGTCCGGCCGTGGGGCCTTCTCGGCCGGCCGATCCGATGACGCGCCGCGTGCCCTGGACGCTCCTCGCCGCGCTGGCGCTTCTCGTCGTGCCGTTCCTCGGCTCGCGCTTCTACACCTTCGTCGCCACCGACATCGTCATCCTCGCGCTCTTCGCGACCTCGCTCAATCTCCTCCTCGGCTTCACGGGGCTCGTCACCTTCGGGCATGCCGCGTATTTCGGGATCGGCGCGTACGCCTGCGCGCTCTTGATGAAGTCGCTCGGCGTGCCGTTTCTCCTCGCATGGCTCGCCGGCGGCGCGATGGCGGCGTTCTTCGCGGCGGTCTTCGGCTTCTTCTGCGTCCGCCTGACGAAGATCTATTTCGCGATGCTGACGCTCGCCTTCGCGCAGATCGTCTGGGCGGTGTGCTTCAAGTGGAACGACGTGACCGGCGGCGAGCAGGGCCTGCCCAACGTCCCCTATCCCGATCTCGAGTGGATGGACGCGGTGCCGCTCCTCGCCGATTTCCGCGTCGGCGACAAGTTCTTCTTCGTCGCGCTCGTCCTCGTCGCGTTCTGCTTCGCGGCGCTGAGACGCATCGTCGACTCGCCCTTCGGGCGCATCCTCACCGTGATCCGCGACAATCCGGAACGCGCGCAGTTCATCGGCGTCAACGTCCGTCTCTACGAGCTCGCCGCCTTCGTCGTCGCCGGGTTCTTCGCTGGCCTTTCAGGGGCGCTCTTCGGCATCTTCAATCGCGGCGTCTTCCCCGATTTCGCTTACTGGACGAAATCGGCCGAGCCGCTCATCATGACCCTCCTCGGGGGCATGGGCCATTTCTGGGGGCCCGCCGTCGGCGCCGCCGCCCTCATCATCCTCAATCAGCAGATCACGTCCTACACCGAGTACTGGCCGTTCGTGCTCGGGCTCGTGCTGATGATCCTCCTCTTCGCCTTTCCCGGCGGCATCGTCGGCACGCTCGCCGGCGCGCGATGGCCTCCGCGCCGCCGGCCGGTGGCGCTGCCGAAGCCGGCGTCCGATCCGGTGAGGCGCAATGCTTGAGCTCTCGGGCCTCCGCAAGTCGTTCGGCGGGTTCGGCGCCGTCAACGGCGTCAGCCTCGCGGTGGAGCGCGGCCGGATCGCCGCGGTGATCGGCCCCAACGGCGCGGGCAAGTCGACGCTCTTCAACCTCGTCACCGGACACCTGAAGCCGACGGAGGGCCGCGTCGTCCTGCGGGGCGAGGACATCACCGGCGCGCCGCCGCACCGGATCTGCCGGATGGGAATGGGACGCTCGTTCCAGCGCACCAACATCTTCCCGCTCCTCACCGTGTTCGAGAACGTGCAGGCCGCCCTCATCGCGCACCACGGGCACGGCCGCAATTTCTGGGTGCGCTCGGCGCGGCTCTACCGCGAGGAGACCGAGGCGCTGCTCGCCTCGCTGGGGCTCCTCGACAAGGCGGACGTCAAGGCCGGGGCGCTCAGCCACGGCAACCAGAAGCAGGTCGAGCTCGGGATCGCGCTCGCGGGCGATCCCGACATCCTGCTCCTCGACGAGCCGACCGCCGGCATGTCGGCGAGCGAGACGCGCGAGACGATCGCGCTCCTGAAGCGGATCGCCGAGGCGCGCGGCCTGACGCTGCTCTTCACCGAGCACGACATGGAGGTGGTCTTCTCGATCGCCGAGCGCATCGCGGTGCTCCACCAGGGCCGCATCATCGCCGAAGGAACGCCCGAGGCGGTGCAGCGCGACCCCGAGGTGCGGCGCGTCTATCTGGGAGAGCGGCATTGACGGCGCTCCTCGAGCTGCGCGAGGTCCATACCTCGTACGGGCTCTCCCGCGTCCTCTTCGGGATCTCGCTCGAGGTCGCGCGCGGCGAGTGCGTGTGCCTCTTGGGCCGCAACGGCGTCGGCAAGACGACGACGATGCGCTCCATCGTGGGGCTGACCCCGCCGGCCGAAGGCGCGATCCTCTGGCGGGGCGAGGACATCACCGGCTGGCCGCCGCATCGCGTCGCGCGGGCCGGCATCGGCTTCGTGCCGGAGGATCGCCGCATCTTCGGCGAGCTCACCACGTGGGAGAATCTCGACGTCGCGCAGCGCGTCGCGGCACGCCCTGGTCCCTGGACGATCGAGGCCGTCTACGATCTCTTCCCGAAGCTGCGCGAGCTCGCGGATCGCCCAGGCGGGTTCCTCTCGGGCGGCGAGCAGCAGATGCTGACGATCGCGCGCACCCTCATGGGCAATCCGGAGCTTCTCCTCCTCGACGAGCCGTCGGAGGGGCTGGCGCCCCTCGTCGTGGACCAGCTCCTCGAGCGCATCCTTCTCCTGAAGCGGCAGGGGCTCACCATCCTTCTCGCCGAGCAGGGCGTCGATTTCTCGCTCGCCCTCGCCGACCGGGTCTATGTCCTGGAGAAGGGCGCGGTTCGCTTCTCCGGCCCCGCCGCAGCGCTGCGCGACGACGCGGCGCTCCGCCACGAGCTGCTCGCGCTGTGACGCCGCCCCGCCCAACGGCGCCGCCGGCGCGCCCGCTTTCCCTCTCCGCGAAGAGAGAGGTCATTCGAGGAGGACCGTCATGCCGTTCGTGAACATCCGCATCCTCAAAGGGCATTCCCAGCAGCGCAAGGACGAGATCTCGCGCCGCGTCACCGCGGCGATCAGCGAGGTCGCCGAGCTGCCGAAGGAGGCGGTGTGGGTCGTGTTCGAGGACGTCGCCGCCGAGGACTGGTACGTCGGCGGCACGACCGTCGCCGAGCTGCGCAAGAAGAGCGCGACATGAGCGGCGTCGAAATCCGCGACCCCCGCTTCGCCTCGGTCGTCGGCGAGAGCGTCGCCTTCGAGCAGCTGGCGACCGGATTTCTCTTCACCGAGGGGCCGCTCTGGCATCGGCGCGAGCGCTACCTTCTTTTCAGCGACATGCCGGGGGATCACCTGCGCCGCTGGCGCGAGGGGGAGGGCGTCACGACCTTCCGCCAGCCGTGCTTCAAGTCGAACGGGCTCGCCTGGGACCGCGAGGGCCGGCTGGTCGTCTGCGAGCACGCCTCGAGCCGGGTGACGCGCACCGAGGCGGACGGCAGCAGCACGACGCTGGCGAGCCACTACGAGGGCAAGGAGCTCAACAGCCCCAACGACGTCGTCGTCAAGAGCGACGGCGGCGTCTACTTCACCGATCCGACCTACGGCCGGATGGAGTATTACGGCGTGCCGCGCGAGCCGCAGCTCGGGTTTCGCGGGGTCTATCGGATCGAGCCGGACGGCGGGCGGCTGACGCTCCTCGCGGACGACTTCGCGCAGCCGAACGGGCTCTGCTTCAGCCGCGACGAGAAGCTGCTCTTCGTCAACGATACCGAGCGGCAGCACATCCGCGTCTTCGAGGTGGCTGCCGACGGGACGCTCCGGAACGGGCGCGTCTGGGCGCAGACGACGGGCGAGGGGGCGGGCGCGCCCGACGGGATGAAGCTCGACAGCGCCGGCAATCTCTATTGCTGCGGCCCCGGCGGCATCCACGTCTTCGCCCCCGACGCGACGTGCCTCGGCGTCATCCGCACGCCCGAGTACACGGCCAATTTCTGCTGGGGCGACGACGGCTTCCGCAGCCTCTTCATCGCCGCCTCGACCTCGATCTATCGGATCCGGGTCGCCGTGCCGGGGACGCCGCAGATGCCCTGATCCCGCCGAAGAGCCGGCGCGGAGATTGCTGCGTGTGCGAAAGGCGCGCCGGGGAATCGCGCACGCGACCGCATCCCGGTCGCGCTGCGCTCTTGCCGCGCTGCAGCGATTGTAGGCGGCGTCTTGTCGCGGGTGCCGCTCGCAAGCCGGGGCGATCCCCGCAACCATCCGGTGCGGGCCTTCACCCCCGACAGAGGCGAAGAGTCGCTATGCAGAGGCTCGCATTGCGGTCTTCTCGCAACTCGGGCAATCTCACGCCCGATCCGGCGGCGGGAGGCGCGCATGGCGAAGACGGCGGTGCTCGAGCGGCTGCGCGATTGGGCGCGGCGTTGTCGCGAGCTCTCGGACCTCACGGCCGTGCCGGACGTTAACAGAGAGCTCCTCGTCCTCGCCGAAGAGATGGAGGACGCGGCGGAGAACGCCGAGCGTAGATGACGCCAACCGACATCCGCAACCCGGACTACTTTCACAAGGTCGTCGACTGCCAGTGGGCGTGCCCCGCCCACACGCCAGTGCCCGAGTACATCCGGCTGATCGCAGCCGGCCGGTACGCCGACGCCTACATGATCAACTGGAAGTCCAACGTCTTCCCGGGAATTCTCGGGCGGACCTGCGACCGTCCGTGCGAGCCTGCCTGCCGCCGCGGCAGGGTGGAGAAGGAGCCGGTGGCGATCTGCCGGCTGAAGCGCGTGGCGGCCGACAACAAGGGCGACGTCCGCGCGCGCATGCCGCGCCGGCCGGCGGCGCGGAACGGCAAGCGCATCGCGTGCGTCGGCGCCGGCCCCGCCTCGCTCACCGTCGCGCGCGACCTCGCGCCGCTCGGCTACGAGGTCGTCGTGTTCGACTCCGACCGGAAGGCGGGCGGCATGATCCGCAGCCAGATTCCGCGCTTCCGCCTGCCGGAGGAGATCATCGACGAGGAGGTCGGGTACATCGCCGATCTCGGCATCGAGCTCCGCCTCGGGAAGCGCATCGACAGCCTCGCCGCGCTTCTCGCCGAGGGCTGGGACGCGGTCTTCGTCGGCTCCGGCGCGCCGCGCGGCCGCGACCTCGACATTCCCGGGCGCAAGGAGGCCGCGGCCAACATCCATATCGGCATCGACTGGCTCGCGAACGTCGCGTTCGGCCATGTCGACCGCATCGGCAAGCGGGTCATCGTGCTCGGCGGCGGCAACACCGCGATGGATTGCTGCCGCTCCTCGCGCCGGCTCGGCGGCGAGGACGTCAAGGTCGTCGTCCGCTCCGGCTTCGAGGAGATGAAGGCCTCGCCCTGGGAGAAGGAGGACGCGATGCACGAGGGCATCCCGATCCTCAACTATCTCGTGCCGAAGGAGTTCCTGCACGAGAACGGCCGCTTGACGGGCATGATCTTCGAGAAGGTCGCGGCGACGTACGACGAGAAAGGCCGCCGCCAGCTCCTTCCCACCGGCGAGCCGGACGTCCGTCTTCCCTGCGACGACGTGCTCGTCGCGATCGGGCAGGAGAACGCGTTCCCCTGGATCGAGCGCGACATCGGGATCGAGTTCGACCGCTGGGGCCTGCCGAAGGTCGACCCGAAGACGATGCGCTCGACGCATCCGAAAGTGTTCTTCGGGGGCGATGCCGCCTTCGGGCCGAAGAACATCATCTGGGCGGTCGCGCACGGCCACGAGGCGGCGGTCTCGATCGACAAGCTCTGCTCCGGCGAGGACATCTCGGAGCGCCCGACGCCGGGCGTGACGCTCGTCTCGCAGAAGATGGGCATCCACGAGTGGAGCTACGACAACGACGTCTCGCACGAGGAACGCCGCCGGGTGCCGCTCCGCCCGCTCGACGTCGCCTTGAAGGACATCAAGACGGAGGTCGAGCTGGGCTTCGACGCCGAGCTCGCCTACGAGGAGGCGCAGCGCTGCCTCAACTGCGACGTCCAGACCGTCTTCACGGGCAAGCTCTGCATCGAATGCGACGCCTGCGTCGACATCTGCCCGATGGACTGCATCACCTTCACGCATGACGGCGAGGAGGACGAGCTCAGAAAGCGCCTCAAGGCGCCTGCCTGGAACCCGACCCAGGACCTCTACATAGGCGGCGACCTCAAGACCGGACGGATCATGGTCAAGGACGAGGACGTGTGCCTCCACTGCGGGCTCTGCGCCGAGCGCTGCCCCACCGGAGCTTGGGACATGCAGAAATTCTTTCTCGACATGCAGAAATTCTTTCTCGAGATGACGCACGCCGGAGCCGCATGCCGAAGCTGATCGAAAGCACGAACGATTTCGTCGTCCGCTTCGCCAACGTGAACGGCTCGGGCTCGGCGAGCGCCAACGCCCTCTTCGCGAAATCGATCCTGCGCATGGGCGTGCCGATCGCCGCGCGCAACATCTTTCCGTCCAACATCCAGGGCCTGCCGACCTGGTACGAGGTGCGCGTCTCGGGCGCGGGGTGGCTCGGAAGGCGCGGCGGCTGCGACCTCATGGTCGCGATGAACCCGCAGACCTGGGACAAGGACGTCGCCTCGATCGATCCGGGCGGCTACCTCTTCTACGATTCGACGCGGCCGATGCCGCCCTCGAAGTTCCGCGACGACGTCCACGTCGTCGGCGTGCCGCTCACCGAGATCTGCAACGCGCGCTACACGGACGCGCGCCAGCGCCAGCTCTTCAAGAACATCATCTACGTGGGCGCGCTCGCGCAGCTTCTCGGCATCGAGCTCGGCGCGGTCGAAAAGCTCATCGGCGAGCAGTTCAAGGGCAAGGACAAGCTGATCGAGCCCAATGTCGAGGCGCTGCGCATGGGCCACGACTGGGCGGCGGCGAACCTCGCTCCCATCGGGCTCAAGGTGCGCCGGGCCGACGCGGTCGGCGAGCGCATCCTCGTCGAGGGAAACAGCGCGGCCGCTCTCGGCGCCATCTACGGCGGCGCGACCGTCTGCGCCTGGTACCCGATCACGCCCTCGACCTCGATGGCCGAGGCGTTCCAGCGCTGGTGCCGGCGCTTCCGGGTCGATCCCGAGACGAAGAAGAACCGCTTCGCGATCCTCCAGGCCGAGGACGAGCTCGCCTCGATCGGGATGGTGATCGGCGCCGCCTGGAACGGCGCCCGCGCCTTCACCTGCACCTCGGGGCCGGGCGTCTCGCTGATGCAGGAATTCATCGGCCTTTCCTACTTCGCCGAGATTCCGGCGGTGATCTTCGACATCCAGCGCGCCGGCCCGTCCACGGGCATGCCGACGCGCACGCAGCAATGCGACATCCTCGCCGCGGCCTATGCGAGCCACGGCGACACCAAGCACGTCCTGCTCTTCCCCGAGGACCCGCGCGAGTGCTTCGAGTTCGGGGCGGCAGCGTTCGACCTCGCCGACCGGCTCCAGACGACGGTCTTCGTCATGTCGGACCTCGACATCGGCATGAACGAATGGCTCTGCCGGCCCTTCGAGTGGGACGGCAAGAGGCGTCTCGACCGCGGCAAGGTGATGACCTACGAGGATCTCGAGGCCGGGCGCGAGTTCGGCCGCTACCTCGACGTCGACGGCGACGGCATCCCCTACCGCACCTATCCCGGCACGCATCCGACGAAAGGCTCGTTCTTCACCCGCGGCACCTCGCGCGACCGCTACGCCCGCTATACCGAGGAGGGCGGCCCTTACGTCGACAACATGCAGCGCCTCCTCCGGAAGTTCGAGACGGCCAAGAGGCTCGTTCCGGGGCCGGTGCGCCGGGACGCTTCGGTGCCGACGCGCTACGGGGTGATCTATTTCGGCTCGACGAGCCCCGCGATGGCCGAGGCGCTCGCCGCGCTCGAGCAGCGCGGCCTCCACCTCGACGCGATGCGCGTGCGCGCCTTCCCGTTCTGCGACGAGGTGATCGACTTCGTGCTCGGGCACGACCAGGTCTTTCTCGTGGAGCAGAACCGCGACGCGCAGCTGAAGTCGCTCCTCGTGAACGAGGGGGCGATCGATCCCGCCCGCATCATCTCGGTGCTGCACTACGACGGAACGCCCATCACCGCGCGCTTCATCATCGACGAGATCGCCGAGCGGATGGCCGCTCTCAACGTCGTCCCGCTCAAGAAGGCGGTGCCATGACCTACATCGCGAAGCCCAGGTTCCACCATCCGAAGCTGCCGACCAACAAGCTCGGCTACACGCGCCGCGACTACGAGGGCTCGGTCTCGACTCTCTGCGCGGGCTGCGGACACGACTCGATCAGCGCGGCGATCATCGAGGCGTGCTTCGCGCTCGACCTGCCCCCGCACCGGATCGCGAAGCTCTCCGGGATCGGCTGCTCGTCGAAGACGCCGACCTACTTCCTCGGCCACAGCCACGGCTTCAACTCGGTGCACGGGCGGATGCCGTCGGTCCTCACCGGCGCCAACATGGCGAACCGGGACCTCATCTATCTCGGCGTCTCCGGCGACGGCGATTCCGCCTCGATCGGCCTCGGCCAGTTCGCGCATTGCCTGCGCCGCGGCGTCAACATGGTCTACATCGTCGAGAACAACGGCGTTTACGGGCTGACCAAGGGCCAGTTCTCGGCCACCGCCGACCGCGGCTCGAAGTCGAAGCGCGGCGCCGTCAACACCGACGCGCCGATCGATCTCGTCGGGCTCGCCCTCCAGCTCGGCGCGACCTTCGTCGCGCGCAGCTTCTCCGGCGACAAGGCGCAGCTCGTGCCGCTCATCGAGGCGGCGATCCTCCACAAGGGCGCGGCGTTCATCGACGTCATCAGCCCCTGCGTCGCCTTCAACAACCACCCTGGCTCGACGAAGAGCTTCGACTACGTGCGCGAGCACAACGAGGCGGTGAACCGGCTCGACGTGATGATCCCGCGCGAGCCGATCACGGCCGAATACGCGCCCGGCACCGTCAGGGACGTGGCGCAGCACGACGGGTCGATCATCCGCCTGCGCAAGCTGGCCGAAGACTACGATCCGACCGACCGCCTCGGCGCGATGGCCTATCTCGCCGAGCGCCAGGCCGCGGGCGAGCTCGTCACCGGGCTCCTCTACCTCGACCCCGAGCCGCGGGACCTCCACAACTATCTCAACACGGTCGAGAAGCCGCTGAACGCGCTCGGCGACGCCGAGCTCGTCCCGGGAAGCGCGGCGCTGGCCGAGGTGAACGCCGCCTTGCGCTGAGCGCGCCGGGGCTGTCCGGTTCGGCATCGCGACGGGGCTCGGTTTCTCGTCGCGGCACGCGCTTCGATGCCGCTGCGACCCGTGCCCATGCCGGTGCCTGGCGCCACGCCGCACGCGATCGGACGCAAGAAAAAAGAAAAGAGGGAGAACCTGATGGACGCAAGAATCTCGAGCCAGACATTGGGAGATCTTCTCCGCCGGACCGCGTCGCGGTATCCACAGAAGACCGCCATACGGTGCGGCGAGACCGAGTGGAGCTACGCCGAGCTCGACCGCCTCTGCAACCGCCTCGCGCACGGCTTCCTGGCACGCGGCATCCGTCAGGGCGACAAGGTCGCGATCCTTTCGCGCAACTCGCACGCCTTCGCCGCGATGCGCTTCGCCCTGGCGCGGGTGGGCGCGATCCTGGTGCCGATCAACTTCATGCTCAACGCAGAGGAGGTCGCCTACATCCTCCGCCATGCCGGCGTGAAGATCCTCTGCGTCGGGCCCGACATGGTCGAGCTCGGCCGCGCGGGCGCCGCGCTCGACACCGGGGTGGAGGCGCTCTGGTGGCTGCCCGGCGAGGAACCCGCGCCGCCGCCGGCGGACCTCGTCGGCTTCGAGGCGCTGCTCGCCGCCGAGGACGGGCCGCCCGATGTCGCGTTCGACGGGCGCCTGCCGGCCCAGATCATCTACACGAGCGGCACCGAATCCCGGCCGAAGGGCGCCATTCTCAGCCACGAGGCTGTGATCTGGCAGTACGTGAGCTGCATCGTCGAGGGCGAGATCGTCGAGGGCGACCGCACTCTCCACGCGCTGCCGCTCTACCACTGCGCCCAGCTCGACGTCTTTCTCGGACCCTCCGTCTATGTCGGGGGCGAGAACGTCATCACCGGCAAGCCGACGCCCGACAACATCCTCGACCTTCTCGAGCGGCACCAGATCACCTCCTTCTTCGCGCCGCCCTCGGTCTGGATCGCGCTCCTGCGCTCGCCGCGCTTCGATTCGACCGACCTCTCCTCGCTTCGGAAGGGCTATTACGGCGCCTCGATCATGCCCGTGGAGGTCTTGAAGGAGATGGCCCGCCGGCTGCCGCAGGTGCGTCTCTGGAACTTCTACGGCCAGACGGAGATCGCGCCGCTCGCCACGGTGCTGAAGCCCGAGGACCAGATGCGCAAGGCGGGCTCCTGCGGGCGCGCCGTGCTCAACGTCGAGACGCGCGTCGTGGACGATGCGATGCGCGACGTGCGCCCGGGCGAGGTCGGCGAGATCGTGCACCGCTCGCCCCAGCTTCTCCAAGGCTACTACAAGGACGAGGAGCGCACCGCCGCCGCCTTCGAGGGCGGCTGGTTCCACAGCGGCGACCTCGCCACGATCGACGAGGAGGGCTACATCACCATCGTCGACCGCAAGAAGGACATGATCAAGTCGGGCGGCGAGAACGTTTCCAGCCGCGAGGTCGAGGAGATGATCTACCGCTTGCCGGAGGTGTCGGAGGTCGCGGTGATCGGCCTGCCCGACGATTATTGGATCGAGGCGGTGACCGCGGTCGTCGTGAAGAAGCCGGGCGCCGAGATCGACGAGGCGGCGATCGTCGCGCATTGCCGCGCCCACATGGCGCATTTCAAGGTGCCGAAGCGCGTGATCTTCGTCGACTCGCTGCCGAAGAACCCGAGCGGCAAGCTCTTGAAGCGCGAGCTGCGCCGCCGCTATGCGGCCGCGGCGCCCTGACCCCGGCGCCGCCTGCGCACGACGAGGGCATCGCAGGGCAGAGCGGAGAAGATTTCCTTGGCGGTGCTGCCGATGAGCGCGTCGGCGAGGGCGCTTCTCCCTTGGGTGCCGAGGACGACCAGGTCGACCCCCATGTCGCGGACGAACTGGCTGACGAGCTCCTTCGGGCTGCCGGGCTCGACGATGCAGCGCAGCCCGCGCCGGCGGGGCTCGGGCGCCGCGAGCCTCTCGATGAACTCCGCGCATTCCGTCTCTGCGATGCGGGCGTAGTCCTGCTGATACTGCGCCGGATTGCCGGTGAGCCTGGCCATCGGCGCGTGATAGGCGTGGAAGAGCGGGATGTCCTGCTCCGGGAAGAACGCGAGCGCGGTCTCGGTGGCTGCGCGCGAGGCGTCCGAGAAATCGGTCGCGACGATGATGTTCCGGTAGGGCGCGCGGACGCGCTGCTTCACGATGAGGACGGGAATTTCGGAGCAGCGCAGGACCGTATCGACTGTGCCGCCCAGCCCGAAGCGCCCGAGCGTCTCGTCGCGGGCGAGGCCGGTGACGACGAGGTCGCAGCCCTCTTTCTCTGCGACGGCGAGGATGACGTCGGCGGCGGCGCCGCGCTCCACGACGGCGGAGATGTCGTCCGCGGCGCCGAAGAGGTCCTGCCGGAGCTGATCCAAGACGATGCGGGCGGGGTCGTGCGTCCGCCGCCAAGAGGGCAGGCGCTGCTCGACGTCGGAACGGTAGAACGTCTCGGGCTGCTCGAGGGCGTGGACGGCGACGAGCTGCGCCTCGCGCTCCTTGGCGAGCGCTGCCGCGCGGTCCATCGCGCGGTCGCAGCGCGCGCTGAGATCGGTCGCCAGGAGAATCTTCCGGGGCGGCCCCTTCGTCGAGCTCGGATCAGCCATGACCTTTCTCCGCTGCGATGATGACTTCGCCGTTTCGGGCTCCGCTGGGAAACGACGCCGGCGAAGAACGCTCCGAGGGCGCAGGACACGCCGAAGAACTCGGCCGAACCGTACGCGATGCCCGGCGCCACTGCCAGAGCCGCGAGCGCGAGGAGCTCGCGCGAGTCCGTGCGCGCCACGACCTCGAGCAGCCGCGGCACGACCTTTGCCCGCGACCAATGCTGGAGATAAACGACCCCGTCGATGTATCCGCGAGCGGCGCCGGCCGTCATCAATATTGGCCGACCGCCGCCGTTCGCTGTTGACGAAGATCTTGGCGAGTTCTCGCCACCGGCCAGTCAGATTACGACATTGTCGATCAACCTGACTTCACCCAAATAGACTGCTCCAAACCGGCGGTTTGCGATCTCCTCCAGATAGTCCACGCGAAAACCGAGGGATTCCAGCTCTTTGCGGATCTCGGGTAGCGAGCTCGGCGAGCGCAAGGCCTCGGCGAAACGGGGAGCCAGCGCTCTTTGCTCGGGGCTTAGGCGCAAATTGCGCGAGCTCATGGCTAAACCGTCTTCCTCACGCACGGTTGGACAGGCCACGATCTCGGTCGGCATGAAAAATGCTTCCGCCATGCCTTTGATCAATTGCAATTGCTGATAGTCCTTCTCGCCGAAATAGGCGCGATCGGCGGCGGCGATGTTGAGAAGCTTGAGCACCACGGTGAGCACGCCGTCGAAATGGCCGGGGCGGCTGGCGCCGCACAAAATGCGGCTGAATTCGTTCTCGCTCACCTTGTAGCGATAGCGGTCCCGATAAAGATCGTCGTAGGAGGGGGCCAAGACCGCGTCCACCTCTTCGTCGCGTAGCAGCGCCACGTCCTGTTCGAGTCGCGTCGGATACTTTTCGAAGTCGTCGCGATCGTCGAATTGCGTGGGGTTGACGAAAATGCTGACCAAGGTGGCGTCGTTCTCTTTCAGAGAACGGCGAACGAGGGACAGGTGTCCCTCGTGCAAAGCCCCCATGGTGGGGACGAAGCCGAGAGTGGTTCCGCGCGCCTGCTGCTCACGCCGCGCTCGCTGCCAATCCGCGACTTTTTCGAAAACACGGGTCATGCGCAGCTCCCCTGCTCGGTGGGAAGCGCCCGCCGCACGACGTCCCGGTGAAACCGGTCAAGCGCGTCCGGAATCATCTCTTGCCCCTGCATGCAGCCGAGATCCGTGCCTTAGGTCCGCGCTGCTGCGGGCGCCTGATCGGGGAACCGCGTCAGCGCGAGGCGCGCCTCGGGATCGGCGATCGCCTCGCCGGGCACGGTCGAAGCGAAGGGGCGCGGCGAGGCAGCCATGAGCGATGCTCCTCCAAGCTCGGAAATGCGAGTGTCGCGGCGCGCCTCCTAGCCCGTTCGGGACCTTCGGCGCAAGTCTCGCATGCGTCGGGCATCCGGTGCGCGCGGCGCGGCCGCTGCGCCCGGCCCGATCTCGTCAGTGCTGAGATGAGGGCGATCAGCGAGCCCTCGTGCGGCACTGCGCGGGCTCGCTTCTTCGACGATGATGTCGCGTCGGCAGGAGCACGCCTTCGTGCGGCGATACGGCCGGAAGATCAGCGCGAGATCACCTCTCGCGCGGGCTGCCGGCGAAAAATCGCCCGGAAGAGAAGGGGAGGCTTCCGCCCTTCGAAAGCGGGGGGAAGGAGCGGACGGCGCCCGCGCCGGGGCGCCGTCCCGAACAGTCAGCGCGGCATTGCGATCCCCGGGTCCGGCCGCGGCGTCGAGGACGTCTCGGGCGGCAGCACGGGGTACTCGACCCGCGGCATCTCGCCGGTGAGCGACTCCAGGAAGGTGGCGATCGCTTCCACCTCCTCCTCGTTCAGCTCGGTGCCGAGCTGCGCCGTGCCCATGATGGCGACCGCCTGCTTGAGATCCCAGACCTTGCCCGAGTGGAAGTACGGTGCCGTGAGTGCGATGTTGCGCAACGGCGCCGCGCGGTAGACGTACTGGTCGTCGGCCGTCTTGGTGACCTCGAAACGCCCTTTGTCGTCGGGAGGAAGGATCTCGGCGCCGGGCTTCTCGACGACGCCGAACGGATAGTATCCGTCGCCGCCGAGGTTGATGCCGCTGTGGCACGCGGCGCAGCCCTTGTCGATGAAGAGCGCCAGGCCCTTCTTCTGCGCCGGCGTCAGCGCGTTGTCGTCGCCTTCGAGCCAGCGGTCGAAGGGCGAGGCGGGCGTGATGAGGGTCGCCTCGAACGCCTCGATCGCCTTGGCGACGTTGTCGAAGGTGACCGGCTCCTCCTCGCCCGGGAACGCCGCCGCGAACCACTGGCGATAGAGCGGCATGCTCCGCAGCGTGGCGACCACCTTCTGCGGCGTGTTCGCCATCTCGACGCTGGCCTGGATCGGGCCCTTCGCCTGCGCCTTCAGGTCTTCCGCCCGGCCGTCCCAGAACTGGGCGGTATTGAAGACCGAGTTCAGCACGGTCGGCGCGTTTCGCGGGCCGCGCTGCCAGCCGTGGCCGATCGAGGTCTCGAGGTTGTCGTCGCCGCCCGTGGCGAGGTTGTGGCAGGAGTTGCAGCTGAACACGCCGCTCGAGGACAGGCGCGGATCGAAGAAGAGCGCGCGGCCGAGGTCGATTTTCGCCCGCGTGATCGGGTTGTCCTTCACGGCAGGCAGGATCGATGGGATCGGCTTGAAGAGATCCTTCGCCTGGTCGCGCAGCTCGTCGGCCTGCGCCCCTCCGACGATGCCGATGGCGAGAAGGACCGCACAGGAGGTGAGAGTTGCCAGCTTCATCTTGGAGTCTCCGCTGTGACGAGGCGATCCTTTAAATCGCAAGCGGATGAGCATTGATCTGCATCAACTCTAAAGTAGGGGCGCAATCGAGCGGCGCCCTGCCGCTGGTCAGGCGCGAGCGCGCAGCGGGCGGAAGAAGGTGCGGATCTCGCCGGCGAGCGCCTCCGGCTGCTCGAGCGCCGCGAAGTGGCCGCCGCGCGGCATCGCCATCCAGCGCCTTATGTCGCTGTACATCCGCGCCGCGACTGAGCGCGGCGGACGCAGGATCTCTTTCGGAAATGCGGCATAGCCCATCGGCACGTCCACCGTCTCGCCTTCGGGGACCGGCCAGGGTCCATGCATGCGCGCGTAGTACGGCCAGAACGACGACCCGATCGCGCCCGTGAACCAGTAGAGCGAGATGTTGGCGAGGAGCCGGTCGCGCGGGATCGCGTTCTCGATCCTGCCGTCGCAGTCCGACCAGGCGCGGAACTTCTCGACGATCCAGGCGGCGAGCCCCGCGGGCGAGTCGGAAAGCGCGAAGGCGAGGGTCTGCGGCCGCGTGCCCTGGATCCATTGATAGCCGGTCTCTTCCTTCAGAAAGACCGCGAGCTCGTCGAGAAAGACGCGCTCTTCGGGCGAGGGATCGGCGACGAGCGCCTTGTCGCGCCGGACGGCAAGCAGGTTCAGATGCATCCCGATGAGGCGCTCGGGGTGGGCGTAGCCGAGCCGCGTGGCGATGAATGCGCCCCAGTCGCCGCCCTGTACGGCGAAGCGCTCGTATCCGAGCGCGCTCATGAGCCGGGCGAAGCAGTCCGCGATCGCCTCGACGCCGAAACGCTTCTGCCCCGGTGCGAACGAGAGCCCGTAGCCCGGCAGCGACGGCGCGACGACGGTGAAGGCGTCGGCGGGATCGCCGCCGAACCGCGCCGGGTCGGTGAGAAGCGGGATGAGTTCGAGGAACTCGAAGACCGATCCCGGCCAGCCGTGCGCGAGAAGAAGCGGGCAGGGCGCGGGGCCTTTGCCCGGTACGTGAAGGAAATGGAGGTCGATGTCGTCGAGGCCCAGCTTCCATTGCGGGAACGCGTTGAGCCGTGCTTCCTCGGCGCGCCAGTCGAAACGGTCCCGCCAATAGGCGACGAGCTCCTGGATGTAGGAGAGATCCGTGCCGTAGGCCCACGCCGCGCCGGGCGCCTGATCGGGGAACCGCGTCCGCGCCAAACGCGCCTTGAGATCGGCGATCGCTTCGTCGGGAACGGACAAAGCGAAGGGTCGCGGCGAGGCGGCCATGAGCGTGCTCCTCCGTGCTTCAGGACTGCGAGTGTCGCGGCGCGTCTCCGGGCCGTCCAGCACCCTCGGCGCGGATCTCGCATGCGTCGGGCAATCGGGCGCGCGCGGTGCGGCCGCAGCAGCCGGCCGCCGCCCGTCCCGATTTCGTCAGTGCTGCTCTGCGCCGGAGGGCGGCGCCCCTTCGAAGTAGGTTGTGGCCTCGGCGATCGCGCGACTGCGCGGCATGAAGGTGAACATGCGCACCGGGCGCGGCCCGACGGCGACGAAGGAGTGCTTCACGCCTGCCGGAATCGCGATCGTGCTGTCGGCCTCGACGAGGCGCCGCTCGTCGCCGAGGCGCAGGTCGAGCGTCCCCTCGATCACGATGAAGATCTCGTCGACGCCGTCATGCGCGTGGAGCGGCGCGCCGGCGCCCGGCTCGATGATGCTGAACCCGGCGATGCAGGCGAGGCCCTCCTCGCGTCCGGCGAGGACGAAGTTACGATAGCCGGGGCGCCACGGCACCTCCCTGGCGTCGGCATTGGCAATGACGGGCATCGGCGTTCCTCCTAGGGCGAGAGTAGCGCTAGGCCGGCCGCGTCATCGTGAAAATCTCGCCCACGACCGTGTAGTCTTGATAGCCGAGCCGTGCGATCGGGCGGATGCGGCGCAGGTCGACCCTGCCCCCGACCAGCGCCGCGTCCTCGATGTGGACCCCCAGCACGCGTCCGATCGCGAGATGGTTGGGTCCGTCGTCGCCGGGCGGCAGCTCCACGACCTCGTGCAGCGCGCACTCGAGGTGGACCGGCGATGCCGCGACGCGCGGCGGCTTCACGAAACGCGACGGCGCCATCGCGAGACCGGCGACGGCGGCTTCGTCGACCGCGCTCTCGACCCCCGCCGAGCTCGCGTTCATCGCCTCGCGGAGATCCCAGGTGGCGAGGTTGACGACGAACTCTCGGGTGTCGATGGCGTTCTGCAGCGAGTCCTTGAGCCCGCCGTGCCGGTGGAAGCCGTTCGTCGCGAACATGACCATCGGCGGCGATTCCGAGAGCGCGTTGAAGAAGCTGTAGGGGGCGAGATTGACGACGCCGTTCCTGCTGATCGTGCTGATCCAGCCGATCGGCCGCGGCACGACGCACGCCTTGAACGGGTCGTGCTTGAGGCCGTGATCGCTCTTGGTGCAGTCGTAGAACATGGCGCCCTGCGAGAAGTGGACGGTAAAGGCAAGCGGCCCCTCGCCCCGCATGCCGGGAAAACGATAGCAAACTTATGGTTGTGCGGAACTCTGTCCTAAAGCCGTCGATTGCGACGCGGCAGGCGGAAGCCCGACAATTTTTCGTGATGAGCCATCCATCGAAGAGAATCGCGACGGCACCGGAGGCCCGGCGATGAGCGCCGGACTTCCTGAGTTCCTCGCCCTTGCGGCGGCCGTCGGCAGCGGCCTCGTCGGCGGCGTCTTCTTCGCTTTCTCGACCTTCGTGATGAGGGCGCTCGCCCGGCTCCCCGTTCCGCAGGGGATCGCGGCGATGCAGGCGATCAACGTGGTCGTGATAAACCCCATGTTCCTCGGCGCATTCTTCGGAACGGCCGCGCTCGCTCTTGTCCTGGCGGCGGTCGCGCTGCTGCGCTGGGAGAGGCCGGCGGCCTTCTGGCTTCTCGCAGGAGGCGCCCTCTACCTCGCAGGAAGCTTTCTCGTGACCGTCTTCTGCAACGTGCCGCGCAACAAGGCGCTGGCGGCGCTCGCGCCGGACGGCCCGGAGGGTGCGGCCTTCTGGCGAGGCTACGTCAGGGCGTGGACGGCCTGGAACCATGTGCGCGCCGCCGCCTCGCTCGCCGCCTGCGTCGCGTTCGCCGTCGCGTTGCTCGTCTCGGGCAAGCCCGCCTGAAAGCGTTTGTGTTCCCCCTATGTTCCATGTAGCGTCTCCTGTTCCTTTCCGCGCGAGGAAAGGTCCCGCTCTTGGACATTGTGAAGAGGATGGAGCCGCTTTGCGGAGGACGCCCCTCGGGCAGGGTCGCGGAAGGCGACTGTTAATCGCCTGTTCTTTACAGTCTCGGGCGGGAAATACAGGGCGCGGGGCCGGCCTGGCGCCGCCGATCGCGGGAAGCTCCACCTGTAAATCGCCTGTTGATTCAGGGGACGGGGTCGTCCGCGAGCGCCCATCGGCGCGGCCGGGCCCTCTGGCGGCGGGCGAATCTCCCGTTCCGACCGGCCCCTGCGCTTGATGCAGGGGCACGGCTGCGGTACTGACCCCGGCAGATGTCCGATATCTTTCGCGAAATCGAAGAAGAACTGCGCCGCGATCGGCTCGAGCAGCTCTGGAAGCGCTACGGGACCTGGATCATCGCGGCGGCGGTCCTGCTCATCGCCGCAACGGCAGGATTCACGTTCTGGCGCGAATACGAGCTGAGCCAGCGTCAAGCCGAGGGCGTCGCCTACGCCGAAGCGCTCGCGCTCGCCCATGGCGGCAAGCCGAGGGAGGCGATCGAGGCCCTCTCGCGGCTCGGCGCGGGGGCGAGCGATGGCCACGGGCTCCTCGCCCGGTTCGAGATCGCCGGGCTCGAGGCGCGGTCCGGCGACAAGCAGGCCGCGATCGCGGCTTACGAGGCGATCGCGGAGGACGGCGCGGTCGACCGGACCTACCGGGATCTCGCTGCCGTGCTGGCGGCGCTCGGCGGGGTCGATACCGGCGATCCGGCGCGGATCATCGCGAGGCTGCAGCCGATCGCGACGGGCGACGGGCCGTTTCGGGCGAGCGCGCTCGAGGTGACGGCGCTCGCCCAGCTCAGAAGCGGCGACAAGTCTGCGGCGCTCGAGACCTACAAGCGCCTGGCGGACGACCTGTCCGCGCCGACCCTCATGCGGGCGCGCGCGGCCGAGATGGTTCAGGCCCTCGGCGCGGGATGAAGCCTCTCGTCCCGGCGCTCCTCGCCGCTTCCATGCTTCTCGGCGGCTGCGACATGTTCGGCAGCAAGCCGAAGGTGAAGCTTTCCGGCGAGCGCCTCTCGGTGCTCTCGCTCGAGCGGCGGCTCGAGCCGGATCCCGGGCTGCAGCAGCTCGAGGTGCGGTTGCCGCGGCCGATGGCGAACTCCGACTGGCCGCAGGCGGGCGGGTATCCCAACCATGCTCTGCATCATCTCGAGCTCGCCGATTCGCCGAGCGAGGTCTGGCGCGTCTCGGTCGGCCGGGGCGCCGGCCGGCGTTCCCGGATCGTGGCGCCGCCGATCATCTTCGACGGACTCATCTACGCGATGGACGGCGTCGGCGACGTGCGCGCCTTCGAGGCGGCGACCGGACGGCGCGTCTGGGAGTTCGAGACGAAGCCCGAGAAGGAGCGGGGCGAGGCTTTCGGCGGCGGCATCGCCTTCGCCGACGACAAGATCTTCATCGCCACCGGCTACGCCGAGGCGATCGCGGTCGACGCGAAGGAGGGCCGGGAGATCTGGCGCCAGCGTCTGCCGGCGCCGGCGCACGCGCCGCCGACGGCCGCCGACGGGCGAGTCTTCGTCGTCACCATCGACAATCAGCTCGAGGTGCTCGCGGCCGACGACGGGAGGCGCCTCTGGAGCAACGCCGCGGCGAGCGAGCCCGCAGGTCTCCTCGGCGGCGCCTCGCCGGCGGTCGAGGGCGACGTCGTGGTGGCCGCCTACTCCTCGGGCGATCTCCTCGCCTTCCGGGTCGAGAACGGTCGGCCGCTCTGGAGCGAGAACCTCGCCGCCACCCGCCGCGTCGATGCGCTCTCGACGCTGACCGACATTCGCGGCCGCCCCGTCATCGACCGCGGCCGCGTCTACGCGGTCAGCCACTCCGGCCGCATGGCCGCGGTCGATCTCAGGACCGGCAGCCGCGTCTGGGAGCAGGAGATCGGCGGAACCGACATGCCGTGGGTAGCCGGCGACTACATCTATGTTTTGTCGAACGACGCCGAGGTGGTGTGCCTCACGCGCTTCGACGGCCGGGTGCGCTGGGTGTTCGAGCTGCCGCGCTACGAGAACGTCGACCGGAAGCGGGGGCCTTTGCGCTGGTCGGGCCCGGTGCTCGCCGGCGACCGGCTCATCGTCGTCGCCTCGAACGGAGAGGCGATCTCGCTTTCGCCCTATACCGGCGAGGCGCTCGGCCGCATCGAGCTGCCGAGCGGCGTCTACATCGCTCCCATCATCGCCGACAAGACCCTTTACGTTCTGACCGACGGCGCCGATCTCATCGCGCTCAGATGAGCTTCACGGTCGCGATCGTCGGACGGCCGAACGTCGGGAAGTCCACGCTGTTCAACCGTCTCGTGGGACAGCGCATCGCGCTCGTCGACGACACGCCCGGCGTTACCCGCGACCGGCGGGAGGGCGAGGGGCGCCTCGCCGGCCTGCGCTTCAAGGTGATCGACACGGCGGGGCTTGAGGACGACCGCGGGCCGGGTCTCGAGGCGCGCATGCGGCGCCAGACCGAGCAGGCGCTCGCCGCCGCCGACGTCGCGCTCTTCCTCATCGACGCGCGCGCCGGCGTGACGCCGCTCGACGCGCATTTCGCCGCCTGGCTGCGGCGCGGCAAGACGCCCGTTCTCCTCGTCGCCAACAAGAGCGAGGGGAAGGCCGGGGAGGCCGGCGTGATGGAGGCGTACGCGCTCGGCCTCGGCGAGCCGATCGCGATCTCCGCCGAGCACGGCGAAGGGCTCGCCGAGCTGTACGACGCGCTCCTCCCTTACGCCGAGGCGGCGCGCGCCGCGGCGGCGGCGGAGGAGGAGGAGGAGGAGGAGGACGAGGCCGGGCGCGAGAAGCCGCTGCAGCTCGCGATCGTCGGGCGGCCGAATGTCGGCAAGTCGACGCTCGCCAACCGGCTCCTCGGCGAGGAGCGCCTCCTCACCGGGCCCCAGGCCGGCATCACGCGCGACGCGATCGCGGTCGATTGGTCCTGGGAGGGCCGCCCCGTCCGCCTCGTGGACACCGCGGGGCTGCGGCGCAAGGCGCATGTCGAAGAGAAGCTCGAAAAGCTCTCGACCGCCGACACGCTGCGCGCGATCCGCTTCGCCGAGGTCGTGGTCCTCGTGCTCGACGCGACGCAGGGGCTCGAGAAGCAGGATCTGACGATCGCCCGCATGGTCGCGGACGAGGGGCGCGCCCTGGTGCTCGCGGCGAGCAAATGGGACCTCGTCGAGGACAAGGCGGCGACGCTGCGGCGCCTCGAGGACCGCATAAAGACCTCGCTGACGCAGCTCGAGGGCGTGCCGCTCGTGACGGTGTCGGGCGCGACGGGGCAGGGGCTCGAGAAGCTGATGGAGGCGGTGTTCCGCATCCATGCGCTCTGGAACAAGCGCGTGCCGACCTCGGTCCTCAACGACTGGCTCGCCGCCGTCCAGGAGCGGCACCCGCCGCCTCTCGTCGCCGGGCGGCGGCTGAAGCTGCGCTACATGACGCAGGCGAACATCCGCCCGCCGACCTTCGCGCTTTTCGCCTCGAAGCCGGGCGCGCTGCCGGACTCCTACCGCCGCTATCTCGTGAACCTCCTGCGCCGCGACTTCGATCTACCGGGCGTCCCGATCCGCATGATGCTCCGCAAGGCCGGCAAGAACCCTTACGCGGAAGCCTAGATCCGGCGGCGCTCGGTGCCGTCGGCCGCGAGCCGCAGCGCACCGAGCTGGAGGACGCGTATCTCGCGCGCCGCCGTCAGCACTCGGATCGAGTCCTCGTCGGCGGCCGCGGGTGAGCCATGCCTCAGCTGCCGGCAGTCCGAAGGAGACGCAGCTTCTCGTAGGCTTCCGCGACCGGCCCGAGATTGGTGCGGCGGTCGATTCGGGCGCGTCCGCCCTCGTTCGTCATGGCGAGGTCGAGGGCGCGGACCAGGGCCTCGGCGACAGGCAGGTTGCGTTGCGCGCAGGCAAGCTCGAACGCGGCGAGAATCCGGTCTGAAAGACGGCGGGACAGTTCGGGCATGACCTGCAACCGTCGCCCGGAAACGACCAATTTTCGGTTAAGTCCTGAGGGTTTCGCGACCTCGGCCGTGATCGCGCTTCCCGCTCGCGAGACCCGGCGAGCGGCGCGACCGCGGGCCGCCGCGGCCCGATCGTGCCGCGGCTCCGGCGGCACCTGAATGTGGTCCGCCCGAAAGCGCGCGACGTTCCGCACCTCGCTCTCTTCCTCGGCGTCGGGGTCGATTCGCCCGAAGGCGTCTTTCGTCCGGTCGCATGCCGCCGACAGGCAGGCCTGCAGCTCCCGCGGCAGCGCCTGAAGCCGCGCCTCGTTGGTGCCGACCGCGAGGACGGATGCGATGTCGCCGAGGAGGGCCGCGTACCGGGCGTGCTTGCAGAAGCCGAGGGGTAGAGATGCGCCCGGCGCGGAGCGACGGCATAGATCTCGCCGTGCGCCGGCGCCACCTTGACGTCGGGCCGAAAACCCTCCCTAAGAGAATTCTGGTGAAGGAATTCTCCCGGGCCGATCGGCGCTCGAATTTCTGCTAACGAATGCTGCACGAAAGCCTTCCTCGGCGGCGAGAGGTGTATAGCTTTGGCCGCCGCCGACCATCCGGTTAGGTTGCCGGTGGCCCTTCGGTCAGAGAAAGCGAAACCCATGACGGACCTCCTATCCACTGCCGACGTGATGCTCGACCTTCAGGTTCCGAGCCGGCGCAGCCTCCTCGAGGTCCTTTCCGAGGAGGCGGCGAATCGGCTCGGGCATCCCCGGCAGGCGATCCTCGAGGCGCTCGAGGCGCGCGAGCAGCTCGGCTCGACCGCCTTGCGCGACGGCGTCGCGCTCCCGCACGCGCATGTCGAGGGGTTGCCGCGGCCGGTCGTGCTGTTCGCGCGTCTGCGTCAGCCGATCTATTTCGATCCTGCCGACGACGAGCCGATCGATCTCGTGTTCCTGATTCTCTGGCCGGCCAGCGACAAGAAAGGCCTTCTCCCCGCAATGGGCGAAATCTGCGCCGGGCTACGCGATCCTCAGGTGCTCCGACGATTGCGACAGGTCTCGACCGGCGACGAGACGGTCAAGGTTCTCACGGGAATGCGCAAGCACGGCACGGGCGGGCCTGATCAGCAGGAATGAGCGGGACGACGATCAACAGCCTGCTGCTTCTCGGCGCGGTCGTCCTTCCGTTCATCGGCGCGGTCGCGGCCGGGCTTCTGCCGACGCATGCGCGGAACGCCGCAGCGTGGCTCGCCGGCGCGGTGTCGCTCGGTGCGTTCATCCTCGTCTGCACCGTCTATCCCGCTGTGAGCGACGGCCGGGTGATCCGACTCGAGCTCGAATGGATGCCCTCGCTCGGCCTCGCCTTCGTCCTTCGCGCCGATGGGCTTGCCACCGTCTTCGGCGGGCTCGTGACGGGCATGGGCGCCCTCGTGGTCCTCTACGCCCGCTATTACATGGCCGCAGAAGATCCGGTACCGCGCTTCTTCGCCTTCCTGCTCGCCTTCATGGGCTCGATGCTGGGGGTCGTGGTTTCGGGAAATCTGGTGCAGATCGCCTTCTTCTGGGAGCTCACCAGCCTTTTCTCCTTCCTGCTGATCGCGTACCGGCATCACATCGCGGCGGCCCGCGAAGGCGCCCGCATGGCGCTCACCGTAACGGCCTCGGGCGGGCTGGCGCTCTTTGCCGGAATCCTCATCCTCGGCCATATCGCGGGCGGATTCGACCTCGACGTGGTGCTGGGCGCGGGCGACGCGATACGCGCCAACTCGCTCTATCCCGTGGCGCTTTTCCTGATTCTGCTCGGCGCCTTCACCAAGAGCGCGCAGTTTCCCTTCCATTTCTGGCTGCCGCAGGCGATGGCGGCGCCGACCCCGGTCTCCGCCTACCTTCACTCGGCGACGCTGGTGAAAGCGGGCGTGTTCCTGATGGCGCGGCTCTGGCCGGTTCTGTCCGGGACCGACGCCTGGTTCTGGACGGTCGGCACCGCGGGCGCGATCACTCTCCTCGTCGGCGCCTACATCGCCATTTTCCAGCACGACCTGAAGGGGCTCCTGGCCTACTCGACGATCAGCCATCTGGGCCTCATCACGCTCCTGCTCGGCCTCGACAGCGAGCTGGCGATGGTCGCGGCGATCTTCCACACGCTCAACCACGCGACCTTCAAGGCCTCGCTCTTCATGGCGGCGGGCATCATCGAGCACGAGACGGGAACCCGCGACATCCGCCGGCTCTCGGGCCTCAACCGGTTCATGCCGTTCACCGCGCGGCTGGCCCTTGTCGCCGCCGCCGCCATGGCGGGCGTGCCGCTCCTCAACGGCTTCCTTTCGAAGGAGATGTTCTTCGCCACCGCGCTGACGGCGGACGAGCCGTTGCCGCTGGGGCTCAAGCTGCTGCCGATCACCGCGGTCGTCGCCAGCGCGTTCAGCGTCACCTACTCGCTGCGCTTCATCCACGGCACCTTCTTCGGACCCGATCCGACCGACGTCCCGAGCATGCCGCACGAGCCGCCCGCCTGGATGCGGCTCCCGGTCGAGCTGCTCGTGCTGGCCTGCATCATGGTCGGCGTCCTTCCCGCGGCGACGATCGGCCCGCTCCTCGACGTCGCGGCACGATCCGTGCTCGGCGAGACGACACCCGAATACAGCCTCGTGGTCTGGCACGGGCTCACGAGACCCCTGGTGATGAGCACGATCGCGTTGGCGCTGGGGGTGACGCTCTATCTCGCGCTGCAGCGCCACCTCCTGAGGGGCGTGGAGATCGTGCCTCTCCTCGGCGCGCTCAGCGCCCGACGCCTCTTCGATCGCGCGATGGTTTTCCTCTCCTGGCGCCTCGCCCGTTCGATCGACCGGGTGTTCGGCACGCGCCGCCTGCAGCCGCAGCTCCGCCTCGTCGTCTGCGTCGCGATCGCCCTTGCCGTCGCAGCAACTTTCGTGCGCGGGGTCGGGCCCGGCAATCTCGCTCCTTCCGAGGTGGACCCGGTTCTCGCCATCATCTGGGCGATTGGCGCGAGCTGCGCGCTGGGTGCCGCGGTGAGCGCCAGGCTGCACCGTTTCGCCGCGCTGGTGATGCTCGGCGGCGCCGGCATCGTCACCTGCATCACCTTCGTCTGGTTTTCGGCGCCCGATCTCGCGTTGACGCAGCTCCTCGTCGAGATCGTGACGACGGTTCTCCTGCTTCTCGGATTGAGGTGGCTGCCGCAGCGGCACGAGGTGCCGGGAGCGGAGCGGCGCTCGCTGATCGACCGGGTAGGCAGTCTGCGCGATTTCGGCCTTGCCGCGACCGCGGGAGCCGGAATGGCGGCGCTCGCCTACGCGGTGATGACCAGGATGCCGCCCGAGCTCCTCGCGCAGCATTACCTTGCCCGTGCCTATACCGAAGGGGGCGGGACGAATGTCGTGAACGTGATCCTCGTCGATTTCCGCGGCTTCGATACGCTCGGCGAGATCACCGTCCTCTGCGCGGTCGCGCTCACCACCTACGCCCTGCTGCGGCGCTTCCGGCCGGCCCCCGAGAGCGTTCAGCTCCCGGCGCAGCAGCTCGACCAGATCGCGCTCGAGGCCGAGCGACCGGAACCTCGACGGGGCCGCCTCGTCGCCGATTGGCTGCTGGTGCCGTCGCTCATCGGGCGGCTGCTCTTTCCGGCGATCGGAATCTTCGCCGTTTTCCTGCTTCTGCGCGGTCACGACGAGCCCGGTGGCGGCTTCGTCGCGGGGCTCACCGCGTCGGTCGCGATCATCATTCAGTACATGCTGATGGGAACCGAATGGATCGAGGCGCGAGTGCGCGTGCTCCCGCTGCGCTGGATGGGCGGCGGCCTGCTGTTCGCGGCGGGCACCGGGATCGGGGCGTGGTTCTTCGGCTACCCGTTTCTCACGTCGTACTTCGGATACCATCGGCTCCCGCTCATCGGCGAGGTGCCGACGGCGAGCGCTCTCCTTTTCGACATCGGCGTCTTCGCCTTGGTGTTCGGCGCGACCGTTCTCATGCTGATCGCGCTCGCCCACCAATCCGTCCGCGGCCGCCGCGCAACTCCTGCCCTCGACGCCACGGCGCCCCCGCCCCGTGTCGCCGTCGGCGCCGCAGCCGGAGACGATTGATGGAGCTCATCGTCGCGCTCGGCATAGGCATGCTCACGGGCTCCGGCGTCTGGCTGCTGCTCCGTCCGCGCACCTTCGAGGTGATCGTCGGGCTGTCGCTCCTCACCTACGCCGTCAACATCTTCATCTTCTCCACCGGCGGCCTTCGCGCCGGCGCTTTGCCCGTGCTCGAGCGCGGCGTCGCCGGAGATCTCGCGCAGCATGCCGACCCGGTGCCGCAGGCCCTCGTACTGACCGCGATCGTCATCAGCTTCGCGACGACGGCCCTCTTCCTCGTCCTGCTGCTCGCGCTGCGCGGCCTCGCCGGGACGGACCATGTCGACGGACGGGAGCGCGAGGAATGAGCTCCTGGACCGATCATCTCGTCATCGCGCCGATCGTCATCCCGCTCGTCACGGGCGCGCTGATGGTCCTGGCTGGCGAGGGACGGCGCGTGATCAACGGCATCCTCGCGCTCGCTTCCGTTGCGGGGCTGCTGCTCGTCTCGGTGGCGCTCGTCGGTCTCGCCGACGGCGCCGTCGAAGCTGCGTCGCAAACCCGGGTCTACCGGTTGGGCGACTGGCCGGCGCTCTTCGCGATCGTGCTCGTGCTCGACCGGCTTTCCGCCTTGATGGTGCTGCTGACGAGCGTTCTCGGCATCGCGGCCCTCGTCTTCTCGTTCGCGCGCTGGTACCGCGCGGGCGCCTATTTCCATCCGCTGCTCCAGTTCCAGCTGATGGGCCTCAACGGCGCCTTTCTCACCGGGGACCTGTTCAACCTCTTCGTTTTCTTCGAAGTTCTGCTTGCGCCTTCCTACGGTCTCGTCCTGCACGGCTCGGGGATCGCCCGCGCCCGGGCGGGGCTGCATTATCTCGCCGTCAATCTTGCGGCCTCTTTGCTGTTCCTCATCGGCGTCAGCATGATCTACGGGCTCGTCGGGACGCTGAGCATGGCCGACCTGGCGGCCCAGTTCGGGCAGCTGCGCGGGGAGGATCGCGCCCTGGTCGAAGCCGCCCTCGCAATTCTCGGCGTTGCGTTCCTCATCAAGGCGGGGATCTGGCCGCTCGGTTTCTGGCTGCCCACCGCCTACGCCGCCGCGAGCGCGCCCTCGGCGGCGATCCTGTCGATCCTGAGCAAGGTCGGCGTCTACGCCATCCTGCGTCTCTGGCTGCTCCTCTTCAGCGGGGATAGCGCCTCGGCGGGGTTCGGCGGCGGTTTCCTCATGACCGCGGGAATCGTCACGATCGCCTTCGGGTCGTTCGCGGTCCTGGCGACGCAGAGCATGCCGCGCCTTGCCGGTGCGAGCGTTCTCGTCTCGTCCGGAACGCTGCTCGGCGCGATCGGGATGGGGCATGCGGCCGTCACGAGCGGGGCGCTCTACTATCTCGTGAGCTCCGTCTTCGCGATCGCCGCCCTGTTCCTTCTCATCGAGCTGGTCGAGCGGAGCCGGGAGGTCGGCGCGGACGTCATCGCCGTTACCCGCGAAGCGATCGGCGACGTGGAAGAAGAGGCAGAGGAGTCGGACGAGGAGACAGGCATCGCGATCCCCGGCACGATGGCGGTCTTGGGAATGAGCTTTCTCGCATGCGCGCTCGTGCTCGCCGGCCTGCCGCCTCTCTCCGGCTTCCTCGCCAAATTCGCGATTCTCGCGCCGTTGCTCGAGTCCGGCGTGGAGATCGGCGCCGCCGACTGGACGCTTCTCGCCGCTCTCGTTCTCTCCGGGCTGGCGACGATCATCGCCATGACGCGGGTCGGCATCGATGCGTTCTGGGCCTCTCCGAGCGCAACGTTGGCGCGAGTCCGGGTGATCGAGATCGCCCCGGTGCTCGTGCTGCTCTTCCTCTGCGTCGGCATTACCGTCAAGGCCGGACCGGTCATGCGCTACATGGAAACGACGGCGCGTTCGCTGCACGCGCCGCAGGAGTACATTCGCGGCGTGCTGCCGCCCTCGCGCGCGGAGCGGGGCGCCCCATGACGCGATGGCTCCCTTTTCCGTCCGCGGCCATAGCGCTTCTGGCGATGTGGCTCCTGCTCAACGAGAGCATCGGGGCAGGCGCCATTCTTCTCGGCGGCGTTCTCGCGCTCTACGCGGCGCGGAGCCTGATCACGCTCGAGGTGCCGAAGATGCGGCTGCGCCGTCCGATTGCGGCGGCAAAGCTCCTCCTCGTGGTCTTTCGCGAGATCGTAAGATCCAACAATGCCGTGGCTCGGATCATTCTCGGACGCAAGCAGCGGACATCGGGATTCGTGCGGATCCCGTTGGACATGCGGAATCCTTACGGCCTCGCAGCGCTCGCCTGCATCATCACGGCAACGCCCGGCACGCTCTGGGTCGAGTACGAGTCCCCCGGAAACACCGTTCTCATTCACGTTCTCGATCTCGTCGACGAGGAGGAATGGGTGCGCACGATCAAGAATCTTTACGAAAGTCGGTTGATGGAGATATTCGAATGAGCAGCGCACTGCTGCATTGGTCGATCGTAGTGGCCCAGCTGCTGCTCGCCTTCGGCATGGCATGCGCGATCTACCGGGTGCTGCGCGGCCCCCGGGCGCAGGACCGCGTGCTCGGGCTGGACACGCTCTACGTCACTACGGCGATCCTCCTCCTTACCTACGGCATCCGCACCGGGACGACGCTCTACTTCGAGGCGGCCCTCGTCATCGCGCTGCTCGGCTTCGTCGGCACGGCCGCGTTGGCGAAGTTTCTGATGCGCGGCGAGGTGATCGAATGACCGAAGATCCGGCTCTCGGGCTCGTGACGGCCGTCGTGACGGGATTTCTCCTCCTCCTCGGGGCCGGACTCGCCGCGACCGGCGCGCTGGGGCTTCTGCGTCTCGGGAGCTTCTACGAGCGGCTTCACGCGACGACGCTCGGGACGACGCTCGGGATGGGTTCCGTCTTGATCGCATCGATGTTCTTCTTCTCGGTGCTGCAGACGCGGCCCGTGATTCACGAGCTGATCATCACCGTGGTGATGACGGTCACCACCCCGATCAGCCTGATGCTGCTGGTGCGGGCGGCGCTCTACCGCGACCGCCACGAGGGAAGCGACGAGGTTCCGCCGGCTCCCTGAGCGGGCGCCGGCTGCGTCCCCGGGATCTCGTTTGCCGGCTCAGAGGAGAGGCGAGAAGAGCCGGGCGACCGAGTCCCTGAAGCGGATCGCGACACCTCTTGCGAGGTACGCATCGCGATCGAACTCGGTGCAGTAGCCGAGGTCGCGCTCGAAATCCCGCTCGAGCTGCGCGGCGAGGCGCGAGCTGTAGAGCACTGCGTTGATCTCGTAGTTGATGCCGAAGCTGCGGATGTCGATGTTCGTCGATCCGATCGAGCAGATTTGAGAATCGATGGAGATGGTCTTCGCGTGCAGGTATCCTCGCTGGTAGAGGAACACCCTTACGCCCGCGTTCACCACGTCGACGATGAAGGTGTTCCCGGCCCATTCGGGCACTTCGTTGCCGGATGCGCGCGCGCTGAGCATCACCCTGACGTCGACGCCGGCGAGGGCGGCGGCCGTCAACGCTTCGGCGATGCTCGCATCGAGGATGAAATAGGGCGATTGGATGAAGACACGACGCTGTGCCGACGTGATCATGGCGAAGTAGAGCTGCCGGATCGCCTCCCACTTCGAATCGGGGCCGGACGTCAGGATCTGGACCGGAATGTCGGGCTCGGCCGACGTCGTCTCTGCGATCCGGAAGTAGGCCGGCGAGAAGAGGTTCTCCCGGACGGCATTGTACCAGTCGACCATGAAGACGGTCTGGAGGAGCGCCGCGCCGTCGCCGACGATTCTGAGCTGCGTGTCGCGCCAGGCATCGAAACCCTTGCCGCCGTCGAGGTGTTCCTTACCGATGTTCATGCCGCCGGTGTAGCCGATGCTGCCGTCGATCACCGTGATCTTGCGATGATTGCGGTAGCTGATCGTGTGCAGCTGATAGAGCGGCGAAGTCGGGGCGACGCCGATACCGGCCGCACGCATTTCCGCGAAATGGGTTCGCCTGAACCAGACGTCCGACCCGATCGGGTCGTAAAGCAGCCGGACTTCGACGCCCTCTCGCGCCTTCGCGATCAGAAGCCGCTTCAGCTCTTCGGTGAAGCTGTCCGTGCGCCAGATGAAATACTGGAGGTGGATCGAGTGGCGTGCCGCGCTGATGTCCGCGATGAGGCTGGGATAGAACGTCGTCGCGTCCTGCATGATTTCCACGCGGTTGCGCCGCGTGAGGCCGGAATAGGAGTTCCGCCTCACCAGCATCATGAGCTTCCTGTGGCTGGGGCCCGCGGCCTCGAGCCTCGCGATTTCGGCGTCTTGCCGCGACAGAAGAAGCTCTAGAAGGGGGCGAGCGTTCCCGGCCAGGTCCTGCCGCAGGAGCCGGCTCTGCTTGCTGAAGGCCTTCCTCCCCCTCCCGAAGAGGAGGTAGATGACGAACCCGATCCCCGGCGCGAAGAAGAAGACGAGCATCCAGGCGAGCGTCGCCTGCGGCCTTCGGTTCTCGGAGATGAGAAAGAGACTCGCGCCCACGCCGTAGAGCGTCAGCAGCGTGGTCAAGATCGTGCCGATATCGCTCATGAGAGCCCTCGGTTCGGGATCGATCCATTGGCGAACGCTCGCGATCGCCGCCCGACGCGGCGGTCGGCGGCGGCGAGGCGCTCTTGGGACGACATAGCACTGCCGAGCGGGAAGCCGCGAGCGAAGGCGCGGCAGAGGAGCGGCGCAAGTCGGACGCGACCGCATTGCCCCGCACGACCGATTTCGGCCCGTTCTGCGAAGCCCCCACGGCTGCTGTACGGGGTGCGTTTACCCGCCGACGAGCAAGGCGCCTTCCTCGTACCGCCCGCATTGCTGATCAGGTCCGGCTTGGGTCGGGCGGCGCCGTCCTCTGTCCGAGGCTATGGGCGTGAGGTCCGCTGCGCTTTCAAGCAGGACCCTGGGCGAGCGGTAGCGCGCGCGTGCCGGCCGTGCCTCTCTAAGCAAGGAGGAAGATCAAGCAAGCGTATGAAAGAACGGACAGTGCGTCGACCCGAGGGAAGAAGGGCAAGGCCGTCGGACAACGATTGCTGGTTCGGAGGCGAGGATGCCGGCGCGCCGAGGTACGATTCTTCTTCTCAAGCAGGTCGTCTCGCCCCGGTTGCTGTAGCCATCCTGGGTGATTAGGTTTCTCGTTCCGAGAAGCTGAATTGAATTGAGTAGAATAAGGGGGAGCCCATTGCCAGCCCCGACGAGGCGGCACCCGACCATCAGAGACGTGGCAGAAATGGCCGGGGTCGACAAGTCGACCGTGTCGAGGATGCTGGGCGGCGACAAGACCCTCAACATTCGCGAGGAAACGCGACAGCGAATTTCACGAGCCGTTGCCGCACTCGGGTATCGGCCGAACATGGCGGCCCGGAGCTTGCGGACCGCCCGCAGCTTCTCTCTCGGCATCACGATCGCTTCCCTCGACAACCCCGTTTATTCGGCGATCATCAGGGGGGCGGAACAGGGGGCGGCAGACGCCGGTTACTCGCTCCTCATAGCGCATATGGACGAGGCGGCACCGGACAGCCGGGTCTATCACCGTCTCGTCGAGCAGCACCGCGTCGACGGTCTGCTGGTGACGACATTGCGCAACGAGAAAGAGCATCTTGCGGCGTTGAAGGAGCTGCAAGCCCCGTTCGTCCTCGTGAACCGGAAAGCGAAAGGCGTGAGGAACTCGGTCGTCGTGAACGACTTCGGGGGCGCGAAGGCGGCGGTAGAGGCGCTGATCCGGATGGGGCACCGGGACATCGCGCATCTTTCCGGGAACCCGTCCCGATACAACGCACGACAGAGGCTCCTCGGCTATCGCGCGGCGCTCGAGGAGGCGGGAATCCCGTTTCGGCCGGAGCTCGTCGTCGAGGCGGACTACACGCCTGACGGCGGCGAGCGTGCCGCACGCGTGCTCATGGAGACGCAGAGTCGCCGCTTCACCGCCGTCTTCGCGGTCACGCTGGTCGCTGCGGCCGGAGCGCTTGCCGCCTTTCATCAGCGCGGCTTCTCGATCCCGGAAGACATCTCCGTCGTCGGTTTTCACGACGGCACAGTCGCCGAGTTGCTCTATCCGCCTCTGACGACGGTCCGCGTTCCTCTGGAGGAAATGGGTCGCTTCGCGGCGCACGCCTTGATCGACATCATCGAGGGACGACGACGCGGCATCGCGAAGACATTCGAGGACGTCGAGGTCATCGAACGCCGCTCGACGGCGCCGTTGAGGGCAAGCCGCAATCTCGTCGTACGTCGTTGACGCCCTTGTGCGCCGACGGGCTTGACGCGATCGTGCCGCCTAGGTAAATCGTTTTACTAGCTGGGTTGTTCACGTTGATCGAGTGGTCCGTCCGACCTCGGTCGGGGCCGCTCCATCGGCGCGCATCGACCCGTGTCGTACTCGGAAGACAAGGCCGCATGCCGATTCCCCAAACGACTCTCGCCGAAGCTCAAGCTGTTGCCGCGACCGCGCGTCGACCCGACTGGATCGACGATCTCGAGGAATTGGTGGGCAAGGAGTTCGTCTCGACTTCGTTTCCGGACCGGCTCGCGGCCGCGCGCGATCGCTGGCCCGTCGCGAATTTTTCCTTTCGAGAAGGACGCTTGCCGAGAGGATTCCCGAGCGCGGTCGTGCGTCCTGGCACGGCGGAGGAGGTCGGCGCGATCGTCGAGGTCGCCAACAAGCACCGTGTCGCCGTGGTGCCGTACGGCGCCGGATCGGGCGTCCTCGGCGGGGCGGTCCCGCTCGGGGGCGAGCTCTGCGTCGACTTGAAGCGCCTCGACCGAATCCTCGAGGTCGATTCGTTCAACGGGACGGTCACGGTGGAGGCCGGGATCAACGGCGGCGCGCTCGAAGCGGCTTTGCGCAAGCACGGCCTGACGACCGGTCATTATCCGCAATCCCTCAACATGTCGACGGTCGGGGGGTGGGTCGCATGCCGCGGTGCCGGGCAGGCCTCGTCCCGCTACGGCAAGATCGAGGACATCGTGCTCGGTCTTTCGGTGGTGCTTCCTACCGGCGAGAGGCTCGTCGTGCGCCCGGTTCCCCGTCGCTCGGTGGGGCCATCGCTCGCCGATCTGTTCGTCGGTTCCGAAGGAACGCTCGGCATCATCACCTCCGTCACATTACGGGTATGGTCCCGGCCGGAGGTCGAACTCGGATCGGTCCTTGCGTTCCCGGACCATGAAGCGGGGTTGGACGCGTTGCGACGCATCATGCAGGCCGAGCTGCGTCCGGCGATCGCCCGCCTCTACGATGCCGCCGAATCAGCCGAGAGAGCGCACGAAGCGGCGGGCTTCGCCCCGGGGCAGGCGGTCTGCTTCTTCGTTTTCTCGGGGCCCGCGAAGCTTGCCGAGACAGAGCGGCAACTCGCGCTCGAGATCTGCGCCCAAGCAGGCGGTCGCGAAATCGATCGCGGGCCGCTCGACCGATGGCTTTCGGAGCGTTTCCGGAGCTATTCGGCGGTGCATATCTCCAGCGGCTCGTTCATGGATACGATCGAGATTGCGGCGCCGTGGCGGGCGCTTCCCGAAATGCACCGGAGAATGAGCGCGGCCGTGAAGGCGCTTCATCCGGAAATGCACTTCGGAACGCATTGGTCGCACGTCTATCCCGACGGCGCGTGCCAGTACATGACGCTGCGGTTTCCGGCGATGCCGTTCGAGGATGCCTCTCGTCTTCATCATCGGATGTGGGCGGAGGTCATGAAATTGTGCCTCGATTTGGGCGGCTCCGTGAGCCACCACCATGGCAGCGGCCTGTTCCGTAACGAGTGGCTCGTCGAGGAGCTGAACGAGGGGCATCGGCTGCTCCAGAAGCTGAAGGATGCCATCGATCCGAATCATCTGATGAATCCCGGAAAGCTGGCGCTGCAATGACCACAGACCCCGCCATCAGCCCGCCGCCCGGCATGGCCGAAGCCCTTCGACAGCTCCGGTTCTGCGCTTTCTGCCCGAACCCGTGCCGGAGCGGGCTTCCGCCCGACGGCCCGGCGCGAGCGGAGAGCACGATGCCGTCCGCGATGGCCTTTCTCTGCCTGGCCGTGACGGAGGGCCGCGTCGCGTTGTCCGAGGAGGTGCGCGCCCAGCTCGCCCGCACCGAGACGATCGAGCTTGCGCAGCGCGAATGCCCCTACGGATTCGACATCGTGGCGGCGTTGCGCGCTGCCGTCGGGGAGCTGCCGCAATGAGCGGGCCGCGAACCCTGCTCGGTGTCGATATCGGGGCGAGCAGCCTCAAGGCGAGCGTGATCTCGCTCGACGGCCGCGTTCTCGGAACTGCGAGCTACGATCTCGCTACCTCGTGCCCCCGCCCGGGATGGACGGAACAGGATCCGGACGATTGGTACCGAGGGTTCTGTGACGCCGTTCCGCGCGCCCTCGCGCAGGCGGAGATCCGAGCGAATGCCGTGGAGGGAATCGCCTTCAGCGCCGGCGCGCATACGCCCGTCCTCACCGACGCGGACGGCGCCGTTCTCCGCCCGGCCATTCTCTGGAGCGACCAGCGTGCCGCGGCGGAAGCGCGGGAGCTTCGCGACCAGAGCGGCGCGCGGATCCTCGACGTCGGCTACAACGCCGCCCATCCCACCTGGACGATGCCGCAACTGCTTTGGCTCGCCCGTCACGAGCCGCACATCGTCTCGAGGGCGAAAAGGCTGTTCGTCGCCAAGGATTATCTGCGGTTCCGAATTACCGGAACCTGGGAGACCGATACCGTCGACGCGCTCGGCACGCTTCTTCTCGATGCCGGGCGAACGTGCTGGTCGGCCGAGCTCGCGGCCATGGCAGATTGGCCGCTCGAAGCGTTGCCGCCGATCGTGCAGCCGACAGCGGTGGTCGGAAAGGTCACGGCGGCCGCGGCAGCGGATTCCGGGCTCGCCGTCGGCACGCCGGTCGTGGCCGGAAGCTCCGACACCGCCGTCGAGATCTTCGGTGCCGGGGCGATCGCGCCAGGCGACGGGTCGATCAAGCTCGCGACGGCTGCGACGGTGAGCGTCATCGGCGAGAAACCCGCCGTCTCGCCCGACCTCATCAACTACTACTACGTCGTGCCCGGCCTCTGGTACACGATCACCGGGACGAATTCGTGCGCGTCTGCGCACAAGTGGCTGCGGGACACGTTTTTCCGCCCGGCCGGCGCTCCCGAGACGGACGGTGCGGCGCTCTTTCAGCTCATGGACGAGCTCGCCGGCGAGGTGCGGCCCGGCTCCGACGGGCTCGTCTTTCATCCCTATCTGAACGGCGAGCGCAGCCCCCATTGGGATCCGCTGCTGCGCGCCGATTTCATCGGCGTGACCATGCGGCACCATCGCGGCCATTTCGTGCGGGCCCTTTACGAGGGGATCGCCTTTTCCGTTCGCGACTGCTTCGAAGTCTTTCAGCGCCGAGGTCTCGGCTTCGAGCACGCGAGGCTGGTGGGCGGCGGCGCGCGCAGCGCCGTGTGGCGGCAGATCGTTTCCGACGTTCTGGGGATCGCCATCGAGGTGCCGCGGGTGGGCGATGCCTCGTTCGGCGCGGCGCTGATCGCGGGACTCGGGGTCGGCGCGTTCTCCGATGCTAATGATGCGGTAAAGCGGTGCGTGCGCGTCGTCGAGGAGGCGAGGCCCGACCCTCGTCGCCACGACCATTACAGCCGGCTCTTCGAAGTTTACCGCCAGGCCCAGCAGCAGCTCGCCTCCATCTGTCACCAGCTCCACTCGATCGAGCAAGGCGGCGCGGCGTTCGACCGGGAGGCGTCATGAGCGGGATGTCGCAGACGACGCTTCGCACGCTCGGCGCGCCGCGACGGTATCTGCAGGGCGCCGGGGCGCTGGATTCTCTCCCGCAGGAGATCTTGTCGCTGGGCGGACAGGCCGCCATCGTAGCCGACTCGCTGGTCACGAGCCTGCTCGGCGAGGGGCTGCGCCAGGCGGCAGAAGGGCAGGGCGTGCAGCTCCACTTCCTCCATTTCGGGGGAGAGTGCACGGTCGGGGAAATCGGCCGGAAGACCGACGAGGCCCGGAAGCTCGGCGCGCGAATCATCGTCGCGCTCGGCGGCGGCAAGGCGATCGACACCGCCAAAGGCGTTGCGATGTCCCTCGACCTTCCGCTGATCGTCGTCCCGACGGTCGCGTCGAACGACGCGCCGACCAGCCGTCTCATCGTCATCTACGACGAGGTGCATCGCGTCGCGGAAGTCCGCACCATGCCGCGCAACCCCGATGTCGTGCTGGTGGACACTTCCATCGTCGCGCGCGCGCCGGTCCGCTACCTCGTCGCGGGAATCGGCGATGCGCTGTCGAAGACGTTCGAAGTTCGCCAGTGCCGTCTCGCGGGCGGCCGGAATTTCTTCGGCACGCCGCCCCTCGAGACAGCCTCGATTCTGGCCGACGCCTGCTACGCCCTCATCCGCGCGAATGCCGTCGAAGCGGTCCGCGCGGTTCGGAACAGCGAGGTCACGGACGCGGTAGAGCGCATCGTGGAAGCCAACGTTCTGCTGAGCGGCCTCGGCTTCGAGAGCGGCGGTTTGTCGATCGCGCATGCGATGAATCGGGGCCTGACCGCCGTTCCCGAAATCGCCGGCAGCCTTCATGGCGAAATGGTGGGCTACGCGCTCCGGGTCCAGTTGCTCCTGGAGCGCCGGCCGAAAGACGTGCTGGGCGATCTCGACGCGTTCTATCGCGAGATCGGACTGCCGCGCACGCTCCGAGAGCTCGGGCTCGCACGGCCCGCCGCGGAGGTGGCCGACCTGATCGCCGAGCTTACATGCCGAGCGCCCTACATAGGCCATTTCGAAACGGCGCTCCGCCCGCGCGACATCGCCGAGGCGATCCTGGCAGCGGAGGAAGAGGGCGGCTGACCGCGGTTCCTACGACAGTCAGGTTGACAGGGGCATGCAGACGGATACGATCGCAACGAACCGAGTAAATCGTTTTACTGAACCGCGGCTGGCCGCCGCGGGAGATGCGCTCGCGACGATGGAGGAAGGCTAGATGAGCGGAACGGATCGACATCCAGGCGTATCGGAGCTGCAGCGTCAGCTGTCCCGCAAGCAGATTGGTCGGCGTGAGTTCGTCCGGATGGCGGCGCTCCTGGGCGTCTCTGCTCCAGCCGCCTACGCGATGGCGAGTGCCATAACCGGTACGCCGTTCGCCTCGACCTCCTTCGCGCAGCAGACCCCGAAGCCGCGCGGCGGTACGCTGCGCATCGGGATGCGGTGCCAGGATTTGAGCAATCCGCATGCCTACAGCTGGATCGAGGCGAGCAACTCCGGCCGAGCGGTGCTCGACTACCTGACGATCACCGGGCCGGACAACGTCACGCGCCCGGCTCTGGTGGAGCGTTGGGAGGCGAGCCCGGATCTGAAAACGTGGACGCTGCATTTGCGCCGCGACGTGAAATGGCGGAACGGGCGGCAGTTCACGGCGGACGACGTCGTCTGGAATCTGAAGCGCGTCCTCGACCCGTCGGTCGGGTCCTCCATGCTCGGCCTGCTGAAGGGCTTCCTCCTCGAGGAGTTCGAGACGGATGAGGTGGACGCGAAAGGTCAGCGGAAGAAGTCGACCCGCCTGTGGGATGCGAACGCCATCGAGCGCGTCGATGCGCATACCGTCCGACTGAACGGCCGCACGCCTCAGCTCGCCGTACCGGAGAACCTCTACCATTATCCCATGCTCATCCTCGATCCCGAGGAAGGCGGCAAATTCGGCGTCGGCTCGAACGGCACCGGCCCCTTCGAGCTGGTCGAAAACGAGGTTGGGCGGAGGCAGGTCTTCCGCGCACGGCGCGACTATTGGGGCGAGGGGCCGTACCTCGATCAGCTGGAGTTCATCGACCTCGGCGACGATTCGGCGGCAGCCATCGCGGCTTTGGCTTCGCGCCAGGTCGACATGCTCTACAGCGCCGATATCAACACGCTCTCGGCGCTCGAAAAGCTGCCCGGCCTCGTCATGCACAAGGTGGACACCTCGTTCACTGCGGTCGCCCGGATGAAGCCGGTGAAGCCGTTCGACGATCGTCGCGTCCGTCAGGCGTTCCGGTACGCTACCGACAATGAGGCGGTTCTGAAGATCGCCCATCGCGGGTTGGGCCTGCCCGGCGATCACCACCATGTGGCGCCCATTCATCCCGAATACGCGAAGATCGACCCGATACGCAGGGACGTCGCCAAGGCCAAGGCGCTGCTCGCCGAGGCCGGCTACCCCGACGGCATCGACGTCGAGATCGCGTGCAAGCCGCAACCCGGATGGGAGCCGGCGGCGGTGCAGGCGATGGTCGAGCAGTGGAAGGAGGCGGGTATTCGCTGCCGGATCAACATGATGCCGGCGACGCAATACTGGGAGGTCTGGACGAAGGTCCCCTTCGGGTTCACGACCTGGTCGCATCGTCCGCTCGGCGTCATGAATTTGGCTCTCGCGTATCGCACCGGAGCACCGTGGAACGAGTCTTCTTACTCGAACCCCGAGTTCGATCGGCTGCTGGCCGAAGCGGAAGGCATTCTCGACGTGGAGAAGCGACGCGAGGTGATGGCCAAGCTCGAGCGGATCATGCTCGATGACGGTCCAGTGGTGGTGCCGGTCTGGCGTGCTCTCTTCACCTTCGCGGACAAGAAGGTGCTCGGGTTCCAGATGCATCCCTCTGCATACATCCACCCGAACACGCTGGCTGTGAGCCCGGCCTGATCAACCCCAAGCCAACGATTGTCGAGCGATGAGTTCGTCACACAACGCGTCCTTGGGCGAGCCGGAGGCGCTGCCGGCCGACCATCCTGCGCGCTTCGTCAATCTGGCGCGCTACCCGGTGCATGACCTCGCGGCACCGGAAGCTGTCCGCCTCGTCGAAAACTGCCGGCGCGAATTGCGGGAGCGGGGCGCCTGCCTGCTTCACGATTTCCTCAGCCCGACGGGCCTCGAGAGGATGGTGCAAGAATCGGGCGAGATCGCGCATCTCGCGCATTACGGAGGCGTCTCGCAGGGCACCGCCTATCTCGAAGCTCCCGACGAGACCAAGCCGGAGAACCACCCCCGCCGGCGGCTGATGAGCTCGTCGGTTCGGGCAATCGCCTACGACCTCATTCGGCCCGACCACGCGCTGCGTCGGCTTTACGAATGGGATGGTCTCCTGGAGTTCATTGCGGCGGTCGTCAATCGCGGGCCGATCTACCGGTACGCCGATCCGCTCGGGGCGCTCAACATAGCGGTCATGAAGGAGGGGGATCACCTTCTCTGGCATTTCGACCAGACCGACTTCGTGACCTCGATCCTGCTGCAGGATTGCGAAAGCGGCGGCTACTTCGAGTACGTTCCGTTCATCAGAAGCAAGGATGCCGAGAACTACGACCGCGTCGAGCGCCTTCTGGACGGGGACCAGTCCGAGGTGATCCGTCTCGAACAGAAGCCCGGAACCCTCGCCTTCTTCGAAGGCCGGTACTCCATCCATCGCGTGACCGATGTCGTCGGCCCGAAGGCTCGGTACATCGCTCTTCTCGGGTTCGACACGAAACCGGGAACGATGAGCAGCGATCGTCTCAAGATGCGGCGCTACGGCCGCCTCTCCTGAGCGGGGCGAGGGTGCGACCGCCGTGATACGCTATCTGCTGAAGCAGCTCGCCTACATGGCGGTCACCCTCCTCGCGGTATCGTTCCTCGTCTTCGCGCTGAACGAGTTCGCTCCGGGCGATGTCGCCAGAAAAATCCTTGGTGCCTATGCGACCCAGGAGCAAGTCGATGCCTTGACGGCCGAGCTCGGCCTCGACCGGCCGTTGCTGGTTCGCTATGTCGAGTATCTCGGTCGGGTGTTCCGCGGCGATCTCGGCGAGTCCCTCATCTACAAGGCCCCCGTCGCGGATGTTCTCTGGGACCGACTCGGGAACACGCTCTATCTCGCTGCGATCGCTTTCGCGGTGGTGGTTCCGCTCTCGATCTTGCTCGGGACGCTCGCCGGGATGCGGGAGGGAAGCGTCATGGATCGCGGCATTTCGTTGTTCGGCGTTTTCGCCGCGTCCGTGCCGGAATTCGCAATGGGGGTCTTCCTGGCTTCCGTCTTCGCGGTCTGGCTCGGCTGGCTGCCCGGAACCTCGCAGCTGACCTCGGGCGCCGGGTGGTCGATCGCCTCTCAGCTCGTGCTGCCCGTCGCCGTCATGGTGCTCTACGACATGGGGTATCTCGTCGCCATGATCCGCGCCTCCATGGTCGAGGTCATGCGCCAGCCCTATGTCCGCACGGCGGTCCTGAAGGGAATGTCGATGACGCGCGTCATCTTCCGTCACGCGCTGCGCAACGCCATGATCGCCCCCTTCACGGTCATTCTCCTCCAGATCAACTACCTCGTTGCGGGCGTCGTCGTCGTAGAGACCGTCTTCGCGTATCCGGGATTCGGACGGATGATGCTCGAGGCGGCGCTCGCAAAAGACATCGCGCTCATCGAGGCGGGGGCGCTCGTCGCGGTCTTCATCGCCATGCTCACGCAGTTCGTGGGCGATCTCGGCTACGCCGCGCTCGATCCGCGCATCAGGATCTGAGGCCGTGACGACCGACACTTCCGCGGCGCCGCCCCGCAGGATTGCATTTCCTCGCCTCGCGCCGGCCCTGACGGGCTCGCCTGCCGCCGTGACGGGGCTTTGCATCGTCGGGTTCTGGGTGCTCGTGGCCCTGATCGCGCCGGTCGCGGCGCCGTACGACCCCAATCAGAACAACCTCGCGGCTCTTGCCGACCCGACGCCGTCGGCGGCCCATTGGCTCGGCACCGATCAATTCGGCCGGGACATCCTGTCGCGCATCATGTGGGGGGCGCGCACGGTGCTCGTGGTCGCGCCGATCGCAGTCGCCGCAGCCACGCTGCTCGGTGCGCTCCTGGGGCTCGTGGCCGGGTATACGCGCGGGTGGGTCGACGCCGCGATTTCGCGCGTTTGCGACGTCATCCTCTCGTTCCCGGTGATCATTCTCTACTTGGTGATCTTGGCAAAGTTCGGAGCCTCGGCCCTCAACATCGTGCTCGTCATCGCGGTGACCAAGGCGCCGATCATATTCCGTATCGTGAGAGGCGTGACGATGGAGCTCCGCCAGCGCGAGTACGTTTCTGCCGCCCGCATGCGCGGCGAATCGTTCTGGTACGTGCTGGCCGTCGAAATTCTTCCCAACATCCGTGGCCCGCTCAGCGTCGACGTCTGTCTTCGGCTCGGGTACACGACGATCGCGATCGGCGTGCTCGGGTTCCTCGGCATAGGCTTGCCGCCGCCGGACCCGGACTGGGGCGGAATGGTCAAGGAGAGCTACAGCCTGATCTTCGTATGGCCCCACATGGCTCTTTTCCCGAGCCTGGCGGTGTCGTCCCTCGTGATCGGGTTCAATCTTCTCGCCATCGGTTTGCGCGAGGGACAGCGGCGTGCCTAAGCCTGCCGTCACCCCGACTCTCGCATTCGACAGAGTCACGGTGGAGTACCGATCTCGCTCCGCCGTGCATCGGGCGCTTACCGAGCTCAGCTTCGAAGTAGCACCGGGCGAAGCCTACGGCTTGGTGGGTGAATCCGGCTGCGGGAAGTCCACGGCCGCTTTCGCTGCGATGCGCTATCTGGGCGAAGGAGCGCACATCGCACAAGGGTCGATCCGTTTCGAGGGGGTCGACATCGGCACGCTTCGACCTGCGGAGCTCCGCGCTCTGCGGGGGCGACGCATGGCCATGGTCTATCAGGACCCCATGAGCAGCCTGAACCCGGTGATGACCATTGGTCGCCAGCTCGCCGAGGTGCCGCTGCTGCATGGCGAGCGCGACCGCAAGAAGGCCTGGGACAGAGCCGTCGCGCTCCTTTCGGAGGTCGAAATTCCCGATCCGCAGGGAATAATGGCTCGCTATCCTCACGAGCTCTCCGGCGGTCAGCAGCAGCGCGTCGTCATTGCGATGGCGCTGATGACCGATCCGACCCTGCTCATTCTGGACGAGCCGACGACAGGGCTCGACGTGACTGTCGAGGCGGCGGTTCTCGATCTCGTGCTGCGGCTTCGACAGCGTCACGGCACCGCGGTCCTGTTCATCAGCCACAATCTCGGCGCGGTCGCGCGCGTCTGCGACAGGGTCGGCGTGCTCTATGCCGGCCGGCTCGTCGAGGAGGGCTCGGTAGACGAAGTCTTCGACGACCCGCGCCACCCTTATACGCGAGGGCTGCTTGCTTGCCTCCCCTCGATCAGCGGACGGAGCGGACGTTCGTTGGTCCCGATACCCGGCAGCATGACGGCCGAGGCTCGCACGGCCACCGGGTGCGGGTTCGCGCCGCGCTGCGAGTTCGCCGAGAATCGATGCAGCCGCTCCCCCGTGCCGCTCGAACCCGTGCCGGGCTCGACGGCCCATCGCGCGAGGTGCGTCCGTGCCGGCGAGACTGTGGCCCCGAAAATTCTTCCCGTGCCGGTGCGCGGCGGACCCGAGCGCGAATCGCCCTCCACCCTCGTTATCTCGAAGCTCGGGAAGACCTACGAAGTGGACGGCGGCTTGCTGCGCCGCCGTTATCGCGTCGAGGCGCTCAAGGACGTCAGCTTGACCGTTCGCCACGGATCGACTCTCGCCATCGTCGGCGAGTCCGGCAGCGGCAAGTCGACGATCGGTCGCATCCTGTTGGGATTGACCGAGGCCGACGGAGGAGCGATCCGCTTCGATGGGGTCGAGCTTGGGCGAACGCCCCTCGACCGTCGGCCGCTCGACCTCCGCCGGCGCCTTCAGATGATTTTCCAGAATCCCGACTCCACGCTCAATCCGAGCCACACGATCGGGTTTGCGCTGATGCGTCCGTTGCGGCGTCTGCGCGGCCTTTCTCGGGAGGAGGCGCGTCGGGAAGCCATCCGTCTTCTCGAGCTCGTGCAGCTCCCTGCCGATTTGATGTCGCGACGTCCCGATCGGCTTTCGGGCGGCCAGAAGCAGCGCGTCGCCATCGCGCGCGCGCTCGCCGCCGAGCCGAGCCTGGTGGTCGCCGACGAGCCCGTCTCCGCTCTCGACGTGTCGGTCCAAGCCGCTGTCGTGAATCTTCTCGGAGAGCTGCAAGCGCGATCTCGACTGAGTCTCGTCTTCATCTCCCACGATCTCGGTCTCGTGCGACATGTGGCGGACGATGTCGCGGTGCTTTATCGCGGACGCGTGGTCGAGTACGGGCCCGTCGAGGCGGTCTTCTCGCCTCCGTTTCATCCTTACACGGAGGCGCTCCTTTCGGCGGCGCCGTCCGTCGAAGCCGCTGCCCGCGGGCAAACGGTTCGGCTGCGTGATCCCGTGCCGGTCCACTCGACCGCATCGTCGACGAGCGGATGCCCGTTCGCCGAGCGGTGCCCGCAGCGGATTGCCGCGCTTTGCGACGAGACGATGCCTCCTCGTCGCGAAGTCTCGCCGAGGCACGAGATCGCCTGTCATCTGACCGGGGGCGCCGCGGAGGGTGACAGGAGCGCCGACCAGCCGGTTCTTTCCGAAGGAGCGAATTGATGTCGAAGCCAGTGGTGAGCGCGATGTATGTCGGCGAAGGGTTCGCCGGGGAGGGGCCTGATGCGGCTCACATCAACCTGCTTATCGGACCCAAGAACGGACCTGTCGGAGCCGCGTTCGCGAGCGGGCTTACGCAGCCTCGTCCGGGGAACATTCCCTTCCTTTCGGTGATTCGGCCGAACGTGCCTGCCGTTCCGCCGACCCTATTCGTGAACAAGGCCGATCTTCGCGGTCCGCAGCATGAGGCGTTGACCTGGGGCGCCGCGCAAGCCGGCGTCGCGTCGGCCATTTCCGAGGCGCTGCTTTCCGGCGAGCTGCCCGCCGAGGCGGAGCACGAATGGGTCGCCGTTGCGGCGGCCTGGATCAACTGGACTGCGGCCGATGCCGAATCCGTGTTCCGCAACAATCGCGAGGCGACCTTCCTCGCGGTGCGGCAGGCGATGCGCGGGGTCGACCGCACGACGGTCGCCGATGCCGTGAAGGACCCGAGGAACGCCTATTTCCGCAACTCGTGAGAGCGCCGATCGCTCTCATTAGATGCGAGTCGACAGTCGGCCGAATCCCGTCGGCTCGGGCCCGGCTCCTGCAGTCGGATGCGGCGAGGCCATCTTGCAATGGGACGATGAAGGACCCGGGATCGGTGAAGCGAAGGGAATCCCCGTCGCGTATCAACCCACGCGGCTACCGCTCTAATGGGGGCCAGGTGTGGCGACGGCGCGGGGGACGATTGGCAAGGACCGCCCGCTTCGATCGTGCGCTTGCAAGCGACAAGGCGCTTACCGTCATCGCCTCCATGGCAAGGATCCCGCTTGGCTCGTCGCGCGGGGAGCCTCCGCGGCTACGGCTCCAGAGCGTCAGCCTCTCGCGCGGAGCTCACTGCGCTTTATCTTTCCGGAGGGAGTGAGCGGCAAGCTGTCGGTGAAGGCAATGTGGCGCGGGCATGGTAACCAGCCAGGCGCGATCTCACATACTCCTGAATTTCGTGGGTCAGAGCTGCCGGTCGGCACAGCGCATGCTGCCGACAGGCCCTGCCGCGGTGCAGCGGGATTTCGACGGGACACCGATGCCGACCGATGTCATGCACGACGACACGTGCCGCGAGTTGGCGAAGGTTCTTCGGCGGCGCAATGAGGGCGTCATGCAGATGCTGATGATCTCGGGAGACAATGCTCGCGATCAGCGCTTTCATGAGGAAATGGCCGAGATTTCCGGGCGGCCGATGATCATGAACGTTGTGCAAGCCTTCGATCATCGCCCGAACATTCACCGCCGCGTCCTCGCCTGGCTCCGGAGCTGTCGGGAGCGTGGCGTTCGGGTGATCGGCCAGGGGGTGACGACCGACGCCGGGTTCACCTTCACGTTCGAGAATTGGAACATGTTCGACGATGCTGCGCCCTGGCGCGAGGCGACCACCGGCAGCTTGGCCGAACGTAAAGCGAAGCTCGCGGACCCGAGCCGACGTCAGGCCCTGAAAGACAACATGCCGATCACCGCGACCGGTCCTTTGCCGCAGATCGTGATCGTCGGCCCGCAGCTCGAGAAGAACAAGCAATGGCTCGACCATACGCTGGCGCTTGCGGGGGAGAAGATGGGCAAGCATCCCGTGGACGTCATGCTCGACATGGCCGTGGAAGAGGATCTGAAGACCGAGTTCTACGCCGCTCCGCCGAACGGGAAAATCGAGCACCTTAGGGAAATCGTGGACGATCCTTACGTTCTCTTTGGGGTCTCCGATGGCGGGGCGCACACCAAGTTCCTGACCGCGGGGCGCTACCCGACGGAGACGCTCTGCAAGGTGGTTCGCGAGCACGGGATGATCTCGCTCGAGGACGCACATTGGCGTTTGTCATGCCTGCCGGCGCAGGTGGCAGGCTTCAAGGGGCGCGGTGTCCTGGCCAAGGGTGCGCCAGCGGATATCGTGGTCTACGATTTCGATAACCTGGAGGTGCTCGAGGACGAGATCGTGCATGATCTGCCTGGCGGCGAATGGCGCCGGGTGCAGCGCGCGCGCGGTTACCGGTACGTCCTGGTGAACGGTGAGGTAACGATCCGGGACGACCAGCAGACCGAAACCTACTCCGGAAGATTGCTCCGGCACGGCGTCGATAGCCGCAGCCCTCAGGTTCGCGCCGCCGAGTAAGCGAGTAAGAAGGCGGAACCGCGAAGGGTACTGCCTGGCGGGATCGTGACCGGCGATTGGCGTGTGTCGCTATCGCCGGTCATGACAGCCGGTTTGCCTTTCTGGTTGTGTCCCTTTTGGATCGCGACCGGCAAGCTTCCCCCTCGACAGGCGGCGCTGCCTTGGCGCCTTCCGCGGACGCCGAACCGCTCACCCGTGCTGCGCGCGGGACAATTTTCAGCACGACGCTCACCCGCGCTAGAACGGGCGAGATGCAGATAATCGGTGACGATCCGCAAGAGCCGGCGGTCGTCATCTCGAGGCGGGATCTTGCAGTCCTTCTGAAGACCGCTGCCGCCTCGCTCTCGGCCTCGCCAAGCTCTTCGCCGAAGCCGTCGATGCCATCGATTCGCAACCGGCGATCCGCGCAACCCGCGCGCATGCCCTCGAGGAGGTCGTGTACGGCGTCATCCCGCGGGTGATGCCGCTCTGGATCTCGTTCTCGCTCTACCGCTTCGAATCGAGCGTCTGCTCCGCGACCGTGCTCGGCATCGTCGGCGCGGGCGGAATTGGCGTGGTCGTCCGGGGAGGTCATCCGCGGCTTCCAGTTCGCGCATACCCGCGCCGTGATGGTCTTCATCATCGCCACGGTCGTGCTGGTCGACCTCCTCTCGGCGCAGCTGCGGAAGCTCTTCGTCTAGGAAGGCGAAACGGTACGAGACGAAGGGCCGGAAAGACGCTGAGGGCAGCTTGTCTCATGCCGGCCCTAGGAAACGCGGCACTGATGGATGAACGCTCCGGGGTTGCGTCTCCCCGATCGCCCTGCACGGGGGACCTAACCGGGAAAAATCGTAAATTGTTGACAATTCGCAGTATGGTTCGGATAGTGCCCGAGGCTGCGGCACCGCTACCGGCTCCAGGGCTCAAGATGAAGTGCACATTCCCGGCGCAACCGTTTTCCGCATGGATGCCGCATCCGCGATGACGGTTGCTGCGGAGGCGCGTCGGCCGTCGGTCTGGTCCTGGCGGCTCGCGACGCTATTGGCGGGTGCCGTTTCCGGGTGGGCAGCTCACTCGATCGGCCTGCCGATCCCATGGATGTTGGGCCCGCTCGCATTGACGGCCGCGGCCAGCATGGCGGGCGTGCCGGCTCAGCCGATTCCGAAAGGACGCGACCTCGGTCAGGCATTGATCGGGGCCGCTATGGGCATTCAGTTCACGCCGGCGGTGCTCGCTGGCTTCCTGGCCATTCTCCCGCTCATGGTGTCCATGGCGGCTCTGTCGATTGCGGTCGCCATGATCGGAGCGCTCTTTCTCGGCTGGGTCGGCGCTGTCGATGCCAAGACGGCGTATTTCGCGACCGTGCCTGGGGGCGTCGCCGAGATGGCCAGCTTGGGCGAGCACTATGGCGCGTCGCAGGAAGCTATCGCGATAGGTCAAGCGGTCCGGGTGAGCCTCGTCGTAACGGTCGCGCCGCTTCTGGTGTCGCAGTTCGCCGAGAGCCCGGTCAGTGACGCGGCGCCGGACGCGATGGCGGCCTTTGCTCTCGCGGCGCTCGTGATTCTGCTTACGACCGCCATTGCCGCCGGGGTGGGGCTCCGTCGTCTGGGCGTTCCGAACGCATACATGCTCGGCGCGCTCTTCGCCGGCGGCGCATTGGGCGTCACCGGTCTTTTGTCGGTGAAAGTGCCGTGGCTCATGCTGAACGCCGCCCAGGTGGCGATCGGGATCGCGCTCGGCTGCCAGTTCAAGCGCGACTTTGTCGTGCGGCTTCCCCGCGTCCTCTTCGCGTCGGCCCTGACGGTCGCGTTGATGACCATGACGATGGCGGCGCTCGCAGCCTTCGTGGGCTGGGTTCTCGGTCATTCCATACCGACGCTGATTCTGGCGACCGCCCCGGCCGGGATCGCCGAAATGGTGATCGCCGGCAAGGTCATGGGACTCGATGCGACCGAGATCACCGGCTTTCAAGTCGTGCGCATCGTCCTCGTGATGACGTGCTGCACTTTCACCTTCAGCCTCTTTAGACGGCTCTGCGGGGAGCGACGATGAACCTCGGACTGACGGACGAAAACGTGCTGGTGGTCGGCGGGAGTTCCGGCATCGGCCTGGCGACCGCGCGAATCCTCCTGGAGGAGGGCGCCAGGACCCTCGTCTGCTCGCGATCGCGGGAGAATCTCGATCGCGCAGCAACGGAGATCGAACGCGAAACAGGACGTCGCCCCGCAACTTGCGCCGCAGACATCACCCGCCCCGACGACGTCGCCGCCTTGGCGACGTGGACGTCGGCGCAGGTCGATGGCGCCTTGGATGTTCTCGTCTCCTGCGTCGGCGGCAGCCAACGGAAGTTGTTCGAGGAGCTCTCGGACGAGGAATGGCTCGCCAATTACGAGTTCAACGTGCTCGGAACGGTGCGGGTGGTGCGCGCCTTTCTACCGCTGCTTCGGAAATCGAAGACCGGAGGGCGCATTGTCATCCTCGGCGCCGCATCCGCCCGCCAGCCGCACGCCAACCAGATCGTCTCGAACGTTCATAAGGCCGGCCTGCTCAGCTTGACGAAGACGCTGGCGAACGAGCTCGCCGGCGAGGGCATCCGCGTGAACAGCGTCTGTCCCGGGCGAACGTTGACTTCGCTCTGGACGAAGCGCGCGAACCAGATGGCCGCCGAGCGGGGCGTCGCACCCGAGGTCGTGATCGAAGAGTTCGCCCGGGAAATCCCGATGGGTCGCTTCGGCCGCGCCGAGGAGGCAGCCGCGATGGTCGTTTTCCTCGCGTCGCAACGGTCGAGCTACATCACCGGCCAATCGATCAATGTCGACGGGGGCATTGCCCGGGGACTGCTGTAGGGCGCCGGTCGCCTCGCTCCGTCGCTGATACCGCTTTTTCACCGCGATAAATCGAGAGGGAGACGTTCGATGACATTGCTACCCAATTCGATCACCCGGCGCGGGCTCCTCAAACGTGCCGGAACCGCCGCGCTCGCACTGACGCTGCCCGGGACGCTCGGGGAGGCGCTCGCGGCTGCGCCGAAGAAGCTGGAAGTCATCATCGGCTTCGCGCCCGGTGGCGGGACGGACCGTTCGGTACGAGTGATAACGCCCGCGTGGCTCAAGGCGATGGGAATCACCACGCCCCCGCAATATACCTACGCGCCAGGCGCCGGCACGGTCATCGCGACCAACCAACTGCTCCGCGGCCGGTCCGACGGCTCGCTCGTCAACGCGATCCCTTCACCCTATACGGCATGGTCGGTTCTGCTGAAGCGTGGCAATTACACGCTCGACGACCTCGCCTGGGTGGGCGGCTACTTCGACGACCCGAACGTGCTGCTCGTCGGCAAGTCTTCGAAATACGACACGATCGATCAGTTCATCGAGGATGCGCGCAAGCGCACCGAGCCTTTCACGGTCGCCGTCTCGGCGCCGATGTCGGCCTCGCACGCTGCTACGGTCGTGCTGCGCGAGCTCACCAAGGCGAACCTGAAGGTGGTGCCTTTCGACGGTGGCGGTCCGGCCCGGAACGCGGTTGCCGGGGGTCACGTCGATGCCTGCCTCGCGCCGTACTGGTCTGCGGTGAACGTGCTCGAGCTCACGAAGGCGATCGGCATTTTCGCGGACGAGAATCCGGCGCCCGAGCTGTGGCAGCCGGTATCGGCCAAGAAGGCGCTCGGCATCGACCTTCCGGATCTTGTGGAGCCCTATTGCATGCAGGTCTCCGCAAAAACCGCGCAAAAGAGCAAGGACACGTATGCAGTCCTCGTGGACGGATTGAGGAAGGCGGTTGCCGACCCGGAGACGAAGGAAGAGGCGAGAAAGGCGCAACGCCTCGATCTCTTCCTCAAGTATCGCACGCCCGAGGAGTGCGCCAAGTTCGTCGAGGATTACCTGGCGCTTCTCGAGCAGTTCCACGATGCGATGAAGCGCGATCTCGACAAGATGTGATTCGGAAGGCGCCGCCGCGGGGCAGCCCGCGGCGGCGCCGCCCAGCTTCAGGTGACCCCATGCAGCAGCGCCTCCAGGCACTCTTCGTTCCCCTATTGATCGGGAGCCTCAGTCTCGCCTACTGGCTCCAGATCGCCGGCCAGCGACGCGCGGTCGTGCTCGTCCCGTCGGGCATATTGGTCCTGGGGGCGATACTTCTCGTAATCGTCGTTGTGAGGGAGATCCTGGCGCCGGATCCGGTGCTCAAGCTTTCTTGGCGCGAACTCGTCAGGCCGGTCGGCCTGGTCGTGCTGTCCCTGGGCTACTGGCTGTCGTTCGGCACGCTCGGCTTCACGATCTCCAATGTTCTGTTTCTTTTTCTCACGTTCATGCTGATGGGCGGCGACTGGCGCCGAGGCGTCGCGCTCGCCGCTCTCGGATCGATGGTCTTCTACGCACTGGCCGTCGTCATGGACTTCAACACGCCGCCCCCGTTCTGGGCGCAGTAGGACGGATAGGGGAAACGCCGCGCCGTGTACGATCTTCAGGCGATGCTGTTGGGGCTGGAGGGGCTTTTCCAATGGCAAGTACTTCTATTGCTCTGCGCGGGGTTCCTGCTCGGCTTCGTTGTCGGCGCGATCCCCGGCTTCAACGACGCCAACCTCATGGCGATCATGCTTCCGTTCACGCTCCTGATCGATGTGACCGGCGCGCTCGTCGCCATGGCGGCGCTCTATGCGGGCGCGCAGGCGGCAGGATCGATACCGGCGATCATTCTGAATATCCCGGGCACTCCGGGAAACTCGGCCTCGGTCATCGAGGGTTACGCGTTGGCGCAGAAAGGTCGCGCCGGCTACGCCCTCGGCGTCTCCTTCGCTGCGTCATCGGTCGGAGGCTTTCTCGGTGCCGTCGCTTCGATAATCGTCGCCCCGATCATCGGCAACTTCGCTCTCGGCTTCGGCCCGGCCGAAATGTTTCTGGTCGGCGCCTTCGGACTGACGGTGGTGAGCTCGGTGACCGGCAGCGATCTCTGGAAAGGGCTCCTCGTCACCGTTTTCGGGCTTCTCATTTCGCTCATCGGCGCCGACAGCATGACCGCTTTCCCGCGTGGAACCTTCGGTCTCCCGGATCTTTATGACGGGCTGCCGCTGATCCCCGTGCTTCTCGGCCTGTTCGGGCTTTCGGAGCTTCTGTTCCTGATGAACCGGGGCTCGGTGGTCGACGGCCAGGTTCATGGGACGGGGAGTATGACCGAGATCGTGGAGGGCGTGCGGGACTCCCTGCGGTACCGCTTCACCTGGCTGATGTCGACCGTCGTCGGCACCGTGATCGGCATCATTCCGGGAGCCGGCGCCACGATCGGCTCGTTCGTCGCTTACGGTCAGGCACGACAGTGGTCGCGCGAGAAGGAAAAGTTCGGCACCGGTCACGCGGAAGGGTTGGTCGCAACCGATGCGGCGAACAACGCCGTCGCGGCGGGCGCTGTCGTACCGCTCCTGACGATCGGGCTTCCGGGAAGCGCTTCGACAACGGTGATGCTCGCTGCGCTCTTCCTGCACGGCGTGCAGCCGGGGCCGCAGCTCTTCCGGAATTTTCAGGTCGAAGCGTACACCGTGCTGTTTTCCCTTCTCGCGGCGGCCCTGCTTATTGCCGTCTTCGGCATTCCGCTGGCGCGGCTTCTCAGGGGCGTCACCTTCATTCCGTCACGCTACCTGGTCGCCCTTGTCGGCGTGTTGCTGTTCGCCGGGGCCTTCGCGTGGCGCTTCAACCCGTTCGATATTCTGCTGATGATCGTTTTCGGTGTGCTGGGCGCCCTCATGCGGGTGTATAATTATTCGATTCCAGCCTTCCTTCTCGCGATCATTCTCGGCCCGCTCATGGAATCGAACTTCCTGCGGGCGACCTCGATCGGCGGCTACGGTGTCTTCTTCGAGAGCGCGATCAGCCAGGTTCTAGTCGCACTCACGGCACTGGCTCTCGCCGGGCCGCTCGTAAGCATGGTGTGGCAGCGACGCGGCCAGGGGGACGCTGAAGAGGCTCAGAAGGCTTAAGGACGAAGGCGGCCGGCCGAGGCGAAGTCGCTCTCGGCCGGCCGGGCCACTGTCAGGCGAACTCCCGTACCAGCCAATTGGCCAACGCGCAGAGATCGCCGTCACGGTGGTCGAGGTGCATCACCTGCAGTCCCAGGGGGAGCTCGCCAACCGATATCAGTGGCAGACTGAAAGCGGGAAAGCCGAGCCACGACCAGTAGACGAGAAAGGTCCGGCTCCCGGTGTACTGGAGACCGACCGGTGCCGGCCCCGAAGCCGCGAGCGTGACGAATCCGTCGGCGCCGACCGTACGAAGCGCTGTGCGGGTCGCCTCGCGGCCGGCATCCCGCTTCGCGAGCAGGGCGTCGTAGTCGGCGGCCGAGAGTTCGAGGCTGCGCTTCATCAAGCCGCGGATCCGCTCGCCGATCGCGTCGCCGTGCTGCTCGACGTAGCCCAGATACGGCCAGCGCATCTCGTAGGCGACCATGTCGAGCGAGCCCTGGATGCCGGCGTCGAGTTGTGTCTCGAGCTCGGCCAGCACGGGCTCCGTCGTCCGGTCGACGATCTCGACCCCGGCCGCGCGCAGCCGGCCGAGAAGTTCCTCGAACGCAGCTTTGGTCGCCTCGTCGGTCTCCTTTTCCCAGCCGGAGGTATAAAGCCGAACGAGGCGCTTCGGCTTTACCGGCGCCGGCGGCGCTTCGCCCGCGCCGGAAAGCGTAAGATTGTTCGGGCTGCCGAAGCCGGCCGAGAGCCAGCTCGCCACGCTCCACGCATCCGCGAGCGTAGCGCCGAACACGCCGAGATGGTCGTGGCTTGCCGAGAGGGGGTGGATGCCGCCCATCGGCAGCGCGCCCAGGGTCCCTTTGAACCCGACCGCGCCGCAATAGGACGCCGGGCGCAGCATCGAGCCCTGCGTCTGCGTTCCGAGGGCAACAGGGAGCATGCCGGCGCCGACCGCCGCTGCGGAGCCCGAGCTTGATCCGCCGGGCGTCCGGGTCGGGTCGTGCGGGTTCGTGGTGGGCCCGGAGTAGCCGATGGCGAACTCCGTCGTGACCGTCTTGCCGACGATGACCGCGCCGGCGTTCTTCAGGGCCTGCACGCAGGCCGCATCACGCGTCGTGCGGGTTCCCGAGAATGCTCGGCTGCCGAAGCCGGTCGGAAGATCCCGGGTCTCGATGATGTCTTTGATGCCGATCGGACAGCCGTCGAGATAGGAGAGCGGCCGCCCGGCGCGGTAGCGCGCCGTCGCCGCATCGGCGGCCGCACGCGCTCCCTCGAGATCGAGCGTCACGAATGCCTTCACGACGGGTTCGCGGGCCTCGATGGTCTCGAGGCAGCGCTCGAGGAACTCGCGCGGGCTGTCCTCCCCATCAAGGATTTTGCGACGCGCCTCCTGAAATGAAACCATGCCTCTCGAATGCCGGACGGTCATGTCTTCCTCTGATTGACGGGTTGCCTTGTCGCGAATGCCGCGAGCGGGAGGCAGAATTGCAGATCGTAGACAATTCACAATAGCTCATGTAGGACGTCCTGCGAAATGTGGTGCGATCCAAGACGGTAGAGAAGGAAAGGTAGGTCCCTCGATGAGCGCCAGTCCGTCAGTGAAGCCGCTGTCCCGCTTTACGGTGCTCGATCTCACGCGCGTGCGCTCCGGACCCACCGCCGTGCGTCAGCTCGCCGACTGGGGGGCCAACGTGATCAAGGTCGAGATGCCGAAAGGCCTCGAGGCCGGCGAACCGCTGGGCGGGGCGCGGAACGGTCCCGATTTTCAGAATCTGCACCGCAACAAGCGCAGCTTGACGCTCAACCTCAAGGACCCGCGCGGCGTCGAGATCTTCAAGAAGCTCGTCGAGAAGGCCGATGTCGTGGTCGAGAATTTTCGCCCCGACGTCAAATTCCGCTTGGGCATCGACTACGAGAGCCTGAAAGCGGTGAACCGCCGCATCGTCTATGCTTCGATTTCCGGATTCGGCCAGGACGGCCCCTATCATGCCCGCCCCGGCTTCGATCAGATCGCGCAGGGCATGGGCGGCCTCATGTCGATCACCGGCCTGCCGGGCCAGGGCCCGGTCCGCGCCGGCATTCCGATCGCCGATCTCTGTGCCGGATTGTTCTGCGCGTTGGGTGTTCTCGTCGCGCTGCTGGGGCGGGAGGAGACCGGCGAAGGGCAATGGGTCCAGACCTCGCTCCTGCAGGCGCAGATCTTCATGCTCGACTTTCAGGCCGCGCGCTGGCTGGTCAATGGCGAGGTCCCGAAGCAGGCCGGAAACAATCATCCGACCTCGATCCCTACCGGCGTGTTCACGACCAAGGACGGCCACATCAACATCGCCACCACCGGTCAGAAGATCTGGGAGCGGCTCTGCCACGCGATCGGGGCGCCGGAGCTGCTCGAACGCGCGGAGTACAAGACGGGCAAGGCGCGCTTGGAGAACCGCGACAAGCTCAACGACGAGCTGAACGAGTTTCTGAAGCGCGGGGACAGCGCGACGTGGATCGCGCGGCTCAATGAGGCGGGCGTGCCCGCCGGCCCGATCTATACGATCGACCAGGTCTTTTCCGACCCGCAGGTCGAGCATCTCGGCGTCACGCGCGAGGTCTCCTCGCCTTACGCCGGGGCGTTGCGGCTGCTGGCGCAGCCGATGACCCTGTCGAATGTCCCGTTCGACATCGAGCGGCATCCCCCGGCCGTGGGCGAGCACAGCGAGGAAATTCTCCGCGAGATGGGTTACAGCCCGGAAGAGATCGCCGCGTTCCAGCGCGAGCGCATCGTTTGAGGCCGGCGGCAGGAGACACGTGCAGATGACGCAAGATCTGAAGCTCGCGACCGACAAGATGATCGCCCGCAGGGAAGGTCATGTCGGATGGATGGTCTTCAACAATCCGGCGAAGCACAACGCGGTCAGCTTCGAGATGTGGCAGGCGGCCGAGGCCATTCTCGACGCTTTCGCGAAGGATCCCGAGGTCCGCGTCGTCGTGGTGACGGGCGCCGGCGAGAAGAGCTTCGTCTCGGGAGCGGATATCTCCAAGTTCGACGACGAACGCGCGCGAGAGGAGGCGGTGCAGCGCTACAACGCGCAGACCGAGGCGATCTACGATGGGCTGCACGGATTCCCGAAGCCCACGATCGCCATGATCCGAGGCTACTGCATCGGCGGCGGCCTAGGGCTCGCCGTCGCGTGCGACATTCGCATCTGCTCGGAAAGCTCGAAGTTCGCGCTGCCTGCGGCCAAGCTCGGTCTCGGCTACGGCTTCAACCCGCTGAAGCGCCTCTGCGACGTGGTCGGCCCGGCCTTTGCGAAGGAGATCTTCTTCACGGCACGGCAATTCACCGCCGAGGAGGCGAGGTCGATGGGCCTCGTGAATCGCGTCGTTCCCGAGACGGAGCTCGAGACGTTCGTCAAAGGCTACGCCGATACGATCGCGATGAACGCGCCGCTGACGATCGGCACGGCGAAGTTCGTTTTCCGGCAGCTGTTCAACGATCCGAGCGATCGTGACCTCGACGAGTGCGCCCGGCGCGTGAAGGACTGCTTTGCCAGCGAGGACTATGCGGAAGGGCGCCGAGCCTTCATGGAGAAGAGGAAGCCGGCGTTCAAGGGGAGATAGACTGCGAAGCGCGAGGCCTTGCGCGGACGACTGCGCGCCCGCGGCGACGGCAGGGCGAAGGCCAGAAAGGGGCGCTGAACGGCAGCTGCTGCTTGCAAGCCCCCCCTGTGTTCTAACAAATTGCGGAACGCGACTTGAAGGACGCAGCTTTGTCATGAAGTCCCCTCTTTCGCCGATCGAGCTTCTGCGGACCCAGTCCTTGACCAGCGTCGTCAAGGCCGAGATCGAGAAGCTGATCCTCGATGGCGAATTGAAGCCGGGCGAGCGCCTCAACGAAATGATGCTGTCTGCGCGGCTCGGCGTCAGTCGCGGGCCTGTGCGCGAGGCGTGCCGCGCGCTGGCGGAGGCGGGCCTCGCCTACATCATCCCCAATCGCGGCGTTTTCGTTCGATCCTTGTCGGAAGAGGACGCTGCGGAAGTCTATGAGGTCCGGGCGGGCGTGTTCGGCTATGCCGGCATGCTCTTGGCCGAGCGCGTCACCGACGAGCAGATCGCGCGTCTGCGCGAGCTTCTGACGCCGATGGACGAAGCGGCATCGCGCGGCGATTTCGACCGGTATTATCCGCTGAACCTCGAATTCCACGACGCTCTGCTCAAGGCGACGGGCAACCAGACGCTCATGCGCACCTATCACGGACTCGTGCGCGAGCTTCATCTCTTCAGGACGCGCGGGCTCTTGCAGGGCGGCGGCCTCGAAGTCTCGAACAAGGAGCATCGCGAGATCGTCGACGCGATCGCCTCGCGCGATCCGATCCGCGCCTTTCAGGCGGCGGCAGGGCACGTGCGATCGGCCCGGCACCGCGCGCTCCCCGGCGCGCGCGCCGACGACTAGGCCCTAAAGCGCGGGCGCAAGAGCCGTCCGGCCGAACGGACGGGGCGCTACCGATGAGTTCTTGAAGCAATGATGTCTCGGCCGCCGGCGGGCCATCACCGATGGCGGCGCCAGCATCATCTAGCCCCGCTCCACAATCGCGGCCCCATCCCGGCGCCGAGCGTCGCGAGAGCCGATGCGACCTTTGCCGAATGGAGGTTTCGCAGGTGGTGACGAAGGCAGCTGCGAAAGTCGAAAGCAGGGTCTGAATCCTCCCGACGTATTTATGGCAATCGGTCGCATCGCTGGTGCCTCGATGAATACCGGCGATGTGGTTCCTGACTCCGATTCGATTTCTGATGCGATTGATCGGCGTGAAGCCAAGCGATGCGTGCTTCGACTGATCGCGGCGGGTCTCGTCGTGCTTGCCTGCCCCGCATCTCCTGGTGACGTCAGCAACTTTAGTCTAATTCAAAAGTCTAGTTCGTGCCCGTACGTCATGTAATGTGTCAATAAATATTATCCGCCGACTTACATGTTATTTGATATTGTGTTGGAAAATCACATTAGACGCGTTTGGAGAGAAGCGTATCTTCTCTAATGCTTTCAAAGACTTATACGAGCGACAGGCAGATATTTGTGTGACTGTTCAAAGGTGGGCGACCAGCCGTTCAGCATGTCCAGATTGGCTTCGACCACGTACGCCGTACAGAAGCGAAAGAAGGACGGCACAATTTACGCTCTAATCCCTCGCTCATCCAGAAGCTAGTTATCCGAGATAAATCAATATGGCCAAAATGGTTTTTCGCTGCACGTATAGTGTTTCAAGTATTAGCGAATAAGTTTCCAGTATTATCAAGTAAAACAACTCGACTTCACGTTTCGTAGATTCCATATTGCGTTTGTCGCGGCATGGGGTCGCGACCGGGGTGCGCGCAGTGCTGCCAACACTGCGCGCCACCTTGCAAACCGAGTCGGCGGTTTTTGGGGTGACGCCACCCTCTTTTGGCGTGGCGTCACTCTACACCCCGACTCCCGGTCGCGGGAGTCAACGCGTGAATCATTTTTTCGGCACAGTTTCGGGGCAAGCGAAAACGCAAGCCTCGCGCATCGTCTATGACGGGCGGGTCGATGTTTGCTGAGACGATGGAGACCGCGCATTGACGCGGCCCGATCTCTCAGCGGAGGAATGTGTACGGCGCTACCCTCGCATCATCCGCGCCATGCGAGCGCAAGCAATCCTCTCGGAGTCTGAGGCTTCAGAAGCGCTACGCGATTTCCGTCGTGATCCAAACGCATTAGGTGGAGAGGCGACGACATGCTATGGCGGCGTTCGTCGCGTGCTGCGTGATGCAATCCGATGGCGGCACGAATGGGCACGGACGTATCGTTGGTACAAGCGGTACGTCTACGAAGACATCCGCTTTGTCCAAGGTGACGACGCTTTAGAGCCTTTGCAAATTCTTCGTGAGTATGGAGTCGAGGCCGCATTCATATACATGCTCCAGTGGCATTGTCCGGGCGAACACAGGCTGTTGGATACGTTGCGCGGTGGTAGCGGCGATTGCGTCTATCGCTCTGGACCGTATCGCATGAACTGGAACTCGCCACTTGGCTACATCGGCCTCGTCGCGAGGGTGGAGGCGCCATGATGCGCTTTCGCTCGATCGCGGGCACCTAGCCAAGAGAGAGGAGCGCCCTTGTGGCACCCTCTCTGCATCCTTGAAGCCGGATTCGCTGATCTGCCGCTGATTGAGCTAAGCAATTTCTTCATCGGCTCGTTGTCGTTAGCGCAGTAACGAGCGTGCCATCGCGTTCGGGCAATCTCTCGTCAACTCGGCTTCAAGCCGATGGTCCGAGGAGCTCATAGACCTGGATAGGGGACGCGAAGCCCCGGGGCGTCACCTTGTCGACCGGCCGGAACGCGAAGCGGTCCGCCACGCGTGACCGGACGGCTTCGCTGACGAGGATCTCGGTTCCGTACTCCTTGTTGAGCGGCTCGAGCCGGGCCGCCAGGTTCACGGTCGCGCCGAGCGCCGTGTACGCCATGCGGTCGGCGGATCCGATCGTGCCGACGAGGGCTTCGCCGACGTGCAGCCCGAAGCGGGTCCTGTATGCCGGCCACCCATCGGCCTCGAATTCCGCATTGAGCCGCCGGTTGGCTTCGCGGCAGGCGAGGACCGCCTCGCATGCGTGCGCGACATGGTCCGCATCGTCCGCGGGCGCGTTCCAGACGGCCATGATCGCGTCGCCGACGAACTTGTCGACCGTTCCCCCGTGCGCCATCACCGCTTCCGTCAACGCGGCGAGATAGCGCGACGTCTGGACCATCACGCGTTCGGGGTCGGCCTTCTCGGTCATATGCGTGAATCCGGCGACATCCGTGAACAGGACCGTCACTTCCCGCCGGGACCCTCCGAGGCGCAGCGCCGTGCCGCTCTCGATGAGCTGCTGCACGAGCCGCTTCGGAACGAATCGCGAGAACGTCTCCACGACCGCGCGCATCGTGGACACCGAGCGGCCCAGCTCGTCGATCTCGCGGATCCGCGAGGAGACGCGGCCTCCCTCGCTCTCCAGCTCGAAGCGCTGAATTCTGTCCGTCTCCTTCGCCAGAGCCTTCATGGAGCGGGACAACATCGAACCGAGCCACCAGACGATGGGAAGAGTGGCCAGAACGAACCCGAGGGTAAGGACGAGCAGCTGCCTTCTTCCGGCCTCGATCTCGGCAAAGAACTCGTCCAGCGGCGCGATCACCGCGAGGCGGAGTTTCGCCGCGCCCGCGCCCTCGATCGAGCGGAAGGCCGCGACGTAGGTTCGCCCGTCCCGAGCCTCGAAGATCTGCTGCGCGCTGCCGCCCTTCTCCCAGATCGCCAACGGCGAGGCGATATCGACCGACCCGAGCTGCTCGAGGCGCGGAAGGCCGTCCATCGCCTCCGCTTCGCGCGCGCGCAACAAGTCGGACATCCGCGGATGCGCGATGATCCGGTTCTCGGCATCGAAGAGGAAGACCTCGCCCGAACGTCCGAGCCGCTGCGCCCTCAGGAAAGCGTCGGCGTCTCTCAGCAGGATGTCGGCGGCGGCAATGCCGCGTCGGATTTGCGCGAACGGCGCGCGGATCGTGTACCCGGTGAGGGCAACGCCCTTGAACACGTACGGTTCAGTGATCGCGGCGGCGCCGGGCTCGAAGGCCCCGCGGTACCAGGGCCGGTCGCGCGGGTCGTAATCTGCCGGGCGCTGCGCCCGGGCGACGGTTTGCAGGTCCGAGGCAAGATAGTAGGTGCTTCGGATCATGGACGATGCCTTCGCCGGCTTCTCGATCACGGTCAGCCGAAACGCCGCGGCCTCGGGGGCGTCCAGCTGCGCCCGAACGGCGGGGCCCGCCCTGTCCAAGGCGTCGAGCTCGATGAAGGCACCATCGTCATAGCCGACATAGAGGTTGTAGAGTTGCGTGTGCTGTCGCAGAACCGCCGCCAGCAGCGCGTAGAGGCGAGGATTGTCGACGATCGACCCCGTCACCACGGACGGAAGCTGGGTCAGCACGGCCAGAGCGTTCAGAACGGCCTCGAACTGGCCGTCGACGCGGTCTGCGGTGTGATCCGCGACGCGGTCGATGTAGCTCAAGGCGGCGGACCGGGTGATCGAGCGCGCACGGTCGAAGCTGAGCGCCACGAGCGCAAGCCCGACCGCCAAGACGACCGTGCCGAACAGGACGGTGATGGAGAGCTGATAGCCGATGCGAAGGCGCATGATCGGCTTCCCGCCAGCGTTACGACTGCCGAAGGCATCATGCCGGTGTCCCGGAATGGCCCTCAACCAGCTTCCGCCACTTTCTACAGGGGCCGCGATTTTCCGTGCGCCTCGCTCGTCGGCGTCGCCAATGTCCGTCGCCTCGGCTCCGACCAGTCGGTCCGGCACTTGAAGCGGTACACGCAGCTCGACGCCCCTGGGCAAGATCGAGGACGCTGAGTTCCATCTCTACTACGACGTCGAGAGCCAGATCTGGTACGAGCCCATCGGCGATGGGACGGTGCGCATCGGCTTCACCAGCTGGGCGACCAGAATGATGGGCGAGGTGCCGCCGGAATTGCCGGATTTGCGGCGTCCGGCAAAAGGGTGGTAGGCAGAAAATTCTACAAAGCGGCGGACGAAGACCGGCATGAAGCGATCGGCCAACGCGGCGACGCCCTCGTTTCGACAGGTGTCGCTCGAAACGGGCTGCGAGCTCCTCGACCGATTCGTCTCGGCCCGTCCGGCCGAGGTGACTTCGATCGAAGGCGCCACTGGCCGGATTCTCGCCGAAGACATCCGGCTCGACGCGGCTGTTCCGTCCTTCGATCGCGCCGCAGTCGACGGGATTGCGCTCTCAGGTCAGGAGACGGTCGGGGCGAGCGCCTACAACCCGTTGCAGTTCCGCATCGTCGCCGACGGCGCCGCGCGTCCGGGCACCGCCGTCGGCATCCCGGTCGCTGCCGGCGACCCGATGCCGCCCGGTACCGACGCCGTGCTGCGGCTGGACGAGGTTCCGGAGGCAGCCGCGACGCTAGAGGTGATCGACCCGGTCGCGCCGGGAGAGAATGTCGAAGCCGCGGGGAGCCATGCAGAGGTCGGGACGGTCCTGTTCCGCTGCGGCTGGCGGCTCCGGGGGCACGACCTGGGGCTGCTGGCCGGCGCCGGGCGCAAGGACGTCGTCGTCGTCGCCCGGCCGCGTGTCGGCATCGTGATCGCCGGTCGGGCTGTCGTCCGCGACGAGAACGGCCCGACGCTGTGCGCCTGCGTCGAACGCGACGGCGGCTTCGTGCTCGGGCGACCGGCGGCCGCGCGGGAAGCAGCCGCTATCGCCGAGGCAGTCGGCGCCGGCGGCGCCGATCTGGTCCTCGTCGCTGGCGGCACCGGGAGGGGACCCGACGACGAGACGGCGGCGGCGCTTCGCTCGATCGGCGAGGTCGTTTTCCATGGCCTCGCGATCACCCCCGGGGAGACGGCCGGACTCGCGCGAACCGGGCGCGATGTCCCGGTGATCATGCTGCCCGGCACGCCTGCCGCCTGCTTCGCCGCCTACGAGCTCTTTGCCGCGCGCGCCGTCCGCCGGCTGGCGGGGCGGCCTCCTGGCCTACCGTTTCCGACCCTGCAGACGGCGACGGCGCGCAAGATCGTCTCGACGATCGGCCGGACCGAAATGGTGCCGGTCCGATGTCGCGACGACGGCACGGTCGAGCCGACCGGCTCGCTCGCCGGAGCCGGAATGTTCGCGCTCGCCGAAGCCGACGGCTTCGTGGTGGTGCCCGAGGCGAGCGAGGGTCATCCGGCGGGAGGCGTCTGTACTGTCCACCTCTTTCCGGAAGGGACGCGTGCGAGGTTGTCTTAAGCCATGACGGAGATCGAGGCAGCGATCGCGCGGCTCGCGCGGCAGGAGCAATTTCTCGACGTGATCGACCGCGACGAGGCGACGGCGCGGTTTCATCGACACTTGCTGCTGAAGCCGCTCCCTGCCGAGTCCGTGCCGCTCTCGCGCGCGCTCGGCCGCGTCCTCGCCCAGCCGGTGATCGGCGCGGTTGACGTGCCGGGCTTCGACCGTGCAAGCGTCGACGGATTCGCAGTGCGCGCCGACGACACCGCCGGGGCGAGCGAGCGCGCGCCGAAGCGGCTGCGTCTCAACGCGGAGATCCTGACCCCCGGCAAGGAGCCGCGCCTTGCCGTCGAGCGCGGCACGGCGACGCTGATCGCGACCGGCGGGATGCTGCCGCGCGGCGCCGACGCGGTCGTCATGATCGAGCACACCGAAACCGTCGAGGGTGACGGCAGCGTCATAGAGATCCGACGGGCGGCCGCTCCGGGGCAGTTCGTCGCCTTCGCCGGCAGCGATATCGCCCGCGGCGAGACGGTACTGCGCGCCGGAACGAGGCTCGCTTCGCGCGAGATCGGCATGCTGGCCGCGGTCGGCCGCGCGCAGGTCGAGGTGCACCGCAAGCCGCGCGTCGCGATCATCTCTACCGGCGACGAGATCGTCTCGCTCGGGAAGCCGATCCGCCCCGGCGCGGTCTACGATTCGAACGGCGCCATCCTCGCCGCCGCGGTCGAGGAAGTCGGCGGCGTGCCGAAGCCGCTGGGGATCGGGCCGGACGACGATGTCGTTCTCGCGCGGCTCATCGAGGAGGGGCTCGCAACGTGCGACATGGTGATCATGTCGGGCGGCACCTCGAAGGGGGCGGGCGATCTCTGCTACCGCGCGGTCGCGCATTTCAGTGATCCCGGCATCGTGGTGCATGGGGTCGCGCTGAAGCCGGGCAAGCCTCTCTGCCTCGCCGTGACCCGCAACAAGCCGGTGATCGTGCTGCCCGGGTTCCCGACTTCGGCGATCTTCACCTTCCACGAGTTCGCGGCGCCCGTGATCCGCGTGATGGCCGGATTGCGCGCGGAGCAGGCGGCGACGGTCGAGGCGATTCTGCCGCTGCGGGTCACGTCCGAGGCCGGCCGCACCGAGTTCATGATGGTGTCGCTCGTCCCAGGGGCAAAAGAGGGAGCGCTCGCAGCCTACCCGATCGGCAAAGGATCGGGTGCCGTCACCTCGTTCAGCCAAGCCGACGGCTTCATCACCATCGATCGCGACGTGGAGACGGTCGGGTCGCTGACGCCGGTCACCGTCCAGCTCATCGGCCGCTCGCTGCAGCTCCCCGACCTCGTCGTCATGGGCAGCCACTGCGTCGGGCTCGACGCCATCCTGGAGCGCCTGCAGGCGGAGGGGATCAGCGTCAAGACGCTCAATATCGGCAGCACCGGCGGGCTCGCGGCCGTCAAACGCGGCGAGTGCGACGTCGCGTCGATGCACCTCATGGAGGCCGAGACCGGCGAGTACAACCGCCCGTTCCTCACCCCCGCGCTCGAGCTCGTGCCGGGGTATCGCCGCATGCAGGGAATCGTGTTCCGGCGCGGCGACCCGCGCTTCGAAGGCCGTTCCGTCGAAAAGGCGGTCGCTGCGGCGCTCGCCGACCCCGACTGCGTGATGGTCGGCCGCAACGCCGGCAGCGGCACGCGCATCCTCATCGATCGGCTGCTGGGCGGCGCGAAGCCGCCAGGCTACTGGGCGCAGCCGAAGTCGCACGGCGCGGTCGGTGTCGCCGTGCAGCAGCGCCGCGCGGACTGGGGCATCGCGATCGAAAGCGTCGCGCGGCAATACGAGCTCGGCTTCATTCCGCTGCAGGAGGAGCATTACGATTTCGTGGTGCCGCGTGCGCGGCTCCAGCGCGACCCGGTGCGGCGCTTCATCGCGCTTCTCGGGGAGCCCTCGATGCAGGAGACGCTGAGCTCGCTCGGTTTCGCGCTGTGATCGACAAGCTCGAATTCCTGCTCGCGCTCGCCCGCGCGCACCATTTCGGCCGCGCGGCCGAGGCCTGCGGCGTCACCCAGCCGACCTCTCCGCCGGCATAAAGCAGGCTGGAGGAGACGCTCGGGGTCTTGCTGGTTCAGCGCGGCTCGCGCTTCCACGGCTTCACGCCCTAATGGCATCGTGCGCTCGATTGGGCCCGACGCATCGTCGGCGATGCGCGCGCCATGCGGCAGGAGATGCGCTCGTTCAAGAGCGGCTCGGCGGGCACCTCAAGATCGCCGCGATTCCGACCGCACTCGCCATGGTCGCGGCGCTGACGACGCCCTACCGGGCGCATCATCCCGAGGTCTCGTTCTCGATCCTCATGCGATCTGACGGCAACCGTCCTTTGCCGCGTTAAGGCTTCGAGCGAGCCAGGCCGTCGGCGGCAGGATCCCTGATGCTTGTGCGATGGCGGTCTGCCGGCCCGACGAGTTGCCAACCAACCACAACCTGCACTTCCTTCCGGTGATCCACACAACCCTCGAGACTGGCGTCGAGGCGCTGGTGGTCGCGACAAGGGCTCGGCTCACGGCCCCGTGCCGGTCATTGGTTGGCCGAGCCCGTCTGCGGCGGTAGGGTTCGTCCGCCCGACCGGGCGAGAGGACGCTTCATGGAACAGCTCGTGCTGGTGCTCGATCTCGTCGGCACGTTCGTGTTCGCGCTCAGCGGCGCGGCGGCGGGCGTGAAGCGCCGGCTCGACCTTTTCGGCGTACTCGTGCTGTCCTTCGCGGCGGCCAGCACCGGCGGAATCACGCGCGATCTTCTGATCGGCGCGGTGCCGCCTGCAGCGCTCACCGACTGGCGCTACCTTGCCGTCTCGCTGCTCGCCGGGATCATCACCTTCGTCTGGCCGTCCGGGATCGACCGGCTGCGCAGCCCCGTGCTGGTGTTCGACGGCCTAGGCCTGGCGGTGTTCGCCGTCGCGGGCGCGCAAAAGGCGCTCGGGTTCGGCCTCGACCCGGTGATGGCGGCGCTGCTGGGAATGCTTACCGGCATCGGCGGCGGCATGGCGCGCGACGTGCTGCTGGCGGAGATTCCTACCGTGCTGCGAGCCGAAATCTACGCCGTTGCGGCGCTGGCCGGTGCAAGCGTGGTCGTCATCGGCGACAGGCTTCAGCTCTCGCCCGTCGTGGCCACGGTCGCGGGCGCCGCGCTATGCTTCGGCCTGCGGCTCATCGCGATCCGTCGCGGCTGGCATCTTCCGGTCGCCCCCGGGCTTGACGGATCGGAAAGAGGCGGGGGAGCGCGCCACGATTGAACGGTCGCAGCCGTGACTGACGCAGAGGCTAGAAGTCGCAAGGGGGCCTAATGTGGCGCAGACATGAATTTCCTGCTCGCGAGCGAAGGTCGACCGACAAAGGTGCCGCCATCCATGCCACGAGAAGGCCGAGGAGGCGTCCTACGAAAAGGGCGTGCGCGATGCGCAACGTTCGCGCACGCAGTAACGCGACCTGGCGAGATCGGCCCCCAACAAGAAGGAGGAACTCCGATCATGCGCCGCAAGATACTCGTGATGGGCCTTCCCGGCGCCGGGAAGACGACATTGGCCAGACTTCTCGTCCCGCGACTTAATGCGGTCCACTTCAACGCGGATGAAGTCCGAACGCACATCAACCGGGATCTCGGATTTTCCGAGGAGGATCGTGTGGAGCAAGGACGGCGAATGGGCTGGCTCTGCGACCAAGTGGTAAAGGCGGGCGGCTTCGCGGTCGCGGATTTCGTCTGTCCGACGGAAGATGCCCGTGCGGCGTTCTGCGCCGGCGGCGAGGCGTTCGTCGTCTGGCTCGATCGGATCGAGACATCCAGGTACGAGGACACCAACCGTCTCTTCACGCTCCCTCGCCGCTACGATCTTCGGATTCCGCCGGAGGGAAGCGCCGAGCTCTGGGCAGAGCGGATCGTCGCTCAACTCCGGCCTGTCTTCGATCCGAAGAAGCCGACCGCGCTCTTCGTCGGGCGGTATCAGCCGTTTCATGAGGGGCACCGCGCCTTGATCGTCGAGGGGTTACGCCGGATAGGGCAGGTCTGCATAGCAGTGCGCGACACGAGCGGCGTCGGCGGCGAGAACCCTTTCGGCTTCGAGGTCGTGCGTGCCCGGATCGAGCACGCGCTGCGTCATTTCGAAGGACGTTTCGTGGTCGTGCAGGTTCCCAATATCACTCACGTATTCTACGGCAGGAACGTCGGCTACTCCGTCGAGCAAATCGAGCTCGATACCGAGCTCGAAAGCATTTCAGCAACGGATCTGCGCCGACGACTCTGGCCAACGGAACCGTCGGCCGGTTCCGACCCTTAGCGGGCGCTTCGGTCATCGCACCGAGGGCACGGATGCCCGCCGCCGTACCCCGGCATGCCAAACCAGACTGCCGGGGGCCGGGAAGAGAAGATCGCGAACTCTGCGGACGAGCGACAGCGCGGACGCAATCTCGGACGGCACGTCTCATTCCGCCGGAGGCGGCTGCGGACGGAAGTTGTAGGCGCGCATCACCTCGCCAACCTCGGCTTCGAGCCAAGCTTCATCGAGTCCGTATTCGGCCAGCGAATAGCGGTGGCTGCTGCGATAGCGGCGGATCGCAGCGGCTTCCTCGCGGAGTCGGGCCGCGTAGCCCGGTGTCAGCGTGAGCCCGAAGTGATCGTAGATGCCCCGGACCGTCATCTCGGCATCGGAAATGAGGTCGGTGTACATCACGCGAATGTACTGGCTTGGCGGAATCGTCGGAGCCTCGCTGAGCATATGCCGGTACCAGGCCGCGGCGAGGCCGGCATAGGCGCGACTGGTCGGCGACGCCTTCTCGATGCCCGGCGAGAGGGCAGCCCAGGTCGGATAGAAGACGCTCACATGCGAGGGGATCGATTCCGCGGGATGCCGCACGAGATGGATGAATCGGGCATCCGGAAACGTCTGTTGCAGCGTCCTGATGCGGCCCAGCCCGGAAGTGCTCTTGGCGAGCAGCGTCTTGTCGCCCCCCGAAACGTGCAGCAATCGCTGAACGGTCGTCTTGTAGAACCGCATGATGCCGTCGCGATCGCGCTGCGGCAGGGCATCCGTGAGGCCCGCCTCCGGCAGCCGGTCGATGTAGGGGAAGAGGAGGTAAATCGCCTCGCTGGCGAAGGTGTAGACGAAGATCGTTTCGTCCTCTTCGGGCAAGTCGAGCCGGATCCGGTGGCGGTCGTCCCAGCTTCCGAAGAAGTACCGTCCGATCGCGTCGACCCCGCGCGACAGAGGGGACGCCATCCGGCCGATTGCTCGCACGAGACGGATCCATGTCACCGAACCCAGGATCATCTCGTACATCAGCAACGGCCGGAACGTCGCTTCGTCGAGCGCGAGGAGGCGCTGGAGCGCCGTCGTTCCGCTGCGAGGCGTCGCGATGATGAAGACGGGGGCGACGACGGCCTGCTTGCGCCAGCCTGGGAACAGGAGCTGATCGAGCAGCCGTCCGAGCCCAACGATCGCCAGAAACGCCGCGTACAACAGCGAGAACACTGCGACGAAGCCGATCCGTCGCCAGGAGAACTTCTCCTCGGCCAGCGACAGCTTCAGCGCCCGAAAGAGGAGATCGAGCTTCACGTACATTGCACGCCGCCGACAGGCTTACCCCCGCTTTGCCTCTCTGGCTAGAACCCGCTTTTCCATTCGCCGGAAGAAAGCCGACATGCTTCGATATGAACACGAAGTCGCCGCCACGCGACTCGTGTCGGTAGTCGTGCCGGATCATCTGACAAGGCAGATCGCGCTTTCGGAAGCGCTGGAGCAACGTCACGGTCCCCGAGTTTCCAGTTTTCGGATTCGACCAACGTTCGGTCGTCCCGATCGGCGTTGCGTCATCCTCGCGCAGTTTCGATGCGGCGGCGTTCATCAACTGCAGATCCTCGGCGGTAAGGGTTTTCTCTTTGTAGCCGCCGAACGGATTGATCCTGCGCGGCCGCGCCACCAGGAAGCGTCGCCGTGAGCGATAAGCTGACCATGAGGGTCAGGGCCGCGAGCTTCCATCGAAGCACGCAGCCGCGGAGCGGCGCATAGATCATCGTCATCGTGCCGGCGAACGAGCGGCGAGCCGGGGACGATCCGGTATTTTTCGTCCGTCACGCTCAGTCCTCGATCGTCCGCGAAAACGCCGGTGTCGATGAGCTCGTACTCGGGCTCGTGCCGCCCGCGGCTGCGGCTCGTCCGACAATCTCGTCGTGGGGATAGGGCGCCTGCGGGTACTTGTAGAGATATTTCATGTACGAGTGCGTCGGCGTGCTGTCGAGGTAGTAGTAGTATTCCTTGACGTCCTCGCCGTGATTGCTCTCGCTGTTGGTCAGTCCGAAGAGACGTTCCTTCAGAATGGGATCGCGCCCGTTCCAGAATGCGAGCGCGAAGCAGAGTGTCTGCTGATCGTCGGAGATCCCCGCGATGCCGTCCTCGCCCCAGCGATACGCTCGCGAGCGGGCCTGGTCGTGCGTGAAGTAGTCCCAGGCTTGGCCGTTGTCGCTGTAATCCTCGCGCACGGTTCCCCACTGCCGCTCGGCGGGGTAGGGGCCTCATTTTTTCCAGTCCGCCGCGCCGGCACGATGCGCCGCCGGCAGGCGTCGATCTCTACTGCATCGGCTTCATAAACGCGCCGATGTTCAACCAGGGGACGGGGCGCGAACACCGCCACACGTTGGGCACCCGTTTCTTCGGCCCCCGCGGAGATGCACGGCGCTGCGGACGAGGGCGCGGAGATGCGGCGCCGCGCAGCGGTCACGGAAGGCGCGGAATCCAATTCGCTGCCGGCGGTTGACACGCCGAGGAAGCCCTTCCTAGCATGTACGGACAATTAATGTGCGGACATTAACTCGCCTACGGAGACTGTCGCCGAAAATGACGGACGCTTCCGCGCTGGGCTCGCCCCAGCCCTTCTCCGATCTCGTGGTGGTCGAGCTCGGTCACAGCGTCGCAGCGCCGTTCACCGGCCAGATCTTCGCGGATCTGGGAGCCGAGGTGATCAAGGTCGAGAAGTCTGACGGCGACGATGCCAGGAAATGGGGGCCGCCGTTCTGGGACGGCGCGGCCGCAGCATTCCAGACGCTGAACCGCAACAAGCGCTCGGTGGTCTGCGATCTGCGCTCGCCGGCCGACCGCGAGGCACTGATCGGCCTGATCCGCGAGCGGACCGACGTGGTGATTCAGAACCTGCGTCCCGGTCAGGTCGAGAAGCTCGGGCTCGATGCCGCCAGCCTGCGGGCGATCAAGCCCTCGCTCATCTACTGCAACTTCGGGGCCTTCGGCAATCGCGGCCCCTTGCGCGACCGGCCGGGCTACGACCCGCTGATGCAGGCCTTCGGCGGAATCATGAGCACCACCGGCGAACCGGGGCGTCCCGCGGTGCGGGTCGGCCCGTCCATCGTCGACATGGGCACCGGCATGTGGGCCGTCATCGGCATCCTGGCCGCCCTGCGCAAGCGCGAGGCAACCGGCGAAGGCAGCGTCGTCGACGTGTCGCTGTTCGAGACCGCCGCAGCCTGGGTATCGATCCTGGCCGCGCAGTACCTGGCTTCCGGCGAATCGCCGACGCGGCAGGGCTCGGGCGCGGCCGGAATCGTGCCCTACAAGGCCTACCGCACGCGCGACGGTGAGCTCGTGGTGGCCGCCGGCAGCGACGGGCTGTTCCGCCGGCTCGCCGAGGTGGTGGGTCACCCGGAGTGGGTCGAGGATCCGCGCTTCGTCGACAACCCGGCGCGCGTCCGGAACCAGGAGGTGCTGTACGCGATGCTCGACGAGATCATGCTGCGCGAGGACACGGCGACCTGGGTCGAGAAGCTCGAGGCAGTCGGGATTCCCTGCTCGCCGGTCCAGACGATCGAGCAGATGATCCGGCACCCGCAGACCGAGGCCCTCGGGCTCGTGCAGCCGGTTCCCGACAGCGAGCTGCGCTTCGTGGGGTTGCCGCTGAGCCTCGACGGGGCTCGCCCGACGCTGCGCATGCGTCCGCCCAGGCTCGGCGAGCACACCGGGGAACTGCTGAAGCCGGCCGGTTCCCCGGCAGCCGCATCCGGATCCGGCTGAGCGGGCGGCGCGAGGCGCCCGCCATCGTCCGACCGTCCAACACCAATCTGTGAGACCCGACCGACATGCAGCTACCCCGTTATCAGACCCTACTCACCGAGATGGTCGATCCGCACGTCCTGCTCGTGACGATCAATCGACCCGAGGTCGGCAATGCGATCAATACCCAGGCGGGTCGCGACTTCCTCGACCTCTGGAATCGGCTGACCGAGGATCCGCAGGACGTGCGCTGCTTGGTGCTGACCGGGGCAGGCGACCGGATCTTCTGCGCGGGCGGAGACCTGAAGGAGCGCAACAACATGACGAAGGAACAGTGGGTGCGGCAGCACGAACTGTTCGAGCGCATGTATTGGACGCTCACCGATCTGCCCCTGCCGGTCATCGGCGCGATCAACGGTCATGCCTATGCGGGCGGCTTCGAGCTGATGCTGTCCTGCGATTTCGCCTATGCATCGAAGGCGGCCCGCTTCGCGCTGACCGAGGTCACGCTCGGGATCATGCCGGGGGCCGGGGGCACCCAGAACCTGCCGCGCGCGATCGGTGAGCGTCGCGCCAAGGAGATCCTGCTGACCGGCCGGCCGATCAGCGCCGACAAGGCGCTCGAGTGGGGGCTGGTCAACGAGCTGTGCGAGCCCGGCCAGGTCGTCGAACGGGCGCGGGAGACCGCACGCATCATCGCCGGCAACGCGCCCTTATCGGTGAAGCAGATCAAGAAGGCGGTGCGCTTCGGCGGACAGATGGAGCTGAAGACCGCTTTCCGCTTCGAGATCGAGGCGTACAACCACCTGATCGAGACCGAGGACCGGTACGAAGGGGTGCGGGCCTTCAACGAGAAGCGCAAACCCGTGTTCAAGGGACGCTGACGGTCCTGCACGGCCGGCCCGGCCACGTACGTCCGTGTTGCGTACCACTCATTCCAGGAGATCGCCATGAAGCAGGACATCGACGTCATCGTCAGGGAAGTCGGGCTGCGGGACGGCTTGCAGATCCACCCGACCTTCATGCCGACCGAGCGCAAGCTCGAATGGATTCGCGCCGAAGCAGCAGCCGGCGTGCCCGAAATCGAGGTCACGTCCTATGTGCCGGCGAAGGTCATTCCGCAGTTCGCCGATGCCGAGGAAGTCACGGTTCATTCGCTCGAAATTCCGCGGCTGACGGTCGCGGCGCTGATTCCGAACCTGCGTGGCGCGGAGCGCGGCATCGAGCTCGGCGTGCACAAGCTCAACTTCGTGATGTCGGTCAGTCGCACGCACAACCTGAAGAACGTGCGGCGCGAGCGCGAGGAGTCGGTGGCCGACTTCCGCCGCATCGTCGAGCTGGTGCGCTCGCAGCCCGAAGGCAAGCGGCCGATCCTGGTCGGCGGCCTGGCGACCGCGCTGGGTTGCTCGTACGAGGGCCGGGTGCCGGTCGATGACGTGGTCCGCTATGCGGTCGCCCTGGTCGAGGCCGGGGCCGACGAGCTGGTCATTCCCGACACGGTCGGCTATGCGGATCCGGCGCTGGTTCGCACCGTGTTCAAGGCGGTGATGGCGGCGGTCGGCGATATGCCGGTGGCCGCGCATTTCCACAACACTCGCGGCACCGGCCTGGCCAATGTGGTCGCGGCTCTCGACTGCGGCGTGCGCCGCTTCGATGCCTCGCTGGCTGGAATCGGCGGCTGCCCGTTCGCGCCCGGCGCGACCGGCAACATCGTGATGGACGACCTGTGCTTCATGCTCGACTCGATGGGGCTGCGCACCGGAGTCGACATCGAGAAGCTGATCGAAGTGCGCAAGATCGTCCGCGAGGCGCTGCCCGACATCGAGATGCATGGTGCGGTGGCGCGGGCCGGCCTGCCGAAGAACTATGTCAGCGCGGCGGCGCGCATGGCTGCATGAAACCGACCCAGACGAAACCCCGAAAGGCAAAGAGGCGATGACAGCCGCAACCTCCCGAACCGAAGACGTATCGGTCCCCCTGGGCGAGGACTTCCCGGAGATCCGGGAAAGCGTGCGCCGGATCTGCGCGGATTTCCCCGGCTCCTACTGGCGGGGTCTGGAAGAGCGCGAGGCCTATCCGACCGAGTTCGTGCGTGCGGTCACCGAGGCCGGCTATCTCGCCGCGCTGATTCCCGAGGAATACGGTGGCGCCGGGCTGCCCCTGCGGGCGGCCTCGGTGATCCTCGAGGAAATCCACGCATCCGGCTGCAATGCGGGCGCCTGCCATGCCCAGATGTACATCATGGGCACGCTGCTGCGTCACGGCAGCGCGGAGCAGAAGCGCAAGTACCTGCCGAAGATCGCGTCGGGCGAACTGCGGCTGCAGGCCTTCGGCGTCACCGAGCCGACCACCGGCACCGACACCACCAAGCTGAAGACCCGCGCGCTGCGGGAAGGCGACCACTATGTGGTGCATGGCCAGAAGGTCTGGACCTCGCGGGCGCTGCACTCCGACCTGATGCTGCTGCTCGCCCGCACGACGCCGCTCGATGCGGTCACCAGGAAGACCGAGGGCCTGTCGGTGTTCCTGGTCGACATCCGCGAAAGCCTGGGCAAGGGGCTCGAGATCCGGCCGCTCAAGGCCATGATCAACCATCACGCGACCGAAGTGTTCTTCGACGGCATGAAGGTGCCGGCCGAGAACCTGATCGGCGAGGAAGGAAAGGGCTTCCGCTACATCCTCGACGGCATGAACGCCGAGCGCATCCTCGTCGCCTCGGAGGCGATCGGCGACGCGCGCTGGTTCACGAAGACCGCGGTCGCCTACGCGAACGAGCGCATCGTGTTCAACCGGCCGATCGGCCAGAACCAGGGCGTGCAGTTCCCGATTGCGCGTGCGCATGCCGAGACCGAGGCGGCTGCCCTGATGCTGCGCAAGGCGGCGGCGCTGTTCCAGGCCGGGTTGCCGTGCGGCGCCGAGGCGAACATGGCGAAGATGCTCGCCAGCGAGGCTTCTTGGCATGCTGCCGAGGCCTGCCTGCAGGCGCATGGCGGCTTCGGCTACGCGAAGGAGTACGACGTCGAGCGCAAGTGGCGGGAGACTCGGTTGATGCAGATCGCGCCGATCTCGACCAACCTGATCCTGGCCTACATCGCCGAGCACGTTCTCGGCCTGCCGCGCTCGTACTGATCCGATGCCGGAGCCGGCTGTCGCCGGGCTCCGGACCGGCCAACCAATGATTCGAGGGAGGCACCCATGAACGGTTTGACCGAACAACTCGCGGCCTTCGTTGCCAATCCGCAGTTCGGCGATCTGCCGGAGCAGGCGGTTGCGATCGTGCAGTCCGGCTTCGCCGACACGATTGCCACGATGATCGCCGGCCGCAACGAGCCGGTGGTCGAGATCGCCCGACGCTATGTGGCCGCCCGGCGCTCGCAGGCCGATGAAGCGTCGATCGTGTTCCACGCCGGCAAGGCGGCGAGCGCCGACGCGGCGCTGGTCAACGGGACGGCAGGCCATGCACTCGATTTCGACGATGTCGCGCTCGGCGGCCATCCGAGCACCGTGCTGGTGCCGGCGGTGCTCGCCGAGGGCGAGCGGCTCGATGCGAGCGGCGAGGATGCGCTGCTCGCCTACCTGGTCGGCTACGAGGTCTGGGCCGAGCTGTTCCTGCGCGAGAAGGACGCCTACCACCTCAAGGGCTGGCATCCGACTGCGGTGCTGGGCACTGTCGGCGCAGCGGCGGCGGTCGCCTATCTGAATCGCCTGCCGGTGGAGAAATGCCGGCATGCGCTGGCATTGTCGGCCAGCATGGCCTGCGGGCTGGTTGCGAACTTCGGCACGATGACCAAGCCGCTGCACGCCGGACGCGCGGCGGCCGCAGCGATCGATGCGGTGCGTCTGGCTGCCGAGGGGCTGACCGCGGCACCGGATGCGATCGAGCATCATGCCGGCTACCTGGCGGCGCTTTCGCCGAAGGGACAAGTCGACCGCGGCTCGCCGGCCAGCGAGCTGGGCCGTCGGCTGCGCATCCTCGAGTACGGTCTGTCGATCAAGAAGTATCCGACCTGCTATGCGACCCACCGGGTCATCGACGGGGTACTCGACCTGGTTCGGACCAACCGGATCCATCCCGAAAATGTCGAGGAGGTGCACGCCCGGATCGGCGTGGCGCAGGCCTCGATGCTGCGCAACCACTCGCCGGTCACCGGCCTCGAGGCGAAGTTCAGCCTCGAGTTCGCGGTGGCATCGGCACTGGTCGCAGGCAAGGTGGGGCTCTCGGAGCTGACCGACGAGTTCGTCGCGAAGCCCACCGTGCGTGGGCTGATGAGCAAGGTCCGGATCAGCACCGATGAATCGCGCTGCCCGATCGAACCGGTGTTCGCGGTCAACGACCGGGTCGAGATCCTGCTGAAGGATGGCTCGAAATTCGACTCCGGCGACATCCGGTTTGCGCGCGGCAATGCCAAGGCGCCGCTCGGCGAGGAGGAGCTGCGGGCGAAGTTCCTCGACTGCACCGCGGGCGCCGGGTCCATCGACGGGCCGGCACTGTTCCAGCGCCTGACCGATCTGAAGTCGGTCCGGTCGCTGCGTGCGCTCGCCTGACCGGGAAGGCCTCCGGAGCACAGGGGCGGGTCCGGCGTCGCAGCCGCAAGGACCCGCGAGCCGGCTGTCCGGAAACACAACCGAAGATCAACGGAAGGAGACCGAAATGAAACCTGCTCGTTTCCGATTTCTCGCCGGCCTGTCGGCTTTGATCGTCTCTTCGATCCTGGGCGGCACGGCCGTCGCGCAGGAGAAGATGCGCGTTTCGCTCGACACGAACCCGAGCCATGTCCGCAACAAGGGTGTCGAGATCTTCATCGAGGAACTGAAGAAGCGGATCGGCGACAAGCTGGTCGTCGAGGTCTATCCGAGCGGTCAGCTGTACCGCGATCGCGACGTGCCGAAGGCGCTGCGCCAGGGCGCGGTGGAGATGGCGGTGCCGGGCACCTGGCAGCTCGACGGGGTCGAGCCGAATGCCGGCCTGCAGACCCTGCCGATGTTCTATGGCGTGCAAGGCAAGATCGTGCACCAGGTCATGGACGGCGAGCTCGGCGAGTTCCTGAATGCCCGCCTGGAGGAGCGGCTGCGGGTCAAGATCCCGGGCAAGTGGATGGACCTCGGGATGCAGCACTTCTTCACGATCAGCAAGCCGATCAACAGCTATGACGACCTCAAGGGCATGAAGATCCGGCACTCCGGCGGCACCGCGAACGGCGGCCGGATCACCGGGCTCGGCGCCAACGCGATGCTGGTGCCCTTCCCCGATGTGCCGATGGCGATGAGCCAGGGCGTGATCGAGGGGGTCGCAACGACCTATGAAAGTGCCTGGTCGTCGAAGCTGCACGAATCGGGCCTGAAGTACGCCTTCGAGGACAACCAGTTCTTCGGGCAGTACGTGCCGATGATCAACCAGGCCTTCTGGCGCAAGCTCTCGAAAGAGGTCCAGGACGCGATCCTCGAGGCATGGGATGTCGCCGCGGTCGCCCAGCGCGAGATGGCAGTCCAGGCCCAGATCGCTGCGCGTGATTCCCTGGTCAAGGCCGGGATGACGGTGGTCGTGCCGAAGCCCGAGGAGATCGTCGCCAAGCGCAAGGTGCTGATGGGCATCCAGGATGATCTGGTCCGGCAGATGAAGATCGACGCCGAGGTGATCGAGCGGGCGAAGAAGGCCCTGATCGCAGCAAACGTAGAGCTCTGAGATGGGAAGCGGACGCGCGGCAGGCAGGCAGCACCAGCATGGGGCCGTCTTCGATGCGCTCGAGCAGAAGGCGGCCGCCGAACTGGGCCAGAACGAGGGCGGGCAGGCCGTCGGCTGGCTCGCCCAGGTCGAGAACCTGCTGGTCGGCGGACTCGCGGTTCTGGCTCTGACCCTGTGTACCGTCAATGTCGTCGTCCGCTTCTTCTATCCACCCTGGACCCTCGAGATGTCCGACGAGGTCCAGGTCTACCTGATCATCTGGGCGGTGATGCTCGGCCTGGGTGGCGTGACGCTCGCCGACCGGCATGTGAAGGCCGACCTGTTCGTCAGCTTCTTCCCGGTGCGGATCCGTCGTGCCTGCGAGGTGTTCGGCGATCTGCTCGGCTTCGGCTTCGCGCTGATGCTGCTGTATTTCGGGGTGAGCATCGCGTACGAGTCCTGGGATTTCGGCGACGTATCGACCACCAGCCTGCGGTTCCCGCTCTGGATCTATTTCTCGGCGTTGCCGGCCGGCGCCCTGATGCTGACGATCGGCCATCTGATCCGTCTGGTCCGTCGGCTTCGCAGGAGTGGCTGACATGCTCAGCCTGGTCTTGCCGCTGTTCCTCCTGCTGCTCGTCATCGGCGTCCCGATCTACCTGACGATGGGGACCTCGGCAGCGATCATGTTCGCTGCCGAAGGACGACTTCTGCCGTTTGCGCAGAAGCTGATCGACGAGCTGAATTCGGTCACGCTGCTGGCGGTTCCGTACTTCGTCATCGCCGCAACCTTCATGGAGCGTGGTGCCGTCGCACGCGCGCTGATCGACGCGGCGACCGCCTGGGTCGGCCGGCTGCCGGGCGGCCTGGGGCTGGTTGCGGTGCTGGCCTGCACGATCTTCGCGGCGATGTGCGGCTCGTCGGTCGCGACCGCGATCGCGATGGGCACGATCCTCGTGCCGGCGATGCTGCGCAATGGTTACGAGCGAGGCTTCTCATCGGGCGTCGTCGGTGCCTCCGGGACGCTCGGCATCATGATTCCGCCGTCGCTGGCCTTCGTGGTCTATGGCGTGCTGGCCGACACGTCGATTCCGAGACTGTTCCTGGCCGGTGTGGTGCCGGGGCTGCTGCAGGCCTCGCTGCTCGCCGCCTATATCCTCTGGTACAGCAAGCGCATGGGCTATCGGGTGAGCGAGCCGATGCCTACCAGCGAGAAGCTGCGACGTACCTGGCTCGCGCTGCCGGCGCTGTCGGTGCCGGTCATCGTGCTGGGCGGGCTGTATGGCGGCATCGTCACGCTGACCGAAACGGCTGCGCTGTCGGCGATCGTCGCGATCCTGCTGTCGCTGTTCGTCTACCGCGGAATCCGGATGGCCGACCTGCTGCCGGTGATGACGGTCTCGGTGCGCAACGCGGCGATCATCATGATCATCATCACCGTCGCACTGGCCTTCGGCCACACCGTGACCGAAACCGGCATCACGGCGCGGGCGGTCGAGATGGTCAAGGCCTCGGGCATCGAGGGCTGGCAGTTCCTGCTGGCGATCAACCTGCTGCTGCTCGTCCTCGGCATGTTCCTCGAGGTCTATTCGGTGATGCTGCTGATCGTGCCGCTCGTGATCCCGATGCTCGCGCCGCTCGACATCCACCCGATCCACTTCGGGGTCGTGCTGACGCTCAACATGGAGCTCGCGCTCCTGACGCCGCCGGTCGGGCTGAACCTCTTCGTCATCGCGAACATTTCGCGCACGCCGCTCGCCGAGGTGGTCCGCGGCACGATGCCCTTCGTCGGGCTGATGCTGGTGCTGCTCGCGTTCGTCACCTATGTGCCGGTCATCTCGCTGTGGCTGCCCGAGCTGCTGATGGGCAAGTGATGCTTGGCGTGGCGCAGGAGGCGGCGGTTCCCTGGTCGTACTCGCTGCGCCGGCTGGCCGAGCGCTTCGGCGAGCGGCCGGCGGTCACCGATCAGTACGGTGGGCGGCTCAGCTACGCCGAGCTCGATGCGCGTGCGCATGCGTTCGCCGCGCGGCTGCGCGCCGAGGGACTGGTGGACGGCGCGCCGATCGGAGTCCTGCTGCCGAATTGCGTCGATGCGGTCTGGGTGTCCTATGGCATCCGGCTGGCCGGCGCCGCCGAGACGCCGCTGAACTGGACTGCCACCGGCGACGAGATCGCCTGGGCCGCCTCGATTGCGAAGTTCCGGATGGTGCTGACCCGTGAGAACCGGGCCGACCTGATCCGCCCGCACGGGCTGGAAGCGGTGCTGCCGGAATCGGTGCCGCCACAGGCCGGCGATCGCGAGGTGCTGCCGCCGGTGCCTGGTCGCCTCGCCGGCAGGCTGCTCTTTACGTCCGGAACCACCGGCCGCCCGAAGGGGGTCGTCTACTCGCACGGCCGGCGCTGGATCGGCGAGCAGCTGCTGAAGGCGACCCTGCCTTTCGTGCCGCAGCCCGGCGACCGGATTCTGCTGGTCACCCCGTTTCCGCATGGCGCCTCCCTGCTCACCTATGCCTGGTGCGATCACGGCGGGGAGGTGCTGCTGATGGACGGCGTGGATCCGGACCGGTTGCTGCCGCCGCTCGAGCGCTCGGAAGTCCAGGCGATCTTCGCGCCACCGACCGTGCTTGCTAAGCTGGCGACAGCCTGGGGCGAGCGACGCTTCGAAGGGGTGCGCTGCGTGTTCACCGGCACCCAGCCGCTCGGCGCGCCCCTCTATGCGCAGGCCTGCCGGATGTTCGGTCCAGTCATTCGGATCACCTACGGCAAGACCGAATGCGTCAATCCGATCACGGTCCTGGCGCCGGCCGAGGCGCACGAATACTTCAGCCAGGACCCGGTGCCGCCCGGTGCCTGCGTCGGCTGGCCGGCACCGGGCGTCGAGTTGCGGATCCAAGATGGCGAGGTCTGGCTGCGGGCCTGGCAGATGTCCGATCATCTGCTGGGTCCGGACGGGCCGATCGACCATGCCGAAGGCGGCTGGCATCCGACCGGCGACCTCGGCCATTTCGACGAACGCGGACGACTGGTTCTGGTCGGGCGGGTTGGCGATGTGATCAAGACCGGGGGTTACCGGGTCAATCCGGACGAGGTCGAGATCGGGCTGGCCGGCCTGTCGCGCTGCGCTGCGGTCAGCGTGGTCGGGCTGCCGTCCGGCTACTGGGGCGAGGTGATCGCCGCAGTGGCCGAGGGCGCGCAGCCGGGCTGGGAGGTCGAGGTGCAGGAGCGGGTCGCAGCGCTTTCGCGCTACAAGCGCCCGCGGCTGCATGTGGCGCTCGATGCGATGCCCCGCAATGCCCAGGGCAAGATCCGGCGCAAGGCGGTGATTCAGGCGGTTCTGGAGCGCTTCGAGCTGCTCGACGGTCCATACCCCGAGCTGGTGCCGAGGCGCTCGCCGGGGGCCGACTGAGGTTCCTGGCCGTTCGGGCCAGCAAGGTTTCCGTGCAGCGCCTCGTCGGGCTCCAGGCGCCAGCTGGTCTCCAGCCGGAAGCGCTCCGCCGCGTACAGGTTCGACGAGACGCCCAGCACCCGGTCGGCCGCGCCATAGTAGGCGCGGCGCAGGTGCAGCGCGGGGCTGCGGGCACGAACGCCGAGCAGGCGGGCCGCATCGGCCGGCATCAGCATGGCCTCGATCGCCTGCCGGACGGCGACGATGGTCTGGCCGTAGTCCTGCTCGAGCATCGAGTAGATGCTCGGATGATTGCCGTGGAGCCGGTCACGGATGCCGGCGAACTCGGAGCGCAGATAGACGCGGGTGAACGAGATCGGCGTCGATTCGCCGAGCGGATAGCGGAAGGCATCGATGCCGATCCAGCGCGATCGGGTCTTGCAACCGAGTTCGGCGGCCAGGTTCGCATCGGCCTTCAGCTCGCGCGACTGCAGGACCTTGAGCCGGGTGGTGCTGGTGTAGGCGAACAGGTCGGTTATCGTGCCCAGCGCTGCGACGAAGGGCTTGGCCGCGACCGCCGAACGCACGATGGTTCCGATTCCCGGGTGCCGCGAGATCAGTCCGGTTTCGGCGAGCTTCCGGGTTGCCTCGCGCACGGTATGGCGGCTCACACCATAGGTCTCGGCGATCTGGTGTTCGGGGGGCAGCAGCGCGCCGACCGGATACTTGCCGCTCTCGATGTCGCGCTGGATGCATTCGCGAAGCCATGCGTAGCGCGGCTGATTGGGGTTCCTTCCTGGCACGTCGTAAGCCGATTGCGTGTCTGGAGATCCGAAGGACGCCGGGCTCGCCATGCGGACCTGCGCTCGGGCCCGCAAGGACAACCGGGCTCCGATACTACGCCAAGCGCGGCCGCACTGCATATGCCGGGTGCGGCGGTTGCCGGGCGCGGCAGGACCGTAGGCGGCAGACGCGGCTCCGCTGCAGGGCTTGCGCCGGTATCCAGGCGCCGATCCGGCTGCGCGATACTGGCCTGTCTTTCTCCCCCGGACGACATCCGCGTGAACCTATTGCTGTGCTCCGTTCGCCTCACTTGGCGTGATGTCCGGGCGGGCGAGCTGACCCTCCCGCTGACGACGCTGATCCTGGCAGCGGGCGCGATCGCAAGCGCTGGGCTCTTCATCGCCTCGGTGAGATCGCCGGCTTTCTCGGCCACGCCGACACGCGGATGGTCGAGCGCACCTATGCGCAACACCATCCGGAGTACCAGAGGCGCGCGGCGGCGATCGAGGCGCGGCTCGCCAAGGCGCCTCTTGCACCCCAGTTGCACCCCAGACGGACCCCGGGCACGGCTTTGGCGCATCCCCCGGTCGGGGCCAAAAAGCACCTGAAAGATCAAAGGCTTGGGGAAATGGTGGGCGCGAGAGGGATTGAACCTCTGACCCCTACGATGTCAAGGAACGGCTTAGTCGGAAAATCGGCAGAATTCCGCCGTTCCTTGCGCCTCGTCGTGGGGCGCAGGCGGCGGTTCTGGTGATCTTGCACGCCAGTGCTCCACACGAATTCTTGGCCGTCGGTCGCCGGGCGCGCCATGTCGTGGTTCGCCTCGGTAGGGACTGGCCTCTATCTCCAATCCCGCGAGGCCCGGCGGGGACTCCGCCGGGCCTCATGTTTCCGACAAGAGGGTTGTTTTGTCAGGGAGGGGGCTTGGCACTCCTGAGTGGACGAGTCCGGCTATCCGTCGTTCCTGGCGTGCTTCTCGCCGGCGGCAGCCGGGCGGCACGCGTGAACGAAATGCCGCAAGCCGGTGGCACGTTGAAGTCCATGCAATGACCCCTTGCGAAAGCGGGCCGATCCTAATCCTAGGATGGATGAGTACCACTCATCATCATCCCTCCAAAAAGTGATTTGAAGCGCCGCTTGGACGTAAAGCATGCTTGCGTGCATGAGTCTGGGTCAGCCCTTATTGGCGGTCTCGAGGTGAGGGTTCACTTCGTCGAGTTCGGCGGTGTGCCGACCCGTTTCTACAGAGCGGGGGCTGGAAAGCCGGTGCTCCTGCTGCATGGCGTCGGAATGACGGCCGACTCCTGGTGCCGGACGATCGGGCCCTTGGCAGCCGGCTGGGACGTGATCGCGCCAGATCTCCTGGACAACGGCTTTACCGGCTCCGGCACCTACACGGGCGGACCGCCGCACGCGGCAACGCTCGACCATCTCGAGGCGCTTCTGAACGGCCTCGGTCTCCAGCGCATTTCGATTGTGGGGAGTTCGTTCGGGGCGAGCCTCGCTGCGCACCTCTATTTTCGTGCTCCGGAGCGCATTGAGCGGCTGGTGCTCGTGAGCAGCGGTTCGGCTTTCAAGGATGCCGAAGCCCTCGTGGAAATGTACGAGAAGTCGTACGCCAACGGGCGTTCGGCGTTGCTCGACCCGAGCATCGAGAACTGCCGCCGCCGACTCGGCAGGATCTTCCACGATCCGTCGCGAATTCCGGATGAGCTGCTCCTTCTGCAGCTGACGCCCTACGCCTTGCCGAGCGCGCTTGCCGCGTTCGAGCGGCGGCTTCGGGGCATGATGGACCTGGAAGCGATGCGTCAGTGGGAAATCGGGCAGCGGCTGAAGGACATCTCCGTTCCGATTCTCGCGATCTGGGGAAGGCAGGATCCTCGCGGCGAGCACGCCAAGGCCGAGGAGCTCTTCCGCGCGATCCCGACAGCCGCATTCGTGACGATCGACGATTGCGGTCACTTGCCTCACCTCGAGCGGCCGGAACGCTTCAACACCCTCGTCCGCGAGTTCCTCGCGGCCGGCAATCAGCCATAGGAGCATGAGCGATGCAGGCGGCACGTTCCGTTTCGACATCGGCCGGTACTGGTGATTATTTCCGACCGCGCCGACTCGGCCATGTCAATCTCGTCGTTTCCGACGTCGATCGGTCCATGGACTTTTATCTTCAGGTCGTCGGCCTTGAGGAGGCCTATCGACGTCCGACGGTGCGTGCAGGGTTCCTCAGCAACAACAACACCCATCACGACATCGGGATGGTCGAGAGCGCCGGACCGCTCGGCATGAACCGTTCGCCCGGCCTCAATCATGTCGCCTTCGAGCTGGAAACCGAAGTCGACCTCGTGAACGGGTATCAGCGTGCCGTGGCCGATGGCGTTCGCTTTGTTCGCACGGCCGATCACGACATCGCGCACGCGGTCTATGGCAAGGATCCTGATGGCAACCAGTACGAAATTTACGCTGATGTCGTCCGCGATTGGCGACGCGTGCGCAGCGGCATCGTAACGAAGCCGAAGCCCAATTGGACACCAGGTTCGACGCCACCGTGCGCCGAGCGTAACTACGATCCAGCTCCGGTCCTCAGGCGGGTGGAGAGTGCCGTTTTTCATCCATTGCGGGCGACCCATGCCTGTCTCGTCGTGGAGAACTACGAGGATGCGTTCGACCACTACACGGGGGTCGTCGGTCTCGTCCCGCTCACGGGCGGGCGGGACAGCGCCTACGCCATCCTCGGCGGCACGCTTCGTGAGCGGAGCCTTTCGCTTTTCCGGGCGACGCGGGGGCGCACGCCCGGCCTTCATCACGTCGGCTTCGCGGTCGCCGACGATGCGGACCTTGATGCCTCGATCGCGAAAGCGCATCGGCAGGGATGCCCGCCCGAGATTGTCGTCGATCACGCCTTGCGCCACGTAGCCATGCTGCGCGATCCGGACGGGATCCGGCTCCAGTTCTTCGTCGAGCGCAATCAGCCGGAAACCGCCTGGGCGGATTGCGATCCAGACATGCTGCTGCTGCTCGCCTGATCGTGCGACCGGAAACACATCGCCCCGTGCGCAGTGCACCGCCGCTGAAGGTCGCCGTAGGTGGGTTCGGGGCAATAGGGCAGAAGGTGGCGGTCCGGCTCGACGAGGGCATTCCCGGTCTGACGCTCGCCGCAGTCTCCGCGCGCAACCTCGAACGCGCCGCGGCCGTCGTTGGAGGCTTTCGCAAGCCGGTGCCGGTGTTGCCACTCGGGCAGCTCGCGGAGGTCGCGGACGTCGTCATCGAATGCGTTCCCGCCGAGGTCTTTGCCGAAATCGCTGAGCCTGCGCTGCGCGCGGGGCGCATCCTTGTGGTGATCAGCGTCGGTGCGCTCCTCGCTCATCCCTCGCTCGAGGAGCTCGCTGCGGCTTACGGTGGTCGAATAATTGTCCCGACAGGCGCACTCCTCGGGCTCGATGCGGTCCAGGCTGCCGCCGAGGGCGTCATTCACTCGGTCCGCATGGTGACACGCAAGCCGCCGAAGGGACTTATCGGTGCGCCGCATCTCGTCGCCAAGGGCATTGATATCAGCAATCTCGCCGCGCCACTGAAAGTATTCGAGGGTACCGCACGTGAGGCGGTACGCGGTTTCCCGGCGAACGTCAACGTCGCCGCTGCGCTCAGTCTTGCTGGCGTAGGTCCGGACCGCACAACAATCGAGATCTGGGCGGATCCCGCGCTCGAACGGAATACTCACACGATCTCGGTCGTAGGGGACAGCGCGGAGTTCACGATGGCAATCCAGAACGTGCCGAGCGAGGAGAATCCCAAGACGGGCAAGATCACGGCCCTCAGCATCATTGCCGCGCTGCGCAAGCTCGGAAGCCCCCTTCAGATCGGAACCTGAAGACGTCAATGCCTGAAGGGTTCGGCCTCGCTCATCAGCCAGTCGCGGAAGATTTGGATCTTGCGACTGTGCGCCTCGTGCTTGCGATAGAGAAGGTGGTACGAACCGGCGCTCTCAACCCGCTGGAAGGGAGCAACGAGCCGCCCCGCGGCGATGTCGTCGGCTACCACGATGGTCGGCACGCACGCGACGCCTTGTCCTCGGGCTGCGGCTTGCAAGGCCATGAAAAAATGACCGTAGGCAGGACCCGCCGCGGGGTCGACCTCATCAACGCCGACAGCGCTCAGCCAGTCGGCCCACGCATGAGGCCGCGTCGCTGTGTGAAGCAGCGTGTGGTGGCGAAGATCGGCGGGGATGCGCAGCCCAGGACGGCCGTTGGCCAGATTCGGGCTGCAGACCGGCGTGATCACGTCCGGCATCAGAAACTCGGCCTCGATACCGTTCCAATCGGTCGCCATGACGAGATCGATCCTGGCGCCATGGTCGGCAGTTCCATCGGCCGGGCGCCTGCCTACACGAATCGCCATGTCGATCTCTCCGGAGAAATCCACCGGCAGAATCGAGGTCACCATGTGTATCTCGAGGTTGGGATGCAGTGCGTTGAAACCGGCAAGCCGCGGAATGACCCAGCTCATCGCGAAGGTCGGCAACACACTCAGCGTCAAAATCCGTTCTTCATTGCGGTTGAGCAGCCGGCGCGTCGCTCGCTCGATGGTGTCGAGCGCTTCCCGCAGTGCGGGAAAGTAGGCTGCGCCCTCGGCGGTCAGCTCGAGCGAGCGTGGCAGGCGATGGAAGAGCGTCACGCCGAAATAGAGCTCGAGCGCCTTGATATGCCGGCTGATTGCGCCTTGCGTCACGTTGAGCTCGCAGGCGGCGGCGGTGAAGCTGAGATGACGCGCCGCCGCCTCGAAGGCGCGCAGTGCGATCAGAGACGGTAGCTTCCGTGCCATGATGGTAATGAGCTTACATCATGACACCGTGCAGATTAATGGCGATTTCCGGTTGCTTGAGTGAGTCAGCCTCATGGCTTTGTTGAGAAAGCCGTTTGCGGCGGCGGACGTGCGCGTGCCATCGTAGTCAGAGGAGGGAGGCGAAGGATGCGAGTGTTCGAACGGAGACTGCTGCTTGGGTGCTTGGCGAGTGCCATGATGGGCATTGCGGGTGGTGCCCCCGCCCTCGCAGAGACGACACTCACGCTGTCGTCGTATTCGCCGACCACGGCGTGGTCGGCAACGCGCGGCCTTGCCGGCTGGATCAAGGATGTCGAGGCGGAGAGCAAGGGCCGTGTCAAGGTACGGCTCCTCGAGACGGCGCTCGGCAAGCCCGAGTCTCACTTCGATCTTGCACGCAACGGCATCGCAGATGTCACCTTCGGAGTGCTCGGATACACCCCGGGACGCTTCGAGATCGGGGCGGTGGGCGGCATGCCGGGCGCGGCGGCGACGGGGAAAAGCATTTCCGTCGCGCTCTGGCGTCTCTATGAGAGCGAGCCGGCGTTCCAGAAGGAATTCGAGGACGTCAAGCTGCTCAGCCTGACCGCAACCTCGCCGCAGCAGGTCTTCACGACTAAGGGCCCCGTCAAGACGATCGAAGACTATAAGGGGCTGAAGATCCGCGTTCCGGGCGGCCTCGTCGCCGAGGCGGTCGCTGCGCTCGGCCTGACCGGCGTCAACCAGCCGTCCGGCAAGGCATATGAGCTCTTGTCGACCGGGATCCTCGACGGCATCGCCTTTCCGAAGGAGACCGTCCCGCAGTTCAAGCTGCTGGATCTCGTCCGGCACGTGACGCTGCTTCCGGGCGGTGTCGGATCCGCTCCGCTTTTTCTCGTGATGAACAAGGCGAAGTTCGAGTCGCTTCCGAAGCAGGATCAGGATGCGATCATGAGGGCATCGGGCGAGAAGTTCGCCGCCTTCTACGGCAGCATCTGGGACGAGCGCGATGCGAACGCCGTCGAGGTCATGCGGAAGGCCGGTATTCAGATCATCGAAGCCGATCCGGCGCTTGCCGAGGCTGCGGCCGCCCGCTTCGCCGAGGTCGAGAAGAAGTGGATCGAGCGGGTGAAGTCGGTCCGCAATGTGGACGGTGCCAAGATTCTCGAGAAGTTCCGTACCGAGGCGAAGAAGGTTGAAGCGGGAACCTGACCTCGCCGGCACGGAGGGGCGGATCGCGGCGGAAACCGCGGCCGCCTTTCCGGCCCGACCGACGTCCGATCGGTGGCTGAGGCCGTTGGCCATGGCCGGCTGCGTTCTTCTTTTCGGGACGATGCTGGTGACCTGCGTCGACGTGATCGGGCGGTATTTTCTCAATGCGCCGCTGCCGGGCGGGTTCGAGCTGACCGAAGTGATGATGGCGGCGCTGATCTTTCTCGGCATGCCGTTGGTGACGGCGAGGGACGAGCACATCAAGGTCGACATTCTCGACTTCTTCATTCCAGCGCGGATGCGGTGGCTGCAGATCGCGTTCGGCTGCGCCGTGTCGGGCGGAATGTCTGGGCTCATCGCCTGGACGCTGTGGACGAAGGCGGGGCAGGTCGCCTCTTACGCGGATCGCACGGAAGTTCTGCACATTCCGCTGACACCCATCGCCTATCTCATGTGCGCGATGATGGTCGTGGTGACGGCGATCTTCGGCGTGCAGCTCGTGCGCGTTCTGCGCCGCAAGTCATGATCCGAGGATACGCCGCGTGATCGCTTCCCTTCTCGGCTTCGCGGTGATGCTGGTGCTCGCGTTCGCGCGGGTGCCGATCGCTTTCGCGATGGCAATAGTCGGCTTCGTCGGGTTCGCGATGCTGACGAACGTGAATGCCAGCCTGGCGATGATCGGGCAGGTCACATACGAGACCGGCATCACCTACGAGCTCGTCGTGCTGCCGCTTTTCGTCCTGATGGGCAATCTCGTAACGCGTTCCGGCTTCTCAGAAGCCCTTTATCGGGCCGCTTACGCGTTTCTCGGCCATCTCCGCGGCGGCCTTGCTATGGCGACCGTCGTCGCTTGCGGCGGTTTCAGCGCGGTGTGCGGAAGCAGCTTGGCGACCGCCGCGACGATGGTGAAGGTCGCCATCCCGTCGATGCGGCGGTACCGCTATGCGGACAGTCTTGCGGCCGGGTCGATCGCCGCGGGCGGGACCTTGGGTATTCTCATCCCGCCGAGCGTCATCATGGTGATCTACGGGGTCATCACCGAGACGAATATCGGCAAGCTCTTCATCGCTGGGGTGGTGCCCGGCATTATCGCAATTCTCTTGTTCCTCATTGCAATCGGTGCGCTCACCGCGCTGCGTCCGGAGCTGGGCCCGTCGGGCGAGCGCACGGGCTGGCGCGAGCGTATTGCCGCGTTTGCCGACGTGTGGGGCGTTGCTCTCCTCTTCCTCCTCGTCATGGGCGGCATCTACGGCGGCGCTTTCACCGCGACGGAGGCGGCCGGGATCGGCGCGGGCGGTGCGCTCGTGCTGGCGGTTCTGCGCGGCTCGCTCGGGTTGCGCGGCCTTTTCGACGTGCTCCTCGAGAGTCTCGCGACCACAGCGATGATGTTCGCGGTGCTGTTCGGCGCGCTCATCTTCTCGAACTTCATCAATCTCGCCGGACTGCCGTCGGCGCTCGCCTCGTGGATCGGCAGCCTCGAGGTCAGCCCGACGCTCGTTCTCATCGCGCTTCTTCTCATGTACCTGGTGCTGGGCTGCGTGCTCGACACCCTGGCGATGGTGCTGCTGACGGTGCCGGCAATCTTTCCGGTGGTGACCGGGCTCGGCTTCGACCCGATCTGGTTCGGCGTCTTCGTCGTCGTCGTTACCGAAATCGGCATGCTGACGCCCCCGGTCGGCATGAACGTCTTCGTCATCAAGGCGACGCTGCCGGACATTGACACGAAGGTCGTCTTCAAGGGCGTGATGCCGTTCTGGTTCGCGCACGCGATGCTGGCGATCCTTCTCATCTTTGTGCCGGCGATCGCGCTGTTCCTTCCCTCACTCATGACCCGGTAACGCGGAGGAGTCGAGATGCGCTCTGCGGTCACGATGACCGTCAACGGAAAGAAGGTTTCGGGCGAGGTCGACCACCGCCGCCTGCTTGTGGAGTTCCTACGTGAGGATTTGCGGCTGACAGGAACCCATGTAGGCTGCGACACGAGCCAGTGCGGGGCGTGCACCGTGCTCTACAACGGCAAGTCGGCAAAGTCGTGCACGATCCTGGCCGTCCAGGCCGAGGGCGCCGAGATCGTGACGATCGAGGGCGTCGCGAACGGAACCGAGCTTCACCCGGTGCAGCAGGCGTTCCACGAGCACCACGCGCTGCAATGCGGCTTCTGCACGCCGGGCATGGTGATCAGCGTCATCGACCTTCTGAATCGGATCCGGGATCCGACGGAGGAGGAGGTGCGCTGGAACCTCGAAGGCAATCTCTGCCGCTGCACCGGGTACCACAACATCGTCGAGGCCGCGCTCGCGGCGGCGAAGATGATGGCGCGGTAGAGGGGGAGTCGCGATGTACGAATACGAGTATCGCCGCGCCGGCACGCTCGAGGAGGCGGCGGCGCTTCTCGCCGAGGTGGAGGATTCGCGGCCGCTTGCCGGCGGGATGAGCCTTGTCCCGGCAATGAAGCACCGCCTGGCGCGCCCCGCCCGTCTCGTCGATCTCAACGCCGTGCCAGGCCTTGCCTTCGTCGAACGGACGGGCAGCGAGCTCGTGATCGGCGCGATGACGCGGCACGAAGATGTCGCGCTGTCGCCGGAGGCGAAGGCGGCGATTCCGGCGCTGGCCGTGCTTGCCGGCGGGATCGGCGACGTGCAGGTCCGTCACCGTGGCACGATCGGCGGCTCGATCTCGAACAACGATCCCGGCGCGTGCTACCCGAGCGCGGTGCTCGGGCTCGGCGCCACGGTTCACACGACCCGGCGCGAAATTCCCGGCGACGCGTTCTTCACCGGGATGTTCGAGACCGCGCTCGAGCCGGGCGAGATTGTCACCAAGGTGGCGTTTCCGATTCCGGACGCGGCCGCGTATGTGAAATTCCACAATCTCGCCTCACGGTTCTCGATCGTCGGCATCTTCCTCGCCCGCTTCGGCCGGCGCGTCCGTGTCGCCGTGACCGGTGCTGGACCCTGCGTCTTTCGTGCCAGCGAACTCGAGGCACGACTCTCTGACGATTTCTCGCCCGCCGCGGTCGAAGACGTGAGCTTCCCGCCGGATAATCTGACGTCCGATCTGCACGGATCGGCTGCCTACCGGGCGCACCTCATTCCGGTGCTGACGGCGAGAGCGGTTCAACAATGTCTAGAGGCAGGCTGATGCCAAAACGTCACGTCGAAATCGCCGGCGCCGGTTTCGCCGGACTCACGACCGCGATCGCGTTCCGTCAACGCGGCTGGACGGCCCGCGTTCACGAGGTCTCGCCCGAGCTGCGCGACTTCGGTGCCGGCATCTTTATCTGGGAGAACGGGCTCCGCGTCCTTCGCGCGCTCGGTGCCTACGATGATGTGGTCGCCGGCGCCCACGAGGCGCCCGGTTACGAGGGACGCAACGAGCGGGACGAGCGCATCTCCTACGAGTCGTTCGGCCCCCATCGCGGCACGCGCATGCTGACCATGACGCGGCAGCATCTCTACTCGGCGATGCTGCGCGCCGCCGAGCGCGTCGGCGTCGAATTCGTGACGAGCTCGGAAGTGGTCGGCGCCCGCCCGGAAGGCGAGCTCATCACCGCCGACGGACGCAGCTGGCGTGCCGATCTTGTCGTCGGCGCGGACGGCGTTCGCTCCAAGGTGCGCCCCTCGCTGGGGCTGGAGCCGTCACGGATCAAGTTCGGGTTCGGGATCATCCGCCTTCTGGTGCCCCGCGGCGAGCGCGATCTGACGACGACGGATCCCGACAACGTCATCAATTTCTGGACGCCGGATCTGCGCATCCTCTACGTGCCTTGCAACCGTCACGAGCTCTACCTCGCGATGGCGGCGCGTCAGACCGATCCCCTGGGCATCGCGGTTCCGGTCAACAAGGAGTACTGGGCCAAGGCGTTCCCGCATTTGGCGCACATCGTTGAGCGGATCGGCGATATCGGCCGGTACGATACCTACGAGACGAGCCGGCTCGAGAGGTGGTCGGTGGGCCGCGCCGTGTTGGTCGGCGACTCCGCGAACGCGATGCCGCCGACGCTAGGACAAGGCGCCGGCTGCGCCATGATGAACGGACTTTCACTCGCCGCCATGGTGGCCCATGCGCCGGATATCGTGGAAGCGCTTCGGGCCTGGGAGGCGCAGGAGCGCCCGCTCACCGATCATACTCAGGATCTCTCGAGCCGCTATGCGGCGACCCGCGCGGGGTCAGAGGGCGGCAGCAAATGGACGCCCGAGGCGATGCGTACCGCGCTGCACATTCCGACCGGGACCGAGGAGATGGCAGATTGATGGACACTGCTACGACCTTCATCGGCAAGCCGATCCGCCGTGTCGAGGACCGTCGGTTCCTCACGGGCAAGGGGCGCTACGTCGACGACGTGAAGGTACCGGACTGTACCTATGCGGCTTTCGTTCGCTCGCCGCACGCTCATGCGCGGATCCGCTCCATCGACACCGCGCCCGCGCTCAAGATGCCCGGTGTCCTTTGCGTGCTGACGGCTGCGGATTGGGAGGCGGCGAAGCTCGGGCGCATGCCGCTCTGGTCCCCGGTCGCTTCGACAGACGGTGTCGAGCGCAAGCAGATCACCCGCCCGATTCTTCCCTCCGACAAGGTGCGCTTCGTCGGCGAGGCCGTGGCCGTGGTGGTGGCCGAGACCCGCTACCAGGCGCTGGATGCCGCGGAGGCGGTCGTCGTCGACTACGAGGAACTGCCGTCGATCACCGATACGGCGCGCGCGCTCGACCCCGACGCGCCTCTCGTTCACGAGGAGCTCGGGTCGAACATGTTCTTCCTCCGCGAGCTGGGCAGCCGCGAGGAAGCGGAGCGGGCTTTCCGGGAAGCCCATCACGTCACCGCTCTCGAGCTGCGCAACAATCGGATCACCGCCAATCCGATGGAGCCGCGCGCCTGTCTCGGCATCTATGACGCGCACGACGACCACTTCACTCTTTACGCGACGCATCAGGCGCCGCACATGCTGCGGCGCTCGCTCGCCGAACATCAGCTTCTCCATCCCGAGCACAAGATCCGCGTGATCTCGCCCGATGTCGGCGGCGGCTTCGGCATGAAGGTCGTCGATTACCCGGAAGACACGCTGGTCCTCTGGGCGTCAAAGGTCATCAACCGCCCGGTGCGCTGGACGGCGACGCGCAGCGAAAGCCTTCTTACCGACGCGCACGGCCGGGACCACGCCACGAAGTGCCGCATGGCGTTCGACCGCGACGGCCGGATCTTGGCGATCGAGGTCGACACGATCGCCTCGCTCGGCGCCTACCAGACCCATCGCGGTGCCAGCATTCCGGCCTTCTTCTACGGCAACGTTCTGGTCGGCCTTTACAAGACGCCGGTCATCTATTGCCGAGTCCGCGGCGTGCATACCAATACGAGTCCGGTTCACGCCTATCGCGGCGCGGGTCGTCCGGAGGCGGTCTTCGTGCTTGAGCGGCTGCTCGAGAACGGGGCGCGCGAGATGGGCATTGATGTTGCGGAGATACGCGCCCGCAATCTGCTCGGGCCGGAGGAGTTCCCCTACAAGACGCCCGTCGGACTCACCTATGACAGCGGCAACCCACCGGGCCTTCTCGAGAAGGTGACGAAGCTCGCCTCCTATGAGGAGCTGCGCGCCGAGCAGCAGCGGCTGCGCGCCGAGGGCGTGTGCATGGGCATCGGCATGGCGGCGTGGATCGATTCCGTCGGCGCGCCGAGCAAGACCGCGGCAGCGTTCGGCCGAAAGACGGGCGGATGGGATTCGGCGATCGTACGCGTCCATCCGACCGGAAAGGTGACCGTCTTCGCGGGATCGCACTCGCATGGCCAGGCGCATGCCACCACCTTCGCGCAGCTCGCTGCGGAGCGGCTCAAATGCCCGATCGAGGATATCGAGATCGTCGAGGGCGACACTGACAAGATCCCGTACGGGCACGGTACCTGGGGCTCGCGCTCGACGGTGACGACGGGCATGGCGATCGTCCGGGCTTCCGACCGGATCGTCGAGAAGTGCAAGAAAATCGCCGCCTTCCTGCTCGAATGCTCCGAGGCCGACATTACGCAGGAAATGGGCGCGTACCGCATCGCCGGTACCGATCGGCGCGTCACCTTCGCGCAGATCGCCGAGGCGGCCTATCACGGCGCGCGCTGGCCGGAAGGGCTGGAGCTCGGGCTCGAGAATACCGCGTTCTACGACCCGCTCGACCGCAGTTTCGCGTCGGCGATTCATCTCGCCGTCGTCATCGTCGATCCGAAGACGGGGCGGGTGAAGCTGCGCGACTACTGCGCCGTCGACGATTGCGGCACGATCATCAATCCGATCGTGCTTCATGGCCAGGTTCATGGCGGCGTGGCGCAGGGCATCGGTCAGGCGCTGATGGAGAACATCGCTTTCGACTACGACACCGGCCAGGTGCTCTCCGGCACCTTCATGGATTACGCGATGCCGCGCGCCATCGATTTCCCGCGCTTCAAGCTTGACGAGCAGGTGACCCCGACGCCGCACAACGCGATCGGCTGCAAGGGGGGTGGTGAGAGCGGTACGATCGGTGCGCCGGCCGCCGTCGGCAATGCCGTGGTCGACGCGCTATGGCATCTCGGAGTGCGCCATGTCGACATGCCGATGACGCCGGCCGCGGTGTGGCGCGCGATCGACGAGGCGCGCCGACGGACGTGAGCGGGCCCGTTCGCGTCGCCGTTCTGATTGGCGATGAGGGACGTCGCGAGACGTGGCTTGCGGCGCTCCGCGAGGCCGCGCCGGAATTCGACATCGCTCCCGGCGAGTGCTTCATCGAGCCAGACGAGGTGACGTTCGCCGTCGTCTGGCGCGCCCCCGCCGGGAGTCTTCGTTCCTTCCGCAATCTCCGCGCTGTTCTCTCGCTCGGCGCCGGCGTCGACGCGATCCTGCGCGATCCCGATCTTCCGCCGGAAGTTCCGGTGGTTCGCATGGTCGACGAGGCCCTCACGGAAGGGATGCGGGAGTACGTTCTCGCGCAAGTGCTGCGGTACCATCGCGCATTCCCCTTCTATGCGGCGGCACAGACAGCACGGCGGTGGGACCCGCGCCCATATCCGCTCGCCCGCGAGCGGCGCGTCGGCATCATGGGGCTCGGCGTCCTCGGGACCGACGTCGCGCGCCACGTCGCCGCGCTCGGATACGACGTCAAGGGCTGGTCTCGCAGCCCGAAGCGGATCGAGGGAGTCGAGACTTTCGCCGGCCGCGACGCGCTCTACGAATTCGCCGCCAAGGTCGATATTCTCGTGTGCCTCTTGCCGCTGACCCCCGACACCGAGAACATCCTGGGCGCACGCCTCTTCAATGCGCTGCCTCGCGGCGCGTTTCTCGTCAATGCCGCGCGCGGCGAGCATCTCGTGGAGAGCGATCTCCTGGCCGCGCTCGCGTCGGGGCAGCTCGCCGGCGCGACGCTCGACGCCTTCCGCGAGGAGCCGCTGCCGCCCGAGCATCCTTTCTGGAGCCACCCGGCAATCACCGTGACGCCGCATGTCGCGAGTTTGACGAGGACCGATTCCGGCGCCCGCCATCTCGTCGGCGAGATGCGGCGCATGCTCGCCGGAAAGGCGCCGCTCCATGCCGCTGACCGCAACCTCGGCTATTGAGGAAGGAACATTATGACCAGCAGCCGTTTGACGGGCGTGATCGCCGCCGCCGCGACCCCGATACGCGAGGATCGCAGCATCGACCTCGAGAAGCTGGTCGCGCATTGTCGCCGCTTGCTGGATAACGGATGCGACGGGATCAATCTTCTGGGCACGACAGGCGAGGCGACCTCGTTCTCGGTCGAGCAGCGTCTCGAAGCCATGGCGGCCGTTGCCCGTTCCGGACTGCCGCTCGACCGCTTCATGGTCGGGACCGGCGCGGCCGCCCTTGCCGATGCGATTCGGCTCACCGCAGCCGCGCGCGATCACGGCTTTGCCGGCGCCCTGCTGCTGCCGCCCTTCTACTACAAGGGGATCGATCGCGACGGGCTCGTCGGATACGTCGAGGCGGTGATCGCGGGTGCCGGGCCGAACGGGCTGCGTCTTTATCTTTATCATTTCCCGCAGCTCTCGGGCGTGCCCTATACGGCCGACGTGGTCGAGCATCTCCGCCGGGCCCATCCCGGACAAGTGCTCGGATTGAAGGACAGCTCAGGCGACCTCGACTATTCCGCCGACCTCGCCCGGCGGTTGCCGGGCTTCGCCGTCTTCCCGAGCTCGGAGGCCAGTCTCGGACGCGCCGACGAGCTCGGATTTGCCGGTTGCATCTCGGCGACGGTGAACGTCAACGCGCCGCTCGCCGGGCGCGCCTGGCGAGAGCGCCGCACGAAGGCCGGCAGCGCCGCGCTCGAGGCCGCCGGCGCGGTCCGAGAGGCGCTCGGCAAGGTTCCGCTGGTCGCGGCCGTGAAATGGGCGCTCGCCACGCTCTCGGGCGACGACGGCTGGCGCCGACTGGTGCCGCCGCTGCGCCTGCTTCTGCCGGCGGAGCAGCAGACGCTCGAGCGCGCGCTCGCCGAGACTGCTTTCGCCGAGCTGAATTGGGTGCGGCAGTGAGCCCGGAGGCGCGCCTCGCGCAGCTCGGGATCGTGCTGCCGCCGCCGCACGAATTTCCCAACGCCAACCGCACCGGCTGCGTGCGGAGCGGCCAGCATCTCTTCGTCTCCGGACATCCGCCACCGGAAGGTCTCGGCGTTGCGACACGCGGGAAGGTGCCGACCGAGGTTTCGGAAGCCGATGCCTATCGCTCGGCCCGCGCGGCCGCGATCAGCATTCTGAGCTCTATCCGGGCGAAGCTTGGCACGATCGACGCCGTTTCTCGCGTCGTGAAGGTGTTCGGGATGGTGAACTCCGCTGCAGGTTTCGAGCGTCAATTCGCGGTGATAGACGGCGCCTCGGACCTTTTCGTCGAGGTCTTCGGCCCTGAGTTCGGGCAGCATGCCCGCAGCGCGGTCGGCGTGTTCGAGCTGCCGCGGCGTTATCCGGTCGAAATCGAGGCGGTGTTCAGGCTGAAGTGAGGGCGCTACGCGCTTAGACGGGTGCGTAGACGCGATGCGAGAATGGAGCTCACCTCATCAGACTGAACGGCTCGCGCGCCCCGGCCTCGTTAAAGCAATTTCATCGTGATTGCCGCATAAATCAGCCTTATTATCCAATTCCGATATTATTCTTATCGTATCTCGGGAGGGGGACACCGGGGCGCGAATCGTCCGGAAAACGCGGTCAATGGGCGATTCCGAAGCGCGTAGCCCGGCCCCGGAAAACCCGAGTCTCGACGCCACGCTCAAGCGCGCCGAGACCTATCTCGAGGCGTCCCGGGCGGCGAACACGCGGCGCGGCTACGAGAGCGACTTCCGTCTCTTCCGCGCTTGGTGCTGCAAGGCCGGCGTCTCGGCGGCGAGTGCCGCCGTGTATCGTCAACTCGCCTTTTCGCGGGTTCTCACGTCCAATGATGTCGTCGGTTGAACAGAAACTCGGCGCAGTCAGCCTCGTTCTGAAAGGCCCGCCCTCTGGAAACTGAGGAACGACCTCGGCAGCTTCGTCATCGGCGACACCTCCACTGCCGCCGATCATACGCCTGAGCCCTTGACGAGATAGGTTACCGACTGGAGGTACCTGGGACTGCAGGATAAGTCTTTAGCGGCAGCGTTGGTCTGCGGCGTACGAAGCGCTGTGAGAAAGTCGACAAGAATCCGGCTCGCCTCGGCGAAGTCGGCCATGTCCATCGACTCTTCGGGATTGTGGCTGCCGTGCTCGTTGCGGATGAAGAGCATCGCGGTCGGGACGCCGCAGGCGGCGAAGGCGGCGGCGTCGTGACCTGCTCCGCTCGGCATCCGCTTGTACGCGATGCCGCGCCGCTCCGCGCACGCCGCCAGGCGCCGCATGAGGCCCGGGTCCATGCGGGCGATCGACGGCCCGCTGTCCGGGCCGAGTTCGAAGCACACCCCGTGCCGACGCTCGATCGCCTCGATCAGGCGCGCCAAACTCCTGCGAATCTCGTCCAGCGTCTCCTCGCGAATGCCGCGCGTATCGAGGCAGAACCGGGCCTCCCCGGGTACGCGGCTGAAGGTGTGCAGCCTCGGATCGGTGCCGACGATGCCGAAGGTGAAGAGGCTGTAATGCCCGGCGGCCGTGAGCTCCTCCCAGAGCTGGTTCACGCCGACGATGAACTCGCCGAGCGCGGCGACGGCGTCCTGGCGGTAGCCGCGCGGCGCCGCCCCGGCATGGGCGTAGCGCCCGAGAATGCGGCCCTCGCGGTATCGCGGGCCGCCGGTGATCGCCTCGACTATCCCGACGGGAAAGCCCTCGGCGGCGAGTACCGGGCCCTGCTCGATATGAAGCTCGAGATAGCAGCTGATCCGCGCCGGATCGAGATGCGCCACCCCGCGCCGGACCGGGTCAGGATCGTAGCCGAGGTCGGTCATGTGCTCGGCGAGGGTGCGGCCGCTGTCGGACCGGACGAGCCGGTCGACGGCGTCGGGCGGCAGCATCCCCAACGCCATGCGGCTGCCGATGTAGGAGGCGGGGAACCAGCAGCTCTCCTCGGCCCGGATCGCCATCACCGTGACGTCGCGCTCAGGCTGGCAGTTCGCCTGACGCAGCCCGGCGATTGCGGCGAGACCCGCCACGACCCCGGCGGCGCCGTCGAAATTGCCGCCCTGCGGCACCGAGTCCATGTGCGAGCCGATCACGATCTGCTGCGTCCGGTCGCGCCCGGGCAGCGTGACGTAGGTGTTGCCGGCGAAGTCGCGCGCGACCTCCAGCCCGAGGGCGCGCCCGACATCGCGCACGAGATCATGCGCGACCTCCTCGGTGGCGCCGTAGGCGACCCGCGTGACGCCAACGCCGTCGCCCGTCCGCTCCTGCAACGTGCTGAAGAGCTCCGTGGCGAGCGCGATATCGGCTTCGGCCAAGGGATTCGTCATGACCCACCTCTGCCCAGATCCCTGGCCGCCATTGGAACATTTGTCTCCAAGTCAGGGCAAGATGAACCAATTGTTGTATTGCCCGTCGGCTTGGTCGTAAGCTAAGCGCGAATGGGAGGGAGCCAGAGAACCGAAACCGTCGCCGAGCTCGAAAAGCGGATCCAGAGCGTGTTTCCGACCTTGAGCGGGCAACTCCAGCAGGCGGCACGCTTCGTCCTCGATCGCCGCGAGGACGTCGCGCTCCTCTCGATGCGCGAGCTCGCGCGGCAGGCCGGGGTGCAGCCCACGACGATGGTCCGGCTCGCCAATCGCCTCGGCTTTCCCAACTTCAAGTCCTTCCGGGCGCCGTTCCGCGAGCGACTGCGTCGTCACTCGAGCGCACCGTTCGTCGCGCGGGCGCGCAAGCTGCAGGCGCACAGCAATTCCGGCGCGACGGCGAAGCTGATCGACGAATGCCTCGCCTGCGATCTGGAGAATCTGCAGCGCAGCTTCGCGGCGATCGATCCGGCGAGCTTCGAGGCTTGTGCGGCGACGATCGTCGGCGCGCGCCGAGTCTACATCGTGGCCCGGCGGAGCTGTTATCCGGTGGCGTTCTCGTTCTTCTACGCGTACCGGCTGTTCCGCGATAACGCGGTGCTGCTCGACGACCGTGCCGGTCTCTTCGAGGGCGAACTCGCCACGATCGGCCCCAACGATGCGCTGATCGCCATCAGCTTCGACCCCTATACGCGCGAGACCGTGGCTGCCGCTTCGTACGCCCTGCGCGCGGGGGCCGCCGTGATCGCCATTACCGACAGCGCCGTCTCGCCGCTCGCCCGCGGCGCCAGGCACACGCTCATGGTCGCGACCAGCGGCCCCGTCCTCTTCCAGTCGATCGTTGCGGCGCAGTCGCTGGCTCAGGCGATCATCGCGCTTCTCGTGGCGCGCGGGGGCCAGAGGGCGCTCACCGCGATCGCCGCGAGGGAGGCGGACTTTCGTCGCCACAACGCTTACTGGACCGACAAGAAAAGCCGGAGATCCTCCGCATGAACCACGTCTTTCATCGGCACGCGCGCGCCGATTTGCCCGTCGCGGTCTCGGGCGAGGGCGTCTACGTCTTCGACGCCCAGGGCAAGCGCTATCTGGACGGCTCGAGCGGTGCTGCCGTCTCGTGCCTCGGCTACAACGATCCGGAGGTGATCGCGGCGATCGAAGCCCAGCTTCGACGTCTACCCTATGTGCATAGCGGCTTCTTCACCTCGGAGCCGATGGAGGCGCTGGCCGACCATCTCATCGCCCGCGCCCCGGCGGGGCTCGACCGCGTCTATTTCCTGTCGGGCGGCTCCGAGGGCGTCGAGGCAGCGCTCAAGATGGCGCGCCAATATTTTCTCGAGATCGGCCAGCCGCAGCGATGGCACGTGATCTCCCGCTGGCAGAGCTATCACGGCAACACGCTGGGCGCGCTCGCCGTCGGCGGCAACCGCTGGCGCCGCAAGCCGTTCGAGCCGCTGCTCATCGAAGTGCCGCATATCTCGCCGTGCTATGCCTATCGCGGCAAGCGGCCCGACGAGAGCGAGGAAGCGTACGGGCTGCGCGTCGCCAACGAGCTCGAACAGGAGATTCTGCGCCTCGGCCCCGAGACGGTGTCCTGCTTCATCGCCGAGACGGTCGTCGGCGCGACTGGCGGCGCCGTCCCGCCAGTGAGCGGCTATTTCCGCCGCATCCGTGAGATCTGCGACAAGTACGGCGTCCTACTCATCCTCGACGAGGTGATGTGCGGCATGGGCCGCACCGGCACGCTGCACGCCTGCGAGCAGGAAGGGATCAGCCCGGACCTCCTTGTTCTGGCGAAAGGGCTCGGCGCCGGTTATCAGCCGATCGCCGCGCTGCTCGTCAGCGGCCGTATCTTCGAGGCGATCCGCGACGGCAGCGGCTTCTTCCAGCACGGCCACACCTACATGGGGCATGCGACCGCCTGCGCTGCCGCTCTTGCCGTGCAGCGCGCCTTCGAATCCCGCGACCTCATCGCCCGGGTGCGGCGCCAGGGCAGCCGGCTCAAGGCGGCGCTCGAGGAACGCTTCGGCAATCACCACCATGTCGGCGACATCCGCGGTCGGGGCCTCTTCCTCGGCGTCGAGCTCGTCGCCGAAAGGAGCACGAAGGCGCCGTTCGACGCGCGCTGCCGCCTGAACCAGCGGGTCAAGCAAGAGGCCATGGCGCGCGGCCTGATGTGCTACCCGATGGGCGGCACCATCGACGGCGAACGCGGCGATCATGTGCTGGTGGCGCCGCCTTTCATCATCACCGATGAACAAATCGACGAGCTCGTCGAGAAGCTCGGCACGTCGATTGACGCCGCGATCGGCAGCATCCGGGAAGCGCAGGCGTGAGCCGCACCGGTGGGGATAGGCTTGATCAACGTCCAGGAGGGGAAATGCGTACATCGTTGATGAGGGCGGGCAGGGCTCTGCTCCTCGCCGGCTCCCTCGCGCTCGCCGGCGGCAACGCCGGTGCGCAGAAACTCGCGGCCGACCAGACGCTGCGCGTCGCCGTCGGTGTCGACGATATCCGGACGGTCGATCCGCATGTCTCGGTCGGCGTCGGCGAGTTTCCGATGATCGGCCCGGTCTACGAGGGCCTGCTCGCATTCCCCGACGGCGAGATCAAGAATACGGATCTCCGTCCCGCACTCGCCGAGAGCTGGGAAATCGGCGCGGACAAGAAGTCCTGGACTTTCAAGCTCCGCAAAGGCGTGCAGTGGCATCAAGGGCACGGCGAGTTCACCGCCGAGGACGTCCGCTTCTCGATCGAGCGCGTCAAGGACAAGGACAAGGGCTCGCCGTTCCGGCAGACGCTCGACGTCATCGACGAGGTCGAGGTCGTCGACCCCTACACCGTTCGCATCCATACGAAGGAAATCTATCCGAACCTGCCGGCGCTGCTCGTCAACTATCAGGCCGGCTACATCGTCTCGAAAAAGGCGGTCGAAGCGGGCGTCGACCTGCGCACGCGCCCGGTCGGCACGGGTCCGTTCCAGTTCGACAGCTATCGGCCGCGTGAGAGCATGACCCTCGTGCGCAACGAGAATTACTGGCGCGGCAAGCCGGTCGTCGAGCGCATCGTCGTACAGTTCATGTCGGACCAGAGCACCCGCGAACTCGCGCTCCGTAGCGGGGAGGTGCACGCGATCGAGATACCGGCGCGTCAGGACGCGGTCGACCGCGCCCGCAAGGCCGGCTTCCTGGTGGACCTGACCGCCCCGGCCAACATGTTCACGCTGCACTTGAATCTCAAGCACAAGCCGTTCGACGACGTGCGGGTCCGCAAGGCGCTCGCTCACGCCACCAACCGCGACGACTTGATCGCCTTCCTCGGCAAAGACATCGCTATCCGCGAGGTGAGCCCGCTGCCGTCCGGCTATGTCGGGCACACCGACGATGTCCCGCAGTATCCGTTCGATCTTGCCAAGGCCAAGGCGCTACTCGCCGAAGCAGGGCACCCGAACGGATTCTCCGCAACGGTGGTCGTCAGCAACAACGCCATCTATCTGCCGCCGATGCAGGTCATACAGGAGCAGTGGAAGAAGATTGGCGTCAATCTCGAGCTCAAGGTCGTCGATCATCCGACGTACCACCGTCTCATTCGCGAAGACGTGAACCCGGTTGTCATCTACGGGGCATTCCGCTACCCGCTGACCGGGACGCTTTATTTCGAGCAATTCTACCACTCGCGGTCCGCCATCGGGAAACCCACCGCAGTGACCAATTTCTCGCATTACGGCGAAGTGATCCCCGGCATCGACCAGGAGATCGAGGCGGCGAAGTACGAGCTCGACCCGGAGAAACAGAAGTCGCTCTGGGAGGCGGCGCAGCGGAAAATCATGACCGACGTCGTCGCGATACCGCTGCTGACGCGCAACTACGCGATGGCGCGCTCGAAGAAGCTCGACCTCGGCTTCGAGCAGAAAAGCTGGTCGTTCTACCTCTTCAACGAGAAGACGCGGTTGATCGAGCCGTGACCCCGAGCGGCCGGGGGCAGCCGGCATGGCTGCCCCCGCGCCCTGGCGGTCCGCAGGATTCAGCATGCAAGCATACGTCATCAAGCGGCTCTTGTCGGCTTTGTTCGTCATGTGGGCGGTGGCGTCGGTCGTCTTTTTCGCGATGCGCATCATCCCTGCAGACCCGGCGGAGGTCGTGCTCGGCGATCAGGCCTCAGCCGAAGCGCTGCAGGCATTCCGGCAGAACGCCGGACTCGACCAGCCACTCCTCGTTCAGTACACGCGATTCTTCGCGGGTCTGCTGCAGGGCGACCTTGGGCGTTCGCTGGTCACGAACCAGCCAATCACGGAGCAGATCCTGGCAGTGCTGCCCTACACGGTGAGCCTGGCCTTCGCATCGCTTCTCATCGGCGCAGCGCTCGGCATCCCTCTCGGCATGTGGACCGCTGTCCGCAAGAACACGGCAATCGACTATTTCGGCCGCGTCTTCGCGCTCGCAGGCTTCTCGTTTCCCGCGTTCTATCTCGGCATAGTGCTTCTGCTCGTGTTCTCGGTGCAGCTCGGCTGGTTCCCGATCATTCACTCGATCCGGGGCGGCGGCCTTGGCGAGAACCTCTACAAGCTGGTGCTTCCGGCAGCGAGCCTCGGCCTCATTCAAGCCGCCTACATCACCCGGCTGACCCGCTCGACGATTCTCGAGGCGCTCGGCCAGGACTATGTGCGGACTGCCTACGCCAAGGGCCTCTCGCCGGCGAAGGTGCACTACAAGCACGTTCTCAAGAACGCGATGATCCCGGTCGTCACCGCGATGGGGCTTTACACGGGGACGATCCTCGGCGGCGCGATCCTCACCGAGACGGTCTTCAACCGTCCAGGGCTCGGCAAGCTCCTGATCGGCGCGATCTCCCAGCGCGACTACAATCTGATCCAGTCCGGGTTGATGGTGTTCGCCTTCATCATCCTGATCGTCAATCTCGTCGTCGATCTCAGCTACGCGCTCTTCGATCCGCGGGTGAAATATGAGTAGGGCGCGCGCCGACATCGCCGGGCCCGACCCGGCTCCGCCCGCTGCCGTTTCAGCACAGACCGCAGTCGCGCGACGCTCGCGGGTCGGCACGGCCACAATGCTTCTGCTGCGCGACAAGACCGCGCTCTTCGGAATTTTCTTCATCGCCGTCTTTGTACTGATCGCAGTGGCGGCGCCGGTCCTGGCACCGTTTCCGCCCACGGAACAGAGCATCGTCAACGCGCTGCGCCCGCCTAACGAGGTCTACTGGCTCGGCACCGACGAGTTCGGGCGCGACATCCTGAGCCGCGTCATCTACGGCACGCGGCCCGCCCTGCTGGTGGGCATCCTCTCGGTTGCGGTCTCTATGGCGATCGGCGTCCCGCTCGGAATGTTGTCCGGCTTCCGCATGGGTTGGGTCGATCGCGCCGTCAGCGCCACGGTCGACATCATGCTGTCGTTTCCACCGCTGTTGTTCGCGCTGATGATCGTGACGCTGCTCGGTTCCGGCGTGTACATCGTGATCCTCGCGATCGGCATAGCGCACGTGCCGATCTTCATCCGGCTCGCCCGCAGCGCGACGATGGTGGTGAAGCAGCTCGATTTCATCAGCGCCAGCCGGACCTTCGGCGCGAGCGATCTGCACATCCTCGCCCGTCACGTCCTGCCGAACATCATCGGGCCCATCATCATCATGGGGACGCTCAGCATCGCCGGCGCGATCCGGGAGGAGGCGTCGCTCAGCTTTCTCGGGCTCGGCATCCAGCCGCCGGCGCCGAGCTGGGGCAACATCATTCGCGACGGCATTGCCGACATCCTCGAAGCGCCGTGGATGGCGATCGTGCCGGGCATCTTCCTCACGGTGAGCGTGCTCGCCTTCAACATGGTCGGCGATTCGCTGCGCGACATGCTGGATCCGCGCGATCTGGCGGCCGCGGCGGGTCCGTCGAAGGCGAAGTAGGCTGTCCCAGGCAACGTATAGAGACCGCGCAAGCACGGGGGTTCGAATGCGTATCGCGATCGCAGGCTTCTCACTCGAGTCCGTCAGCTTCCTGCTGAACGAGACGACCCTGGCCGACTTCAAGGCCGCGGAGACTGCCGGGCCGGCCATGGTCGATGCGCATCGGGGCACCAACACCACGATCGGCGGCTTTATCACCGTGTGCGAGCGGGAGGGAATCGAGATCGTGCCGATTGTCGCGACCGAAGGCGGCGCGGCTGGGCCGGCCTCGGACGAGGCTTTCGAACACTATGTCGACGTGATCTGCGGGGAGCTGAAAGCCGTCGCGAAGTCGATCGACGGCGTCCTCCTGAGCTTGCACGGCGCGCTCACCACGCCGACGCGTCTCGATCCCGACGCCGAGCTCGTCGAGCGGGTGCGGGAGGTTGTCGGGCCGACCATGCCGGTGATGCTCGGCCTCGACTACCACGGCAATCTCGACGAGCGGATCCTCAAATCGGCGACCGCGCTCTTCGGCTATCACTACTCGCCTCACATCGACAAGGCCGCGACGGGAGAACGGGCCGCGCGCTGCCTCGTTCGCACGCTGCGCGGCGAGGTGCGGCCGGTGTGCGCCCTGGTGAAGCCGCGCGTCATGGTGCCGAGCATCTTCAGCGCGACCAGCCTCTCGCCCCTCGCCGACATCGTCGCCGAATCGATCGCGCTTCCGGAGGAGACGGACGGCCTGATCGACATCTCCGTCTTTGCAGGATTCTCCTACGCGGACGTCCCCAACTGCGGCTTCTCCGTGGTGGCGGTGGCCGACGGCGACCGCGACCTCGCCGGGCGCATTGCCAAATCGCTCGGAGACCGGATCTGGGAGCTTCGCCGCCAACTCTACAAGATGGAAATGGTCCATGATCTGGAGAGCGGGGTCGCGAAGGCGATCGCAAAGGCGAAAACGGCGAAGAAGCCGATCGTGCTGCTCGAGCATGCCGACCGGATGAACGATTCCACCTATGTCCTGCGCGAGCTCATCCGCCAGGGTGCCGAAGGCGTCGCGGTGCCGTTCCTCTGGGATCCGGCCGCGGCGGCCAAGGCGGTCGCGGCCGGAGAGGGCGCGACGATCCGCCTGGAAGTGGGCGGCCATTCCTCGGCCCGCGCCGGCGGCCCCGTCCCGATCGAGGGCAAGGTCCGCTTCGCCGGCGACCTCGCGTTCCGTGTCGGCGGGCCGATGAACCGTGGCAGCCAGGTGCGGCTCGGCCCGACCGCGCTCATCGATACCGGTGCGATCAGCATCAGCCTCACGACAGTGCCCTGGACCGCGATCGACGAGGACGCGTTCGTGCAGTTCGGCATGCGTGCCGCCGATTTCCGGATCATCGTGTTGCGCTCGAAGACGCATTTCCGCGCGGTCTACGAGCCGATCAGCGAGGAGATCATGATCATCGATACGCCGGACTGGGGTCCAGCCGATCTCACCACGCTGCCCTACCGGCACGTGCCGTTGGCGACGACGTTCCCGTTCACCGAGCGGGCCTGAGATCGGATGGCGCGCCGAGCGACGACCTGATGCACGCCGCACGCCCAGAAACGCCGCTGCTCGCCGTCCGCGACCTGCGCATCGGCTTTGCTACGCCGCAGGGGATGATCCCGGCGGTCGACGGCATCTCCTTCGATATCGGCCCGGGCAGGGTTTTCGGCGTCGTGGGCGAGTCGGGCTGCGGCAAGAGCATCACCGGGCTCTCGATCCTGGGCCTGCTGCCGTCGGCAGCGCGCCTTCTCGGCGGCGAGATCCTGTTCGACGGGCGCGATCTGCTGCGCGAGCCCGAGGAGCAGTTGCGGCGGATCCGCGGCAACGAGATCGCGATGGTGTTCCAGGAGCCGATGACCTCGCTCAACCCGGTTTTCACCATCGGCGAACAGATTACGGAGGGGCTGATCCTGCACCAGCGCTTGAGCCGCGCCGCCGCCCGACGGCGCGCGATCGAGGCGCTCGACGAGGTCGGCATTCCGTCGCCCGCGCAACGCATCGACGACTATCCGCATCAGCTCTCGGGCGGCATGCGACAGCGGGCGATGATCGCGATGGCGCTCGCCTGCAAGCCGCGGCTCCTGATTGCGGACGAGCCGACGACGGCACTGGACGTCACGATCCAGGCGCAGATTCTCGACTTGCTGCGACGGCTGCAGGAGCAGCACCGAATGGCGATCATGCTCATCACGCACGACCTCGGCGTCGTGGCGGAGTTCGCGGACCACGTCATGGTGATGTACGCTGGGCGGGTCGCGGAGCGCGCGCCGGCGGCGGCTCTCTTCGAGCGGCCGCTGCATCCCTACACGGAGGGGCTGCTCAAGAGCATTCCGCCGATCGACGAGGATACGGAGCGGCTGCACGCCATCGAGGGCACGGTGCCGGCGCCGGGCGAGATCGTCGCCGGCTGCCGCTTCGCGCCGCGTTGCAGCTACGCCCGCCCGCCCTGCGCGCGCTGGGAACCGACGCCGCTTCCGCTCGCACCCGATCACGTCGCCGCCTGCATCCGTCACGTCGGCTACGAGGTCGGGCCTGCGACCCGCGTCGCCGCGGAGGGCGCGTGACATGGGCGTGCTCGCTGCCCGGACCGCTTCCAGGACGGCGTCGCCGGCGCAACAGCCGCTCCTCGCGGTCGAGGAACTGACCAAGTACTTTCCCGTGAAGCGTCCGGGCATCCTCGGCCGCCGCGACGCTGGTCATGTGCGCGCCGTCGATGGCGTCTCCTTCACCATCGCTGCCGGCGAGACGCTCGGATTGGTCGGCGAAAGCGGCTGCGGAAAATCGACCGTCGGGCGCCTCATCGTGAGGCTGCTCGAGCCGACATCGGGTTCGATCAGCTTCGAGGGGCGCGACATTACGAGGCTCTCGGGGGCGGCGCTACGGCGTGAGCGGCGCCACCTGCAAATGGTCTTTCAGGACCCCTACAGCTCGCTCAATCCACGGCTCAACGTCGCTCAGCTCCTCGCCGAACCGCTCGAGATCGCCGGCATGCCGCGTGCCGAACGCGAGGCCCGGGTGCGGAGCTTGCTGGAGCTTGTCGGCTTGGCGGCGCATCACGCGCCGCGGTACCCGCACGAATTCTCCGGCGGGCAGCGGCAGCGCATCGGCATCGCCCGAGCGCTGGCGCTGCACCCGAAGCTCGTGGTGTGCGACGAGCCGGTATCCGCGCTCGACGTCTCGGTGCAGGCGCAAATCGTCAATCTCCTCAAGGATCTTCAGGCGGAGCTCGGACTCGCCTACCTGTTCGTCGCGCACGACCTCAGCGTCGTCCGCCACATCTCCGATCGCGTCGCCGTGATGTATCTCGGCAAGCTTGTCGAGCTCGCGGACAAGCATCAGCTGTTCTCATCACCACTCCACCCCTACACCCAGGCGCTGATGTCGGCGGTGCCGGTCCCGCGCCCGGGCGCGAAGCGGGACCGGGTCATTCTCAAGGGCGACCTGCCGTCGCCGATCGCGCCGCCGAGCGGCTGCCGGTTCCATACGCGCTGCCCGCTGGCGACCGAGAAGTGCCGGACAGTCGAGCCGCCGCTTGTCGACGCCGGCGGCGGCCATCTCGTGGCCTGCCATCTCGTCGCGCCCGCCCCGACGCATTGCGAGGAAAGCATAAGATCGTGAGGGGCCAGCCGGGGCGGAACTCCCGGCGCCGCCTTGGATAAAGGTGGCACGCCTTTTCTTGCGAGGTTGCATCGATGGCGTTGGAGTGCGTCACCCTTTCCGGGCGGCATGTCGGGCTCGTCCCGTTGTCGCGGGAGCATTGCGATGCTCTCGCCGAGGCAGTGCGTGACGGCGAGCTCTGGCGGTTGTGGTACAAGTCATTCCCTCGCCGGAGGAGATGGCGGCCGAGATCGACCGCCGTCTCCGCTTTCAGGCGGCGAGCTCGATGCTTTCCCTTCACTGTCCTCGACGGCCCGGGCGGCCGACCCGTCGGCATGACCAGCTACCTGAACGTCGACGCCGCCGGGCCGCGCGTGGAGATCGGCTCGACCTGGTACACCGCCCGCGTCCAGCGCACGCCGCTCAACACCGAGGCCAAGCTTCTGCTGCTGTCGCATGCCTTCGACCGGCTCGGTTGCCTCGCCGTCGAGTTCCGCACGCATTTCATGAACCACGCGAGCCGCCGCGCCATCGAGCGCCTCGGCGCCAAGCTCGACGGCGTGCTGCGCCATACCAGCGCATGAAGGACGGCACGCTCCGCGACACCTGCGTCTACAGCATCACGATGCCCGAATGGCCCACGGTGCGTTCGCACCTGACCTGGCAGTCCGAAAAGCCACGGTAACGGTTTCTAGAGCGAAGCGCCGGGGGCAAGACGTGCTTGATCGAGATCGAAACACAAAGCGAACATGACGGGAGTCCAGCTACTGCCGTTGAGATTGGGGGACCCGCGTCGTACGGCGCCAGGGTGGCTGGTCGTAGCGGACGGCGCCGTGCGCGCGATCCTCGCCGCCGGAGAGGACGGCGAAATTTTGCACGGCTTCACGTGTGATCGGCACGTGCAGCCCGACGGCCTGCTGGTCTTCCGGAATCTTCTCGAAGCGCGTGCATGGATGGCGAAGCGCCTCGGCGCGGCTCGCCGGACCCGGGCGAGGCCACGATGATCAACCGGCAAGACGCGGCATCAGGCCGCACCAATCACGCCCGCGCGAAACAGGATCGCAAGAAAGAGCGCGCAGGATCGTGAGCTCCTGCCATGCGCCTCGAGATCCGCCCGCCACAGAAAACGCGCCTTCTACGGCGACGATCTGCCGCAGCGCGTATCGAGGCAGCCCTCTGCTCGGAGCTCGGTGCGCGGCACGGCGCCGAGGCGGCCGAACGGTTCCGCCAGGCGCTGCCGATCGTCATTCACGCGCCACGGCAGGAAACCGCGTGGCGTGCCGGCTGGCTCTGCGTCCAGCGTGGCGGCCAGCAACTCGAGAGGATCGGCGCCTTCGTCGAGCCGCGTCGCCGCAGGTTCGCGCCGCAGATGCTCGACCGCCGAGCCCAGCGCAGATCGCGCGCCTGCCGCCGGAAGCGGGTTTTGCTTGTCGCTTGCGGCGCCCGCTTCGAGTGCTCTGAGCTACTGCTGCGTCGCCATGTTTCGGATGGTCCGCGGGGCAAGAGGGTCGCACGCCGAATCCTTTAACGGATTGGGGTTCTCACGACGGTTCTGATGGCAAAGCTCGACTGAATGCGAGCGACGCCAGGCAGCTTCGATAGAACTTCGGTGTGAATTCTCTCGTAGTCGGCTGGGCTGCGCGTCTGCACCCGCAGGAGGTAATCCGCGAGGCCGGTCATCAGGTAACACTCGCACACCTCGGGACACTTGCGCACGGCGGCCTCGAACCGCCTCAGGAACACTTCCGTCTGCCGCTCCAACGTGATCTGCACGATCACGACAGAGGCGTCCTTCTCGGCCGGCTCGTCGACCACCGCGGCATAGCCCCGGATCACGCCGTTGTGCTCCAGCATGCGCAGCCGCCGCAAGCAGGCGGATGGCGACAGGCCGACTTCGGCCGCAAGCCGCGCATTCGTCATCCTGCCATCCGCCCTCAGGAGGCGAATGATTTTCTGATCGATCGGGTCCAAGGTCGGCATGCAACGATATTCTAGTATTTTGGCAGAAGATATGAATTTTCCGCGATTAATCGCATGATATGCGCAGGATAACAATGAATATCGCAATTCATGCTTCTATCATCCCCCCGGTCCGATGGGCGGACGAGGCCGCCCATGCCGGGCGGGCGCGGAACGTCTTTCATGAATGCGGCGACAAGAACTTTTCCTCGTCAGGAATCCCCGGCGCGTCTCGAGGATAGGACAGGGGCCGTACTCACCATCGATGTCGCTGCGATCCGCGAAAATTACGAGCTGTTGCGGCGGCGGCTTGGCGCGACCGAGTGCGCGGCGGTCGTAAAGGCCGATGCCTATGGCCTCGGTGCCCGGATCGTCGGTGCCGCGCTCGCAGAAAGAGGCTGTCGCCGGTTTTTCGTGGCCCATCTCGACGAAGGGATCGGCTTGCGTCCGCACCTCCCGGCGGATGCGGAGATCTACATCCTGAACGGTCTGCCGCCGGGCGCCGAAGCGGAATGCGCCGCGGCCGGTCTGCTCCCGGTGCTCAACAGCCTCGAACAGATCGACGCCTGGGCCGCGCTTGCCGAACGACGAGGGCGAGCGCTTCCTGCAGCCCTGCAGGTCGACACAGGTATGTCGCGGCTCGGTCTGGCCCCACGCGACGTCGACCGATTGGCCGAGGACTTCGGCCGGTTGCAAGGCGTCGCGGTCAAGCTCGTCATGAGTCATCTCGCCTGCGCCGACGAGCCGGGGCATCCGGCGAACCGTGAGCAGCTCGCGGCCTTTCGCGAACTCCGCGGTCGGTTGCCGCCGGCCCCGGCCTCTCTCGCCAATTCCGCGGGAATCTTCCTCGGCGCCGCCTATCACTTCGATCTCGCGAGACCCGGCGCCGCACTCTGCGGCCTTGCCCCGATCGCCGGCGCCGCCAATCCGATGCGCCCGGTCATTCGTCTCGCGGCAAAGGTGATCCAGGTACGCAGCATCGGGCGCGGCACATCGATCGGCTATGGCTGCAGCTTTCGCACGGCGGCACCGATGCGGGTAGCGACCCTGTCCGTCGGCTATGCGGATGGCTGGCTGCGCAGCCTGAGCAATCGCGGATGCGTGCATTTCGGCGGCGTTGCTCTGCCCATCGTCGGCCGCGTGTCGATGGACAGCCTGACGATCGACGTCACGCAGCTTCCACCCACGGCACTCCATGCCGGCTCGATGGTCGAGCTGATCGGCGAGCGGCAATCGGTCGATGACGTCGCACGCGCGGCCGGGACCATCGGCTACGAGATTCTGACGAGCCTCGGCGCGCGCTATCACCGCGTTTACGTCGGTCAATGAACCGGGCGCCCATTCCGATCGCTTTTGCCTGGGGGAATCGATGAAGGTGATCGTTCTCGGGAGTGGCGTGGTCGGCGTGACCACCGCCTATTATCTTGCCAAGGGGGGGCGCGACGTCACGGTCGTCGATCGTCAGCCTGGCCCGGCGCTCGAGACGAGCTATGCCAATGCGGGAGAGGTTTCGCCCGGTTACGCGTCGCCGTGGGCGGGACCGGGCGTTCCGATCAAGGCCATCAAATGGCTTCTGATGAAGCACGGTCCGCTGGTGATCAGGCCGCGGCTCGATCCGCGCATGTGGATCTGGCTCGCGCAGATGCTGCGCAACTGCACGTCGGCCCGCTACGCGGTCAACAAGGCTCGGATGGTGCGTCTCGCCGAATACAGCCGCGACTGTTTGCGCGCGCTGCGGTCCGAAACCGGCATTTCCTACGACGAGCGCAGCCGCGGCACCCTGCAGCTCTTTCGCAGCGCCAAGCAGCTCGATGCCATTGAAGGCGACATCGTCGTGCTCAAGCGCTTCGGGGTCCCATTCGAGCTTCTCGACAAGACGGGCTGTGTCGCCGCCGAGCCGGCGCTCGCGGCCGTCCGCGACAAGATTGCAGGCGGACTCCGCTTGCCCGGCGACGAGACCGGCGATTGCCACATGTTTACGCAGAGCCTGGCGCGACTTGCCGCGGATCTTGGTGTGCGATTCCTCTACAACACGACGATTGACCGATTGAGCGTCGAGGCCGGACGCATCTCGAACGTGGCGACCAGCGCCGGGCCACTTACGGCCGATGCCTATGTCGTCGCGCTCGGAAGCTACTCGCCATTGCTCCTGCGACCCTTGGGCATCGCCGCCCCGATCTATCCGGTGAAGGGCTACTCGATCACGCTGCCGATCACGAAGCCCGAGGCAGCACCGGTCTCGACCGTCATGGACGAGACATACAAGATCGCGATCACCCGCCTCGGCGATCGCATACGGGTCGGCGGCACGGCCGAGCTCGGCGGCTACAACGATCGCCTCTATGCGAGCCGCCGCGCGACGCTCGAGCACTCGGTGCGCGATCTCTTCCCGCACGGCGGCGATCTCGCCAAGGCGACATTCTGGACCGGCCTGCGCCCGATGACTCCCGATGGTCCACCCGTGATCGGGCCGACGCCGATCCCCAATCTGTACCTCAATACGGGGCACGGCACATTGGGATGGACGATGGCGTGCGGCTCCGGCCGCCTGCTGGCGGATCTCCTGTCCGGCCGCCGACCCGAGATCGAGGCCAAGGATCTCGCTATTAGTCGCTACCGATAATCGAGGCGAGCGTCGCGCGAAAGGCGCGCCATGCTCGTTCGCCGAGCGTTGCCGTCCCTCGAGCCGCGGCGAGGTCGCGACGATGAAGCGCAGGGTAAGCGATCTCGGGCGTGCCGGCGCTGCTCTCGACGGCCGGCGTCAACGCCCGCCGGCAACGCGCAGGATCGCGCCCGAGATATAGGCGGCTTCCTCCGAGAGAAGGAACATGATCGCCTGCGCGACCTCTTTGGCCGTTCCTTCGCGACCAAGCGGCACGCCGCCTTTGAGGCGTTCCACGCGATCGGGCGAGCCTGCGCTTGCATGAATGTCGGTGTCGATCAGCCCGGGGGAGACCGCGTTGACGCGGATTCCTTCCGCGCCGACCTCCTTGCTGAGGCCTAACGTCAGCGAATCCATGGCTCCCTTGGACGCGGCGTACCAAACGAACTCGCCGGGACTGCCGAGCGTCGACGCCGCGGAGGAGACGTTGACGATGGCTCCGCCCCGGCCGCCGAGCCGCGTCGACATCCGGCGAATGCCCTCGCGGGCGACGAGTATCGCTCCGGTGACGTTGACGTCGATGCACGTCTTGATCGTCGCGTCATCGGCATCGGCAAGCCTGCCAGCGCGCCCGATGACGCCCGCATTATTCACGAGAGCGGTGATCGTTCCGAGCTTCTCGTCAACCGCGCGGAACAGCTTCTGCACGTCGTCGGGCACGCCGACATCGGCTTGTATTGCGAGCGCCCGGCGGCCCGCGCCCTCGATGTCGGCGACGACGGCCTCGGCCGCCTTGTTGTCCGAGAGGTAGGACAGCGCCACATCGTATCCCGCCGCGGCGGCAAGGCGGCTGACGGCGGCTCCGATGCCGCGCGATCCTCCCGTGACCAGTACGATGCGACGACTCTGTTTGCTCATTGCCTTCTTCTTGACGCCCTGCCGGCGCGGCGCCGGCCGTTTCGCTCGCATGGCACTTTGTGCCGCAGCAGGGTAACGTTGACGGCTAAGAAGCTAAACCTTAGTGTCCGTTTGATCAAAGATCAAACGGAGGGGACGACCTGGATGAATTCGCTGCCGCGCACCGCGTGGAGAAGGCGCGGGGTATTCATCGGGTATGGCGGTCGCGGCTGGCACGATTGTCATCCGATAACGCGCCGTGCCCTCGGCCAAACCGCGCTCTTGGCGCCAATCCTGCCGCGTCCGACGGGTGGATTGACCGCCGGCAGCAACATGGTCGCGCGCACCGGGATGGTCTGCGCGTTACTTTGACATCGGCTCAAGCAGACTAAACACACCCATGGCAGTCATCGAGAAGATCAGCCACAACAGCCTGCGCGAAAAGATCTATCGGTCCGTCCGCCAGGCGATCATGAACGGCCAATTCGTTCCGGGCGAATCCGTCACGATCATGCAGCTGGCCGAAATGGTCGGTACAAGCGCGATGCCGGTCCGCGAAGCCTTGCGCCAGCTCGTGGCGGAAGATGCGCTCGAGATGCTCCCGAACCGGTCTGTCGTCGTGCCTCGGTTGAGCCTGGAAGAATTCGACGACATCACTTCCCTGCGCTGCCATGTCGAAGGCCTCATCGCCGCCCGCGCGGCCGAGCGCATCGAGGACAACGACATCAAAATCCTTGAGGACCTGAACGCGCAGATGGCAGACGCCTATGGGCGTCGTGATGTCGATACTTACTTGCGCCGCAACTGGAATTTCCATTTTGCGATCTATCGGCTCGGCGCCAACCGAAACACCTTTTATCTTTCGCTGATCGAGCGGCTCTGGATAAGGGTGGGGCCCCTGATTCGCTATTGCCTGAACGAAGCCGAGTTCAAGAGCGCCAGCGATCTTCATGAGCTCGCAATCCTTAGTCTGCGTCGCCGAGATGGAGCGGCCGTCCGGCTCGCGGTCGAGCGGGACATCGCCGAGGCCGCGGTTTACATCCGGTCCACCTACCAGTTCGCCGAAGCGCGCGCCGAGCCGGCCGGCAGCGCAACTCAATGAACAGCGTGAGCCGGACGATCTGACCCGAGACCAGCGCTGAGTCAGCTATCGCTGCAACAAAAGGGTTGCATGATCCGTCGCGATAGTTGATCTTTGATCAAATAGAGGGGAAAAATGAGCATTACCGGCCATCGCTGGCTCAATCAGCACCTTCCTGGACAGCGCCTTCCCAAGGCGGTCGCGGGCAAGGGGACTTTCGTCATTGACGACTTTGGCAAGCAGTACCTGGACGGATCCGCGGGGCCGGCGCTCTTCTGCCTCGGGCATGGCAACAGGGAAGTCATCGAGGCGATCAAGGCCCAGTACGACAAGCTTGAATTCGGCTACTCCGCCAATTTCACCAGCGATGCGATCGACGAACTCGCCGAGATGATCACCCGTCAGGCCGGCGGCGATCTCACGCGGGTCAGCTTCGTGTCGGGGGGATCCGAGGCGACGGAAACGGCGATGAAGATTGCGCTGCAATATCACGTTGCGCGCGGTCACGCCGGACGCACCCATTTCATTGCGCGTCGTCAATCCTGGCATGGCTACACGTTCGGCGCCCTGTCGCTCTCCGGGCATCCGGCCCGCCGCCGGCCCTATGTCGGGGCCCTGCTTCCGGTTTCTCATCTCTCGCCGGTCAATGTCTATCGTCCGCCCGCCGGTGTGTCCGCCGAGGAGGTCGCCTCTTACTGCGCCGACGAGCTCGAGCGCGAGATCCTTCGCCTCGGTGCCGAGCGGGTGGCGGCGTTCTTCTTCGAGCCTGTCGTCGGCGCCGCTGGCGGCGCGGTCGCGGCTCCGGAGGGCTATGCGCGTCGCGTCCGCGAGATCTGCTCGAAATACGGCGTTCTGATGGTCGCCGACGAGGTCATGTGCGGCGTCGGCCGATGCGGCACTTGGCGCGCGCTGGCTCACGATGGCGTCGAGCCGGACATCATGTATACCGCGAAGGGCCTAGCGGGCGGCTACGCGCCTCTGGGGGCGGCCATTATTTCCGAGCGCATCTATCAGGCCATCGCATCGGCCTTCGGCACGCTCGCCACGGTTCACACCTATTCGGGCCATACTGCCGCTTGTGCCGCCGGACTCGCCGTTCAGAAGATCATCGTGCGGGACGGTCTCGTCGAGAAATGCCGCCGCGACGGCGAATACCTGATGAAGCGCCTGCACGACGAGTTCGGGCAGCACCCGTTCGTCGGCGACATCAGGGGACGCGGCCTGTTCGTGGCGCTCGAGTTCGTTCAGGATCGCGAGACGAAGGCGCCTTTCCCGGCCGAGCGCGGCCTGTATGCCAAGGTCCGCGACGAAGCCTTCGCACGCGGGCTTCTTTGCTATCCCTCGCCAGGGACTGTCGACGGCTATAGCGGAGACCATGTCCTCCTTTCTCCGCCTTACACAATTTCCCGCGACGAGATCGATCAGATGGTCGACCTCCTGAAGGCCAGCATAAACGCGGCCCTCGAGCAAGTCGTCGCCCAGCACTAAGGCAGCCTCGATGAGTTCCTGGAAAGTCGGCGTCGACATCGGCGGGACCTTCACTGACGTCGTGGCGGTCGATTCGGATGGACGGTTCCGCCATGCCAAGACGCTGACGACGGCCAAAGATCCCCTTGCCGGTCTGCAAAGCGCCATCGCTGCGGTCGATCTCGACTGGTCGCAGGTTGCGACCTTGGTCCATGGCACGACCCTCGTCACGAACAGCCTCGTCGAGAGCAAGTTCGCCCGCGTGGCGCTGATCACGACGCAGGGATTCGAGGATGTTCTGTACATCGCCCGCGCCAGTCGCGATCACCTCTACCGTCTCGACGTGCCGCCGCGGGTTCCGCCCGTGGTGCCGCGCGCGCTCACGCTCGGCGTGCGCGAGCGGGTCGATGCGCATGGGGCCGTGATCACGGAATTGACCCAGGCCGAAATCGATCGCGCTGTGGCCTGGGTGCGCGAGCAGAAGCCGGATGCGGTGGCGATCTGCCTGCTGCACTCGTATGTCTTTCCCGACCACGAGGCACGGCTTGCCGATGCGCTGCGGCGTGTCTGCCCGTTCGTGTCGGTCTCGCACGAAGTCAGCCCGGAGGCGCGCGAGTTCGAGCGGACGACGTCGACCGTCCTCAACGCGGCGGTCATGCCGAAGGCTTCCGCATATCTCGACAAGCTGCTGGGCGGCGTTCCCGAGACGACGACCATTCAGCTCTTCCATTCGGCCGGCGGAATGGCCGCGCCGAAGGTATTGCGGTCGCTGCCGCTCGTCCTGGCTCTCTCCGGTCCGGCGGCCGGCGCGTCCGCGACCGCCGATGTCTGCCGCGCGTTGGGCATCGGCGATGGCCTGGCCTTCGATATGGGCGGAACGACGACGGACGTGTGCCTTGTCTCCGGCGGCGTTGCGGAGATCGCCAACAATCGCAAGCTCGGCGGGTGGCCGATCCGTCAACCCATGGTGGCGATCGAGTCGGTTGGCGCCGGCGGCGGATCGATCGTCCGGCTCGACGCCGGCGGCCTCACGGTCGGGCCGGAGAGCGCAGGCTCTGACCCCGGTCCGGCGAGCTACGGGCTCGGCGGGACCGAGCCGACCATCACGGACGTCAACGTCGTGCTTGGATATCTCGATGCCGAGCGCATTCTCGGCGGCACGATCCGCCTCAGGCCGGACCTGGCGCGCCAGGCGCTTGCCCCGCTCTCGGAACGGCTCGGCCTCTCGGTCGACGAAACCGCGCTCGGGGTGCTTGAGGTCGCCAATGCGGTGATGGCGCGAGCGTTGCGCCGGGTCACCGTCCATCGCGGCGTGGACCTGCGCCAGACGACTCTCATTGCCTTCGGCGGGGCAGGGCCGATGCACGCCGTGTCCCTGGCGCGGCATGTCGGTATCAGCCGGGTGCTCGTTCCGGAGTTCTCGAGCGGCTTCTCGGCCTTCGGCTGCGTGACCGCGCCCGCTCTCATCGCCAAGCAGAAAACGGTGCGCCTCAGCAGTGAGCAATGGAACGCCCGCCGCTTCGAGGCCGAACGGGACGCCCTGGTCGCCGAGGTGAAATCGACGCTCGTCTCATCCGGCCATGCGGCCGATCGGATCGTGATCAGCGAGAAGGCGCTCGTTCGCTATGTCGGCCAGAGCGTCGCGGTCGAGGTGCCCTACGAAATGCCGATCGACATCGAACGCCTCGGCATGCGCTTCCGCGAGGTTCACACGCGTCTTTATGGCTACGCCACGGACGAGCACTTCCTGGTGGAGAGCCTGCGCATCGAAGCTTCGGTCGCGCGCGACGAGCGCCAAGCGCCGGTCGCGGCTTCCGGCCGGAAGGCGGAAAAGCCGTTCAAGACCAGTCAGTGCTGCTTCCACCCTGGCGGTCTCGTCGAGACGCCCCGATTCGACCGGGAAAGTTTCGAGCCAGGAAGGACGGTGTCGGGACCCTGCATTATCGAGGATGCGTGGTCGACCGTCGTGCTGCAGCCCGGCTCGCGCTGCCGCAAGGATGATGCGGGCCATCTTCATATCGAGGTCTGAGCCATGACCCGCGTTGACGCCTTCACGACCGAGGTGATCCGCAATGCGCTGACATCGGCCGCCGAGGAGATGTCCGCGGTTGTCATGCGCTCGGCGCGTTCGCCTCTCCTGCGGGAGGCCGGCGATCTTTCGTCGACCATCATGGACGCCGACGGCGAGCTGGTCGCACAGGGCCATGACGTGCCTGTCCATCTCGGCGTGCTCAGCTACACCGTCAAGGCGTTTCTGCAGCGCGTGCCCGCGGCGCGGCTCAGGCCGGGCGACATCTGGTTCCTCAATTTGCCGGAAGTGGGCGGCAACCATCTGCCGGACGTCAAAGCGATTCGCCCGATCTTCCACGACGGCCGCATCGTGGCCTACGCCGTGTCGCTCGCCCATTGGGCGGATATCGGCGGCGCGGCACCCGGCAGCTATTACGCGAATGCCACCGACGCGTGGATGGAAGGCCTCAGGATCAGTCCGTTGCGAGTCTTCTCGGGCGACGAACCCGATCCGGAAAAGGTCGAGTTCATCACCGCGAACGTTCGCGGGGCCAAGGAGCGCGAAGGAGATCTGCTGGCCCAGGCGGCCGCCACGCGCGTGGCGGACAAGCGCATCGCGGAGATCATCGGGCGCTATGGCGTCGAGACATTTCTTGCGGCCATTCGCGCGCTCCATGACCTCTCGGAGGCGCAGATGCGCGATCTCCTGCGCAGTCTTCCGGACGGCGTGTTCGAAGGGGAGGACTTCCTCGATGACGGCGGGCCAGGCGACGCCCCGGTCGGAATCCGCGTCCGTATCGAGAAGACCGGCGACACGGCGACATTCGACTTTTCCGCAACGGATGACGCGATCGCGGGACCGCTCAACACCACGCCCTATATCGCCGGGTCGGCCGTCTTCTACGCCATCCGGGCGCTTTCGCAGAAACCGATCCAGCCCAACGGCGGATGCTATCGGCCGCTCCGGATCGTGACCCGCCCCGGTTCGGTGTTCGATCCTGGACCCGACAAACCCGTCGTTGGCGGCAACCACGAAACGTCGCAACGCGCCGTGGACGCCATCTTCAAGGCTTTGGAGCCAGTCGTCGGCGATCGTCTTTCAGCGGGCGGCAACACGTCGGCGGGGCTCATCATTTTCAGCGGTCCGCGTCCGGACGGGCGCTGGGCCACATTCTACGAGACGCATGGCGGCGGAGAGGGCGCCCGTGCGGATCGCGACGGCATGCCCGTGGTTCGCGTGCATCTCACCAACGTGATGAACACGCCCATCGAGACGATCGAGGCCGAGTATCTGATCCGCGTGGAGCGTCAGCAGCTCCGTGAAGGATCGGGCGGTCGAGGCCGCCACCGCGGCGGCGACGGAATGATCCGCGAGTATCGCATCCTCGGCTCCGACATGATGATGACGACGATGTTCGAGCGTCGAGTGGTGCCGCCTTACGGACTTCGCGGCGGAGCCGCCGGCGCGCCGATGCGCGTCACGTTGCGTTCCGGCAATGCCGAGCTCCGTGAAATCCGCGGCAAAGAGAACGTCGTGCTGCGCATGAACGATCTCGTGACCGTCGAGACGCCGGGCGGCGGCGGCTACGGCGCGGCATGACGGACGCGGTGCCGATGATCCAGCGCAAGAAACACGCCTGCGTCCCTAACTCCATGAACGCCGACGAGAGAGGCGGCGCCGCGTTTCGCGTCGCGCGGGCTGACGCCAGGCGCGGGGTCATCACGGATCGCGGCGGCACAACACAAGAAGTTCGGCAGCCGAGACGATGCAGTGTCGCCGCGGCCGCCATCATTCAGAGCCTACAACACCTCGCTTAAGGAAAAACTGCGGCGATGTCAGCCAACAGAAAGGTCATTATTACGTGCGCTGTTACGGGCGCAGTCCATACGCCGACGATGTCCCCGGCGCTGCCGATCACGCCGCAGGAGATCGCTGATCAGAGTGTCGCGGCCTGCGAGGCAGGCGCCGCAGTGATCCATCTGCATGCCCGCGATCCAAAGGACGGGCGCCCGACACCCGATACTCAGACCTTCATGCAGTTCCTGCCGCGCATCAAGGAGCGCTGCGACGCGGTGATCAACATCACGACGGGCGGAAGCACGCGCATGCGGCTCGAGGACCGGCTCGCCGCTCCCCTCGAAGCCAAGCCGGAGCTGTGCTCGCTGAATCTCGGTTCGATGAACTTCGTCTTCTCGCAGATGGCGTCGAAATACGACTCCTGGAAGTACCCCTGGGAGAAGGACTACGTCATCGGCAGCGAAGATGTGATCTTCCGGAATACCTATCGCGATATTGAAACCATCCTAGTCGAACTCGGGCAGAAGCACGGCACCCGCTTCGAGTTCGAGTGCTACGATGTCGGCCATCTGTACACGCTGGCCCATTTCGTCGAGCGGAAGCTCGCCAAGCCGCCACTCTTCGTCCAGCTCATCTTCGGAATCCGAGGCGGCATCGGCGCGACGCCCGACGATCTTCTGCACATGAAGAACACGGCCGACCGTCTTTTTGGAAAGGACTACTACTTCTCGGTTCTGGCCGCCGGCCGACACCAGATTCCGCTGGCAGCCATGGGCGCCATCATGGGCGGCAATGTCCGCGTCGGATTGGAGGACAGCCTTTATATCGGCAAGGGTCGTCTGGCGGCCTCGAACGCCGAGCAGGTCGCCAAGATGCGTGCCGTCCTCGAGAGTCTGTCGTTGGAGATCGCGACGCCCGCGGAGGTGCGCGAGATGCTGCAACTCAAAGGGCCCGACAAGGTCGGCTTCTGACGGCTGTCACTTTGGATTGTCCAAACGGGGAGGGTAGGGAATATGAAAAGACGTGATTTTCTTCGGCAAGGTACGGCGGCAGTAACGGGCTCGCTGCTCGCCTCGGGCTTGAGCGCTCTACCGGCGCGCGCCCAGGGGCGACAGAACGTCATCCGGGTCTTGGCGGAAATGGCTCCGAACACGGTCGATCCGGCCGGCGTCGGCTATAACCGCGGATCGATCAATGTGACGTGGAACGTCTATGATCGTTTGGTCACCTTTGCCACGAAGCCGCTTCCAGACGGAACACAGACCTACGACTACGAAAAGATCGTAGGACAGGCGGCAGAGCGCTATGAGGTGTCGCCCGACGGTCGTCAGGTAACGTTCTTCCTCCGCCGCGGCGCCGTCTTCCACGACGGCTCGCCGGTCACGGCGGAGGACGTCAAGTGGTCGCTGGATCGGGCGGTCAGCGTACCCGTGGCGAAGGGGCAGATGAGCACCGGCTCTCTCACGAAAGCCGACCAGTTCACCGTTGTCGACGACTACACCGTTCGGGTCACGACGGAACAGCGCGATCGCTTTACCCTGCCGAATCTGGCGGTTCTGTTTCCTGCAATCTTCAACTCCAAGCTCGCCCGCAAGCATGCCAGCGAGAATGATCCTTGGGCCACCGAGTGGCTGAAGTCGAATGTTGCCGGCGGCGGTCCTTTCGAGCTGGAGTCGCACCGCGTCGGCCAGGAATTCGTTCTGAAGCGGTTCGACAAGTGGAAGAACGGGCCCATCGCGAGCAACGCCCGCATCCTTTACCAGGTCGTGCCTGTGGTTTCGAACCGCCGCGCGGCGGCGGAACGGGGCGACGCCGACATCATCCTGGATCTTCCGCCGCGCGACGTGTCGGATCTGTTGGCGCAAAAGCGCGTGCGCGTATCGGCCGTGCCTTGGACCAGCGGCTTCCAGTTCATCGGCATGAACACGCAGATCAAGCCATTCGATGATGTGCGGGTGCGGCGGGCGGTTGCCTACGCGGTGCCCTATCGGCAGCTGTTCGAGGCCGTGCTCTACAGCCGTGGACGCCCGCTCTTCGGCGGCGCTCCCGGAGCACCGACATCGATCGAATGGCCGAGTCCGCTACCCTACGACACCAATCTCGAGAAGGCGCGCGCGCTTCTTGCCGAGGCGGGATTGGCTTCGGGGTTCGAGACGACCTTCTCGTTCGACATCGGCGTCGCCTCGCTCGGCGAGCCGATAGCGATCCTCGTCCAGGAGTCGCTGGCCAAGATCGGCGTAAAAGTCACGATCAACAAGGTCCCGGCCGGGCAGATGGGAACGCTGCTCACCAACAAGGAGGTGCCGCTCTTCTTCGAACAGTCGGGTGCGTGGCTTGCCAACCCCGATTACTTCTTCCGCGTATTCTACACCGGCGAGACCCGCTGGAACTACGGAGCGTTCCGCAATCCGCAGATGGATGCAGCCGTCAAGGCGTCGCGGTTCGAGGCTGACGCTGCGAAGTACGAGCAGCAGGTCCGCACGATGATTCAGATCGCGCGCGACGAAGTGCCGATGATCCTGCTTTGGTCGCCATTCTTGGATGTCGTGCTGGGCAAGAACATCGAGGGCTATACGTACATGTTCCACCGGCAGCTCGAGTTCAGGCATCTGAAGAAAACGGCAACGTGACGCACGTCCGCGGCACCTGGAAAGGCTCCCCTATTGGCTAGGCGCACCCTTATCGGCGCGGTCGGGCGGCGTGTGCTGGAGGCGATCCCGATTCTTATCGGGGTCGTCGCCGCCACATTTCTCCTGATGCGGGTTCTGCCAGGTGATCCCGCGGCATTCTTCGCAAGCAGCCCCAATGCCGGAAAAGCGGAGATCGAGGCCTTACGGCGCCAGCTCGGCCTCGATCGCTCGCTCATAGAGCAGTTCTGGCTTTATCTGAGCGGGCTCTTCACGGGTCAGCTCGGCATATCGATCGTCTCGGGTCAGGATGTCTCGCGGGATCTCGCCGATCGCCTGCCCGCGACGATCGAGCTCGCTTTCGTCGCATTCCTCATGGGGGCGGCGACGGCGATGCCGCTCGGTATCGTCGCCGCGTTGCGGCAAGGATCGTGGATCGACCACGCCTGCCGGGTAATCGCCTCGGTGGGCGCCGCCATGCCCACCTTCTTCTTCGGGCTCCTGCTCATCTTCATCTTCTACTATCTCCTCGACTGGGCGCCCGAGCCGATCGGCCGTCTGCCGGCCGGGTGGTTTCCGCCGCCACGCATCACGGGCTTTCTCCTGATTGATACGGTGGCCGCGGGAGATTTCGAGACGTTTTGGGCGGCGTTGCGACAGCTCATCCTGCCTGCCGCATCGATGGCGATCTTCGCGATCGCGCCGATCTCGCGCATGACCCGGGCCTCGATGCTCGGCGTGCTCTCGAGCGACTACGTGCGCGCGGCCCGTGCGTATGGCCTGCCCAAGCGCACCATTCTCGTGCGCTATGCGATACGGAACGCGCTTCTGCCGGTGATCACCACGATGGGCATGGTTCTGTCGACGATGATCGGCGCCAATGTGCTCGTCGAGAAGGTCTTCTCCTGGCCGGGCATCGGCGCCTATGCGCTCGACTCGCTGATCTCGCTGGATTATGCGCCGGTGCAGGCCTTCGTGCTGGTCGTCGGCGTCATGTTCGTTGCCCTGAACCTCCTGATCGACATTGGCTACGCGCTTGTCGATCCGCGCGTGCGCGTTGAAGGATGAGCCGTGACGAACTCGGGAGTCCTTTACCTTCTCCGGAAGAACCCGCTCACGTTCGTCGCTGGGCTCGGCCTTCTTCTCCTCCTGCTCTGCGCGGTGCTCGGCCCCTATTTGGTGCCCCACGATCCGCTGCGCACCAACGCAGCGGCGATCTTGCAACCGCCGAGCGCGCGCAATCTATTCGGCACCGACCACCTTGGCCGTGACATCTTCAGCCGCGTGGTGGTGGCCGCACGCCTCGATATCGCGATCGCGGTGAGCGCCGTCACGCTCTCGGCTATTGTCGGCGTCCTGGTTGGAGCCGTTTGCGGCTTCGCAGGCGGATTTCTCGATCGGTTCATCGGCCGGATGGTCGACGTCATGATGGCGTTCCCGTTGTTCGTCACCGCCATGGCGCTTGTCGCCGCCCTGGGCAATACGGTGCAGAACATCGTCCTCGCCACAGCGATCATCAATGTCCCATTCTATTTTCGCCTGATGCGGGCAGAGGTGAAAGCGCGCCGCGATGCCGGCTATGTCGAGGCCGCCCGTGTGACGGGAAACGGCTCCAGCCGGGTGCTTCTGGCCTTTCTCGTTCCGAATGCGATTCCGCCCATCGTGATCCAGATTTCGCTCAACCTCGGTTGGGCTATCCTGAACGCGGCCGGCCTCTCCTTCATCGGCCTTGGCGTCAAGCCCCCCGCTCCCGAGTGGGGCATCATGGTGGCCGAGGGGGCGTCTTCGATGCTGTCCGGGGAATGGTGGGTCGTGTTCTTTCCGGGCGCGGCGCTGGTCTTCTCCGTATTCTGCTGCAACCTGTTCGGCGACGGGCTGCGGGACATTCTTGATCCGCGACGGCGAACATGATTGCAAGTGCACCGCGCCTGCTCGCCGTTCGCGATCTGACGGTCGAGTTCGAGACTCGCCAGGGTGTCGTGCGGGCGCTCGATGACGTGACTCTGGAGATTGGCCGCGGCGAAGTCGTTGCGGTGGTCGGGGAGAGCGGATCCGGAAAGTCGGTCACTGCTATGGCAATCATGGGCATCCTCGACGCCGCCGCCCGGATCCGCAGGGGGCGGATCGAGTTCGCCGAGCTCGATCTCCTGTCGCTCGATGAAGTCGCGATGAATGCGATCCGCGGGCGGCGGATCGCCATGATCTTTCAAAACCCCAAGAGCAGCCTCAATCCGATCCAGACGGTCGGCCGCACGCTCGTCGACATCCTGCGTGCCCATGCTCCGTCGCCGCTCTCGTTCCGCGAGGCACGCGAGAAGGCGATCGAACTCCTGAAGCAGGTGAAGATCACCGAGCCCGCCCGCCGCTTCGACGCCTTTCCGTTCGAGCTTTCGGGCGGCATGTGCCAGCGCGTCATGATCGCGGCGGCGCTCGCCTGCGAGCCCGAGCTCATGATCGCCGATGAACCGACGACCGCCCTCGACGTGACGACCCAGGCCGTCGTGATGGACATCATCGCCGATCTGTGCCGGGAGCGGGGCATGGCGGTGATGTTCGTCACGCACGATTTGGCGCTGGCAAGCGAGTACAGCGATCGTATCGTGGTGATGCATGCCGGCCACGTCGTGGAGGCCGCGGCGGCGAGCGAATTCTTCCGCGCGCCGACTCATCCCTATAGCCGTCTCCTGCTAGGTTCCATTCCTTACGATAAAGTAGATGCGGCCCAGCTCGCGCCTCTTCCGGGCAGCCTGCCTGACTTGCGCCGGCGCGATCTGCCTCCCTGTCGTTTCGCCGAACGCTGTCCAAAGGCGCAAGGGCCGTGCCGTACGCAGCCCACGCCAGTGGTGACGGTCGCTCCCGATCACGCTGTGAAATGTCATTTCGCCCATGTCGAGCCCGCTTCTTGAGCTCCACCACCTTTCGAAGGTGTTCCCGCTGCGGCATGGCGAGGCGCTCGTTGCCGTCGATGACGTGTCGATTCAGCTCGCCGCGGGAGAGGTTCTAGGCGTTGTCGGAGAATCCGGTTGCGGCAAGTCGACGCTCGCCCGCCTGATCGCACGCCTGCTGCCAGCGTCCTCAGGATCGATCCGCTTCGACGGCCACGACATCGGAGGCATGGACGTGGCGCAGTTCAGCAAGTCGCCGCTGCGTCGCCTCGTACAGATGGTCTTCCAGGACCCGAATGAGAGTCTCAACCCCCGATTCACGGCCTTCCAGGCGATCGCGGACGCGGTCCGGCGGCTGGGGACCAGGCAGGAGCGCCAGGCGGTCCAGGACCTGGTGCAGCGGGCGGCGGAGCGGGCCGGATTTCCGCCGGAGCTCCTCCATCGCTACCCCCATCAGCTCTCGGGCGGGCAGAAGGCGCGCGTCGATATCGCGCGAGCCATCGTCCTCCAGCCGAAGCTCGTCATCCTGGACGAACCGACATCGGCGCTCGACGTCTCCGTGCAGGCGCACGTGATCCAGACGCTCGTGCAGCTGCGCCGCGAGATGGGGCTGTCCTACATCTTCGTGAGCCACGATCTCAACCTGGTCCGCCTCATCAGCGACCGTATCGTCGTCATGTATCTCGGACGGATCGTCGAGGAGGGAACGAGTCGCTCGCTCTTTCAGCAGCCACGCCACCATTATACGGCCGCGCTGCTGTCGGCGATCCCGTCGCTTGCGCGGCGGCGGGATCGACGCAAGGCGCATCTCGACGGTGAACTCGGCAGTCCGATCGAATCGCGACGGGGCGGGTGCGTATTCGCGCCTCGCTGCCCGGCGGTATCCGGGCGGTGCAAGAGCGAGACTCCTGATCTGGATGCGACGGCATCGCACAGCGCAGCGTGTTTCTTTCCCCTGGCTGGGCGGCGTAGCGGCGAGCAAGCGGACAACCGAGAACACCTAGGCGCCGTTGCGATGTTCAGATCCTGACATCGTGCCGATGCGGCAGATGGACGAGGTTCATTCCCATGAGCATGCCAAGGATCGACCGATGACCGATCGCTCGTCGCAGTTCGTCGTTTGCGCTCGCGGAATTGCACATCCATGGCTCTGCGATCATATGGGCCATATGAACACGCGCCATATCATGGGCTTTCTCGACGATGCGGCGCAGCACCTGTTTTCTCTCCTCGGTGTCAGGCAATCGGAGATCCTGGGGCTGGCCGACGTGCGGCATGAAATCCAGTACTTGTCGGAGATTCCCGTTGGCAGGCTCGTCCATGTGGATTGCGGCGTCGTCGATATTGGCCGCTCGTCGCTCACCTATGCGCAACGGTTGTTCGTGACGGATATGATGACCCAATGCGTCGACTGCCTTGCGAAGACCGTACTGTTCGATCGTGTGGAACGGAAATCGGCTCCGCTCCCGGACGACGTGCGCCGGGCTGCCGAGCGCATGCGCGTTGCCGAGTACCGGCAAGATCGGACTTGAGCAGCTGACTTCTTCCCGAAATTCGGTCCGGCCGGAGGGTGAGTTTTCCCGTAGCTTGAAGAGGGAAGACTCGGCCGATGAAGCGGAGGCGTTTTACCGAGGAGCAGATCATCGGGATCTTGCGCGAGGCCGAGGCTGGCGCCACGGCGAAGGAGGTCTGCCGGCGGCACGGCGTCAGCGAGCAGACCTTCTATCGCTCGAAGGCGAAATACGGCGGGCTCGAGGTGAGCGACGCCAAGCGGCTGAAGCAGCTCGATGATGAGAACCGTAAGCTGAAGAAGCTGTTGGCGGAATCGATGCTCGACAGAGACCGGTTCGAGGGCAACAACTTCACCTTGAAGAATTTCGCCATCGCATTTTGATGCACTTGTCGATCAAACCGTCGTCTTGCGTGCGCACATCATCGTGCGCACCGCATGTACGGCGTCGAGCTACGCCCTAATCGCAGCCTCGATGTCTGGTTCGGCGTCAGTCGCTTCAATTGGGACAAGCGACAGGCGTGTCCGCGTTGGCGCAGTGCGAACATCCGGGTCACGCCGTCTCGTGCGGATGGACATTCGCCCTCCGCCGAACGCTGCTGCGCGGTGCCGGGACAAGTGGGAGAACGATGCGTCAGGGCGGCGACGATCAGCCGCGAGCTCAGCGTGCTGCGGGCGGCGCTCAATCATGCGCACCGGGAGAACGCGGCGATCGTGGTGCCGCGGATCTACGATGTTCCGCCCTCGCCGCCACGCGATCGGTGGCTGACGCCCGAGGAGTTCGCGCGGCTCGTCGGCGCCTGCAAGTCGCCGCATCTGCGCCTTTACATGCTGCTCGCCGTCGCGACTGCGGCACGCCCCGATGCCGTGCTCGATCTCACCTGGGACGCGGTCGATCTCGCCGCCGGGGTCATCAACCTCAATCCGCGCGGGCGCATCCAGACGAGCAAGCACAGGCCGATCGTTCGGATCAACGACGCGCTGCGCGTGGCGCTTCTCGAGGCGAAGGAGAGGCGCCGCACCGACTGGGTGATCGAGTATGGCGGCTATCCGGTGAGGTCGATCAAGACGGCGTTCCGCGCCGCCGCGGCGCTGGCGGGGTTCGCGCCGGGCGAGGTGGTGCCGTACACGCTGCGGCACACCGCGGCGACGTGGATGGCCCAGGCCGGCGTCCCGCTCTGGGAGATCGCCGGCTTTCTCGGCCATGCCGACACGCGGATGGTCGAGCGCACCTATGCGCACCACCATCCCGAGTACCAGAGGCGGGCGGCGGCCGCGATCGAGGCGCGGCTCGCCAAGGCGCCTCTTGCACCCCAGTTGCACGCCAGACGGACCCCGGGCACGGCTTTGGCGCATCCCCTGGTCGGGGCCAAAAAGCACCTGAAAGATCAAAGGCTTGGGGAAATGGTGGGCGCGAGAGGGATTGAACCTCTGACCCCTACGATGTCAACGTAGTGCTCTCCCGCTGAGCTACGCGCCCCCACTCGGGAAGACCCGCGATATAGCCGCTCGCGCCTAGGACCGCAAGGCTTTGCCGATCTCGTCGACGAGCTGGCGGAGGTGGAAGGGCTTCGCGAGGATGCGCGCCTCGCGGCGGGTCTGGCCGACGCGGTTCATCGCCACCGCGGCGAAGCCGGTAATGAACATGACGCGGATCTCGGGCAGCAGCTCCGCTGCCCGGCGCGCGAGCTCGACCCCGTCGATTCCCGGCATCACCACGTCGGCGAGGAGGAGGTCGAAATCGTGCCGCCGGACCAGCTCGAGCGCCGCATCGCCGTTCCCGACCGCCTCGACCTCGTAGCCGGCGCGGGCGAGGGCACGCGCCAGAAAGCGGCGCATGTTGTCGTCGTCTTCGGCGATGAGAATACGGGCCATGCGTCCCCCGACTCCTATCACGAGGTGACAGCGGCGGCGACTCTTCCATAATAATGGGACGGCATGGAGGGTCGCATCGAGAGCTCGGCTGCGGTCGAGCCCCCATTCGAGGTTTTGGCGCCGCGCGAGCAAACAATTCCGCTCGTGCTCGCCTCGCCGCACAGCGGCGTCGACTACCCGCCCGACCTCATCGCCGCCTCGCGGCTCGACCGGTTAACCCTAAGGCGCTCGGAGGACAGTTTCGTCGACGAGATCTTCGGCGAGGGGCCGCGCCTCGGCGCGCCGCTGCTGCGCGCCCGCTTCGCGCGCGCCTATCTCGACGCCAACCGCGAGGCGTGGGAGCTCGACCCGGCTATGTTCGAGGATAGGCTGCCCGACTACGTCAATCACGGCAGCCCGCGCGTCAAGGCGGGGCTCGGCACGATCGCCCGCGTGGTCGCCTCGGGCGAGGACATCTACGCGAGGAAGCTTCGCTTCGCCGACGCGGTCGCCCGGATCGAAAGGCTTTACAAGCCGTATCACCGCGCGCTCGCGCAGCTGCTCGAAGGAACCCGCCGGCGCTTCGGCTATTACCTCCTTCTCGACTGCCATTCGATGCCGTCCGCGGCCGAGCGCGGCCGCGGCCGCGTGGACATCGTGCTCGGCGACTGCCACGGCACGTCTTGCGCGCCCGAAATCGTCGAGACGGCCCAACGTTTTCTCGCCTCTCGCGGCTATGCCGTCCTGCGCAACTCGCCCTACGCGGGCGGGTTCACCACCTGCCACTACGGCAAGCCGGCCGAAGGGGGCCACGCGCTCCAGATCGAGCTCAACCGCGGGCTCTACATGGACGAGAGGCTGATCGAGCGGAAGCCGCAGTTCCGTCGCGTCGCCGCGGACATGACCGCGCTCGTCGAGACGCTCGCCGCGCTGGAAGGGGAGGCTCTCGCCGCGTGAGCGGGCTCGCCGTCCGCGACTCGGTCGACTCGGACCTCGCGTCGATCGAGCTGATCTACGCCCATCACGTCCGGCATGGTCTCGGATCGTTCGAGGAGGAGCCGCCGAGCCGCGACGAGCTTGCGCGCCGACGCGCCGACGTGCTGGCGCGGGGGCTCCCCTACCTCGTCGCAATCGACGCTTCCGGGACGGTCCTCGGCTACGCCTATGCCGGGCCGTATCGTACGCGCTCGGCCTACCGCTACACGGTGGAGAACTCGGTCTACGTCGCGCCGTGGGCCGGGCGGCAGGGCGTCGGCCGGGCGCTTCTCGCCGCGCTCATCGCACGCTGCGAGGCGGCCGGGTTCCGCCAGATGGTCGCGGTGATCGGAGACAGCGGCAACGTCGGGTCCATCGGCCTTCACGCCGCGCTCGGCTTCCGACGCGTCGGCACGCTCGAGGCGATCGGCTGGAAGCACGGCCGCTGGGTGGACAGCGTCCTGATGCAGCGCGCGCTCGGACCGGGAGGCGAAACGCCTCCCGGTTGACGGGCCGCCGCCTCGCCCGCACCTATTCCCCGCTCCGAAGCGTTTACCGTCCGAGGAGGCCAGGATGCGGCAGAATGCGGCCTATGGCGGCGCGGCCCGCCCCGCGAAAACGGCAGAACGCCCGCTCGCCGACTTCACGATCGAACAGGATTGGGCGGCCTATACGGACGAGGAGCACGAGATTTGGCGAACCCTGTTCCATCGCCAGGAAAGGGTTCTTCGTGACCGCGCTTGCGCAGAGTTTCTCGACGGTCTGCAGGGGCTCGGCGTCGTGGCCGATGGAATCCCGGATTTCCGGCGGCTCAACGACGTCCTGAGCCGCAAGACGGGGTGGCGCATCGTCGCCGTCCCGGGGCTCGTTCCCGACGCCGTCTTCTTCGAGCACCTGGCGAGCCGGCGCTTTCCCTCGACCTGCTTCATCCGAGGCCGGGCGCAGCTCGACTATCTCGAAGAGCCGGACATTTTCCACGACATCTACGGCCACCTGCCGCTTCTGATGAACCCGGTCTTCGCCGACTACATGCAGGCGTACGGCGAAGGCGGCCTCGAGGCGCTGCGGCTCGATGCTCTCCACTATCTCGCGCGACTCTACTGGTACACGGTGGAGTTCGGCCTCGTCCGCACTCCGGAAGGCCTTCGCATCTACGGCTCAGGCATCGCGTCCTCGAAGGGCGAATCGGTCTATTGTCTCGAGGACCCGAAGCCGAATCGGATCGGCTTCGACCTCCTGCGCGTGATGCGGACCCGGTACCGAATCGACGCGTACCAGGAGACTTATTTCGCAATCGAGGGGTTCGATAGGCTCTTTGGGGCGACTCGACCCGACTTCAGCCTCTATTATAGGGCTCTGCGCCAGGAGGGCGATCTCTCGCCCGGGGCGGTCCTGCCGGGCGATGTCGTCCTCCACCGCGGCTGCAGCGGGGCAGCGCGCATCGATAAAAAAGGGCCGCGCTGACGCGCGGCCCCGAGTTTAGGGAGGAAACGCCTAGAAGACGTGCGACAGAGGGCCGTCGGCCATGTCGCACCGCACAATCTAGAGGTCGTTCGAGCACGAATCAACCCCATTTTTCAGATATCCACAGAAAACAAGGAGTTCTACGGATTTTGAGAGCGAAATCGAGTGCGGCGCCTAAGACGGCGGCAGATCGATTGTGCAATGCACAAGATCTCGGCGGCCGGCCTCCGCCGCTGCCCGAGGATGCCGCCCTTTTTCTCGACGTCGACGGCACGCTGGTCGGGATCGCCCCCACCCCGGAAGCGGTTCGGGTCGAGGCCGGGCTCATTGCCACTCTCGATGCGCTGCATCGGCGCATTCCGGTCGCGCTCATCAGCGGTCGCCGCCTCGCCGACGTCGACGCGCTTTTCGCCCCCTTGCGCCTTCCCGCGGCAGGCACGCACGGCAACGAGCGCCGGCGCGCCGACGGTTCTATCGAACGCCATGCCGCGAGCGACTTGGTCGAGGCGCTGCGCGCTCCGCTCGAGGACTTCGTCGCCGCCCATCCGGGCGCGCGCCTCGAAGACAAGGAGGTGAGTCTCGCCCTTCATTGGCGCTTGGCGCCGGAGGCCGAGCCCGAGGCGCTTCGGCTCGTCGAGGAGCTGGTCAGCGGCCGCCCCGGGCTTCGCCTCGTGCGCGGAAAGATGGTCGCGGAGATCGCGCCTAGCGGCCACGACAAGGGCGCGGCGATCGCGGCCTTTCTTCGCGAGCCCCCCTTCGCCGGGCGCCGGCCCGTCTTCGTGGGCGACGACGTGACCGACGAGGACGGGTTCGCGACCGTGGAGCGCCTCGGCGGCATAACCATCCTCGTCGGCGACCGCCCGAGCGGCGCCCGCTGGCGGCTGGAATCGGTCGAAGGCGTTCACGCGTGGCTCGCGGAGGCGACGAAACGCCTGTCCTCCGCGCCAGGTTCGGCAGGCGGCGCATCCCGCGCGGCGGCCGGCCGAATTCTCGAGCACCCGGCCCCGCGAACCGCCGAGCGCCGTCTCATCGTCGTCTCGAACCGCGTGCCGGTCGGTGCCAAGGCGGCCGCCGGCGGCCTGGCGGTCGGCGTGCTCGACGCGTTGAGCCGCACCGGCGGGCTCTGGTTCGGCTGGAGCGGCGAGCTTGCCGAGGCGGCCGCCCCGAACCTTTCGCAATCGGGCGCCGTCACCTTCGCCACGCTCGATGTGCCCCGCCGCGATTTCGACGGCTACTACAACGGCTTCTCGAATCGCGTTCTGTGGCCGGTCTGCCATTTCCGCACCGGCCTCGTCGAGTTTCGGCGCGAGGATTTCGCGAGCTATCTCCGGGTCAATCGGCTCTTCGCGGAGCATCTCGCCCCGCTCGTGGGGCCGAGCGATCGGATCTGGGTTCAGGACTACCATCTCGTCCCGCTCGGAGAGGAGCTTCGCCGCCGCGGCGTGGAGGCGCCGATCGGCTTCTTCCTCCATATTCCGCTGCCGCCGCCCGATCTCTGGAAGATCGTGCCGGCGCATCGCGAACTCATGCGGGCGCTCGCGGCTTACGATCTCGTCGGCTTTCAGACGCGCAGCGATCTCGACGCTTTTCGCGACTACCTCCTGCGCGAGGCGGACGGAGTCGATCTCGGCGACGGACGGCTGCGCGCCTTCGGCCGGACGGTTCGCGCCGACGTCTTCCCCATCGGGATCGATGTCGGGAAGCTCGCCGAGCTCGCCGCGGCCTCGGTTGCGGGACGGTATACGAAGCGTCTCCGCGAGTCGCTCGGCGGCCGCGCTCTCATCATCGGTGTCGACCGGCTCGACTACTCGAAGGGGCTCGTGGCGCGATTCGACGCTTTCAGCCAGCTCCTCGAGAAGCACCCGGACGTGCGCGGGCGGGTCACGTTCATGCAGATCGCGCCGCCTTCGCGCAGCGATGTGCCCGAGTATCTCGAGATCCGCCGCAGCCTCGAGCGCAAGGCGGGCCACATCAATGGACGCTTTGCGGAGTTCGACTGGACGCCGCTGCGCTATCTCAACAAGAGCTTCAATCAGCGGCAGCTCGCGGGCTTCTACCGCGTCGCCAAGATCGGGCTGGTGACCCCGCTGCGCGACGGAATGAATCTCGTCGCGAAGGAGTACGTCGCTTGCCAGGACCCCGAGGATCCGGGCGCGCTGGTTCTGTCCTGCTTCGCGGGCGCGGCGCGCGAGCTCGGCAACGAGGCGGTCATCGTCAATCCCTTCGACACGCTCGGCACGGCCGAACAGATCCGCCGGGCGCTGCTGATGCCGCAAGAAGAGCGGCGCGAGCGCTGGGAGGTGATGATAGCGACGCTCCGCCGAAACGACATCACGTCGTGGCGCGAGAACTTCCTGAATGCGCTCGGATGAGGGGGCTCGTCGCGGATATCGGGGCGACCAACGCCCGCTTCGCGCTCGTCGATGCGGCGGGCGAGATAGTCCGCCCGCGTGTTCTCGCCTGCGCGGACTACGCCGCCATCGACGACGCGATCGACGACTATCTTCGGTCCGAGCGCGTCGGCCGGCCGCGCGCCGCCGCGCTCGCGATCGCCTCGCCGGTGACCGGCGACCATGTCGCGCTCACGAACAACCCCTGGCACTTTTCGATCTCCGAGCTGCGCCGGCGCATGAGGCTGGAGCGGCTCGAGGTGGTGAACGACTTCACCGCGAACGCGCTCGCTCTCCCGCGGCTCTCCCCGCGCGACAGGCGCCAGGTCGGCGGCGGCCATCCGGTCGCCGGTGCGGCGATGGGGGTTCTGGGGCCGGGCAGCGGGCTCGGCGTGTCGGGGCTGATCCCGAGCGGCAGGCGATGGATCCCGCTCGCAGGGGAGGGAGGCCATGCGACGATGCCGGCGTCGAACGACCGCGAGGCCGCGATTCTCGCCCTGATGCGCCGCCGCTTCGACCACGTCTCGGCGGAGCGCGTCCTGTCGGGCCCCGGCCTCGTCAATCTCTACGCGGCGCTCACGGAGCTCGACGGCGTTCCTGCGGCGAGTTACACGCCCGCCCAGATCACCGATCCGGCGACCCGCGCGTCCGACCGGCATTGCCGGGAGGCGACCGAGATGTTCTGCGCGATGCTCGGCACGGTCGCGGGGAACCTCGCGCTGACGCTGGGAGCGCGCGGCGGGGTCTACATCGCCGGCGGCATCGTGCCGAAGCTCGGGCCGATGTTCGATACGAGCGAGTTCCGCGCCCGCTTCGAGGCGAAGGGCCGCTTCCGCTCCTATCTCGCCGACATCCCCACCTACGTCGTCACGAACCCGGTGCCGGCGTTTCTCGGCTTGGCCGGCCTGCTCGGCTGAGGAGCTCGCGCATCAGAGAGTCGGGGATCGGGATTCCGTCGCGCGCGTAGCGCGCCCGCGCCGCGAGGCGCCGGTCGCCGGGCAGCCGCGCGCCATGGTCGGCGAGGATCGCGGCGCAGAGCGTCTCGACGCGTTCCTTGAAATCCGGCGCGAAGCTCGGATCGAGCACGAGGAAGAGCTGCCCGACATTGGGCGGCGCGCCTTCGGCATCGAAGAAGGATGAGGCTTCGAAGCCGAATCGCGAGCCGGTGAGAGCCGCGGCGAGAATCTCGACCATGAGCGCGAGGGCGGCGCCCTTGGGCCCGCCGAGCGGCGCCATGGAGCCCTGCAGCGCCGCCTCGGGCTCGGTCGTCGGGCGCCCTTCGGCGTCGAGCGCCCAGTCGGCGGGGATGCTCTCGCCCTTCTGCGCCGCGGCGACCACCTTGCCGCGCGCCGCGACGCTCATCGACAGATCGACGACGAGGGGCGGTCCGTCCTTCCGCGGACAGGCGAAGGCGATGGGATTCGTCCCGTAGAGCGGGCGCCGCCCGCCCCAGGGCGCGATCGCCGCCGGCGTGTTCGCGAAGGCGATGCCCACGAGCTCTTTCGCCGCGAGCCGCTCGACGTGGTGGCCGGCGATGCCGCAATGATGCGAGTTCCCGATCGCGACGGCAACGATCCCAGTCGCCCCTACGACGTCGTCCGCGGCCTCGAGTCCGGCTTCTATCGCCGGGAAGGCGAACCCCGATTTCGCGTCCACGCGCACGAGCGCGCTCGCGGGGCACGTGACCTCCGGCACCGCCCGCCCGTGGATCTTGCCGCTCCTCACCTGGTCGGCATAGATGGGCAGGCGCGAAAGCCCGTGGCTCGGAATGCCGTCGAGCTCCGCGGCGACGAGCGCCGCGGCCACTGCTTCGGCCGTCGCGGGGACGACCCCGGCCCTCACGAGGACCTCGGTCGCGAGGATGCTCAGCTCTTCGGGCGGATGCGTGCTCACAATCGCCTCTCCAGCGCTCGGGGGGCATCAAGCTTCATTGTTCGATCGCGCCTCGCGAGCTTCTCGGGCGCCGCGCGGATGTGCAGCACCAGAGTAACGCTCTAAAAGGCGCGCGATGCTCGTCCTTTCACGCGCTTTGATAGAGCTTCGTCAGCACGAACTCGCGATGCCCCAAGGCCTCGGCCGAGGTGAGGCGGCCGTTGCACGTCCGGAGCATGATGTCGATGAGCCGGTCGCCGGCCTCGTCGAGGTTCATCTCGCGGCGCAGGATTCCGGAAACGTCGAGGTCGATGTGCTCGCTCATCGTGCGTGCCGTGCGCGGGTTCGCCGTGAGCTTGATGACGGGCTCGATCGGGTTTCCGATCACGTTGCCCTGACCCGTCGGGAAGAGGTGGACGACGAAACCGGCCGCGGCCTGCAGCGTCACGCATTCGGCCGCGGCCGAGGACGTGTCCATGAAATAGAGCCCGGGCCCTTTGGCGGGCGCCTCCGCCGGGGCGAGGACGTCGATGAACTTCGCCCGCTTGCCGATCTTCTGGAGGTTTCCGAACGCCTTTTCCTCGATCGTCGTGAGGCCGCCCTCGATGTTGCCCTTGGTGGGCTGGGATTCGGAGAGGTCGTCGGTCTTGTGGCGCTCGATCATCTCCTGATAGGCCGCGAAAGCCTGCATGAACTTGCGTGCCGCTTCGGGATTGGCCGCGCGCGCTGCGCATTCCTCTTCCGCGCCCGTGAGCTCCGAGGTCTCGCCGAAGCACGTCGTGGCGCCGAGCGCGTCCATCTTGTCGACGAGGTTGCCGACGGTCGGGTTCGAGGCGAGGCCCGAGGTGGTGTCGCTCTCGCCGCATTTCGTGGAGATGAAGAGCTCCTCGATGCCGCATTCCTCGCGCCGCTTCTCCGACGCCCACTGGAGGAAATCCTTCGCCTGACGCGACGCGGCGGCGATCGTGTTGATGTCGCCGTTGCGCTCGATCGCGAACCCCGCGACGGGCTTGCCCGTCTTCGCGATTCCGTCGACCACCCGGCCGGTCCAGCCCGGTTCGATGCCGATCACGACCACCGCAGCGACGTTCGGGTTGGATCCCGTTCCGATGAGCGTGCGGAAGGTGAGCTCGAGATCGGCGCCGAATTGCAGCCGTCCGTAGGCGTGCGGCAGCGCCAGGCAACCCTTGATGTTGTTCGCGACCGCCTCGCAGGCGGCGTTCGAGAGATCGTCGAGCGGCAGGATGACGACGTGATTTCGGATGCCGACGCGGCCGTTCTCGCGCCGGTAGCCCCAGAAGATCGGACGGGCCATGGTCACCACCTCTTGGTCTTCATGTTGTGGACGTGCGCGTGTCCGCCCTTGCTGATCGGCTTCACCGCGCGGCCGATGTCGGCCCCGTACTTCAGCACGGTGTCGCCTTCGGCGATGTCGCGGAGAGCGACCTTGTGGCCGAGGGGCACCGCGTCGAGCGCCGTGACGCGGATCGTCTCGTCCGTCTCCATGATCCAGCCCTCGAGCTCCATGCTCGGCTGCACGTCCTCGACCACGACCACGCCCACCGTGTCGCGCTTGTCGTGGACGATGAATTGGGTCGCCATCGCTCCTCCCTCCCTCTCCGCGCGCTGCTGTTTCGGGGTATCCTATGCCCGGGAGAGAGTCGGCGGATAGCCCACGAAGCCGTTCCCGGCCGCGTCGCAGCTCCCCAAAGAAAGGGGGCCCGACCTCAGACCCAGAAGGGCCGGGCCGCGACGAAGGCGCGCCACTCGTCCTCTATTTCGTCCTCGGCAAGCGCGAGCCCATGCGCGTGCCAGCCGATCACGCGTCCGGCCGCCGCGGCGCGCTCGACGCGCTCCGCTTCCGGGCTCGCGGCGACGAGATCGCCGAGAATCCGCCGCGCCGTCTCGAGATCGCTGACGCGGCCGAGCCCGTTCTGCAGCGCGGCGAGGCGCTTCAGGTACTTGCGAGCCCGCTTCGTTCGGAAGAGCGAGGCGAAGAACTCGGCGGCGTATCGAAGCTTCTTCAGCGCGATGCGCAGCTCGTGCCGGCGCTCCGGGTCGAGCTTTCGAAACTTCTTGCCGAGCCGCTTCGCCTTGGAAGCGCGCTTGTCGAGGAGCTGCGCGGCGAACGCCGCCGCGTCCTCTCCGCTCTGCCAGGCGCTGTCCTCGACGAACGCGCCGAAGCGAAGGACGAAGCGCGTATACCGCGCGCTCGCGATGGCGCGGCGCAGCGCCCGAAATGCGTTCTCGCGCGCCGCCGCCACCTCCGTGGCGAGGCTCTCGATCCCGCTGTCGTCGGGCAGGGCGGAACGCGCCGGCGCGATGGTCTGCTCGAGAAGCACGTCGAGGTCCCGCGCCGCGCCGAGGATCTTTGCGAGCCATTTGGCGTCGGCGGCAAGCCTTCCGCTCTCCTCGCGCGGCAGCACCGACCGCAGCAGCCCCAGCACCGAGCGGAGCCGGCGAAGCGCGACGCGCATCTGGTGAACGCCGGCCGCATCGCCGGTCTCGTACGTGAGCGCCTGGTTGGAGGTGAGGTGATCGAGGCAATGGCGGAGAATCGCTGCGACGGCCTCGCCCATCGACGCGCCTTTCTCCAGCGCGGGCGGCTTTGCGAAGATCGCGCCGGCGCCTTCCGCTCCCGCGAGCCGATAGCCGCGCTCGGACTTCGTGCGGGTCTCGAGTGCGACCGGAGCGGAGTCGGCAAGCGCCAGCGCCAGAACGAAGACATTCCGCGGCGAGCCCGACTTCAGCTCGAGCTCGACCTCGCTGACGCGCTCGACCGCGCCGGCTTGGGTGCGGATCTCGCCGCTGTCGAAGGCGACCTCGATGCCCTCGACCTTCCGCACGACGCGGTCGATGCGGGTCGTGAAGACGGGCTGCAGCTTCTCGGCCGCGGTCGCCGGGAATCCGCGGGGCAGGAGGGCGAGGTCGGGCAAGGCGCCGGCGAGCGGCGTCTCGATTTCCTCCCGGCGCTGAAGCGCGGTGCCCCTGCCGCGCGACTTGACGGTCTGCACATATCGCGTGCCGTCGTGCCGGACGCGCAGCACCGCGCCGGCGCGCCGGAGCGCGAAGTCGGGCGTGTCGAAGTAGACGGTCTCGAGCGTGCGGCGGGTCGGGGCGGCGCCGCGGAGCACGGCGGCCTCGGCGAGACGGCCGAAGCTCTCGGGCTCGGCACGCAGCTTCAGCTCGGTCTCGGAAGCGGACACGCCGATACAGCTAACCGGGGCGGATTCAACCGGCAATTGTCATATCCCCGTAACAAACTTGACGTCGAAAACGGCATCGCTCCTTATCCGTTTCAGCGAGGCCCCGATGACGACACGACGCCCGGCCGGAGAGGTCGGTCGAAAGAACGCTGCCGAGCCCGGATGCGGCGCGCGCTGATACTCGGCAGCCGCGGCCTTCTCGGCGGCGCCCTTCTCGCGGCGGCATGGACGCGGGCCTGGGCCGTTCGGGGACTCGACCGTCGCGACCTGGACATCACGGATCGGGACGAGGTCGCGCGCGCGATCGCTCGCGCCGACCCGGACCTCGTCGTGAACGCGGCCGGCGTCTCCGATCCGGATGCCGCCGAACGCGAGCCGGCGGCGGCCCATGCCGTCAATCGCGATGGCGCCGCGTCCGTGGCCGAGGCCTGCGCGCGCCGGCAGGTTCCGCTCGTTTGCTTCTCGGCCGCGGACGTCTTCGACGGCGCGCTCGCCCGCGCCTGGCGCGAGGACGACCCGGTCTCCCCGATCAACGTCCTGGGCGCGAGCAAGGCGGCGGGCGAGAGCGAAGTTCGCCGGCGGCTCGAGACGCACGTCATCATCCGGACCTCGTGGCTGTTCGGCAGCGGAGGAGGGGTGCTTCCCGCGATCCTGACGCTGGGCGCGGAGGGCGGGGCGCCGAGCGTCGCCGCCAACGAGACCGCGCGGCCGACGGCGGTGCAGGACCTTGCCGCTGCCGTCGCGCGGATCGCCGACCGGCTGGTGGGCGGGATCCCGGCATGGGGCACGTTCCATTTCGCCAATTCCGGTGCGGCCAGCCGAGCCGATTTCGTCGCGGCGATGCTGCGCATGGCGGGGCTGCCGCCCGCGACGCGGACGGCAGGACCCGCCGCCTGGCCGCGTGAAGCGCCGCGGCCGCAGAACGCGGTATTGGATTGCGCCCGGATCGAGAGCGTCTACGGCGTCGTGCCCAGAGACTGGCGCGACGCGCTGGCGGAGCTGCTTCCGCTCGCCGCGCCGGCACGGATGCGCGCGTCGGGGCGGAGAGCCTAGGGCGACTTTCCGCCGGTTCCCTCTTCGCGAACGGGGCCGCGCACGGCTGGCGGTGCCGCAGAAACGCCCTATTCTCCGGGTCTGAATTCGTTAAAGTGCCGAGCCTCAGACCGGGGGAAGCCTTGCGCCGTCTCGTCGCATTCATCGTCGCCGTTTTGATCGCCCTGCCTGCCGTGGCTCAGGAAAGCGTTTCGAGCCACGGTCTGTCGATTTGCGGCGATCTCAAATATCCCCCCGACTTCCGGCATTTCGACTACGTGAACCCCTCGGCGCCGAAGGGCGGCACGATGCGGCTCGGCGTGGTCGGCACGACCTTCGATTCCTTCAATCCCTTCATCGTCCGAGGCAACCCCGCCGCGAATTCGCCTGCGCTCTGGGACAGCCTCATGGCCCCCGCGCTCGACGAGGCGAACACCGAGTACGGGCTCATCGCCGAGCGGGTCGAGATCGCGAAGGACAGGAGCTGGGTCACCTATCACCTCCGCAAGGAGGCGCGGTTTCACGACGGCTCGCCGATCACGCCGGACGACGTCATCTGGACGTTCGAGACCTTGCGGCAGAAGGGGCAGCCCTTCTATCGCGCCTACTACGCCGACGTTAAGCGCGTGGAGAAGGTGGGCGAGAACGGCGTCAAGTTCACCCTCGCCTCGACCGACAACCGGGAGCTTCCGCAGATCATCGGCCAGATGCGGATTCTGCCGAAGGCGTGGTGGGAGAAGCGGGAGTTCGACAAGACCTCGCTCGAGCCGCCGCTCGGCAGCGGCCCCTACAAGGTGGAGAGCGTCGATCCCGGCCGCAGCGTGACCTACCGCCGGGTCGAGGACTACTGGGGCAAGGACCTTCCGGTCAATCGCGGCCGGCACAACATGGATCTTCTCGTCTACGACTATTACCGCGACCAGACCGTCGCGTTGGAGGCGTTCAAGGCGGGCCGCTACGACTTCCGGGTCGAGAGCTCGTCGAAGGATTGGGCGACGGGCTACGAAGGGCCGGCGCTTCGCGAGAACCTTATCGTCAAGGAGGAGATTCCCGACGAGAACCCCGACGGCATGCAGGGGTTCGGCTACAACACGCGGAAGCCGATCTTCCAGGACCCGCGGGTGAGGGCGGCGCTCGCCTACGCCTTCGATTTCGAGTGGTCGAACAAGCACCTCTTCTACGGCGCCTACTCCCGCACGCGAAGCTATTTCGAGAACTCGCCCTTCGCCGCGACCGGGCTGCCGACCGGCGAGGAGCTCGAGATTCTGGAGAAGTTCCGCGGCAGGATTCCCGACGCGGTCTTCACGACCGAGTACAACCCGCCGAAATACGACGGCTCGGGCAACATCCGCTCGGGCCTGCGCGAGGCGCTGAAGCTTCTTCGCGAGGCCGGCTGGGAGATCAAGAACCAGCGTCTCGTGAACGCGAGCGGGCAGCCTTTCGAGTTCGAGATCCTGCTGTCGAGCGCGCAGTTCGAGCGCATCGTTCTGCCTTTCGCGGAAAACCTGAAGCGGCTCGGCATCACCGCACGCGTGCGCACCGTCGACACAGCGCAGTACCAGCGCCGCATGGACAGCTTCGACTTCGACATGACGGTGGTCCTTTTCCCGCAGTCGCTCCATCCCGGGAACGAGCAGCGCGAGTTCTGGAGCTCGGCGAAGGCGGACGAAGAGGGCAGCCGCAACCTCATGGGCATCCGCGACCCCGTCGTCGACGAGCTCGTCGAGATGATCATCGCGTCGCCCGACTGCGACCGGCTCGTCCCCCGCGTGCGCGCGCTCGACCGCGTTCTGCAGTTCGGCTACTACGTCATCCCGAACTGGCATACGCGGGTCACTCGGATCGCGTATTGGAGCAAGTTCCGGCGGCCGGAGACGAATCCGAAATACGGCATCGCGCTCGACGCCTGGTGGCTCGATCCCAAGGAGGAGCAGGTCGTCGAGCAGCGCAAGGGCGAGGTCCTGAAGCAGTGAGCCGGTGCTGAGGCGCCGCTGATGCTTGCATACATCGTCAGACGCGTCCTCCTCATCATTCCGACTCTCTTCGCGATCATGGTGATCAACTTCGCCGTGATCCAGTTCGCCCCTGGCGGGCCCGTCGAGCAGACGATCGCACGGCTGCGCGGCACCGACGTCGCCGCGACGCAGCGCATCTCCGGCGCTCAGGGCGAGTTCGCCTCCGGCCAGCCGCAGCGCGGACCGCAGACGAGCACGCCCGAGACGAGCCGCTATCGCGGCGCGCGCGGCCTGCCGCCGGAATTCATCGAGGAGCTCGAGAGGCAGTACGGTTTCGACAAGCCGCCGGTCGAGCGCTTCCTCTTGATGATGCGCAACTATCTCGTGTTCGATTTCGGCACCAGCTATTTCCGCGACCGCAGCGTCATCGAGCTCGTCGTCGACAAGCTCCCGGTCTCGGTCTCGCTCGGCCTCTGGTCGACGCTGCTCATCTACGGCATCTCGATTCCGCTCGGCATCAAGAAGGCGGTGCGCGACGGGACGCCGTTCGACGTGTGGTCGAGCGCCGTGGTGATCGTCGGCTACGCGATCCCGAGCTTTCTCTTCGCCATCCTTCTCATCGTCCTCTTCGCAGGCGGCAGCTACTTCCAATGGTTCCCGCTGCGCGGCCTCGTGTCGGACGATTGGTCGACGCTGTCCTGGCCGATGAAGATCCTCGACTATCTCTGGCACATCGTGCTGCCGGTCGGAGCGATGGTCATCGGCGGCTTCGCTGGGCTGACGATGCTGACCAAGAACTCGTTCCTCGAGGAGATCGGCAAGCAGTACGTCGTCACAGCGCGCGCCAAGGGCCTCGCCGAGAACCGGGTCCTCTACGGCCACGTCTTCCGAAATGCGATGCTCATCGTGGTCGCGGGCTTTCCCGCCGCCTTCGTCGGCATTCTCTTCACGGGGTCGCTGCTCATCGAGGTGATCTTCTCTCTCGACGGGCTCGGGCTCCTCGGCTTCGAGGCGGCGCTCAACCGCGACTACCCGGTCATGTTCGCGACGCTCTACGTCTTCACCCTCGTCGGGCTCGCGCTGAAGCTCGTCAGCGACATCACCTACACCCTCATCGATCCGCGCATCGACTTCGAGGGCCGCAGAGCGTGAGCCCGCTGACGCGACGGCGCCTGGAGAATTTCCGCGCCAATCGGCGCGGCTTCTGGTCGCTCTGGATCTTCCTCGTGCTGTTCGTGCTGAGCCTCGGGGCCGAGCTCATCGCCAACGACAAGCCGATCCTCGTCCGCTACGACGGCGACTTCTATTTCCCCGCGTTCGTCTCTTATCCCGAGACGACGTTCGGCGGCGACTTCCCCACCGAGGCCGACTACCGCGACCCGTTCGTGCGGGAGCAGATCGAGGAAAAGGGCTGGATCATCTGGCCGCTCATCCCGTTCTCGTACAACACGATCAATCTCGATCTCGCCGTCCCGGCCCCGGCGCCCCCTTCGGCCGACAACTGGCTCGGCACCGACGATCAGGGTCGCGACGTCCTCGCGCGGCTCATCTACGGCTTCCGGATCTCCGTCCTGTTCGGTCTCTGCCTGACCATCCTCAGCTCGATCGTGGGCGTGGCGGCCGGGGCGGTTCAGGGCTATTTCGGCGGCCTCGTCGATCTCGGCTTCCAGCGATTCATCGAGATCTGGTCGTCGATGCCGCAGCTCTACATGCTCATCATCCTGGCGAGCTTCATCGAGCCGAGCTTCTGGGTCCTCCTCGTCTTCATGCTGCTCTTCTCGTGGATGTCGCTCGTCGACGTCGTGCGCGCCGAGTTCCTGCGCGGGCGCAACTTCGACTACGTGCGCGCGGCCAAGGCGCTCGGAGTCTCGGACATCGTCATCATGTTCCGCCATGTGCTTCCGAACGCGATGGTGGCGACGCTGACCTTCCTGCCCTTCATCCTCAACGGCTCGATCACGACGCTGACCTCGCTGGACTTTCTGGGCTTCGGCTTGCCGCCGGGCTCGGCTTCGCTCGGCGAGCTCCTGGCGCAGGGCAAGGCCAATCTCCAGGCGCCGTGGCTCGGCATCACCGCCTTCGTCACGCTCGCCGTCATGCTCTCGCTCCTCATCTTCATCGGCGAGGCCGTCCGCGACGCCTTCGATCCGCGCAAGAGCGGGGGGTGAGAAGCTGTTAGCCGTTGGCTCTTAGCTGTTAGCCGGAGAAGGGCAGTGCAGGATTTTCGCGATCTCAAAGTGTGGCAGCGGGCCCATGAATTCGTGCTGGCAACGTATCGGGCGACGAGCGCGTTTCCCGACTTGGAGCGCTACGGCCTGACGTCGCAGCTTCGACGGGCGGCGGTATCCGTCCCGGGAAACATCGCCGAGGGTTCGATGCGGTCGAGCGATGCCGATTTTGCACGCTTTCCGCACGTGGCGATCGGCTCCGCGAGCGAGGTCGACTACTATCTTCTGCTCGCCCGAGACCTCGGATACCTGAACCAGCACGAGTACGAGCGGCTCGACAGGGAGATCCAAGAGATCAGACGAATGCTGAATGGCCTCATCTCGAGGGTGAGCGCGGACGCAAAGCTAACGGCTAAGAGCTAACGGCTGGCAGCTCACCGCAATGCCCCTCCTCTCCGTCCGCGACCTCGGCGTCACCTTCCGCAGCGGATCCCGCAGCATCGAGGCCGTTCGTGGCGTCTCCTTCGAGCTGGACCGGGGGGAAACCCTGGCGCTGGTCGGCGAAAGCGGCTCCGGCAAGAGCGTGACGGCGCTCTCGATCATGCAGCTTCTTCCTTACCCGATCGCGGCGCACACGCCGGAGAGCAGCATCGTGTTCGACGGGCAGCAGCTCGTCGGGGCGCCGCCCGGCGTGCTCCAGGCGATCCGCGGCAACCGCATCGCCATGGTGTTCCAGGAGCCGATGACCTCCCTCAACCCGCTGCACACGATCGAGAAGCAGATCGGGGAGACGCTGTTCCTCCACAAGCGGCTCGGCGGCCCCGCAGCCCGGGCGCGGACGCTCGAGCTTCTCCGGCTCGTCGGCTTGCCCAACCCGGAGGAACGGCTCGGCGCCTTTCCGCACCAGCTCTCGGGCGGGCAGCGCCAGCGCGTCATGATCGCGATGGCGCTCGCGAACGAGCCCGACATCCTCATCGCCGACGAGCCGACCACGGCCCTCGACGTCACCATTCAGGCGCAGATCCTGAAGCTCCTGAAGGAGCTGCAGGCGCGCTTCGGGATGGCGATCCTGTTCATCACCCACGATCTCGGCATCGTCCGGCGCATCGCCGATCGCGTCTGCGTGATGACCCAGGGCGAGATCGTCGAGTCGGGGCCCGTGGCCGAAATCTTCAGCCGCCCCCGACACCGCTACACGCAGCGCCTTCTCGCGGCCGAGCCGAAAGGACGCCCGGTACGCCCCGCCAAGGAGCCGCCGGTCGTCCTCTCCACCGAGGCGCTCAAGGTCTGGTTCCCGATCAAGCGCGGGGTCCTTCGGCGGACCGTCGGCTACGTCAAGGCGGTCGACGGCGTCGACATCGCGGTTCGGGCCGGCGAGACGCTCGGCGTCGTCGGCGAATCCGGCTCCGGCAAGACGACGCTCGGCCTCGCCATCCTTCGCCTTCTCGAAAGCGAGGGCAGGATCGCCTATGACGGCAAGCGCCTCGATACGCTCTCGGGAAGCGCGATGCGCCCGCTCCGGCGCGAGCTGCAGATCGTCTTCCAGGATCCGTTCTCCAGCCTTTCGCCGCGCCTTTCGGTCGGGCAGATCGTCGGGGAGGGGCTGAAGGTGCACCGCATCGGAGGCTCGAAAGAGGCCCGGCGGCGCATGATCGAGGAAGCCTTGCGCGAGGTCGGGCTCGACGCCGATTCCATCGACCGGTATCCGCACGAATTCTCCGGCGGCCAGCGGCAGCGCATCGCGATCGCCCGCGCCCTGGTGCTGAAGCCGAAGTTTCTCGTCCTCGACGAGCCGACCTCGGCGCTCGACATGTCGGTTCAGGCGCAGATTGTCGATCTCCTTCGCGAGCTTCAGCAGAGGCACGGGCTCGCCTACCTCTTCATCAGCCACGACCTCAAGGTCGTGCGGGCGCTCGCCTCGCATGTCGTCGTCATGAAGGACGGGAAGGTTGTCGAAAGCGGTCCGGCCGACCGCATCTTCGAGACGCCGCAGCACGAGTACACGCGCGCCCTCATGGCGGCCGCGTTCGAGATGAAGGCCGAGGAGAGCGGGGTCGTGAGGACCTAGCCGTCGATCCGCGGCCCCGGATTGGGTCGCGGGTTGCCGTATCTTAGCGCTGGCCCGAGGCGGTGCCGGTCGGCTACACCTCGTCGTCGAGAGCTGACGACGACCGCCATGGCCCTCCTTTTCTACTCGACTTCCGATTCGGCGAGCCGCTGGAAGGCGGCGCTCGCTACGGCAATTCCGGAGCTCGACGTGCGCGTCTGGCCGGAGATCGGCGACGCGCGCGAGATCAGATACGCGCTCGTATGGAGGCCGCCCGAGGGCCTGCTCGCCTCGCTGCCGAATCTCGGGCTCGTCCTTTCGCTGGGCGCCGGGGTCGACCACATTTTCGCCGATCCCAAGCTCCCGGCGGTTCCTGTCGCGCGCCTCGTCGACCCGCACATGGTCGAGGCGATGAGCGAGTACGTGCTGCTCCAGGTGCTGCGGCTTCACCGCCAGGACGTCTTCTACATGGCGCAGCAGCGTCGCGGCGAATGGCTCGAGCACGTGCAGCCGAACGCGGGTGAGCGGCGCGTCTCGATTCTCGGCCTCGGCATGTTCGGGAGCGACGCAGCCCGGAAGCTCGCAGCGCTCGGATTCGACGTCGCCGGCTGGAGCCGCACCGAGAAGCGCCTGCCCGGGATCGTTTCCTTTCACGGCCCCGAGGGGCTCGATGCGCTCCTTGCGCGGACGGACATTCTCGTCTGCCTCCTGCCGCTCACGGCCGAGACGGAGGGCATCCTCTCCGCCTCGTTGTTCGCCCGGCTGCCGCGGGGCGCGGCGATCGTGAACGCCGGGCGCGGCGCTCACCTCGTCGAGGAGGATCTCATTCCCGCGCTCGACTCCGGTCAGCTCTCCGCCGCCGTCCTCGACGTCTTCCGGACCGAGCCGCTGCCGATGACGCACCCGTTCTGGCGGCACGAGAGGATCGTCGTGACGCCGCATGTCGCCGCGGCGACCAATCCCGCCACCGCTTCCCTCGTCGTCGCCGACAACATCCGCCGGGCACGGGCGGGCGAGCAGATCCGCGACGTCGTCGATCCGGCCCGGGGCTACTGAGCTTCCCCGCGCCTCGTCGGAGGCAGGGTTAACCCTCCGCTAACGGCGCGCCGCTAACGGCTTTTTCATCCGGAGCGGCGCAACGTCGGGCGCCATGTCCGATCTTCCCGTCACCGCCTCGTCACGCCTCACGGCGGCGCTTCGGTATTGGGAGAGGAAGCGCGGTGGGCGGCCCTTCCCGAGTCGTGCCGATATCCGCCTAGCGGAGGTGCCCGGGCTCGTCGGCTACCTCGTCATAGCGGGGCTCATCCCCGAGCCGACGGATTTCCGTTTCGACTTCGTCGGCGCCGCGGTTCGGCACTGGCTTCAGACGGATCTTTCGGGGAAGCGGATGACCGAACATCCGGCGATGGCGCGGGTCCTCGAGAACTGGGCGACGGTCGTCCGCGAGAAGCGTCCGCATTTCGTGGAGGCTCCCTATATCGCCCGCTCCGGTTCGGTGGTCAGCGCCCAGGACATGCTGATGCCGCTCGGCGACGGCGAGGCGGTGGACGCGGTGATGGCCGTTCTCGAGTTCGCGGTCCCGATGTCCGGCTTCGTCTCTCAGGCGAATCGGGCGCGCAGCGCCGCGTAGAGCGCACGCAGCGCGTACGCCTCGCCTCCTTCGGGACGGCCCGGCTTGGCGCGGGGGTTCCACGCGAAGAGATCGAGATGCGCCCAGGGCGTCGTTTCCGAGACGAACGCTGCGAGGTAGAGCGCCGCGAGGATCGCGCCGGCGAAGCTCGATTCGCCGACGTTGTTGATGTCGGCGACCTTGCTGTCGAGGAGCTTGCGGTAAGGCTGCCATAAAGGCAGGCGCCAGAGCGGATCCTCGACGCGGCGCCCGGCCGCGAGAAGCTCGTCGGCGAGCGCGTCGTCGTTGCAGAAGAGCGCCGGCAGGTCCGGGCCGAGCGCGACGCGGGCGGCGCCCGTCAGCGTCGCGCAGTCGACGAGAAGGGCCGGCTTCTCCGAATCCGCCTCGGCGAGCGCATCGCAGAGGATGAGCCGCCCTTCGGCATCGGTGTTGCCGACCTCCACGGTGAGGCCCTTCCTGGTGCGGATCACGTCGAGCGGGCGGAAGCTGTTCGCGGAGACGGCGTTCTCGACCGCCGGAACGAGAACGCGCAGACGGACGGGCAGGCCGGCATCCATGACCGCATCGGCGAGCCCGAGCACGGTCGCGGCGCCGCCCATGTCCTTCTTCATGAGCCGCATGTTCGAGGAGGGCTTGAGGTCGAGACCGCCCGAGTCGAAGCAGACGCCCTTGCCCACCAGCGTGACCTTGGGCGCGTCCTCGGGACCCCAGGTGAGGTCGACGAGCCGCGGCGGCCGCGCGCTGGCGCGCCCGACCGCGTGAATCGCCGGGTAGTTCTCGGCGAGAAGCGCCTCGCCGACGATCTCGCGACAGCGCGCGCCGTGGCGCTCGGCGATGCTGCGCGCCACGGCCGCGAGCTCGGCGGGCCCCATGTCCTCGGCGGGCGTGTTGACGAGGTCGCGCGCGAAGGCGATGCCGCGCGCGAGGCGCATCGCCTCGCCCCGGTCCGCGCCTTCCGGCCAGACGAGGCCCGGGAGGTTCCGGTCGCGCTTCTTGTAGCGGTCGAAGCGATAGCCGCCGAGCGCCCAGCCGAGCGCGGCGCGCGTCGCCTCCTCCGGCGCGAGCGCGGCGTCGATGCGATAGGTGCCCTCGGGCAAGGCCTGGGGCAGTGCTGCGAACGCCCAGGTCCGAGTCTCGTCGTCGACGCCGACGAGGACGCGCGCGAGTCTCCCCTCGGCGCCCGGCACGAGAAGATGCTTCCCGCTTTCCCCGGTGTACCCGGCGGCCTCCGCCCAGCGCCGCTCGATTTCGCTCAGCGATTCGAAGGCGGATTTCTTCACCGGCGTGATCGGAACGGCAGCCGTGCCGGGCTCGACGAGAGGGGCGAGGTCGCTCATGGCGCGTAACATGCGGCTCGCCTTGGACTGTTGCAATGCGGGAAGCGCTCCGCCAGATTTCCGCGCGGAAAACCACGACGAGAGGATCCTATGGCCGAGCTGACGCTCATCATCGGCAACAAGAACTACTCCTCGTGGTCGATGCGTGCCTGGATCGCGCTGAAGGCGACGGGCCAGGCTTTCGGCGAGGAAGTCATCCCGCTCGACGAGCCGACCACGAAGGCGGCGATCCTGAAGCACTCGCCGTCCGGCCACCTCCCGGCGCTGAGGCATCGTGATCTCGTCGTCTGGGACTCGCTCGCGATCTGCGAGTATCTCGCCGAGACGTTCCCCGAGGCACGGCTCTGGCCGGCGGAGAAGAACGCGCGCGCGGTCGCGCGCTCGGTCTCGGCCGAGATGCACGCGGGCTTCGCCGCGCTGCGCTCGCATCTGCCGATGAACGTCCGCGCGAGCTATCCCAATCGCGGCGTCACGCCCGAGGTCCAGGCGGATATTCTCCGCATCCAGGCGATCTGGCACGACTGCCGGCGGCGCTTCGGCGGCGAGGGACCGTTCCTCTTCGGCGCGTTCAGCGTCGCCGACTGCATGTTCGCGCCGGTGGTGAGCCGGTTCCGCACCTACAAGGTCGAGCTGGAGGCGGAGTCGCGGGCTTACGCCGACGCCGTCTGGGCGCATCCTGCGGTGCAGGAGTTCGTCACCGCGGCGACGAACGAGCCCTGGATCATCGAGAAGTACGAATTCTAGCTGTCAGCTGTTAGCGGTTAGCTGTTAGCGGACTAACGAGGGGCGACAGCCAACAGCCAAGAGCTAAGAGCTACGCTTCATCCCCCGATCATCTTCTTCGGCAGGTAAGTCACGAGCTCCGGGAAGACGACGATCAGCACGACGGCGGCGATCATCAGGACGAAGAGCGGCAGCGAGGCGCGGGCGATCCACGTGATCTGATACTTCGTCATGCCCTGCAGGACGAAGAGGTTGAAGCCGACGGGCGGCGTGATCTGCGCCATTTCGACGACGAGCACAACGAAGACGCCGAACCAGAGAAGGTCGATCTGCGCGCGCTCGATCGCCGGCAGCACGACCGCCATCGTCAGCACTATCATCGAGATGCCGTCGAGGAAGCAGCCGAGAATGATGTAGAAGATTGTGAGCGCCGCGATGAGCGCGTAGGGGCTGAGCTGGAGCTGGTCGATCCACTCGGCGAGGTGGCGCGGCATGCCGGTGAAGCCCATCGCCAGGGTGAGGAACGACGCCCCGGCGAGGATGAGCCCGATCATGCAGTTGAGCTTCACCGCCCCGATGATGCTCTCGAGGAACATCCTCCAGGTGAGGGTGCGCTGGACGAGGCAGATCACGAGCGCCCCGACGACGCCGAAGGCCGCCGCCTCGGTAGCGGTCGCTAACCCGCCGTAGATCGAGCCGAGCACGAGCGCGATCAGCGCCACGACCGGGATGAGGTGGCGCGAGGTCCAGATCTTCGCGAGCAGCGACATTCCGGCTTCCGCCGAAGGCACCTTCTCGGGATTGAGGAGGGCCCAGACGGCGATGTAGGTGCTGAACATCGCCGCGACCGCGATCCCCGGGATGACGCCGCCGATGAAGAGCTGCGCGATCGAGACGTTCGCCGTGACGCCGTAGACGATCATGATGATCGAGGGCGGGATCAGCAGCCCCAGCGTGCCGGCGCCCGCCAGGGTGCCGATCGTCAGCTCGTCCGGATAGCCGCGCTTGCGGAGCTCCGGGATCGTGATCTTCCCGATCGTCGCGACGGTCGCGGCCGAGGAGCCGGAGACGGCGGCGAAGATGGTGCATCCCGCGATGTTGACGTGAAGGAGGCGGCCGGGAAGGCGGTTCATCCACGGCGCGAGGCCGCGGAACATGTCCTCCGAGAGCCGCGAGCGGAAGAGGATCTCGCCCATCCAGAGGAAGAGCGGCAGGGCGGTGAGCGTCCAGCTCGAGCTCGAGCCCCAGATCGTCGTCACCATCGCGTCGCCGATGGGGCGCGTGGTGAAGAGCGCCATCGCGACCCAGCCGACCCCGAGGAGGGCGAGCCCGATCCAGACCCCTGCGCCGAGGAGGAAGAAGAGGACGAGGATCAGGAAGAAGCTGAGGCCGAGATCTCCCATGCGCTACTCCACGCGCGCGGGTTCGTCGGATCGAGCCGTCGCGCTCGGCCTGCGGCCGAGCAGCTCGTCGACGAGCGCCTCGACGAAGGCGACGAACAGCATGACCGTGCCCACCGCCATGCCGATCTGCGGTATCCAGAGCGGCGTGCGGTCGTCGGCCTGGGAGATGTCGTTGAACTGGTAGGACCACCAGCACAGCCGCACCGAGTACCAGGCGAAAAACCCGGTGAGCAGCACGGCTAGAACGAGACAGAAGAGCTCGATCCAGCGCCGCGCGGCCGTTCCCTCGAGCTGCTGCAGAACGAGCGTCACGCGGATGTGGTCGCCGGCCTTCAGCGTGTAGGGCAGGGCGAGAAAGATCGCCGCGGCCATGAAGTAGCCGGCGAAGGCGTCGGTGCCGCGCAGGTAGAAACCGAAGATTCCGCCGGCGATCTGAAGGCAGATCGCGACGAGGAGCGCGACCATGCAGACGCCGGCAAGATAGGCGCAGCCACGGTAGAGCGCGTCGAGCAGGCGCCGCAACAAAGTCTCCCAGACAAAACGAGAGGCCGGCCCCGAGGCCGGCCTCCCGGCTCCCTTATTTCAACGCGGCGAGAAGCTTCTGTCCGTCCTCGCCCGCCCGCTTCGCCCAGTCGGCGGCGAGCTGCTCGCCGATCTTCTTGAAGCCGTCCGCGAGCGCCTGGCTCGGCTTCTCGACGATCATGCCGTGCTTCTTGAACTCTTGGAGATAGAAGTTCGCCTGCTTCTCGCTCTCCGCCCAGCCGCGCTTCTCGGCGTCGGCCGCGGCCTTCAGCACGGCGTCCTGCTCGGCCTTGGAGAGCTTTCCGAACGCGTCGGCGTTGACGAAGACGACGTTCTTCGGCAGCCAGGCCTGCGTGTCGTAGAAGTACTTGATGAACTCCCAGACCTTGACGTCGTAGCCGGTCGATCCCGACGAGATGAAGGAGTTGACGCGGCCGGTGGCGAAGGCCTGGCCGAGCTCGGCGGCCTGAATCGTGACCGGCTGCGCGCCGACGAGCTCGGCGATCTTGGAGGTCGCCGGGTTGTAGGCGCGGAACTTGAGGCCCTGCATGTCCTCGATCTTCTGGAGAGGCTTCGGCGAGTAGAGCCCCTGAGGCGGCCACGGCACGGTGTAGAGGACCTTCATCCCCTGCGCGCCGAAGCGCTTGTCGAGCATCGGCCGCTGCGCGTCGGCGAGCTTCTTCGCCGCGGCGAAGCTGGTCGCGATGAACGGCACCGCGTCCGCGCCGTAGATCGGGTCCTCGTTCTCCATTGCGGAGATCAGCGTCTCGCCGATCTGGGCCTGACCCGTCTGCACCGCCCGCTTGATCTCGGGCAGCTTGAAGAGCGAGCCGGCGGGATGGACCGTGATCACGAGCTTGCCGCCGGTCGCCGCCTTCACGTCGTCCGCGAACTTCACGATGTTCTCGGTGTGGAAGTTCGCCGGCGGGTAGGGCGTCGGCATGTCCCATTTGGTCTGCGCGACGGCGACTCCGGGCAGCGCCAGTGCGGCCGCGAGGGTGAGCGCGATTCGTCTCGTCATCGGAGGTGGCCTTTCTCCCTTTGAATCTATTGGTCCGCGCCGGCGGCGCATGGCCCCATGCTGCTGATCGGAGGGTTTGGGGTCAAGCGCGCGAATGTCGCCGACGCCTAGTCACGAGGCCGGCGTTCGGGTACGGCTCAGCAATGACTTGGCGCATCCTCATCGAGGCGGAGGACGAGGCCGCCGCCGGGCGTGCGGCCGAGGCGCTCGAAGCCCTCGCGGCGGCCGTCGCCGCCTTCGAGACGGCGCCCGGGGGCGCTTGGCGCGTGGAAGGCTTTGCCGAGGCTTTGCCGGACCACGCCTCGATCGCGCTCCTCGAGGCGCTTGCCGGGCCCGTCCAGGTGGAGCGCCTCGCAGAGCGCGACTGGCTGGCGGAGAACCAGGCGAGCTTCCCCCCGCTGCGCGTCGGGCGCTTCTATGTCCACGGCGCTCATGTCACCGCGCCGCCCCCGTCCGGTGCGTGGCCGATCCTCGTCGATGCGACGACCGCGTTCGGCACCGGCGAGCACGCGACGACGCGCGGCTGTCTTGCGGCCCTTCGGCATCTCCGGCCGCGGCGCGTCCTCGACATGGGAACCGGAACCGGGATTCTGGCGATCGCGGCCGCGCGCGCCGGCGCTAGTCGGGTCCTCGCGGCCGACATCGATCCAGGCTCGGTTCGGGTGGCGCGGGTCAACCTGCGTCGTAACGGCGTCGCGGCCCGCGTCGAGGCCATCCAAAGCGACGGCTACCGGGACCGCCGCATCGCCCGGGCGGCGCCCTTCGATCTCGTCTTCGCGAACATCCTGGCGCGGCCGCTAGCCCTCATGGCGCCGCAGCTCGCGCGGACGCTCGCGCCAGGCGGCGCCGCCGTCCTTTCCGGCCTCCTCGCGAGGCAGGAGCCGTTCGTCCTCGCCGCGCACCGCGCGCAAGGGCTCTTCCTCGAGCGGCGCATCGCCGTCGAGGGCTGGCATACGCTCGTGCTCCGGAAAGGCTGACGGCGGCCCCGGAACATCCGGAACCGCCGTCCATCGAGACGCGACCCTGTCGAGGCTGGGGACAGGACAGGGGTGCGTTCGGATCCGTCGAAAGGCTCGGGGCGGAGCGGCGCCGCCGCTCAGGCGGCGGTGCGCGCCGGGTCGTTGACGTTCGCGGCGAAGCGCGGCGTCGAGACCGCCTCGCCGAACGCCGGCTCGCGAGACCGGAGCCGGCCGGCAACTGCCAACGGGATGTCGGCGCGGCTCAATCCGATGTCCGCAAGGGTGCGGTCGTCGAGAGCCTCGAGCTCCGCCCGGGCGATCTCGCGACGGCGCCACTCGGCGACCGCCGAGATCGCAGCCTTGAACGCGGAGAAAATCCACCCGAACATGTTGCGTGCTCCTTCTACTTTGCGTTGCGGCATCCTCGTCGTGAACGCTTAAGAGATGGTGATTCTTCCGCGCTGCGAGGCCAGAAATGCTGCATTGCAGCAATAAGGCTGGCGCATGGCTGCCGCACCGGCGAGCCGGCCTTGCCCTCGATCTGCCGCAATCCTAGCTTCGCCCCATGGACGGAACTGCACGTTCGGCGACCGAGGGGCGCCTCGAGGCGCTCCGGTCGGAGCTCGCCCGCCGCGGCGTTGCCGGATTCATCGTGCCGCGGGCCGACGAGCATCAGGGCGAGTACGTGCCGCCGTGCGCGCAGCGGCTCGCGTGGCTTACGGGCTTCACCGGGTCGGCCGGGCTCGCGATCGTTCTTCGCGACAAGGCGGCGATCTTCGTCGACGGCCGCTACACGCTGCAGGCCGCCGACCAGGTCGACCCCGCCTTCTTTCAGCACCGGCACCTCACCGAGGAGCCCCCGGCCGACTGGATCGCTGCGAATCTCGGCTCGGGCGAAGCGCTCGCCTACGATCCCTGGCTCCACACCCTACCGGAACTCGAGCGCTTTCGCTCGGCCGCCGAAAAGGCGGGCGGCAGGCTCGTTCCGCTCGACAGCAATCCCGTCGACGCGGTCTGGACCGACCGGCCGGGTCCGCCGATGGCGCCGGTCGAAAGCCATGACCTCGCGTTCGCCGGCGAGAGCGCCGAGGCGAAACGGACGCGGATCGCGGAGAGCCTGGAGAAGGCGGGCGTCGCCGCCGCCGTCCTCACCCAGCCCGACTCCATCGCCTGGCTTCTCAACATCCGCGGCGGCGACGTCGAGCATACGCCGCTGCCGCTGTCCTTCGCGATCGTTCGGCAGGATCGCACGGTCGAGCTCTTCATCGAGCCGGCGAAGCTCTCGCCGGGGCTCGACGCCCATCTCGGCAGCGCCGTGTCGGTCGCCCCGCCGGACGCCTTCGGGCCGGCACTCGACCGCCTCGCCGGGCAGCGCGTGCTCGTCGATCCGGCGAGCGCGGCGGCGTGGGTCTTCGAGCGTCTGGAGGCGGCCAAGGCGGAGATACAGCGCGGACAGGATCCGTGCCTTGTCCCGAAGGCGTGCAAGAACGCGGTCGAGATCGAGGGCGCGCGTCGCGCCCATCGCCGCGACGGCGTCGCGGTCGTTCGCTTCCTCGCGTGGCTCTCGCGGCAGAGCGGGATCGGCGAGATCGAGGCGTCCGATCGGCTCGAGGCGTTTCGGCGCGAAGGCGAGCGCTTCCGGGATCTTTCCTTTCCGACGATATCGGGGGCGGGGTCGAACGGGGCGATCGTCCATTACCGGGCGACCCCGGCGAGCGAGAGGCGGCTCGAGCCGGGCTCGCTCTACCTCGTCGATTCCGGCGCGCAGTATCTCGACGGCACGACCGATATCACCCGGACGGTCGCGATCGGCTCGCCGACGGCGGAGATGCGCGACCGCTTCACGCGCGTGCTGAAAGGGCACATCGCGATCGCGCGCTGCCGGTTTCCGAAGGGCACCACGGGCTCCCAGCTCGACAGCCTGGCGCGCTACGCGCTCTGGCAGGCGGGGCTCGATTTCGATCACGGCACGGGCCACGGGGTGGGAAGCTATCTTTCCGTCCACGAAGGCCCGCAGCGCATCTCGAAGATCCCGAACGCCCAGCCGCTGCTGCCGGGCATGATCGTCTCGGACGAGCCCGGCTACTACAAGGCGGGCGCCTACGGCATCAGGATCGAGAACCTCCTGCTGGTCCAGCCGGTCGAGCTTCCGGGCGCCGAGCGGGAGATGCTCGGCTTCGAGACGCTGACGCTGGCGCCGATCGACCGTACGCTCATCGAGCCCGGGCTCCTTTCGCCCGAGGAGCTTGCGTGGGTCGACGGCTATCACGGCCGCGTTCGCGAGGAGCTGTCGTCCCTTCTCGACCCCGAGGCGGCACGCTGGCTCGAGGCGGCGACCGCGCCGATCGGCTGACCCCGTTCGGGCGGGGCCGGAGCTCTTTGTGCCGCGCCTCCTCTGCGATGCGATGCTCGGTCAGCTCGGCCATTGGCTCCGGGCGGCGGGTCACGACACGCTGATCGCCGCCCGCCGGACCGGAGATCACGCGCTCGTCACGCGCGCCCTCGCGGACGGAAGGGTTCTCCTGACGCGCGACCGTCGGCTCTGCGAGATCCGCGGCGCCTCGCGGCTGACCCTCCTCCTGCGGCACGATCGGCTCCCGGCCCAGGCGGGCGAGATCACGGCGCCGCTCGGGATCGACTGGCTCGCCGCGCCGTTCTCGCGCTGCCTCCTCTGCAACGTCGTCCTGCGGCCGGCGCCGCCTCTGGCGCTGAGCCGGCTGCCGGAGACGGTGCGCGCCGCCACGCAGACCATCAACCATTGCCCGCAATGCGACCGCCTCTACTGGGCCGGCGGCCACGTGCATCGGATGCGCCGCCGGCTCGAAAGCTGGCGCGCGGGCGATTTCGTCTGAGCCGGGCGAGGGACGGCGCCTTCCCGGCGTTCACCTCGCCGGAAGGGAGGCGGCATGGGGAAGGAGGGCGCCCGGCCGCCGGCTGCCGACGGCGGGGGCGGGACCGACCCGCGCAACGAGCTCGCGGCGGATCGCACCGTCTTCGCGGCCGAGCGAACCTATGCCGCCTGGGTCCGCACCGGGCTCGCCGCGCTCGCGAGCGGCGTCGGTGCGCAGAAGCTCCTCCTCGGAACCGTGCCGCATTGGATGCTCGCGGTCCTCGTCACGATCCTTGTCGCCTACAGCGCCTTCTGCTTCGCCGCGGCGGTCTGGCGCGAGATCTACGCCGGCCCGCCGCGGCCGCGGCCCGATGCGCGCCGGCTCCCGCGTGTGGTGCTCGTTCTCGTCAACGGCTTCCTGATGCTGGTCGCCGCCGCGATTCTCGTCGGGTTCTGGATCGGCGGCGCCGGCTGAGCGCTCACGCTCCGCCGATGAGCGCGAGCCATTCCTCCTCGGTCAACATCGTCACGCCGAGCTCCTTCGCCTTTGCGGCCTTCGAGCCCGCGTCGGCGCCGACGACGACGTAGTCCGTCTTCTTCGAAACCGAGCCGGCGACGTTGGCGCCGAGCGCTTCGGCGCGCGATTTCGCCTCCTGCCGCGTCATCTTCTCGAGCGTGCCCGTGAAGACCACGGTCTTGCCGGCGATCGGCGATGTCGCCGTTGCGGGGCGGGTGAAATCCTCGACCGTGACCTCCGTCAGAAGGTCCTCGAGCGCCTCTCGATTGTGCTCCTCGGCGAAGAACCGGACGATGTCCTCGGCGACGCTGGGTCCGATCTGGCTGATGTTCGTGAGCTCGTGATAGGCCTCGCCGTCGGGGTTCCGGACGATTTCCTCCATCGCCTGCTTCCAGGCCCCGACCGAACGATAGTGGCGCGCCAGGAGCTTCGCCGTCGCCTCTCCGACCTGACGGATCCCGAGCGCGTAGATGAAGCGGTCGAGCGGGATGCGCCGCCGCCGCTCGATCGCGTCGAGGAGCTTGCGGGTCGACACCGCGCCCCAGCCTTCGCGCGCCTCGATCTCGGCCGCGCGGCGGTGGAGCCGGAAGAGGTCGGCCGGCCTCCGGATCAGCCCGTCGCTCCAGAACGCGGCGGCGTTCTTCTCGCCCATCCCTTCGATGTCGAAGGCGAGGCGCGAGCAGAAATGGATCATCCGCTCGACGGCTTGCGCGGGACATACCAGCGTCCCGGTGCACCGCCAATGCGCCTGCCCCTCCTCGCGCACCGCCTTGCTGGCGCAGATCGGGCAGACGGGCTCGTGCTGTCCTGGCGGCGTCAGCTTCGCGGCCATCGAGAACGGCTTGGAGTCGGGGGGCCGACGTTCGAGCACCACCGAGACGACCTGCGGGATGACGTCGCCGGCGCGCTGGATCACGACCGTGTCGCCGTCGCGGAAGTCCTTTCGCGCGATCTCGTCCTCGTTGTGGAGCGTCGCGCGCGCCACGACGACGCCCCCGACGTTCACCGGCTCGAGATTCGCCCACGGCGTCAGAACGCCGGTCCGGCCGACCGAGATCTCGATCGACTTCAGCACCGTCACGGCGCGCTCGGCCGGGAATTTGTGCGCGAGCGCCCAGCGCGGCGCGCGGCTCACCATGCCGAGCCGCTTCTGCCAGTCGAAGCGGTTGATCTTGTAGACGACGCCGTCGACGTCGTAAGGCAGCCGGGCGCGCGTCTCGGCGATCTGGTGATGGAAGGCGAGCGCTTCCTCGATGCTGCCGCAAAGCCGCGATTCCGGGTTGACGGGGAAGCCCCAGCGGCGGAGCTGGTCGAGGAACTCCCAGTGCGTTCCGGCCACTTCCTCGCTCGCCTCGCCGAGCGCGTAGGCGAACAGCTTGAGCGGGCGCCCGGCGGTGATCCGCGGGTCGAGCTGACGCAAGGACCCCGCGGCCGCGTTGCGCGGATTGGCGAAGACCGCCTCGCCCCGCTGGGCGCGCGCCTCGTTCATGGCGAGGAAGGCGGCCTTTTCCATGTAGACCTCGCCGCGCACCTCCATGAGGGCGGGCGCTTTTCCGTCGAGCCGCTTCGGCAAGAGCTGCACCGTGCGGAGATTCTCGGTGACGTCCTCGCCGACGGCGCCGTCGCCGCGCGTCGCGCCGCGCACGAACACGCCGTGCTCGTAGAGGAGCGAGATCGACAGCCCGTCGATCTTCGGCTCGGCAACGACCTCGATCGGGATCGACGGATCGTCGCGCAGCTCCTTGATGAAGTTCCGGACGCCGGCGAAGAAGCCGCGCACGTCCTCGTCGTCGAACGCGTTCTCGAGGCTCAGCATCGGGCGCAGATGCTTCACCTTCTTGAACGCGCCCGCCGGCGCGGCGCCGACTCTCTGCGACGGGCTGTCTGCGCGGATCAGCTCGGGAAAACGCGCCTCGATGGCGCGGTTGCGCTGCACCAGCGCGTCGTATTCGGCGTCCGAGATCTCGGGCGCGTCCTTCTGGTAATAGAGCTCGTCGTGGCGGGCGATCTCCTTCGCGAGCCGCGCGAGCTCGGCCTTGGCCTCCTCTTCCGTCAGCCGCTCGACCGGAATCGTGCTCGTCGCCGCGGCACCGTGCTCTGATTGAATAGGCGCCGAGCGCGGCGGCGACTGGCGGTTGCCGGATCCGGTCTTCATGTTCCCGCCATGAGGCTCGCCGCGGCGGCGCGTGCTTCCGCCGTGACCCTGGTTCCTGCGAGCATTCGTGCGATCTCCTCCTGCCGCGCGTCGGGATCGAGCACCTCGACCCGTGCGACGGTCGTTCCCCCGCGCGTCTCCTTCGCGACGCGCCAGTGCCAGGCGGCCTTGGCGGCGACCTGCGGCGAATGGGTGACGGCGAGGACCTGGACCTTCCGCGCGAGCCGCGCCAGCCGGTCGCCGACCGCCGACGCCACCGCGCCGCCGATTCCGGAATCGACCTCGTCGAAGACGAGGGTGGGGAGGCGCTGGTCCTTCGCGAGCACCACCTTGAGCGCGAGGAGAAACCGCGCGAGCTCGCCTCCTGAGGCGATCTTGTGGAGGGGGCCGGGCGCGGCGCCGGGATTGGTCGCGACCTCGAAGCGCACGCGCTCGCGTCCGGCTTCGCCCCATTCGCTTTCGTCCAGCGTCGCGACGCCGGTGCGGAATCGCGCCTTCTCGAGCTTCAACGGCGGCAGCTCCCGTGCGACCGCCGCGTCGAGCGCGGCGGCGGCGGCAAGACGCCGCGCCGAAAGCTCCTCTGCCGCGGCGAGATACGCCTGCCGCGCCGCCGCCTCCTCGCGCTCGAGGCGGGCGAGCTCGGCGCCGCCGCTGTCGAGCGCGGCGAGGCGTTCGGCAAGGCGGTGCGCGAGCGGCTTCAGCCCGTCGACCGGCACGTTGTGCTTCCTGGCGAGGCCGCGCAGCGCGTAGAGCCGGTCCTCCACTTTCTCGAGCGCGCGCGGGTCGAGGTCGATCGCGCGGCTGGCCGCCTCGAGCTGCGCCGCCGCCTCGCGCGCTTCGACGAGCGCCCGCTCGGCGGCGGCAAGAGCCTTGCCGAGAAGGCCGGGCGCGCGGGCCTCGGCCCGCTCGAGCTGCCGCGCGGCGCCGACGAGCGCCCGCTCGGCGGCTGCGATGTCGCCCGCGGCCCCGCTCGCCGCCTCGAGCAGCTTCTCGCGGCCGGCGAGGAGCGCCCGCTGCTCGGCGAGCGCTGCTTCCTCGCCTTCCTGCGGATCGAGCGCCGAGAGCTCCTCCACCGAGTGGCGCAGCCAATCCTCTTCGGCGCGGGCCCGTGCGAGCTCGGCCTCGGCCGCGCGTCGCGCCGCCGCCGCGTCCTGCCAGCGCCGCCACGCCTCGCCGACCGCCGCGAGCTCGGCGGCGTGCCCCCCGAAGGCGTCGAGCAGCGCACGGTGGCTCGCCGCGTCGAGGAGGCCGCGCTGCTCGAACTGGCCCTGGATCTCGACCAGCGTGTCGCCGATCTGCTTCAGGAGCGCGACGCCGACCGGCTGGTCATTGACGAAGGCGCGGCTCCTCCCGTCGGCCCCGAGGACGCGGCGAAGCACGATCGTGCCTTCGTGCGCGATGCCCTGCTCGTCGAGAAGGCTCCATGCAGGATGCCGCGCCGGCGGCGTGAACTCCGCCGCCACCACGGCCTGAGGCGCCCCCGCGCGCACCAGCCCAGCGTCCGCGCGCGCGCCGAGCGCAAGGCCGAGGGCGTCGAGCAGGATGGATTTTCCGGCGCCGGTTTCGCCGGTGAGCACGCCGAGCCCGGGCAGCGGCGAGAGCTCGAGCCGGTCGACGAGGACGACGTCGCGGATCGTCAGGCCGGTGAGCATGGGCGCGACGGCACGCTCTGGCCTCCGGCGACTCTTAGAAGAGCGACCCGATGACGCGTCCGACCCAGCCCCTGGGCTTGTCGACCGGCTCGCCCGTGGTGAGGAGCGCGTAGCTGTCGCGGTACCACTCGCTGCCGGGATAGTTGTAGCCCAGAACCGAGGCCGTCTTGCGGGCTTCGTCGACGACGCCGAGCGCGAGATAGCACTCGGTGAGGCGGTGCAGGGCCTCGGGCACATGGCTCGTGCGCTGATACTTGTCGACGACGCGCTTGAAGCGGCCGATCGCGGCGAGGTACTGCCCCTGCCGCTCGTAGTAGCGTCCGATGTCCATCTCCTTGCCGGCGAGATGGTCGTACGTGAGGTCGAGCTTCAGCTGCGCGTCGCGGGCGTAGCGGCTGTCCGGGAAGCGCCGGACGACCTCCTCGAGCGCCTTCATGGCGCGGTCGGTCGTGCGCTGGTCGCGTCCGACGTCGGTGATCTGGATGTAGTAGCTGAGCGCCTTGAGGTAATAGGCGTAGGCGACGTCGCGGTTGCCCGGGTGGATCTGGATGAAGCGCTCGGCGGCCTGGATGGCGTCGTCGTATCGGCCCGCCTCGTAGTAGGCGTAGGCCGCCATGAGCTGCGCCTTCGTCGCCCAGACCGAGTAGGGGTGCTGCCGGTCGACCTCCTCGAACCCGCGCGCGGCCGTCCGGTAGTTCCCGTCGACCAGGTCGTCCATGGCCTTGTTGTAGAGCTCCTCGACGGGACGCTCGACGTAAGCGTCGTCGGGCGTGCTGCCGCAGGCGGCGAGACCCCAGGCGACGGCGATCATCAAGACGAGTTTGCGGCACGACATTCCGGCGCCGCTTATACCACGCGGCATCGTGCCGCCCAATCGCAACCCTGGCCGGGCTAGGCGGAGGCCCTGAGCTCGGACGCGGCCCAGGTCTTGGCGGCGGGGGCCGCCCCCATGGTCGTCCAGCACCAGGCGTCCGGCGTGGCGAAGAGCGCCTCGAGCACGCGCCGATTGAGCGCGTGGCCCGAGCGCACGCCGCGGAAATGACCGATGATCGGGGCGCCGGCGAGCGCGAGATCGCCGATCGCGTCGAGCACCTTGTGGCGCACGAACTCGTCCGCGTAGCGCAGCCCGCCCTCGTTGAGCACGGTGTCGCCCGAAACGACGACCGCGTTCTCGAGCGAGCCGCCGCGGGCGAGTCCCGCCGCCCGCATCCGGTCGACCTCGTGCAGGAAGCCGAAGGTGCGGGCGCGCGCGATCTCGGTCTTGAACGTGGCGGCGTCGAGGACGAGGTCGATGTTCTGGCGCCTGATCGCGCCGCTGTCGAAGTCGATCTCGACCGTCATCGAGAACCCGTCCTGGGGCAGGAGCGAGGCGCTCTTCGAGCCTTCGCCGACCGTGACGGGGCGGAGCACCTTGATCGCGCGGCGCGGCGCGTCCTGCTGGACGAGCCCGGCGCACTCGATGAGGAAGACGAAGGGCTCGGCGCTGCCGTCCATGATCGGGACCTCGGGCCCGTCGAGCTCCACCACCGCGTTGTCGACCTCGCAGCCGGCGAGCGCGGCGAGAAGATGCTCGATCGTGCCGACCCGCACGCCTTCGCCGTTCGACAGCGTCGTGTTGAGGGTGGAATCGACGACGTTGCTCCAGCGCGCCGGAATTTCGGCGCCGTCCCGCCGGAAAACGATCCCCGTATCAGGCGGGGCGGGAAGAAGCTGCATGCCGACCTTCGCTCCCGAGTGAAGGCCGACGCCACGGCAACCGATCGCAGCCTTCAAGGTCTTCTGCGCGACGTGGTCCGACAACACCATCAACCAACCTACCTGACGAATCCGCTTTCGAGCCTCGGAGTTAACATTCGGTCCAGAAAGGGTAAAATCACTCTTTGTTACAGATTATTACAACGCCGAAGCGCGGAAACCTCAGCGTTTGCAAGCAATTAACGGCCGATCGCCGACGCGTTTTCCGCGCCGCGAAAAAACGCCGGGAACCGCCGTTAACCACGGTCCGCCACGGCCCCCGAGGGAGCCGCGGCGGAATCCGCATTCAGTTGGCCTGCCGGCGCAGGAAGGCCGGAATGTCGAGCAGCTCGTCGTCGCCTTTGGACACGCCGAGCCGGTCGGCAGGGTCGACCGCGCCCAGGCGCGGCTGAGTCGGCGCGGGGCGCTCGGCCGGCGTCGATGCCGCCGCCGAGGTCCGGGCGCGGGCGACGCCGGTGACGCGCTCGAACAGCGACGGGCCGCGCTTCTTGGCGGGCGCGGCCGCGGCCGCTTCGGGCGGCGCCACGGGTGCCGCGACCTGCGCGGGGCGCGGCACGGCCGGCTCGATGGGCTTCGGCGCGATGAAGGCGCCGCCGGCGAGCGCCGCCTGCTCGGCCATCGCGGCCGCGGGCGAGCGGGGCTCGGCTTCGGCCGCGAGCGAGGCGGCGGCTTCGCGAAGAAGGGGCGCCGCCGCAGCGGCGGGGGCGGGGGCGGCCGCGGCCGGCGCCACGGGTTCCTTGCCGCCCGAGACGACCGTCAGCGTCGGCTTCGGCTCGCGCGCCGCCTCGCTGTCGATTCCGGTCGCGACCACCGAGATGCGGATCTTCCCGTTGAGGCTCTCCTCGAAGGTCGAGCCGAAGATGATGTTCGCCTCGGGATCGACCTCCTCGCGGATGCGGTTGGCGGCCTCGTCGACCTCGAACAGGGTCATGTCGGAACCGCCCGTGATGTTGATGAGGACGCCGCGCGCCCCCTTCATCGACACGTCCTCGAGAAGCGGGTTCGAGATCGCGGCCTCGGCGGCGTCGATCGCGCGGCGCTCGCCGTCCGCCTCGCCGGTGCCCATCATCGCCTTGCCCATCTCGCTCATCACCGCGCGGATGTCGGCGAAGTCGAGGTTGATGAGCCCCGGCATCACCATGAGGTCGGTGACGCCGCGCACGCCGGCGTGGAGGACGTCGTCCGCCATCTTGAAGGCGTCGGCGAAGGTGGTCTTCTCGTTGGCCACCCGGAACAGGTTCTGGTTCGGGATGATGATGAGCGTGTCGACGTATTTCTGCAGCTCGGCGATGCCGGCGTCGGCGATACGCATCCGGTGCGTCCCTTCGAAGTGGAACGGCTTCGTGACGACGCCGACGGTGAGGATGCCGCTCTCGCGCGCCGCGCGCGCGATGACCGGCGCCGCGCCCGTCCCCGTGCCGCCGCCCATGCCCGCGGTGATGAACACCATGTTCGAGCCCTGGAGCGCCTCGAGGATCTCGTCCATCGCCTCCTCGGCGGCGGCGCGGCCGACGTCGGGGCGCGAGCCCGCGCCGAGCCCGCGCGTCACGGTCTGGCCGAGCTGGATCTTGCGCCCGGCCAGGGAGTTCTTGATCGCCTGGCTGTCGGTGTTGCAGGCGACGAACTCGCAGCCCACGAGATTGGCGCGGACCATGTTGTTGACGGCGTTCCCGCCGGCACCGCCAACGCCGATCACGGTGATCCGCGGCTTCAGGTCTTCGACCTCTTGGGGGATGCTGAGGTTGATCACGGCTGCCTCCACTGCGGGGAAAGGGGTTAGAAGTTCTCCTTCAGCCACAGCCCGAAACGGCCGAAGAGCCCGCCCAGGCTTTCGGCCGCGCTTCGCGCCGGACGGGGGATCTCGGCGCGCTCGGAAAGGGCGAAGTGCAGCAGCCCCGCGCATGTCGAGAATGCGGAGCCCTGCGTGGCCTCGGCGAGGCCGCTGATCTTCAGCGGCCGGCCGATGCGGACTTGCTTGTCGAGAATGAGTCCGGCGAGCTCGCGCGTGCCGGGGAGCTGGCAGGCCCCGCCGGTAAGCACGATGCGTCGCCCGGCGAGCTTGTCGAAGCCGCTCTTCTCGAGCCGGTCGCGGACGAGCTCGAACGTCTCTTCGAGGCGCGGTCCGATGATGCCGACGAGGAGCGACTTCGGCACGTGATTGGCGTGTCCTTCCTCCTCCTCGCCGACTTGCGGCACCGCGATCGTCTCGCGGTCGTCGGCGGGCGAGCGGATCGCGTGCCCGTAAAGCGTCTTCATCCGCTCGGCGTGGGCGATCGGAGTCGAGAGCCCGCGCGCGATGTCGCTCGTGACGTGCGCGCCGCCGACCGGGACCGTGTCGCAGAAGATGAGGTTTCCATCGAAGAAGACGCCGATCGAGGTGGTGCCGCCGCCCATGTCGATGACGGTGACGCCGAGCTGCTGCTCGTCCTCCACGAGGCAGGCGAGGCCGGCGGCGTATGGGCCGACGACGATCCCGGCGACCTCGAGATGGCAGCGCCCGACGGCGGCGATGAGGTTGCGCAGCGTCGAGGGCGTCGCGCCGACGAGGTTCATGTTGACCGCGAGACGCTCGCCCACCATGCCGCGCGGGTCGCGGATGCCGCGGCTCCCGTCGATCGAGAATCCGACGGGAATGGAGTGGATCACCTCGCGCTCCGCGTCGCGCGTGTGATACCCGCGATCGAGCACGCGCCGCATCTCGGCGTCGCCGATCTCGCGTCCGCCGAGCGGGATCTCGACGCTGACGAGCCGCGAGGGCGGGAAGCCGCCCGAAAGGTTCAGGACGACCTCGGAGATCGTCTCGCCGGCCATCTGCTCGGCGGCGTGCACGGCGTTGAGGATCGACTGCGCGGCGGCGTCGAGGTCGACGATGATGCCGTTGCGCACGCCGCGCGACACCTGATGGCCGATGCCGACGACGCGCGGTCCGTCCGCCTCGGGGCGGGCGATGAAGCAGCAGACCTTGGTCGAGCCGATATCGAGCGCGGCGACAAGGCCTTTCATCTTGCTGCCCCCATCACGTGCTGTTCTTTCCCTTCTTGGCCGGCGCCTTCGCCGGCTCCGGAGCGGTCCGCACGACCAGACGGTCGGGAAGCCGCAGATCGATCACCTCGACGTCGCGCGCGAGCACGCGCGTTGTCCGCTCGACCTTGGCGAGCTGCGCCCACGCGGTCGCGGCGTCGTTCTCGGGCAGCTGCACGTCGATGCCGTTGTCGAAGCGCAGGTTCCAGCGCCGTCCGCCGACCCGCACGGCGGCGGTCACGCGCTTCTCGAGGTCCGGCTCCCGCGCCAGCATCTCGACGAGCCCCGCCGCGTGCCGCGGCGCGTCCTCGCCGACCACGACGAGCAGGCCGGGGAAGCGCTCGAGGCGCTCGCTCGTGATGACGGCTCCGTCGCGGTCGATGAGATGCAGCTTGCCCTGGCGCTGCCACAGCGCGAACGGCTCGCGCTCGACGAGCCGGATGTGCAGCGTGTCGGGGAGGAGGCGCTCGACCGAGGCGCTCCGCACCCAGGCGAGGCTTTCGAGCCGCGTGCGCGCCTCGACGGGGCTGACCGCCAGGATGGGGGTGCCGCGCTCGGCCTTGACGGCGCGGAGGATCGCTTCGCGGGACGTCCTCTGGCGTCCCTCGACCCGGACCTCGCGTACCGCGAAGCCGGCTTCGGCCGTGGCGGCGAGGGCGCCCTGGCGCAGCGCGTCGGCCTTCCACCAGATCCCGCCCGCGAGCCCGCCTGCCGCGAGCACGGCGGCGCCGCCCAGCGCGATCGGGCGGATCCAGGCGCGCGGAAGGATGCGGCGGCGGCGGGCGGGGGCCTTGCTCATGGGTCGAGCGCCGCGTTCTCGACGATCCAGCGGACGAGCGCGCCGTAGCCGATGCCCTGATGGCGGGCGATGTCGGGCACGAGCGAGGTCGGCGTCATCCCCGGCTGGGTGTTGACCTCGAGAAGGACGACCCGCCCCGGCTCGCCCTTCGTATCGTCGTAGCGGAAGTCGGCGCGGCTCACGCCGCGGCAGCCGAGCGCCTTGTGGGCCGCGAGCGAGACGGCGCAGACCTCCTCGTAGGCTTTGGCGTGGATCGGCGCCGGCATCAGGTGCTCGGAGCCGCCGGGTGCGTACTTGGAGTCGTAGTCGTAGAAGGCGCCCGCCTTGGCGCGGATCTCGAGCACGCCGAGGCAGCGGTCGCCCATCACGGCGCAGGTGAGCTCGCGCCCCGGAACGAACTCTTCGACGAGGCTCTCCTCGTAGGGCCAGTTCGGCGCCTCCTCGGCCCAGGAATTGTCGTTCTCGCGGACGATGCGCACCCCGACGCTCGAGCCCTCGTTCGCAGGCTTGACCACGAAGGGCGCGGGAATGCCGTGCACGGTGAGCTCGGCGCGGCGCACGAGCTTCCCCTTCGCGAGCGGCAGCCCGGCGGCGGCGAAGATCGCCTTGGCGGCGGGCTTGTCCATCGCGACGGCCGAGGCGAGAACGCCCGAATGCGTGTAGGGGAGGCGCAGGAACTCGAGGACGCCCTGGATCGTGCCGTCCTCGCCGCCGCGCCCGTGCAGCGCGTTGAAGACGATGTCGGGGCGCGGCGTGAGCGCGGCGAGAAGCCGGTCGAGATCGCGCGTCACGTCGATTTCGTAGGCGTCGTAGCCTTCCTCGCGCAGCGCCTTCGCCACCTCGCGCCCGGAGACGAGCGAGACTTCGCGCTCGGCCGACCAGCCGCCTTTCAGGACGGCGACGCGCTTACCGCCGGCCGACACGCTTGATCTCCCACTGGAGCTCGATGCCGCTGTGCTCGAAGACGCGCCGGCGCACCTCCTCGCCGAGCTCCTCGAGGTCGGCGGCGCTCGCATCGCCGGTGTTGATGAGGAAGTTGGCGTGCTTCTCCGAGACCATCGCGCCGCCGCGCCGCAATCCCCGGCAGCCCGCCGCGTCGATGAGCGCCCAGGCCTTGTGGCCGGGCGGATTGGCGAAGGTGGAGCCGCCCGTGCGCGCGCGGACGGGCTGGCTTTCCTCGCGCGCGCTGCGGATTTCGGCGATCCGCGCCGCGATCTCTTCCGGATCGCCGCGCCGACCGCGGAAGGTCGCCGCGACGAAGATCCAGTCGGCGGGAACCTCGCAGTGCCGATAGCCGAGTCCCATCTCGGCCGCGGCGAGCTCGTGCCGGTTACCTCTCGCGTCGAGCGCGACCGCTGATTGGAGGATGTCCTTGATCTCGGTGCCGTAGGCGCCTGCGTTCATGCGCAGGTTGCCCCCGACCGTGCCCGGAATGCCGGACAGGAACTCGAGGCCGGCGACGCCGGCTTGCTGGCATGCGAGCGCGACATTGTAATCGAGGGCTCCTGCGCCGGTTTGGACCGATTCGCCCACAACCGCAACATCTGCGAAGCCTTTCCCGAGGCGAACCACTACACCTTGAATCCCGCCGTCGCGGACGAGGAGGTTCGAGGCCACGCCGATCATCGTCACGGGGACGTCGGCGGGCTTCGCCGCGAGAAAGGCGGCGAGGTCGTCGGCGTCGGCGGGGCGGAAGAGAACCTCGGCCGGTCCGCCGACGCGGAACCACGTCATCGAGCCGAGCGGCACGTTCTCGGCGATGCGGCCGCGCACCGGCGGCAGCCGCTCGATGAGTCGCTGTTGCCGCAGCGCCGCCATCATTTTGCGAGCTCCGCCGGCAGCGCCTGCGCCCAGTTCGTGATCGAGCCCGCGCCGAGGCAGACCACGAAATCGCCGGGCCGCGCGATTTCCCGCACCATCGGCGCGAGGTCCTCGGGACGGGGAAGGGGCTGCACGTCGCGATGGCCGCGCATGCGCAGCCCCGTCACCAGCGCGTCGCGGTCGACGCCTTCGATCGGCGCCTCGCCGGCGGCGAAGATGTCGGCGACGATCACCGCGTCGGCGTCGTTGAAGCAGGTGCAGAACTCGTCGAAGAGCGATTGGACGCGCGTGTAGCGGTGCGGCTGCACGACGGCGATCACCTTCGCCTCGCCGGCCGCGCCGCGCGCGGCGCGCAGCACCGCCGCGATCTCGACCGGGTGGTGGCCGTAGTCGTCGATGACGGTGACGCCGTTCCACTCGCCGGTCTTGGTGAAGCGGCGCTTCACGCCCTTGAAGCCCGCGAAGGCCTGGCGGATCACGTCCTCGCCGAGCCCCATCTCCTCGGCGACCGCGACCGCGGCGAGCGAGTTCTGGACGTTGTGCTGGCCGTGCATCGGCAGCTTCAGCCGCTCGATCGTCTTGCTCGCGCGGCTCACCCTTTCGGTGACGACGACGTCGTAGACCGCGCCGGAGCGGCCGAGCTCGACGTTGATGGCGCGAATGTCGGCCTGCGCGCTCATGCCGTAGGTGACGATGCGCCGGTCGGAGACTTTCGGGATCATCGACTGCACGACCGGGTGATCGATGCAGAGCGCGGCGAAGCCGTAGAACGGGATGTTCCCGACGAAGGCCTCGAAGGCCTGCTGCACGGCCTCGAAGGTCCCGTAGTGGTCGAGATGCTCGGGATCGATGTTGGTGACGATCGCGATCGTCGCCGGCAGCTTCAGGAACGTGCCGTCGCTCTCGTCGGCCTCGACCACCATCCAGTCGCCGGCGCCGAGCCGCGCGTTCGTCCCGTAGGCGTTGATGATGCCGCCGTTGATGACCGTGGGGTCGAGCTGCGCGGCGTCGAGGATCGCGCCGACCATCGAGGTGGTGGTCGTCTTGCCGTGCGTGCCGGCGACCGCGATCGCCCATTTGAGGCGCATGAGCTCGCCCAGCATCTCGGCGCGGCGGACGACGGGAAGGAGATTGGCGCGCGCGGCGACGACCTCGGGGTTGTCCTTTTTCACCGCCGAGGAGACGACGATCACCTGGGCGTTGCCGAGATTCTCCGCCCGGTGGCCGATCGCGACCTCGATGCCGAGCTTGCGCAGCCGCGCGACGTTGTAGCTGTCGGCGACGTCGGAGCCCTGAACCTGATAGCCGAGATTGTGCAGGATCTCGGCGATCCCGCTCATGCCGATGCCGCCGATGCCGACGAAGTGGATGCGGCCGATCGAAAGCGGAAGCGTTCTCATGCCGCGCTCCTCATGCCGTCGGCGCCGGCCCCGTCGAGAACGAGATCGGCGAGCCGCGCGGCGGCGTCCGGGCGGCCGAGCGCCAAGGCCGCCTCGGCGGCGGCGGCGAGGCGCTGCGGGTCGCGCGCGAGTTCGGAAAGGCGGTGGGCGAGGGACATCGGCGTCAGCTCCGGCTCGGGGACGAGCCAGCCGGCGCCGGCGCCTGCGAGAACGGAGGCGTTGGCCGTCTGGTGATCGTCGGCGGCGTGCGGGTAGGGAACGAGGATCGCGGGGCGCCCCGCGACCGTGAGCTCGGCGCTCGTCGAGGCGCCGGCGCGGCAGATGACGAGATGGGCGCGCGCGAGCCGCTCGGGGACGTCGGAGAAGAAGGGCTGCACCTCGGCCCCGACGCCGGTCTTCTGGTGCGCCGCGACGGTGCGCTCGACGTCCTCGGGGCGCGCCTGCTGCGCGAGGCGGATGCGTCGGCGCAGCCGCTCCGGCAGCTCGGCCATCGCGCCCGGGATCACGTCGGCGAAGATGCGGGCGCCTTGGCTTCCGCCGAGAACCAGGATCTCGAAGGGACCGTCCTCCGCCGGCGGCGCGTATGCGGTCGGCACGATCGCCGCGCGGACCGGGTTGCCGGTGTGGACGAGGCGCGCGCGGTCCTTGTCGCGCACCATCGCGATCTCGGGAAAGCCGGTGGCAATGTAGCGTGCGCGGGGGGCGAGGAGCCGGTTGGCGCGCCCGAGGAGCGCGTTCTGCTCGTGGATCACGGTCGGAAGGCCGAGCCGCGAGGCCGCCATCAGCGGCGGCACGGAGGGATAGCCGCCGAACCCGACGACCGCGGCGGCGCCGAGGCGCTTTAGGAGCGCGCCCGCCTGCACCGTTCCCATGAGAAGCTCGGCGGCGCCCACGACCTTGCCGACGAGCCCGCCGCCGATCCGGCCGGCGCGCACGCGATGGGTCGGCACGTCGGCGAAGGCGGCGCCGCGCGCGTCCGTAATGAGGGCGACGCCGCAGCCGCGCGCCATCAGCTCCTCGGCGAGCGCCTGGGCCGGGAACATGTGGCCGCCGGTGCCGCCGGCGGCGAGCACGATCGGGCCGGTCATGTCGGCTCGCCTCCGAAGCGGCGGCGCGTCAGCGCCAGCGCCATGCCGAGGCCCAAGGCGATCGCGAGGAGCGACGAGCCGCCGTAGGAGATGAAGGGGAGCGTCATGCCCTTGGTCGGCATGAGGTGGAGGCTCGACGCCATGTTGATCACGGCCTGCAGCCCGAACTGCACGTAGAGGCCGGTCGCGGCGAGGACGATCCAGAGGTTCTGCTCCTGCACCATGCGCGCCAAACCGCGCAGCACGATGAAGGCGAAGATCGCGACGATGACGAGGCAGAGGACGAGCCCCAGCTCCTCGCCCGCCACCGCGAAGACGAAGTCGGCGTGGGCGTCGGGCAGCCACTCCTTGACGCGGCCCTCGCCGGGGCCGCGGCCCCACAGCCCGCCGTTGCCGAACGCCTCGATCGAGCGGTCGATCTGGTAGCTGTCGCCCGAGGAGCGGTCGAAGAAACGGTCGATGCGGCTCTTGACGTGCGGCAGGAAGAGATAGGCGCCCGCGAGGCCTGCGACGCCCGCTCCCGACATCACCGCCACCCAGCCGAGCCGGAGCCCGGCGAGGAAGAACTGCGCCAAGAAGACGCAGGCGACCACCACCGCCATCCCGAGATCGGGCTGCCTCACCAGCATCGCCACGACGAGCCCGAAGAGCGCGATCGCGATCCAGTTCCTGCGCTCGGCGAAGAGCCAGGCGGCGAGCACCGCGAAGGTCGGCTTCACGAACTCGGAAGGCTGCAGCGAGAGTCCGGGAAGGTTCACCCAGCGCCGGGCGCCCTTGATCTCGACCCCGCCCACGAAGGTGTAGGCGAGGAGCGCCATCGAGAGGATGAACCCGACGAGCGCGATGCGCCGCACGGCGCGCGGGCTCTGCATCGAGATCAGCAGCATGAGCGCGATCGCCGCCGGCAGGACGACCAGGTGGCGCTTGACGAAGTGGAGGCTGTCGGTGCCGATCCGCTCGGCAACGGCCGGGCTCGCGGCGAAGACGAGAAGGAGGCCGAAGCCCACGAGCCCTGCGACCGCGAGGAGGCTCCAGCGGTCGACCGTCCACCACCATTGCGCGACGAGGCTGCGGTCCGTCCGTGCGAAGCTCACTGGCGGCGCTCCGCACGTGAAGGGTGGGGAGGGGACTGTTGCACCCGTGAGGCAGTCCCCTCCCGCGCTTCCCCTTGCGGGGAAGAGCGAACGAGATCGCGGAACGCGTCGCCGCGAGCCTCGAAATTGGCGAATTGGTCGAAGGAGGCGCAGGCCGGCGAAAGGAGCACGACGCCGCCCGGCCGAGCCGCCGCTCGCGCCGCCGCGACCGCGTTGGCGAGCGTGCCGCTGATCGTCCACGGCACCTTGCCGTCGAGCGCGCGGGCGAAATCCGCGGCCGCCTCGCCGATGAGATAGGCATGGCGGATGCGCGTGAAGTAGGGCTCGAGCGAGGCGATGCCGCCCTCCTTCGGCCGGCCGCCGGCGATCCACCAGATGTCGTCGTAGCAGGCGAGCGCCTTCTCCGTCGCGTCGGCGTTGGTCGCTTTGGAATCGTTGATCCACCGCACGCCGCCGATCGTGTCGACCATCTCCTGCCGGTGCGCGAGGCCGGGAAAGGTCGCCGTCGCGGCGGCGATCTGCGCGGGCTGGACGCCGAGATGCTTCGCCGCCGCCCATGAAGCGGCGATGTTCTGCCAATTGTGCTTGCCGGGGAGCCGCTCGGCGCGTGCGAGCTCCAGCACCGGCGTTCCATTGTCGAAAAGCCGTCCGTCCTCCGCCCAGACGCCGCCCGGCGCGGGCCCTTCGGCGGAAATCGGGATCACGACCTGGTCGCCGATCCTCGCGAGCTCGTCGTGGATGGCGCGGCAGATCGGGTCGTCGACGCCGACGATTGCCGCGCGCGGCCGCGTCTGGCGATGGAAGATGCGCTTCTTCGCGGCGATGTAGCCCTCCATCCCGCCGTGGCGGTCGAGATGGTCGGGCGTGATGTTGAGGAGGATCGCCACGTCCCAGGTGATGGAGACCGTGAGCTCCAGCTGATAGGAGCTCATCTCGAGGACGTAGAGCCCGTCTTGCCCGAGCTCCTCGAGCGAGAGGGCCGGCGTGCCGAGATTGCCGCCGACCGCGACGTCGCGGCCGGTGACCGAGAGGATGTGGCCGAGGAGGGCGGTCGTGGTCGACTTTCCGTTGGTGCCGGTGATGCCGATCCAGCCCGCCTCCCGCTGGGTGCGCGCGAGGAGTTCGATGTCGCCGATGATCTCGAGCCCTGCGTCCTTGGCGCGCGCCACCACGGGGTGCGGCTTCGGGAAGCTGTGCGGGATCCCGGGCGAAAGCACGAGCGAGGGCACCTCGCCGAGAGGCGCGGTCATGAGATCGACGATCGGAACGCCTTCGGCCTCGGCAGCCTCGCGCCGCTTCGGATCGTCGTCCCACGCCATCACCTCGGCGCCGCCTTTCATCAGCGCCTTGGCGGCGACGAGCCCCGACTTGCCGAGGCCCAGCACCGCCGTCTTGACGCCTTCGAAGGGGAAGACCGCGATCATCGGAGCTTCAGCGTCGAAAGGCCGGCGATCGCCAGGATCGAGGCGATGATCCAGAAGCGGATCACGATGGTCGGCTCCTGCCAGCCCTTCTTCTCGAAGTGGTGGTGCAGCGGCGCCATGCGGAAGACGCGCTTGCCGGTGAGCTTGAAGCTCGCGACCTGGACGATGACCGACACCGTCTCCAGCACGAAGAGCCCGCCGATGATCGCGAGCACGATCTCGTGCTTCACGACGACCGCGATCGCGCCGAGCGCGCCGCCGATCGAGAGCGAGCCGGTGTCGCCCATGAAGACCATCGCCGGCGGGGCGTTGAACCAGAGGAAGCCGAGGCTCGCCCCGACCATGGCCGCGCAGAAGACGGTGAGCTCGCCCGCGCCCGGCACGTGATGGATCTGGAGGTAGTTGGCGAAGACGAGGTTGCCGGCGAGATAGGCGATGAGGCCGAAGCAGGCCGCCGCGATCATCGCCGGCACGATCGCGAGCCCGTCGAGCCCGTCGGTGAGGTTGACCGCGTTCGACGCTCCGACGATCACGAAGGCGCCGACGAGGAGGAAGAACGGGCCGAGCTCGAAGAGGACGTTCTTGAAGAACGGCACAGCGAAGGCGGTCTCGAGCGGCTCGCGCGCGATCCAGACGATGAAGCCGGTGGCGATGATGCCGAGCGCGAACTCGGCCAGGAGGCGCTTTCGCCCGGAAAGCCCGCTGTGCGAGCGCTTGGTCAGCTTCTTATAGTCGTCGAAGAAGCCGACCGCGCCGAAGCCGAGCGTGACGAAGAGGACGACCCACACGTAGCCGTTGGTGAGGTCGGTCCAGAGCAGGGTCGAGCCGATCGCGGCGGCGAGGATGAGAAACCCGCCCATCGTCGGCGTGCCCTTCTTGCGCACGAGGTGCCCTTCCGGGCCGTCGGTGCGGATCGGCTGTCCGCCCGGCTGCTTCGACTTCAGCCACGCGATGATCCGCGGCCCGGCGACGAAGCTGATGAAGAGCGAGGTCACGACCGCGCCGCCCGAACGGAAGGTCAGGTACCGGAACAGGTTGAAGACCTGGAACTGGTCGGCGAGCGGGTAGAGAAGGTGATAGAGCATCGCGGCTCAGGAGCCCCCGAGGGCGAGAAGTGCCTTGACGACCTCGCCCATGCGGCTGCCGAGCGAGCCCTTGATCATGACGACGTCGCCGGGCCGAAGCGCCGCCTCGACCACCGGCACCATTTCCTTGGAGCTGGCGGCATGGCCGGCGCGCATCGCCGGCGGCAGCGCGTCGTGAAGCCGCCTCATATCGGCGCCGACCGTGAAAACATGGTTAACGGAAGCTTGCCGGAGCGGCTCGGCGAGGCTCTCGTGGAGCCTTCCCGACTCTGCGCCGAGCTCCAGCATGTCGCCGAGGACCGCGATCCTCCGCCCGCCTTCCGCCCGACCGAGCACGGCGATCGCGGCGCGCATCGAAGCGGGGCTCGCGTTGTAGCTCTCGTCGATGAGCGTGAAGGTGCCGCCCTTGATCGGAAGGACGTGGCGCCGCCCGCGCCCGGCAAGGCCCGAGAGCTGCGCGAGCGCGCGCGCCGCCGCCTCGGGATCGCCGCCGGCGGCCTCGACCGCGGCGAGGACGGCGAGGGAGTTCAGGACCCAGTGCTTGCCCGGCAGCGCGACGCGGTAGCGCAGCTCGCGCCCGTGGAGGGAGGCCGCGACCTCGCTCGACTCCGGGCCGAGCTCGCAGGCGAGGAGCCGCACCGCCGCCGCCGCGTGCTCGCCGAAGGGAACGATGCGCGCGACGCCGCGCGCCCTCGCCGCGTCGGCGAGGCGGTCGAAGAAGCGGTTGTCGCGGTTGAGCACGGCGGCGCCGCCCGGCTCGACGCCCTCGAAGATCTCGGCCTTGGCGTCGGCGATCGCCTCGAGCGACTCGAAATGCCCCAGATGCGTCGCTTCGACCGTGGTGACGACGGCGACATGCGGGCGGACCTGCCGCGCCAGCGGCCCGAGCTCGCCCGGATGGTTCATGCCGAGCTCGAAGACGGCGTAGCGCGTCTCGCGCGGCATCCGCGCGAGGCTCAGAGGCACGCCCCACTGGTTGTTGTAGCTCGCCGCCGACGCGTGGGCGCCGAGCGCGGCGCGGAGCGCCTCCTTGGTCCCGGTCTTGCCGACGCTGCCGGTGACGCCGATGACCTTCGCCGCGACCGCGCTGCGGCGCGCCGCGCCGAGACGCTCCAGCGCCCTCATCGTGTCGGCGACGACGAGAAGGGGGCCGCCCTTCGTCTCGTGATCGACGAGCGCGGCCGCCGCGCCCTTGGCGAAGGCGTCGCCGATATAGGCGTGGCCGTCCTGGTTCGGCCCCTTCAATGCGACGAAGAGCTCGCCGGGCTGAACCGTGCGGCTGTCGATCGAGACGCCGCTCGCCTCGAAAGGCCGCGTCGCGCGGCCGCCCGTCGCGGCCGCTGCCTCGCCCGAGGTCCAGAGCGCGCTCATTTCGCCTCCAGCGCGGCGCGCGCGACGGCGGCGTCGTCGAAGGGGTGGACGACGCCTTTCACGATCTGTCCGCGCTCGTGCCCCTTGCCGGCGATGACGAGAACGTCGCCGGGGGCGAGCTCGCGGATCGCGGTGCCGATCGCCTCCGCGCGGTCGCCGATCTCGCGCGCGCCGGGGCAGGCGGCGAGGATCGCCGCGCGGATCGCCGCCGGATCCTCGCTGCGCGGGTTGTCGTCGGTGACGATCGCGGCGTCGGCAAGGCGCGCGACGACCGCGCCCATGAGCGGACGCTTGCCGGGGTCGCGGTCGCCGCCGGCGCCGAACACGCAGACGAGCCGCTTCTCGGCGTGCGGCCGCAGCGCCTTCAGCACCGTCTCGAGCGCGTCGGGCGTATGGGCGTAGTCGACATAGACCTGCGGGCCGACGCGCTCGAGCCGCCCCGGCACGCCGCCGAGCCGCGGGAGCGTCTCGACGGCCGCGAGCGCATCCTCGCCGGAGCCGATCGCGATGCCGAGCGCGGCGAGAACGTTCATCGTCTGGAAAGTGCCGGCGAGCGGCAGCCGCACCGAATGACGGCGCCCGAAGATCTCGAGCACGAGATCCTGTCCTTCCGGCGTCGGCCGGCGCTCGACGAGCCGCAAATCGGCCGTTCCGCTCTCGCCGAAGGCGAGGATGCGGTGGCCGCGGCGGCGGCAGAGCGCGGCGAGCTCGCCCGTCTCCGGCACGTCGGCGTTGAGCACCGCCGTGCCGCCCGGCCGCATCACGACGTCGAAGAGCCGCGCCTTCGCCGCGAGATAGGCGTCCATCGTCAGGTGGTAGTCGAGATGGTCGCGCGTGAGGTTGGTGAAGGCGGCGATGCCGACCTCGACCCCGTCGAGCCGGAACTGGTCGAGGCCGTGGCTCGATGCCTCGAGGCACACGTGGCTGACGCCGGAATCGGCGAGGCTCTTCAGCTCCTGGTGGAGCGTCACCGGGTCCGGCGTCGTGAGCGCGCCCGGCTTCTCGAAATCGGGCCCGACGACGCCGAGCGTGCCGAGGCTCGCGGCGCGGCGGCCGAGCAGGCTCCAGATCTGGCGGGCGAAGGAGGCGGTCGAGGTCTTCCCGTTCGTGCCCGTGACCGCGGCGACGGTCTCGGGCTGCGGCGCATGGAGCTTCGCCGCCATGAGGGCGAGGCGCCGGCGCGGGTTCGCGTCCGCGACGACGTGGACGGGGGGCGTGCGCCTCGTCAGCGCCTCCAGCCCTTCGGCGCTGTCGGTCAGCACCGCGACCGCGCCCGCCGCCACCGCCTGCGGGATGAAGCTCCGCCCGTCGGCCTTGGTGCCGGGGAGGGCGGCGAAAAGGTAGCCAGGGCGCACTGCTCGGCTGTCCGCGGTCAATCCGGTGACCTCGGGCCCGCCGGCGACCGGCTCGGGCGCGATCGTCAACGTGCTGCGGTCCATGAGGAGCTCAGTTAGACGCAACCTTTTTGACCTGTAGCCCGGGCATATCTATGGCGACGGCGCGGCGGATCTCGGGCGCGGCCTCGTCGACGGGCGAGATGCCGAGGAGCGGCGCGATCCGCGTCACGATGCGGCCGACCGCAGGCGCGGCGACCCAGCCGGCGGTGGCATAGCCGAAGGTCTTCTTCGTGCCGCGCGGCTCGTCGACCATGACGAGGACGACGTAGCGCGGCTCGTTCATCGGGAAGGCGCCGACGAAGGAGGAGATGAGCGACTTGCGCGCGTAGCCCCTGCCGGAGGCCTTCTCCGCCGTGCCGGTCTTGCCGCCGACGAGATAGCCCGGCGCGTTGGCGTAGCTGCCGGTGCCTTTCTCGACGACGAGGCGCAGGAGGCGCCGCATCGCGTCCGAGGTGCGCGGCGAGATCACCTGCTGGCCGCTCGGCAGGTAGTCGTCGGGACGCTTCAGCAGCGTCGGCTGGCGGAGGATCCCGCCGTTCACCATCGCCGCCGTCCCGTCGACGAGATGCATCGGCGTCACCGACATGCCGTAGCCGAAGGAGATCGTCATCGTATTGACCTCGCGCCACGGCGAGGGGACGAGCGGCGCCGCCTTCTCCGGTATCTCGATCGTCGGCGCGCCGAGGAACCCGATCCTGCGGAAGAACTCCCTCTGCCGCTCGGTCCCGGCTTCGAGCGCCATCTTCACCGAGCCGATGTTGGAGGAGTGCATGAAGATCTCGGGCACCGTCAGCCAGCGCCGCTTGGGGTGGTAATCGTCGATCGTGAAGCGCCCGACGCGGATCGGCTTCGTGGCGTCGTAGCTCGAGGTGAGCCGGCTCGCGCCGGAGTCGAGCGCCATCGCCGTGTTGAAGAGCTTGAAGGTGGAGCCCATCTCGTAAACGCCGAGCGTCGCCCGGTTGAAGATGCGCTCCGGCGTCGCCGTGCCGGGCCGGTTCGGGTCGAAGTCGGGCAGCGAGACGAGCCCGGCGATCTCGCCGTTGCGCACGTCCATGACGATCGCGGTGCCGCCGATCGCGCTGAACTCGTCGATCGAGCGCCGGAGCTCCTCTCTCAGGACGTGCTGGACGCGCAGGTCGATCGAGAGCTGGAGCGGCTCCTTGCTCTGCGACAGGACCTCGTCGAAGCTGCGCTCGATGCCGGCGAGCCCCTTGTTGTCGATGCCGGTATAGCCGACGACGTGCGCCGTGAGCGGCCCGTGCGGGTAGACGCGGCGCTCCTCGCGCTGGAAGTCGAGCCCCGGGATGCCGAGCTCCAGCACGGTCTGCTGCTCGCGCGGCGTCATGTGGCGCTTCACCCAGACGAAGCTCTTGTCCGAGGCGAGCTTCGCGTAGAGCTCGCCCTCGAGCAGGTCGGGGAAGGCGGCGGCGAGGCGGCGCGCCGCCCCGGCCGGGTCGGCGATCTGCTTGGGGTTGGCGTAGAGCGACGGGGTGACGAGCGTCGTCGCGAGGATCGTGCCGTTGCGGTCGACGATGTCGGCCCGGCTGACCTCGGCCGCCCGCGGCGCGAGGCGCGCCTGGGCGAGGCGGCTCTCCTCCGGCCGGAAGAGCGTCACGTCGACGAGGCGGAGCGCGATCACGCCGAAGACGGCGGCGAAGAGGGCGCCGATCACGAAGAGCCGCGAGCGCCCCGCCTCGAGCGTTCTCTGCGTCTTCTCGTCGACCGGCAGCGGCGCGCAGGGCGCCGGCCTGAAGTGGCGCGGCCGGCAGGGATTCTTGATCGGCGTCATCGCGCGCCTTTCTGCGGCGCGGCCGCGGCCTGCGGGGCGGAGCCGAGGCTCGCGAGCGCGGCGGCTCCGGCACGGGGCGGCGGAGAAGGCGACGGCGTCGCCCCGGGGGGCGCCTCGCCTCCCTTCCACAGGAGGAGCTCGAGCCGGCCGAGCTCGGCGTACTGCACCGTCGCGATCGGCTGGAGCGCGGGCAGGTGGCGCTTGGCGAGGTCGGCGAGCCGCGTCGGCTGGTTGAGGTAGCTCCACTCCGCCTTGAGGACATGGATCGCCTCGTGGTCGCGCGCGATCTCCTTGCGCACCGCGAGGAGCTCCTCCTCGAGCCCGGCGACGGCGGTCTTCACCGAGAAGACGGCGGCGCCGGTGAGGAGGATGACGCCGAGCCAGATGACCGAGGTCGGGCGCATCAGGCCGCCTCCGCCCATGCGGGCGCCGCCGTGCGCTCGGCCGCGCGCAGCCGCGCCGAGCGGGCGCGCGGGTTGCGCTTCACCTCCTCGGCCGAGGGCACGACCGGCTTCTTGGTAAGGAGCCGGAAGGTCGGCGCCGGCGTCGGCGCGGCCGGGGCATGGCGCGAGGCGCGGGGCGCGCCGCCGCTGCGCTGCTTGAGGAAATCCTTCACCCGCCGGTCCTCGAGCGAGTGGAACGAGACCACGGCGAGACGGCCGCCGGGCGCCAGCACCGCCTCGGCGGCGGCGAGGCCCCGGTCGAGCTCGCCGAGCTCGTCGTTGACCCAGATCCGGAGCGCCTGGAAGGTGCGGGTCGCGGGGTCGATGCCGGAAGCGTCACGCCGCGGGATCGCGTCGCGGACGATGGCGGCGAGCTCGCCGGTGCGGTGGATCGGGCGGCGCGCGACGATCGCGCGAGCGATCCGCCGCGCGAAGCGCTCCTCGCCGTACTCGCGGATGATCTCGGCGAGCTTCTCCTCCGGTTCCGTGTTGACGAGATCGGCCGCGCTCTTCCCATCCCGTCCCATGCGCATGTCGAGCGGCCCGTCCGTCCGGAAGGAGAAGCCGCGCTCCGGGTCCTCGAGCTGCGGCGAGGAGACGCCGAGATCGAGCGCGACGCCGTCGACCTTCTCGCCGCCGAGGAAGCGGGCCATGTCGCCGAATTTTCCCTCCACGACGCGCAGCCTTCCCTCGTACCGCGCGGCAAGCGCCGCGCCCCGGGCCACCGCCTCGGGGTCGCGGTCGATGCCGACGACCCGGCACTGCGCCGCTTCGAGCAGCGCCTTGCTGTAGCCGCCGGCGCCGAACGTCCCGTCGACATAGGTCGCGCCGTCGTGGGGGGCGAGGGCGGCGACGACCTCGTCGAGGAGGACCGGGACGTGGCTCATCGGGGCGCCTCCACGCCAGGGCGGCGGCCGGGGAGGGTGAGGCCGCGGGTTCGCGCGCGCTCGCGCATCTGGGCGGCGTGCGCCGCCCAGCGCGTCGGCTCCCAGACCTGAAAGGTGCGGCCGTTGCCGACGAAGATCGCCCGGTCGGCGATCCCGGCATGCGCCATTAGCGGCTCCGGGAGCGAGATGCGGCCTTCCGGGTCGAAGGCGAGCTGGTGGGAGTCCGCGAAGATGAGGGCGAGGCTTTCCGCCTCTTCGGAGAAGGGCTCGAGCTCTTCGTGGCGGGCGCTCATCTCGGCGATCCAGCCGTGGTCGCTGCCTTCGAGGGCCGGGTACTTGAACGAGGGGAACATGAAAACGCCGGCGAACCCGTTCTGGGCGAGCGCAGGGCGCCACGCCGCGGGGACCGAAACGCGGCCCTTGCGGTCGACCTTGTTGTCGTATGTCGACAGAAACAGCGCCACGACACCCCGCCCCTGGGAGCGTATGGGATAGCATGGGCAATCTTGGGTGGTCAAGGGAAATCCCAGGAAAATCCTGGGGTTTACCAGGATTCGGGAATGGCATTTCTTGGATCCGCCGGCCGAATCCAGAAGAAGTACCAGTTCTTTTTTTGTTCACACAATTAGCGGTATGCCTTCGGCTACGCGCATCCGGCTCGAAGCGACGGGCCCTGTTAAGGTTTTTTTTACAATGACAGCCGCGGGGGCGGCGGGTCTTAGGCCAAGCCTCTGATAAGAAAAGGGGGCGAGAAACTGGCCCGGGACTTGCTTTCCGCGCGCGTAGAAGAAGCGGCGGGAGAACCGGGATGCGCCACGTAGCTGCGGTTGTCTTGTGTTTGGCCTTCTTTGCGGGAAGCGCGGCTGCGTCGCCGCTCGGCTATGACGAGACGGTGGACGGCGACCTCAATGGTCAGCTCCTGCAGTTCGACATCGGCGTCAACACCATCGCTGGAATCATCTCGTATCATCGTACGGCTCCCACCGATTTCGACCCCTTCAGGTTCGTGATCCCGGACGGCGCCGAGCTCACGGCCTGGACGGTCAAGACCGAGCCGGTCGCGGGCGAGGGCTTTGACCCGGGGCGTCAATTGATTCTCGGCGTATTCAACGGTCCTTTCCTCGGCCTCGACGCGTTTCCGCTCGATTTTAGCGAAGTAACGCTAGATCTCTTCTTGCACGTTCTGCCGCTCGGACCCGGTACCTATGTGGTGGGCGACCTCACTACTGGTGGTGCTATCGGCGGACCCGGAGACGACCAGGACAACCACGTTTGGAATTACACGTTCTCCTTTACCGTTTCGGCCGTCGCGGTGCCCGAGCCGGCGAGCATCGCCCTGCTCGGCGCGGGCCTGGCCGGTCTTGCGTTCGTCCGGCGCCGCTCCGGCTGGCGGAATTCGGAACTAGCATCGGCGCCGGAGCCGCGCCGGCCGAGGCGTCCCCGAGGCACCCCTGCGGTGCTGCGCGATGCTGCCTTCCGGACCCCCGGCAGTCGCCCGGTTTCGCGCCGGCTTGTTTTCGTGCGTGGGAAGCGGATAAGAGCGCCAGTCGGCCTGTAAGCCGGGTTCTGTCCCTGCCGGAGCAGGGGATGGCCATTCATCTGGGACGTCCATCGCTGGACGCCTCGCGCGACCGACCCGGGCGGCGGCGCGGAAACGCGCCCGGTCCCGAAGGACCCGCCGCCCCTACTTGGTCTTGCTCCCGGTGGGGTTTGCCGTGCCGCTCCCGTTGCCGGGCGCGCGGTGCGCTCTTACCGCACCCTTTCACCCTTGCCGGCGCCCGAAGGCGCCTCGGCGGTTTGCTTTCTGTGGCACTTTCCCTGGGGTCGCCCCCGCCGGGCGTTACCCGGCACCGTGTTTCCGTGGAGCCCGGACTTTCCTCCCCCGGCCTTGCGGCCGAAGGCGGCCATCCGGCCGACTGGCGCTGAGAATATGGTCCCGGCGCGGCCGAAGCTCAACGCGCGCGGCCGGTCTCTTCCGGCGCGAGCAGCACCTCGCGCAGCACCACCGCGTCGTTGTGCGCCTCGTCCCGCGCGGCGAAGAGGAGCGTGAGCCGCCGCTCCCGCGCGAGCGCGCGCAGGGCCTCGAGCGCTTCCCCCTTGTCGCGCAGTTCCGCGACGTAGCGGCGGCGGAACTCGGGCCAGCGCGCGACGTCGTGGCCGAACCAGCGCCGCAGCGCGTCGCTCGGCGCGAGCTCGCGGTGCCACGCATCGAGCGCCGCCGCCTCCTTCTTGAGCCCGCGGGGCCAGAGCCGGTCGACGAGCACGCGGAACCCGTCGCTTTCCTCGGGCTTCTCGTAGACCCGCTTTATCGCGATGTCGGGCTTGCGCCTCATCCTGCGCGCTCCGTGCTGCGCGACGCGCCGCAGCCTCAGGCGGGCGTCGTCCGCTCCGTCTTCTTCGCCTCTTCCTCCTTCATTGTCGCGATGCAGAGCGCCGCATGGGCAAAAGCGCCGCCCGCGCGCATCTCCGCCGCCACCCAGATCGCTTCCATCAGTTCCTGCTGCGTCGCGCCATGCCGCAAGGCCGCTTTGGTATGCCCCTTGATGCAGTAGGGGCATTGCGTGACGTGCGCCACCGCGACGGCGATGAGCTGCTTCGTCTTCGACGGCAGGGCGCCGTCGGCGAAGACGCGCCGGCTGAACTCGTCGAAGGCGGCGTGAATGTCCGGGGCGAGCGCGCGGCGTTCGCGCGCCGTTTCGGGGGATGACGGCGGATACATGTTCTCGCTCATTTCGCTTCTTCCCAACGTGCCGCTCTCTCCGGCTTTCTCGGCGTGCCGGTATGCGTGACCGGGGTCCATCCTGGCGGGTCGCTCGCAGGAAAGCTGTCGCGCGATTGGCGCTCGACCGGGTCGAGACGCCTTTCGTCCTCGGATAGAGAAGGCGGCCTTCGCATCGTTCGCTCCTTCTATAGAGGGCCGTCGGGCTTCGGAGAGCAATTGGGGCGTGTTCCCGCTTCGAAAAGGGGGCTGCGAGAAAAGGGCGCGTCGGTCCCCTCCGCGAGTCGCGGCGCCCCGGCTTCCGAGGCCGGGTGCGGCAAAGGGTTGCATGGCAGGGCGATGGCGGGCAAATGAGCATCGACCGACGAAAGCGAGGCCGTCATGTACAGAGACGCGTACGTTGAAGCGGTTCCCGCCTCGCAAGTCGAGGCGGCGGTGACGCTCGCGCTTCGGCTTTACGGCAATCAGCCGGGATGGGGGCTGAAGCGCTGCGCCGTCCTCGCGGTCCAGCACACATTCTGCCCCTGCGTCACCGGCCTGCCCCGCAACGAGGAGCCGGGGCTCGGCGTCATCGTCGATGCGCTCTCAGAGGAGGTGCTGCGTCGCGCGGAGGCGGTCTGCGCCGAACCAGTCGAGCGCGTGCAGCGATGATACGCCGCAGCATCTTTCCTCCGCCCGGCAGGCATGCTCGTTTTCTCGAAGGGAGCTGATCCAAATGGCCGAGTTCACCCTCCCCGCCAACTCCAAGATCGGAATCGGCAAGACCTGGCCGGCACCGGCGGGCGCCTCGCGCGTCAGGAACTTCAAGATCTACCGCTGGAGCCCGGACGACGATCAGAACCCGCGCCTCGACACGTACGAGGTCGATCTCGCGACCTGCGGGCCGATGGTTCTCGACGCGCTCATCAAGATCAAGAACGAGGTCGACACGACGCTGACCTTCCGCCGCTCCTGCCGCGAGGGGATCTGCGGCTCGTGCGCGATGAACATCGACGGCACGAACACGCTCGCGTGCCTGAAGCCGATCGACGAGATCGTGGGCGACGTGCGCATCTATCCTTTGCCGCACATGCCAGTGGTGAAGGACCTCGTGCCGGACCTCACGCACGTCTATGCCCAGTACCGGGCGATCGAGCCCTGGCTCAAGACGAAGACGCCGCCGCCGCCCGACCGCGAGCGGCTGCAGTCGGTCGAGGAGCGCGAGCAGCTCGACGGGCTCTGGGAGTGCATCCTCTGCTTCTGCTGCACCGGCTCCTGTCCGAGCTGGTGGTGGAACGGCGAGCGCTACGTGGGGCCGGCGGTGCTGCTCCAGGCCTATCGCTGGATTTCCGACAGCCGCGACGAGGCGACGGAAGAGCGCCTCGATTTCCTCGAGGACCCGTTCCGGCTCTACCGCTGCCACACGATCATGAACTGCACCCGCACCTGCCCGAAGGGCCTCAATCCGGGCAAGGCGATCGCGATGATCAAGCGCCGGCTGGTCGAGCGCCGGACCTGACCCTCGGCGATCATGTCCGAAATCGTTGCGTTCAGGTCCTGATCGGGTCTAAGCTCGGCCCCGCGCTCTTTGAGATCGTGAAAAAGACGTATGTCGCGCCCGGCCGGGTGCCGCCCGGCGACGCGCCCGATGCTGCGCGCACCGCCTGTTCTCGCCTGTAAATTTCGCTTCCCGAGGCGGCATGCTGCACTGCAGCAGCCTGTTTTTCGCCTGTTATTTCAGGCGATCCCGTCGGAGCGCGCCACGATGGCGGCCACCGCCGCGATGAGCCGGCTCGTCTCCTCGTCGAGCGCGCCGTCGATGCGGGAGGGGCGGAAGCGGCGCTGGAACGCGGCGAGGGCGGCGGCGAGATCGGAGGTCTCGTAACCGATCCGGGCAAGGTCCTGCTCCGGCGCGGCGCTGGGCTCGGGGGCGGCTTCGGGCCAGAGGCCGATCCCGGCGCGGGCGAGGCGGGCCCAGTCGAAGAGCTCGCCCGGGTCCTGCTTGCGCCTCGGCGCCACGTCCGAATGGCCGACGACGTTCCACGCCGGGATCGGGTGGCGCGCCAGGATCTCGCCCGCGAGCGCCTCCACGGCGCGCATCTGCGCCTCGGGGAAGGGCCGGTAGCCGAATTCGTGGCCGGGATTGACGATCTCGATCCCGATCGAGGCCGAGTTGACGTCGGTTTCCCCCCGCCAGAACGAGATCCCCGCGTGCCAGGCGCGGCGTTCCTCCGGCACCAGCGACCAGACCGTGCCGTCCTCGTCGACGAGGTAGTGCGCCGAGACCTCCGCCGCAGGGTCGCAGAGCCGCTCGAGCGCTTCGGCGGCGCTCGGCATTCCCGTGTAGTGGAGCACGAGCATCGAGATCGGCCGCCGCCGCTCGTTCCAGTTGGGCGAAAGCCGGGCGCGATGTCGCATGGTTGCGGATGGTCGCGATCGGCGCCGCGCCGTCAAGCCTTTCGCGGCCGGAAGACCGTGATGGCCACCCCCGCCATGGTCGCGACGCCGCCCGCGGCGACGCGCAGCGTCAGCTCCTCGCCGAGAAGCAGCACCGCGCCCGCGACCGCGATCACGGGAGCGAGCAGCGTGAACGGCATCATCTGGCTGACGGGGTAGATCCGCAGGAGGCGGTACCACAGCGCGTAGCTGAGGATCGCGACCGCGACCGACTGATAGAGGACCGAGCCCCATCCGAGCCAGCCCGCCTCGGCCATGACGCGCCCGTGCTCGCCCTCGAGGAGAAGCGAAAGCGCGACGAGCTGCGGCGTCGCGAAGAACGCGATCCACCCGGTAAGGACGAGGGGATCGGCGCCGGCGACGAATTTCAGCTGGATGTTGGCGACGGCCCAGACGAACGCGGCGCCGAGGATCATCGCCACCGCCGCCGGGTCGCTCGCGCGCGGCGCCCCCGCGATGAGGACGATCCCGACGAACGCCACGAGAAGGCCGAGCGCAAGGCGGAGCGCGAGGCGCTCGCGGAAGACGAGCGCCGCGAGCACGGCCGCTGTCGGCACCTGCACGGGCGTGAGCAGCGCCGCGAGCGAGGCGTCGGCACGCGCGAGACCGGCGAACATCAGGCTGAAATGCACGCTGCCGAGCGTCAGCGAGAGCGCGAGGACGTGCGGCAGCAACCGCGGCGGAAGACGGTTCCAGGGGCACAGCAGCAGCGCGACGATGCCGAACCGCAGCGCCATCATGAGGAGCGGCGGGAACTCGGCGAGGCCCCACTTCGCGGCGATGAAGTTGAGGCCCCAGATCGCCATCACCGAGAGCGTGCGCAGAAGGTCGAGCGGGCGCAATGAAGCGGCTACTTACAAGATTACGCTGTCTTCCTCCACCACCCGCCGGCGTCATTGCTTGCCGCCGCGATGCCGCCCGTGATAGGGCTCGCTGCACGAGGGAGGAACGGGAGCAAGAGTGTCGAGCGGGGCTGCGGCCGAGGTTCTGGCCGACGAGAGATTGGCGGCGGAAACCGCGCCGCTCCTGGAAGTCGAGGATCTGCACGTCCACTTCGAGACGGCCAACGGCGTGGTCCGGGCCGTCGAAGGCGTCAGCTACGCCGTGCGCCCGGGCGAGATCGTCGCGCTCGTCGGCGAGTCCGGGTGCGGAAAGTCGGTGTCCTCGCTTGCGATCATGCGCCTTCTCGCGAAGCCGGCGGGCCGGGTCGTGCGCGGCAGGATCCGCTTCGAGGGCCGCAACCTCCTGGAGCTGTCGGACGAAGAGATGCGCGCGGTGCGCGGGCGCGACATCTCGATGATCTTCCAGGAGCCGATGACCTCGCTGAACCCGGTCCTGACGATCGGGCTTCAGCTCATGGAGCCCCTCAAGATCCATCTCGGCATGGACGAGGAGAGGGCCCGGGCGCGCGCCGCCGAGCTCCTCGAGATGGTCGGCATCACCGACGCGGGCCGCCGTCTCGACCAGTACCCGCACCAGCTCTCGGGCGGGATGCGCCAGCGGGTGATGATCGCGATCGGCCTTGCCTGCAACCCCAAGCTGATCATCGCCGACGAGCCGACGACGGCGCTCGACGTCACCATCCAGGCGCAGATCCTCGAGCTGATGAAGGATTTGTCGCGCCGCCTCGACATCGCCCTCGTCATCATCACGCACAATCTCGGCATCGTCGCGCGCTACGCCGACCGCGTGAACGTCATGTACGCGGCGCGCATCGTCGAGAGCGGCACCGCGGAGGAGATCTTCGGCCGCCCGCGGCATCCCTACACGATCGGCCTTCTGCGCTCCGTGCCGCGCCTCGACCGCCCGAAGGGCGCCAAGCTCGAGACGATCGAGGGGCTGCCGCCCAACCTGCTCGATCCGCCGACCGGCTGCCGCTTCGCCGCGCGCTGCCGGCTGCGGACCGGCGTGTGCGACGCCGATCCGGCGCTCCGCGAAGTCGAGCCCGCGCACTGGTCGGCCTGCCACCGCGCCGAGGAGATCGCCGCCGGCCTCGCCGAGCCTGCCCGCGTGCCGGCGACGGTCGCTCGGCAGGAGGCGCGCGCCGAGCCGCCGCCGGTCCTCGAGGTGCGCAATCTCCGCAAGCATTTCGAGGTGCGGGGGAAGGGGCTCGCCGGCGGCAAGGCGACGGTGAAGGCGGTCGAGGACGTTTCCTTCGACGTGCCCGCGGGGCAGACGCTCGGCCTCGTCGGCGAGTCCGGGTGCGGCAAGACCACGGTCGGGCGCACCGTCCTCAAGCTCGAGGAGGCGACGGGCGGCGAGGTGCGCTTCAACGGCACCGACATCGTCAACGCCTCCCGCGCCGAGATGAAGCGGCTGCGCACGCAGATCCAGGTCATCTTCCAGGACCCGTTCTCCTCGCTCAACCCGCGCATGACCGTGGGTCAGATCATCGCCGAGCCGCTCAACGTCTATAAGCTCGTGCCGAACCGGAAGGCGGCGAAGGAGCGCGTCGCCGAGCTCCTGACGCAGGTCGGCCTCTATCCCTACATGGCCGAGCGTTATCCGCATCAGCTCTCGGGCGGGCAGCGCCAGCGCGTCGGCATCGCGCGGGCGCTCGCGATGGACCCGAAGTTCATCGTCTGCGACGAGCCGGTCTCGGCGCTCGACGTCTCGATCCAGGGCCAGATCATCAACCTTCTCGAGGAGCTCCAGGAGCGGCTCGGCCTCGCCTTTCTCTTCATCGCGCACGACCTCGCGGTGGTGCGCCACATCTCGCACCGGGTCGCCGTGATGTATCTCGGCCGCATCATGGAGATCGCCGAGCGCGACGAGCTCTACCGCGACCCGCAGCACCCTTACACGAAGGCGCTGCTCGACGCCGCGCCGGTGCCGGACCCGGAAATCGAGCGCAAGCGCGCGCCGCGGGCGTTGCACGGCGAGCTGCCCTCGCCGCTCGCTCCTCCGGCAGGCTGCGTCTTCCATACCCGCTGCCCGCTGGCGTCGGAGGAATGCAAGGAGGTCGTGCCGGACCTGCGCGAGATCTCGTCCGGCCACAAGGCCGCCTGCATAAAGATTTGAATGTCCAAGAACCCAAGGGAGGAGGATCGCTCGTGAGATCTTTGATGCTTTTCGGCTCGGTCGCCGTGATCGCGCTCGCCGCACCGGCCCTCGCGCAGACGCCGAAGAAGGGCGGCACGCTCGAGTTCGCCATCTCCGGCGAGCCGCCCAATTACGACTGCCACGCCAACTCGAGCTTCGCCGCGATCCACTGGCTCGCGCCGCACTACTCGACGCTCCTGAAGTTCGACACCGCCAACTATCCGAAGGTGATCCCGGACGCGGCGGCGAGCTACGAGGTGTCGCAGGATCAGCTGACCTACACCTTCAAGCTGAAGCAGAACATCAAGTTCCACGACGGCACGCCCTTGACGTCGGAGGATGTCAAGGCGACCTACGACCGCCTGCGCAACCCGCCCGAGGGGGTCGTCTCGCTGCGCCAGGCCTCCTTCGAGGACATCACCTCGATCGAGACCCCGGACAAGCACACGGTGGTCTTCAAGCTCGGCAAGCCCGACGCGGCGATGCTGCAGAACTTCGCCAGCCCCTGGAACTGCCTTTATTCGGCGGCGAAGCTGAAGGAGGACCCGAACTTCCCGCGCCAGAACATCCTCGGCACCGGGCCGTTCCGGTTCGTCGAGCAGGTCAAGGGCTCGCACTGGATCGGCAAGCGCTACGAGGAGTATCACGAGCCGGGCAAGCCCTATCTCGACGGGTTCCGGGCCGTGCTCCTCTCGGGCGCGCCGATGGTGAACTCGCTGCAGGGCGGGCAGATCGCGGCCGAGTTCCGCGGCTTCACGCCGCAGCAGCGCGATCAGCTGAAGCAGGCGCTCGGCGACAAGATCGCGGTTCAGGAGTCGGGCTGGGTGTGCAAGCTCGACATCCTCTTCAACACGGCCAAGAAGCCGTTCGACGACGCGCGCGTCCGCCGTGCGCTCAACATGTCGATCGACCGCTGGAACGGCGCGAAGAACCTGCAGCGCATCGCCTTCGTGCGCGAGGTCGGCGGCGTCATGCGCCCCGGCTACGAGTACGCGGCGAAGGAGGAAGAGCTCGTCAAGTATCCCGGCTTCTCCAAGGACGCGAAGGCGGCGCGCGAGGAGGCGAAGAAGCTCCTGAAGGAGGCGGGCGCGGAGAACCTCAAGTTCGTGCTGACCAACCGCAGCGTCGCCATGCCCTACACGCCGACGGCGCTCTTCGTCATCGACCAGTGGCGGCAGATCGGCGTCCAGGCCGAGCACCAGCAGCTCGAGACGGCGCCCTATCAGGCGAGCCTCAAGAACGGCAACTACGACGCCGCGATCAACTTCGCCTGCGACTTCATGGACGAGCCGAACCTCCAGCTCATCAACTATCTCTCCAAGGACCGGTCCTCGCTGAACTACGGCAACTACGTCGACCGCACGCTCGACGAGCTCTACGAGAAGCAGAAGCGGGCGACGGACAAGGCCGAGCGCTACCGGCTCATCCGCCAGTTCGAGGAGCGCCTCTTCCAGGAGAGCTACACGGCGCCGGTGATCTGGTGGCACCGCATCGTGCTGCACGATGCGCGGCTCAAGGGCTGGCACATCACGCCCAGCCACTATGTCGGCCAGGACCTGGCGGATGTCTGGCTTGATCAGTAACCGACGACTGCAGAAGGGAGGCGGCTCCGCCGCCTCCCCCCGGGGCTAGGGGAATGCTCCGCTACGTTGCGAACCGGCTGGCGCTGATGATCCCGACCTTGCTCGGGGTCGCGGTGCTGACCTTCTTCATGCTCCGGGTCGTGCCGGGCGACATCGTCGAGGTGAAGCTGCGCGGCGACGGCGGCAACGTCACCCAGGAGGCGATCGACACGGAGCGGCGTCGTCTCGGCCTCGACCGGCCGCTCATCGTCCAGTTCGGCGACTGGATGGCGGGCCTCGCGACGCTCGATCTCGGCGAGTCGATGTGGACGGGGCGGCCAGTCTCGGAGGAGATCGGCCTGCGCTTCGAGCTCTCGATCCAGGTCGCGGTGATGGCGACGATCATCGCCGTCATCATCGCGATCCCGCTCGGGACCGTATCGGCCCTCTATCAGGGATCGTTGATCGACTACGTCGTCCGCGTGGTGACGATCGCCGGGCTCGCCGTGCCGTCGTTCTGGCTCGGCATGCTGCTCATCCTCTTCCTCCTCTACTTCTTCAACTGGCTGCCGCCGATCACGTACACGCCGTTCTACGTCGACCCCGTCGCCAACGTGACGCAGCTCATCTGGCCGGCGCTCGCGGTGGGCTACCGGTACTCGGCGGTCGTGGCGCGCATGGTGCGCTCCTCCGTCATCGAGGTGCTGAAGGAGGACTACATTCGCACCGCCCGCGCCAAGGGCGTCTTCGAGCGCCTCGTCGTTTCGCGGCATGCGATGCGCAACGCCCTCCTGCCGGCGATCACGGTCATCGGCCTCGAGTTCGCCTTCCTCATCGGCGGCCTTGTCGTGACCGAGCAGGTCTTCAACCTCAACGGCATCGGCCGGCTCTTCGTGCAGGCGGTGAGCCGCAACGACTTCATCCTCATCCAGGGACTGGTGATGCTGATCGCGGTGATCTTCGTCCTGGTCAATCTCGTCGTCGACGTCCTCTACGCGACGCTCGACCCGCGCATCCGGTACCGCTGATGGCCGTCGCCGACGCTCCTGTCGCGGTCCGGGCCCGCCGCGGCCGGCACCCGGCCCTCGAGTTCGTCGTCACCCAGCCGCTCGGCACCGCCGGCCTCGTGGTGATCCTCGTGATGGCCTTCGCCGGCATATTCGCCGAGTACGTCGCGCCCTACGACCCGGTCGCGATCGATTTCGGCGCGATGCTCGCGCCGCCTTCGCCCGAGCACCTGATGGGCACCGACTCTTTCGGGCGCGACATCTTCACGCGGATCATCTACGGCGCGCGGACCGCGCTCGCGATCGGGTTCCTCTCCTCGTTCGCAGGGTGCACGATCGGCGCCGCCGTCGGCGTCGCCTCGGCGTATTTCGGCGGCAAGATCGACCTCGTCGTGCAGCGCTTCGTCGACGTCCTCCTCGCCTTCCCGATCATCGTCCTCGCCCTCGTCGTGGTCGCGATGCTCGGGCGCAACCTCGTACTCGGCGTCGACGTCAACCTCATCGTCGCGATCGCGATCCCGATCATGCCGAAGGTCGCGCGCATCATCCGCTCCGCCGCGCTCGCGGTCCGCGAGATGCCCTATGTCGATGCGGCGCGCGCCGCCGGCTACAGCCACGCCCGGATCATCTTCCGTCACATGGCGCCGAACATCGTGGCGCCCTACCTCATCATGCTGACGGCCTACATCGCGCAGGCGATCCTCCTCGAGGCCTCTCTCTCCTTCCTCGGCCTCGGCGTCGCCGAACCGATGCCGGCCTGGGGCCTCATGCTCGCGGGCAACGCCTCCGACTTCTACCGCGAGGCGCCTTGGATGATCCTCTTCCCGGGGCTCGCGATCAGCCTCGCCGTCTTCGCCTTCAACCTTTTCGGCGATTCCCTGCGCGACTGGCTCGATCCCAAGTTCAAGACCTGAACGGGGCGGAGGCCGGCGCGAGCGAGCCGAGAGAGCCGCTCAGCGCCGCGCGGCGAAGAACGTCTTGAGGAGCGCCGCGGCCTCGCTCTCGCCGAGGCCGCCGTAGACCTCGGGGCGATGGTTCGTCGTCGGCTGCTCGAAGATGCGCGGCCCGTGCTCGACGCCGCCGCCTTTCGGGTCGGGCGCGCCGAAATAGACCCGCCGGATGCGGAAGAGGGCGATCGCCGCGGCGCACATGGCGCAGGGCTCGAGCGTGACGTAGAGGTCGCAGTCCGGCAGCCGCGGCTCGCCGCGCCGCGCCGCGGCGGCGCGGAGCGCCAGGATCTCGGCGTGCGCCGAAGGGTCCCGGCGCGCCTCGACCTCGTTGCCCGCCCGCGCGAGGACGGTCCCGTCCGCGGCGACGACGACAGCGCCGACCGGGACCTCGCCCCTCGCCGCGGCGGCCCGCGCCTCCTCGAGCGCCAGCTCCATCCATGAAACGAAACCGCCGCCCGGGGAGCCGGGCGGCGGCGATGTCGGGTTGCGGATCTTTCAGCCCTTTCCGCCGTCCGGAAGCGGCGTCTTCGGCGCCTCTACCACGGTCTCGGGCTGGGGGGCCTTGACGGTCTGCGTCTTGCCCCAGTCGCAGCCGCCTTCGGCGAAAGCGGGCGCGGCTACGGCGAGCAGGCCAGCGAGGAGGAGTAAGCGCATGAAACACTCCCTCAGGGCTCGTGAGGGGAAAGAGTCTTGTGCTCGACGCCGGCGGCGTCAAGCTCCGGTCCCAGACGGCCGGCGAGCCAGAGCGCGAGCATGCGGAAGTCGCTGTAGAGCGACCAGAGCGGGTGGCCGAAAGTCGCAGGACGATTGCCCTCGATGCCGAAATGGCCGATCCAGGCGCAGGCGTAGCCGACGACCGGCGCGGCGGCGAGGAGGCGCCAGTCCAGGCTCGCGGCGCCTGCGAGAAGGAGGAGGGTGCCCGCGGCGGTGCCGAGATAATGGGCCCCGCGCGTCCAGGGCTTCCTGTGCTGGCGCAAATAGAAGGGCCAGAACTCCTCGTAAGAGGCGATGCGCTCTTGCGTCACGGGCGGCTCGGCCTTAAGTGGAACGCGCTAAAACGGGAGTCTTGTCCATGGGTTTCAGGGTAGCCGTCGTCGGCGCGACCGGGAATGTCGGACGCGAGATTCTGACGACTCTGGCAGAGCGGGAGTTTCCGGTCGACGATGTCGTGGCGCTCGCCTCGTCGCGCTCGATCGGGAAAGAGGTTTCGTTCGGAGAGGACAAGACGCTCAAAGTGCGCGACCTCGAAACGTTCGACTTCAAGGGGATCGACATCGTCCTCTCCTCGCCCGGGGCGAAGGTTTCCGCGGTGCACAGCCCGCGCGCCGCGAAGGCCGGGGCCGTCGTCATCGACAACACCTCCCATTGGCGCATGGACCCCGATGTCCCGCTGGTCGTGCCGGAGGTCAATCCGGGCGCGATCGCCGGCTACACGAAGAAGGGTATCATCGCCAATCCCAACTGCTCGACCATTCAGATGGTCGTGGCGCTGAAGCCGCTGCATGACCTGGCGAAGGTGAAGCGCGTCGTGGTCGCGACCTACCAGTCGGTTTCCGGCAAGGGGCGCGACGCCATGGACGAGCTCTTCGGCCAGACCCGCGGCGTCTACGTGAACGACCCCATCGTCAAGGAGCAGTTCACCAAGCAGATCGCCTTCAACGTCATTCCGCACATCGACGCCTTCATGGACGACGGGTCCACGAAGGAGGAGTGGAAGATGGCGGTCGAGACTCGCAAGATTCTCGACCCTGATATCGCCGTCAGCGCGACCTGCGTCCGCGTGCCGGTCTTCGTCGGCCATGCCGAAGCGGTTCACATCGAGTTCGAGCGGCCGATCACGGTCGAGGAGGCGCGTGCGGCGCTGCGGAACGCGCCCGGGGTCAGCGTCATCGATCACCGTGTCGACGAAGGCTACGTGACCCCCGTCGAGGCGGCCGGCGAGGACGCGGTCTTCGTCAGCCGGATCAGGAAGGATCCTACGGTGCCGAACGGGCTCGCGATGTGGGTCGTGGCGGACAATCTGCGCAAGGGCGCCGCGCTCAACGCGGTGCAGATCGCGGAGGCCCTGGCCGAACGGCACCTCGGGCGCGAAAGCGCTGCGCGGCGAACCGCGGCCGAGTAACCGTAGGCTGCAGGATCCGGGGCGCCCACCGCCGCACCGCCAGACCCAGCAGCGCGACGCCGAGCACGGCGAGCGGCGGCAGGAGCAAGATCTGCAGCAGCAGCGCGCCGCGGTACTCGAGAAGGAGCTCCAAGACGTCCTGCCAGCGCGTCACGAGCGCCTGACCGGATCCGCCTCCGTCGAGCGCCGCGATGTCGCGGGCGAGGTCGTGACTCGCGGCTACCTGGTCGCCGATCCGGTCGGCGACCAGCGCCGCGACCGCCGCGGCCCAGGCGAGGGCGAGCACGCACCATCCTCCGAGGTATCGGAAAACACGACGCGGCATCCCGCCCTCCTATCGCCCTTGCCCGGCGACCGGGTACTCGTCTCTTATTTCCAAAACGAACTTAGCGAGGCTTCGTTCCGATATGTCGTTGCAGGAGCTGGGACAGGCGATCGCGCGCCATCCGGTCAAAGTCGCCGTGGCCTTTTGCGGGTTCGATCTCTGGCTCGCCGTTTTCGCGAGCGGCAAGGTGGAGGCGCGGCGGTTGAAGAAGGGCGGGGTGCCGGCGGACGGGAGCGAGCCCGAGGGCACGATCACTGCCCCGGTGCCGGTGATCGGCGGCGACATCGTCGTCGCCTTCGACCCGACCCTGCCCCCCGACGGGTTCCGTCTCGCGCCGTGATTTGGGTCACTGGCGGGGATGCGCGCGGCACGTTAGGTTCTTCCGGATAGGAGAGGAGGGGATCGGCGAATGGGGCTACCCGCGGCACGAATGGGCGACATGGCGCTGCAGAACGGCCCGCATTGCCACGCCCCGATCCATCCGGCCGCGCCGGTGCCGACTCCGGTGCCGCATCCGCCCCTTCCCGTCACCATCATCAAGGGCGCGCCGACCGTGCTGATCGGCAACCAGCCGGCCGCCCGCGTGACGGACACGACGACCCCCTGCACGACCCCGCCCTGCGTTCCGGGCGGTCCGGCGATGATCGCCATGGGCTCGACCACGGTCCTCATCGGCGGCATGCCCGCGGCGCGGGTCAACGACCCGACGCTCCACGCGAGCTGCGTCGCGCCGATCCCGATGCCCGCCGGAAAGATCCTGCCGCCGGGCTGCCCCACGGTCCTGATCGGCTGAGGTGCGGCTCTCGCATTTCGCGGCGCTGAGGCCAATCTGCCCGCGCTGCCGCGGCGAGGGCGAGACCGTGCCCGTCGAGCTCGGGCCGGTCGCCAAGCGCACGAAGGACGACATCGTCGAAGGGATCCTCCACTGCCCGCGATGCAGGGTCGAGTTTCCGGTCGTCGACGGGGTGCCGATTCTCGTGGGCGATCCCGGCCGCTTCGTCGCCGACAACGTTTTCCACCTCCTCGCGCGGCAGGATCTGTCGCCGCTCGTCGAAAGCCTGGTCGGAGACGCCGCCGGGCCGGGCAGCCAGTTCGATACGATCCGCCATCATCTCGCCAGCTACGCGCACAGCCACTACGGTGACCGCGCCGATCCGAGCGATCCCGGGGGCGGCGGTCTCCTCGCGCCGCTGCGGCGCGGGCTCGAGCTCCTCGGCGGCGCGGCGGGGCAGGGGCCGATTCTCGATCTCGGCTGCGCTGTGGGCCGCGCGAGCTTCGAGCTCGCTGCGGCGAGCGACCGGCTGGTCCTCGGCATCGACGTCAATTTCTCGATGCTGCGCCTCGCCCGCGCCCTTCTCGCCGGCGGCCCCGTCGAGGCGCCGCGGCGGCGGATCGGCGTCGTCTACGATCGCGTGCGGATCGCGGGCGGCTTTCCGGGCGCCGAGCGGGTCGATTTCTGGTGCTGCGACGCGCTGTCGTTGCCGTTCGCGCCGGGGGCGTTCGGCCTTGCGGTCGCCCTCAATCTTCTCGACTGCGTCGGCGACCCGCGCCGGCTTCTCGGGGAGATCGAGGCGATGCTCGCGCCGGGCGGCGGGGCGGTGCTGGCGACGCCCTACGACTGGTCGCCGACCGCGACGAGCCCGCTCGGCTGGATCGGCGGCCATTCGCAAAGAGGTCCCGCCGGCGGCGCCGCCGAGCCGCTCCTGCGCGCCCTTCTGACGCCGGGTGCCCATCCGCAGTCGCTCTCACGGCTCCGCCTTGCCGCCGAGGACGCCGACGTGCCCTGGAGGGTGCGCCTCCACGACCGCAGCACGGTCGAGTACCGGCTCCATGTAGCGGCGGCGCGGCTTGACCCCGGCGGTTTGCGCCTTTAGATGAGCCTCACCTTGCGTCCCCATCGTCTAGAGGCCTAGGACACCAGCCTTTCACGTTGGTAACACGGGTTCGAATCCCGTTGGGGACGCCATTCAGAAGCGGCGCACGCAACGCGGCCGCTTCGCGATGAGGCCGACGGTCCTGGGGGGCGCCTCGGGACCGTCGGCTCTCGCTCAGTCCTGCCCGTACCGCATCGGCTCGGCCGCGACGGCCTCGAGATCGGCCTCGACCATCTCGCGGACGAGCCCGTCGAAATCCACGCGGTGGCGCCATCCGAGCTTCTGGCGCGCCTTGGTCGGGTCGCCGAGCAGAGACTCGACCTCCGTCGGGCGGAAATAGGCGGAGTCGACCTTGACGAGGACCTCGCCCGTCCGCGCGTCGACGCCCTCCTCCTCGATGCCCTTGCCGCGCCACTCGAGCCGGCGTCCGACATGGGCGAAAGCCCTCTCGGTAAACTCGCGCACCGAATGCGACTCGCCGGTCGCGACCACGTAATCGTCCGGGACCGGCTGCTGCAGCATCAGCCACATCGCCTCGACGTAGTCGCGCGCGTGCCCCCAGTCGCGCTTGGCATCGAGGTTGCCGAGGAAGAGCTGCTTCTGCCGCTTGTGCTCGATGGCCGCGACCGCGCGCGTGATCTTCCGGGTGACGAAGGTTTCGCCGCGCAGCGGGCTCTCGTGGTTGAAGAGGATCCCGTTCGTCGCGTGGAGGCCGTAGGCCTCGCGGTAGTTGACCGTGATCCAGTAGGCGTAGAGCTTCGCCGCCGCATAGGGGCTGCGCGGCCGGAACGGGGTGGTTTCGCTCTGCGGCGGGGGAGCGGCGCCGTAGAGCTCGGAGGTCGAAGCCTGGTAGAAGCGGCAGGTCTTCTCGAGGCCGAGAATGCGGATCGCCTCGAGAAGGCGCAGCGTGCCGAGCGCGTCGGCGTTGGCGGTGTACTCGGCCGTCTCGAAGCTCACCTTGACATGGCTCTGCGCGGCGAGATTGTAGATCTCGGTCGGCTGCGTCTGCTGCACGATCCGAATGAGGTTGGTGGCGTCGGTGACGTCGCCGTAGTGCAGGTAGTAGGGGAGGCCTTTCTCGTGCCGGTCGTGGTAGAGATGGTCGATCCGGGCGGTATTGAACGACGAGGAGCGGCGCTTGATTCCGTGCACCTCGTAACCCTTCTTGAGAAGAAACTCGGAGAGATAGGCACCGTCCTGGCCGGTGACGCCCACGATCAAGGCCACTTTGCGATCGGTCATGTTCTGTACAGCACCTGTCGATTTCGTAATTCTTTCGTGCCCGAGAAACCGGGCGGTAGCTCGTGCGACCAGGACCTGCCGCCAGCGCGCGCCCGCCGCCCTCGGCACGTACCTGCTCGTGCCGTAGGATCGGAAGACAACTGGGAGCAGAACCTTTGCGCAAACCTATCCAAAGTTGCGAGCGGACGGAATGGAGATCGGCCCGACGGCGCCGGATCGAGATAGGCCGGCGTTGCCGATGAAATCGAGCGTTCCTTCGAGCGTCGGGCTGGAGTTCGCCAACCGCGCATCCGCGACTCGCGCCGGCCGATTTGCTGCTTCGGGCCGAATCACGCTTTCCGACGGCGGGCCGTCGTGACTACAGCGCTCATCTTCGGCGTCTCAGGCCAGGATGGCGCCTACCTCGCCGAGCTGTTGCTTCAAAAAGGATACACCGTGCACGGGACGTCCCGGGACGCGGAGGTCGCCGAGTTCGAGCGGCTGGTCACGCTCGGGATTCGCGACCGCGTACGGGTGCTGTCGGCGAATCCGACGGATTTCCGCAGCGTGATGCAGGCCATGCTCCGCACCTCGCCCGACGAGATCTACAATCTGAGCGGTCAGGCCTCGGTCGGGCTTTCTTTCGATCAGCCGGTCGAGACGCTGGAGAGCGTCGTTCTCGCGACCGTGAACATCCTCGAGGCCATTCGCCTGATCGGCCGGCCGACGAGGTTCTACAACGCGTGCTCGGGCGAGTGCTTCGGCGATACCGAGGGGCGCGCCGCGGACGAGACGACCGCCTTCAGGCCGCGCAGCCCCTATGCCGTTGCCAAAGCCGCAGGCTATTGGGTCGTCGCCAATTACCGCGAGGCTTATCGCCTCCATGCCAGTTCCGGCATTCTCTTCAATCACGAATCGCCGCTCCGGCCGATGCGTTTCGTTACCCGGAAGATCGTGCGGGGCGCGGCGGAAATCGCGGCGGGGCGCCGAACGAAGCTTCGGCTGGGCAACCTCGCGGTGCGGCGGGATTGGGGCTGGGCGCCGGAATACGTGGACGCGATGTGGCGCATTCTTCAGCAGGACACGCCCGACGACTACGTCATCGCCACCGGCGAATCGCATTCCCTTCGCGACTTCGTCGCGTATGCGTTCGAGCATTTCGGACTGGACTGGCGACAGCATGTCGAGGTCGACGATGCACTGTTCCGGCCGACCGATCTTCCGGGGGGCCGCGGCAACCCCGAGAAGGCCGCGAAGGTGCTCGGATGGTCTGCGTCGACGCGCGTTCCGGAGATCGTACGCCGGATGTGCGAGGCGGAACGCGCCAGCCTGAGTGCGGATTCGCAGAAGAACGCGCCGCCCTAGTCCCTTCGGGCTAGGACGGGACAGCCTTCGCGTCGCGGCTCCGAGCGGCTCGCCAATTCGGAGGACGGCGCGGGGCCGTGCCTTGGCCGGGAGGACGGGTTGCGGCCTTGGGGGCCTTGTCGCCGCTCGGACCGAACCGCTATAAACGTCACGCACCCCATTCAATTCAGAGCTGTTGTGATGCCACGCGAGTTGACGATCCGCGGTACCCGCATCGCGGACGACACGGACTGCTGGGTAATTGCCGAAATCGGACACAATCACCAAGGCAAGCTCGATCAGTGCAAGGAGCTGTTCCGTCGCGCCAAGGAGTGCGGCGCGGACGCCGTCAAGCTGCAGAAGCGCGACAATCGCTCCCTCTTTACGAAAGCCGCCTTCGACAAGCCGTACGAGAACGAGAACAGCTTCGGCGCCACTTACGGCGAGCATCGCGAGAAGCTCGAGTTCGGCCGGGACGAATATGTCGAGCTGAAGCGGTATGCCGAGGAGCTCGGCCTCACCTTCTTCGCCACCGCCTTCGACATTCCGAGCGCCGACTTCCTGGCGGAGCTGGACGTACCTGCCTACAAGATCGCTTCCGGCGACCTCACGAACTTGCCGTTGCTTCGCCACGTCGCTCGTATCGGCAAGCCGATGATCGTCAGCACAGGCGGCGGCACGCTCGACGACGTGCGTCGCGTCTACGACGAGATCAAGCCCATCAATCCGCAGCTCGCGCTTCTGCAATGCACGGCCGGCTATCCGCCAGCCTGGGAGGAGCTGAACCTCCGAGTGATCGAAACCTATCGCGAGCTGTTCCCGGACGTGGTCGTCGGGTTTTCGTCCCACGACAGCGGAATCGCGATGGGCCCGGTGGCATACGTCCTCGGGGCCCGCATCATCGAGAAGCATTTCACGCTGAACCGGGCGATGAAGGGCACCGATCATGCCTTCTCGCTCGAGAGCCCGGGCCTTCGACGGCTCTGTCGAGACCTGAAGAGAACGCGTATCGCGCTCGGCGACGGCATCAAGCGCTGCTACGAGAGCGAAGAGGCCCCGATCACGAAAATGGGCAAGAAGCTGGTGGCGGCGCGAAAGCTGCCGGCCGGGACGGTACTGACTGCGGCCGACGTGGCGGTGAAGTCGCCCGGCGACGGGCTGCGGCCCTACGAGCTCGACAAGGTTCTCGGCAAGCGGCTCGTCCGGGATCTCGCCGAGGACGACGCGATTTCCTGGTCGGATCTGGCGCAATGACCGGCGCGCCCGATACCGGCTCCGCCTTGGCGCCGGATCTGTTGCGCGCGATCGATTTCGTCGTCTTCGATTTCGACGGGGTGTTCACGGACAATCTCGTCTACGTCTTCGAGGACGGACGGGAAGCGGTCCGGTGCACCCGCGCGGACGGCCTCGGTTTGGCGCGCCTGCGCGAGGTCGGCATCGGCGCGCTCGTCCTCTCGACGGAGACCAACCCCGTCGTGCCGGCGCGCTGTCGCAAGCTGAAGGTCGACTGCGTCGCGGGCTGCGAGGACAAGGCTGCGAGGCTGAAAGAGATTGTCGCTGCGCGCGGCCTCGATCTGCGGCGCGTGGCGTTCGTCGGAAACGACATCAACGATTCCGGGTGTCTCGCCATCGTGGGCCTGCCGATCGTGGTCGCCGACGCGCATCCCGACGTGGTGCGGCTCGCCCGGTATCGGACGCGCGCCCCAGGCGGTCAGGGGGCGGTGCGCGAGGTATGCGACCTCTTCTATGCGGCGCGACGCTGAGGCGGCCATGTCCCTCTTCGATCTCGGAGGAAGGATCGTCGTGGTGACCGGCGGGCTCGGCCGGCTCGGGACCGGGTTCGTCCGCCGACTCCTGGAGCACGGTGCGCGGGTGGCCGTGTTCGATGCCCTCGGCGGCGAGGAGGCTGCCGAGCGCTTCGGCGAGGCCGGCCGCGATCCGGCGGTTCTGTTCGCCAAGGTGGACGTGACGTCCCGTGCCAGCATCGCCGAGGGGGCGGCAGCGATCGAGCGCCGCTGGGGAGATGTCGCCTACGGCCTCATCAACAACGCGGCGCTCGATTCGCCGCCCGATGCGCCGATCGAGGAGAACGGCCCCTTCGAGACCTATCCCGAAGCGTCGTTCGACCGGGTGATGGAGGTGAACGTGAAGGGCGTTCTCCTCGCCTGTCAGGTGCTCGGGGCGCAGATGGCAGCGGCCGGCCGCGGCTCGATCGTGAACGTGTCTTCGATTTACGGCATGGTCTCGCCGGACCAGCGCCTCTACGAGTACAGGCGGAAATCCGGCGAGCCGTTCTTCAAGCCGGTCGCCTACTCCGTCTCGAAATCCGCGCTGTTCAATCTGACGCGCTACTTGGCGACTTACTGGGGGCCGCGAGGCGTGCGCGTGAACACGGTCACCTTCGGCGGCGTATTCGACAACCAGGATCCCGCCTTTCTCGCCGAGTACGAGCGCAAGGTCCCGCTCGGCCGCATGGCGCGGAAGGGCGAGTACGACGGCGCGATGGTGTTTCTCATGTCCGATGCCAGTACCTACATGACCGGCGCGAACCTCGTGCTCGACGGCGGTCTCACTGCTTGGTGAGGGGGCACATGAGCTCCGATAAGCGCGAGCCCACCGCGATCGCGCTCATCCCGGCTCGTTCCGGGTCGAAACGCGTGCCGCACAAGAACATACGTCCTCTGCGCGGGCATCCGGCCATCGCCTATACGATCGCCGCGGCGCTCGACAGCGGCGTGTTCCAGTCCGTCGTGGTCTCGACCGACGCGGAAAGCTACGCGGCGATCGCTCGTCACTACGGTGCGGAGGTGCCGTTCCTGCGGCCGGCTTCGATCTCGGGCGAGCACTCTCCGGACATCGAATGGGTCGCCGATACGCTTCATCGGCTTCGGGATGAGGGCCGGGAGTACGACTGCTTCAGCATACTTCGTCCGACGAGCCCCTTCCGGAAGCCGGAAACGATTCGCCGCGCCTGGCGCTCTTTCCTCGACGCTCGCGGGGTCGATTCGCTGAGGGCCGTCGAAAAATGCAAGCAGCACCCGGGGAAAATGTGGGTGGTGCGCGGCAACCGCCTTCTGCCGCTGCTTCCGCTGGGACCGGCGGAACAGCCTTGGCACAGCAGCCAGTATCCGACGCTTCCGGAAGTCTGGGTGCAGAACGCGAGCCTCGAGATCGCGTGGTGCCGCGTGGTCTTCGAGGAGCGAACGATTGCGGGCAACGTGATCGTGCCGTTCTTCACCGAAGGCGACGAGGGCCTCGACATCAACGACGTGCGCGATTGGTGGTACGCTGACAAGCTGCTGGAGGAAGGACAGGCGCGCCTGCCCGAGGTCCGGCAGTCTCCTTACGTGATGGAATAGGCGGGCGATCTGCGATGGGCGAGTTGTTCGGCGAAGCGGTGGAAGGCGAGCTCTTCTACGTGCCGCCGGCGGAGTTTCGGCGCGTGCTCGACTGGAACGGCGACCGGACGCAGCGCGCGGCCCTCTTCGCCGATCTCTGCCGCGTCAATGCGCTCTACATGATAGCGCGCGCGGGATCGGGGCATATCGGCAGCAGCTTCAGCGCCATGGACATCGTCTCCTGGCTGCACCTCGAGGAGATGCGGCTTCCGCCCGACCCGGCGAAGCACGACCTTCCCGCCGACCGGTATTTCTCGTCGAAGGGGCACGATGCACCGGGCCTTTACGCCGTCCTCACCGCGCTCGGACGCCTCGATTTCGAACTCTTGCACAAGCTGCGTCGTCTCGGCGGGCTTCCCGGTCATCCGGATATCGGGACGCCCGGGATCGTCACGAACACAGGCTCGCTCGGGATGGGCGTTTCGAAGGCGAAGGGTCTCGTGCGGGCAAACCGTCTCCTCGGTCGCGAGGAGCGCATTTTCGTGATGACCGGCGACGGCGAGTTGCAGGAGGGGCAGTTCTGGGAATCGCTTCTCTCGGCCGCCAATCACCGGCTGCACGAGATCACTGTCGTGATCGACCACAACAAGCTGCAGTCCGACACGTTCGTCCGCGACGTGAGCGACCTCGGCGACCTCGCGGGAAAGCTGCGGGCCTTCGGGTGGCACTGCGAGCGCTGCGACGGGCACGACATGACGGCGCTCGCCGCCGCCTTCGCGCGCTGCAGAGAGGTGCGCGATCGTCCTCAGGCGATCATCGCCGACACGATAAAAGGCCGCGGCGTGACGGCGATGGAGCACACCGCCATGCAGCCCGGCGAGACCTATTACCGCTTCCACAGCGGTGCGCCGCCGTACGAGGCCTATCTGGCGGGCACGCGCGAGCTGGTCGGGCGGGCGAACGCCCGCGCGAGCGCGATGGGACTGGGGGAGTTCCGCCTTTCGAGCGCGGTGGTGGAGAAGCGCCCGCCCTCGGGGCCGGTGCAGAAGATGGTCGGAGCCTACTCGGCGGCGTTGCTCGACCATGCGGAACGGGACCGGCGCATCGTCGCGCTCGATGCCGATCTCGTGCTCGATACCGGGCTCATCCCGTTCAAGGAGCGCTTCCCCGACCGCTTCGTCGAATGCGGGATCGCCGAGCAGGACATGGTCTCGCAGGCGGGGGGCCTCGCGCTGAAAGGCATGCGGCCGATCGTCCATTCCTTCGCCTGTTTCCTCACGCCGCGCGCCAACGAGCAGATCTACAACAACGCGACCGAGCGCACGAAGATCGTCTATGTCGGCTCGCTGGCCGGGGTGGTGCCCGGCGGGCCCGGCCACTCTCACCAGGCGGTCCGCGACATCTCGGCGCTCGCCGCCGTGCCGGGCCTCGTGCTGCTCGAGGGCGCTGACGAGGCGGAAACGGCGAGGGCGCTCGACTGGTGCCTCGAGGCGCATGACGGCAGCACCTATCTGCGTCTCGTCTCGATCCCGTGCTCGATCCCCTATCGAACGCCCGACGGACCGCTGACGCTGGGGCGGGGGCACGTGCTGCGGGACGAGGGCCGCGACCTCGCGATCATCGGCTACGGGCCCGTGCTCCTCCCGCAGGCATGGCGGGCGGCGGACGCGCTGCTGCGAGACGGGATCCGTGTCCGGCTGATCGACTTGCCGTGGCTCAACCGCGTAGACGAGGCTTGGCTCGAGCGCACGCTCGACGGGGTCGGGGCGGTGCTGACGCTCGACAACCATTACCTTCGCGGCGGCCAGGGCGAGATGCTCGCGGCCGCGATCGCCCGTCTCGGGCGGCCGCGCCGCATCCGGGCGCTCGGCGTCGCCGATATTCCGGCGTGCGGCACCAACGAGGAGGTGCTCGCCTTCCACGGCCTCGATGCCGATGCGATAGCTCGCGCCGCACGCGAACTCGCCGCCTGAAACTCGGGCGCGCCGACGGGACGACGATGCGACGACTGCGCGGCGTTGTAACGCGACACCGTCTTTGGCGGCCTTTGCGGCTCGCGCGGCAGGCGTTGATCGCCCGGACCACCGCTTACCCCGACTGGTCGAAGCTCGCCGCCGCTCCCGCTTGGCAGGGGGCCCGTGCCGCTGCCGCAGGCGGCCAACGCGTCCTCGTCGCGACCAGCATCGGCGTCAACCACGCTGCGGCCTCGCTCGAGAGCCTGCTCGCCGCCGCCCTCACCCTGCGCGGAGCCGAGGTCGAGGTGCTGCTCTGCGACCGCGCCTTGCCGGCCTGCATGGCGTGCCAGCAGGACTGGTATCCCGACCGCGCGCGGTTCCTCGCGCATGGACCGGCGCGTGATCTCTGCCGGGTCTGCTACGAGCCCGCCCGGAAGATGCTCGACGCGCTCGGGTGCCGGGTGCGCCGTTACGGCGAGTTCCTCACTTCTGAGGACCGCGCGGAGGCGGAGGCGGTCGCGTCTCGCCTCCCGGTCGCCGAGATCAAGGATCACGTCCATGACGGGATTCCCGTCGGATGGCACGCTTGGTCGGGCGCGCTCCGCTTCTTCGCGACGGGGACGCTCGAGGACGAGCCCGAGGGCGAATCCGTCCTGCGGCGCTATCTCGCGGCGGCGATCCTCACCGCCCGTGCGGCCGACCGGCTCTTCGCCGACGGTCGCTACTCCGCCGTCGTGCTTCATCACGGCATCTACGTGCCCCAGGGCGCCATCGTCGACGCGGCGCGGCGCCACGGGGTGCGCGTCGCGACCTGGAACCCCGCCTATCGCCGGGGCTGCTTCATCTTCAGCCACCACGAGACCTACCACCATTCCCTCATGACCGAGCCGACGAGCACGTGGGAGTCCATGAAGTGGACTCCGGCGCTGCGGCGGGCGATTTCGGACTATCTCGAGAGCCGGCGCACCGGCACGGAAGACTGGATCACGTTCCTCCATCGGCAAGGCGCAGCGGAAAAGGACGAGCTCGCCGAAATCGATTTTTCGCGGCCGACGGTGGCGCTTCTGACGAACGTCGTCTGGGACGCGCAGCTGCACTATCCTGCGAACGCCTTCCCCTCGATGCTGGATTGGCTGATCGAGACGGTGGCGTGGTTCGCGCGCCGGCCCGATTTGCAGCTCGTCATCCGCGTTCACCCCGCGGAGGTGACGGGCGCCCTTCCGTCGCGCCAGAAGGTCGTCGATGTGCTCGCCCGCGCGTTTCCGAGACTCCCGTCGAACGTGCATGTCATCCCGCCCGAGAGCGCGGCCAGCACCTACGCCCTCGCCGAGCGCTGCAACGCCGTGCTCATCTACGGCACGAAGACGGGGGTCGAGCTCGCCAGCCGCGGCGTGCCGGTCATCGTCGCGGGCGAGGCCTGGATCCGCGGCAAGGGAATGACGGTCGATGCCGCCTCGGCCGCCGACTATTTCGCCGCGCTCGAGCGGCTGCCGCTGCCGGACCGGCTCCCACCGGAGACCGTCGAGAGGGCCTTGCGCTACGCCTTCCATTTCTTCTTCCGGCGCATGATTCCGCTCGGCATGACGCGGCCGGCGCGCGGATGGCCGCCCTACTCGGTGGAGGTGAGCAGCCTCGACGAGCTCGCTCCGGGCCGCGATCCCGGGCTCGACGTCGTCTGTCGCGGCATTCTCGAAGGCGCGCCTTTCGTCTACGAGGCGGAGAAATCGGTCGAGGATCTCGCGGCGTGAGCGAGGCTTGCGAGCGCCGCCTGCGCGTCCTCGTCTGGTACTGGGGGCGGCGCGGCGCCGGAAACGCCTATACGTGCAACGTGGTCCGCGCGCTTCGGCAGCGCGATGACCTCGAGGTCTTTCTCTCGGTCTCACAGCAGAGCGAGGGAATCGAGGCGTTCCGCGCGCTCGGCGTGCCGACGCACTGGGTCGACACGTACAGCGGAAAGCTTTCGGCGGCTCTCTCGCTCCTGCGCCTGCCGCTGGTCGCGCATCGGCTCTACCGGTTTCTCGTCCGCGAGCGGATCGACTGCGTCCTCTGCACGATGACGCATCTCTGGACCTTGCCCATGCTGCCGGCGCTGCGGCGCAGCGGCGCGGCCTTCGTGCTGGTCGTCCACGACGCGAGCGCGCATCCGGGAGAGAATTACGGCGTGCGCACCCTGCTGCTGCGGCGCGAGATCGCCGGGGCCGATGCGCTGGTGGCGCTCAGCGCCCACGTGAAGGACCAGCTCGTCTCGCGCCTCGGCTTCCCGGCGGAGCGGGTCGCGCTCGCCCGCCTCGGCAACACGGTCCTTTCCGAGGAGGTGACGCCGCCGCGCCGCTATCCGGCGGCAAGGCCGTTCCGCCTCCTCTTCTTCGGCCGCCTCTTGCCGTACAAGGGCCTCGATCTCCTCGTCGAGGCCTTCCGGCGCTTGCGAAAGCGTCACCCGGACCTCGAGCTCCGCATCGTCGGCAGCGGCAAGGCGCTGCCGGCCGAAGCCCGGCGATGCGACGGAATCCGGGTCGAAGAGCGCTGGGTCGCGGAAGGCGAGATTCCCTCGCTTCTGCGCGACGCGGACCTCGTGGTCCTTCCTTACGTCGAGGCGAGCCAGTCGGGCGTCGTCGAGGCCGCGTTCGCGGCGGCGCTGCCGAGCGTCGTCACCCCCGTCGGAGGGCTCGCCGAGCAGATCGAGAACGGCGTCACCGGCCTCGTCGCCGCCGCGGTCGACGCGACGGCGCTTTCGGACGCGATCGAGCGCCTTATCACCGATCCCGAGCTCTACGAAGCGTGCTCCGCCGGCGCCTATCGCGCTGCGATAAGCCAGACGGATCCCAAAGCGACGATCCTGTCGGAGCTGATGAAGAAGGCAGTCGCCTCCAAGAGGTAGCAAGTCCGCGCCAGAATTTCCGCCCTGCCGAGCTTAGAGCTTTCGCATCTCCGGCTTCGGAGCGGGGCCGGCCTCCACGGCTGTCAATCCGGAGATCTGAAGCGGTTCGTGCGAGGCCGCGAAAATGCCGCGCCGCCGATGTCGCTCCGGCGTCTCTATGAAGTCTTGATGATCGACTGCATCCGACCATTCGTAGAGGTGCGAAAACCCTGCCCGTTGCAGCATCTTCAGCAACGCGGCCCTGCTCGGAATGAAGCTGCAGTAAGTGAGACCTTGGGTCGCGTTCTGCCCCTCGTCCACGATCTGCGCGATCGGCGCGTTGCCGGGCACCAAGACTGTCTCGAGGAGGAGCATCCTACGAGCAAGACGACGGAGGCTGCGGATTACGCAGAACGGATTTTCCACATGATAGAGGAGCCCGAAGCAGAGGACGAAATCCGCTGGTTCTAACGACTCCATCTGATCGGCACGTTCCACGTTCATCTCCAAGAAGCGGGCCTCGGGAACCCGCTGTCGACCTAGAGATACGAGTTCAGGCCGACCTTCGAGCGCCGTGACCTTCATTCCCTTCTTGCAGAGCCTGTCGGTGAACCAACCGGGTCCTGCACCGACATCGAGACAGGATCGCATCTCTGGAGGCGGAACATGATCGAAAACCTGCTCGACGACACGCCAGCGCGCCTCGTTGATGTCGATGTAGTAAGGTTCGTCGAAGAGCTGCGCTGACATTCATCCCTCTACGGCGACATTCGGGCGCTCCGCCGCATAGACCGTTGTCTCCCATTCGAGAAGCGGACGTACCGGGCCCGGAAATTTGCGACCGAACCGCCCTCGAGCCGTACCACGCGGATCGGCCGGTTCGTGGACGAAAAAGGATAGAATGTTCTCGTACGTCTGGTGACGCTGAAGCGGATCGGGCGTGGTCAATACGATGGTGACGTAATAGAGCCCGGTGTTCAGAAGATTGCCCGGGATCCAAGCTGTCGTCTTATAGCGTCCGCGCTCCGTGTTGCTGTGAGGACGCGAGGCGTCTGTATAGGCCACCACGAACGCCATCACTTGTTCTTCTGTACGAATGTGGAGCGCCGGCTCGATGATGCGACCTGAGTCCAGGATATCGTACGTGAGTTCGATCCCGACAGGCTTGCCCACCGGCACTGTCGTCGCGGTGCTTCCCTCTCGGTCGACTATTCGAGCGTGAACGAGCCTGGTCTGTTCGACGGTGTCATCCCCTGGTTCGCTCTGCGCCGAAGGAGGCGGTCCAGCTTCGCGCGGCTCGCCCGTCGATGGATTGATGCCGCGCATGACCTGCAGATAGTCGGAGACGACTTCCTCGACGGGCCCGTCCCGTATGATGCGTCCGCCGTCTATCCAAAGACACCGGTTGCAGAACCGGACGATGGCCTCGGGACTATGCGATACGAAAAGAAGCGTCCGCCCTTCGGCGGTGAGGCCATTCATTCGCTCGAGGCATTTCCTCTGGAAAGATAGATCGCCTACGGCGAGCACCTCGTCCAGCATCAGGATATCCGGGTCGAGATGCGCCGCGACGGAAAAGGCGAGGCGCATACGCATCCCGCTCGAATAATGCTTCACAGGGGAATCGATGAATCGCCGAACTTCAGAGAAATCGATGATGTCGTCGAGGCGCTCATCGATCTCGCGCCGGCTCAGCCCGTGCAGCGAGGCGTTCAGGTAGATGTTTTCGCGTCCACTCAGCGCATCGTTGAAGCCGGTTCCCACCTCGAGCAGCGAGGTGACGCGGCCGCGGATTCTCGCTTCGCCCTCCGTCGGATAGACCACACGCGACAGGATCTTGAGCAAGGTCGACTTGCCGGCGCCATTGCGGCCGATAATGCCAATGCGTTCGCCGCGCGCGACCTCGAACGAGATATCCCTTAATGCCCAGATCTCGTCTTGTTCGTGTCGTCGTCCTCGTCTGCGGAGCCAGCGCGGCAACGACAGCGGCGAACGGATGGGCCCGAGGGCATAGCGCTTCGACAGGCCCCGGACGGAAACCACGATGTCGCTCATCAGATGGTGTCCACGAGAGCGCGCTCGACTCGCCGAAACATGAGAATGCCAAGGGCAAGCGCTGCCAAGGAAAACAGGCCGGAATAGAGCCAGGGGAGCAATGGCAGCGGGAAAGCGTCGAAGAGCGTTGCCCGGAACGCGAGCAGGGATCCGGCCATCGGATTGAAATGCGCGTAAGCCCGTATCGATTCCGGGAGAATCTGCGGCGTGTAGATCACCGGCGACAGGAACAGGCCGACATAGAAGGCGAGTGAAAGGAAGCGCTGCCAGTCGCGGCTCACGATCGTCAGCGCGGCGAAAGCGAGTCCGATTCCGAGCGCGAGCGTGCCGACTTGTGCCACGACGATCGGCAGCAGGATCAGCTTCCATCCGGGCGGCTCGCCGAAAACGAAGGCGGCGGGTATGACTGGAAGCAGGGCGATCGCCAGCGTGAACAGGCTCGAGGCGATCGGCACCAGCGGGCTGATCAGCCGCGGGAAGTAGACCTTCTGAATCAGGCCTGCATTCGAGTGAAGCGATTCGGCCGCGTTCGAGGCGGCATCGGTGAACCAGAACCAGAAGATCAGCCCTGTGTAGAGGTATAGCGGATATGCGATCTCTACTCCGGTGGCCATGGTCGTGACTCGCCGCAGTCCGACGAACACGAGTGTCATCAAGACCGGGCGGGCGAAGCCCCACAGGATGCCCAGCCGTAGGGAATCGTACTCCGTCCTGATCTGACGCTTCACCAGCGCCGCAAGAAGTCCTCGGTAGCGGTAGAGCTCCGTGAAATCCCGTAGAGCTAAGCCGGAAGCGGGCGTGATGACGATTTCGCGAACCGCACTCTCGCTCTTTCGCGCGTTGGTTATCGACGAACCCTTCATTCGGCAACCGTCCCAAGCTTAGACGAAGAGCTACGCGGAAAGCACGTTCGGTCCACGGCGGGCCGGGGCGCTTGCGGACGAAAGCGTTCTCGTGGCCGGTGGGAGGCGGTTGCGTTCTCTCATCGAAAATTCGAACCCCTTCGGTGGGTGGCCGGAGCCTTTAAGCTTGCCGCTTCTCATAGACGACGTGAGCGAACAACGGCCGCCCCGTTGTTTCCGACGCCTGCTGATTGATGAATCCAGCGAACTGAAATCCAAGAAGCTCGAGGCGCCGGTGCACCTCTCCGAAGAGCGACTGACCCTCATAGAGCGGCTGAAAGGATACCTCGGTGAGAATTACGCTCGCCTGCGAAAACACCCGATTGCCGCCATCAATAATCGCGTGCTCGACGCCTTGGGCGTCCATTTTGATCAAGAGCGCGCTCTCGAGCGTTCTCCCCTTCAGCACGGTGTCGAGCTTCCGCTGCGGAACCTGTATCGAAGTCCGCTCCGCGGTATCGGGAAATTCTGCCATGCAAAGCGTCGAAATCGGCAGTGCGGATGAGACCGGATCCCGCGCGTGAGAGTAGAAGGTTATCTCTCGATCTTCATCGCCCAGTGCAAGCGCGTGAACTTCGAACCCGCGCGCTCGAAGAGTGGGAGCGTGCTTCGGCAGCGGTTCGATGGCGATGACCCGCTCGATCCCGAACCGCCGCGCGAGGTATTCCGCATAGGCGCCGTCGTTCGCGCCGATGTCGATGAGCGTCTTGAACTCGTAGTCGCGCGCGAGCCAGCCGATGTCGAACGAAGGGGCGCTCACGGCCGAGCCTCCGCGCCGGCGTCGTGCAAGCCGAGCGATTCCGCAGGGTAGATGAACGGCTTTCCCTCGAGAATTCCGTCGCAGACGACGTCGAGCCCCGGGTGGCGGCCGGGCCCGAGCTCGGCGAGCTCGTTCAGGGCGAGATCGTAGATCTTTCCGGGGCTCGGCACGATGAACGGCAGCGGCACCATGCGCCTGAAGAAGAAATGGTAGGCGTACTTTTTCGCGCGCCGCAGCACGTCCGGCGGAAGGCGCGAGCCGAACGGCAACCTGTCGAGAAGCGCGAAATACTCCGACTCGGACGATGCGTCGTAGGTGAGCCCCTTGTTGCGGATCCATGCTTCGCCGCCCACGATCACGGGAATCCCGATGCTGGTCAGCTCGACCCCCGTCTTGGTTCCGTAGATCAGGACGGAGTCGCAGGCCTCCATCGCGCTGTAGGTGCTGACCTGGCTTTCCGGCGGCACGATGACGATGTTCGGCGGCAGCTCGGGGAAGCGCGCACGGAGCTCGGCCAAGAGGGGCTGACGAGACGGCACGGTGCCGCGGATCTCGGCGGGATGGATGCGCAGGAGTAGCTGGAGGTCGGGCCGGCGAACGAAGTACGCGACGGTCTTCACCGCCCAATCGAGCATGTTCGGAAACGCGTTCGCCGGGTAGTGGAGCTGCGCATCCCACATGACGTTCGACAACATTCCGATGATTGGTTTATCGCGCCGCAAGCCGGCCTCGACTGCGAACCGCTCGAAATCCTCGTCCGGCTTCTCGTGGAACCAGATCCAGTCGCGCGTACCCTTGCGTCTGCTCGCGAGGTAGGCGTCGATCTCCGCCTCCATTTCGTCGCTCCACGGCATGGATTCCCAAGCCTCTACAGGCTCCGCCATGAGCGTGTGATGATACGAGTCGTCGTGACTGAAGATGAACGTGTTGCGGCGATAGGCCGGATTCCAGTTGACGACCGGTAGGCCGCGCGCGCGGCAGACCTCGCCGAATGGGCCCTGTGGAACGTAGATCCCGTGATGGAAGCAGGCGGCCTTGAAGGAATGAGCGGAAAGGAGGGCGTCGGCCGCTTCCGCGGTCAGGATCGCAGCCTCCAAATAGCGCCGGCTCACGGTCTCTGCCGCCGCAACGCCCGCGAGGTCGCCTCGGGCGAAGTAGCGAAGGGCGCCGGCATGGGCGTGCTCGCCGAGCCGCAGCCCGTCGCGAACATAGGTCGGAATCGCTTCGGCGGGCAGCGTTTGCGCGAGGCTCCGGGCAGCGCTGCGAGCGGCGGCGGGAACCAGAGCGCTGAACCGGTGCGTCGGCAGCCCGAGCGGCCCGATGAGGGCTTCGCCTGTTCGCTGGCAGCTGGCGCAGATCCGGTCGGGAAGCTCGTACCGCGCGAACCAGCCCGGGTCCGGCACATTGTCCGGCTCGGCCCGCTGACAGCCGGGAAGCACGCCGTCGCAGACGAGGAAGTGGACCTCGGCGCCGCGCAGCGTCAGCGCCGCTCCGAGCACGGCTTCGGTGAGGGAGGCGTGCTGGAAGCCGGTGACGTTGGTGGCGAGCAGGATCTTGGGGCCGCCACGGGCGGCCCGGCGCGCCTTCTCCCATGCCGCGCTCTCGCGCGCCAGAAGCGCTCCGACCGAGGTAGGTCCAGCTCCTTTCCCTCGGCCGCGCGCGCGCCCGACCAGGGAGGCAATGTATCGCTTCATGACGACAGGGGGAGGCGCTCCACAGCTCGAGGGCGCAAACTACCGTCGATGTCCCGCCGCGACAACCGGGTCGGGCGGCCTTGCTTCGCGACGACCCATCTAGTACAGCCAACACGTCCTCAGCCATCGTGAATGAAAATGCCGGAGTCACTGGCCGGGCCAAAAAGAGCTGCCGTCGGCTTCATCGCCGCCCGTCTCGCAAGCATTGCGCCGCACTTGCGACGGCGCCGAAGCGATCGGTTGGTGGAACAGTACGTTCGCGCCGGCCGGCGTCCCTGGTCGCCCGGATACAGCAGGTTCAAGGACGACTTCATCGGGCGTGTTTTGGACGATCCGGCCTCTATGCGGGCGTTTCGGAACTCCGAGGCACTGCCCGAAGGCTTCGGTGCGCGGCTCGACGAGCGGGTCGTGGAGTACCCCTGGGTCCTCGCCCGGCTACGCCCGGCGGGGTGGATCATGGACGCCGGCTCGACCTTCAACACGCCGCTCATCCTCGACCGGCCCGAGATCCGGGACCACCCACTCCTCGTCTACACGCTCGGCACCGACTACGTCACCTTGCGGCCGACGCTCTCCTACCTTTTCGGGGATCTGCGCGAGACCGTGCTCAAGGACGGTCTCTTCAAGACCATCGTGTGCATCTCGACGTTGGAGCACATAGGCTTCGGTCTCGATTACAAGCGCTGGTCGGCGGAACATCCGTATCCGGAGGCCGACCGACACTCGTACCGCCAGGCGCTTGCCGAGTTTCGCCGCCTCCTCTCGCCGGGCGGTCAGCTCCTGCTAACCGTTCCCTACGGGCGCTACGAGGATCACGGGTGGTTGCAGCAATTCGACGCCGCCGGGGTCCGGGCGATAAAGGACGCCTTCGGCGGTAGCGTCCAAGACGAAACTTACTATCGCTACACGGCTGCAGGCTGGCAAATCGCGTCGGCGGCCGAGTGCGACGACGAGCGGTACTTCAACATCCATGCCGCGACGGGCTTCGCGCCGGATTTCGCCGCGGCTACCCGGGCGGTGGCGTGCCTCGAGCTAACGAACGCCTGATGCCTGCGGCGGCACGACATGCTCGCGGCTCGTGTGGCCGAATCGCAATCAATGCCCAGGTCAATCCGGCCACGGCAGGCGGCGTGGAAACGAATATTCGCTCGCTTCTGACGGCAGTCGCCGGAAGAGGCAGCGAATTGCGGCCGGCGGTCTTGGCACTGCAGCCTTATTGCCAGCAGTTTCAAAGCATTGCGCCTGGAGCCGACGTAATTGTTTGGCGCCTCGGGCAGGACATCGCACACCGTGATCCGGTCGAGCCAGCGCGCCGCGGTCAGGCTGTGCAGGCCCGGCTTGGTCGACACGCTTGGCTCTTCGATGCAGGGGTGCAGCTTTATCGCGCAGTGCGCTACGGCCATCCTGTGCGATCTCGAATTCCGAGCGCGGCGAAGATCGACCGCGCGCTGGCGCGGCAGGGCATCGCGGCGCTGCATTTTCCCTCGCCGCATTTCTTCGCCACCACCCTTCCATTCGCGTACGAGCCGTGGGATTTGCAGTTCCTGCATTTCCCCGAGTTCTTCTCGGCCAAGGAGCTCGAGTGGCGGCGCACTGTCTATCGCGCAGGTTGCGAAAGAGCGGCTTTTGTCGTGACTGCTACGCAATGGACCAAGGACGACATCGTGCGCCAGTACGGGATCGACCCGCGCAAGGTGCTGGTGATTCGGCGCGCCTCTCTGACGGTGCGGTCGGTAAGCGAGTTCCGCAGGGCGGAGATCAGGGCAGGGCTGCGTCTTCCGGAGAGCTTCATTTTCTATCCGGCGATGACTTTCGAGCACAAGAACCACCACCGGCTCTTCGAGGCACTCGCGATTTTGCGAGACGAAATGGGATTGCGGATTCCGCTGGTCCTCAGCGGACGCCGCTACAAGCCCTTCTGGCCGACGATCGAGCGCGAGATCGAGCGCCTTCGCCTGGCGGAACAGGTGCATGTGCTCGGTGCGGTCGATGACGAAACGCTCGCCGTTCTCTTCTCGACCGCGCGCTTCATGGTTTTCCCTTCGCTCTTCGAGGGGCTCGGGCTGCCGCTCCTCGAGGCGATGCGCTATCGACTACCCATCATCGCGGCACGAGCGAGCTGCATCCCGGAGGTGGTGGGCGAAGCGGCGGTGCTGGTAGACCCCTTCGACTCGCGAGAGATTGCGGCGGCAATTCACCGCGGCTGGACCGAGCCGGTCTGGCTCGAGGCGCACGCCGCGCGGGCGGCGGAGCAGCTCGAGCGCTTCGACTGGGAGGATGCAGGACGCAGCTTCGCCGCGTGCTACAGGGCGCTCCTCGGCGCCGATCTCTCGGAGGAGGACCGCGCCCTTCTCGCCGCGGCATCCGGGGATCCGGCATGGGTGCAATGACAAGTACGACGATGGACGGGACGCCGCTTCTTTCGGTCGTGCTCGGCACCTGCGATCGCCTGGAGCAGCTCCGGGAGTGCATTGAAAGCGTCGTCGCCGAGACGCGCACGCCCTTCATCCTCTACGTCACCGATGCGGGCTCGACCGACGGCACGATCGAGTATCTCCAGAGCATCGCCAGCGACCGAATTCGCCCGATCTTCGTCGGCCGCAAGCTCGGGCAGGCGCGCGCCTACAACGACGTCTTCGCAATGGTGACGACGCCCTATGTCTGCTGGATCAGCGACGACAACATCGTGGTCGCCAACGGCCTCGATCGCGCGGTCGCGATCCTCGAGCGCCAGCCGTCGGTCGGCATGGTCGGGCTGAAGGTGAAGGATATTCGCGGGCCGTTCGTCGACGCCCCCTATATCGGCGGCCTCTCGAGCGTCGGAATTCTCAACGTCAACCAGGGCGTGTTGCGGACGCAGATCCTCAAAGACGTCGGCGGCTTCAGCGAGGAGTTCCGCGATTACGGCATCGACCCGGACCTCACCGCCAAGGTTCTCCTGAAGGGCTGGGACATCGCCTATACGAAAGCCGTCGCGCTCCATCACCAGCGCAACTGGGAGACCGATCCCGCCTCGCCAGCCTACAAACGGCTGATGGAGCGACAGAAGGCCTACAAGGAACTGTACGAGAAGCGGTACGGCAGTCTGTTCCGGCCGAGTCCGCTCTATCTCGCGAAACGCGGCGCTTGGAAGCTGTTCCGCCAAGCTATGGGCAGGCGCTTCCGGCTCGATTCGACGCGCCCTTTCCTCGGGCTCATCGCGCGCGACTGGCACAACATCATGGGCGGCCGCTACATCAGCCTTCTCGACGGCTGGCGGACGCGTGGCGAGGATTTCCACCTCGTGCAGCGGGGGCGGCGGTAAATCAGTGTACTCAGTTTTCTACGCGTTGCCGCCCCTAAGGGCAGCCAGGACGTTTCAGCGGGACTGCGAGCTCAAAGGACTTGTTATTTTTCTCGGGGCTTCCCTCGTTTCTGACTGCCACAAGGAGTTCGAGCACACACCGGTTCCGATGGGTCTCGCCGACGGTCCACCGGGCTTCACTCCGAAATGACCAACTCTGAATGAGGCCAAGCTTACCCTCACCCGTTCGATGGAAGAAAAGGTACAGGAGATCAGGTTCGCCGCCCGACACTATCGCGGATAGCGTGATCGTGTCTCCGATGGAGATCTTGCCTTTCGGGGTTACTTCCAAGAGGACAGAATCGATCTCTCGGAGCGGTTGCGCAAGCTCGCCTGGTGCCTTGAACTGACCTTTGAAAGTCCAGTTTTCGAAGTCCCGCAAGGGACCGGTGATCTCGAAGAGTTCGAACGGGGTGATGCGACGGACTCCTGGACGGAGGATGCCGCTTACAACGAACGGACGTGGTTGCTGCCTAGTGCCCGGTTTGGAGCGAAAGCTTGATGATGGCTGCGTTTCAACTCCAGAGATCGCCGACATTACCATCGGAATCGTATCACGATGGTGCGTCAACTCGTTCGAGGTAGCCAACGGTCCGCGTGCAGCCAGTTGCTTGATGGCGAAGACCGGCTGCGCGTATCCGATTAAATCCGAAACGGTGTAGTTCCCAAGCTCAGATACGATCGGCTCTTCGGGCCGCTTTTCCGCGCCCGGGCTCATGCCCAGGCCGGTATCCGCTTGGAGTACGATTACCGTGTTGTCGTAGATCCCGAGTTCTTTCAGCTTTCGCAGCAATCCGACGAAGAGCCGGACCGCGCAATGAGCTTGTTCAAGATAGTTGTCCCAGGTCTCCTCGGCCCCTCCACGGGCGAGGCTGGCACGTTGAAGCCCGCAATCCTTTCCTAGAATGAAGGGTTTGTGAGGCGGGAAAAAGTGAATGAACTTATAGGTCGGCGTCTCGTTGACCGCCGCAAAATTTTTGCCGAGGTACGAGGCCAAGCCAACCGACAGGACGATGTCCTTCTGGATCGGAGTCAAATCATTAATGGATGCGGCACGGCCTCGCGAGAGCAGGAAGCGGCCGTCATTGTAGATCGCAGCTCTGGCGATGGTCGGACTCAAGCGGAGCAGGGAGAGGTCCGCGAGCAGGGCTTGTTCCCCTGTGAATAGCGGGGTCTCATCGTTCAGCTTCAGTTCCGGCGTGTTGACCCACTGCTTCAGTTCGCCGAAGTTCAAATCCACAGTGGTGCAGGGATAACTTGCGCCTTCGCAGAGGAAGCGCCCAGGCTGCAAGGCGCTGACGTCAAAGCCCTGCGCAGCAAGACGCGCCATCAGGCTTTCTTCTGTGGTCCAGCGGCGAACGAGATCCAGCGCGGTCTCGGCTCTATCCGTGTGCTTCTCGAAATAGAGACGGCCGCTGAGGAGGACCGGGAGCGAAATGCTGGTCCAATTCGAGTAGCCGCTGTGCTCCTTGTATAAAACGAAGCCCTCGAACTCCTGCCGAAGCGATGAATCCTGTTCCAGGATTTTCATGAAGGCGTCCGACTGGAGCGAGTCGAACATCACGTGCAACACGTTCAATTTCGACGAAAGCCGCGCTAACGGCTCCAGCCGTGACGTTCTGTCTCCCGACGCGGGTATGATCTGGCGTCGGCTGAGGGCGGGCACGTCTTGGCGTGGGCTGAGGTATGCGAGGCTAGGAACTGCGGCGGCAAGAAGCGCCCAAAACGAGACTACGGCTGTAACGAAGCGGCGGTTCGCGTAGATGCGTCGTCGCAGCACAACCGCTAAAACAAAAATACTGGCGAGAAGAACGATTTCGCCGACGACCGTGGAAGTCGACGCCCGGTAAGCACGAATACCGCCATCGAGAACAATTTTACTTGAGCCCAATAGGATTTGGCTTGTGACAAGGGCGGCGACCGAAGCCGCCAGGTACAATACGAGAAGAATTGGCCGAAAGGACGTCAGACGGGCGATTACGGCGGCGATGATCGTGCCGATGACGAACAGGACCAGGAAGGGCCACAACAAATGCCATGTTGACCCGCTGAATTCAGATGCGTTCGGTGCGTGGACTGAAACAGGCGGAAGTACGAAGAGCACAAAGCTCAAAATTGCTCCGGCTGCGAAGTACTCCATTCGATTCTTCATCGAACGTTCACGCCTCTTTCACGACTCAACGTTCGTACCAGAACAGCTTTCGGCCGGCGGCGGACACTGTTTGCGTCTCGACGATCCGAGCGCAGCGCTCCAGCGCTTCGGTGAAGGTCGCCTCCGTGTAATCGTCGAAGATGTCCTCGCGGAGCGAAAGCATGCGCTGAACCGTCGGGTCCGTCTTCTCGACGAACTCGATGACGCCGCTGGGAGCCATGCCGACGATCCAGGCCACGACGTCGCCGAGCGGAATGTTGCGGCCGAGCGCCAGATGATGTTCGAAGGCGAGAGCGAGCACGGCGTCTGGCGCCGCACGCCTCTGCAATCCGCGCCGCTCCCTCTGGCGCCAGCCCTGGTCCGGGCTGGGGTTGGCGGCGTCCAGGAAGAGCGGCGTCAGGTTCAGCTTGTGGTCGAGGCTTCGGCGAAAGCTGCGTTCCAGCGCTCCCTGGTCGAAATCGAACCCGATGACGGTCCCGGCTCCTGCCTCGAGGGCGACTGCGGAGAAATCTCCCGTATTGCATCCGAGATCGAACACGAGGCCCGGCTTCGTCTTCTCGATGAAGCGGGCAATGAACTCCCGTTTCGCTGCGTATTCGGCGGGTTGATAGGTGTGGGTCTCGGAGTAGTCGCCCCAAACGGTTCCTCGGCTGTCGAGCGGCGAAAGCCGGTCGATCCAGTGCCTCAGCTGCCGCAGCATGCCGATGAAGCTCGCCTTGGGGAGGCGGCGTTGCGCAGCAGCCTTCAGTCGGTCCGCCGTCCAGCGTCGCGATGTCCGCTGGAGTCGCTCCTGAAGAACGAGATGGCTCAGTGCGTTCCAAGACAATTTCCGCCGAAGCGGCAATAGCGGCAGGATGTCCGCCGTCGGGATCCCTTCGAGCGCGCCCCGGTACCACGCATTGTGGGCAATTCCGAGATACGACCGCAGCAGAAGCGGATTGAGGAACTGCTCGCAAAACTGCCGATGCCCGGCCCAATGCTCCCCTTCCCGGTAGCGCCGGAAGGACAAGAGATCGATGAAGATCGGAACGGCACCCCGGAACTGCACGTTGTAGGCGCTCGCATCCGACAACGTCACGCCCTGCTCGAGCGCATCGAGATGGAGGTCGAGATGGAAGAGGGCTGCCGCCTTGAGCGCGCTGAACGGCCATTCGTAGGGATAGGAGACGAACGGGAGCTTCGGATGCTCCACGATGTGCTCTACACCCGGCTTCGAGAATCCGAGCGTTTCGAGCGGCCGTTCTTCGAACCCGACGAGCCGCCCTTCATCGACGAGCCGTTGGAAGAAACCGTTTGTCTTTAGCGCCCCGTATTCTGCCGAGTGGCGCGCGGTTACCGTTCGATATATTCGGCCGTCGAGTTCGTAAACATGTCCCGAAGGATCTCTGAATGAGCCGGGCTCAGGCCTAAGATCGTTCACCGATGTCCTTCGCCGCCGAACCTGCCTCTCGCTCCCGCTCCATCGTCCGCGGGAAGATGCGCGCCTTGAGCTTTGCCCAGTAGAGCTTGACGACGAGCGCACCGGCGGCGATCCCGCCGATGATGCTCTGCAAGATGATGCTTCCGGTGCCTGGATCTATGTAGGCGTGGGCAGGCGCTGGGAAGCCGAGAAGCCAAACACCTACTAGGCAGAGCCCGAGAGAGCGGTGGGGCATCCTTTTCTCCTTGAAGCAGTGCTGCTTGCTTAATCAGAGCGTCACGAAAGTGCAACAGGGGTATGCCGCGTTTTGTCCGCTGCCCAACGTCCTCAAATGTCGTGCACGGCTTTTGCTCGCAATGAAGTCTGAAGGACACTACTTCTCCTGAACTCGCCATCAAATCCGTCTGATCATCTGGCCGCTAATGGGGCTCTCGCGGCTCGGAGTATGAAAATAACGGGTTACGTGCCTCAATTAAGAAGGTGCACATTGAGACTTTGACCGCAGAATGTTCCCATTGCTCGGCTGGTTTCGTGTACGAAAGGCGAGTGGCTGATTCAGTTAGGACCGAAAGTAGAAAATTCTGTTGGAGTTGAGCGTTCAGCGCAAGCTGGGCGGTTGTCGATGAGCGCATCTGAGCAACTAAGAGATCTCTATTCAACGTTGTCGCTGCTGACTTCCGGCGACGAGGCTGCACCTCGTCTGGCGGCAATCATTGCCGAGATTGCAGGCGCACTGCATCCGTCAGGTACGCGTTCGATCCGCCGGTTCGAAGCAGACGACGGTACGCGCTTCGAGGTCGATCTCGGAGACCGGCTCGGTCGTGCTCTCTACTACGGCTATCAGCAGGAAAAGATCGAGCTCTCTCTCTTCGAGCAGATCTGTCCTGTGGGCGGGCAGGTGTGGGACGTCGGAGCGAATTTCGGGCTTTACACTGTAAAGAGTGCCCGACGCGTGGGGCCTGCCGGCAAGGTCCATGCTTTCGAACCCGGCGCTTTCGCGCGGGAGCTTCTGCTGACGAACTTGACCGCCAACCGCGTCGAGGATCGGGTCGTCGTTCATGACACGGCACTCGCCGATCGTGACGGGGAGGGTACCTTCTTCGAGGCGGAGGAATCGGCTTTCAGCGGCCTAAAGGACACAGGGCGAGCGAAGATCGCGCGGCGGGTTCCGGTGCGGCTCGCTCGGATCGACTCGCTTTGGCAGGCGCTCGGATGCCCGCCGATCGACGCCATGAAGATCGATGTCGAAGGGCTCGAGGCACAGGTCCTCGAGGGGGCATCCCGAGCGATAGCCGGCTCTCCTAATTTGGTTCTTCTCGTCGAAATTGCAGCGAAGAATACGAATGCCGAAGAGCGGCACCGGATTCAGCGCTGCCTCGAGGAACTTGGAGCTCAGGGATTCCGGTTTTGGCAGCCCCGCCCTGTTGAAGGGGGGATTCGCGAGTACTTGCCGGAAGGGGGGACGCTGCCGGAAGGCGGCGAGAACGTTTTTATCGTGCGACGAGACTCCGACCGCGAGCTCGAGCTATCAAAGGCTGCCTTAGGGATTGTCCCTGCGGCGGAGATGGTTAGCGACCGAGAACGGTCGCTGCTCTCGAGTGTGAAAGCTGTTTTGCTTCAGAGCCTGGAGGCAAAGCGAGCGCTCTACGCAGCCCGTCAGGAGAAGGAGAGCGCGCTGGCGTCGCTGCGAGCTGCGCACGAAGCCGAAGTCGCTACGCTCAGAACAGAAATCGAACACTTGCGCGAGAGGCTCAAGGCAGCGCTGAGCGCCTCAAATCTGGAACACGACAAGCTCGAGACAGTCCTTCGCGAAGCGGCGCACTATCGAGAGCAACTGGAAGCGACGCTCGCGCAACGCGTTCGCAAGTGGCTGAAGCGGCTGCGGGCGTGATGTTGATGGGCGACCGGGAGGCGAAGCCAAAGGGGGGCAAGGTCCTGGATCACGAGCGCAGGCGACAAGAGGGGGAGTGATCTTTGTCATCGCCCCGGAGAAAATCTTTGGTATATTCGCAGCCGCGGTTGACGCAATTGTCTGGTTAGTGCCGAGTATTGTGGGCCTGCACATGAACTTTAGTGTCTCTGCTTGGGCTGCTTCGAGCCTCGCCACTCTCGTGCTGCTGACGGCCCCGGCCGCGGCCCAGCCCGCGGCGGCGCCGCCCAATGCGGACGATCTCGTCGTGGTCGATTGCCGCTTGCCGCCGAAGGTCCGGAAGCTCGGCACCTCGATGGTTTACCAGGCGGCGGGCGCGGTGATCAGAATTCCGGCCAAGGAATGCGAGCTCCGGGGCGGGGAGTACACGCTGCTCGATCCGAGCAGCTACGGAAAAGCCATCCAGTTCTGGATGGCCGAAGCCCAACGCGGCGATCCGCGCGCTCAAACCAATGTCGGCGCGCTCTACGAGCGTATGTCGCCGCCGGACTTTGCGGCTGCGGCGCAATGGTACGGGAAAGCCGCAGAGGCCGGGTTCGCCCCGGCGCAGGTCGCGCTCGGACAATTGTACGAAACGGGCCGCGGCGTGCCGCAGGACCGGCTCAAGGCGCTGAACCTCTACCGGCGCGCCGCCGGCATCTCAGATTCGACGTTGACGCTCGTCGAGAGCGCCGAGCCCGCCAAGGCGCCGCCTGAAGTTCAGCGGCAGGTCGACACGCTGCGGCAGAGCCTAGAGGAGAGTCGGAAGGAGATCGAACGGCTGCGTCGCTCGCTTCAGAAGCAGCGGCGGAACGAGTCCGAGACCGATCGGCTCCGCAAGAAGCTGGCGGCTGCCGAGCAGGAGCTGGCGAAGCGCCGGCAATCGCTTCAGCGCGATGGCACGCGCCTTGCCTCTCTGCCGGCGCCTTCAATCGAGATCGTATACCCGCTCGCGACAAGAGGCGGCGACCGCCTTCAGGTGAAGCTTCGCGGGACGACCAACGTCGACGTCATCGCCCGGGTGGTGTCGCCGCTCGGCATCGCGTCGGTTTCCGTCGACGGCAAACGCGTCCCTGTCGACGACCAGAACATGTTCTTCGTCTCCAGTGCCGCGCTTGCGAAGGGCAATCCGGTGCGGGTCGCGGCCGTGGACCTCCTCGATCGCACGACGGAGGTCGAACTCGTCGGAACGGCGCCCGCGCAAAGGGCCGAGCCCGCGACCCAGCGCGGGGCGGAGCCGGCGAACAGCCTGAAGCTCGGCGATTTCTACGCCCTCATCATCGGCAACTGGAAGTTCGTGCACTGGGAGACGATCCAGAACGCGCTGAATGACGCGCGGGCAGTCGATGAGCTGCTTCGCACCAAGTACGGCTTCGAGACCAGGCTTCTCATCAACGCCAACCGGCAGGAGATGCTCTCTGCCTTCAACGACCTGCGCGAGCAGCTGACGGAGAACGACAATCTCCTCGTCTATTACGCGGGTCACGGCCACATGATCAGCGAGCTCGACCGGGGCTACTGGATCCCCGAAGAGGCGGAGCTGAATCGCGATACCGCCTGGATTCTGAACGAGCAAATCACCGACTATCTGCAGATCATCCCGGCCAAGCGCATCCTGGTGATCGCCGATTCCTGCTATTCGGGGGTCTTGACGCGGAGTTCGGTGCAGCGGCCTCGACCTGGCCTCGACGAAGGAACGAGGATGGAGGTCCTAAGGCAGCTCAGCACCAAGAAGGTGCGCACCGTGATGACGTCCGGCGGCATTCAGCCCGTGCTCGACTCCGGATCCGACGGGCACTCCGTCTTTGCGGCGGCGCTCCTCAAGATTCTCCGCGACAACTCCAATGTGCTCGAGGCGAACCGTCTCTTCGACGCGCTCTCCCCGCTCGTCGTCGCTTCCTCGGAGCGTATGGGGTACAAGCAGACGCCGACCTATCGCGCGATCGCGTTCGCCGGGCACGAAGGCGGCGACTTCCTGTTCATCCCGCGCACTCTCAACTGAGGCGCCGGGCGGCTAGGGAGATTGCGGCGCCCAGTCTAGCGCGCCGCCGTCCGCCTCGCTTCGCGCGGCTCGCCCTTGCGCGCCCGGCATTCCTCCGCACTGATCCGGACGATCTCGCCCGGAACGAGGCGAAAGCTTCCCGGGCCGAACTTGCGGACGTTCGCCGGTAGTTGGCATTCGACGATCTCGAGCGACGGGGCGCTCGGTCCGGCTTCCGGCGCTTCCGCACCGGCGGCCGCGAACGGCACGCTGAAGGCGGCGGAAGCGGCAAGGATTTGCACGAGGCGTGAAAATAGTCTCACGACCATCCTCCTGCTGCGGAGGATTCAGGGTAAGCCAGAATCCTTACTTCGCCATTTCAAAACGGTCGTGATTAGAACTCAAATATCATACAGAAAGAGATTTCGCGCGCAGTTTTATTTTGAATTGAAGCGTTTCCTCTATCTCAAGCCAATCAGAATCGAAGCTTGTCACGCATTATAAGAGAAGATGACCTTAAATCCTTATCAGAAGCGGGCCGCGATCCCGAGAGTGAAGAGATGGCTCGATTGGTCGGTGAATCCGAGAAGAGTTTCGTAGTCGAGAAACACCGACACCGCGTTCTCCATGAGGAAAGTCACGCCGCCGCCGAGATTGAAGTAGTTCCTGTCGACCGGAATCTCGGCCAGCGCAATATCGCTGCTCGGCACTCCCGCGAAGCGCACGATGGCTGGATTGTTGGATCCCTTGAACTCGTGCTCGTATTCCGCCCGAAGATAGGGAAGCACGATGCCCGAGCTGGTGCTGATCGCGTAATCGCCGCGGACTCCGAGCGTCGTCGTAAGGCTCTTGAGCGTCTCTTTCTCGAATTCGAGCGGCGCGGCGACGCCCGTCTCGGTGAAGCCGCTCAGCGACGTATGAGCGTAGCCTAGGCGCAGATACGGACCGAAGCTCAGGCTGTCGCTGTAGTGCTCGTATCCGACCGTGATGTTTCCGGAGACCTGGTTGCCGTAGCGGTCTCCTCTCGCGCGCTGCGCCGTGGCCGCCACCGCCCGCTCGAGGTCGAAGTCGAGGAACGTGTAGGTGAGCTGCCCGTCGACGTAGAACCCTTCGAGCGGCCGCCAGCTGCCATAAGCCGTGACGTTGTAGCCGTCGACGTCCGACTTGCTGCCGCCCGTGATGTCGGTCCGCCCGAAATTCACGCCGCCGCCGATGCCGAGGAGCAGGTCCGCGGTGATCCGATAGTCCGCTCCGAAGCTCAGGCCGAGGTTCCGGAAGTCGAACCCCGCGGCGCTGCTCGTGGTATCGCGGTCGCCGAAATTGATGATGCCGTTGACGAAGATGCCGAGCCGGTCCGGCAGCTCGATCTCGCCATCAGGCGCTTGCGCCGTCTGCTCGCCCTGGAATCGGCTCTTGAACCATGCCTGGTCCCAGTTCGATTGAGCCCAATGTTGTTGGGCGAATTGCGCGTACTGCGTCCTTGCTGCAAGGCGTTCGAGCAAGGGGCTGGTAAACCGTTGGACAAGAGAATCGCTCCCGGGAAGGCTGTCGAACCCGTCCTGTTGCCCGGAATAGGCCGAGGCGAGCCCGATGAGGCCGCCTGCAAGGCGGTCGGAGAAGCCGCGCCCGAAATCGGGCGAGAAGCTCCTTCCGTTGTAGCTGAGCGTGAGCCCGCTGATGCTGATGCGGCCGCTGCCCGAGCCATGGCGGAGGTTCTGGAGGCGCCGGGTGAAATTCTGTGTCTGGGTGCGAAAAATCTGCCGGACTGCGATCGCTTGGCTCGAAGCGATCGATGTCGCCGTCGCGCGGTCGCCTACGCTCAACTCGCCCTCGCTCTCGAAGGCGACGGGGCATCCGACGACGATTTCCCATTCGCTCTCGCTTTGAGGATCGTACGACTCGACCACCGCAACCACGGCGAAGTCGCTGCCGACCGGAACGTAGTCGAAGCTGAGCGGCGCTCCGGTCGAGCCCGTGACGAAGCCGTCGGTGGTCGCGACCAAATCGCCGCCGTAGTAAATCTCGAGCAGATCCGGGGACTCGAACATGTCGTAGGTCACGAAGACCCGGCCCGGCGTGCTGCCTAGGAGATAGATCGTGGAGAAGTCACTTGCACTCGTTCCGCAAGCTTGCTGCGCCGAAGCGACGGCAGGCGCCAAGGCGAGAGCGGTCCCGAAAGCAAGCAGTCGCACGCCGCGCCGCACCCGGGACGAAGCCCTCATCGTTATCCCCCACACGTCTTGCCGATGAACTCAGGGTTAAGGTTTGGTTGAACGCTTTGAAAGTGCAAGTGGATCAACCGACTGGCGAAAAATCCCCACAGGAGGTGTGGCCAATTTGCATCAGCGTGTCGGTGAAAGTATGCCCTATGCTACAAATGGCCGATTCGACGTGCCCCCATCCACCATCTGGGTTGGGCGCACACCGAGACTTGACAGCCCCTTTCTTGCCAAGCGTCTCGGATTCGATTTGTCGACCGAAGGTTGAGCCGGCTTCGGCCGCGTCCCGGCGCTATCCGGCAGGACGGGGGAAGCGCTTCGCCGTCTTGCAGAGAATCTGTTCCGCTACAGTTGCCGGGCTGGCCCAGGGCAACTTGCCCGGCGTCCCTGTAGGGCCGCCTACCCTGATCGCGCGGCGAAGATTTCCTCGAGAACGAGAGAGAGGCTCTGCTGCCAAGGACGCGCCACGAGGCCCAATCGTTCCTTGGCCAGCGCGCAGTCCAGTACGGAGTTCCTCGGCCGCTGCGCGGGCGTCGGATATTCTTCGGTCCGGATTCGATGCAGCTCCGGCTGCGGGCCGCCGTGCAGAGCGCTCTGAGCGAAGATCTCGACGGCGAAATCGTGCCATGTCGTCGCGCCCGCACCGCAGAAGTGGTAGGTGCCCCACGGAGCCGATCCGTCGAGGATCATTCTCGCGACGTGATCGATGGCGTCTGCGATGTCGTGCGCGGCCGTGGGGCACCCGTGTTGATCGGCGACGATCCGGAGCGTTTTCCGTTCCGCGCCGAGGCGCAGCATCGTCCTGACGAAGTTTCGGCCGTGCGCGCCGTAGACCCAGGACGTCCGCAGGATGACGTGGCGCTCCAGCCTCTCGCGGACGCACCGTTCGCCCGCCTCCTTCGTCCGTCCGTAGACATTGATCGGATTGACCGCATCGGACTCGACGTAAGGCCGCGCGCTGCGCCCGTCAAAAACGTAGTCGGTCGAGAGATGGATGAGCGCCGCCCCGGCTTCGGTGCAAGCCTGTGCCAAATGCCCAGGCGCCGTGGCGTTCGCCGCCATGGCTCTTTGCGGCTCGCTCTCCGCCCGGTCGACAGCCGTATAGGCGGCGCAGTTGACGACGATCGAGGGGCGCAGCTGCCGAAATGCTGCCGCTACGGCCGCAGGGTCGCAGATGTCGAGCTCTGCACGCGAAAGGCTGGTCACTTTCAAGGCCGGCAACCATGCGCGCCGGCTCAGCTCGCTCCCGACCTGCCCTCCGGCGCCGAGAACGAGGAGGCGGGGCCAACCCGAATGGGCGAAGCCCGTCATCGAGCCTTCCAGGGTAGCGCGGGTTCATCGATCGCCTTGCCGTCATCGCCGTAGGGTGCCCCGCCGCGGACCAAACGGAGGCCCTCGGAAGCCGCCATGCCGAAAGGCGACCGGTCAGCGGGCATTCCTTTCCTGACGGCTCGGTTTCTGGCCGGCGCATTCGGGTAGGGAATCCGCCCGCGAGATTTCGGGATGGTGTGCCGTGCTGCCGACTCGTGTTCCGCAAAGGACAGAGTAGGTGCTGAAGGTCTCGCGCACGATGATCTCCTCCGAGAACGAGGAGACGACACGGTCTCGGGCAGCCTTGCCCATCGCCTCCCGAAGGTTTCGGTCGGCGGCCAGCTTCGCAATCGCATCTGCAAGGCGCACAGGGTCGTTCTGCGGAACGAGACAGCCGTTCTTGCCATCGATGACGACATCTCTGCAGCCCGGAATGTCCGTCGTCACGATGGGCCGCGCGGAAGCGGCCGCCTCGAGAAGCGCTTTCGGGATCCCCTCTCGGTAGAGAGAGGGGAAAACGCAAATATGAGCGCGCGCCCAAACGGCGGAAACGTCGGTGACGAATCCGAGCCACTCGACCGCTCCGTCGCCTTGCCACGCCTCGAGTTCTTCCCTCGTATGCGAACTGGGGTTCTCCGAATCGGTCGGTCCGACCAGCAGCAATTTGAAAGGGACACCCGCGCTTCGCAGCCTGCGGGCGGCCTCGACCGCGATACTGACGCCCTTGTATCGGAGCATTCTGCAAACGATCGCTCCGACGATCAGATCTCCGCCGGGATCGGGGTGAGGCGGGAATTGCCGTAGATCCACTCCAGATCCTGGGACCAAGTCGATCCGTGATGGAAGGAACACGCGCCGGTCGATCAGCTCGGAACGGTCCTCCTGGTTCTGAACGATGATGCGGGAGTTGCGGCCTCCGGCGAACCATCGCATGCACCACAAGATCGCGGCGCGTTGAAGGAAAGCCGGAAGGGTCGGCTCCACGAAAAGGAATCCCAGGCCGGCGATGAGGTTGACCTGCTTGGGTGTGCGTGCGGCGAAAGCTGCGATCGAGCCGAAGACGACCGGCTTCAGGGCGACATGATGTACGACGTCGGGGCGCTCTGTTCGGTAGAGCCGAAAAATCTCGACAAGCGCACGAAGGTTGTCGAGAAGGCCGTCGCCGCGGCGACGCCACCGAAGCGGCCGGAGCTTGAAGCCCTCCTCGAGGATCCGATCGCCATGGTCACGGACTCTGCAAGCGACGAGAACCTCCGCGCCCGCGTCGCGCATGGCGCGTGCGATCGGCAGTCGATGCGAGCAGAAGTACCAGTCTTCGGTGACGAGATAGATGATCTTTCGAATGGCCGGGCCGGATTGTTCGTCGCGGCTCGCACTGAATCGATGACTTGATGACGTGGTGGTCGTGGTTGGTGCAGGCCGGCGAAGCATATGCGATCCCGAAAAAGCATGGCGCTCGTCTCTTCGGCGAGCACAAGTGTCTAAAAAGCGCCAGACTCCGTTCTGCGGCGCTGGGCGACTCGCCTATCGAGGGATTTCTGTAAGAGGCTGAAGCCGTTCGCGGTTTCTAAATTCGCCGGACACTTCCAAACCAAAGACCACAAAGTAGAAAGGGCTGCAGATCGTGCAGGCTGTCGTCCCTACCCGTTGGGGTAAGTCCATCCTCCTCATCCGCCTTTTCGGATGATTCTTCCAATAGCGACAACCCGCCTCGGCAGCAATCCTAATCGCATCGAACCCGGAAACTCCGTGCGTCCGCTCACGGACCGCCGGTGTAGAAGGGCCTGCCCGCGCCGACTCGCCGAGCCACAAATGTGTCACTGCCGACTCTGTAGGAAAATCGGAAGGCGATTGCGTATAGAGGAGTGCTCCGCTCCCCAAGTCGGAAGAAAATGCAGGTTCGTACCGCCGCCATACCGGAAATCAAGCTGATGCAGCTTACACGACACGCAGACCGGCGAGGCTTCGTGTCCGAGACCTACAAGCGGCGCGACTTCGTCGAGGCTGGGATCGACTGCGAATTCGTCCAGGACAATCATACCCTCTCGGTCGAGTCCGGCGTGGTCCGCGGCCTTCATTTCCAGATTCCTCCGTTCGCGCAAGCGAAGCTCATCCGTGTCGTACGGGGGCGCATTTTCGACGTCGCGGTCGATATCCGCCACGGCTCGCCCAGCTTCGGCCGGCACGTCGCGATCGAGCTCAGCAGCGACGATTGGAACCAGATCTTCGTGCCGGCCGGCTTCGCGCACGGCTTCTGCACGCTCGAACCGAATACCGAAGTGCTCTACAAGCTCACCAGCTACTACTCCCCGGCGCACGATAGAGGACTGTTGTGGAATGATCCGGCCCTCGCGATCGAGTGGCCGGTCGATCCCAGCGCTGCGGTGCTCTCGGAAAAGGACAAGAGATGGCCGCGCCTTTCCGAGCTGCCGGAGTTCTTCCGGTATTCGGGCGAGGAGCGCGCGGCGTAAGCCGAGGCGCCGCTTGCCCGGTCAGTCGAAGAGTTCGTCTACCGCTCCCTGAGACAAGGGTGCTGTGCCGGGCGCCGCCGGCTCGGCGAAGATTTCGTCGATGGCGTCCTGTGACACGGCGTCGGCGCTCGGCCCGTTCATGAGGTGGGCGTCCGGCCGCTTGTCGACCGGTTCGAACGCAGCCTTCTTCACCTCCTCGAGGTCCCATATCGCGATCATCGATTTGACGCGCTGCTCGATGTAGCGGAGCGTGTTGACCACCTTCATCGTGCGCTGGCCGGTGATGTCCTGGAACGAGCAGGCCATCGTGATCTCCATCGCCTGAGCGCTGATCTCCTCTGCGGCGCCCGCCGCATCAGGAGTACGCGGGAGACGCGCTGCAGCGGCCTGGATGCGCTCGGCGCAATTGAGGATATCGGAGGTCGCCCGCTCCGTCGCCGAGACGATCGCGTCGAGCTCGCCCGTCGCGAGCATGATCCGGTTGGATTTCTCGTCTTCGTGATGAAGCGCGGCGATTTCCTCGCGTGTGCGTTGGATGACGCCGCTCATCTCCTCGAGTTCCCGGCGAAGGAGATGCATCTGCGCGGCCGTATCGGCTCCAGTTCGATCTCCGCGCAGGATCATCAGCTCGCGCAGGAGCCGCCGTACCTCCTCGGCGGTCACGACGCTCGCGCGCTCGCCATGCGCGCGCAAGAATGCACGACCTTGCGGCGAGGAGGCAATCTCGTCCTCGATCGCGAGATACTCCTGCTCGCTCAACATCATCGTTGCGATCTGCCCCTTCGCCCTGCAAGCGCCGCGATTGAGGAACCGTTAACCTGGTGGGCACTGCGGTCCGGGCGCTTCTCGCCAGGAATATCCCTTGCGCGTTAGTAAATCGTTGTCTCGGAGCGGCTGTCGGCGATCAGGGCCGCGTCACCGAGACCGCCTCCCAGCTCTCGCGGCCCCACGCGCCGAAGGATGGCCCGCCGCGGTTGTAGCGGTTGCCCATATTTCCCCGATTCGTGAACTCCGAGAGAACCTCCTGCTTCACGACGAAGCCGAGCTCGGGGCTCCAATAGTGGCGCAGACGCGCCTCGTACTCGTTGTTGTGCCAGCCGGTTCGCGATTCCTCCAAGACGACGACCTCGAACCGGCCCGCCTTGGTCGAGATTTCGGCCGGGCCCTTGACGCGGAATTCGTGATACCAAGCCGACGGTCCGAAGTCGCCCATCCCTTCGGAGATGAAGGCGAAGCGTGCCCCGGGGGCGAGGGGCGGCCGCGGCGGCGTGCTTTGCCATTGGACATGCCGCGGGTCGGGGCCCGCGGCGAAGGCGAGGACCGACTTGTCCGGAATTCCGTGCCCGAGCTCGCAGACGAAATTCGCCCCGGAGCCAAAGCTCAGAACGTCGCCGACGGAAAGGACGACCCGGGTGCCGGGCGCCGGGCAGTCGCGCAGCTCCGCGGCTCGGGGTGCCGGCGGCACTCGCGCCTCTTGCACCGGGGCCGGCGCCTCCTGGCGCGCGGCGGTGCGGAGCGGTTCGGGCGGCGGGGCGGGCTTTCGCGCCGGCAGCGGCGGCGGCACCTCGGGCGCCCGCGCTGCCGGAGGGGGCGAGGCGGCTTGCGGCCGCGTCGCGACCGGCGTCGCGGCGACCGGCGGCGGAGCAGGCGGATCGTTTGCGACCGAGGGCGACGGCGCCGCAGCGCGGGCGGGACTGGCAACGGTCGTCGGCGGCTGGAGCGCGGCGATCCGGGCGCGGGCGAGCGGCGCAAAGCGTCCGTCGGGATAGGCTTCCAGATAGGCGCGGTAGTCGGCGGCGCTTTCGCTCTGCCGGATGCTGTCCCAGAAAGCGAGCTCGAAGGCGTCCGAGGCGGGCGGCGATGCAGGCGCCGGTTCGGTCCGCGCGACCGCTGCGGGCTTCAGGACGATCGCGTCGCCTCCCAAGGAGCCGTAGGTGAAGGGCTGCTGCCGGTTGTTCGTGCGGCGCATGACCTCGTCGCGGACCCGGCCGAAGAGAAGGTTCAGCTCGAGCCCGGGCGTCTCGAGGTGCTCGAGCAGGGCCGCCGTATAGGGGCTGTGCTCGCCCGAGCCGTCCTCGGCGATGGCGTCGGCCGTCGTCGCGTAGGCGATGAGGGTGTCCGGGGCGATGGTCTCGATGATCTTGAGGCCGCGCCCGACCGACATCGAACGGGTCGCGCCCATGTCGCGCTGCAGCCGTGCGACGAACGGGTTGTCGCGGCAGGCGTCCAGAATGACGAGGCGCAGCCGGCGCGCGCCAGTCGCTTCGTCCAGCACCGCCTGGACGCTGATCGCCTCGTACCCGAGGTCCTGCTCGCGCTCAAGCAGGGCATCGGTCGGCAGGATGTAGTTCTGGCCTTTGACTTGGATGCCGTGACCGGCGAAGTAGACGACGGCGAGCTCCGCGCCATCGGAACGACGACCGAAATCGCGCAAGGCGCGGACGAGCCCCGCCCGGCCGAGATCGATGCCCTCGATGACGTCGAAGCCGAGGCGGCGGAAGGCGGAAGCGACGGCGCGGGCGTCCCGCGGGGGGTTGGGAAGCGGCGGCGCATGGGCATAGGCGCCGTTTCCGATGACGAGCGCGAGACGACGCGCCTCCGCGGCCCCGCTCGCGAGCGCGCAGAGCGACAGCAGCAGAACAAGGACTCGGCCCAGAACGAACACGCCGCGCATCACGGCCGGCGATTATAGGTCGACCGTGCCGTCGCGCCAAAGGATCGTCGGTCGGGAGCCCGAGGGGCCTCTCAGACCTTCGGCCGGAGATCCCTCACGCGGACGGCTTTTCCCTGCGAGCGCGGGATCTCGCCCGGCCGCTTGATCACCACGTCGCACGTGACGCCGATCATGGACTTGATGTGATGGCGGACCGCGGCGGCGGCGTTGTCCGCCGCGTCTGCGCTCCCGGTGACGAGCGGATTGGCTTCGACCTCGACCGTGAGATGGTCGAGCGCGCCGCGCCGTTCGACGACGAGCTGGTAATGCGGCGCGATGTCCGGAAAGCCGACGAGGAGCGCCTCGATCTGCGAGGGATAGACGTTGACGCCGCGGATGATCAGCATGTCGTCGTTGCGGCCGGTGATCCGCAAGATTCTGACATGGGTGCGTCCGCACGCGCAGGGCGAGGTCGTGAGCCGCGTGATGTCGCGCGTGCGGTAGCGGATCATCGGAAGCGCCTCTTTGGCGAGCGTGGTGATGACGAGCTCGCCGGTATGGCCTTCCGGGACGCGGCGGCCGGTCTCGGGGTCGATCGTCTCGAAAAGGAAGTGGTCCTCCCAGCCGTGGAGGCCGTTGCGGGAAGGGCATTCGCAGGCGACGCCCGGCCCCATGATCTCGGAGAGGCCGTAGATGTCGACCGCGGCGAGGCCGAGGCGCTGCTCGAGCTCCTGGCGCATCGCCTCGCTCCACGGCTCGGCGCCGAAGATGCCGAGGCGAAGCGGACCGGCGGCGAGGTCGACCCCCTGCTGCACGGCGCACTCCGCGATGTTGAGCGCGTAGGAGGGCGTGGCGCAGAGCACTGTGGCCTTGAAATCGGCGAGAAGCAGGATCTGCCGTTCGGTGTTGCCGCCCGACATCGGTACGACGGTGCAGCCGAGACGCTCGGCGCCGTAATGGGCGCCGAGGCCGCCGGTGAAGAGGCCGTAGCCGTAGGCGTTGTGGATGATGTCGCCCGGGCGCGCGCCTGCGCAGGCGAGGGACCGCGCCATGAGGTCCGCCCAGCTCTCGAGGTCGGCCTTGGTGTATCCGACGACGGTCGGCTTCCCCGTGGTCCCCGACGAGGCATGCACTCGGAGGAGCGCTTCGCGCGGCACGGCGAAGAGGCCGAAGGGATAGTGCTCGCGCAAATGCCCTTTCACGGTGAACGGAAGGCGCTCCAGATCGTCGAGGCTCTTGAGGTCGCCCGGCGCGAAGCCGAGCTCGTTCATGGCGGCGCGGTGGTGCGGCACGCGCTCGTAGGCGCGTGCAATGGTGCTCTTGAGCCGCTCGAGTTGCAGGGCGGCGAGCGCGTCGCGCGACATGGTCTCGGCCGCCGGATCGGCCATGAAGGACGGTGTGTCGGCCTGGGCGTGGCGAAGCGCGGTCATGTTTCCCCTCCCGATGCAAGCGCGCGGCGTGCCGGCGCGGCCCTTTTCCCCGAGCCGCGCTGCGGCAGGTTCGGCAGCTTCAAGTCCTGGCGATAGGCGGCGCGGGTGATGACGGTGAACTTCCAGAGAGCGCCGCCCAGCATCGCGCAGAGCCCGCCCGCGGCGAGGAGCCCGATGTCGCCGGGGGACGGGACGGCGAAGGCGGCGGCGAAGGCGAAAGCCGGAACGGCATGGCCGAGGGCGTGCAGCCGCGGCGTCAGACGGTCGATCACCCGGTGCGCGAGAATCCCCATTCCCGCTGCGCGGGCATTGCCGCGGTAGCGGCTCCAGAGCGCCGCGTTGATCAGCGCGAGGACGAATCCCGCGGCGGCGAGCGCTGCGATCGGTGCCGGGCCGCCGCCGGCGAGGGCGACGACCGCGAGGCCGAGCCCCGCGCCTTCTGCGAGGCCGCTGGCGACGATCATGGCCGGGACGAGCGGCATGCGCCAGGCGGGGATCCCCTTTCCGGCGTGCAGGATGCGGGCCTGGCAGTAGAGGAAGCCGGCGGCGGCAAGGCCGACCGCGACATGGAGCAGCGGCGCGGCGAACAGGAGGTCGGCGGCGAGGAGCGCGTAGAAGAGGCCGACGACGTAGACCTCGCGCGTCATCCAGGAGGTCTGCGGCCGCCGCAGCGCATAGAGGAAGCGGAGCTTTCGGCCGATCTCGAAGAACACGAAGGTAAGGCCGACGGCCATGAGGATGCCGGCGAGGAGAAAAAGCCCGAGCAAGAGGGGCTCTGGGAGGCCGGTCGCGAGCCAGGTCGCGGCGGCCGCGGTCGCGAGGCCGGAGCCGAGCCCGCCGAGCGTGAAGTTCATCGCGGCGCGGAAATCCCAGAAGCGCTGCAGCTTGCCGACGAGCGGGTTGTCGAGATCGCTCATGCGCTCGTCGTCGGTGTCGTCGGGCGCCGCGGCACGCCCGGGAACGGCAGGGGTTTCGTAGAGATAGCGGATCGACGGCTTCGTCCCGAGCTCGTCGAGGAGCGCGAAGCTCCGCCCGTCCCGGACGAGCGCGGAGACATTGCTTTCCGGGTCGTCGAAGTCGCCGAAATGCAGCGCATCCGCGATGCAGGATGAAACGCATGCGGGCGTCGCGGCCGGGTCGATGCCGGGGCGGAGGCCGGCCGCAAGGCCGAAATCCACCTTGCCGATGCAGAAGGTGCATTTCTGGGCGACCCCGAGCCGCTCCTCGTGCGCCGCCGCTTGCTCCTGGCGCGTTGTGCGGCCGCTGCCGAAATAGGGGCGCTTCTCGTGGACGATGGTGCGCGCGTCGTAGGGGCACGCGACCGCGCAATAGCCGCACCCGATGCAGAGATCGTAGTCCTGGGTCACGAACCCGTCGGCGCGCTGCGCGGTGGCGCCCGTCGGGCATACCGGGACGCAAGGCGGCTCGGCGCAATGCTGGCAGCCGGTGACGAGGAACAGGCGCTCGACGTCGGGGAAGGTGCCGGTCTCGATGTCGAGGACGCGCCGCCATTGGACTCCGGGATCCGTCTCGTTCGCGTGCTTGCAGGCGGCCGTGCAGGTCTGGCAGCCGACGCAGCGATTGACGTCGACGACGATGCCCCAGCGCCGCTGCGCGCCGGCCCTGTGGAGCGGGCCGGGTTCGAGCAATGCGCTCGGGGCGTACTTGTTCATGCCGGTCGTCTCGGCCCGTCGCCCTTGCGCACGGCGACGCGTACGACGTCGGCGCCGCTGCCCGTCGAGTCGGTCAGCGAGAGCGCGAGGGGCGCGATCGTGTTGAGCGAGGGGCGGTGCAGGTCTTTGGCGTAAGGCGTCGCCCAGTGGTCGAACTGGCCGATCATCAGCACCGTGTCGGGCCGGATGCCCTCGCGCAGCACGGCCCAGCCGCGCGTCTCGCCGGCGACCGAGGAGATGACGACCGGGTCGCCTTCCGCGATCCCGAGCCTCCTCGCGGTGCCGCGATTGATGATGACGCCCTTGTGCCCGGCGATGTTCTGCGCGAGCTCGTCGATGAGCGGGATGCCGGCATTGGCGCCCCAGGAGTACTGCATCGAGCGCGCGGTGAGGGCCCAGAACGGGAACTCCTGCGGATCGCGCCCGACCTCCTTGGCGTAGTTGATCCAAATCTCCGGGAAGGGCTTGTAGGCGGGGAGGGCCTCGTATTCCTCGAGCTGCTTCTCCCACCAGTCGATCCCGATCTCGTGCAGGCGGTTCGCGAGCTGCGCCCCGTGACGCTTGATGCGCTCCTGATACGGCAGCTCGAAGCGAAGGCCCTGTTCGGCGAGGCGCGGCGCGAGATACCACTGGAGCTGCGGGAAGGGCTTCAGCATGACCCCCTTCTCCTTGAACCAGGCGAGATCGTGCACCTCCTTCCCGCCCGAAAGCTCGTAGCTCGCCGCCTTGCAGACCCGGTCCCAGATCTCTTCGCGGTCGTGCGGAACCTCGGGATCGAGGCTCCAGTCGTACCCTTCGCCCTTGAGCCGCATCCCCGCGGCGCCGCGATTGATCGCCTCGTTGTAGGCCTGCAGGAGGCCGGTGCGGCGCGCGAGTTCGGTCGCGATGTCGGTCATGTCCCGACAGTCGACCGGCGGTATGCCGGCTGGCTGGCGGATCGCCCAGCCCTGGTGACGCCAGAACTGCTCGATGAACTTGGTGCCGCCGACCTGGATGAGCTGCAGCCCCTCGAGGTCCGTCGCCTCGGGCAGCAGAATGTCGGCCATGTGGTTCGTTTCGTCGCGCGTATAGGCGAAGGCGACGATGAAGGGGAACTCGGCGAGGCGTTCCGTCACCTCGGGCGTTCCCCAGGACGAGATCGCCGGATTGGTGCGGTAGCAGAACCAGAGCTCGGGCTTGGTCTGTTTCGGCCAGTGCGCCGGGAGCTTCTTCTGGAAGAGCCACGGAAGATGGGCCGGGCCCAGCGCCGGCGACCAGGGGGAGTTCGCGACCAGCGGCACCAACGTGCGATAGGCGTTCCGGATGTGCGGCTTCGACTGCCACCCTTCGCGCGTCGTCTCGTTGAAGGGGTAGTGCATGAAGCCGTCGGGGCCGGGCAGTGCCGAGGCGAGCCGGTCGCTTGCGGGTCGGTTCAGCTTGACGTTGGTCCCGACGGTTCCGCCCGGGACTTCGAGCGCGCCGACGAGACAGGCGAGGAGGGTTCTCGCCCAGCATGCCTGGTACCCGCCCCAGCCGTTGTTGACGGTCTTGCCTAAGAGGACCGCGACAGGGCGGAAGGGCAGGGTCTTGCCCTCGATCTCGATCGTCTCTCCGACGCAGGCCTCGGCGAGGAACTCGTCGGCGATCCGGCGGATCCGCTCCGGATCGACTTCGCATTCCTGCGCCGCCCACTCGGGGCTGTACGGCCGCATGTGCTCGATGAGCAGCTGGAACGCCGGCTTCGCCTCGACTCGCTCATGCGCCCATTCCTCGTCGTCCGGCCCGACTTCCAGCCCGGCGACGTTGTAGCTGCCTTCGAGAGCAGGGCGATCGATGCCGGCGTCGAAGGGAAGCGTGCAATTCCGCTCGAGGTCCCAGACGAGCGGCTTTCGCGTCGCCGGGTCGCGCAGATAATAGCCGTTCGGCCCGACGAGATAGGGGCTGTTGGTGCGCTGTTCGAGGAAGGGGACGTCGCAGACCTCGCGCCACGGCCGCTCGATCAAGATGCGGTGAATGAGGGCGTAGAGAAACGCGGCATCGGTCTTCGGCTTTATCGGGATCCACTCGGCGGCGAGCGCGCCGGCGATCGAGAGATGCGGCTCGACCTGGACGCGTTTCATGCCGCGCGCACGCGCGCCGGCGTGCCGCCACACTCCTGCCACGCCGGACGAGGCCTCGGTGTTCTGGCCGCAGGAGATGACGTAGCGCGTGTAGGGCGTGTCGGAGGCGACGATGAAGGCGCGGTGCCAGAACTCGCCGTAAAGGTGCTCCGAGTGATAGCACTTCACGCCCTGGCCCGCGCCGAAGCCGAGATCGACCGGGCCCCAGGCGGAAAGAAAGGCCGGGAACGTCCCCATGTACTGGGTCGGCGTGCCGCCGCCGCCGAACGTGGCCGCGAGGCGCGGATAGCCGCTTTCGTCGAGCACTCCCTTGGCGCGGATCTCGTTCAGCCTTCCAGCCACGATATCGAGCGCCTCGTCCCAGGAGATCGGGACGAAGCCCGGGTCCTCGTTGCGGCCCTTTCTCGGATTCGTCCGCTTCATCGGCTGACGGATCCGATGCGGGTTGTAGGTTTTTTGCACGAGGCCGTAGGCCTTGACGCAGACCCGGCCGCCGCCCGGATGCTCCTTCGCGACCGCGAAATTCGATTCGACGCGTCTGGCGATCCCGTCCTCGACCTCGACGGTGAGCAGATCGGGGCCCGCGACGCACTGATAGCAGTAGACGGGGATCTTCTGCGCGCTCACCCGAGTCCCGCCTTGGCGCGCTTCGCCGCGACCCGCTCCTTCGTTTTCGCCACGTCGACGACGAAGCGCATGTGCCGTCCCCGGGCGATTTCGTCGAGCGGGTCGCGGGCGGTCACCTCGAAGGCCACCTGACGGCCTTTCACCTCCGCGATGCGCGCCGCGATCTCGACCTCAAGGCCGAGCGGCGTCGCCGCGAGATGGTCGATCTCGACGCGGATGCCGACCGAGTCCTCGCCCGTGTCGAGATGCTCCAGCAACAAGTCCCGGCACGTCATCTCCACGTCCCGCACCAGCTCGGGGGTGGCGTAGACCCTGCCTTCCGCGCCCATGAACCCGATCGTGCGCTTCTCGTCGACGGTCAGGCTTCGCGTCGTCGACAAACCCGGGGCGAGGGTCGGCTTCATCAGGCGTTGTCCTCCCGTAAATCGGTATCAAGGTACCGAATTACCGGTTTCCCCGCAATACCGGTTTGACGGCCCCCTGAAAGGCGGCGCATGCCATGCCGCTCCATCCGCTTCCTCCCGATCCGGAATTTGTCCCATTCTTCCCCGGGAGGGCCGAGGTGTCGAGCCGGGATCGCCGGCCGGACGGGCAGCGGCGCGGCGGCAGGAGTCCTGCCTTTGTTCTAGCGGTTGCGGCCTTGCGCCCTTCAGACGTTGAAGCGGAAGTGCAGGATGTCGCCGTCCTCGACGACGTAATCGGCACCCTCGAGCCGCATCCTGCCGGCCTCCTTGGCGCCCTGCTCGCCGCCGTAGGCGACGAAGTCGGCGTAGGAGATCGCCTCCGCCCGGATGAAGCCCTTCTCGAAATCGCTGTGGATGACGCCCGCGGCTTGCGGCGCCTTGGTGCCCTTCGGCACGGTCCAGGCCCGCGCTTCCTTGGGTCCCACGGTGAAGAACGTGACGAGGTCGAGGAGGGCGTAGCCCGCCCGAATGACGCGTGCGAGCCCCGGTTCCTCGAGCCCGAGCGAGGCGAGGAACTCGGCCTTCTCGGCCTCGTCGGCGAGCTGAGCGACTTCCGCTTCGATCGCCGCCGAGATGACGACGGTTTCAGCGCCCTGCGCGCGTGCGAACTCGGCGACGCGGGCCGAGTAGGCATTGCCCGTGGTTGCGCTCGCTTCTTCGACGTTGCACACGTAGAGGACCGGCTTCGCGGTGATCAGCTGCAGCGGCTTGAGCTCGGGTCCGAGACCGAGGCTGCGGGCCGGCTTTCCCTCGCGGAGCGCCGGCAGGACCCGCTCCATCAGCTCGAGCAGCTCCTTCGCCTCCTTGTCGCCGCCGCGCGCCTTCTTCTGTGCCGCCGCGACGCGGTGCTCGAGGCTCTCGAGATCGGCCAGAAGAAGCTCGGTCTCGACCGTTTCGGCGTCGCGTACGGGGTCGATCGAGCCTTCGACGTGCGTGACGTTGGGGTCCTCGAAGCAGCGCAGCACGTGAGCGATCGCGTCGACTTCCCGAATGTGGGCGAGGAACTGATTGCCGAGCCCTTCGCCGCGCGAAGCGCCGCGGACCAGCCCGGCGATGTCGACGAACTCGAGCTGAGTCGGAACGATCTTCGTCGACTTCGCGAGCCGGGCCAGCGTCTCGAGACGCGGATCCGGCACCGCGACGCGGCCGACGTTCGGCTCGATCGTGCAGAACGGATAATTCGCCGCCTCGGCGGCCGCGGTCGCGGTCAGCGCGTTGAAGAGCGTCGACTTGCCGACATTGGGCAGGCCGACGATGCCGCAGTTGAAACCCATCGAATCTGCTTTCGCTCGAGTAGACTCTTGACCTCGGCTCGGGCTTTTTCCGTCAGGGCCCGGCCGGCTTGTCGCGCGGCGGCTTCGGGGCCGGCGGGTTGAGGATCAGCGCGACCTTGTTCATGAAGCCGTTGGGGTCGTCCGCAACGAGGAGGGGCGCCGCCTCGGCGACGGCCTCGCAAAGCGGCCCGACCCAGGCCGTCTCCTCGGCCGTGAAGTTCTGAAGCACATAGGCGTGGACCAGTTCCTTCGCGCCCGGGTGACCGATGCCGAGGCGGACCCGCCAGAAATCATTGCCGAGGCGGGCGTCGATCGAACGCAGCCCGTTGTGGCCGGCCGAGCCGCCGCCGCGCTTCACCCGGACTTTGCCCGGGGCGAGGTCGAGCTCGTCGTGGATCACCGCGATCTCTTGCGGGGGGATCTTGTAGAAGGAGGCGACGGCCAGCACCGATTCGCCCGATGCGTTCATGTACGTCATCGGCTTCAGGGCGAGCACCTTTCGGCCGGCAAGGATGCCTTCCGTAATCTCGCCTTTGAAGCGGTCGCGCCAAGGCGGAAAGGAATGGCGGCGGACGATCGCGTCCACCGCCATGAAGCCGATGTTGTGCCGGTTCCTCTCGTGCCGTGACCCGGGATTGCCGAGCCCGACGAGAAGCCGCATCACTTCTTCTCTTTCTTGTCCTCGCCGGCGGGAGCGGCTGCGCCCGGGCCGGCGCCCGCCGCGGCACCGGCTGCCGGCGCCTCGGCCGACGCTGCCGCCGCCTCGCGCGCCTCTTCCCGCACGGCGCTCGGCGCGGCGATCGAGGCGATCGTGAAGTCTCGGTCGCTGATGACCGGGCGGGTGCCCTCGGGCAGGGTGACGCTGCTGAAGTGGATCGTGTCGCCGATGTCGTAGCCCTCGAGGTCGACGGTGATGTTGTCGGGAATGTTGTCCGCCGTACAGATGAGCTCGAGGTCGTGCCGGACGACGTTGAGGATGCCGCCGCGCTTCAGGCCAGGGGCCTTCTCGTGGTTGACGAAGCGCACCGGAACGCCGACCGTGATCTTGGTCTTCCCCGAGACGCGCATGAAGTCGACGTGGAGCGGCGCATCGGTGACCGGGTGCAGCTGCACGTCGCGAGGCAGCGTGCGATGCGTCTCGCCGTCGACGGTGATGTCGAGCAGCTTTGCGAAGAAGCCCTCGCGGTGCAGCACCTTGGAGAAGCTGCGCGGCTCGAGGCTGATCAGAACCGGTTCCTTCCCGTCGCCGTAGATGACGGCCGGGATGCGGCCTGCGCGCCTCGTCGCCCGGGCGGCCCCCTTTCCGGCCCGGTCGCGGCGCTCGGCGGCGAGCGCGATGATCTCAGTCATAATCGTCTGCTCCTTTTCTCACGTACGTGCGGCGTTGGCCTCCAGGGGTGCCGTCCCGCCGCGCCAAGAACTCAATCGAACAGGCTCGAGACCGAACGCTCCTCGCTGATGCGGCTGATCGCCTCCGCCATCAGGGGCGCGATCGAAAGCTGGCGTATGTTGCGCGCCACGCGCATCGCTTCCGTGGCGACGATCGAATCGGTGATGACGAGCTCGGTCAGCGGGGAGGTGACGACGCGCGTCACGGCGCCGCCCGAGAGGACGCCGTGCGTCACGTAGGCGGAAACGGCGGCGGCCTTCGCCTCCATCAGTGCTTCGGCGGCATTGCAGAGGGTCCCGGCGCTGTCGACGATGTCGTCGACGAGAATGCATTTGCGGCCCTCGACGTCGCCGATGATGTTCATGACTTCCGAGACGCCGGCGCGCTCGCGCCGCTTGTCGATGATCGCGAGGTCGGCGTCGAGCCGCTTCGCGATTGCCCGCGCACGGACCACGCCGCCCACGTCGGGCGAAACGATGCAGAGGTCCTTGCCGTTGTGGCGCTCGCGTATGTCCTTGATGAAGACCGGCGCGGCGAAGAGGTTGTCGGTCGGGATGTCGAAGAAACCTTGGATCTGCCCGGCGTGGAGATCGAGCGTCAGCACCCGGTCGGCGCCGGCGACCGTGATGAGATTGGCGACCAGCTTGGCCGAGATCGGCGTGCGGGGCCCCGATTTCCGGTCCTGACGCGCGTAGCCGTAATAAGGAATGACCGCCGTCGCCCGTCGTGCCGAGCCCCGCTTCAGCGCGTCGAGCGTGACCAGGAGCTCCATCAAATTGTCGTTGGCGGGGTACGACGTCGATTGGATGACGAAGACGTCCTCGCCGCGGACGTTCTCCTGGATCTCGACGAACACCTCCATGTCGGAGAACCGGCGCACGCTCGCCTTGGTCAGCGGGAGCTTCAAATAGGCGCTGATCGCTTCGGCGAGCGGCCGATTGCTGTTGCAGGTGAGGATCTTCATCGAAGCAGGTGAGATGGGGCCGCGCCGCGGCCCGGCCGAAGCGCGGGCGTCTTGTAACAAAGCGGTCTTGCAGGTGCAACCCGCTCGGCGTCAGGGTCCGCTGGCCTTCTCGATCAGCGGCGCGAGCGCCTCCGCGGCGGCGCTCGCGACCGCCCAAGCGATGTCGCCCCAGGCGCCGTCGAGCTGGCCCGCAGGAACGTCGTTCTCCTGCTTCACCTCGTAGATTTTCTGCCCGTCGGGGCGCCGCAGCTCCCAGACGATCTCGACGTGCTGCTGGCGCCGGACCGCCGGCCCCACCGACACCCGCCCCGCGACCGTCCATGGCTTTTCCGCCTTCTCGGCGACGGTGATCCGGGCGTTGCGCAACGCGGCCGTCATGGCGCGGGCGAGCGCGCGCGGCCCGTCCCCGGGCGCGCCCGCGATGAGCGGCACGGTGACGACCGGCGATGCCGGCGTTACCTCGGCCGGCGCTTCCTCCTGGACGAGAGCGGCGATACGGGGGGCATCCTCTGCCGTTCCGACGAGATTCCCCGCGCGGTCGTAGACGTCCCAGACGATCGTGCCCGAGGCCTGCCTGCCGACCAGCCGCCAGCTGGCGCGGTTCGCGGCGCTGGTGCTGGCGGGGGTCCCCGCCTCGCGCAGCGCGGCAGCCAATTTCTCGGCTGCGTCGGGGGCTTCCGGCAGCGGTACGACCCATACGCCCGCGCCGTCCTTGAGGGTCAGGATCGGGGCGCCGGGCGGCGGCCGGTCCTCGATGAAGGGCTGCGGCAGCGGCTGACAGCCGGCGAGCCCGAGAAGCAGCAGCACCGGAACGGCGTGCCGGATCATAGCGAGATGATGCAGCTCGCGAGGAGCGCGAGCCCGAGGAAGCCTAGGAACAGGATGAGGTGCGGCATTGGAGAGACGACGCGAAGATCAGCCTTGGGCGGGTTCGGGCGGGGCCCCTTGGCCGACCCGGATCTCGATCCGCTCCTTTCCCCGGCCCGGGTTCTGCCGGCGAAGCGCAATGCTTCCGATCTCGCCCGTCCGCCGCAGATGCGTGCCGCCGCACGGGACCGTGGCGAAGCCCTCGATCCTCCAGTAGCGTCGCTCCTGCCCCTCGTCGTCGAAGGCGCTCACGATCGGTTGGTCGGCGGCGACGATCTCGTTCGCTTCGGCGGCGATGGCGGGAAGCAGGGGGGCGATGCTCGTCGCGGCGGCGAAGTCGATCCGTGCCTTGTCGGCGGCGATGTGGGCGCCGATCTTCGCCTCGCGCCCGAGGCGCCGGCAGGCCAGCTCGAGCACGATCTCGGCGGCGAAATGGAGCCGCATCAAGCGATAGCGCCGCTCCCAGTCGATCGTTACGGTAACCGGATCTCCTGGTCGCAGCCCGTGATCCGGCGCGAGCCGGTAGAGAATGCGGGCCCCTTCCTTGCGTGCCTCGAGGACAGGGTGTCCGCCGATCGTGCCTTCGTCGCTCTCTTGGCCGCCGGAAAAGGCATAGAAAATCGTGGCCGCGAGGGTCACCTCGTCGCCGGCGACCTCTTCGACCCTGGTCTCCAGCGTCGTCCGGTACGGATCTTCCCAGAAGACCTTTCGCGTCATCCGGCCCGCCGTCAGTTGACAACGAGCTCGAGCGAGGCCTTGGAGAGCGGTTCCGCGCCGTCCGCCTTCACCTCGCTCGTGCGGCCGAGCGTCATCGCGAGCCCGTTCGGCTCGTCGAAGACGATGATGTGGATGAAGAACACCATGCCCGGCGCCGCCTCGACGGGGTTGCCGTGGTACAGCATCGGCCAGTCCATCCAGTTGGGCGCGAAGGTGGTCCCGAGGCTGTAGCCGCAGGCGTTGAGCCGGTGCGGGCGGTGGCCGGCGGCGTCGAGCACCCGCGCATGGGCGTCGAAGACCTCGCCGATCGGGCGGCCGGGCTTCAGCGCCGCCTCGGCCTCCAGGAGCGCGTCGACGCAGGCCTTGTGCATGTCGCGCAGCCGCGGATCGATGCGCCCGATCCCGAGCGTGCGCATGAAGCAGGCGTGATAGTGACGATAGACGCCGGCGAACTCGAGGGTCAGCTGGTCGTCGGCCGAGAGCCGGCGCCGACCGGTATGGTAGCGGCAGAGAAGCGCGTTGGGGCCCGAGCCGATGATGTGCTCGTTCGCCGGATCGTCGCCGCCGCCGCGGTAGACGATCCCCTGCATCGCCGCGAGGATGTCGCCCTCGAAGGCATTCGGCTGCGCGAGCCGGATCGCTTCGGCGAGCGCCGCGTCGGCGAGTTCGGCGGCACGGCGAACGTAGAGGAGCTCGGCCGGGCTCTTCACGAGCCTGAGGCGGCTGACCAGCTCGGAGGCGTCGACGAGGGTGCAGAACCCGTCGAGCGCGGCGGCGAGGCGCTGCCCGTTCCGCGCGGTGAGGCCGTAGGACTCCCATTCGACGCCGAGGCGTTTGCCGCGGCAGCCGAACTCGTCCAGCAGGTCGCGAAGCATCGCGGCGGGCGCGGCGTCCGGCCCGTCGACCCAGATCCGGACGTCCTCGATGACGGAGGTGAGCTTCGCCTGGAGCCGGTCGGGCGCGCGGGTCAGGAGCGCCATCCGGCCGTCGCCGAGCAGCACGAGGCACTGGAAGAAGACGTAGCCGAACGTGTCGTAGCCGGTGAGGTAGTAGAGGCTCTCCTGCCGGAAGAGGAGGAGGCCGTCGAGCCCCTCTCTCGCCATCGCGGCGAGGGCCGCCTCTCGCCGGGCAGCGAGTTCCTCGCGGGTGAAGTGCAGCGCCATCGGGTCTCCTAGAGGAGGACGCCGCCGCGCTCTGTTGCGGCGCGGCAGCCCGCCCCATATATTCGATCGCTTACCGCGTTTCAAAAGCGAACGAGCGACATGGCCCGCGTTACCGTAGAAGACTGCGTCCTCAAAGTCCCGAACCGCTTCGAGCTGGTTCTTCTCGCCGCGCAACGTGCGCGCGACATCGCCGCCGGCGCACCACTTACGGTGGAGAAGGACAATGACAAGAATCCGGTGATCGCGCTGCGCGAGATCGCCGAGGGCACGATCTCGCTCGAGCATTTGAAGAACGCCGTCGTGCGCGGCCTCCAGAAGACCGTCGAGATCGACGAGCCCGAGGAGGAGGAGGAGCCGGCGATCGAGGGCGCCGAGGCGATCTGGCCGGGCGACGTCGCGGCCCCCGCGGGCGCCGCCGCCGACGCCGACGAGGCGGGCGAGGAGGCCGAGCCCGGGCTCGAGGAGGAGCTCGAGGAGGACATGCTTTCGATCTCGGAGGAGCCGGAGCCCGGCGCGCTCTCCGGCGAGCCCGAGGAGGAGCTCTGAGCCCGTGACGGGCCGGCGCGCCGGCCCATGATGCGGCAATTCGAACTCGTCGAGCGCGTCCGCGCCTACGACCCCCACGCCGACGAGGACGCGCTCAACCGCGCCTACGTCTTCTCGATGAAGGCGCACGGCAGCCAGAAGCGCGCCTCGGGCGACCCCTACTTCTCCCATCCCGTCGAGGTCGCCGGCATCCTCTCGCAGATGCGCCTCGACGCCGCCTCGATCGTGACCGGGCTCCTCCACGACACGGTCGAGGACACGGTGGCGACGCTCGAGGACATCGAGCGCCTCTTCGGCCCCGACATCGCCCGCCTCGTCGACGGCGTCACCAAGCTCAGCCGCATCGAGCTCCAGTCCGACCAGACGAAGCAGGCGGAGAACTTCCGGAAGCTCCTCATCGCGATGAGCGAGGACATCCGCGTCCTCCTCGTCAAGCTCGCCGACCGCCTCCACAACATGCGCACGCTCCGCTTCATCAAGGACCCGGAGAAGCGGCGCCGCATCGCGCGCGAGACGATGGACATCTACGCCCCGCTCGCCGAGCGGATCGGGATGCACCAGATGAAGGACGAGCTCGAGGACCTCGCCTTCGCCGAGCTCTACCCCGAGGCGCGCGAGAGCATCATCGCGCGCCTGGCGTTCCTCAAGGAGAAGGGGGGCGCCCTCGTCGAGCAGATCGAGGCGGAGCTGCGCGAGACGCTGACCAAGGGGGGGCTTCCCGCCCAGGTCTCGGGGCGCGAGAAGACGCCCTACTCGATCTGGCGCAAGATGCAGCGCAAGAACGTCGCCTTCGAGCAGCTCTCGGACATCATGGCGTTCCGCGTCATCGTCGACGACCTCGCGTCCTGCTACAACGCGCTCGGCATCATCCACAGCGCCTACCCGGTCGTCCCCGGGCGGTTCAAGGACTACATCTCGACGCCGAAGCCCAACGGCTACCAGTCCCTCCACACCGGCGTCATCGGCCCCGAGCGCCAGCGCATCGAGGTCCAGATCCGGACGCGCGACATGCACGACGTCGCCGAGCTCGGCGTCGCCGCGCACTGGACCTACAAGCAGGGGGCGCCCCACACCGAGGGCCGGCAGTACCGCTGGCTCCGCGAGCTTCTCGACATCCTGGAGCACGCCTCGGGCCCCGAGGAGTTCCTCGAGCACACGAAGCTCGAGATGTTCCAGGACCAGGTCTTCTGCTTCACGCCCAAGGGCGACCTCATCGCGCTGCCGCGCGGCGCGACGCCGGTCGACTTCGCCTACGCCGTCCACAGCGAGGTGGGCGACACCTGCGTCGGCGCCAAGGTGAACGGGCGGCTCGTGCCGCTCCGCACGCAGCTCGCGAACGGCGACCAGGTCGAGATCGTCACCTCGAAGACGCAGACCCCGTCCCCGACCTGGGAGCGCTTCGTCGTCACCGGCAAGGCGCGCGCCCGCATCCGCCGCTTCATCCGCCTCCAGCAGCGCCAGCAATACCTCGATCTCGGCCGCTCGATCCTGCAGAAGGCGTTCCGGCAGGAGGGGCACGAGCTGCAGGAGGGGCGGCTCGAGGAGGCGCTGAAGAAGTTCGCCGTGCCGACGCTCGAGGACCTCTACGCCAGGGTCGGCGAGGGGCACCTCACCGGCCGCGAGGTGGTGCACGCGATCTTCCCGCCGAAGCAGGACGGCAAGACCGCCAAGGTGGTGCCGCTCTCCCGCGCGCGGAAGAAGGCCTCGGCCGAGAACGCGGTGCCGATCCGCGGCCTCATCCCCGGCATGGCGGTGCATTTCGCCGGGTGCTGCCACCCGCTTCCGGGCGACCGGATCGTCGGCATCGTGACGACGGGCAAGGGCGTCACCATCCACACGATCGACTGCGAGACGCTCGAGAGCTTCGCCGACACGCCGGAGCGCTGGCTCGACGTCGCGTGGAACGCCGGGCGCGACGGCGAGAACGCGGTGCATGTGGGGCGGATCGACGTGACGCTCGGCAACGAGCCGGGGAGCCTCGGCAGCCTCACGACGATCATCGGCAAGAACGGCGGCAACATCACGAATCTGAAGATCACCAACCGCAGCCTCGATTTCTTCGAGCTCCTGGTCGACATCGAGGTGCAGGACGTGAAGCACCTCACCAACATCATCGCCGCGCTCCGCGCGGCGCCCTCGATCAACTCGGTGCAGAGGGCGCGGGGGTGAATCCCTCTCCCGCAAGCGGGAGAGGGAAGGGAGAGGGGCGTCAGCCGCCGACTGCGTGCAAGGGAAGGATGCGCACGAGGCGCGCAGCGTGAGACAACGACGAGGGAAACGCTGAGGCCGTTTGATCCGGCCGACTACCTGAAAAGCGACGAGGCGATTGCCGAGTATCTCATGGCGGCACTCGACACCGAAGATGCGGCCGTCATTGCCGACGCGCTGGAAATCAGGCGGCGGGACCTAAATCCCCGCCCGGAGGAGCAACCTGGGCGGTCTCCCTACGCGCCGTCTCGATAGGCGTTATGCCCGCCGAGGTAGTCGACAACCTCAGCCGATACGTCGACGTCGCCGTCCTTGATCAAGCCGTCTTCCCTCGCGTTCTCGATGGCCATCGCCTCGAACTTGGCGTCGGCGGGCGGCGTATTCGGATCGTCCAGCGAAGCCAACTCAATGGGATAGCGAGCGACGACCTTACCGCCCTTGCGCACTTCGACTTCTCGTCTGTGGTACACGCAGCCTCCTGTTTCCGCACAGAATGGCGTGTATCCCAGATGCTCGCAAACTCTTGATGTGCGCTTAGATCACGGCCGCCGCGGTGGAAGTCGGCCAGCACCGCGTCGTAATAGGTGCGGATTTCGAGCAGTATCTCCGTCCAGGTCGCGTCGCCGCGCTCCGTGATGGAGGTCTCCCGATCACGTGGCGGGTCGCTTCCCTCTCTTAGGTATTCGGCTTATCCGCAGCGCCAGCACGAAGCGTCAACCCAGCCGTGCGGGCGTCGGCGAAGAACGATCGGCCGGAATGCTCCGCCCTGAACCGCGCGATAGCGCGGCTGGCAATTGCTGAAAGATCACCTTCCTCGGCCACTTCGCCTTCGGCGCGGGCGAGCACCGTTCCGCTACTGTCAACAATCTCCGCATACATCCACATCAGCTGGTCTCATGCGTTCCGCCAAATAGGAGCCGAAGCTCCCTCGCGCGCGCCCCGAGTTCTACAGGTACTTTAACTCGTCTGTACGGCTTCGATAGGATCCTGGGGCCGGAAGGAAGCTGGGAGACGAGCCCGAGGCTTCTCGTGCCTCCGGCTTCAAGCCCGGCCGGGGCGGTGGGGCGAGGCGGGCGAGGGCGCGTCTGAGGCGGTCGGGGAGGCGGAAGAGGATGAGAGCCTCCTCGTTCGAGAATCGGCGAAGGGCGGAGCGGGCTTTGTCGCTACGCGAGATTGAAGCCGTTGGTGTTTAGCGTTACGCCGTCCGTTCAGGCTCAGGGACAACTGCAAGCACAGACTAGTGCGGCAAAACGTACGGTAGAGATTCCTGACCATAGCACACCCATTGCGCGGGTTGAAATCGCGTCGTTAAATTCTCTCTGCAAAGCAAAAGGGGAGATTAAAGGGGGGAATTAATGGCGCAAACTCGGACGAAGACGCTCAGCTACCGTAGGGCTGTTTGGCTAACGCCCCCTCCAAACGGTGGCAATCTAGAGGCATATATTGTTGAGGCATACAAAAAGGTAAAAACCGTTGGTGATCGGAAATTCGAAAGAAACGACGGCCAGTTCGTAAAGGGTGGAAAAATACATTCGGTTCGGAGTGGAGGTATTTGCCTTCATGTAATCGCAGAGACGCCGGGTGACATGGCATCTGTAACTAAAAAAGGAGATGATAATTTAGACGACGCGGAGGTCGATACGGCGCCGCCGCCTGATGGTGCCGAGTTTATGGACGGAGATATTTTTCTATACGTGCGCGGCAATCACGTTTGCATGTGTGCTACCGGAATCCGCGAAGGCGCGATCCACTTCTACCTATCTTCAATTTTCAACAAGGCGAGGTTGCCGGTTGAAGCGACGCAATTTGAACTTCAGCGGGTCGCGGATGTGAACAAGGTCAAGATGATCCAGTCTCAAGGAGTCAAGGAGGTGGATTTAGCGGCGACGCTCTATGATGCGTCCCTAAAGTACATTAACAGGCGCGGCACCCCAGGCTTACTCGGAGTAGTTGGAAAGCACATCGGCGCGTTGTTCGGGAAGGATTCCGGATCCGCTGACGAAAATCTTATGGTAACGTTAGGAATTCGTACTGACGGTCGTCGGAAGGGCACCGTTCTCGCAGCCAAACGGTTGGAGAAAATTGCTGAAGACGTAGTCGGTTATGGAGATCACTACAAGGATCATCACCGGCACTGGGCAAACAATAACTGGAAAAGATATATTCATTCGTAAGCGTGTTTCTATAGAGCGGCACGGAAAATCGGTGTCGCGGAGCGAGGCCTATGCCGAGCTAAGATTGTTTTACAAGGACCTCGCTGACAGTGGTGCCTTGGGCCAGTGACCAGGCCCATTTTCATTGTTGGATCTTTTGTATTAGGCGCCGTTGCGGCATACTTCGGCCATCCATTTGTTCGGAACAACCAAGACTCTCTTAATGTATTGGTTACAGTGTTTACGGTTTTGGCGGGGTTTCTCATCGCTATTATTGCAGTTTTGTGTGATCCTCTATCACTATCCCCCCGGCTCGTGGCGGAAAGCCGAGAACCAAAGAGACATGGTAGAAAGGAAGTTGATTCGGCATATGTGGTTATTCGGATTTTATTTGGTAATTATTGGGTTGATATTTTTAATCACTTTGCTGAGGGCTGCAGAAAATGTGCCTAATTCGATTAGGACTGCGGTAGATTTCATTTTTCTATGGTTCGGCGTTGCCGGGTTTCTTTTTTCTCTTACGCTCCCCAAAACGCTCATGGATATTCAGCGCGACAGGGTGAATGCTGAAATTGAGCGTCGCCGCCGCGAAGAAAATATACCTCCGGATACTTAGCACCGAGGAGTCCCGATCTTCTATTGCGCGCCAGCTTCTTCGAAGCACCGATGACAAATTCAGTCACGTTACGAATACGCAGCACGCCGACTAGGGCAACCGTGAGCCGGAACCGGACCCGGACGTGGACGATAGCCTTTGGTTGGGCTGGGACACTTGAGCGTGTGGCGTGCGTGACTAGGAGGCGTCTCTGAGGACGCCTCCCCTTTTTCGTTAGTAAAGCGTTATCAATTCCAGCCTAACACTAAATTTACCCTACGTGACAAAGGGGCAGAATGCTAGGAGACTGCTTACGATGTGATCGGCCCCCACGGACGGGTCCAATTTGATTGTTAGTGCAATGATGGTCGTGGCGCCAGCGCGGGCGGCATCGCTGGTTGGGGTTGCAGGGCCGCCCGCGCGAATGCCGGGATGAAGACCTCCGGCGCCGGCGGCTTGTAGCCGAGCGATCCATGCGGACGCACGGTGTTGTAATGCCGACGCCAGCTTTCCACGATGATCCTGGCCTCTTTGAGCGTGTAGAAGATCTCGCCGTCGAGGAGTTCGTCGCGCAGGCGAGCATTGAAGCTCTCGATGTAGCCATTCTCCCATGGGCTTCCGGGTGCGATGTAGGCAGTCTTCGCCCCGACGGCGGTGATCCAGTCCTGCACGGCCGTGGCGATGAACTCCGGGCCGTTGTCGGAACGGATGTGCTCAGGCACGCCGCGCAGGATGAACAGGTCGGACAGGACGTCGATGACGTCGGTGGAGTTGAGCTTGCGATCGATGCGGATCGCCAGCGCCTCATGCGTGAACTCGTCGATCACGTTAAGCATGCGGTACTTCCTTCCGTCATGAGTGCGGTCCTCGACGAAGTCGTAGGACCAGACATGGTTGGGCCGCTCGGCGCGCAGGCGGATGCATGATCCGTCGGCGAGCCAGAGCCGGCCTTTCTTCGGTTGTTTGGCTGGAACCTTCAGCCCCTCTTGCCGCCAGATGCGCTCGACCCGCTTGTCGTTGACCACCCAGCCCATCTGGCTGCGCAGAAGCTCGGCGAGCTTGCGATAGCCGTAGCGGCCATAGCGGCGGGCCAGTGCAACGATGTCCTCGGTCAGTTGCTGCTCGTCGTCCCGGCCGCGAGGAGTACGCCGCTGCGTGGAGCGATGCTGCCCAAGCACGAGGCATACCCGGCGCTCCGACACGCGCTTCGGCAGAACCGAGCGAACATGGTCGATGCAGGCACGGCGACGCGAGGGGCTCAGAAGTTTCCCCGCGCAGCCTCCGTCAGGATCAGCTTGTCCAGCGTCAGATCGGCCACCGCCTTGCGAAGCCGTTCGTTCTCCTTCTGGAGATCCTTCAACTGCCGAAGCTGGTCACGGCTCATGCCGCCATATTGCTTGCGCCACCGGTAGAACGTCAGTTCGGAAACGCCGATCTGGCGAACGGCATCCGCCATCGCCATGCCTTGGCCGCGCAAAACCTCAACCTGCCGAAGCTTCGTGACGATCTCGTCGGGCTTGTGTCGCTTGTTTGCCATTGTGGTCCTCCTTCATGGTCAAAACCATACTTCAAGGTGGACCCGTTCAATGGGGGTGGATCACTTGCATCAGGGTTCGTATATGCTTGGTCGCGTAAGGAACTAGGCGGGACCTGACGCAAAGGGGAACTTTACAGTGGGGTATCCAGTTCAGCTTGTTGACGCGAAGCCTCTGAGAGACCTTATCAAGTACCACAATCTGTCCGTGCCCGAGATCGCGACCCGGACTGGCCTTAGCACGTCCGCACTTTATACGTGGGAAAGGAAGGGCAAGATGCCGGCCTATATGAGAAATGTCTGTAGGGGCATCCTCGCCGATCTGAAGGGTGAGAGAGGCGAGCAGAGCGGCTCTCGGCCCGAGAATTACTTCGTGCAGCTACCACCTGACAAAGCGGAGAACGCGATCAAGCTGCTTGAGGCCATCGGCGCCAAGATAAGGTCGCTGGACAACATCTAAACCAGCGCGCGTATAAACACCAAAGTCGCCCGTGGAGGCGGGCGAAAATTTTTCTCGACGCGCTACTTGTCAAACTCGTGTCCGGCCGCGAGGTGGTGCACGCGATCTTCCCGCCGAAGCAGGACGGCAAGACCGCCAAGGTGGTGCCGCTCTCCCGCGCGCGGAAGAAGGCCTCGGCCGAGAACGCGGTGCCGATCCGCGGCCTCATCCCCGGCATGGCGGTGCATTTCGCCGGGTGCTGCCACCCGCTTCCGGGCGACCGGATCGTCGGCATCGTGACGACGGGCAAGGGCGTCACCATCCACACGATCGACTGCGAGACGCTCGAGAGCTTCGCCGACACGCCGGAGCGCTGGCTCGACGTCGCGTGGAACGCCGGGCGCGACGGCGAGAACGCGGTGCATGTGGGGCGGATCGACGTGACGCTCGGCAACGAGCCGGGGAGCCTCGGCAGCCTCACGACGATCATCGGCAAGAACGGCGGCAACATCACGAACCTGAAGATCACCAACCGCAGCCTCGATTTCTTCGAGCTCCTGGTCGACATCGAGGTGCAGGATTTGAAGCACCTCACCAACATCATCGCCGCGCTCCGCGCGACGCCCTCGATCAACTCGGTGCAGAGGGCGCGGGGGTGAATCCCTCTCCCGCAAGCGGGAGCGGGAGCGGGATTGTGAACACCGCCGGTCTTTTCGCGGAGGCTCTCAGACGTTGAGCCACGACGCCCAACCTGCTTTCCAACTATGCTTCGCGTTATCCACGCGCCCGACTTGAAGCTCTCGGCGCATCCGGCCAAGTGAGCCGCGGCCGCCCTCTGTCCGACACCTTGATGCCGATTCGGCGGTGCAGGCCGCCTGAACTGAGTGAAAGCCGGATTGTTACCGCTGGGAGACTCGCGGTTTACCGGGCATGGTTGCTGGGGAACACATTTGCGTTGACGGACCAACCGCACAGGGCAATGTTTCTACACCATGACGGCTATCGATGATAGACAATAGCATTACGTTGAACCCGAGCGGGAGCGCTCACAGAGGTGAGCGCCTGGAAGGGCGAGTGGACGCCTACTTCTCTGCAGATGTGGAGACAGACGGACCAATTCCAGGCCCGTTCTCAATCCTTTCATTTGCGATTGTTTACGCCGGCTCGTTCGACGGCAGACGCTTCGAACGGCCAGAAAGTTATAACAGAATATTTTATCGAGAACTTCGGCCCATCTCTGACCAGTTCGAAGAAGAGGCCCTGCGGGTAAATCGACTAGATCGTCGGCGTTTGCTCGCAGAAGGAGCGTCGCCAGTCGAAGCGATGAGCGAGGCCTTTAAGTGGATCCGCGATATTGCTGGTGCTGGGCAACCAGTTCTGGTTGCTTACCCACTTAGTTTTGATTGGACTTGGCTGTATTGGTATTTTGTTCGTTTTTCTAAGTACGGTTCTCCATTCGGGTATTCGCGATGCTTCGACATAAAGACCGCGGTGGCCGTTAAGCAACGTTTACCGATTTCCGAAGCTGGGCGGTCACGATTGGACGGGGCGCTTCGTTCAAAGTATCAGCACACTCACCACGCAATCGATGACGCGGTAGAGCAAGCCGAAATATTCGCAAATGTCTTCGAATGGGGGGAGCACAATGGGGGAACTTCAAACACGTCGTACTAATACGGAAAAGCGTCTCGCCAGAATTCGCCAAAAGCTCGATGGAGCTGAGAAGATCGCCGCCGGAAAGGCCTGTGTTTATGCGACCGGGTCCTTTGGCCGCTGCGAGGCGAGTTCGCATAGCGACCTAGATCTATTTATTTTGTCGATGACGACGGAGGAGAGTTCTGGCAAGCACCGGAATGTGTTGCGTCGCCTCGACGAAATTTTGATAAAGGCAGAGTTGATCGAAGTGACGCAGCAGCTTGGAATTCCCGAGTTTTCCGGAGACGGTCGCTTTCTCGATGTTCATTCTGTTCATGAACTTACCAAGACACTCGGCAGGCCGGAAGACGATGTAACCAATACATTCACCGCTAGGCTTTTGCTTCTTCTGGAGAGTCGCTGTTTGGTTGAGGAAAAGGTGTATCGTGAGGTAATACAAGAAGTAATAGCCGCATATTGGCGGGACTATGGTGATCATAAGGCAAATTTTATGCCAGCCTTTCTTGCAAATGATATTTTGAGACTTTGGCGAACGTTTTGCGTGAACTATGAAGCTGGAACAGAGCGAGTTCCAGTTGAGAAAACAGAGCGAGTTCCAGTTGAGAAGAAGGCTAAGGGTAAATTAAAAAATTATAAACTTAAGCATAGTCGTCTTCTCACGTGTTACTCAGCAATATTGTATTTGTTGGCTGTATACCGTCAACATGGTACTGTTAGCCCAGATGACGTGTTGAAGATGATTAAAATGTCTCCGACCGAGCGATTAGAATGGATGAAAATCCAAGAATTTCTAAAGAGCGCGCACGGTACAATTACGAGTCTACTAGCTAAATATGAAGAGTTCTTGGAGGCTACGAACGCTGACGAAACGGAACTGATAACTCGGTTTATGGATCGGGAGGCAAGCCAGAAAAGTATAGACTCGGCCAATGAATTCGGTGATTTGATGTTCAAAGCTCTTAATCTTATTGGAGCGAATGATCGATTTCATCGGTTGTTGGTTGTTTAAGATTTTCTCAATCCTGGCGGGGCCGTTCCAACGGAAACTTCCGAGACAACAAGCAGGTTGATCGAAACTGCCTGAAATCATCCAGTATTTTGGATGATTCGGAAGCCCACGTCCCGCGAGAGGACGACGCGCTACTGCGCGCGATGGGCTGGGAGTGCAGACCGGGAAGAGGTGAATCTCGGCGCAGGCCTGGAATAGCGGTTCGGGATTTTTGGCTGCCCGTAAGGGCTCAATCTCCTCTTCGTCGGCTAGAAGGCGCCCGGAGTCGCCGAAGAGCCTCGAAGCCGCGCTCACGTGCTTTCGGAGCGTCGCGGCGAAGTTGGGCCGACGCGGGCGGCGTGATCCGTCGCCCCGCCCCCATCTCAGCCCCTGCCGGGGCGGTGGTCGAGGCGGGCGAGGGCGGTTCGGAGGCGGTCGAGGAGGCGGAAGAGCATGAGCGCCTCCTCGTTCGTGAAGTCGGCGAGCGCGGCGTCGTAGTAGGCGCGGATCTCGATCAGCATCTTCGCCCAGGTCGCGTTGCCTTGCGCCGTGAGGCGGATGCGCCGGATGCGGCCGTCCTCGGCGCCGCGCGTGCGCTCGACGAGCCCCGAGCGCTCGAGGCGATTGAGGACGGCGGTGAGGTTCTGCCGGGAGAGCATGAGGAAGGAGACGAGCTCCTTCACCGTCATGCCGCGCTCGGCGACCGCGGGGCGCGACAGGGCGCCCAAGACCGCCCATTGCTGCGTCGTCGTGCCGTAGGAAGCGACCGCGCGCGAGCCCGTCTTGTGCATCAGATTCGACGCCTGATAGAGGCGGAAGAAGAGCCGGTTCGCGATGTCGAACCGCGCTTCGTCCGCCGCTTCGCGGGCGAGGGCGGCTGGGAGCTCTGCCATTAGATATGACAATGCATTGACTGATCTCGGCGAAAGTGTATCATGGCATTGACATATAGACAGCGCAAAACGGCGGGAGGAAAGGCGCGATGCGTGGGCTCGGCGGCAAGACGGCCATCGTCACCGGCGGCGGCGGGGGAATCGGGGGCGCGACGTGCCGGCGCTTCGCCGAGGCCGGCACGAGGGTCGCCGTCATGGACCGCGACGCCGAGGCGGCCGAGCGCGTCGCCGGCGCCATCGCCGCCGCCGGCGGCACGGCGCGCGCCTTCTCCTGCGACATCACCCAATACGAGCAGGTCCGCCGCGCCGTCGCCGACGCCGAGGCCGCGCTCGGACCCATCGACATCCTCGTCAACAACGCCGGCTGGGACGTCTTCCGCCTCTTCAAGGACACGCGCCCCGAGGACTGGCAGAAGCTCATCGCGATCAACCTCGTGGGCGCGCTCAACATGACCCATGTCGTGCTGCCCGGGATGATCGAGCGGAGAGCCGGCCGCATCGTCAACATCGCCTCGGACGCGGGGCGCGTGGGCTCGTCGGGCGAGGCGGTCTACGCCGCCTGCAAGGCGGGGCTCATGGGCTTCTCCAAGACCTTGGCGCGCGAGAACGCGCGCTTCGGCATCACGGTCAACGTCGTCTGCCCCGGCGTCACCCGAACCCGGCTCTTCGAGGACTACAAGCAGGGCGCCGGCAACCCCGAGAAGCTCGAGGAGGCGTTCCGGCGCTCGATCCCGCTCGGCCGCATCGGCGAGCCCGAGGATTTGCCGGGCGCGATCCTCTTCTTCGCGAGCGACGACGCCGCCTTCGTCACCGGCCAGGTGCTGAGCGTCTCCGGCGGATTGACGATGGCCGGCTGAGCCCAGGCGGAGCCCCATGCAGTACCAGGACATACTCTACGACGCCAAGGACGGCGTCGCGCGCATCACCATCAACCGCGAGAAGGTGATGAACGCCTTCCGCGGCATCACCTGCGAGGAGCTGATCCACGCCTTCAACCGCGCCGGGTGGGACGATTCGATCGGCGTCATCGTGCTGACGGGGGCGGGCGAGCGCGCCTTCTGCACCGGCGGCGACCAGTCGGCGCATGACGGGCAGTACGACGGGCGCGGCCTCATCGGGCTTCCCGTCGAGGAGCTGCAGACGGTGATCCGCGACGTGCCGAAGCCGGTGATCGCGCGCGTCCAGGGCTACGCGATCGGCGGCGGCAACGTGCTGGCGACGCTCTGCGACCTCACGATCGCGTCGGAGCGCGCCGTCTTCGGCCAGGTCGGCCCCAAGGTCGGCTCGGTCGATCCCGGCTTCGGCACCGCCTATCTCGCGCGCGTCGTCGGCGAGAAGAAGGCGCGCGAGATCTGGTATCTCTGCCGCCGCTACACTGCCGCCGAGGCGCTCGCAATGGGGCTCGTCAACGCGGTCGTGCCGCACGAGGCGCTCGACGCCGAGGTCCAGCGCTGGTGCGCCGAGCTCCTGGAGAGGAGCCCCACCGCGCTCGCGATCGCCAAGCGCTCCTTCAACGCCGACACCGAGAGCATCCGCGGCATCGGCGCGCTCGGCATGCAGGCGCTGAAGCTCTACTACGCGAGCGCGGAATCGAAGGAGGGCGTCAGCGCCTTCAACGAGAAGCGCAAGCCCGATTTCCGCAAGCACCTGAAGTAGGGGGAGGGCGCGCGAAGGTGGTGATCGCCCGTCTTTCCGACGAGCAGCGCGCCTTCCTCGAAACGGCGCGGCGCTTCGCGAAGGAGAAGCTCGCGCCGCGCTACCAGGCGCGCGAGAAGGAGGGGCGCATCGACCGCGCCCTTATCGCCGAGATGGGATCGCTCGGGCTCATCGGCGTCGATCTTCCCGAGGAGTACGGCGGGCTCGGCCAGCCGAGCGTCACCGCCGGGCTCGTCATCGAGGCGCTCGCCTACGGCGACTTCAACGCCTCCTACGTCCAGCTCCTCGCCTCGCTCCAGGGCAGCATCCTCGCGCGGCACGCCGCGCCCGAGCTCGCGCGCCACTGGATAAAGCGCATCGTCGCCGGCGAGGCGATCGTCGCGGTGGCGCTCACCGAGCCGCGCGGGGGCTCCGACGCCGGCAACCTCGCGCTCGCGGCGAAGCGCGTTCCGGGCGGCTACGAGCTCCGGGGCGAGAAATCCTCGATCAGCATGGCCGACCAGGCCGACGCCACGATCGTCTTCGCGCGCACCGGCACGCCCGAGGAGGGCCCGCGCGGCGTCACCGCCTTTCTCGTGCCGATGGACTCCAAGGGCGTCTCGACGACGCGCTTTACTGATCTCGGCAGCAAGGCGGTGGGGCGCGGCTCGATCTTCTTCGACGGCGTCTTCGTGCCGGAGGAGAACCGGCTCGCCGGCGAGGGGCAGGGCTTCGCGCAGGTGATGCAGGGCTTCGACTTCAGCCGCGCGCTCATCGGCCTGCAATGCGCAGGCGCGGCGCAGGCCTCGCTCGACGAGACCTGGGCCTACGTCAAGGAGCGCCGCGCCTTCGGCGCGCCGATCGCGCAGTACCAGGGCGTCACCTTCCCGCTCGCCGAAGGCGAGACGATGATCGCTGCGCTCCGGCAGCTCTGCTACCATGCGCTCGCCCTGCGCGACGAGGGGGCGCCGCACACGGCGGAGGCGGCAATGTGCAAGTGGCTCGGGCCGAAGACGGCGGTCGAGGTCGTGCACCAGTGCCTCCTGACGCACGGGCACTACGGCTGGTCGCTCGACCTGCCGCACCAGCAGCGCCTGCGCGACGTCATGGGCCTCGAGATCGGCGACGGCACCGCGCAGATCATGAAGCTCGTCATCGCGCGCGAGAAGGCGGGCCGCGCCGTCCTCCAATACGCCGGGACGCCGTGAGCGCGAAGATTCTCCTCGAAGGGCGCGACATCTCGCTCGGCTTCCGCGGCGTGAAGGCGCTGCGCCACGTCAGCTTCGAGGTCCGCGAGGGCGAGCTCCTCTCGATCATCGGCCCGAACGGCGCCGGCAAGACCTCGCTCTTGAACTGCATCTCGGGCCGCTACCGGCCGTCCGAGGGCGAGCTCCTCTTCGACGGCGAGCCCATCGGCAGCCTGCCGACCGCGGCGCGGGCGCGGCTCGGCATCGCGCGCACCTTCCAGAACCTCGCGCTCTTCGCGCACATGACCGTGCTCGACAACATCATGGTCGGGCGCCACCACCTCCTCAAGACCGGGTTCCTGCGCGGCGGGCTCTACTGGCTCGGCGGCGCGCAGCGCGAGGAGATCGAGCACCGAAGGCGCGTCGAGGAGATCATCGACCTCCTCGAGATCGAGCACATCCGCCACGCCGTCGCCGGCACGCTCTCCTATGGCCTCCGCAAGCGCGTCGAGCTCGCGCGCGCGCTCGCGATCGAGCCGAGGCTCCTCCTCCTCGACGAGCCGATGGCGGGGATGAACCTCGAGGAGAAGGAGGACATCGCCCGCTACATCATGGAGGTGAACGACGAGTGGGGCGTCACCGTCGTCATGATCGAGCACGACATGGGCGTCGTGATGGACCTCTCCGACCGCGTCATCGTGCTGAACTACGGCGAGAAGATCGCCGACGGAACGCCGCAGGAGATCGCGGAGAGCGCCGAGGTGCGCGCCGCCTATCTGGGGAGCGAAGATGAAGCGGCGTGAGCTGCCGCCGACGCCGTTCGGCGGCACGCTGCCGGACGAGCTCGCGACGACGCCGCGGCTTCTCGTCCACAACGCGAGGAACTGGCCCGACGACGTCGCCGTGCGCGAGAAGCGCCTCGGCATCTGGCAGGAGACGACGTGGGCCGAGTGCCTCGCCCGCGTGCGCGCGATCGCGCTCGGGCTCGAAGGGCTCGGCGTTGGGGCGGGCGACGTCGTCGGCTATGTCGGGCAGAACCGGCCCGACCTCTTCTTCGCCGAGATCGCGGCGCACGCGCTGGGCGCCCTCAGCCTCGGCATCTACAAGGATTCGCTGAAAGACGAGCTCGGCTATCTCGTCAACCACGCCGAGGTCTCGGTGATCGTCGCCGAGGACGAGGAGCAGGTCGACAAGATCCTCGAGCTCGGCGACGGGGTGCCGACGCTCCGCCGCGTCGTCTATTGCGACGAGCGCGGGATGCGGAAGCACCGCGACGGGCGGCTCCTTTCGATGGCGGCGCTCGTCGCCGCCGGCGAGGAGCGCCACGCGGCCGAGCCCCAGCGGTTCGACGCGCTCGTCGCCGCGACGCGGCCCGAGGCGCCGGCGATCCTCTGCACGACGTCCGGGACCACCTCGCACCCGAAGCTCGCGGTCCTCGAGGCCGGGCCCTTCCTCCGCCACGGGCTCGTCTTCCTCGAGGTCGATCCCAAGGGGCCCGACGACGACTACGTCTCGGTCCTGCCGCTGCCCTGGATCGGCGAGCAGGTGAACGCGGTGGCGCACGTCCTCCTCTCGCGGATCCGCCTCAACTTCGTCGAGGACGAGGAGACGACGGCGCACGACATGCGCGAGATCGCGCCGACGGCGCTCCTTTACGCGCCGCGCGTCTGGGAGGCGATCGCCGCCGACATCAAGGCGCGGATGATGGAATCGACGCCGCTGAAGCGCTTCCTCTACGAAATCGCCCTCAAGCGCGGGACGGCGGCCGCGGCTTCGGGGCGGCGCTCGCGCCTCGCCGACTTCCTCGTCGGGCGCGCGCTCCGCGACCGCATCGGGCTCTCGCGCATCCGCTCGGCGGCGACCGGCGGCGCGCCGCTCGGCCCCGACGTCTTCCGCTTCTTCCGCGCGATCGGCGTGCCGCTGCGCCAGGTCTACGGCCAGACCGAGATGGTCGGCGTGTGGTGCGCGCACCGCTTCGACGACGTCGACTTCGACACGGTGGGGCAGCCGCTGCGCACCGTGGAGCTGCGCATCGACGATCCCGACCGCAACGGCCTCGGCGAGGTGGTGGTGCGGCACCCCGGCATGTTCGCGGGCTACTACCGCAACGAGGAGGCGACGCGCGCCGACCTCCGCGACGGCTGGCTCCACACGGGCGACGCCGGCTACGTGACGCCGAAGGGCCATCTCGTCGTGCTCGACCGCCTGCGCGACCTGGCGACGCTCGCCGACGGCGACCGCTTCTCGCCGCAGTACCTCGAGAACCGGCTCAAGTTCTCGCCCTATATCGGCGAGTGCGTCGTGCTGGGGCAGGGCAGGCGCTTCGTCACGGCGATGATCTGCATCCGCTACTCGATCGTCTCGAAATGGGCCGAGGCGCGGCGGATCGCCTTCACGACCTATTCCGATCTCGCCGCGCGGCCCGAGGTGAGGGCGCTCGTCAGAAGCGAGATCGAGGCGATCAACGCGGTCCTCCCGGCCGCGCAGCGCATCGCCCGCTTCCTTCTCCTCTACAAGGAGCTCGACGCCGACGACGGGGAGCTCACGCGGACGCGCAAGCTGCGCCGCGGCGTCATCAACGAGCGCTACGCCGGCATGATCGAGGCGCTCTACGGGCCGGGCGATTCGATCGACGTCGACACCACGATCACGCTTCAGGACGGGCGGCGGCAGCGCATCCGCGCGCGGGTCGTCATCGAGACGCTGGCGGCGCCCGCGCCGCTGCCCGAGCGGCAGGCGGCGGAGTAGGCGATGCAGCTCGAGCTCCTCGCGCTCTTCGTCGTCAACGGCCTCATCGTCGGCGTCCTCTACGGCCTCGTCGCGATGTGCTTCGTCCTCATCTACAAGGCCTCGCGCGTCGTCAACTTCGCGCAAGGCGAGCTCCTCCTCCTCGGCGCCTGGGTGTGCTGGGGCGCGGTGGTGCAGCTGGGGCTGCCCTTCTGGGCGGCGTTCCTGCTGACGCTCGCCTTCTCGGTCGTGCTCGGCATCCTCATCCAGGTCGTGGTGCTGCGGCCGCTCATCGGCGAGCCGCTCATCTCGATGATCATGGTGACGGTCGGGCTCGCGGTCTTCTTCCAGGCGATCCTGAAATGGATCTTCGGCGTGGCGCCGCAGTCCTTCCCGCCGGTCCTCGGCGCGCAGAAGGTGAACCTCGCGGGGCTCGAGGTCGAGGTCGCGTATCTCGCGAGCTGCGCGGTCGCGCTCGTCGCGCTCGCGGGCTTCGCGCTCTTCTTCCACCGCTCGAAGCTCGGCCTCGCGATGCGCGCGACCGCCTTCAACCAGCAGGTCGCCTCCTCGCTCGGCGTCTCCGTGCGCCAGGTCTTCGCGATGTCGTGGGCGATCTCGGCGCTCGTCTCGGCGATGGCCGGCATCGTCATCGGGCTCGTCAACGGCGTCTCGGCCGGGCTCGCCGCCTTCGGCATCAAGGTCTTCCCGGCGGTGATCCTCGGCGGGCTCGACAGCATCGTCGGCGCGGTCGTCGGCGGGATCATCGTCGGCGTCCTCGAGAACCTCGCCGAGTACGTCGACGGCCAGTTCCTCCACTGGGGCAATCTCTACACGATCGCCCCCTTCTACGTGCTGGTGGCGATCCTGATGGTGAAGCCCTACGGCCTCTTCGGCACGCAGGACATCGAGAGGCTCTGATGGCGCTCGCCTCGGCACGGCCCTGCGGCGACTTCCGGACGAGCTACGCGGCCGACAACACGATCTTCCCGACGCGCGGCTCGCTCATCGCCGCTCTCGTCGGCATCCTCGCGCTCGTCGCGCTGCCGCTCGTCCTCGACCGCTACGGGCTCTCGCTCCTCATCTACATCGGCATCTACGGGATCGGCGCGCTCGGGCTCAACCTCCTCACCGGCTGCACCGGCCAGATCTCGCTCGGGCACGCCGCGTTCTTCGGCTTCGGCGCCTTCGCCTCGACCTGGCTCAGCAACAAGTTCGGAGTCCCGGTCGCCCTCGCGATCCCGCTCGCCGGGCTCATGACGACGGTGGTCGGCGTCGTGGTCGGCCTGCCGGCGGCGCGGATCAAGGGCCTCTACCTCGCGATCGCGACGCTCGCCGCGCAGTACATCCTCGAGGATTTCTTCGCCCGCGCCGACTGGTTCAGCGGCGGCGCCGCCGGCGCGCTCGCCAAGCCCTACGAGCTCTTCGGGTTCCGCCTCGGCGGCGAAAGCGCCTATTTCTACGTCGTCCTCGCGCATCTCGTCGTGCTCTACGTCTTCGCCGCCAATCTCTTGAGGACGCGCGACGGGCGCGCCTTCGTGGCGGTGCGCGACCATTACCTCTCGGCCGAGGTGATGGGAATCGACCTCACCCGCTACAAGGTGCTCGCCTTCGGCATCTCGACCTTCTACGCGGCGGTCGCGGGCGCCCTCATGGCGCACTACGTCGGCTTCGTCTCGTCGGAGAGCATCAACATCCTGCTCTCGATCCAGTTCTTCGCGATGATCATCATCGGCGGCATGGGCTCGGTGATGGGCTCGCTCATGGGCGCCGCCTTCATGGTGCTCCTCCCGGAGGGGCTCGAGCTCGCCGTGCACGCGCTGAGGGCGACGAGCTGGGGCGACATCCCGCAGATCGTCAACGGCCTCGCCTTCGCCAAGGAGGCCGCCATCGGGCTGGCGATCGTGCTGTTCCTCATCTTCGAGCCGCAGGGCCTCGCGCGTCGCTGGCGGCTCGTCAAGGCCTACTGGAAGCTCTACCCGTTCGCGCACTAGGTCGGCAGGCGCGCGGACGAGAACGACAGACCGACACGAGAGGAGGAAGAAGAGGTCATGAGAAAGACAAGCAAATTGGCGATCGCCGCCGCCGCCGTCGGCGCGCTCGCCGCCGCGCCCGCCGGCGCGCAGGGAATCTTCATGGGCATCCTCGACGATCTCACCGGCGCCACCGCGCAGATCGGCAACGAGTTCGCGCCCGCGAAGGTCGACACGATCAACTGGATCAACGCGAACGGCGGGATCAACGGCAAGAAGATCGAGCACGAGGCGGTCGACTACGGCTACAAGGCGCCGGCCGCGATCACGACGTACAAGCGCTGGACGTCGGGCTCCAAGAAGCCGCAGCTCATCTACGGCTACGGCACCGCCGACACCGAGGCGCTCACCGCCTTCACCAACGACGACAAGATCCCGTTCTTCTCGCACTCGTTCTCGGCGAAGCTCACCGACGCCTCGGGCAAGAGCGGCAACGTCGACCGGCCGACGCCGTACAACTTCTTCCACGGGCCGAGCTACTCGGACGGCTGCCGCGCGCTCGTCACCTGGGCGATGAAGGACTGGAAGGCGAAAGGCGGGCAGGGCAAGCCGAAATTCGTCTTCATGGGGGACAACCACCCGTTCCCGAACTCGCCGAAGGAAGCGTGCGTTGCCGCCGCGAACGAGCTCGGCTTCGAGGTCCTGCCGTCGATCCAGTACTCCCTGCGCCCGGCGGACTTCAAGGCGCAGTGCCTCACGCTGCGCGAGTCGGGCGCGCAGTACGCCTATCTCGCCAACAGCGGCGACAGCAACGTCGCGGTGCTGAAGTCGTGCGCCACGGTCGACGTCAAGACGCGCTTCCTCACGAACATCTGGGGCTACTCCGAGATCGTGATGAACGCGGCGGGCGACGCGGCGAACGGCGTCGTCATGCCGCTCCACGTGAAGCCCTGGGGCACCGACGTCCCGGGCATGAAGACGGTCGAGGCGATCGCCAAGGGCAAGCCCCGCAGCACCTACTACATCGCCGCGGTCTGCACCGTCTTCTACGCCAAGGAGGCGATGGAGTGGGCCGACAAGAACGGCGGCATCACCGGCGAGAACATCAGGAAGGGCATGGCCCAGAAGGCCAACTGGGTGCCGAAGGGCCTCGAAGGCGTCTGCGCGCCGGCGACCTGGACCGAAGAGGATCACCGCAGCGTCGTCAACGTCGACATCGCCGAGGGTCAGGTCTCCGGCGGCAAGATCGGCTGGAAGATCCTCGACACGATCGACGTCGGCCGGGACAAGAAGTGGTGGGGCAAGTAAGCCCGGGGCCGGACCGGTCGCAGGACCGGTCCGGCGCCGCCCCCATCCTGTCCGTGCGGAACATCGAGGTCGTCTACAACGACGTCGTGCTCGTGCTGCACGGCGTCAGCCTCGACGTTCCGGCGAGCGGAATCGTCGCGCTGCTCGGCGCGAACGGCGCCGGGAAATCGACGACGCTGAAGGCGATCTCCGGCCTCCTCAAAGGCGAGGACGGGGAGGTCACGCGCGGCGAGATCGTCTTCGAAGGCGAGAACATCACCCGGGAGGAGCCGCACCGCATCGTCGAGCGCGGCATCTTCCAGGTGATGGAGGGGCGCCGGATCATCGAGGACATGACGGTAGTGGAGAACCTCCGCATGGGCGCCTACAGCCGCAGGGGCCGGGTCTCGCAGAGCGACATCGAGATGGTGTTCGAGTACTTCCCGCGCCTCAAGGAGCGGCGCGGGCTCGCCGGCTATCTCTCCGGCGGCGAGCAGCAGATGCTGGCGATCGGCCGCGCGCTGATGGCGCGCCCGAAGCTCATCCTCATGGACGAGCCCTCGATGGGGCTCGCGCCGAAGCTCGTCGAGGAGGTCTTCGCCATCATCGACAAGGTCGCGCGCGAGCAGAAGATCCCGATCCTGCTCGTCGAGCAGAACTCGAACCTGGCGCTGCGCTACGCCGACTCCGGCTACATCATGGAGCTCGGCAAGATCGTGCTCGAGGGAACGCGGGAGGCGCTCGTCGCCAACGAGGACGTGCGCGAGTTCTATCTCGGCCTCGGCGCCGGCGAGACCCGCCGCTCCTTCAAGAACCTCAAGAGCTACAAGCGCCGCAAGCGCTGGCTTTGACCCCGCTCCGGCCGCGCCGGGCCGCGATCGCGCTGGCCGGGTCCGTCCGCGTCGCGCGCGATCTCAGGGCTGAGGTGGTGAAGGCAGCGTAGCAGGGCCCTCGGACGATTGCGTCACCGACGGCTCGGGTCCTTCGAGCTGCACTTAACCAAAGGTTGATAGACGGCCTCGCCCATGGCACCGTTCGGTCATGGTCGCGAACCCCGCTCTCGTCCGGGCGTACAAGACCGCGGTCTTCAAGGTCCACAATCCGTCCCGCCGCAAGCGGGCAATGCTCGATGACGCTCTCCGGCGCGCGCACTTCGCATACTCGAAGGCGCTCCGGATCGTGCTCGCCGACTTGGAGCAATACGCGGCGATGAAGCCGCGTGAGAGGATGGGCGCGGTCGAAAAGCGGGTAAGCGCGATCGTGAAGCCACTGCCGATCGGGATCGGCGCCAAGGCGAGCATCGCGATGGACGTGGCGGCGCAGATCGACAGCCATTGCAAGCTGCGCGAAGAGCAGGCGAACCCTTCCCCGCCGACTGCGGCGAAGATCACGCATCCTGAGGAGCAGTATTCCGCGGCTCTTGCGCGCCTTGCCGCGGCGACCACGCTCGAGGAGGAGAACGCAGCACGCGACGATCTCGCGCGCGAGAAGCAGGCAGGGCGGTTTCGCCCCCTGCTCTTCATAAAGAACCGAGCTGGCGACGGCTTTCTTCTTCTCCTGAACCCTGAGACGCGCGACTGCTTCGTTTTCCTGAACCTGCATTCGCGCACGAGCCGCTTCGCCTCGCCGGTCGTCGTCGACGGGCTCGTCGACGTTCGCACGGGCGAAGTGATGAAGTTCACAAGCACCACGGGGGCGCTGTTCCCGCTGGAGTTCGGTCGCGACTACCAGATCGAGGAGTTCCTGGCTCGCGGGCGCCCGCAGTCGGCAAAGCTCGTGAAGGCCGAGAACCGGTACGAGGTGCACGTCACCTTCGAGTATGAGGCGCCGCGCGTCGTCCCGAAGACCTTCCTCGGAGTGGATCGAGGCATCTATGCGCTCGCTGCTATCTCTGTGGTCGATCAGGACGGCGCAGAGCGGGGCGGCGAGCTCGTCGATGGCCGGCGTCTGCGGTTCGTGCAGCGCCTCGAGGAACGCCGGCAGCGGCAGGCGCAGCGTGCTGGTCGGCGCTACACGCGCAGCAGTCGGCGAGCGATGGCGGACGAGGCCGTGCACACTGCGGCGAACCGGATAACGGCCTTGGCGAGGGAGCACGGCTCGCAGGTGGTGCTCGAAGACTTGCGCCGCCTGACGAGCCGGACGAAGCCGAGGGCGCGCAGCAACTTCAATCGCATGCTGAATCGGTCCCAATTCGAGAAGCTGCGCAACGTTCTTACGTACAAGCTTGCTATTGAAGGGTTGCCTCCGCCGCGTACCGTCTCGGCGGCCTTCACGTCGCAGACGTGCCCTTGCTGCGGTCACATCGGCGCCGAGAATCGGCCGAAGCGCGCCGACGGCGACGGGTTCGTGATGGATAGATTCCAGTGCGCGAAGTGCGGCTACGCCGCGCACGCCGATGCGAACGCCGCCCGCGTCATTGCGTTGCGCCGGATATGGCGGGCCGAGCTGCCCGCGGGCTTCAACACGAAACCGAATTCTGAGCTGCCGGCCGAGCTGCGGTTCGAGCAGTTTCTACGGGATCGCGCCGAAAGGCGCGGTGACGGTCCGGGTGACCGCGTTCGCGCGGTCGGTACCTCCGCGGGCCGTGGTCTGGATGGGCATGAGGATGGCGAAGTCCCGCCCCGTGTCGAGGAGACGCGGTTGAGCCTCGGTCTGGACCGAACACACCGGCGGAAAGAAACGTCTGCGGCCATGCCGCCGCAGCGTAGCTCTTCGAGCGAAAAACCGCCGCTTGCAGGTGCCAATAGCGGTGACCGCGCAGACACTTAGCAGGGGATCACTCGCGGGCACCGCGGAATTGCGGTGTGAGCGGGGGTAAAGGTCCGACCGACCGAAGCGCCCGCCCCTCGCGGGCACCGCGGAATTGCGGTGTGAGCGGGGGGACCGGATGGTCTCCCGACACGATCGCGCGCTCGCGGGCACCGCGGAATTGCGGTGTGAGCGGGGGTGGGTTCAGGATGCCTTGGCGCGATCTCGCCTCGCGGGCACCGCGGAATTGCGGTGTGAGCGGGGGCCGGAAGCGCGGTTGTCGAGCGTCTCGTCCCTCGCGGGCACCGCGGAATTGCGGTGTGAGCGGGGGGACGGGGAGTGGCACTGCGTAGGCGTCGTCCTCGCGGGCACCGCGGAATTGCGGTGTGAGCGGGGGGTCGTAATCGACCTTGATGTAGCACTCCTCCTCGCGGGCACCGCGGAATTGCGGTGTGAGCGGGGGAAGAGGCGCTGAGGCTCATCCGGGAGTTCGCTCGCGGGCACCGCGGAATTGCGGTGTGAGCGGGGGGGACGGGTTCAACGACCAGACGGAGATCGGCTCGCGGGCACCGCGGAATTGCGGTGTGAGCGGGGGCTTGGCCTCGACCGCGTCTCGATCGATCCTCTCGCGGGCACCGCGGAATTGCGGTGTGAGCGGGGGTTTTCAACATGGGATTGGGGATCCTCGCCGCCTCGCGGGCACCGCGGAATTGCGGTGTGAGCGGGGGATGTCGCGCTTCAGCTCCTTCGAGCGCTTGCTCGCCGCGGGTCCCATCGTAGGGCCGTTTCTCCGTTGGCTCGGATCGCTCGGGCCTGCAATGGCCCTGTTATTCGCCGGGTGCACGGCGAGCGAGCTGCCGCGGCTGCCGCGCTCCGAGGCCGATCTCGTCGCGGCACGGGCGGCGTCCGAGGCCGATGCGGAGGCGTGGCGGCACGACGTGGCGATGCGCGCCATCGCGCGCGTCAAGGCGCAGAACGACGCCTTCCGCGCCGGGCGCGCGGCGGAGCCGCCGGTCATCGACATTCTCGTGCTCTCCGGCGGCGGCGACTGGGGCGCCTTCGGCGCGGGCGTCCACAAGGGCTGGGGCCGCGTCCCGGGTCCCCTTGCGCGGCCCCAGTTCGACGTCGTGACGGGCGTCAGCACCGGCGCGCTCATCGCCCCTTTCGCCTTTCTCGGCGACGATCAATCGATCGACCGGATCGTCGCGCTCTACCGCCACCCGCGAAAAGACTGGTTCCAGCCGCGCAACCTTCTCTCCGTTCTCACGGGCGGCGCTTCCTACGGCGACATCCCCGGCCTCGAGAAGGAGATCCACGCGGCGCTCGACGAAAGGATGCTGCGGCGGCTCGTCGAGGCGGGCGCGGACGGAAGGCTCCTCGCCGTCAACACCTCGAATCTCGATTTCGGCGAGCTGCGCGTCTGGGACCTCGTCGTGGAGGCGAAGCGCGCGCTGGAGACGGGGGACGAGGACCGGGTCCACCGCATCCTCCTCGCCTCCTCGGCGATACCGGGCGTGTTCCCGCCGCGCGAGATCAACGGTTTCCTCTATGTCGACGGCGCGATCACCGGAAACATCATCTACGGCGGGCAAACGAGGCTCGAGGACAGCGCGACGGCGCTCTGGATGCGCAGCTATCGCGGCACGAAGATGCCGAAAAGCCACTACTGGGTGATCTTCAACAACCAGTTCCGCCCGCCGCCGGAGGTGGTGCAGGCGCGCTGGCGGTCGGTCCTGCCGCGCAGCCTCGAGACCTCGACGCGAAGCGCGACGGTCAACGCCATGCGCCATCTCTTCGCGCTCGCCGCCGTAGCGCGCTTCGAGCATGGCGCCGAGGTGGAGGTCCGCATGATCGCCGTCCCCGACGACTGGAAGCCGCCGAAGCCCGGCGTCTTCGACGAGGAAGTGATGAATGCGCTCGCGGATCTCGGCGAGCGGATGGGCGCGGATCCGGGGAGCTGGCGCACCGTGCCGCCGTGAGCGGCGGGGCGGCCTGCTCCCGGGCTCGCGGCCCGGCTCGCCGCCGCCACGCCCTCATCGTCATTTCACGGAGGGCGGGGCTCCAGACGGACGCATGGAGCCCCGCTGTCGCGGGGGGCGCGGGTGACGAAGAAGACCCGGGTGTCGGGAAAGGCGTGCGGGACGGGAAAAGGGCGGGGCCAGAGGGCCGACGGGGAAGGACGCGGGGTGACGAACAAGCGGCTAGAATGAACTCGAGGCGGCGCCTTCTCGGTCATTCCCGCGGAAGCGGGATCCAGACCGAGACGCTGCTTGGACCCCCGCTTTCGCGGGGGTGACGAAAAGGGCGCGGGGTGCGGGAGGAGGCGGGGTGGCGAAAAGGTGCCGTGGATGGCCGGGAATTTCGATGGTGTCCCAGGCGGTTGCGGGCCATTCTTTTGACACGAGTCGAGACCGCGCGCGTGACGGTAGAAGATGCGCTGGCGGGCTTCCCGTCACAGGCTCGACGGGGCGTCGCCAGGGAGGCGTCGATCGGCGGGCTTCTTCCCCTTCTCGGCCGGCGCGCCGCGCGGCGCGAGCGGATGCTGCTGCAGATCGCGCTCGCGCTGCACATGGCGATGGCGGAGCCGCGCCGCCGGCTCGGCTGAGCCGCCTGCGCCGGCGCGGGCTTCCGCGCGAAAGAACGGAATGACAGCGAAATCACGTCTTCAGGGCCTCACCAGCCTTCTGCTCGAGAATCACGGGATCAGGGCGCCCTCGGTCGCGCGGCACGAGGCGCTGCGGGCGCGGCGGAACGGCGATCAGGAGCGCGCCGCGGAATGGGGCGAGATCGCGCTCCTCGCCGAAGCGGCGCTGGCCGCGGGAATCTGACGCCCCGCGCCTGAGCGCGGGGGGCCGCGCCGACGATGACTTCCGTCGCCTTTTTGCGCCTCGGCTCGGGGCGTCGCCGGGCGCAGCGGCGCCGCCGGCGCGAAGCCGCGTCCCTCGCCTTCGCGCGGCGCTGGTGGCGGCGCGCGAAGCGGCTCGACAAGTTTCTCGCGCGCCGGGCGCCGCCGCTCCGCTTTCTCGTCCTCGGCGCGGCGGGGCTCGCGACCCTCGCGGCAGCGAATCTCGCCTGGCAGGTGGCGCGCAAGCCGAGCGAGCTTCTCTTTCCCCTCGACGGCGTGCTCGCGAAGACGCCGGCCGAAACCTGGCGCGACTACGGGCCGCTCTTCCGCCGCTACGCGACGGCGACGATCAGCGCCGAGCTCCTCGCCGCGCTCGCCCAGGCCGAGAGCGCCGGAAACCCCGCGGCACGCACCTATTGGCGCTTCCAACTCTCCCTCGACCCCTTCGCGATCTGGGCGCCGGCGTCGAGCGCGATCGGGATGTTCCAGATGACGGATGCCGCCTTCGCCGAGGCGCGCGGCGCCTGCATCCGCGACCACAAGGTCGTCGAGGAGGGGTGCCGCCCGGGCGCCTTCTACTTCCGCGTGCTGCCCGAGGACGCGATCGAGCTCGCGTCGATCTATCTCGACCGAAACGTGGCGATGATCCTGCGCCGCAATGCGGCCTCGCGCATGGGGCCGGCGGAAAAGCAGGATCTCGCGGCGCTGATCCATCTCTGCGGGCCGGGCGCCGCCGAGGCGTTCCTCCGCGCCGGCCTCCCCGTGCGGCCGGGCGCGCGCTGCGGCACGCACGACGCCGCTTCCTACCTCGCGCGGGTCAAGACGCTGAGGCGGCAGTTCGCGGCGCTCGCACGCAAGGGCTAGGCGGGCGCCGGGCGATCCGCCCGTGCGCCCTTCCCGCCGTCCTTCGAAGGGTCGGCGCTATTGCTGCTGCCGGCTCGGCGGCTGAGACGTGCCCGATCCCGCCGCGCCCGAGCCGGCCGAGCCCGAACCGGTCATGCCGGAACCGCCGCTGGTGCCCATGCCGCCGCCCGAGCCTGTGCCGCCGCCGTCCTCCGGGTCGAGGTCGAACGCCGCCATCTGCTCGAGCTCCTGCTGCGTCTTGTCGAGCGCGAGGCGTCCGTCCTTGAGGTCGTCGAGGCCGAGCTCGCTCATCGGCACGGCGACGTTCTTGCCGCCCATGCCGAGCGTGCCGCCGACCTTGACGACGACCTGCGAGACCGTGCCGTCCTCCTCGAGGACGAGATCCTCGATCTCGCCGATCTTTTTCTTGTCCTGGCCGTAGACGTCGGCGCCGATCATCTTCGAGGCGCGGAACTGGTTCGCCTTCAGCTTCTCGGCCTGCTGGCCCTGTGCCTGGGCGCCGGCCTGAGGCTGGCCGCCTCCCGCCTGCTGCGCGAGGGCAGGGCCGGAGACGCCGGCCATGAGGAAGGCGGCGGCCGCAATCGGTAACAGCTTCGTCATCTGAGCTCCTTGGCTTTGCGTGTCGTTTCGGGAACGGCGGCGAAGCTCGCCCTGGCGGCCTCGCGCCGCCGTCTCTCTCTCGCCAACGACGAAAGGCGCCGAAGGTCCCCGCCGGGCCTCGCCCTTCGCCGCGCCCCCGGGCGCTCAGCGCGCCGCCTCGTTGCGCCCGGGCAGGCCGAAGCGGAGCCGCCGCGCGACCTTCGAGACGCCGAGGCGAAGGCAGGCGCGGCGCTCCTCCGGGCTCAGCGGCGCGTCGAGGATGCCGCGCCCGATCCGCAGCCACTCCTCGAGCTTGGCGCCGCCCGGGACGAGGTCCGTCGGGCTTCCCGCCCAGCGCGCCTTGCCGAGCCGCGAGAGAAGCCGCGTGTTGCGCCCGTGCTCGCGCTTCATGAACAGCGTCTCGGGCACCTCGGCGAAGCGGCCGTGAAGCGACAGCATGACGAGGAGGGCGCGGTCGGCGCTGCGATAGGGGCCGAGCCCGCCGACCCGCCGCATCGCCTCGATGCGAACGAGGCCGAGCGCGTGATGACAGGTCACCGTCGCGGCGAGCGCCTCGGCGAAGCGCGCGACGGGATCGGGCGAGCGGGCGTAGATCGGGTCGGGGCGCTCGATGCGCACGAGCCCGGTGCGGTCGACCAGCATGCCGCTCGCGGCGTCCCAGCGAAGCGGCGCGCCCTCGCCGTCGATGATCCTGGTGCGGCTGTGGCAGAGCACCGCGCCGGGGTCGGCATCGAGAACCTCGACGCATTTCTCCAGATAGGTCGGCGCGCAGAGGTCGTCGTACCCGTTCCAGCGAAAATAGGCGCCCGTCGCGAGCGCGAGGACGCGATTGTGGTTGCGCACGGCGCCGAGATCGCGGCGGCTGCGGCAATAGCGCACGCGCCGGTCGCGCGCAGCGTAATCCTGCGCGATCTCCGCCGTGCCGTCGTCCGAGGCATTGTCCCCGACGACGATCTCGAAGTCGGCGAAGGTCTGCGCGAGGAGCGAATCGAGGGTCGCGGCGAGGTAGCGCTCGCCGTTGCGGACCGGAATTCCGATCGAGACCTTGGGCACTGGCAGGCGCGGCTCCCTTCTCGAAAACAGGGGCGGCCGGCCTCGTTCTCGCCGGCCCGCGGCCGGACCGGAGGCGGCGCATCGCGGTCGCCGGCGGCGCCCGCCTTCGGCTCGGGGGAGGACCAATGCCTCGGGAAGGGCGCGCGTTCCTCGCGCGTCATGCGACGAACGCCCGCGTTCGGCGGCGCAACCGAGCCGCGAGGGGAACCGTCCCGCGCCTTTCCCATTTCGGAATTGACATGACCAAAAGAAACATATAATTTCGGCTAGACTCCAGATTTTCGCGCCCGCCCGGCCCCCGCCGCGGCGGGTTTTCGTTCGACGAACCCCGGAAGGAGCGACATGCCGAGACGGACGACGCCGGCGACGGCGGCGAGGACGCGCGCGCCCCGCAACAAGCCCGCCCCGCGGAGCAAGCCGAACCCGGAGCGGGCGAAGCCGCCGCCGAGGGCGCGCGCCGACGACGTCATCCCGGTCGTCCTGAAGGAAGAGAACAGCGACGGCGTCACGGCGAAGGAGATGCAGCGCCGCATCGCGCTGCAGGCCGCGGTGAGCCCCGCCTTCATCGAGGCGCTGAAGCGCGACTTCGCGCGGCACGGCGCGGTCGCGATCGCGAAGACGCGCGAGCTCGCCCCCGCGACCTACGTGCGGCTCGCCGCCGTGCTTCTGCCGAAGGACGCCCCGCCTGCCGACCCGGCGCCCGAGCCCCTCGCGCCCGCCTGCACGCCGGCGCCGGCGATGGACGAGGCGGCGGCACGCCGCCGCATGGCGGAGCTGCACGCGCTCCTCGCGCGGCCGCGCGATCGCGAAAACGGGGCGGGGGAGGAGGCGGCGGCGCCACAAGAAGGCGGGCGATGACCGCCGACGCGCACGACCCTCTGCGCGGCGCGGTCCCGGAGCGGATTGTCGGCTATCGTCCCTATCCGCGCCAGCGCGCGTTCCATGCGGCGGGGGCGCGCCATCGCGAGCGGCTCTTCATGGCCGGCAACCAGCTCGGAAAGACCACGGCGGGCGCGATGGAGGCCGCGATGCACGCGAGCGGCCTTTATCCCGACTGGTGGTGCGGCCGGCGCTTCGACCGGCCGACCACCGGCTGGGCCGCGAGCATCACGCGCGAGACGACGCGCGACACGGTGCAGCGTCTCCTTCTCGGGCGGACCCGCAGGACGGAACTCGGCGCCCTGCCGGAATGCAGCATCGCCAAGGTGAGCCACGCCTACGTCCCTTCCGGCCTCGCCGACACGATCCATGTCCGCCACATCTCGGGGGGCATCTCGACGATCGCGCTCAAGTCCTACGAGAAGCGGCGCGAGAAGTGGCAGGGCGAGACGCTCGACTGGGTCTGGTTCGACGAGGAGCCGCCCGCCGACGTCTACTCGGAGGGCCTGACGCGCACCGCCGCGACCGGCGGCCTCGTCTTCCTCACCTTCACGCCGCTCCTCGGCGTGTCGGAGGTGGTGCGCCGCTTTCTCTACGAACCCTCGCCCGACCGCTCGGTGACGCGCATGACGATCGAGGAGGCGCCGCATTTCTCGGAGGAGGAGCGGGCGCGCATCATCGCCGCCTACCCGCCGCACGAGCGCGAGGCGCGCGCCAAAGGCGAGCCGCAGCTCGGCTCGGGCCGCATCTTCCCGGTCTCGGAGGAGGCGATCGCCGTGGCGCCGTTCGAGATCCCTCGTCACTGGCCGCTCATCGGCGGGATCGACTTCGGCTGGGACCACCCGACCGCGGCGGTGCGCCTCGCCATCGACCCCGACGCCGACTGCCTCTACGTGACGCACGCCTACCGGCAGAAGGAGGCGACCCCCGTCATGCACGCCGCGGCGCTGAAGCCCTGGGGCGAGCGCCTTCCCTGGGCGTGGCCCATGGACGGGCTCCAGCACGACCCCGCCTCGGGGATGCGCCTTGCCGAGCTCTACCGGCAGCACGGGCTCGAGCTTCTCAACGCGCACGCGACCTTCGAGGACGGGTCGGTCAGCGTCGAGGCGGGGATCATGGAGATGCTCGAGCGGATGCAGACCGGAAGGTGGAAGGTGTTCCGGCACCTCGCGGAGTGGTTCGAGGAGTTCCGCGTCTATCACCGGAAGGAGGGGCGTATCGTGAAGGCGCTCGACGACCTCCTCTGCGCCTCGCGCTACGCGATGATGATGCGCCGTCACGCGCGGCCCGCCCGCGACGACGGCTTCACGAGGAAGCTCGTCTACGACGACCGCTGGATCGTGTGATGGACGTTGACGCGCCCGCTTCCGAGACCGAGATTTCGCGCGAGATGAGAAAGGCAACGGCCCGAACGCTTTCTCCCGCCGAGGCGGGAGGGGCGACCCCCGCGCGGACGCGGAGGCGCGCATGACGCCGCGCCCTCTGCGCCTCGGCGTCAACATCGACCACGTCGCGACGATCCGCAACGCGCGCGGCGGGCGGCATCCCGACCCGGTGCGCGCCGCCCTCCTCGCCGCCGCGGCGGGCGCGGACGGGATCACCGCGCATCTGCGCGAGGACCGGCGGCACATCTCCGACCACGACATCGAGCGCCTCGCCGCCGAGATCCGCCTGCCTCTCAACCTCGAGATGGCGGCAACGCCGGAGATGCTCGCGATCGCGCTCCGCCACCGCCCGCGCGCGGCCTGCCTCGTGCCGGAAAAGCGCACCGAGGTCACGACCGAGGGCGGGCTCGACGCGGTGGGCGGCGCGGCGCATCTCGCCCGCTACGTCGAGGAGCTGAGCGCGGCGGGAATCCGCGTCTCGCTCTTCCTCGACCCCGAGAAGGCTCAGCTCGACGCGGCGAAGCGTCTCGGCGCGCCCGTCGTCGAGCTCCACACCGGCGCCTATTGCGAAGCCGAGGGCGCGGCCCGTGAGGCCGAGCTCGCCCGGCTCGTCGAGGCGGCGGCCCATGCCGAGGCGATCGGCCTCGAATGCCACGCCGGCCACGGGCTCGGCTTCGACACGGTGAAAAGCGTCGCGGCGATCCCGACGATCGTCGAGCTCAACATCGGCCACTTCCTCGTCGGCGAGGCGATCTTCATCGGGCTCGACGGGGCGATCCGCCGCATGCGCGCTCTCATGGACGAGGCGCGCGCCGGCGCTGCGAGAAGCGCGTGATCATCGGCATCGGCAGCGATCTCGTCGACATCAGGCGCATCGAGAAGACGCTGGCGCGGTTCGGCGAGCGCTTCCTCGCGCGCGTCTTCACCGCCGAGGAGCGCGCGAAGGCCGAGCGGCGCGCCGACCGCGCCGCCACTTACGCCAAGCGCTTCGCCGCCAAGGAGGCGTGCGCCAAGGCGCTCGGGACAGGGTTCCGCAGCGGCGTGTTCTGGCGCGACCTCGGGGTCGTCAACCTGCCCTCCGGGCGTCCGACGCTCGTCCTCACCGGCGGCGCGCGGGCGCGGCTCGATGCGCTGACGCCGCCCGGAATGCGCGCCCGGATCGACCTCAGCCTCACCGACGAGCACCCGATCGCGCAGGCGCTCGTCGTGATCTCGGCCGAGAAGGCGGACTGACGCGGGGTCAGGCGAACTCGAGCCAGCCGTCCGCCTCGGCGAGGGAGCGGTAGCCGTGGACCCCGGCGAGGAGCACCTCGCCGCCGTCGAGGTCCACGACGGTCCCCTCCCTGCTGTCGAGAATGTCGACGTCCCGCCGCTCGATGCCGACGAGGCGGAGGATGTCGTGGCCGGTCTCGAAGTCCCGGATCTCGTCCCGGCCGTCGAGCGCGCGGTGACGCGTCCCCTGATAGACGAAGACGTCGTCGCCGGCGAGCCCGTGGAGCGTGTCGTTCCCCCTGCCGCCCGCAAGCCGGTCGTCGGTCGCAAAGCCGTAGAGCGTGTCCGCGCCGGGGCCGGGCTCGCGCACGGCGACCCCGGCGTCCTTCATGATGGCGACGTCGAGAGCCGATATCTCGTAGCGCGTGCCGGTGCGGAGCGCGACGCCGTTCATGAGGTCGCTCGCGGCCTCGTCCCCGGGTCTGCCGAGATGACCCGACGCGAACAGCGACAGCGGGACCGGCCCGCCATACACTGCCTGGGCGGCCTCGCCGACGAAGGCCAGCTCGTCGCCGACGACGGCGGTCTTAGCGTCGAAGGTGGATTGGTAGGCGCCCGGGAGCGCGCCGGTGGCCGGGTCTTTCCAGCCGTTGAGCGCGATCATGTGCCCGATCTCGTGCATGAAGACGGAGAGGGCGTCGATCTTGCCGGGGTCGACCGGGGCCGAGCGGCTCTCATGGTCGGGATCGAACCAGAGCCGGTCGAGATAGCCGGTTCCGATGGTCGAGATCGCGTCGGGAGCCGCGCCGTTGGGGTCGACGCCCGTCATCATCTCCGACGCGACGCCCTGGTGATAGACCCTGACGCCGTCCGCCGTGCCGGCCGCGACGGAGGTGGCCGCGGCGCTCGCGATGGTCGGGATCGAGGGATCGAACCGCACCTCCAGCTCGATCGGCGCCGAGCCGACAAGGTATCTGCTCCAATACTCGCCCGCCGCCTCGAACGTCGACCTCAGATCTTCATAGAATTCGCTGTAGGCGTTCGCAGGATCGTTAAAGGAAACTGAAAAGATGCTCATCGAATTCTCCAATGAACGGTTTCCCAATCCTGGAGGATCGGAGCGCAGAATATCAATGACACTTCTTGGGCAAGATCGAAGGGGCACGATGAACGCGGCCGCCGGTCAATAGACCCGAAATGGCGATCGAAGCCTTTGTCAAGCGAGGAGCGCGACCGCGCCCTCTGTCGCGGGCGCTCGCCGGGGCGCCGGCCGGGGGCCCGCTTGCCGCCCTGAACACGCCCCGTTGCCTACACCCGTCGAGTACCTGCGGAAAGAGCGTAACACCCTCATAGTGCAACGATAATCTCTGGTTAACCTAAAACGGGTATAGCGCCTCCGGTTTGAACGTATTTCGGCAGGCCGGGCGATGTCCGATGCAGGGGACGGCGGCACGGGTAGCGGACGACGCCTCGGTGCGAACGAACTGGCGCATATCCTCCAGCTCCATGCCCGTTTCCGCGCCGGTGCGAAGGGCGGACGGCGCGCCGAGCTCGCCTTCTGCGACCTCGCCGAGCACGATCTGACCCTCGCCGACCTCTCGGGCGCCGATCTCACCGGCGCCCTTCTCGAGCGCGGCACCTTGCGCCGCGCCAATCTGCAGCACGCCGTGCTGGTCGCCGCCAATCTTCGCCAGGCGCGGCTCGAGCGCGCCGATTTCAGCGGAGCGGACCTGCGCGGCGCGTCGCTGCGCGCGGCCAGCCTCGACGGCGCGATTCTCGCCGAGGCCGATCTGCGGGAGGCGGTGGTGGCACGCTACGACGGGCGGTCGGCGCTCCTGCCCGGCAGCTACGCCGATCCCCGCACCGACCTCACCGCCGCTTCCGCGCGCGGCGCCGATCTCACAAACGCCAAGGCGTCCGCGCTGTGCCTCCTTCAGGCGGACCTCACCGACGCCGTGCTGCGCGGCGCCGACCTCCGCGGCGCGGACGCGCGCAACGCCAACCTCACGGGCGCGCTCCTGCACGACACGAATCTCGAGCATGCGAAGCTCGACGGCGCGATCCTGCGCGGCGCGGACCTCGCCGGCGTGAAGCTCGACGGCGCCAGCCTCAAGGGCGCCGATCTCGCGGGCGCGATCGTCGATCCCGGCATGCGCGGCCATCTCGAGCGCGCCGGCGCCGTGCGGCCCGCCGCGCGTCGCCCGGAACCGGCCGAGCTCGCCGAGACTCTCGCCCGGCATGCGCGCTGGCTCGACAGCACCGGCCGCGAAGGCGAGCGTGCCGATTTCAGCGATGCGGACCTCAGCTACCGCGACCTCGCGGGCGCCAAGCTCGCCGCCGCCATCCTGGCGCGGGCCAATCTCGAGGGCGCGCGGCTCTGCGAGGCGAATCTCGCGATGGGCCGGCTCGAGATGGCGAATTTGCGGGAGGCCGATCTGACCGGCGCGGACCTTCGCGGCGCCAACCTCGAGCGCGCGCACGCGCAGGGCGCACGGCTAGCCGCGGCCAACCTCGCCCCGCTCGAAAAGGTCGGCAAGGGGAGGATGATGTTCTCGAGCAATCTCCGGCAGGCGAAGCTCGCCGACGCCGATCTCAGCGGCGCCTCGCTGCGCGAAGCCAGGCTCGCCGGCGCGGACCTGACGAGAGCAATTCTGGCGGGGGCCGATCTCGAAGGCGCCGAGCTCGACGGCGCGAGCCTCGCCCGCGCAGATCTGCTGGGCGCCAAGCTCGACGCGGCGACGCTCCGCAGCATCGCGGCCGTCCCGCCAATCTGACGGGGGCCGCCCGGGGCGCGGCGTCGCGGCCCTCCGTCCTGTCGCCCGCGCCTGCAAGCGACGGTTGCATTTGCCGCCTGCCGCGATACGGCAGGGCCGGAATCCGAGCTGGCCAAGAAAGCCGCCGCTTCTTACATCCTGGGGTCAATGCTTGACACCGCGAAGCCCGATGGGCTTCATCCCGCGGCTTTTCTGGAGCCCCATTTGAATCAGGTCGTGCCCCGAACCAAGAGCAGCTCCGGCGGTGCTGTCGAAACGCTGAAGACCATCGTCTACGCCGTCCTCATCGCCGTCGCGGTGCGGACGGTCGCATTCGAGCCGTTCAACATCCCTTCCGGCTCGATGGTGCCGACGCTGCTCGTGGGCGACTATCTCTTCGTCTCGAAATATTCCTACGGCTACAGCCGACACTCGCTGCCGTTCAGCCTGCCGCTCATCCCGGGACGCATCTTCTTCAACGAGCCGGAGCGCGGCGACGTCGCCGTGTTCAAGACGCCCGAGGACAACTCCACGGACTACATCAAGCGCATCGTCGGTCTGCCGGGCGACCGGATCGCGGTGCGGAACGGCATCCTCCAGGTCAACGGGGAGCCCGTGAAGCGGACGCCGATCAAGGACTTCCCGATGCGGCCGGGCGACGTGCGGCCGCACAACTCGGCGCTCAACGTCAACGCGCCCGCCTATCCGGTGCGGCAGTACGACGAAACGCTCCCGAGCGGGCGCACGCACCTCATCATCGAGGAGCACGGCGATGCCTGGGGCCTCGACAACTGGCCGCCCGCGCACGCCGGCGAGGCCTACGTCGTTCCGCCGGGGCATTACTTCCTCATGGGCGACAACCGCGACAACTCCCAGGACAGCCGCGTCATCGGCCCGGTGCCGGCCGTCAACCTCGTCGGCCGCGCGGAGTTCATCTTCTTCTCGGTCGACGGCTCCGCGCAGCTCTGGGAATTCTGGAAGTGGCCGTTCGCGATCCGCTACGAGCGGCTCTTCCAACCGATTCGCTGACCCATGACGCCGGCGGCGGAGCTCGCCGAACGGCTCGGCGAGGTGCTCGGCCACCGCTTCAAGAAGCCCGAGCTCCTCGTCGAGGCTCTCACCCATTCGAGCGCCGCGGCAGAGCGCACCGAGGATTATCAGCGCCTCGAGTTCCTCGGCGACCGGGTGCTCGGGCTCGTGATCGCCGAGATGCTGTGGCGGCGCTACCCCAAGGAGGCGGAAGGGGCGCTGACCCGTCGCCTCGCCGAGCTGGTCCGGCGCGAGACGCTCGCCGAGGTCTGCGACGAGGCAGGGCTGGGCCAGCACATCCGTCTCTCGCCCGGCGAGCGACGCTCCGGCACGCGCGCGAGCCGGCGCCTCAGGGCGGACGTCACCGAGGCGGTGATCGGCGCGCTCTATCTCGACGGCGGGCTTCCCGCGGCGCGGCGCTTCGTCGAACGGCTCTGGGGGGCGCGGCTCGAAGCCGAGCCGCGGCCGCCCAAGGACCCGAAGACGGCGCTTCAGGAATGGGCGCAGCAGCAGGGCGTGGGGCTTCCGCGCTACGAGACCGTGGGGGTGGAAGGACCGGATCACCGGCGTATCTACAAGGTCGTGGCGAAGGTAGAGGGGCTGGAGCCGGCCGAGGGCACCGGCAGCTCGAAACGGGCGGCGCAGACGGCGGCCGCGGCGGCGCTCCTCGGCCGTATCGGCGAGACGAAATCGTGACCCGCTGCGGCTACGTGGCGGTTCTCGGGGCGCCGAACGCAGGCAAGTCGACCCTCGTCAACCGGCTCGTCGGCGCCAAGGTTTCGATCGTCACGCCCAAGGTGCAGACGACCCGCACGCGGGTCCTCGGGATCGCCGTCAAAGGCGAAACGCAGATCATCTACGTCGACACGCCGGGGATCTTCCAGCCGAAGCGCCGGCTCGACCGGGCCATGGTCGCGGCCGCCTGGGCCGGAGCCGAGGACGCGGACGTCGTCCTCCTCCTCGTCGATGCGGCGCGCGGCATCGACGCCGACACGCGGCGGATCGTCGACGGCCTCAAGGCGCAGAAGCGCAAGGCGGTGCTCGCCCTCAACAAGGTCGATCTCGTTCGCCCGGCGCAGCTTCTGCCGCTCGCGGACGCGCTCGCCAAGGAGGGCGTCTTCGACCCCGTCTTCATGATCTCGGCGACCTCGGGGAACGGCGTCGAGGATCTCGAGCGGCATCTCATCGCCGCGATGCCGGAGGGGCCGTGGCTCTTCCCCGAGGATCAGCTTTCCGACATGCCGCAGCGCCTCCTCGCCGCCGAGATCACGCGCGAGCAGGTCTTCCTCCAGCTCCACGACGAGCTCCCTTACGCCTCGACGGTCGAGACCGAGGCCTGGGAGGAGTTCAAGGACGGCAGCGCCAAGATCACGCAGACGATCTACGTCCAGCGGGAATCGCAGAAGGCGATCGTGCTGGGGCAGGGCGGGCGTCAGATCAAGCGGATCGGCGAGCGGGCGCGGGCCGAGCTCGAACGCGTCTTCGGCCGCCGCATCCACCTCTTCCTCTTCGTCAAGGTGCGCGAGAACTGGCAGGAGGACCGCGAGCGGTACAGGGCAATGGGGCTCGAGTACGAGTAGGCGCCCATGAACTGGACCGACGAGGCGATCGTCCTGTCGGCGCGGCCGCACGGCGAAAGCTCGCTCGTGATCCAGCTCCTGACGCGCTCGCACGGGCGCCATGCCGGGCTCGCGCGCGGCGGCAGAAGCGCGCGGGCGCGCGCCGCGTACCAGCCGGGGGCGATCGTCGAGGCCCATTGGCAGGCGCGTCTCGCCGAGCATCTGGGGCATCTTCGCGCCGAGCTTCTGCATCCGCATGCGAGCGCGCTCATCGACGACCCTGCGCGCCTTCTGTGCCTTGCGGCCCTCGCCGCCGTCGCCGAGGCGAGCCTTCCCGAGCGCGAGCCCCAGGAGCGGCTCTACGCGGCGACCCGCGCGCTCCTGGAGCGGCTCGAGGCGGGCGAGGGCTGGGGCGAGACCTACGTCGCCTGGGAGCTTCTGCTCCTCGCCGAGCTCGGATTCGGGCTCGATCTCGAGCGCTGCGCCGCGACAGGCGCGACCCGGGACCTCACCCATGTTTCGCCCAAGAGCGGCCGGGCGGTTTCAGCGGCGGCCGCGGCACCCTATCTCGACAAGCTGCTGCCGCTGCCGAAGGCGGGCGATCTCCCGGGCTGGCTGCGGCTCACCGGCTACTTTCTCGGCAAGCATGTCTGGGCGGAGCGCGGCGAGCCGGCCGCACGAATGCGGTTCGTGGACCAAGCTACTACATCTGGTGTTTCTCGGCTATAAAGCCGCTATCGGCTGAATGGTGATCCCTGCATGAGTAAGACCGCTTCCGCGGGCGAGATTCGCGACGTCGATTTCGCCGACGAGCTCGGCCAGCGCTATCTCTCCTACGCGCTCTCGACGATCATGGCCCGCTCGCTCCCGGACGTTCGGGACGGGCTGAAGCCGGTGCACCGCCGGCTGCTCTTCGCCATGCGGCAGCTGAAGCTCGACCCGAGGTCGGGCTACAAGAAGTGCGCCCGCGTGGTCGGCGACGTCATCGGCAAGTTCCACCCGCACGGAGACGTCGCGGTCTACGAGGCGCTGGTGCGCCTCGCGCAGGACTTCGCGCAGCGCTACCCGCTCATCGACGGGCAAGGCAATTTCGGGAATATCGACGGCGATAACGCGGCGGCGATGCGCTACACGGAGAGCCGCCTCACCACCGTCGCCGAGGCGCTCCTCGAAGGCATCGACGAGAACGCGGTCGATTTCCGCCCGACCTACGACGGCGAGGGCGAGGAGCCGGTCGTTCTTCCCTCGCGCTTTCCGAACCTTCTCGCCAACGGCGCCGCGGGGATCGCCGTCGGCATGGCGACCGCGATCCCGCCGCACAATGTCGGCGAGCTGTGCGACGCGCTTGCGCACCTCATCGAGAATCCGAAATGCGCGCCGGAAGAACTGGTCCAGTTCGTGAAGGGGCCGGACTTTCCCACGGGCGGCGTTCTCGTCGAGGCGGAGGAGACGATCCGTCAGGCCTACGCGACAGGGCGGGGGTCGTTCCGGCTGCGCGCGCGCTGGCGCAAGGATGCGCTCAGTCACGGGCTCTACCAGGTGGTCATCACCGAGATCCCGTATCAGGTGAAGAAATCCTCCCTCATCGAGAAGATCGCGACGCTGCTCGAGGAGAAGAAGCTGCCGCTCCTCGCCGACGTGCGCGACGAGTCGGCCGAGGAAGTGCGCATCGTGCTCGAGCCGAAGTCGCGCAACGTCGTGCCCGAGGTGCTGATGGAGTCGCTCTTCCGCGCGACCGAGCTCGAGACGCGCGTGCCGCTCAACATGAACGTGCTCGACGCCGCCGGCGTCCCGCGGGTGATGAACCTCAAGGAAGCGCTGCAGGCCTTCCTCGACCACCGCCGCGCGGTGCTTCAGCGCCGCACGCAGTTCCGGTTGGCGGAGATCGCGCGCCGGATCGAGATCCTGCGCGGGCAGATGATCGTCTACCTCAACCTCGACGAGGTGATCCGGATCATCCGCGAGGAGGACGATCCCAAGGCGGTGATGCAGAAGCGCTGGAAGCTGACCGACCTTCAGGTCGAGGCGATCCTCAACCTGCGCCTGAGAGCCCTGCGCAAGCTCGAGGAGATCGCGATCAAGAAGGAGCTCAAGGAACTCGAGACCGAGTCGGCGGACCTCGAGGGGCTGCTCGCCTCGACCCGGCGCCAGTGGCGCGCGATCGGCAAGGAGATCGCGGCGACCAAGAAAGAGTTCGACGGCCCCCGCCGCACCGAGATCGGCGCGCCGCCGCAGGCCGTCATCGTGCCCGTCGAGGCGCTGGTCGAGCGCGAGAACGTCACGGTCGTCTGCTCGGAGAAGGGCTGGATCCGGACGGTGAAGGGCCACAACGTCCAGCCGGAGGAGCTCAAATACAAGGAAGGCGACAGCGGACGCTTCATCCTGCCGGTGGAGACCACCGACAAGATCGCGGTTTTCGCCTCGAACGGGCGCTTCTACACGATTCCGGTCGAGAAGCTTCCGGGCGGCCGCGGCCACGGCGAGCCGATCCGCCTCATGATCGACCTGCCGAACGAGCACGACGTCGTCGCGCTCTTCCCCTGGCGGGCGGAGCGGAAGCTCCTCGTCGCCTCGAGCGACGGGCGCGGCTTCATCGTCGCCTCCGAGGAGGTGCTCGCCCAGACCCGGAGCGGCAAGCAGATCCTCAATCCGGGCCAGGGGGCGCGCGCCGTCCTCTGCGTGCCGGTCGAGGGCGACGCCGTCGCGCTTCTCGGCGAGAACCGGAAAATGCTCGTCGTGAAGCTCGACGAGATCCCCGAGATGAGTCGCGGGCGGGGCGTCATCCTGCAGAAGTTCAAGGACGGCGGCCTTGCCGATGCGAAGATGGTGACGCTCGCCGAAGGGCTTCTCGTGCGCCAGGGCGCGGTGCGCACGCGGCTCGAGCCCGATCTCGGACCTTGGCTCGGCGCCCGCGCCAGCGCCGGCCGGATGGCGCCGCGGGAGATCGTACGGAGCGGCCGGTTCTAGAGTCCCGCTCCCGCCCGCTTCCGCTTGACCCAACGCAAGGCGGGCCGCGACGCCGGGCGTCATTCTCGCGCCGAGCGAGGAGGATGCCATGAGCAAGCTCGCGGTCTTCGACACCACGGTCCAGAAATCCTACGAGTGGCTCCACGACGTACGTGACGGGCTCGGCGTCGAAAGCACCGGGGCCGCCTACGCCGCGCTCCGCGCGACGCTGCATGCGCTGCGCGACCACCTCCAGCTCAACGAGGCCGTGCAGCTCGGCGCGCAGCTCCCGATGCTGCTGCGCGGCCTCTACTACGAAGGCTGGCAGCCGTCCCGGGTGCCGCCGCGCCCGCACGGCGCGGACAAGTTCCTCGAGCAGGTCTTCCGCGAGCTGCGCGATCACCCGGAGGTGGACGACATCGAGGCCGCCGTGACGGTGGTCTTCGGCGTCCTCGCCACGCGGCTCGGCGGCGGCGAGGTCGAGCAGGCGATCGCGCAGCTGCCGAAGGGCGTGCGCGCGCTCTGGCCCGTCTGAGGGGCCGCGCCGCTCCGAGCCCGCTGGGGCACGCCCGACGACAAAATCCGACGGGGCCGAATGTCGCGGCCGTTGCCTCCAACGGGGGCTTCCTCTATGTTCCGCGCGCTTTTCGTCCGGCCTCCGGGCCTCGCTCGCGCGTGCGCGGATTCTGCGGGGTGCGGGCATTCCAGAAGAAGACAAGGGAGTCCGATGACCGGTTACTACGTCCTCGTCGTCGCCTGCGGCGTGCTCGCAGTCGCCTACGGCTGGCTCACCAGCCGGCAGGTGCTGGCCGCCGACGCGGGCACCCAGCGCATGCAGCAGATAGCCGCGGCGGTGCAGGAAGGCGCTTCCGCCTACCTCAACCGGCAATACACCACGATCGCCATCGTCGGCGTGGTCATCGCGATCATCCTGTGGCTGACCCTCAAATGGTACGTCGCGGTCGGCTTCGTCATCGGCGCGATTCTCTCGGGCGCGGCCGGCTACATCGGCATGAACGTGTCCGTGCGCGCCAACGTGCGCACCGCGCAGGCGGCGAGGAGCGGGCTCGCGAACGGGCTCGCCATGGCGTTCAAGGCGGGCGCGATCACCGGCATGCTGGTGGTCGGCCTCGGCCTCCTCGGCGTCGCGGTCTACTACGTCGTGCTGCGCAGCTTCCTGCCGACCGACAATCTGCGCCCGATCCTGGAGGCGATGGTGGCGCTCTCCTTCGGCGCCTCGCTGATCTCGATCTTCGCCCGTCTCGGCGGCGGCATCTTCACCAAGGGCGCCGACGTCGGGGCGGACCTCGTCGGCAAGGTCGAGGCCGGCATTCCCGAGGACGATCCCCGCAACCCGGCGGTCATCGCGGACAACGTCGGCGATAACGTCGGCGACTGCGCCGGCATGGCCGCCGACCTCTTCGAGACCTACGCCGTCACCATCGTCGCGACGATGCTGCTCGGCGCGATCTTCTTCACCGGCGCGCTCCGCGACACGATGCTCGCCCTGCCGCTCGTCATCGGCGCCGTCTGCATCCTCGCTTCGATCGCCGGCACCTTCTTCGTGAAGCTCGGCAGCAGCCAGAACATCATGGCGGCGCTCTACAAGGGGCTCGTCGCCACCGGCGTCATCTCGATCGTGCTCATCGCCGCGATCATCGGGGTGATGGTCGGCTTCTCCGAGCCGCTGCAGATGACGAACAACGTCGCCGTCACCGGCGCCAGCCTCTTCGTCTGCACGCTCGTGGGGCTCGCCGTGACCGGGCTCATCGTCTGGATCACCGAGTACTACACCTCGACCGAGTACCGCCCGGTCCGCTCGGTGGCGCAGGCCTCGACCACCGGCCACGGCACCAACATCATCCAGGGCCTCGCCGTCTCGATGGAGGCGACGGCGCTCCCGGTCGTGGTGATCTGCGCCGGCATCATCATCTCCTACACCAGCGCCGGGCTCTACGGGGTCAGCCTCGCGGCGACGACGATGCTGGCGCTCGCCGGCATGATCGTGGCGCTCGACGCCTACGGCCCGGTCACCGACAACGCCGGCGGCATCGCCGAGATGGCGGACCTGCCTAAGGACGTGCGCAAGACCACCGACGCGCTCGACGCGGTCGGCAACACCACGAAGGCGGTGACGAAGGGCTACGCGATCGGCTCGGCGGGCCTCGCCGCGGTGGTCCTCTTCGCGGCGTACACGGAGGACCTCAGGACCTACTTCCCCAATCTCGAGGTCCGCTTCGCGCTGCAGGATCCCTACGTCGTGATCGGCCTCTTCATCGGCGGGCTCCTTCCGTACCTCTTCGGCGCGCTCGGCATGACCGCGGTCGGCCGCGCGGCGGGCGCCGTCGTCGTCGAGGTCCGGCGCCAGTTCCGCGAGATCAAGGGCATCATGGAGGGCAAGGCGAAGCCCGATTACGGCCGCGCGGTCGACATGCTGACGAAGGCGGCGATCAAGGAGATGATCGCCCCCTCGCTCCTGCCGGTGCTGGCCCCGATCGTGCTCTACATCGTGGTGCGTCTCGTGGCCGGCCAGTCGGCGGCGTTCTCCGCGCTCGGCGCGATGCTGCTCGGCACGATCGTGACCGGGCTCTTCGTCGCGATCTCGATGACCTCGGGCGGCGGCGCCTGGGACAACGCCAAGAAGTACATCGAGGAGGGCCATCACGGCGGCAAGGGCTCCGACGCCCACAAGGCCGCGGTGACCGGCGACACGGTCGGCGACCCCTACAAGGACACCGCCGGCCCCGCCGTCAACCCGATGATCAAGATCATCAACATCGTGGCCCTGCTGCTTCTCGCCATCCTGGCGGGCGGCAGCGCGCACTGACCCGAGAGCGCCCGGACGGCCCGCGCGGCAGCGCCCGCGCGGGCCGTCTCTTTTTTTTTTCAGCCGGCGAGCAGCGAGTCCTCGTAACGCGCCAGGAGATCGGCGGGGTCGCGATAGATTGCGGCGCAGCCCGCCTCTCTGAGCGACGTTTCCGGGAACCCGCCGCAGAGCATACCGATGACGGGGATGCCGAGCCTCACGGCAGCGAGGGCGTCGTAGGGCGTGTCGCCGATCGCGAGGCACGCGGCGGCGTCGAGCCCGAGCTTCGCGAGCGCGGCCTCGAACACGTCGGAGCAGGGCTTCGAGCGCGCGACGTCGTCCTTGCCGATCTCGACGTCGACCAGGTCCTCGATGCGGGCGAGGCGCTTGTAGCAGCCGAGCTCGTCGCCCGGCGCAGAGGAGGCGATCGCGATCCGCTTGCCGTCGGCGCGCACGCGCTCGAACAGCGCGCGGGTGCGCGGGAAGGCGCGCACCTTCGGCAGATGGTCGCGCCGGTAGATCTCGGCGCGGCGGGCCTCGATCTCGGCGCCGCGCGCGGCGATCTCCTCCTCGGGGAAGAACACCGGCAGCAGCTGGTCGCCGCCCTTGCCGATCTGCGCCCTGACAACACCGTAGGGCGGATTGCGCCCGAACGCGCGCATCGCCGCCTGCCAGGCGGAAGCGTGCTGGTCGACCGAGTCGATGAGGGTCCCGTCCACGTCGAAGATCGCCGCCGCCGTCATGCCGCGCCAACGGCGGCGGCGGGCCGCCGTTCCGCGGCGCTCAGATGCCGCCGCGCGAGGGCAGGGCCTGCGGCGTGTTGAACCGGCCGAGATTGCCGAAGAGCTGCTCGAAGAAGCCGAGCGTCTTGCCCGGCGTCGGCGTCGCGCGCTCGACCATCGCGACCTCCTTCGCGTCGGCCAGCCCGCGCTGCCGGATGTCGCGGACGAAGCCGTTCTCGTCGAACTCGATCGCCACGACCTTCTGATCGACCGTCGTGGGCGCGAGGAAGGCCCACTGCTCGGTCTTCATGCTGATGTAGTACCAGGTCGAATCGTCGAACGTGCTGGTGCTCGAGGGGGTCCCGAGAAGCTGCTGGACCTGCTCGCGGGTGGTCACGCCCGGCGCGATCTGGGCGAGCCTTTCTTCCTCGGGAAGGTTGCCGCGCTGGTCCACGAAGGTGCTGCAGGCGGCCAGGAGGACCGTCAGCGCGAGCGCCGCGGCCCGGACAGGAAAGCGCATGGTCGACTACCTCCGCCGACGGTTGCATCCGCCGGCCCTTCGCCCCACATTCGGCGTCGTCTTCATAACGCCGGCCGACGGCCCGTTCAACCGCCCAGCATGCTTGGCCGCCTGTTCCGTTCGCGGCCGCGGCGCGAGGCCGCGTACCGCCTTTACACGCGCACGGTCGAGGCGGCCCGGCGCCCGGTCTATTACGCCGAGCTCGGCGTGCCGGACACGCTCGACGGCCGCTTCGAGCTCCTGGCGCTGCACATGGCGCTGGTCCTGCGCCGCCTGGCGGCCGCGCCGGAGGCCAAGGACTTCGCGCAGGAGGTGTTCGACGCCATGTTCGCCGATCTCGATCGCGGGCTGCGCGAGCTGGGCACGGGCGATCTCGGCGTCGGCCGGGAGGTGAAACGGATGGCCGCGGCGTTCTACGGGCGCGCGCGCGCCTATGAGCGCGGGCTCGTCGGCGCCGAGGATCTCGAGGACGCGCTGCGCCGCAATCTTTACGGCACCGCGGCGCCGAGCGCGGCCGCGATCGAGACGATGCGGGCCTGGAGCGAAGCCGCGGCTGCGTCTCTGGGACGGCAGAGCGTCGCGGCGCTAATGGCCGGCGAGGTCGAGTTCCCCACGCCTGCGCCTTGCAGGAAAGACGATGACGATGTCGATGCAGAATGAGTTTCCGCGGCCCATTGCCGCGAGCCGGCTGAGCGGGCCGGAGGATCACCGGATCGAGGCGACGGCGGCCGAGCGCGCGGCGCTCGCCCGCCGCTTCGGCCTTCTCGCCCTCGACCGCTTCGTCGCGGAGGTCCGAGTCGAACCCTTCGGGCGCGGGGTCCGTCTCGAGGCGACGCTCGATGCGGACGTCGTCCAGGAATGCGTCGTCAGCCTGGAGCCGGTGGCGAACCACGTCCGCGAGCGGTTCATTCTCGTCTACGGCGAGGCGCCGGGAGGTCTCGAGGACGACGATACCGTGGTCGAGCCGCTCGAGGGCGACACGATCGATATCGGCGAGGCCGTGGCGCAGCAACTGTCCCTGGCGCTCGATCCCTATCCGCGCGCTCCGGGCGCTGCGCTCGATCCCCGCTGGGCGGGCGAGGGTGCGGTCGAAAGCCCGTTCAGCGCCCTCGCGAAGGTGCTGAAGACCCCCCGCGATGGTTGACGAGGTTGCCGCGCCGGGGGTTTTCGGCTAACAACCACCCGCTTTTCAGGCGAGTTCCCAAAAATGGCTGTTCCCAAGAAGAAAGTATCGCAGTCGCGCCGCAACATGCGCCGTGCCCATCACGCTCTCGCGCCTGCGGCCTACCACGAGTGCCCCAATTGCGGCGAGCTGAAGCGCCCGCACCGCCTTTGCGGGCATTGCGGCCATTACGACGGTCGCGAGGTCGTGGCGACGACCGAGAGCGCCTGACGGCGCGGCGCCGGGCACGCGTGGCGTGAGCCAGCGGATCAAGATCGCGCTCGACGCCATGGGCGGCGACCAAGCGCCGCGCATCGTGCTCAGAGGCGCGGAGCGCGCGCTGCAGCGCTTCCCGGGGGTCCAGTTCCTGCTCTTCGGCGCCGAGGACAAGGTCGAGCCGCTACTCGCCAAGCTGCCCAAGCTCAAGGCCGCCGCGACGCTGCGCCACACCGACGAGATGGTGACGAACGAGACCAAGCCGTCGGTGGCGCTGCGCACGGGCCGGCGCTCGTCCATGCGCCTCGCCTTGGACGCGGTCGCGGCCGGCGAGGCGGACGGCATGGTTTCGGCCGGCAACACGGGCGCGCTCATGGCGATGGCGAAATTCGTCCTGAAGACGCTGCCCGGGATCGACCGTCCGGCGATCGCGTCGATCTTCCCGACCCTGCGCGGCGAGAGCGTGATGCTCGACCTCGGGGCGAACGTCGAGTGCGACGCGGAGAATCTCGTCCAGTTCGCGGTGATGGGCGACGCCTTCGCGCGCTGCGTCCTCGGCCTGCCGCACCCGACCGTCGGCCTTCTCAACGTCGGGTCGGAGGAGATGAAGGGGCACGAAGCCCTGCGCGAGGCGGCGGCGCGGCTGCGCGCCCCGAACAGCCCGGTCGCCTTTCACGGCTTCATCGAGGGCAACGACATCGCGGGCGGGGTGGTCGACGTGATCGTCACGGACGGCTTCACCGGCAACGTCGCCCTCAAGACCGCCGAGGGAACCTCGAAGCTTTTCGGCGAATATCTCCGCCAGGCCTTCCGCCATTCGCTCCTCGCCCGGCTCGGCTATCTTCTGGCGTCCCCCGCGCTGAAGAAGATGCGCGCCCGAATCGATCCGCGGCGCTACAACGGCGCGATGTTCCTCGGCCTCAACGGCATCGCGGTGAAGAGCCATGGCGGCGCGGACGCGCTGGGCTTCGCTAACGCGATCGGCGTCGCCGTCGACATGCACGTCAACGGTTTTCTCCATCAGATCCGCGACGAGCTCGCCCGGCTGGCTCCGGCGCCCGCGACCGCCGCCATTTAGAAAGGCCAATGAACATAAGATCTCTGGTCATCGGTTGCGGGAGCTATCTTCCCGAACGCGTCGTGACGAACGCCGAGCTCGCCGAGCGGCTCGACACTTCCGATCAATGGATCGTGCAGCGGACGGGAATTCGCCAGCGCCACGTCGCGGCCGACGGGGAGGTCTGCTCGGATCTCGCGCGGAACGCCGCCGAGCGTGCGCTCGCGGCGGCCGGCGTCAAGGCGAACGAGATCGAGCTCGTGGTTCTCGCGACCGCGACCCCCGACAACACGTTTCCGGCGACGGCGACGCGCGTCCAGGCGAAGCTCGGCATGACGAGCGGCGCCGCGTTCGACGTGCAGGCGGTCTGCTCCGGCTTCATCTATGCGCTCGCCGTCGCCGACAACTTCATCAAGGCGGGGCAGGCGAAGACCGCTCTGGTGATCGGGGCCGAGACCTTCTCGCGCATCCTCGACTGGGAGGATCGCTCGACTTGCGTGCTGTTCGGCGACGGCGCCGGCGCGGTGGTCCTGCGCGCCGAGAAGGGCGGCGCGCGCGGCGTGCTTTCCACGCACGTCCACTCCGACGGCCGGGACTACGATCTCCTCTACGTCGACGGCGGACCGTCGACCACGCAGACGACCGGCTATCTGCGGATGGAGGGGCGCGAGATCTTCAGGCTCGCGGTACAGCGCCTCGCCGCCGCCGTCGACGAGGCGCTCGACGCCAACAAGCTCACGGCGCGCGACATCGACTGGCTCGTGCCGCACCAGGCGAACCGCCGCATCATCGACGCGATGGGGCGCAAGCTCGAGCTGCCGGCCGAGAAGGTGGTGGTCACGATCGACCGGCACGCCAACACCTCGGCGGCATCGATCCCGCTCGCGCTGGCCGAGGCGGCCGGCGACGGCCGGATCAAGCCCGGTCAGCTCGTGCTGATGGAGGCGATGGGCGGCGGGCTCACCTGGGGCGCCAGCCTCGTCCGCTGGTGATCCGTAGCCTTTTGCGGACTTTTCGCTTGCCGCGACGGGCGGGCTGATTGACGCCTCCGGCGCGGTGGGTCTAACGTCGCCGCAAATAACCGGGGGGCTCAACCATGGCCGGCCATACGGTCACGCGCGCACAACTCAGCGAGGCTGTCTACCAGGAAGTCGGATTGTCCCGGAACGAGTCGGCCGCTCTGGTCGACACGGTGCTCAACGAAATCGCCGACGCGTTGGCACGGGGCGAGATGGTCAAGATCTCCTCCTTCGGCAGCTTCTCGGTGCGGCAGAAGGGACAGCGCATCGGCCGCAACCCGAAGACGGGGGAGGAGGTGCCGATCAGCCCGCGCAAGGTGCTGGTGTTCCGGGCAAGCCACGTCCTCAAGGACCGCATCAATCGCGCCGCCGCGGCCGGAAAAGCGCGCGAGCCGCTCAAGACGGGCGTGATGTAGGGCGATGGTCGAGAGCACGGCGCGCCGGACCGAGAAATCTCCTGCGGCTTTCCGAACCATCAGCGAGGTCGCCGAGGAGCTCGACGTGCCGCAGCACGTCCTGCGGTTCTGGGAATCGAAATTCCCGCAGGTGAAGCCGCTGAAGCGCGGAGGGGGCCGGCGCTACTACCGTCCCGAGGACGTCGTGCTCCTGCGCCGGATCCGCCAGTGCCTCTACCAGGAGGGCTACACGATCAAGGGCGTGCAGCGCCTCCTGCGCGAAGGGGCGGTCAAGGTCTCGGTGCCGAGGCCGGCCGAGCCGGAGCTGGGGCTCTCCCCGCGGCGCGAGCCGATCCCGGACGAGCTTCGCCTTGCGCTCGAGGAGATCCGGGACGAGCTCGTCGAGCTCCGGGCGTTGCTTAAGCGGGCGCTCCGGTGAGCCCGGCGCCGGTTGCATTGGGCGGCTTCCCGATTATATTCGCTTTCCCCGGGTCGGAGCGTAGCGCAGCCTGGTAGCGCATCAGCATGGGGTGCTGGGGGTCGTGAGTTCGAATCTCACCGCTCCGACCATTCTTCCCTCGGCAAGCGCGGCGGAACGCCGCCTTTTTCGCCCCGCCTCCTTCCGGGAGCCGCAGAGCGCGTCCTGCGCCCGTTGCGCGGGATGAGCCGCCGTCGTCGAAGCACGAGGCGGCCTGCACGCCGGGGCGCGTGCTTCGGTGGCGCTCATTTCGGGGCAGATCGGCGGCGATGCCGAAGACCCGTGGCGTGACCGCAAGACTCGCCGTCGCATTCTGAAGATCGTCCGAACCTTGACGCCCGCTCGCCCGCGACGCGGCGGGACGCACCCCGTCCGCGCGGGGCGCGGACGTCGTTCGCCGCACGAGCCCTCGCCTTGCGGCGTCGCCCGTTCGGGGCAATCGGAAACAAGAGCATCGGCTCGTCGCTTCAGAAAACGGGCCGGGCCTTCGAGTCCCCGTGCCTCGCGCCGCAATCGGGATTCGTTTTCGGAAGGTTACTCCAATTGGTGGGTTGACCATTTACCCAGACCAGGGGTTCAGTTCTGGGGCAATTGTGTCTTCCTTGGGGCTGCTGTGGCGCAGGATTTACCCAATCGAGCCCAGCTCGCCGTCATCGAGATCTCCCGGCTCATTGCCCGGCTCGAGGGGGTCGCGGCCGAGAAGGGGCTGGAACTGGGCAAAGACGCCGTCGACAGCTTGCGGACGGGCTTCGGATGGCTCGTTCCCGCCATCGCCCTGGGAAGAGCGGCGCTCCTCGTCCTGACCGGCATCAACGAGGAGGACGAGGCGGAAGCGATGCACGAGATCAACAACGTGGCCCTCCTCGAAGGATGGGGCCTCTTCAGAACCCGGGACGGGCCGCGGATTCGCCGCGACGCCTTCCAAAGCGCCTTCAAGACGGACGACGAGGCGATCCGGCACGTGAGCTCTCTCGCCCGCAGCGGAAGCTACGTTCATCGACACGCGTTCCGTCTTCACAGCGGAGCACGATCGGGAACCCGCAAGCGCCGTGGCGAAGTCGCTGCCGATGCGGGAAGCTCGATGGCCTCCGAGTCCGGCGTACCTCGTCGGCCTTTGTAGGAAGACGGGCGGGGCGCCGATGAAGAACGCGAAAGAGCACGGGAGACGCTGGCCGCCTTCTTCAGGGGCTTGCCCCATGTCGGCGCGCGTGCCCTCTCAATGCTCCGACGCGGCGCCTGCGGAGGGAAAGATCCGGGATCGGCGATGAGCAGACCCTAACCCGTCGGATAGGAGGACCATGGCCGTAGTCGTCATCCATCTCAGGTCCGGGGCAGTTTCGGGAAAAGCCCGGGACTGGATGGACCGCGTGAACGAGCGCTACGACGAAACGACCCTGGAACTCATCAGGGAATGTCTCGAGCTCCACGGCAGCGTCGACATGGAAATTATGCTCGCGACGCTCACCGGCATCGCGCAGTCGCTCGCCATCATGGTCAAGGCCTGCGCGGCGACCGTGGAGGATCGGCAAGTCGCAGAGGAAGCGATGCTCGATGCGGTGGCTGCCGAAGCCGAGAGAGTTCTCGCGAGACTCGCGCACTTGCGATGATGAGGCGCTGAGCCGGGCGCCTCCTCGACCGTTCGCGGGCTGCGGCACCGACACGCGGTGCCGTCTTTCTCGCAACCCGCCGCGGCGGGAGCCGGACGATCCGGCACGCTCTCGATTTCCGCTGCGCCGGTTCGCGCCGTGATCATGCCGCCGCAACCGTCCGGATCGCGCACGCGCGACGGACGGGCAGCGACATTCTCGGGAGAGCGGCTCCGCAAGGCGCGAGGCGCGGACGATGTCCCATCGGGGGCGGGGCCGATGGAGCTGCGCGGGACCGATCGCGTCGCCTGCAGCCGGCAGGCGAACGACTTTCCCGCCTCCCTCGACCGCGCCTATCGCGCTCGCTTCATCGCCGATGACGCCGGGGGGCGGCTGCCGCGGGGCGCGGAGCGCTGGTCGATTCGGCGGTCCGCCGTTCTCGTCATCGCGATCTGCGGCGTTCTCTGGTCCCTGATCCTGCTTCTGGTCTCGCTTTTCCTTCGATGAGAACCGGCGGAGCCGCCGGTCGGCTCGCTGCGTTCCGGTCGACCAACGGCGCGGCGCCGTAGGGGACCGGCCCGAACCCTGCTTCCTCAGCCTCCAAGCTTCCAAGCCCCTTGCGAGAGGCGGGGCAGGCGCGACCGGCGAGCCCGAGAGAAACTACAGTTTCAAGAAAATCCTACCCTTTCGATGAATGATTATTCGATGTCTCGTTGTGTAGCGCATAACGAAATACACGTTTCGATAGATTTTCTTTGGGCCTGTGAGCCGGACAACTCGACAAGGCGTAGCTTATTGGCTCTAGATCGCCGATCGCCGTCCCTCTTCTTGGGAACCGATAACAATGCTTGGGGAGATCGACCGGCGTGCGGGCTGGGAGAACATGCGCATGGCGAGCCGAGGCCCGAAGATACTGATCCGCCGAAAAAACGTGAACGAAGACTGGTTCAGGCTCGGCCAGGCGGTGCGCCGGCACCGCATGCGCAGGGGAATGACCATGGAGGCGCTGGCGAAGGCGGTGAAGACCGGCCGATCGACCATCGCGAAGCTGGAGGCCGGCGAGCGGAAATTGCACGCGGACTGGCTGAGGCGAATATCGGAAGCCCTCGGGGTGACGGTCGACGAGCTCACCAGGCTCGACGACCGTCCGATTCCCGAGCATCCGGGCGCCTCGCAACCGGCCCATCTCGTCGAGGTGCCTGTCGTCGACATCGCCCGTCTCGAGACCGAGACGATGGAAGAGCTCATCGCCGGCAGCACAGAAAGCATCGTCATCAGATGGCCGAGCGACTCTCTGATAGCGGTGCGGCTCAAGGATGCGGCAATGGACCGGATCGCGCCGCCGGGCGCTCTCGTCATCGTGGATTACGGGCGCAAGTCGCTCATCGACAATCGTGTCATCCTCGCCAGGGCCGGCGACCGGATCGTGTTGAGGCGCCTGCGCATGATGGAAGGGCCGTTCAGGCTCGAGCCGGCGAGCAACGATCTCTCGTTCAGCACGATCTATCCGACGGCGTTCGAGATGCTCGGCGAGGCGATCGAGGTGCGTTACCCGTTCAGGTACGGAAGCGACGCCGTGCCGTGCCCGGGCCCTGCGCAGTCTCCGCCCCAAGCGTAACCCGGCCCGACCCTGGCGCCTCGGGTACAGCGGTGCCCGGGCAGCGGCGCCGCTCCAAGGGCTCGGGGGCCGTCACCCCCACCTGATCCGGGGCGCCCCTCGGACATAGGAATAGAGCGGCACGCCTTCCGGCGCGCTGCCGTCGAGAATCGCGAGCGCGCGGCGAAGGACGAATTGTGTCACGTCCGCGATCGGCTCCGGGAGCCCGTCGCGGGTCGGATAGAACCGCACCTCCTCGAGCTCCTCGCCGCTGCAGGGATCGCCGATGCAATGCCGCTCGTCGACGAGGAAGAAATGCGCGTGATAGCGGATCCGAGACTGCGCCGGCGTGATCGCGCGCGCGATGAGGCGGAGCGCCCCGAGCGCCGGGGTCAGCCCGCGCTCCCTATAGGCCGCCTCGACCGGGTCGAGGAATCGGCCCCCGGGGAAGGGCGATGCCGCGCCCTCGGCGCGCCGCCCGACCAAAATTCCGGTTTCCTCGAAGGTCTCGCGCACGGCGGCCCGCGCCAGCGCGCGAACCGTTCCCTCGAAGCTGTGCTCCGCTTCGCCCGCCCAGCTGCGTGCGTCGGAACGCTGGATCGCGCCGCCCGGGAAGACGTGCTGCCCGGCCATGAAACGCGCGCCGGCGCCGCGCCGCCCCATGAGAACCTCCGGGCCCTTCGCCCCCCGCCGGAACACGACGAGGCTCGCGGCGAGGCGGGGCCGAACGGGCGCCGCCCTTCGTGCTTTTCTGCGATCCGTCGATAAGAGCTCGTCGTCGCCCCGCATAAGGGCTCATTACCACATCGGCCGGCGAAACGCGGTCCGGCCGGCGTCGCAAGGCGGGGCCGAAGTCCTTTCGAATCAGAGGGAACCGGGCAGGAGGACGCCTTGCGTGCGGGACGCGCGCTATCGTTCGTCGAGAAGCCGGCGGCCGGCGTCGGTGAGCTTGCACACGATCCAGTCCGGCTTCAGCGGATTGCTGAACCACGGCTCGGCCCAGCCGTGCGCCAAGCACTTGCGCACCACCGCCGCGCTCACCTCCTGCCCGTTGTCGTCGAAGAGCGGCAGCTTGCCTCCGGGCTGCGCCAAGCCGCGTGCGAGCCAGGCTCTTTCCGCTGCGGTAAGGGGCTCGGCCTTGCTGGGCATGGCGCGGTATCGTAGGTCGAATCGCAGCCAGCTCAAGAGGTAAAGCCCCCATGAGCGCCGTCTTCGCCTACGTCACCGCCGGCTCGCCCGAGGAGGCCGACCGGCTTGCGCGTACGATCGTGGCCGAGCGCCTCGCGGCTTGCGCCAACGTCATTCCGGGGATGCGCTCGGTCTACTGGTGGCAGGGCGCGTTGAGCGAGGCCACCGAGACCGTGGTCGTCTTCAAGACGCGGTCGGACCGTTTCGAGGCGCTCGCCGAGCGCGTGAAGGCTCTTCACAGCTACGAGTGCCCCTGCGTCGTCGCGCTGCCGGTGACGGCCGGGCTCGCGCCCTATCTCGAGTGGATCGAGTCCGAGAGCACGCCGCGGTAGATCTCGCTCGCCTCGCGTCCGAAGCAGACGAAGATCACGCGCTCGAGAGAGGTGTCGCCGGCGAGGAAGCGCTCGACCTCGCCGACCGCAATCCGCGCGGCTTCTTCCGGCGGATAGCCGTAGACGCCGGTCGAGATGCCCGGAAAGGCGATCGAGGTGAGCCCATGCTCCACCGCCAGCGCGAGGGAGTTCCGGTAGCAGGCGGCGAGCGCCTCGGCTTCCCCGTGCCCGCCGCCGCGCCAGACGGGCCCCACCGTGTGGATGACGTACCGGGCAGGCAGGTTGTAGCCCTTGGTGATCTTGGCCTCGCCCGTACGGCAGCCGCCGAGCGTGGCGCATTCGGCGCGCAGACCCGGTCCGGCGGCGCGATGGATCGCTCCGTCGACCCCGCCGCCGCCGAGCAGCGTGGGATTCGCCGCGTTGACGATCGCGTCGACCGCGAGGGTCGTGATGTCGCCTTCGAAGAGCTCGATGCGAGGATCAGGCATTGACGCCTCCGCGAGGTGTTGACTGCCGGCCGATCTTAGCTCCCAATCCGCGCCCATGCCGAACGGAGCTGCGGGGTCGAATGTCGCGATCGGTGTTCTCTTCGTCTGCACGGGGAACATCTGCCGCTCGCCGACCGCGGAAGCGGTGCTGCGTTACAAGGTCGAGGCCGTGGGGCTCGGGGAGCGCGTTCGCGTGGCCTCTTGCGGAACCCACGACTATCACGTCGGAGACCCGCCCGACCCGCGCGCGCAGGCGCATGCGGCGCGGCGCGGATACGATCTCTCGCGCCTGCGGGCGAGCTGCCTCGCCGACGAGGATCCCGCCCGGTACGACCTTGTCGTCGCCCTCGACCGCGGGCACGAGCGGATCCTGAGGCGACGCCTTGGCCCCGAGAAGGTGCGGCTTCTGACGAGCTGGCTCGTCGACGCCGAGACCGAGGACGTTCCCGATCCCTATTACGGCGGGCCGGACGATTTCGAGCGCGCGCTCGACCTCATCGAGCGCGCCTGCGAAGGTCTCCTCGCCGAGCTGCAGCGCCGGCTCGGATGAGCCTGCCGCGAGCGCGCATCGCGGGCGCGCTCGGCAGCGCGGTGACCGCGGCGAATGCGCTCGGCGGCGGCTCCGTCGCGGCGGTCTGGCGCGTGCGTCTTGCCGACGGAAGGGACGCGGTCGTGAAGAGCGGGCGCGGGCTCGACCTCGAAGCCTGGATGCTGCGCTGGCTCGCGCGGGAAACGGCGGCCCCGGTTCCGAAGGTCCTGCACGCCGAGGAGGATCTCCTCGTGCTCGAATGGATCGACGCGCGTCCGGGGCTCGACGGGGCGGACGCGGAGCGCCATCTCGCAGAGATCGTCGCGGCGCTCCATGCCCATCGCGGCCAGCGCTTCGGCTTCGAGCGCGACACCGCGATCGGCGGCCTTCGCCAGCCGAACGGCGAGGCCGACACCTGGCTCGAGTTCTTCCGTGATCGCCGGCTTCTCTACATGGCGCGCGAGGCGCTGGGCGCCGGCCGGCTGCCGCTCTCGGCGATGTCGCGGATCGAGCGCCTCGCGTCGCGGCTCGAGCGCTGGCTTCCCGGCCGGGCAGAGCCGAGGCTCATCCACGGCGATCTCTGGCACGGCAACGTGCTGTCGCGCAGCGGCCGCGTCCTCGCGCTCCTCGATCCCGCGCTCTCGTTCTCGGATCCCGAGATCGAGCTCGCGTTCATGACGCTCTTCGGCAGCGTCTCCGAGCCCTTCTTCGCCGTCTATCGGGAACGCCGGCCGCTCGCCCCCGGCTTCTTCGAGGAGCGGCGCGCGCTCTACAACCTCTATCCGCTGCTCGTGCATGTCCGCCTGTTCGGCGGCAGCTATGTCGGCGAGGTCGAAGCGACGCTGGCGCGCTTCGGCTGCTAGGGCGGGTTCGGATCGCTCGGGGCCGGCCCGAGTGTCGCCCAATTTTACAGCGTCGCTCTCCCTGTTCCCTTGCTATCAGGATTTTCGACTGAATTCCGTCATGGCGCAGTTCTTGCTCCACGCAGTGGCGACTTCGGGACGCGCAATAATTGCGGTCCTGACGATTGTAAAAACCAGAGGTGGTTCTATGCGTAGGGGTGGGGTCGTCTTCGGGGCGCTGCTTGCAGCCTCGATGCTGCTCGGGGGTGCTGCTCACGCCGCGGTCTCGTTCGACATCTCGGACGGGAGATACGAGATCGGAACAGGATACGGGTGCAGCGGACGGGGGAACACCACGGATCTCTTCTGCGCGTCCTTCGACTACACGCTCGGAGATCCGGCTCCGTTCAGCCTTTCGGCGCCCGGTGATTTTCTGGACCTCGTCTTCGGATCCATCACTTTCAACGAGGACGGAAACGAGATCGTTGCCGGCGAGACCGACAATCTCGACGTGACCGCGATCCTCACCTTCCTCGACCCGTTCGCCGGCGACGTCAAGAGCGTGGCGGCTGTCGGCGTGTTCACGGGACCCATTAACGACGCCGACGTCGACTACTCGCTGACATTCGATCCTGTCGTCGTATCCTTCGGCACCGGCGGCCAGTTCACGGTCGATTTCGGCGATTTGAGCTGGAGCACGACTGGTCGTACTACCTTCCCGCATACGGTGCGGATCACGCTCAACACGCTTCCGCAGGACGCGGACGACGTGGTTCTTGGAGCGACCGCCGTTCCGGAGCCCGGCACTCTCACCCTCCTGGGCGGCGCGCTTGCGGGGCTCGGCCTTCTCGCGCGGCGCCGGAGAAACTCGATCACCCCTCGCGCCTGAGCATCGGAAACGCCATGCGCTCGACCCCTGGCGCATGGCCTTCCCATAAGGCCGTAGGAGCGGCGCGCGCGACAAGCGCGCGCCGTTCGGCCTTTCAAGGCGAGGCGCGGAAATCCTCGGAATAACGGGTTCTGGAGATCGGACCCGCAACGTTCGGCTCAGGAAGCTTACCTGCCGTCTTTGAACGACGCCCGCGCCGGGCGAGCGCACGAGAAGCGGCGCTGCGGCCACGCGCTCCTCGTGCATGTCGGGCTGTTCGGCGGCAGCTACGTCGGCGAGGTCGAAGCGACGCTGGCGCGCTTCGGCTGCCAGCACCGATGCACGACAACGCGTGCGGCGAGCGAAAGCGCAGCGTTCGTCGCCCTCGCGGAGCGCATGGCTGCGCTGCGCCGGCAATGTTGATGTTAAGCGGCGATTTACGCTGCGGGCCCTACCGCGGGCGGCATGAGCACCGCCCTTCATGGCATCTTCGACCCGGCCTCCCCGGCCGCACTCTTCGGGCTCCTGGGCGTCGCCGTCGGCGCCGCCTGGCCGCTCTTCGCACGCCGCGAGGCGATGCTGGCGGGGCAGGCGTCGAGCACAGCGCTCTTCGCGGCGCATTTCGCCCTCATCGGCTCGCCCACGGGCGCCGCCGCATGCCTCGTCATGATGGTGCAGACCGCGGCCGCGTGGCGCGTGCGGAGGCGCGGCGTCCTTCTCGCGGTCAACGGCGGCTGCCTTGCCGTTCTCGGCATCGTCGCGGCGCAGAGCTGGCGCGGCTGGCCCTCGTTCTTCGCGGTCGCGGGCGCCGTGCTCGCCACGGCCGGAAGGTCGGAGCTCGCGCCGCATCGCATGTGCTGGTGGTTTCTCGCCGGCTCCCTCACGTCGGCCGGGCACAACACGCTCGTCGGCTCGCCTTTCGGGCTCGCGAGCGACGCGCTCACCTTCGGCGCCACCGCCTTCGGCGTCTTGCGCCGCGCGCGGCGGACGATCCCGGCATGAGCCGCGGAATTCGGCGCGCACGAGCGGCGTTGGCAACGCGTGCGGCACTCTCGCGGAGCGTTTCATGTCGAACCGACTGCCACGACCGACGATCCCGGCGAGCGGCCACGGCGCGGCCGAGCTCGCCGCGGTCCGGCTGGACTCCTACAACGTCGAGCTTCGCGACGGCTCGGGCTTCTTCGGCGATCGGGCGAGCAAGCGCGCGTTTCAGGCGATCGTAGAGACATGGCGCGAGCGGGTGCGCGCCGGCGAGGACGATCCGCTCGGCGACGATGAAGGCAAGGAGCCGGGAAAGAAGAAGCTCGAGAAGGCGCTCCTTTCCGGCGATATCGAGGCCGTCGGGGTCGTGCAAAGCGCGATCGAGGACTTCGCGAACGCGCTGGCGGAGGTGATCCGACGCTTTCTTCGGGTGGAGGCGTGGGGCGACACCGAGCGCATCGTCCTCGGCGGCGGCTTTTGCGAGGGGCGCGTCGGGGAGCTCGCGCTCGGCCGCGCCGCCGCGCTCCTCAAGGCGGACGGAATCGAGCTTCCGCTCGCGCCGATCCGCCACGATCCCGACGATGCCGGGCTCGTCGGGGCGGTCCACCTCGCGCCTTCATGGATCTTCGCCGGGCACGACGGCATCCTCGCGGTCGATATCGGCGGCACCAACATCCGGGCCGGCATCGTGGAGCTCGGCGCCCGGGCCGACATCGCCGAGGCGCGCGTCGTCGCCGCGGAGCGCTGGCGGCACGACGACGACAAACCGACTCGGGAGGAGGCGGTCGCGCGGCTCGTCGAGATGCTGGAGGCGCTCGTCGCGAAGGCCGAGAAGCGGAAGCTGAAGCTCGCGCCCTTCATCGGCGTCGGCTGTCCCGGAATCATCCGCGACGACGGCTCGATCGCGCGCGGGACGCAGAACCTGCCCGGGCGGTGGTCCGCGAAGGGCTTCAACTTGCCGCAGCTTCTCGCCGAGGCGATCCCGCGGATCGGGGAGCACGACACCGTCGTCGTCCTGCACAACGATGCCGTCGTGCAGGGGCTCTCGCAGCTTCCTTACATGCGCGACGTGGAGCGCTGGGGCGTTCTGACGATAGGGACCGGACTCGGCAATGCGCGCTTCACGAACCGGAAGACAGATGAGTAACGTCTTTCACGTGATCGAACTCGTCCACCGCGACGACCACGCGGCCGCGAAGCACGGCGAGCCCGGCGCGGAGGCGGAGTTGCGCATGGTGACGGTGAAGCTGATCGCGGCCTCGGGCGCGGATGCGCGCCGCGTCGCCCTCGCGCGCTATCCCGACTACGTCGTGCTGCGCCAGACGACCCGCCCGACCGACAGCGGCGCCGACCGGGCCGAGTGAAAGCGGCCGCGATCCGCCGGACCCGCCCGCACGCCGGGTCGCCGCCGTCGAGACCGCAGTTCGTGGTGTCGCGAAGCCTGCTTCAGCGGATAAGAAGGATTGAGAGGGGAATGCTTCAGTTTGGCTCTTCTTGACTCGTCTGGTTGGCAAGTAACGGTGGATGAAAAGCCGACTCCAGCACCTCTGCGCCCCGAATTTGCTTAGCCAATTGGGCAGGCTTGCGGTGTCGACGAGCAGTTATGTCACTGGCTTGAAGGAAATAATATAGTATCACAATAGGCATGAACTCTCTTCTAGATAAGATCACCCAATTTTACCTCACGTCCGGTGATTTCAACGGCTATCCGGTAAGCAAGATACTGGTTGAGTGCGGTGAAGAGGCAGGACGGCAATACGTCCGTGAGCTTGTGGAAGCGGGCCTCGTGAGCATTGTCTTTGGTGACCGGCATCCAAACGCGCATATCCGCGCCTTTCCTGATGAACCAATCGACCGTCAGCTGGAAAAACTTGGAGTGCAGGACCTGGCGTATGCCTGCGCGTATCCGGCGGCAAGGCATCTTGAGGCTGCCGTCGATCGTAAGTCCTTCGCAGACCGGCCGTATGCGCTCGAGCTCGCGCTTGGAGCGGCCCAGCTGAGTCATCGTGCCTTCGATCTGCACATTTTGGAATTCTATCGAAACGACCCGCGCTATTCGTACGTATGCGATGACATTCATGGGACGATCTCGGCCGTTGCGGAAGAGGGATTGCGCGAAAGCGATCAAACATTTTTGAAGTCGTTTGGCTTCGCTTACGATGAGGAGGGCGGGAGGTACGTCGCCGTCTTCCTTTGGGATCTCTTCAAGCTCAGTCCCGAGCATCAACAGTTCTGGAAGACGCGGGAGATCGCTGGTCCGACATCCCTGCACCCGGACTACTACCGGACCCAAATTATTGGTGACTGGCCAGAGCGGCTCTCAATCTACGAAGCATTCACACTTGAGCTTCAAACGATCAATCGGATGTCGACGGCGATGGGAAAGGCCGCGCTCTTTCGAAACGACTTCACCGGACCGAATAGGCCCAAAGCTTTTGCATCGTTGCTTCGTCCAACAGTGCGAGAGTTTAACGATTTCGTCCGACTGCTAGACTCCATGATTTCGGACAACATCAATCGGGATTTTTTCCGAGGCGCCATCTCACTGGAATCAGAAAAGGAGCGCCCGGACGGCCGCGTTGAAGTGCGACAGAAGGGCACGATACAGCTGCTCGAGGAGTGGCTCCGGAGTCGCGTACGTTTACGTGATCCTGCGCCCATGGAGGCGATGTTCTCAGAGTTCAAAAATGTGCGGAAGCTGCGCAACAAGCCCGCCCATGCACCCATCGAGGATGCATTCTCTCGAGAGATTGTGAACGAGCAGCGTAATTTTATGATCAGGGTGTATAAGGCCGTACGCACACTGCGGCTCATCCTTGCAAACCATCCTGCCGCCAAGGACGTAGAAGTGGATGAGTTGCTCCGCAAAGGAATGATTTGGACCAAATAGTCCCCTTACATGAGACTTTGAGCGGTCGTGGAGGAATGCGAGGCTGCTCGCATGAACTCAGTGAAGTGAGGCGGCTCTAATCGTTGCCGCCGCCGATAGTTGCCCCAAAGGTGATCTTCCCGACTAGCGGACTTGAGCTGAGCTCCGAGATTGCCGGGCTGGCTATCTGAACGGCGTTGGCCAGTACCGCATCTGGGACCTTTAAGTCTCGATCACGTTTTCTCTGTTCTTGGAATGCGGCGACGAGTTCCTCATATAGTCTCGTTTGCAACTTTCTTTGCCTTAGCGCTTCGCGCTTCTCCTCAAGCTCGACTTGTCGAATCGCGACCTCGAGGTCTCCACGTTTCGCCTTCGCCAAAGCGCGCATGAGCCCATAGGTCAGCAGGACAGGTGCGGTGACCACTGCTCCAATCGCAACGCCTAATTCCAGGAGAACCGGCGAATGGTGTTCCAGCTTGTCGACAGCAGCGAAATCGAACAGTTGACCGCACAGATCCGGGTCAGTCGCGTAAAGCTGTCGCCGGGCCCAGGCATTAATGCCGATCAACGTGCTGACATCGAGGGGGTTGGTAATGTCAAAGTGCTCGCTCTTAGATAACCCTTCGGCAGATCGGTCTTCGATAAGCGATTCCTGAGTGAACGGAAAAGTCCGACGATCTTCGAAGATGCGGTAGAAATAGGGGTAAAAGCGCCCGTGCGACTTGAGATCTGCATGGAGGGCATCTGAAAGTATCATGCGGGCGCGGTGCAGATAGTCGCCGGAGGCTCCCGGATTGATCAAGCACGCCCACAGAGCTGCCGAGACGATAGCTTGAACGTTTTCCGTCAGGAAGGCGATGTCCGAGGAGGAATGCTGTGCGCCAGAGAGCACCAACGTGAGCGTCACACGATCAAATTCGACTGGCATTGATGTCTCCTGACCGGTTGGTGTGTTTCCGTGCCGCTACGCTATCGAATGCGAGGTGGCACCGATCTCGCAAAGTACCAGCGCTTCGAAAGCGTGCGGACTCTGCCTGTTCTCTCGGTAGATATCCCAGAGCCGGTGACCCGATGCATTCCATTGGCCGTGGTCGGTCTTGACGGTCTCGAATCTTCTTAATCGGCTGTGGATGAAGCGAAGAGCGCGCTGCAGGCTCGTGCGAGGAGCCCTTGGCCAGCGGTAGGTCAAGCGGTAAGCGTCTTTCTCAATCGGCTCGTGGTCTGATTGCAGCACACCGTTGTCGGGATCGTCATTCAAAAGGAAAGTCGAGATTCGGAACTGTGAATTGCCATCGTAGAAACCATCACGATAGAGACTATCCGCTGCGCGATTCCATTCCGACTCCGGCAGCGCGCCCACCAACGCAAGGAAGCTTTCCATGACCTGCCGATCGCGACGCGCCCAGCTGCTATTGAAATCACGAATGCCGGTCTTCGCTTCCGCAAAGATGATCCAGGACTTGTCGGTCTCGTAGACCCACTCATCGTCGTGCATCGGATCATTTAGATGCTCGCGGCGGTGCGAGAAGCGGACGCCCAGAACGTCAATGTCAGTTCGCGTGCCATCCTTCGCCCGGTCGGGGTGCACGATGAAATTTGAGAGCAGCAGAAACCCGTTCAGCCGGAAGTACCAATAGGCAATGTCCTCAGCGGTGAGCCGATCATGGTGCGGCATACGTGAGCCTCAATCTATGCGAGCGGCCAGCGATTTCGGTTTATCACTATTCTGATCAGGATTTCCCGTGACGCGAGGCTGGGTGGGCTTTGATGCCCGTTAGCCAATGCGCCAGCAGTGAGGGTTCGCCGTTAGATGGCTTGTTAAGGACGGATGGGAATGGACGGGTGCCGAGGTGAATACGCTTTGGGAAGCGGCCTTGTACTCAAGCCTGCGTGACGGCGTAAGAGTAGAGTCAGAACTTCTTGGCTTCGGTCTTGAGACTAGTCGGCCCCTCGCGCGACCCCATTGCTTTTAGAGCCTCGTAAAGGCCTCCGGATGATGTCACCGGGACGCTGGAAACTACGCTTTCACATTCTTTCGCGGCAGCCATTGCCGAGCGAAAACCTCTTAATTTCCGAGGGTTCCTGCGGCTCTAAGCTGCTATGGAGTGGAGCGGGCGATGGGGATCGAACCCACGACATTCAGCTTGGGAAGCTGACGTTCTACCACTGAACTACGCCCGCGCCGGGGGAAGGGAAGATAAGCGCCGCGGCTTTCGGGTGCAACGGTCGGTCGTGCTGCGGGGACGATATCCGCCCGGCCACGCTCTCCGCGGCAACCGATGGCTCGCCATTCCTTTTCCCCCGAGGTCCGCGGCGAGGAACGACTCGATCGATCGCGCTCGCCTCGGCAGGTCCTCCGCCCCGCTCCAACGCGCCGTCGAACGAAGAAGAAATCCGATTGCGAGACATATAAAGACATGTTTATATCCCGCATCGTGAACGAGGTGCTTTCCGCCCTGCGCGCCGTCGCGGAGCCGACTCGGCTCCGCCTCCTCGCCATCTGCGCGCGGGGCGAGCTGACCGTCAGCGATCTCGTGCAGATCCTCGGGCAGAGCCAGCCGCGCGTGTCGCGCCACCTGAAGCTGCTTTGCGAGGCGGGGCTCCTCGACCGCTTCCGGGAGGGGAGCTGGGTCTTCTACCGCCTCGCCCAGACGCCGCTCGCCGAGCTCCTCTCGGGGCTCGTGCCCGAGAACGATCCGACTGCGGCGCTCGATGCCGAGCGCCTCGCCGCGATCAAGCGGGCGCGCGCAGAGGCCGCTGCGGCCTATTTCCGCGCCAATGCCGCACGCTGGGACGAGATCCGCTCGCTCCATATCGACGAGCGCGAGGTCGAGGCGGCGCTCGTGCGTCTCTTGCCCGATCAAGGCGTGCGCGACCTTCTCGACATCGGCACCGGAACCGGGAGGATGCTGGAGCTTTTCGGCCCCCGGGTGCAGCAGGCGGTCGGCATCGACCTCTCGCGCGAGATGCTGGCGGTGGCGCGGGTCAATCTCGAGCGCGCGGGCTTGCGCAACGGGTCGGTGCGGCAGGCCGACATGTACCAGCTTCCGTTCCCCGGCGGGTCCTTCGACGCCGTCGTGATCCACCAGGTCCTGCACTACGCCGAGCGGCCGGCCGCGGCGATCGCCGAGGCGGCGCGCGTGCTGCGTCCCGGCGGGCATCTTCTCGTCATCGACTTCCTGCCGCACGAGGTCGAGCAGCTGCGCATCGAGCATGCGCACCGCCGCCTCGGCTTCGCGGACGGGGAGGTGGCCGCATGGTTCGCCGCTGCGGGCATCGAAGGCGGCAACGCCGTTCATCTTCCGGGCGATCCGCTCACCGTCGCGATCTGGCCGGGGCGGCGCCCGGCGCTCCAGGACAGCGATGCTTCGCCTTCCGCGGCTCCGACGGCGACGCCCGAGCCGGTGGCCTTCGGAGTGTAAGCAGATGCGCCCCGCACGGCTTCTCGCAGTCGATCCCCACATCGCCTGGAAGGGCGGCCCGCCGCTCGTCTCGTTCGAGTTCTTCCCGCCCAAGACAGACGAAGCCGAAAAGAAGCTCTGGGCCACGATCGAGCGACTGGCGCCGCTGGCGCCGCGCTTCGTGTCGGTGACCTACGGCGCAGGCGGCTCGACGCGCGAGCGGACGCATGCGACGGTCGTGCGCATCCGGCGCGAGACGACGCTCGAGCCTGCGGCCCATCTCACATGCGTCGCCGCGAGCCGGGCGGAGATCGACGAAATCGCGCACCGCTACGCGGCGGCCGGCATCCGCCACATCGTCGCGTTGCGGGGCGATCCGCCGGCGGGCGCCGGCCGCTACACGCCGCACCCCGAGGGCTATGCCTACGCCGCCGAGCTCGTCGCCGGGCTGAAGCGGGTCGCCGATTTCGAGATCAGCGTCGCGGCGTTTCCCGAAGTCCATCCCGAGGCGAAGAGCGCGGCGGCCGACCTCGACAACCTGAAGCGCAAGATCGACGCCGGAGCGAGCCGCGCGATCACGCAGTTCTTCTTCGATCCCGAGGTCTATCTCCGCTTCGTCGATCGCGCGCGCGCGGCCGGGATCGAGGTTCCGATCGTGCCGGGCATCCTGCCGGTGACGAATTTCGCGCAGGTGAAGAAGTTCGCTGCGCTCTGCGGCGCCGACGTTCCGGACTGGATCGCGGCGCAGCTCGAAGGGCTCGACGAGGATCCCGAGACGCGGCGGCTCGTCGCCGCTTCGATCGCGGCCGAGCAGTGCCGGATCCTGCAGGCGAACGGGGTCGACGAGTTCCACTTCTATACCTTGAACCGCGCCGACCTCACGGTCGCGATCTGCCACATGCTCGGCGTTCGCGGGAGAGTCGCGACGGCGTCCGATCGGCGCGCGGTCGGATAGCATCATGACGCATCTTCTCGACTTCATCGCTGATCGGATCCTCCTCTGCGACGGTGCCATGGGCACGCAGGTTCAGGCGCGCGACCTCGACATCGAGCGCGACTTCCTCGGGCACGAGAACTGCACCGAGATCCTTATCGAGAGCCGGCCCGACATCGTGCGCGAGATCCACCTCGGCTACCTCGCGGCGGGGGCCGACGCCGTGCAGACCAACTCGTTCGGCGGCTCGCCCATCACGCTCGGCGAGTTCGGGCTGGAGGCGAAGGCGTTCGAGCTCAACCGCCGCGCCGCCGAGCTCGCGCGCGAGGCGGTGGAGGAGTTCCGGCACGACGGGCGCACCCGCTTCGTCCTCGGCTCCATCGGGCCGGGGACGCGCCTGCCTTCGCTCGGGCACGTCTCCTATCGTGCGCTCGAGGACGCGCTCACCGTTCAGGCGCGCGGCCTCCTCGCCGGCGGCGTCGACGGCATTCTCATCGAGACCTGCCAGGACACGCTGCAGATCAAGGCCGCGGTCAACGGTGCCAAGCGCGCCCGAAAGGAGACGGGGAAGGACGTTCCGCTCCTCGTCCAGGTGACCGTCGAGACCACGGGCACGCTTCTCGTCGGCGCCGACATCGGCGCGGCGGCGACCGTCATTCATGCGCTCGACGTGCCGGTCATGGGGCTCAACTGTGCGACCGGGCCGCAGGAGATGGCCGAGCACGTGAAGTTCCTCGGCGAGAACTGGCCGGGACCGATCTCGGTGCAGCCGAACGCCGGCCTTCCCGAGCTCGTCGACGGGAGGACGCGCTATCCGCTGACCCCGACCGAGCTCGCGCAGTGGCTCGAGCGCTTCGTGGTCGAGGACGGGGTCTCGATGGTCGGCGGCTGCTGCGGCACCGAACCCGCCCACATCGCCGCCCTCGACGCGATGCTTCGCCGCCTCGGCGAACCGCGCCCGGCGCCGAAGCGCCGCAGCGTGGTCTGGGTGCCGTCGATCGCCTCGCTCTACAGCCAGGTGCCTCTGCGCCAGGAGAACGCGTTCCTCGCCATCGGGGAGCGCTGCAACGCGAACGGCTCGAAGAAGTGGCGCGAGCTGCAGGAGAAGAACGACTGGGACGGCTGCGTCGAGATGGGGCGGGAGCAGGTGAAGGAGGGAAGCCATGCCCTCGACATCTGCACCGCCTTCGTCGGCAGAGACGAGGTCGCCGAGATGTGCGAGGTCGTCGCCCGCATGCGCGGCGCGGTCAATGCGCCGCTCGTCATCGACTCGACCGAGCTGCCGGTGCTCGAGGCCGCGCTCGAGCTTTACGGCGGCAAGCCGATCATCAACTCGATCAACTTCGAGGACGGCGAAGGCCCGGCGGCGAAGCGCCTCGAGCTCGCGCGCCGCTTCGGCGCCGCGGTCGTCGCCCTCACCATCGACGAGGAGGGAATGGCGAAGGAGGCCGACCGCAAGGTCGCGATCGCGCGCCGCCTGCGCGATTTCGCCTGCGGCCGCTACGGTCTTCCCGAATCCGATCTCCTCTTCGATCCGCTGACCTTCACGATCTGCACCGGGAACGACGACGACCGCAGGCTCGGCCTCGCGACGCTGGACGCGATCGAGCGAATCCGCGCCGAGATGCCGGAGTGCCAGATCATTCTCGGCCTTTCGAACATTTCGTTCGGCCTCAATCCGGCGGCGCGGCACGTGCTCAATTCGGTGTTCCTCGAGCACGCCTTGAGACGCGGCCTCACCGGCGCCATCGTGCACTTCTCCAAGATCACGCCGCTCCACAAGATCCCGGAGGAGGAGGTGCGGGTCGCCGAGGACCTCATCTTCGACCGGCGGCGGGAGGGCTATGATCCGCTTCAGGCCTTCATCGCCCTATTCGAGGGCCGCACCGCGAACGCCGGCGCCAGGAAGTCGCGTCCCGAGAAGATCGAGGAGCGGCTCGCGCAGCGCATCGTCGACGGCGATCGGCTCGGGCTCGAGGAAGACCTCGCCTTGGCGATGCGGACATACAAGCCGCTCGACATCATCAACAACATCCTTCTGGACGGCATGAAGACGGTCGGAGACCTCTTCGGCGCTGGCAAGATGCAGCTTCCCTTCGTGCTGCAGTCTGCCGAGACGATGAAAGCGGCGGTGCGCTGCCTCGAGCCGCACATGGAGCGCGTCGAAGGGCACGCCAAGGGCACGGTCGTGCTCGCCACGGTCCGCGGCGACGTGCACGACATCGGCAAGAACCTCGTCGACATCATCCTCTCGAACAACGGGTACCGGGTCATCAATCTCGGCATCAAGCAGCCGATCGGCGCGATCCTCCAGGCGGCGAACGAGCACCGCGCGGACGCGATCGGCATGTCGGGCCTGCTCGTCAAGTCGACCGTGGTGATGCGCGAGAACCTCGAGGAGATGAGCCGCCTCGGCGTCACGACGCCGGTGATGCTCGGGGGCGCGGCCCTGACGCGACGCTACGTCGAGGAGGACTGCACCAAAGCCTATGCCTGCGGCCGCGTCGCGTACGCGCGAGACGCCTTCGACGGGCTCGCGCTCATGGACAAGGTCGTCGCAAACCGCTTCGACGAGCATCTCGCCGAGCGGCGCGCCAAGAGCGAAGGCCGCGTCGTCAACACGCAGAGGAAGCTCGGCCGCGCCGCCGACCCGCGGCCGCTGCGCCCGCTCGACCTCGACGAGATCCGTCTGCGGCGGCGCGAGCTGACCGAAGGCTTCATCCCGCCGGAGCCTCCGTTCTGGGGCGCGCGCGCCATCGCGCGCGTGCCGGTGAAGGCGCTGGTGCCGTTCATCAACGAACGGATGCTCTATCAATTCCAGTGGGGGTACCGGAAGAACGGGCGCACGCTGGAGCAATACAAGCGGTGGGCCCAGAAGGAGCTGCGGCCGGTCCTGCAGCGCATTCTCGATGTCGCGATCCAGCAGGACATCCTCGTGCCGCAGGCCTGCTACGGCTATTGGAAAGCGGCGGCGGAGGGCAACGACGTCATCCTCTTCGACGAGGGCGGCGAGCGGGAGGTCGCCCGGTTCTCGTTTCCCCGCCAGAACCGGGAGGACGGGCTCTGCATCGCGGACTTCTTCCACGACGTGACGAGCGGGGTGCGCGACGTGATCGCGCTCCAGGTCGTCACGATGGGGCGCCGCGCCTCGGAGGTCGCCCGCGAGTGGTTCGCCGACAATCGCTATCAGGACTACCTCTACCTGCACGGCCTCTCGGTCGAGATGGCCGAGGCGATGGCCGAGTACGTGCATAAGCGCATCCGCGGCGAGCTCGGCTTCGCCGCGGAGGACGCGCGCGACATCGAGGCGATGCTGAACCAGGGCTATCGCGGCAGCCGCTACTCTTTCGGTTACCCCGCTTGCCCGAATCTCGCCGATCAGAGGCAGCTTCTGGCGCTCCTGGGCGCCGAGCGGATCGGGGTCGCCCTCACCGAGGAGGATCAGCTCGATCCCGAGCAGTCGACCTCGGCAGTGGTCGTCTTCCATCCCCAGGCTAAGTACTTCTCGGTGTGATCCTCCGGTCGCCTTTTCGCGTTTTTGACGCATTGACGGGGGTTTTCAGCGGGCGCATCGTTTCATTGTAACCTCAGCCGGGAGGGTGCGAGAAAGCCGCATGACTCCACCGACGACTCACCCTCGGGGCCCCGCCCGCTGAGCGTCGGCTTCGGCTCGGCGAGGTCCCGCTCCCACGAAACGAAATCAGGCCCGGTCAGGGACCGGGCGATGGCAAGTCCATCCGGAAGAAGCCCCGCCCGCAGTCGGCGGGGCTTCGCGTTGGTCGAGCGCGGCGAGCGCCTTGCGCCAACGCCGCCACGCGCGGCGATAGACCGCGAGATCGCGGCATAGAGCGGCGTCCGAGCCGCCGCTCTTGCGCAGCAGGCGGATGGAGGCGAGCCGGTCGCGAATGCCGGCGGCGAGAAAGCCGATCTCGGCTTCCGCCTCGGCGCGGGCGGCGTTCAGCGCCGAACCGGCCCGGAACGCCCGCCGCAGCGGGGCCGGGATCGGCCCATCGAAGGCGCGCTCAAGGGACTCCAGGCTGATCTGGTCATGTCCGGGCATAACCGGATCATGACCATTTCAGTTTTCGTTGGCAAGTGGCCGGTCGCGCTAGCGCAGGTCCAGGACACCGACGATACGGTACATAACCCGGATATCCGAGCTCGGAATCGAGAACTCGGTCTCGGTCGGACGGTATTGGCGCACGACGACCTCGGTCTCGGTACGCCGGACGAGCTCTTTGATGAGGGCCTCATCCGATTTCTTGATGATGAGGATGCCGTCGCCCGGCTTCGCAGGAAGGTGCGGGTGCACCCACAGCGTTTGCCCATGCTTGTACATGGGGTGCATCGAGTCGTCGTAGGCGAACACGGCGAAGGCGTCGGGAACGCGCCGGAGCTGCGGCGGCCGGTAGGTCCAGTCGACCGGTTGCTGGTCCACCGGGATGGTCATCACGCCGCTGCCGCCCTGCGCACGCCCGAGGACCGGAAGATCGAGGGTGCCGAACTCGACCGGCGCGGGCTCGCCCGGCTTGCCCGGAACAGAGGGGCGCGGCCCGCTCACTTCCGGCGGCAGCAGCTCCTTCGGATCGATGTCGAGCGCACGGCCGATGCGCACCATCCAGTCTACGGTGAGGCGCCGCTCGCCTTTCTCGAGCTTGTTGATCTGAGGCGCGCTCGTTCCGGCGCGCTCGGCGAGCGCCTGCATCGACAGCCCGGCGCGCTGGCGGAATTCACGAATTCGATTCTGCATCATACCCAAGGATGACCAAATCGGCGCAGTCCGTCCATTTTCATTCTGGTCTTGACATTGCCGTTCACGCTATGTACCGAGTCAGATATGGGAGACCGTATCGGAAATAAAACCCCAAGGCCCGACGATTGGCGCGGCACCGTCCTCGGCGAGCCGGTGCCGGCGCGCGAGGCCGGGGAAGCCGTCCTAATCCGCGGCTATCCCGCGGTCGTCAAGACCGATCGCGCCCGGTTGTGGGTGGCAGCGGCCGTTCGCCAGCTGGCGGCGCGCCGGCCGCCGCGGCCCATCACCGCGAACGTCGCGGTCGAATGCCGCGCCTGGTGCATCGCCGGCGCGACCGCGCTCGCGTCCGATCTCGTCGCCGAGGCGCTCGAGCGGGCCGGGATCGTCGCCGACGGGCGGCAGATCCGGGAGGCTCACGTCTATGCCGCTCACGACCGGGCGCGCCCCCGCGTCGAGCTCGCGTTGCGCGTGCTCGATTGATCGCGGCCGCCCCGGCGGTGCGGGCCGTGGGCGTCCGCCAGAATGGTTAGGAGAGGAAAAGCGATGAGGAAGGCGAAACGACGTCAGACTGCCGCTGCCGATTTGGGCCCGCCCGAGCGGGCGCGTCACGGCGAGGTCGTGCCTCGCGCCACCGAGGCGGCCGGCGTCATCGGAAGGCGGGTCAAGCACGAGTGTCGCCTCGACTGGTATCACGACAAGGCCAGCCTCGATGACCGCCAATACGACGCGGGAATACGGTTTCGCCGCGACTGGCTTCTCGCCACCGCTCCTCCGAGGCTCACCGGCACCTACGGCCCGCGCGTAGGCACGAGCGTGCAGGATTTCCACGAGATCCAGCTCGCCGCCCGCCGCCGGACGGCGAGGGCGCTGCTCGCCCTCGGCGAAGAGCTCGGCGCGCCGGTGATCGCGGTCTGCGGCTTCGACGAATGGGCGAGCGGCCGGCTCCCGCGGCTGCGCGAGGCGCTGACCCTTCTCGCCGATCACTACGGGATGCCGCGTGCGGCACCGATGTGACCAGCGTCACTGTAGCGGCGAGGGCGCTTCGCGCATCCTGTCTGGGCAAGCACATTCCTTCGGGCGTCGTTCGCCCTCCAAGCGAGGACGCCGGCGCTCCGCGACCCGGACCCCCTCATTCCGGCGTCGGAAACGCCTCGCCCTCCCGGGCGAGGCGTTTTGCGTCTAAGCTGCCGCCAAGATGGCGACGATCACCTATCTCACGACCATCGAGTTCGGCCCCGGCGCCGTGCGGGAGCTCCCGCGCACGCTCGCCGAGCTCGGAATCGAGCGGCCGCTCATCATCACCGACCGCGGCCTCGTCGAGTCGGGTTTGGCGGCCCGCATCGCCGAACCGCTCCGCCCGGCGGCGGTCTTCGACGGGACGCCGCAGAATCCGACCGAGGACGCGGCGGCGGCAGCGCTTGAGCTCTATCGCGCGGCCGAGGCCGACGGCATCGTCGCGATCGGCGGCGGCTCGCCGATGGATCTCGCCAAGGCGGTCGCGCTGCTCGCGACGCACGCGCCGCCGCTCCAGAGCTATGCGGCGATCCTCGGCGGCACGGCGAGGATCGGGCCGACAGCGCCGGTCGTCGCGGTGCCGACGACGGCGGGAACGGGCAGCGAGGTCGGCCGCGGCGCCCTCATCACCTTCCGCGACGGGCGCAAGCTCGCCCTCATCTCGCCGCATCTCATACCGCGACGCGCGATCTGCGACCCCGAGCTCACGCTGGGGCTGCCGCCGCGGCTCACCGCGGCGACGGGCATGGATGCGCTAACGCACTGCTTCGAGACTTTCCTTTCGCCGCGCGACAATCCCCCCGCGGACGCGATCGCGCTCGACGGGGCCGGGCGGGCGTGGCGGTCGATCGTGCGTGCCGTCGAGAACGGGAGCGATCTCGCCGCCCGCACGGAAATGATGATGGCCGCGCTCGAAGGCGGGCTCACTTTCCAGAAAGGGCTCGGCGCCGTGCACGCGCTTTCGCACCCGCTCGGTGCGATCGAGGCGCCGGTGCTCCATCACGGCACCCTCAATGCGGTGATCCTGCCGGCCGTGCTCGAGTTCAACGCCGGCCACGTCGGCGACAAGTACGACCGGCTGCGCCATTCGCTGGGGCTGCCTGCCGGCGCGGATCTCGCCGACGAGGTTCGCGCGCTCAACCGGCGGATCGGGCTGCCGGCGGGCCTCGGCGAGATGGGCGTATCCGCGTCGATGCTGCCGCGCATCGTCGCGGGTGCGCTCGAGGACCACTCGGGCGCGACCAATCCGCGCCCGGCGACGGCGAGCGACTACGAGGCCATGCTGCGCGCCGCGATGGGCTGAGGCGGATCGAAGCGGTCCCGCCGCCGTTCGCGAGCAGACGGAACGGGGCCAAGGGATCGTTGCGTGCAAGGGCCGACGCCGTTCGGGTGCTTTCTCGAATGGACGGATTCTTCCGAAGCCGCACCGTCGTCTTCCGCGGCGTCGACGACGGCGTCCAGATGTGGCCGGCGGCAGTGCGCTCGTATTTCCGGGCCCGGCGCGGCGCTCCGGGCGCCGACGATGAAGGAACGCTCGTCCAATTCCGACGATACGAGGCTGGGCTCGTCGCCAATTTCCGGCGCGAGGCGATTCTCCTGACCGAGCGTGCCCCTCGCGACGACTGGCAATGGCTCGCGGTCGCGCAGCACCATGGTCTTCCCACGCGTCTTCTCGACTGGTCCCGAAGCCCGCTCGTCGCGCTCTACTTCGCGGCCTCGCGCCGGCGCGACGGACCTGCCCGCGTCTACGCCTACGACCTGGGCCCGGTCGGGGCCGAGAGCGCGATGATCGATGCGGGATCGCCGGACTTCCCGAACCCGCTCGAATTCGGCGGAGAGATCGGTGCGTTCGCGCCCGCCGTCATCAGCAAGCGCATGGCGGAGCAGGAAGGCGTCTTCACCATTCAGGGCAATCCCCTCCGTGACATTCATGTGGCCGCGGCGTCGCGGCTTCATCGGCACGACATCGATTCCGGCGAACGGACGGAAATCCTCATCGACCTCTTCCGTCTCGGCATCTGCGCCTCCACTCTGTTCCGCGATCTTCCGGGACTCGCCGAGACGCTGCGCTGGGTGCATGAGGAATACGTGCCGGCGCTATCGGAAGGGGGCGTCGCGCGAGAACGGCCGGTCATCGGCGCATCACCCCTTTCGGGTAGCAAGACAAATCGCTGATTGGCGCCTATGTTGCCGCGCTTCGAGCCGGGGGGCCTTGCGGGACATGCGATCGCGTCCCACGATTCTCGTCGTCGAGGACGAAGAACTCGTCCGCGAGCTGACCGTCGAGCTTCTGCTCGATTTCGGATACGAGGTGCTGGCGGCGGCGAACGCCCGCGAGGCGTTGGCCCTCATCGCGGATGCGCGCAGGCGAACCGATCTTCTCTTCACCGACATCGTCATGCCCGGAGAGCTCGACGGCTTCGCGCTCGCGCGGGAAGCGCGACGTCACCGCCCGAGCCTGCCGATCCTCTACACCAGCGGATACACGAACCGGGGAGCGGGGAGGGATGCCGAACGCCTCGGCGCCATGGTGCCGAAGCCCTATCGACCCGAGCAGCTCAAGGCCGAAATCCGTCGCGCGCTGGAGCGGCTGTGATCACGCTCACAGAGGGCGCCGCGTGCGAGCGCTACGGTGTCTCAGCACCTTGGACGATTTTTCCGGCGCGGCGGCCTCGAACCGCCGTCGGATCCGTCCGGCGCAGTTATCTCCCCTGACACTCGTCGCCTGACCCTGCCTCCGGCGGGGTCTTTCTTTTTGCCCCGGCCACTCGCGCGGCGAGGTGCGAAGTCCTTCCCTCGGGAGCGAATCGCGCCTCGGCGCGTTAGCACCGGCCCCGCAGTCGCGACGCGAGATGAATCCGATCGAGAAGGCCGTGATGAACGCGTACATCGCCGCTGCCGCGCGCAAGGAGGGCGCGCGCGAGCGCCTGTCCGCCGCCGTCGAAACCTGGCTCGCGCTCAACCCCGGCGCCGACGAGGCGCTCGCGACGGGGACGGTAAGCCGCATCCTTGCGCAGCTGCGCCTCGTCGAGGACGAAGCAGCGCCGATGCAAGCCTCGCCCGAGGACCGGGAACGCGTCATCGCCGCTTGGCGGAGGGCGCAGGCGATCGGCCTTCATCCGGACAACTGCCTCGCGCGCGCGATCGAGGCATGGCTCGAACGCCATCCCGGCGACGACCGGCCGACCGCGGAGCGTCGCGTCGCGCGCATCCTCCAATTCGAAGGGACAGCGCCATGAACAAATTCGTCCTTCTCCTCGTTGCGCTTGCAATGATCCTATCGACGGCGCCTGCCTTCGCCGACTGCAAGAGCGACCTCGCGGCCCTCAAGGCGCGGGTCGCCATGGAGCGGGATCCCGATGTGCGCAAGGCCGCAGCGAAGCACGTCAGGCGCGCAGAGATCGAGACCAGGGGCAGCGAAAGCGAATGCCGCAACGCCGTGACCCGCGGCTGGCGCGCCATGGCCGAGGCGCGCGAGGCGGCCGCTTCGGCGGCAAAGAAGGCTGCTGCCAAGGGGGAGCGCTGATCGGGGTGGCCCTCCGCGGCGCGCGCCGAGGGGCAGTGCGGCGCCGACGTTCCCGATAAGGTGGCCGCCCGACCCCACGGTCGACGCAGGATAAGGCGTTCGTGACGCGCAGTGCGCTCCCGTCCGCGGCCGCGCCCGGACAGGCTCGGCGCCGGCAGCCGCATAAAGAACTCGGCAACCAATGTTTGGTTAAGCTCCGCGCCCTCTATCGCAGAGCAGCGAGGCGGGTTCCGAGAGGTCGGGGATGGGCCAGCGGACGCTGAACCGAATCGTGTTCCACACCGGGCAGATCGTGTTCGAGGAAGGTGACCTCGGCGATCGCGCCTATCTCGTTCAGAAGGGGTTGGTCGAGATCGTGAAGCGGAGAGGCGGCGGCGAGGAGGTGGTGCGGCTGGTCCGCCCCGGCGAAATCTTCGGCGCGATGTCCGCGATCGACGAGCAGCCGAGAGTCGCCACCGCGCGAGCTGCCGAAGACTCCGTCTGCGTCGTGATCTCGAAGCGGATGTTCGAGGAGAAGATCGCGGCGGCCGACCCTTTGATCACCGCGCTTCTGCGATGGTTCGTTTCGCAATCGCGCGGACGCGCGATGCACTGACGGGTCGAGCGGCCCGGGAAGGTCAGCCGTAACGAAGCTGAACATCGCGGCAGGCGACGCTCGGAAAGCCGAGCGTCAAGAGCCGCTCCTCGCCGACGCCGAGCTCGCGCGCAAGCGGCAGCCACTCCGCGCAAGGTCGAGCGAGGCAGGCTTGCATCTCGGCAAGATCGCGCGGCATTCTCAACCCGTCGAGGGCTTCCTCCGGCGCCGCCGCGCCGACGTCCCGCAGCCGGCGAAGGGCGCGGCGAAGCCCCGCTTCCGTCGGCCCCGGACGGGTCAGCGCCGCTTCGGCCGCCGCAAGCAGGGCCTCCGAGGCAAGGCCGAGCGCAGGATCGCCCACCGTGGGTCCGTTCCGCCTGCGCGCAAAGAATTCGGGCTCGGTCGCCATGATCTGCCAAATCTGAAGCCAAGCCGCGCGCGGGGACCATAGCCTCTTCCGGGGTAATCCTTTCGGCCGCGCCTACGCGCGCGAGAAGAAGCTCTACGGCTCGCGTCGCGATCCCGAGCCACTGCTCGGCCTCAGGCGGTGCTCGAGGGTGCGAGGCCGGTTCTCGATCGCCGCCTTGCCCCTCACGCCCGGGTCGCCCGGGGCGCGGCCGGGCTCCGCGCGGGCGGGGCACCGGAGCGAGAAGGAGCCCCCGCGCTCTGATCCACATCAAAGCTCGCGAGGAGAGGCGTGGGGTAGAAAACCTTATGGATGCCGATCCGAAGCTCGCGCCGCTGCTCGATCTCGTCAAAGTCATGGACGAGAAGTGGGGGTTGATAGCCGTGGCGATGCGGCTCACGGCGGACCCTCGCTATCTGGAGGCTTTCACCCAGATCGACGGCGCTTTTCGCCGCGCCAAAGCCGCGATAGACCGGGAGCCGAAGTGACCGCTCGGTCCGCGTTCGCGGTGGCGGCTTGCTCCACCCCACGCCTCGGCTAGAGTCGAGCCGAGATGCAGGAAGGGGAAGGCCGAAGCCGACCGATATCCGTCGTGCTGCGACTGGCGATTGCCGTCGCGGCTGTCGCCGTAGCCTTTCTCCTCCGATCCGCGCTCGATCCGCTCCTTCTCGACCGCTCGCCCTTTCATGTATTCGCCGTCGCGGCGCTCGTTGCAGCGGTTGTCGGGGGCGCGGCCGCAGGGTTGTTCGCGGTCGCGCTGTCGGCAATGGTCGCGAACGTCTTCTTCGTGGAGCCGCGCGGAACGTTTTCGATCGGCGGCCCCGCGTTCATCGAAACGTTCTTCTTCCTCCTGACGGGAAGCGCGATCGTCTGGGTCGCGGCCCTGCTCCGACGCGCTCGCCGGGACGTGCTGCGCACGCATGACGAGCTCAGCGAGCGCGAGGGGCTGCTGCGCTCGATTCTCGACACCGTTCCCGATGCGATGGTGGTCATCGACCACGAGGGAATCATTCAATCCTTCAGCAGCACGGCGGAGCGGCTTTTCGGGTACGACGCGTCCGAGGCGGTGGGGCGGAACGTCTCCATGCTGATGCCTTCACCCTATCGGGAGGAACACGACCGCTACATCGAGCGGTACATGCGTACCGGGGAACGGCGCATCATCGGGGTGGGGCGGATCGTCGTCGGCCAGCGCAAGGATGGGAGCACGTTCCCGATCGAGCTCTCGGTCGGAGAGGTGCACATCGGCGGGCGTCACCTCTTCACCGGGTTCATCCGCGACCTGACCGAGCGCCAGGAAAGGGAGAACCGGCTGCAGGAGATCCACAACGAGCTGATCCACATATCGCGCGTCAGCGAGATGGGACAGATGGCCTCGACGATCGCGCACGAGGTCAATCAGCCGCTCGCCGCGATCAGCAACTATTTGAGCGCGTCGGTCAACCTCCTCGACAGCAGCCGTCCGGACGCATCGACAAAGGCGAAGGAGGCCATTCGGAAGGCTGCCGAGCAAGCCGTACGTGCCGGCGACATCATCCGCCGCTTGCGCGACTTCCTGCGCAAGAGCGACGTCGAGAAGCGAAGCGAACCCATTCGTCGGATCATCGAGGAGGCGGGAGCGCTCGCCCTGATCGGCGCGAAGGGACGCGGCGTGGCCGTCCGCTTCGAGTTTCCGGATGATCCGCATCCGGTCGTTCTCGACCGTATCCAGATCCAACAGGTGCTCGTGAATCTCATTCGGAACGCGGTCGAAGCGATGAGCGAGCATCCTGTGCGCGTTCTGACGATCAGCTGCCGCCAGCGTCCCGACCGAATGGTCGAGGTCTCCGTCGCCGACACCGGTCCCGGAATTCCGCCCGACGTCAAGGAACGGCTCTTCCAGCCGTTCGTCACGACCAAGTCTTACGGGATGGGGATCGGCCTTTCGATCTGCCGCTCGATCGTCCAGTCCCACGGGGGCGATCTCTGGGCGGAGGACAATCCGGCGGGGGGCACGATTTTCCGGTTTACGCTCCCTATCGCGGACGCCGCGGCGGCCTCGGTCCCTGAAGCCGAAGCGGCGCTGTCTTCGATGCGCTAGCTCGCCGGCCGTGCATTGCGGCTCCGTCGGGCGCTTCCGGGCGGCGCCGCTAGGTCCGAAGGGAGGAGCCACAACCCCCAGATGAGCAGGGGGCCCGTCGCGCACCCTTTTTTTGACACCACACCCGGGCTCGCGATTCGCGCAAATTATCCCTGCCGTGTTCTCCTGGCAGGATTGAATGGTTAGCGAGGTACAGATGGTTTCGGGTACGGCGGTCAATCTCTGGATGAAGCGGGCCGAGCAGGCGCGTCGCATTGCAGAGACGCTGTCGAGCCGGGATCGGGAACTGCTCTGCGACTACGCGCGCGAGTGCGAGTTTCAAGCGCGCTGGCTCGGGCGCTCGGAGGCGCGCGCCGCCTGAACGAGCGCTGCGCACGGCTCATCCGCGTCCACGGTCCGGTGTGGGCGGCCGGGCCGTCGTGCCGCCCGGGGTGATCGGCCTTCGAAGCTCGGCCCTTCGGCCGACGATTTTTGCTGTTGACAGGCCGGGAGAGAAACAGTACAAATCGGGCATGGTCGCGGTCGTGTCGCTGCGGCGCTAATCCTCCGGTCATATCCGAACTGTCTTTGTGCAAGTCCGGACGAGGCTGCGCCTTCGGGCGGCGCGCGGCTCGGCCTGACGCCGGACTGCCGCGTCAGTCCTCGTCGATGATGATCAGCCGACTCGGCTCGACGCGGCGGAAATTCGCGGTGCCGAGGACACCGTCGATCCGGCGCTCATCGTCCGAGAGCGGGAGCAGAACGCTCCTGAAGAGCACGACTTGGCCGCCGTGCATCGCCGAGCCGCTGTGGCTCAGCGGCAGGCGGCTCTCCAGCATCTTGTCGATGTAGTTCGTCGCCACGGCCAGGATCGTGCCGGGAGGGCAGTCCGTGACGCGCGCGCCGGACCGCCCTTCCCAAACGGGAATCTGCAGCGCCTCGCCGACATAGGCGAAGCTCGGCACCCCGCCCGAGTCGGGGATGTCGACGATGAAGCAGTATTTCCAGTCGGCGGCGATCTCCGTCGGGTCTATGTCGCGACGCGAGGGGAACTCGCGGTCTCCGCATGCGGCACGCCAATGCCGAAGCACCCGCAGCACCGCGCGCCGTTCCGTGGCCGCGGCCGGCGTCTTCAGATGCCGCACGACATTGGTTTCCATTCCGCCTCCTTCGGGCGAAGCCGCCGAGCGGCAGTCCGAATCGAGGCCGCATGTTCGCCAACAGAAGTTAATCCCGCGTTTCGGGACCGCGGTCCGATGCACGGCATTCGACCGATTCGGCACCGGGTTCGCCGCGCAGGCGTCCCGGACCGCTTCCCCACGGCCTCATCGATATTTCTTCGCATGGGAGACGAGTGCATGAACGACAATCGCGATACCGCCCCCGCTTCGCCGAACCTCGACGAAAGGGCACAGGAGGTCCTCGCCGCGCTGGAAACCGAGGACGAAGGGCCCGGCGGCGAGCCCGATGCCGGTCCAGAGGACCCGCCGGCGCCGATCAGCTGGTCGAAGGAGGAGAAGCGGCTCTTCGAGCAGCTTCCGCCGGAGCTCAAGGCCGTGGTCTCGCGACGAGAGGCGGAACGGGAGCGCTTCCTGTCCACCCGCAACCAGGAGCTGGCGCGTCTGCAAAAGGAGCTCGACGGCGAGCGCGCCCGCCTGGCGGGACAGCTCGATGCTCTCATCGCCGAGGCCGAGCGCGACCCGATCGTGGTTGAAGGTGCACGCCTCGACTGGGAGCGGATGCGCCGCGAGAACCCGGCGCTCTTCGCCCGGAAATGGCCTGCTTACCAGGAACGCGCGGCTGCGATCGAAGCGGCGCGGGCGCATCGGGCGCAGACGTCCGAGGCGGCCCTCGCCGAGCGGCGTCAGCGCGAGCACGCGGCGATCGCCGCTCGCCTCCCCGAGTGGCACGACGCGAGCCGCAGGGAGGCGATCGTCGAGGAGCTGCGCAGCTTCCTCGCCGGCGAAGGCTATTCCCCCGCCGAGATCGCGACGATCGACGATCACCGCAGCTTCCTCATCGCGCTCGACGCGATGCGCTGGCGGCGGCAACAGGAGGCGAAAAGAGGCCTCGCCAAGAAGAAAGTGACGCCGCCGCCGCGCACCCAGAAGCCCGGTGCGACAGACGACGAGGCGCCGTCCGCGAGCCGCCTCGCGGCGCTGAAGCAGCGCGCCCTCAAGACCGGCAAGCTCGACGACCGCGCCGCCTACGTCCTCGCCGCGCTCGACGAGGAAGCCTAGGCGGGGCCTTCCGCCGCGCCGCGAACCCGCGCGGCACCCAGCACACCGATCCCGCATCGACAAGTCCGGCCGTGCGGCTTTCGCCGCGCGACGCCGGCGCTCGCCCTTCGCCGAGGCCCGCTCATGCCGAAAATGCCCGATCACGACCTCAAGTCGCTCGTCGCCGAGCACATCCGCAATGCCGCCGACGCGCAAGGAGGACGTCTCGCCCAGGAGCGCGCGCTCGCCGAGCGCTACTACCGCGGCGACCGGCTCGGCAACGAGCTCGACGGGCGCAGCCAGGTCGTGAGCCGAGACGTGGCCGAGGCCGTCGACGCGATGCTGCCGTCGCTGATGAGAATCTTCGCCGGCGGCGACGAGGTCGTGCGCTTCGAGCCGGTCGGGCCCGAGGACGAGGAGGCCGCACGGCAGGCGACCGATTACGTCAACTGGATCTGGAACCGCCAGAACGACGGTTTTTCCATCTTCTATACCTGGTTCAAGGACGCGCTCCTCAAGAAGGTCGGCATCGTCAAGATCTGGTGGGACGAGGCGGACGAGGCGCGGCGCGAGACCTACGAGGGGCTCTCCGAGGCGGAGTGGCGCCTCGTTTCCGAAGATCCCGCGGTGGAGGTGATCGAGCATCGCGCCTACCCGGATCCGCTCGTGCTCGACGCGCTCCTGCCGGTTCGGTCGGAGGCGGTGGAAGCGCAGGAAACCGACGCGCCGGCGCACGGGAGCGGGATCGAAGCGGTCGTGCCGCTGGTCCACGACTGCATCCTGCGGCGCAAGCGTCGCGTCGGGCGGGTCCGCATCGCGCCCGTGCCGCCGGAGGAGTTCCTCATCGCGCGCGGCGCGGTCTCCCTCGACGACGCCGTTTTCGTCGCGCACCGCGTCAAGCGCACCGTCTCGGACCTCCTGGCGATGGGCTATCCGCGTTCGAAGGTGCTGTCGATCGAGAGCGCGAACGAGGCGGACTTCGCGTTGGAGCGCCTCCAGCGCTTCGCCGACGAGGGCGGGCTTCCGGCCGACGCGGTCGCGCTCGACCCCGCGATGCGTGCCGTCACCGTCACCGAATGCTGGCTCAAGGTCGACGCGGACGGCGACGGGATCGCGGAGCTGCGGCATGTCACGGTGGCCGGCGACGGCGAGCTCGTCTTGCTGGAAAATGAGGAGGCGGACGGGCATCCCTTCGCCGCGCTCTGCCCCAACCCGCTGCCGCACCGCTTCTGGGGGCTTTCGGTCGCGGACCAGACGCTCGACCTCCAGGTCGTGAAGTCGACGCTGTGGCGCGGCGCGCTCGATTCGATCTATCTCGCGAACGCGCCGCAGCTCGGCGTTCTCGAAGGCAAGGTCAATGTCGACGACCTCCTCAACCGGCGGCCGGGCGGGATCGTGCGCATGCGCGATGCCGGCGCGATCGTCCCTATCGCGACGCAGCCGGTGAGCGCAGACGCCTTCCAGATGATCGAGTATCTCGACACCGTGCGCGAGCAGCGCACGGGCGTCACGCGCTACAACCAGGGCCTCGACGCCGACACGCTCAACAAGACCGCGACCGGCATCCACGCCATCCAGTCGGCAGCGCAGCAGCGTCTCGAGCTGATCGCGCGGATCTTCGCTGAGACCGGCGTCAAGCGCGCCTTCAAGCGCGTCCTCGAGCTCGTCTCCAAGCACCAGTCGGCGCCTCACATCATCCGCCTGCGCAACCGCTGGGTCGCGATGGACCCGCGCGCCTGGTCGGAGGAGATGGACCTCGCGGTGACGGTCGGTCTCGGCACCGGCAACCGCGACCAGCAGGTGATGACGCTTCTGAGGCTGCTCGAGCTCGACGAGCGGATCGTCGCGCTCCAGGGCGGCGTCTCGGGCCCGCTCGTCACCGCGCGCAACGTCTACAACAAGCTCGTCAAGCTCGTGGAGGCGGCGGGGCTCAAATCGGCCGACAGCTACTACAGCGATCCCGGCACGGTGCCGCCGGCGCCGCCGGCCCCGCCGCCTCCCGACCCAGCCACAGCGCTCGTCGCGATGGAGCGCGAGATCGCGGAGCTCAAGGCCCGCATCGCCGCCGAGGCGGAAATCGCCAAGGCGAAGATCCAGGCGGAGGCGCAGATCGAGGTCGCAGAGATAAAGAGCGGCCACGAGTACAGCGCCAAGGTGCGGGCGCAGGATCTCGAACACGCGCGCCGCCGACAGACAGCGGAGCGACGGCCGTGAGCACGGAGGAGGAGATCCGCCGCGGCGAGCGTGCCCGCGCGCTGCTCGAGGACCCGCTCGTCGCCGAGGCGCTTGCCGCGCTCGAGCGCGCCGCCATCGACGAATGGCGCGCGACCGGCCCCGAGGACGCCGAGACGCGCGAACGCGCGTGGCTCATGCTGCAACTGGCGCAGCGGTTCCGCGCGCATTTCGAGAGCCTCGTTTCCACGGGCACCCTCGCGAGAGGGCGCCTCGCCGCGCTCGCGCGCGAGCGCCGCTTCCCCCGCTTCCGCTGACCTTCGCTCGAATTCGGAGAGACGTCGATGCGCCGCTCGCCGCGCCAACGCTACCCCTATTTTCCGGGGGACCACGATCCCTTCATCAGGCCGCTCGAGAGCACCGTCGCGGAGCCAAGGCAGCCTGTCCCGAACATGTTCCGGCTGCCGCCGATCGACCCGTCGGAGTATCGCCTCGCCGCGCTGCGACGGGTCTTGCGGTCGGCCGAGGAACTCTCCCGCGTCCTGCCGAACGAATTCGTGCTGCATGCCGATCCGGGCGGCTTTGAACAGCTTCCGTCATCCAGCGCGCCCGGTGTGGACCCCGGAATGGGCAACCGCGTCTTCGCGCATCTTTCAAACACGGGGATATCGCAGGACCAGAGAACGTCCGAGACGCCTGCACCGTCTGAACGCGGACTTCTGGCGGATCCGATCTCGTACTCGAGGCGCGGTGGGGTTCTACAAATGCGCCCCGGTTCCGAGTACGTGGACGAGAACGGAAACTTCGAAAGCTCGAGGGCGGTCGAAGACGACTGGAATCTGCTTACGGGCGACAGAGTAGGCAGAGGGATTCCGCTCGAGCCGGGAAGCACCATTGCCGAGCGCTGGGCCGCGGCCCGCCGGGACCGGCGAACCACTTCGTCCGACTTGCCGGACACCTATTCGGACCAGCGGGATCGAGCGATCGGTGCAGCCGAACGCTGGAAGGACCCGGTCAACGCCATTCTAGAAAACGGTGTTCTGGCCGCTCAGCACGCTTATCCCTTTATCGAGCGACAACTCCGTGGCGGGCTGAATACCGTCGAGGCCTTCCTCAGGATCCCTGAGCTTCTCGGATTTTCAGGAAACGTCGCGACTCGCAAGGATGCGATCGAGGCGGCTGGCAAGAACGCGGACGCCATAGCGAGCTTGCTGCCGCTCCCAACGGGAGTCCCGCCAGCACCGGCAGCTTCGCGAATTCGCGGCAGGGCACTTCCGGATGTTCGAGAGCTGCCGCAATTCGAGTTGCCGTTTTTCGAACGACTCGGGGACGCCGTCCCCAAGGACATGCGAGATCAAAGGTCACTTATTCCAGGCGTTCGATCCGAGCCGACAGAGGCTTGGCTGTACCATAGCGCCGAATCTACTCGGCAGTTGCTGCGACTACTCTACCCCACTCATCCCTTCGCGTTCGAGCTTCCCAGGTTCCTGACCTTCGGTGACCTCTACGAGATCAACAGAGCCTATCAACTTAGTCGCCGGCCGAAGTCACTTGATCGCCAGTCGGAGCCACCGAGATTACGACTAGGGCCTCAATGGCCGGGCCATCATTGGGCCATGGACAAATACGGCCGTGAGTTCCACGAGATAGGAATGCCACGGTGGATGCGCGACCTCTTCCGCAACTTCATCATGCGAAACGAGCACAACACGCAGCTGCATCGAGAGCTGAGCGAATGGACTGAAGATTTGCTCGGCTACAGGGGTTTAACGACCGACAATGCTCTCGACAGCTTGCGCGACTTCGTCTTCGAGAGAGGCATGTGGATCACGCCCTGATCAGGGTATCCAGCGGTTCGTATTGATCCGCGTGAGCAGTCTGGAGGCCGAACTTGCCGCGACTGGCTTGGCTGAAGCGGCAGTCCGATCCGCCCTCATACGATTGCTAACCCGCTGCACCCGTTTCGGGTCAGCAGCATTCCGCCCGGGCCGAACCTCTCGCGGGCCATCGGCGAAGGGCTTCCTCACCTTTCACGGCAAGCGCATGACGTGCGGCTCCCACCGGCTCCGTTCCGGAGAGCGGGCGCGCGGCGCCGAGCCGTTCCCGCAACGATGCGCGCCGCCAGCGCGCGCCCAATCGAAAAGGAGCCAACATGGCTGTCATTGCCAACACGTATCTGACGTTCTCCGCGGTCGGGAACCGCGAGGACCTCGTCGACACGATCTACAACATCAGTCCCACCGACACGCCGTTCCAGTCGATGATCGGCAAGGTGAAGGCGACCGCGGTGCTGCACGAGTGGCAGCCGGACGCCCTGGCCGCGCCCGCCGCCAACGCGCAGCTCGAAGGCGACGACATCGACACCTTCAGCGCCGTCGCGCCCCCCTCCCGCGCGCAGAACCGCTGCCAGATCAGCTACCGGAACGTCATCGTCTCAGGGACACAGGACGCGGTTTCCAAGGCGGGGCGGAAGCAGGAGATCGTCTACCAGCTCATGAAGCGCGGCAAGGAGCTCCGGCGCGACATGGAGTTCATCCTGACGCAGAACCAGGCGCCGGCGGTCGGCAACGCCAGCACGCCGCGCCAGCTCCGCCCGCTCTGCGGCTGGTACGCCACGAACGCGCTGCGCGGCGCGGGCGGCGCCAACGGGACGCCTACCGCGGCCGCGGTCGACGGCACGCAGCGCGCCTTGACCGAGTCGATGGTGAAGGAGGCGATCCAGTCCGCCTGGACGCAAGGCGGCGATCCCGACTACCTGATGTGCGGCCCCTTCAACAAGACCGTCATCAGCGGCTTCGCCGGCAATTCGACCCGCATGCAGGACACGAGCGACAAGAAGCTCGTCTCGGCGATCGACGTCTACGTCTCCGACTTCGGAACGCACAAGGTCGTCGCGAACAAGTTCAGCCGCGACCGCGACCTGCACGTCCTGACCAGCGAGCTCTGGGCGATCGCCTATCTGCGTCCGATCCAGTCGGTCGATCTCGCGAAGACCGGCGACGCCGAGAAGGGGCTCGTGCTCGCCGAGTACACGCTCGAGGCGCGCAACGAGGCGGGCTCGGCGATCGTTGCCGATCTCGCGACTTCGTAAGGCGGGCTCGGTCTAGAACGAAGGCGGCGCCTCAGGGCGCCGCCTCCCTTTTTGGAGGATCCGACATGAGCAAGGGTTTCATCAGCGTCGCCGCGAGCGGCGTCGCGATCACGACGGGTGCGGCCTCCGCGGTCGCGGCGATCCCGAACGATGCGAGCGGAAACCGGGCGCGGCGTGTTCGCCTCCAGGCGCTCGCGGCATGCTACGTCCGGCCGGGCTTCGCAGGTACGACCTGCACGACGGGCGATCTCCTGCTGACGCCCTACGAGGCCGTCCTCCTCGACGTCACGCCGTTCACGCACATCGCGCATCTGCAAGAGGCGGACGGCGCGGTGTTCGTCATCACGCCGGTGGAGGGCTGAGCGATGCCGACGCGTCGCTTTCTCGACAACGTCGACGGTGCGGCGGAGTTTCTCCTTTACGACGAGGCCGAGGATCGCTTCGCCGTCGAGAGCGTCGCCGACATCACCTCCGTGATCGAGCGCAACAAGGCGCTGTTCACGGCCGACGACGGCGGGTGGTCGCCGACACGCGAATGGCGGCGCGTCGCCTCGTTCCCGCCGATCGTCATCGAGATCTTCAAGCGCCGGTGGGGCGCCGACCCGCTCGCACGCGGCAACGAGGCCCTGCTTCGGCGACTCCTGAACGAGCCGGAGCTGAGGCACTTCCGCACCGCGCCCGGCACGGTCTAGCGACGCCTATCATGAGCGAAGCCGCTCACCCCTTCGGGGAACTTGCCGGCGCCGCTCGATGAGGAGAGTTTCAGCGCGGCCAAGATGAGCGACGCGGCTTCGTGGATACCATGAAAATCGATCCGGCCGCCCGCATCGAAGCGTTGCGCGCGGAGGCGAAGGCACTGCGCGGGCTCGCCGCTGCGGCGCGCTCGCAAGGCGTTCGCACGCTCCTCAACAGCGAGGCGGCCGATCGCGAAGATCAGGCGGACGCGCTCGAGAGTTGGCTGAGAGCGGGCGGGCGCAGCGCCAAGTAAGCCGCCCTCGGGCCGGAACGCGGCGAGGCGGCTGAATAGCGACACATGCGAGTACCGGCCAGCGCCTCCTTCCGAGGCGATGGGCGGACGCTGCTGACTCAAGCGACAGGAAACGAGATGCCGATAAGCAACTATGCCGAGCTGCAAAGCGCCGTCGGCAAGTGGCTCGCGCGGGACGACCTCGCCGAGAACATCCCCGACTTCATCGCGCTCGCCGAGCAGCGTCTCTTCTACGGTGCCGAGGACGCGAGCTTTCCGTCGCCGGCGCTCCGCATCGCCGCGATGGAGGCGACGACCGATCCCGAGAGCTACGTCACGGTGCCGGGCGAGCCCACCCTGCCGCTTCCCGCGGGTTTCCTCGAGGCGCGCGCCATCGTGCTCGCGACCGAGCCGAAGACGCCGCTCGACCTCGTGCCACCGCGGCAGCTCGCGTCGGCGGCGGGAGCCGCGGGCCGGCCTCGCTTCTACAGCTTCGAGGGCGAGGCGATCCGCTTCGCGCCGACGCCCGATGCGCCGTACGGCGTCGAGCTCGTCTATTACCGGCGCTTCGATCCGCTCGCAGTCACGCCGAGCAACTGGCTCCTGACGAACGCGCCGGGCGTCTATCTCTACGCCGCTCTGCTCGAGGCGCAGCCGTTCCTGATGAACGATGCCCGGCTGCCTCTTTGGGCCGCGATGCTCGGGGCGGCGACGCGCGCGCTTTCCGAGGCCGATCAGCGCGCCCGCTGGAGCGGGCAGATGCGCCTTCGGATAGACGGCCCGACGCCCTGACGGACAAGGAGGGAGACGATGTTCCTTCCGGTAACGGCGTTCGCACCGGATCTGCCGGCGCGCGCAGGCGCATCGGCGCTCGTCCGCAACTGCCTTCCACGCACCGCGGCGAGCTACGGGCCGATGCCCTCGCTTGCGGCCTATTCGGCGCCGCTTCAGGCACGCTGCCAGGGCGCGCTCGCCGTCCAGGACGCGGCCGGCAACGTTTCGGTCTTCGCGGGCGACGCGACGAGGCTCTACCGGCTCGGCGCCGGGTCCACGGCGTGGACCGACGTCACGAAGCCCGGCGGCTACGCGACGGCTTTCGAGCAGCGCTGGTCAGGGTTGCTTTTCGGCGACCGCGTCGTGATGACGAATTTCGCCGATCCGATCCAGAGCTTCCGGCTCGGCGGCGACTCGGCGTTCGCCGACCTTTCGCCCGATGCGCCGCGCGCTCGCCATCTCGCGGTCGTGCGCGACTGGCTCGTTCTCGGCAATACGTTCGATGCCACGGACGGGGCACAGCCGCAGCGCGTCTGGTGGAGCGCGATCGACGATCCGACGAGCTGGCCCGCCCCGGGAACCGCTGCCGCAGCGGCGGCGCAGTCCGATTTCCAGGATCTCGTCGGCGGCGCAGGCTGGGTACAGGGGATCGTCGGCAATCTCGGCACCGCAGATGGAGCTGTGTTCCAGGAGCGCGGCATCGTCCGGATGAACTACGTGGGGCCGCCCGCCATCTTCGCCTTCGCCACCGCGGAGGGCGCACGCGGAACGCCGGCGCCAGGCTCGATCGCCCAGCTCGGCACCATCGTCTACTACCTCGGCGAGGACGGGTTCTACGCCTTCGACGGCTCGGCCTCGCACCCGATCGGGGCCGACAAGATCGACAAGACCTTCTTTGCCGATCTCGACCAGCAGCATTTCGGACGGATCACGGCGGCGATCGACCCCATCAACAAGCTCTGCTTCTGGGCCTATCCGGGGGCGGGGAATGCGGCCGGAAACCCGAACCGGCTTCTCGCCTACAACTGGGCGGCCGATCGCTGGTCGCTCTGCGAGATAGAAACCGAGCTCCTGCTCCGCTCGCTTTCGTTCGGCTATTCGCTCGATGCGCTGGACGCGGTCGCCCCGAGCCTCGACTCTCTGCCTTTCTCGCTCGACAACCGAGCCTGGACGGGCGGGCGCGTGCTCCTCGCCGCATTCGATCCGATGCATCGGCTCGGCTACTTCAGCGGCGCTGCGCTGGCCCCGACCGTCGAAACCGCTGAAGCCTCGTTCGACGGGGCGCGACGCATGGTCGTGACGGGAGCGCGCCCGATCGTCGACGGCGGCACGCCGTCCGTCGCGATCGGCGTGCGCGAGCGGCCGATGGACGCGGTTTCCTTCGGCGCCGAGATCGCGGTCGATGCGCAGGGGCGTGCCGCGCAGCGCGCCTCCGGGCGCTTCGTCCGGGCACGCATCACGATGCTCGCGGGCAGCAACTTCACGCATGTCGCCGGCGTCGAGCTCGAGGCGGTGCCCGAGGGATCCCGGTAACGCGAGAGGCGCGCCGAGGCGGCGCCTTCCGAGTGGAGTAGCGAACGATGAACGGCGGACGACGCCTAGGCTTCGAGACGGTGCCAGAGCTGCACGCCAATGCGCTCGAGCATCGCAGGATGCTCGCGCGCGCCGTCAATCGGCTCACGGCCGGAAAGTTCAATGCCGCGATCGACGTGCGGCTCGAAGCGAACGCTTCCGAGACGCCCGTGACGGATCCGCGCATCGGGCCGGGAAGCGTCATCCTCTGGATGCCGCGCACGGAATCGGCGAGCGCGGCAGAGCGTGCGGGCATCTGGGTCAGCGGTCGTACCAAGGGCGGCGCGACCCTCAACCACGCGGCGAGTCCGGCGCCCGATCAGGATTTCACGCTTCTCATAATCGGCTGAAGAGATGCTGATTCTCGACGGCGTGCCCGCGGCCGCGGTTCCGCGCGTCTGGCCCTTCGCGCGGCCGTTCGTCGAACGAGCCCTCGCCGAAGGCGGCGGGCATTTCCTCGCCGACGATGTTCTCGCCGCGCTGGAAAGCAGCGAGATGCAGCTCTGGGCGCTGTGGCGCGAGGGCCGCATCGTCGGCGCGCTCGTGACCGAGATCGTGCGCTGGCCGCGGCGCTCCGTGTGCCGGCTCGTCCTCGCCGGCGCCGAGGACGGGCTGCGCGAGGAGTGGCTGCCCTGGCGCGGGGCGATCGAAGCCTGGGCGCGCGCCCATGGCTGCGCGGCGATCGAAATCTACGGACGCCCCGGCTGGGCGCGGCTGCTGCCCGGCGCCCGGAAGCGGGTCGTCCTCGAATGGGACCTCGATGGAGAAGGAGTGACGAGATGAGCGGTGGCGGCGGCGGCAGGCAGACTCAAACGACGCGTGCGGAACCCTGGTCGGTGCAGGTGCCCTATCTCTCCGAAATCTTCGGCCGGGCGCAGGCGCTCTCGAACGTGCCGACGACGTACTATCCCGGCGCGACCTATGCCCCTCCCTCCTGGGAGACGCAGCGGGCGCTCGAGCTGCAGCGGGAGCGGGCGCTCGCCGGCTCGCCTTTGAGCGCGTCGGCCTCGAGCCTCCTCGGCCGCACGCTCGACGGCGACTTTCTCGGCGGCAATCCTTACCTCGCCGCGGCGATGGGCCGGGCCGCCGACGCAGTGCGTCCGGTGCTGGACGCCCAGTTCGCGGGCGCGGGGCGCTACGGATCCGGAGCGCATGCGAGGGCGCTCGCCGGAGCGCTCGCCGACGCAGCGAGCGACATCGCCTATCGCGACTACAGCCAGGAGCGACAGAATCAGCTCGCAGCGCTCGCCGCCGTGCCCGAGCTCGCCGCCGAGGACTACCGCGACATCGCGCGGCTCGCGGAGGTCGGCGCCGCGCGCGAGCAGGCGGCGCAGCAGGAGATCGACGACGCTCGCGCACGCCACGATTTCGCGCAGATGGAACCCTGGGAGCGGCTCGCCCGCTACGCCCAGCTCGTCACCGGAAATTACGGCAGCACCACGACGGTGGCGATGCCCACCCAGCGGCGGCCGCTGGGCGAGGGGATCCTGGGCGGCGCTACGGCGGGCGCCACGCTCGGCAGCAAGATTCTCCCCGGCGTCGGCACCGGGATCGGAGCGCTCGCGGGCGGCCTTCTCGGCGGCCTCTTCCGCTGAGCATCGGCCGCGACCGAACACCCCTGCCCTTCTTCGAAAGAGACGCGACGATGAACGAGATCTCGAACGGAACCTGGTCGGAGACCGACGCCGCCAACAACGCGGCTACTCCGAACGGCTGGCCCGAGGGGCAGCCGCCCAGCTCGGTCAACGACTGCGCGCGCATGATGATGGGTGCGGTGAAGCGGTTCTGGAACCGGATCAACGGCGCCTATGCCTCGACCGGGGCAGGCAATGCCTACGTCCTCTCGCCGGCGGCCGCGCTCTCGGCCTACGTCGTCGGCGAGCGCTACAGCTTCCGCGCCAACATGGCCAATACCGGTCCCGCGACGCTGAACATCTCCGGGCTCGGGGCAAGAGCGATCAAGAAGATGGGGGCGGAAGGGAAAGCCGATCTCGCCCCCGGGGAGATTCAGAGCGGTCAGCCCGTCACCGTCGAATACGACGGGGCCGACATGGTGATGGTGACGCCGACGGCGACGCCCTCCGCGATCGCCAGGACGGACAGCGTGAATATCTTCACCGCGGATCAGACGATCCGCAAATCCGACGATGGCGCCGCCGGCGGGCCGGTGCTGCAACTCGACCGCGTCTCGGGCAGCCCGGCCGCGAACGATTCGCTCGGCCGAATCATGTTCACCGGGCGGGACAGCGCCGGCAACTCGACCGCCTATGCGCTGATGTCGGGCTACGTCTCCGATCCGACGAACGGCTCGGAAGACGGTGGCGTGACGTGGGATACGATCGTCGCTGGGGCGATCGCCACCCGGATGAGCCTCGGTGCCGGCCTCTTCATGGCCGGAACCGTCGACAAGGGCGCCGGCACGATCAACGCCGCTGCCGTCCACGCCAACGGCATCCAGCTCTTCGGCCCGCGTGCCGTCGTGAAGCTGACGGGGCTTACCACGACGCCGACGATCACGACCGTCTTCAACACGCTCGGCACGCTCTCCGCGAGCCGCAGCTCGGCCGGGGTTTACGTGTTGTCGTGGACGACCTCCCTCACGAACCCGACAGTAACCCTCACGGTGCGCCGCAGTATTGCCACTGCATTCACCTACATGTCGGCGATCAACGGTACGTCGGTGACGATCAAGGTTGTGTCGCCTGATACGACACCGCTCGACCCTGACGAAGTAACTGTATTGGTGTTCGGCTAGCCGGTTATCGTTGACCGCTCAACGAGGCAATCACCGTACCTCGCGCCGCCGGAATACGAACGTGCTGAACTTTCGATGTCAGTTCTTGTCGATGGGCCTTGGTCATCAGGTCGCCAACGTCCCTTCACATCGCGTTGCCTATTAAGCGCTGCCGCGGGGAGGGTGTAATGAGCTTCGATCAACTCGATCCCGCTGTCGTGCGCGCCGGCGATATCTTCTTCATTGCTGTCGTGCTCGGGGCGTTGGTGGATTTCTTGCCGAGCCTCGCGACCGTCCTCACTGTCGTTTGGATGGCAATCCGCATTTGGGAGACGCGAACCGTTCAGGGGATTATCGCTCGGCTGCGCCGGAGGATGAAGTGAGTGGTCACGACCACCTCTTTCAGACCGCTGTCGCAGCCCTGCTGCGGCGCGAGGGTGGCTTCGTCGACGATCCTTCCGACCCGGGGGGCGCGACGAAATGGGGCGTTTCGCTGCGCTGGCTTCTCTCGCTGGAGCCGAAGCTCCGAGCCGAGCTCGGCGACGTGGACGGGGACGGCGACGTCGATGCCGAGGACGTTCGGCGAATGCCGCGCGAACGCGCGGCCGAGATCTACCGCCGCGAATGGTGGGATCGCTACGATTACGGGACTCTCGGCGGCTCCCTGCTGCCGGCGAAGATGCTCGATCTCGCCGTCAACATGGGGCCGAAGGCGGCGCATCGCTGTCTCCAGCGGGCCGTGCGTGCGGCCGGCGGCCCGCGTCTCGTCGAGGACGGCGTGCTCGGTCCCGTGACGCGCAGCGCCGTCGCCGAGATGCCCGAGGCGATGCTCCTTGCCGCCCTGAAGAGCGAGGCCGCCGGATTCTACCGAGAGATCATCGCGCGCCGGCCCGCCTTCGAGCGCTTTCGCAAGGGCTGGCTCGAGCGCGCCTATTCCTGAAGGAGAGAAGCGATGCTCGGCATCGATGACGCGATCGGTGCGGTCGGGAAGGTCACGGACCTCGTCGGCAAGATCGCCGACAAGATCTGGCCGGATCCGAGCGAGCGGGCGAAAGCCGAGGTGCTTATCCGCTCGGCCGAGGTGCAGGCCGAGATCCAGCGCACCGCGAGCGAGCTCTCGGCGATCCTCGCCGAGGCGCGCTCGGCCGATCCATGGACGAGCCGGGCGCGACCGACCTTCCTCTACGTCATGTACCTCGTCATCCTGATGGCGCTGCCCTTCGCGGCGCTCTGGGCCTTCTATCCCGGGACGGCGGACCGGATGGCGACCGGGCTCCAGAAATGGCTCGCCGCGATCCCGGAGCCGATGTGGTGGCTCTTCGGCGCAGGCTATCTCGGCTACACCGGGGGGCGAACCTTCGAGAAGTGGAGAGGGACGGCGAGCCGGTGACCATGCCGCTTCCCGACGTCGAGGGGCACGGGTCCCGCGGCCGGGCCTCGGGAAACGCCCGTCTTGTCTCCGCACCGCAACGCGAGGGAGAGTAGCCTTCGCGTGAGGAAGGGAGGAGGCGCATGCGTGTCGTGATCACAGGCGGGGCGGGGTTCATCGGCAAGAAGCTGGCGCAGCGCTTGCTGGAGCGCGGCGAGCTCGGCGGCGAGCGCATCGACGAGCTGGTGTTGTTCGACATCGATCCGGCCGAGCTTTCCGACGACAAGCGCCTCGTGGTCGCGACCGGCGACATCACCGATCCTGCGGCGGTGCGGGCGCTCATCGGCCGCGAAACGCAATCCGTCTTCCATCTCGCAGCGATCGTGAGCGCCCAGGCCGAGGCGGAGTTCGATACGGGCATGCGCATCAATCTCGACGGCACGCGCGCCGTGCTCGAGGCGTGCCGTGCGGCCGGCAACGTGCCGAAGCTCGTTTTCGCCTCGTCGATCGCCGTCTACGGCGGCGAAATGCCGGACGAGATCACGGACGCGACCGCCCTCACGCCGCAAACTTCGTACGGCATCCAGAAGGCGATCGGCGAGCTGCTCGTCAGCGACTACAGCCGAAAGGGCTTCATCGATGGGCGCGCCCTGCGCCTTCCCACGATCGTGGTGCGGCCCGGAAGACCAAATCGTGCCGCCTCGACCTTCGCTTCCTCGATCATTCGCGAGCCCCTTTCGGGCGTCGAGACGGTTTGCCCCGTGCGCCCGGAGAGCTGGATGCCGCTCATGTCGCCGCGCCGCGTGATCGAGGCGCTCGTCAAGGCGCACGACCTTCCCGCCGAGGTGTTCGGCCCCTATCGCGGCCTTCTCCTTCCCGGGCTCAACGTGACCGTCGGCGAGATGGCCGAGGCGGTGCGCAGGGCGGGCGGCGAGGAAGCGTATCGCCGCATCGAATGGAAGCCCGACCCGGTCATCCAGAGCATCGTCGACGGCTGGCCGCGCAAGCTGCGGGCCGAGAAGGCGCCCCGTCTCGGCATCGCCGGAGATGCGAGCATGGACGAGCTCGTGGCGGCGTTCATCGAGGACGATCTGCCGGCGCAGAAGGCGATGGTGGCGCGCGGCCGATGAGGCCGCGCGTCCCGTCAGAGCTGGTCGACGATCTCCGGATACTTTTGCCGCATACGCGCCCGCACTTCGGGCGACGCCATGTTGTAGAGCTCGCGGTAGCGCTGCCTGAGAAGGCTGCGCCTGCGATAGGCCGCCTCGACGACCTCGGCCGCCGCGCGCCGGCTGCCTTCGTCCGGAAACCGCCTCCTTTCGAGGCCGACGATGATCTGGTCGAGCCACGGCAGGTGGTCGAAGGAGGCGGTCTCGATGCGGTGCCGAAGCGAGGCGAGCTGCTGGCTCAGCATCATGCTCTCGCGATGGCGACGCGCGTCGACCGCGGCGGCGCGGCGTAGAAAGCCGCTATGCGCCGGCATGACGGACGCCATTCCCACGGCGGTGCCGGTCCGCAGGGTGAGCCCGATCGCCTGGAGAACCTGCTTCCAGCTCGCCTCAAAATTCTCCGACCACGGCGAGAACTCCTTGCTCGGAATCGTGGCGATCACGAAGATGAGGAGCGGATCGAGCATCGCCACCATGGTGAGCCCGCTGTCGTCGTAGCACGCCGGATGGCTGTCGAAGGCGGCCCTGCGCAGCTCCGGCTCGGTGAGCGTGCCGAGCGTGCCGGCCCTGTAGCGCTGGACGATGAACGCGACGAGCGCCTCCTGCAGCGCGACGGTGGTGTTCTCGACCCAGGCCCTGCCTTGGCGGCTCGCCATCAGCGCTGCGCTGCTCGTAAAGGCGACGTTGTAGTACTTGCCGTAGGCGATGGGATATCCCCGGTCGCCCCACGGCCCGAGCCATTGATCGATGACCTCGTAGAAGGTGTAGGTGGTGAGCGCCTTCGGGTGAAACGCCACCACCGACGAAAGCGCGTTCTCGAGCCTTGCCGCACCTTGTGCCGAGGGCGGCTCGGTCCGCGAGGGAAGATCGAGCTCTACCCGCCCGCCCGTGACCTGGAACGTGGCCATCCCTACATCACCGCGCCGATCTGCCAGGGCGTGAACTCGTCGTCGCCGAAGCCGAGCTCTTCGCTTTTCGTCTTCTTTCCCGACGCCGTCTCGAGGACAAGACGGAAAATCCGCTCACCCATCTCCTCGACGGTGGCGAGACCGTCGGCGATCGGGCCGCAATCGATGTCCATGTCGTCCGTCATTCGCCGGTAGAGCGGCGTGTTCGTGGCGAGCTTCAGGCTCGGCACCGGCTTGCAGCCGAAGACCGAGCCGCGTCCGGTCGTGAAGCAGATGACGTTGGCGCCGCCCGCCACCTGCCCCGTGGCCGATACCGGGTCGTAGCCGGGCGTGTCCATGAAGCAGAGGCCCTGCGCGGTCATCGGCTCGGCGTAGCGATAGACCTCGACGAGCGGTCCGGTGCCGCCTTTGGCGACCGCTCCCAGCGACTTTTCCAGAATCGTCGTGAGCCCGCCCGCCTTGTTGCCGGGAGAGGGATTGTTGTTCATCTCGTTCCCCGTGCGCGCCGTGTACTCTTCCCACCAGCGGATGCGCTCGACGAGCTTCTCGCCCACGGTGCGGCTCGCCGCGCGCCGGGTGAGAAGGTGCTCGGCCCCGTAGATTTCCGGCGTTTCGGAAAGGACCGCCGAGCCGCCGTGCCGCACGAGAAGATCGACGCAGGCGCCGAGCGCCGGGTTGGCGGTGATGCCCGAGTACCCGTCCGAGCCGCCGCATTGCAGCGCGAGGCGGATATGGCTCGCGGGCACTGTCTGGCGACGGACGCGGTTCGCCGCGGGCAGCATCTCTTTGAGGCGCGCCGCCGCCTCGTGCACCGTCTTCGCGGTGCCGCCGCTCTCCTGGATCGTCATTGCATGAAGAAAGTCGCCGGGCGCCAGGCCCTCCGCCTTCATGAGGGCCCCGATCTGGTTCGCCTCGCAGCCCAGGCCCAAGAGCAGCACGCCCGCGAAGTTCGGATGCCGGGCGTAGCCGGCGATGGTGCGGCGAAGCACCTCGATCGCTTCGCCTTCGCTCGCCATTCCGCAGCCCGTGCCGTGCACGAGCGCGACGACGCCGTCGACGTTCGGATAGTCGGCGAGCGCAGCGCCACGGAACTGCTCGGCGACGAGGCGGGCTGCCGTCGCCGAGCAGTTGACGCTCGCGAGGACGCCTAGATAGTTTCGCGTCGCGACGCGGCCGTCCGCCCGCACGATCCCCTCGAAAGTCGCGCGCTCCGACTCGGCGACATGACGGATCGGCTCGTAGTCGGCGCAGAAGGCGTAGTCGCGGTCGAAGTCTCCCATGCCGAGATTGTGCGTATGCACGTGCTCGCCCGCCGCGATCGGCGCCGTCGCGAAGCCGATGATCTGACCGTATTTTCTCACTGACGCGCCGGCAGGGATGTGCTCGGTGGCGAGCTTGTGGCCTGCGGGAACGTGGGCATCGACCGCCAGATCTTCATCGTCGAGGCGCGTGCCGGGGAAAAGATCCAACCGGGCAACGACGACGTTGTCCGCCCGGTTGAGGCGAATGGCGAGGCCCATCCGCGGGAATTTACAGCCGGCGCCCGAGCGTGGCAATTTGCCGCCCGCACTTGAGAGGACGAAGGATGGGTGGGCGGCTTTCGGGCAAGAAGGCGCTGATCACGGCAGCAGGGCAGGGGATCGGGAGGGCGAGCGCGATCGCTTTTGCGGCCGAAGGCGCGGACGTGATCGCGACCGATGTTTCCGAGGAGAAGCTCGCCGGCATCGAAGGCGTGACGACGCGCCGGCTCGACGTCACCGACGGCAAGGCCGTCGAGAGGCTGGCCGCGGAGCTCGGCGCAATCGACGTTCTCTTCAACGTCGCCGGCTGGGTGCATCACGGAACGATCTTCGATTGCTCGGAAAAGGATTGGGACCGCTCCTTCGACATCAACGTCAAGAGCATGTACCGGATCTGCCGCGCGTTCCTGCCTGCGATGCTGGCCAAAGGCGGCGGCTCGATCATCAACATGGCCTCGGGCGCTTCCTCGGTTCGAGGCATCCCCAACCGCTTCGTCTACGGCGCGACAAAGGCGGCCGTGATCGGTCTGACGAAGGCGCTCGCCGCGGATTTCATCAAGCGAGGGCTGCGCGTCAACGCGATCTGCCCCGGCACGATCGAGACGCCTTCGCTCGAGGAGCGAATCGCGGCGCAGGGCGGGGGCGAGGCGGTTCGCAAGGCCTTCATCGACCGCCAGCCGATGGGCCGGCTCGGGCGGCCGGAGGAAGTCGCGGCGCTCGCCGTTTACCTCGCGAGCGACGAGTCGAGTTTCACGACCGGCCAGATCCACGTTGTGGACGGCGGGTTCAGCCTCTAAGGGACAGGATGACGACATGAAGCTGCTGCGCTACGGACCGGCTGGCCAGGAGAAGCCGGGGCTCCTCGACGACGCCGGGCGGATCCGCGATCTCTCGGCGCATGTCCGCGACATCACGCCGGATGTCCTCTCGCCCGGCGGGCTCGACCGTCTGCGGAAGATCGATCCGAAGACGCTGCCGACTGTCGAGGGGAGCCCGCGCCTAGGGCCCTGCGTCGCGAACGTTCCGAAGCTCGTCTGCGTCGGCCTCAACTACACCGACCATGCCAAGGAGACGGGCGCGCCGATCCCGAAGGAGCCCGTCCTCTTCATGAAGGCGACGACCGCGATCAGCGGGCCGAACGACGACGTCGTGCTGCCGAAAGGCTCGCAGAAGCTCGACTGGGAAGTCGAGCTCGGCATCGTCATCGGCAGCAAGGCCCGGTACGTCTCCGTGCACGACGCGCCGGCGCATATCGCCGGCTACTGCATCGTGAACGACGTCTCCGAGCGCGAATTTCAGATCGAACGGGGCGGGCAATGGACGAAGGGCAAGAGCTGCGACACTTTCGCGCCGCTCGGCCCCTGGCTCGTCACCGCCGACGAGGTGCCCGATCCGCAGGCGCTCGATTTGTTCTGCGAGGTGAACGGCAAGCGGATGCAGAACGGAACCACCAGGAACATGATTTTCCCGGTGGCGCACATCGTGAGCTACATCAGCCACTTCATGACGCTGCTGCCGGGCGATGTCATCCCCACCGGGACGCCGGCCGGCGTCGGGCTCGGGATGAAGCCCCAGGTATTCCTGAAGCCCGGCGACACGATGCGCCTCGGCATCACCGGTCTCGGCGAGCAGCGCCAGAAGGTCGTCGACTTCCGCGAGTAGCGCTCAGCCCGGCGGGGTCCCCTCGACGAGGACGAGCCGCGAGCGTGAAGCGGCGAGCCGGAGCTTCAGGGCCGGCGCGTACTCCTCGGAGCGGTACCAGGCCCGCGCCGCGGCGGCGTCGGGAAACTCGAGCACGACGATGCGGTGCGGCGGCGAGCCCTCGAGAGCTTCCGCGGCGCCCCCGCGGACGAGGAAGCGGCCGCCGTAACGCTTCAGCGACTGCGGGACAAGCGGCTTGTAGCGCTCGTAGGTCTCGGGGTCGGTGACCTCGACCTCCGCGATGATGTAGGCAGCCATGCGTCTATCCTCCGCATCGAATCGTGTTAGCGTTGCGGCGCCGTGCCGACGCCGCTCGAGATTCTGAATACCACGTTCGGTTACCAAAGTTTCCGCGGTCGCCAGCAGGAGATCATCGATCACGTCGTCGCGGGCGGCGATTGCCTCGTGCTGATGCCGACCGGCGGCGGCAAGTCGCTCTGCTATCAGATCCCGGCGCTGCTGCGGCCCGGGCTCGGCGTCGTGATCTCGCCGCTCATCGCGCTCATGAAGGACCAGGTCGACGCCCTCCGGCAAGCAGGCGTACGCGCAGCGGCGCTCAACTCCTCGCTCGCTCCCGGCGAGGCGGCCGAGGTCGAGCGCGACATCCGCGCCGGCGCCCTCGACCTCCTCTACGTCGCGCCCGAGCGGCTGGTGACGCCGCGCTGCCTCGATCTCCTTTCGAAGACTCGCCTTGCCCTCTTCGCGATCGACGAGGCGCATTGTGTCTCGCAATGGGGGCATGACTTCCGTCCCGAATACCTTCAGCTCTCGATCCTTCACGAGCGGTTTCCGGATGTGCCGCGCGTCGCGCTTACCGCGACCGCGGACGATCCCACCCGGCGCGACATAATCGAGCGCCTGGGCCTCACCGGCGCGCCTGTCTTCGCTGCGGGGTTCGACCGCCCGAACATCCGCTATCGGGTCGTGCCGAAACGCGAGCCGCGCACGCAGCTCTGGACCTTCCTCCAAGAGGAGCACAGGGCGGACGCCGGCATCGTCTATTGCCAGACCCGACGCAAGGTCGACGAGGTCGCGGCCTGGCTCGCTTCGCGCGGCCGCGTCGCGCTTCCCTACCATGCCGGCCTCGATGCGCAGACGCGGCAGACGCATCAGGAGCGCTTTCTCGACGAGGAGGGAGTGGTGGTGGTCGCGACGATCGCGTTCGGGATGGGAATCGACAAGCCGAACGTGCGCTTCGTCGCCCATCTCGACGTGCCGAAAAGCCTCGAGGCGTACTATCAGGAAACCGGCCGTGCGGGACGAGACGGGCTTCCTGCCGACGCCTGGATGACTTACGGGATGGCCGACGTCGTCGCCGCGCGCAACCTCATCGAACGGGGAGATGCGCCCGAGCGGCAGCGTCGGATCGAGCGGCAGAAGCTCAATGCCCTCCTCGGTTACTGCGAGACGGCCCAATGCCGGCGGCAGGTTCTGCTCGCCTATTTCGGCGAGCGCGACCACTCGCCTTGCGGCAACTGCGACACGTGCCTTGAGCCGGTCGCGACCTGGGACGGGACCGTCGCGGCGCAAAAGGCCATCTCTGCCGTCTACCGCACCGGCCAGCGATTCGGCGTCGGGCACGTCGTCGACGTCCTGCTCGGCCGCGCGACGGAACGGATCGTCGAACTCGGCCACGATCGCCTTCCGACCTTCGGCGTGGGAGCCGAGCTAAGCAAGTCCGAATGGCAATCCGTCATTCGCCAGCTCGTTGCCGCAGGTCACCTCGAGCCCGACTCCGACGGCTACGGCGGGCTCCGCGTCGGCGAGAGCGCCCGGGCGGTTCTGCGCGGGGAGGTCCGGGTCGAGCTGCGCCGTGATCCCGCCGAGGCGCGCAAGGGCAGGGCGCGGCGGACGGCTTCTCCCTCGCTCATCAGCGAAGCGGAGGCGCCGCTCTGGGAGAGGCTTCGCGAGTTGCGGCTCGAGCTCGCGCGCGAGCAGGGGGTTCCCCCGTACGTCATCTTCCACGACGCGACGCTCCTCGACATGCTTCGCCTCAAGCCGCGCGATCTTCGATCGATGGCGCAGATTCCGGGCGTCGGGAGAAGCAAGCTCGAGCGCTACGGCGCGCAGTTCCTGGACGTTCTCGCCGGCACGTCGCCGGGCACCGCCGAACCGGCGTGAGCCGGTTCGGCGGCAGGCGCCGCGATCAGCCGACGCGCCACCCCTTCCCGACCTTTCGGCCGATATGCCCGGCGCGCACCTTCTGCTTCAGAAGGGCCGGCGGGCGAAACCGTTCGCCGTAGGACTCGAACAGAATTTCCTGAACCTCGAGCGTCAGGCTCGACGTGAAGGCGTCCATGAGCTCGAACGGGCCCATCGGGTGACCGAGTCCGAGCTTGCAGGCGGTGTCGATGTCCTCCGGCGTCGCCACTCCCTCTTCGACGAGTTTCACGGCTTCGATGAGAAAGGCGTGGAAGACCCGGTTGACGGCGAATCCGGCGACGTCCTTCACGCGGATCGGCGTCTTTCCGGCGCCCTTCGTAAGCCGCATCGCCGCCTCGATCGTGTCTGGGGCGGTCTCGAAATGCGGAATGATCTCGACGAGCTTCATGCGCGAGACCGGGGAGAAGTAGTGAGTCCCGATGAATCGCGGCCGGCGTTCCGCGCCGACGTGCCGGGCGAGCGTCGAGATGGGGATCGTCGAAGTGTTGCTCGCGAAGAGGCAGGCGGGTCCGCAGACCGCGTCGAGTCGTTTGAAGACATCGGCCTTCACCGCCTCGTTCTCGAACACGGCTTCCGTCACCATGTCGCGGTCGGCGAACGCGGCGAGATCCGTCGTGGTCCGGATGCGGGCGAGGGCCGTGGCCGGCTCGGAGTCTTTGTAGAAGCCCCGGGCGACCCCCTTCTCGAGAACCCCGCCGAGGCGCTTCAGGGCGTCCGCGAGAAGCTTTTCGCTGGTGTCGGCCAGCAAGACGTCGTGCCCGCCGAGTGCGTAGACGAGGGCGATCTCCGCGCCCATGAGGCCTGCGCCGACGACACCGATTCGTTCCATTGTTCCCTCGAAATGCGCTTTGAATGGCCGCAGTCTAGCGGCCGCTATCGGTACGTCGAGGCCTGAGGCGGCTCGGGAGAAGCTTTCGATGACGAGGAAAGGGGCCGGCCCTGGTACGTCCCGCTTCCTGCCGCGACGCGGCCGCTTTCGCCGCTAGGCGCCCGGCGCCGCGATCACGGCGCCGTGCCGCGGGCGCAACGTCAATGGGCGGAAGGAGGCTCGGCGAGAGTCACGCTGACGTAGAGCGGGCGACGGCCGGCGCCATGCGCCGTGACGCGCTCGGCGACATCCGCAAGAGTCGCGTCCTCAGGGAGATCGAACGAAAGAGCGCCGTCCGCCCAAACCGCGGTCGCCGTTTCCGCCACTTTGCGATCGGGTCGTCGAAACCGGGCCATTGTGCTCTCCCCTCGAAAGTCCGTTCGTACTATCAACGACGGACCAGGCGATTCGTCCCCCGCGCGAAGGCAGGGCGCGGAACCAGCGGGAACAAACCAAGGTCATCTTTGCGGCGCCGCCGCCTCTGGGATTCAATGATAGCCGGTCGGACGCTTTTCGGGCAGTGTCGATTTGATGACTGAAATTCGCACTCTCCTCGAAATGGCCGGTGCGTCTCGCCTTCCGGCAAAGATCGCCGACGCGACCCTTCTTCTCATCGACTGCCAGCGCGAATACGTCGACGGCCGTTTGCCGCTGGTCGGCGTCGCGGGTGCGCTCGCCGAATGCCGGCGTCTCCTCGAAGCGGCACGTGCCTGCGACTCGCCCGTCATTCATGTCGTCCATCAAGGACAGCGCGGCGGCCTCTTCGATCCCGAGGGCCGTGGGGGCGCGATTGCCGAAGAGGTTGCGCCCCGCGCCGGAGAGACGGTCGTGCCGAAACGCCTCCCGAACAGCTTCGCGGGAACGGAACTCCAAGCCGTCCTTTCCCGGGTCAACCGCAAGGATCTCGTGGTCGCCGGCTTCATGACGCATATGTGCGTGAGCGCGACGGTCCGGGCCGCTCTCGATCTCGGCTGGCGCAGCACGGTCGTGGCGAGCGCCGCGGCGACACGGGACCTTCCTGCGATCGGCGGCGGGGTCGTTCCCGCAGCTCAGCTCCACGCCGTCGAGCTTGCCGCACTCGCGGATCGATTCGCGGTGATCGCGCCGGACGCCTCAGCCTGCCTTTAGCGCGGCTCGGAGGTCGGCGAAAGACAGGCGAAGGTCGCGCGAATCGGCGTGAAGAGCGGACAGGCCAAGCGCATGTCCTGCTCGACGAGCTGCGGCATGCCGATCCCGGCGCAGGCCTCTTCGGCGACCGCGCGCACCTCGTCCGGCGTCGTGAACATGGCGTTGTAGCAGACGCCGATTCGAGGAAGGGCTTCATCCGGCCCCTTACGCGCCTCGCGCGGTACCCATTCGTACGGCTCAAGCTGCGAGCAGCCGGCCAGCAAGATGGCAAGGAGGATCAACCGCATCGGCGGCGAGCCTATAGCGTCGCCACGCCACCGCAAGCTTCGATTGGAATAGAGCCGCCGGAGGAGGCGTCTTGTCCGCCGGGAAGCTTCAGATCGTTTTGGTTTGCCCGCCATCCATGTCGATGATCGAGCCGTGCAGAAAGCCGCCGCGCCGGCTCGCGATGAAGGCGACGAGCCCGGCGATGTCTTCCGGTTCGCCGAATCCGGCGGCCCGAGCCTCCCGCAGCATGCGCTGTCGCGCCTCGGCTTCGTCCACGCCGTTCCGTGTCGCGAACGTTGCGATTCGCGCCTTGAGCCGGTCGGTGGCGACGGACCCCGGATTGACGACGTTGACGCGAACCCCGTCCGCGATGCCTTTGTCGGCCAATGCCTTCGCGAGGCTCAGGATGGCGGCGTTGACCGAGCCTCCGATCGCGAATTCCGGCCCGGGCGTACGGCCTCCGATGCCGCTGATGAAGACGACGTTCCCCCCGGCACGCACGAGATGCGGCCAGGCGGCCCGAACGAGGCGTCGGTGCGCCGTGAACTTGAGCGCGAAGCCGTCTTCCCAATCCTCATCTGTGAGCGCCAGGAAATCGCCGCGCTTCGTCGCTCCAGCGTTGCAAACGACGAGATCGATCCGGCCGAGCCGGGACGCCGCGTCGTCTGCCAGAGCGCCCGGCGCGTTCGGATCCCGGAGGTCGGCCGCATGGACGAACGCGCGGCGTCCCGCCGCCTCTACGCGGGAGGCGGTCGCCTCGAGCCCGGCGCGCGTGCGCGCCGCAACCATCACATCGCAGCCTTCGCGCGCGAGTTCGACGGCGATCGCAGCGCCGATTCCCCGGCTCGCTCCGGTAACGATCGCGGCCTTCCCGTCGAGCCCCAGCTCCATCTTTCCGCCCTCCCTGCCTTCCTGGTGCGATGCTGATGCGATTGCGCCGCGCCGCAAAGTGATTTTCCATGGCGGCGGCCGCCATGGAGGGAGCCATGTTGAAGATTTGGGGACGGGCAAATTCTTCGAACGTGCAGAAGGTGCTCTGGTGCTGCGACGAGCTCGGCATCGGCTACGAGCGGATCGATGCCGGGGGCGCGTTCGGCCGCACACGGGACCCGGACTATCTCGCGCTGAACCCCATGGGCCTCGTGCCGACGGTCGAGGACGGGGACGCCGTCGTTTGGGAATCGAACACAATTCTGCGCTATCTCGCGACGACGCGCGGCGGCGGTCGGCTCTACCCGACCAATCCTCTCGCGCGCAGTCACGTCGAGCGGTGGATGGACTGGCAAATCGCGCATCTCGTCACGCCGATGTCGACCCTCCTCTTCCATCTCATCCGTCTTCCGGAGAAGGAGCGCGATGCCGGGGCTGCCGAGGCGGCGCGGCGGCGCGGGCAGGAACTCTGGGCGATCGTGGAGCGGCAACTCGCCGACCGCGACTATATCGCCGGCGCCTCGTTCACGTTGGCCGACATCTGCCTGGGAATATTCGCGTATCGCTGGCTGCACTTCCCGATCGAACGCCAACCGCTGCCGCGGGTCGAAGCTTGGCACGGCCGCTTGGCGCAACGGCAGGCCTTCGTCACGCATGTCATGCAGCCCATCACCTGAAGTTTCTGCATAACAACGCAACGGGAGATTGAACGGAATGCGACGCAAGCTCAATTGGGGGATGGTTACGGCGTTTGCCGCGATCGCTGTCGTATCGGGGGGCGTAGGGGTGCTCGCCCAGCCCGACAAGGAGAGCATCATCACCCAGCGCCGCGAAGCCATGAAGGCGCTGGGAAAGAGCATGGGTGCGGTCAAGGGGTTCGTCGACGGCAAGAACGACCTCGCCCAGGCTCAGGAGGGCGCCGGAAACATTGTCAAGACCGCGTCGAAGATCGCCGACCTTTTTCCGAGCGGCACGAGCATGACCGATTTTCCCGGCAAGAAGACGGGCGCGAAGCCGGCGATCTGGTCGGAGCACGACAAGTTCCTGGCGGCGCAAGAGCAACTCGTGAGCGAAAGCCAGAAGCTCGTGGAAGTCGTGAAGTCGGGCGACAAGGCGCAGATCGCCGCGCAGTTCTCGAACGTCGGCAAGAACGGCTGCAGCAACTGCCACAACAGCTTCCGGGAAAAACTGGACTAACGTTTCAAGGCCTTCCGCCGCGTCCCGCTTTCTTGCGCGGGCGCGGCGGACCCGGCAGTCTCTCGCGCCATGTGCCGCGACTCCTTTCCGCTTTCTCTGCTTGTCGTTTGCCTCCTTCTCGTGTCCGTCCCGGGCGCCGCTGAGGACGATGCGGTCCGGCGCGGCGAGTACGTGTTCAATGCGGCCGGCTGCCTCGGCTGCCACACCGATGCCAAGGGCGGCGGCAAGCCGCTGGCGGGGGGACGTCCGCTCGAGACGCCCTTCGGCGTCTTCTACGCCCCGAACATAACACCCGATCCGGCCACCGGAATCGGCACCTGGTCGCTCGACGACTTCCGTCGCGCGCTCCGGGACGGCGAGATGCCGTCGGGCGAGGCCTATTATCCGAGTTTCCCCTATACGTCGTTCACCGGCATGTCGGATGCCGACATCGCCGATCTCTTCGCCTACCTGAAGACGCGGGAGCCGGTGGTTCGACCCAATCGCGCGCACGAGCTTCGGTTCCCGTTCGGCTGGCGGTTCCTCATGCGCTTCTGGCGCGCGCTCTACTTCGAGAGCGGCCCGTTGGAGCCCGTCACCGATCAATCGCCAGAGTGGAATCGCGGGCGCTACCTCGTCGAGGCGCTGGGGCATTGCGCGGAGTGCCACACGCCGCGCAATGCGCTCGGCGCAATGGACCGGACCCGCAATTTCGCCGGCGTGCGCGGCGGCCCGGACGGGCAGAACGCGCCGAACATCACGCCTCATCCGGCGGACGGAATCGGGAGCTGGTCGATCGACGACATCGTTACGCTCCTCAAAGACGGACAGACACCCGACTTCGATTATGTCGGCTCCGGGATGGGGGAGGTCGTCAACAACTCGACCTCGAAGCTCAGCGAGGACGATCTCCGGGCGATCGCCGTCTATCTGAAATCCCTGCCCCCGCAGGCAGCGGCCGCGCAGAAGTAGACGCCGCGCGCGGCTCGCCTATGATGCGCGCCGGTAAGGCTCCGGAGGATACGCATGGATCTCGGAATCAAAGGTCGGAAGGCGATCGTCTGCGCGGCGAGCAAGGGCCTCGGCAAAGGCTGCGCGATGGCGCTGGCCCAGGAGGGGGTCGACGTCGTCATCATCGCTCGCGGGAAGGAGGCGCTCGAGGCGACCGCCCAGGAAATTCGGGACCGAACCGGCGTCAAGGTCATCGCGATCGCCGCCGACATCACGACGCCCGAAGGACGACAGCAGGCGCTCGCGGCATGCCCGGAGCCCGACATCCTCGTCAACAATGCTGGCGGACCGAAGCCGGGAGACTTTCGCGAATGGTCGCGCGAGGATTGGATTCGCGCGCTCGACGCCAACATGCTCACCCCGATCGAGCTCATCAAGTCGACCGTCGACGGGATGATGGAGCGCGGCTTCGGCCGCATCGTCAACATCACTTCGGGGGCCGTGAAGGCGCCGATCGACATCCTCGGTCTGTCGAATGGCGCGCGCTCCGGTCTCACGGGGTTCGTCGCCGGCATCGCGCGCAAGACCGTGCGGCGCAACGTCACGATCAACAACCTGCTTCCGGGACCTTTCGACACCGACCGGATCCAGCAGACGATCAGCGCGCGGGCGAAGCTGTCCGGGCGCTCGGTCGAGGAGGAGCGAAAGGCGCACGAGGCCGCCAATCCTGCCGGCCGCTTCGGCACGATCGAGGAGTTCGGGGCCGCCTGCGCCTTTCTCTGCAGCACGCACGCCGGATTTATCACCGGCCAGAATCTGCTGATGGACGGCGGCGCCTACCCCGGTACTTTCTGACCGGCTCGGCGCCTCAAAGCAGCTCCGGATCGAGCGCGGCGACCGTCGCGCCGTTCCGGACGGCGCTGACGAGAGCGGCTGCCGCGGGCAGATACTGCTCGGCGAAAAACCGCGCCGTCAGCCGCTTGGCGGCAGCGAACCGCGGATCGGCGCCGCCTGCCTCGGCCGCCGCCGCGCCGCGGGCGAGCAGCCAGCCTCCGAGCGTCGTTCCTAAGAGATGAAGATAGGGGACCGCGCCGGCGAGGGCGGCGGCAGGGTTCTCGGCGAGCGTCGCGACGAGGTGCGCGGTCGCGGCCTCGGCCGCCTCGACGGCATCGGCCAGTCCGGGTGCGCCGAGCCAAGCCGCGTCCTTGCGCAGCAAGGCGAGCAGCTCCCGGGCGGCGGCGCCGCCGTCGCGGCCGAGCTTCCGAGCCACGAGATCGTTCGCCTGAATCCCGTTGGTCCCTTCGTAGATCGGCAGGATCCGCGCATCGCGGTAGTGCTGCGCCGCTCCCGTCTCCTCGATGAACCCCATGCCGCCGTGGATCTGGATCCCCTCGGAAGCGACGTCGACGCCGGTGTCCGTGCACCATGCCTTGACGATCGGGATCAGGAGATCGGCAAGGGACTGCTGACGCCGGCGCTCGCCCGCGTCGGGGTGGTGCCGCGCGCGGTCGATCGCCGCGGCGGCGTAGTAGGCGAGGGCGCGCGCCGCCTCGGTCCGGGAGCGCATGCCGAGAAGCATGCGCTTGACGTCGGGGTGATGGGCGATCGGAAGCCCGCTCGCCGCAGCGCCGACCGGCTTTCCCTGGATGCGGGTCCGCGCATACTCCCGCGCCTGCTGGTAGGCCCGCTCCGCGATCGCCACGCCCTGCAGCCCGACATTGAGGCGGGCGTTGTTCATCATCGTGAACATGTATTCGAGGCCGCGATTCTCCTCCCCGACGAGGAAGCCGATTGCGCCGCCATTGTCGCCGTAGGCGAGGACGCAGGTCGGGCTCGCGTGAATGCCGAGCTTGTGCTCTAGGCTCACCGTCCTGATGTCGTTTCGCTGGCCGAGGGAGCCGTCGGGGTTGACGAGGTACTTCGGTACGATGAAGAGGGAGATGCCCTTCGATCCGGCGGGCGCGTCCGGCGTCCGCGCCAGGACCATGTGCACGATCTGGCGCGTCCAATCGTGATCGCCGTAGGTGATGAAGATCTTCTGCCCGGTGATCCGGTAGTGGTCGCCCTCGCGCACCGCGCGGGTGCGAAGCGCCCCGACGTCCGAGCCCGCCTGCGGTTCGGTGAGATTCATCGTCCCGGTCCACTCGCCGGAGATCATCTTCGGCAGATACGTCGCCTTCTGCGCCGGCGAGCCGTGCGCTTCCAGGAGCTCGACCGCGCCGATGTTGAGAAGGGGGCAGAGCGCCCAGCCCATGTTGGCCGAGTTCCACATCTCCGCGACCGCGAGCGCGACCGCCCAGGGCAGGCCCTGGCCGCCGTGCTCGGGGGCGAAGGGAAGCGCGTTCCAGCCGCCCTCGACGTACTTCGCGTAGGCTTCCTTGAAGCCCTCCGGGGTGCGCACGACCCCGTTCTCGAGGACAGAGCGCTGCGTGTCGCCGACGACGTTGAGCGGGGCCAGGACAGCGCCGGCGAACTTCGCCGCCTCGTCCAGAACCGCATCGACGACGTCCGGCGCCGCGTTCTCGCATCCGGGCAGCCGCGCGAGATCCTCGAGCCCGACGAGGGCCCGCAGAGTGAACCGCATATCGGCGACGGGCGCGGTGTAGGTCACGATATCCTACTCCTTTAGAGGATCTGGCTCGAAAACTGTCGCGTGCGCGGGTCTCGTAACGTCGGTCAAGAACCGGCGCCCCGCGCGCGACGATGGGCCGCGGCGGGTGAAGCAGACATGCCGGGCGAGCTCCTGGGCGAAACTCGTCTCGTCCGTCACGAGGAGGCACGCCATCCCCTCGGCGGCGAGCTCGCGGCGACGAGCACTTCCTTGAGCATTTAGGGCGGGTTCCAGGGCGAGGGCGGCGGTCACTTCATCGAAAGCATCTTCGGTCGACGGGACCTTAGCGGACCCGCACGGCGCCCGCCAAGCCGGGGCTCGCTCCCTGCGCCAGGAGTGCTAGATTTGCCCCGTGACCCTGCTCCTCGCCCTCCACGCCCTCGCTGCGACCGTTTGGGTCGGCGGCATGTTCTTCGGCTATTTCGCGTTGCGGCCGGCCCTCTTGCCGTTCGACGAGAAAGTGCGCCTGCCGCTTTGGCGCCGCGTCTTCACGCGGTTCTTCCTCTGGGTCTGGGTGGCCATCGTCCTGCTTCTCGTGACGGGCTACACGATGTTTCTCCGGTACGGCGTGACGGGCATTCACGTGCACATGATGCAGGCGAGCGGGGTGCTGATGATCCTCTTGTTCCTGCACCTGTTCTTCGCGCCGTGGCGGCGGCTCCAGGCGGCGATCGACACCCAGGATTTCGTGGCCGGCGCCCGGCACCTCGCGCAGATCAGGATGATCGTCGCTCTGAACCTCGCTCTCGGCCTCATCACGATCGTGATCGGCGCGAGCGGCCGCTACTGGGAGTACTGAGCCGGGTCGGCGGGCAGCGCCGCGATCTCTCGGATGAGCTTCGCGAGGATCGCGCCGGCGAAGGCGCGGTAATCCTCGGCGGCGATGAGGAACGAGCCCGGGCCGCCGATCACGAACGTCCCGTAGTACTGGTCGAGATGGGGCTCTGCCGGACGGCCGAAATTGGGCCGGTCGTTGAGGATGGGAAGCCCGTTGATGACGATGCCCTGCCGCACGGCGTCGTCCCGGGCGAGCCACGCCGGGCGCCCGCTGTTGTTGATGCCGTCGCCGGAAATGTCTATCACCCGCCGCGTCCCGCTGTAGCCGCTTCCGAACTGGCGCGCCGCGTAGTCGATCGCCCCCGAGATCGAGGTCCATCCCATCGATACCCGGGGCAGGGCGGCGATCCTCGAAGCGAACTCGCCCGCGCTCTCGCCGTCGCTGACGAGGAACCAATCGACCATCGTGCGCTGATAGTCGACACCCGCCCATTCGACGTAAGTGACGGCGATGGCGCCGATGGCGCCGCCCTGAATCGCCTCGATGACGCGCGGGTCGGTGAAGGCGGCGACATATCCGTCGCGCTGCAACTGCGCCTCGACGTCGTCGACGCTGCGGGAGATGTCGACCGCGATAACCAGCTCGAGGTCGACCGGCACCTGGGGCCGAACCGGGCCGGCCGACGCGATCAGCAGCAGCAAGGCCAAGAACCCGGCGCGCATGGTACCTCCCGCGACCCTCTGCCGCAGGATGATGCAGGGGCGAAAATCGTGCTGGCAAGGGCTTGACTGACCCGCTGAATTACCCGATTTAGGAAAGCGTACCAACCTGGTCCGAATTCGTTGTGATCATTCTTTCCCGCCTCGCCGACTACGGCGTCATCGTTGCCTCTCACCTCGCGGGCATCCCCGAGCGGCAGGTGAACGCGGCCGCCGTCGCCGCGGCGACGAGGTTGCCCCACGCGACGGTGGCGAAGGTGCTGAAGCGCCTCGCGCATGGCGGCATCGTGACCGGCACGCGCGGCGCCGCCGGCGGCTACCGTCTTGCCCGCGCGCCGGAGGAAATCTCGATTGCGGAGGTCGTAACCGCGATCGACGGCGAGATCGGCATCACCCAGTGCGCCAGCCATGTCGAAGGCTGCGACCGGACGACCTTCTGCCCGACGCGCCCGCACTGGACTCATATCAACCGTGCAGTAAGCGAGGCTCTCAGCGCCGTCACGCTCGCCGAGATGGTCAGTCCCGACTTCCTGCGACCGCGCCCCTCTTCTCAGGTTCACGTCTCGCCATGAGCGCCACCGACACCGTCGCGACACTCGCCAAGGAAGGCTACAAGTACGGCTTCGTCACCGACATCGAGACGGAGAGCGCTCCGCCCGGCCTCGACGAGAGCACGATCCGCTTCATCTCGGCGAAGAAGCAGGAGCCGGCCTGGCTGCTCGAATGGCGGATGGCCGCGTTCCATGCCTGGCTGAAGATGGGCGAGCCCCACTGGGCGATGCTGCGCATCGCCCCGATCGACTACCAGGCGCACACCTACTACTCGGCGCCGAAGCAGAAGGCTGCGCCGAAGTCCCTCGACGAGGTCGATCCCGAGATCATCAAGACGTACGAGAAGCTCGGGATTCCGCTCATGGAGCAGAAGCGCCTCCAGGGCATCGCGGTCGACGCCGTCTTCGACAGCGTCTCGGTCGCGACCACCTTCAAGGAAACGCTCGCCAAGCTCGGGATCATCTTCTGCTCGTTCGGCGAGGCGGTGCGCGAGCACCCCGAGCTCGTGAGAAAGTATCTCGGCACGGTGGTGCCGCAGAACGACAACTTCTATGCTGCGCTCAACTCGGCGGTCTTCTCCGACGGGTCCTTCGCGTACATCCCCCCGGGCGTCCGCTGCCCGATGGAGCTTTCGACCTACTTCCGCATCAATGCCGCCAATTCCGGCCAGTTCGAGCGGACGCTGGTGATCGCCGACAAGGGCAGCTACGTCAGCTACCTCGAAGGCTGCACCGCGCCGCAGCGCGACGAGAACCAGCTCCATGCGGCCGTCGTCGAGCTCATCGCGATGGAGGACGCGGAGATCAAGTACTCGACCGTGCAGAACTGGTACCCGGGCGACGCCGAGGGGCGGGGCGGAATCTACAATTTCGTGACCAAGCGCGGCGCGTGCCGCGGCCCGCGCGCGAAGATCTCCTGGACGCAGGTCGAGACCGGCTCGGCGATCACCTGGAAGTATCCGAGCTGCATTCTCGAGGCGGACGACACCGTGGGCGAGTTCTACTCGGTGGCGGTCACCAACAACCTGCAGCAGGCCGATACCGGGACGAAGATGATCCATATCGGGCGCAACACGCGGTCGACCATCATCTCCAAAGGCATCTCCGCGGGGCGCGGGCAGAACACCTATCGCGGCCTCGTCAAGGTGCTGCCGAAGGCGAAGAACGCCCGCAACTACACGCAGTGCGATTCGCTCCTCGTCGGCTCCAAGTGCGGCGCCCACACGGTGCCGTACATCGAGATCCGCAACCCCAGCGCCAAGGTCGAGCACGAGGCGACCACGTCCAAGATCAGCGAGGAGCAGCTCTTCTACTGCCTCCAGCGGGGGCTCTCGCAGGAAGACGCGCTGAGCCTCATCGTCAACGGGTTCTGCAAGGAAGTGCTGAAGGAGCTGCCGATGGAGTTCGCGGTGGAGGCGCAAAAGCTGCTGGCGGTCAGCCTCGAAGGGAGCGTCGGCTGATGCTGTCGATAAAGGATCTGCACGCGAAGGTCGCCGACGGCGGGCGCGAAATCCTCAAGGGAATCGATCTCGAGGTCGGGCCGGGCGAGGTGCACGCGATCATGGGCCCGAACGGTTCCGGCAAGTCCACCCTCGCCGGCGTTCTCGCCGGGCGCGACGGGTACGAGGTGTCGGGCAGCGTCACCTATGACGGCCGGGATCTCCTCGCCATGAGCACCGACGAGCGGGCCCGGGCGGGGGTCTTCCTCGCCTTCCAGTATCCCGTCGAGATCCCGGGCGTGAACAACATGTACTTCCTCCGCGCCGCCCTCAACGCGATCCGGCGCAGCCGCGGCGAGCCGGAGCTCGACGCCGGCCAATTCCTCAAGCTCGTCCGGCAGAAGCTGAAGCTCCTCGAGATCAGCGACGAGCTCCTCCAGAGGCCGGTCAATGTCGGGTTCTCGGGCGGCGAGAAGAAGCGCAACGAGATCTTCCAGATGGCGATGCTGGAGCCGAAGCTCGCGATCCTCGACGAAACCGACAGCGGGCTCGACATCGACGCGCTCCGGCTCGTCGCGAACGGCATCAACAAGCTGCGCGCCCCGGATCGCTCGATGGTGATGATCACGCACTATCAGCGGCTCCTCGACTATGTCGAGCCCAACCGGGTGCACGTCCTCTCCGGCGGGCGCATCGTCGCGTCGGGCGACAAGAGCCTCGCGCTCGAGCTCGAGGCGAAGGGCTACGCCGGACTCGAAGCCGCATGATCGCGCCTCTGAAGCAGGATGCGCTGATCGCCACCCGCGAGGCGGCGGCGCGCCGCTTCGTGCTGCCGACGCGCCGGGACGAGCCGTGGCGCTTCACCGATCTGCGCACGCTCGAGCAAAGCCTCTTTCCGCCGGCGGCGCCGGGCGCCGACGCGCCTTCCGCCACGATGCAGGCAGCCTATTCGAGCGGCGCTCCGACTCAGCGCGTCGTGCTCGTCAACGGGCGCGTTGCGACGATGGAGGGGGCGCATGTCGCGCGTCTGGCCGATCGTCTCGAACTCGTGCGCGAGGTGGATGATCTCGGGCCGTTCGCCGCGCTCAACACCGCTTTCGTCGAGGACGGCGTCGTGATCTCGCTTCCGGCCGGCGCCAGCGAGCGGATCGAGATCCTGCATTGGGGCGCGGCCGAGTCCGCCGGCATTTACACGCGTGTTCTCGTCGAGCTCGGCGCCGGCGCCGAAGCGACGCTCGTCGAGAGCTTCGCCGGGACGGAAAACTACTTCGCCAACGTCGTCGCCACGATCCGCCTCGGGGAAAAGGCACGATTGCGGCACGTCAAGCTGCAGGACGAGTCGGGGTCCGCCGTCCATCTCGGGGCCGTCAAGGCCGACGTTGCGGACGGCGCCGAGTACGATGCGTTCGTGCTGATGCTGGGGGCGCGCCTCTCTCGGCACGACATCGTCGCCTGCCTCGGGAAGGAGGCGCGTTGCGCCGCCAACGGCGCCTATCTGCTTCGCGGGCAGCAGGAAGCGACGATCGCCACCTTGGTCGACCACGCCGCGCCGTGCGCGCAAACGAGCGAGGTCGTGAAGGGGGTCGTCGACGACCGCGCGCACGGCGTTTTCCAGGGCAAGATCAGGGTCCGCAGCGATGCGCAGAAGACCGACGCGCATCAGCTCAACCGGAATCTCCTCTTGTCGCCGCGCGCAGCGGTCGACACGAAGCCCGAGCTCGAGATCTATGCAGACGACGTGAAATGCAGCCACGGCGCGACCGTCGGCGATCTCGACGAGGCGCAGCTCTTCTATCTGCGCACCCGGGGCCTGCCGGAGCCGGAGGCGCGGCGAATTCTGATCGAGGCCTTCGTCGTCGATGTCGTCGATCTCGTCGCGGACGCTGTGGCGAGGGAGTATCTCATGCGGCATCTCGGGCGGTGGCTGGAGTCGGCGCGGTGAGAGGCAACGGCCGGCTCGACGCGCACGAGGTGCGGCGCGACTTCCCGATCTTCGAGAACAATCCGGGGCTCGTCTTCCTCGACAGCGGCGCCAGCGCGCAAAAGCCGCGCCAGGTCATCGACGCCGTCGCGGAGTTCTATCGCCGGGACTATGCCAACATTCATCGCGGCGTCTATCGGCTCAGCGCGCGGTCGACCGAGCTCTACGAAGCGGCGCGCGAGACGGTGCGACGCTTTCTCAACGCGCCGGATGCGCGCGAGATCGTCTTCGTCCGCAACGCGACCGAGGCGATCAACCTGGTGGCGGCCGCCTGGGGCGCGACCTTCCTGGGCTCCGGCGACGAGATCCTGATCACGGAGCTCGAGCACCACGCGAACATCGTCCCCTGGCAGATGCTGCGCGACCGGCTCGGCTGCCGGCTCGTCGTCGCGCCGATCGACGAGACGGGCGGGCTCGACCTCGCCGCGCTCGAGGCACGGATCGGCCCGCGGACGCGATTGGTCGCCGTCACGCATCTGGCGAACGCGATCGGCACGCTGGTCCCGGTCGAGAGCATAGCGCGCCTCGCGCGGAAGGCCGGCGCGAAGCTCCTCGTCGACGGCAGCCAGGCGGCGCCGCGGCTCCCGGTCGACGTCCAGGCGATCGGTTGCGACTTCTATGTCTTCACGGGGCACAAGACCTACGGCCCGACCGGCGCCGGCGTTCTCTGGGCCCGTCGCGAGCTTCTCGAAGCGATGCCGCCCTACCAGACGGGCGGCGACATGATTCTCGAGGTCACGTTCGAGAAGACGACGTTCCAGGAGCCGCCGGCGCGTTTCGAGGCGGGAACGCCGGACATCGCCGCCGTGGTCGGGCTCGCGCGCGCCCTCGACTACCTCGAGAGCCTCGGAAGGAGCGCCGTGCTGGCGCACGAAGAGGCGCTCACCGGATACGGGGTCGACCGGCTTTCCTCGATGCCCGGCGTCCGGCTCGTCGGCGCGGGGCAGAGACGGCTCGCGATCCTCTCCTTCGAGGTCGAAGGCATTCACCCGCACGATCTCGCGACCGTGCTCGACCGGAACGGGGTAGCGGTCCGGGCCGGTCATCACTGCGCGCAGCCGCTCATGGACAAGCTCGGGCTCGCCGCCACGACCCGCGCCTCGCTCGGCGTCTACAACGACGAGAGCGACATCGACGCGCTCGGAGCGGCGATCAGGGACGCACAGAGGATGTTCGGGTGATGGATCTGCGCGAGCTCTATCAGGACATCATCCTCGACCATGGCCGCCATCCGCGGAATTTCGGAAAGCTCGAGCACCCGAGCCATTTCGCGCATGGCCATAATCCGCTTTGCGGCGACAAGATCACGGTTTACCTGACCGTGGTCGGCGACAGGATCGAGGACGTGAAGTTCGAGGGGCGCGGCTGCGCCATCTCGACCGCTTCCTCCTCGCTCATGACCGAGGTGCTGAAGGGCAAGACGATCGCCGATGCGAACCAGCTCTTCCGCAGCTTTCATGCCAAGGTCACCGGGGGCGCTTCCCCGCCTCTCTCGGAAACGCTCGAGGACGATGCCGACCGGCTCGATCCTCTGACCGGGGTGAAGGCTTACCCGGTCAGGGTGAAATGCGCGACGCTGCCATGGCACGCGCTCCAGGCCGCGCTCGAAGGAGGCGAGGTAGGCAAGACGGTGAAGACGGAGTAGGGCCGTGCACGACGACGGCAAGCATCTCTTCGATTTCCTTGGCGGGCGGCCCTCGTCCGAAGACGTTTCCCGCCCGGAGCCGGACGAAGGCGACCCGGAGCTTCAGGAGCGCGTGCTCGAGGCGATGAAGACGGTGCGCGATCCCGAAATTCCGGTGAACCTCGTCGATCTCGGACTCATCTACGATCTCGTCGTGCGAAGGGACGGCACGATCTACATCGAGATGACTTTGACGACGCCGGCCTGCCCTGTCGCCGGCTCGCTTCCGGGCCAGGTCGAGGAGGCGGTGAAGGCGGTGGACGGGGTGAAGGACGTGCGCGTGAAGCTCGTCTGGTCGCCCCCCTGGAGCCCCGAGCGCATGACCGAGGAAGCGAAGCTCGAACTCGGGCTGATGTAGGCCAAGGAGATTGCACCAGCGGGCCCCGCCTGCGCGTCGTGTTCGCACGCATTCACGGCTTGCCTGGGACGATCTTCGCGACGCACCGTCGATTTCTGAGCCCTGGCCGGAGATCGCGCCTCTTCTCGACGGTGCGCGTTCGTCCAATCGCAGAACGCGAATTCTCGCGCGCTCCTCCATGCACCGCCGCTGCCACGATCGTGGAACCCCCGACCCTCCCTCTGCACGGTGCGGGTGTCTCGTCGAGTGCGGGACATCTGCCCGACTCGGCTTCCGGAGTCTGCGGCCCCCTTCGCGTCCCGCTCGTTCATCATCGCGCCGATTCGGACGCGGAAGCCTGCGCCCCGAATCGCGATCGCCGCGTCCGTGCACAGCCCGCTCCTCGGGGGAGCGTCTAGCCGTCTCATGGAAGATCAGGTTACGTTTTCTTATCCGTTCCAGGCGCAACATGGAACCCGGGAGAGGCGGTTCGCGTACGTCCGTCGGGGGGTATTCGCGGAGGCCTCATGCGGTACCTGCTTCTCACGGTGCTCGGCGCGATGTTGCTAGGTGGTTGTGCAAGCGAACCCCGCGTTGTCGACTCGGCTCCGCCGGGGGTGTCGTACCGATTCAGCGGCGACGACGTCGCGGAAGCCAACCGGCGCGCCGACCGGTACTGCGCCCAGTATGGAAAGCGGGCGCAACTTCAAAGGGTTACGCGCGGGGATGCCGAGAATATCGCGGTCTATGAATGCGGCTGACGAGGGCCGGTGCGGTACCGGACGCTTCCCTCTTCGGTTCTATTAATAGGTGTGCTTTCGGGCATAAAATCGTTGCGCGCTGTGACATAGACGGGTAGCCTCGGATCGTTGGACGCGGGCGGAGGGAAACCTCCGGTTCGGTGCTGGCGCTGCTGCGTTTCGCCAGGGGAGTTTCGAAGCGAGCGCCGTAACCATGCCGGTCAACACCGCGTCTTCGTATGTTCTCGGAGGGGGCCGCGATCGTCCCGGCCCGATGCCCCTTGGGGGAGTCGGCTCGGGCGTCCAACTGGCGACGCGGAGGAACATGAAAACGGCACTGCGGAATTTTTGGACGCGATTCTGTTCTGAGCGACACATTTTGATTCGGGGCTCCAAGTCGGTGCGCTACCTGCGCATACCGGGCTGGGTGCCGCCAGTGGGCACGGCCGGCGCTGCGGTGACGGCAGTGGCCCTCGCCGTTGCGGCTTCAAGCTATTTCGAAGACCGCGACGGGTTGTCGTTCCTCAAGTTGGAAGTCGCGCTACGCCAAGCAGAGGTCCAGGAGGTCGAGGGCGCCAATGCCGATCTCCGGGAGCATGTCGCCCGGCTCGAGCAGCGCCTGGCGGCCGCCAACCGTCAGCTCGCCGAGGCGCAGGGGAAACTGCAGCAGGCGGCCGCCCAGAACAGCGAGTTGCGCGGCCAGCTCTACAGCGCCGAAGTGAAGCTCAGCGCGCTCCAGGAGGAGCGGGACGCTGCCGAGGAGCGGCTTCGCGTCGCGGAAGAGGCGTTCGCCGCGAAGTCGGCGGAGCTCGACGAGCTCGGCGCAGCGATCGAAATCGCCGCACGGCACGGCGACACGCAGCGTACGGTCCTCGCGGGACGGCTGAAGCTGGTCGAGGCCGAGAAGGAAGCCGCCGCGCGGCGCGTCGCCGAAATGAAGCGGGCGCTCGACGCGGCCGAGAAGAAGGCGCGTGCCGCGGTCGCCGAAAGGGACAAGATGCGCCATCGGCTCGCGCAGCTCGACAAGGGCGGCGGCACCGACAAGGCCGTCGTCGCGACAGCGGCCGGCGAGCCGTCGAAGCCGTCCCCGTCCGGCGGGTGGCTGGAGATCGAGAGCCTTCTCGCCTCGGTCGGAGTCGACGTCGCGTCCCTCAAGGCGAAGTTCAACCTCGCGCCGGCGGCCCTCGGCGGCCCGTTCTACGCCTTCGACCCGCGGGAGAAGAACGGGGCGGGTCAGGTGCCGCTGGAGAACCTCAAGAAGCTGCTGACCAGCCTTCCGCTCGCCGCGCCGCTCGAGAAGTATCGGCTGGAGAGCCCCTTCGGCATGCGCACCGATCCGTTCAACAAGCGCCGGGCGATGCATTCGGGCCTCGATTTCGCTGCGCCGTATCGGACCCCGGTCTTCAGCACCGCGCCGGGCGTCGTCATCTTCGCGGGCGCCAAGGGCGCGTACGGCCGCACGGTCGAGATCGATCACGGGCATGGCATCGTCACGCGCTACGCCCATCTCCACCGCACGATGGTCGTGAAGGGACAGCGCGTGACCGGGCGGCATCAGATCGGGCAGCTCGGCAGCACCGGGCGCAGCTCCGGTCCGCATCTGCACTACGAGATCCTCGTGAACGGCGTCGCGCAGGACCCGGCGCGCTTTATCGAGGCCGGCCGCAACGCGATTCAGGTCGTCGCCGACAAGAAGTAACCTGCGCTCCCTGCCCAGGGCGGAGCGCAGAGGTCAGGCGGCGAGCGCCTTCGCGAAGGTGACGCGGTCGACGTTTCCGCCGGAGGCGACCACGACGACGGTACGCCCGCGGAAACGGTCGCGCTGCTGAAGCGCGCAGGCGAGCGAAACGGCGCCGCCCGGTTCGATCACCAGCTTGAAGCGCTCGAAAGCCAGCGCCATGGCTTTCGCCACCGCGGCGTCGTCGGCGCTGAATCCGCCGGCAAGCAGCCGTCGCGCGATCGGGAAGGTGATCTCGCCCGGCATCGGCGACATCAGCGCGTCGCAGAAGGAGCGCGACCCGGGCGCGTTCGTCTGCCGCGTGCCGGCAGCGAGCGAGCGCGCCATGTCGTCGTACTCGGCGGGCTCGCTGCTGTAGACCTCGGTCGCGGGCGACAGCGCCGCGAGCGCGACGGCGCAGCCGGCGACGAGCCCGCCGCCGCTGCAGTTGGCGATCACGACGTCGACCGTCACCCCGGCATCGGCCGCCTGCTCGGCGATCTCGAGGCCGGTCGTCCCCTGGCCGGCGATGATCCGCACGTCGTCGAACGGCTTCACCGTCGTCGCGCCTCGATCCTCGGCGATCCGGCGCGCGATCGCTTCCCGGTCCTCGCGGTCCCGGTCGTAGAGCACCACTTCGGCGCCGTAGCCTCTCGTGTTCTCGATCTTGATCGACGGCGCGTCGCTCGGCATCACGATCGTGGAGCGGATGCCGAGGAGCTGCGCGGCCGCCGCCACGCCCTGGGCGTGATTCCCGGAGGAGAAGGCGACGACCCCTCTCGCGCGCGCCTCGGGGTCGAGCAGCGCGATCGTGTTGTAGGCGCCGCGGAACTTGAACGAGCCGGTGCGCTGGAGGGGCTCCGCCTTTATGAAAAGGCGAAACCCGAGCTCGTCGTCGAGCGCGGGCACGTTGAGGAGCGGCGTGCGGATCGCCTTGCCGCGCAGCCGCTCGGCGGCCGCCCGAATGTCGGCGAGGGTGACCGGAAGATCAGAAGCGGGCGAGGAAGTCATCGAGCGCCTGTCGCGATTCGGGTTCGACGAGCGACGGCACGTGGCCAGCGTCGCGCACCGTGACATGTAGCAGATCCGGGCGCACCGCGACCATCTTCGCGAGCCCCTCCTCGGTGAGAACGTCGGACGCCTCGCCGCGCAGGAGCAGGGTCGGGACCCCGGCGGTCGCGCGGAACATCGGCCAGAGATCGGGGATGCTCGCCCGATCGTGCAGCATGCCCCTGACGAGGGCGGTGTCGTAGTCGAAGTGGAGCTTGCCGTCCGCGCCCTCGCGGAAGGTCCCGCGGGTCAGGTTTCGCCAGGTCGCGTCGTCCTTGATCGGAAGATGCGCGAGGGCGGTTCGAATGAACTTTTCCGCGGTCTCCCAGTCGGGCTGCGGCTTGTCCTCCGAGATCCAGGCGGTGATCCGGGCGAGCCCGGTGCCGGCTATGTCCGGCCCGATGTCGTTGAGCACGAGGGCGGCGACGACGGCAGGGCGGACGGCGCAGAGCCCCATCGCGAGGAGCCCGCCGAGGCTGGTCCCGACGACGACGCAGCGCTCGATGCCGGCCGCGGCGAGAAGGTGGAGAACGTCGTTGAGGTAGACGAGCGCCTGGTAGTTTCGCCAGTCGGTGTCGTAGGCGGAGAGGCCGCGGCCCCGGTAGTCGGGCGAGAGGACGCGGCGCTCTGCCGCTATCCGTGTCGCGAACGGCTCGAAGTCGCGGCTGTTGCGGGTGAGCCCGGCGAGGCAAAGCACCGGCAGACGGGCCGAGAGCGGGTCGCCATAGTCGCGATAGTAGAGGCGCAGCCCGTCCTGCGCTGACAGATACCGTTCGGCGTAGCGTCCGGCGCTAGCGCCTGAGGTCATCCGAGATCGAGAACGCGAGCTGCCGGTCGCCGAGGCGCACGCGGTAGACCTGAAGGTTCTCGAGCACGCGCTGGACGTAGTTCCGCGTCTCGCCGATCGGGATCGACTCGACCCAGTCGACCACGTCGATGTCGGGCGCGCGGGGGTCGCCATAGTCGCGCAGCCATTGACGCACGCGCGCCGGGCCGGCGTTGTAGGCCGCGATCGCGAGCACGTAGGAGCCGCCGAAGCTGTCGAGGAGATGGTCGAGGTAGTAGCGGCCGAGGGTCAAATTGTAGCTCGGATCGCTGGTCAGCCGGGCGAGGCTGTACTTGAGCCCGCTCGACTTGGCGACCTCCTTGGCGGTGGAGGGCATGAGCTGCATGAGGCCGCGCGCGCCCGCAGGGCTGACCGCGCGGATGTCGAACGCGCTCTCCTGCCGCGTCATCGCGAGAACGAGCGGACGCTCCGAGACACCGCCATTCCCGATCGGGATCACCGGGTAGCCGTGCAGCATCAGCGGAATGCCGGCATAGCTCGCGCGCTTGCCGATCGCGACCTCGAGATCGGGCCTGCCGAGCTGCTCGGCGAGGCGCGCGGCGAGGGCGTAATCGGACGGCGTCCTGCCGAGCTCGGCGAGCCTGAGCACGAAGGCCTTCGCCCGGTCGGTCGCGCCGACCTGGTGCAGCATTCGCGCGACCCGTACGAGCTCCTTCTTCTCGAACGCGGCAACTTCCCGCGCGCTCGGTTCCGGTTCGGGGAGGAGCTTGGGCGGTGCCTCGCTGCCGAGCTTGGTTCTCGCGAGCTGGCCGTAATAGGTCGTCTGATGCTCGGAGGCGGTCAGATACCAGTTCGTCGCGAGCTGCTTCGCGTTCCGGGCCTCCGCCGCACGGCCGGCCCAATAAGCCGCCCGAGCGATGCTGATCGGCAGCTTCGCAATGTCGTGCAGACGGTCGAAATGCGCGTATGCGGTCGACGCGTCGTGAAGGAAGCGGAGCGCGATCCACCCGGCGAGGAACTCGGCATCGAAGTAGGCGACGGTGCCGGGTTCGAGCGCGTGCTTGACGACGAGCCGGTATGCGAGCTTCGGGTTCCCGTCGAGAAGGGCGCGGCGGGCCAGAATCTGTCGCTCCGTCCACCACGCGGTCGGTCGGCCGAGGTCGGAAGGCGCGTTGGCGATGATCTCGGCCGCGTCCTGAAAGCGGTCCTTGCGGCGGAGGTACCGCGCCCTCTCGTAGAGGAGGCCCGGGTCCTTTCGCAGCTTCGCCGGGACCTGCGCGACGAGCTTCGCGGCATTGCTCGCCAGGCGCGCGAGGGCGAGACGGGCCTCCGCGAGGGCCTTTCGTTCCGCCGGCACCCTCGCGTACTGCCGCTTGGCGGCGTCGCGGTTGCCGTCCCAGACGAGGCGGTCGAGGCGCCGGATGTGATCTTCGCGGCGGAGGTGGTCGCCGTAACGGCTGAGGACGAGCTTCTCGTCGGACTTGCTGAAATCCGACTCGATCCAAACGGAGCGGATGAGCGCAACGGCAGCTTCCCGCTTGCCGTCGCCGAGAAGGAGATCCGCCTGGCGGAGCCGGGCGAAGGGAGTCACCGGCTGATAGCGGGCGAACCAGGCGCGCAGCTCCGCGTCCGAGAGCCCGGCGATCGCGTCCTCGGCCCGCACCCGCAGCGTGCCGAGCCCAGGCCATTCGGGATTCTGGTCGTGGAATGCGACTATCTCGTGAAAGCTTCGGCCGCTTCCCGGGCTCGACAGCTCCATCCAGTCGATGGCCTTGGCCAGCAACTTGTTCCGCGCCTTCGCGGCGTGGCGATGCGCATCCTGGAACTTGCCGCGATCGACCGCGTTGAGCGCCGCCCGATAGGCGCTGCGGTCGTCGGGCGAGAGTTCTTCGCCGCGCGCCGTCAGCGGAAGGCAGAGTGCGACAAGGACGAGGAGGAACGCGAAACGAAACGGCATGGGCACACGATCGTAGGCGGCGGGCGAGACGGGAACAAGGATGGCCGGTTGCATGTTCCCCCCGAGGCCGTCAAATCTCGGTTAAGGAAATGCGACGGCCGGTTGCGACGAGGTAGTCGGGGCGATATCGTCCCGGCGGATCGGGTGGAGGCAGGAATGTTCAAGGGCTCGCTCGTCGCGCTGATTACGCCGTTTCGGGACGGAGTCGTCGACGGCAAGGCGTTCCAGGAAATCGTCTCCTGGCAGATCGCCGAGGGTACTCACGGGCTCGTGCCGTGCGGGACTACCGGCGAATCGCCGACCCTGAGCCATGACGAGCACAAGCGGGTCGTCGAGCTCTGCCTCGAAGTGGCCAAGGGGAAGGTGCCGGTCGTCGCGGGCACCGGGTCCAACTCGACCGCGGAGGCGATCGAGCTGACGAGACACGCGCAGAAGGCCGGTGCCGATGCCGCCCTCGTCGTCACGCCGTACTACAACAAGCCGACCCAGGAGGGTCTCTATCAGCACTTCAAGGCGATTCACGACGCGACCGACATTCCGATCATCATCTACAACATTCCGTCCCGCTGCATCATCGACATGAGCGTCGCGACGATGGCGCGGCTCGCGAAGCTGCCGCGAATCGTCGGCGTCAAGGATGCCACCAACGATCTCACCCGGCCGTTGCGGACGAAGCTCGCGATCGGGCCCGATTTCTGCCTTCTCTCCGGAGAGGACGCGACCGCGCTCGCGTTTCTCGCCCAGGGCGGGCACGGGTGCATCTCCGTCACCGCCAATGTCGCGCCGCGGCTCTGCGCCGACATGCACGAGGCCTGGGCGAAGGGCGACGTGAAGACCGCGATGCGGCTCAACGAGCGCCTGATGCCGCTGCACGAGGCGCTCTTTGCCGAGACGAGCCCTGCGCCGGTCAAGTTCGCCGCCTCGCTCCTCGGCAAGTCGAGCGAGACCTGCCGCCTGCCGCTCGCCGAGCTCCTTCCTGAGACGAAGGAGCGCGTGCGGCGCGAGATGCGGGCTGCCGGCATCCTCGAGTAGTGGCTCGGCCGACCGACCGCTTCGTTGCGCAAAACCGCCGGGCGCGCTTCGACTACCACATTCTCGACACGCTCGAAGCGGGGATCGTCCTCACGGGAAGCGAGGTGAAATCGCTTCGCGAGGGGCATGCGAGCATCAACGAAGCCTATGCCACCGAGGACAAGGGCGAGCTCTGGCTCGTCAACGCGCACATTCCCGAGTGGAAGGCCGCGGCGCGCTTCAGTCACGAGCCTCGCCGCCCGCGCAAGCTGCTGGTCCATCGCAAGGAGCTGAACCGGCTCGCCGGCGCCATCAAGCGCGAGGGCGTGACCCTGGTGCCCCTCTCGATCTATTTCAACGAGAAGGGGTTGGCGAAGTGCGAGATCGGCCTCGCAAAGGGCAAGAAGAAGGCTGACAAGCGCGAGACCGAGAAGGCGCGCGACTGGCAGCGCGACAAGGCGCGGCTGATGCGGGAGCGGGGCTGACCCGCCCGTCGCCGTTCGAACCGACGGGATCGAACCGGGGCCTCACCTCGCGTCGAGGCGCGCGCGCAGAGCCGTGAACACCGCCTCGAACATGGCCGGCGTAAGCTTGCCCGTGTTCGTGTTGTAGCGCGAGCAGTGATAGCTGTCGACGAGGAGAAGCGGGTCGAGCTCGTGCAGGGCGCCGTGCGCGAACGGGAACGCGGCCCGCCGCTTCCCGAGCGCCGCGAGCACGGCGCCGTGCGCGATCTGCCCCAACGCGAGCACGGCCTCGAGCCCGTCGCTCGCGAGCTCTCGAACGAGAAAGGGTCGGCAGGCGGCGATCTCGACGGGCTCGGGCTTGTTCTGGGGCGGCACGCAGCGCACGGCGTTGGTGATTCGACAGTCGACGAGCTCGAGCCCGTCGTCCGGAGCGGCCTTGTACTCGCCGCGCGCGAAGCCGAACTTCTTCAGGGTCGCGTAGAGGAGCTCGCCGGCGAAGTCGCCCGTGAACGGCCGCCCCGTTCGATTGGCGCCGCGCAGGCCGGGAGCGAGGCCCACGATGAGGAGCCGCGCGTTCGCGGCGCCGAACGACGGCACCGGCGCATTGTGCCAGTCGGGGTGGAGGGCGCGCTGAACTTCCCGGAACGACGCGAGGCGCGGACAGAGGCTGCAATCCGCCGTCGGCTCCGTTGCCGCCGCTGCGGCCGCGCTCACGTCGCCTGCGGCTCGCGTGCCGCGGCGCGGTCCTCGCGGTGATGGCGCATGATCGACGGCGCAAGGTCCTGAAGGTCGACGAAGGCGTCCGCCTGGCGTCGGAGATCGTCCGCCACCATGGGCGGCGAGGAGCGCAAGGTCGAGACGACCGTGACGCGCACGCCCTTGCGCTGGACGGCCTCGACGAGGCGGCGGAAATCGCCGTCGCCCGAGAAGAGCACGACATGGTCCACGTGCGGCGCCATCTCCATGACGTCGATTGCGAGCTCGATGTCCATGTTGCTCTTCACCTTTCGCCGTCCGGTGGCATCGGTGTACTCCTTCGCCGGCTTGGTCACCATCGTGTAGCCGTTGTAGTCGAGCCAGTCGACCAGCGGACGGATCGGGGAGTACTCCTGATCCTCTATGAGGGCGGTGTAGTAGAAGGCGCGGATCAGCCGGGCGCTGCTGCTGAAGAGCTCCAGCAGGCGTTTGTAGTCGATATCGAAACCGAGGGATCGTGCTGCCGCATATAGATTCGCGCCATCTATGAACAAAGCAATTCGCTCCTGAGGATAAAACTTCATGAAAATCTCTCCAATCACGTACCCGAGTTTTCCTTTCTGTTATTAATAATTATGTCAATCGACATCGGCAAGAGGTCGCCTTGATCATCGTCGCCCTCGGCGGAAATCTTCCGCATGAAGTCTACGGGCCGCCGCGGAAGGTGATCGAAGCGGCGTTCGAGGCGCTCGGGCGCCGAGGGCTGCGGATTCCCGCGCGGTCCCGCCTCTACGAGAGCGCGCCGGTGCCCGCCTCGGATCAGCCCGACTTCGTCAATGCGGCCGCGAGGATCGAAACGCCGCTTCCGCCGCGCGAGCTCATGCGCCTTCTCCACGCCGTCGAGGGGGCATTCGGCCGCGTGCGAAAGGCCCGCAACGAGGCGAGAACGCTCGACCTCGATCTTCTCGCCTATCACGACCTCGTCGTCGAGTCCGACGATCTCGTCCTGCCGCATCCGCGACTCCATGAACGCGCCTTCGTGCTGCTGCCGCTGCGGGACGTCGCGCCGGGCTGGCGCCATCCGGTGCTCGGCAAGACGGTCGAGGCCATGATCGAGGCCTTGCCGCGAGCGGCGCTTCAGGGAACGAGGGCGATCGCCGACAGCCCGCGCCCGTAGTCCTTCTCGCCGCGCAGCGAGGTCCGGCGCCAGGAAAAGAAGCGCCCCTCGTCGGCGGCGGTGTCGTCCTGCGACCGGGCGATGGCGGCGAGGCCGAGGTACCGGAGCTTGCGCTCGAGATAGCCGCCGAGATCGAAGAGGAAGCGCCCCTCCCGCTGCGAGGGAGCGAAGAAATCGGCATTGCGCTGCGACTCGGCGAGGAAGGGCGCCGGAAACTCCGGTCCCACCTCGTAGCTAGGCTGCGCGATCGCCGGCCCGATCGCGGCGACGATGCGCTCCGGACGCGCCCCGTGCTTCGCCATCGCGGCGAGGGTCGCCTCGCAGACGCCGCCGATCGCGCCCCGCCAACCCGCATGGGCCGCGCCGATGACCCCGGCCTCGGCATCGGCGAACAGCACCGGCGCGCAGTCGGCGGTGAGGACGCCCAGGGCAAGGCCGCGCCGCGTCGTCACGAGCGCGTCGGCGCGCGGCGCCTCCTCGCGCCGCCAAGGCGCTTCGACCTCGACGACCGTGGCACTGTGGATTTGGTAGCAGGTCACGAGCGAGTGGGGCGCAAGCTCGAGGCGGCGCATCGCGCGCGCCCGGTTCTCTGCCACACGGTCGGGCTCGTCGCCCGAACCGAAGCCGCAATTGAGCGAGGCGTAGAGGCCTTCGCTCACGCCGCCCTCGCGGGTGAAAAAGCCGTGCGCGATGCCCGGCAGGTCGAGGGTCTCGAAGGTGATCATGGAAGAAAGCCCGCGAGGTCGGAAAGCTTCGGATCGGCCAGGGCGAGAACTTTGAACAGCGTGCCCATCCCGCCCGGCTCGATCAAGCGGCGCGCTCCGCTCTCGACCAGCGAGGCCTGCGCCGGGCTCGCGGTCTTCATGAGCGCGGCGAGGCGGAGATCGAGGCCGAGCGCTCGCAGGAAATGCCGCTGCGTCACGGGGCCGTGGCAGGCGGCGCCCGCGGCTTCGGCCGCCTCGGCGAGCGCCGCGAAATCGACATGGGTCGTGAGGTCCGCGTTCCCCGGCTCGGCCAACGGGTCGTGCCGCCGATGGCCGCGGACGGCTTGCAAGGTCTCGCCCGGCCCGCCGAGGACATACCCGTAGTCGATGACAAGGGCGGCGCCGCCGTCCTCTACCGCGCGACGCGCCAACGCGACGGCAAGGGCGTGCGCGATCGGGCTCACCTCCCATTCCGTGCCGACGGGGGCGTCGGCGACTCGCGCCGGCAGATGCCGCTGCGCCTTGGTGGGCCGCTCGGCGAGGCCGAAGACGAGCCTGTCGCCGGTAGCGTCGAGCGCCACCACCCGCTCGCGCCAGCCGCGCTCGGTGCGGACGAATTGATGGACCGGCAGGGCATCGAAGAATTCGTTGGCCAGGACGAGCATGGGGCCGCGCGGCACGGTCTCGAGCGACTCGTGCCAGCGCGGCGCATCGCCCAGCGCCTTCCTCTGCGCGGCGCGAAGAACGGGGCTCGTTTCGACCAGGTGCACGCGGAGGGCCTGCCGGAAGGCCGGACGTATTGCCGCCGCGCGGAGCGCGTCCTTCATGAGGGTGCCCCGACCGGGTCCGAGCTCGACGAGCAGCACCGGATCGGGCTCCCCCATTCTCTGCCATGTGTCGGCGCACCAGAGGCCGAGCAGCTCCCCGAAGATCTGGCTGATCTCGGGCGCGGTGATGAAGTCGCCGGCGCGGCCGAGCGGGTCGCGCGTGCGGTAGTAGCCGTACTTCGGATGCCCGAGCGCCAGCTCCATGTACTCGGCGACGCTAAGCGGCCCGCGCCGGCGGATTCGCTTGGCGATGAGATCGAAAAGCGCAGTCACGCCGCCTTCTGTCGGGCGCGGAGCAGCAACCAGACTCCGATGAGCGCCAACGGGATCGAGAGAAGCTGGCCCATCGTCGCACCGAACAGGAGGAAGCCGAGGAACGCGTCGGGCTCGCGGAAGAGCTCGCCGACCATGCGCGCTGCGGCATAGCCGAGGAGGAACACGCCCGTCAGCGCCCCCGGCCTCTCGCGCAGCCGGGTCCCGAACTGGAGCCAAGTCAGGAGGGCGAAGAGCGCGATCCCCTCGAGACCGGCCTCGTAGAGCTGGCTCGGGTGACGCGGCAGGCGGCTCTCGTCCGTCGGGAAGATGATCGCCCAGGGGACGTCGCTGACGCGGCCCCACAGCTCGGCGTTGATGAAGTTCGCCACCCGGCCGAAGAAAAGGCCGATCGGCACCGCGCAGGCGATGATGTCCGAAAACGCGAGAAGGGGAATCTTGCGCCGGCTGCAGAACCAGAGGATCGCCACCATGACGCCGAGCGCCCCGCCGTGGAACGACATTCCGCCGTGCCAGACCTGGACGATCTCGAGCGGGTGGGCGAGGTAATAGCCCGGCTTGTAGAAGAGGACGTAACCCAATCTGCCGCCGACCACGACGCCGACCGTCGCCCAGGACAGGAAGTCGTCGACGTCCTGCCGCCTGATCCCGTGCGGGGAGCGCCCGGCGAGGTAGAGGCAGTAGCGCCAGCCGAGGACGAGCCCCGCGATGTACGCGAGCGCGTACCAGCGGATCTGCAGGGGGCCGATCTCGATCGCGACCGGATCCAGCGCCGGGAAGAGGAGCGCCAGCATCAGCGGTAGGGGTCCTCGGCGAGGAGATAGTTCCGCACGTAGCGGGCGACGCCCTCCTCGAGCGGGGTCGTCGCCCTGTCGTAGCCCGCGGCCCGGAGGCGATCGAGCTTGGCCTCCGTGAAGTACTGGTACTTGTCCCGGATCGCCTCGGGCGTGTCGACCCACCGGATCTGCGGCTCGCGCTCCATCGCCCGGAACACCGCGTGCGCGACGTCGAGGAACGAGCGCGCCGTCCCGCTTCCCATGTTGAAGAGCCCTGAGACGCGCGGGTTGTCGTAGAGGAAGAGGAGCATGTCGACGACGTCTTCGACCCAGACGAAGTCGCGCTTCTGCCCCCCGTCCGGGACATCGGGGCGATGGGAGCGGAAGAGCGTCACCGGCTCCCCGGCCTTGATCTTGGGCACCATCTGCGCGACGACGCTCATCATCGCGCCCTTGTGGTACTCGTTGGGTCCGTAGACGTTGAAGAACTTGGCGCCGGCCCATTGCGGCGGGCGCGGCGCGTTCGAGGCGACGAGGCGCGCGACGCGGCGGTCGAAGAGGTGCTTCGACCACCCGTATGCATTGAGGGGAAGGAGCGCCGCCAGCCCCTCGACGCTGCCGTCGTCGTCGAATCCGGTCTCGCCGCCGCCGTAAGTGGCCGCCGAAGACGCATAGAAGAGACGCACGCCGTGCTCGGCGCACCAGTCCCAGATGCGCTGGGAGAGCGTGAAATTCGTCGCCACCACGAGATCGGCGTCGGTCTCGGTGGTGGAGGAGATCGCACCCAGGTGGAAGACGGCCTCGATCTCGCCCCGGCGGGCGTCGAGAAAGTCGAAAAGGCGCTCGGGCGCGACGATCTCGGCAAGCTCGCGCTTCCGGAGGTTGCGCCATTTCTCGCCCGTTTCGAGCCGGTCGCAGACCACGACCGCCCCTGGCGCGCGCGTTTCGAGCGCCGCCACCAGGTTCGAGCCGATGAACCCGGCCCCGCCGGTAACAATCAGCATGGCGCGCTCTTACATTGGAATCCGTTTCCCTACTAGGCTTCGCACGTGCTAGCGGAGGTGCCATGCAGACCCGCAACCCGATTCTCGACGATCTTGCCCGCGTCGCCTCAGGAGCGCTCGGCGCCCTCGGGGGTGTTCGCGGCGAGATCGAGGAGCGGCTCAAGGAGCAGCTCGAGAAAGTGCTGGCACGGATGGATCTTGTGAGCCGCGAGGAGTTCGAGGCGGCAAAGGCGCTGGCAGCCAAGGCGCGCCTCGAGCAGGAGGCGCTCGAAAGCCGCCTCGCTAAGCTGGAGGCGCGGATCGCCGTGCTCGAAGCGAAAGCGCCGTCTTCGCTCGCGGTCAGTCGTGCGGCGCTACCGCCCGGCGAGGAAGGCTGATCGCCGGGACCGCGCGGAATTCTTCTCTTGCACGCTGCGCAGCGGTTTGGCAGCCTACTTTCCATGGTGTCCTTGCAGGACGCTCGATACTAGATGTCGCGGCTCCTTCTGAGCGAGCTGTTCAAGTCCCGCCTCTGCGGCGATAGGAGGCCGTCATGACCTCTCTCCACAGCGAAACCAGCGTTTCCGTCACCAACCCGATCGATCTCGTCGAGGAGATCGTGTCGGCGAACGAGTGGGCGCACGACCGTTCCGGCGACGACGAGATCGTCGTCGAGGTGACCGGGCGTTGGTGCGACTATCGGCTGTTCTTCGTCTGGCAGGAGGAGATCAGCGCCATGCACTTCTCGTGCGCCTTCGACATGAAGGTGCCGAAGGCGCGCCGGGCGGCGGTGTACGAGCTGCTGGCGGCCGTCAACGAGAAGCTCTGGCTCGGCCATTTCGATCTCTCGTCGGACGACGGCCAGCCCGCGTTCCGGCATGCGGTGCTGCTCCGCGGAGCGATGGGCGCGAGCGCCGAGCAGGTGGAGGATCTCGTCGACATCGCGCTGACCGAGTGCGAGCGCTTCTATCCCGCCTTCCAGCTCGTCGTCTGGGGCGGGAAGTCGCCGGACGACGCGATCACCTCGGCCATGATCGAGCCGATCGGGGAGGCCTGAGGAAGCCTTTCCCCGGCCCCGCTCGGGGCCCGAACCTCGCCCCTCCCGCCGAGCTCCTTGCCCGCAGGCGCGGCGCTGGAGCATCCTTCGCGCCCTTACCTTTGGTTCTGGAAGATTGTCGATGACCACGCTTCTCCTCGTCGGCTGCGGCAAGATGGGCGGCGCTCTCTTGCGCGGCTGGCGAGAGGCGCGTGCCGCCGATCGCTTCGAGGTCGTGGAGCCGGCGGGCGGCGAGGGCTTCCACCGCGGAGCCGACACGCTCCCCGAGGATCTCGCGCCCGATGTCGTCGTCCTCGCCGTGAAGCCGCAAACGATGGAGGCGGCGCTGCCGCCCTACCGCCGCTTCGCCCGTCCGGGGACGGTCTTCCTCTCGATCGCGGCGGGCAAGACGCTCGGGTATTTCGCTCGCCGTCTCGGCGAGGGGACGGCGATCGTGCGGGCAATGCCGAACACGCCCGCCGCGGTCGGACGCGGAATCACGGTCGCCTGCGCCAATCAATACACGACGCCGGAGCAGCGCGCGCTCTGCGACCGGCTCCTTGCCGCTGTCGGAGAAGTCGCATGGGTCGAGGACGAAAGCCTCATCGATCCGGTGACGGCGGTTTCCGGCGGCGGGCCCGCCTACGTCTTTCTCCTCATCGAGGTGCTGGCGAAGGCGGGTGCGGCGGCAGGTCTTCCTGAAGAGCTCGCGATGCGGCTCGCCCGCAGCACCGTTTCCGGCGCAGGAGAGCTTGCCCGGCTGTCGCCCGAGCCGGCGAGCCGGCTGCGCGAGAACGTCACGAGCCCCAGCGGGACGACCTACGAGGCGCTCAAGATTCTGATGGGCGAGAAGGGCATCGAGCCGATCTTCGTCGAGGCGATCGCGGCCGCGACGCGGCGCTCGCGCGAACTCGCGGAATGAACGGCGTCGCTCGCGTGCGCGCCGCTCTCGCGGCGGCGGGTTCGAGCGCCGAGGTCGTCGAGCTCGCAGCGACCGCGCGGACCTCCGCCGATGCAGCCGCGGCGATCGGCTGCACCGTGGCGCAGATCGCCAAGTCCCTCGTTTTCCGCGCCGCTTCGGGCAGGCCCGTCCTCGTCATCGCGAGCGGCGCGAACAGGGTCGACGAGGCGAAGGTCGCGGCCGCTTTGGGCGAGGCGATCGGAAAGGCCGATGCCGCCTTCGTGCGCGAGAAGACCGGGTTCGCGATCGGGGGCGTGCCGCCGATCGCGCACGACGTACCGCCGCAAGTCTTTCTCGACGAGGACCTCGCGGCCCTGGAGCCCATCTGGGCCGCGGCCGGGCACCCGCACGCGGTCTTCCGGACGAGCTTTAGGGAGCTTTGCCGCTTGACCCGCGGGCGGGTGATCGCGCTGAAGTAGGGCGATGGCTACGAAGAAGAAGCCGGATCCGGCCGGTCGCATCGTCGATGCAGCCTTGGCTCTCGCCGCACGCCAGGGCTGGGCCCGGACGAGCCTCGCCCAGATCGCCGAGGAGGCCGGCCTGCCGCTCCTCGACGTCTATGCGCATTTCCGCTCCAAGCCGGCGATCTTCGCCGCGTTTCTCGCGCGCATCGACCGGGCCGTGCTCGCCGGCGAGACGGAGCGGGGGGAAAAGCCGCGCGACCGGCTCTTCGAGATGCTGATGCGGCGATTTGACGCGTTACGTCCGTACAAGGATGCAGTCCGGGCGATGCTGCGGGCGGGGCCGAACGACCCGGTGAGCACGCTCTGCTCGGCTCCCGCCTTTCTGGGCTCGGTCGCCTGGATGCTCGAAGCCTCAGGAATCGGGACGGGCGGGCTGCGCGGCGCCTTCCGGACCAATCTCGTCGCCGCGATCTATCTCTCCGTGATGCGGACCTGGCTCGACGACGACACGGCGGATCTCATGAAGACGATGGCGGTTCTCGATCGCCGCCTCAAGAGCGTGGAAGGTCTCTTGGGATTATCGTCCTATGTTGCACCGCAAAAACCGCTTGACACCTCCGTTTGAGGGGCACATATAGCGGCCATTGTGCACTGCACAAAATTGCAGCCTGCCCCCGAACTGGAGAGAAAGATGGTCAACGGCAACAACTTCTTCGACCTGACGAAGGTCATGGCCGACTTCCGCGTGCCGACGCTCGATGTCGACGCGATGGTGGCCAGCCAGCGCAAGACGATCGAGGCTCTGACGCAGGCCAATCAGGTCGCCGTCGAGGGCGTGCAGGCGGTCGCTCGCCGGCAGGTCGAGATGGCCCGCCAGACGATCGAAGACCTCACCGGCCTCTTCCGCGAGATTGCGCAGCCCGGCACGCCGGAAGAGAAGCTGGCAAAGCAGGCCGAAGCCGCGAAGAACGCGCTCGAGAAGGGCATCGCGAATGCCCGCGAGCTCGCCGAGCTCGTCGCAAAGGCGAACACCGAGGCGTTCGATGTGCTCAACAAGCGGGTCGCCGAAGGCCTCGACGAGGTCCGCGACTACGCGAAGAAGCGCGCCGCGGCGAAGTAAGGCCCGCACGCTTCCGAACGCCCTGCATCTTTCTCGTAAGGGGCCGCTCCTCGTGAGCGGCCCCTTTTTGATTGTCCGGCGCCGGACTAGATCTCGTCCGCTTCCGCCATCGCCGGATGCGGGCGCGACGCCATCAGGTCGCGGATGAACCGCGGCAGGGCAAAAGCCGCAAGATGCACGTCCGGGAGATAGTATCGGGTCGTCACGCCCGCGGCTTCGAAGCGGCGTTCGAGAAGGTCCAGCGGCGGGCGCCGCCTTTCTGCATCATCCGTTGCGAAGACGAACGCCATGTCGCCGCCGTGGTAGCTCGGGATCGCCGCCGTGTAGGCGCTGACCTCGCCGAAGACCTGCCGGAGGCGGGAGGCGACCGAGCTCAGCTCGGTCGCTTGCAGAAACGGGACGCCGCACTGCGCAACGAGAATTCCGCCGGGATTCAGCCGGCTGCGGCAGTGCGTGTAGAAGGCCGTAGTGAAGAGCCGCCAACCGGGCCCTTGCGGATCGGTAGAATCGACGATCACGACATCGAACCGGTCGCCCGTGGCGCGGACGAACGACAGCCCGTCTTCGATGACGACGCGCGCCCGCGGGTCGTCGAAAGCGCCCTTCGAGATCTCGGGGAGATGCTCCCGGCTCGCGGCGATCACCGTCTCGTCGATCTCGACGAGCGTCGCCTGTTCGACGTTCGGATGCTTCAGCACCTCCTCGAGCGTGCCGCCGTCGCCGCCGCCGATGATGAGAACCCGGCGCGCCGAGCCGTGCGCGAACAGCGGCACGTGCGCGAGCATCTCGTGATAGATGAACTCGTCGTTCTCGGTCGTCTGGACGATGCCGTCGAGGAAGAGGGTGCGGCCGAAGATCGGATTCTCGATGACGAGCAATTCCTGGAGTCCGGTCTTGCGCTCGAGAAGCACGCGGTCGGCACGAAACCGCTGCGAGACCGCCGCGCCGTGCAGCTTCTCCTCGACCCAGCGCGCCTCGTTCACGTCGCCGCTCCTCCGCCGCCGCGTCGGTGCTCGCTCACGGCCATGAAGCGCGGCGCGAACGCGCGGCGCAGCACCGGGACCGCCTTCTGCGGATCGCACTTGCCGCACATGAAGACATCGAGCGCGGCGTAGCCCCGCTCGGGCCAAGTATGAATGCTGATATGCGATTCAGCCAGGACCGCGACGCCCGAAACGCCGCCGTTCGGCTCGAACCGATGAAGGTGGATGTGAAGCAAAGTGGCGCCTGCCGCATCGACGCTGTCGCGGAGCGCGCGCTCGATCGTAGGCATGTCGTCGAGGGCGCGCGCCTCCCAGAGATCGAGAATGAGATGGCTTCCCACGAAGGCGACCCGGTCGGCGGGCGTCGTCGCCGGCTCGGCATGCGCCGTCGTGGGCGGACGGCTTGAGACGATCAAGGGGCGGGTGGAATCGTGCACTTCGCTTCTATCCTCGCTACGTTCGATGGAGACGCTGCCCGTCGGCGCGCCTCCGGTTGAGCCGGGCGAGGTGCTAGCGCACTCTGTCCCGGACGAAGCCAGGGGCGGGAACGCCGCTCGCCTCGGACCGAGCGGCGGGACCCGCCGCTACGGTTGTGGAAGGATGCGCAGAACGGTCAACGTCTTGATGCGCTGGTCGGGCGTCTCGTAAGAGATCGATTGCCCTTCGGCAAGCCCCAGTAGGGCGGCGCCGACCGGCGTCAGGACGGAAATGGAGTCCGGGTGGTCCCCCATTTCGGCCGGAAAAGCGAGCGTTCCCGTGTGCTTGCGCCCGGATTCGTCCTCGAAGCACACGCGGGAGCCGAGCTTCACGAAGCTGGCGGAATCGTCGTCGTCCGCGACGATCGACGCGCGGTCGACCTCGCGCCGGAGGTACTCGAGAACGCGAGAGGTATTCGGCAACCCGGCCAGCAGCGCGTCCAGCCGGCCGAGATCCCGGTGAGTAAGACGAATCGCGGGCGGATCGCCAAGCTGCAGCTTTCGGTTCATCGGATCCTCCAAAAAAAGAGTCGCCGCCCGTGGGGACGGGCGACGCCGACCAGCATGTAATACGAAATGCGGTCGAATCAAGCCGGAGGACGTTCCCAGGACAAGGGCGCCTGATGGCGATTCCGCTCGGGGCCTCCGCGGGTTAGGCTGGCGCTCCAGGAGGTGAGGCGATGCGTGCTGGCGATATCATGTCGGAGCGGTTGTTCAAGGTGCGGCCCGAAACGAGCGTCGCCGACGTCGCCCAGACGATGGTCGAGCGGCAGATCAGCGCCGTGCCGGTGGTGGATGCCGAGGACCGCATCGTCGGCATCATCACCGAACGCGACCTGATGCGGCGGGCCGAGATCGGGACCGTGCCCGGCCCAGCGGAGCCGGACCAGACTTTCTCCGAGCGCACCAGCCGTGCCGCCGCCTACGTCAAGTCGCACGGAACCACGGCGGGCGAGATCATGACGCCCAAGGTGATTACCGTCGGCAGGGATACCCCGCTGAAGGAGGTCGCCGACCTTATGGAAAGGTGGCGCATCAAGCGGGTTCCGGTCGTCGAGGATGGCCGCCTCGTCGGCATCGTCAGCCGCCTGGACCTGGTGCGGGCGCTCTGCATCCAGAACCTCACCCGCTCGCGCTCGCCGCTCAGCGACGAGGAGATTGCGGCGAAGCTGAGGGCGGAGATCGAGCGCGAAGGCTGGCAGCTCGGTCCCACCTCGAAAATCTCCGTCTTCGAGGGCGTCGTGCATCTCTTCGGATCGATCGCGTCGGTTCAGGAGATGAAGGCGCTGGTGACGGCGGCCAAGGCCCTTCCCGGGGTCCGCGACGTCCAGAACCATCTCCGGATCGCCGAGCCGCGGATCGAGTTCATCTGAGGTGCCGCCGGGAGGGCGGCTCAGGCGGGGGGAACCGGGCGAGGCCGCCGGTCCGGCCCGAGCGCGACATAGGTGAAGATGCCCTCGGTGACCTTGACCGCCTCGCCGGTCCAGCCGCGGCGCGCCCAGGCCTCGACCTTGATCGCCATCGAGGTCGTCCCGACCTTCTCGAGCGAGCAGTAGCAACTCACCTCGTCTCCGACGTACACCGGCAGGTGGAAGGTCATCGCGGTGATCGCGACGGTCGCGACGCGCCCCTTGGCACGCTGGCCGGCGAAGTTTCCACCGGCGAGGTCCATCTGCGAGAGGATCCAGCCGCCGAAGATGTCGCCCGTCGGATTGGCGTCCGCCGGCATGGCGATGGTGCGCAGCGCGGGCTCGCGAGGCGAGGAGTTCATGGCGCGGTTACCATATGTTGTGTCCTCCGGCTATATACATATCGACTAGTAGCTGAGTTATAGTGCTCGCCAATGGCTGACCTCTTCGACAACCTCGCCCGTAAGCCGCAAGCTTCCGCCTATTCCGCCAAGGACATCGAGGTCCTCGAGGGCCTGGAGCCGGTCCGGAGGCGCCCCGGCATGTACATCGGCGGGACCGACGAGCGGGCCCTTCATCACCTCGTCGCCGAGGTGCTCGACAACGCGATGGACGAGGCGGTCGAGGGCCACGCGAGCCGGATCGAGGTCGAGCTCGCGCGGGACGGCAGCGTCACCGTGCGCGACAACGGGCGCGGCATTCCGATCGACCCTCATCCGAAGTTCAAGAACAAGTCGGCGCTCGAGGTCATCCTGACGATGCTGCACTCGGGCGGCAAGTTCAGCGGGAAGAACTACAAGACCTCGGGCGGTCTCCACGGCGTCGGCATTTCGGTCGTGAACGCGCTCTCCGACCGGCTCGAAGTCGAGGTCGCGCGCGATCGCCGGCTTTTCGCGCAAAGCTATGAGCGCGGCGTGCCCAAGACGAAGCTCCTCGACAAGGGCGCGGTCAGCAACCGCCGCGGGACGACGGTGCGGTTCCACCCCGACCCGCAGATCTTCGGCGCGGGCGTCGCCTTTAAGCCGGCGACGCTCTACCGGATGTGCCGCTCCAAGGCCTATCTCTTCCGGGGCGTCGATATCCGCTGGTGGTGCGACCCCTCGCTGCCGCGACCCCAGGACGTGCCGCAGGAGGAGCGGTTTCACTTTCCGGGCGGGCTCGGCGACTTCCTCGCGGCGACGCTCGAGGGCCGCGCCCAGGTGACGCCCGAACCGTTTGTCGGCACGGTCGAGGTCGACGACCATTCCCGCGTCGAGTGGGCGATTGCCTGGCCCGAGGACGACGAGGGGTTCTGCAACTCCTACTGCAACACGATCCCGACCCCGGAAGGGGGGACTCACGAGGCGGGGCTCCGCGCCGCCCTCACGCGCGGCCTCAAGTCCTACGGCGAGCTCGTCCAGAACCGGCGCGCGGGACAGGTGACGGGCGAGGACGTGATGCACGGCGCCGCTGTCATGCTCTCCGTCTTCATGCGGGAACCGCAGTTCCAGGGCCAGACGAAGGACCGCCTCGCCAGCCCCGAGGCGCAGCGCCTCGTCGAGAACGCCGTCAAGGATCATTTCGATCATTTCCTCTCCGGCAACCCGGCGGCGGCGAAAGCGCTGCTCGAGCGGATCATCGAGCGGGCCGAGGAGCGCCAGAGGCGGCGCCAGCAGCAGGACCTGAAGCGGCAGGGCGCGACGCGCAAGCTCCGCCTTCCCGGAAAGCTGGCCGACTGCACCCGGCAGGGAATGACCGGGACCGAAATCTTCCTTGTCGAGGGCGACAGCGCCGGCGGCTCGGCGAAGCAGGCCCGCGACCGCGAGACGCAGGCGATCCTCCCGTTGCGCGGCAAGATTCTCAACGTCGCGAGCGCCTCGGCCGACAAGCTGAGGAGCAATCAGGAGCTGGCCGATCTCGCCCTCGCGCTCGGCTGCGGGACCGGCAGCCACTACGTGGAGGAAAAGCTCCGCTACGAGCGCGTCATCATCATGACCGACGCCGACGTCGACGGCGCCCACATCGCCTCGCTTCTGATGACCTATTTCTTCCGCGAGATGCCGAAGCTGGTCGAGAACGGCCATCTCTACCTGGCCCTCCCGCCGCTCTACCGTCTTTCGCGCGGCGACGTCATCCATTACGCCCGGGACGAGGCGCACAAGGAAGAGCTTCTCGCGACGGCCTTTCCGGGGAACGGCAAGGTCGAGATCAGCCGCTTCAAGGGTCTGGGCGAGATGCCGCCCGCCTATTTGAAGGCGACGACGATGGATCCGAAGCGGCGCACGCTCCTGCGGGTCACGCTTCAGACCGACCCCAAGGCGCTGGTCGAGAGCCTGATGGGGCGCAAGCCGGAGCTCCGCTACGACTATATTCAGAAGAACGCGCGCTTCGTCCGCGACCTCGACGTCTAATCCCGAAAAGCCCGCCCCGGCTTCGGCCCGGGGCACCGGAGGGGCTCCGCCCTCCACTCTCCGTTTTCCTGCGCCGCTTCGCTGAACGAGGGCGGGTCGGCCGGCGTTGGAAGGGGCGAGGCGGCGCCGCGGCTGCCTCGATCCAGCCGACAAAGGAGAGTTTGCGATGGAAGGCCGACGCGTGCCCTCGATTATGTTCAAGACCCGCGTGCGCGACGAGAGCGTCGGCGGGCCCAATCCCTTCCGCTGGCAGGACGTGCCGAGCGAGGACATTTTCCGCGGCCGCCGCGTCGTCGTCTTCTCGCTTCCCGGCGCGTTCACGCCGACCTGCTCCGACCAGCAATGCCCCGCCTTCGATCGGCTCTGTCCGGAGTTCCGCCGGCTCGGCATCGACGATGTATATTGCTTCAGCGTCAACGACGCTTTCGTGATGCATCAATGGGGCAGGCAGCTCGGGCTCGAGAACGTGAAGCTGATCCCGGACGGCAATGGGCAGTTCACCCGCCGCATGGGCATGCTCGTCGACAAGGAGCATCTCGGTTTCGGCTATCGGAGCTGGCGCTACGCCATGATTGTGCGCGACGGTGTGATCGAGAAATGGTTTGAGGAACCGGGAATAAATGACGAGGGTGCGGACGAGGATCCCTACGGCGAGACCGATCCCGAGCGCGTGCTCGACTACCTGCGCGGTGAAAAGGCCGCCTCGCACACGGCCTGAAGCGGGCCGGCCGGGCGCTCGCGTAGAAAGAAAGCGGCCCGGCCTTCTTTTGCGCGTCGGCGCCTTGCTCGCGGCGGTGCTCCTCGGAGGATGCAACGTGCCCGGCGCAATCTCGCCCCCCTACTATCGCGGCTCCTACCAGCCGGGCGAGACGGGGGTGCAGGCGACGATGCCGGTGGTCGTGCGCGGCAACCCGTTCCCTTCGCCCGATGTCGATGTCGCCGCCGCGGTGGTCGACGCAATGCAAGGGAACACCTGGTGGCGGACGGTCTTCGTCCCGGCGACCGTCGATACTCAGACGAGCTACCGGGTCGTCGTCCTTTTCTCGGGTCCGATCACGATGCCTTATCCCGACCTCTGCAGCGCGGCCGTGCTGCCGTCCGACCAGCCGCAGCCGGCATCGACCGGACCGACGCCGGTGTCGGCAGCGCTCTGCAAATGGGAGGTCCTGCTCGCGGCGACCTCGAGCACCATCGTCGCGACCTCGCCCGACGATCCGCGCTTCCGCACGGTGATGGCCAGGATCGCCCGAGCCCTCTTCCCGCTGCGCAACCCCGACGACGCGCAGCGCGGCGGATTGCGGGTGGGCTGGCTCGGTCCCGGGTTCTAGCCGGCGCCGATCGAGCCTTCGTGCCTCGGGCCCTAACGCGCCGGTCCGCTCGGCGGCAGGGAGTTCAGGTCGCGAGCCAGTCCTCCAGCGCGACGTTGACCGCCTCCGGCTTCTCCAGCGTCGAGAGATGGCCGCAATCCTCGACGATCACGAGGCGGGCGCCAGGGATGCCCGCCGCCATCTCCTCGTGGACAGCCACCGGCGTCAGGGCGTCCTGGCGCCCTACCAGGACGAGGGTGGGGCAGGCGATCCGGCCGAGGTCCGGCCGGCTGTCGGGGCGCCCCATGATCGCCTTCTGCTGGCGCAGGAACGCCTCCTTGCCGACGCGCTCCGCCATCCCCATCACGGTCGCCTTGAGCGCCTCGTCGCCGAGCCGGTCGGGATGGATGAGCAGCGGCAGGAGCCGCGGCGTCACGCCCTTGAACTCGCCTTTCTCCGCGAGCTCGATGAGGCCGCGCCGGCGCGCGCGCTGCTCGTCGGTGTCGGGCCGGGCAGAGGTGTCGAGGAGCGCGAGCCTCGTCACCCGCTCGGGCGCGCGGCGCATGATCTCGAAGGCGCAGTAGCCTCCCATCGAGAGCCCCGCGAGGGCGAAGCGGGGCGGCGCTTGCGCGAGGACCGCCTCGGCCATGCCGCCGATGCTGTCGTTGCGCGTGAGGTCGCCGATCATGATCGGATCGGCGAGGCCGCGAAGCGCGGAGACTTGCGGCGCCCAAAGCGCCGCATCGCAAAGAAGGCCGGGGAGGAGGACGAGGGGTTCTGTCATTTGAGGAGCGGCAGGAGATCTCGGAACTCGGGTGACGGAGCATGCCTCAGCCATTCGAAAATCACCATCTCCGCCGTCACCAGCTCGCACCCTTCGGCTCCGAGCCGGCGCAGCGCCGCCTCGCGGTCGGATGCGCGCCGCGAGGAGACGGCGTCGGTCACGACGGCGACCCGCCGGACCTGCGCCTTCAGCGAGAACGCGGTCTGAAGAAGGCAGACATGCGCCTCGCATCCGGCGAGAACGACGTCCGAGCGGCCGGTCTCGGCGAGTCGCTCGCGGATCGCCGGCTCGTCGCCCGCGGCGAAGCGGTGCTTGACGAGGATGTCGCCCGGCGCCACCAGCTCCGAGAGCTCGGGCACGGTCGTGCCGAGCCCCGCCGGGTACTGCTCGGTCGCCAGCACCGGGACGCCGAGCCGCTTGGCCGCGGCCGCCAGAAGCCGTGCTCGTTCAACGACTTGGGCGGCGGAATCGATGGCCGGCAGCAGATTGCGCTGCAGATCGACCAGAACGAGGCAGCTTCGTTCGCGCTCCAGCAACATTTCGTTAACGTGCCTCGGCCACGCTCCGCTGGCAAATCCTCGAGGGATGGACGCGTTGACGGGAGCGTTTGACTTCCTATGATGCGCCCCCAAATAAGGCCCGCGGCACGACTTGCCCGGTCATAGAACGGAAGCCACCCTTTTCGATGCAATTCTCCGACCTCGGACTATCGCCCGACGTCCTCAGCGCCGTGGCCGATAAAGGCTACGCAAAACCGACCCCGATCCAGGAACAGGCGATTCCGGTGGTTCTCATGGGCCGCGACGTGCTCGGCTGCGCGCAGACCGGCACGGGCAAGACGGCGAGCTTCGTTCTGCCGATGCTCGACATTCTCTCCGCCGGCCGCGCCCGCGCCCGTATGCCGCGCTCGCTCATCCTCGAGCCGACGCGCGAGCTTGCGACCCAGGTCGCCGAATCCTTCGAGGAGTACGGCAAGAACCTGAAGCTCTCGATGGCGCTCCTCATCGGCGGCGAGAGCTTCACCGACCAGGAGAAGGCGCTCGAGCGCGGCGTCGACGTGCTGATCGCGACGCCGGGGCGCCTCCTCGATCTTTTCGAGCGCGGCCGCATCATCCTCGCCGACACCAAGATCCTCGTGATCGACGAGGCCGACCGGATGCTCGACATGGGCTTCATCCCCGACGTCGAGCGCATCGTCTCGCTCCTGCCGAAGATTCGGCAGACGCTCTTGTTCTCGGCGACGATGCCGCCGGAGATCCGGCGCCTCGCCGACGCCTTCCTTTCCAATCCCAAGGAGATCACGGTCGCGCCGCCCGCGTCTCCGGCGGAGACCGTGACCCAAGGTCTCGTCGTCGTCGAGGCCGACAAGAAGCGCGACACGCTGCGGCGCCTCATCCGGCACGAGGACGTCAAGAACGCGATCATCTTCTGCAACCGGAAACGGGACGTCGACATCCTCTGGAAGTCGCTGAAGCGGCACGGCTTCGATGCTGTCGCGTTGCACGGCGACATGCCGCAGTCGGCGCGCACCGAGACCTTGGCGAAGTTCAAGGCGGGGGAGGTGCGGCTCCTGGTTGCCAGCGACGTCGCGGCGCGCGGCCTCGACATTCAGGGCCTCAGCCACGTCTTCAACTTCGACGTGCCGATCCATGCCGAGGATTACGTGCACCGGATCGGGCGAACCGGGCGCGCCGGCCGCCCGGGACGCGCCTTCACGATCGCGGCGCCGGAGGACGGGCGCTTCATCCAGGCGATCGAGCAGCTCATTCAGAAGCCGATCCCCCGCATCGAGCTCGAGGGCGTCGAGCAGGAGGAGCTCGTCTTCGAGGAGCGTCGGCGCCGTCGCGGCGCGCGGAAGGAAGCGCAACGCAGCGAGGCGAAGCCGCGCGCCGAGCGGAAGGAGCCTCGCGAGGCGGGGCCGGAGAGCGCTCCGGCGCAAACCGAGGCTGCGCGCCCCAAGCGCCGGGAGCGTCGGCAGGAGCGCCCGGGGGAGTCGCCGGTGCGCATGGAGAACGTCGACATCGACAACGTGCGCCGGTTGCCGGTGCGGCCGAATCAGCATCATGAAGACGAGCCGGACGACGGGCGGGTGGTCGGCTTCGGCGATCACACGCCGGCATTCCTCGTGCGTCCGGTTCGCGTCGCCGGTGGGCGCGGCTAGGAAGAAGGAAAGGAGGGCCGGGCAGTGAAGACGATCTTCGTCATGGTGAAGTGCCAGCTCGGCCAAGCGTACAAGGTCGCAGACGAGGCGGTGCAGCGCGTCGAGCAGGTGTCCGAGGTCTATTCGACGTCCGGCAAGTACGACCTCCTCATGAAGTGCTACCTCACCGAAGATCAGGACATCGGCCACTTCGTGACCGAGCAGCTTCAGACGATCCCCGGCGTCGCCGACACGTTCACGATCATCGCCTACAAGGCGTTCTCGGAAGACAAGTCCTACTAGGACGGATCAGGTGCGCGCCGGCTTGACGCTGACGAGCACCACCCCCATTAGCACGAGAATGCCGCCGAGGATCTGCAGCGGCGCGAGCTGCTCGTCCAAACCGAGCCAGCCGAGAAAGACCGTCGTGACCGGGCCCAGCGCGCCCAGGATCGCCACGTGGTTGGCGCCGATCCGGCGCAGGGCCTCGGAGGTCATGAAGACGGGCAGAACCGTGCTGACGGTCGCCATCACGAACGCGACGACGTAGACCTCGACCGGAAGCGCGAGCGTGGAGAGCGGCCGGACCGCCAGAAACTGCACGATCGCGCAGAGGCTCGCGACGAGGAGAGCGTAGGCGCTGAAGCGGAGCGCGCCGACGCGATGGATGACCTCGGTTCCGGCGACGAGATAGACCGCGTACATGACGCTCCCGGCGAAGACGAGCGCCGCGCCGAGCGGCAGGTTCGGGTTGTGCCCGATCGCGACCGAGAGGACGAGGCTGATTCCCGCGTAGCAGATCACGAGCGCGGCGGCGTCGCGCGGCCGGACGCGCTGCCCGAGGAAGAGCGCGGAAAGCAGCACGACGATTGTCGGATAGAGGAAGAGGATGAGCCGGCCGAGCCCGGCCGAGACGTACTGCAGGCCGAGGAAGTCGAGAAAGCTCGCCAGGTAGTAGCCGATGAAGCCGAGCGCGGCGACATGGAGCATGTCGCGGCGCTGCAGCGGCGTCGTCGCGCCTCTGCGCCCGACCCAGAGCGCGGCCGCGAGAAAGAACGGCAGCGAGAAGATCATGCGGAGGGCGAGCAGGGTCACCGGGTCCGGCGCATAGACGTAGGCGATCTTGATCAGAAGCGGCCGGATCGAGAAGGCGACGACCCCGCCGATCGCGAGGAGAATGCCCACGAGGCGCCAGGACGTCGGCTGCGCGGTCCTCCTCGCTTCGTCGATCGTTACCATCGCGTTCTTCTACGATGCGTGGCACGCGTGGCGCGATCGTCTTCGGCCGCACGCGGGCGAGGGCCGGCCTTGCGCGCTGCGCATGGCCCGGAGGCGGTGATAGGATTCCCGCGCGCGTGCCAGGGAGGACGCCATGACGACCTATATCGCGCTCATCAACTACACCGACCAAGGCATTCGATCCGTCCGCGAGTCGCCGAAGCGGCTCGATGCCGGTCGCGCCGCCCTTCGCGAGATGGGCGGCGAGGTCAAGGCCTTCTACATGACCATGGGCGACATCGACATCGTCCTCGTGTTCGAAGCGCCGGACGACGCCGTGGCGGCGCGCTTCGTTCTCATGCTCGGCAGCGTCGGCAACGTGCGCACGAAGACGATGAAGGCGTTCCCCGAGGCCGCCTACCGCGAGATCGTCACCTCGCTCGCCTGAGCCCTCAGCTGGGGCGTCGCCGAGCTCCGCAACTCCGCAAGGGGCCGCGGCGTTTCTCGTGCGGCGGTTTCGAGAGAGGGCTGCCGGTGCCGCATGGAAACCCGCGCAGGGAAGATCGACCGCAGGCGTCCGGTCGGTGGAAGCGGGCGCGCGCGAGGATCGCTCCAGCGCTCCTCGGCGCCACGCTTCTCGCGTGTGCGGGATGCACGGCCTTTCCCGACACGCCGGTCACGACGAATGGCAGCGTCACGCTTCGGACCTACGGGGACATGGCTACCGCGACGAGCAGGGCGCGCCTCGCCTGCGGAGAGCCGAAGCGGACGCCCGTTCTCATGTCGGTGAGCGGGTCGGGGGAGGATCAGACGGCGACTTTCGGCTGCCTCTGAATCGCGCGCGCTTCAGTAGAGCCGGCCGCCGTTCGGAACGGGCCTTTCCGGCTGAATCAGCACGACCCTTCCCTCGGCGTCGGGAAAGCCGAGCACGAGGACTTCGCTCATGAACTTCCCTACCTGCTTCGGCGGGAAGTTCACGACCGCTGCCACTTGCCGGCCGAGGAGATCCTCCTTCGCATAGAGCTCCGGGAGCTGTGCCGACGACTTCCTGATCCCGATCTCGGGGCCGAAATCGACGCGCAGCCGGTAGGCGGGGCGGCGCGCCTCGGGGAAATCCTCGACCGCCACGATGGTGCCGACGCGGATATCCACCTTCAGAAAATCGTCGAAGCTGATCGTCATGGCGAGAAGCCTGCTCCCCTTGGAAAATTGGCGCTAGAGTTAGTCATGAGACGGCTTCGCTTCATCGGTAGCGGCGACGCGTTCGGCTCCGGCGGACGCTACCATACCTGCTTCCTCGTCGAGGCGGCTTCTCCGTTCCTGATCGACTTCGGCGCCTCGAGCCTGATCGCGCTGAAGCGCTGGGGCGTCGACCCCAACGCGATCGGAACGATCCTCGTGACGCATCTTCACGGCGATCATTTCGGCGGGCTGCCTTTCCTCATCCTCGACGCGCATCTCGTGAGCAGGCGCACTGCGCCCTTGACGATCGCCGGGCCTCCGGGCTTCCGCGAACGCTTGCACACGGCGATGGAGTGCTTCTTTCCGGGCTCGACCGGCATTCCGCCGAAGTTCGAGCTGCGGCTCCTCGAGCTCGAGGCGGGGCGGCGGGCCGAAATCGACGGTCTTCAGGTAATGCCCTACGAGGTGCGCCACTACTCGGGCGCGCCCCCTTTCGCCTATCGCATCGAGAGCGAGGGCAAGGTGCTCGCCTATTCCGGCGATACCGAATGGGCGGACAGCCTCGTCCCGGCCGCGCAAGGCGCCGACCTCTTCATCTGCGAGGCCTATTTCTTCGACAAGAAGGTGAAGTGGCACCTGGACTATGCGACGCTCGCCGCCAAGCTCGACGAGATCGGCGCCAAGCGCGTCGTCCTCACGCATATGAGCGCCGAGCTCCTGGGGCGCCTCGGCGAGGTGGCGCTCGAGACCGCCGAAGACGGAAAGTGGATCGAGATCTAGCCGGCCATGAACCGCTACTTCGTGACGCTCGCCCGCTACAACGAATGGGCAAACCGGCGCCTCTACGATGCCGTCGGCAGGCTGTCCGAAGCCGAGTACATGCAGCCGCGGCCGTCGTTCTTCGGCTCCATCCACGCCACGCTGAACCACATCCTCGTTGCCGACCGGATCTGGCTCGCGCGCATCGAGGAGAAGCCGAACCCGCCCTACCGGCTCGATCAGATCCTCTACGGCGATCTCGTGGCGCTGCGTGTCGCGCGCGAGGCCGAGGATGCGCGCATCCTGAATCTCGTCTCCGGCATCGAGGAGAGTCGCCTCGACCAGATCCTCGCCTACGCCAACACCAAGGGCGAGAGGCAGCACACGCAGCTTCGCCTCGTCCTCGGCCATTTCTTCAATCATCAGACCCATCACCGCGGGCAGGTGCATGGGCTCTTGTCCCACGCCGGCGTCGAACCGCCCCCGCTCGATCTCATCTTCTTCCTGCGCCAGCCCTCAGCAGCATCCGATTGAGCCCGCTCATCGTGCGGTAGAGCGCCTCGGCCTGGGCGGCGAAATCCTTCGCCGGGGGCAGGCTCGCCTCGATCTCGGCGAAGCTGCGCCGGCCGTCGATGCGCTCGAGGATGGCGCCGGCGAGCGGCGGCAGCGGAAGCGATGCGCGATGGCCGCCGAGATCGACGGAAAGGTTCGTCCCCGGCCTGAAGCCGCGCGCCAGGGCGCTGCCGTCGAGTTCGCGCAGCACGGGAACCGCGTCGAGCGAGAAGGGGGCGACGGTCGCGGCCGGGCTCTCCGACCGGACCGCGTAGAAGACATGGGTCTTCATGCTGCCGGAGAGATTCTCGGCGAAGGCGGCGCGATCCTGCGGCGCGAGAGCTGCCGTCGCACGGCGAAGCACCGGGTCGGCGAGATAGGTTTCGGGCTCGTACCGGGCGGGCTCGATCCAGGCGGCGAGCCGGAGATCCGCGCGCTCGAGAAGGGCGTAGATCTCGGGAACCGTGTAGGCGCGGTCCTGCGCGTGGAGGAGGAGGTCGTAGAGGCCTGCGTCGCTCTGCAGATGGTCGCCGAGAAAGGGATTGCGGCGGAACCAGTTGCTCTCGGGAAGCGCGGCGAGCAATCGCCGCGCGAGCGCGAGATCGGCTCCGATTGCGCGCAGCATCGATTGCATCGGGTAGACGCCGGTGCGGCCGAGCGCGCCGTAGAGCATGATGCCGAGGCCACCGTCGGGCGCGAGCGCGGCGACGAGGGCGCGGAGCCCCGCGTCTGGGTCCTCGAGGTGGTGGAGGACGCCGCAGCAATCGATGTAGTCGAAGCGTCCGAGCTCCGCCGCGTCGAGCAGCGAGCCGGTCCGGAAGACGATGTTGGCGAGCTTCCGCCTGGCGGCGCGCGCCTCGGCGATCCGGCGCGAGGCTTCGGAAAGATCGAGGTACACGATCTCGGCCGGGCAGCCGCGGTCGGCGAGCTGCTGCGCCAGCATGATGGTCGCGTCTCCCGTTCCGCCGCCGGCGACGAGCGCGCGGAAGGGGCGCGACCAGTCGCGCGCCCCTGCGAAGAGATAGTGGTCGATTTCGAGGAGGTGGCTCGGGCTTCCCGTTACGAGACGCTTCGCTTCGTCCTTCGGATCGCGCGCCGGATAGGGATGGGCCTCGTACTGCGCGCGGACGCGGTCCATCAGCGCATCGTCAGCACGACCTTGCCCGTCGCCCGACGCGTGCTCAGGAGCTCCAGCGCGCGTGACGCCTCCTCGAGCGGAAGGCGGTGCGAGACATGCGGGCGAAGCTTGCCGGCCTCGAACCAGCCGAGCAGCTTCTGGAACGACTCGCGCACGAGCTCAGGCCGATGCTTGCGGTACGAGCCCCAGTAATACCCGATCGCGTCGGCGTTCTTGACGAGCAGGATGTTGGCCGGAATCTGCGGAATCTTCCCGCCGGCGAAGCCGATGACGAGGAGCCGGCCGCCCCAGGCGACGCAGCGCAGGCTCTGCTCGAAGACCTCGCCGCCGACCGGGTCGTAGATGACGTCGGCGCCGCGTCCTCCCGTGATCTCCTTGACGCGGTCGCGGAAATTCTCGGTCGTGTAGTTGACGAGATGGTCGGCGCCGTGCTCACGGGCGACGGCGAGCTTTTCCGCGCTGCTCGCCGTCGCGATCACGGTAGCTCCCATCGCCTTGCCGACCTCGACCGCGGTGAGGCCGACGCCTCCGGCGGCGCCGTGCACGAGAAGCGTCTCCCCGGGCTGCAGGCGCGCCCGCCATTCGAGCGCGCCGTGCGAGGTGCCGTAGGCGATCGGGAACCCGGCGGCGACGGCGAATTCCATGCCGTCGGGAATGCGCATGACGCTCTCGGCGGGCGTGACGACGAAGTCGGCGAAGCCGCCCCAGCTGAAGGTCGCCATGACGCGGTCGCCGACGGCGAGACCTTCGACGCCCTCGCCGAGCTCGGCGATCCGTCCCGCCACCTCGGCCCCGGGCGAGAAGGGCAGCGCCGGCTTCTCCTGGTACTTCCCTTCGATGATGAGCGTGTCGAAGAAATTGACCGCAGCCGCATGCACCTCGATCAGGACCGAGCCGGGGCCCGGCTTGGGCTGCGGCACCTCCTCGACCGAGAGACCACCGCCGAACGACTTGCAGAGCACCGCACGCATCAGGAAATCACCCCACGAATCATGCCGACCTTACGACCTGCGACGTTCCTCACCACCGGACGAAGATAGTGCTCCAGTCCGCTCATGTTGACCCCGAGCCGTTCGAGCACCGACGCCATCGCCACCTCGGATGCCCTTCCCGCGCCGTCGTCGATCTTGAGCGCGACGCCGAGCCCGCGCTTCGGCAGGATCGCGCAGAAAACCCCTTCGGCGCCGGGCTTCACCAGGGCGTCGTGCCCGACGGCCTTCATCACCTCGGTCGCGAAGCCGCCGGTGCCGTCGACCATGAGCGGCTCCATCGCCATCGCCTCGCCGATCCGCCGCGCCGCTTCCGCACGCTCGGGCGGAAGGCCGGCCGTGTCGGCCATGCGCGCCATGCCGCGCGCGATGGCGCGGAGCGGCAGCGCGATCGTCGGAATGCCGCAGCCGTCGATTCCCCAGGGCGCGCGGCGCGCGTCGACGGCGCACATCTCGGAGAGGGCGTCGGTCACGCGGCGCTGCACCGGATGCTCGTAATCGATGTAGCCGCGAACCCGCTCGCCCTTGTGCACCGCCGTCGTGACAAACCCGCTGTGCTTGCCCGAGCAGTTGTTGTGGAGCGGGCAGGGCGATCCGCCCGCGCGCAGGAGCGCGTGCGCGGTTGCGGTGTCGTACGGAAGGTGGGCGCCGCATTCGAGGTCGCGCTCGGAAAGGCCGATCCGCTCGAGCCACGCCGCGACGGCCGCGGTGTGCGCCTTCTCGCCGTGATGCGAGGCGCAGGCGAGCGCGATCTCCTTCGCTCCGAGGCCGAAGCGGTCGGCCGCGCCGCTCTCGACGAGCGGCAGGGCCTGGATCGGCTTCACCGCCGAGCGCGGGAAGACGGGACGCTCGACGTCGCCGACGGCGTCGACCAGCTTTCCGGTCGCGTCGGAGACCGCGATGGCGCCGCGGTGCCGGCTTTCGACGCTGTTGCCACGCAGAATCTCGACGAGAACGGGATTTTCCATGGAGGCCAGAAGAGAACGGGCGCCCGATCGGGCGCCCGTCGTGCCTAGCGCGGATGCGCCGCGCGATGCAAGGCCTCTACTTCTTCGAGGTGACCGCGCCGATCGCGGCGCCGCCGGCGCCGCCGATGAGGGCGCCCGCGACCCAACTGCCGGTCACTGCACCGATGACCGCACCGCCCGCGGCGCCGAGCGCGCCGCCGGAAAGAGCGCGCTGTTCCCGCTCCGACATGTTCGAGCAGCCCGCAAGGGCGCCCAGGCAGATCAGCGCGACGGCAACGTTCTTTCTCATTCGTCCTCCTTCAGCTCACGACTCGCCATGACCCGTCGGGCATGCGGCACGCGCGTCCGTAGACCATCTGCTCGCGCCCGCCGATCCATGCCCGGCTCTGGTATTCGCGACAGTAGCGCCCGCGCTCTTTCCAGGTGCGCATCGGCACGACCTCGTATTCTCCCCAGATCACGGGATGGCGATCGGGGACGTATTCCAGCACCTGCGCGACGCAGGCTCGATCGATGTCGTCCATGCCGCGGACGATCGCGCCGCCGATCAGGACGCCGATGACAGCGTCGTCCAGCGCGGCGCCGAGAAGGTCGCGGTAGCAGGTCCGCTCGCCGAGTCCGTAGGGCACGACGTAGACGACCCGGTCGTCGTGCCGCTTGTGCTTGTGCTTGTGCTCGTGCTTGGCGCGCCAGCCGTGCGCCGGCGCCCAGGGCGGCGGATCGGCGCTCGCAGGCGCCGGCTGCAGCAGGGATACCGCGAGAGCCGATGCCATCGCGGCTGCAGCTAGGCGGTGGAGCAACTCGCGCACGTCTTCTCCCACTCGAAGCGACGAAGGTCCGCGCGAACAACGCGCGCCGCGAACCCAAAATTGCGCGTTCCCGGCGAGAATGCCTGTGGCTTTATTGCGCCCAAGTATTGCGTACGCCACGGGTCGGACATGTCTGTCAAGGACTTACAGGTGCGGAGCGGGTGTGCTAGGTGCCGCCTTGGGCAATTTCCATTCGAGGAGACTGATGTCGATGACCGGTACCGCCCCGCTGCTCGGGACGCTCGTAGCTCCGCTCCCATCCCGCGTCGCTCTGGTGAGCCGCATCGCGGCCGTTCTTCTCGGCACCGCGCTGCTCGCGATCTCCGCCAAGGTGCAGGTACCGTTCTGGCCGGTGCCGATGACGATGCAGACGGCCGTCGTCCTGTTGATCGGTGCCGCGTACGGGTCGAGGCTCGGTGCCGCGACGGTGCTTCTCTACCTGGCCGAGGGGATCGCCGGCTTGCCGGTCTTTGCCGGCGCTTCCGCCGGGCCGGCATACATGTTGGGGCCGACCGGAGGGTATCTCGTCGGCTTCGTCGCCGCCGCCTGGGTCACCGGTGCGCTCGCCGAACGCGGCTGGGACCGCTCGCCTCTTCTCGTCATCATCGCGATGACGCTGGGGCACGCCGTCCTCTTCACGACGGGCGTCGCCTGGCTCGCGTACCTTGTCGGAGTCGAGGCGGCGATCGCCAATGGGCTCCTGCCGTTCGTGGGCGCGACGGTGTTGAAGACGCTTCTCGCCGCCGCTCTCATCCGGGCTGCCTGGCGCGGCCGGGCGGCGCTCGGCTGAGGGCCGCGGACTAGAGCGCGGGCTGCGCCGCGGCGATGCGGAAGCCGCCGCGGCGCATCAGCCACGCCACCATGAGCACGCCGGGCAGCGCCGCGAGGACCGTGAAGAGGAAGAACGGGATCCAGTCCGTCTGATCGACGATCCAGCCTGCCGGGGCGGAGAGGAAACGGGTGGGCACCGCGGCGAGCGAGGAGAAGAGCGCGTACTGCGTCGCCGTGAACGACGTGTTGCAGAGATTCGAGAGGTAGGCGACGAACGCCGCCGAGCCCATTCCGCCGGTGAAGTTCTCGGCGAAGATCGTCACCGTCAGCATCATCGGGTCGTACCCCACCACGGCCTGGAGCGCGTAGGTGAGGTTCGAGAGCATCTGGAGGACGCCGCAGAAGAAGAGGGCGCGCAGCAGGCCCAGCCTTGCGGCGAGCGCGCCGCCGACCGCCACCCCGCCGAGAGTCGCGGCGAGCCCGAAGACCTTGCTGATCGCGGCGATCTCCTCCTTCGAGAAGCCGAGCTCGAGGTAGAACGGGTTCGCCAGCGTGCCGGCCATGGCGTCGCCGAGCTTGTAGAGGACGATGAAGACGAGCACCGCGGCCCAGCCCGAGCGACGCACGAAATCGGCGAACGGCTCGACGACCGCGGCGCGCAGCGTCCCGATGAAGGATGCGGGTCGCGGCTCGGCGGCGGCGTGCGGCTCGGGCGTCAGCAGGACCGTCGCCATTCCGACCAGCATGAGCCCGGCCATGATCGAGTAGGCCGTGCTCCAGCCCGCGTGCTCTGCCGCGTAGAGGGCGCCGGCGCCGGAGGCGAGGAGGCCGAAGCGGTAGCCCCATTGCGTCGCCGCCGCGCCCGCCGCCTGTTCCTCCGGCCGCAGGAGCTCGATCCTGAACGCGTCGATGACGATGTCCTGGCTCGCCGACAGAAAGGCGACCAGCGCGGCGAGAAGCGCCGTTGCGGCGAGGTCGCGCGCCGGATCGTTCTGGCCCATCGCCCAGATCGCGACCATCAGCAGCGCCTGGAGGAGAAGCGCCCAGCTCCGCCGGCGCCCCAGCCGTCCGAGCAGCGGGATCCGGATATGGTCGAAGCCGGGCGCCCAGACGAATTTCCAGTTGTAGGAAAAGCCGACCAGGACGAAGAGGCCGATCGCGGTGCGCGATACGCCGGCCTCGGAAAGCCAGGCCGAGAGCGTCGCGAAGGTGAGCGGCAGCGGCAGCCCGCTCGCGAAGCCCATGAAGAGGACGGCGAGAAGCCGCGGCTCGCGATAGACCTTGAGGGAGGCGAGCCAGCTCACGGTCGCCGCTTCTCAGTCGTCAGTGGGGCATCGGGCCTCATCACCGACAACGGATCGCTGCAAACCGATAACGTCCCGTTAACTCTTCTTTTCCGCGTCGGCGGCGACCTGCATCTTTATGATCTTGTCGGGGTTCGACACCGCGCCGTTCCGGGCCGTGTCGCCCTTCTTGATCGCGTCGACGAACTCCATGCCGGAGACGACCTTGCCCCAGACCGTGTATTGGCCGTCGAGATGGGGCGCCGGGGCGAACATGATGAAGAACTGGCTGTCGGCGCTGTTGGGGTCGGCGGTGCGCGCCATCGACAGGGTGCCGCGCACGTGCTTCTCCTTGGAGAACTCCGCCTTGAGCTTGTTCCCGGAGCCGCCCGTGCCGGTGCCGGTCGGATCGCCTGTCTGGGCCATGAAGCCCTCGATCACGCGGTGGAACGGCACGCCGTCGTAGAAGCCCTCGCGCGTCAGACGCTTGATCTGCGCCACGTGGTTGGGCGCGAGATCGGGGCGCATTTCGATCACGACTCGTCCCGCCGGGACATCCATGTAGAGGGTATTCTCGAGATCCGCTGCAACGGCCATGCCGCCGACTCCCATTGCAAGGGCGGCACCGAGCATGAAGGATCGAGCGCGTATCGACATATCGGAACCCGCCGGGTTTGAGGAGAGGCGCGGACGATAGCGGAACGCCTGCGCCGAGGAAAGTCCGCCGGGGAGCGCCGCGCCCAGCCTACTCTTGCGGAAGCTTCGGAGGGCGCCGGCGCTCCTTGATGATGCCGCGCCGGTGCTTCGCCTCGAGCCGCCGCTCCCTGGAGGCGCGGGTCGGCTTGGTCGGGCGGCGCGGCTTCGGCGGCTCGGCGGCGCGGGCGAGGAGGGCGCGCAGCCGCTCGCGCGCGTCATGGCGGTTCATCTCCTGGCTGCGAAAGCGCCGCGCCTCGATCACGAGCACGCCCTCGGCGCTGATCCGCCTGCCGGCGAGCCGCAGGAGGCGGGCGCGGATCTCGGGGTCGAGCACCCGCGTGTCGAAGCGGAGCTCGACCGCCGAGGAGACCTTGTTGACGTTCTGCCCGCCGGGGCCGGAGGCGCGAACGAAGCGCTCCTCGATCGCGCTTTCATCGACGAAAAGGTTCTCCGTCACCCGCATCGAGCCTATCTTTCGCGTCGAGAAGCCGGGGAGGAGGATGGCACGTGTCGGACCTGCCCAAAACCATCGAGATCAACGAGGAAGGCCCGCGCGAGGGATTCCAGATCGAGCCCGGGCCGATCCCGACTGCTGGCAAGATCGCGCTTATCGACGCGCTTTCCGAGACGGGGCTGAAGCAGATCCAGATCACCTCCTTCGTCAACCCGAAGCGCGTCCCCGGCTGCGCCGACGCGGAGGAGGTCGTGGCCGGCTTCCGTCCGCGCGAGGGCGTGCGCTACACCGCGCTCTGGCTCAACGAGAAGGGGCTGGAGCGGGCGCTCGCGCATCGCGACCGGCTGACGATCCAGGGCTCGATCTCGATGTGCGCCTCCGAGCCCTTCATTCAGCGCAACCAGAACCGCAGCCTCGCCGAGAACGAGCGCGTCCAGCACAACCAGATCGCCATCTACCGGGAGAACGGGATACCCGTCGACCGCATCTCGGTCATGGCGGCGTTCGGCTGCAATTTCGCCGGCGACATACCGGTCGGCCAGGTGCTGAGGACGGTGCAGTCGGGGCTCGACATCGCGGCCCAGCACCAACTCCGGATCGACCGCCTGTCGCTCGCCGACACGATGGCGTGGGCGACGCCCGAGAGCATCAAGCGCGTGGTCGGCGCCGTGCGCGAGCGCTGGCCGGAGCTGCGCATCACCCTTCACCTCCACGACACGCGCGGTCTCGGCATCGCCAACGCCTATGCCGGGCTCGAGATGGGCGTCGACAGCTTCGACGCCGCGGTGGCGGGGCTCGGCGGCTGCCCCTTCGCCGGCCACAAGGGCGCGGCCGGGAACGTCTGCACCGAGGATCTCGCGTTCATGTGCGAGGAGATGGGCGTCTCGACCGGGCTCGATCTCGACCGCCTCATCGAGGCGGCGCGTCTTGCCGAGGAGGTGGTCGGGCATCCGCTTCCCGGCACGGTTATGAAGGGCGGGACGCTGAGCCGGCTGCGGGCCCGCTTGAACTGATCGCGCCGGCCGCGAAGCCTTGCGGCGACCCAGACGTCAGGATGCGGCGATGACGCTGCGCTCGGCGAGCGCCGCGATCTCGGTCTCGCCGAGGCCGAGCTCGCGCAGAATCTCGCTCGTATGCTCGCCGAGGCGCGGCGGCTGCCGGCGCACGCCGAGCGCGTGCCCGCCCATCTCGACCGGCAGGCGCGGCAGCTTCGTGCGTCCGGCGCCCGGCAGCTCGACCTCGAGGAGGCCGCCGCTCGCCTGGAGATGCGGGTCCTCGAAGAGATCCTCGACCGTCGCAACCGGCGCGAACGGGATGCCGGCGCGCTCGCAGCGCCCGACGATCTCGGCCTTCGTATAGCCGCGCATCAGCTCCGCGACCGCGGGGACGAGCCATGCGCGCTCGGCGACGCGCTTCTCGTTCGTGTCGAGCCGCGCGTCGCCGGACAGGTCCGGGCGCTCGAACGCCGCGCAGAAGCGTTCCCATTGCCGGTTGCTCGTCACGCCGACGAAGACCTGCTTGCCGTCGCGCGTCTGGAACAGGTCGTAGATGCCCCAGGCGCCGTGCCGCGCCGTCATCGGCGGCACCTTCTTTCCCGTGATCGCCCCGCCGGCCATGTGCTGGCCCATGAGGAAGACCGTCGATTCGAAGAGCGCGCTCCTGACGAGCTGGCCCCTGCCGGTGCGGGCGCGCTGCTCGAGCGCGGCGAGGATGGCGATGACGCCGAAGGCGCCGCCCATGATGTCGATCACCGAACTTCCGGCGCGCAGCGGCCTGCCCGGCGGCCCGGTCATGTAGGCGAGCCCGCCCATGAACTGCACGACCTCGTCGAGCGCCGCGCGCTGCTCGTAGGGTCCCGAGAGGAAGCCCTTCAGCGCGCAGTAGACGAGGCGCGGGTTCGCCTTCGCGAGCTCCTCGTAGCCGCAGCCGAGCCGGTCCATCGTGCCGGGGCCGAAATTCTCGATGACGACGTCGGCGGTCCGGACGAGCCGCAGCACGAGGTCGCGGCCTTCGGGAGACTTCAGATCGACCGCGAGGCTGCGCTTGTTGCGGTTGAAGCAGCCGAAGAAGCCCGCGGCGAAGCCCGGCAGGCGGCGCGTGCGGTCGCCGTCCGGCGCGGGCTCGATCTTGATGACGTCGGCCCCGAGGTCGGCGAGGAGAAGCCCCGCGCAAGGGCCCATGATCGTGTGCCCGAACTCGAGGACGCGGAGCGCCGAGAGGGGCAGGGAGGAAGGGGGCGCGTCGTGGGCGGTCGTCATCGTTCCTGGCGTCTCCTCGCGGCGGGCTGCCGGCCGATCGAATTCTAGCCCTTGCGGGGGAAGGCGCGGGAACGCTCCCGTACGCGAGCGGCGTCAGCCCTGTCCTCGTCCCCCTGCCGCGAGTTTTTCTCGATCCAACCTCCAACGACATGTGACGTGGCGCACTTGCGCTCCCGTAGCGTAGGATCGAGACAAAGGGCGTGACGACCCTGATCGCGCCTTTCGGCTCGACAGAACGCGGGGCCGCAAGCTGGTGATCGCATCGATACTGACGCTGCTGCTCGTCCTCGTTCCGGCGAGCCTTTCGGCCGAGACGCTGCCGCCGCCGCAAGGCAAGGTCATCCTCACCGTCGTCGGCCGGATCTCGAACACGACCGCGCCGGGGCGGGCCGAGTTCGACCGCGGCGCGCTCGAAGCCCTGAAGCAGCATCAGATCCGCACGACGAGCGTTTGGACCGACGGCGTCGGCACGTTCGAGGGGCCGCTCCTCTGCGATCTGCTCGACCGCGTCGGCGCCACCGGAAAGACGCTCATGGCGCGGGCGCTCAACGACTACGCGGTCGAGATTCCGATCGAGGACTGCCGCAAGTATCCGGTCCTCCTCGCGCTGAAGCGCAACGGGCGGGATCTCCATCGCCGCGACAAGGGCCCGATCTGGATCGTCTACCCGCGCGACGACTATCCCGAGCTGCAATCGGAGCAGGTCAACACGCGCTGGGTCTGGCAGCTCGAGCGGCTGGAGGTCAGGTGACGGCCGCCGCCGTTCCGCGCCGCCGCTTCGTGGCGCTGGGCGCCGCGATCGTCATCTTCATCGTGAGCCTCGCGGCCACCGCCACGCGTCTCTACACGGTCGAGACCGACGTCGCGCGGGAATTCGGCGAGAACCTCGTCTGGAGCGTCGCCCAGAACGAGACGGAGCTTCTGCGCTTCACCGAGACGCTGCGGCGCTACGGCGAGGGCGAGGCCGCCGCCGGCGAGCTGCAGCGCCGCTTCGACCTTCTGTGGAGCCGCCTTTCGGTTCCGCGCGAGGGGGAGATGGGCACCTGGCTGCGCGCCGTACCCGACGCGTGGTCGATCATCGACCGCGCCCTCGTCGAGCTGGCGCGGATCGAGCCGCGGCTCGAGGCGCTGGCGCCGGGAAACGCCGAGGAGGCGAAGGCCATCGCCGCGGAGCTTCACGCGCTTCTGCCGGACCTTCACGAGGCGACGCTGGCCACATCGCACGCCGAGATCGCGCGCCTCACGGCGTGGAGCCGGAGCCGGGAGCAGGCGCTCATCACCGCGCTCTTCCTCCTTCTCGGGCTCGTCGTCAGCACCGGCATGCTCGTCGCGCTGCTCCTCGCCGAGCTCCGCTCGCGGCGGGCGCTCGTCGCCAAAGCGGAGGCCGCGGAGGCGGCGGCGCGCGAGAGCGAGCAGCGGCTGCGCGACATGATCGACGCCGCCACGGACTGGGTCTGGGAGACCGACGCCGAGAACCGCTTCGTCTTCCTGTCCGGGCGCCTGCGCGAGCTTTCCGGCGAGGATCCGAAGCGGCTGATCGGCCGCACCCGCGAGGAGCTCCGCCTTCCCGACGACGACGACGAGGCCAACTGGAACTGGTACCGGACTCTCCTCGACCGCCGGGAGCCGTTCCACGACTTCGAGTTCCCGTACGCCGACGTCGCCGGCAAGCGGCGCTGGGCGCGCATTCACGGCCGGCCGATCTACGACGCCGAGGGCCGCTTCGCTGGCTATCGCGGCACCGGGCGCGACATCACGGCGGAGCGCGCGGCGACCGCGGCGATCGCCGAGAGCCGTGCCTTGCTGCGCGCCGTCATCGACGCGGTGCCGGCGATCATCAACGTCAAGGACCGCGACGCGCGCTACGTCCTGATGAACCGCTTCCAGGGCGAGATGTACGGGGTCGATCCGGACGCGGCGATCGGCAAGACGAGCGCGGACTTCACCGGGAGCTACGGCGGCCAGTCGCGCGAGTTCGATCAGGAAGTGATCGATACCGGCCGCGCGCTGCCGTTCCGCGAGCGCGAGTTCGTCGACGCCAAGGGGCAGCGCCGCGTGTGGTGGACGGCGAAGACGCCGCTCAAGGACGCCGTCGGCGCGGTCCGGCACATCGTCACCGTCGCGCTCGACATCACCGAGCTCAAGGCCGCCGAGCGCGCCCGCACCAATCTCGCCCGGTACTTCTCGCCCAACCTCGTCGAGCTGCTGATCGCCAAGGACGAGCCGATCGGCCAGGTTCGGCGGCAGGAGGTCGCGGTGGTGTTCGCCGACCTCGTCGACTTCACGCGGCTCTCCGCGCGCGAGACGCCGGAGCGGACGATGATGCTGCTGCGCGACCTCCACGCGCGGCTGACCGACGTCGTCCTGTCGCACGGCGGCACGCTCGAGAAGTTCCTCGGCGACGGGCTCATGGCGACCTTCGGCACGCCGGTGCGGGGGCCGCGCGACGCGAGCAACGCGCTCGAATGCGCGGTCGGGATGATCGAGGCGATCCTCGCGTGGAACAGCCAGCGGATCGCCGCCGGCGACGCGCCGCTCCGGATCGGCATCGGCGCCCATTTCGGCCCGGTCATCCTGGGCGACGTCGGCACCGACCGTCGGCTCGAATACGCGGTGGTCGGCGACACGGTGAACGTCGCCAACCGGCTCGAGGAGATGACCCGCCGGCTCGGCGCGGCGGCGGTGGTGAGCCGCGCCCTCATCGAGGCCGCGCGCGGCGAGCCGGCGCCGTCGCCGCGTCTCGAGATGTTCGAGCCTGCCGGCGCGCAGGTCATCGACGGGCACGACGAGAAGCTCGAGGTCTTCGTGCTGCACGCGGACCGGCTGGTCGCGGCCGGCACGAAGACGATTCCTTTCCCGAGCCGCGTCGCGCACGGCTGAAGCGCGCCTTCAGCCCGCCTCGGCCTCGGCGGCGCGCTGCGCGCGCTTTCTCTCGTGCGGGTCGAGGAGGCGCTTGCGCAAGCGGATCGATTTCGGCGTCACCTCGACGAGCTCGTCGTCGGCGATGTAGGCGATCGCCTGCTCGAGGCTCATCTGAATGGGCGGCGTAAGGCGCACCGCCTCGTCCTTCGCGGTAGTGCGGATGTTGGTGAGCTGCTTGCCCTTGATGGGATTGACCTCGAGGTCGTTGTCGCGCGTGTGCGCGCCGATGATCATGCCCTGGTAGACCTGCGTTCCGGGCGTGATGAACATCGGCCCGCGATCCTCGAGGTTCCAGAGCGCGTAGGCGACCGCGGCGCCGTCCGCGGTCGAGACGAGGACGCCGTTCCGCCGTCCCTCGACCGGGCCCTTGTAGGGGGCGTAGCCGTGGAAGAGACGGCTCATGACGCCGGTGCCGCGCGTGTCGCCGAGAAACTCGCCCTGATAGCCGATGAGCCCGCGCGTGGGCGCGAGGAAGACGAGCCGCACCTTGCCGCCGCCCGAGGGCTTCATCTCGCGAAGCTCGCCCTTGCGGCGGCTCATCTTGTCGACGACGACGCCGGAGAACTCCTCGTCGACGTCGATCGTCACCTCCTCGACCGGCTCGAGGCGCTGCCCCGTCGCCTGGTCGGTCTTGAAGAGGACGCGCGGCCGCGACACCGAGAGCTCGAAACCCTCGCGCCGCATCGTCTCGATGAGGACGCCGAGCTGCAGCTCGCCGCGACCGGCGACCTCGATCGCGTCCTTGTCCTCCGTCTCGCGGACCCGGATCGCGACGTTCCCCTCGGCCTCGCGCTTGAGGCGGTCGGCGATCATCCGGCTCGTGACCTTGGAGCCTTCGCGGCCCGCGAGCGGGGAGTCGTTGACGGAGAAGATCATCGCCAGGGTCGGCGGGTCGATCGGATCGGCGTGGATCGCGACCGAGACCTCCGGGGCGCAGATCGTGTCGGCGACCGTCGTCTCGGCGAGCCCGGCGACGGCGACGATGTCGCCCGCCTGCGCCTCCTCGATCGGGCGCCGCTCGAGCCCGCGGAAGGCGAGGAGCTTCGTGAGGCGCCCCTGCTCGATGATTGTGCCGTCGCGGTGGATCGCCTTCACCGGCATGTTGACCTTCGCGGTGCCGGCGTGGATCCGGCCGGTGAGGACGCGGCCGACGTAAGGGTCGTATTCGAGCGTCGTCGCGAGCATCGCGAAGGGCGCGTCGGGATCGGCCTTCGGCGGCGGCACGTGGCGGACGACGAGATCGAAGAGCGGCCTCAAATCCCGGCGCTCGTCCTCGAGCTTCTCCACCGCCCACCCGGCGCGGCCCGAGGCGTAGAGAGTCGGGAAGTCGAGCTGCTCGTCGGAAGCGTCGAGCGCGGCGAAGAGGTCGAAGATCTCGTCGTGGACCTCGTAGGGGCGCGCGTCGGGGCGGTCCACCTTGTTGATGACGACGATCGGCCGCAGCCCCAGCCGCAGCGCCTTCGAGACGACGAACTTCGTCTGCGGCAGCGGGCCCTCGGCGGCGTCCACGAGAACGACGACGCCGTCCACCATCGAGAGGATGCGCTCGACCTCGCCGCCGAAATCGGCGTGCCCGGGCGTGTCGACGATGTTGATCCGGACCTCGTCCCAATCGACCGAGGTGCATTTGGCGAGGATCGTGATCCCGCGCTCGCGCTCGAGGTCGTTCGAGTCCATCACCCGCTCGGCGACCTGCTGGTTCGCGCGGAAGGCGCCGGACTGGCGCAGCAGCTGGTCGACGAGGGTCGTCTTCCCATGGTCGACATGCGCGATGATCGCGATGTTGCGGATGTCCATGTGCGATGGCCGGTAACAAAACGCGTCGCCCGGACGGAGCGACGCCGCGCGCTATATGGCGGACGCGGTAGGCGAGCGCAACCCGGCCGCGCTTCCGCCGCCGGCGAGCGCCGTCGTCGAGAGGAGGCGGGAGAGGGCGCCGCGCGGCGCGGTCTGGCGCGGGAAATGGAGGAGCGGAACAGGCGGACGAGGCGCTTCCTCTGCCGCCTCGCGGCGCCCGCGAAGGGGGAGCAGCGCCACCTTCCGGGCGGCGTCGCCCGCCGCGCGCCCGCTGCCGCCGCGGCGCGCGGAAGAGTGCGCTTGGGAAGAAAAATACAGGTCGGAAACAGGCTGCACGGCCTCGCCGTCCGGCGCGCGCCCGCCCGCCGGGCGGGGCTCGCCGCCTTTCGCGACGGCGTTCGGGTCTGCGGTGGCCGCTTCGTTGCCTGCGTTCGAGACGGTTTCGCGAGAAAAATACAGGTCGGAAACAGGCCGCGCCTTTCCGCAAGGAACGCGGCCGGCCTCGCGTGCGGCGCGCAGGCGCAGGCGCAGGGCGCGCTCCCGGAGCCGCGCCCGGAGCGCGACGAGGCGGCCGATTCTCAACCCGTCCGCCGGCGAGATCGCGGCGTCGGCGACGGCGCGCAGCGCCGCGTCCAGGACCGCCTCGTCGTCGTGCTCCGCGCCGGGGGCGAGATCGAGCTCGATCGTCGGGTCGCCGGGGCGGGGCAGGAGATGGTGGAGGAGCGCCCGGAGCGTCGCCCCGTCGCCGCCGAGCGCCCGCCGCGTGGCGTCGGCGAGGAGCGCCGGCCCCGCCTCCTCGAGAGTCTCGGCCAGAACGGTCGCGCGGTTGCGCGCGCCCTTGGGGCGGCCGGCGGGATTGCCGGATCGGCCCTTCACGAAGCGGCCCTCCGGCGAGCGGTGCGCGGCGAGTACGGTCACGGACATGGCGGGTTCTCCGGCAGGTACAAAGAGAGAACATATTGCAATGCCGCAACAGCCTTGTCAATCCGAAATCGCGCGATTTATGACCGATTCGGTATAAAGCGATACGCTCCGGCTGTCTATCCGCCCAGCCTGTCGAGCAATTCCTCGGCCGTCTCGGGAGCGGGCGCGGCACGGCCCTCGGCGAAGCGGGGAAGGGTCGCGGCGAGAAGGGTGCGCGCGTCTTCGCGTCTGCCGCGCTCGAGCCAGTGACGGGCGAGGCTGGCCGCGACGCGCCTCTCCCAGCCTCTCGCGCCCTGCGCGCGCGCAACGTCGAGCGCCGTTAGCAGGCTCGCCTCGGCCGCATCGGCGTCTCCGCCAAGCGCCTGCAAAAGTTCCGCGCGGAGCTGGTGCAGCCGGGCGGCGTACCACGCCTCGCCGCTCTCCGCGGCGACGGCGAGGGCGCGCGCGACCAGCTCCAGCCCTTCCGCATGGCGCCGCGCCAGAAGCCGGCTTTCCGCGAGAAGGCACAGTCCGCGCGGCAGGTACGAGCGGGCACCGAGCCGGTTCCAGACGCCGAGGCCTTCCTCGAGGCGCCGCGTCCCTTCGGCGACGTCGCCGGCGCGCGCCGCCGCCCAGCCGAGGAACATGAGCGCCGTGGCGCGCGGCTGCGGCAGCCGGTGCTCCTCGCAGAGCGCGAGCAGCTCGGCCGCCGTCGCGGCCACGGCGGCGACGTCGCCGCGCACGAACTGACACTCGCCGATGAACCACAGCGCGTGCGCCAGCGAGGGCGCGTGCCGCAAGCGCCGCGCCAGCTCGCTCGCCTCGCGTTCCAGGCGAACGGCGCGGTCCGGGTAGCCGAGGAGCCACTGTACCGGCGCGGCGATCGCCAGGGCGCACACGGCCGGATCGTGCCCGAGATAGAGGTAGCGATGCCGCTCGTGCCGCGCCTCGTCGTAGAGCGCCATGCCGGCGTCGATGTGCTCGGACGCCTTCGCGAGCCTTCCGCCGAGGTAGCATGTCGGCCAGGCGGAGTGGTGCGCCTGCAGGAGAAGCTCGGGGTCCTCAAGCTCTTGCGCGATCCGGAACAGCTCGTCCGAGATCGTCTCCGCGCGTGCGAACTGGCCGCGGGAGATGTGGAAGAGCCACAGGCCAACGAGCGGCGGCGCGAGATCGGCGGAGCTTTCGAGCTGGCGGGCGACCTCGCCGGCGCGCTCGAAGGCGGCGCCCACCTCCGGCGCGGGCCAGCCGTGAAGGCTCATGAGGGCCGGACCGAGCTGCGAGAGGACGGCGAGCTCGGTCCGCCGTCGATCGATGCCGTCGGGCCGCGCATCGTTGAGCGACAGGGCGCGGCGGAAATGCTCGATCGCCTCCCGGTTCGCCGCGCGGCGAACCGCCTGCTCGCCCGCCTTGCGCCAGTGCGCGACGGCACCGTCGAGGAGGCCCGCCTCGGTGAAGTGGCGGGCCATCACCTCGGGGCGGATCTCCGCGGTCTCCGGGAACCGCCGCTCCAGCGCGGCGGCGATGCGGGCGTGAAGCTGCTGCCGCATCGCGCGCAACAACGTGCCGTAGGAAGCGTCCTGCACCAGAGCGTGCTTGAAGGTGTACGACGCCTCGGGCGGCGTGCCGCGGCGGAACAGCAGCCCGGCCTCGACGAGCCGGCCGAGCGCCGCCTGCACCTCGTTCGCGCCCCGGTCGGCGACGGCAGAAAGCAGCTCGTACGAGAACTCCCGCCCGATCGCGGCGCCGACCTGCGCCACCTCCTTCTCGGCGGGGCCCAGCCGGTCGAGCCGCGCCATGAGCGAGGCGTGCAGCGTAGGCGGAACGGAGAGCCCGCCCGAAGGCGTCGTTGCGAGCGCGGCTTCGGCGCCGGTTTCCCCGGCCTCCAGCACCGCCTTGGTCAGCTCCTCGATGAAGAGGGGCACCCCGTCGGTGCGCTCGACGATCTCCTCGACGAGATCGCTCGCGACCGCGTTGTCGCCGAGCACCGACCGGACGAGCGCGGCCCCGTCGCGCCGGTCCAGGCGACTGAGCGTCAGCACGGTCACGTGCGGCTGGCCGACCCAGGGCGGGTCGAACTCGGGCCGGAAGGTGATCAGGAGCAGAACCGGCCATCCGGCGGTGCGCGCGACCGTGAGATCGAGCAGCTCGCGCGAGGAGGCATCGCTCCAGTGCGCGTCCTCGAACACCATCAGCACGGGCTGCCGTCGAGCCAATCCGTCGAGCTGCCGCAGGAGCGCCTCGAACGTCTTCTCCTTCTTGCGTTGCGGCGCAAGGCTCGGACGCGGATAACGGCCGCTGCCGGGCACCGCCAGAAGCTCGGCGAGGAGCGCCACGTCGTCCGCGGGCGGGGAGGCAGGGGCGAGCACGGCGACGAGCTTGTCGAGCTTCGCCTCCGGAGCGTCGTCGCGCCCGAACGCGGCCGCGCGTTCCAGATGCGCGATGACGGGATGAAGAGCGCTGTCCTGGTGATAGGGCGAGCAGAAGTATCGCAGGAGCGTATGCGGCTCGTCCTCGATCCGCTCCTGCGCGGCAGCAACCAGCCGCGACTTGCCGATCCCCGGCTCGCCGGAGATCAGCACGACCTGGCCCTCCCCGCGCGCCGCCCGCCGCCAGCGGCGCCACAGCATCCCGGTCTCCTCCTCGCGCCCGACGAGCGGCACCGTTCTTGCCGCGGCATGCAGCGCCTCGTAGCGGCTTTCCGCCGCGCTCCGGCCGCGGACCCGCCACGCGCGCACCGGCTCGGCATAGCCCTTCACCCCGAGCGCGCCGAGGTCCTCGCATTCGAACAGGCCGCCGAGAAGCCGACGGGTGCCCGCCGCGATCACCACCGCGCCCGGCTCGGCGAGAGCCTGCAGCCGGGCCGCCAGGTTGGGCGTTTCGCCGACGACGCCGCGCTCTTGCGCCTCGCCCGAGCCGACGAGGTCGCCGACCACCACGAGCCCGGTGGCGATGCCGACGCGGACCCGCAGCTCCTCGCCGCCGCGGGCCGGAACGCGGTGCATCGTCGCTGCGAGCTTAAGCCCGGCGCGGACCGCTCGCTCGGCGTCGTCCTCGTGCGCCCGGGGATAGCCGAAATAGACCAGCACCCCGTCGCCCATGTACTTGGCGATGAAGCCGTCGTATCGGCCGACCGCCATCGCGACGCGCCGCTGATAGGCGCCGATGATCTCCCGCAGGTCCTCCGGATCGAGCCGCGCGGCGAGAGCGGTCGATCCGACGAGATCGCAGAACATGACCGTGAGCTGCCGCCGCTCGGCAGAGGCGCGGGTCGGCGCCGGACCCGTCGCTGCGGGCGGCGCGGCGCCGGAAGCGATCGCGCCGAGCCTATGGCCGCAACCGGCGCAGAACGCCGCCGGCGCCGGATTGGCACGGCCGCAGCGCGAGCACAGGGAAGGCAGCGCTGCACCGCAGGCGATGCAGAAGCGGCTGTCGTCGGGAATGTCGGCCTTGCAGCTCGCACATTCCATGCCGCACCAGAGCGTCGGGCGCGCTCAGCCTAGCACGGAACGGATCGGCGCGGGGCCGGCGCGCGCGTCCTCCCATGGTACGGGCGACGCCCGCCCGATCCTCCGTTGCCGCTGCCCCGTCCCGGTCCATATTGAAGCGGCGCCCCGGGGGCGGTTTCGCCCGCCGGGGCATGGCGAAACGAGGAGGGGTGCGAGGACGTCATGGCGCGAATGAAAGCAGCGGTGTTCGTGGAGCCCGGCCGCATCGTTCTCGACGAGAAGCCGATTCCCGACCCCGGCCCGCTCGACGCGCTCCTGCGGGTGACGACCACGACGATCTGCGGGACGGACATCCATATCCTGCGCGGCGAGTACCCGGTCGCGCGCGGGCTCACGGTCGGGCACGAGCCGGTGGGCGTGATCGAGAAGCTGGGCTCCGCCGTGAAGGGGTACCGCGAGGGCCAGCGCGTCATCGCGGGGGCGATCACGCCGAGCGGCTACAGCGAGGCTTCGCTCGACGGCTGCCACGCGCAGGACGGCGTCGGCACGGCGCACGGCTGGAAGCCGATCGGCGGCTGGAAGTTCGGCAACACGATCGACGGCTGCCAGGCCGAGTACGTGCTCGTGCCGGACGCGATGGCCAACCTCGCGCCGGTGCCGGACGGGCTCGACGACGAGCAGGTCCTGATGTGCCCCGATATCATGTCGACCGGGTTCGGCGGCGCGGAGAGCGGCAAGATCCGCATCGGCGACGCCGTCGCGGTGTTCGCGCAAGGGCCGATCGGGCTCTGCGCGACCGCGGGCGCGCGGCTCATGGGCGCGACCACCATCATCGCGGTCGAGACGGTGCCGGAGCGGCTCTCGATCGCGCAGCGGCTCGGCGCCGACCACGTCGTCGACTTCAAGCGCGTCGATCCCGTGGAGGAGATCCTGCGCCTCACCAACGGCCGCGGCGTCGACGTGGCGATCGAGGCGCTCGGCACGCAGTCGACCTTCGAGGCCGCGCTGCGCGTGCTTCGGCCGGGCGGCACGCTGTCGAGCCTCGGCGTCTACTCGAGCGACCTGAAGATCCCGCTCGACGCCTTCGCGGCCGGGCTCGGCGACCACAAGATCGTGACGACGCTCTGCCCGGGCGGGAAGGAGCGCATGCGCCGGCTCATGAACGTCATCGCTTCCGACCGGCTCGACCTCCGGCCGCTCGTGACGCACCGCTTCCCGCTCGACCGGATCGAGGAGGCTTACGACCTCTTCGCGCACCAGCGCGACGGCGTCCTGAAGATCGCGATCACGCCGTAAGGCGGCGCGCGGCCAAGACAGAGGCGCGATCAACGCCGCCGAAGCGCGAGGTCCGCGGGCGGGGACCCGCAGCGCGCCGCCGTCCCGCCACAGAAGCGTCTGCAACGGGTTCCCGCTTCCGCGGGAACGACGAAGAGGGTGCGGGAACGGCGAAGCGGGTGCCGGAACGGCGGCGAGGGCGCGGGAAGCGGCTAATGCGCGGGAAACTAGAGCGCGGGAGAGGCGCGGCGGTCAGGCGAGGCCGGCGTCGGCCGCGAGCCTGGCGAGCGGCGCCTCGGGACGGGCGCCGAAATGGCTGATCACCTCGGCGGCGCAGAGGCTGCCGAGGCGGCCGCAGACGGCGAGGTCCCTGCCGCGCGTGAAGCCGTAGAGGAAGCCGCTCGCGTAGAGGTCGCCGGCGCCGGTCGTGTCGACCAGCTTCTCCGGCTTCATGGCCGGGATCTCGTGCGTCTCGTGCGCGGTGACCACGACCGAGCCCTTCTCGGAGCGCGTGAGCGCCGCGACCTCGCACATCCCGCGCACCTGCCGCGCGGCCTCCGCGAAGCTGTCCGTCTCGAAGAGCGAGAGGATCTCCGCCTCGTTCGCGAAGAGGAGATCGACATGGTGCTGCACGAGCTCGCGGAACTCGGCCCGGTGGCGCTCGACGCAGAAAGGGTCCGAGAGCGTGAGCGCGACCTTGCGCCCGGCGGCGTGCGCGGCGCGCGCCGCCTTGCGGAACGCCTCCTTGGCGTGCGGCGGATCGAAGAGGTAGCCCTCGAGATAGGTCACGTGCGCCGCCGCGATCTCCGCCTCGTCGATGTCCTCGGGCCCCAGCCCGACGCAGGCGCCGAGATAGGTGTTCATCGTGCGCTGCGCGTCGGGCGTGACGAGGACGAGGCAGCGCGCCGTCGAGGGGCCGCTGGTCGCGGCCGGCGTCGAGAAGCGCACGCCCATCGCCGTGATGTCGTGCCGGAAGACCGCGCCGAGCTGGTCGTCGCGGACCTTGCCGACATAGGCCCCGCGGCCGCCGAGCGAGGCGAGCCCCGCCATCGTGTTCCCGGCGGAGCCGCCGGAGGATTCGATGCCGGGCCCCATCTCGCCGTAGAGCGACTCGGCGCGCCGCTCGTCGACGAGGGTCATCGTGCCCTTGGCGAGGCCCTGGCGGGCGAGAAAGGCGTCGTCGGCGTGCGCGATCACGTCGACGATCGCGTTGCCGATGCCGACCACGTCGAGAGCGGGAGTCGTCATGAAAGTCCTTCGTCGAATCCGGGGCCGCGGCGCGGGAGTATAGGGACGCGAAAGACGGCGGCAAGCCATCTCGCCGGCAGGTTGCGGCACGGCGCGCCAAGACGATCGGCGTCAGCATGCCTGCCATGCCTGCGCGCCCCGCGGCGGATCGCGGCGCTCGCCGGCCGCCTTCGGCGGATGCGCGAGAAGCTCGGCCTCGACGCGTCAAGCATCCTGTGTATATTGCGCCGCCAACTTCGGTCAGCGGGATGGTTGGCATGGAAATCCGGCAGGCGCTCACCTTCGACGACGTTCTCCTGGTGCCTGCCGCCTCGGCGGTGCTGCCGACCGAGACGGACACCAGGACCCGCCTCACGCGCGAGATCGAGCTCGGCATCCCGCTGATCTCCGCGGCGATGGACACGGTCACCGAAAGCAGGCTCGCGATCGCCATGGCGCAGGCGGGCGGGCTCGGCGTCATCCACCGCAACATGCCGATCGCCGCCCAGGCCGACGAGGTGCGCAAGGTCAAGAAGTTCGAGGCGGGGATGGTCGTGAACCCGCTCACCATCCATCCGGACGAAAGCCTCGCCGACGCGCTGAAGCTCATGGCCGACAACCACATCAGCGGAATCCCGGTGGTCGAGCGCGGCTCGCGAAAGCTGGTCGGCATCATCACCAACCGCGACGTGCGCTTCGCCTCGAACCCGAATCAGCCCGTGGCCGAGCTGATGACGAAGGACAAGCTCGTCACGGTGAACGAGACGGTCGATCGCGAGGAGGCGAAGCGGCTCCTCCATCAGCACCGGATCGAGAAGCTGCTCGTCGTCGACGACACGTATCGCTGCGTCGGCCTCATCACGGTCAAGGACATCGAGAAGGCGCAGAAATATCCGAACTCCTGCAAGGACGCCTCGGGCCGGCTGCGCGTCGCGGCGGCGACCGGGACCGGACCCGACGGGATCGAGCGCGCCGAGGCGCTCTTCGCCGCGGGCGTCGACGTCCTCGTCGTCGATACGGCGCACGGCCACTCGCAGAAGGTGATCGACGCCGTCCGCCTCATCCGGAAGCTCTCGAACTACACGCAGATCGTCGCCGGCAACGTGGCGACCGCCGAAGGCACGCGGGCGCTCATCGACGCCGGCGCCGACGCGGTCAAGGTCGGGATCGGCCCGGGCTCGATCTGCACCACGCGAATCGTCGCCGGGGTGGGGGTGCCGCAGCTGACGGCGATCCTCGACTGCGTCGCCGAGGCGCGCAAATCGGGCGTGCCGGTGATCGCCGACGGCGGCATCAAGTTCTCGGGCGATCTCGCCAAGGCGCTCGCCGCGGGCGCCGACGTCGCGATGCTGGGCTCGCTCTTCGCCGGCACCGACGAGGCGCCGGGCGAGGTGTTCCTCTACCAGGGGCGGACGTACAAATCCTATCGCGGGATGGGCTCGGTCGGCGCCATGGCGCGCGGCTCGGCCGACCGCTACTTCCAGCAGGAGGTCTCCTCGACGCTGAAGCTGGTGCCGGAGGGCGTCGAGGGCCGCGTCCCGCACAAGGGGCCGCTCGGCAACGTCATCCACCAGCTCGTCGGCGGGCTCAAGGCGGCGATGGGCTACACCGGAAACCGGACCATCGCCGAGTTCCAGCGCAATGCCCGCTTCGTGCGCATCACGGCGGCAGGCCTGCGCGAAAGCCACGTGCACGACATCGCGATCACCCGCGAGGCGCCGAACTACCTCCGCGAGCACTGAGGCGCGGCCGCTTCACGACCGGCGCGCGCGGAGGCTCGCGAGCGTCGCGGCGCAGAGCGCGAGGAAGGTCAGCGCCGCGTTGATGGCGTGCGTGCGCTCCCACTCAAGACGCAGCCGCTCCCAGTCGGCGGGCGCCACCGTCCAGTTCCGCGTCGCCTCGTTGGCAGGGTAGGTCCAGAGGAAGAAGAGCCCGAGCGACAGCGCGACGAGGCCGAAGGCGAGAAGCGCGAGGCGGAACGGAACCTTCTCGCCGCGCAGCTGAACCGCGAGCGCGAGGAGCGCGGCGAGGTCGGCGAAGAGCACGATGCCGAAGAGGGACCATCCCCGGTAGATCTGCTGGACGGCGAAATAGGCGTCGCGGTCGAGGCCGATCTTGTTCCAGAGCTCGAAGAAATGCGCCCCGCCGGGGATGAGGGCGAGCGCGGTCAGCACGATCGCGAGAAACGGGACGGCGATCCGGGTCATCGGCGGTCCTCCTCTCTCGTTCGAGGCTTGTCCGAACGAGGAAATCGTCTTTACGGGGCACAAAATACTTGCATGGTCGCTCTCACGTGTTATCGTCCCGCCCCTCAAGCGCAATGCGATCATTGAAAGTAGATCGAACATTCTTTCGTCGTATGTCGCTGGGAACCGTAATAGCTGCATCGGAGGTTGTCGGGACATGATTTAGGGAGGTCTCGATTCTTGGTACCTGTATGTAGTTGATCCTCTGGTTTTCCCTCGCTATTGACCCCGTACCTTAAGGTACAGGCGAGGTTTATTTGCGCCGCGATGTCGGCGCGATTCCGCCGATCATGCGGATGTTCGCCGGTGGGAAGCTCGCCCCGGCCGCCTACTCTCTCTCTTTTCGCCAGAGGCTTTTCCCGACCGCCGTCGGAGTGAACGTCCACCGGCCCTGTCGAAGGGCGCGCTTCTCTGGCGTCGCGGTGCCCCGTCCCGGCGCGCGTTGTGCGGGACGCCTGCCCAGGAGATCGACAGCGGGAATGACGAACGCGATCGCGGTACGGCATCTCTGGAAGATTTTCGGCTCGCGCCCCGAGGAAGCCGTGGCGCTTCTGCGCGGCGGCGCGAGCAAGGAAGAGATCTTCGCCCGCACCGGGCAGACGGTCGCGGTCGTCGACGCGAGCTTCGAGATCGCGCCCGGCGAGATCTTCGTGATCATGGGCCTCTCGGGATCCGGCAAGTCGACCCTGGTGCGGCTCCTCAACCGGCTGATCGAGCCGAGCTCCGGGGAGATTTTCGTGGGCGGGCGCGACATCACCCGGATGTCGAGGCGCGAGCTCATCGAGCTGCGCCGGCGCGACATGAGCATGGTGTTCCAGAGCTTCGCGCTGATGCCGCATCTCAAAGTCTGGCAGAACGCCGCGTTCGGCCTCGAGGTCGCCGGCGTGCCGATGCCCGCGCGCCGCGAGAAGGCGATGCGGGCGCTCGCCTCGGTCGGGCTCGAGGCCTGGGCGGAAAGCTTCCCGGAGGAGCTCTCGGGCGGCATGCAGCAGCGCGTCGGGCTGGCGCGCGCGCTGGCGAACGAGCCCTCGATCCTCCTCATGGACGAGGCGTTCTCCGCGCTCGACCCGCTGACCCGCCACGAGATGCAGGACGAGCTGCTGCGCCTTCAGGCCGAGCGCCAGCGGACCATCGTCTTCATCAGCCACGATCTCGACGAGGCGATACGGATCGGCGACCGGCTGGCGATCATGGAGGGCGGCCGGATCGTGCAGATCGGCCGCCCGGACGAGATCCTGAAGTCGCCGGCGAACGACTACGTGCGCTCGTTCTTCCGCAACATCGATCTGACGCGCGTGCTGACCGCCGCCGACATCGCCAAGCGCGACCAGGTGACCGTCGTGCGGCATCCGGGCGAGGGGGTGCGCGCGGCCCTCCACCAGCTTCGCGCGCACGACCGCGAGATCGGCTTCGTCCAGGACGGAAGCCGGCGCTTTCAGGGCGTCGTCTCGGTCGAGAGCCTGATCGCCGCCCTGGAGCGCGGCGGCGGGCAGGCGCGGCTCGAGGACGCGCTCCTGCGCGACGTCGCGCCGGTCGACGCCGAGACGTCGATGGAGGAGGTTCTGCCGCTCGTGGCGCGCAGCCCGCATCCGCTGCCGGTCGTCGACGGCGCCGGGGCCTATCTCGGCGCGATCTCGAAGACGGCCTATCTCGAAGCGCTCGAACGGAAGGGGTGACGGCATGGAGTTGAGGCTGCCGCTCGGCGAGCTGGTCGAGGCCCTGGTCGAGTTCCTCCTGCGAAACGCGCAAGGCTTCTTCGACGCCGTGGATCTCGCGATCGGCGGCGTCGCGGACGGCATCCACGAGGCGCTGGCCCTCCTGCCGGGAATGGCGCTCGCGGCCCTCATCGTCCTCATCGCCTTCTGGCGCGTCGGCTGGCGCTTCGGCCTTTTCGCCGCCGCCTCGCTCGCCCTCGTCGCGTCGCTCGACCTCTGGCGGCAGACGGTCGAAACCCTCGGCCTCGTGCTCGCCGCGACGGTGGTCGCGCTCGTCCTCGGCATCCCTTCGGGCATAGCGGCCGGGCGCCGCGACAGCGTCGAGGCGATGCTGAAGCCGCTGCTCGACTTCATGCAGACGATGCCCGCCTTCGTCTATCTCATCCCGGCGGCGATGTTCTTCGGACTCGGCCGCGTGCCGGGCGTCATCGCGACGATCATCTTCTCGCTGCCGCCGGTCGTGCGGCTGACGAGCCTCGGCATCCGCCAGGTGCCGACCGAGATGGTCGAGGCCGGGAACGCGTTCGGCTGCACCTCGCGCCAGCTCCTCTTCAAGGTGCAGATCCCGGCCGCGATGCCCTCGATCATGGCCGGCGTCAATCAGACGATCATGCTGTCGCTGTCGATGGTCGTGATCGCCTCGATGATCGGCGCGGGCGGGCTCGGCAACGAGGTTCTCCGCGGCATCCAGCGCCTCGACATCGGGCTCGGCTTCGAGAGCGGGTTCGCCGTCGTGCTGCTGGCGATCCTGCTCGACCGCATCACGCAAAGCTTCGGCGTCCCGAGCCGGCGCCGGAGCGCCCGGGCGACGGCGACGCCGCGCGAGGGCGCGGGGGAAGGCGGAAAGGAGAAGCGAACGGCTGCGACGCGGCCGAGCGCAGGCGGCACGGCGCCGGCCGAAAGGCCGATCCGTGAATCACCCGAGCAAGCCTCACCACGGGAAAAGGAGACGACCCATTGAAACCTAGCTTCCTCAATCGCTTCGTCGGCGCCACGGCCGCCATCTTCGTGATGGTCACCCTGGCGGCGCAGCCGGGCGTCGCCGCGAAAGAGCCGATCAAGATCGGCTGGACCGCCTGGTCCGACGCGGAGGCGGTCACGAAACTCGCCAAGAAAGTGATCGAGACGCGGCTCGACCAGCCCGTCGAGCTCGTGCTCGCCGACATCGGCATCCAGTACCAGGGCGTCGCGAAGGGCGATCTCGACGCGATGATGATGTCGTGGCTGCCTGTCACCCACGCGAGCTACATGGAGAAGGTCGGCGACAAGATCGTGCCGCTCGGAATCCTCTACACGAATGCGCGGCTCGGTTGGGTCGTCCCCGACTACGTGCCCGAGGACCAGGTCCGCACGATCGAAGACCTCAAGAAGGAGGACGTGAAGAAGAAGCTCGGCGGCAAGATCCAGGGCATCGATCCGGGCGCCGGCCTGATGCAGGCTTCCGAGAAGACGATCGGGGCGTACGGCCTCGACGGCTACCAGCTCGTCTCCGCGAGCGGCGCGGCGATGACCGCGGCGCTGAAGCGCGCGATCGACCGCAAGGAGTGGATCGTCGTCACCGGCTGGAGCCCGCACTGGAAGTTCGCGCAGTGGAAGCTGCGCTACCTCGAGGACCCGAAGGGCACCCTCGGCGGGCTCGAGCGGGTTCACGTCATGGCGCGTCAGAATTTCTACCAGGACCATCCGAAAGTGGCGGAGTTCTTCGCGCGCATGTACCTGCCGCTCGACGAGCTGCAGGCGATCATGTTCGAGGCGAGCAAGAGCTCCTACGAGAAGGCGGTCGACGACTACATCGCCGCGAACAAGGAGCGGATCGACTACTGGGTGACGGGCGAGATTCCGAACTCCTGACCCGACGCCGCTGCGGCGGAGCGTGCCTCGCGAGGCGCGTTCCGCCGCTTCGCGGCATTCCCGTCCGCGCCGGAAGCTGCTAGCTCGGCGCGCATGAAACAGCTTCCCGAGCCTCCACGATGACGCCGGGCGCGCGGATCCAGGCGGCGATCGAGCTCGTGCACGCCATCGACGGGGGCCGCGCCGCGGCCGACGACGTGGTCGCCGACTGGTTCCGCCGTCATCGCTTCGCCGGCGCCAAGGACCGCGCCGCCATTTCCGAGCACGTCTACGCCGTCTTGCGCCACCGGAGCGCGATCGACTGGTGGATCGAGCGGACCGGCGGGGCCGTGCCGAGCCCCCGGCCGCGCGTCCTCGCCGCGCTCGCCCTCGTCGAGGGCTGGGGCGCCGAGGCGATCGACCGCGCCTGCGACGGCGACCGCTTCCGCCCGGAGCGGCTGTCGCCGGGCGAGCGGCGGCTGCTCGCCGGGCTCGAGGGCCGCAGCCTCCGCCATCCCGAGATGCCGCCGGAGGTGCGCGAGAGCTATCCGGCGTGGCTGCGTCCCAAGCTCGAAGCCGTGTTCGGTCCGGCGCTCGACCGCGTGATGGCGGCGCTCAACGAGGCCGCGCCGCTCGATCTGCGCGTGAACCGCCTCAAGGCGGAGGGACGGCGCTCGGTGCGCGAGGCGCTCGCCGCCGAGGGCGTCAAGGCGATGCCGACGCCGCTCTCGCCGCTCGGCCTGCGCGTCAACGAGCGGATCCCGCTCGCGACTTTCCGGGTCTTCAAGGAAGGGCTCGTCGAGGTGCAGGACGAGGGGAGCCAGATCGCCGCGCTCCTCGCCGATGCGCGGCCCGGAATGCGCGTCGTCGATTTCTGCGCCGGCACCGGCGGCAAGACGCTGGCGCTCGCGGCCGAGATGCGCAATCAGGGGCACCTCGTCGCGTGCGACATCTCCGAGCGGCGCCTCGAACGCGCGACGCAGCGCCTGCGGCGCGCCGGCGTCAGCATCGTGCAGCGCCGGGTTCTGTCGAGCGCGCGCGACCAATGGGTGAAGCGGCACAAGCACGGCTTCGACCGCGTCTTCATCGACGCGCCCTGCACCGGCACCGGCACATGGCGCCGCAACCCAGGCGCGAAATGGCGGCTGGCGCCGAAGGACCTCGAGGAACTCGTCGCGGTCCAGGCCGAGATCCTCGACAGCGCGCAGCGCCTCGTGAAGCCGGGCGGGCGGCTCCTCTACGTCACCTGCTCTCTCCTCGCCGAGGAGAACGAGCAGCAGATCGAGCGCTTTCTCGCCGCGCACGCGGACTACTCGCTCGTTCCGGTGCAGGAGGTCTGGGCGGCGACGATCGGCAAGGAGTGCCCGGTCGACACGCCCCTGCTGCGACTCGACCCGGCGCGCACCCGAACCGACGGCTTCTTCGTCGCGATCCTCGCCCGGCGGAAAGCCGAAGAAGCCGCCGAGGGCTGAGCCCGCGCGCGGCGCCGCGATTCGCCACGAATCGGCCGAAAAGCGCCTCCGGCGATGCGCCACGACGCGCGCGAGCGGGCGGCAGGGCGGGCGCCGGTCCCGAGCGCTTCTGCGCCGCGAGGCCGGAGATTCTCGGCTCTCCCCAGGCGCTTGCGGCGCAGGCGGCGGGCGCGCGCCCGGTTGCTTCGCACGACCGGCGAGGCGCTCCTGCCCCCGCGACGTTGCGCCGTCCGATGCGAGCCTGTTACCAAAGCACGATGCAGAAGCCGACCCGCATCGCGCCATCGATCCTGTCGGCCGATTTCGCCCGGCTCGGCGAGGAAGTCCGCGACATCGCCGCCGCCGGCGCCGATTGGATCCATGTCGACGTGATGGACGGGCACTTCGTCCCCAACATCACGATCGGCCCGGCGGTCATCAAAGCGCTGCGTCCCTTCGCGGCGCAGCCCTTCGACGTCCATCTCATGATCGCCCCGGTCGATCCGTACATTCCCGAGTTCGCCGCGGCGGGGGCCGACATACTGACGGTCCATCCCGAATCGGGACCGCATCTCCATCGCACGATCCAGCTCATCAAGTCGCTCGGCAAGCGGGCCGGCGTGGCGCTCAACCCCGGTACGCCGGTGGAGTGGCTTGACTATGTGCTGGGCGATCTCGATCTCGTCCTCGTGATGAGCGTCAATCCCGGCTTCGGCGGCCAGGGCTTCATCGCGAGCCAGCTCGACAAGATCCGCGCAGTACGCAGCCGCATCGACGCCTCGGGGCGCCCGATCGATCTCGAGGTCGACGGCGGCATCAACCCCGAGACGGCCGCCGCCGTGGTGGAGGCCGGCGCCGACGTGCTGGTCGCCGGAACGGCGAGCTTCGCCGGCGGCCCCGCCGCCTACGCGGCCAACATTCGACGGCTTCGGGGGCAGAGGGAATGAGCGCCGCCGCGCTTTTCTTCGCGTCGCCCCTCTACCGATGGACGCTGGCAGGCCGCGCGCCCGCGGCGCTGGCGCGGCGCCTGCCGGTGCGCTGGCCGGGCGACGTCGAGAACGGCCGGGCGATCCTCGGCGGCGAGCTCCACCTCGCCGGCCGGACGATCCGCGACCCGGCCCCGCTCTGGGCCCCCGCGGGGGCGAGCGAGGAGTTCCTCGTCGAGCTGCACGGCTTCGCCTGGCTCGGCGATCTCATCGCCGCCGGCGGCGCGGCCGCCGCGCGCGCCTTCGTCCGCCGCTGGATCGAGGAGAACGGCCAGTGGGACGAGCTCGCCTGGCGCTCCGACGTCGTCGGCGCGAGGCTCAGCGCCTGGATCGCCTATTCGGACGAGCTCGGCGCCGATGCGAGCTTCGTCCAGTCGGTGACGCGGCAGGCGACGCATCTGGCGCGCGTCGTCCGATGGGAGAGCGCCGGCGCCGCGCGCATCACCGCGCTCAAGGGGCTGATCTTCGCCGCGCTCGCGCTCGGCTGGTCGGAGCGCCGCCTCCACCGGATCTTCGCGCAGCTCGAGCGGGAGCTCGCTTCCCAGATCGCCCCCGACGGAGGCCATGTCGAGCGCAGCCCCGCCTTGCTCGCGCAGGTGCTGCGCGACCTCGTCGACGTGCGCACTGCGCTCCGCGCCTCGGAGGTGCCGCTGCCGGAGGGGCTGCAGGGCTCCATCGACCGTCTCGCGCCGATGCTGCGCTTCTTCCGTCACGGCGACGGCAGGCTCGCGCAGTTCGAGGGGGCCGTCGAGGAGGCGCCCGTCCAGCTCGACCTTCTCCTCGCGCGCTCCGAGGCGAAGGGCCGCGCGCCGCAAGCCGCGCCGCATTCCGGCTGGCAGCGGCTCGTCGGCGGCAAGACCGTGGTCGTGGTCGATACGGGGCTGCCCGCCAGCCACGCCGGCACGCTCGCCTTCGAGATGAGCCACGGCAAGGAGCGGCTCGTCGTCAATTGCGGCGGTTTCCGGCAGACGGCCGCGCATTCGACGGTGGTGGTCGAGGACACGAACTCGAGCGAGCTGCGCGCCGACGGACGGATCGGACGGCGTCCGACGGACATCCTCTGCGGGCGCGACGAGAACGAGGAGGGCCAGTGGATCGAGGCGCGGCACGACGGCTACGACGCGCGCTTCGGTCTCGTGCATACGCGCCGGCTGTTCCTCACCGCGGCCGGCGACGAGCTGCGCGGCGAGGATCGGCTGTCCGGGAACCGCGCCGGCGCCGAGTTCGCGGTGCGCTTCCATCTCCACCCGGCGGTCCAGGTGTCGCTCATCCAGGAAGGCGCGGCCGCGCTCCTGAAGCTGCCGAGCGGCATCGGCTGGCGCCTCAGGGTCGACGGCGCGGCGCTGTCGATCGCCGAGAGCGTCTATTGCCCGGGCGGCCCGCCGCGCAAGACGCAGCAGCTCGTCCTTTCCGGCCAGGTCGGCCGCGAGGGCGCCAGCGTCCTCTGGTCGATCCGGCGCGAGGGCCGCCGTCCGGCCGAAAGCTGAGTCCATGCCGACGATGAACGCGCGCTTCTTTCTCCCGCCGACGGGTCGGGAAGCGGGCGTTCGGGCAGGGCGATGGCGAGACCGTTAGTGCCGGGCCTCGCCGAGCTCCTGACGATGCCGTCGCCGGGAACCGCAGATCCGGCGCGGGTGAGCCTGCGCATCCTCGTGCTCATCCGATGGATCGCCATCGTCGGGCAGCTCGTCACGCTGCTTCTCGTCCACTTCGTCTTCGACTTCGAGCTGCCGATCCTGCGCGCCCTCGCCGTGGTCGGCGCCTCGGTCCTCTTCAACATCGCGAACGCGCTCGTCCGCCCCGCACGCATCACGGACCTCGATGCGGCGCTCTATCTCGGCTTCGACGTGCTCCAGCTGAGCGCGCTCCTCTACCTCACCGGCGGCCTGCAGAACCCGTTCGCGATTCTGATCCTCGCGCCGGTGACCGTCGCCGCGACCATCCTGTCGCGCCGCAGCGTGCTCGGCCTCTCGATGCTCGCGGTGTGCATGATCTCGATTCTCGCCGTCGCGCACGAGGAGCTTCCCTGGTCGGGACAGCCGCCGGTCTTCCCGTTTCCCTACGTGCTCGGCGTCTGGGCGGCGCTCGTCGTCTCGACCCTCTTCATCACCGGCTACGTCTGGAACATCGCCGGCGGCGCGCGGCGGATGGGCGAAGCCTTCAACGAGACCCAGCTCGCCCTCGCGCGCGAGCAGAAGGTGTCGGCGGTGGGGGCGCTCGCGGCGGCGGCGGCGCACGAGCTCGGCAGTCCGCTCGCCACGATCGCGGTGATCGCGAAGGAGCTGGTGCGCGAGCTGCCGCCCGACAGCCCTCATTACGAGGATGCGAAGCTCCTTCTCAGCCAGTCGGAGCGCTGCCGCACGATCCTCGCCGAGCTTGCGCACCGGCAGGAAACCGACGGAGGCTCGCCCTATGCGAAGCTGCCGATCTCGGCCCTCGTGGAGGCGGCGGGCGCCCCTCACCGGCGCGAGGGAGTCCGCGTCATCTACGTGACGGCGCAGGCGACCGAGGGCGACGAGCCGATGGTCGCGCGAAGCCCCGAGATTCTGCACGGGCTCGGCAACCTCATTCAGAACGCGGTCCAGTTCGCCGATGCGGAGGTCACGGTGACCGTGTCCTGGGACGCGAGCACGATCGGCGTCGACATCGCCGACGACGGCACCGGCTTTCCGCCGGAGGTGCTCGCCCGCCTGGGCGAGCCCTACATATCCGGGAGGTCGGACCGGACCGGACACATGGGGCTCGGCATCTTCATCGCGCAGACGCTTCTCGAACGGTCCGGAGCGCGTCTTTCGTTTTCGAATCTGCCGGAAGGCGGAGCCCACGTTGCCATTCAGTGGCGTCGTGGCAATCTAGAGGCAAACCAGGGAGTATCCTAACTCATGGCCGAAGAAAGCAGCCGAATCGCGCTCGAAGAGCTTCCGGAAGAAGAGCGCACGCTGCTGATCGTCGACGACGACGCGCCGCTGTGCCAGCGATTGGCGAGGGCGATGGAGAAGCGCGGCTTCATCGTCGCGACCGCCGATTCGGTGGCTTCCGGAACCGAAGCGGCGACTCATCGTCCCCCCGCCTTCGCCGTGGTCGATCTCCGCCTCGGCGACGGGAGCGGCCTCGACGTGGTTCAGGCGCTGCGGCGGGCGCGCCCGACCGCGCGAATCATCGTCCTCACCGGCTACGGCAACATCGCCACGGCCGTCGCGGCGGTGAAGGCGGGCGCCCTCGACTACCTTCCGAAACCGGCCGATGCGGACGCGGTCGAGGCGGCGCTTCTCGCACGAGGCGACGCGCTGCCGCCGCCGCCGGTCGATCCGATGTCGGCCGACCGCGTCCGCTGGGAGCACATCCAGCGCGTCTTCGAGCAGTGCGACCGCAACGTCTCGGAGACGGCGCGCCGGCTGAAGATGCATCGGCGCACGCTGCAGCGCATCCTGTCGAAGCACGCTCCCCGAAGCTGAGGCCCCCGGCCGGTCTCGCGGGCGGCGGGCGCCTTCATGCGGCGGCCGCTGCGGGGCGAGCGCCGGCCGCCTCGGTCGCGACGACCGTGCCGTAGCGCGAAGCCGGGTCCGAAGGCGGCGCAACATCGCGGGGAGCCGCGAGGGTTGACTCGCCGCGCGTGCGACACGAGGTTTCTTGCCGGGATGCGGGAGCCCGTGCGATGCACGGCCCCGCTCTTTCCTTGCGACTGCACCGGGTTCCTCCTCAAATGCACGTTTCCGTCAAAGGCAAGCAGATCGACGTCGGCGAATCGCTCAGGTCGCATGTCGAGACCCAGCTCGACGCGCTCGTCGGCAAGTATTTCGGCAACCCGATCGAGGCGCAGGCGGTCTTCGCGCCCGAGGCGCATCTCCTGCGCTGCGACCTGGCGGTCCATGTCGGCCGCGACATCGTCGCCAACAGCCGCGGGGAGGCGACCGACCCCTATGCCGCCTTCGACGCCGCGGCCGAGCGGCTCGAAAAGCGGCTGCGGCGGCAGAAGCGCCGGCTGCGCGATCATCATGCCCGCGCCGCCGAGGCGAGCCTGCCGGCGCGGAGCTACGTCGTCGCGCCGGACGAGCCGGAGGAATCGGCGGCGGACGGCGAGGACAAGCCGGTCGTCGTCGCCGAGATGACGGCGGAGATCCCGACCCTCTCGGTCAGCGAAGCGGTGATGCGCATCGATCTCGGCGAGGAGCCGGCGCTCCTCTTCCGCAACCGCGCGCATGGCGGGCTCAATCTCGTCTATCGCCGCGCCGACGGGAATATCGGCTGGGTCGACCCGGAGCTGACCGCCGGCGCCCGGTAGGCGAGCGCGGCCGCGCCGCCTGCGGGCATGGGCCGCTAGTCGGCTGCGGGCCTCCGCGCGAGGCGGACGCTGCCCCACTCGCTCTCGACCTCGTCGAGATGGATGGTCAGCCCGCCCCAGCCCGTGTCGACCTCGACCCGAACCGGCACCGGCAGGGCTTCCGGAAGGGGCGAGGCGATCCAGAGCAGCGATTCCCGGCCGATGTCCTCGCCGTCCTCCTCCACGAGGAAGCCGCCGATGCGCTCCTGTCGCACGCGGCAGAGCCGCGCAGGGCCGGCGAAGCGCGAGTACCGCGTCGCCGCGAGCCGATGGACGCCGTCGTCGGCGAAGACGAGGTCGTAGCGGCGGCGGCCGTCGAAGACGGGAACGCGCTGGCGGCAGGTCCCCGAGGCGGCGACGGTGCGGCTCGCCCGCAGCATCGCCGTCAGCGGATCCACGGCCCCGGAAAGCGAGGCGACGGGGACCGGGGTGCGGCGCTCGTCGGCCGCGCGCGGCGGCGTCGCCTGCACGAAGAAGCCGCCGTCCTGCCTCGGCTCGACAAGGAGCGAGCTGGAGCGCCGCCCGAAGCGCGACTGGCTGAGATAGCGGAACGGGACGAGATCGCCCCGCCGGACCGTGCCGAAGGCGTGGGAATCGAGATGCATGCCGACGAGGAGATCGGCGAGGCCGCGCGTGCGCAGGTCGGTCGCGACCCGGTACTCGCCGCCCGTCTCCTCGACGCGTATGCCGAAGCTCATGACGTGAAGGCCGCCGGCATAGGCCTCGTAGCCGAGCCGCAGAGACTGGCCCGCCGCGGGTCCTGCGAGGGCGGCGGCCGCGAGTGCAACAAAGGCGAGGAAGCGCGCCGTTGTCGCCATCATCGTCGCTCCTGATAAGAGCATGAACAGCCGCGGAAATCACTCCTCCCGCCGTTGACAGCCGAGGAGACCGGCTTCTATATCCAAAGGCCCGGAGGATGGGCGCTTAGCTCAGCGGGAGAGCACACCCTTCACACGGGTGGGGTCGTAGGTTCAATCCCTACAGCGCCCACCATCCTCGGAACCCCTTTCGTCCGGCTGGCTCTTCCGACCCCCGCCGTTTCGAGCGGGATCCGGGGCAGCGCGCGAGCGTTCACGGGCGGGACCGCGGGTCCGCCGGCAATCCATCGGGCAACGGAGACGAGATCATGAGCGGAATCGATGAGGTGGTGATCGTTGCCGGCGTGCGGACGGCGATCGGCGACTTCGGCGGCTCCCTCAAGGATCTGCCGCCTTCGGAGCTCGGCGCTCTCGTCATGGGCGAGGCGATCCGGCGCGCCGATCTCGCGCCCGGCGACGTGCAGCACGTCGTCATGGGCCAGGTCATCCAGACCGAGCCGCGCGACGCCTATCTCTCGCGCGTCGCCGCCGTGAAGGCGGGGATTCCGGCCGAGGTGCCGGCGCTCACGCTCAACCGGCTCTGCGGCTCCGGCGCGCAGGCGATCGTCTCGGCGGCGCAGATGATCAAGCTCGGCGAGTGCGCGGTGGCGGTCGCCGGCGGGGCCGAGAGCATGAGCCGCTCGCCCTATGTCGCCACCGGCGTGCGCTGGGGCCCGCGCATGGGCGACACCGCCCTGACGGACGTCCTGCTCGCCGCCCTCAACGATCCTTTCGGGCACGGCCACATGGGCGTGACGGCGGAGAACGTCGCCGAGCGCTTCGGCATCTCCCGGCAGACGCAGGACGAGTTCGCGCTCGAAAGCCATCGCCGCGCCGCGCGCGCGATCGCCGAAGGGCGCTTCAAGTCGCAGATCCTTCCGGTCGAGATCAAGACGCGAAAGGGCGTGCAGGTCTTCGACACCGACGAGCACGTCCGCCCCGATGCGACGCTCGAGGGCCTCGCCGGGCTTCGCCCCGCGTTCAAGAAGGACGGCAGCGTCACCCCCGGCAACGCGTCGGGGATCAACGACGGCGCCGCCGCGGTCGTGCTGATGTCCGCGCGGGAGGCGGAGCGGCGCAAGCTCCGGCCGCTCGCCCGCATCGTGTCGTGGGGGCATGCGGGCGTGGCGCCGGAGGTGATGGGGCTGGGGCCCATTCCGGCGGTGCCGAAGGCGCTCGAGCGCGCCGGGCTCAAGGTCGACGACCTCGACGTCATCGAGAGCAACGAGGCGTTCGCGGCGCAAGCCTGCGCGGTCGCCAAGGAGCTCCGCTTCCCGCCGGAGAAGACGAACCCGAACGGCGGCGCGGTGGCGCTCGGCCACCCGGTCGGCGCGACCGGCGCCATCCTCACGGTGAAGACGCTCTACGAGCTGCAGCGCATCTCGGGGCGCTACGGGCTCGTCACGATGTGCATCGGCGGCGGGCAAGGGATCGCGCTCGTCATCGAGCGCGTCTGAGGTCAGAGCGGGAAGAGCCGCAGCGCCACCTCGAGCTCGACCGCCTCGCCGGGAATCTCCGGCGGGAGCGGCGGCAGGGGCGCCGCGCGGCGGATCATCTCGGCGCCGGCGTCGTCGAGCAGCGGCGCGCCGCTCGATCGCGTCAGCTCGAGGACGAGGAGCCGGCCGGCGCGGTCGACGACGAGCGCGAACACCGCCGTTCCCTGAACCGAGGCGCCTTGCCCCGCGCTCGGATAGAGGCGCTGGCGCTCGATCTCGGCGCGCACGAGGCTGAGATAGAGGCTGCCCGAGCGGTCGGGGCTGCCGCGCTCGCCGCCGCCCGCCGCGGAAGCTGCGTCGAACGCGTCGGATGAGGGCGGGAACAGGTCGGGCGCAAGCGGAAGAGGCGCGGCCGGCGCCTCCGTCGACGCCGAGAGCGGCGGGGCCGGCTTCGCCCGCGGCACGGGAGGCGGCGGGCTCTCCGACGGGGCGGCTTTCCTTTCCGCTTCTCGCGGCGGCTGCGGAGCGGGTGCGGGCGCCGTCTCGACTGCCGGCTCGAATGCAGGGCCGCCGCTCGCGAGGTCGGGCGAGGGGGGCGCGGCGATGTTCGCTGTATCGAAGCTCTCCCCGCCGTCGGTGAAGCGGCGCGACTCCTCATCGGAAGCCTCGTCCTCGGCCGGCGGGAGGACGCGGAACTCGACCGCGGCGTAGCGGAGCGGCGCATCGGCCGTGCCCGCGCCCAAGAGCAGCACGAGGAGGGCGAGGTGGAGCGCCGCCGCCGAAGCCATCGACCACGGCGAGGGGCGTTCGCGCGCGGGCGGCTCCGCCCGCAATTCGCGCTCCGCGACGGCCATGCCGAGGAGTCCTAACGCAGCGGGACCGTCTTCGCTGCAAATAACCGGCGCTTCTCGCGGGGCGGTTGCGAGGGCGCTCGGCAATCCCGCGCAACCGGCTCGACCGCTCGCCCGCCGCCGGCGCTAGTATTGGCTTGATGGCCACGACGCGGCGCATTTCGGAGGGCGCTCCGATCGAGCGGTGGAGCCCTCTTCACCAGATTTTCCACTGGGTGATCGCGGCCCTCATCGCGACCCAGCTCGTGATCGGTTTCTTCTTCCTCGAGTTCAAGGACGACCAGCCGCCGCCGCTGCTGCCGTTCCATGCGAGCCTCGGCGTGCTGATCGGCCTGTTGATGATCCTGCGCCTGCTGTGGCGCCTCGGTCACGGGACGCCGCCGCTGCCGGACACGCTGACGCCGGGCCTGAAGCTGCTCGCGCGGGCGACCCATGCCGGGCTTTACGCGCTCGTCATCGCTCAGGCGATCGTCGGCTACTTTCTCGAAGACACGTTCGGGACCCAGGTTCACCTTTTCGGGCTGCCGCTTCCCGTCATCGTCGGCGAGGTGAAGGGCTGGCCGAAATTCTTCGGCCTGATCCACTTCTGGCTGGCGTGGACGATCCTCGCCACGCTCGCGCTCCACATCGCGGCGGCGCTCGCGCACGAGTTCTGGTTCCGGGACGACGTGCTGCGGCGGATGACGCCGCTCCCGCTGCGTCAGAGCAGCGCCCGGCGGAGATAGAATCCTTCGGCCCAGTCGGTTCCCGCGTTGACGCCGCGCAGGCGAAGCTGCGCGCGGAACGTCGCCTCGCTGAACCACGAGCGCGAGCGCTGCGAGCCGAAGTGGCGAACGAGGAGGGCGAGCTTGCGCTCCGCCTGCTCGTCCGAGAGCGGCACGAAGAGCGAGGGGTTGCCGAGGTCTCCGTCGATCTTCGGGATCTCGTACTCGAGCACGAGATGGCGCCGCCACGTGTTCCAGGCGAGGTCGGCGAGGAGGCGATGGTCCTGGTGCGCGTCGGTCCTGCAATGCGTGAGGACGAGGCCCGGCTCGCACTCCGCCTTGAGGCGCTCGAAGCTTTCCTTGATCGCCGCGCCCTGCCAGGGAAAGAAGCCGTCGCGGAATCCGTGCACCAGCACGCGCCGCGCGCCGGCCCCGGCGAGGAAATCGGCCGCGCTCGCCTCCGCCTCGCGGCGCCGCTCGCCCTCGCCGCTGAAGACGATCCAGTCGACCGTGCTTCCCGGATGCTCGTCGAGAAGCCGCAGCACGGTGCCGCCGCAGCCGATCTCGATGTCGTCGGGGTGCGCGCCGAGGCAGAGGACGCTGAGCGGACCCTCGGGCAGCGAGAAGCGGAGCATCAGAGCACACGCGCCTCCGGGATCGGCACGACGAACTTGCCGCCCCAATCGCGGATGTAGGCGAGCTGGCTGCGGATCTCGTCCACGAGGTTCCACGGCAGGACGAGGACGTAGTCGGGTCTCGTCTCGGCGATCTTCTCGGGCGGAAAGATCGGAATGCGCGTGCCCGGCGTGAAGCGCCCGTGCTTGTAAGGATTGCGATCGACGGCGTAGTCGACGAAGTCGGTGCGAATGCCGCAATAGTTGAGGAGCGTGTTGCCCTTGCCGGGCGCGCCATAGGCCGCGACGCGCCGCCCCTCGTCCTTGGCCGCGATGAGGAACGAGAGGAGCTTGCGCTTCGTCTCGGCCACGCGCTCGCCGAAGCGCCGGTAGGTCTCGAGCCGATGAAGCCCGCGGTCCCGCTCCCGGTCGAGAAGGGCGCCGACGCTTTCGCGCGTCGTCAGCGCGGCGTTGTCGTGATGGCACGCGAAAAGCCGGAGGCTGCCGCCATGCGTCCAGAGCGTCTCGACGTCGAAGACGCGCAGCCCGTGCGCGGCGAGAATCCGTTCCGCGCTCAGGAGCGAGAAGTACGAGTAGTGCTCGTGGTAGATCGTGTCGAACTGGTTCTTCTCGAGGAGCTCGAGGAGATGCGGGAACTCGAGCGTCACGACGCCGCCCGGCTTCAGAAGGCGCGCGATGCCGGAAACGAAGGAGTGAAGGTCCGGCACCTGCGCCAGCACGTTGTTGCCGACGACGAGATCCGCTTGGCGCCCCTCGCGCGCCAGACGCTCGCCGAGGGCGCGGTCGAAGAAGGCGACCAGCGTCGGAACGCCGCGCGCTTCGGCCGCCTTCGCCACGTTCGCGGCGGGATCGATGCCGAGGCAGGGGATGCCGCGCGCGACGAAGTGCTGCAGGAGGTAACCGTCGTTGCTGGCGAGCTCGACGACGAAGCTCTCCGGGCCGAGGCCGAGACGCGCGGTGATCGTCTCGACGTAGCGGCGGGCATGCTCGAGCCAGGCGTCCGAGTAGGAGGAAAAATAGGCGTACTCGGGGAAGATCTCCGTCGCTTTGACGTGCTCCTGAAGCTGCACGAGGAAGCAGCTTTCGCAGACCTCGACGACGAGCGGGTAGAAGGTTTCGGGCGCTTCCAGGCGATCGGGCGGGACGAAGCTCTCGCAGGGCGGCGACAGTCCGAGATCCACGACCTGCTGCAACTTGCCGCCGCAGAATCGGCAGCCCGCAATTTCGCTCGCTCCGCTCCCCATCCCGGGGAAGCGAACGATCCCTTCTTGCGTCTGTTCCTCGCTGCGCGCTCTTGCCGCGGGCGCGGGCCGCGTCAGCAGGCAGCGAGCGCGCGCGAAATCTCCTCGAGAAGAACGGCAGGCTCGATGGGCTTCGTCAGGATCGGGCCGAGGGCGGTCGCGATCTCGCTTTCGGGAATCTCGGCGACGCCGGTGACGTAGACGATCCTGATCTCGGGCCGGCGCACGCGGGCCATGCGGCCGAGCGCGAAGCCGTGCGGGGTGCCGGTCGCGAGCCGCACATCCGTCAGCATGAGGTCGATCGGCCGGCTCGACTCGAGGGCCGCAAGAGCCTCGCGGTAGTCGGGCGCGAGCAACACCTCGTAGCCCGCCGCCTCGAGGATGCGCGAGACCGCATAGACGGTCGTCTCGTCGTCTTCGACGAAGAGAATGGTCTTATGCTCCGCCGCGCCGCCTGCGCCGCTTCCGTTCTCCGCGGCGGCAGTCGAGGCGATCGGCGGTTGAATCCTTCCGGCGAGAAATTGCTCGATCGGCAAAACCGCACCCCATCGGGCGAATAGCCCTGCTCGAGATCGTTCTTACTATAGGGAGCGCCCGGCGGACCGGCGGGTCAAATTTTAGAGAGACTAATGGCCGACGCTGGCAGGAGTCCCCTTCTCGACATCGTCGAGGGCAATCGCTCCCAGCTTCTCGAGAGCTGGGTCGAGCATCAGCTCGGATCCGGTTCCGGTCAGATGCGCGAAAGCGAGGTGCGCGAACAGTCGGCCCGCTTCCTCGACGAGTTTCGGCGTGCGCTCCTGTCCGGCGCGGGAAACGACGGAGAGGGGCCGAAATGGCAGGGGGTCAGGGACGTCCTCGCCGAGGTCTCGCGCACGCGCACGGCCGAGGGCTTCACGCCCTCGCAGACGGCGATGTTCATTTTCTCGATCAAGGAGCCGCTCTTCCGGATGCTGCGTGCGGCCGTGCCTCCTGGGGCGCAACTCGCGGACGAGATATGGAAGGCGACCGTTCTCCTCGACCGGCTCGGCCTCTACACGACGGAGCTCTATCAGAAGACGCGCGAGGAGGTGATCCGACGTCAGCAGCTCGAGCTCCTCGAGCTTTCGACCCCGGTCGTCGAGCTTTGGGACGGGATTCTCGCGCTGCCGATCATCGGCACGCTCGACAGCGAGCGAACTCAGACCGTGATGGAGAACCTCCTGCAGCGGATCGTCGACGCCGGCGCGGAGATCGCGATCATCGACATCACGGGCGTGCCGACGGTCGACACGCTCGTCGCCCAGCACCTCATCAAGACCATATCGGCGGCGCGCCTCATGGGCGCCGACTGCATCATCAGCGGCATCCGGCCGCAGATCGCGCAGACGATCGTCCATCTCGGGCTTCAGCTCGACGTCGTGTCGAAGGCCACCATGGCGGACGCCTTCGCCTTGGCCCTGAAGCGTACCGGGAAGCGCATCGACCGGCTCGGCCGGGGGCAGGCCTGAGCGGATGGAACACATCCCGATCCTGCGGATTGGCCGCTGTCTCCTGGTCACGATCCAGGTCGACATGCACGACCGCCTCGCCCTGGCGCTGCAGGACGACCTGACCGAGAAGATCGTCGCCACGCGCGCCCGCGGGGTGCTGATCGACATCTCGGCGCTCGAGGTGGTCGACAGCTTCATCGGCCGCATGCTGAACAATATCGCCGCGATGGCGCGGGTGCTCGACGCGCAGACCGTCGTGGTCGGAATGCGCCCGGCGGTCGCCATCACGCTCGTCGAGCTCGGGCTGTCCTTGAGCGGCGTCAAGACAGCGCTCGACATAGACAAGGGAATGGCGCTCATTTCCGATTTCACCGAGGCAGGCGCCGCGCGGGCGAATGCGCGTCGAGAAGGATGAGCTGGTGCCCTGCCGCACCAGCGACGACATCGTGCGCGTCCGGCGGGAGGTGCGGGCGCGCACCGTGGCGCTCGGCTTCAGCCTCGTCGACCAGACGAAGCTGGTCACGGCGGCGAGCGAGATCGCGCGCAACACGGTCGACCACGGCGGCGGCGGCATCGTTCGATTGCAGGTCGTGAACGACGGCGCCCGCAAGGGGCTTCGCCTCATCTTCGAAGATCGCGGGCCGGGAATTCCGGACATCGCGCTGGCGATGAGCGACCGCTACTCGACCGGGACGGGCCTCGGCCTCGGCCTCAGCGGGGCGAAGCGTCTCAGCCAGGAATTCTCGATCGACTCGAAGTTGGGCGAGGGGACGAGGGTCATTCTCGGACGTTGGAAGTAGACAGTGATCAGCACAGTCGCCGATTCTTCGCAGGTCGCCGAGACGAGACGCGCGGCGCAGCGCGAAGGCGCGGCGCTCGGCTTCGGCGCGGAGGCGCTCGGTCGGGTCGCGATCATCGCGACCGAGCTGTCGACGAACATCCTTAAGCACGCGGGGCGCGGCGAGGTCCTGATCCGACCCTTCGCGGATGCGGAGGGCGAGGGCCTCGAGATTCTCGCCCTCGACAATGGTCCGGGCATGTCCGACGTCGCCCGCTGCCTTGGCGACGGCTACACGACCGTCGGCACACGCGGCAACGGGCTCGGTGCGGTGCGGCGGCTCTCGCAGCGTTTCGGCGTGTTCTCGCGGCCCGGCCAAGGCACGGCGATCGTCGCGCGATGCCTCGACGGGCTGGGCAACGCGACCACCGCGACAGCCGTCGTCGGCGCCGTGCGCGCAGTCTGCCCGGGCGAGACGGTTTCAGGCGACGATTTTCGCGTGCATCACATGCGCGGCGCTACGCGAGTCCTTCTCGCGGACGGGTCGGGCCACGGCCCCTTCGCCGCCCGGGCGGCCGAGGAGGCGGTGCGCATCTTCGCGGCAGCGCCCGAAGATCCGCCGGAGGTCGTGGTGGGGCGCATCCATCGCGGGCTCGCGCCGACGCGGGGCGCCGCGATCGGCCTGGCGGAGATCGAGGAGGGCGCCGGGGTCGTCCGTTTCGTCGGGGTGGGGAACGTCGCGGGCACGCTCTACGATTCCGCCGGGGCGAAGAAGCTGGTTTCGATGGCCGGAATCGCCGGCCATCTGTCGCCGCGCATCCGCGAGTTTCTCTACCCTTTCTCGCCGCCGGCAACGCTCGTTCTCCACAGCGACGGGATCGGAACGCGCTGGAATCTCGACGCCTATCCCGGCCTTCCGAGCGCGCACGCGGCGCTCGTCGCCGGCATCCTCTATCGCGATTTCCGCCGGAGCCGCGACGACGCGGCGGTGGTGAGCGTGCGGGTGGCCGAGAAGTGAGCTGGCGTCTTCTCACCGTCGCCCTCGCGCGCGAGACGGACATCGTCCTCGTGCGCCAGCGCGCGCGGCGCATCGCCGAGCTCATCGGGCTCAAGGCGCAGGATCGGACGCGCTTCACGACCGCGCTCTCGGAGATCGCCCGCAACGCCGTCGAGCACGCGCACGGAGGCGAGGTCGAGTTTCGCCTGTCCGGCCGGGAGCGGCCGCAGCGCCTCGAGGCGCGCGTGCGCGACGACGGCCCGGGCATCCCGAACCTCGCGGAGGTGCTTTCGGGCGCCTACCAGTCGCCCCGCGGCATGGGCGTGGGGATCCTCGGCGCACGGCGGCTCGCCGAGGCGTTCGAGATCGAGAGCGCGGCGGGGCGCGGCACGACGGTCACTCTGGGCAAGACGCTGCCGCCTACGGCGAAGCTTCTCGGCGCGGCCGACATCCGACGCATCGCCGATACGCTCGCGCGGGACATCGTCCTCGATCCGCTCCTCGAGCTGCGGGGGCGCGACCGCGAGCTGCTCCTGTCGCTCGAAGAGCTGCAGCGGCGCGAGAAGGAGCTTGATCAGATCAGCCAGGAGCTGAACGATACCAACCGCGGGGTGGTGGCGCTTTACGCCGAGCTGGAGGAGCGCGCCGAGCATCTGCGCCGAGCGGACGAGATCAAGTCCCGGTTCCTCTTCCATATGAGCCACGAGTTCAGGACGCCGCTCAATGCGGTGCTCGCGCTCTCGAAGCTGCTGCTCGACCGGGTGGACGGCGACCTCACGGCGGGGCAGGAACGACAGGTCCGGTACATCCGGCGCTCGGCCGAAAGCCTCAAGGAGCTGATCGACGATCTCCTCGACCTCGCCAAGGTCGAATCCGGCAAGACAGAGATCCACAGGAGCGAGTTCACGGTCGAGCACCTTTTCCGCACGCTCCGCGGCATGATGCGCCCGCTGCTTCCGAACGAAGGCGTGGCGCTGGTTTTCGAGAACGTCGCGAACCTGCCGCCGCTCGTCAGCGACGAGGGCAAGATCTCGCAGATCCTTCGCAACTTCGTCTCGAACGCGATCAAGTTCACCGAGCGCGGCGAGGTGCGCGTATCCGCCGAGCGCGGCCCGGATGACACGATCGTCTTCAGCGTGCGCGACACCGGGATCGGCATCGCGCCGGAGCATCACGAGCTCATTTTCCAGGAGTTCATGCAGATCGAGAGCCCGGCACAAAGGCGGGTGAAAGGCACCGGGCTCGGCCTGCCGCTGTCGCGGCGCCTTGCCGAGCTGCTCGGAGGACGCGTCGCGGTCGAGAGCGCACTCGGCGAAGGCTCGACCTTCCGGCTGATCCTGCCGCGCGTCTTCGGGAAGGCCGCGAGCGAATCCCGCCGCGTCCTGATCGTCGACGACGACGAGGCGGCACGCTACGTGCTTTGCCAGTTCCTGAGCTCGGCGGGGTTCCAGGTCGAGGAGGCAGGCAGCGGCGGCGAAGGGCTCGAGCGGGCCCGGCGCGAGCCGCCCGACGCGATCCTGCTCGACTTGCAGATGCCGGGGCTCGACGGCTACGAGCTGATGGAGGAGCTCGACGCCGAGCCGACGACGCGGGAGATTCCGGTCGTCGTCGTGACATCGGCCGTGCTCGGGCCGAAGGAGCGGGCGCGGCTCGGCCGGGCGCGCGCGATCATCGGCAAGGATCGGCTTTCGACCGAGACGTTGGTCGCGGCGCTCTCGCCGCGCGCGGCGGCATGAGCGAGGCGGCGCTCGTTCTCGTCGTCGACGACGATCCGTCGGGACGGTACGCGCGGGCGCGCCTGCTGCGCAACGCCGGCCATGAGACGCTGGAGGCGGCCGACGGCACGGAGGCGCTCGCGCTGGTGAGGGCGCGGCGCCCGGATATCGTGCTCCTGGACGTCAAGCTGCCCGACATGAGCGGCATCGAAGTGTGCCGCCGTATCAAGGAAGCCGACCAGACAATCGCGGTCTTGCAGATCTCGGCCGTCTTCACGAGGTCCTCCGACCGCGTCGTCGGGCTCGACAGCGGCGCCGACGGCTATCTCGCCGATCCGATCGACCCGCTGGAGCTGCTGGCGACGCTGCGCGCGGTCATGCGGCTGCGCCGCGCGGAGCAGCAGCTGAGCGAGCTCAACGAGACGCTCGAGGAGCGCGTCGCGCAGCGCACGCGGGAGCTCGAGGAGACGAACCGGCAGCTGGTCGAAGAGATGCGTCGCCGCGAGCTCGCGGAGTCCGCGCTGCGGCAGGCGCAGAAGCTGGAGGCGCTGGGCCAGCTGACCGGCACCGTCGCCCACGACTTCAACAATCTTCTGACCGTGATACGGGGCAATCTGGAGATCGCCAGGACGAGGCGCGACGATCAGAGGCGGCTCCTGCGCCATCTCGCGGCCGCGCAGCATGCGGTCGACCGCGGCGAGCGGCTTACGAAACAGCTCCTCGCCTTCTCGCGCCAGCACGCGCTTCGTTCCGAGGAGGTCGACGCCGACGACCTGCTCCGTCGCTTCGTGCCGATGTTCCGCCACGCCCTCGGCGAGGGAAGGGAGCTGGTGCTGGAGCCGGCGGGCTCCTGCCGCGTGCGGATCGATCCGGCACAGTTCGAGGCCGCGCTGCTCAACCTCGCGGTCAATGCGCGCGATGCGATGCCCTCGGGCGGCCGCTTCCGCGTTGCGACCACGGTCGTAACCGTTCGGGCCCCGCCCGCCGCCGCCCGTTCGGAGACTCCTCCGGGCAGGTATCTGCGGATCGAGTTCGAGGACACGGGAACGGGAATGCCGCCGGACGTCGCGGAACGGGCCTTCGAGCCGTTCTTCACCACCAAGGCGGTCGGCAAGGGAAGCGGGCTCGGCCTCGCGCAGGTCTACGGCTTCGCAAAGCAGTCGCACGGCGACGTGTCGATCCGGACGGCGCCGGGCTCCGGCACGACCATCGTCCTGCTCCTGCCGTGCGTGCCCTCGAAGTAAGCCGGCTCAGGCGCCGCCGATCCCCGCGACGATCTTGCCGGTCCCTTCGCATGTCGGACATTCGCGGCCCTCGCGACGCCCCGTTCCGGAGCAGTCGGGGCACAGCGCCTCGCCGGTTCCCGGCGTCCCCGGCGGCGCTTCGTCGCCGGGCTTCATCCTCTCGAGAGCCTCGCCTTTGCGATCGCGCATGCGACACCTCCTCCTGGTCGAGGCAACGCCGAGCGATCGGCAATCATTCCTCGAGGGCGATGGGCGCATGGCGCCCGGAGTGCTCGACCGAACGCGGCGCCGACGCTGATCTCAGCCCGAACCAGAGGAAAGCCCCAGGTCCGGCGTGGCCTCGCGGGGAATGATCGCGCCGGGATGGCGGACCACCGCTGCCGCCAGCCGGTGCCCGACGAGGGCGGCCGCCTCCGGGGCGCGCCCGAGGAGACGCGCGGCAAGATAGCCGGCGTTGAAAGCGTCGCCCGCCGCCGTCGTGTCGACCGCGGCGGCGCGCTCGGGAACGGCGACGTCCCGCCGCTCTTGCCCGTGCACGACGAGGCAGCCGTCCACCCCCCGCTTCACCGCCGCCTCGAGACCCGCGTAGCGCGACGCCGTCGCCGCGAGGTCCGCGTCGCCGAAAAGCGCGCGCTCGTCGTCCGCGGTCGGCAGCACGATGTCGGCGAGGGCGATGAACCGTTCGGCCGCCGCCCTCGCCGTCGCCGGGTCGGGCCAGCCCGCCGGGCGGTAGTTGGTGTCGAACGCGACGCGTGCGCCGCCCGAGCGTGCCTTCGCCAGCGCGGACGCGAGGCGCTCGCGTGCCTCTTCGCCGAGCACCGAGACGGTGATGAGGGACAGATAGACGAGATCGTACCCGGAGAGCGCCTCGAGCATCGGCAGGGTCGCCGGCGCCCGGAAGAGCTCGCGCGCCGCTGCGGCCGAGCGCCAGTAGTAGAAGCGCCGCTCGCCCGACGCCTCGACGCGGATCATGTAGAGGCCGGGAAGCCGACCGGGGAGCCGCGCCACATGCCGCGTGCCGAGCCCTTCCTCGCGCCAGGCGGCGAGCATCGCCTCGCTCCAGGGATCATCGCCGAGCGCCGTGACGTAGTCGACCGCGATCCGCGGGCCGGCGGCCCGCTTCAGGTAGACGGAAGTGTTGAGCGTATCTCCGCCGTAGGCGAGAGCGAGCGTGCCCGAGTCGCGCTCGCTGAGCTCGATCATGCATTCGCCGATCGCGGCGACTCGCTGCATGGGCTTTCCGTTTCGAAAGGCCCTTTTCGTGTCGCCGGTTTCGCGGCATAGGTCAAGCGACGACGACGGGAGCTGCCGATGCATGCCCTCTTTCGCGACGTGCGCGTGGTTCCGGTACTCTCGATCGAGCGCGCGGCCGACGCCGTGCCGCTCGCACGGGCGCTGGTAGAAGGCGGCATCGGGATCGTCGAGATCACGCTTCGGACGACCGAGGCTCCGGCGGCGATTTCCGCCATCGCGCGCGAGGTGCCCGAGATCGTCGTCGGCGCCGGCACCATCTTGCGAGCGGCCGACGTGACGCGCGCTGTCGAGGCGGGCGCGCGCTTCCTCGTGAGCCCCGGCCTCACGCCCGAGCTCGCTTCGGCCGGGATCGCGACCGGTCTGCCGTTCGTGCCCGGCGTCGCGACGCCGTCCGAGGTGATGGCGGCGCGCGACTTCGGCTTCTCGTTCCTGAAGCTCTTCCCGGCCGAGCCGCTCGGCGGCGTCGCCGTGCTGAAAGCGATGGCGCCCGTCTTCCCGGGCATCGTGTTCTGCCCGACCGGCGGTCTCACGGCCGAGAGCGCGCGGCGCTACCTCGAGCTTCCGAACGTGGCGATGGTGGGCGGCTCGTGGATGGCGCCGGCCGACGCCGTGGCCGCACGCGACTGGTCGCGCATCGCCGAGCTCGCGCGCGCAGCCGCTTCCCTCGGGGGCTAACGGAACCGCGCGCCGACGCGCCCGTTCGCGAGCGACGAGGATGGCGAGGAACCCGCCCGACGACGCGCGGCGCTTCGTGCCGCCGGACGCGACGCTCGAGGACCTCGCGGCGGCGGCGAAGCGCTGCACCGCCTGCCCGCTCCACCTCACCGGGACGCAGACCGTTTTCGGGGCCGGGCCGAAGCGCGCCCGCGTCATGTTCGTGGGCGAGCAGCCGGGCGACCAGGAGGACCGCGCGGGGCTGCCCTTCGTCGGCCCGGCGGGAAGGCTCCTCGACCGCGCGCTCGCCGACGCCGGCCTCGACCGCGGCGAGGCCTACGTCACCAACGCGGTGAAGCATTTCAAATGGGTGCCGCGCGGCAAGCGGCGGATCCATTCCAAGCCGAGCGCGATGGAGATCCAGGCGTGCCGCCCGTGGCTCGAAGAGGAAATCCGCGTCCTCGGGCCGGAAGTCGTCGTCTGCCTCGGCTCGACTGCCGCGCAGGCGCTTCTCGGCAAGGCGTTCCGGGTGACGAAGCAGCGCGGCGCGTTCGTGCCTTCGAACCTCGCGCCCTACGTGCTCGCGACCGTGCACCCGTCGGCGCTGCTGCGCGCGCCGGACGAGGCGACGCGCCGCGCGGAGTACGCCCGCTTCGTCGAGGAGCTGAGGCTGGTGGCGAGCGTCCTCGGGCGGTAGCGCATCGTCCGACCCGCGCTCTTAAGGGCTTGCGAGGCGCCGGCGAAGGACTATATTCGCGCCCAACAAGAAGAACCCCATACGGTCCGGCCCGCCCGGACCGCCGGAAAGGGTGGGCCCTCGGCCCACCTTTCTTTTTAAGGACGACGTTTTGATCGACACCGGACGGATCGCGGCGATGATCGCGCCCTCGCTCGAGGCGATGGGCTACAGCCTCGTCCGCGTCTCGCACAGCGGCGGCCGCCGGCCGACGCTCCAGATCATGGCCGAGCGTCGGGACGGGGTCGCCATGACGGTCGGCGACTGCGAGGAGATCAGCCGGCACGTCTCGGCCCTTCTCGACGTGGAGGACCCGATCGCGGGCTCCTACACGCTCGAGGTCAGCTCGCCCGGCATCGACCGCCCGCTCGTCCGCGCCGAGGACTACGACCGTTTCGCCGGGTTCGAGGCGAAGCTCGAGCTCGCGCATGCGATCGAGGGCCGCAAGCGGTTCCGCGGCCGCATCCTCGGCAGGGAGGGCGACACGGTCCGCCTCGCGACCGAGCAGGGCGACGTTTCGCTCCCGCTCGGCGACGTCGCACGCGCCAAGCTCGTCCTCACGGACGAGCTCCTCGCCGCCGCACAACAGAAAAAGATCACGCACTGAAGGCTGCACCATGGAAACCGCCGGTTACCCCATCCGAAGCGCCGAACTCCTGCAGGTCGCCGAGATCGTCGCGCGCGAGAAGAACATCGATCGGGACGAGGTCCTCGAGGCGATGGAGCAGGCGATCCAGAAGGCCGGCCGCTCGAAATACGGCCAGGAGTACGACATCCGCGCCGAGATCGACCGCAAGACCGGCGAGATCAGGCTGATGCGGTTCCGCGAGGTCGCCGATCCCGTCGAGAACGAGATGACGCAGATCTCGCTCGAGGAGGCGCGCCGCCTCAACCCAGACGCGGAGGTGGGCGACTTCCTCACCGACACGCTGCCGCCGATCGACTTCGGCCGCATCGCGGCGCAGACGGCCAAGCAGGTGATCGTGCAGAAGGTGCGCGATGCCGAGCGCGCGCGGCAGTACAACGAGTACAAGGACCGCGTCGGCGAGATCGTGAACGGCCTCGCCAAGCGCGTCGAGTTCGGCAACGTCATCGTCGATCTCGGCCGCGCCGAGGCGATCCTGCGCCGCGACGAGCTTCTGCCGCGCGAGAGCTTCCGTCAGGGCGACCGGGTGCGCGCCTACATCTACGACGTGCGCGCCGAGCCGAGGGGGCCGCAGATCTTCCTGTCGCGCACGCACCCGCAATTCATGGCGAAGCTCTTCGCCCAGGAGGTGCCGGAGATCTACGACGGCATCATCGAGATCAAGGCGGTGGCGCGCGACCCCGGCAGCCGCGCCAAGATCGCGGTGGTCAGCCACGACAGCAGCATCGACCCGGTCGGCGCGTGCGTCGGCATGCGCGGCAGCCGCGTGCAGGCGGTCGTCGCCGAGCTCCAGGGCGAGAAGATCGACATCATTCCCTGGTCGGCGGACCCCGCGACCTTCGTCGTCAACGCGCTCGCCCCGGCCGAGGTCGCCAAGGTGGTGATGGACGAGGAGGCACGCCGCATCGAGGTCGTCGTGCCGGACGAGCAGCTCAGCCTCGCGATCGGCCGCCGCGGCCAGAACGTGCGTCTCGCCTCGCAGCTCACCGGCTGGGACATCGACATCCTCACCGAGGCCGAGGAGTCCGAGCGTCGTCAGGAGGAGTTCCGGACGCGCAGCCAAATGTTCATCGAGGCACTCGACGTCGACGACGTCATTGCCCATCTATTGGTCACCGAGGGCTTCTCCTCCGTCGAGGAGGTCGCTTACGTGCCCTTGGAGGAGCTGGCCAGCATCGAGGGCTTCAACGACGAGGTCGCGACCGAGCTCCAGGAGCGCGCGCGGAGCTTCATCGAGCGGCAGAACGAGGAGTTCGAGGCGCGCCGGCGCGAGCTCGGGGTCGCCGACGAGGTGCTGGCGCTTCCCGGCATGACGCCGCTCCTCGCCGTCACGCTCGGCGAGAAGGGGGTGAAGACGCTCGACGATGTCGGCGACCTCGCCGGGGACGAGCTCGCCGAGATGGTCGCGCCGGCGGTCGAGATCGATCAGGAGGAGGCGAACGCGATCATCATGGCCGCGCGGGCCCATTGGTTCGCGGACGAGGCCGAGGCGGGCGCGGCGCCGGAGGCGGGCTGAGCCGGGCGTCGGCGCGCGAGGCGCCGGAGCGGCGCTGCCTCGTCACCGGCGAGGTCCGCGCCAAGCCGGAGCTCGTACGCTTCGTCGTGGCGCCCGACGGCACGGTGACGCCAGACGTCGCCGAGCGGCTGCCCGGCCGGGGTTTGTGGGTCAGCGCCGCGCGCGATATAGTGGAGACAGCCGTCGCCAGACGCCTCTTCGCGCGCGCCGCGCGGGCACCGGTGACGGCGCCGCCGGACCTCGCCGATCGCGTCGAGCGGCTTCTCGCAGAACGCTGCCGCGAGCTCCTGGGACTGGCGCGCCGCTCGGGGCAGGCGGTCGCCGGTTTCGAGAAGGTGCGCGAGGCGTTGCGCAGGGGCCGTGTCGGGCTGCTGCTGGAGGCGAGCGACGGTGCGGAGCACGGGCGGCGGAAGCTGGCGGCGCTCGGCGCCGGCGTGAAGCAGACGAGGGCGTTGCGCGCAAACGAGTTAGGTCTTGCCTTCGGGCGGGATCATGTGGTCCATGCCGCCGTGGCGCCGGGCCGCTTCGCAGAGCGGCTCGAGATCGACGCGGGGCGACTCGCCGGCTTCCGGCGAGGCAGTTCAGGAGTTCAGGGTACCGACACGAATGGCGGATAACACCGATCAAGAGACCAAGCGCCCGCTGCGCCTGCGCCCGACGTCGAGCGGCGTACGTAAGCCTATCGAGACCTCGCAGGTCCGGCAGAGCTTCCCGCACGGCCGCTCCAAGACCGTCACGGTCGAGGTCCGCAAGAAGCGGGTCGTCACGCCCGGCCAGGCCGAGCCCAGCGGCGGCAAGCCGCAGACGGCCGCGCGCCCGCAGAGTACCGAGCCCGGCAAGCCGGCGGGCACCGGCCGGGTGCGCCCTGTCGTTCTCCCGCACTCCCTCACCGAAGAGGAGCGCGCGCAGCGCGTGCGCGCCCTCGCCGACGCGCGCAGGGCCGACGAGGAGGCGCGCCGCCGCGCCGTCATCGAGGACGAGATGCGGCGCAAGGAGGAGGAGCGGCGCCGCCAGGAGGAGGAGGCGCGCAAGAAGGCCGAAGAGGAAGAGCGCAAGAAGGCCGAGGAGGAGGCGCACCGGAGGGCCGAGGAAGAGGCGCGCAAGAAGGCCGAGGAAGCGGCCAGGAGCAAGGCCGAGGAGGAGCGCCGGCGCGAGGTCGCCGAGCGCGCCGGCAAGGCGGCCGCCGCCAAGGTCGCGGCGCTGACCGCGCTCGGCAAGGTGAAAGCGCCGGAGCCCGAGGAGGACGAGCGCGAGGCGCCGGCCGTCCGGCGTCCGGGCCTGCGTGCGGAGCCGAGGAAGCCGCCCGTGCCGTCGCGCGGCCGCGAGGACCGCGCCCGCCGCGTCGGCAAGCTCACGGTGACGCGCGCGCTCTCCGACGAGGACGAGCGGCAGCGTTCGCTCGCCTCGATGCGCCGGCGCCAGGAGAAGATGCGCGGGCACCATGTGCCGAGCGCCGAGCAGACGATCGTCCGCGAGGTCGTGCTGCCGGAGACGATCACGGTGCAGGAGCTCGCCAACCGCATGGCGACGCGCGCCGCGGACGTCATCAAGGCGCTGATGCGGATGGGCGTCATGGCGACGATCACGCAGTCGATCGACGCCGACACCGCCGAACTCATCGTCACCGAGTTCGGTCACAAGGTGAAGCGCGTCTCGGAGTCGGACGTCGAGATCGGGCTCAAGGGCGAGCCCGACCGGCCGGAGGACCTCGAGCCGCGTCCGCCGGTCGTGACCGTGATGGGTCACGTCGACCACGGCAAGACGTCGCTTCTCGACGCGATCCGCCATAGCGATGTCGCCGCGGGCGAGGCCGGCGGCATCACCCAGCACATCGGCGCCTATCAGGTTCAGCTCTCGAGCGGGCAACGCATCACCTTCATCGACACGCCCGGCCACCAGGCGTTCACGGAGATGCGCGCGCGCGGCGCCAACGTCACCGACATCGTCGTGCTCGTGGTCGCCGCCGACGACGGCATCATGGCGCAGACGGTCGAGGCGATTCAGCACGCCAAGGCGGCGAACGTGCCGATCATCGTCGCGATCAACAAGATCGACAAGCCGAGCGCCAACGCCGATCGCGTGCGGAACGAACTCCTCAGCCACGAGATCGTGGTCGAGAAGCTCGGCGGCGACGTCCTCGACGTCGAGGTCTCGGCGCTGAAGAGGACCGGGCTCGACAAGCTCGAGGAGGCGATCCTCCTCCAGGCCGAGATGCTCGACCTCAAGGCGAATCCGCGCCGTCCGGCCGAGGGCACCGTGATCGAGGCGAAGCTCGAGCGCGGCCGGGGCTCGGTCGCGACCGTGCTCGTTCAGCGCGGCACGCTGCGCGTCGGCGACATCTTCGTCGCGGGCGACGAGTGGGGCAAGGTGCGCGCCCTCATCGACGACCGCGGCAACTCGGTGAAGGAGGCGGGGCCGTCGATGCCGGTCGAGGTGCTCGGCCTCAACGGCACACCGTTCGCGGGCGACGACTTCGCCGTCGTCGAGAGCGAAGCGCGCGCGAGGGAGATCACCGACTACCGCCAGCGGCGGCGGCGCGAGAAGGCGCATACGGCGAGCGCGCGCGGCACGCTCGAGCAGATGTTCACGCAGATCAAGGAAGGCACCGCCAAGGAGCTTCCGGTCGTCGTGAAGTCGGACGTGCAGGGCTCGCTGGAGGCGATCGTCGGCTCGCTCGAGAAGCTGGCCACCGACGAGGTGAAGGTGCGCGTCCTCCACTCGGCGGTGGGCGGCATCAACGAGAGCGACGTCATCCTCGCCAAGGCGTCGAACGCGGTCATCATCGGCTTCAACGTCCGCGCCAACCCGCAGGCGCGGGACCTCGCGCGTCGCGACGCGGTCGAGATCCGCTACTACTCGATCATCTACGACGTGATCGACGACATGAAGGCGGCGCTCTCGGGCATGCTCGCGCCGACCTTGCGCGAGCGCTTCCTCGGCAACGCCGAGATCCGCCAGGTGTTCGACATCACCAAGGTCGGCAAGGTCGCCGGGTGCATGGTGACCGAGGGGCTGGTGAAGCGAGGCGGCAAGGTCCGCCTCCTGCGCGACAACGTCGTCATCCACGAGGGCACGCTGAAGACCCTGAAGCGCTTCAAGGACGAGGTCCGGGAAGTGAAGCAGGGGTTCGAATGCGGCATGGCGTTCGAGAACTACTCGGACATCCGCCCCGGCGACGTCATCGAGTGCTTCGAGGTGGAGGAGGTCGCGCGGGCGCTCTAGCGCCCGGCGCCCTCGCTTCTCGCAGGACGCCGAGGAGAGCGGAACTCCCTCCGATCCGCGCCGTTGCCTTGTGAGCGGGCGCAAGTCGCCTCGCGCCGCAAGGGGCTGGGCCGGTGTCGCGTCTTCGAATTCGCAAGTACCTTCCGGCTTTCGGGCTGGTGGCGCTCGTAGCCGCAGTGTGGCTCGTATGGCGCTCCGTGCGGGACGTCAGCCCGGCCGAGGTTCTCGCGTCCATCTACGGCATCCCCCATCATCGTCTCGCGCTCGCGGCCGCCGCAGCCGCAGGAAGCTACGCCGTCCTCACGCTCTTCGACTGGATCGGCGTCCACTACGCCGGCTGCGCCGGTCGCGTCTCCTTTCGCCGCGCCGCGCTCGCTTCCTTCGTCAGCCTCTCGCTCGGGCATTCGATCGGGCTTGCGCCGCTCGGCTCGGGCGCGGTGCGGTTCCGCTACTACGACCGCTGGGGAATCTCCGCCGAGGAGATCACGAAGATCGTTCTCGCCACCACCGTCACGGTGACGATGGGCCAGATCGGATTTGCGGGACTCGTCCTCGGCCTCGCGCCGGAGCCGAGCGGGCGCTGGCTTCGGATCGACCCGGCCTTGGTCCGGATCGCGGGCGGGGCCTGCCTCCTCTTCTGCCTTCTCTACGTCGTCCTCGCCGCGACGCTGCGGCATCCTCTGCGGCTCCGCCGCTGGACGTTCGTGCTGCCGCGCTGGCGCCTCGCGCTGGCGCAGGTCGTCGTCGGCATCGTCAATTTCGCGCTCCTCGCCGTCGCCATGCACCAGCTGCTCGCGGTCGCGACGGACGCCTCCTTCCTCACCGTCGCGAACGGGTTCGTCCTGGCGAACGTCGCGGCGCTGATCAGCCACGTTCCCGGCGGCCTCGGCGTCATCGAGTACGTCATCCTCACGTTCTTTCCCGGAGCGCCGGTCTTCGGCCCCACGCTCGTCTACCGCACCCTCTACTACCTCGTGCCGCTCGGTCTCGGCGCCCTCGTCTTCGCGGCGACGGCGATCCGCTGGCGGCGCGCGCTCCGGCTCGCACAGGCCGCTTGAAGCCGTCCCGGCGCGGGTCTACATGAGCCCGCCATGTCGCGGCGCGATCACAGGAAGGCGGAAGGCCCGAGCCAGCGCCAGCTTCGCGTCGGAGAGGAGCTGCGACATGCGCTCGCCCGTCTCCTCGAGCGCGGCGAGATTCGCGATCCCGTGCTGCAGGACGCATCCGTCACCGTCACCGAGGTTCGCGTCAGCCCCGATCTCAGGAACGCGACGGCCTACGTGATGCCCCTCGGCGGAAGCCACGCGGCCGAGGTGCTCTCGGCGCTGAAGCGCAGCTCGCCTTACATCCGCGGCGCCCTCGCGCGCGCGGTGCATCTCCGCTATGCGCCGCAGATCGGCTTTGCGCTCGATACCTCGTTCGACCACGCGAGCCGCATCGACGAGATCCTGCACCGGCCCGAGGTGGCGCGCGATCTCGCGCAAGACAAGGATGAGTAGGGGCGGGGCCCGGCCGCTCCACGGCTGGCTGGTGCTCGACAAGCCGCTCGGCATGAGCTCCGCCCAGGCGGTCGCGCGCGTCAGGCGGCTTACCGGCGCGGCCAAGGCCGGGCACGGCGGAACGCTCGACCCGCTGGCGACGGGCGTGCTGCCGATCGCTCTCGGCGAGGCGACGAAGACCGTCGCCTGGGCCATGGCAGGACGCAAGACGTACCGCTTCACCGTGCGCTGGGGCGAGGCCCGCGCCACCGACGACGCCGAAGGCGAGGTCGTCGGCCGCAGCGACGTGCGCCCAAATCGGGCGGCGATCGAGGCGGTCCTGCCGCGCTTCACCGGGCGGGTGGTGCAGATGCCGCCCCGATTCTCGGCGCTCAAAGTGGCGGGCCGCCGCGCCTACGCCCTGGCGCGCGCCGAGGCGGCGGTGGAGCTCGCCCCGAGGGAGGTGGAGATCGCGTCCCTGCGCCTCGTCGAGATTCCCGATCCCGACCACGCCGAGTTCCTCGCCGAGGTCGGAAAAGGCACTTACATCAGGGCCTTGGCGCGCGATCTTGCGGCCGCGCTCGGGACCTGCGGCCATGTCGCGGCGCTGCGCCGGACCGCGGTCGGGCGATTCGCCGAGGACCACGCGATCGGACTGGACAAGTTGGAGGAAATCGGGCACGGTCCCGCGCTCTTTACGCACCTGCTTCCGATCGAGACCGCGCTGGACGACATCCCGGCCTTGGCCTTGTCGGAAGCCGAAGCCGCCCGTTTGCGGCAGGGCCAGGCGATCGCGCTCGGCTCCTCCGGCGAGCGGGTCCTGACCCAGGGCGAGATGGTTTGCGCCACCTCCGGCGGCCGCCTGGTGGCGCTGGCCGAGGTCAGAGGCGAGCGGCTCCGGCCGGTGCGTGTTTTCAACCTCTGACTTGGAGATCGTACCCGATGTCGATCACCGCCGAGCGCAAGCAGGCGCTCATCAAGGAATACGCCGTGAAGCCGGGCGACACAGGCTCGACCGAGGTGCAGGTCGCGATCCTCTCCGAGCGGATCCGCAACCTCACGCAGCACCTGGAGACGCACAAGAAGGACTTCCACTCGCGCCGCGGGCTCCTCGTCATGGTCGGCCAGCGCCGCAACCTTCTCGATTACCTGAAGCGCACCGACCCGTCCCGCTACGAGGCGCTGATCGGGCGTTTGGGCCTGCGCCGCTGAACGCCGCGCCCGCTACTCGCGGCCGCCGAGCCGCCCTATCTGTCCAGATGCAGAAGCATCGCGGTCGCAGGCCCGGCCTGCGACCGCGCGGGCGCATTTCCGCGTCCAAATCCGTCCGATGAAGGGAAGAGAGATGTTCGATATTTACCGCAAAGAGCTGATGTGGGGCGGTCGCAAGTTGGTCCTCGAAACCGGCAAGATCGCCCGACAGGCCGATGGCGCCGTCCTCGCCAGCTACGGCGAGACGTCCGTGCTCTGCACTGCGGTGGCAATGAAGCAGGCAAAGCCCGGGCAGGATTTCTTCCCGCTGACCGTCAATTACCAGGAAAAATTCTTCGCCGCCGGGAAGATTCCCGGCGGTTTCTTCAAGCGCGAGGGACGGCCGTCGGAAAAGGAGGTTCTGACCTCGCGCCTCATCGACCGGCCGATCAGACCGCTCTTCGCCCCCGGTTTCGTCAACGAGACCCAGGTCATCTGCACCGTTCTCAGCCACGATCTCGAGAACGATCCCGACATCGTCGCGATGATCGGCGCGTCGGCCGCGCTCACCCTCTCGGGCATCCCCTTCATGGGCCCGATCGCCGGCGCACGCGTCGGCTTCATCGACGGCCAGTACGTGCTGAACCCGCGCCTCTCGCAGATGGGCAAGACCGAGCTCGACCTCGTCGTCGCAGGCACGAGCGAAGGCGTGCTGATGGTGGAGTCGGAAGCGAAGGAGCTCTCCGAGAGCACCATGCTGGGCGCCGTCATGTTCGGCCACGAAGCCTTCCAGCCGGTGATCCAGGCGATCATCGAGCTGGCCGAGGCGGCGGCGAAGGAGCCTTGGGAGATGCCTGCGCCGCCGGCCGACTACGACGCGATCAAGGCGCAGCTCGAGAGCGAGCTTGCGAGCGAGATCGCCGCCGCCTACGCGGAAGTCTCGAAGCAGGCGCGGAGCGACAAGCTCGAGGCCGCGAAGGCGCGGCTGGCGGAGCTCTTCCCCGACGAGGAGAAGCGCGCCGTCGCCGCCAAGCTCTTCAAGGACCTCGAGAAGGACCTCGTGCGCGGCGCCGTCGTCAAGGAAGGCCGCCGCATCGACGGCCGCGACACGCGCACGGTGCGTCCGATCCTCGCCGAAGTCGGCGTCCTCGCCCGGGCGCACGGCTCGGCGCTCTTCACCCGCGGCGAGACGCAGGCGCTCGTCGTCGCGACGCTCGGCACCGGCGAGGACGAGCAGATCATCGACGCCCTCGAGGGCGAGTACCGCAGCCACTTCATGCTGCACTACAACTTCCCGCCGTACTCGACCGGCGAGGCCGGCCGCATGGGCTCGCCGGGGCGGCGCGAGATCGGTCACGGAAAGCTCGCCTGGCGGGCCGTCCACCCGCTGCTGCCGCCGAAGGAGAGCTTCCCGTACACGATCCGCGTCGTCTCCGAGATCACCGAGTCGAACGGGTCGTCGTCGATGGCGACCGTGTGCGGCGCCTCGCTCGCGCTCATGGATGCGGGCGTGCCGCTGAAGCGGCCGGTCGCAGGCATCGCCATGGGCCTCATCAAGGAGGAGTCCGGCTTCGCCGTCCTTTCGGACATCCTCGGCGACGAGGACCATCTCGGCGACATGGACTTCAAGGTCGCCGGCACCGCCGAAGGCATCACGGCGCTCCAGATGGACATCAAGATCACCTCGATCACCGAGGAGATCATGCGGATCGCGCTCGAGCAGGCGAGGGAAGGGCGCATGCACATCCTCGGCGAGATGGCGAAGGCGCTCTCGACCTCGCGCGAAGCCGTCAGCGCCAACGCGCCGCGCATCACCACCTTCACCATTCCGAAGGAGAAGATCCGCGAGGTGATCGGCACCGGAGGCAAGGTGATCCGCGAGATCACGGAGCAGACCGGCACCAAGATCGACATCGAGGACGACGGAACGATCAAGGTCGCCGCGGTCGACTCCGAGGCGGCGAAGCGCGCGATCGACTGGATCAAGGGCATCGTCGCCGAGCCCGAGGTCGGGGTCATCTACAACGGGAAGGTGGTGAAGGTCGTCGATTTCGGCGCCTTCGTGAACTTCCTCGGCTCGCGCGACGGCCTCGTGCATATCTCCGAGCTCTCGCGCGAGAGCCGTCCGGCGAAGGTCGCCGACGTCGTCAAGGTCGGCGATCTCGTGAAGGTGAAGGTTCTCGGCTTCGACGACCGCGGCAAGGTGAAGCTGTCGATGAAGCAGGTCGATCAGATCACGGGCGAGGACCTCGGCCCGGTGAAGCGCGACCGCGAGGGCGTCCAAGCCGCGCAGTGAGCCGGTGCCCGTAACTGCCCTGCCGCCCCTGCCTCGCCTCATCGGGCATCGCGGCGCCGCATCGCTCGCGCCCGAGAACACGCTCGCCGGCTTCCGCAAAGCCGCGGAGGTCGGCGCCCGCTGGGTGGAGTTCGACGTCCGTCTCGCCGGCGACGGCCGCTGCGTTCTCCTTCACGACGACACGCTCGACCGCACGACGAGCGGCCGCGGCCGCGCCGATCTCCTCGGCTTCGAGGAGCTGCGCCGCCTCGACGCCGGAGCGTGGTTCGGTCCCGGCTTCGCCGGCGAGCGCATACCCTCGCTCGAGGAGGCGATCGAGCTTCTCGCCGAGCTCGGTCTCGGCGCCAATGTCGAGGTGAAGCCCGGCCCCGGGGCCGAGGCTGCGACCGGCAAGGCGGTCGCCGAGACGCTTCGGGCACGCTGGCCGAAGTCGCTGCCGACGCCGCTCGTCTCGTCGTTCAAGGAAGCGGCGCTCGCCGCTTTCCGGGACGCGGCGCCCGAATTTCCCCGCGGCCTCCTCTTCAGCGCCGTGCCGGCCGACTGGCGGGCGCGCGCCGAGGGCCTCGGCTGCGTCACCATTCATTGCAATCACCGGCGACTGACGCGGATCCAAGCTCGCGAGATTATCGAGGCGGGATTCCCGATTCTCGCGTATACGGTGAACGATCCGGCGCGGGCCGAAGAGCTCTGGGGTTGGGGTGTCTCGACAATGATCACCGATTGTCCGGATCGGCTTCTTGCGGTGATGCCGGCCGCACTTACGTAGGACTGGGATGACTGCAGCATCGATCGGCCTCAAGCCGCTTATCATCTCGGGACGCGAGGTGCTGCCGCTCGTCGAGGGCGGGAAGGGGATCTCGATCTCGAACGGCGAGAGCTCCGGCGCCTGGGCCGCCGCCGGGGGCGTCGGCACGTTCTCGGGCGTCAACGCCGACAGCTACGACGCCGACGGTCGGCGCATCGAGCAGGTCTATCACGGCAAGACGCGGCGCGAACGGCACGAGGAACTGGTCGCCTACGCGATCGCGGGCGGCATTCATCAGGCGCGGGTCGCCCACGAGCGCTCGAACGGCCAGGGCCGCATTCACATGAACGTGCTCTGGGAGATGGCGGGGGCGGAGCGCGTCCTCCATGGGGTGCTCGAGGGCGCCAAGGGGCTGATCCACGGCGTCACGTGCGGCGCCGGCATGCCCTACCGCATCGCCGAGATCGCCGCGAGATACGGCGTCCACTACTACCCGATCGTCTCCTCGGCGCGCGCCTTCCGCGCGCTGTGGAAGCGTGCGTATCACAAGTTCTCCGAATGGCTCGGCGGCGTCGTCTACGAGGATCCGTGGCTCGCCGGCGGACACAACGGCCTTACGAACAGCGAGGACCCGGAGAAGCCCGAGCCGCCTTATCCGCGCGTTCGGGAGTTGCGCGCCCTCATGCGCGAGTTCGGCCTCGCCGAGACGCCGATCTTCATGGCCGGCGGGGTCTGGCGCCTCGACGAATGGACCGACTGGATCGACAGCAAGGAGCTCGGGCCCATTGCGTTCCAGTTCGGGACGCGTCCGCTCCTGACGCAGGAGAGCCCGATTTCCGACGCGTGGAAGCGCAAGCTCCTGACGCTGAAGAAGGGCGACGTCATCCTCAACCGCTTCAGCCCGACCGGCTTCTACTCCTCCGCGGTGCGCAACCCGTTCCTGCGCGAGCTTCAGGAGCGCTCCGAGCGCCAGGTCGCGTTCTCCGTCGAGCCGGTCGGCGACCACGTCGCCGAGCTGCGCATCGGGCCGCGCGGGCGCCCGATCTTCCTGACGCCGCACGACCGGGAGCGCGCCGAGGCGTGGATCGCGGCGGGTTTCACCGAGACCATGCGCACTCCCGATTCGACGGTCATCTTCGTCACTCCGGAGAAGGCGCGCGAGATCCGCACCGACCAGATCGAGTGCATGGGCTGCCTTTCGGCCTGCCAGTTCTCGAACTGGGCCGAGAACGCGCAGGGGACGACGGGCAAGAAGGCCGACCCGCGCAGCTTCTGCATCCAAAAGACGCTTCAGCGCATCAGCCACTCGGAGGATTGCGACTTCCAGCTGATGTTCTCGGGTCACAACGCCTATCGCTTCGCGACCGACCCGTTCTACGCGAACGGCTACATCCCGACGGTCCGCGAGCTCGTCGAGCGGCTGCAGACGGGGCAGTGAGGGGCCGATGCTGCCGTCGCTCTTCGTCAGCCACGGCGCACCGACCCTCGTTTTCGACGACATTCCGGCGCGGTCCTTTCTCAAAGGGCTCGAGGAAAGGGTCGGCAGGCCGAAGGCGATTCTCGCCGTCTCCGCGCATTGGGAAACGGCGACGCCCGAGGTGAACGCCCCCGCCGTCAACGAGACGATCCACGATTTCTACGGCTTCCCGGAGCCGCTCTACGCGCTCCGGTATCCCGCACCGGGTTCGGCCGAGCTGGCGTCGCGCGTCGCCGAGCTGACGGGCGCCGCCATCGACGGAGAGCGGGGGCTCGACCACGGCGCCTGGGTTCCGCTGATGCTCGCATGGCCCGGGGCCGACATCCCCGTGGCGCAGCTCTCGATCCAGACCAAAGCGGGGCCGCGCCATCACCTGGAGCTGGGCCGCCTTCTCGCGCCGCTGCGGGAAGAAGGCGTGCTCGTCCTCGCCAGCGGCGGCTTCACGCACAATCTGCGCGAGCTCGCGCGGAGCGGGGGCGGGGCCGCCGAGCCCGCCTGGGTGACGCGCTTCTCGGACTGGGTCGACGCCGCGCTCGTCGAGGGGCGTGTCGAGGATCTTCTCGCCTATCGCCGGCTCGCGCCCGACGCCCTCCGCAACCATCCGACCGAGGAGCATTTCCTGCCGCTCTTCGTCGCGCTCGGCGCGGGCGGGCGGGCCGAGCGGCTCCATTCCAGCACGACGATGGGGGCGTTGCGCATGGACGCCTACGCGTTCCAATGATCCCGTTCCGCTTGCGGGGGCTCGATCACGTCGTGCTCCGGGTCGCCGATCTCGAGCGCTCGATCCGGTTCTATTGCGACGTTCTCGGCTGCACCCTCGAGAAGACGCAGGAACGGCTCGGGCTGACGCATCTGCGGGCGGGCGACGCGCTCATCGACCTCGTCACGCTCGACGGCGCGCTCGGCCGGGCAGGCGGCGCCGGGCCCGGCAGGGAGGGCCGCAACGTCGATCATTTCGCGCTCCGCATCGCGCCCTTCGACGCGGAGGCGATCGTCTCGCACCTCCGGGCGCACGGGGTCGAGCCGGGGGAGGTCGTTACCCGCTTCGGCGCCGAGGGCGACGGGCCTTCGATCTACATCAGCGATCCCGACGGCAACGGCGTCGAGCTCAAGGGGCCGTCGGCGAGCTGAGCCGTCGGCGGGTCGCGCGACCGCGGATGGCGGTCGCGGGCGGGCGCGCTATAGTCGGCCGGCAAGACAGAGCGAGGGCCTCGGATGGCGCGGATCGCGGTCGGCGGGTTCCAGCACGAGACCAACACTTTCGCGCCCGTGAAGGCGACCTTCCGGGACTTCGCCGAAGGCGGCGGCTGGCCGGCGCTGCAGCACGGCATGGGGCTCGTCGACGCCGTTGCCGGCGCCAACCTGCCGGTCGCGGGCGCCCTCGCGATGTTGAAGGAGCTCGGCCATCAGCCCGTGCCGCTCGTCTGGGCGGCGGCGACTCCGTCCGCGCACGTCACCGAGGACGCCTACGAGCGCATCGTCGGGATGCTGATCGAGGACCTCGCCGCGCAGGGGCCGTTCGACGCGGTCTATCTCGACCTCCACGGCGCGATGGTCGCCGAGCATCTCGACGACGGCGAGGGCGAGCTCCTTCGCCGCGTCCGCGCGGTGGTGGGGCCGAAAGTGCCGGTCGTGGCCAGCCTCGACCTCCATTCGAACACGACCGCCGCGATGGTCGAGCATTCCGACGCGCTCGTCGCCTACCGCCACTACCCCCATACGGACATGGCCGAGACCGGCGGGCGCGCGGCGATGCTCCTGCACCGCTTCCTCGAGGGCGCCGGCCCCGGCGCCAAGGCCTTCCGCCAGGCTTCCTTCCTCATCCCGATCACCTGGCAGTGCACCCTCGTCGAGCCGGCGCGGTCGATCTACGTTGCGCTCGACGACGCCGGCGCCGAGGCCGCCTCCTTCACGCCGGGCTTCCCGGCCGCCGACATCGCCGATTGCGGTCCCGCGGTGCTCGCCTATGCCGGCACGCAGGAGGCAGCCGACCGCGCCGCCGAGGCGCTTCTCCGCCTCGTCGAAGCCGCAGAGCCCCGCTTCGCCGGGCGGATCTGGTCGCCCGACGAGGCGGTGCGGCACGCGATGGCGGTGGGTTCCGGCAGGCCCGTGGTGATCGCGGACACGCAGGACAATCCCGGCGGGGGCGGCACCTCGGACACGACCGGCATGCTCGCCGCCCTGGTGCGGAACGGGGCCGAGGGCGCCGCGCTCGGCGTCATGGCGGACCCGGCGGCGGCTTTGGCGGCGCACGCGGCCGGGGAGGGCGCCGAGATCGAGCTCGTGCTCGGCGGCCGCTCGGGAATTCCGGGCGATGCGCCGTTCCGCGGCCGGTTCGTGGTGGAGCGGCTCGGCGACGGGAACTTCACCGGCACCGGGCCGATGTGGGGCGGCGCCAAATGCCGGCTGGGGCCGATGGCCGCCCTGCGGATCGGCGGCGTCAGGGTCGTCGTCGCCTCGAAGAAGCTGCAGGCCGCCGACCAGGCGATCTTCCGCCATGTCGGGATCGAGCCGGCGGCGCAGCGACTCCTCGTCCTCAAGAGCTCGGTCCACTTCCGGGCCGATTTCGAGCCGATCGCCGCCGAGGTGCTGGTCGCCGCCGCGCCCGGCGCGTTGCCGGCCCACCCGGCATCTTTGCCATTTCGGAAATTGCGCCCCGGGGTGCGTTCGAAGCCACTCGCGGCCGGCTAGCTCTCATGCTTCAATCCGCGCCATGCGGAAGCTGGATCTGGCGGTCATCGAGAGCCGGTGGTGGGTCGACGGCAACTCCTCGGTGAAGGGCCTCTTCGACGTCCTCGCAGACATCCTCGTCGACAACCCTTCCGCCTATCACTACGAGATGTTCAACAATGCGGAATCGCTCCGCGAAGTCCTGTTCCGCCTGAGCATCAAGCGCTCCGTCGCCAACATCTACATCGCCGCGCACGGCGACGAGGGCGGCATCTACGGCGCGGCGACCAACGGGCGCATGGCGAGGCGCCGGAACTACGTCTCCCGCATCCGGCTGCGCAACATCCTCCACACGCTCATGAAAGAGCGCCGCGCCAAGCTCAACGGCCTCTTCTTCGGCTCCTGCCTCTTCGCCAACCCGGATACGATCGACTACATGCTGGGAGCGGGCGAGCAGCGCGACCACAAGATCCGCTGGATCGCGGGCTACCAGACGCCGGTCAACTGGATGAGCTCGTCCGTGGTCGACCTCTTCTTCTGGAATCATTACTACTCGATCGACTCCGACGCCGGCGAGCTCGAGCGGGTGCAGAGCGTCGCGGCGGCGATCAAGCGCTTCATGCCGGGCGCCCACCGCGACCTCGGCTTCAACATCTATGTGCGCCTGCCCGGCGGAACGGGCGTGAAGCCGCTCATCAACGGCCACGACGACGCTTGATCGCCGCACCCGCGCGGATTAGGGCTGCGCTCGCCGCCGCCTCCTGATATTCGCTTTCGCCGAGAAGCACCCGCTGGGGAGAAGAGATCATGCCAGACGACGTCCGCAAGCCCGCGATCGACAAGTCGAAGCTGCCGAGCCGCCACGTGACGGTCGGGCCGGAGCGCGCGCCGCACCGGTCCTATCTCTACGCCATGGGGCTCTCCGACGAGCAGATCGCGCAGCCGCTCGTCGGCGTCGCGACGACCTGGAACGAGGCCGCGCCCTGCAACATCGCCCTTGCGCGCCAGGCCCAGGCGGCGAAGAAGGGCGTCGCCGCCGCCTTCGGCACGCCGCGCGAGTTCTGCACCATCACCGTCACCGACGGCATCGCCATGGGCCACCAGGGCATGAAGTCGTCGCTGGTGAGCCGCGAGGTGATCGCGGATTCGATCGAGCTCACGATGCGCGGCCATTGCTACGACGCGCTCGTCGGCCTCGCCGGCTGCGACAAGTCGCTGCCCGGCGTGATGATGGCGATGGTCCGTCTCAACGTGCCGTCGGTCTTCATGTACGGCGGCTCGATCCTGCCCGGCCGCTTCAAGGGCAAGGACGTCACCGTCCAGGACGTGTTCGAGGCGGTCGGCCTCCACAGCGTCGGCAACATGAGCGACGAGGACCTCTACGAGCTCGAGTGCCACGCCTGCCCCTCGGCGGGCTCGTGCGGCGGCCAGTTCACCGCGAACACCATGGCCTGCGTCTCAGAGGCGATCGGCCTCGCACTGCCCGGCTCGGCCGGCGCGCCGGCGCCCTACGAGTCCCGCGACCAGTACGCCGAGGCCTCGGGCCACGCCGTCATGGAGTGCCTCAGGCGCAACATCCGGCCGCGCGACATCGTGACGAGGAAGGCGCTCGAGAACGCCGCCACCGTCGTCGCCGCCTCGGGCGGCTCGACCAATGCGGCGCTCCACCTTCCGGCGATCGCGCACGAGGCCGGGATCGATTTCGACCTCCATGCCGTCGCCGAAGTCTTCAAGCGCACGCCCTACATCGCCGACTTGAAGCCGGGCGGCAAGTACATCGCCAAGGACCTCTTCGACATCGGCGGCGTGCCCGTGCTGATGAAGGCGCTCCTCGACGGCGGCTATCTCCACGGCGACTGCATCACGGTGACGGGCAAGACCGTCGCCGAGAACCTCGCCGACGTCGTGGTGCCGAGCGGCCAGGACGTCGTCCGCTCGACCAAGAACCCGATCTCGCCCACCGGCGGCGTCGTCGGGCTCAGGGGCAACCTCGCGCCGCAGGGCGCGATCGTGAAGGTCGCGGGCATGGCGAAGCTCCAGTTCCGCGGGCCCGCGCGTTGCTTCGATTGCGAGGAGGACGCGTTCGAGGCCGTCGAGAAGCGCACCTACAAGGAAGGCGAGGTCATCGTCATCCGCTACGAAGGGCCGCGCGGCGGCCCCGGCATGCGCGAGATGCTGGCGACGACGGCGGCGCTCTACGGGCAGGGGATGGGCGAGAAGGTCGCGCTCATCACCGACGGCCGCTTCTCCGGCGCGACGCGCGGCTTCTGCATCGGCCATGTCGGCCCCGAGGCGGCGGTCGGCGGCCCCATCGGGCTCCTTCAGGACGGCGACATCATCTCGATCGACGCCGAGAAGGGGACGCTCGAGGTCGAGCTCTCGGACGCGGAGCTGGAGGAGCGGCGCAAGCGCTGGAAGCCGCGCCGCCACGACTTCCAGTCGGGCGCGCTCTGGAAATACGCGCAGACCGTGGGCGACGCCGAGAAGGGCGCGGTGACCCATCCGGGGGCGAAGGCCGAGACGCACGTCTACGCCGACGTCTAGCGTCCGTTCGAGACCCTCGTCCCCGTGGCCGGAGGAGAGGACCGATGATCGTGCTCTTCACCGATTTCGGTCTCGCCGGGCCCTATACGGGGCAGGTGAAGGCGGTGCTTCACCGGGAGGCGCCGTCGGTGCCGGTCGTCGACCTCTTCGCCGACGCGCCGATGCGGAACCCCAAGGCGGCGGCCTATCTCCTCGCCGCCTACGCGCCCTGGTTCCCGCCTGGGACGGTGTTTCTCGCCGTCGTCGATCCCGGCGTCGGCAGCGACCGCCCGGCGCTCGTCGTCGAGGCCGACGGACGTCTCTATGTCGGCCCCGGCAACGGGCTCTTCGAGCTGGTGCTGCGCCGCGCGAAGGCGACGCGCGTCTGGGAGATCACCTGGCGCCCCGAGCATCTCTCGGCGAGCTTCCACGGCCGCGATCTCTTCGCGCCGACGGCGGCCCGGCTGGCGCGCGGCGAGGCGCCGGAAGAATCGCCGCGCGATCCCGATTTCGCCCGCCGCCCCGAATGGCCCGACGATCTCCCCGAGATCGTCTACCTCGATCGCTACGGGAACGCGATGACCGGGCTGCGCGCATCCGCCGTGCCGGAAGGCGCCGTGCTGTCGGCGGGCGGCCGCGTCCTCGGCCGGGCCCGCACTTTCTCCGACGTGCCGCCGGGCGAGGCGCTCTGGTACGAGAACGCGAACGGGCTCGTCGAGATCGCGGTGAACGGCGGCGATGCGGGGAGCGCGCTTCAGATCGGCATCGGCAGCCCGGTCGCGGTCCTCACCGGGTCTTGAACTTGCGAGCGTTGCCGAAGGCCGCGCAAGGCGCGAGGCTCGCGCCCATGCCCCGCGCCGCATGCCTCGTCCTTCTCCTTCTCCTTCTCCTTCTTCTCGCCGCGCCCGCGCTCGCAGGACCCGTCAACGAGAAGGGCGGGCTCGCGATCAAGGGCTACGATCCGGTCGCCTATTTCACCGAGGCGAGAGCGGTGAAGGGCTCGCCGGCCCATGCCTATGCGTGGAACGGGGCCACATGGCGCTTCGCCTCGGCCGAGCACCGCGATGCCTTCGCCGCCGCGCCCGTGAAATACGCGCCGCGCTACGGCGGGTTCTGCGCCTACGGCGTCGCGCAGGGCTACAAGGTCGACATCGACCCCGAGGCGTGGTCGATCGTCGATGGGGTGCTCTATCTCAACTATTCCCAGTCGGTGAAGCGCGACTGGCTCGAGGACACGAACGGCTTCATCGCCAAGGCCGACGCGGCCTGGCCGGGCCTCGCCCCGAAGTAGCTTGCCGCAGCGCCTCCGGCACGCTACCTGCGGCCCCATGACTTTGCGCCGCATCGAGGATCTCGTCGCCGCCGGCCTCGTCGAGCCCGAACGGGCCGCGGCGCTGGAGCGCGTCGCCTCGCGCTACGCCGTCGCGGTGACGCCGGCGATGGCGGCGCTCGTCGAGAGCCCCGACGACCCGATCGGGCGCCAGTTCGTGCCGAGCGAGAACGAGCTCGCGATCACGCCGGAAGAGCGCCTCGACCCGATCGGCGACGCGGCGCACGAGGCCGTGCCGGGGCTCGTCCACCGCTACCCCGATCGCGTCCTCTTGAAGCCGCACCACGCCTGCGCCGTCTATTGCCGCTTCTGCTTCCGGCGCGAGCAGGTGGGGCCGGGCGGCGCTGCGCTCGACGCCCGCTCGCTCGAGCGCGCCCTCGACTACATCCGGGCGCGCCCCGAGATCTGGGAGGTGATCCTTTCGGGCGGCGATCCGCTGCTCCTCTCGCCGCGCCGCCTCAAATCGCTCATCCGCCGGCTCGACGAGATTCCGCATCTCGGCTCGATCCGGATTCACACGCGCGTCCCGGTCGTCGCCCCCGAGCGCGTCAGCGCCGCCGCGCTCGCCGCGGAGAAGGCTGTCTGGGTCGTCCTTCATGTCAACCACGCGCGGGAGCTGACGGAAGAAGCGGGCCGGGCGATCGGCAAGCTCGTCCGCGCCGGGATTCCGCTCCTCGCCCAGACGGTGCTCCTGAAGGGCGTCAACGACGATCCCGACACGCTCGAGGCGCTCTTCCGCAAGCTCGTCGCGCTCCGGGTCAAGCCCTACTACCTGCACCATCCCGACCTCGCGCCCGGAACGGCGTCCTTCCGCGGCACGATCGAGGCAGGGCAGGCGGCGATGCGGGCGCTGCGCGGGCGCCTCTCGGGCATCGCCCAGCCGACCTACGTTCTCGACATTCCCGGCGGGCACGGGAAGGTGCCCGTGGGACCGGTCTATCTCGCCGATGGAATCGTCGAGGATCCCTGGGGCGGGAAACACTCTCTTAACCCTGAGGGCGCATCATCTTCAGGATGCGGTACATCGTCCGCACGAGCTTCGACCGAAACGAAGGACGCCGCGACCGGCGCCACCCGCTTCCGACGCTCGCGGTGACGCTCGGCGAGGACGTCTACCGGACGATCAACTGGTCCCTCGGCGGCTTCCTTCTCGGCAACTACCAGGGGCCGCATCTTCCCGGCGAGACCGTCGAGGGCACGTTCCGCATCGAGGCGCAAGAGCCCGAGTTCGCTTTCGTCGCCGAGGTGGTGCGGACCGATTACGAGGCCGCGACCATGGCGGCGCAGTTCCAGGAGCTCGCTCCCGGCGCGATCGACTATCTCGACAAGGCGCTCGCCCGCCGCATCATCCGCCGCGACTGAAGCCTCGGCCCGCTTTCTCCGGCGCGCGTCAATCCATGAGACGCGGCAGGAACGTCATGAGCTCCGGGAACGCAACGGCAATGAGGAGCCCCAATCCCTGGAGGAGGAAGAACGGGAAGATGCCGCGATAGACTGTGCCCATGTGCAGCTCCCGCGGGAGGACGCCCTTCATGTAGAAGAGCGTGTAGCCGAAGGGCGGCGAGATGTAGCCCATCTGAATCGTGATCGCGTAGAGCACGCCGAACCAGATCTCGTCGAAGCCGAGGAACTTCACGATCGGCATGAAGACGGGGACGGTCAGCAGGATGATCCCGATCTCGTCGAGGACGGTGCCGAGAAAAACGAGAATCAGGAGCATCACGGCGAGGATGAGATAGGGCCCCACCTCGAGCGACTTGATGAGGCCGAGCAGCGAATCGGCGCCGCCGAGGCCGGTGAAGATGGCGACGTACGCCTTGGCGCCGATCGTGATCCAGAGGATCATCGCCGTCGCCTTGCCGGTGTCGACGGCCGCCGCGAGGAGCGCGTCTCCATTGAGCTTCCGCTCGACGGCGGCGGCGATGCAGGCGCCGAATACGCCGACGGCGGCGGCCTCGGTCGGCGTCGCGATTCCGAAGAAGATCGCGCCGAGAACCATCACGATGAGCAGGGTCGGCAGCACCAGCGCCTCGAGCGCGAGGAGCCGCTCGCGGAGCGGCGTCGGCGCGTAGTCCGCGCGCAGCGGCGCCGCCTCCGGCTTCAGCCAGGCGATGATCAGGATGTAGACGATGTAGAGGGCGGCCAGGATCATCCCGGGCAGGATGCCGGCGATGAGCATCTTCCCGATCGAGACCTGGGCCGTCACGGCGTAGACGATCGTGAGCACCGAGGGCGGGATCAGGATGCCGAGCGTGCCGGCGGCGCAGATCGTCCCGGTGGCGAGCTCGGGGCTGTAGCGGCGGCGCAGCATCTCCGGCAGGGCGAGGATGCCCATCGCCGTCACCGCGGCGCCGACGACGCCCGTCATCGCCGCCATGATGACGCAGATCACGACGGTGCCGACCGCGAGCCCGCCGCGCACCCGGCCGAACCAGAGCTCCATCGCGCGGTAGAGCTTCTCGATGACCCCGGAGCGCGACAGGATCGCCGCCATGAGGATGTAGAGCGGAATCGCCAGCAGCGCCTCCGACTTCATCGTGTCGAAAATCTGCAGGACGAGGATGACGACGGCCTGCGGGTTCCAGAAGAGGACCGTGAACAGCAGAGACAGGCCGCCGAGCACGAAGGCGATCGGCAGGCCGGTCAGCATGAACAGCGTCAGCCCGCCGAACATCATGACGAGGATGGCGGTCGAGCTCACGGCGTCGCCTGAACGTCGGAGGATCGCGGGTCGGCCGGCTCGCCAAAGAGCACGCGGAAGAATTCCGCGACCGCCTGCAGCAGCATCAGCAGGAGCGACAAGGGCACCGCGGCCTTGGTCCACCAGATCGGCGGGTTCCACGCCGAGAAGGAGGTCTCGCCGTACCTCCAGGAATCGATCGCCGCAGGCACAGAGAACCAGAGGAGGATGGCGCAGAAGGCGATGATCACCGGGAGATTGACGAGCTCCACGAGCCGGTCGGCGCGCAGGCTCAGCCGCCGCCGCACCAGATCCATCGCGACATGGCCCTTGAGGTGCAGCACGTAGGGGCCGGCGAGGAGGAAGTACGGGCCGAACAGCAGCACTGCCAGCTCCATGCCCCAGACGGTCGGCGCGTTGAAGGCATAGCGCATCGTCACGTCGATCAGCATCACCGGGACGATGACGTAGACGAGCAGTACCGCGAGATAGAACGCCGCGCGGCTGACGAACGTGACGGCCCGGACGAAGCCGGCTATCGCGCGCGGCATTGCTGCTCCCGGATCCCGTGAAGAAGAGGGGCGGCGGGCGGGCCCGAGCGCCGCGCCCGCCGCATCGACGACCTTACACCAGCACGCCGAGCTGCTTCATGAAGGCGAGCTGGCTCTCGAGGATCTTCTTCGCCAGGGGGTTCTCCTTGGTCGCCGCCTGCCAAGCCGCGACCGCTTTCGGACGGTTCGCGAGGATGTCGGCCGGGTCGAGGTAATGGATGGTGCAGCCTTTCGCCTTGTACTTCTCGAGGACGAGCGCGTCCTGCACGAGAATATGCTGGCGGAGGCTCGAGGAGACCTCGCGCGCCGCCGTGGCGAGGGCGGCCTTGAACTCGGCCGGCAGCTTCTCGTAGGCGCCCCGATTGGCGACGTAGCTCGTCGCCGTCGTCGGCTGGTGGACGCCGGGCAGGATCACGTGCTTCGCCACCTCGGCGAGGCCGGCCTCGAAGTTCGCCGTGAGGTCGCCGCGGTCGGCGATGTCGATGACGCCCTTGTCGAGCGCCGAATAGACTTCGCCCGTGGGGAGCGGCGAGACGCTGACGCCGAAGGCCGCCATCACGGCGGAGGCGAGCCCGACGAAGCGGCCCTTCTTGCCCGCCATGTCGGCGATCTTGGTGATCGGCGTCTTCGAGTGGATCGGCTCCTGGCCGTAGACCGTCGGCGCGATGTAGAAGAGCCCCGCCTGGCCGTAGGCCTCGCGCGCGAGTTCGAGGCCGCCCACCTCGTAGAACCAGGCCTCGTACTGATCCGACTCGGGGAAGCCGAAGGGAATCGTGCTCGTGAACGCGAAGGCCGGGATCTTGCCGGCCTCGTAGCCGTCGAACGTCTTCATCATCTCGAAGGCGCCGCCGCGCACGGCGTCGAAGGCCTGGGCCGCCGGGACGATCTGGCCGCCGGCGAACAGCTCGATGACGAACTTGCCGCCGGTGAGCTCGGCGACGCGCTTGACGAACCGCTCCTCGAACTTCTGCGGCGTGGTGCCGGGATCCCACAGCGCCTGCATGCGCCATTTCACGTTGCCCTGCGCCAACGCGGGCGCCGCCGCCGTGAAGGTCGCGGCGCCGAGCACGGCGCCCGTCGAGCCGAGCAAGGTCCGTCGATTGATCCTCATGTCCCGTCTCCTCTCTCCTCCGTTGGTGTTCATCGGTCTTGGTATTGGTCCCGCGGGCGGCGGGGGCTCGCCCGGATCAGCCTTTCCGCAGGCGGGCGAGGATTTCCGCCGCACGGTCGGTGCGCACGTCCTGCGCCGCCGCGAGCTCGCTCGCCACAATGTCGATCTCCTCGCCGACGGCGCCCGCGACGATCGCGATGTTGCGCGCGTGGAGGGCCATGTGGCCGCGCTGGATGCCTTCGGTCGCCAGCGCCCGCAACGCCGCCATGTTCTGCGCGAGGCCGACTGCGACCGCGATCTCGGCCAGCTCCTGCGCCGACTCGACGCCGAGAATGCGCAAGGCGAGCTGCGCCAGCGGGTGGGTCTTGGTCGCTCCCCCGACGAGGCCGAGGGCCATCGGCATCTCGAGCGTGCCGACGAGGCGGCCGTCCTTGTCGAGCTCCCACGTCGTGAGCGAGGTGTAGCGGCCGTCGCGGGCGGCCCAGGCATGCGCGCCCGCCTCGATCGCGCGCCAGTCGTTGCCGGTGGCGACGACGATCGGATCGATGCCGTTCATGATCCCCTTGTTGTGCGTCGCCGCGCGGTACGGATCGACCGCCGCGAAGGCATAGGCGTCGAGAATCCCCTCGATGATCCGGCGGCCGGAAAACTCCTTCGTGGCGAGCGCTTCCTCGGTGAGGCAGACGCGCGCGCGGGAAAGGCGGCGGTCGGCGAGGTTCGAGAGAATGCGCAGCCGCACCGCGCCGCCGGTAATGCGCTCCACGATCGGCGCCACCGTCTCGGCCATCGTGTTCACCGTGTTCGCGCCCATCGCGTCGCGAACGTCGACGAGGAGGTGCAGGACGACCATCGGCCCGCGCGGTGTCTCAGGGAAGACGTGCACCTCGATGTCGCGGCAGCCGCCGCCGAGGCCGACCAGCACCTTGTCCCGCTCGTTCGCCGCGGCGAGGATCTCGTCGCGCGCGGCAAGAAGCTCGAGCCGTGCCCCGAACGGGTCGGTCAGCCCGATCACCTGCACCTGCGCGCGCATGATGGGCTCGGTGCTCGAGGTCTCGAACCCGCCGCAGGTCCGCGCGATGCGGGCCATGAAGGAGGCCGCCGCGACGATCGAGGGCTCCTCGACCGCCATCGGGACGAGGTAGTCGCGGCCATTGATCCGGAAGTTGGTGGCGATCGCGAGCGGCAGCTCGAACGTCCCCACCACGTTCTCGATCATGCCGTTCGCCCGCGCGAGCGGCAGCGCGCCCGGAGCCGCCAGCAGCGCGCGATCCGAGGCGTCGAGCCCGACCGCCGCGACGAGCGCGTCGAGCCGCTCCTCGGGCGACATGTTGCGATAGTTCTTGAGCCGGGAATTGACCTCTCGCCTCGCCTTGCCGGCGGGTCCGGTCCTGCTCATCGGTGTTCCTCCATGCGAGCCGCTTCTCGTCGACTGGCTTGCTTGCCTGCGAAACTCGGCCGGCAAGCCTGTCGTGACAAGGGACAATTCCGGCTATTGTGCGAGGAACTGTACCGATCGATTCTCTGGTACGGCAGGGCGGGAGGAACTCGGATGCGACTCGCGCGGGCCGAACAGATCGCTCGCAACATCGCGCGCCAGATCGAGGAGGGGCATCTCATGCCGGGCGTGCGGATCGACTCGGTGCGGGGCGCGGCCGCGATCTTCGGCGTCTCGAAGAACACGATCGTCGAGGCCTACGACCGCCTCGTCGCGCGCGGCTATCTGGAGCCGAAGCGGGGCTCCGGGTTCTACGTCGTGCGGCCGCGCCCCAAGGCCGCGGCGATCCGTCCCGCGCATGTGAGCGAAGCCGTCGACCTCGTCTCGCTCCTCCGCGAGCAGCTCAACCAGCACTACGAGGTGCGGGTGGGGGACGGCAGGCCGCCCGCGAACTGGATGGAGGCTTCCGAGCTCGGCCGCCATCTGCGGCTCGGCACGCGTACCGCGGCGGGCGTCGTCGATCACGGCTACGGCGACCCGAAGGGCTACGGCCCTTTGCGCGAGGTGATCGCCGCGCGGCTCATCGAGCGCTCGATCCATGTCACCACCGAGCAGATTCTCCTCACCTTCGGGGCGAACCACGCGCTCGACCTCATCGTGCGCCACTTCGTCGAGCCGGGCGACGCGGTGCTGGTCGACAGCCCCGGCTATTACCCGCTCTTCGGCAAGCTGCGCCTGGCGCGCGCCAACGTCGTCGGCGTCCGCCGCACCGACGAAGGCCCCGACCCCGAGGACCTCGAGGCGAAGGCGTCGCGCTACCGGCCGCGGCTCTTCTTCACCCAGACGCTGGCGCACAACCCGATCGGGACCTCGATGGCGCCCGCGGCGATCCACCGCCTGCTGCAGCAGGCGGAGCGCCTCGACATCATTCTCGTCGAGGACGATCCCTTCGCCGACCTCTTGCCGCCGATCGCGCCGCGCCTGGCGACGCTCGACCAGCTCGAGCGCGTGATCTACGTCGGCACGTTCTCGAAGACGCTGTCGGCGAGCCTGCGCACGGGCTACATCGCGGGGAACGTCGATCTCGTCCGCTCGCTCAGCGACGTCAAGATGCTGACCGTGGTGAACAGCTCGGGCTACGTCGAGCGGCTCATCCACGACGTCATCGCGGACGGCCATTACCGCCATCACCTCAAGCGGCTGCGCGAGCGCGTCGCCCGCGCCTCCGTTCAGGCGATGACGAATCTCGCGCGGATCGGCCTCGACGGGTTCAGCGCGCCCGCGGGCGGCTACTATCTCTGGTGCCGGCTCCCGGAAGGAGTCGACGACGTCCAGCTCGCGCGGCGCGCGTCGGACGAGGGAATCTTCCTCGCTCCGAGCGCCATCTTCGCGGCGGACCGCGAGACGCACACGCCCGCGCTGCGGATCAACGTCGCCTACGCGGACGATCCGCGTTTCCTGCGCTTCATAGCCGAGCAATGCGGGGGAGTTGGGGCCCGCGCCCGACATCCCGCCGCGGCAGGGTGACCCGAAAGCCCGCCGGGCGCCGCTACTGCCGCGGAGCGAACTCGCGAAAGCGCCGAATCGCTTCGCTCTCCGGAAGATCCTCGAGATCGAAAAGCTGACGCACCTCGATCTCGCAATCCTCCTCGAAAGGCTTCGGGAAGCGGCGGCTCCATTCGAGCGCCTCCTCGCGCGACTTCGTCTCGATGAGGGTGTAGCCGGCGATGAGCTCCTTCGATTCGGTGAAGGGCCCGTCGATCACGGCGCGCTCGCCGCCGGAATACTTGACGCGCCAACCTTTCGAGCTCGGCTGCAAGCCGCTCGCGTCGAGGAGCGCGCCCGCCTTCGCCAGCTCCTCGTGGTAGTCCGTCATGGCGGAAGCGATCTCCTCGAACGAGTCCGGGAACCGGCCCGCTTCGGAGGTCTTCGTGGCCCTTACCAGGATCATGAACCGCATGCGCGTCTCCTTCGTTGGGAAGGCCTGTTGTCGGGCCTGCCGACCGGCCTTTCCCCGAGGACGCTCGACGGCGCCTCGAACCGACGCCCGCGGGCGAGTCTTTTCCCCGCGTGGGCGCGGCCGCCGAAGAGACGGTCCGCGTCTCAGGCGAGCTCGCAGAGGATCGGCGTGTGATCGGACGCCCGCTCCTTGCCGCGCGGGGACTTGTCGATCCAGGCGCGCAGCAGCCGGTCGGCGGCGTGCGGCGAGCAGATGAGGTGGTCTATCCGGAGACCCTCGTCGCGCGGCCAGCGGCCCTGCTGGTAATCCCAGTACGTGTATTTGTGCGGCTCAGGGTCGAAGACCCGGTAGGCGTCGGTCCAGCCGAGATTGAGAAGCGTGCGGAACCTCGCGCGCGATTCCGGCCGGCAGAGCGCGTCGTCGCGGAACCCGATCGGGTCGTAGACGTCGTCGTCGGTCGGGCAGACGTTGTAGTCGCCGGCGAGCACGACCGGGCGCTCCAGCGCGAGCAGCGCTTTGGCGCGGGCGATGAGCCGGTCCATCCAGGCGAGCTTGTAGGGAAACTTGTCGCTGCCCACCGGGTTCCCGTTCGGAAGATAGAGGGAGACGATGCGCACGCCCTCGACGGTCGCCTCGATCCAGCGCGCCTGCTTGTCGTCGGGGTCGCCCGGCAGCCCGGCCGTGACGTCCTCGAGCCTGGGCCGCGAGAGGATGGCGACGCCGTTGTAGCCGCGCTGCCCGACGCAGGCGAGCTCGTAGCCGAGGCTCTTGAGCTCGAGCCCCGGAAAGTCGCTCTCGAGGCACTTCGTCTCCTGGAGGCAGACGACGTCGGGCCGCGCCTCCTCGAGCCAGGAGAGGACGTTGCCGAGCCGGGCCTTGATCGAGTTGACGTTCCAGGACGCGACGATCACGCGGTTTCCCCGAAGAGCTCGCGTCCGATGAGCCAGCGGCGGATCTCGCTCGTTCCGGCACCGATCTCGTAGAGCTTGGCGTCGCGCAGGAGCCGCCCCGTCGGGTAGTCGTTGATGTAGCCGTTGCCGCCCAGGAGCTGGATCGCGTCGAGCGCCATGCGCGTCGCCGCCTCGGCGGCGTAGAGAATGGCGCCCGCGGCGTCCTTGCGGGTCGTCTTGCCTTTGTCGCAGGCGCGCGCGACCGCGTAGACATAGGCCTTGGCGGCGTGGAGCTGGGTGTACATGTCGGCGAGCTTGCCCTGGACGAGCTGGAACTCGCCGATCGGCTGGCCGAACTGCTTCCTCTCGTGGACGTAGGGGATCACCACGTCGAGGCAGGCCTGCATGATCCCGAGCGGCCCCGCCGCCAGCACGGCGCGCTCGTAGTCGAGCCCGCTCATGAGCACGTTGACGCCGCCGCCGACGCGGCCCAGCACGTTCTCCTCCGGCACCTCGCAGTCCTCGAAGACGAGCTCGGAGGTCGGCGAGCCGCGCATGCCGAGCTTGTCGAGCTTCTGTGCGGCGCGGAACCCCTTCATCCCCTTCTCGATGATGAAGGCGGTGATGCCGCGCGGGCCCGCCTCGGGGTCGGTCTTGGCGTAGACGACGAGCGTGTCGGCCTCGTGGCCGTTGGTGATCCAGAACTTGGAGCCGTTGAGGATGTAGCGGTCGCCCTTCTTGTCGGCGCGCAGGCGCATCGAGACGACGTCGGAGCCGGCGCCGGGCTCCGACATCGCGAGCGCGCCGACGTGCTCGCCCGAGATGAGCTTCGGCAGGTACTTGCGCTTCTGCGCCTCCGAGCCGTTCCGGCGGATCTGGTTGACGCAGAGATTGGAGTGGGCGCCGTAGGAGAGGCCGATCGAGGCGGAGCCGCGGCTCACCTCCTCCATCGCGACGCAGTGCGCGAGATAGCCCATGCCGGCCCCGCCGTACTCCTCCTCCACCGTGATGCCGAGGAGGCCGAGGCGGCCGAGCTCCGGCCAGATGCGGCGCGGGAAGGTGTCGGTCCGGTCGATCTCCGCCGCGATCGGCGCGAGCTCGGCGGCGCTGAAGGCGCGCACCGTGTCGCGGAGCATGTCGATCTCGGGCCCGAGATCGTGGTCGAGCGCGGGGAATTCGTTCTTCAGCATCAATTCTCTCCGGTGTCAGGGCGGCCTTCGAGGCAGATGAGGGGCTGGAGGCCGAGCGCGCAGGTCCTGGGGACGCTGATCTTGTACTCGACGGTGAGGATCGAGCTGTCGGCCGGGAAGAGCGTGTAGGCGGCGTAGCCGCCGGCGCTGTCGGCGATGGTCGAGACGATGCCGCCGTGGAAGTAGCCGTGCTGCTGCGTCAGCTCGGGCCGGTAGGGGAGGGCGATCTCGACGAGGCCCGGCTCCACGGGAGGCGTCAAGCGAGTCTCTCCTGCCGTTCTCCCTCTCCCTCGAGGGGAGAGGGAGAACGTCTCGACGATGCGGTCATCCGATCTCTATCACCGGCTGATGGCGAACGGGAAAGTTGACCGAGTTCGCGATGAAGCAGATCTCGTGCGCCCGCTCGTGCAGCGCCTCAGCCTTCGCGCGGTCGGCCCCGGGCGCGACGGTGACGCGCGGCTTCAGGAGCGCGTCGGTGAAGCGCACCCGACGGTCCTTCATCGCCATCGTCGCTTCCGCCTCGTCCACGTAGGAGGTGACGAGGATGCCCTCGCGCGCGGCGAGCGCGAGATAGCTCAGCATGTGGCAGCTCGAAAGCGCGACGAGGAGAAGATCCTCCGGATTGTGCTTCGACTCGTCGCCCTTGTACTCGCCGGCCGAGGAGCCGGTGAGGGTGGGCTTGCCTTCGACCGAGACCTCGTAGGTGCGCGAGTAGCTGTCGTAGTCGCGCGTCGGGCCCTCGGCGGCGCCGGTCCAGACGGTACGGCAGGCGAAGTGGTGCGACTTCCTCATGGGGGTCCTCCGGTCGGACGTCTGTCGTCGACCATAGCGTTCCCTTCCCGCAGAGGACAGCGCCCGCCTCACGGCGCCGCGGCCGCCTGCACCTGCGCGTCGTAGACGGCGATCGCGCTCATGTTGACGAGCCCGCGCACCGTCACCGACGGCGTCACGATATGCGCCGGCTTCGCCATGCCGAGGAGGATCGGGCCGACATGGAGCCCGTCGCCCAGCGTCTTCAGGAGGTTGAAGGCGATGTTGGCGGCGTCGAGCGTCGGCAGCACGAGAAGATTGGCGGCGCCTTTGAGGCGCGAGTTCGGGAAGATGCGGCTGCGGATCTCCTCCGAGATCGCGGCGTCGCCGTGCATCTCCCCTTCGACCTCGAGCTCGGGTGCCGCTTCGCGCAGCAGCGTCAGCACTTCGCGCATCTTGCGCGCGGAGGGCGTGTCGGAGCTGCCGAAATTCGAGTGCGAGAGGAGCGCCACCTTCGGCTCGATCCCGAAATGGCGGATCTGCTCGGCCGCGCGCAGCGTGATGCAGCAGAGCTGGTCGGCGGTCGGCTCCGGGTTGACGTAGGTGTCGCAGATAAAGACCGTCGTCTTCGGCAGCACCAGGACGGAAAGCCCCGCCGGCACCGAGACGTCCGGCGCGAGGCCGAGAATGTCGACGAGGTGCCTCAGGTGCCGGTGATACTGGCCGACCGCGCCGCAGATGAGCGCGTCCGCCTCGCCGCGGGCGACCATCAGCGCGCCGATCACGGTCTCGCGCGTGCGAACGAGGCGGCGCGCGAAGTCCGGCGAGACGCCCTTGCGCTCGGTGAGGCGGTGGTAGTGCGTCCAGTAGTCGTTGTAGCGCGGGTCGTTCTCGGGATCGACGAGCTCGAAATGCTCGCCCGGGCGCATCGCGAGCGCGTAACGCTTCAGCCGCCGGTTCACCACCTCCGTTCGACCGATCACGATCGGGCGCGCGATGCCGTCGATGAGCACCTGCTGGACGGCACGGAGCACGCGCTCGTCCTCGCCCTCGCAGTAGACGACGCGCTTCGGGTCGGTCTTCGCGTGCTCGAAGATCGGCCGCATCGTGAGCCCGGATCGGAAGACGAACTGGGAAAGCTTCTCGCGGTAGGCATCGAAATCGGTGATCGGCCGGGTCGCGACGCCGCTCTCCATCGCCGCCTTGGCGACCGCCGGCGCCACGGTCGAGATGAGGCGCGGATCGAACGGGCGCGGAATGAGGTAGTCGGGGCCGAAGGTGAGCTCGGCGCCGGCATAGGCCGCGGCCACGACGTCGGAGGGCGGCTCCATCGCCAGCGCGGCGAGCGCCTCGACGCACGCGATCTTCATCGCCTCGTTGATCGTGGTGGCGCCGACGTCGAGCGCGCCGCGGAAGATGAAGGGAAAGCAGAGGACGTTGTTGACCTGGTTCGGGTAGTCGGAGCGCCCGGTCGCGATGATCGCGTTGGGGCGCACCTTGCGCGCCTCCTCGGGCAGAATCTCGGGGTCGGGGTTGGCGAGGGCGAGGATCAGCGGCCGCTCGGCCATTCGCGCCACCATTTCCGGCTTCAGGACGCGCGGAGCGGAAAGGCCGAGGAAGATCTCGGCGCCTTCGATCACGTCGCCGAGCGTGCGCGCGTTCGTCCGCTTCGCGTAGCGCGCTTTGCGCTCGTCCATGTCTTCCTTGCGGCCTTCGTAGATGACGCCGTGGATGTCCGTGACCCAGATGTTCTCGAGCTTCGCGCCCATGTCGACGAGAAGGTCGAGACACGCGATCGCGGCCGCGCCCGCGCCCGAGGTGACGATCTTGACGTCCGAGAGGTCCTTGCCGAGGAGGCGCAGCCCGTTGCGAATTGCCGCGCAAACGATGATCGCGGTTCCGTGCTGGTCGTCGTGGAAGACCGGAATCCTCATGCGCTCGCGCAGCCGGCGCTCGATCTCGAAGCACTCGGGCGCCTTGACGTCCTCGAGGTTGATGCCTCCGAAGGTCGGCTCGAGCGCGGCGACCACCTCGACGAAGCGGTCGGGATCCTGAGCGTCGACCTCGATGTCGAAGACGTCGATGCCTGCAAATTTCTTGAAGAGGACTCCCTTGCCCTCCATCACGGGCTTGGAGGCGAGGGGGCCGATCGCGCCGAGGCCGAGCACCGCGGTCCCGTTGCTGATCACGGCGACGAGATTGGAGCGCGCGGTGAGGTTCGAGGCCTCGGCCGGGTCGGCTGCGATCGCCATGCAGGCCGCGGCGACGCCGGGCGAGTAGGCGAGCGCCAGATCGCGTTGGTTGGCGAGCGGCTTCGTCGGTGTAACCGAAATTTTCCCCGCTACCGGAACCCGATGATACTCGAGCGCAGCCTGGGTCAGTTCCTCGTCCGCCACCTAGCTCCTCCTCTTGGTTTGTATTCTGTTTAGCAGGTTCCGCGACACGCGCGAGGGCGTGGCGTGGAGCCGCAGGCGAAAGAAAAATAGTTGACAAAGTCAATTAAATACTTGACAGTCGGGCAGGCTGGAGGCGGAGGGCCGATGTCGGACGGCGGGTTCGACGAGCGGATCGCGGCGGTGCGCCGCTTCAACCGCGTCTACACCCAGAGGATCGGGGCGTTGAAAGAAGGGCTTCTCGAAAGCCCGTTCTCGCTGACGCAGTCGCGCGTGCTCTACGAGCTGGCGCACCGCAAGGCGGCGACGGCCTCGGCGCTCGCCAGGGAGCTCGGCCTCGACGCCGGCTATCTCAGCCGGATCCTGCGCGGATTCGAGACCCAGGGCCTGATCGTGCGCACCCCTTCGGAGAGCGATGCGCGGCAGAGCTCGATCGCTTTGACGGAGGCCGGCCGCGCGGCCTTCGCGCCGCTCGACCGCGCCTCGCGCGAGGAGATCACGGCGCTCCTCGGAAGACTTCCGGGACCGCAGCAGCGACGCCTCGTCGAAGCGATGCGCACGATCGAGTCGCTGCTCGGCGATCCGCCCGCGTCCCGCCCGCCCTATCTCCTTCGCCCGCATCGAGCGGGCGACATCGGCTGGGTGGTGCACCGGCACGGCGTTCTCTACGCGGAGGAATACGGCTGGGACGAGAGCTTCGAGGCGCTCGTCGCCGAGGTCGGCGCGGAGTTCATCAAGAATTTCGATCCCAAGCGCGAGCGGTGCTGGATCGCGGAGCAGGACGGGTCGATCGTCGGGTCGGTCTTCCTCGTGCGCAAGACAGACGAGATCGCGAAGCTGCGCCTCCTCTACGTCGAGCCTTGCGCGCGCGGCGCGGGAATCGGGCGGCGGCTCGTCGAGGAATGCCTTCGTTTCGCCAAGAGCGTCGGCTACCGCCGCATCACGCTCTGGACCAACAGCATCCTCCTCGCGGCGCGGCGGATCTACGAGACCGCCGGGTTCGAGCTCGTCGCCTCGGAGCCGCACCACAGCTTCGGGCACGACCTGATCGGCGAGACTTGGCAACGCGACCTCTGATTCTGCCGAAACTCACTGAACGCTGACCGGCTCCAGGTCCTGCTGGCGAATGGCTGCGAACGCGATGTCACGGTCCTCGGCGATGCCGAGGCAGGTCCCGTCGGCAGCATGAATCGCATAGCGCGTAGCGCGCCCGCTCGCGAGCGGCTTCACGTAAGCGATCTCGGTCAGCGCGAGATCGGCGAAGGCTTCGGGGGACATGGGCGCGAGGTCGACACGCATGGCGATTCTCCAAACGAGCTCAGGCGAGGAGCGCGCGCACGAAGAGGGAAGCGGTTGCGAAACCGAGCGAAATCAGCAGGGCGACCGCCGAGATCCGCTCGCCGAGGCTCCATCGTCTCCAGTCCGCTTCGAGATCGCGCATCCGAACGCTCCTGCTTTCGCAGGGCAGCCTCGCGCCGCGGGGCGCGCGCGACAATTCGGGTCTCCTCCGTACGCTGACTTACGTACGGAGGAAACGCGACGCCGTCCGGCCGGCGCGGCGGACGCTCAGAGCGGCGCCGCCCGACGCTCGGGCTTGCGGCGCCCCGGCGCAGCCGCTTTGCGGCGTGAAGCGGCTCCCTGTCGATGCTGCCGCGGTTCGCAGTGTGGCGCCGGTGCATGGCCGGGCGCGGCGCGGAAGGGATGATCCTCGACGACGGCGAGGCGACGCTGCGTCAGCTTCTCGATGCTGCGCAAGTAGCCGGTCTCGTCGGCGCTGCAGAAGGAGAAGGCGATGCCCGATGCGCCGGCTCGCGCGGTGCGGCCGATCCGGTGCACGTAGCTTTCCGGCTCGTTCGGGAGCTCGAAGTTGACGACATGGGTGACGCCGTCGATGTCGATCCCGCGCGCTGCGATGTCGGTGGCGACGAGGACGCGCGCGCTGCCGTTGCGGAAGCGCTCCAGCGCCTGCTGCCTGGCGCCCTGGCTCTTGTTGCCGTGGATCGCGGCGACGCTGTGCCCGGCACGCTCGAGCTGGTCGGCGAGACGGTTGGCCCCGTGCTTGGTCCGGGTGAAGACGAGCACCCGGGCGAGCTCCCGGTCCTCGAGCAGCTTCTCGAGCAGCCGGCGCTTGTCGGGCTGGCTCACGAACATGACGCGCTGCTCGATCCGCTCGGCCGGGGCGGAAACCCGCGCCGCTTCGACGCGCACGGGATCGGCGAGGATCGAGGCCGCGAGGGCGCCGATCTCCTCCGGCATCGTCGCGGAGAAGAACATCGACTGGCGCTGCTTCGGCAGGAGGGCGACGATCTTCTTCACGTCGCGCACGAATCCCATGTCGAGCATGCGGTCCGCCTCGTCGAGCACGAAGATCTCGACATGGTCGAGGCGCAGCGCACGCTGCCCGAGGAGATCGAGGAGTCGGCCCGGCGTCGCGACGAGAATGTCGACGCCGCGTGCGAGCGCGGCGACCTGCGGCTTCTGTCCGACCCCGCCGAAGATCACGGCGCGGCGCAGCGGGAGGTTGCGGCCGTAGGCGGCGAAGCTGTCGCCTACCTGGACCGCGAGCTCGCGCGTCGGGGTGAGCACGAGCGCACGCGGATTGCGCGGGACGCGCGGAACGCGCCGCTCCGCGAGGCGCTGCAGCATCGGCAGCGCGAAACCGGCGGTCTTGCCGGTGCCGGTCTGGGCGAGGCCGAGAAGGTCGCGTCCGGCGAGGAGATGGGGAATCGCCTTGGCCTGAATGGGAGTCGGGTTGGCGTAGCCTTCGCCCGCGAGGGCGCGGAGAAGCGGCTCGGCGAGGCCGAGGGCGACAAAGAAGCTCGATGTCATAAGGCGGAAAGTCGCTTTCGGATGAGGCGGCGGCGCGACCTGCGCCGGCGCGGGGTAGGGTGAAGACCTCGCGTGCTCTCGCGAGGAGAAGCAGCGGGCCCGGCTTGTTGGGCCCTATCCCCGCGCGAGCCGGTGAGCCTCGATTTGTCCGAATGGTCTCGAGATGCCGCCGCGGCACGGGTGTTGCCCGGCCGGGCTTCGCGCGATCGCGAGAATAGGCTGCAACATGGGGCGCCGAGGCGCCGTCGTCAACCGCGCCGTCGCCAGGGCCGGCGTTGGGGCGGGCTTTCGTCGACCAGGCTCATGCCGCCGGGCAGCACGTCGACAACGAGCGGATGGTCGTCCGCGAGAAGCCGGTCCGACGGGCGCAAAGGCATGCCCTTCGGGCGACGCGCGCTCGCCGCCTCTACGAGAACGCCTTCGGCGAGAAGGCGCTCGGCGACCTCTCGATCGGCGCGGATCGCGCGGTCGGCGTGGGTGAAGGCGGTCGCGCTTTCGAGCGGTTGCGGCTCGGAGAGAAGGATGGGGTACCACTCGCCCTTTGCGGTAATGAGCAGCGTACCGCCCGCGCGGTCTTGAATCTGGTCGCCGGGCTTTGCGAACGTGCGCAGGAAGACGCGCTCCTTGAGACGATGCTGTCCGCTTCTTGCCGATTTCGTCGCGTTCATGTTGTCGTCGACGAAGACCCGGCTGTTGCGGCGACCGATCTGCCGATAGATGGGACAGGGAGAAACGACGTCGAGGGCGCGCTGGGCGGGAGGGAGGTAGCTCATGCTCCTTCCTAAGATGGGGCTGCGCGTCCGGATTCCCACCGCGCCGTCCGGCGCGTGCTATATCCCGAGCGCCGCACGCGTTTCGGAGGAGGGGAAATGAAGAACGCTTTCGCGGCGTTGCTTTGCGCGCTCGCGCTGCTGGCGGCGCCCCCCGCGGCGGCGCAGCGGGACTACCCGGCGAAGCCGGTGCGGGTCATCGCCTCGTTCCCCTCGGGGTCGATCCCGGACATAGCGGCACGAACGATCGCCTCGGCGCTGCACCAGGCGCTCGGTCAGCCCTTCATCATCGAGAACCGAACCGGAGCCGCCGGAAATACCGGGGCGGAAGCGGTGGCCAAGGCGGCGCCCGACGGTCACACGCTCCTCGTCTCGACCAACGGCCCGACCGCGATCAACCAGCTCCTCTACAGCGATCTTCCGTACGATCCGATGCGCGATCTCGCGCCGGTGGCGCTGCTCGTGCGCGTGCCGCAGATTCTCGTCGTCGGCAAGGCGTTCCCGGCCGACGACTTCAAGTCGTTCATCGGCCACGCCAAGCGCCATCCCGGCAAGATCTCCTACGGCTCGGCCGCCGGCAGCGTCGGCCATCTCGCGATGGAGGATCTGAAGGCGAAATCGGGCATCGAGATCGTGCACGTGCCGTACCGCGACTTTCGAACAGCGGTGGACGATCTCCTCGCCGGCCGGATCCAGACGATGTTCGCGATGGGAAACTCGGTCCTGCCGCACTTGGAATCGGGAAAGATGAAAGGCCTCGCGATCACGGCGGAGAATCGCTGGCCCGCGGTGCCGAACCTTCCGACGCTCGCCGAGCTCGGTTATCCAAGCGCCCAGTCGTATGTCTGGATCGGCCTTCTGGCGCCGGCGCGCACCCCGGCGCTGATCATCGAGCGCCTCAACGAGGCGGCAGAAGCCGCGCTCGCCGCTCCCGATCAGCGCAAGGCGCTCGAGAAGCAAGGATTCGAGATCGTCGGCGGCAGCGCGGAGGCGTTCGATCGCCGTCGACGCGCCGAAGCGGCCCGCTGGGCGGAAGTCGTGAAGCGCACCGGGGCGAAGGCGGAGTGACGCGGCGGAGATGACGGTCGACCCTCACCTCGAACGCTGGAATGCGCGCTTTTCCGACGAGGACTACCATTTCGGGACGGCTCCCAACGCCTTCCTCGCCTCCAAGCGCGCCCTCTTCAAGCCGGGCATGAAGGCGCTCGCGCTCGCCGACGGCGAGGGACGCAACGGAGTCTTTCTCGCCGAGCTCGGGCTCGACGTCCTTTCGGTCGACTTCTCTCCGGTCGGCATCGAGAAAGCGCGCCGCCTCGCCGCTGAACGCGGCGTCTCGCTCCGCACCGAATGCGTCGACGTCTTCGAGTGGCGCTGGCCGGAGGCGGCCTTCGATCTCGTCGCAGCGATCTTCATTCAATTCGCCGACCCGCCGCGGCGCCGGCAGCTCTTCGCCTCGATCCGGCGCGCGACGAAACCGGGCGGGCTTCTCGTGCTCGAAGGCTATCACCCGAACCAGGTCGGGCGCGGAACGGGCGGCCCGCCGCGCGCCGACAATCTCTACACCGCGCAGATGCTGCGCGACGCGTTCGACGATTGGGAGATCCTGGAGCTCGCCGAGCGCGAGGCGGTGCTGAACGAGGGCCGCGCGCATGTCGGCCCGTCGGCCCTCGTCGATCTCGTCGCGAGAAAGCCCGCGGCCTGATTCGCTCCGCTCCGGCGAGCGGGAGGGACGGAAGCTTGCTCAGCCGCCGTCGTCGGCCCGCTCGGCGCGCGATTCTTCTCCCTCGCCGCCCTTCTCCTCGGGCTCGGGAAGGTCGAGGCCGAGCTCGGTCTCCACTTCGGCCCGCTCGGCGGCGTCTTCGGGTTCCTCTCCAGGCGTCTCCTCGGCGCTGTCGCCGAGCGAGGTCGGGCGCGCATCGAGAAGCCCCGCCGCCTTCAGCTCCTCCAGCCCGGGAAGGTCGGCGAGGCTGTCGAGCCCGAAATGCTCGAGAAAGGCCTCGGTCGTGAGCCACGTCACCGGCCGGCCCGGCGTCTGCCTGCGCCGCCCGGGCTTGATCCAGCCCGATTCCATGAGCGCGTCGAGCGTCCCCTTGCCGAGCGCCACCCCGCGTATCTCCTCGATCTCGGCGCGCGTCACCGGCTGGTGGTAGGCGATGATGGCGAGCGTCTCGACCGCTGCGCGCGAGAGCCGGCGCGAGACCGTCCGCTCGAGCCTGAGGCGCGGCCCGAGATCGGCGGCTGTGCGGAAGGTCCAGCCGCCCGCGACGCGGGTGAGGTTGACGCCGCGCCCGGCATAGAAATTGGCGAGCTCGGCCAAGAGGCTCGGCAGATCGGTGCCGGCGGGGAAATGCACCGCCAGCGCCTCGTCCGTCATCGGGTTCGGCGAGGCGAAAAGGAGCGCCTCGAGGAGCCGCAGTGCCTGCGCGCGCGCTTCGGTCGCGGCCGCGTCGTCGGTCGGAATGTCTTGCTCGGTATCGCTCACTTCCTCTCCTCGGGGCTCCGCACCCAGATAGGTCCGAAGGGGACGTCCTGCCGGAGCTGCAGACGTCCGTCGCGCGCGAGCTCGAGGCTCGCGGCGAAGGTCGAGGCCAGGGCGGAGCGGTGATGCAGACCGCCGCGCAGGTTCTCGGGCAGAAACGCCGACAGGGTCTGCCAGTCGGGCAGGCGTCCCACAAGCTTGGCGAGACGCTCCAGCGCATCGTCCATGGAATAGAGCTCGGCCGCGCGGATCTCGAGCACTTGCGCGCCCGCGCGGCTGCGCTGCTCGCCGTAGGCTTTCAGAAGATCGTAGAGCGTGACTTCCCATACGATGCGAGAGACGACGGGAAGCCCTTCCGGCGCGCCGCGGCGGAAGACGTCGCGGCCGAGCTGCGGCCTTGCCATGAGCCGGACGCCGGCCTGCTGCATCGCCTCCAACCGCTGCAGCTGGAAGGCGAGGGCGGCGGCCATCTCCTCGCCCGTCGGCTCGTCGTCCACCGGCGGCTCGGGCAGGAGCAGGCGGGACTTCAAGTAGGCGAGCCAAGCCGCCATCACGAGATAGTCGGCGGCGATCTCGAGGCGCAGGCGCCGCGCCTCGGCGATGAAGGCGAGATACTGGTCGGCGAGCTGCAGGATCGAGATCTTCGTGAGGTCGACCTTTTGCTCGCGCGCGAGGTTGAGAAGAACGTCGATCGGCCCCTCGTAGGCGCCGAGATCGAGGAAGAGGTCGCCCTGGCGCGGATCGCTCATCGATGGCCCGTCACCAAGAGGACGAGGTCTATGATGACGTCGACCGGCCAGGAGAGCACCCAGCCGATGATGTTGAGGTTGATTCCGAGCTGCGCGCCGATGAACGGCAGAAGGAAGATGAGCGCGAGAAGGATCAGCAAGCCGTGCCGCTCGAGCCTTGCCAGCGGCAATGCGAGCGCGTCCGGAAGAAGGCCGACCGCGACGCGCCCGCCGTCGAGCGGCGGCAGCGGGATCATGTTGAAGACCGCGAGGACGACGTTGATGAGGATCGCGTTCTCGATGTTCTGCAGCGCCCAGGGCGCGACGGAGCTGGGCAGATAGGGAAGGGCGTAGGCGAGAAGGGCCGCCGCCACTGCGAGCACGATGTTGATGCCGGGGCCCGCCGCCGCGACCCAGATCATGTCGCGGCGCGGGTTGTTGAGCCGCGCGAAGTTGACGGGCACGGGCTTCGCCCACCCGAAGAGGAAGCGGGACCCCGAGAAGATGAGGAGCGCCGGAAGAATGATCGTCCCGAACGGGTCGATGTGCTTCAGCGGGTTGAAGGTGACGCGGCCCATCCGGTAGGCGGTGTCGTCGCCCAGGCGAAGCGCGACGAAGCCGTGCGCCGCCTCGTGGAAGGTGATCGCGATGATCGCCGGCAGCACCCATACCGAGAGCTGCAGCATGATCTGTTCGAAGCCGCCCATCATGCGACCGCGAGGAGACTCTCGAACCGCGCCTCTGCGACCTCCCGGTCGAAGAGTCCGGCGCTTCGCCGGCGCGCCTCGCCGCGCGCGAGGCGCTCGGCGCTCTCCGGCGTGAGGCGCCGTGCGCCGGCGACCACCGCCTCCATCTCGGCGCGGTCGCCGTTGCAGTGAAGGACGAGATCGCAGCCCGCGGCGAGCGCCCCCGCCGCGCGCGCGGCGAAGCTGCCGCCGAGAGCCTTCATCGAGAGATCGTCCGAGACGAGGACGCCGTCGAAGCCGATGCGGCTGCGGATCACCTCCGAGATCACGATCGGCGAAAGCGTCGCCGGCCGGGCTTCGTCGAAGGCGCGATAGACGATGTGCGCGGTCATCGCCCAAGGCATGTCGGCGAGCGCCTTGAACGGCGCCATGTCGAAGCGGTCGAGCTCGCTGGCGGAGGCATCGACGACCGGAAGCGCGAGATGGCTGTCGACGGTGCCGCGCCCGTGCCCCGGGATGTGCTTGATGACGGGAAGGACGCCGCCCTCGAGGAGTCCTTCCGCGGCGGCCCGGCCGAGCCGCGCCACCGTTTCCGGGTCGCTGCCGTAGGCGCGGTCGCCGATGATCGGATCGGCGCCGGGGACCGGAATGTCGAGGCAGGGGAAGCAGTCGACGGTGATGCCGAGCCGCGCGAGGTCGTCCGCGATGAGGCGCGCGCCGAGGCGAACGGCCTCCTCGCCGCAGCGGCCCAAGACGGCAGCCGCGGGGTAAGCCCGCCAATGCGGCGGCTGCAGCCGCGCAACGCGCCCGCCCTCCTGGTCGATCAGCACCGGCGCGTCGGCGCGGCCGATCGTCTCGCGCAGCTCCGCGACCAGCGCCCGCACCTGCTCGGGCGTCTCGACGTTGCGGCGGAAGAGGATGAAGCCGACCGGATCGGCGTCGCGGAAGAAGGCGCGCTCGTCGGCGGAGAGGCGCGGGCCGGCGCAGCCGAGGATGACGGCGCGGGGGAGCACTGGTTCGCTCACCTCTTTCCTTTCGGCCCGCAGAGCGGGTGCTTCGCGCTAACGGACAACGAGGCACCCCACGCGCCGGCGCTTCAGCTCGCCGCAGATCCGTTCGGCAGCGGCGGCGTCGACGGGACCCGCCTGAAGCCGGAAGAACGTGCCGCGGCTCGGGTCGTCGAAGCGCGTAACGGCAAGACCGAGCGATCCCAGGAGATCGGCATGGCGCTGCCGCAAACGCTCCCATTCCGTCCGCGCGCCGCTCTCGGACCGGACCGCGCCGAGCTGGAGCCGGACCGAGCCGGCAGGCTTCGGCGGGGCGCCCGCGTGCGGCTCGGGCGCGGGCGTCGCGGCTGGCGGCCTCGGCGCCGCGGCTTGCGAGGGCGCAGGGGCGGGCGGGGGTGCGGCATCGACCTTTTGCGGAGCCGCCGCAGGCGGCGGCTCGGGCGGAGGCGATGCTGCCTGCGCAGCGCCGGCGCCAGGCGGCGGCCCGGGCGTGCGGCCGGGAAGCGCGCTCGGGGGCAGAGGCTCCTCCGGCGGCGGCAGGAGGTGCTCCACGGTGTTCTTCGCGGCGTCCGGCTCGTAGATCAGCCGATCCACGTTCGGCACCGCCATCCCGCCGCGATCCTGCGGACGCATCTTGAAAGGGCGGCCGTCGGCGCGCAGCAGCGGCGCCTCGCCGGGCGGCAGGCCGGCGGTCATGAGCTTCTGCGCCCACCAGAGCCCGCCGGCAGAGGCCATCGCCACGCCGATCGCGATGGCGGCGAGCATGAGGCGGCGCCGCAGGCGCCGGCGCAATCCCTCGCCATACCCGTGTTCGGCGAGGCCGGCGCTCATCGCATCTCCTCCACCGGCGCCACGCCCATGACCGCAAGACCGGAGGCGATGACGGTCTTGGTCGCGAGGACGAGCGCCAGCCGCGCGCGGGTGAGGTCGTGGTCCGCCGGCTGGATGAAGCGCAGCGCGGGCTCGCTGTTGCCCTTGTTCCAGAGCCCGTGGAAAGTCGCGGCGACGTCCTGGAGATAGAAGGCGATGCGGTGCGGCTCGTGCGCTTCCGCGGCCGCGTCGACGAGCCGCGGCCAGCCGGCGAGGGTGCGCACGAGCGCGAGCTCGTCGGAATCGGCAAGGCGCGAGAGCGGCGCCCCGGCGAGCGAGTCGGCGTCGGTCGCGAGCCCCGGGACCTGCTCGGCCGCGTTGCGCAGCACGGAGGCGGCGCGCGCGTGGGCGTACTGGACGTAGAAGACCGGGTTGTCCTTCGACTGCTCGACGACCTTCGCGAAATCGAACTCGAGGGCCTGGTCGTTGCGGCGCGTCAGCATCGTGAACCGCACGGCGTCGCGGCCCACCTTGTCGACGACCTCGCGCAGGGTGACGAACGTTCCCGCGCGCTTCGACATCTTCACCGGCTCGCCCCCGTCGAAAAGGGAGACGAGCTGGCAGAGCTTGACGTCGAGCCGGCCCTCGCCGCCGGTGACAGCCTTCACCGCCGCCTGCATGCGCTTCACGTACCCGCCGTGATCGGCACCCCAGACGTCGATCATGTCGCGGAAGCCGCGGCGGAACTTGTCGAGGTGATAGGCGATGTCGGCGGCGAAATAGGTCCAGGAGCCGTCGGACTTCTTCAGCGGCCGGTCGACCTCGTCGCCGAACTCCGTGGCGCGGAAGAGGAGCTGCGGACGCGGCTCCCAGTCGTCCGGCAGCTTTCCCTTGGGCGGCTCGAGCGTGCCGACATAGACGAGGCCCCGCTTCTCGAGCTCGGTCACGACGCGGTCGATCGCGCCCGATTCGTGGAGGCTGCGCTCGGAGACGAAATCGTCGTGATGGACGCCGAGCGCGTGGAGATCGTCGCGGATGAGGTCCATCATCGCGCCGACGGCGAAGGCGCGGAAAACCGGGAGCCATTCCGCCTCGGGCGCGGTCTGCCAGCGCGCGCCGTCGCGCCGCAGGAGCGCCTCCGCCACGGGCTTCAGATACTCGCCGGGATAGAGCCCCTCGGGGATCTCGCCGATCGCCTCGCCGATCGCCTCGCGGTAGCGCAGGTGCACCGAGCGTGCGAGGACGTCGACCTGAGCGCCGGCGTCGTTGATGTAGTACTCGCGGGTGACGTCGAACCCCGCCTTGTCGAGAAGGCTCGCGAGCGCGTCGCCGAAGACGGCGCCGCGCGCGTGGCCGACATGCATCGGCCCGGTCGGGTTGGCGGAGACGTACTCGACGTTGATCCGCCGGCCGCGGCCGAGCCCGCTGTCGCCGTAGGCGGTGCCGGCGCGCAGGATCTCGGCGATCCGGGCGTGCCAGAACGCGTCCGAGAGGCGCCAATTGATGAAGCCGGGGCCGGCGACGCTGCACTCGGTCACGTCGGGATGCGCGAGGAGACGCTGCGCGAGGCTCTCGGCGAGGTCGCGCGGCTTCATGCCCGCGCCCTTGGCGAGCACCATGGCGGCGTTGGTCGACATGTCGCCGTGCGCCGGGTCGCGCGGCGGCTCGACGGCGACCCGGGAGAGATCGAGCTCCGCCGGGACCAGGCCTGCGAGGGCTTTCAGCACCTCGTCGCGGAAAGTGGCGAAAACGTTCATCAGGTACGGGCGTAGGGGTCGCAGAGTCGGCGGTGCTCGTCGAGGGCAAAGTTGTCGGTCATGCCGGCAATGTAATCGGCGACGACCCGGGCGCTGCGCGGCGTGCCCGCCCCGTCCGCCTCCTGGCGCCACTCGTTCGGCAGGCATTGCGGCTCGGCGACCAGCGCCCGGAAGAGCTCCTGGACGACGCGGCGCGCCTTGGAGGTCATCCGGTTGACGCGCCAGTGGCGGTACATGCGCTCGAAGAGGAAAGCCTTCAAGGCCCGGTCGTTCCTCTGCATCGCCTCCGAGAACGCGATCACCGGGCGCCCGAGGCGGCGGATGTCGTCGGCGCTCCGCGCCCCGCTCTCCTCGAGCCGGCGCCGGCTCTCCTCGAGGCAGTCGCACACCATGCGGTCGATGAGGCGGCGCACCGCCTCGTGCGCGAGGCGCGTGTCGTCGAGACCGGGCCAGCGCGCCTGGACCTCGGCGAAGACGGGCCCGACGAGCGGAACCGGCTCGAGGTCCGCCGGCGAGAAGAGGCCGGCCCGGAGGCCGTCGTCGATGTCGTGGTTGTTGTACGCGATGTCGTCGGCGAGCGCCGCCACCTGCGCCTCCGCCGACGGCCAGGTCGAAAGCTCGAGCGGATGACGCGCATCGTACTCGCGGATGGTCGGCGGCGGGTCGGTGACGGGCCCGTTGTGCTTCACCGTGCCCTCGAGCGTCTCCCAGGTGAGGTTGAGGCCGTCGAACTCGGCGTAGCGCCGCTCGAGCCGGGTGAGGACCCGGAGCGTCTGGTCGTTGTGGCTGAAGCCCCCGAAAGGTGCCATCAGCTCGTCGAGCGCCTCCTCGCCGGCGTGGCCGAAGGGCGTGTGGCCGAGATCGTGGGCGAGCGCCACCGCCTCGGCGAGGTCCTCGTCGAGCCGCAGCGCGCGGGCGATGGTGCGCGCGATCTGCGCCACCTCGAGGCTGTGGGTGAGGCGGGTCCGGTAGTGGTCGCCCTCGTGCGCGACGAAGACCTGGGTCTTGTGCTTGAGGCGGCGGAACGCGGTCGAATGGATGATCCGGTCCCGGTCGCGCTGGAAGGGCGAGCGCATCGCGCTTTCGGGTTCCGGATGAACGCGCCCGCGGCTTTCCTCTGCACGGCAGGCGTAGGGGGCTAGCATCTCGCGCCGACCCTACAGGCCGGAAAAGGGCGACGCAAACCTCTCGCGCCGATCTTTGAAAAACGTTCTAAACTGTCTATATCCGCAAGGGATTACCGGGTGGAGCGGAGAAGGATGGGACACTCCATCAACGTCACGTCGAGCGCGGCCAAGCGAATCGCCGAGGTGGTGGCGAGCGAAGGCAACCCCGGCGCCTTCCTGCGCATCGCCGTCTCGGGCGGCGGCTGCTCCGGCTTCCAGTACGGCTTCACGATCGACGACTCGCGCCAGCCGGACGACCGCGTCTTCGAGAAGGACGGGGTCGTGGTGGTCGTGGACGAGACCTCGCTCGAGCTCCTCGACGGCGCCGAGATCGACTTCGTCGAGGACATGATGGGCGCCTCGTTCCAGGTCCGGAACCCCAACGCGGCTTCCTCCTGCGGCTGCGGCAACTCCTTCTCGGTCGGCTGAGGGCCGCCCGCCCGCGCCCTACCTCTCGAACCGCTTCCGGAGCTCGGTCTTCAGCACCTTGCCGTAGTTGTTCTTCGGCAGCGCGTCGAGGAAGACGTACTCCTTCGGCCGCTTGAAGCGCGCGATCGAGGAAAGGCAGAGCGCGTCGAGCTCGGCTTCGGAGAGAGCGGCTTCCGGGCGCTTCACGACGAAGGCGACGACGCTCTCGCCCCACTCGCGGTCGGGCCTGCCCACCACCGAGACCTCGGCCACCGCCGGGTGGCGCAGCAGCACCTCCTCCACCTCGCGCGGATAGATGTTGGCGCCGCCCGAGATGATGACGTCCTTGGAGCGGTCCTTGAGGGTGAGGAACCCCTCCTCGTCGAAGGCGCCGACGTCGCCGGTGTGGAGCCAGCCGCCGCGCAGCGCCTCGCGCGTCGCCGCCTCGTTCTTCCAGTAGCCCGCCATGACGACGTCGCCGCGGGCGAGGACCTCGCCGGTCTCGCCGACGGGCACGTCGCGGTCCTCGGCGTCGACGACGCGGACCTCGACGTCGGTGCGCGCGATCCCGGCCGAGCCGAGGCGCGCCTCCCAGCGCGGATGGTCGCGGTCGGCGTGCATCGCCTTCGAAAGCCCGGTGATCGTCATCGGCGCCTCGCCCTGGCCGTAGATCTGCTGGAGCTTGGGGCCGAGAAGGTCGAGCGCGCGCTTCAGATCCTCCACGTACATCGGCGCGCCGCCGTAGATGATCGTCTTGAGGTTGCGATGGTCGGCGGCGGCGAACGCGGGATTGGCGATGAGCCGGGTCACCATCGTCGGGGCCGCGAAGAAACTCATGTTCGGCCAGCGGGCGAGAAGCCGCGCGACCTCGTCGCCGTCGAAATGCCCGCTCTCGGGAATGACGCTGCACCCGGCCTTGGCGATGATCGGCAGGCCGTAGAGCCCGGCGCCGTGCGAGAGGGGCGCCGCCTGCAGCACCGAATCCTCGGGCGTCACGAAGTCGATGTCGGCGAAGTAGCTCAACGTGGCGACGAGAAGGTTGCGGTGGGTGAGGACCGCGCCCTTCGGCCGCCCCGTGGTGCCGCTCGTGTAGAAGAGCCACGCGGGATCGGTCGGCGCGCGGGCGACGAGATCGCGCTCGCTTTCTTCCTCGAGAAGCCGCGTCCACTCGGGGCCCGGCGCGACGACGACGCGCTCCAGGGTCGGGATCTTCTCGGCGAGAGGAGCGACGCTCTCGGCGAGATCGGGGCTGACGAAGGCGACGCGGCTTTCCGAATGCTCGAGGATGTAGTGGAACTCGCTCGGGTGGAGGCGGGCGTTGACCGGCACGGCGCAGAGCCCGGCGTGCCAGATCCCGAACTGCGCCTCGAGATACTCCGGCTGATTCCGCATGACGATCGCGGCGCAATCGCCGGGGCGGCAGCCGAGCGGCCCCAGAAGCGCGCCCGCCAATCGGCGCACGCGCCCGGCCCAGAGCCGGAAGTCGGCATGGACCGCGGTGCCGCGCGCGAGCGCCGGCCGATCGGGAAAGGTTCGGGCGTTGCGGTCGAGCCACGCCGCGATGTTCATGCGTCACCTCTTGCGATCATCCGCCGTCGGAGCGTGCACGCGGCGGCGGGCGGTTGCAACGGAATCGACGCCGGCAATGTTGACCCGAAGACGAAAGGAAGGGGTCTTGTCGGTCTGCCGCGACGAGAGAGAGACGGCCCGCTTCGAACGGGTGATGCTGGTTCTGTCCGGCGGCGGCGCGCTCGGCGCGTGGCAGGCCGGCGCGTACGCGGCGATGGACTCCGGCGGGTTCGAGCCGGACTGGATCATCGCCACGGGGATCGGCGCGATCAACGCCGCGCTCGTCGCCGGAAGCCCGCCGAGGAGCCGCGTCGGCAAGCTGCGCGCCTTCTGGAACCGCGCGGCGGATCTTCTCGGCCGGGCGCGGCCGCCCGGCTTCCTCGCGCGGCTGCGCGGCGGCGCGGCGCCGACGCGCAATCTCTCGCTTCTCTCCGGCTTCCTCGCCGAGCAGGTCGACTTCGCCCGCATCAACTCCGGCACGCTCCGGCTCGGGCTCGCGGCGCGGCACGCGACGACCGGCACCGAGGTCCTCTTCGACACCGACCGGCACGTGCTCGGCCCGGAGCACGTGCTCGCCGCCGCGGGCATCGCCCCGGCAAGGGCCGAGGGCGAGCTCTGGGGCGGCGCCGAGACGCTCGCGGGCGCGCCGGTATCGCTGCTCGACCAGGTGCCGCCCGCCGACACGCTCTGCTTCGTGCTCGACTGCTTCGATTCCGAGCCGGGGCGCATCAAGGGCGGGAGCCGCTCGCGCCAGCGCATCGCGCAGTTCCGCAGCCGGCACGATCTGCGCCGCGCCCTCGGCTTCATCGCCGAGCGGCTGCCGCCGGAGCTGCGCGAGGATCCCGAGATCGCCGCCTGCCTCGCCCGCGGCTCGATGGCGACGATGAACCTCGTCCATCTCGTGCACGAGGTGAACCCGGCGCTCATCGCGGCCCGCGCCGACGATTTCGCCGCCGGCCCGACCAACGCCCGCTGGCGTGCGGGCGAGCGCGACATGGCGGCGAGCCTCGCCCGCCCGGCCCTGCTCGCGCCGCCGCCGCGCCGCGTCGGCGTCGTCGTGCACGAGCTTCGCGGCGGCGCCGCCCCGCTGCGGCCTTAGCGCCGGCCCGCGATCCGGTCCCGCGCGCGGGAGGAACGATCCCCGAGCTTCAATCCTGGAGCCGCTCCCTGTAGGGTCGCGCGTCGCCTTCCATGCTCGCGCGCCTTCGTTCCATTCTCCCGGTGCTCCTCGGCATCGCCCTGGCGCAGCTCGCGCTCGGCGCGCTCAACCCGCTCGTCAGCCTTCTTCTCGTGCAGCGCGGCGAGCCGACGGCGGCGATCGGGCTCGTCCTCTCCTGCTACTTCATCGGCTTCCTTCTCGGGACCCAGTTCGCCGGCCGCATCGTCGACCGCGTCGGGCACATACGCAGCTTCGCGGTCTTCGCGGCGGTGGCGGCGGACGCGGCGCTCCTCCACGCGCTCGTCGACCACCCGATCGCGTGGGCCGCGTTCCGCGCGATCAGCGGCTTCGCGCTCGCCGGGGTCTTCCTCGTGGCGGAGAGCTGGCTCAACCACAAGAGCGACGCCCCGACCCGCGGGCGCATCTTCGCCGCCTATCTCGTCGTCTCCTGGGGCGCGAGCGCGGTCGGCCCCCTCGCCATCAACCTCATACGGAGCGACGGCGAGTACGTCTTCGCGATGATCGCGATGGGATTCGCGACCGCGCTCATCCCGATGGCGCTCACCGTCATCGGCAACCCCGAGATCGCGCAGCGCTCGCGCTTCGGCGTCCGCCGGCTCATGGAGGTCTCGCCGCTCGGCGTCGTCGCGGGGTTCGGGTCGGGGCTCGTCAACAGCGCCTATTACGCCATGCTGCCCGTCTACATCGAGCGGGCGGGGCTCTCCCCCGCGCTGCTCTCGGTCCTGCTGACGACCTCGCTCGCCGGCGGCCTTCTGACGCAGTATCCGGTCGGCTGGATCGCCGACAGGCACGGACGCCGCCCGGTGGCGCTCGCAACGATGCTCCTCGCCCTCGTCTTCGCGCTCGCGATCCTCGTGGTCGGCACCAAGTCGTTCGCGACCCTCCTCGTCCTCGCCTTCCTCTTCGCCGGGATGATGGCGCCGCTCTACGGGCTCGCCGCCGGCCAGATCAGCGACTACGTGGCGCCCAAGGACTTCGTCGCCGCGAGCGGCGGGCTGCTCTTCGCCTGGGCGCTCGGCGCCACGGCCGGACCGACGGCCTCGGCGGCGGTGATGTCGCTCCTCGGCCCGAGCGGGCTCTTCGTCTACGCCGCCCTCGTGCTCGCCGCGATCGCGGCCTTCACGATCTGGCGCATGAGGCGGCGCGGCGGGGTGCCGCTCGAGCAGCAGAGCGGCTTCGTCCCGGCGGCGCAGACCCCGCCCGCCCTCGCCGAGATCGACCCGAGAAGCGAGCGCTGAGGAGGGGAGGGCGGGACGCCCGGCCTCCGCCCTGCGCGCCCGTTCATCGGCAGCCGACCTGAAATAACAGGCGATTTACAGGTTGGAGGCGGTTCAGGGGCTCCGAGGAGGGAAGGCCGGCACGCCCCGGCCTCCGCCCTCGCGAACCCGCGCTCGCCGGCCGACCTGAAATAACAGGTGATTTACAGGTCGGGGGGCGGTTCAGGGGGCGATTCCGGCGGGGGCCCGCCGGCCGGGCGAAAAAACAGGAGGGGTCCCGAGGGGGCGCCTGGCGGCTGCCTGCCTCGGCCCGGGTCTCCGCGCCGTCGCTTTCCTGAAAAAACAGGAAATTTACAGGATAGGGCCAGATCGGGGCGGAGCCGCGACTCGGCACCGCGGGGGCGGCACGGCCGCCCGACCCAGCGGGGGCGCTTCGGACCTGCGCGGCTTCTCTCTCGCGCAACGGCGGGGTCGAGAGCGAACGTCAGCCCCGCGCACCGCGAAGGCGCTTCGCGCGGACCCTTCGAGGACTTCGATGCACGATGTCAAAGAGCGGCGCCGCCCGGAAAGGCGAACACCATTTTGGAACAAAATGGGAACTTCAGCAAGCGCTTTCCGCAGCGCGACTCGTGTAAATTGCCACTTATGGTCGAGAAGGATTTTGCCCCGGCCGCCTCCGCGCCGGACCGCGCCGCGGCGTCGTGACGCCGGAGCGCTTCGTCGCGAAGTGGCGCGCCGCGAAGGTCAAGGAGCGCGCCGGTGCGCAGGAGCATTTTATCGATCTCTGCCGGCTGCTCGACGAGAAGACGCCGGTCGAGGCCGACCCCGAGGGAATCTCCTACTGCTTCGAGAAGGGCGCGACCAAAACAACGGGAGGCGAGGGCTTCGCCGACGTCTGGAAGCGCGGCTGCTTCGGCTGGGAATACAAGGGCAAGCGGAAGGACCTCCAGGCCGCCTTCGCGCAACTTCAACGCTACGCCGTCGCGCTCGAAAACCCGCCGCTCCTCATCGTCTCCGACATGGAGCGGATCGAGATCCACACGAACTTCACAAACACGGTCGCCGAGGTTCATGTCCTCGAGCTCGACGACCTCCTCGACCCGCAGAAGCGCCGCCTTCTCAAATGGGCGTTCAGCGACCCGGAGCGGCTGAGGCCGGGCGTCACGCGCGAGGCGATCACCGCCGAGGCGGCGGAGCAGTTCGCGCAAGTCGCGCAGCGCCTGCGCGCCCGCGGCTACGACCCCGAGCGCGTCGCGCATTTCGTGCAGCGGATGCTGTTCGCGCTCTTCGCCGAGGACATCGGGCTCCTGCCGGAGCGGCTCTTCTCCAAGCTCCTCGACACCGCCGCTGGGCAACCGTCCCGCTTCGAGGCGATGGCGAAGGGGCTCTTCGCGGCGATGAAGGACGGCGGCCATTTCGGCGTCGAGGCGATCCCGTGGTTCGATGGCGGGCTCTTCGACAGCGACGACGCGCTCCCGCTGGAGGCGGTGGACATCACCACGCTGCGCCGCGCCGCCGCGCTCGACTGGAGCGCGATCGAGCCGTCGATCTTCGGCACTCTCTTCGAGCGGGGCCTCGACCCCGACAAGCGCAGCCAACTGGGCGCGCACTACACCGACCGCGACAAGATCATGCTGATCGTCGAGCCGGTCGTGCTGCGCCCGCTCGCGGCGGAGTGGGAGAAGGTGAAGGCCGAGCTCGCTTCCCTGCGCGAGAAGCGGGACGCGGCGAAGAGCCAGTCCGCGCGCACGAGGCTCCACAACGAGGCTCGGAAAAAATATCAGGAGTTCCGCGAGCGCCTCGCGCGCTTCCGCGTTCTCGACCCCGCCTGCGGCTCAGGAAACTTCCTTTATCTCGCGCTTCTCGGGCTCAAGGACCTCGAGCACCGCGTCATCCTCGAGGCCGAGGCGCTGGGGCAGCCGCCGGACTACCCGCGCGTCGGCCCTGAGGCGGTGAAGGGGATCGAGATCAACCCCTACGCCGCCGAGCTCGCGCGCGTCGCGATCTGGATCGGCGAGATCCAGTGGATGCTGGCGCACGGCTACGGCGTCAGCCGCAGCCCGATCCTGCGGCCCTTGAATCAGATCGAATGCCGCGACGCGCTGCTGAATCCGGATGGCACGGAAGCCGAGTGGCCCGAGGCGGACGCGATCATCGGCAATCCGCCATTCCTGGGCGGCAAGCTCATGCGCAGTACGCTCGGCGATCGGTACGTCGATCAACTCTTCACTGTGTATCGCGGGCGGGTGCCGGCCGAAGCAGACCTCGTCACATACTGGTTCGTCAAAGCTTGGGATCGGGTTCGTTTCGGCGGAGCAGTTGCGGGATTAGTGGCGACGAACTCCATTCGCGGAGGCGCGAACCGCGCGGCTCTCGATCAGCCTGCCCGCGAAGGGGCGATTTTTGAGGCCTGGTCCGATGAGCCCTGGGTCGTGGAGGGCGCTGCCGTGCGTGTTTCGCTGATCTGCTTCGGTGCCCCCTACGGTCGCACTGGCGTACGACTCGATGGCGTCGCCGTAGCGAGAGTGAACGCTGACCTCACAGCCAGCGCATACGACCTTACGACTGCTTATCGCCTGGTCGAGAATGCCGGCATCAGCTTCATGGGCGACACGAAGGGCGGCGCTTTCGACATTCCCGGGGCACTGGCACGTGAGTGGCTAGCTCTCCCGAGTAACAGCAATGGTCGGCCGAACTCCGACGTGCTGCGACCATGGGTCAATGGAATGGACGTGACCCGACGGCCTGCCGACAAGTGGATCATCGATTTCGGCGTCAATCTGACTGAGGCGGAGGCGGCGCTTTACGAGGCGCCGTTCACGTATATCGAGGCCGCGGTGAAGCCAATCCGTGCGAATAATCGCCGACAGACGTATCGAGAAAACTGGTGGCGCCATGTCGAGCCCCGTCCGGCGATGCGGAACGCGCTTCAACGCCTGACCCGGTATATAGCGACTCCGACAGTGGCGAAGCACCGGCTGTTCGTATGGCTTGCTTCCTTGGTCTGCCCTGACCATCAGCTCATCGTTGTCGCCCGCGACGACGACACGAGCTTCGGCATCCTGCATTCCCGCTTTCACGAGCTCTGGTCGCTCCGGCTCGGGACGAGCTTGGAGGATCGTCCACGCTACACGCCCTCGACGACATTCGAGACCTTCCCCTTCCCTGAGGGGCTGACGCCGAACATGCCGGCCTCCGACTATGCCGAAGATCCGCGCGCGAAGGCGATCGCGGCGGCGGCCGAGGAGCTGGACCAACTGCGCCAGCGCTGGCTCAACCCGCCGGAGCTGGTTCGCATCGAACCCGAGGTCGTGCCGGGCTTTCCGGACCGCATCCTGCCGGTGGACGAGAAGGCGGCGGCGATCCTCAAGAAGCGCACGCTCACCAATCTCTACAACGAGCGCCCGGCCTGGCTCGCCAACGCGCATCGCGCGCTCGACGAGGCGGTCGCCGCCGCCTACGGCTGGCCCGCCGATCTTTCCGACGAGGAGGTGCTGGCGCGGCTCCTCGCGCTCAATCTCGAGCGGGCCGGCGCGGAGAAACCCGGAGCGGACAAGATCGCTGCGGACTGACCGCAGCGCCCGGCGTCATGCGGACCGCTCGGCGTCGGCCGGCGGCCCGGCCCCGCCGTGGTAGCGCAGCCAGAACTCGTTCGCGCGACGGATGTCGAACTCGACGAAGGTCAGGAGCCGGGGCGGCCCGCCATTCGCCCCGACCAGCGGGAGCGCGAGGCGGTCGAAACGGTACTCGAACCCGTCGAGGGTGAGCTCGACGACGTGCCGCGTCGGCTCTCCGTCGCCGAGCGCGTGAACGAGCTGCGGCAGGACGACCCGTGCATAGGCCTCGGGCTTGGCGGTGCTGATCCGGAATCCGGGCCGCGCCTCGCCTCCGTAGGCGGTCTTGAGCGTCCCGCGGACCCGCACGCTCACGTCGCCGTCGCCGCACGGCTCGTAGAGGCTGAGGCGGCCGAGCCAGGGACGCATCTCCAGAAGATCGAGGTCGCGCCAGGTCGGCAAGGACCCGACGGTCGGACGTCGCGACGACCAGTATCGATAAAGATCGAGCATCCGCTGCGGCGCATCGCCGATCGGCAGCATCGTGCTCGAAACATGTACAGGTCCCATGCCTCCCTCCGAGCAAGACGGGGCGAGAGTTACTCCTCGAATGCTTAAGAAGCCCGTAGGAACCCCGCGATAGAGCGACGCACCAGGCGACGCGCGAGCCCGCATCATCGCCGCGGTCTCGCCCGGCCGCCCGCGCCTCGGCGCGCCAAGACCCTCACCGGCGCGAGAGGCGGCGGGCTCGGCTTCGCGGCGCTCCTCCGCTGCCTCGACCGCGAGGATCCATCCTGCCGCGATCGAGCGCCGAAGCGGCTTCGGACGACGGACGCGACTCGCGTGCGGCACTGAGACGCACGATTGCGGCGCGGTTGACGGAGCAAGAGCCCGCCAATAGGTTCCGCCGCGGGACACGCCCCCCCAACGGGGCGCATTCGCTCTGGAAGGAGCTCGCACATGCAGAAACCGGCCCGTCGGCCGAACTCCCCCCATTTCTCGTCCGGACCCTGCGCCAAGCACCCCGAGTGGAGCCTTTCCGCGCTCCAGAACGCGCTCGTCGGCCGCTCGCACCGCTCCAAGGAAGGCAAGGCGCGGCTCGAGGAGGTGCTCGAGCGCTCGCGCCGGATCCTCGGCCTTCCCGCCGAGTGGCGCATCGCGATCGTGCCCGCGTCCGACACGGGCGCGGTCGAGATGGCGCTCTGGAATCTCCTCGGCGCGCGCGGCGTCGATCTCCTCGCCTGGGAAAGCTTCGGCGAGGGCTGGGTCACCGACGTCACGAAGCAGCTGAAGATCGAGGACGCGCGCGTGCTGCGCGCCCCCTACGGCAAGCTGCCCGACCTCGGCGAGGTCGATTTCGCGCGCGACGTCGTTTTCACCTGGAACGGCACCACCTCAGGCGTGCGCGTGCCGAACGGCGACTGGATCGCCGACGACCGGCAAGGGCTCACGATCTGCGACGCCACATCGGCGGTCTACGCGATGGACCTGCCGTGGCGGAAGCTCGACGCCGTCACCTGGTCCTGGCAGAAGGTGCTGGGCGGCGAGGCGGCGCACGGCATGCTCGTGCTCTCGCCGCGCGCGGTCGAGCGGCTCCAAACCTACACGCCGCCCTGGCCGCTGCCGAAGATCTTCCGCCTCCTCTCGAAGGGGAAGCTGAACGAGGGGATCTTCAGGGGCGAGACGATCAACACGCCCTCGATGCTCTGCGTCGAGGACCAGATCGACGCGCTGAAATGGGCCGAGCGGATCGGCGGCCTGCCGGCGCTCATCCGCCGCTCGGAAGCGAACCTCGCGGCCGTCTCGGCCTGGGTCGAGCGCACGCCATGGGTCTCGTTCCTCGCCGAGGATCCGGCGACGCGGTCCTGCACGAGCATCTGCCTCTCGTGCGAGAAGCCGAAGGAGATCGCGGCGCTCCTCGCCGAAGAGGGCGTCGCCTACGACATCGGCGCGCACCGCGACGCGCCGCCGGGCCTGCGCGTCTGGGGCGGCTCCACCGTGGAGACGTCCGACATTGAAGCCCTCCTCCCCTGGCTCGACTGGGCGCACGAGGAGGCGAAGTGAGAATCATGCCGAAAGTCCTCATCGCAGACAAGCTGAGCCCCCGCGCGGTCGAGATCTTCGCCAAGCGCGGCGTCGAGACCGACGTCCGCGTCGGCCTTTCCAAGGAAGAGCTCGCCGAGATCATCGGCCGATACGACGGGATCGCCGTCCGCTCCGCCACCAAGGTGACGAAGCAGCTCCTCGAGCGGGCGAGGAACCTCAAGGTGATCGGCCGCGCCGGGATCGGCGTCGACAACATCGACGTCGCCGCCGCGACGCAGCGCGGCATCGTCGTGATGAACACGCCCTACGGCAACTCGATCACGACGGCCGAGCACGCGATCGCGCTCATGTTCGCGCTGGCGCGGCAGATCCCGGCCGCCGACCGCTCGACCCAGGCCGGCAAGTGGGAGAAGAACCGCTTCATGGGCGTCGAGCTCACCGGAAAGACGCTCGGCGTCATCGGCTGCGGCAATATCGGCTCGATCGTGGCCGAGCGCGGCATCGGCCTCAAGATGAAGGTGATCGCCTACGACCCGTTCCTGTCGCCCGAGCGCGCGGTCGAGCTCGGCGTCGAGAAGGTCGACCTCGACCAGCTCTTCCAGCGCGCCGACTTCATCACGCTGCACACGCCCTTGACCGATTCCACGCGCAACATGATCGACGCGGCGGCGCTCGCGAAGATGAAGAAGGGCGTGCGCATCATCAACTGCGCGCGCGGCGGGCTCATCGTCGAGGAGGATCTGAAGGCCGCGCTCGACTCGGGCCACGTCGCGGGCGCCGCGCTCGACGTCTTCGTCGAGGAGCCGCCGAAGAACTGCCCGCTCCTCGGCCGCGAGGACGTCGTCGCGACGCCGCATCTCGGCGCCGCGACGACGGAGGCGCAGGAGAACGTGGCGATCCAGATCGCCGAGCAGATGTCGGACTTCCTCGTCTCGGGCGCGGTGGTCAACGCGCTCAACATGCCCTCGCTCACCGCCGAGGAGGCGACGCGGCTCAAGCCCTACATGGCGCTGGCGCAGCAGCTCGGCTCGTTCGCGGGCCAGCTCACCCGCTCGTTCCCGCGCGAGGTCTCGATCGAGTACGAAGGCCACGCGGCCGAGCTCAACATCAAGCCGCTGACCGCGACGGTGCTGACGGCGCTTCTCGCGCCGCAGCTCGACAGCGTCAACATGGTGAACGCGCCGGTGATCTGCCGCGAGCGCGACATACGGGTCTCGGAGACGCTCAGGACCGAGCCGACCGACTACCAGACCGTGCTGCGCGTCACCGTCACGACCGAGAACGCGACGCGCACGGTCGCCGGCACGCTCTTCGGCGGCTCCAAGCCGCGCGTCATCGAGGTCGAGGGGATCGGCATGGAGGCCGAGCTCGGCCCCCACATGCTCCTCATCCGCAACAACGACAAGCCGGGCTTCGTCGGCAATCTCGGCCGCACGCTCGGCGAGGCCGGGATCAACATCGCGACCTTCCATCTCGGCCGCGACGCGCCGGGCGGGAACGCGCTCGTCCTCGCCCAGGTCGACCAGCCGATCGACGACCGCGTCCTCGCGCAGGTGAGCGCGCTCCCCAACGTGCGCCAGGCGCGGGTGCTGCGCTTCTGAACTCGGGCGACGCGCCTCTCCCTTTTCGCGGGAGAAGGCGCCCTCACGCGCCGAAGAAGGCGTCGTGAAGCTCCGGGCTCGCGCCGAGGGCGGCGGCGTCGCCCTCGGCGACGACGCGGCCGAGGCGGAGAAGGACGGCGCGCGACGCCACGCGCAGGGCGCGGGCGACGTTCTGCTCGGCGAGCAGCACCGCGGTGCCGCCCTCGGCGATCGCCGCGATGCGCGCGAAGAGCTCCGCGGCGAGCCTCGGCGCGAGGCCGAGCGAGGGCTCGTCGAGGAGGAGGAGCTTCGGCCGCGTCATGAGCGCGCGGCCGATCGCGAGCATCTGCTGCTGCCCGCCCGAGAGCTGCCAGGCCGCGGTCTCCTCGCGCGCGGCAAGATCCGGGAAGAGCTCGTAGACCTCGGCGAGAAGGCGCCGCCGCGCGGCCGCGCCCTCGCGCGCGGCGACTTCGAGATTGTCGCGCACGCTCATGCCCGGGAAGACGCGCCGCCCTTCCGGGACGTAGCCGATGCCGAGCCGCGCGCGCCGCTCGGGCGGAAGCCGCGTCACGTCCTCGCCGTCGATGCGGATCGTGCCGGAGCGAACGGGCGCAAGGCCCACGAGGGCGCGCAGCAGCGTCGTCTTGCCGGCGCCGTTCGCGCCGAGAAGCGCCAAGGCCTCGCCGCGCGCGAGCGAGAGCGAGACCTCGTCGAGGGCGAGAAACGCGCCCTCGCCGACCGAGAGGCGCTCGACCGACAGGAGCGTCATGCGGCCTCGCCGAGATAGGCCGCGATCACGGCCGGCGCGCGTCTCACCTCGGCGGGCGTGCCGAGCGCGATGAGCCGCCCCTCGTCGAGGCAGGCGACGCGGTGGGCGAGGCCCAAGAGGAACGGCATGTCGTGCTCGACCACGAGGAGGCCGAGCCCTTGCCCGGCGAGGCGGCGCAGAAGCTTCCCGAGCGCCTCCCGCTCGCCCGCGGTGAGGCCCGAGGCGGGCTCGTCGAGAAGGAGGAGACGCGGCTGCAGCGCGAGGGCGCGGGCGAGCTCGACGCGGCGGCGGAGCCCGAAGGGAAGCCGCCCGACCTTCTCGGCGGCGGCCTCGGCGCCGATCCCGACCTCGGCGAGGAAATGCATCGCCTCGGGCCGCGCCGCCGCGAGCTCCTTGCCGCGCGCGAGCGAAACCGCGTCGAGCGCGCTCATCTCCTCGACGAGCGCCGGCGTCTGGAAGGTGCGGGCGACGCCGCTTCGCGCGATCGCGTGCGGCGGCAGCGCGTCGATGCGCGCGCCGGCGAGGCGAATGGCGCCGCGGTCCGGCCTCTCGAAGCCGCTGACGAGATTGAGGAGCGTCGTCTTGCCGGAACCGTTGGGGCCGATGAGGCCGAGGATCTCGCCCGGCCGGAGAGAGAGCGCGACGCCGTCGAGCGCGCGCACGCCGCCGAAGCTCTTCGCGAGGCCCTCGATCGCGAGGAGCGGCGCCTCGTCGGCGCGCGGCCTCCCCGGGGCGGGCGGCGCCTGCGGCTTCGGCGCCGGCACGGCCCGGCGCGGGAGGGCCCGCGCGAGCGCGCCCGCGATGCCGGAAGGCGCGAGCACGATCGCGGCGAGGAGCGCCGCGCCGTAGGCGACGTTCCGGTAGAGGTCCAAGAAGCGGAACCACTCCGGAAGATGGACGAGGAGGAGGGCGCCGAGGGGCGCGCCCACGACGTGCGTCGCGCCCCCGACCACGGTCATGGCGAGGCAGGCGACCATCACCGGAAAGCCGAGCGCCTCGGGCGAGACGACGCGCAGCGTGTGGACGTAGAGCGCGCCGCCGGCGCCGGCGCAGGCGGCGCTCGCGAGGAAGGCGGCAAGGCGCATCCTCCCCTCGTCGAGGCCGATCGCGGCGGCGGCGAGCGGGCGCGCGCGGAGGAGCGCGAAGGCGCGGCTCCAGCGGCCGCGCAGCGCAACGTGCGAAGCGAGCATCACGGCGAGGACGAGTGCCCAGACGAGCGCGAGCATCGGCCAGCCGCGCGGCACCGGGACGCCGGCGACGACGACGCCCGGAACCCCGGCGAGGCCGTTGGCGCCGCCGGTGAGCTCCGTCCAGTTGACGGCGGCGAGGAGGACGACCTGCGCGATGCCGAGAGTCGCGAGCGCGAAGTAGTGGGAGCGCAGGCGCAGCACCGGCGCCGCGACGAGCGCGGCGAGGGCGACGGGAACGAGGATCGAGGCGGGGAAGGTCGCAAGGAAGCCCCAGCCCCATCGCGTCGCGAGGAGCGCCGTCGCGTAGGCGCCGAGGCCGAAGAAGGCGCCCTGCGCGAGGCTGAGCGCGCCGGCATGGCCGAAGACGAGCTGATAGCCCAGCACCGGCAGGGCGTAGCAGCCGGCGACGGTGAGGAGGCGCAGCTCGTAGGGCCCGAGCTCGAGGCTCATGCGCGGGCCTGCGCCGCCTCGCCGAAGATTCCCTGCGGGCGGAAGAAGAGGATCGCCAGCACCGCGGCGTAGAGGAGCGCGGTCGCGACGCTGTAGGAGAGCGCGGCGGAGACGCCGACCTCGAAGAGCGCGACGAGAAGCGCGCCGACGACGGCGCCCGGCACCGAGCCCCAGCCGCCGATCGTCACCGCGATATAGGCCTTGAGGATGTAGTTGGTGCCTTCGGTCGGCGTCACGAACCACTCGTTCGCGAGAAGGAGCCCGGCCGCGCCCGCGAGCGCCGTCCCGAGCGCGAAGGTTCCGGCGATGAGGGGCGCCGCGGCGATCCCGAGCGCGCGCGCCATCTCGCGGTCCTGCGCCACGGCGCGCAGGCGCCTTCCGAGCTGCGTCCTCGCGAAGAGGAGGTGCTGGAGGAAGATGAGGAGCGCCGCGAGCGCGACGATGGCGAGGCGCTGATAGGGGAGATGGATGCCGGCGAGCTCGACGGCGCCGGCGCCGACGAGCGCGGGCGCGGCGCGCGGCTCGGCGCCGAAGAGCGCGTTGGCGGTACCCTCGAGCATGACGCCGAGCGCGATCGTGCTGATGAAGACCGCGACCGGCGGCCGCCCGATCAGCGGGAAATAGGCGAGGAGCGAGAGGAGCGCGCCGAGCGCCGCCATGAGCGCCGCCACGACCGGGAGGAGCGCGATGCCGGGAAGCGGCAGCACGGCGGCGAGCGCGATCGCGACGTAGCCGCCCGCCATCACCATGTCGCCTTGCGCGAAGTTGACCGCGCTCGTCGCGTTGAGCACGAGCACGAAGCCGAGCGCGATCAGCGCGTAGGCGGCGCCGAGCGCGAGCGCGTTGAGGAGGAGCTGGAGGAGAAGGGTGGTCAACCGCCCGCCCGCGGGAGAGGCGCGACGCAAGAGCGCCGCGGGGGCGGCAATAACGGCGCGCGGCGCCTTCTTCCGCGTGCCTTCGCTCCGGCCCTCTCCCGCGAGAAGGAGAGGGACGTGCTCACAGCACCCCGTCGATGTTGTCGTAGCGCTTCACGATCCGCGGCACGCGGCTCGTGCCGTCGTAGCAGAGGATGACGGCGGAATGCGCCATGTTGCCGCGTCCGTCGGACTTGTAGGTCATCGCGAGCCCGTCGTAGCGGGCGGTCGAGAGGGCGCGCGCGAGCGCTTCGGGCGTGCGCGCGCCGGCGGCGGCCTCGCGCAGCACCATCATCGTGCCGTCGTACTGCGCGAGGGCGTAGGCGTCGGGCTCGCTGCGGAACTCCTTCCGGTATTGCTCGACCCAGGCCTCGAGCGCGGCGCTGCCGCCCGAGATCGGCGAGGCGGCGCTTTCGGCGCAGATCCCGGCGAGCTCGCGCGGCTCGAGGAGCGAGGCGGTCGAAGGCTGGTGGATCGCCGAGCCGGCGACGATGGGGATGCCGAGGTCCATCGAGGCGGCCTGGCGGATGAGGAGCGCGGTGGACGGCGCGTGGAGCTGGAGCGCCAGCACGTCGGCGCCGGAGGCCGACACCTTCGCGAGAACGGGGAGAAGGTCCTTGACGTCGACGCCGATGCCTTCCTCGAAGACGGGCGGCGCACCGAGCTTCCGGAACATCGCGTCGAGATGCTCGCGCCCGCTCTGCCCGTAGGCGGTCGTCTGGTAGATGATCGCCGGGCGCCGCTTGCCGAGCTCCTCCACGACGTAGCGCGCCTGAGCGGTCTTCACGACCGCGTCGCCTGGGAAGAAGCGGAACACCCACGGATTGCCCATCTCGGTGATCTGCGCCGTGCCGGAGACGGTGACGAGCGGCACTTTCGCCTCGGCGGCGAGAGGCATCATCGCGAGCATCTGCGTGCCGAGCATCGAGGCGACCACCGCGAGCGGCCGCGAGCCGAGCGCCTTCTCGAAAGCGTTCACCGCGATCTCCGGCGAGACGCCGGTATCGGCGACCTCGAAGCGGGGCGTGATCCCGGGCGGCGGGTTGCGGAGCGCGAGCAGCGCGCCGTTGCGCTGGCTCTGGCCTTCGAGGGACAGAAACCCCGTCAGCGGCACGAGAACCGGGATCGAAACGTCCTGCGCCCGGGCCGCCGTCGAGAAGAGCACGAGAAGGCAGGCGAGGACGAGTCGATGCACCCTTGCTCTCTCTTTCTTCCAGCGTGCGATTGAAGCATAGATGGGGCGCATGACAAAGCTGCCGGTCCGTGTCGCCGCGGTGGCGGCGTGGCTCGCGGGCCTCGCGCTTCTCGTCTGGCTCCTCTCCCGCGTCGATCTCGAAGCGGTCTTTGCGGGAGTCGAGAAGATCGGCGTCTGGGGCATCGTTCTCATCATCGCGTATCACTGGGCGCCGCTCTCGCTCGACGCGATAGGCTGGCGCGCTCTCTTCGCGCCGCCGCCGTCCCGGCGCAAGCTCGTCTGGGCGCGCTGGATCGGCGAGGCCGGCAACTCCTTGCTTCCGGGGCAGGCGGGCGAAATTCTGCGCGTGCGCGCCGCTGTGCTCGTCGGCGCCTCCGGCGCTGCCGCGACGTCGGCGACCGTCGTCGACGTCACGATCGGCGTCATGGCGCAGATCGTCTTCAGCCTCCTCGGCCTCGCCCTTTTCGCGCAACGCGTCGGGGTCGCGGACGCGCTCCTGTGGCTCGCCGCCGGAATCGCGGCGCTCATCGCCGGAATCGCCCTCTTCGTCAAGCTGCAGCATCGCGGCATGTTCGGCGCCCTCGCGCCGCTCGTCTCGCGCTGGATCGCGGGCGCCTCGACGATCGCCGGCAGCATCGACCAGGGCGTGCGCGCGCTCTGGCAGCGGCCGAAAGCGATCGCGCGCGCCGCGTTCTGGCGCCTTTCGAGCTTTCTGGTCGGCGCGGGCGAAATCTGGCTGATCTTCCAGTTTCTCGGCGTCGAGGCGAGCATCGCCGATGCGATCGCGCTCGAAGGGCTCAGCCAGGCGGCGCGCGCCGCCGCCTTCCTCATCCCGTCCGGCATCGGCGTTCAGGAGAGCGCGCTCGTGTTCCTTGCGACGGCGCTCGGCATTCCGGCCGAAAGCGCGGTCGCGATGGCGCTCGTCAAGCGGGCGCGCGAGCTGGCGCTCGGCGTTCCGGGGCTCGTGACCTGGCAGGCGATGGAGCTGCGCCGCCGCCGGGCGGTGTCGCGGCCGGCGGCGCGCCCGGCCGACTGATCAGCCGCGCGTCGGGCGCAGCCGCAGGAAGTCGAAATCGCAGCCCTGGTCGGCCTGCAGCACCTCGTCCCGGTAGAGCCGCGCGTAGCCGCGCTTCGGGCGCGTCGGCAGCTCGCTCTTGCGCCGCGCCAGCTCCTCGGGAGAGACGAGGAGGTCGAGGCGGCGCTCCCTCACCGAGAGGCGGATGCGGTCGCCGTTGCGCACGAGGCCGAGCGGGCCGCCGCTCGCCGCGTCGGGCGCGATGTGGAGGACGACGGTTCCGTAGGCGGTGCCGCTCATCCGGGCATCCGAGAGGCGCACCATATCCTTGACGCCCGCGCGCGCGAGCTTCGCAGGGATCGGCAGATACCCAGCTTCGGGCATGCCCGAAGGGCTCATCGGGCCGGCGTTCTGGAGGACGAGGAAATCGTCCGGCGTCACGTCGAGATCGGGGCTGTCGATCCGCGCGGAGAGGTCCTCGAGCGAGGTGAAGACGACGGCGCGCCCCTCGCGCTCGAAAAGCCTCTTGTCGGCGGCCGAGCGCTTCAGGATCGCGCCGCGCGGCGCGAGCGATCCGAAGAGCGCGACGAGGCCGCCCTCCTTCTCGATCGGCTCCTCGAGCGGGCGGACGACGCGGCGGTCGACGTAGCCCTGCCGCTCGAGCCGCTCGCCGAGGGTCTCGCCCGTGACGGTCATCGCGTCGAGATGGAGGAGCGGCTTCAGCTCGCGCAGGACCGCGCCGAGGCCGCCGGCGGCGAAAAGGTCCTCCATGTAGTGGTCGCCCGTGGGCTTCAGATCGACGAGCACCGGCGTCCCGTCGCTCAAAACGTTGAGGCGCTCGAGTCTCAAGTCGATGCCGGCGCGGCCGGCGATCGCGGCGAGATGGAGCACGGCGTTCGTCGAGCCGCCGATCGCGAGGAGGACGCGGAGCGCGTTCTCGACGGATTTCTCCGTGACGATCTCCTGCGGGCGCAATTGGAGGCGCATGGCGAGGGCGCCCGAGGCCTCGGCGGCACGGAGGCGATCGGCGTGGACGGCCGGGATCGCCGCGGTGCCGGGCAGCATCATGCCGAGCGCCTCGGCGAGGCACGCCATGGTGCTCGCCGTCCCCATGACGGCGCAGGTGCCGGCGGTGGTGGCAAGGCTGCCCTCGACCTCGTCGATCTCTTCCTTCGAGAGCTCGCCCGCGCGGTGGCGCGCCCAGAAGCGGCGGCAATCGGTGCAGGCGCCGAGCCGCTCGCCGCGCCAGGGCCCGGTCATCATCGGCCCGGTGACGAGCTGCACCGCAGGCACGTTCGCCGAGACGGCGCCCATGAGCTGCGCCGGGACGGTCTTGTCGCAGCCGCCGATCAGCACGACCGCGTCCATCGGCTGGGCGCGGATCATCTCCTCCGTGTCGATCGACATGAGGTTGCGGAACATGAGGCTGGTCGGCGAGAGGAACACCTCGCCCAAGGACACGGTCGGAAAGGCGAGCGGCAGGCCGCCGGCGGCGAGGACGCCGCGCTTCACCGCCTCGACGAGCTCAGGCACGAGGCGGTGACAGTTGTTGAACCCGCTCGCCGTGTCGGCGATGCCGACCACCGGCTTCTTCAGCATCTCGAGCGAATAGCCCATCGAGCGCGCGAAGGAGCGGCGCAGATAGAGCGCGAAGTCCGGGTCGCCGTAGTTCGTGAGGCCGCGAGCGATGCCGTGGGGAGTCGTCATTCGACGAACATAGACTCCGCTGCGGTCTCGGGGGAGGGCCGCCGGGCCGTCCTACGCCGCTTCCGTCGGGAACACGTAGGCGCGCCGACGGTCGAGGCGGATCGCGACGCGGCTTCCTTCCGGCGGCAGAAAATCGCCGGGCATGCGGGCGTGAAGGTGGAGCGGCGCCTCGCCGGCAAGCTCCAGGTGAACGAGCGAGGTTCGTCCGAGCATCCGTGCCGCGAGGACGCGCGCGGGCCCGTCTTCCGCGATGCTGAGGAAGAGCGCCTCGGGACGCACCAGGACCTCGACCGTGCTTCCTTCCGCGATTCCGTTCGCCTCGAGCGGCCCCAGCGGCGTGCGCGCGGCGCCCCCCTCGATCCGCGCCGCGATCCGGTTCACCTCGCCGAAGAACGCGGCGACGAAGGCGCTCGCCGGCCGAAGGTAGAGCTCCTCGGGCGGCCCGGCCTGCACGATGCGGCCGTCGTGCATGACGGCGATCCGGTCGCCCATGAACATCGCCTCCTCGGGATCGTGGGTGACGAGGATGGTGGCGGCGCCGCTGAGCTTCAGAAGGTGGAGCGTGTCGTCGCGCAGCCGCTCGCGCAGCCCCGCGTCGAGACCCGAGAACGGCTCGTCGAGCAGCATGACGTGGGGCTGCGGCGCCAGCGCCCGGGCGAGCGCGACCCGCTGCTGCTGCCCGCCCGAAAGCGTGTGCGGATAGGCGGCGGCGTAGTCCGCCATGCCGAGGCGGCGGAGCATCTCGACGGCGCGGGCGCGATCGCCCGCGATGCCGAAGGCGACGTTGTCGAGAACCGAAAGATGCGGGAAGAGCGCGAAGTCCTGGAACACGAGGCCGATGCCGCGCTTCTCGGGCGGCGACCGCGTCACGTCCACGCCGTCGATGAGGATCCGGCCGGCCTGCACGGTTTCGAGGCCGGCGACGAGGCGGAGGAGGGTGGTCTTGCCGCAGCCCGAGGGACCCAGAAGGCAGAGGATCTCGCCCGGCCGCACGGACAGGCTCGCCGCCTCCAGCACCCGCCGCTTGCCGTAGTCGTGGCTCAGCCCTTCGACGACGAGCATCACGCCCTGCTGCCCGGCCGCGAGCGGGCGATGGCGCGGCTCAGCACGATCACCGGCACGATCCCGACGAGCACGATCGCGAGCCCAGGCCCGGCCGCCTCGCGCAGGAGCTCGTCGCCGGCGAGCTGATACGTGCGCACGGCCAGCGTGTCGAAGTTGAAGGGGCGCATGATCATCGTCGCCGGCAGCTCCTTCATCACGTCGACGAAGACGAGGAGCGCGCCGGTGAGGACGGAGCCGCGAACGATCGGGACGTGGACGCGCCGCACCGCCCCGTATGCGCTCGCGCCGAGGCTGCGCGCCGCGCCGTCGACGCTCGGCGTGATCTTGGCGAGGCCGCTCTCGACCGCGCCGAGGGCGATCGCGAGGAAGCGGACGAGATAGGCCCAGACGAGCGCCACCGCGCTGCCGGTGAGGACGAGCCCGGTCGAGACTCCGAGCCAGGAGCGCGCGGCGGCGTCGACGGCGTTCTCGATCGCGGCGAGCGGCAGGAGGAGGCCGACCGCGACCACGGAGCCCGGGACCGCATAGCCGAGCGCGGCGATCCGCACGACCGGCGCGGTGCCCGGGCGGCGGCGCTGGGCATAGGCGAGGAGGAGCGCGAAGCAGACCGCGAGCGCCGCGGAAAGCAGGGCGAGGATGACGCTGTTGGCGGCAAAGCCCCAGAACCGCGCATCGATGACGGAGGGAGCCGTCTCGATCGCCCAGACGAGAAGCACTGCGCCCGGAACGAGGAAGCCGATCGCGAGCGGAAGGAAGCAGGCCGCGAAGGCGCCGGCGGCGCGCACGCCCTTCAGCTCGTAGTGCGGCAAGGGCCGCCATTTGCCCGAGGTGTGGTGATACCGTGCGTGACGGCGCGAGGCGCGCTCGAGAACGACGAGCGCGGCGATGAAGAGCAGGAGCACGGCCGCGAGCTGCGCGGCGGCCACGGGCTCGCCCATGCCGAACCAGGCGCGGAAGATCCCGGTGGTGAAGGTGTCGACGGCGAAATGCTGCACGGCGCCGAAATCGTTGAGCGCCTCCATGAGCGCGAGCGCGACGCCGGCGGCGACGGCGGGCCGCGCCAGGGGCAGCGCCACCTTGCGGAAGCTGCGCCAAGGCGAGCAGCCGAGGGTCCGGCTGACCTCGAGCGCGCAGACCGACTGCTCGAGGAAGGCCGCGCGGGCGAGAAGATAGACGTAAGGGTAGAGCACGAAGGTGAAGATCGCGGCGACGCCGCCGACCGAGCGGATCTGCGGGAACCAGTAGTCGCCGCGGCTCCAGCCGAACGCGGCGCGGAGCGCGCTCTGGACCGGGCCCGGAAAATCGAGGAGGCCCGCATAGGTGTACGCGATGACGTAGGTCGGGATCGCGAGCGGCAGCAGAAGCGCGGGCTCGAAGACGGCGCGTCCCGGAAAGCGGCACATCGTGACGAGCCAGGCGGTGCCGACGCCTATGATCCCGGTGCCGATCGCGACCCCCGCCATCAGCCACAGCGAGTTGGCGACATAGCGGGGGAGCACCGTTCCGGCGAGATGGCGCCAGACGTCGCCTTCCGGAACGACGAGCGTCACGACGACCGCGACGACCGGCGCTGCGACGATCGCGGCCGCCCCGAGCGCCGCCAGCGTCCAAGCGTCGAGCCGCGGCAAAGCCGGCCGGCCGGCAGACGCCGGCCGGTCGATCAGGCCTGCTTCCGACATTCTCTCGACTTCACGGCAGCACCGCGGTGGCGTTCATCGCCGGAAAATAATGTACAGCGCCGGAGGCACCAATGCGGGGCGGGCGCGGCGAGGCGCCGCGCCCGCCCCGCATGGCTGCCGTGTCAGCGCCAGTCGACGCGATCGAAGATGCGTACCGCCTCCGCATTGTGCCGCCCGAGCTCGGCGAGGTTCAGCTGATCCATCTTGAACTCGCCGAGGGACTTGAGGACGGGCGACCATGCCACGCCGGGCTTCACCGGATACTCCTGGCCGATCTCGGCGTAGATGCGCTGGGCCTCGTCGCTCACGAGATATTCGAGGAGCTTCACCGCCTCTGCCTTGTTCTTGGCGGCCGCGGTGATCCCCGCCCCCGAGACGTTGACGTGGACGCCCCGTCCGTCCTGGTTCGGCCAGATCACCTTCAGCTTCTGCGCGACCGCCCTGTCGTCGGCGTTCGAGGAGGCCAGCATGCCTGCGTAGTAGTAGGTGTTGGCGATCGCGATCGAGCCTTCGCCGGCGGCTGCCGCCCTCAGCTGGTCGCGGTCGCCGCCCTGCGGCTTGCGCGCGAGGTTGGCCGCGACGCCCTTCGCCCATGCCTCCGCCTTCTCCGGCCCGTCATGGGCGATGATCGAGGCGAGCAGCGACTGGTTGTAGATGTGATTGGAGGAGCGGACGAGAATCTGGCCCTTCCAGCGCGGGTCGGCGAGGTCTTCGTAGGTGCGCAGCTGCTGGGGATCGACCTTGCCGGGGACGTAGAAGATCGGCCGCGCCCGGATGCCGAGGCCGATCCACATCCCGTCGGGGTCGCGGAAATGCGCCGGCACCGCTTTCTCGACGACGGGCGAGGAGATCTTCTGGAAGAGGCCGAGCTCCTTGGCGGCGTGAAGGTTTCCGGCGTCGGTCGTGAAGAAGACGTCCGCGGGCGTGTTCCGACCCTCCGCCTTCAGACGCTGCACCAGCTCCTTCGCATTTCCGGTGACGAGATTCACCTTGATGCCGGTCTCTTTCGTGAAGGCATCGAGCTGGGGCCTGATCAGCGCTTCCTGACGCGCCGAGTAGATGTTGAGCTCGGCACCTTGCGCTGCGGTCGCGAGCGCGGCACCGAAGAGAGCTGGAAGCAGAAATAGCCGCATGTTGCAAATGAGAATGGATCGCAATATCAATCCGTGTCAACTCCGTTCTTGCGCCTCGGCTCCTGCGGCTTTCGGAGAGGGCGGCGGGTAGCGCCCGTTCACCAGAGCATGGACCTCGCCGTCGACCCCGCCCTCGCGCCGATGGAGGCGCGGACGGCGGCGAAGCTGCCCGCCGGCGAGGGGTGGCAGTACGAGCCGAAATGGGACGGGTTCCGCTGCCTCGCCTACAAGTCGGGCGAGGATGTCGATCTCCGGTCGAAATCGGGATTGCCGCTCGCGCGCTACTTTCCGGAGATCGCGGCTCTCATCGCCGCTGTGCCGGTGCGACGCTTCGCGCTCGACGGCGAGCTCGCGGTTCCGGTCGACGGGCGCTTCGACTTCGAGCAGCTCCAGCTCCGGCTTCACCCGGCGGCGAGCCGCGTGCGCAAGCTCGCGGCCGAGCGTCCCGCCGCCTACATCGCGTTCGACATCCTCGTCGATGCGCGGAACCGCGATCTCGCCTCCCGTCCGCTCGCGGAGCGAAGGCGGGCGCTCGAGGCCTTCTTCGCGAGCCTGCCCGAGAACCCGCGCCTCCTTCTCTCGCCGGCCACGACCGACCGGCGCCTAGCGGCGGGCTGGTGCGAGGAAGTGGGACCCGCGCTCGACGGCGTCATCGCCAAGCGCCTCGATCTTCCCTACCGTGCCGGGACCCGCGACGGCATGGTGAAGGTGAAGCGGCTGCGCACCGCCGACTGCGTCGTCGGCGGCTTCCGCTACGGTGCGGGCTCGGCCCACGCCGCCTCGCTGCTTCTCGGCCTCTACGACGACGACGGGCTGCTCCACCACGTCGGCTACACGAGCGGCATCAAGGCGGCGGAGAAGCCGGCATTGACGAAGCGGCTCGAGGCGCTCGTCGAGGAGCCCGGCTTCACCGGACGCGCTCCCGGAGGGCCGTCGCGCTGGGCGACGGAGCGGAGCGGGGCGTGGCGCCCGCTTCGTCCCGAGCTCGTGGTCGAGGTGCGGTACGACCATGTCACGGGCGGGCGGTTCCGACACGGCACGACCCTCCTCCGCTGGCGGCCCGACAAGGCGCCGACGCAATGCCGGATGGAGCAGATCGAGCCGGCGCAGCCCAGCCATGACTCGCCTCTCAGGGTCGCCGACGCTCTGATAAGTTCCTCGGCGTGACAAACCTCGTCTCTGCGGGTCGCGCCGTCGCGACGCCGCCGCTCGTGCGTGCCGTCGCCGAGCAGCCGCTCACCGGAATCGGCCTCATGCTCCTTTCGATGGCGGTCTTCGGCGCCATGGACGGGGTCTCCAAGGGACTCACCGAGGATCTCCACCCGATCCAGATCGCCTGGGGGCGATTCTTCTTCGTGGCGCTCATCCTCGTGCCGGCCGTCCTGCGCCGGCCGGGGGCGTTCGCGACCCGGCAGAAGAAGCGTCACGTCCTGCGCGGCGTCGCCATGCTGGGCTCCTCGCTCTTCTTCATCACGGGCCTCAGCGCGCTGCCGATCGCCGAAGCGACCGCCATCGGTTTCGTCTCGCCCTTCATCATCACCGCGCTCTCGATCCCGCTCCTCGGCGAGCATGTCGGGGTGCGCCGCTGGTCGGCCGTCGTGGTGGGCTTCATCGGCGTGCTCGTCGTGATCCGGCCGGGCACCGCCGCTTTCGAGATCGCCGCGATCTACCCGATCGCCTCGGCGGCGTGCTGGGCGCTCGGGATCGTCATCACCCGGCAGATGCAGGGGAGCGAGGCGGTGCTGACGACGATCCTCTGGTCGACCGCGGTCGGGTTCGCGATCCTCTCGGTCGTGGTCATGCCGTTCTGGCGCGCGCCGACCGCGACCGAATGGCTGCTGATGGCGGCGATGGGCGTGCTCAGCACCTTGGGACAGGTGCTGCTGATCGCCGCGTTCCGCTATGCGGGCGCATCGCTGCTCTCGCCCTTCTCGTACAGCCAGATGGTATGGGCGACGCTCATCGGCTATTTCGCCTTCGACCAGCTTCCCGACGCCTATACGTGGACCGGCGCTGCGATCATCATCGCGAGCGGCGTCTACACGCTCCATCGCGAGCGCGTCCGCGCGGGCGAGCGCTCAGGCGGCGGGGCGGCCTAAGAGCCGGCGCACCTCGGCAAGGATCTCTTCCAGCCGATAGGGCTTGTTGAGAATCTTGCCGTGGAGCGGCTGATCCAGCCGCGCGCGCGCCAGGCCCGCGTAGCCGGTCGCGTAGAGCACCTTGAGGTCCGGGCGCCGCTGCTTGGCCCGGTCGGCGAGCTCGAACCCGTCCGGTCCGCCCGGCATCACGATGTCGGTGAAGAGGAGATCGATGGCGATGTCTTCGTCGAGGAGGACCGTCGCGACCCCGCCGTTCACGGCCTGCAGGACGCTATAGCCTTCCGCGCGCAAGACCGATACGACCAGTTCGCGGATGTCGTCGTCGTCCTCCACCACCAGGAGTGTGGAACCCATAGATCGCAATCTTGGATATGCAATCCGGGCCGCCAATCGCTCGAAAGGGGAAAAGCCGTCCCCGCGCGCCGAGCGCGCGGGGACAAGGTGCGGTGCCGATCAGGGAGGAGGGACAGGGCACCCGAGGTTCGCGACCCCGTATATGCAGCAGACGGCGGGCGTGACGATGTGAGCGCGGTCACGAGGCGGCGGGGCCGCTGTGATCCTCGTCACGCCGATAGGGGGAGAGCCGCGCGAGCTCGGCGCGCTCGCGCTCGACGCTGCGCGTCTCGCGGCGGAGGAAATCGGCGACCGCACGCCCGAGCGCCGGATCGGCGATCCAATGCGCGCTGTAGGTCGGCACGGGAAGGTAGCCGCGCTGAATCTTGTGCGGCCCCTGCGCGCCCGCCTCGACCCTGGCGAGCCCGCGCGCGATCGCGAACTCGATCGCCTGGTAGTAGCAGCACTCGAAGTGAAGGAACGGGAAGTCGCCGAGGCAGCCCCAGTTCCGTCCGTAGAGCGCCTCGCGCCCGATGAGGTTGAGCGCGCCGGCGACGAGCGCGCCGTCCTTCTCGGCCATGACCAGGGCGACGCGGTCCGCGAGACGCTCGCCGAGAAGGTCGAAGAACCGGCGGGTGAGATAAGGATCGCCCCATTTGCGGTCGCTGGTGGCGCGATAGAAGCGGAAGAACGCGTCCCAGTGGCGGGTCATGATCTCCTTGCCGGTGAGGACGCGGATCGAGATGCCGCCGGCGAGCGCGTCGCGGCGCTCGCGGCGGATCTGCTTGCGCTTGCGCGAGGAGAGCGCGCCGAGGAAGTCCTCGAAGTCGCGGTAGCCGCGATTCGTCCAGTGGAATTGCTGGCCCTGGCGCTGAAGGAAGCCTGCGGCGCCGAGCGCGTGCCATTCCGCCTCGGTCGGGAAGGTCACGTGGAGCGAGGAGACGCCGCGTCGGCGCGCGACCTCGACGAGCATCTCGATGAGCGTTGCCTCGGTCCCCTCCGGGGCATCGGGCCTCACGAGGAGGCGCGGGCCCGGCACGGGCGTGAACGGCACGGCGCATTGAAGCTTCGGATAGTAGCGGCCGCCCGCGCGCAGATAGGCCTCGGCCCAGCCCCAGTCGAAGACGTATTCGCCGTAGGAGTGGCTCTTGAGATAGAGCGGCGCCGCGGCGACGAGGCGGCCGCCCGAATCCTCGATCAGGAGATGCTGGGGCAGCCAGCCGGTTTTCGCCGTCGCCGAGCCCGATTCCTCGAGCGCCTCGAGGAAGGCGTGGCTGACGAACGGGTTGTCGTCACCGGCGCAGGCGTCCCAGGACTCGGCCGGCACTTCGGCGAGGCCGGCGACGACCCTTGCCGAAAGCGACGTCACCGCACCTCGAAGACGGCCTCGACCTCGACCGCGACGTCGAACGGAAGGGCGTTCGTTCCCACGGCGGTGCGCGCGTGCTTGCCCGCCTCGCCAAACACCTCGACGAAGAGGTCGGAAGCGCCGTTCACGACCTTCGGCTGGTCGACGAAATCGGGCGTCGAATTGACGAAGCCGCCGACGCGCACGACCCGAACGAGCCGGTCGAGATCGCCGTCGAGAGCGTGCCGGAGCTGCGCGATGAGGTTCAAGGCGCAGAGCCGCGCGGCCTGCTGCCCTTCCTCGACGCCGAACTCGCGCCCGAGCTTGCCGACGAAGCGCCGCTCGCCGTTCCAGACCGTCACCTGCCCGGCCATGAAGATGAGGTTTCCGGTGCGGACGTAGGGCACATAATTCGCGGCGGGGGTGCTCGCCTGCGGCAGCTCGATGCCGAGCTCCTTCAGCCGTGCTTCGTACTTTCCGGGCATCGCTTCTCCTCCTCGGGGCCTCACGCTTAAATACAGACCTCGATCCCGCCGTGAAAGCGCCCGAATCGCCGCCTAGCAAGGCGCCATGCTGAAGGCTCTCGTCTTTCTCGCGCTTTTCGTGCTCCTGCCGCTACCGGCGGGAGCGGAGCTGCTCGGCGACGCCGCGGTGCCGTTCTCGGCCGACCGCACCGTCGTCGTAGACGGCCGCCGCTTCGCCGGGCGCGTCTACGCGGTCCCGGGAAAGCAAAGGCACGAGCAGGACGTCCAGGGCTTGAAGCAGGTGATTCTCCTGCGCTCGGACGGGCGCGGCTGGCTTCTGGTGCCGAACCTCAAATCCTATGTCGAGTTCGGCTGGGCTCCCGTGCTCGCCGAGCTCGGCGAGGAGGCGGTCCTCGGCCCCGCCGTCGGGCGGGAGAAGGTCGCCGGCCTCGAGACGACAAAGTACAGAGTGGAGCACACCGCGCGCGACGGCACCGAGATCGACGGATGGCTCTGGCGCACCGCCGAGGGGATCGTGATGAAGCTCGACGGCACAATCCGCCCCAAGCGCGGGAAGCCGGCCTCGGTCGAGATGACGCTCTCCAACGTCAGGAAGGCGCCGCAGAAGGGGAGCCTCTTCGAGCTGCCGCAGGGTTTCGTGAAGCTGCCGACAGAGGCGCTCCAGCCGCTGCTCGGCGGCATCGCCAAGGGCAATTAGGGGCGCTCGCGGCGCTCAAGCGAGGGCGGCCACGCGCTCGCGGTACTTTTCCTGCGGCTCGTCGGTGAAGGCGGGGGTCGTCGAAAACGCGACATCCCCCGTCCAGCCGGCGCTGTCGAGCGTGGCGCGGAAGAGAGTCTCGATCTCGCCGCGCATCGTCTTGTCGAGCGGCATGCGCGTCCGGAGGAGGAGGTCGAAGCGCCGCGGCCGGAGGAGCCCGTCGAGCTGCAGGCGTCCCAGGGCCCGCGTCTGCACGTCGAGCACGAAGCGGCGCGCCTCCTCGCCGGAAAGCGGGTCGCGCCGCGCGTCGCGCTCGACGTAGAGATAGGCCGGCGTCAGCTGCGCGCCGTCGTGAAGCGGCAGCGGGAGCACCTGCCATTGCTGCTGCGGCTCGGCGGCGAGCCTTCCGAGCACGCGCACCTCCTCGCGCAGCATCGGGACGAGGTCGGCGCGGCCGGCCGTCTGAAGCGCCTCCTCGACCGCCTCGCCCGGGAACGGGCGCCCCCCGTCGCGCAGCGCGGCCGCGACGAGCCGGATCGTCGCCGCGAGGCGCGCCGGGTCGTTCGGATGGAGATCGGCGACGAGGCGGGCAGCGTTCTCGGGCGAGGCGCGCTCGAGCGTGCGCAACGCTTCCCCGAGAGCGGACCAGGGCTCGCGCCGGGCAGGCCGCGCGGACGCGGGCTCGGCGGGCGGATCGAGGATGACGAAGCGGATGAGGGCGCCCTCCGGGGCGTCGAGGTTCTCGACGGCGACCGTATGATTGGGCGTCTGGATCACCGCGCCGGATGCCGTGCGCGTCACCACCGGGCCGACGAGCTCGCCTTCGGCAACGGGGGCTGCCGGCGCGGCGGCGGGAGCATCGCGACGGGAGAGCGGCGTCTCGCCCGCAGCCCTCTCCCGCGACAGCGGAACCGCGCCGGAGCGCTCCGTGGCCGGGTTCGCAGCGGCCTCGGCGCCTCTCCTTCCGGCCGGTGCGGCGTCGCTCGCCAGTCGTTCCGGCGCAACGGCCGCCTCGATGCTGCGGCCGCGCTCGGGCGCCGCTCTCGCGGGGGCCGCCTCGCCGGCATCGGCGCCAGCCGGCATCTCGGAAGCGGAGAGAACGGCCCCTCCGCGACCCGCGCGATCGGGAGGCTGGCTTTCGTTCGGGACCGTCATCGCCAGAATCCGGATGAGCCGCGGCGTTCCGATCGGCCATGCCTCCTCGGGCGGGGCGGCGAGAAGCACCGCCGAGAGCGGCGCGCCGCGAACGATCTCCGCGGCGGGTTGCGTGACGGGGTGGGCGGGCGTCATCCCTCCCGCGGCCGCGGAAGGAGGCGCTGCGACGAGACGCAAGGCGGCGAGCGGCGGCGTCCTTCCGGCGAGCCGCACCTCCACTTCCGCGCCGACGGGAAGATCGGGACCGTTCGGGATCGCGATCTGCCCTTTCGGCGTCTCGAGCACGAGCGCGCCCCGGGCGCCCCGCGCCGCCGCGACGCGCGCCGTCGTGGCCGAGGCCGCGAAAAGGAGGTCGAGGAGGGCCGGCTCGGCCTCGACCGGCAAGAGTGCGGACTCGCCGCGCGGCGCCGGCAGGGTCGCGGGGAGGGGCGGGAGCGTCAGGGTCGGCAGATCGGTCATTCGGCGAGCTCCCGCGCGATCGCATCGACGTCGAGCGCCGCCTCGCAGGTCGGATGCCGCGTTACGAGGGAGGCCTGGCGTCGGATGCTGTCCTTCACCTTGGCGTCGCGCCGGACGACGCCGGCGAGCGGCGGATCGAACTTCAGGAACTCGTTGCAGGCCCGGCGCAGCGTTAGATAGGTCCGCTCGCCTTCGCGTACCGAGCCTGCCATGTTCACGACGATCCTTATGTCGTCGACGATCCGCTCCGCGCGCGTCACCTTGATGAAGGCGTAGGCATCGGTAATCGAGGTCGGCTCGTCGGTCGCGATCACGAGACAGGTATGCGCCGCGCCGGCGAGGAGCCGTACCGGCCGCTCGATCCCGGCGCCGAGATCGAGGACGGCGTGATCGTAGCGCTGCGCCACGCGCTCGAGCTCCTGGCGCAGCTCCGCGACGCGCGCGAGCGGCGTGATGGAGAGGCTTCCCGAGCCGGATCGGCCGGCGAGAATGTCGAACCCGCCCGGCTCGTAGCGCGTCGCCGCGTCGCGGAGGGGAATGCGGCCGGCAATGACGCTGCCGAGGTCGCGACGCGGCGTGATGCCGAGCTGCACGTCGACATTGGCAAGGCCGAGATCGCCGTCGAAGAGGAGGACGTGCTTGCCCTGCCGGGCGAGCCAATGCGCGAGCGTGATGGAGAACCAGGTCTTGCCGACCCCGCCCTTGCCGGAGGCGATCGCGACGATGTTGCGCTTCGAAGGGCGGGAAGCAGGGGCGAGCTTCGCGATCATCATGAGGCGACTCTCTCGCTGTCGAGCGCCGGCTCCGCTTCGTCCGGCGGGTCGGGAAGGAGGAGGCGTGCGAGGGCGACCGGCGTCGCCCTCTTGAGACCGTTCGCGACCGATGCCGATACGCCGAGCTCGGCGAAGGCGAGGTCGGCCGCATCGGCGGCCGAAACGAGAGAGCCCAGCCGGCAGGCGATGTCGATCCGGGTCGGCAGCAGCCTGCGGCAGCCGATCGCGGCGAAGGCGCGGGCGAGCTCGACCGTGTCGTAGACGTCGCCGCCGGCGGCGAGCACCAGCACCGGCTCCGCGACCGCCGCGGCGACGAGCTCGGCGATCTCGCCGCGCTCGGCGTCGACGTAGGGATTGACACCGGCCGTGTCGACGAGGACGAGCTCGTGGTCGTCGTCGGGGGCGCCGACGAAGCGCCGGAGCTCCTCGGGCGAGCCCGCGACGAGCAGATCGAGGCCGAGAATGCGCGTGAGCGCGGCGAGCTGCTCGGTCGCGCCCGGGCGCACCGTGTCCGTCGTGACGACGCGGACCCTCTCCCCGGCCAGCACGGCGCGGGTGGCGAGCTTCGCGCATGCGAGGCTCTTGCCGGCGCCCGGCGGGCCGACGAGCGCGATCCGGCCGGTCGCGACCGGCTGGAAGCGGAGAAGCCCGTCGAGCGCCGTGGCGAGCGCGCGCACCCCGCTGTCGGCTCCGAGCCCTGCCGCCGCCATGACGAGCCGCTCCGAAAGCCGGGGCAGCACGCCGTGATTGACGAGGGCGATGTGAATCGCGTCGGTGAAGGCGTCGCCGCGCATCGGCGGCAACTCCTCGGTCTCGATCGCCGCCACCACGGTGGTGACGCCGTCGGCGCTATCCGCCGAGACGATGATCGCGTCTGGCCCGAGCTCGTCGCGCACGAGCGCCATCGCGTCGCTCATGCTGGAAGCGGTGAAGGTCCGGAGCCGCATCGCCTAGAGCCCTCAGATCTGTCCCAACGTCTTGATCCGCGCCTTGGCGTGGATCTCGTTCTGCGACAAGACGACGGTCGCCGGCCGGAACCGCTCGATGATCGAGCGCACGTAAGGCCGCACGGCCGGGCTCGTCAGCAGAACCGGCATCTCGCCCATCATCGCGTGACGGTCCATCACCTCGCGCACCGCGCCGATGAACTCCTGGAGACGCGAAGGCGCGAGCGCGAGCTGCTTGTCGTCGCCCTGACCGACGATCGATTCGGCGAACGCCTCCTCCCAGGCGGGCGAGAGCGTGACGAGCGGAATGAACCCCTGCTCGGTCGTGTTCGCGTCGCTGATCTGGCGGGCGAGGCGCGCGCGCACGTGCTCCGTGATCATCGTGACGTTGCGGGTGTAGCCGCAGGCTTCGGAGACGCCCTCGAGAATGGTCGGCAGGTCGCGGATCGAAATCCGCTCGGCGAGAAGATTCTGCAGCACGCGCTGGAGCCCGCCGACCGTGATCTGCGCCGGGATGAGGTCGGCGACCAGCTTTTGCTGCGACCTGTCGAGCTCGTCGAGGAGCTTCTGCGTCTCGGCGTAGGACAGAAGCTCGGCCATGTTCTCCTTCATCACCTCGGTGAGATGCGTGGTGATGACGGTCTGCGGCTCGACGACCGTGTAGCCGCGGAACGTGGCTTCCTCGCGATGCGCCTCGGACGCCCAGAGGGCCGGCAGGCCGAATGTCGGCTCCACGGTCGGCTCGCCCGGGATCGAGATGGCCTCTCCGCGCGGGTCCATGACGAGCAGCATGTTGGGGCGAAGGTCGCCGCGGCCCGCTTCGATCTCCTTGATCCGCAGAACGTAGGTGTTGGCGGGAAGCTGGAGATTGTCCTGAATGCGCACCGACGGCATCACGAACCCCATCTCGGTCGCGAGCTGCCGCCGAAGCGCCTTGATCTGGTCCGTGAGACGGTGGCCGCGGTCGCTGTTGATGAGCCCGAGGAGCCCGTAGCCGAGCTCGAGCCTCACCTGGTCGATCGTGAGCGCGGCGGAGATCGGCTCCTCGGCGACGGGCGCCGCGGCCGCCGCGGCCTGCTCGGCCTCGGCGGCGACCTCCCTCTCGCGGCGCTGGGCGACGCGGTAGGCGGCATAGCCGGTGATGCCGGCAAGGCCGAGGAACGGCAGCATCGGCAGCCCCGGCAGCACCGCCATGACGCCCATGAGCGCCGAGGAGAGTCCGAGCGCAGCCGGGTAGGCGCCGAGCTGCCCGATCAGAGCCTTGTCGGCGGAGCCGCTGTTGCCGCCCTTCGTGACGAGCAAGCCGGCGGCCGTCGATACGATGAGCGCGGGAATCTGGGTTACCAGCCCGTCTCCGACCGTGAGCACGGTGTAGGTGTGGCTCGCCTGCGCGAGCGTCAAATCCCTCTGCACGACGCCGATGACGATGCCGCCGACGACGTTGATCGCCGTGATGACGAGTCCGGCGATGGCGTCGCCGCGGACGAATTTCGAGGCGCCGTCCATGGCGCCGAAGAAGTTCGACTCGTCCTCGATTTCGCGGCGGCGCTTCCTGGCGGTCGCCTCGTCGATGAGCCCTGCCGAGAGGTCGGCGTCGATCGCCATCTGCTTGCCCGGCATCGAGTCGAGGCTGAAGCGCGCGGCGACCTCGGCGATGCGGCCGGAACCCTTGGTGATGACGACGAAATTCACCACCACGAGGATCACGAAGACGATGACGCCGATGACGAAGTTGCCGCCCATCACGAAGTTGCCGAAGGCTTCGATGACGTGACCGGCGGCCTTCGTGCCCTCGTGGCCGTTGCTGAGGATGAGGCGGGTCGAGGCGAGGTTGAGCGCGAGACGCAGCATGGTCGCGATCAGCAGCACCGAGGGAAAGGCGCTGAAATCGAGCGGACGCTCGATGAAGAGCGCGACCATGAGGATGAGGACCGAGAACGTCACCGACAGCGCGAGGCTCATGTCGAGGAGCCAGGTCGGCATCGGCAGGATGAGCACGACCAGGATCGCGACGATGGCGAGGGCGAGCGCGATCTCGCTGCGGCGCAGCGTCCCGAGGACGCGCTCGACGAGCACGTTGGGAGAAGCGGTGACCGCGGTGTCCGTCATGACAAGGTTCGGCGCCTTTCTTCCGCCGGAAGGCGGGCGGGCGAAGGGACGGGGGATGGGCGGAAAGAAGTCACGCTATGGCCCGCTCGACCTCGTTCGGCGCGGGCGGCACCCGGACGCCCTCCTGTCGATACTGCTGCAGCTTGTTGCGCAGGGTGCGGATCGAGATTCCGAGGATGTTGGCGGCATGAGTCCGGTTGCCGAGGCAATGCTGGAGCGTGTCGAGGATGAGGTCGCGCTCCACCTCGGCGACGGTGCGGCCGACGAGCGTCCCGGCGGGAGCGGCGGCGCCGCCGCCGGCCGGCGCGGCGGGGCCCTTTGGGCCGCTCAGCATCATCACGGCCTCGGGGCCGATCTCGTCGCCCTCCGCCAGCAGCACGGCGCGATGCATCGTGTTCTCGAGCTCGCGGACGTTGCCGCGCCACGCATGTCTGCGAAGGAGCGCGCGCGTTTCGGCGGCGAGCGGCCGATTTGGAACGCCGTTCGCGTCGGCGTATTTCCGGGCGAAGTGCTCGGCGAGCGGCTCGATGTCGGCGGGCCGTTCGCGCAGCGGCGGGATGCGGAGATTGACGACGTTGAGGCGGAAGTAGAGATCCTCGCGGAACTCGCCCTTCCTCACGGCCTCCTCGAGGTCGCGGTTCGAAGTCGCGATGAGGCGGATGTCCACCTTGACCGGCTGCGTGCCTCCGACGCGGTCGATTTCGCGCTCCTGGATGGCGCGCAGCAGCTTCGCCTGGAGGCGCGGATGCATCTCGCTGATCTCGTCGAGAAGCAGCGTGCCGCCGTTGGCCTCCTCGAACTTTCCGACGCGCCGCGCCACGGCGCCGGTGAAGGCGCCCTTCTCGTGGCCGAAGAGCTCGGATTCGAGCAGGTTCTCCGGGATCGCCGCGCAGTTGACCGAGACGAAATTCGCCTTCGCCCGGCGGCTCTTGCGGTGGATGAGCCGGGCGACGACCTCCTTGCCGGTACCGCTCTCGCCGGTGAGGAGGATCGAGGCATCGGACGGCGCGACCTGCTCGGCGAGGCGTATGGTCGCGGCCATCGCGGGATCGCGCACGATGACGGTCTTGCTTTCCTCGGCAACCGCCTCGAGCACCGCGGCGATGAGCGCGGCATCGGGCGGGAGCGGCACGTATTCCTTCGCCCCGGCCCGGATCGCGCGTACTGCCGCCTCGGCGTCGGTGCCGATTCCGCACGCGACGACGGGCAGGTTGATGCGCTCCGCCTTGAGCGCCGAGCAGAAGGCGGCGACGTCGAGCTTCACGTCGATCATGGCGAGATCGCCGCCCTGGCCCGAACGGAGCAGATCCAGAGCCGCCTCGCCGTCCTGGGCGTGGACGACCCGCGCGCCGTTCGCGTGCGCGATCTTGCCGGCTTCCGAGATGTAGCCGTCGAGGGAGCCGATGATGAGGAGACGCATAGGGATCGAGCCTTCTTCTTACGAGCGCTCCGCCTTCACGATCTCGGTCATCGTGACGCCGAGCCGCTCGTCGACGATCACGACCTCGCCGCGCGCGACGAGGCGGTTGTTGACGTAGATGTCGATCGCTTCGCCGACCTTGCGGTCGAGCTCGACGACGGCGCCGCGGCCGAGCTTCAGGAGCTGGCTCACCTGCATGGTGGCGCGGCCGAGCACGGCGGAGATCTGCACCGGGACCTCGTAGACCGCCTCGAGATCCTTCGCGCTCTGCGGGCGCGGGTCGGGCTGCTGCCCCTTCGCGTCGGCCTCGAGCTCGTCGAGCTGGAGGTTCTCGTTGTCGCTCATTCTAATCTCCTCGGAACTGCGTCAGGGTCGCGACGGCACGCTTCGCCGCCTCGTCGATGTCCGCCCAGAAGCGGGTCATGTCGCGTTCGGCACCGCCGTCCGCCCACTCGACGCGGGCATCTTCGGGACCGAGCGCGGGGTCGGCGAGGACAACCACCTTTCCGGCGTAGCCGGCCGCGGCGGCCGACGCGCCGATCCGTTCCTTGGCCTCGTCGAAGAGGGCGTCGGGCACGCGCACCACGAGGCGCGGCTCGCCGACGACGTCTTCGAGCGAGGAGCGGACGAGGCCGACGAGCTCGTCGAAGGCGAGGCGCCTCGACGCCTCGGGCAGCACCTTGCGCGCGATCGCCAGCACGAGCTCGACGGCCGCGCCTTCGAGCGCCTGCGCGGCCTCCGTGCGGTGCTCGAGAAGCGTGCCGATCCCTTCGATGGCGCGCTCCAGCGCAGAGGCGAGGCGCGCGGCGTCGCTGGCTGCGGCCTCGGCGAGACCGGCCGCGCGGCCTTCCGCGAAACCGGCCGCACGGGCGGCTTCGACGTCGCCCGCCGTGAAGGTCGGCTCGGGGGGCACGACAATCTCCGGCTCCTCCGGCGGAGGCGGGGCGTCGAAGGAGCAATCGAAGAGGAATTTGCGGGCAGCGAGGCTCATCAGTACACCAGCTCGTCGTCGCCTTTGCTGTCGGCGATCACGATCTCGCCGGCGTTGGCGAGCTCCTTCGCGGTCGCGACGAGGTGCGCCTGCGCCTCCTCGACGTCGCGCAGGCGCACCGGACCCATCGACTGCATCTCTTCCTTGAGGAGCTTCGCGGCGCGCTCGGACATGTTGCCGAAGAAGAGATCGCGCAGCGTCTCCGAGGCGCCTTTGAGCGCGAGCGGGACCTTCGTCTTGTCGGCCTGACGCAGCACCTTCTGGATCCCCTGCGGATCGAGCTTGACGAGGTCCTCGAAGGTGAACATGAGCGACTTGATGCGCTCGGCCGAGTCGCGGTTGCGCTCTTCGAGCGCGGTGATGAAGCGGTTCTCGGTCGTGCGGTCGAGATTGTTGAAGATCTCGGCGATCATCTCGTGCGGATCGCGCTTGTTCGTGCGCGCGAGGTTCGAGAAGAACTCGGTGCGCAGCGTGCGCTCGACGTCGTCGAGCACGTCCTTCTGCACCGGCTCCATGCGCAGCATCCGCATGATGACTTCCATGGCGAAGCTCTCGGGAAGCTGCGTCAGGACCCGCGCGGCGTGCTCTCCCTTCACCTTGGAAAGGATCACGGCGACGGTCTGCGGATATTCGTTCTTGAGGTAGTTCGCCAGCACCGTCTCGTTGACGTTGCCGAGCTTGTCCCACATCGTTCGTCCGGCAGGGCCCCGGATCTCTTCCATGATCTGCGCGACCCGGTCGCTGGGCATGATCTTGGAGAGGAGCCGCTCGGTGCTCTCGTAGGAGCCGATGAGAGAGCCGGCCGAGTTTATCGCCTTCGCGAAATCGACGAAGAGCTGCTCGACGACCTCGGCGGTGACGGTGCCGAGATTCGCCATCGTCTGGGTGAGCTCCTTGATCTCCTCGTCGTCGAGCTGAGTGAAGATCTTCGCCGCCTGCTCCTCGCCGAGCGAGAGCATGAAGATCGCCGCCTTCTCGCTGCCGCTCAGCGCCTCGATGTCGTCACGTACGCGATGGGACGCCATGGCCGGGGCTCAATCCTGCTGGTACATCCATTGCCGGAGGATCGCGACCGTCTCCTCCGGATGCTTGTCGACGATCTCGGCGATCTTCTTCACCGATGACTTCTTGACGCGTCCTTCGACCTTGCTGATGTCGATGAGCCCATCGTCTTCCCCCGCCGCCTCGGGCGCCGCCCCGGGCTCGCCCGGCGCGAGCTCCGTGCCGGGAGGCGCGGGAAGCGCGCCTGCCACCGCCGGCGTGCCGTCGGGCAGCAGAGGGGCGCCGGCAGGCGCGAGCGCCGGAGCGGCATCGGCGAGCCGGTTGAGGAAGGGCCGGACGACGACGAGCACGACGAGGAGGCCCACGAGCATCAGCGCGAGACCCTCGACGAGACGGATGAGGTCGTTCTTGTCGAGACCGAGCAGCGTCAGCCCGTCCTCGCTCGACGTTCCGATCTCCTCGTTCCCGGCGAAGCGGAGGTTGACGACCTCGACCCGATCGCCGCGGTTCTCGTCGAAGCCGATCGCGGAGCGCACGAGCGCGCCGATGCGCTCCATCTCTTCGGCCGGGCGCGGCTGCCATTGGCGCACGCCGTCCTTGTCCAGCGTCCAGATCCCGTCCACGAGAACGGCGACGGAGAGGCGCCGCACCACGCCGCCCTCGCGGACATGGCTCGTCACCTTCTTGGAGATCTCGTAGTTGACGGTCTCCTCGCTCCGGGCGCTTCTGGTGCGGCCGGCGGCGCTCTCGGGCGGCCTCTGCGCATCGGGCAGGTTGTTCGCCACCGTGACGGCCTGGTCGGCGCCGTCGGACTGGTCGTTCTGCTCGGTCACCGTCTGGGTGGAGCGCACCACCTGGCCGTCGGGGTCGTAGACTTCCGAGCTCGTCGTGATCCGGTCGAAATCCATGTCGGCGCGAACCTCGGCACGCACCTTGCCGGGGCCGACGGTGCGCTCGATCATTTCCTCGACGGTGCGGGCGAGCCGGTTCTCGTAGGCGATTCGCGCCTCGTCGGCGTCGGCGCCGGCGAAGCCCGCCTCGTCGCCGCCGCGCGCGAGGAGGTTCCCCTCGCCGTCGACGACCGAGATCTGCGCAGGCTTCAGGCCGGGAACGGCGGCGGCGACGAGATGCCGGATCGCCGCGACCTGGCCCTTGCCGAGACGCTCGGCGCCGCGCAGCTTGAGGACGATCGCCGCGCTCGGCTCCTGCCGGTCGCGCTGGAAGATCTCGCGCCGGGGCAGCACGAGATGGACGCGCGCGGCCTGCACGGCGGAGATCGAGGCGATGGTGCGCGCGAGCTCGCCCTCGAGCGCACGCAGCTGATTGACGTTCTGAACGAAGCTCGAGGTGCCGAGCCCCTCCGACTTGTCGAAGAGCTCGTATCCGACGGAGCCGCCGCGGGGCAGGCCGGCCTCCGCCATCGTCATGCGCAGCTTCGCCACCTGGTCGCTCGGCACCAGGATGCCGCTGCCGTCGCCTCTGATCTCGTAAGGAATGCCAAGCGCGTCGAGCCTTTGCGTGATCTGCGCGCTGTCCTTGAGGTCGAGGTCGGCGTAGAGAAGGGAATAGGTGGGCGCGGCGACGCGGGTGCCGATGTAGCCGAAGAAGCCGAGCGTCAGGAGCGCGACGATTCCGAGCGCGCCGAGCCGCACCGGCCCGAGCTGACGAAGGCTTTGGATGAAGCCGTTCACCGCGAAGATGCTCCGAGTGACTTTCGACCGCGGGTGGGCGCGGTTCACGCTCTGGAAACTATCGGCGGTGTCGTGAAGAACGCGTTAAAAGCTCGGCATTTTTTGCCGATATGCGCGAGACCCGTCAGGAGTGGCGGGACTTGCTGTTGCGGTAGTCCTGCAGGCGCGTGACGCGCAGGCCGGCGAGGCCGTGGGCGTCGATGAGACGCTGCCAGGACAGGAACTCCTCGATCGACAGCTTGTAGCGCTGGCAGGCCTGCTCGAGCGTGAGCAGCCCCGAACGCACCGCGGCGACGACGGTCGCTTTGCGCCGAATCACCCATCGCTTCGTATCGGGCGGCGGCAGCTCGTCCAACAGCGCCCGGGTGGCGCTGTCCGACGCCGCGCGAGGCTCAGCCCGGGTTGAAGGCGCCTTGGTGTGCATGCGCGTGACGTTAGGTGGCGGCGGCTTAACAAAGCCCTAAAGCGAGCCGCCCCCTCGATGCTCGCGTGTCGCGCGATAGGTCGTTCTAATCCCGCGGAAAATTCTGCCTCCCGCCCTGCCCGGCAGGTTCTGCCGCGGCCACCGGTTCCGGGCGGGAAGAACGGCGCGAATCGGCCGTCTTCCGACTTGGCATCGCCCTTGCTGAGGGGAGGGCGTCGAGACACGAAAGCGGTAGTGATGAACATCGAGACCACCGGCATCCAGCAGGGCGCGATCCCGACGCAGGCGCAGAACCCGAAGGACCTCGCCGCCGACCCGCTGGCGGCGCTCTTCGCCGGGCTCCTCGGCCTCTTCGACCCGATGGCGCCCGCCGGCGATTCGCCGAAGGCCGGCGTCGAGGGCCCGACAGACCTCCCGACGGCTCGGCCGCTGGCGATGCCGGGCGCGCCCCTCCTGCCGCTGCCGCTCGCGCCGGGCGCCGGGGAAGGGGAGGCCGCGGGCCCGATCCGAGATGTCGGAATAGCCGACGTGACGGGGACCGGCACCGAGCCTCTGAGGATCGATCGTGCGGCGATGGCCGCCGCTTCGGCCGGGCCGGCCGCCGAGCCGGAACCAGAGGGGCCGGTCGTCCAGCCGTTGACAGAGGCGAATGCCGGCGCGGCGACCCCGGCGAACAGAGCACCTGAGGCCGGGAAGCCGACTACCGGGATGAACGACGCGGGCGCTACGCAGCCGGCCGACGCCGCGGTGCCGCCGCTCGTCCACAAGATCGCGCCCGAGGCGAGGCTCTCGGCGCCGAAGACGACAGCGCCGGCGGGCGCGGAGAAGCCGGGTCCGGCGGCTTCCGCCGGGGCGGAGAAGGCCACGATGCCGGTCTCGGTCGCGTTCGAGAGGGCGCAGGCCCGTACGGAAGCTGCAGCCAAGACCGACGCGCCCGTGCCGGCCGCCGAGCCCGACGATGCGGCGGCGAGCGCGTCGGCCGAGCCGGAGCCCAGGCCGCTTTCCTCTCAGGGGCTCGCCGCGCATCGGACGGAGCCGCTCGGCGGCGAGAGGCAAGCGCAGCCCGCGGCCGCCGCAGCCTCGCTCCACACCGCCACGCAGCAGGTGATGCACCGGCTCGAAAAGGCGATCGAGCATCGCGAGGACCGGATTCGCATCGAGCTCGAGCCTGCTAGCCTCGGCGGCGTCGAGGTCCAGCTGCGGATCGGCGACGACGGCCGCGTCAGCGCGATCGTGCGTGCCGACCGCAGCGATACGCTCGCGCTTCTTCAGAACGACGCACGCGGGCTCGAGCAGGCGCTGAGAGACGCCGGGCTCAGGCCGGAGGCGGGAAGCCTCAGCTTCAATCTCCGGCAAGGCGAGGGCCAGGCCGGCAATCAGCCCGACCCGAGAGAGCAGCGGCGCCGCGGCGGCGGCACCGAACGGACGGTGTTCGCCATCGAAGCGCCGGGGACCGGCGCGCCAACACGGCAGCACCTCGGCGGCCTCGACATCAGGATCTGAGCCATGACCATCACCGTCAATTCGATCTCCTCGACGAACAATCCCGCGACCTCGCAGCAGGTCCCGAAATCCGCCTCGACCGGCTTCGGCGACGACCTCAACTCGTTCCTGCGACTGCTCACCACTCAGCTCCGGAACCAGGATCCGATGTCGCCGCTCGACACGAATCAGTTCACGCAGCAGCTCGTCTCGTTCAGCCAGGTCGAGCAGGCGATCAAGACCAACAAGCAGCTCGAAAGCATGGCCTCGATGCTCTCGACGAACATGCTCGCTTCCTCTCTGGCGCTCGTCGGCAAGAAGGTGGCGGTCGACAGCGCGGAGATGGGCCTCGTCGACGGCGAGGTGCAGTTCTCCTACGCGCTTCCCGCGACGGCGAAGCGGACGGAGCTCGTCATTAGCGACACGGCCGGGAACATCGTCTGGAGAGGCACCGGCGAAACCGGCGCCGGCATGCACGGATTCACCTGGGACGGCAAGGATTCGAGCGGCCGGCCGATGCCAGAGGGGACCTACAGGCTCGACGTCGTGGCGCAGCGGTTCGACGGCTCGGTGATGACGGTGCCGGTGACCTCGTTCGGCATCGTGGGCGGCGTTCTCATGAAGGACGGCGCCGCCTCGCTGGCCTTCGGCAGCTTCGAAATCCCGACAGCCAAGCTGCTCGCGGTCCTCAACTGACGACAAGAGAGATTCAAGGCAAGGAGAACCATCATGAGCCTCAGCGGAGCGATGACGACGGCGGTCGGCGGACTCGACGCGCAATCGCGCGCCTTGGGCGCCATCTCGGACAACATCGCGAACTCGCAGACGACCGGCTACAAGCGCATCGAGACCACGTTCGCGACGCTGCTCTCGGTCTCGAACGCGCGCGTGCACGAGCCGGGCGGCGTGCTTTCCCGCCCGAAGCGGACCAACGACCTTCAGGGACCGGTCCAGCAGACCGCGATGGAAACCAACCTCGCGATCTCGGGCAACGGGTTCTTCGCCGTGAACCGGGTCGCCTCGATCGGGAACGGCGGGCTTCCGACCTTCGAGGCCGAACCCGTCTACACGCGCACGGGCGACTTCGAGATCGACGCCAACGGCTTCCTGGTCAACTCCTCGGGGTACTATCTCGCAGGCTGGCCGATGGATCCCAGCACCGGCGCGGTCGACAGGAACTCGCTGCAGGCGATCCGGATCACGCAATACCGCGACAATCCGCAGGCCACCTCGAACATCGACTACAGCGTCAACCTGCCGAGCGAGCCGAACAAGCTTCTCGACACGGACTCTGTGACGCCGCACATCGAGTTTCCTCCGACCACCGTCGACTTCTTCGACGCGCTCGGCGAGCCGCACACTTTCCAGGTGCAGTGGATCAAGGAGGACGGCAATAACGACACTTGGCGGATGCGGGTGATCTCGCCGGATCCCGATATGACCGTGGCGGCACCGGCGACCGACATCGGCATCCGGTTCAACGTGACCAGCGACCCGGTGACCGGCGCGCAGGCAGGCAGCATCCTCCAGATCGACTCCGACGGCGACGGCACCTTCGATGCGCCGGGCGCGGTCGGCAGCGACGTGACGATCCCGCTTTCGATGACGTTCGCCGGTCCGACTGCGTTCACGATCAACATGAACTTCAATCTCGGGAAATTCGGCGTCGCCTCCCAGACGACGATGTTCACGGGCTCGGACGGCGACATAGAGTTCCGCAGCGCGAACCAGGACGGGCTTCCGCCCGGCTCGTTCCGGAACCTCGAGATCGGGACCTTCGGCGAGGTCACCGTCAACTACAGCAACGGCGCACGGCGCACGATCTTCCAGATCCCGCTAGCCTCGTTCTCCAACCCGAACGGCCTCAAGCTGGAAAACGGCAACGCGTACAGCGCGACGGCGGACTCCGGGACGGCGAGCTACGTGTTCCCGGGGACGAGCGGCGTGGGCACGATGGTCGCCTCGGCCGTGGAGGGCTCGAACGTCGACATCGCGTCGGAGTTCACCAAGATGATCCAGACGCAGCGCGCCTACGGCGCCAACACCCGCGTCATCACCGTGACCAGCCAGCTCCTCGAGGAGACGAACAACATCATCCGGTAACGGCGAAGGCGTAGCGAGGCGAAAGCAGGCTCGACGGCCACGGAAGGGCAGGGCTCATGTCGGACACCCTCGGCACGGCGGTGGCGGGACTTTCGGTCTCGCAAGCGCGGATCAACACGATCTCGCGCAACATCGCCAATGCGTCCACCGACGGCTACAGCAGGAAGACGCAAGGCGCCATCGTCGGGCCGACCGGGGTACCGTTCGCGGCTCCGGTGCTGCGGCAGGTCAACGAGGCGCTCGCCAAGTCGATCCGGGAGGCCGCCGGCGAGCTCAACAAGCTCGACGTGCGGGTCCAGCTCCTCTCGCAGATCGAGACGCAGTTCGGCAGGCCGGAGGACAACTCCTCCCTTCCGGGCGTCATCAGGAGGCTCGAGACGGCGTTCCGCGACCTTCAGACGAGCCCCGAGAAGAGCACGCTCTACAGCACGCTCGTCGGCGTCGCCGACCAGGTGGCGCACACGTTCCGGCAGCTCTACGAGCGGGCCGAGGACGTCAAGGAGGACATGAACAACCGAATCTCGCGCGCCATCGTCGACGTGAACGAGATCCTCCAGCAGATCCACGATCTCAACCATTCGATCTCGGCCGGCGGAAACGGGCTCGACACGACCGACCTCGAGGACCAGCGCGACCAGGCGCTCGGCCGGCTCGCCGAGCTGATGGACTTCACGACCTTCAGGCAGGCGAACGGCCACATCGCGGTCTACTCCAAGCAGGGTATCGCGCTGGTCGACACCATCGTCCATCCGATCTCGGAAGCCGGCATCGGGACGAGGCCGGCGATGGCGCCGTCGCCGCCCGTCGTGGTGATCAAGAGCGGCGCCCTCGGCGGCCTCCTCGCGGTCCGCGACAACGACATTCCCGACCTGCAGGCACAGCTCGACGACATGGCGCGCGCGCTGACCCTCGCCTTCTCCGACGCGCCGCCGGACGGGGTCGGGATCGAGCTGTTCAACGACGGCGGCGGCACGCCGTACTCGCCCGCGACGGCGACCGGCTACGCCCGCCGCATGGCCGTCAACGAGACCATCCGCGCGACGCCCACCTTGATCCGCAACTCGGCGATCCCGGGCGATACGACCACGATCGATCGCGCGGTCGCGCTCTTCTCGCGCACCGACATCGCCTTCACGGCGAACGGGTTGCCGCCGACCGGCGGCATCATCCAGGTCACGACGGATTTCATCGCCGCGCAATCGAGCGCCCGCGCGGACGCGGAGGGCGGGCTCGACCATCAGAAGGCCCTCAAGGAGAGCTTCGAGACCAAGCACTCGGCGCTGACCGGGGTCAACCTCGACCAGGAGATGGCCGAGCTCATCGTCTTTCAGCAGGCCTACGCGGCGAACGCGCGCGTCATACAGACCGCCAAGACGATGCTCGAAGAGCTCATGATGGTCCGGTAAAGGAGCAGCCGAATGACGACCCTCTCCACGCTCGGCCAGAACCGGCTGATCCGCGCCGAAATGTCGAAGCTCCAGCTCGACATCAATCGGATCCAGCAGCAGATCACGAGCGGAAAGAAGACCGACCGGTACGGCGACCTCGCCGCCCTCGCCCCGCTCGACATCTCGCTGCGCAACAAGGGCGAGCAGCTCACCGCGTTCCAGAACAACATCCAGACGCTGAAGGCGCGCACCGACATCATCGACAATATTCTCACCGTCGTGCGGAGCCAGGTGCTCGACATGCGCAACATCGCGCTCGCGAGCAAGATGTTCGACACCGGGCGCGCCGACATCACGAGCCGGGCCGAGGCGGCGGTGAAGGACGTCATGCAGAAGCTGCAAGCCAACGTCGACGGCCGCTTCCTCTTCGCCGGCGTCGCGACGGACACGCCGCCCATGGCGGATTCGAGCGCGCTGCTCGCAGCGGCGCAGGCTGCCGTCGATGCCGCGCTTCTCGCCCCGGTGCCCGACGTGGTGACGGCGGTCCGGGACGCCGTTTCGGGAGTGCTGGCGACGCCCTCGAACTTCTATCTCGGAGGCGCGCGTCACGCCGGGCCGGAGATCGACGAGGGCGTCGTGGCCGACTACTCGATCACCGGCGACGACCCGGCCTTCGAGACCGCGCTGCATTCGCTGCTGATGCTCGCGAGCTTGCCCGCGCCGCAGGACGACCCGGTGACGCCGCCGGCGATCAACCGCGCGGATTGGGACGCCGTCGCGAACGAGGCCGGCACGAAGCTGACGGACGCCCTGACCGGGATCGAGACCCTGCAGCTCTCGAACGGACGGGTGCAGCAGCTTCTCGAGCAGACCGAACAGGCGCACGAGGCGACGCTCACGATCATCCAGACGCAGATCAACGACATCGAGCAGGTCGACCTCATCGACGCGTCCGCACGGATCACTCAGCTGAGGACCCAGCTGGAAGCCTCGTTCGCGGTCACGGCCGAGCTGCGGGGCCTCACCCTCGTCGACTACCTGCGCTGACGCGCATAGCTGCTGATACTGCTCGCCGCTTGCAAGCGGAGCGCAGCGCGGCGCACGATCTCGGCGATGTACGTTCCGCCCGCCTTCCGCGAGGATCGTCCGGAGGTCCTCGCCGACTTCATCTCGGCGAACGCGTTCGCGACCCTGGTCACGGCCGGCGCCGGCGGCCTCGTCGCGACGCATCTTCCTCTCCTCTACGACGCGCGGCGCGGCACGCTCGCCGGCCATCTCGCGCGCGCAAATCCGCAGTGCGCCGACCTCGTCGACGGAGCCGAGGCGCTGGCGATCTTCACCGGCCCGCACGCCTATGTTTCGCCGCGCTGGTACGCGAAGGCGCCGGCGGTTCCGACCTGGAACTATACGGCCGTTCACGCCTATGGCCGCGTGCGCCGGGTCGAGGATCCCGAGCCGCTCGCGCGCATGGTCGCCGAGCTCTCGAGGGTCTACGAGGCGGATGCGGAGGCGCCCTGGCGCTACGAGGAACTCCCCGAGACGTTCGCGCGCGGCCTTCTCAAGGGCATCGTCGGGTTCGAACTTGCGGTCACGCGCTTCGAGGGGAAGTACAAGCTCAACCAGAACCGCTCGCGCGAGGACCGCGCCGGCGTCATCGCGGGACTCGAGGCCACCGGTCGGGCGGGCGACGCCGAGGTTGCCGCGCTGATGCGCCGCCGCGAAGGCGAGGCGAAGGGCTAGAACCCGGCCGTCTGATCGAAGAAGAAGGGGCCGTCGCTGGGCTCGACGCCGAGCGCTGCGCGCCAGGCGGCCCAGTGGAGCACCTCGACGGCGAGGATGTTGCCGGCCGCGCGCGCGAGATCGCGATCCGCGAAGGCGGCGAGGGCGGCGACATAGGCCGAGGCGAGGCCGTGCTCCTCGCCGGCGAGAAGGCGCAGCGCCTCGGCCTCGTTCTCGACGACGCCACGGAACGGGGCGGGCTGGACCGGTTCGACGCCGCGCTCCCGGATCGCTGCGGCAAGCGCGTCGGCATGGCGCGCGTGCTCGGCGCGGAACCTGTCGGCGTGCGCGCGCCGGGGGGCGGAGAGGAGGTGGCGCGTTCCGTCGTAGGCGGCGCCTGCCGCGTGCTCGAGCGCGAGCAGATTGTTGAGGATGGCAGGATCGTCCGCCGCCGACGGCGAGGGCAGAGGCGGAGGGCCGAGGTCGGCGCAGCCGGCAAGAAGCGCGGCCTTCAAGAGAAGCGCGCGGCGCGGCAGGACGGGAACGCTCACCGACGCAGCCAATCCTCGATCAGCCGGCGGGCGATCGAATCGCGGCGCGGCAGGCGGAAGGCCTCGGTGTCCTCCCGGTGAGCGAGAAGCTGCTTGCGCTCGAACCACCTCGCGTCCTCGAGCTCCACGGTATCGACCCGGATCTCCGTCGTGACGGCGCGGGCGTGGAATCCCAACATGATCGAGGACGGGAACGGCCAGGGCTGGGAAGAGTGGTAGGCGACGTCGGTAACCTCGATTCCGGTCTCCTCCATGACCTCGCGCGCGACCGCCTCCTCGAGGCTTTCGCCCGGTTCGACGAATCCGGCGAGCGTCGAGTGCATGCCTTTCGGCCAGATCGCCTGGCGGCCGAGAAGGCAGCGCTCGCCGTCATGCACGAGCATGATCACGGCCGGGTCGGTCCGCGGGAAATGCGGCGCGCGGCAATTGGGGTTGGCGCAGGTCCGGACATGCCCCGCCTCGCCGCTTGTCGTCGCGGCGCCGCAGACCCCGCAGAACCGATGGCGCTGGTGCCACCAGACGATCCCGCGCGCATAGGCGAGGAGCGAGCCTTCATGCTGCGCGAGCAGCGGTCCGACGCGCCGCAGATCGACGAACTCCGCCCGGCTTCCGATTGCGAGCACGTCGAGCGGTCGCTCGTGCGCCGAAAGATCGACCGCGAAGAGAGCGCGGGCTTCCTGAAGGCCGAGCAGCACCGGCTCGGCGCCGAAGACGGCGACCTCTTCGGCGGTGAGAAGAACGCAGCTCGGCTCGGCGGAAAGGACGAGGTTCTGGTTGCGCCACACCGGTACGAATCGCGTGGATGGATCGGCAAGGCGCTCGGCCACCCAGGCGGCGTCCTTGCGACGATGTCCGGCGCGATCGAGTCCGGCGGCGGCATAGAAATTCGGCGGACGCATGGGCGCCCGAGACTGGCATGAGCGCACCTTGTTGGGCAACGAGGGGCGTGCCATCGTTTTCTGGCAAGTCGCCGGCCCTGTCCGGCTCAACGCAAGGTGCCGAATGCCGCCCAGTGATTTTTCTCGTCTTTCGCGCCGCCGTCTCGCGGCCGGTGTGTGCGCGGCGCTCGCGCTCGCGGCGTTTGCGGGCAGCCTCCCGTCGCTCGCCGCCTCGACGCGCTGGGTCTCGTTCGCGAAGGGGAAGGTCGAGGTCCAGCTCCCGACCAGCATTGCGGTCCACGAGGATCCGGACGGTACGCTCACCGGCACGTTCGGTCCGGGCGGCGTCAACCGGCTCGAGTTGACGCTGCTCGATCCCCAGAAGGACGCGCGCAACGACACCGCCGAACAGTTTGTCGAATTCTACGCCCGCCAGCGCAATCTTCCCGTCCATACGAACGGCGAGAAGGCGGTTGTCATGGAGGGAGCCGAAGGAACCCTCGAGGGCAAGAAGGTGCGCATCGCACGCTGGCAGATCGGCTTCGGCAAGACGCTTATCGTGATGACGCTTCGGGCGCCGGCTCGAGACGCGCTCTCGCCCGAGCTGAAAGCATTTCTGGATCAGGATCTCGAACAGGTCATACGCAGCGTTCGCCGGAAGAAATGACGGCCGTGCCGGCGGCCTGAGGGAGGGGCAATGAAGGACGCCCTCGCGTTGAGGCCCGGGCGGCTCGATCTCGCGACAATGCGCCGGTGGCTCGCCGACCCGAAGCCGGTCGTGCTCGATCCAGCCGCGTGGGAAGCGGTCGACCGTGCCGCAGAGGTGATCGCCGCCGCCGCAGCCGCCGATCTGCCTCTCTACGGCATCACGACGGGGTTCGGCAGCCTCGCGCGGACGCGCATTCCCCCCGACCAGGTCGCGACGCTTCAGCGCAACCTCGTCCTCAGTCACGCTGCCGGCGTCGGGCCGCTTCTCGACGACGACGTCGTGCGGCTCGTGATGCTGCTGAAGGCGAACAGCCTCGCGCTCGGCTATTCGGGCGTCCGGCGCCCGGTGATCGAAACCTTGCTGGCGATGCTCCGAGCCGGGGTCGTGCCGTGCGTGCCGAGCCAAGGCTCGGTCGGCGCGTCAGGGGACCTCGCGCCGCTCGCGCATCTCGCCATGACGCTGATCGGCGAGGGGAGGGTGCGCGTCGGGGGAGAGGAGATGCCCGCGGCGGAGGGGTTGCGACGCGCCGGCATCGCGCCGCTCGCGCTCGGCGCCAAGGAGGGGCTGGCGCTCCTCAACGGGACCCAGGTCTCGACGGCCCTCGCGCTTCGCGGCCTCTTCGCCGCCGAAGACTGTCTTGCCGCCGCGCTCGTCGGCGGCGCGCTTTCGGTCGACGCGATGGCGGGCAGCGATGCGCCGTTCCGACCGGAGATCCACGCCGTGCGCGGCCAGAAGGGCCAGGCGGATGTCGCGCGCGTGCTCGCTCTCCTTCTCGCAAACAGCGGCATCCGGGCATCGCACCTCGACTGCGACAGGGTGCAGGATCCCTACAGCCTGCGCTGTCAGCCGCAAGTCATGGGCGCATGCCTCGACCAGCTCCGCCATGCCGCCGCGGTGCTCGAGGCCGAAGCCAACGGCGTCTCGGACAACCCGCTCGTCTTCGCGGCGACGGGCGAGGTGCTGTCGGGCGGGAATTTCCACGCGGAGCCGGTGGCGTTCGCGGCCGACGCGATCGCGCTCGCTCTCGCCGAAATCGGCGCTCTTTCCGAGCGCCGCGTCGCACTCCTCGTCGACGCGCACATGAGCGGGCTTCCCGCCTTTCTCGTCGCCGAGCCGGGGCTCAATTCCGGTTTCATGATCGCCCAGGTGACGGCGGCCGCGCTCGTCGCCGAGAACAGGCTGCTCGCCCATCCGGCGAGCGTCGACAGCCTGCCGACTTCGGCCAATCAGGAGGACCATGTCAGCATGGCGACCCATGCCGCGCGTCGCCTTCTCGACATGGCGCGGAACGCCGCGGCGATCGTGGCGGTCGAGCTTCTCGCGGCGGCGCAAGGCGTCGATTTCCGCCGTCCGCTGACGACAAGCCCGACGCTTCTTCGGGCGCATGCGCGGCTGCGGGCCGAGGTGCCGTTCCTCGACCGCGACCGGCCGCTGGCACCCGACATCGCCCGCGTGCAGGAGCTCGTGCGCGCGGGCGCCTTCCGCGGCGACATTCCGAACGGGCTCTTGCCGAGCGGGCCTGTTTGAGTGGAGGATGCAATGAAGAAGTAATGAGGGAGGAGACGTCAATGAAGCGTAGATCGCTGTTCCTTGCCGCGGCATCGCTGGTACTCGCCGGATCTTTGCCGGCGGCGGCGCAGGACTATCCGACCAGGCCGATCACGCTGATCGTGCCCTGGGCCGCGGGGGGCGGCACCGACGCAGTGGCGCGCATCATCGGCTCGCTGCTCGAAAAGGACCTCGGTCAGCCGGTGAACGTCGTCAACCGCACAGGGGGCAACGGCGTCGTCGGGCACCAAGCGATCGCTTCGGCATCGGCCGACGGCTACACGATCGGCATCGCCACCGTCGAGCTCAACATGATGCACTGGCAGGGGCTGACGAACCTCACCTACAAGGACTATACGCCGATCGCGCTCATGAACGCCGATCCGGCGGGGCTCCAGGTGCGGGCCGACTCGCCCTATAAGACGGCGAAGGACCTCCTCGCCGCGATCAAGGCCAATCCGGGCAAGTTCAAGGCGTCGGGCACCGGCCAGGGCGGAATCTGGCACCTCGCGATCGCCGGCTTCCTGAAGGATCAGGGCATCGATCCCGCCACCGTGCCGTGGGTGCCGTCGAACGGCGCCGCGCCGGGGCTGCAGGATCTGGTCGCAGGCGGCGTCGAGATCGTGCCGTGCTCGATTCCCGAGGCCCGGTCGCTGATCGACGCCGGCAAGGTGAAGAGCCTCGCGATCATGGCGGACAAGCCGCCGGCCCTTTATCCGGACCTTCCCACGCTCGAGCAGGCGACCGGCAGCAAATGGAAGACCGCGGCCTGGCGCGGAATCGTCGCGCCGAAGGGCCTGCCGCAGCCGATCGCCGACAAGCTGGTCGCGGCGATGGAGAAGATCAACAAGAGCGCGGAGTACAAGGAGTTCATGTCGGGCCGCGGTCTCGGCATCGAATGGGGCGGGCCCAAGGAGTTCATGGCCTTCATGGAGAAGTCCGACGCGGATTTCGGCGCCGTCATGAAGGCCGTCGGAATCGCGAAGTAGAGCGCGCGCGCGCGCGAGAGAGAGAGAGAGAGAGAGAGAGAGAGAAGGGGACGGGCCCGATGAAGGTCAGCGACCTCGTCACGGGGCTCGTCCTCTTCGCCGCGGCGATCGCGATTTTCGCCTACGCGCAAACCTTCCCGGCGATTCCGGGGCAGCCTTACGGGGCAGGCGCCTTTCCGACCGTGGTCGCGGTCGGGCTCGGCGCCTTCTCGATGCTGCTCGCCTGGCGCGGATACGAGGCGCGCCGCCGAGACGGGCGGCAGCAGAAGCTGATCGCGCTCGCCGACTGGACGCGAACGTCGAGGACCGGCGGCAACTTCCTTCTCGCGCTGGTGGTGGTCCTCGTCTACGTCATGCTTTCCGACCGGATCGGCTTCATTCTGCTCTCGATCGGGATTCTCCTGGTGCTCTTCTGGCGTACCGGGGTGAGGCCGATCACCGGCGTCGCGGTCGCAGTCGTGATGTCGCTCGTCATGCAGGTCGCCTTCGCCGATCTGCTGCGCGTGCCGCTGCCGCGCGGAATTCTCGACCGGGTGCTCTGGTAGCCGATGGACGCGCTTCTCGCCGCCTTCGCGACCGTATTCGACCCTTATGTCCTCCTGATCGTCTGCCTTTCCTCCGCGTACGGGCTTTTCGTCGGCGCGATGCCGGGGCTCACGGCCACGATGGCGACCGCGCTGCTCGTGCCGATCACCTTCTTCATGCCGCCGGTTCCGGCGCTCGCCGCGATCGTCACCGCCACGGCGATGGCGATCTTCGCGGGAGACATTCCGGGATGTCTCTTGCGGATTCCGGGGACGCCCGCCTCCGCCGCCTATGTCGACGAGGCCTACGCCCTGACGCGCAAGGGCAAGGCCGAGCAGGCGCTCGGCGCAGGCGTCGTCTTCTCCGCGATCGGCGGCATCTTCGGCACGATCGTGCTCGTGACCGCGGCGCCGGCGCTGGCCGAGATCGCGCTGCAGTTCTCCTCGTTCGAGTATTTCTGGCTCGTGTGTCTCGGGCTCACCTGCGCGGTCTTCATCACCACCGAGTCGCCCCTCAAAGGCATCATCACTCTCTTCATCGGCCTCTTCGTCGCGACGATCGGGATCAACAACCCCGCCGGCCAGCCGCGCTTTACCTTCGGCAGCGCCGATCTCCTCTCCGGCGTCGACGTCATTCCGGCGATGATCGGCCTCTTCGCGATCGCGGAGGTCCTGCGCGTCGTCGCCGCGGCCGAGGTCCGGCTCCCGCCGGTGGCGGAGGTCAAGGGCAGCGTCTTCCGCGGCCAGTGGGGGCTCGCGAAGAAATACCGGCTCCAGGTCCTGCGCGGCAGCGTGTCCGGCACCCTGATCGGAGCGCTCCCGGGGGCCGGCGCCGACATCGCCGCCTGGATCGCCTATGCGACGTCGAAGAAGTTCTCGAAGGAGCCGCAGAAATTCGGCACGGGGCACATCGAGGGCATCGTGGAGTCCGGCGCCGCCAACAACGCCGCGGTGAGCGGGGCCTGGATTCCGGCGCTCGTCTTCGGGATTCCCGGGGACTCGATCACCGCGATCGTCATCGGCGTCCTCTACCTCAAGGGCCTCAATCCGGGTCCTACGATCTTCATCAACAATCCCGAATCGATCTACGCGGTCTTCATCCTCTTCTTCCTTTCGAACATCATCATGCTGCCGTTCGGCTGGCTGGCGATCAAATCGGCGAAGCAGATCCTGCGCGTTCCGCGCAACATCCTGATGCCGCTGATCCTCATGTTCTGCATCGTCGGCGCCTTCGCCATGAACAACTCGCTCTACGGCGTCACGGTCATGCTCGTCTTCGGGCTCCTCGGGTTCTTCCTCGAGGAGAACGGTTTTCCCGTCGCGCCGGTGATCCTCGGGATGATCCTCGGGCCGATGCTCGAGCAGAACTTCATCACCTCGCTCATCAAGGCGGACGGCGACATGCTGGCGTTCTTCGAGCGGCCGATCGCGGCCGGGCTCGGCATCGTCACGCTTCTCGTCTGGGCGACCCCGATCGTGCTTGCCGTGCTGCGTCGGCGCCGCCGGATGAGCCCGGCATGAGCATCGATTCCGGGTTCGGTCGCGCCGGCGCACGCGAGGCCGAGGTCGCGGGCAGGCGCGTCGGCCGGAAACAGGAAGCGAAATGACGACACGCAGAAAATACGAAGATCTCCGGAGCGCGCGCTGGTTCGCGGCCAAGGATTTGCGCTCCTTCGGGCATCGCTCGCGCGCGAAGCAGCTCGGCTTCGGCGCCGAGGACTACGCCGGCAAGCCGGTGATCGCGATCCTCAACACCTGGTCGGATCTCAATCCCTGTCACGGCCATTTCCGCGAACGTGCCGAAGACGTGAAGCGCGGCGTGTGGCAGGCGGGCGGCTTTCCGGTCGAGCTGCCGGCGATGAGCCTCGGCGAGCCGTTCATGAAGCCCTCGACGATGCTCTACCGCAATCTCCTCGCGATGGAGACCGAGGAGCTCTTGCGCGCCAACCCGGTCGACGGCGTCGTGCTCATGGGCGGGTGCGACAAGACCGTGCCGGCGCTCGTCATGGGCGCGCTCTCGACGAACCTTCCGGCGATCTTCGTTCCGGCCGGCCCGATGCTGCGCGGTCATTGGCGCGGCAAGACGCTGGGCAGCGGCAGCGACGTCTGGAAGTACTGGGCGGATCTCCGCGCCGGCGCGTTGCCGCCCTCGGCCTGGAGCGAGATGGAGGACGGGATCGCGCGCTCGCACGGCACCTGCATGACGATGGGCACGGCCTCGACCATGGCGGCGATCACCGAGGCGATGGGATTGACGCTGCCGGGCGCCTCGTCGATCCCGGCCGTCGATTCCGCCCATGCGCGGATGGCGGCCGCGGCGGGCCGCCGCGCCGTCGAGCTCGTCTGGGAGGGCCTCGAGCCGCGCGACATCGTGACCCGCGCGGCGATCGACAACGCGATCACGACGCTGATGGCCTTGGGCGGCTCGACCAACGCCGTCATCCATCTCGTGGCGATGGCGGGGCGAGCCGGGATCGAGCTGCCGCTCTCGCGCTTCGACGAGATTTCGCGCACGACCCCGGTGCTCGCCAACCTCCGCCCTTCGGGCGAGTACCTGATGGAAGACTTCTTCTACGCGGGCGGGCTGCGCGCGCTTCTGAAGAATCTCGGCGATCGTCTCGAGCGAAGCAGCCGCACGGTGAACGGAAGGACGATCGGCGAGAACATCGCCGACGCGGAGGTCTTCCTGCCCGACGTGATCCGTACGCCCGCGACGGCGCTCGCCGAGGAAGGCGGCATCGCGGTGCTCACGGGCAATCTCGCGCCGGGCGGCGCCGTCATCAAGCCGCCGGCGATGGAGCCGCGCCTCATGCGGCATCGCGGGCCGGCGATCGTCTTCCGCGACTACAACGACATGGCGGCACGGATCGACGACCCGGCGCTGCCCGCGACGCCCGACTCGGTGCTGGTGCTGCAGAGCGCGGGCCCGCAGGGAGGTCCGGGGATGCCCGAATGGGGCCAGCTTCCGATCCCGAAGAAGCTGCTGGAGCAGGGCGTTCGGGACATGGTGCGGATCTCCGACGCGCGGATGAGCGGAACGAGCTACGGCGCGTGCGTCCTGCACGTGGCGCCGGAGAGCCATGTCGGCGGTCCCCTCGCCTTCGTCCGCGACGGCGACATGATCGAGCTCGACGTCCCGGCACGGCGTCTTCGTCTCGACGTCGCCGAGGACGAGCTCGCCCGACGCCGCGCGGCCTGGGTTGCGCCGCCGTCGCGCTACGGCCGCGGCTACGGCATGATGTTCAGCGCCCATGTCGGCCAGGCCGACAAGGGCTGCGATTTCGACTTCCTTGCCGGCACCGAGCCCGTTCCGGAGCCGGAGATTCACTAGAGTTCGGGCTCCCTGCCTTCGGCGCTCGGCTGCAAGGCGAGGGGCTAAAGCAGATCGGCTAACAGCGAAGAGCTTTCCATGCGCACAGACCTTCCAGAGAATCGTTTCAAGCGGGGACTCGCCGCCGGCAAGCCGCAGATCGGCCTCTGGCTGTCGATGACGAGCCCGGTCGCGACCGAGATCGTCGCCGGCGCCGGGTTCGACTGGGTGCTCGTCGACATGGAGCATTCGGCGAACGACCTCTCCGAGGTCGCAGCGCATCTGCGCGCGGCCGAGGGCGGCACCGCCGAGCCGATCGTCCGCGTGCCCTGGAACGAGCCGGTGATGGTGAAGCGCGTCCTCGACATCGGCGCGCGCTCGCTCCTCTTTCCGTTCGTCCAGTCGGCCGAGGAGGCGCAGCGGGCGGTTGCGGCGACCCGCTACCCGCCGAAGGGCATTCGCGGCGTCGCCGCGACGACGCGCGCCAACCGGTACGGTCGCGTGCCCGACTACGTGAAGCGCTGCGAGGACGAAATCTGCGTTCTCGTGCAATGCGAGACGCGAAAGGCGCACGCCGCCATCGAGGAGATCGCGGCGGTCGACGGCGTCGACGGAATCTTCATCGGCCCTGCCGATCTCTCGGCGGATTTCGGCTATCCCGGCGAGTGGCAGCGGCCGGAGATCTGGGCGGCGATCATGGAGGCGGGAGAACGCATCAAGAAGGCGGGGAAGGCGCCCGGCTTTCTCTCCGCCCGCGACGACGAGATCCGGAAGGTGCTCGACGCCGGGTGGGGCTTCGTCGCCGTCGGCTCCGATGTCGGCATCCTCGCGCGTCAGAGCGAGGCGCTCGCCAAGAACTACAGGCGCTGAGGCATGACGTCTCGGCTGGTGCTCGTGCCTGGAGATCGCGGGCACGGAAACGCGTAGGGTCTTGCCGAAGGCATCCCCATCCCCGAGAAGCCGCGACAGGCTCTCAACGAGATCGCGCGCCGCGGCGGTGCTTCGAGCGGACGACGCCGCTTGTAGCAAAGCTGTGACGCGGCTCCGGGCACCGCGTGCCCGAGAGACGCGGAACTCCAAGACCCACCGCGGTTTTCGAGCCGCGACGAGTCGCCGGGGCTACGATCGTTGCCGAGCGCTCCGACGCCGGTCACACACGGTTAACCGATCCCCGTCGAGGCTTTCACCCGCAGGTTGCTGAAAGCAGCCGCGGCGGGTCTCCGTCTTCCGCGACGTTCGGGAGGTTCGGCCCCGCCCGCACATCGTGGAATCGGTGAGGACCCTGATGACTGGTGTTTTCGACTACGACGGGATGAGCCTGGCTTCCTATCGGAACGGCCAGTACGGCTCGCCAAATCTCAATGCGTCGCTCGATCAGCTCGCGGCGGCGCATGCCGACTGGATCGGAATCAACGTCGAGCAGTACACCAGCAGCGTCCGTTCCGCCGACATCCATCGGACCGACAGCAGCGAGTCGGACGCGAACGTCACGAACGCGGTCGCACAAGCGCATGCGCGCGGCATGTCGGTGATGCTGAAGCCGAACCTCAATCCCGTCGACGGAACGTGGCGCGGCGAGTACGCGCCCGCCGACATCGACGCCTGGTTCGCGAGCTACAAGGCGATGCTCGTCGACTACGCGAAGCTGGCTCAGGCCAACGGCGTCGAGATGTTCTGCATCGGCGCCGAGTACAAGTCGCTGACAGGGGCTGCGTACAGGTCCAACTGGATCGAGGTCATCGACGCCGTCCGCGCCGTCTACAACGGACCCCTCGTCTACGCCGCCGACTGGTCGGAAGCCAAGGACGTCAGCTTCTGGGACAAGGTCGACCTCATCGGCGTCAACGCCTACGTGCCGCTGACGCAAAAGAACAACCCGACCGTCGCCGAGCTCAAGCAAGGATGGACCAGCGTCTCCGCCGATCCCTGGATCGCGGCGCAGTCGAACTACCAGTCGCCTGTCGACTTCTATCACGGTCTTTCGATCAAGTACGGCAAGCCGGTGATCTTCCCCGAAATCGGCTACCGCAGCATCGACGGCGCGAACAAGCTCCCGGGGAACTGGTCGCAGAGCGCCCCGGTCGATCTGCAGGAACAGGCCGATGCCTATCAGGCCTTCTTCGAGGTCTGGTCGCAGCATACGAGCTGGATGAAGGGCGCCTTCTTCTGGAACTGGTCGCCGCGCGTCCATCCCGACGAGGATCAGGACGGCTACACGCCGCAGGACAAGCTGGCAGAAGCCGTGATCGCGCAGTGGTACGGGCGCGAGGAGGGGCCGGAAGCGCCGCCGCCCGGGCCACAAGAGCCGCCCGTGGAGGAGCCGGCCCCCGACGCCTGGCCCGAGAGCGGTGCGCCGATCAATTGGCTGTCGCGGACGACCGTCGACGGGGCGGTCGTCAACGGCACCTCTGCAAACGACTTCTTCGCCGGCGGCGCCGGGCGCATCACCATGGCGGGCGGAGCGGGCGACGACACCTACATCGTCAATCACGCCTACGACGTGATCAGGGAGGAGGCAGGCGGCGGGATCGACACCGCATCCGTCTGGGCTACGAGCTTCGTGCTCCCGGCCCATGTCGAGAACCTCGTGCTCGAAGGGAATTGGGGTCAGAGCGGCACCGGCAACGGCCTCGACAACATCATCCGCAGCGGCGCCGGCGCCGACACGCTCGATGGCGCGGGCGGAGACGATCTTCTCATCGGGGGCGGCGGCAAGGACAAGTTCGTCATCAGGAAGGGGAACGGCAGCGACACGATCGCCGACTTCCGGCCCGGGACGGACGTCGTCACGCTCGACGGATACGCGCTCGGCAGCTTCGCCGCGGTGAAGGCGGCGATGACGCAGGCCGGAAACGACGTGAAGCTCGCGCTCGGCGGCGGCGAGACGCTGACCTTCGCAAACCGGCTCGTCGGCGATTTCTCGGCGGGCGACTTCGTTCTTCTTCGCGTCGCGAGCCCAACACCGGAGCCCGAACCGGAGCCGACGCCGGAGGCGCCGACGCAAGGAGCGCCCGACCTCTCCACCTGGCCCGAGAGCGGCGCGCCGAACAATTGGCTGTCGCGGACGACCGTCGACGGGGCGGTCGTCAACGGCACCTCTGCAAACGACTTCTTCGCCGGCGGCGCCGGGCGCATCACGATGGTCGGCCGGGCCGGCGACGACACCTACACCGTCAATCATTCCTACGACGTGATCAGGGAGGAGGCCGGCGGCGGGGTCGACACGGTGGAGAGCTGGTCCTCGAGCTTCGTCCTGCCGGCCCATGTCGAGAATCTCGTCCTCAAGGGCAGCTGGGGTCAGACCGGTATCGGAAACGATGGGAACAACCTTCTCGTCAGCACGAGCGGCAAGGACATCCTCGACGGTCGCGGCGGCGACGACGCGATCGTCGCCGGCACGGGCGCCAGCCGGATGACCGGCGGGGCCGGCGACGACCTCTTCGTCTTCGCGAAGCCGAACGCCCACGACAACGTCATCACCGACTTCAAGCCGGGAGAGGATGCGCTGGATTTCCGGCTGCTGATGAAAGCGATCGGCTATCACGGCGACGATCCCGTCGCCGACGGTTTCCTCGAGCTGAGGCAATCGGGGTCGGATGTCGTGATCGACATCGATCCCAACGGCGAGGGAGCGGGCGGCGCCCACACCCTCGTCACCGTCCAGCAGGTCCAGCTCGCCCACCTCAAGGACGGCGTCGACTACTTCTGGCACTGACGGGATGCATCCACGTCTTCCGCCCCTCGATCGAGGGGCGGAAGACGTGCCGTCATCTTCCCGTGCGCATCGGCCCGACTGCGCCCCGCATCATCGCCGAGTCGGGAACCCGGCACTCTTCTGCTCATTTACGACTGCAGAGGGTGGCGACATCGGCTCACCACCGATACCGCCGGACGATCGCTCCCTAGGAGCTCGGCATCAGGCGAACGCGAGTGCAGAATGCATCGGCCCCGGCGAGGCTCTCTTCGGCTCCGGCGTCGCCTGCGCGGCGAGACGATTCGTCTGCGCGGCCGCGCATCGTCGTGGTCGGAGCCGGGTTCGGCGGGCTGAGCGCGGCACGCGCGCTCGCGAGCGCGGAGCTCGACGTCGTCGTCATCGACCGTCACAACTATCACCTGTTCCAGCCGCTTCTCTATCAGGTGGCGACGGCGGCTCTGTCGCCGGCGGAGATCGCCTCGCCGGTCCGCGCCATCCTCTCGCGTCAAGCGAACGCGACCGTGCTGCTCGCCAAGGTGATCGGCGTCGGCAAGGAAGCGCGCCAGGTGGTGCTCGAAGGCGGTCGCCGGATCTCCTACGACGCGCTGATCCTGGCGACCGGGGCGCGGCACGCCTACTTCGGTCACGACGATTGGGAAGGCGTCGCCCCGGGGCTCAAGAAAATCGAGGACGCGACGACCCTGCGCCGCCGCATTCTTCTCGCCTTCGAGAAGGCCGAGGCGGCGAGCGATCCCGCGGAACGGCGTGCGCTTCTCACCTTCGCGGTGATCGGCGCCGGTCCGACCGGAGTGGAGCTTGCCGGCGCGCTCGCGGAGCTGGCGCGGCGGACGCTCGCCAACGACTTCCGCAACATCGATACGCGCTCGTCGCGCATCCTTCTCGTCGAAGCGGGACCCCGGGTGCTTCCGTCGATGCCGAAAGGTCTATCCGCCAAGGCACAGGCGGCGCTCGAGAAGCTGGGCGTCGAGGTTCGGCTCGGCAGTCCCGTAACCGAATGCGACCGGCACGGCATCGCCGTCGGAACCGAGCGGATCGCGGTACGGACGATCGTGTGGGCCGCCGGCGTGGCCGCCTCGCCCGCAGCGCGCTGGCTTGGCGCAGACCATGACCGTGCCGGGCGTGTCAAGGTGCAGGCCGATCTCACGCTGCCGGGGCATCCAGAGATCTTCGTCATCGGCGATACGGCCTTGGCAATGCAGGCGGACGGCACACCGGTTCCCGGCGTCGCGCCGGCGGCCAAGCAGCAGGGACGGCATGTCGCAAGAACGATCCGCGCACGCCTTTCCGGCGCCGCTCCGCCCGGGCCGTTCCGCTATCGGGATCTCGGCACGCTCGCCACGATCGGGCGGAAATCCGCGGTGGCCGATTTCGGCTTCGTGCGCCTCAGCGGGCTCCTCGCCTGGCTCCTCTGGGGCGCCGTCCACATCTTCTTTCTGATCGGGTTCCGGAACCGGATGGTTGTTCTGCTCGAGTGGCTCTGGGCCTATCTCACGTTCAAGCGCGGCGCCCGTCTCATCACCGGCGGCGACATGTGACGGCCGGAGAGAGGCGCGGCCGAGGATGATCTTGCTCGCGCCGCGCGCTCCGAACGGGGGAAGGGGCTTCGCCTACATCTTCTGCTTCGTGTCCGTCGCGGTATTGCTGACGGCACGTCCCGCCGCGGAAGTATCGCGGCCGATACCTTCCATCGTGTTGCAGGCGGAGAGGAGCGCAGCGGCGCTCGATAGAACGAAAAGGGAAAGAAAGGCTGTGGCGACAGGCTTGCGCATCGAAGAACATCCTCCAGCCGAGGGTTGGGTTCGCGCAACCTAACGCGCGGCTTGCGCCGAGGTTCCTCAGTCGAGGGTGGGCAGCCGAGGATGGGCGAGGCTGCGCGGGAGAGTTCCGTCGGTGCGCGGATCCACGAACCGGATCGGACGGCGGTCGAAGACGCGGAACCCGGCCTTCTGATAGGCGCCGAGCGCGCGAGGATGGTCGAACGTGCAGGTGTGGACCCATACGCGCCGGGTCGTGCCGCTCCATGCGGCGTCCACCGCGGCGTCGAGCAGGAACCGCCCCCAGCCGCGTCCGATGACGTGCGGAACGAGACCGATATAGGAGAGCTCGCATTGATGCTCGACGGTCCGGTCGAGCTCGAAGTAACCGCCCGGCGCCCCGCCGACATAAAGAACGAAGAGCTCGGTTTCGGGCCGGTGCAGGATGGCGGCGAGCGCCGCATCATCGAGCCGCCGCCGCTCGTACCAGAGCCAGGGCTCGCCCACTTCCTTGTAGAGATAGCGGTAATAGGAGATCGGGCATTTCTCGACCCGCATCAGGGCCGACGGTCCGCGCGGTGCGGGCGCCGGCGTTCGCGCCGGCCGCTCCGTCATTTCGAGATAGGTGACGACGTCCTCTAGGAGAGCCATTTCCCCATCACGAGAACGGCCTGCTCCTCGTAGCCGAGACGTTCGTACACATCGCGCACGGCCTCGTTGTCGCGCCGGATCATGAGCTGCAGCTTCGGCACGCCCCGCAGCCGGCACCAGGCCTCGGCCTCGGCGACGAGGCGCCGGCCCAATCCGCTGCGCCGCGCTTCGGGTGCGACGGCGAGATAGTAGATCCAGCCGCGATGTCCGTCGTGTCCGACCATCACCGAACCGACGATGCGGCCGTCCTGCTCGCCGATAAGGAGGACGCCGTGGCCGCTGCTGCGCAGGAGCGCGAGATCGCGCGCCGGCGGGTTCCACGGCCTGCTGAGGCCCGACGCCTCCCAGAGAGCGGCGATCCGCTCGTCGTCGTGCGCGGTCGCCTCGCGGACGATCATGGACGCCGTGCCGGGCCGGTCTCTACCGGCGTGTCGCCCGGCAGCCCCCATTCCGACCACGACCCGTCGTAGACCGCCCATCTGTCGTGGCCGAGGAGGTGAAGCGCGAGCGCCAAGTCGCACGCGGTGACGCCGGAGCCGCAGGAGAGGACGACCGGCTTCTTGCGGTCGATCCCGGCCTCGTCGAAGCGTCGCGCCAGCTCGTCCGCCGGCAGCATCTCCTTGGTCTTCGGGTCGAGGAGCTGATCGTAGGGGAGGTTGAGGCTTCCGGGAATGTGACCGGGACGCCGCCCCGGCCACGTCTCTTCGGCGGTCGCTTCGAAGCGGCCGCGGCTGCGCGCATCGAGAACCTGCTCGCGGCGGGTCTCGAGGTTGCGCAGCATCTGTTCCTTGTCGCGCAGCAGCGAGTGGTCGAGCCGGGCGGTGAAATGGCGCTCTCTCGGAATGGGCAGCACATCCGTGACCGGCCTTCCTTCGGCGATCCATTTCGGCAGACCGCCGTTGAGGACGGCGACGTCGCGATGGCCGAAAAGGCGGAACATCCACCAGACGCGGGGCGCCGACATGACGCCGAAGGAGTCGTAGACGACGATCTTGTTGCCGTCGCCGAGACCGAGCTTTCGCACGCGCGCGGCGAATTTCTCCGGGCTCGGCACCGTGTGCGGCAGCCCGGTCGAGGTATCGGCGATCTCGTCGATGTCGAAGAAGACGGCGCCGGGGATGTGACGCGCGAGATAATCCTCGTGCGCCGTGGGCTTCTGTCCGGGAAACTTGAAGCTGCCGTCGACGACGCGGACGTCGGGCGCGTCGAGATGCGCGGCGAGCCATTCGGTCGAAACGAGGGCGTCGGGATTGGCGTACATGGCGGCTCTCGGCTGTTGGCCCTTAGGTCTTAGCCCGGCCGCGCGTGCCAGCCAATCCGCTAGGCGCTAGACGCTGAAGGCGAGGTTCACCCGCCTGTTCTGCTTTCCCTTGTTTTCGATCTTCGTGACCTCGACGCGGCCGATCTCCGCCGTGTTTCGGACATGCGTGCCGCCGCAGGGCTGCAGGTCGACGCCCTCGATCTCGAGCAGCCGCACACGCCCCGTACCGGTCGGCGGCTTTACCGACATCGTGCGGACGAGCTCGGGGCGCGCCGCGAGCTCCTCGTCCGAAATCCAGCGCGGCCGCACCGGGTGAGCTTCCTCGATGAGGGCATTGAGCTTCGCGGTGATGGCGTCCTTGTCGAGGGCCTCCCCCGGAACGTTGAAGTCGAGCCGCCCCTTGCCGTCGCCGACCTGCCCGCCCGTCACCTCGCCGGGCACGACGGAGCAGAGGAGGTGGAGGCAGGTATGCATCCGCATGAGCCGGTGGCGGCGCTCCCAGTCGATCTCGGCGACCACCCTTTCCCCGACCTCCGGCAAGGCGGCGCCCTGGGCGGGCACGTGAATCACCTCGTCGGGCGCTTCGCCTTTCACGGCGTCGGCGATCGCCACGATGCTGCCGTCGGCGCGCCGGAGAACGCCGACGTCGCCCGGCTGGCCCCCGCCGGTCGCATAGAAGACGGTCCGGTCGAGCCGGATGCCGCGCGCGTCGACCGCGGTCACCGTCGCTTCGCAGGAGCGCGCATAGGCATCGTCGCGGAAGATCAGCTCAGCCATGGCGGGACCGGAAGGTTCTTCGAGCGCAGGAAGTCGGGATTGAAGAGCTTCGACTGGTAGCGCGTGCCGTAGTCGGCGAGGATCGTCACGATCGTGTGGCCGGGGCCGAGCTCCTTGGCGAGCCGGATCGCGCCGGCGACGTTGATGCCCGTCGACGTGCCGAGCACGAGCCCCTCCTGGATGACGAGATCGTAGAGGAGCGGCAGCGCCTCCTCGTCCGGTATCTGGAACGCGCCGTCGAGCGGCGTTCCCTCGAGGTTCTTGGTCACCCGGCCCTGCCCGATGCCTTCGGTGATCGAGCTCCCTTCGGCCTTCAGCTCGCCCTTGACCGCCCAGTTGTAGAGCGCCGAGCCCATCGGGTCGGAGAGATAGAGCTTCAGCGCCGGGTTGCGCTCCTTGAGATAGATGCCGGTTCCCGAGAGCGTCCCGCCGGTCCCGACGGCGCAGGTGAAGCCGTCGACCTTGCCTCCCGTCTGTTCCCAGATCTCGGGGCCGGTCGTCTCGTAATGGGCGCGCCGGTTCGCGAGGTTGTCGAACTGGTTGGCCCAGATCGCCCCGGGCGTCTCCTTGGCGATCCGCTCGGAGACCCGGACGTAGTTTCCGGGGTTGGCGTAGGGCACGGCGGGGACGAGGCGGAGATCCGCGCCGCAGAGCCGGAGCATGTCCTTCTTCTCCTGGCTCTGGGTTTCCGGCATCACGATGATCGAGCGGTAGCCGCGCGCGTTTCCGACGAGCGCGAGTCCGATTCCGGTGTTGCCGGCGGTGCCTTCGACGATGATCCCGCCGGGCGCGAGAAGCCCTTTCTCCTCGGCGTCCTTGATGATCCCGAGCGCCGCACGATCCTTCACCGAGCCTCCCGGGTTGAGGAACTCGGCCTTGCCGAGGATGGTGCAGCCGGTCAGCTCGGAGGCGCGCCTCAGCCTGATGAGAGGCGTGTTGCCGACCGTCCCCACAAATCCGTCGCGAATGCTCATGACGAGCGACACTAGCGGGCGAAACCGCCGCGCGCTAGCCTCCCGGCGAGGATTGCCGGAGGTTCCATGACGCGTGCCCTTCTGCTCGCCGCCGCGGTGCTCGCGCCGCTGGCCGCCGTCGCCGAAACGCCCAGGAACACGATCGTCATGGCGAAGCAGATCGACGACATCATCTCGCTCGATCCCGCCGAATCGTTCGAGTTCTCCGGCAACGAGGTCGACAGCAACATCTACGACCGCCTTCTCACCTTCGATTTCGACAAGGTCAGCGAGATACGGGGCCAGATCGCAGAGAGCTGGAGCGTCGCCGAGGACGGGCGGACCTATACGTTCAAGCTGCGGAAAGGGCTGAAATTCGCTTCCGGCAACCCGGTGACGGCATCCGACGTCGCCTGGTCGCTGCAGCGGGCGGTGATCCTCGACAAGTCGCCCGGATTCATCCTGACCCAGTTCGGCTTCAAGAAGGAAAACGCCGCCGAGACGATCAGGGCGATCGATCCCGAAACCCTGGTTCTCGTCACGGAGAAGCCGGTCGCGCCGACCTTCTTCTACTACTGCCTCACCTCGAACGTCGCCTCCGTCGTCGACGCGAAAACGGTGCAGAGCCACGTCCGGAACGACGATTACGGCAACGAATGGCTGAGGCACCACTCGGCGGGCTCCGGCCCCTACAAGCTGCGCGCATGGCGCGCCAACGAGAGCTACACGCTCGAGGCGAACGAGCATGCGGCGAAGCCGCCGAAGACCCGCCGCGTCGTCGTCCGCCACGTTCCGGAGGCCGCGACCCAGCGCCTCCTCCTCGAGAAGGGCGACATCGACATCGCGCGCAACCTCACCAAGGATCAGCTCGCGGCCTTGGCCGACAATCCCGACATCGCGGTGCAGTCGAGCCGGAAAGGATCGCTCGTGTATCTCGGCCTCAATCAGAAGAACCCGCATCTCGCCAAGCCCGAGGTGCGCGAGGCGCTGAAATACCTCGTCGACTACGACGGGATCGAGAAGAACATTCTGGCGACGACCTACGTCGTCCATCAGGCGTTCCTGCCGAAAGGGTTTCTCGGCGCGCTCGAGGAAAGGCCGTACAAGTACGATCCGGAGAAGGCGAAGGCGCTCCTCGCGAAGGCCGGGCTCGAGGAAGGGTTCCGCGTGACCATGGATGCGCAGAACGTCGCGCCTTTCGGCGACGTCGCTCAGGCGATCCAGGCGACGTTCGGCAAGGCCGGAGTGCAGGTCGACATCATTCCTGCGGACCAGAAGCAGGTCATCACCAAGTTCCGCGCCCGCAACCACGACATCGTCCTGCTGCGTTGGGGGCCCGACTATCAGGACCCGCACACGAACGCGGAGACCTTCGCCGTCAACGAGGACAATTCCGACCAGGCTCGCGCGAAGACGCTCGCCTGGCGAAACTCGTGGGCCATTCCGGAGATGAGCCGGAAGACGCTCGCCGCAGTGACCGAGCGGGACCCCGAGAAGCGCGCCGCGCTCTACGAGGAGATCCAGCGCGAGCACCAGAAGGTGTCGCCGTTCGTGATCATGTTCCAGGAGATCGAGGTCGCCGCGCGGCGCAAGAACGTCGAAGGCTTCGTCATGGGGCCCAGCTTCGACACGAACCTCTACGCCGAGATCGTGAAGAAATAGGCTCCGGGTCCCGAGCGCTTCCCGACGAAGGGAAGGGAAGAGCTATACCGCCGCGCTCGGCCGGGTGACGGCGAGGTCGAAGAGCGGGAGGAAGAACTCCGGCTCCTGCGCGCCCGACAGCGCATAGCCGCCATCGACGATGAAGCAGGGCACGCCCTCGACTCCGGCGCGCCGCGCGGCGCGATCTTCGGCGAGAACCGCGTCGCGGCCCCGCTCGCTCGCAAGCCACGCGGCGGCGGCTCTCGCCTCGAGTCCGGCGGTGCGGGCGATCTCCACCAGCTCGCCGGGGTCGCCGATGTCGCGTCCCTCGAGGAAATAGGCGCGGAAGAGCGCTTCGACGACGGGCTCCGCGTTGCCTTCCATCGTCGCGAAGCGGATGAGGCGGTGCGCATCCGTCGTGTTCGGCGTACGCCTGATACGCTCGAAGGCGAAGTCGATCCCCTCGCTCGCGCCGGCCTGTTCGACGGCGGCGTAGACGCGGCGCGCCTGCATCGGTCCACCGAATTTCAGCGAAAGGTATTGCTGCCGATCCATGCCTCCCGGAGGCATGTCGGGATTGAGCTGGAATGCGCGCCAGCTGACCGACGCCTCCAGATCGGGGCGAAGCTTCAAAGCCCGCTCGAACCGGCGCTTGCCGATGAAGCACCAGGGACAGATGACGTCGGAAACGATGTCGATGTGGATCGCGGTCATGTCTGCACCGGGAACGAGCGTACCCCGGCGATCATCCCGGCGCGAGGCTTCGGTAGAGCGCGAGATAGCGCTCCGCCGAGCGGCGCCAGGAGACGTCGACCCGCATGGCGCGGCGTTGCATCTCCCGCCAAAGCGGGGGCGAGGCGAACGCGGTACGGGCGCGGGTCCATGCATCGACGAACCCCTCGACGGTCGGCGCTGCGAAAACGAAGCCCGTCCTGCCGTCCTCCACCGTGTCCGCGAGGCCGCCGGTGCGGCGTACGAGGGGCAGCGTGCCGTAGCGCAGCCCGTACATCTGGGTGAGACCGCAGGGCTCGAACCGGGACGGCACGAGGACGATGTCGCCGCCGCCCTGAAGCCGTTGCGAGAGCGCCTCGTCGTAGCCGAGCCGGACGGCGACGCGGCCCGGTGCGCTCCGGGCGGCGTCGGCGAAGGCGGCCTCGAGGGCCGCGTCCCCCGCACCGAGCACCGCAACCGCGCCGCCGTCCGCGAGGATCGCCGGCAACGCTCCGAGCACGAGATCCATGCCCTTCTGCTCGGTGAGGCGCGTGACGGCGACGGCGAGCGGGCCCGGCGTCTTCGCGAGCGCGAGCTCTCGACGCAGCGCCTCCTTCGCGCGCGCCTTCTCGCCGAGGCGCTCGCTGTCGTACCGGACCGGCAGATGCGGGTCGGTCGCCGGATCCCAAAGGCGCGTGTCGACGCCGTTGAGGATCCCGACCAGATCGCCCGCGCGCCCGCTGAGGAGCCCCTGCAGGCCGAAGCCGAGCGGCTCGTGCTGGATTTCCTCGGCGTAGGTCGGGCTGACGGTCGTCAGCTTGTCGGCGTACCACAGCCCCGCCTTGAGAAAGCCAACCTGGCCGTAATACTCGAGCCCGTCGATCGAGAAGCTCTCCGGCGGCAAGCCGAGCTCCGCCAGAACGCTCCGCGGAAAGAGCCCCTGATAGGCGAGATTATGGATCGTGAAGACGGTCGCCGGGCGCGGAGGGCCGCCGAGCGCGAGATAGGCGGCGGCGAGGCCGGACTGCCAGTCGTTGCCGTGGACGATGTCGGGGCGCCACGCCGGATCCGGCCAGGAGGCGGCGACGCGGCAGAGCGCGCCGAAGCGGAGGTGGTTGTCGGGCCAGTCTTTGCCGTCGGGGCCGAGATAGGGATTGCCGGGCCGCGCGTAGAGCGCCGGACAATCGATGGCGTAGACGGGGATCCCGTCCTCGCCCGAGCCGCGGAGAAGATTCGCGTCCCCGGGGAGTTCCGGGAGTCCGGCGATCGCCTCCGCGCCGCGCAGCCGGTCGAGCACGGACGGGTATCCCGGGATCAGCAGCCGGATGTCGACGCCGAGCGCGGCGAGCGCGCACGGCAGGGCGCACGCGACGTCGCCGAGCCCGCCCGTCTTGACGAAGGGCAGCGCCTCGGGAGTCACGAAGAGGATCTTCACCGTCGGCGACGATAGCGGATCGAACGAGGATGTCGACGGTCGCCCTCTCCGCGGAGGTGTCGTCCGCTCACGCGAATGTGATCGGGTCGGTGCAACCGATGAGATTGGGGTCGTTTCTGACGCAAAGCCGCCCGGCAGCTAGGCGGCCGGGGTCGAGCCGGCGGTTGCACGATGTGCAAAAGACAGGGCAAGCAGGTACTTAGGCGGCCGTCCTGCATTGACAGCATCTTTGCACCGTGTGCAACATCCCCCGAATGAGACTCGGCCGTTACCTGGCTGACGCGGGGCTTTCGATCTCTGCCTTCGCCAGGAAAGCGGGGCTCCAGGTGTCGACAGTGCACCGGGCCGTACATGGGAGGGTAATGCCATCCGAAGCCACGATCCGCGCGATCGTGCGCGCCACTGACGGCGCTGTGCGGGCCGACGATTTCTACGACGATCTGCCGCCGCCGGCCGAGCCTGCGGGACGGCGGGTGGTTGCGCTGCCTGAGGAGGATCAGGCGCGCGCGCGCGTCTGGGCCCTTCTCGGACGGCTTCTCCTCGCCCCGCCGGACGCGACGATGCTGGCTGCGGTCGCCGGACTTGCCGGCGACGAGTCGACGCCGATCGGCGGCGCGCTCGCGCGGCTCGGCGCCGCGGCGCGCGACGCCGACCCCGACAAGCTGCGCGAGGAGTACGACGCGCTCTTCATCGGCCTCGTCCGCGGCGAGCTCGTGCCGTTCGCCTCGTACTATCTCACCGGTTTTCTCCACGAGAAGCCGCTCGCGAATCTGCGCGAGTCGATGGCTCGGCTCGGCATCGCGCTTCGCGAGGGCGTGGCGGAGCCCGAGGATCACATCGGCGCGGTCGCCGAGATGATGGCCGGGCTGATCGCCGGCGACTTCGGCGAGCCCGCCGACCTCGCGACCCAGCGCCGGTTTTTCGAGGACCACATCGCCGGCTGGGCGGCGCGCTTCTTCGAGGATCTCGAGGGCGCCGCCGCGGCCGATTTCTACAAGCCCGTGGGAGCGCTCGGCCGCGCTCTCGTGGGGATCGAGGCCGAAGCATTCGAAATGGCCGCCTGACGTGAGGGAGCGACCCATGACCGATCGCAACGAGAAAGTGGCGCGCAGCCGGCGCGAGTTCCTGAAGACGATCGGCGTCGGCGCCGGCGCCGCAGGCGCGGTAGCCGTCACCGGGGCAGGCGAGGCGAAGGCGGATGCGCCTTCGCTTCCGGACGGCAGGGCCGGCTATCGCGAGACCGAGCACGTGAAGCGCGTCTACGAGCTGGCGCGGTTCTGACAAGGCGAGGAGGGAGACATGCTGACCCGTAAATCCGAAATCGCGGTGCGGCCGCGCACGGGCCTCGCCAAGGTGCTCGCCGGCGCCGCCGCCGAGACCGTCGACCGCCGCACTTTCTTGAAGCGCTCGGGACTGACGGCGGGCGGCCTCGCGGCTGCCGGCGCGCTCGGGCCGAGCGTCGTCAAGAAGGCCGAAGCGCAGCCCGCGAAGGCCGGCGGCGCGATCAAGCTCGTCAAGAACATCTGCACCCACTGCTCGGTCGGGTGCACCGTCACCGCCGAGGTGCAGAACGGCGTCTGGATCGGCCAGGAGCCGTCGTTCGACTCGCCCTTCAATCTCGGGGCCCATTGCGCCAAGGGCGCGGCGATCCGCGAGCACGCCCACGGCGAGCGCCGGCTGAAGTATCCGATGAAGCTTGTCGGCGGGAAATGGCAGCGGATCTCCTGGGAGCAGGCGATCAACGAGATCGGCGACAAGCTGCTCGAGATCCGCAAGACCGCCGGCCCCGATTCGGTCTACTGGCAGGGATCTGCGAAGTTCTCGAACGAGCAGGTCTACCTGATGCGCAAGCTGGTGGCTCTGTGGGGCACGAACAACGTTGACCACCAGGCCCGGATCTGCCACTCGACCACCGTCGCGGGCGTCGCCCAGACCTGGGGCTACGGCGCGATGACGAACAGCTACAACGACATCCACAACGCGAAGCTGATGTTCCTCATCGGCAGCAACCCTGCCGAGGCGCATCCCGTCTCGCTCGTCCATCTCCTCAAGGCGAAGGAGAAGGGCGCGCCGATGATCGTGTGCGATCCGCGCTTCACCCGCACCGCGGCGCATGCCGACGAGTTCGTGCGCTTCCGTCCGGGCACCGACATTCCGCTCATCTGGGGCATCACGCGCGAGATCATCGCCAACGGCTGGGAGGACAAGGAGTACATCCGTCAGCGCGTCTACGGCTTCGAGGACCTCAAGAAGGAAGTCGAGAAGTGGACGCCCGAGGAGACGGAGCGCGTCACCGGTGTGCCGGCCTCGCAGATCAAGCGCGTGGCGCGGATGATGGCGCAGAACCGGCCGGGCACGCTCATCTGGTGCATGGGCGGCACGCAGCATCATGTGGCGCACGGCAACGTCCGCGCCTACTGCGCGCTGCAGCTGACGCTCGGAAACATCGGCGTCTCGGGCGGCGGCGCGAACATCTTCCGCGGCCACGACAACGTCCAGGGCGCGACCGATCTCGGCCTCGACGTGACGACGCTGCCCGCGTACTACGGCCTCACCGAGGCCGCGTGGAAGCACTGGTGTCGCGTCTGGGACCTCGACTACGAGTGGGTGAAGGGCCGCTTCGCCTCCAAGGAGCTGATGGAGACGAAGGGCATCCCGGTCACGCGCTGGTTCGACGCCGTGCTCGAGGCCAAGGAGAACATCGCGCAGCCGAACCCGGTGAAGGCGATGATCTATTGGGGGCACGCGCCGAACAGCCAGGTGCGCGGGCCCGACATCAAGAAGGCGATGGAGAAGCTCGACCTCCTCGTCATCATCGATCCGTACCCGACGGTGTCGGCGGTGATGCACGACAGGACCGACGGCGTCTATTGCCTGCCCGCGGCGACGCAGCTCGAGACCGACGGCTCCCGCACCGCCTCCAACCGCTCGCTGCAATGGGGGTTCAAGATCTTTGATCCGATCTTCGAAGCGAAGACGGATCACGAGATCATGTATCTCCTCGCGAAGAAGTTCGGCATCGAAAAGGAGCTCTTCAAGCACATCAAGGTGAACGGCACGGTGCCGCTCGTCGAGGACATCACGCGCGAGTTCAACAAGGGCTCGCTCTCGATCGGCTACAGCGGCCAGTCGCCGGAACGTCTGAAGCTCCACATCGAGCACCAGGCGAGCTTCGACCGGACGACGCTTCGTGCGAAAGGCGGCCCCTGCGACGGCGAGTACTACGGCCTGCCGTGGCCCTGCTGGGGCCTGCCCGAGCACAAGCACCCGGGCACGCCGGTTCTCTACGACACGTCGAAGCCGGTCGCCGAAGGCGGACTCAACTTCCGTGCGCTTCACGGCGCCGAGCGCAACGGCGTCAACCTCCTCGCCGAGGGCTCTTATCCGGTCGGCGCCGAGATCAAGGACGGCCATCCCCAGTTCACCTACGGCCTCCTGAAGAAGCTCGGCTGGGACGCCGACCTCACGCCGGAGGAGCGGGCGACGATCGAGAGGATCGGCGGCGACAAGGCCGATGCGGTCGCCTGGTCGGTCGACCTCTCGGGCGGCATCATCCGCGTCGCGATCAAGCACGGCTGCGCGCCCTTCGGGAACGCCAAGGCGCGCGTCAACGTGTGGAACTTCCCCGATCCGGTTCCGGTGCACCGCGAGCCGCTCTACACGCCGCGGCGCGACCTCGTCGCGCAGTATCCGACCTACGAGGACAAGAAGGACTACCGCATGCCGGTGCTCTACAAGAGCATCCAGCAGCGCGACGTCTCGAAGGAGTTCCCGATCATTCTCACGACCGGGCGCCTCGTCGAATACGAGGGCGGCGGCGACGAGACGCGCTCGAACCCGTGGCTCGCCGAGCTCCAGCAGGAGATGTTCGTCGAGGTGAACCCCGCGGACGCCAATGATCGGGGCATCAAGGACGGCCAGTACGTCTGGGTGAAAGGGCCTGAGAACAACGCCCGCGTGAGGGTGAAGGCGATGGTGACCGAGCGCGTCGGCCGCGGCGTCGCCTTCATGCCGTTCCACTTCGGCGGCCATTTCCAGGGCAAGGACCTCCGGTCCAAGTACCCGCCCGGCGCCGACCCCTACGTCCTGGGCGAGGCGGCAAACACGGTGACGACCTACGGCTACGACGCGGTGACCCACATGCAGGAGACGAAGGTCACGCTCTGCCAGATCGAGAGGGCCTGAGCCATGGCACGCATGAAGTTCCTGTGCGACGCCGAGCGCTGCATCGAGTGCAACGCCTGCGTCACCGCCTGCAAGAACGAGCACGACGTGCCGTGGGGCATCAACCGGCGCCGCGTCGTCACCATCAACGACGGCAAGCCGGGCGAGCGTTCGATCTCGGTCGCGTGCATGCACTGTTCCGACCCGCCCTGCGCGGCGGTGTGCCCGGTCGACTGCTTCACGCAGACGGAAGAGGGCATCGTCCTCCACTCGAAGGATCTCTGCATCGGCTGCGGCTACTGCTTCTACGCCTGCCCGTTCGGCGCGCCGCAGTATCCGCAGGCCGGCAACTTCGGCAGCCGCGGCAAGATGGACAAATGCACGTTCTGCGCCGGCGGTCCGGACGAGGGGCGCCCGGAGGAGGTGTCCAAGGGCGGCTACGGGCGCAACCGCATCGCGGAAGGCAAGCTGCCGCTATGCGCCGAGTTCTGCTCGACGAAGGCGCTGCTCGCCGGCGACGGCGACATGGTCGCAGACATCTACCGCGAGCGCGTCGTGGCGCGCGGCTTCGGATCCGGCGCCTGGGGCTGGGGCACCGCCTACCAGATGAAGGCGGGGTCTTGAGGCAGTGGACCCTTGCCGCGCTGGTCCTCCTCGCGGCGGCTGCGGTCGGCGGCTGTCACGAGGAGGGCAGGCGCGTCTATTCGCTCGACAAAGGCACTTACGCCGGCCCCGAAGTGCCGAGGCCGCCGGACACGGCGGAGCAGGGCTGGCGCGAGCGTGCCGAGAAAATGAGATTCTAGGGGAGATCGGCCGGTGAAACGACTTCTGTCGGTCCTCGCGCTCTGTGCGGCGCTCCTCCTCGCCATGGGTCCGGTCCGGGCGCAGTCGACGATCCCGGAGCCGAGCCGCAACCCCGGCACGAGCGCCGACATGTGGCGCGACGTCCGGCAGGGGATCCGCGGCTATGTCTCGATTCCGGACAAGCAGGCAGGCGTTCTCGTGCAATCGGAGGGCGAGCTGTGGCGCAACTGGCGCAACGGCCGGGTCTCCACCTGGGGCTCGTGGCTGCTCCTCGGCGTCGTCGTGGTGCTCGCGATCTTCTTCGCCCTGCGCGGACGCATCCGCGTGGAATCCGGGTTGTCGGGCCGCACCATCGAACGCTTCAACGCGTTGGAGCGCGGCATCCACTGGCTCACCGCGACGAGCTTCATCCTGCTGGCTTTGACCGGCCTCGTCGTGCTCTACGGCCGCTACGTATTGCTGCCGGTGCTCGGCCCCTCGGCCTTCGCGGGCCTCGCGCAGTTCTCGAAGTTCGTCCACAACTACATCGGCATCGCCTTCATCGTGGGCATCGTCCTGACGTTCATCGTCTGGGTGCGCTGGAACCTGCCCGACCGGTGCGATCTCGAATGGCTGAAGCAAGGCGGCGGGCTCTTCAAGAAGCACACCCATCCGCCGTCGCGGAAGTTCAATGCGGGGCAGAAGCTCCTCTTCTGGTCGGTCGTCGTGTTCGGAGCCGCGCTTTCCGTGACCGGCGTCATGCTGCTCTTCCCGCTCTATTGGGCGGATCTCCAGCAGATGCAGACGGCCCAGCTCGTGCACGCGGCGCTCGCGCTCTTCATGATCGCCGTCATCATCGCCCATATCTATATCGGCACGATCGGCATGGAGGGCGCCTTCGATGCCATGGGTACCGGCCGGGTGGACATCAACTGGGCGATCGAGCATCACGACCTCTGGGTCGAAGAGATGCGGCAGCGCCGCGCGGCGCAGCAACAGCCGGCGGAGTGACAGCCATGCGCCGCACCGCAGCCGCCCTGCTGATCTTCTTCGCCGCCGGGGCCGCGCTGGCGGCCTCGCCGGAGGAGGTGCGGCAGAAGATCGAGAAGGAGTACGGGGTCGAGGTCCTCAAGGTCACGCCCGCCGAGCTCGACGGAAGGAAGGTCTACGAACTCCGGGTGATGCGGAAAGACGGCGGCGACGGTACCTTCGGCGTCGCCACGATCGCCGTCGACGCCGAGACCGGACAGCTCGTTCCCGCCTTCCGGCACAAACCGAGCGGCTACGCCCTGCCCGATCAGATCGCCGGCGATCCGCGCCAGATTTTCGTTCCGAGCCGCGGCTCCACCTGGCGTTAGCGGCATCCCCTTTCGGGCGGGGCCCTCGCGCGGGACGTTTCCGGGCCTCTCTCCGTTTCCCGGCGTGCGCTGCCGCAGCGCGGGGGCCGTGATGCGTCCGGTCTCTCGGCTCCCCGGCGCGGCGCTCGCGGTCCTTCTGCTCCTCTGGGCGACGCCGGTTCGCGCCGACCTCGTGGGGCACGGCGCCATGGTGAACGGCGTCGCGGTCTCGCCCGACGACCGGCGCGTGTTGACGGCATCCTGGGACTACACCGCCCGTCTCTGGGATCTCGCGACCCAGAAGCCGCTCGCCACGCTCGACGGACACACGGCGAGCGTCAACGCCGTCGCCTTCCTGCCGGACGGCCATCATGGCCTCACGGCGAGCTGGGACGGCACGATCAAGTTGTGGGATCTCGACGAGGCGCGCGAGCTGCGGGTCTTCGAAGGGCACGTCAACAACGTCGCGGCGATCGCGCTGACGCGCGACGGAAAGCGCCTCGCCTCGGCGAGCTGGGACCGTTCGGTGAAGGTCTGGGACGTCGCGAGCGCGAGGACGCTCCTGACGCTCGAGGGGCACGAGGCGAACGTCATGGACGTCGCCTTCTCGCCCGACGGCGCGCGGCTCGCCTCGGCGGGCTACGACCGCAAGATCAAGCTGTGGGACGCGGAGACGGGCCAGGAGATCCGCACCCTGAACGGGCACGAGAACAGCGTCAACGCGGTCGCTTTCCTTCCCGACGGCAAGCATCTCCTTTCGGCCAGCACCGACGAGACGGTGCGGCTGTGGGACGCCGCCTCGGGCGAGGTCGTGCGCAGCTTCGTCGGCCATCGCGGCTTCGTCACCTCTGTGGCGGTGGCTCCCGACGGCAAGACGGCGCTTTCGGGCGGCGGCGACCGCACGATGCGGCTTTGGGACATCGAGAGCGGGCGGGAGCTGCGCCTCTTTCGCGGCCATCAGAAGCCGGTCTGGGCGGTGGCCTTCACCGCCGACGGACGAAAGGCGCTCTCGGCGGGCTACGACGAGGTGGTGAAGATCTGGGACGTCGAAACGGGAGCCCCGGTCCTGCCGCCCTGAGCGCAGGGGAAGAGCCTGTCAGTCCCCCGCTGCCGCTACTTCGCGACGGGGGTCGGCGCCGCCCTCGAGCCGGCCGGGAGCGATGCGGATCACCGCCAGCCCGCTCGTCATCGCGAGCCGCTTCACCTCGTGCCCGCGCGCTGCGAGGGCGTCGGCGAGAGCCTCGGTTTCGGGCAGGTCTGCTTCGATCTCGGTCGGTCCGTTGCGGCTGCCGACGTGGATGAGCGACACCGCCGCCTGCGGATCCATGTTCCAGTCGAGGAGCGCGAGAAGGCTCTGGGCGACGTAGTTGATGATTTGGCTGCCGCCGGGCGAGCCGAGGACCGCGACAAGGCCTCCCGCGGCGTCGAACACGAAGGTCGGCGCCATGGAGCTCCGCGGTCTCTTGCCGGGCTCGACCCGGTTCGCGACAGGCCTTCCGCTCTCCTGCGGCACGAAGGAGAAATCGGTGAGCTGGTTGTTGAGCAGGAAGCCGGCGACGGGGATGCGGGCGCCGAAGGCCGACTCGATCGTCGTCGTCATCGCGACCGCGTTGCCCTCGCCGTCGACGATCGAGATGTGGCTCGTTCCGGCGTCCGACAGCGCGAAGTCCGCGCCGGGGATTGCGCCATGCCGGCGCGGCGGGTCGCCCGGCTCGGCCTTTCCCATCGAGCGCTCGGGGTCGATGAGGGCGGCGCGCATGCGCAGATAGCGAGGATCGAGCAGCCCCTCGATCGGGACCTGCACGAAATCGGGATCGCCGAGCCAGCGTGCGCGGTCGGCGAAGGCGAGGCGCCCGGCCTCGGCGAAGAGATGCGCCGCGCGCGCATCGAAGGACGGAAGGTCGAAGCGCTCCAGCATGCCGAGGATCTGAAGGACCGAAATTCCGCCGGAGCTCGGCGGTCCCATGCCGCAGACCCGCCAAACGCGATAGGGACCGCATACGGGCGGTCGCTTCTTCGCGCGATAGGCTGCGAGGTCGCCCAACGTGAGCTCGCCGCCGACCGCCTTGACGATCTCCTCGGCGATCGCGCCGCGATAGAACGCGTCGGAGCCTTCCTCGGCGATGCGCTTCAGCGTCGCGGCGTAGGCGGGATTGACGAGGCGCTCGCCGACTCCGAGCGGCGTCCCGTCCGGGTGATACCAGGGCGCGATGCGCGGCAGGTCTTGTTCCTGCGCGAGCAATGCGTGAAGTCGCCGCGAGACCGGAAACCCGCGTTCGGCGAGCGTTATCGCGGGGGCGAAGAGTCGTGGCCAATCGAGCTTGCCCCATGTCCAATGCGCCGCTTCGAGGAGCCGCAGCACCCCGGGCACGCCGACCGACTTCGCGCTGAGCACGGCAGTCTTGAACGGGATCGGCTTTCCGTCCTCTCCGATGAACCTGTCCGGCCTTGCCGCGGCCGGCGCCGTCTCGCGGCCGTCCCAGGTCTCGAGCTCCCCCGATTTCGCCGACCAGTGAAGGAGGAACGCGCCGCCGCCGATGCCGGAGGATTGCGGCTCGACGAGGCCGAGCACCATCTGAGTCGCGATGGCGGCGTCGACGGCGCTGCCGCCCTGCCGGAGAATGTCGCGCCCCGCTGCGGCGGCCAGCGGGTTCGCCGCCACCACCATGTAACGCGTCGCTTCGACGAGCGTCTTGTCGCGGCGTCCACTCGGGGGCTCGGGCGCCGGCTGCGCGAGCGCCGGAACCGCGAGCACCCAGAGAGCGAGAAAGAGTACGCGCAGCATGCCGAGGTCGGAGGAGGTGTTCTTCCTCGCTATGCTGGCGCGGTTCCGGGCGACAAGGGAAGTCCGGTCGCGTTCCGGTCGGGATGCGGCGATCGGCCCGTTCAAATTTCCGGTCCGATGCCTAGAGTCGCCGCGGGCTCGGAGGCAGAGAGAATGAAGTCTCGAACCGCGAAGAAGAGTCGCGCTCGCCTGGCCCGCGAGGGCCTGGAAGGGGGCTTGGGCTCGACGCTGCGGCTTCGCAATTCCCGAGGAGCGCATAGCAGATGATCCGGCCGGGGCCTTTGAACCTCATTACCGACGTCGAGGGCGTCCGCGTCGGAAACGCGGCCGATCCCCGCGTGCGGACCGGCGTCACCGTCGTCCTTCCCGAGGCGCCGGCCACGGCCGCTGCCGACGTGCGCGGCGGCGCGCCCGGAACCCGCGAGATCGACGCGCTGTCCCCGACCTGCCTCGTCGAAGCGGTTCATGCGCTCGTGCTCTCCGGCGGGTCGGCGTACGGGCTCGACGCCGCCGGCGCGGTCATGGAATGGCTCGCCGCGCGCGGCATCGGGTTGGTGGTCGGCGGGGCGCGCGTGCCCCTCGTGCCCGCCGCGATTCTCTTCGATCTGCTGAACGGCGGCGACAAGTCGGGCGCGCCGCCTCACCGTTCGCTCGCCGTCGCCGCCTGCGAGAGCGCCGGGGCGACTTTCCCTCTCGGCAATGTCGGCGCGGGCTACGGCGCGAAGGCGGGCGCTCTCAAAGGCGGGCTCGGCAGCGCCTCGGCCGTCGCCGCGGACGGGCTCCAGGTCGGCGCGCTGGTCGCCGCCAACCCGCGCGGGCACGTCGTCATGCCCGACGGCTGCTTCTGGGCCTGGGCGCATGAGGTCGGCGACGAATTCGGCGGCCGGCGGCCGCAGGCGCCGGTTCCCCCCGACTACGGCCTGGAGCGGCTCGACGCCCGCATCGCGGAGAACACCACGATCGGCGTCGTCGCGACGAATGCCGTCTTGAGCAAGAGCGAGGCGCAGCGCGTGGCGATCATGGCGCAAGACGGGTATGCGCGCGCGATCCGGCCGGTTCACACGCCCTTCGACGGCGACACGGTGTTCGTGCTCGCCACCGGCCGCCATCCGCTTTCCGGGCCGCGCCCGGCCGCGCTCGCGCGTCTCGGCGCGCTCGCCGCGGACACCGTTGCCCGGGCGGTGGCGCGCGGCGTCTACGAGGCGGAGACGCTCGCCCCTTTTCCGTCCTGGCGGGACACGTATAAGGTCTGACCCATGCTGAAGATCCTTGTCGCGCTCGCCGCGCTCTTCGTCGCCCTGCCCGCCGCCGCGCAGAAGGACCGGCTCGTGCTCGGCCAGGTGCTGGAGCCGCCTCATCTCGACCCGACAGCCGGGACTGCGGCGGCGATCCGGGAGGTCCTCTACGCCAACGTTCTCGAAGGTCTGACCCGGATCGACGAGAAGTCGGAGGTCCGCCCGCTCCTCGCCGAGAGCTGGACGGTCTCGCCCGACGGCAAGACGTACACCTTCAAGCTGAAGGAGGGCGTCACGTTTCACGACGGCACGCCCTTCAGCTCGGCCGACGTCAAGTTCTCGTTCGAGCGCGCCGCCGCTCCCGATTCGACCAACGCTCTGAAGGCCCTCATCTTCTCCGGGATCGAAGCCGTCGAGACGCCGGACGCCGCGACGGCGGTCGTGCGGCTGAAGCAACCGAACGCGCTTCTGCTCTACTTCCTCGGTTGGGCCGATTCTTCGATCTTCTCGCCGAAGACCGCCGCCGACACCAAGACGAAGCCGGTCGGCACGGGACCGTTCAAGTTCGTGCGCTGGGTGAAGGGCGACCGTATCGAGCTCGAGCGCTACGACGCCTACAAGGGCGACAAGCCGGCCCTCAAGACCGTGGTGCTGCGCTACATCCCGGACCCGTCGGCGGCGGCCGCCGCGGTGCTGTCCGGCGACGTCGATGCGTTCCCGAACTTCCCGGCGCCCGAGGCGCTCCCGCAATTCAGGAACGATCCGCGCTTCACGGTGAAGATCGGGGCGACGGAGGGCGAGACGATCCTCGCTATGAACAACGGCAGGAAGCCCTTCGACGACGTTCGGGTGCGCCGGGCCGTCGCGCATGCGATCGACCGCAAGGCGCTCATCGAGGGCATCTATGCCGGACAGGTCGCGGCGACCCCGATCGGCAGCCACTTCTCGCCGATCCATCCGGCCTATGTCGACCTGACGGGCATGTATCCGCACGACGTCGCCAAGGCCAAGGCGCTTCTCGAGGAGGCCGGCTACGCCGAAGGGCTGAGCGTCACGCTGAAGCTGCCGCCGCCGACCTATGCGCGCCGCGGCGGCGAGATCCTGGCGCAGCAGCTCGCGGCGGTCGGCATAAAGGTTTCAATCGAGCCGGTGCAGTTCCCGCAATGGCTCAAGAACGTCTTCAGGAACAAGGATTACGACCTCACGGTCATCTCGCACACCGAGCCCTTGGACATCGACATCTATTCGCGGCCGACCTACTACTTCAACTACAAGAACCCCCGCTTCAACGCGATCATCGAGAAGGTGAAGGAGACGCCGGACGAGGCCGAGCGGAACAAGCTCTACGCCGAGGCGCAGCGGATTCTCGCCGAGGACTGCGTCAACGGGTTCCTCTTCCAGCTGCCGAAGATCGGGGTCTGGAACAAGGACCTGACCGGGCTCTGGGAGAACAGCCCGATCCAGGCGAACGACGTGACCAAGGTCGCATGGCGCCGGTGAGCGGCGAGCCGCACGGGATCTACCGGCTCGATGTTCTCTTCAGCGACTGCGACCCGGCCCGCCTCGTCTTCTATCCGCGGTTCTTCGAGTGGTTCGACCGCGCGACCTGGACCTTGTTCCGAAAGGCGGGGCTCGAGGGCGAGAAGCTCGGCGAGGTCATCTTTCCGCTCGTCGACATCAAGGCGAGCTTCGCCGCCCCGGTGCGCTGGGGCGAGCGCTTCGAGGTCGCGTCGACCATCCTGGAATGGCGCCGATCGAGCTTCCGGGTTCTTCATGAGGGCCGGGTCGGCGAGGCGGTGCGCTGCGTCTCCGAGGAGACCCGGGTGTGGTCCGTCCCGCGCGACGGCGGCATCGTGCCGACCGAGATTCCGCGCGAGATCCGCGACGCTCTGCCGGCGCGCGCCCGCGCCGACGGCTGATCGTCGCAGGGGGATCGGTTGCGCGCCGACCGCCCCGCGGCTAAATAGCGCCGACGCCGGAGGCGTCCGGGGCGTAGCTCAGCCTGGTAGAGCGCCAGCTTTGGGAGCTGGATGCCGGAGGTTCGAATCCTCTCGCCCCGACCATACGACGGGAGACACATGGCAAAAGCGCGGATCTATCGGCCGAGCAAGTCGGCGATGCAATCGGGGCGGGCCAACACGCGCAAATGGGTGCTCGAATACGAGCAGGCGACGCCGCGCTTGCCTGATCCGCTCATGGGCTGGATCAGCGCCGCCGACACCCTCAACCAGGTGAGGCTGCGCTTCGATACGCTCGAGGAAGCCGAGCGCTACGCCAAGGAGTACGGCATCGAGTACGAGGTGATCGAGCCGAACGAGCGCCGGCCGAAGGTCAAGAGCTACGCCGACAATTTCCGCTACGACCGGGTCCGGTGATATGGTCCGGATGGGGCGCCCTTAGCTCAGCTGGATAGAGCAGCCGCCTTCTAAGCGGCAGGTCGCTGGTTCGAATCCAGCAGGGCGCGCCACGACCTTCCGGTCGCCGAGGCGACATCCGTCGCCGTCAGCGAGCGGGCATCACCCCGTCGGCGCGACGCCCGCTTTCCAATTCTTCTTTCCCCCGCCGCTAGACATGTTCGGCGACTTTGTCGCGCGCGGCGGGTTTCGCGACGCGCGTGCCGACCGCGCCGGGGCGCCCTTGCCCATGGCGCCGGACGAGGCCGAGGCCGCGCAGCATCTTCTCGATCACCGCGGGCCGTCTTCCGGCGATGAAGCGTGCGGCCACGAGCTTTTCCGCGAGCGGAAGCGGCGTCAGCGCCACCGCGGCGCCCCATAGGACGACAAGGAGCCGCGTAAGAGGCGGCTCCGGCGCCTCCGCCGCCGCTCTCGCCAGGAGGAACGAGACGCGCCCCAGCCGGTCCTCGGGGTAGGGATGCCGCTTCGGGCGCAGCTTCAGCGAGGCGATGCGGTACTGGAGGTGAAAGAACGCGCGGTCGAGGAAATCCGGAGGCAGCGGCGTCGCGGTCCGTTCGGCGTGCTCGCCGAGAAACTCCGCGCGCATTCGGTCGAGCTCGACGAAGTACGTGAAGCGGTCGGCGTCGAGCGTGTCGAGCGCGCCCATGTTGTCGCCGTGAATGCGGTAATAGCCGAGCGTCTCCGGCAGCGCCACGACGTTGCCGTAGAGGGGGGCGACCGCCGCCAGCATCCCGTCCATCCCTCGCGGATAGCGCTGCGGATCGAAGGGGAGCACGAGATCGAGGAACCAGCGCGCATAGGCGTTGCCGCTGGTCGGCGGAAACGGATAGAAGCCGGAGCGCAGCAGCGTCGCGCGGATCCGTTGCGGGGTCCAGTCCGACGGCAGCGGCGGATAGATGCCGCCGAGCGGCGCGCCGTCCTGATCGATCGTCGCCAGGCAGAACTGGACCGCCGACGTATCGTGGCGCATTGCAGCGACGACCTGTTCCGCGGCTTCGCGCCGAAGCGCGTCGTCGGCGTCGAGGAAGATGACCACATCGCCGTTCGCGGCGCGCCAGCCGGCGAGGTTCGCTCCCGCCTGGCCGCGGTTCTCCTGAAACAGGGCCCGCACACGGTTGCCGAAGCCGGCGATCACGTGACGCGAGTCGTCGGTCGAACCGTCGTCGACGACGATTACCTCGATCGGCTCGTAGGTCTGCGCGAGCGCGCTCTCTATCGCGGCGCCGAGAAAGCGCGCGTAGTTGTAGTTCGGAACGATGACGCTGACGAGCGGTCGAGGCATCGCGCACACAACACTCCGCCGTCGCGGGCATCTCCGTTCGCCACCGCAAGTTGCGCGAGTGTCGGCGCCAGCACGCAAGCGGCCGCCATGGCGTCCAGAGTCGCTTGCGATGACATTTCTTTGCCCCCGTACGGGGTCGTGCGCCGCTGGCGCTGTGGCACAAGAGGGATGCCGCGCCCCGCTTTCAACCGGCGCCGCGTTCGCGCAGCGCGCGGCGGATGATCTTGCCGGTCGCGGTCATCGGCAGCTCCGCGACGAACTCGACGGCGCGCGGGTATTCGTGCGCTGCAAGGCGCGTCTTCACGAAGTCCTGGATCTCGCGCGCCAGCCGGTTCGAGGGCTCGTGGCCCGGCCGCAGCACGATGAACGCCTTCACGATCTCGGTGCGGACGGGATCGGGCACGCCGACGGCGGCCGCGAGCGCGACCGCCTCGTGCTTCATGAGGCAGTCCTCGATCTCGCCCGGGCCGATCCGGTAGCCGCCGCTCGTGATGACGTCGTCCGAGCGCCCGAGGAACCAGAGATGCCCGTCTTCGCTCTGGCGCCCGAGATCGCCGGTGAGAAGATACTCGCCGGCGAACTTCTCGCGCGTCGCCTCGGGCTTTCCCCAATAGCCCAGGAACATCACCGGATCCGGCTTTCGGACCGCGATGTGTCCGTTCGTGCCCGGCGGCAGCTCGTTGCCATGCTCGTCGACGATCGCGACGCGATGGCCGGCGACGGGTTTCCCCATCGATCCCGCGCGCACCGGGAAGAGCGCGGCGCAGTTCGAGACGACGAGGTTGCATTCGGTCTGGCCGTAGAACTCGTTGATGGTGACGCCCAAGGTCGAGCGCCCCCATTCGAGGAGCTCCTCGCCGAGCGTCTCGCCGCCGCTGCCGACGCTGCGCAGCGCGAAGCCGGGAGGCGGCTTCGCGCCGGTCTGGCGGATGAGCTTCAAGGCGGTCGGCGGGAAGAACACGTTCCTCACCCCATGCCGGGCGCAGAGGTGGAGCGCCTCTTCGGGGTCGAACTTCCGCGCCCGATGCGCGAGCACGGGAACGCCATGGTGCCAGGCCGGCATCAAGACGTCGAAGAGGCCGCCGATCCAGGCCCAGTCCGCGGGCGTCCACATGAGGTCGCCCGGCTGCGGGAAGAGGTCATGCGGCTCCTCGACGCCCGGAAGATGACCCGGCAGCACGCGATGCGCATGCAGCGCACCCTTCGGGTTCCCCGTCGTCCCCGAGGTGTAGATGATCACGGCCGGATCGTCGGCGGACGTGTCGACCGCGGCGAAACGGTCGGAGGCGCGCTCGAGCGCCGCCTCGAGCTCCTCGGCGAGAAAGACGTGGCGAAGCTCGGGCAGGCGCTCGCGGAGCGGCAGGACCTTCGCGTGCCCCGCCTCGTCCGTGACGAGCGCGCGCGCGCCGCTGTCGGCGAGCCGGTAGGCGAGGGCGTCCTCGCCGAACAGCGTGAAGAGCGGCAGCGATACGAGCCCGGCCTTCCAGGCGGCGATATGGGCGAGCGCGGTTTCCGGCGCCTGGCCCATCAGGATCGCGACGCGGTCGCCGCGCTGCAGCCCGGCGGCGGTGAAGACGTTCGCGAGCCGGTTCGAGAGCCGCGCGATGTCGCCGAAGTTGAAGCGGCGGACCGCTCCGCCCTCCTCGAGGTAGATCAGCGCGAGGCGGTCGGGCGTCTGCCGGTCGGCGACGTCGACGCCGATGTTGTAGCGCGCCGGAACCTCCCATCGAAAGTTCCGGCACAATGCCTCGTAGCTCTCGGCCTCGGGCAGCATCGGCTTACGATAGCCTGCTCCCGGGTCGGAGGGGAGGGATAGAAAGTTTCCCGCCGCCCCTCCCGCTGCCGGGGCGGACGAGGTATAAGCTTCCGATGCCGCTCGACTACGTCGCGTCGGTCTGCCCGCATGACTGCCCGAGCACCTGCGCGCTCGAGGTCGAACGGATCGACGCCCGCACGATCGGACGCGTGCGCGGCGCCGCGGCGCACCCGTACACGGCGGGCGTCGTCTGCGCCAAGGTCGCGCGCTACGCCGAGCGGCAGCACCATCCCCTTCGGCTCGCGCGCCCGCTTCGCCGCGTCGGCGAGAAGGGGCGCCCCGACAGCTTCGTGCCGATCGCCTGGGAGGACGCGCTCGACGAGGTCGCCGAGCGCTTCGCACGGGCGGCCCAGCGCTTCGGGCCCGAGACCGTCTGGCCGTACTACTATGCGGGAACGATGGGGCTGGTGCAGCGCGACGGTATCAACCGTCTGCGTCATGCCATGCGCTACTCGCGCCAGTATTCGACGATCTGCGTGACTCTCGCCGATACCGGGTGGCGCGCCGGCGTCGGCGCCAAGCGCGGCGTCGACAGCCGCGAGATGGCCGAAAGCGATCTCATCGTCGTGTGGGGCGGCAACCCGGTCTCGACGCAGGTCAACGTCATGACCTGGGTCGCGCGGGCGAGGAAGGAGCGGGGCGCCAAGCTCGTCGTCGTCGATCCCTACAGGACGCCGACGGCCGAGGTTGCCGACATCCATCTCTGCGTGCGTCCCGGCACCGACGGCGCTCTGGCGGCCGGGGTCATGCACGTCCTCTTCCGCGACGGCTACGCCGATCGGGCGTACATGGCGCGCTATACCTCGGGCGCGGCCGAGCTCGAGGCGCATCTCGCGCATTGCACGCCCGCCTGGGCCGAAGCGATTTGCGGTGTGCCCGCCGCCGAGATCGAGGCCTTCGCGCGCCTCTACGGAGAGACGAAGCGCAGCTTCCTTCGCGTCGGCTACGGCTTCTCGCGCACGCGGAACGGCAGCCATCAGCTCTGGTCGGTGACCTGCCTCCCCGCGGTGACCGGCGCGTGGCAGTACCGCGGCGGCGGCGCCCTCTACGGCGGAGCGGCACTCTACAAGAGCTTCGACTGCACGCTCATCGAAGGATTGGATCTCCTCGACGAGAGCGTGCGCGAGCTCGACCAGACGCGGATCGGCCCGGTCCTCACCGGCGACAGGCGCGACCTCGGCGACGGCCCGCCGGTGACGGCGCTCCTCGTGCAGAACACCAACCCGATGGTGGTGGCGCCCGAGAGCCTCAAGGTGCGTGACGGGTTCGCGCGCGCCGACCTCTTCGCCTGCGTGCACGAGCAATTCATGACCGAGACCGCCCTCATGGCGGACATCGTCCTGCCGGCGACGACGTTTCTCGAGCACGAGGACGTCTACACGGCGAGCGGCCATACGCATTTCCAGGTCGCGCGGAAGGTGGTGGAACCCTTCGGCGAGGCGCGCTCCAACCATGAGGTGATCTGCGCTCTGGCGAAGCGCCTCGGCGCCCGGCATCGCGGCTTCGAGATGACCGCCTGGGAGATCATCGAGGAAAGCTTGCGCCTTTCCGGCTGGCCGAGCGCCGACGCGTTCGAAGGCGGCGGGCGCTGGCTCGACATGGCGCTTCCCTTCGAAACCGCGCACATGCTCGACGGCTTCCCCAACCGCGAGGGTCGCTTCCGCTTCAAGGTCGACTGGGCTTCGATCGGTCCCTATCACGAAGGCCTGCCGTCGCTCCCCGGCCATGCCGAGGTGATCGAGAAGGCCGATGCCGAGCACCCTTTCAGGCTCGTCGCGGCGCCGTCGCGCTCGTTCCTCAACACGACGTTCAACAACACCCCTTCCAGCGTCGCGCGCGAGGGGCGTCCCACCGCCCTCGTTCATCCGGAGGATCTCGCCGCGCTCGGCCTCTCGCATGGAGACCGGATCCGGCTCGGCAACCGCCGCGGCACGGTCGTCCTTCATGCGAAGTCGTTCGACGGGCTGCGGCGCGGCACCGTCGTGGTCGAAGGAATCTGGCCGAACCACGCCTTCGAGGAGGGGATCGGCATCAACGCGCTGACGAGCGCCGACCCCGGCCGCCCGGCCGGCGGCGGCGTCTTTCACGACACGGCGATCTGGGTGAAGCCCGCCTGAGCGTCCGCGGGGCCGCGCCGCGACGGGGATTGCTGGCGGGGACCCGAGCGTTCGACCCGCGGTGACGGCGCGCATTCTCAAGGCTCTCGGCTGGAGCGCTATCGCCGCGGCGGCGATCCTCGGCGCGGCGCTCGTCTGGCTGCTGGCGACGCTGCCGCTTCCACGAGGCGAGGCGGCGTCCCGCGCGCCGTCGCTCCTCCTCGAAGACGCGACAGGCCGGGTTTTCGCGAGCCGCGGCGTCTTTCGCGGCCAGCGCGTCGAGCTCGCCGCGCTGCCGCCTTACGTCCCCGCCGCCGTGATCGCGATCGAGGATCGGCGCTTCTACCGTCATTTCGGGCTCGACCTCGTCGGCATCGCCCGCGCGCTCGTCAGAAACCTCCGTTCCGGGGGCGTGCGCGAGGGCGCCAGCACGCTTACCCAGCAGCTCGCGAAGGTCGAGTACCTCTCGCCGGAGCGCAGCGTCCGCAGGAAGCTCCAGGAGGTGCTGCTCGCGCTCTGGCTCGAGCTGCGCCTCTCCAAGGACGAGATCCTCGCGCGCTATCTCGACGGCGCCTATTTCGGCGCCGGCGCCTGGGGCATCGACGGCGCCGCCCGGCGCTACTTCCTCAAGAGCGCGCGCGAGCTGACGCTTGCCGAGGCGGCGATGCTCGCCGGCCTCCTCAAAGCGCCCTCGGCGTTGTCGCCGGTGCGCGATGCCGAGGCCGCGAAGGCGCGCGCGGAGACGGTGCTCGCGGCGATGGTCGAGACCGGCGCGATCGCCGAGCCCGAAGCGGCGGCGGCGCGGGCGCATCCCGCGACCGTCGCGCTCGCGCCCGATACGGCGGCGGGCTGGAACTGGGCGGCCGATTGGGCGGCCTCCGAGGTCGCGCGCATCACCGGTGCGCTCAGCGCCGACTTTCGGGTCGCGACCACGCTCGACCCGGAGCTGCAGGAGATCGCCGAAAAGGTCGTCGGCGAGGTGCTCGAGACGGAAGGCGCCCGGAAGCATGCGGGCGAGGCCGCGCTCGTCGCGCTCGCGCCCGACGGAGCCGTGCTCGCCATGGTGGGCGGGCGCGACTACGCGAGAAGCCAGTTCAACCGGGCGACCCAGGCACGGCGGCAGGCTGGCTCGCTCTTCAAGCTCTTCGTCTATCTCGCCGCGTTCGAGGCGGGATATTCGGCCGAGACCGAGATGGTCGATCATCCGGTCGCGGTCGGCGATTGGCGTCCGGAGAATTTCAAGGGGGTCTATCGCGGCCGGGTCTCCTTGCGGCAGGCCTTCGCCGAAAGCCTCAACTCGGTCGCCGTCCAGCTCTCCGAAAGCATCGGCCGCGATCGAGTCGTCCGCATCGCGCACGAGCTCGGCCTCGAGTCGCCGATTCCGGACGTGCCGAGCATCGCGCTCGGCACCTCTCAGCACACGCTTCTGGAGCTCACCCGCGCCTATGCGAGCATCGCCGCGGGGCTGGGGCCGATAGAGCCGTACCTCGTCCGCGCGATAGGCGGTCCCGACACGCGGCTCTATCAGCGCGTCGCCTCCGGCGCCGAGCGTCCCTATTGGCTGGCGCGCAACGCGCTCGTCAGCCTCCTGCGCGAAGCGGTGAGGAGCGGAACGGGGCGCGGTGCCGATTACGGCCGGCCTGCCGCCGGAAAGACCGGCACGACCCAGGATTTCCGCGACGCCTGGTTCATCGGGTTCACCGCCGATGCGACCGTCGGCGTCTGGGTCGGCAACGACGACGACTCGCCGATGGCGGACGTCACGGGCGGCACGCTCCCGGCGACGATCTGGCGCCGCTTCATGGCGATGGCGGACGAGCGCAAGAGCACCCTTGTCGCGGCCGGAAAGTCGGCGGTCGTCGAGGTCGCGGTGCTGCGCGGGGAGCCGCGCGTCATCGATACCGGAACGCTGGCGTTCGGCACGCGGCTCGTGCGGCTCGCCGGCGTCGAGGGCGAGCGTGGCGCGCCGGTGCGTACGATGGCGGAGTATCTTCGCGGCAAGGAGGTCGCCTGCATTCCCGCGGGGGCGGCGCATCGCTGCGAGGTCGCCGGCTACGATCTCGCCGAAGTCGTGCTCTGGAACGGCGGCGCCCGTGCGACGTCCGACGCCGCCCCCGCGCTCAAGGCGGCCGAGAGCGCCGCGCGGGCCGGACGTCGCGGCATCTGGACGGCGATGCCGTAGCCTGCGCGGCCGGGGGTGATCCGCGCTATGCTTCCTATATCAGGGCCATGAACGAGAAGCTGCCGGCGAAGTCCTCGCGCGCCGAGGTCGAGGCGTTCCTCGACAAGGTGCGCCGAATGCCCAAGGTTCGCACCGAGGGGCGCGGCCGCCTCGTCTTCGCGTTGGACGCGACGGCGAGCCGCGCGCCCACCTGGGACCGCGCGTGCAGAATTCAGGGCGAGATGTTCGAGGCGACGGCGGCGCTCGGCGGGCTCGAGATCCAGCTCGTCTACTATCGCGGCTTCGCCGAGTGCAAAGCGAGCCGCTGGCTGACGAGCGCTTCGGAGCTGCATGCCGCCATGAGCTCCGTCTCCTGCGTCGGGGGCCAGACCCAGATCGAGCGCGTGCTCGGCCACATCGCCAAGGAAGCGCGGGCGAAGAAGGTCAACGCCGCCGTGTTCGTCGGCGACGCGATGGAGGAGAGTCACGACAGGCTCGCGCATCTCGCGGGCGAGCTCGGCCTTCTCGGCGTCCCCGTCTTCGTTTTCCACGAGGGGGGCGATCCGGTCGCCGCGCGCGCCTTCCAGGACATCGCTCGGCTCTCGAAGGGCGCCTACTGCCCGTTCGACAGCGGCAGCGCCCAGCAGCTCAAGGAGCTGCTGGGCGCTGTCGCGGCCTATGCTGCGGGCGGGCGGCCGGCGCTCGAGAGCTACGCCGGGCGACGCGGCGGGGCGGCGCTTCTTCTGACGCACCGTCTCGGGAAATGATCTGGATTCTCGCGGGCGTCGGGCTTCTTCTCGTCGTCTTGCTCGTGATGCGGGGCTTCGTCGCGGCAAGCCCCTCCGACATCGTCAGGGGCCTGCGCTGGGCGGCGTTCGGTCTCGGCGGCATCCTCGTTCTCGTGCTTGCGGTGACGGGTCGGCTCGGACCCGCCTTGGCGCTGGCGGCCGGGCTCGCGCCCCTCTTGATGCGCTGGCGTCAGGCGAGCGGGCCGACCTCGTCGGGCGGCGACAGCTCGGAAGTCGAGACGGAGTGGCTTCGCATGAGCCTCGACCACGACACCGGGCGGATGGAGGGCACAGTGCTGCGCGGCGCGTTCCAGGGCAGGCGCCTTGCCGAGCTCGGCCGCGACGAACTTCTCGAGCTGTGGCGCACGCTGCGCGCCGATGACGAGGCGAGCGCGAGCCTTCTCGAATCCTGGCTCGACCATGCGTGGCCCGATTGGCGCCGAGGCGAGAGCAAGCCGCCGCCGCGTGCGGCGCGAATGACGCGCGAGGAGGCGCTCCAGGTGCTCGATCTGCAGCCGGGAGCGAGCCCGGAGGAGATTCGCGCGGCGCATCGCAGGTTGATGCTCAAGGTCCATCCCGACCAGGGCGGTTCGACCTGGCTTGCCGCCAGGCTCAACGAGGCGCGGGACGTGCTTCTCGGCGCCGAAGGAGAGAGCGCAGCCGGCCGTTAACGCGTTGCGCGAGCGGCGCGGACCGTGCCACAACCTTGCCGGAACATTCGGGAGAGCCAGCCGTTTTCCGCCGAGTCCAATAGAAAGAGCAGCCCATAATGAAGAAGAAAATCCGCAAGGCCGTCTTTCCTGTCGGCGGCCTCGGTACCCGGTTTCTGCCGGCGACGAAGGCCATGCCGAAGGAGATGCTGACCCTCGTCGACAAGCCGCTCATCCAGTACGCGGTCGAGGAGGCCGCGGCGGCGGGGATCGAAGAGTTCATCCTCGTCACGAGCCGCGCCAAGTCCTCGATGGAAGATCACTTCGACTATCCCTACGAGCTGGCGAAGACGCTCGAGGAGCGCGGGAAGACGGCCGAGCTCGCGCTTCTCGAGAAGATGCTCCCGGCCGCCGGGAGCGTCGTCTACACGCGCCAGCAGAAGCCTCTCGGATTGGGCCACGCCGTCTGGTGCGCGCGCCATCTCGTCGGCGACGAGCCGTTCGCGGTGCTGCTCCCCGACGACGTGATTCTCGGCGACACGCCCTGCCTCAGCCAGATGGTGGAGGCGCACGAGGCGACTGGGGGCAACGTCGTCGCGGTCATGGAGGTGCCGCGCGAGCATACCAAGCGGTACGGCGTCCTCGACGTCGCCTCGGACGACGGAAAGCTCGTGTCGGTGAAAGGGCTCGTCGAGAAGCCCGATCCGCAGGACGCGCCCTCGACTCTCACCATCATCGGCCGCTACATCCTCCTGCCCGAGATCTGGGGCCATCTCGACCGGCACGAGAAGGGTGCCGGCGGCGAGATCCAGCTCACCGACGCGATGGCGAAGATGATCGGCGGCAAGCCGTTCCACGGGCTTCGCTTCGAGGGAACGCGCTACGACTGCGGCGACAAGCTCGGCTGGCTCGAGGCGAACATCGCCTTCGCCATGGCGCGCCCCGATCTCGCGGACGCGATGAAGGACATTCTGCAGAGGTTTTCGTCACGATGAGCGGCCACCGTTTCGACCCGACGATCCTTCGCGAGTACGACATCCGCGGCCAGGTCGGAAAAACGCTCGACGAGGCCGACGCTCGCGCGCTCGGGCGCGCCTTCGCCGTCATGCTGAAGGAGCAGGGCGGGCGGACGGTCGCGGTCGGCTACGACGGGCGCCTCTCCTCGCCCGCGCTGGAGGCGGCGCTCGTCGAGGGGCTTACCGGCGCCGGCGTCGACGTCGTCCGGGTGGGCCTCGGTCCGACGCCGATGCTGTACTTCGCCGCGACGACGCTCGGCGTCGAGGGCGGGATCATGATCACCGGGTCGCACAACCCGCCCGACTACAACGGCTTCAAGATGATGCTCGGCAAGAGGTCGGTCTTCGGCGAGGCGATCCAGAAGCTCGGACGCATCGCCGCCGCCGGCGACTTTCCGACCGGGCAGGGACAGGTGACCGAAAAGCGCGTCCTCGACGCGTACGTCGACCGGCTCCTTCGCGACTACGACGGCGAGCGGCCGCTCCATGTCGCCTGGGATCCCGGGAACGGCGCGACCGGCGAGGCGGTCCAAAAGCTGATCGCGAAGCTCCCGGGCCGCCACGAGCTCATCAACGCGAAGATCGACGGCACCTTCCCGGCGCACCACCCCGACCCGACCGAGGCGAAGAACCTCGAGCAGCTCCAGGCGCTGGTGGCCGAGAAGAAGTGCGAGCTCGGCATCGCCTTCGATGGCGACGGCGACCGGATCGGCGTGATCGACGGCGAAGGCCGGATCCTCTGGGGCGACCAGCTCATGGTAATTCTCGGCGGCGACGTGATCCGGCGCCAGCCCGGCGCGACGATCATCGCCGACGTGAAGGCGAGCCAGGTGCTGTTCGACGAGCTGAAGCGGATGGGCGGCAACCCCCTCATGTGGCGCACGGGACATTCGCTCATCAAGACGAAGATGGCCGAGACCGGGGCGCCGCTGGCCGGCGAGATGAGCGGGCACATCTTCTATGCCGACCGGTATTACGGCTACGACGACGCGCTCTACGCAGCGGTGCGCCTTCTCGGCATCCTCGGACGGAGCGACGAAAGCATCGCCCGGATGCGGGACCGGCTGCCGCAGGTCGTCAACACGCCCGAGCTCCGCTTCCCGTGCCCGGAGGAGCGCAAGTTCGAGGTCGTCGAGGAGGTGAAGAGCCGGCTCCGGGCGGCCGGCGCCGACGTCAACGACATCGACGGCGTGCGGGTGCGTGCGGGCGACGGATGGTGGCTGCTGCGCGCCTCCAACACCCAGGACGTGCTCGTCGCCCGGGTCGAGGCGAAGAGCGAGGGCGGGCTTGCCGCGCTCAAGGCGCAGCTCGCCGACCAGCTGCGGCAGAGCGGCATCGAGCCGCCGCAGATCTAGCCGGATCGCCGTCCGCGCGCCGAAGGAAGCGGTTTTCGCCGCAGCGCTTGCGCTTCGGCGAAAAGCTCCTATTTCATGGTGCGTCGACCTCGACCTCGGTCCGGCTGGCTTTCCTTCGCTTCTGGCGCCGGACGGCTCTTCCGTTCCCTGACGATGCCGATCCGCTGCGCGATTTCCGCGCCGCGGCCTCTCTCTACTTCGGAAACAAGACTCTATGACTATCGGAACCGTAAAGTGGTTCAACGCCCAGAAGGGCTACGGCTTCATCGCTCCCGAAAACGGCGGCAAGGACGTGTTCGTCCATATCTCCGCCGTCGAGCGGTCCGGCATCGGCAGCCTCCACGAGGGCCAGCGCGTCGGGTTCGAGCTTCAGCGAGACCGGAACGGCAAGATGTCGGCCTGCAACCTGCAGCAGGCGTGACGACAGGAAGGGCGGCGCCGAGCCGCCCTTCTCATTTCGCGAGCGGACGACGAGAGAGGATTTCATGGCGAAAGAGGACCTGATCGAGTTCGAAGGCACCGTGCTCGAGATGCTGCCGGACGCGCGTTTTCGCGTGCGGCTCGATAACGGCCATGAGACGCTCGCCTATATCGGCGGCCGCATGAAGCGGGCGCGCATCCGCGTCCTCGCCGGCGACCGGGTGACGCTCGAGATGACGCCGTACGACTTGAGCAAGGGCCGCATCAACTATCGCCACAAGGACGAACGCCCCGGCGGCATGCCGGGCACCCGGCGCCCGCCTTTCCGGCGCCGCTGATCCCAGGGCCGCGGGGGTTTCGGGCTCTTCCCTGTTCGGCTAGAACGCTCCGGTAGCGATGACCGGAACGAACCTTTCCAAGATCACCTGCGTGCTGCGCGGCTGGCGGCGCCTCTGCCCGCGCTGCGGGCAAGGGCGGCTCCTGCGGAGCTTCTTGAAGCCGGTCGAGGCCTGCGCCGATTGCGGCGAGGCGTACGGGCACATGCGGGCCGACGACTTTCCGCCTTACGTCACGATCTTCATCGTCGGCCACATCGTGGTTCCGCTCGTCCTCATAGCGCACCGGCGCGGGCTCCCCATCGAGATCGCTTCCGTGATTTGGGTGCCGATGACGCTGGTGCTGACGCTGCTTCTCCTGCCGCGATGCAAGGGCGCGGTCCTCGCGCTCATGTGGTCGCTGGGCCTCACCGGAAGCGAGAAACGCTGACGGCGCCCCGATGACGGCGTCAGGCCCGGTCCTCGCCGGCGCTTGATCGATCTTCGCCGGTTCCCTCCTATTTGTTCGGCGAGCTGGTCGCCTTCGAGGAGGGCCAAGTCTTGAGTGCCGCCGTTCCGAACCGCCGTGCCGTCCTGGCTCTGCTCGCCGGCGCCGCCATCGCGCCTCTTCTGCGTTCGGCCGAGGCGGTCGGGCAGCCCCGACCGGTCCTGACGCGAGCCATTCCCTCGACCGGCGAGGCCGTTCCGGCGGTCGGGCTCGGAACCTGGATCACCTTCAACGTCGGCGACGATCCCGTCGCGCGGGACGAATGCGCCGAGGTGATGCGCGCGTTCTTCGCCGCGGGCGGGCGGCTCATCGACTCCTCGCCGATGTACGGCTCCTCGCAGGAGGTGATCGGCTACGGGCTCGCCAAGCTCGGAAGCGCGCCGGTGTTCGCGGCCGACAAGGTCTGGATTTCGTCGGGCGCCCGCGGCCCCGCGCAGATCGAGGAGTCGCGTCGGCGCTGGGGCATTCCCCGCTTCGATCTCCTCCAGGTGCACAATCTTGTCGCCTGGGAGGCGCACCTTCCGACGCTGCAGTCGATGAAGGAGGCGGGACGGCTGCGCTATGTCGGCATCACCACCTCCGAGGGGCGGCGCCATGCCGAGATCGAGCGCATCATGCGCAGCGAGAGGATCGATTTCGTCCAGATCACCTACAACGTCCTCGACCGGGAGGTCGAAGCGCGCATCCTGCCGCTCGCGCAGGAGCGGGGGATCGGCGTCATCGTCAACAGGCCCTTCCGGCAAGGCTCGCTCGTCCGCAGGCTCGAGCGGCACGCCCTCCCTCCATGGGCCGCCGAGATCGGCTGCTCGAGCTGGGCGCAGCTTCTCCTGAAGTTCATCATCGCGCACCCGGCCGTCACCTGCGTCATCCCGGCGACGACGCGCGTCGACCACGTCCGCGAGAACGTCGCCGCGGCCTCCGAGCCTCTTCCCGACGCGGCGTTGCGCCGGCGCATCGCGGCGCATGTCGAGCGGCTCTGATGTCCGAGTGGTGGACCTACCGGCTCTCGGACTTCCTCCTCTTCTCGCCGCGCACCTATTACCGGCTCTTCGAGCTCTACAACGAGGCGGTTTTCCCGGCGCAATTCGGAGCCCTCGCCCTCGGCGCCGCGATTTTCGTCCTGTCGCGCCAGGGCGGGGCGCGCGCCGACCGGCTCGCCGCCTCGCTCCTCGCCGGCCTCTGGCTCTTCGTCGCGCTCGCGTTCCATGCCGCGCGCTACGCGACGATCAACTGGGCGGCGAGCTGGTTCGCCGCCGCCTTCGCGGCCGAGGCGGCGCTCATCGCCTGGGCGGGCGCTGTCCGCGGAGCACCCGTGCTGCGCGCCGGCGACGACTGGGGCGGGCGGCTCGGCCTTACGATCTTCGTCCTCGCCCTCTGCGCCTTGCCGCTGGTCGGCCCGCTGGTCGGCCGGCGATGGTCCCAGATCGAGTTTTTCGGCCTCGCGCCCGATCCGACCGCATTGGCGACGCTGGGGCTTCTCGCCGCGAGCGAGAAGCCGCGCTGGCTCCTTCTCGCGATTCCGCTCCTCTGGTGCGTGGTGAGCGGCGCCACGCTCTGGACGATGGAGGCGCCGGACGCTCTCGTCCTGCCGCTCGCCGCCGCGCTCGCTTTCCTGCTCGCGGTCGTGAGGACGTTCGCGCCGCGCACGGCGGCATCGGACGGCCCGGCCGCCTGATCCCCCTCCGGGGGCTTGCGGTCGTCGCCGGTTCGCCGTCCCATGTGGAAAACCGGAGGAGCGCCATGAACGAAACCGTGACGCATTGGATCGGCGGCCGCCGCGAGGCGGGGCAGTCGAAGCGACGAGGCGACGTCTTCAATCCCGCCACGGGCGAGCGAGCCCGCACCGTCGCGCTGGGCGGCGCTGCGGAAATCGACGCCGCGGTGCGCGCGGCGGCTCAGGCCTTTCCCGAGTGGGCCGCCACCCCGCCTCTTCTGCGGGCGCGCGTCATGTTCAAGTTCAGGGCGCTTCTCGAGCGCGAGGCCGAGACTCTCGCCCGGCTCATCACGGCGGAGCACGGGAAGGTCCTCTCCGATGCGCGCGGCGAGGTCACCCGCGGCGCCGAAGTGGTCGAGTTCGCGTGCGGGATACCGCACCTCCTCAAGGGCGAGTTCAGCGAGAGCGTCGGCCGCGGTATCGATTCCTGGTCCTCGCGGCAGCCGCTCGGGGTCTGCGCCGGCATCACGCCGTTCAACTTTCCGGCCATGGTGCCGATGTGGATGTTCCCGGTCGCGCTCGCCTGCGGGAACAGCTTCGTGCTGAAGCCATCGGAGCGCGATCCCTCGGCTTCGCTTCTTCTGGCCGAGCTCTTGAAGGAAGCGGGGCTCCCCGACGGCGTCTTCAACGTCGTCCAGGGCGACAAGGAGGCGGTCGACGCGCTTCTCGAGCATCCGCTCGTCGCCGCGGTGAGCTTCGTCGGCTCGACGCCGATCGCCGAGTACATCTACCGGACCGCCGCCGCGCATGGAAAACGCGTCCAGGCGCTCGGCGGCGCCAAGAACCACATGCTGGTGATGCCCGACGCCGACATGGACCAGGCGACGGACGCGCTCATGGGCGCGGCTTACGGCTCGGCGGGCGAGCGCTGCATGGCGGTCTCGGTCGCGGTGACGGTGGGGAGCGCCGGCGACCGCCTCGTCGAGAAGCTGGCGCCGCGGGTGCGGGCGCTCAAGGTGGGGCCCGGCACGGATCCCGACGCGGAGATGGGCCCGCTCGTGACGCGCCAGCACCTCGAGAAGGTCCGCGGCTATGTCGATCTCGGCGTCGAGGAAGGCGCGCGGCTGGTCGTGGACGGCCGCGGGCTCAAGCTGCAGGGCTACGAGAACGGGTTCTTCATCGGCGGCTGCCTCTTCGACGACGTCCGGCCGGAGATGCGGATCTACAAGGAGGAGATCTTCGGGCCCGTGCTCTCGGTCGTGCGCGCCCGAGACTTCGACGAGGCGCTGCGCCTCGTCGACGCGCACGAGTTCGGCAACGGGACGGCGATCTTCACCCGCGACGGCGACGCGGCGCGCGAGTTCGCGAGCCGCGTCCAAGCGGGGATGGTCGGCGTCAACGTTCCGATCCCGGTGCCGATGGCCTTCCACTCCTTCGGCGGGTGGAAGCGCTCCCTCTTCGGAGACATGGCGGTGCACGGCCCCGAGGGCGTGCGGTTCTATACGCGGCTCAAGACCGTAACCGCGCGCTGGCCCACCGGCATTCGCGCCGGCGCCGAGTACGTGATGCCGACCACGAGGTAGTCAGTCGATCGACGCGCCCGGCGTACCGAAGGAGCCGCCCGGGTCGAGCGGACTGCCGCCGGACGGGGCGGTTCCGAGCATCCCCGGCGTACCGGCGACGCCACCCGGTGTTCCGCCCACGATCCCCCTCGCGGGGCCGGTGATCGGGCTGCCCCTTCCGACACCCCCGGGTGCGAGCCGGCTGTCTTCGCGCGCCGCCGAGGGGTCGCTGAGCCGCTGGGCGCTTCCGGCCCCCAACGGGGCGCGTTGCAGCGGGTCCGCGATCGGCGAGCCGAGCGTGCCGGGGCGCGTGCCCAGACCCGTGCCGAGCCCGCCGGGGGTGGTCCCGGTCGATGGCACGCCCACGCCCGGCAGCGACGTGCCGCCGAGCTCGGTGCCGATTCCGCTGCCGCCGAACCCGCTTCCGATTCCGCCGCTTCCGATCGTGCCGCTTCCGATCGCGCCGCTGCCGATCCCGCTGCTGCCGCCGACACCGCCGCTGCCCGATCCGACGCCGCCGGACGAGCTGCTGCTCTGCGCCGCGGCCGTGGCGGCGAGCGCCAGCGTTGCGACGCCGAGCGCTGCCAGGAATAGCCGCATGAGAACCTCCGCTGATGCCTCTCATCGAGCAACACCTGGGAGGGGAGGGCGCTCCCGCGCGGGCTCGCGGCACCGGCACCGATCGGCAGCGGCGATGACGAGGAAAGGGAAGGGGGCCTTGCGGGCCCCTTTTTGCTTCGCGGGCGATGCGCGTCAGTCGATGCGCCTCAGCGTCGCTTCGAGCGAGGCCCCGCCATCGGCGGCGAGCCACGTGGCGGCGAGCCGTCCGTCGTGGCGGAGGCGATACTTCAGCGTGTTGCGCCCCGGCTCGCGGAAGACCATGCGGTCCTCGCTGAGCCGCCCGGTGCGACGCACCCATTCGGCCTTCTGATCGGGCTCGAGCCCGGGGCCGAGCGCGTAGATCGCGGTCACCTCGTCGCGCTCGACGCGCTCGACGACGAGCAGCACTTCGCGGCCGTTCGGGTAGAAGCCGTACCACTTGCCGAGGAACGCGTTCTCGGGCGCCCAGACCTTCTTCTGGCTCTCGCCCTGGGCGGCGACGGTGTGGACGCTCGGGGGCAGCGGGAGCTGCGCGCTCGGGCGCGTGCCCCACGTGTCCTCGCAGCTCATGTCGGGCCCGACGCGATCGAGCTCGATGAAGGCGCGGATGCATTGGGCGTAGCGCCGGGTGAAGAGCCCCGTCGAGGCGGCCCAGTGCCCGGTCAGCGCGCGCGGCTGATCGACGACGAGGTGCGGCAGGCCGCGCCGGGCCAGGATCTCGCGCGCGCGCTCGCCGCGGCCGCCCGGATCGAACTCGTCGCCGTGGAAGAAGAAGAGCATGACCCGCGCGCGGCGCACCTGCTCGAGGAGCGGGTAGAGGCGCGTCGCGTTGTTGCGCCAGGAATCGTAGAACTCGAAGAAGCTGCCGTAGGCCGCGGGCGCGGTCGCGACGACCGCGAAGACGTCGTCGGAGGCGTCGGCGGCCATGAGCGAGAGGAAGGCGCCGAAGCTCTGCCCGGCGAGCACCACCTTCCGGTAGCCGCGATCCTTGAGGTCGCGGACGTAGCGGACGAGCGTGCGGGAGCTGTCCTGGAGCGTGTCGCCGTCCCGCATCCGGTTGAATCGGAACGTGTCCCAGCCGGCGTCCTGGAGGCTCGCCATGTAGTAGGGGGTCGGCGAGAGCGAGTCCTCGGTATGGATCGAGCGGCCGTGGCTCCAGACCACCGCGCCCTTCGCGGCCGCGGCGCCGAGCAACGGCGTTTCCGGATAGGCGGGATCGAGGCGGGCGACCAGCGCCGCCGCAGGCGCGGCGAACGCGATCAGCGACGCGGCAACGACCGCGGCGAGGCCCGACCTGAGCCGGGTTTGGAACATCCCTGATTCCCCGTTTCTGGTACGGGGGTCAGGATTCCGAAGCTTTGGTTAACAACCTCTTTCCGGAACAGGGCCTGCGCGTTCGTTCAGGCCTTTACGGTCATCAGCGTGAGCCCCGCGAGGACCACGCCCAGAAACTCGAATCCCGCGGTGACCTGTCCCAGCATCACGCCGGTCACGGCGCTCGCGATCGTCACAGCTCCCACCAGCCACGTCATCGTCGTCCTCGGGGTTTTCCGTCGTGCTTGGTTGACGGAGCCCAGAACGGGGCGCCCGCGGCGCTTATTCCGGGGCGGCAGGCTGCGGCAGGACGTCGCGCCCCTTCGGAGCGAGCCGCTCCAGGCTTTCGGGCGTGTCGATGTCGGTGAGAACGCCGTCGCTCGCCATCTCGACCTCGGCGACGAGCTCGGGATACTCGCCGAGGAGGTGCTTGGCGCCGGAATCGCCGGCGAGTTCCTGCATCTCGGCGAAGAAGCGGCGCGCGAAGAGGACCGGGTTGCCGCGCTTGCCGCCCCGCGTCGGGACGCAGATCGCGCGCCCCTCGGTCGGGTTGAAGGCGGCGGCGAGCCGGCGCAGCTCGGCCGCGCGCACGAACGGCATGTCGCCGAGGCAGACGAGCGCGGCGTCGGCCTCGCCCGGCACCTCGGCGAGGCCGCGCTTCAGCGAGGTCGAAAGGCCTGCGGCGAAGTCGGGGTTGTGGACGAAGCGCACCGGCAGGCCGTCGAGCGCGGCCGAGACCGCCTCCGCTTGATGGCCGAGCACGACGATGACGGGCGTCGCGCCCGCCTCGAGCGCCGTCTCCACGCTCCGCCGCACCATGGGCTTGCCGCCGACATCGGCGAGGAGCTTGTTCGGCCCGCCCATCCGGCGCGACTGGCCCGCCGCCAGGACGATGGCGGCGATCGTCGGCGCACGCGGCGGCATCGGCATGGCGCGCTCGCTGGCGCGCGGCTGCGGCCGCGACGGGATCTCGGCGAGGAGGCCGCCGGCGCCCATCCGCATGATGTCCTGCGGCCGCACCTCGATGCCGGCGAGAAGGCGCTGCAGCACCCAGTCGAAGCCGTTGATCTTCGGGCTTCGCGCGCAGCCGGGAAGGCCCAGGACCGGCTTTCCGGCGCGGCGGCCGAGAAGGAGGAGCTGTCCCGGATCGACCGGCATGCCGAAATGCTCCACCGTGCCGCCGGCCGCCTCGAGCGCGGCGGGGATGACGTCGCGGCGATCGACGATCGCCGAGGCGCCGGCCACGAGCAGGAGGCCCGGCGTGCCGGCCTTGCCGATCTCGGCGGCGAGCGCTTCCGTTTCGTGCGCGCAGCGCGCCTCGCCGACGAGCCGCGCGCCGAACGCCTCCACCCGCGCTCGGGTCGTCTCGACCGTCTTGTCGAGGATCGACTCCTTCATGCCGGGAAGGCGGGTCTGAATGAGGTAGACGTCGAGCTCGGCGAACGGGGCGACGCGGATAAGCCCGCGTCCCATCTCGACCGCCGCCTCGATCGCGGAGCGGGGCGCCGCGAAGGGGATGATCTTGATCGTCGCCACCATCTGACGCGGCTCGACGGGCGTCCAAGGCTCGATCGTGGCGACGGTGATCGCCTCGTGCGCGAGGTTGACGGCGTCGAGGCGCGTCTCGTCGAAGAGGCAGAGCCCGCGCGTCTTCGCGAACAGGTTGACGCGTCCGGTGAAGGGCTCGGCGATCTCGAGATTGTCGCCGGCGATCGCCGCGGCGACCGTGGCGGCGGCCTCGTCCTCCGGCACGTCGCCCGGCTCGAGCCGCGCCACGACGATGCTCTCGAAGCCGGCGTCGCGGAGCGCGGCGACGTCGCCCGCGTCGAGCACCCGCCCCTTCTTCAGGGTGCGCGAGCCCGCCTTGGTGCTGTGCGCGAGGATCGTGCCTTCGGCTTCGGCGAGCGGGACGGGACCGAATTTCATCGCCGCAAGACCGCGGTGATCTGGGCGAGGATCGAGACCGCGATCTCGGCCGGCGAGACCGCGTTGATGTCGAGCCCGACGGGCCCGTGGATGCGGGCGAGGGCGGCCTCGTCGAACCCCGCCTCGCGCAGTCGGCCGAGCCGCGCGGCGTGCGTCTTCTTGGAGCCGAGCGCGCCGATGTAGAACGCCTCTGAGCGGAGCGCCGAGATGAGCGCCGGGTCGTCGATCTTGGGGTCGTGCGTCAGCGTCACGACGGCGGTGCGGCGGTCGGGCTTCAGGCGCTCGAACGCCTCGTCCGGCCAGTCGGTGACGAGCGCGACGCCGGGAAAGCGCGCCTCCGTCGCGAAGGCGCTGCGCGGATCGATCACGGTGACGGCATAGCCGGCGAGCGCCGCCATCTGCGTCAGCGGCTGCGCGATATGCGCGGCGCCCACGATGAAGCAGCGCAGCGGCGGGTTCCAGACCTCGATGAAGCGCCCGTTCTCGGTGCGGCTCTTGTCGTCGCGGAGCGCGCGCGCCACCGCCTCCATCGTGGCGTCGTCGAGCGCGAGGTCGCCGTTCATGCGGCCGTTCTCGACATAGGTCTGCGCGCCGGTCTCGAGATCGGTCACGATCGCGGCCGAACGGCCTTCGCGGCGCGCGGCGAGCGCGCGGCGGAGAAGGGCGGCCCTCATTCGATCCTCTCGACGTAGACCTGGACCTTGCCGCCGCAGGCGAGACCCACCTCCCATGCCTGCTCGTTGGTGACGCCGAAATCGAGCAGGCGCGGCGCGCCGTCGGCGATGGTCTGGAGCGCCTCGGTCACGACCGCGCCCTCGATGCAGCCGCCCGAAACCGAGCCGACGAAGGCACCGCCTTCCTCGACCGCGAGCTTGGCGCCGACGGGCCGGGGCGAGGAGCCCCACGTCGTCACCACGGTCGCGATCGCGACGCGCTTTCCTTCATCGTGCCATTTCAACGCTTCGCTCAGGACAGCTTCGGTGTCGTCCATCTTTCCTCCGCGAGGGCGGCGAGGAGAGCTTCGAGGCTCTCCAGATTGTGCACCGGCCGGAATTCGTCGACATGCGGCAGGATCGCGCGCACTCCCTGTGATCTGGGTTCGAACCCCTCCCAGCGCAACAGCGGGTTGAGCCAAATGAGCCGGCGGCAGGAGCGGTGGAGACGGTCCATCTCCTTGGCGAGGAGCGTCCCTCCTTCGCGGTCGAGCCCGTCGGAGATGAAGAGGACGACCGCCCCCTGCCCGAGGACCCGGCGCGACCAGAGGCGGTTGAACTCGGCGATCGAGGTGCCGATGCGGGTGCCGCCCGACCAGTCCTCGACCGCGTCGGCGATCTTGTCGAGCGCAACGTCGACGTCCTTGTAGCGCAGGTAGCGCGTCACGTTGGTGAGGCGGGTCCCGAAGAGGAAGGTCGCGACGCGGTCGCGATCGTTCGTCACCGCGTGGACGAAGTGGAGGAAGACGCGGCTGTAGCGGCTCATCGAGCCCGAGATGTCGCAGAGGACGACGAGCGGCGGCGGCCGCGTGCGGCGGCGCTTCTTGCGGAGCTGAATGATGTCTGCCGAGCGGAGCGCGGCGCGCAGCGTGGCGCGCATGTCGGCGCGCGCGCCCGCGGGGTCGGGGCGGAAGCGGCGCGTCGGGGCCTCGCGGATCGGAAGGCGCATCCTGGAGAGCAGCGCCTTGGCCTCGGCCAGCTCCTCCAGGGACATCTTCTCGAAATCCATCTTGCGGAGGACCTCCTGCGCCGAGAAGGTGAGCGCGGAGTCGATCTCGACCTCGGTCTCCTCGGCCTCGCGCGCATGGTCGCGATGCCCCGGATGGAGCGCCTCCGCGAGGCGCCGGATGAGCTCGGGCCCCGCCTCGTCCGGCACGCGGAGCTGCGGCAGCACTATCGACATCATCTTCTCGAGGAGCTGCGGGTTGCGCCAGAAGACGTGGAACGCCTGGTCGAAGAGCGCGCGCTGGTCGTGCCGGTTGACGAAGACGGCGTGGAGCGCCCAGTAGAAATCGGCCCGCGTGCCGATGCCGACCGCGCGCACCGCCTCGACCGCGCGCAGCACCTGGCCGGGCCCCACGGGGAGGCCGGCGGCGCGGAGCGTGCGCCCGAAATGCATGAGGTTGACGAGGAGCTGGCCGCTCATCCTCCACTCATACCGCCGCCGCGGCGCCTGAAAGAACAGGTGATTTACAGGATCCGGGGCCCGCGGGCGCGCATGGCTCCGCGGCGCTCGGCCCGGCGTCCCGCGAGGGCGAAGCCGCTTCGCTCGCAAGGCGAAAGGCGGCGGTTCCGGGGTCTTCCCCGGCCGGCGGCGCGGGTGCCGCGGCAGGCCCGGCCGGCGCCGGCGCGGCAGCGCCTTTTTCCTCGCCGGCGGGCGAGGGCGGCGGGGCGACGTCCGCTTCCCGTGCCGCCGCAACCTCCTCCCGATCGCTCTCCCCGGCGGCGGCTTCCTCTTCCGTTCCGACCGCTTCCGCGGGCCCGTTCTCGTCGTCTTCTTCGTCTTCGTCTTCGTCTTCGTCTTCGTCTTCGTCTTCGGCGCCTTCGACTTCTTCCTCGTCGTCTTGGTCCTCGGCCGCTTCGTCCTCGCTCTCCTCGCCCTCGCCGGCGAGCGCGTCGTACTCCTCGTCGCTGAGCTCGCTCGTGGTGTAGGGCGAGAGGCCGCGCTTGGCGGCGAGGAGACGGACGAGAAGGAGCGCGTGCTCGGCCGAGACGCGGCCCTCGATCACGGCCTGCACCAGCTTGGCGTGGACGATGTAGGGGTCGAGCGCCTCGGCGCGGGTGATGTCGAGGACCGGGAGCTCCTCGCCGCGCCGCGCGGCGGCGTCGATGCGCGCGGCGCAGAACCGCGCCGCGGTCCTGTCGCCGTCGAGCGCGGCTTCGATGACGGTGCGGAGGATGGTCTCGGCCTCGCCCTCGCGCAGCGCGGCGACCAGACGCGTCGCGTAGCCCGTCGCGCCCTTCGGCCGTCCGGCCGGATTTCCGGAATGACCAGGAGCGAACCGGCCGTCGGGCGTGCGGCCGGGAAGTGCTGCTCCTACAGGCATGACGCGCTCCATCGCATGACCGATATGGGCGGTCATGCTACGAACAAAATGGGAACGGGTCAAGCCTTCACAGCGCCCCGCAGAGGGTGTCGTCCGGACGGGCGAGCGGCGGGGACGCTCGCGGCGGGGACGCGCCGCCGAGCCGGGCGGCGACGAAGGCGCGGTCGATGACGAGGCGCCGCCGTTCCGGGCGGTCGGAAAGCTCGAACATCTCGTCGAGAAGCACCGCCTCCATGATGGCGCGGAGCCCGCGCGCGCCGAGCCCGCGGTCGAGGGCCCTGGCGGCGATCTCCTCGATGGCGTCGGGGGTGAACCGGAGATCGACGCCGCTCCAGCGGAAAAGCGCCCGGTACTGCGCGACGAGCGCGTTTCTCGGCTCGGTCAGGATGCGAACGAGATCCTCCCGGCCGAGCGGGTCGAGCACGACCACGACGGGAAGCCGGCCGACCAGCTCCGGCAGCAGCCCGTACTCGACGAGATCGCGGGTGGAGGCGCCCTTGAGGCCGTTGAAGGCGCCGCCGCAGATGAAGAGCACATCCGTCGTATCGAGCGTGGCGTCGTTGGCGGAGCCGCGGCCGCGCCCGCGGTCGAGCGAGGCCGCCCGGCCTTCGATGAGCCCGAGGAGGCCCCTCTGGACGCCCGCGCCCTTTATGTCGGGGCGCTCCGGGTCTTCGTCCGGCAATGCGGCGAGCTTGTCGATCTCGTCGATGTAGACGATCCCCTTTTCGGCGAGCTCGATGTCGTGGCCTGCGGCCTCGACGAGGTCGACGGCGATGTCGCCGACGTCGCGCCCCGCATAGCCGGTCCGGGTGAGGGTCGTCGCGTCGATCGTCGCGAAGGGCAGGCCCACGACCTGCGCGAGGCTCCGCGCGAGAAGCGTCTTGCCCGAACCCGTGCTGCCGATCAGCAGCACGTTGCTCTTGGCGATCTCGACCCTGCCGCGTATCGAGCGGTTGAACACCCGCTTGTGATGGTTCCAGACGGCGACGGCGAGGACGCGCTTGGCATGGTCCTGCCCGATCACGTTCTCGTCGAGCAGCCGCTTGATCTCCGCCGGGGGGAAGTGACGGAGCGAGCGGAAAAGGGACGTGTCGTCGAGGTGAAGGATGTCCGCCGCCGCCACCGCGCAGGCCGCGCAGATCGCGGCGTCGCTGGCGGAGAGCAGCGGCTCGGCCGGCTGCCGCTCGCCGCAAAACGAGCACGCGTCGGGCCGGGGCTTCGCCTGTGTGCGATGCGGCGGCATCAGAACGAAGCGCCCGAGACGGCGACGGCGACCTCCCGTTTCGCCGGGGGCTGCCCGGGGGCGCGCTGCGAAACGAGGTTGGCGACCATCTGCCCGGCGCCGCAGGCCATGGTCCAGCCGAGAGTGCCGTGCCCCGTGTTGACGAAGAGGTTCTCGTAGCGCGTGCCGCCGACGACGGGCATGCCCGACGGGGTCATCGCGCGGAGCCCCGTCCAGTACGCGATCTCCTCGATGGGACCCGCCTGGGGATAGAGGTCCTCGATCACGTGACGCACCGTCCGGCACTGCTGCGGACGGATCGAAAGGTCGTACCCCGAGAGCTCCGCGATGCCCGCCGCGCGGATCCGGCCGCCGAGCCGCGTGATCGCGACCTTGTGCCGCTCGTCCATGACGGTCGATCGCGGCGCGGCGTCCTCGTCCGCGACCGGCAGCGTCGCCGAGTAGCCCTTCACCGGGTACACCGGAATGCGCAGGCCCACGGTTTGGAGGAGGCGGGGCGACCAGCTGCCGAGCGCCACGACGAAGGCGTCGGCGGCAACGGTTTCGCCGTCGATGACCGCGCTGGCGATGCCGCCGTTCCCGGCGCGGAGGCGCTCGACCCGCGCGCCCATCTGGAAGCGGACGCCGCGCGCGCGAAGGACACGGGCGAGCTCGACGGTGAATTTGTGGCAATCGCCCGTCTCGTCGCCCGGCAGGTGCAGCCCGCCGACGATCTTGTCGGCGACGCGCGCGAGCGCCGGCTCGACGGCGAGGCAAGCGTCGCGGCCGAGCAGCCGGTGCGGCACGCCGAAGCGGCGGAGGATGTCGGCGTCGAGCTTCGCGCGCTCCATCGCGGCCTCGTCGCGGAAGAGCTGAAGCGTGCCGAGCTGCAGGTCGTCGTAGCGGATGCCCGTGTCGCGCCGGAGCGCGACGAGGCATTCGTGGCTGAAGCGGGCGAGGCGCAGGATCTGCGGCTTGTTGATCGCGTAGCGGGCGGCGGTGCAGTTGCGCAGGAAAGCGGCGAGCCACGCCCAGAGCGCCGGGTCGAGGCGCGGCCGCAGGACGAGCGGCGCGTGCCGGTCGAAGAGCCACTTGATCGCCTTGAAGGGCACGTCCGGCGCGGCCCAGGGGCTCGCATAGCCCCACGAGATCTGCCCGGCGTTCGCGAAGCTCGTCTCCATGCCGACGCCTTGGCGCCGGTCGTAGACGACGACCTCGTGCCCGCTCTCCTGCAGATAATAGGCGGTCGTGATCCCGATCACGCCTCCGCCCAAGACGACCACCTTCATCCCTCTCCCTCCACGCGCGAGAAGCATTTCGGGAGGCGGCCGGGAGGATTGCGGCCCTCCCTCGCGCGCCTGCCCGGCTCGTGCCGCGCTGTCAGGTGCCCGGGGAGGTGGGAAGGACGAAGATTCTATCGGGGAGGCCGGCGAGACCGGGGGGAAGGCCGACCATGTCGGTGCGAGGCTCGCCCGGCTCCTCCTCGGAGGGGGCGCCGGCCTCGGGCCCGGCGGAAGGAGCCGCATCGGCTTCCGCCGGGGCGGCGGCCTGCGCGGTCTCGCGGCGGAGAAAAGCGGCGGAGGAAGAAGCGTTCGACGCGCCGGCCGGCCCTCCTTCGCGCCGGCCGAAATCGTTCCTGGCGACACGAGCCGCAGGCGGATCGCCGAGGAGCATTTTCCGGTTCATCGTGCCCTCCAAAGCTGAACCGCCGCCCAAGGGGCGGCGGCCGATCAAATGTACCAGCGCCGGGCAGGAATTCAAAGATGGGGGCGGCGGAGGGCGCGGGCTCAGGCGGGCGGGACGCCCGCGACGGCGAGGCCGTCGCCGAGCCGATCCATGAAGCCCGGCGTGAACGGCCAGGCGGCGCGCGCCGCCGCCACGGTGAGATGGCGGTCCTTGCGCAGAAGCCTGCGCGCCGTCCGGCGGGCCTCGTCCCGGGCGCCCGCATGCGCGGCGGCGGCGACGAGGACGCGCTCGGCCCAGTACGATTGCGGCCCCGCCGCGACCCCGTCCGCGACCCAGCGCGCGGCGCGCTCGTAGCGCCCCGCGTCGAAATGCGCGCAGCCGATGCCGATGAAGACGAGGTGCCGCAACGGCTCGAACGGCATCAGCCGCAGCGCGACCTGCAGCTCGCGCATGGCGCCGTCGCCGTCGCCCGAATAGGCCGAAAGCCAGCCGCGGCGGACCCAGCCCCAGGGCGACCAGGGGTCCATCGCGAGCGTGCGCTCGATCAGCCGGTCGGCCTCGGCGAGCCGGCGCGCGAGCGTCAGCGCGCCGCTGCAGAGGCTGAGCGCGAGCGGATCCCGCGGCCCGAGGCGCGCGGCCTCCTCGGCAAGGCGCAGCGCCTGCGCGCGGTCGAGGTCCGGCGTGTCGCCGAAGCCGTGCGCGGCGCGCTGGCTCCAGCACCAGGCGGCGATCGCCTTCGGCAAGGCGTGACGCGGCGCCAGCTCGGCGGCACGCGCGGCATCGGCGAGCGCGGCGCTGCAGGAGCCGGGTCCCACCATGAACGCGGCGGCGAGCGCGCGCCAGCCGAGGCGCAGCGCCTCGTCCTCGTTCTCGTCGCGGCTGCCCGCGCGCTCGCCGCGCGCCGCCTTCAGCGTCTCGGACGGGAGCTCGCCGAACTGGCGCCGGTACTGCCCCGCGAACCGCCCGAACTGGGTGAAGCCGTTCGCGAGCGCGATCGCGGTGACGCTGGCGTCCTCGCCGCCCGCGAGAAGCTGCTGTCGGGCACGCGCCAGACGCATCCGCCGAACCCAGCCGAGCGGCGTCGTCCCGAGATGGAGCCGGAAATGCGCTTCGAGCGTGCGCGGGCGGACGCCGGAAGCCGCGGCGAGGGTTTCGAGCTCGACCGGCTCGTCGAGGCGGGCGCCGAGCCATTCGAGAGCGCGCGCGAGGCTTTCGGGCAGAGCGCGGCGCGCCCCAGGCTGAAGCTCGCCGCCGTCCGGCCCCTGCGATCGAGAGTCCATCGGCCTCGCCCCGGCAGGTCGGGCGGGCGCGGCCATCCGCGCCCGGCATCCGACAGGCGATGCGGATTCTGCATCATCCTGCGCCTCCTGCATAGCGAGGCGGGGGCGGGCGCGGAAAGGTGAGGACACGCCGGCCGCAGGGGGCCGGCAAGGGTTTCAAGGTCACCAGAGGAGAGAAGCCATGTCGATGACGGCCACTGCCGCACTTCAGAAGGGCCCCGACCTCGCCGAGCTCAAGGCGCGCCAGCGCGGCGCCTGGTCGGCGGGCGACTACGCCGTGGTCGGGTCGACGCTGCAGATCGTCGGCGAGAATCTCTGCGAGGCGCTCGATCTGCGCTCGGGCGAGCGCGTGCTCGACGTCGCCGCCGGGAACGGCAACGCCTCCCTCGCGGCGGCGCGGCGCTGGTGCGAGGTGACGTCGACGGACTACGTGCCGGCGCTCCTCGCCCGCGCCGAGGAGCGCGCGAAGGCGAACGGGTTCTCGATCGCCTTCCGGGAGGCCGACGCCGAGGCGCTGCCTTTCGCCGACGCGAGCTTCGACGCCGTCGTCTCGACGTTCGGCGTGATGTTCACGCCGGACCAGGAGGCGGCCGCGAGCGAGATGCTCCGCGTGTGCCGAAAGGGCGGCAAGATCGGGCTCGCCAACTGGACGCCGCAGGGCTTCATCGGCGAGATGTTCAGGATTATCGGCCGGCGCCTGCCGCCGCCCGGGGGCGCGAAGTCGCCGGCGCTCTGGGGCACGCGCGAGCGGCTCGACGAGCTCTTCGGCGCCGGCGCCGCGTCGATCAAGGCGAGCCCGCGCAACCACGTCTTCCGCTACCGCTCGCCGGCGCATTTCATCGAGGTCTTCGCGACCTGTTACGGCCCGATGGTGAAGGCGCTCGCCGCGCTCGGCGAGGAGAGGCGCGATGCGCTTCTCGCCGACCTCGGAGAGCTGATCGGCCGGCTCAACCGCGCCGACGACGGCACGATGATCGTGCCGGGCGAATATCTCGAGGCGGTGATCGTGAAGCGCTGAGGGGGGCGCGCGGGTCCCCTCAGTCCTGGCGCGGCGCCCGCTGCGGCGGCTTCCGCGCCTGCCAGCTCGCCGCCATGAAGGCGGGGACGAAGACGAGCGCGAGGAAGAGGACGGCGCCCGGCGCGCTCTCGAGCATCGGCGCGAGGCCGAGCGCGCCCGCGATCTGCCAGAGCGCGAGAAAGAGGAGCACGGCGGCGGCGGAGAACACGACGACGAAGATCGCGTAGGCGGCGAGCGGCTTCGACGCCGGGTGCCTGATCCTGGCGACGTAGGGGACGGCGAGCGCCAGGAGCAGGCCGAAAAGGACCAGAACCCACAGCGGATCGCTCATCGCTCGCTTCCCGATCGAGGCGCCCCGAGCGGCGCCGAGGCTCATGCTTCGCCGCGCGAGGCGGCATCGCCTTGACCCAGGTCAAGCGCGCGGCTGCCGCGCTTGGCGGGCGAGGCCTTTCGCGAGCCGGGCCGGCGCGGGACCTCGAGGCCCTTCTCGACCATCTCGATGACGCGCGCGCCGATCTCGCGCCGCTCGGCCGGGCCGAAGCCGTGCAGCGGCCCTTCGAGCACGAGCATGGCGAAGCCGTGCACGGCGGACCAGGCGAGGAACTCGGCGCCCGGCCGGCGCTCCGGCGGGAGGATTCCGGCCGCGACCATCTTGTCGAGCGCATCGCCGAGGAGCTGGAACGGGCCGAGGCCGCTCTCGCCGCGGCTGCTCGGGTCGGCGCTCGCCTCCAACCCGCCCGGCACCGCGAAGGCGGTGCGGAAGAGCCCCGGCTCCTCCTCGGCGAAGCGCAGATAGCCCTGGCCGATCGCGCGGAGCGAGAAGCGCGCGACCTCCTCGGGCGTTCCTTCCGGGACAGCGGCGAGCTCGGCCTCCATCGCGCGCGCGACCGAAGCGAGCGCCGCCGCGCGCACCGCGTCGAGAAGGTCCTGCCGGCTCGCGAAATGCCGGTAGGCCGCGTTCGGCACGACGCCCGCGCGCCGCGTCGCCTCGCGCAGGACCACCGCCTCGGGCCCGCCGTCGCGGGCGAGCGCGATCCCCGCCTCGAGGAGGGCCCGCCGCAGGTCGCCGTGGCGGTAGGTGGAGCGGCCGCGCGCCTTCGCGGCGCGCGCCCGCGTCGTCACAGGTTTCGCCATCTCCGTATGTGGACAGTGTCCATCGGCTCTGCTATGTTTTGTGGACAGCGTACACAAAGCGGCGGAGGAAAAGCAATGAACGTGCAGCCCTATCTCTGCTTCGACGGGCGATGCGAGGAGGCGCTCGACTTCTATCGCCGCGCCCTCGGCGCCGAGGTGACGATGCTGATGCGCTTCAAGGAGAGCCCGGACAAGGAGGCGTGCCCCGGCGGCCCCGCGGACGGGGAGAAGATCATGCACTCGGCGTTCCGCATCGGCGCCTCGACGATCATGGCCACGGACGGGCGCAACGAGGGCAAGACGCGCTTCGAAGGGTTCTCGCTCTCGCTCGACGCCAGGGACGAGGCCGAGGCGAAGCGGCTCTTCGACGCGCTCGCCGACGGCGGCGAGGTGCAGATGCCGCTCGCGAAGACGTTCTTCTCGCCGTGCTTCGGGATGGTCCAGGACCGCTTCGGCGTCTCGTGGATGATCGTCGTGCTGCCGGCCGACGCGGCGCAGGGAGGCTGACCCGCGATGATGGACGGACCGCAGAAGGAACACTCGTGGCTGCAGCAGCTTCTCGGCGACTGGGCCTACGAGAGCGAGGGGGTCTGCGCCGAGGGAGAGCCTCCGTTCAAGACGAGCGGCACCGAGCGCGTGCGCCAGATCGGCGGGCTCTGGATCGTCGCCGAAGGCGAGGGCACGATGCCGGACGGCGGCACCGCGCGGACGATGTTGACGCTCGGCTACGACCCGGCGAAAGGGCGCTATGTCGGCACCTTCGTCGCCTCGATGATGACCCATCTCTGGATCTACGCGGGCTCGCTCGACGAGACGGGGCGCGTGCTGACGCTCGACACCACCGGCCCCAGCATGGAAGGCGACGGCAAGACGGCGCGCTACCAGGACGTCATCGAGCTGAAGGGCCCCGGGGAGCGCCTCTTCACCGCGCGCGTGGAGCGCCCGGACGGGACGTGGCGGCAGGTCATGGCCGCGCGCTATCGGCGGCGCGGCTGAGGGCGCCGGCGGATCGCCATTTCGGGAGGCGCGCCATGCCCCGCATCTCCTTCACCGGCCATCTGAGGCGCTACCTCCCGGTGGCGACGGTCGAGGTCGCCGGCGGCACGGTCGGCGCGGCGCTCGCCGAGCTCTTCGAGCGGGAGCCGCGGCTGCGCGGCTACGTGCTCGACGACCAGGGCGAGATCCGCCGTCACGTCGCGATCTTCGTCGGCGGCGAGCGGCGCGCCCTCGCGCACGCGGTGGGGCCGGAGGATCACATCTACGTGCTGCAGGCGCTTTCCGGCGGGTGAGGCCGGACGCCGGGAAGGCGGGCAGCGAGGACAGGGAGAACGCGCAAGATGAGCGATCGGATTCTGGCCGGCACGCGCAAGGGCCTCTTCGACTTGAGGCGCCGCGCCGGCGGCTGGGACGTCGAGAAGGTGCATTTCCTCGGCGACCCGGTGACGGCGGTGCTGAACCACGCGGGCACGCTCCACGCCGCGCTCGATCTCGGGCATTTCGGCGTCAAGCTCTGGGCGAGCCGCGACGACGGCGCGCGCTGGGAGGAGCGTCCGGCGCCGCTCTATCCGCCGCAGCCGGAGGGCGCGGAGGAGCCCTACCCGTGGACGCTGAAGACGGTCTGGACGATCGAGCCCGGGCTCGTGGCGGGCGTCCTCTGGGCCGGCACGATCCCGGGCGGGCTCTTCCGCTCCGCCGACGACGGGCGGAGCTGGGAGCTCGTGCGGGCGCTCTGGGACCATCCCGGGCGGAAGAAATGGATGGCCGGCGGCGCCGATCAGCCGGGTCTCCACTCCGTCTCCGTCGATCCGCGGAACCCGGCGCGCATCGCGATCGGCGTCTCGACGGGCGGCGTCTGGCACACGGAGGACGGCGGGCGAAGCTGGGAGCTCGGCGCCAAGGGCATGTACGCGGAGTACATGCCGCCCGAGAACCGCTACGACGAGATCGCGCAGGACGCGCACCGCATCGTGCGCTGCGCTGCGGAGCCCGACCATCTCTGGTGCCAGCACCACAACGGCGTCTTCCGCTCCGAGGACGGCGGGCGGACATGGACCGAGGTCACGGCGATGCAGCCCTCGAAGTTCGGCTTTGCCGTCGCCGTCCATCCGCGCGACCCGAAGACGGCCTGGTTCGTGCCGGCGGTGAAGGACGAGACGCGCGTGCCGGTCGACGGCAAGCTCGTGGTCGCGCGCACCCGCGACGGCGGCGCCTCGGTCGAGGTGATGCGCGAGGGGCTGCCGCAGCGCCATGCCTACGACCTCGTCTGGCGCCACGCGCTCGACGTCGACGCGACCGGCGAGCGCCTCGCCATGGGCTCGACGACCGGCGGCGTCTGGATCTCGGAGGATTCGGGCGAGAGCTGGCGCGCGCTGCCGGCGCGCCTGCCGCCGGTCTCCTGCCTCCGCTTCGCCTGAGGCGACCGCGGCGGCCGGGGCTACTGCGCGGCGGCGAGCTCGGCCTTCACCTGGCTGAGGAGGCGCTGCGCCTCGCTCCCCTGGATCTTGGCGATGTCGTCCTGGTACTTGAGGAGGACGCCGAGCGTGTCGTCGATCGCCTCGGGCGTGAGGGCGAGCACGTCGAGCTGCATCAGCGCCTGCGCCCAGTCGATCGTCTCGGCGACGCCGGGCTGTTTGAAGAGCTCCATCTCGCGCAGCTTGTGCACGAAGGCGACGACCTCGCGCGTCAGCGCCTCGGCCGCGCCCGGCGCCTTCAAACGCAGGATCTCGAGCTCGCGCTCGGCGGAGGGGTAGTCGACCCAGTAATAGAAGCAGCGCCGCTTCAGGGCGTCGTGGATCTCGCGCGTGCGGTTCGAGGTGATGACGACGATCGGCGGCTCGGCCGCCTTGATCGTGCCGAGCTCGGGGATCGTCACCTGGAAGTCGGAGAGGACCTCGAGGAGATAGGCCTCGAACGGCTCGTCGGTGCGGTCGAGCTCGTCGATGAGAAGGACGGGCGGGCCCGCGACGTCGGGCTCGAGCGCCTGGAGAAGCGGGCGGCGGATGAGGAATTTCTCCGAGAAGATCTCCTCCTCCACGGTCTCGCGCGACTCCTTGCCCGCCTCGGCGAGGCGGATCTCGATCATCTGGCGCGGGTAGTTCCATTCGTAGACCGCGGCGGCGACGTCGAGCCCCTCGTAGCATTGGAGACGGATGAGCTTGCGCCCCAAGGTCTCGGCCAGGACCTTGGCGATCTCGGTCTTGCCCACCCCCGCCTCGCCCTCGAGGAAGAGCGGCCGCTTCAGCGAAAGCGCGAGATAGACGGCGGTGGCGAGGCTGCGGTCGGCGACGTAGCGCCCGCGCTTCAGGAGCTCGAGCGTCTCGCCGACGGAGGCGGGGAGGGAGATCATGAGGGGGTATTACCGCCTCGCCGCGAGAGACGGAAGCCGAACGCCCTCTCCCGCTCGCGGGAGAGGGCGGGGTGAGGGCGAGCGCCGCTCGAGACGGCGCGACCCGGTTTGCCCTCACCCTCCCCACGCTTTGCGCGGGTCCCCGCCCTCTCCCGCTCGCGGGAGAGGGAGCGTCGGGCGAGTGTCTCGGCGATCCGCTCCAGCACGCCGGGCAGGTTTTCGATGACTTCGCTGTTCCAGAAGCGCAGCACGTGCCAGCCGGACGTCTCCAGGAATTGTGTGCGGGTCGATTCGTCGCGCGTCGCATGCCGGCCGCCGTCGAGCTCGACGATGTACCTGCCGATCGGTGCTTGCCGGCGGAACTTGAAGCCTTTCAGGCGGCGATTACGCAGCTCGAACCAGAGCTCGCGTTCGACCTCCGTCTGGGCCGAGCGAAGATGTCGTGCGCGCTTGGGCTGCTGAGCAGGGCGCATCAGGCTGCTCCCTCTCCCGCGGGCGGGAGAGGGAGGCGTCGCCTTGCCTCCTTCAGAGGCACTTCTCCACGGCTCTTCGCGCCATGACGCCGACGAGGTGGGCGCGGTACTCGGGCGAGGCGTGGATGTCGCTGTTGAGGCCGTCGGGGCTCTGCTTCACGTCCTTGATCGCGTCCGGCGTGAAGCTCTTCGACAGCGCCGCCTCCATCTCCTTCTGCCGGAAGACGGAAGGACCGGCGCCGGTGACCGCGACGCGGACGCCGCCCGCAGTCTGCGCCACGAAGACGCCGACGATGGCGTAGCGCGAGGCGGGGTTCCGGAACTTCGTGTACGCCGCCTTCTGCGCCGGCGGGAAGCGGACGGCGGTGATGATCTCGCCGGGCTCGAGCGCGGTCTCGAAGAGCCCGGTGAAGAACTCGTCGCCCGGGATCTGGCGCTGATTGGTGATCACGGTCGCGCCGAGCCCCACGACCGCGGCGGGGTAGTCGGCGGCGGGATCGGCGTTGGCGATCGAGCCGCCGATCGTGCCGCGATGCCGCACCGCCGGGTCGCCGATCATGCCGGCGAGGTCGGCGAGGGCCGGGATCGCGCTCCGCACGAGGTCGGAGCCGGCGACGTCGGCGTGGCGCGTCATCGCGCCGACGACGACGTCGTTCCCTTCCTTGCGGATCCCCTTGAGCTCGGCGATCCCGCCGAGGTCGACGAGCTCGGAAGGACGGGCGAGGCGCTGCTTCAGGGTCGGGATCAGCGTCATGCCGCCGGCGAGGATCTTCGCGTCCTCGTTCGCGGCGCGCGCCGCGGCGTCGGCGAGGCTCTTCGGCTTCTGGTACTCGAAGGCGTACATCCGTTCTTCTCCCTTATTCCGCCGCCATGCGGGGCCGATGCGCCTGGATCGTCTCCCAGATCCGGCGCGGGGATGCGGGCATGTCGATGTGCCGCACGCCCAGGGGCGAGAGCGCGTCGACGATGGCGTTCATGACCGCGCCGGGCGAGCCGATGGCGCCCGCCTCGCCGCAGCCTTTGACGCCGAGCGGGTTGTGCGTGCAGAGCGTCGCGTTCGTGCCGAGGTGGAAGCTCGGCAGATCGTCGGCGCGCGGCATCGCGTAGTCGTTGAAGGAGCCGGTGAGGAGCTGGCCCGACTCGTCGTAGACGCAGTGCTCGAGCAGCGCCTGGCCGATGCCCTGGGCGAGCCCGCCATGCACCTGGCCCTCGACGATCATCGGATTGATGATCCGCCCGAAATCGTCCGCCGCCCAGACGCCCTTCAGCTCCACGACGCCGGTGTCGGGATCGACCTCGACCTCGACCACGTGCGCGCCGGCAGGGTAGGTGAAGTTCTTCGGGTCGTAGAACGCGGTCTCGTCGAGCCCCGGCTCCAGCTCCTCGATCGGGTATTTGTGCGGAACGTAGGCGGTGAGCGCGATCTCGCCGAAGGTCTTCGCCCGGTCGGTGCCGGCGACCTGGAACTTGCCGTCCTTGAACTCGATGTCGGCCTCCGCCGCCTCGAGGAGGTGGGCGGCGATCTTCTTGCCCTTCGCCACCACCTTGTCGAGCGCCTTGACGATCGCGGAGCCGCCGACGGGCAGCGAGCGCGAGCCGTAGGTGCCCATGCCGAACGGGATCTTCCCGGTGTCGCCGTGCACGACCTCGACTTGATCGATCGGAATGCCGAGCCGGTCGGCGACGAGCTGCGCGAAGGTCGTCTCGTGCCCCTGCCCGTGGCTGTGGCAGCCCGTGAAGAGGGTGACCGAGCCCGTCGGGTGGACGCGCACCTCGGCCATCTCGTAGAGCCCCGCGCGGGCGCCGAGCGCGCCGGCGACCGCCGACGGCGCGATGCCGCAGGCCTCGATGTAGGTCGCCATGCCGATGCCGCGATACTTGCCGCGGCTCGCCGCCTCCTTCCGGCGCGCCTCGAAATTCGCGTAGTCGGCGGCCTTCAGCGCCATGTCGAGCGTGGTGAAGTAGTCGCCGGAGTCGTACTGGAGCGCGACCGGCGTCTGGTAGGGATAGGCGTCCTTCGGAATGAAGTTGCGCCGCCGCAGCTCGGCCGGGTCGATCCCGAGCTCGTCCGCGGCGAGATCGACGATGCGCTCCAGGAGATAGCTCGCCTCCGGGCGCCCTGCGCCGCGATAGGCGTCGACCGGCACCGTGTTCGTGAAGACGGCGCGCGTCTCGACGTAGATCGCCGGCGTCGTGTAGGTGCCGGCGAGGAGCGTGCCGTAGAGATAGGTCGGGATCGAGGTGGAGAACGTCGAGAGATAGGCGCCGAGATTGGCGAGAGTCGACACCCTGAGCCCGAGGAACTTTCCGTCCTTGTCGAGCGCGAGCTCGGCATGGGTGTGGTGGTCGCGGCCCTGCGCGTCGGAGATGAAGCTCTCCGAGCGGTCCGCCGTCCACTTCACCGGCCGCCCCACCTTGGCCGCGGCCCAGGTGACGAGCGCCTCTTCGGCGTAGTGGTAGATCTTCGAGCCGAACCCGCCGCCGACATCGGGCGCGACGACGCGGAGCTTGTGCTCGGGAATGTGCAGCACGAACGCGCCCATGAGGAGGCGGATCACGTGCGGGTTCTGGCTCGTCGTCCAGAGCGTGTACTCGCCGGTCGCGACGTCGTACTCGCCGATCGCCGCGCGCGGCTCCATCGCGTTCGGGACGAGGCGGTTGTTGACGAGGTCGAGCTTCGTCACGTGCGCCGCCTGCGCGAACGCCTTGTCGACCGCGTCCTTGTCGCCGAGGTGCCAGTCGAAGCAGGTGTTGTTCTTGGCCTCGGGCCAGATCTGCGGCGCGCCGTCCTTGATCGCCTCGCGGGTGTCTGCGACCGCGGGAAGCACTTCGTAGTCGACCTCGATCGCCTCGGCCGCCTCGCGCGCCTGCGCTCTCGTCTCGGCGATCACGGCCGCGATCGGGTCGCCGACGTGGCGCACGACGCCTGCCGCCAGGACCGGGTGCGGCGGCTCGACCATCGGCGAGCCGTCCTTGGAGTGGATGAGCCAGCCGCAGGGCAGGCCGCCGACGTTGTCGCGGGCGAGGTCGTCATGGGTGAAGATCGCGTGGACACCCGGCATCTTCGCCGCCGCTTCGGTGTCGATCTTCTTCAGCCGCGCATGCGCGTGCGGGCTCCTCAAGAGCCACATCCAGAGCTGGTTCGGCCGATTGATGTCGTCGGTGTAGGTGCCGCGGCCGGTGACGAACCGGAAGTCCTCCTTGCGCGCGACGCGCGCGCCGATTCCCGTTTCGCTCATTTCCTCGCCCCCATCGCCTTCGCGCCGGCGTCGATCGCCTTCACGATGTTGTGGTAGCCCGTGCAGCGGCAGAGATTGCCCTCGAGCCAGTGCCGGATCTCCTCCTCGGAGGGGTTCGGGTTCTTCTTCACGAGGTCGATGGCGCTCATGATCATGCCGGGCGTGCAGAAGCCGCACTGGAGGCCGTGATGCTCGCGAAACGCCTCCTGCATCGGGTGAAGCTCCGAGCCGTTGGCGAGGCCTTCGATCGTGGTGACGTTCGCGCCCTCGCACTGCACCGCCAGCATCGTGCAGGACTTGACGCTGTCGCCGTCGACGTCGACGACGCAGGCGCCGCACTGGCTCGTGTCGCAGCCGACATGCGTGCCGGTAAGGCCGAGCGTCTCGCGCAGGAACTGGACCAAGAGCGTGCGCGGCTCGACCGTGCCGGACACCTTCTTGCCGTTCACCGTCATGGATACGGTGGGCATAGGAGCTCCCCTCCTCGTTCGTTCTTTCCGTTGGCGCGAGTTTCCCGCGGCCCCCATCGGGGGTCAAGGTCGGCGCTTCGCGAAAGGCGCGGCGAAAGGCGCGCCGGCGAGGCGCTCGAGGCGCGCGGCCGCCTGCGAAGTCAGAAGCGCTGCTGCGCCTTGGCGCCTGCCGGCCCGGCGCGGATCGGCGACCCCGCGCGCCGCCGGGCGCGTTCACGACGAGGCGGCCGTCGAGCCACGTGGAGCGGAAGAACGCCTCGTAGTTCCAGACGTGCTCCTCGTCGTAGGTGAAGGAGGGGAAGGGCGGGACGAAGGCGATCCCCGCGCCGCCCGCGTTCCGGCCGCGCTGCACGGTCGCGCCGACGGTAGGCGAGGCCGAGTCTCGGCATGAAGGCGTCGAAGGTCTCGTCGAGATTGATTTCGAAGACCGCGGCGCTTCCGAAGCGCTCGCGCTTCTCGCGCTCGTAGCGGCCGCCGACCGTGAGATCCCGGCGGTCCCAGAGCCAGAGAATGCGACTCCGTCGTAAGAGTACACTGCTCGCGAGGCGCTCGGGACGGGGCGGTCGCTGCTGGAGAGAGGGGCCGACGATCCTCTTGTCGGGCGGGCGCCGCCGCGCCGCCCTGCCGCTCAGAGGGCGAGGTCGAAAGCCGCCCGCGCGAAGCGGCCTTCGCTCGTCACGGCGCCGCGGCGCAGGGAAATCGGCCGCGCGAAGATCGGCCCGGCGTGGACGATGGTGTGGAACTCGCCGTTCTCGCCGCAGGGATCGACGTCGCCAGGCAAGGAGGCGAGGAACGCGGCGTCGTAGTCGCGCCCGACCGAGCCGCCGTCGAGACGGTCGGTGTCGACGCAGGCGACGACCGCGGCGATGCCGCAGGCGAGGATCTCGCGGGCGAGAAGACGCGTGTCCTCGCCCCAGAGCGGGAAGAGCGGCTCGACCCCCGTCCCGGCGAGGCGGCTTTCGCGATAGGCGCGGATCTCGGCGAGAAAGAGGTCGCCGAAAGCGACATGCGTCACGCCGTCGTGGCGGAGCTGCGCGAGCGCGGCCGCCATGGCGGCGTCGTAGGCGTCGTTCGGGCAGGGATCGGGGATCGGGACGGCGAGAAGGGGGAGGCCGGCGGCCGCGGCCTGCGCCTCGAGAACGGCGCGCGGCGTGCCGTGCATCGCGACGCGGCCCGTCGCCTCGCTCGTCGTGACGAGGAGCGTGGCGATCTCGAACGTGCCGGAAGAGCGCAGGCGGTGGAGCGCGAGGGCGCTGTCCTTGCCGCTGCTCCAGGCGAGCGCCGCCTTCGGCCGGGCCGTCGCGCGCATGACGGGAGTCCGGGCGCGGCTAGAACGCGAAGATCCCGAGGAGCATCGCGACGAGGATCGCGACGCCGACGATCCACACCCAGGGCGGCAGGCTGCCGCGCGTCTCGGCGGGCGGCACGTGCGTCGGCGCGATCGGCGAGGGGCCTTCCTGCGGCGCGCGCGCCTCGCCGGGCACGTGGGGGATGGCCGACTCGGCGGCGGTCGCCTCGGGCGTCGGCTCGGCCGGCGACGGGGCGGCAGGCGCTTCGGACGCTGCCGCCGCCTGAGCCTCGCCCACGATCGAGACGAAGCGGGTGAAGAACTCGTCCGCCATCTTGCGCGCCGTGCCGTCGATGAGCCGCGAGCCGATCTGCGCGAGCTTGCCGCCGACCTGCGCATTGACCGTGTAGGCGAGGAGCGTCATCTCGCCGTCCTCGCTGAGCCGCACCACGGCGCCGCCCTTCGCGAAGCCCGCGGCGCCGCCCGTCCCCTCGCCGGTGATCCTGTAGCTGTTCGGCGGATCGAGCTCGGAAAGCGTGACCTTGCCTTTGAACGCGGCCGAGACCGGCCCGACCTTGGCGCGCACCTTGGCCGCCCATTCGGTGGGCGTCGTGCGTTCGATCTCCTCGCAGCCCGGAATGCATTGCTGCAGAATCGCGGGGTCGTTGAGGGCGTCCCATACGCGATTCCGCGGAGCCGGGATGCGATGCTCGCCGGTCATGTCCATTTGGGCTTCTCCTTGTCGAGCGAGGCCCTTAGGATGCCCGCCAATCTCGCCAACGCAACAGGGGAGGGAGACCCGAAGGATGAAAAGGCTCTTTTTCGGCGCCATCGCGGCGGTGCTTGCTTTGGCGGGGCCGAGCTACGCGCAGCAGCAGTACTCGATCGCGACCGGCGGAACGGGCGGCGTCTACTACCCGCTCGGCGGCGGCATGGCGAACGTGCTGACGCAGTCGCTGCCCGGCTTCGCCTTCACCGCCGAAGTGACCGGCGGCTCGGTCGACAACCTGAAGCTGGTCGGCAGCGGCAAGCCTTACGTCAGCTTCACCATGGCCGACGCGGCGCTCAACGCGCTCAAGGGCGAGGACAAGTTCCGGGGCAACAAGATCCCGGTGACGACTTTGGCCGTCCTCTATCCCAACACGATGCACGTCGTCACGACGGAGGCGACCGGCATCACGAAGATGGCCGATCTCAAGGGCAAGCGCGTCTCCACCGGCTCTCCCGGCAGCGCGACCGAGGTGATGGCGTTCCGCGTGATCGAGGCCGCCGGGCTCGACCGCGACAAGGACATGCAGCGCGAGCGCCTCGGCGTCGCCGAGAGCGTCAACGCGATCAAAGACGGCAAGATCCAGGCCTTCTTCTGGGTCGGCGGCATTCCGACCTCGGCGGTGACCGATCTCGGCGCGACGCCCGGCGTCAAGCTCAAGATCCTCGACATCGCCGATCTGACCGACAAGATGAACCAGAAATACGGTCAGCTCTACGCCAAGGGGACGATCAAGGCCGGCTCCTATCCGGGCCTCGACAAGGACGTGCAGATCGTCGACGTCTGGAATCTGCTCGTCGCCCACAAGGATATGCCGGAGCAGGTGGCCTACGACATCGTCAAGACGATCTTCGAGAAGAAGCCGCAGCTCGTCACGGTCCACAAGGCCGCCGAGGACATCAACCTCGAGTACCAGACCAAGGACCGCACGCCGCTGCCGTGGCATCCCGGCGCTGCGAAGTACCTGAAAGAAAAGGGCGTCGCGGTCGACTGAGCGGCGCTGACGGGAGAAGGGCCCTGGACGGGCGCCGGGGCCCTTCTTCGCCGAAGGGGGAGAAGTTCACGTGGCGGAAACGCGCCAGCAAGAGGCGCCGGACGAGGCGCGCATCAGCGAAGCCTCTCTGAAGCAAGCGGAAGCCTACATCGAAGCGGAAGAGGGGGCGGCGAACCGGCTCTCCGGGGCCGTCGGCCACGTGGTCACCGCGATCGCGGTCGCGATGTCGCTCTACCATCTCTGGGCCGCCTACGACATCGTCTCGGCGTTCGTGCTGCGCCCGGTCCATGTCGGGTTCGTGCTCGTCCTCTGCTATCTGCTCTTTCCGGTGCTGCCGCGCTTTCGCGACCGGCTACGCTGGTGGGACGTCGCGTGCGCCGCCGCGAGCGCGGCCTGCATGGGCTACGTGCTCTGGGGCGGGGAGTATTTCGGCGACAACGCGACGACCCCGTCCGACACCGAGGTCTTCGTCGGCATCGTCTTCATCGTCCTCCTCCTCGAGGCGACGCGGCGCGCGACCGGGCTCATCATGCCGGTGGTCGCCGTGCTCTTCATCGTCTACGCGCTGGGCGGCGCCTATCTGCCGGCGCCCTGGACGCATCGCGGCTACGAGATCGACCGCCTGGTCGGCTCGCTCTACATGACGCTCGAGGGGATCTTCGGCGTCGCCGTCGACGTCTCCTCGAGCCTCATCATCCTCTTCACGATCTTCGGCGCCTTCCTGCAGCATTCCGGCGCCGGCAAGTTCTTCATCGATTTCTCGCTCGCCGCGATGGGCGGCAAGCGCAACGCCGCGGGCCGCGCCGTCGTCGTCTCGTCCTTCCTCCTCGGCGGGCCGTCCGGATCGGGCGTCGCCACGACGGTGATGATCGGCTCGGTCGCCTACCCGATGCTGGCGAAGGCCGGGTTCGGCAAGGACGCCGCGGGCGGGCTCCTCGCCGCGGGGGGCCTCGGCGCCATCATCTCGCCGCCGGTGCTCGGCGCCGCCGCCTTCCTCATCGCCGAGTTCCTCCGGATCTCCTATCTCGACGTGATCTGGATGGCGGTCATCCCGACCTGCCTCTACTACTTCTCGCTCTTCCTCATGGTCGAGCTCGACGCGCGGCGGTTCCAGGCGCGCGAGGTCACCTTCGACCTGCCGGAGGGCGGCCTCTGGGCCCTCACCCGGCGCTACGGCTTCCACTTCGTCAGCCTCGTCTCGATCATCGCCTTCATGCTGCTCGGCTTCTCGCCGGTGAACGCGGTGTTCTGGGCGACGGTCGTCACCTTCGGGCTGAGCTTCCTGCGCCGCGAATGCGCGCTCTTCCCGAAGAAGCTGATCCAGGCGCTCGCGGACGGCTCGATCAGCGCGCTCAACGCCGCCGTTACCTGCGCCGCGGCGGGGATCATCGTCGGGGTCGTGACGCTGACCGGGCTCGGCCTCAAGTTCAGCTCGATCGTCATCGTCTACGCCGGGGGAAGCCTTCTTCTCACGGCGATCTACACCGCGCTCATCGTCTGGATCGTCGGCCTCGCGGTGCCGGTGACGGCGAGCTACATCATCTGCGCCGTGATCGCCGCTCCGGCGCTCATCCAGCTCGGCGTGCCGGAGTTCGCCGCGCACATGTTCATCTTCTATTACGCGGTGCTCTCGGAGGTCTCGCCGCCGACGGCGCTCTCCTGCTTCGCGGCGGCCGCGATCACCGGCGGCGATCCCTACAAGACGACGCTGCAGTCCTGGAAGTACACGATGCCGGCGTTCCTCGTGCCGTTCGTGTTCGTTCTCGCGCCCGACGGCGTCGGCCTGCTGCTCAAGATCCCGCAGGACGGCTCGTGGATGGACGTGGGGTTCGTCACGCTGCGGACCGTCGTCGGGATCGCGGCGCTCGCCGCGACGACGCAGAACTGGATGTGGGCGAGGACCACGCCGATCGAGCGGGCGATGCTGCTCTTCTCGGGCGTGCTGCTCGTCTTCCCGGGCCTCCTCGAGGCGATCTTCGAGTGGATCACCGGGCTCGAGGTCGAGCACACTGCGGTCGCGGGGATCGCGATCGCGGCCGTTGCGGTCGCGCTGCACCGCTTCCGGCTCGCACGGGCGTGAGCGGGGCGGCACGACGAGTCGAAACGCGGGGGGATATGAGGGAGAATCGGAAAAGCGCCTCGCCGGGCGCCGCCAGGAATCTCGGGTCCGAGGACCGCTGATGCGGGGGAGGCATATCGGAGCGGCGGCGCTCGCGGGTCTCCTGCTCGTGCCCTTCGGCGCCGCGGCGGCCGCCGAGGGCGCGCCGCATCTCGACGGCGCCTCGCTCGGCGTCCTCTGGGTCCTGCCCTTCGCCGGCATCCTTCTCTCGATCGCGCTGATGCCGATTCTGGTGCCGCGCTTCTGGCACCGCCATTTCGGCAAGGTCTCGGCTTTCTGGGGCCTCGCCTTCGTCGTGCCGTTCGCCGCCCTCTACGGATGGGAGCTGGCGCTCTACGAGATCCTGCACACGTTCTTTCTCGAATACCTGCCGTTCATCATCCTGCTGACCGCGCTCTACACCGTGGCGGGCGGCGTCCGCCTCACGGGAACGCTGCGCGGGACGCCGGGCACGAACACGGCCCTGCTCGCGATCGGCACCGGGGTCGCGAGCCTCATGGGGACGACCGGGGCGGCGATGCTGCTGATCCGCCCGCTCATCCGCGCCAATCGCGACCGGCGCCACAACGTGCACGTCTTCGTCTTCTTCATCTTTCTCGTCGCGAACATCGGCGGCTCTCTGACGCCGCTCGGCGACCCGCCGCTCTTTCTCGGCTTCCTCAAAGGGGTCCCGTTCTTCTGGCCGACGGTTCACCTCGCACTGCCGATGCTCCTCTGCTCGGTGATCCTGCTGGCGCTCTTCTACGTCGTGGATTCCTACCTCTACCGCAGCGCCGGCGGCGCCGACCGCAACCCGGTCGGGGAGATCGAGAAGCTCGGCATCGACGGCAAGCTCAACCTCCTTTTTCTCGCCGGGGTCGTCGGGACGGTCCTCTTCACCGGCATCTGGCAGCCGGGCACCGGGATCACCGTCTATCACGTCACCGTCGAATGGCAGCAGATCGTCGGCAATTCGCTGCTCATCCTCATCACGGTCCTGTCGCTGTGCTTCACGGCGAAGGAGAACCGGAAGGCGAACGAGTTCACCTGGGCCGCGATGCTAGAGGTGGCCAAGCTCTTCGCGGCGATCTTCGCGACCATCATCCCCGCGATCGCGATTCTGCGCGCCGGCGAGAGCGGGGCGCTCGGCGCGGTGGTGGCGCTCGTCAGCGAGGGCGGAAGGCCGGTGGATTCGATGTATTTCTGGCTGACCGGCGTCCTTTCGAGCTTTCTCGACAACGCGCCCACCTATCTCGTGTTCTTCAACACGGCCGGCGGCGACGCCGCGGTGCTGACGACCGAGCTCGCCACCACGCTGGCGGCGATCTCGGCCGGCGCCGTCTTCATGGGCGCCAACACCTATATCGGCAACGCGCCCAATTTCATGGTGAAGGCGATCTGCGAGGAGCGGGGGATCAAGATGCCGAGCTTCTTCGGCTACATGGTCTGGTCCGGCGGAATCCTGACCCCGCTCTTCGTGCTGGTGACGCTGGTCTTCTTCGCGTGATCAGTGCGCGAAGAGGGTCGGCACGCGCATGCGGGTGACGACGTGGCGCGTCGCGCCGCCGAGAATCATCTCGCGGAAGCGCGACCGGCTGTAGCAGCCCATGACGACGAGGTCCGCGTCGATCTCGCCCGCGACGCCGAGGATCACCTCGCCCGCATCGCGCTCGTCGCCGTAATCCCGCCTGTCGTGGGCCTGGACGCCGTGGAGCCCGAGATAGCGGACGACGTCGCCGGCCTGTTCCGCCTCGCTGCCGACGGTCAGCACCGTCGCCTTGTCGGCGAGGCGCAGCATCGGCAGCGCGCCGCGCAGCGCGCGCGCGGCCGGCAGGCCGGCCTTCCAGGCGACGAGGATCCGGCGGCCGACCGCCCCGCGCGACCAGTCCTGCGGAATGGTGAGCACCGGGCAGGGCACGCGCGGCGGGAGCCCCTCGAAGACCTCCGATTCGAGGCCGCGCTCGTCCGGCCGGCAGCCGACGATCACGAGGTCGGAGAGGAGAGCATGGCGCGCGATGAGGTCGAGCGGCTCGCCGGGCTCGTCGACCCATTCGCCCTCGATGCCCTCGCGCGCGCAGCCGGCGGAAAACGCCTGCGAGAGATGCGCGGCCGCCTCCCGTGCCGCCGCCCGGCTCTCGCTCACGAACGCGTACGAGAAGGCGCGCCCGGCCACCGCTTCGGGCATGCGCCCCGTCGGCTCGGCGAAGAGCGCGCGCAGAGCGGCGTCGTGCCGGCGGGCGAGGTCGAGCGCGACTTGAAGCCGGGCGTCATGCCCGGGATCGTTCGCGAGGTGGAGGAGGATCGACTTTATCGGCATGCTTGCTCCGCTAACGGCCGCGACGGTCACCGGTTCGATCCTAAGCTCTCGCGAGGCGGCCGGGAAAGCCCCGCGCGGAGCTAGAGAGCCTGCTCGAGATCGGCGATGAGGTCCGCGGGGTCCTCGATGCCGACCGAAAGCCGGAGAAGGTCGGGCGGCGCCGGGCTGTCGGGCCCTTCGACGGATGCGCGGTGCTCGATGAGGCTTTCGACGCCGCCGAGCGAGGTCGCCCGCTTCCAGATTCGGACGCGCGCCGCGGTTCCGATCGGGTCGGCGACGCGAATCGAAAGCATGCCGCCGAAACCGCCGGTCATCTGCCGTCGCGCGACCGCATGGCCGGGGTGCGAGGGAAGGCCCGGGTAGAGCACCTCGCGTACCTTGGGGTGGCCCGAGAAATGCGCCGCGACGAGCTCGGCCGACCGGCAGGCGCGCTCGACCCGGAGAAAGAGCGTCCGCATGCCGCGAAGCAGAAGCCAGGCCTCGAACGAGCCGAGGATCGCGCCGCCTTCCGCGCGGATCTCGACGAGGCGCTTCCAGAAGTCGTCGCGCCGGGCAGCGACGAGCGCGCCGGCGATCACGTCGCTGTGCCCGTTGAGGTACTTCGTCGCCGAATGCATGACGAGATCGGCGCCGAGCGAGAGCGGCCGAGTCAGCACCGGCGTCGGCACGGTGTTGTCGACGGCGACGAGCGCGCCTGCCGCGTGCGCCGCACAGGCCACCGCGGCGACGTCGGTCACCGCCCAGGTCGGGTTCGCCGGGGTCTCGATCCAGACGAGCTTCGTGCGCCCTGGCCTCAGCGCCGCCTCGTAGCCGTCCGGCTCGACGAAATCGGCGGCGAGCCCCCAGCCGGCGGCGAAGCCCTGCAGCCATTTTCTGAGGCCCCAGTACATGACGCGGGGGACGACCACGTGGTCGCCCGGGCGGAGCGCCTGGAAAACCGCCGTCGCGGCCGCCATGCCGGAGGCGAAGAGGAGCGCCGCCTCCCCGCCTTCGAGCTCGGCGAGCAGCGCTTCGGGCTGGTCGTAGCCCGGATTGTCGGCCCGGCCGTAGCTGCGCCCGCTGCGATACCGGTTGTCGGGGTCGCGGAGATAGGTGGTCGCCGCATGGAGCGGGGGAATCACCGCTCCCGTCGTCTCGTCGATCCAGCCGAGCGCCTGGGCGGCGCGGGTCGCGGGCTTCATCGCAGCTTCTCTCGGCTCCTTACTGCTTGCGGCGGTCATCGTCGGCGGCGGATCGCCTTGCCGCAAGCGCGAACACAACAAGACCTAGAGACGTGCCGCTACCGAGGGTTCACGTTGGATTAACGACCTTCGTGCCACGGTTGCGCCCACAGCATCCGCTGAATGAAGAGAGGGAGGCTCCCATGCGCGCGTCGGCGGCGCAGGCGAGGATTGGAATGCCTTCGGACGACGCCGAGGGGCGCCTGCGCGATTTTCTCGAAGTCTCCTCGGACTGGTTCTGGGAGACCGACGCGGAGCTGCGCTTCACCTACTTCTCGGAAGGGTTCGAGCCGTCGACCGGCCTGTCGCGGGAGAACCTCCTCGGCAAGACCCGGCGGGAGCTCATAGGCGATGCCCAGTCGTTCGAGTTCAGGCGGCATCTCGCCGACCTCGAGGCGCGCCGCCCGTTCCGCGACTTCACCTATCAGACCGACACTGCGTTCGGCCGGCGCTGGTTCCGGGTCAGCGGCAAGCCGGTCTACGACGCCAACGGCGTCTTTCTGGGCTATCGGGGGGTCGGCAGCGACGTCACGACCGAGCTCGAGGCGACGCGGCGCGCCGAGGAGCTGCGCGCGCGCTTCCTCGAGGCGATGGAGAACGTGCCCGCGAGCATCCTCTTGTGCGATGCCGAGGACCGCATCGTTCTCTTCAACAGCGTCACGCGCAGCTTCTTCCCGCGCGCGCTCGCCTTTCTCGTTCCGGGCGCGCGCTTCGAAGACCTCATTCGCGCCCAGGCCGAGAGCGGGTTCGTGCCGGTGGCGCGGGGCCGAACGGAGGAGTGGGTGCGCGAGCGCATGGAGGCGCACCGCAACCCTCAGGGCTCGATCACCCGGCTCTACGACGACGGGCGCTGGATTCAGATCATCGAGCGCCGCACCTCCGACGGCGGCTATATCGGAATCCGCGTCGACGTCACCGAGCTGAAGACCAAGGAGCTCGAGCTTGCGAAGAAGACGGCTCTGCTGCAGGCGACGCTCGAGAACATCGCGCAGGGGCTTTCCGTCTTCGACGGCGATCTGCGGCTCGCGGCGTTCAACCAGCGCTTCCTCGAGCTTCTGGAGATGCCGGAGCGCCTGGGCGCGGTCGGCACCCATTTCTCCGAGTTCATCCGCTTCAATGCCGAACGCGGCGAGTACGGTCCGGGCGACGTCGAGGCGCAGGTGGCCGAGCGGGTCGAGCGCGCGCGGACGCCGGTCGCCCACCGCTTCGAGCGCGTGCGCCCCAACGGCACCGTGATCGAAGTGACGGGGCGGCCGATGCCCGGCGGCGGCTTCGTCACCGTCTACAGCGACGTCACCGAGCAGCGCCGGGCCGAGAAGCGGCTCGCCGAGCACGCGCGCGAGCTCGAGCGGTCCAACGCCGAGCTCGAGCAGTTCGCCTACGTCGCCAGCCACGACCTTCAGGAGCCGCTGCGGATGGTGGCGAGCTACTGCCAGCTCCTGCAGCGCCGCTACAAGGGCAAGCTCGACGCCGATGCCGACGAGTTCATCGGCTTCGCCGTCGAGGGCGCGACGCGCATGCAGCGCATGATCAACGACCTGCTCAACTACTCGCGGGTCGGCCGCAAGAGCGCCGGCTTCGCGCCGGTCGACCTGCGTGCCGTCGTCGAGGCGGCGCTGAGCGGCCTCGGCGCGGCGATCGAGGAGGCGGGCGCGCGCGTCACCGTCGGAAATCTCCCGAGCGTCTTCGGCGAGGCGATGCTTCTCGAACGGCTCTTCCAGAACCTCGTCGCCAACGCGCTCAAGTTCCGCCGCGACGACGCCGAGCCGGAGATCGAGATCACGGCAGAGCACGAGGAAGGCGCATGGCGGATCTGCGTCGCCGACAACGGGATCGGCATCGATCCGGAATACGCCGAGCGCATCTTCCTCCTCTTCCAGCGTCTGCACGAGCGCTCGAAGTATCCGGGGACCGGCATCGGGCTCGCGCTCTGCAAGAAGGTGGTCGAGCACCATGGCGGCCGGATCTGGGTCGAGTCGGAGCCGGGCCGCGGCAGCCGCTTCAAGTTCACCCTTCCCGATTCCGCGAGGACGCCATGACCGAAGCCTTCGGGCGCAGCCGCCCGGTCGAAATCCTGCTCGTCGAGGACAATCCGGGCGATGCGAGGCTGACGCAGGAGGCCCTCAAGGAGGGCAAGATCCGGAACAACCTCCATCACGCGAAGGACGGGGTGGAGGCGCTCCACTTCCTGCGCCGCGAGGGGCCGCACGCGAACGCGCCGACCCCGGACATCGTGCTCCTCGACCTCAACTTGCCGAAAAAGGACGGGCGCCAGGTGCTCGCCGAGATGAAGGCAGACGAGGCGCTGAAGACGATCCCGGTCGTGGTGCTGACGACTTCGGAGGCCGAGCAGGACATCCTGCGCTCCTACGCGCTGCACGCCAACTGCTACGTCACGAAGCCGGTCGACCTCGAGAAATTCATCTCGATCGTGCGCGCGATCGAGAGCTTCTGGCTGGCGGTAGTGAAGCTGCCGTCGAGTCAGGCGGCGCACTGAGACGATGGCCGACACGCTGCGCATCCTTCTCGTCGAGGACAATCCCGGCGATGCGCGGTTGTGCCGGGAGCTGCTCCGCGAGGGGTTCGCCGAGCCCTTCGACCTCGTGCACGCGACCACGCTCGCGGACGGCATCGCGGCGCTGAACCAGGCGCCCGCCGACGTGGCGCTGCTCGACCTTTCGCTGCCCGACGCGAACGGGCTCGGCTCGGTGCAGGAGATCGCCGGGCGCTTTCCGCGCCTGCCGATCGTGGTCATGAGCGGGCTCGCCGACGAAGAGGTCTCGCTGGCCGCCCTCCAGACCGGGGCGCAGGACTATCTCGTCAAGGGGCAGGGCGACGGCACGCTCATCGCGCGCGCGGTGCGCTACGCGATCGAGCGCAAGCGCATCGAGCTGCAGCTCGTCGAAGCCAAGGAAAAGGCCGAGCTCGCGAGCCGCGCCAAGTCGCAGTTCCTCGCCAACATGAGCCACGAGCTGAGGACGCCCCTCAACGCGATCATCGGATTCGCGGAGCTGCTCGCCTCCGATCTCGCCGCGGCGGAGAAGAACCGCGTCGAGTACGCCAAGGACATCCGCTCGAGCGGCGCCCATCTCCTCCAGATCATCAACGAGATCCTGGATCTCTCGAAGATCGAGGCGGGCAAGCTCGAGCTCGAGCTCGGACCGGTCGAGATCCCGGCGGTCGTCGCCGCGTGCCGGCGCCTCGTCGCCGAGCGCGCCGCGGAGGCGGGGCTTACGATCGAAGTCGATCTCGCGCCCGACCTTCCCGCGCTCAACGCCGACGAGCACAAGCTGAAGCAGGTGCTGCTCAACCTGCTCTCGAACGCGGTGAAGTTCACCCCGGCCGGCGGCACGGTCCGCGTCCGCGCCGCGACCGAGGACGACGCCCTCGTCCTCGCGGTCTCTGACAGCGGCATCGGCATCGCCGAGGCCGACATTCCGAAGGCGCTGGCGCCTTTCGTGCAGCTCGACTCGAGCCTCGCGCGCCGCTACCCCGGCACAGGGCTCGGCCTCTCGCTCTCGAAATCGCTCGTCGAGCTGCACGGTGGCGAGTTCCGCCTCGAGAGCGCGGTGGGGCGCGGCACCACCGTGACGCTGCGCTTTCCGCTCGCCGCGATCGCCCTCGCGGCGGAATGACGCAACCGGCCGTCGGCTGCCGCCGCGGTCGGGGTCTCACTCCTCGTATTCGTCGTATTCGGCCGAGCGCCGGAACCCGGGCGCGCTCGAAGGCTTGACGACGGCGCGGCGAGGGCGGAAGGATCGCCCCCGAAGGACATCCCCGAGGGAATTCGACGTGACCACGCGCGGACCGGATATGTACGACGCGCCGCATCTGGCGCGGCAGAAGGCGAATCATGCCGCTCTGACGCCGCTCTCCTACCTGTCGCGCGCCGCCGACATCTATCCGGAGAAGGTCGCGGTCGTGCACGGCGACCGGCGTTTCACCTACCGGGAGTTCTACGCGCGATGCCGCCGCCTCGCCGATGCGCTGCGCCGGCGAGGCGTCGGGCGCGGCGACGTCGTCTCGGTGCTGGCGCCGAACGTGCCCGCGATGCTCGAGGCGCATTACGGCGTCGCGATGGCGGGCGGCGTGCTCAACCCGCTCAACTACAGGCTCGACGCGCGCTCGATCGCCTTCATCCTGCGTCACGGCGGCGCCAAGGTGCTGATCACGGACCGCGAGTTCTCGGCGACGGCGAAGGCCGCCCTCGCCGAGCTCGAGACGAAGCCGTTCGTCGTCGACGTCGACGACCCGCTCTACGAGGGCGGCGAGCTTCTCGGCGAGATGGACTACGAGGCCTTTCTCGCGACCGGCGATCCGGAGGCGCCCTGGTCGCCGCCCGAGGACGAGTGGCAGGCGATCTGCCTCAGCTACACGTCGGGCACCACCGGCGATCCCAAGGGAGTCGTCTATCACCACCGCGGCGCGTTCCTCAACGCGATGGGGAACGCGCTCGCCTTCGGCCTCGGGCGCAGCACGGTCTATCTCTGGACGCTGCCGATGTTCCATTGCAGCGGCTGGACCTACACCTGGGCCGTCACGGCGGTGTGCGGCACGCATGTGTGCCTGCGCCGCGTGGATCCGGCGCTCATCTTCCCGATGATCGTCGAGCACGGGGTCACCCACATGTGCGGGGCGCCGATCGTGCTGACGATGCTGATCCACGCGCCCGATGCGGTGAAGCGGCGCTTCCCGCATACGGTCGAGGTCGCGACCGGCGGCGCCGCGCCGCCTTCGGCCGTCATCGCCGCGATGGAGCAGATGGGCTTCCGGGTGACGCATCTCTACGGCCTCACCGAGAGCTACGGGCCCGCCACGCTCTGCGCCTGGCAGGAGGACTGGGACGGGCTGCCGCTCGACGCGAAGGCCGCCAAGGTGGCCCGCCAGGGCGTGCCGCTCCCGACGCTCGAGGCGATGCGGGTCGTCGATCCCAAGACGATGGAGGACGTGCCGGCCGACGGCGCGACGATCGGCGAGCTCATGCTGCGCGGGAACACGGTAATGCGGGGCTACCTCAAGAACCCGAAGGCGACGGAGGCGGCGTTCGCCGGCGGCTGGTTCCACACCGGGGACCTCGCGGTGCTCCATCCCGACGGCTACGCGGAAATCAAGGACCGCTCGAAGGACATCATCATCTCCGGCGGCGAGAACATCTCCTCGCTCGAGGTCGAGGAGGTGCTCTACCGCCACCCCAAGATCATGGAGGCGGCGGTGGTGGCGAGGCCCGACCCGACCTGGGGCGAGACGCCTTGCGCGTTCGTGACGCCCAAGCCCGGCGCGGAGCTCGCCGAGGCGGAGGTCATCGCCTTCTGCCGCGAGAACCTGGCGCGCTACAAGGTGCCGAAAACGGTCGTCTTCGGCCCGCTGCCGAAGACCTCGACCGGGAAGATCCAGAAATTCGTGCTGCGCGAGAAGGCGAGGGCGCTCGGAAGCGGCGAGGCCGAGAACGCGCCGCCCGAAAAATAGCGGCCGAAGCGACGCAGGCTCCCGGTGCGGAGCCCCGCGCCGCTCTGTTCATGGAAGAAACGGCTCATCCTCGAGAGGAACCCCGATTGCGATCAATCGAAGAATCAGCTCGCAAGAACACGGTTTGCCGCCTCGGCTTCGCCCCGGCGAGGGGAGCGCGGCCGTGAGCATGTTCGATCTCTCCGGCCAGACGGCCCTCGTCACCGGGGCGTCGAGCGGGCTCGGCGCCCATTTCGCCCGCGTCCTCGCCAAGCACGGCGCCAAGGTCGCGATGGCCGCGCGCCGGGTCGAGCGGATGACGGCGCTCGCCGACGAGATCGCCGCCGCCGGCGGCCGCGCGCTGCCGATCGCCTGCGACGTCACCGATTCGAAGAGCATCGAGGCGGCGGTCGCCGCGGCGGAGACGGAGCTCGGGCCCGTGACGCTCCTCGTCAACAACGCCGGCGTCGCGATCCCGAAGAAGGTGCTCGACCAGACCGAGGAGGATTGGGACCGGGTCGTCGACACCAACCTCAAGGGCGCCTGGCTCATGACGCAGGCGGTGACGCGCCGCCTCGTCGCGCTCGGCCGGCCCGGGCGGATCGTCAACATCGCTTCCGTCATCGGCCTCAGAACGATGGGCCAGGTGCCGAGCTACGCCGCCTCGAAGGCGGGGCTCATCCACCTGACGCGGACGCTGGCGATGGAGCTCGCGCGGTACTCCATCACCGTCAACGCGCTCGCGCCCGGCTACTTCTCGACCGAGATGAACGCCGACTTCCTGAAGAGCGAGGCCGGGAAGCGGCTCCAGCAGCGCATCCCGGCGGGACGCTTCGGCGAGCCGGAGGATCTCGACGCGCCGCTCCTCATGCTGCTCGCGCCGGTCGGGGCCTACATCACCGGGGTCGTGATTCCGGTCGACGGCGGCCATCTGGTGAGCTCGCTCTGACCCTCCGCGCGGCGGCGGGCGGTTACTCAAGCGGGGAAGGAAGGATCGACGCCGGCGAGATGCGTGCCGTCCGGCGGCTCGGGGCTCGGCTCCCGGCCGCCGAGACGCGGCCCCAGCGCATGATAGCCGCCGCGGTGGAAGATGAGCGGCGGTCCTTCTGCGACCGCGAGCCGAACGACGCGGCCGAGGAAGATCCTGTGATCGCCGCCGTCGAGCACCGCCTCGGTGCGGCATTCGAGATGGGCGATCGTGCCGGCGAGAAGCGGCGCGCCGGTCGCGCCCGGCTCGGCCGCGACGCCCTGCCACTTGTCGCAATCGGGGTCGGCGAAGCGCTCGGAAAGCGCGCGCTGGCTTTCGGCGAGGATGTTGACGGCGAAGTGCCCCGCCGCCTCGAAGCCGGGAAGGCAGCCCGCCGCGCGTCCGAGCGTGAAGAGCACGAGCGGCGGGTCGAGCGAGACCGAGGTGAAGGAGTTCGCGGTGAAGCCGACGGGCTCCCCCGTCGGCGGGCGCGCGGTGACGACGGCGACTCCGGTCGCGAAGGAACCGCACGCGTCGCGGAAGGCGCGGCTGTCGAAATCGCTCATCCCACTCTCTACGCGGTCTCACCCCCAAGAACGGCCGCGCGCCGTCCCGAACTCCACGGGCGAGAGCGGGCGGCGCGCGGGGGCGGCACCATAGCCGCGCCGGGGCGGCGAGGCTACCCGGCGCTTCCGGTCCGGAGGGAGGCGGCGCCGCCGGCGGGGCGGGCAGCGGATCTGCGCGCCGGAACGCCGATCCGGAAGCGCCGGTCGGTGAGGCTGACGACCCCGCCCAGCGCCATCACGATGGCGCCGAACCAGATCCACGGCACGAGCGGGTTGTGCCACGCCCTCAGAACGATCCCGCCGTCGGGATCGGGGTCGCCGAGGGCGAGGTAGAGGTCGGCGAGGCCGGTCGTGCGGATCGCCGCCTCGGCGCGGCTCGTGCGGGCGACGGGGTAGAAGCGCTTCTCGGGCGCGAGGGTCGCGACGGGGCGGTCCCCCTTCAGCACCGTCACGTGGCCGCGCTGATAGGCGTAATTGGGGCCGTTCCCTTCGCTCAGCCCCTCGAAGCGGAGCGTGTAGCCGGCGATCGCGATCGTATCGCCGGGCTCGACGACCTCGATCCGCTCGGACTGCCAGGCCGACGCCGAGACGCCGAGCACGAAGAGCCCGACGCCGAGATGGGCGATCGTCGTCCCCCAGGCGGAGCGCGGCAGGTTCCGCATGCGCGACCACGAGAGCCGCGTGCGCTCGGCCCATTCGGTGAGCGCGCCGAAGACGAGCCAGGCGGCGAGCCCCACGCCGAGCACGGCGAGGAGGGGGCCGCCCTCGGCGAGCCACGCGGCGAGCGCGGCGGCCGCGACCGCCGTGCCGAAGGCGAATTTGAGCCGGACGAGCGCGCCCAGGAGGTCGCCGCGCTTCCAGGCCAGCATCGGCCCCACCACGATCATCACGCAGAGCGGCCACATGAGCGGCAGGAAGGTCGCGTCGAAGAAGGGCTTGCCGACCGAAAGCTTCGGCCCGCCGACCGCGTCGAGGAAGAGCGGGTAGAGCGTGCCGACGAAGACGGTCGCGGCCGCGGTCGAGAGGAGAAGGTTGTTGAGGACGAGCGCGCCCTCGCGGCTGATCGGCGCGAAGAGCCCGCCCGCCTTCAGCGCCGGCGCGCGCACCGCGTAGAGGGTCAGCGAGCCCCCGATCACGACCGCGAGGAGCGCGAGGATGAAGGCGCCGCGCGCGGGGTCCACGGCGAAGGCGTGGACCGAGGTGAGCACGCCCGAGCGCACGAGGAACGTGCCGATGAGCGAGAGCGAGAAGGTGACGATCGCGAGGAGGATCGTCCAGCTCTTCAGCGAGTCGCGCTTTTCCACGACGATCGCCGAGTGGAGGAGGGCGGTGCCGACGAGCCACGGCATGAAGGAGGCGTTCTCGACCGGGTCCCAGAACCACCAACCGCCCCAGCCGAGCGTGTAGTACGCCCACCAGCTTCCGAGCGCGATCCCCAGGGTGAGGCAGACCCAGGCCGCGAGCGTCCACGGCCGCACCCAGCGCGCCCACGCCGGGTCGACGCGGCCCTCGATGAGCGCCGCGACGGCGAACGAGAACGCCATCGAGAAGCCGACATAGCCGAGATAGAGGAACGGCGGGTGGAACGCGAGGCCGGGGTCCTGGAGGAGCGGGTTGAGGCCGCGCCCGTCGGGCGGCGCGGGGACGACGCGGATGAACGGGTTCGAGGTGAGAATGATGAAGAGGAGGAAGCCGACCCCGATCATGCCCTGGACCGAGAGGACGCGCGCGCGCAGCCGCGGCGGGAGCTGCGTCCCGAAGAACGCGACCGCTGCCCCGAACAGCGTCAGGATCAGCACCCAGAGCAGCATCGAGCCCTCGTGGTTCCCCCAGACGCCGCTGATCTTGTAGAGGAGCGGCTTCGCCGTATGGCTGTTCTGGACGACGTTCGCGACCGAGAAGTCGGACGTCACGTAGGCGTTCATGAGCGCGAGGAACGCCGCCAGAACGAAGACGAACTGGCCGATCGCCATGGTGTCGGCGAGCGCCATCAGGGGGGCGTCGCCGCGCGCCGCCCCGTAGAGCGGCACGGTCGACTGGACGAGCGCGAGGAAGAGCGCCAGGACGAGCGCGTAATGCCCGAGCTCGACGATCATTGCGGCCGTGCGGCCTCGGTCGCCTCGGGAATCCAGTGCCCCGAGCGCTTCAGCGCGTCGGCGACCTCGGGCGGCATGTAGTTCTCGTCGTGCTTGGCGAGGACGGTCGTCGCCCGGAACGTCCCCTGCTCGAGCCGGCCCTCCGCGACGACGCCCTGCCCCTCGCGGAAGAGGTCGGGGAGCGCCCCCTCGTAGCTGACCGGGATCGCGTGCGCCCCGTCGGTCACGCGGAAATCGACCGTCGTGCCCTGGCGCGAGAGGCTGCCGGGCTCGACGAGCCCGCCGATGCGGATGCGCCGGTCGGGCCCGATCTGTTTCTCGACGACGTCCGAGGGGCTGTAGAAGAAGACGAGGCTGTCGTCGAAGGCGCTCAGCACCAGAGCCGTCGCGACGCCGAGGCAGGCCATCGCGGCGAGGAGGATGTAGAGCCGGCGACGCTTTCGCGTCATCGCGCGTCCTGGAGGCGTGCGAGCTCGCGGCGCCGCGCCCGGTATTGCCGCAGGCTCTGGACGAGGAGGCCGCCGAGCGCGAGGGCCGCGACCCCGTAGGAGGGCCAGACGAAGGCGGCGTAGCCGCCCATCTCGAAAAACGCGCTCATGCCGGAGCCGCCATGGAGGGCGCCGCGCCGCGCTCGGCCTCGGCGAGCCGCAGCGCCCGGATCTTGCGCTCGATGAGGGCCGTCCGCAGGCGGATCAGCAGCACGGTCACGAAATAGAGGAAGAAGGCGAGGGCCATGACGAGGAGCGGCAGCAGCATCGAGGGCGCGATCGCGGGGCCGCCCAGCCGCACCACGCTCGCCGGCTGGTGGAGCGTGTTCCACCAGTCGACCGAGAACTTGATGATCGGCAGGTTGACGACCCCGACGAGGGCGAGGATTCCGGCCGCGCGGGCGCCGCGCGTGGGCTCGTCGAAGGCGTAGGCGAGCGCCAGATAGCCGAGATAGAGGAAGAAGAGGATCAGGACCGAGGTGAGGCGCGCGTCCCACACCCACCACGTGCCCCACATCGGCTGGCCCCAGAGCGCGCCCGTGACGAGGCAGACCAGCGTGAACGCGGCGCCGATCCAGGCCATCTCGCGCGCCGCGAGCTCGGCGAGGGGATGGCGCCAGACGAGCCCCACGGCGCTGGCCAGCGCCATGGCGCCGTAAACCATGAGCGCCATCCAGGCCGCCGGGACGTGGATGTACATGATCCGCACCGATTCGCCCTGCTGGTAATCGGGCGGCGCCACGAAAAGCGCGAGGTAGAGCCCGGCCAGCGTGACGAGCGCCGCCGCCGCCGCCACGTAGGGCAGCACGGAAGCGGAAAGCCGCATGAACCGGGCGGGGTTGGCGAAACGGTGCATCCGGGAGCCTCAGAAGGGGATGAATGTAGTGGAGGTCAAGGCCCTGCGTCGCCTTGACCTGGATCAGACGCCCGCCCGGCGAGGTTGAACGATGCCCCGGCGGGGGTCGTTTTTGATCGCTGGTCGGCTTTTTTCATGCCTTTGACGTATTACGGTTTTGTGACACCGTCTCGTCCCGGAGGAGGAGCAGAAAACGGCTAGCACGGTCATCATCGAACTTCTCGCGGACGTGGCGCTGCTGCTCTGGGGCCTGCGCATGGTGCGTACCGGCGTCACCCGAGGGTTCGGCGCGCGCCTGCGCCAGGTTCTCGGCCGAAGCATCGACAACCGCTTCGCCGCGCTCCTGGCGGGACTCGGCGTCACTGCCGTGCTGCAAAGCTCGACCGCCACCGCCCTCATCGCGAGCTCGTTCGCCGCGCGCGGCTTCATGGACACGGCGACCGCCTTCGCCGTGATGCTGGGCGCCGATGTCGGGACCAGCCTCGTCGCCCAGGCGCTCTCGCTCCCGATCGGCTGGATCGGCTCGCTGGCGATCCTGGGCGGCGTCGTCCTCTTCATGTCGAGCAAGGTGACGATCTGGCGCGACGTAGGCCGAATCGGCGTCGGGCTCGGCCTCATGCTGCTGGCGCTCCGCCTCATCGTCGCGACCTCGTCCGCGCTGCGCGAATCGGTGGCGCTGCACGAGATCCTCGCTCTCGTCGCGAACGACACGCTCTTCGCGATCGTCATCGCCGCCGTTCTCACCTGGGTCGCGCATTCGAGCCTCGCGACCGTGCTTCTCGTGATGAGCCTCGCGGCTGCGGACGTGGTCGATCCTGCCGGCGCGCTGCTTCTCGTGCTCGGCGCCAATCTCGGCGGCACGCTGCCGGCCGTGGTGGCCTCGCTCGGCGAGGGGCCGGAGGCGCGGCGCGTCACCTTCGGCAACGCCGTCTTCAAGGCGGCGGGCGTCGCGATCGCCCTGCCGCTTCTGCCGCTGGCGGGGCCGTTTCTCCAGGCGCTCGACGACGACCCGGCGAGGCTCGTCGTCAACTTCCACACCGCCTTCAACATCGCCGTCGCGGCGCTCTTCATCCTCCTCGTCGGCCCTGCCGCGAAGCTCGCGACCCGGCTGCTGCCCGCCGCCGAGCACGACGACGACCCGCTTCGCCCGCGCTACCTCGACCGGCAGAGCATGGAGACGCCCTCGGTCGCGCTCGCCGCCGCGGCGCGCGAGACGCTGCACATGGGCGACATCATCGAGGAGATGCTGCGCAAGAGCATGACCGCGCTCCTCACCGACGACCGGAAGCTCGTCGCCGAGGTCATGCGCATGGACAACGCCGTCGACCGCCTGCACGAGGCGATCAAGCTCTACGTCACGGAAGTGACGCGCGAAAGCCTCGACGAAGAGGAGGGGCGTCGCGCCACCGACATCATCAGCTTCACGACCAACCTCGAGCATATCGGCGACATCATCGACAAGAACCTCATGGAGCTCGCCGCCAAGAAGATAAAGAACCGGCGCCGCTTCTCCGACGAAGGCGCGCGCGAGCTGGAGGCGCTGCACCGACAGGTGCTGGAGAGCCTCCGCCTCGCGCTCGGCATCTTCATCTCGGGCGACGTCAAGATCGCGCGCCAGCTCCTCGACGAGAAGGTTCGCGTGCGCGACGCCGAGCGCGCCGCGGCCGAAAGCCACCTCGCGCGCCTGCGCGAGGGGCGCGTCGAGAGCATCGATTCGAGCTCGCTCCACCTCGACGTGCTGCGCGACCTGAAGCGCATCCACTCGCATATCTGCTCGGTCGCCTATCCGATCCTCGAGGCGGCCGGCGAGCTCCGGCGCTCGCGCCTGCGCCGGGCGGCCGGCGAGAAGCCCGCGCCCGCCTCGCATCCGGCCGGCTCCGCGGCCGAGTGAGAGCCGTGCCGAACAAGCGGCGGCGCTAGACCTTGCGCCTCGATCCGGGCGTCGTCGCCCTCGTTCTCCTGGCGGCGCTCCTCCACGCGAGCTGGAACGCTCTCGTCAAGTCGGACAGCGACCGGCTCGTCTCGATGGGCCTCGTCATGATCGCGGGGGCCGTTCTCGGCCTCGCGCTCGTGCCCTTCGTCCCTTTTCCCGACGCCGAGGCGTGGCCTTTCCTCCTCGGCTCGGTCCTCATCCACAACTTCTATTACTTCTTCCTCTTGAAGGCCTATCGCTGGGGCGACCTCAGCCACGTCTATCCGATCGCGCGGGGGCTCGGCCCGCTCATCGTCGCCGCCGCCTCGGGCGGCCTCGTCGGCGAGCATCTCGCGCCCGGCGAGATCGCCGGCGTCTGCCTCGTCTCCTGCGGCATCGCGAGCCTCGCCTTCGGCAACGGCCTGCCGCGCGGAAGCGAGTGGCGGCCCGTCGTCTATGCGATGCTGACCGGCGTCACGATCGCGGCCTACACGATCACCGACGGCCTCGGCGCGCGCCATTCCACGAACGCGCTCAGCTACATCGCCTGGCTCAACGTCGTCGAGGGGCCGTGGGTCTTCCTCGTCGCGCTCGCGCTGCGGCGCGGCAGCATTCTCGTCTATCTGCGCCGGAGCTGGTGGCGCGGCCTCGCCGGCGGCGTCATCGCCACGATCGGCTACGGGATCGCGATCTGGGCGCTCTCGCTCGGCGCCATGGCGCACGTCGCCGCGCTGCGCGAGACCTCGGTCGTCTTCGCCGCCGCGATCGGGGCGATTCTCCTGCACGAGAGCTTCGGCAGGCGGCGCATCGTCGCCGCCGTCGCCGTCGCGGCGGGGCTGGTGCTGATGAACATGCCATGGGCGTAAGTGCTCCGCGCCCGAAGCGCTACGCGCTAGAGTGAGGCGATGGAGAGGGTCGTCATTATCGGCGCGGGACAGGCCGGCGGGTGGGTCGCGAAGACGCTTCGCGACGAGGGCTTTGCGGGCGAGGTCGTGCTCGTCGGGGAGGAGGCGCATCCGCCCTACGAGCGCCCGCCGCTCTCCAAGGACGTGCTTCTCGGGTCGAAACCGCCCGAGAGCACCTATCTCTGGCCCGCCGGGCTCGATGCCGACTTCCGCCCGAAGACGAGGGCGGTCGCGCTCGATCGCGCCGCGCGCCGCGTCGAACTCGCCGACGGCTCGAGCCTCGCCTACGACAAGCTGGTCCTCGCCACCGGGGCGCGGGTCCGCAGGCTCGACCTCCCGGGGGCGCTTTACCTGCGCACGATCGAGGATGCGCTCGCGCTGCGGGCGGCGCTGCTCCGCCAGGGCAGCGTCGGCGTGATCGGCGGCGGCTGGATCGGCCTCGAGGTCGCGGCGGCGGCGCGCCGGCTCGGCTGCGCGGTCACCTTGGTCGAGCTCGCGCCGCGCCTCTGCGCCAGGGTCGTTCCGCCGGTCCTTTCCGATTACCTGAAACGGGTTCACGAGCGGCACGGAGTCGAGATCCGCCTCGGCACCGCGACGCCGCCCGACGCCGACACGATCGTCGTCGGCGTGGGCGTCGTGCCGAACGTCGAGCTCGCCGAGGCGGCAGGGCTCGCGATCGCGAACGGCATCGCCGTCGACGCCTTCGGCACGACGTCCGATCCCGACATCTACGCCGCCGGCGACGTCGCGAGCCGTGACGGCGTAAGGCTCGAATCATGGGCCAACGCCCAGAACCAGGCGATCGCCGCGGCGAAGTCGCTGCTCGGACGAAAGACGCCCTACGACGACGTGCCCTGGTTCTGGTCGGATCAGTACGACGTCAACCTGCAGCTCGTCGGGCTGCCGAAGGCGGAGCACGAGATCGTGCAGCGCGGGCGGCTCGAGGACGACCGGTTCTCGCTCTTCTTCCTCGACGAAGGGCGCCTCGCGGCGGCGGCGTCGGTCAACGCGCCGCGCGATCTCCGCATCGCGAGGCGGCTCATCGAGCTCGGGAGGGCGGTCGATCGAGCTTCCCTCGCGGACGAGACCCGGCCGCTCCAGGCGCTTCTGAAGAACCCTTGATCCAGCTCAAAGAACGGCCGTCTCGCCGTTCTAGTCTTGCGGCATGGGCTTGATGACTCCGGCCGCGACCCTCGACCGGCGTGCCTCGGCAAGCGAGCGCGTCGAATACAGCTTTCCGGCGGGCGCGCGCGGCCTCCGTCTCGAAGCCGGGCTTTTCGACGGATTGCGCCAATGAACCTCAGCCAGACGGTTCGCCACTGGGCATCGCGTCTCCAGCACGCCGCGGCGGCTGCACGCGAGCGGAACCTTCTGCGCACCGAGCTCGCCGACCTCGCCGCGAGGGGCGAGCTCGACCGCGCCCTGACGGAAGTCGGGCTGACGCGGGCGCAGCTGCCGACCCTCGTCAAGAACTTCCCCGACGCCTGCCACCTCCTCACGCGGATGATGGGCCGGCTCGGCGTCGAAGCGGAATCCGTCGAGCGGGTCGCCTCCATGCACGAAGTGGTCTGGCGCTGCACGGCATGCGCGGCGAGGCGGCGCTGCGCGGCATGGCTCGACCATCCCGACGACGAGGGCTGGCGGTCGTTCTGTCCGAACGCCGAGACGTTCGAGGAAGCGCTCGCGCGCCGAGGATGCGCGAAGGCGGGCGTCTAGAGCCGGACGAGATCGAGGCATCGCCGGCGTCGGGGCTCGACCGCGTGCTCGCCGATCCGGCCTCGCTCGCGCGCGGACCGAAACGCTGATCGAGAACGGCCCGAGGGCGCGACCTTTCTTGCCGGGACGACTAGTCGCCGAGCGCGCCGCTCGCGGGCGGCTCGCGCTGCGCGATCGCCGCCTTCTCTCGCACCAACGGCAACGTCAGCCGGAAGCACGCCCCGGGCAATTCGCCGTCGACCAGCTCCAGGCTGCCGCCCATCCGCGCGACGATCTTGCGGCTGATGTTGAGCCCGAGGCCGAGGCCCGGGCCGGTGGCGGTCGTATGGGTGCCGCGGGCGAACTTCTCGAAGATGTTCTCGCGCGCGTCCGGCGCGATCCCGGATCCGTTGTCGGAGATCTCGAGGACGTATTTCCCACGCCTGGTGAAAGAGCGGATGCGCATCAGCGGATCGGCCGCGTCGTTGTATTTCGTGGCGTTGGAGATGATGTTGATGAGGACCTGGCATAGCCGGTCGGCATCGGCGAGGACCACGCTGTTCCGTGCCCTGGCGGCGAACTCGACACGCATGTCGCGCTGCCGAGTCAGCGCCTCGCAGACCTCGAGGGCCCGATCGACGACCTGTTCGGGGTCGGTCGCGACGTTGTCCCAGTCCCGTTTGCCCTGCTCCAGCGCGCTGAGGTCGAGAATCTCGTCGAGCAGCTTCGTGAGCCTGACGCTCTCGTTGTGAATCGTGGTGGCGAACCGCCGGCGCTGATCGGCGGTGAGATCGTCGTCGTCGAGAAGGATTTCGGAGATGGAGCGGATCGAGGTCATCGGGGTGCGCACCTCGTGACTGACCTGCGACAAGAAATCGTCCTTCTGCTGATGCAGCTCGCGCAGAAGCGCGTTCGCTTCCTGCAGCTTCTGCGCGGTCAGGCGCAGCTCGGCGGATTTCTCCTCGAGCTCGTGCGAATACTCGATCACCTGCTGGGTCTCGTCGGCGATCCGCATCACCTCCTCGAGCGACACCCGATCGCCCGACACGACCTTCGAGAGCAGCACGTGCGCTGAAGCCGCGCCGATCGATCCGGCGAGCTCGCGCTCCACGCGGCCGATGAATTCCGGCGACATCTCGTTTTCGCCCGGCATGGTTCCGCGCTCGTCGTCGGCGGCGGTCTCGAAGAGCGCGCGCGCGCGCTCCGAGCCCAGGACGCGCTCCGCGACGAAGAACAGGTCGTTGGTCGCCGCCGATCCGCGGTTGAAGATCGGCTGGCTGCCGGAGGGGTGACGGAACACGTCGACGAAGAGCGTGGCCTGGATGCGCTCGAGCGCGCTCTGGCGGGTGACGAGGGAGACGACCACGAGCGTCGCGGAGTTGAGGAACAGGCTCCAGAAGACCGAATGGACGAGCGGATCGAGATCGGAGAGCCCGAAGAGCGCGCCCGGGCGAAGAGAAGCGATTCCCCACGGGCCCTCGGCCATGAGTTGGGCGATTGCGGGGCTTGTCGTTTCGAAACTCGGCAGAAACGTCGTCCACGCCCAGACGGCGAAGCCGACGAGCATGCCCGTCATGGCGCCCTTCAACGTCGCCTCGCGCCAGTAGAGGGCGGCAAGCATCGCCGGCAGGAACTGCGCCACGCCGGCGAACGAGATCAGCCCGATCGGCGCCAGCGCGTCCGAATCGCCGGTGAGCCAGAAATAGAGGAAGCCGAGGAAGAGGATGACGCCGATCGAGATTCTCCGGCTGCGGAGGAGGAGCCGGGCGATTCCGAGCTCTCCGGCCGATTTCGCCGAGCCGCGCAGGGCAAGCGGCAGGACGATATGGTTCGAGACCATGATCGAGAGCGCGATCGAGGCGACGATGATCATCGAGGTCGCGCTCGAGAAGCCGCCGATGAAGGCGAAGAGCGCAAGGCCCGTATTTCCCGTCGCCATCGGCAAGGTCAGCACGAACATGTCGGGGTTCGAGCCGGCCGGAAGCCTCGTCATGCCGAAAAGGGCGATCGGCAGGGTGAAGAGGCTGATCAGAAAGAGATAGGTCGGGAAGGCCCAGCCGGCCGTGCGCAGGTGCTCCTCGTTGGAATTCTCCACGACGGTGATCTGGAACTGGCGCGGCAGGCAGAGGACGGCCGTCGCGGACAGGACCAGAACCGCGACCCAGCGGGCGCCGGCGCCGCCCTGAGAATAGATCTCGATGCCCGCCTCCTGCGCCCTGGTGAAGATCTGCTCGAGACCGCTGCCGACGCCGAAGACGACGAACACGCCGACGGCGAGGAAGGCGAGGAGCTTCACCGCGGCCTCGAAGGCGATCGCGGCGACGACCCCCAGATGCTGCTCCTTCGCATCGACGTGGCGCGTGCCGAAGAGGATCGTGAACAAGGCCATCCCGGCCGCGACGCCGAAGGCGAGGGTGGCATCGTCGAGACCCGCCAGCCTTCCTGCCCCGGGACCGTTCGCGGCGGAGACGACCTGAATCGACGTGGTGATCGCCTTCAGCTGCAGCGCCGTATAGGGCGTGACGCTCACGAGCGCGATCAGGGTGACCAGCACCGCCAGCCGGCTCGACTTTCCGAACCGCGACGACAGCAGGTCCGCGACCGAGGTAATGCGCTGCGTCCGGCAGATCCGCACCAGCTTGCGGAGCACGAACCACCAGCCGACGAAGGTCAAGGTCGGGCCGAGATAGATGGCCAGGAACTCCAGGCCGCTCCGCGCCGCCGTTCCGACCGCTCCGTAGAACGTCCAGCTCGTGCAATAGACGGAGATCGAGAGCGTATAGATCAGCGGCGAGCGCAGGAACCGATTGTCGCCGCGACGCGCCCTTGCGTCGGAGAAATAGGCCAGCACGAAGAGGAGGCCGACATAGGCGACGGCCGTGAGGATGACGAAATCGGCCGAAAGCATCACTCGGCGCCGGGCGCCCCGGTCTCCGGCTGGCGTCTTTCGGGTCGGGGCAGGAGTCGGGAAGCCACGACCGACCCCGCGATCAGCACGATCCAGACGCTGAACAGATAGACGACCTCGACCGGAACGCCGAACACGCGCTGCGGGATCTGAAAGACCATCGAGATCGGCGGCAGGAGCAGGAGCGCGCCGAAGACCGGCAGCGCGAAAGCGGCGTGCTCGCGCTTACGGTTCTCGTGAACCGCCGTCCGGCGGGGTCGCGGCACGGCTAGGTCCTGCTCTCCAGCAGTCGCCGTACGGCGCCGATCACTTCGGCGTTGGCGAAGGGCTTCGTCACGAAGCAATCGGCGCCGAGCTCCTCGGCGACCCGACGATCATGCTGCTGCCCCTTCGCGGTGAGGATCAGGACGGGGACGTCGCGCGTCCGCCAGTCTGCCCGCATCTCCTTCAGGACCTCGAAGCCCGAGCGCCTGGGGAGCATCAAGTCGAGCACCATGACCCGCGGATTCAGCCGGCGCACCGCTTCGAGTGCCTCATCCCCGTCCGTGACAATGCTGATCGACCAGCCAGCACGCTGAAGAATGAAAGCGAGCGGGTCCAGAATCCCCTGCTCGTCTTCCGCGATAAGCACATCCACCACAGCCGGCATCTCACTCCCCGCTGAGCCAGACCTGGAAGCCCGCCCAACGAATTCTTGGGATTTCGGACGATCGTCCGGCCGCCTCTTCTGTCGGGCCCGCCGTCAGTTAAGCCTAATCACGTGGGCACGCCAAGATCGAAGCTGCGCGGTACCAGGGGGTTGCGTATCGCGGCGCTCTCGCCGGTCGGGTCGAAGCTCTCCTCCTGCCGGTGCGGGCAATCGCGGCGTATGCAGAGCCGGCACGCCGGCCCGACCGGGATCGCTTCCGAACGGTCGAGATTGAGCCCGCGGCCGTAGACCGTGCGGTCGGCGTGAAAGAAGTCGCACGCCAGCATGACCGAGGAATAGAACGGCTGCTCGCGATAGGTGGCGGTGCGCTTCGATACCGCTTTCGCGATGAAGAGATAGCGCGAGCGGTCCGGAAAAGAGACGAGCTGACGCACGATCTGATCGTTCTGCCGGAAGGCGGCGTAGATCGCCCAGAGCGGGCAGGCATGGCCCGTGCTCGGCAAGGGCAGCCCGGGCAGAGGGAAATGCTTCGTCAGCCGCCCCGCCGGATCGGAGCGCAGAAAGCCGAACGGGATGCCCTCCTCGCCGGGACGCCGCAACGTGACGAGGCGATGGGCGACCTGCTCGAAGCTCGCGGTATAGGAGTGGCTGAGGAAGTCGATGTCGTAGCGGCTCCGCTCGGCATCCTCGAGGAGGCGCGAATAGGGCAGGACGATCGCGCCGGCGACATAGGAAGACATGGCGCGGTGCGCGAGGCGCCGCGCTGTCGGGGAGGTCAGGCGCCGATCGCGGATGTGGGCGTCGAGGACTTCCGGGACGGCGAGCTCGGCGAACAACCGGGCGAGCTGGAATTGCCGTGTCGCGGCCGTCGTCGAGCCATGGAACCACATGACGTTCCGGTCCGCATCGAACCGGTACTCGCGCGAAAACGCGCCTTCGTCCTGATCCGGGATCGCGCCTTTCTGCACGGTGACGCCGAAGCGCTGCTCGAGCAGCGCAGCGAGGGTCGTCTCGCCGAAGGGCCCCATCCTGTCGACCTCGGCGCGGAGCGTGTCCGCGGCCGTCTCCAGCCCCGGAAAGTAATTCCGCTCCGAGACGATGAGGTCGGCGACCTCGAGGCTGGGCGACACCGACCGGTGCCGGACCATCGATTCCTCGAAGTAGCTGATGAAAGCGCGGGTCCCGTCGGAGAGCGCCTGCGCCTCGCGGTTGATCGAAGCGACGAACCGGCGGCGGTCTTCTTCGCTGAGGTCGGTTTCCGTCTGCAGGATTTCCGCGCCCGAACGCATCGCGGTGATCTGGCTGAGGACCTGGTGAAGCAGCTGCGCGAGCAGAGGGTCGGAGCTCAGGCGGTTGGCATAGGCCTCCGCGTTGGCGCTCGCGTCCGCGTAGGCGCGGTGGAGCCGGATCATCGCGAGGGCGACGTTGGGGAACTGCGCCACGAGGGCGTGCGCCTCGCTCGCCGGGAACGACGCTTCGCCGAGCACCGGGTCGGCGAGCAGCTCCTCCACGTCCTGCACCAGGCGTCGCTCGCTCTCGCCCGAGAGCTCCTCGATCGGCAGCTTCAGCTGCTGCGCGATCCGCAGCAGCAGCGCGCCGCCGACCCGGCGCTTGTTGCCTTCGACGAGGTTGAGATAGCTCGGCGAAATGCCGACGGCTCGGGCCAGCCCGGCTTGCGAAAGACCGAGCGATTTCCGCCGATTACGGATCTTGACCCCGATCAGATCGCGCATCCCGCCCCGCTTCCGACCGGCCGCCGGGTGTGCCCGCCGGTCAATGAATTGACTTACTTTACCTCATCGCCAGTACAGAAATTTACAAAAAAACTCAACCTTTACAATTCTGTATTGCCTTCATTTTCTCGTGATCGCAGGCTTTATCCATCCAGCGAGCCGGGCTCGAACACGGCTGCTCGTCGAAAGAAGATGGAGGAAGCGCGATGACTGAACTCAAAAAGGCACCGAGCCGTCGCAAGGTTCTCAAGGGCGCGGCCGCTGGCCTCGTGACGGCAAGCGTGGCGCCCTACGTTTTCAGCAAGGGCGCGTGGGCGCAGAATTTCTGCAACAACCCCACCGGCAAGACCATCGTCTTCGGCTTCAACGTCCCGCAGACCGGCTCTTACGCCGAGGAGGGCCTCGATCAGCTGCGCGGGTATCAGCTCGCGGTGAAGCACCTCAATGGCGAGGGCGACGGCGGCATGCTGCGCACGATGAAGCCGACCGCCCTCAAGGGCAACGGCGTGCTCGGCAAGAAGGTCACGTTCGTGACCGGCGACACCCAGACCAAGACCGACGCGGCGCGCGACAGCGCCCGGCGCATGATCCAGCGCGACAAGGCGATCATGGTCACCGGCAGCGTGTCCTCGGGCGAGGCGATCGCGGTGCAGAGCCTGTGCCAGGAGATGGGCGTCATCTACATGGCCGGCCTCACGCATTCGAACGACACGACCGGCAAGGACAAGCGCCGCTACGGCTTCCGCCACTACTTCAACGCCTATCAGTCGGGAGTCGCGATCGCCCCGTTCCTCGCGAAGGAATACGGAACGGACCGGCGCGCCTATCACATCACCGCCGACTACACCTGGGGATGGACGCAGGAAGAGTCGATCAAGGCCGCGACCGAGGCGCTCGGCTGGGAGACCGTCGCCACCGTCCGCTCGCCTCTCGGGATCGGCGACTTCTCGCAGTACCTGACCCCGGTCCTCAATTCCGGCGCCGACGTGCTGATCCTCAACCACTACGGCCACGACATGGTGAACTCGCTGCCGCAGGCGGTGCAGTTCGGCCTGCGCGACCGTCAGGCCAACGGCAAGGACTTCCAGATCATCGTCCCGATGTTCTCCGAGCTGATGGCCGTGGGCGCCGGCGACGCCGTCAAGGGCATCATCGGTACCTCGAACTGGCACTGGGCCCTGCCGGACGAAGCCTCGCAAGCCTTCACCAAGTCGTACGGCGCGGAATACGGCCAGCCGCCTTCGCAGTCGTCCCACACCGGCTATGTCCAGGCGCTGCTCTACGCCGACGCTTGCGAGCGCGCGGGCACGTTCTACCCGCCGGAGGTGATCAAGGCGCTCGAGGGCTTCGAGTTCGACGGGCTCGGCAACGGGCCGACGCTCTACCGCGATGCCGACCATCAGTGCTTCAAGGAGGTGCTGGTCGTCCGCGGCAACACGAAGCCGACCAGCAAATACGACGTCCTCGAGATCATCGGGAAGACCCCGCGCGAGACGGTCACCTACGATCCAGCGATCTTCGGTGGCGAGCTCGGCCCCTACGACGCCAAGCAGTGCTGAAGCCGGAAGTCCGACCCGGCCGCTGAACGCGGCCGGGTCGCCGCTGGCGGCCAGGCGGTCGCCGGCGCCGGCATTTCGTGGGGACGATCGATGGACGCGATTCTCGCGCAGCTATTGAATGGCCTGGACAAGGGCGGCGCCTATGCCCTGATCGCGCTGGGCCTGACGCTGGTTTTCGGAACGCTGGGCGTCGTCAACTTCGCGCACGGCGCGCTCTTCATGCTGGGCGCCTTCTGCGCCGTGACCTTCCGCCATCTCATCACGATCGAGATCGTCACGACGGACCCCAACAGGCTTTCGCCCTGGGGCGCGCCGCTGCAGATCCGCACGCCGATCGTCCAGAACTGGCTCGGCGATTTCGGCGCGGTCCTCATCGACTACTCCGTTCCGATCTCGATTCTGCTGGCGCTGCCGGTGATGCTCCTCATCGGCGTCGTGATGGAGCGCGGCCTCATCAAGCACTTCTATAAGCGCACGCACGCCGAGCAGATTCTCGTGACCTTCGGTCTGGCGATCCTGCTGCAGGAAATCGTCAAGGCGTTCTACGGCGCCAATCCCATCCCGCAGCCGATGCCGCAGGCGCTGCGCGGCGCCGCCGACGTCGGCTCCTGGATCGGCATGGCGCCGCACGTGCTCACCTACCCATGGTGGCGGCTCGTCTACTTCCTGTTCTCCGTCGGCGTGATCGGCATCGTCTTCGCCTTCCTGCACTTCACGACCTTCGGCATGGTCGTGCGCGCCGGCATGGCCGACCGCGAGACGGTGTCGATACTCGGGATCAACATCGGCCGGCGCTTCACGATCATGTTCGGGGTCGCGGCCGTCGTCGCCGGCCTCGCCGGCGTCATGTACACGCCGCTGCTGCCGCCCAACTACCACCTGGGCATGGATTTCCTGGTGCTCAGCTTCGTCGTCGTCGTGGTCGGCGGCATGGGCTCGCTGCCGGGCGCGGTCGCCGCGGGCTTCCTGCTCGGGATCCTCCAGTCGTTCGCGTCGATGACCGAGGTGAAGTCCCTCATGCCGGGCATCGACCAGATCATCATCTACCTCGTCGCCGTCGTCATCCTCCTCGTCCGCCCGCGCGGCTTGATGGGGCGGCGCGGCGTGATGGAAAGCTGACCGCCATGTTGTCGCTGTCCCGCAAGGATGCGGTCACGTTCGGGCTGTTCGCGCTCGCCGTGCTCGCCATGCCGATCTGGCTCGCGCCGATCGGCGCGGCCTATCCGGGCCTCCTGCAGAAGTTCGCGATCTATGCGATCTTCGCGATCGGGTTCAATCTCCTGTTCGGGCTGACCGGGTATCTCAGCTTCGGCCACGCGGCTTTCCTGGGCGTCGGCTCCTATACCGCCGTCTGGTCGTTCAAGCTGCTGACGATGAACGCCATTCCGGCCCTCGTCTTCGCCGTCGCCCTTTCCGGCGTCTTTGCGCTCGGCATCGGCTATCTCTGCCTTCGGCGCTCCGGGATCTACTTCTCGATCCTGACGCTCGCCTTCGCGCAGATGTCGTACAGCCTCGCCTATTCGGTGCTGACGCCGATCACCAACGGCGAGACCGGGCTCCTCCTGACCATTCACGATCCGCGCGTGATCGACATGATGTTCGTCGAGCGCGGCGAAGGGCTGCCGGTGCCGTCGCTGTTCGGGATCAACCTCAACGGCTACGCCGGCTTCTATTTCTGCGCCGTGCTGCTGCTCGCCACGTTCTTTCTCGCGCAGAAGATCTTCGCCTCGCCGTTCGGGATGATGCTGCGCGGCATCAAGTCCAACCAGACGCGGATGCGGTACACGGGCTTCAACACCAGGCCCTACACGCTCGCCGCCTTCGTCATCTCGGGCATGTACGCAGGCTTGGCCGGCGGGCTCCTCGCCGTGACTGATCCGCTCGCCGGAGCGGAGCGGATGCAGTGGACCGCCTCGGGCGAGGTGGTGCTGATGACGATCCTCGGCGGCGTCGGAACGCTGGTCGGCCCGGTGCTCGGCGCCTGGCTGATCAAGTACATGGAGAACATCTTCTCGGCCTTCAACGAGGCCACTCTCGAGCGGTTCTTCTCCTTCCTCCCAGACGGTCTCATCGATGGGGTCGTCCTCGTCACCAGCAAGTTCGTCGGTGAGGGCTGGCACCTCACGCTTGGGCTGATGTTCGTCCTGGTCGTTGTCTTCCTGCCGGGCGGCGTGATGGAGGGGCTCAGCCGCCTTTATCAATGGCTCGTGCGGCGCGGCGGAAAGCGGGCCGCTGCGCCGCTCGCCGAGGCTGCCGCGGAGTGAGCGCCACCATGATGATGAACGGAAAGGAAAACGTCCTCCTTCACGTCGCCAAGGTCCACCGGCATTTCGGCGGCTTGCGGGCGCTCTCCGACATCGACCTCGAGGTCGAGGCGGGCAAGACGCACGCCATCATCGGGCCGAACGGCGCCGGCAAGTCGACGCTCCTCAACGTCGTGATCGGGCGCCTGCCGCCGACCTCGGGAGCGGTGATGTTCGAGGGGCACACCCTCACCGGCAAGGCGCCGCACGAGATCAATCAGCTCGGGATTGCCCGCGTCTTCCAGACGCCGGAGATCTTCTCCGACCTCTCGGTGCTGCAGAACGTCATGGCGCCGGCCTTCGCGCGGCGGGACGGCGCCTTCCGGATCAACATCTTCAAGCGGATCGACACCGAGCGCGAGGTGCTCGACGAGGCGGAGGACATTCTTCAGGACGTCGGGCTGATCGAGCGCCGGCACAGCCTTGCGGGCGCGCTCTCGCGCGGCGACAAGCGCCGCCTCGAGCTCGCCATGTGTCTCATCCAGCGCCCGCGGCTCCTGCTGCTCGACGAGCCGACCGCCGGCATGTCGCGTCACGACACCAACACGACGATCGATCTTCTCTTGAAGATCAAGGACCGCGGCATGACCGAAGTCATCATCGAGCACGACATGCACGTGGTGTTCTCTCTCGCCGACAAGGTCTCGGTGCTCGCTCAAGGCCGGATCATCGCCGAGGGATTGCCGAACGAGATCCGCAGCGATCCGCGCGTGCAGGAAGCCTATCTGGGAGGCGCGCAGCAATGAGCGTGACGACGCTCGAAAGGAACGCCGCGACGGCACCGGCGCAAGAGGCCGCATCGCGCCCCTTCTTCGCCGTGAACGACATTCACGCCTATTACGGCGAAAGCTACATCGTGCAGGGCGTCTCGTTCGACATCAGGAAGGGCGAGATACTGGCGCTGCTCGGACGCAACGGCGCCGGCAAGACATCGACGCTCCGCACCATCGCGCGGGTCGAAACGCCGGTGCTGAAGTCGGGCGAGATTTGGCTGGACGGTGCGGCGCTTCACCCGATGACGTCGTTCGCCGCGGCGCGCGCCGGCGTGCAGCTCGTCCCGGAAGACCGCCGCATCATCCCCGGCCTTTCGGTCGAAGAGAACCTGACGCTGGCCCGGGTGGCCCCGGGCCATGGCTGGGAGCTCGATCGGATCTATTCCCATTTTCCGCGGCTCGCCGAGCGGCGGAAGCAGGAGGGGGTGACGCTTTCGGGAGGCGAGCAGCAGATGCTGGCGATCGCCCGCGCGCTGGCGCGCGAGGTGAAGCTTCTTCTCCTCGACGAGCCCTATGAAGGGCTCGCGCCGGTGATCGTGAAGGAGATCGAGCGCATCCTGGACGAGATCAAGGCGCTCGGCATCACCACGATCATCGTCGAGCAGAACGCCGTCGCGGCGCTGCGCCTCGCCGACCGCGCCATCATCCTCGACACCGGGGTCGTGGCCTTCGCCGGCACGGCGAAGGAGGTCCTCGACAGCGCCGACCTGCGCCGCGAGTACCTCGCGCTCTAGGCCCTGACGAGCGGCCGGCTGCCGGCTCGCAGGAGCCGGCCGCGCGGCGGCCCTGCCGGTCGCAGACGCGGCGCGCGAAGGCCCCGCGGAGCCTTTCGCTCATCCGAAGGCCGGCGAAGGACGGCGCCTTTCCGCGGCCGGTGCCGTGCGGCAAACTCCCATAGGGATCAGCCTCGAGGAGGGCCCGTGGAGCGCACTGCGCGCCTCGTTCTCGCGGCGCGCGGCGTGCGCGGCTTCGGCGACGGCTTCGTCAGCCTTCTTCTCCCCGTCTACCTGACGCAGCGCGGATTCGGGCCGACCGAAGTCGGCGCGATCGCGACCGCGACCCTGCTCGGCTCGGCGGCCGTGACGCTCGCGATCGGCTTCGTGACGCACCGGCTGCAGCCGCGCCGTCTCCTCCTCGCCGGCGCGGTGCTGATGTCCGTCACCGGCGCCGCAGTCGCGATCGCGACCGGGTTCTGGCCGCTCCTCGTCGTCGCCGCGGTCGGAACGATCAATCCGTCGTCGGGCGACGTCAGCTTCTTCCTGCCGCTCGAGCAGGCGCTTCTCGCCGGCGCGACCGAGCCGCGGCGACACACCCGGCTCTTCGCCCGCTTCAGCCTCGTCGGGGCGCTCGCCGCGGCCGCCGGGGCGCTTTTCGCGGGCTTGGCGGAGCACGTACGGGTCGACGCGTTCTTCCTCCTCTACGGGCTCTTGGGTCTCATGGTGCTCGCCCTTTACCGCCGCCTCCCGGTCATCGCGGTCGAGGAGCGGCCGCGAACGCCGCTCGGGCCGTCGCGCCGCCGCGTGCTCACCCTGGCGACGCTCTTCAGCATCGATTCCTTCGGCGGCGGCCTCGTCGTGCAGTCGCTGCTGGCGCTCTGGCTTTTCGAGCGCTTCGAGCTCTCGATCGCGCTCGCCGGGACGATCTTCTTCTGGACCGGAGTCCTCACGGCATTCTCCTATCCGGTCGCGGCCTGGCTCGCCGCCAGAATCGGCCTCGTGGAAACGATGGTCTTCACGCATCTTCCGGCCAATCTCTTCCTCGTCCTGACGCCGCTCGCGCCGACTCTCCCGGTGGCGATCGCGCTTCTCATGGCGCGTGCGGCGCTCTCCTCGATGGACGTTCCGGCGCGGACCTCGTACGTCATGGCGGTGGTGACGCCGCCCGAGCGGGCGGCGGCGGCGAGCGTCACCGCGGTCCCGCGGAGCCTCGCCTCGGCGCTGGCCCCGCTCGTCGCAGGCAAGCTTCTCGCCGCATCGAGCTTCGGCTGGCCGCTCGTCGCCGCGGGCGGGCTGAAGATCGTCTACGACCTTCTGCTGCTGGTGATGTTCCGGGCCGTGCGGCCGCCGGAAGAGGCCGATTGAGCCGTCGTGGCGACGAGGACGCCGGCGACGATCGTGGCGATGCCGACGGCATGGAACGGCCGGAACGTCTCGCCGAGAAAGACGATCGCGAGCACCGTGCCGAAGGCGGGGAGGAGATGGATCGTGAAGCCGGCGCGGTTGGCGCCGACCCGCGCGACGCCCTCGTTCCAGCACCAATACCCGATCACCGAGGCGAAGATGCCGAGATAGAGCACGGTCGCGGCCGAGCCCCAGGTGAGGCGCGGCGCGCGGTCGAGGAGCGTCTCGGCGACGTAGAAAGGCAGCATCAGCAAGAGGCCGACGATCGCGAGCACCCAGAGCAGCACGAGCCCGTCGAGCTCTTGCGGACGGCGTTTCAAGAGCACCGAATAGATGCCCCAGAACGGCATCGCGAAGAGGATCCAGGCGTCGCCGCGGTGGAACTCGAGCTGGAGAATCTGCGCAGGGTCGCCGCGGCAGACGATGACGAGGATGCCGGCGAGCGAGATGACGAGGCCGACGAGCTGGCTGCGGGTCGCCGCCTCCCGCTCGATCACCCACGAGCAGAGAAGGGTGAAGAGCGGCATCGAGGAGTTGAGGATGACGGCGTTCACCGCCTCGGTCGTCTGCAGGCCGATATAGACGAAGGCGGTGAAGAGCGGGATTCCGGTGGCGCCGAGGATGAGGAGAATGCGCCAGTTGTCGCGCACGAGGCTCCAGCGCCCGCGCAGGGACGAGAGCGCGAGCGGCGCCAGGACGAGCACGACGGGTACCCATCGCCAGAAGGTGAGCGCGATCGGCGGCATCGTCTCGCGGATGCCGCGGCTCGCGACCCAGTTTCCGGCCCAAAGCAGGGAAGCCGCCACGAGCAGCGCCCAGGGAAGGGCGCGATGGTGGCGCATCAGAGCACGGCCAGCACGGCCTCCGGCGGCCGCCCGAGCGCGGCCTTCTTTCCGCTGACGACGATCGGGCGCTCGATCGCCGCGGGGTGCTTCACCATCGCGGCGACGAGCGCCTCGTCGGAGAGCGCATCGGGATCGATCCCGGCCTCCGCCGCCTCCTTGCGGCGCAGAATCTCGCGCGGGCGCTTGCCCATGAGCTTCAGGAGGCGCGTCAGCTCCGCCGCGTCGGGCGGCGTCTTCAGGTACTCGACGATGCGCGGCTCGACGCCGCGCCCGCGCAGAAGCTCGAGCGCCTGCCGCGACTTCGAGCAACGCGGGTTGTGGTAGATCGTGACAGTCATGGACGTCTCTCCCAAAACGGCCTGAACTCCTCGACGACGCGCTCGTAGATCGCGCGCTTGAAGGGGATGATGAGCCGCGGCACCGCGTCCGGCTCGATCCAGCGCCAGGCGGAAAACTCCGGATGCGCGGTCGCGAGATTGATGTCGCGATCCGTGCCGGTAAAGCGCATCGCGAACCATTTCTGCCGCTGGCCTCTCCACCTGCCGCCCCAGAGCTTGCCCTGGAGCTCTGGCGGCAGGTCGTACCGGTACCAGCCGCGGCTCTCGGCGAGGGGCTCGGCCTTGGCGGTGCCGATCTCCTCCTCGAGCTCGCGCAGCGCGGCGCTCAGCGGATCCTCGCCGTCGTCGATGCCGCCCTGCGGCATCTGCCAGGCGTCGCCCGGATAGTCGATCCGCTTGGCGACGAAGACCCTGCCGCCGCGATCGAGCAGCATGACGCCGACATTGGGTCGATAGAGGCCGTCGTCGTCGCGCGTCATTGCGGCAAGAGCGCCGTTACGGGGGCGAGAGCCACGCCGCGCTCGGCGAGGCCCGCGGCCCAGGCGGCGATCTCCTCGATCGCGGCGGGGCTCGCCTGAACGAGGCCGAGCGCCGCGCCGCCGCGCCGTGCCGCTCCCTCGAGCTCGGCGAGGCGACGCTCGAGCTCCTCGCGCGAGTTGGCCTCGATCACCTGGTCGATCCTGACGCGCGAGAGCGCGCTTGCGCCCTCCGCGCCCGCGCTGCCTGCGGAATCGGCCGGATCGACGAAGAGAAGGCCGCGCCGGTCGAGCTCGGCGAGAATCGGGCGAAGCTTCTCGGGATTCGCCAGGAACCGCCCGCCGCCGAGCGGCAGAACGCCGACATAGCCGGTCGCGCGAGCGAGTATCCGGTCGAGCCGCTCGCGGTTGACGGACGGCTCGACGCCGGCAAGAAGGGCGAGGGGGCCCGGGTCGTAGATCGAGGGATCGGCCGGCTCCATCGGAACGCCGAGCAGCACCTCGTGGCCGGCCTGCCGCGCGCGGCCCGCCCAGTCCGCGAGATTGGGCGTGTAGGGCGTCAGCGCCAGCGTCACCTCGCCCGGGAGCGCGAGCGCCGCCGTCATCTGGGCGGGGCTTCGATCCGTCTCGTTCGAGAGGATGAGGGCGACGCGCGGCTTCTGCGGGTCGTGCCGGAAGGGGCGGGCGAAGGCCTGAAGCGGCCGCTTGCCGCCGGTCGTGGTCATGCCCGGCGCGCCGATCGCGAAGACGACGCTCGGCGGCGCGGGCGGCTGCGGCGCCGAAAGCGCGAGCACCGCCGCCCAGAGAGCGAGGAGGATCGCGGCGCCCGCGCTCGCAGCGGCCAGCGCGGCCCCCGGCGAGAGCCGGTGCCGCGCAGGACCGATCGTGTCGCGACGACGAAAGCGAAAGAGCAGCGGCGTCAGTTCGCGATCCGGTTCTGGAAGAGCGCGACGCCGCGGAGCATGTCGAGCGCCCGCGCGAGCTGGTAGTCCTCGCTCGTCCCGAGCACGGCCGGATCGACGGAGGTCTCCTCGGTCTTGGGCTGCGTCGGCGTCGAGCCCTGCGGCGTCCCGGGGCTGGGCTGCTGCTGCGGCTTGCCGTCGGAGTCCGGAGCGATCGTCTTCTCCGTGTTCCGAGGCGTGCCGTTCGGGAGCGCGCCGCGGAGATCGGCCTCGCGGCGGACCCGGTTGGCGGACGCGACCCTCTCGATCTTGGCGGGCTCGACCACGATGTCCGGCTCGATTCCCTGCGCCTGGATCGAGCGGCCGGAGGGCGTGTAGTAGAGCGCCGTCGTGAGCCGCATCGCGCCGTGGCCGGGCAGCGGGATGATGGTCTGAACCGAGCCCTTCCCGAAGGACCGCGTGCCGAGAAGGATCGCCCGGCGATGGTCCTGGAGAGCGCCGGCGACGATCTCGGAAGCCGAGGCCGAGCCGCCGTTGATCAGAACCACGATCGGCAGGCCGTCGGCGCCGTCGCCCGGCTTCGCGTTGTAGCGCGAGCCTTCCTCGTTGCGTCGCCCGCGGGTCGAGACGATCTCGCCCTTGTCGAGGAACTCGTCGGCCACCGCGACCGCCTGGTCGAGAAGCCCGCCCGGGTTGTTGCGCAGGTCGAGGACGTAGCCGAGCAGCTTGTTGCCGGCCTGCTGCTTCAGCTGCTTCAGCGCGTTCTGGAGGCCGGAGATGGTCTGCTCGTTGAAGCTCGTGATCCGGATGTAGCCGATGTTGTCGCCCTCGAGGCGGGCACGCACCGACTGGATCTTGATGATCGCGCGGGTCAGCGTGATGTCGAACGGCTCGTGCCCCTCGCGGCGCACCGAAAGCCTGATCTCGCTGTTCACGGGGCCGCGCATCCGCTCCACGGCCTCGGGGAGCGAGAGCCCCATCACCTGCTCGCCGTCCAGGTGAGTGATGAGGTCGCCCGGCTTCAGCCCGGCCCTCGCCGCGGGCGTGTCGTCGATCGGCGACACGACCTTCACGAGGCCGTTCTCCATCGTGACCTCGATGCCGAGCCCGCCGAACTCGCCGCGGGTCTGCACCTTCATGTCGCTGAAGTTCTTCTGGTTGAGGTAGCTCGAATGCGGGTCGAGCGAGGTCAGCATCCCGTTGATCGCAGCCTCGATGAGCTGCTCGTCCGAGACCTGCTCGACGTAGTCGGCGCGCACGCGCTCGAACACCTCGCCGAAAAGGTTGAGCTGCCGGTAGGTGTCGGCGCTCGACTTCGGCACCAACTGTTGCTGCGCGAGGATCGGCGCAGCCAAGGCGATGACGGCTGCGGCCGTTGCCGCGACCACGCTCAAACGCTTCATCCGGTTACCTTTTCCTCACGAGGAGAGAGCCAGGGCAAAGGGTCGATCGGCTGTCCATGTCGCCGCAGTTCAAGATATAGGCTCGGCTTTCCGTCGGCAGAACTCGCAATTCCGACCGGTTCGCCGGCGACGACCGTCTGCCCGACCGTTGCGTCGATTCGTTCGAGGCCGGCCAACAGCGAATGATATCCATCGCCGTGCTCGATGATCAAGATTTGCCCGTAGCCCCGGAAGGGCCCGGCGAACTCGACGCGGCCGTCCCAGAGCGCCACGACCTGGGCTCCGGAGCGGCTCGCGAAGGTGAGGCCACGAGCGGTTGCGCCGAGCTCGTCCCGCTCGCCCCAGCGACGCACCAGCCGCCCCGCCACCGGCACGACCAGCTCTCCCTTGGCCGACGCGATCGGCTTGCCGCCGCGCGGCGGCGGCTCCGGGCGCGGCGGACGGACCATCGCCCGGGCGAGCAGCTCGGCCTCGCGCGCCTTGCGCTCGGCCTCGAGGCGCTCGATGAGCTCACGCAAATCCGCCGCCTTCGCGGAGAGCTCGGCGAGCCGCTGCTGCCCGATCTCGACGCGCTGCGCGATCCGGCTCTGGAGCGCCGTCTTCCGGCGAAGGAGCTCGGCCATGCGCTTCTGCTCGGCGACGAGCGAATCGTGCCGCGCGGTCATCGCGCGGCGCGTTCGCGCGGTCTCCTCCCGAAGGCGCGCGAGGGAGGCGAGCTCGGCCTCGAGCGCCTGCGCCCGGCGCTGCAGCTCGGGCAGCGCGGCGGAGATGAGAAGGCCGCTCCGCACGACGTCGACCGGCGTGGCGCCGCTCAGCGCCAGACCTTCGGGCGGGTGGCGCGCGACGCGCTCGAGCGCCATGAGCAGCGCCTCGTGCTGCGCGCGGCGCCGCTCGAGCCCCGCGAGCTTCTCCTTCTCTTCGGCGGCGAGCGCGGCGAGGCGCTCCTCCAGGCGCAAGACGGCGTTCTCATGCTCCTGCAGCGCCTTGGCGGCGGCGACGCTTTCGATCCGCAGCTTGTTGATCTCGGCGGCCAGCGTCTCCGCCTCCCGCTCGGCCTCCGCCTGCTCGAGGCGGCTCTTCTCGAGCGCGCCCTCGACGGCGCGCAGCCTCTTCTCCGGCGACGGCTCGGCGGCGCCGGCGGCGTGGACGAGAAGCAGCACGACGGCCGCAGCCGCGCGCAGTCGCCGCGTCATCCCGGCCAGCATATCGGATTCGCCGCAACCGCGGCCGCCCGCAGGGTCCGGCCGTCGACGGGGCCGGCCTGCACCGCGGGCGCTCAGCCGGCGGCGCGGTGCCGCTCGTCGCGCCGGACGAGCGACTTGCCGGTCATCGCGGCGGGTTGCTCGATGCCGAGGAGCGCGAGGAGCGTCGGCGCGACGTCGGCGAGCTTTCCGTTCTCGAGCCCGTCGAACCCGGCGGGCGGGTTGACGAGAACGATCGGCACCGGGTTCAGCGTGTGCGCGGTGTGCGGCTGCTTCGTCGCGGGGTCGCGCATCTGCTCGGCGTTGCCGTGGTCGGCGGTGATGAGGAGCGTGCCTCCGGCGCGCTCCACGGCCTCGGCCAGCCGGCCGAGGCAGGTATCGACGGCCTCGACGGCTCTCTTCGCCGCGGCGAGGTCGCCCGAGTGCCCGACCATGTCGGTGTTGGCGTAGTTGAGGACGATCACGTCGTACGTGCCGGCCTCGATCGCGGCGAGGAGCCTGTCCGTGACCTCGAAGGCCGACATCTCGGGCTTCAGGTCGTAGGTCGCGACCTTCGGCGAGGGCACGAGGATGCGGTCCTCGCCGGGAAATTCGATCTCGCGGCCGCCGTTGAAGAAGAAGGTGACGTGCGCGTACTTCTCCGTCTCGGCGATGCGGAGCTGCCTGAGGCCCGCCTTGGCGACGATCTCCCCGAACGTCTCCTCGAGCGATTCGGGCGGAAAGAGCGTCTCGAGGAAGCGGTTGAGCTCGGCGGAGTACTCTGTCATGCCGAGCGCCGCCGCGAAGCGCACGGTCCTCGGCCGCGCGAAGCCCTCGAAGGCGGGGTCGAGCAGCGCGGCGCCGATCTCGCGGACGCGGTCGGCGCGGAAATTCGCGATGAGCACCCCGTCGCCGTCCTTCATCCCGCCGTAGCCGCCGATCACGGTGGGCTTTACGAACTCGTCGTTCTCGCCCCGCTCGTAGCTCTGCCGGATCGCGGCGAGCGGGTCGGGCGCGCGCTCGCCTTCGGCCAGGACGAGGGCGCGCCACGCCTTCTCGACCCGGTCCCAGCGCTTGTCGCGGTCCATCGCGTAGTAGCGCCCGCTGACGGTGACGATGTCGCCGGTGCCGAAGCGCTCGACGTATTCGAGCGCGCTCTGGGGCGGCGTGTCCCGTCCGTCGAGGAAGGCGTGGACGGCGGCCGGGACGCCGGCTTCCTTCAGGACGCGGACGAGGGCGGCGATGTGATCCTGATGCGAGTGGACGCCGCCGGGGCTCATGAGCCCCATGACGTGCGCCGTTCCGCCGCTCGCCCGAAGCTTCGCGACGAAGTCGCGCAGCCTCTCGTTTTTCGCGAGGGAGCCGTCGGCGATCGCGGCGTCGATGCGCGGCAGGTCCTGCATCACGACGCGGCCGGCGCCGAGATTCATGTGACCCACCTCGGAGTTCCCCATCTGCCCGCTCGGCAGGCCGACGAAGAGCTCGGAAGCCTCGAGGAGCGCATGCGGGCATTCCCGCGTCAGGCGGTCCCAGTTCGGGGTCCGCGCCAGGCAGATCGCGTTCTCCTCGCATTCGGCGCGATGCCCCCAGCCGTCGAGGACGCAGAGGACGACGGGGCGGGGCCGCTTCAGGTTCTGCTGCTGCATGGGCGCAATCTAGGGCGCGGTCACGATCGGTGGTAGGGGTGACCGGCAAGGATGCTGCGGGCGCGGTAGAGCTGCTCCAGCAGCATGACGCGGCAGAGGAGGTGCGGCCAGGTCGCGTTGCCGAAGGCGAGGCGGAAGCTCGCCCGCTCGCGCACCGCCTCGTCGAGCCCGTCGGCCCCGCCGATGACGAAGGCGGCGTCGTTCCATTCGGAAAGGTGGCGCGCGAAATCGGGGCTCGAGAGCGCCGTCCCGCGCTCGTCGAGCGCGACGAGCCGCATGCCCGCTGGGATCGCGGCGAGAAGGCGCTCGGCCTCGCGGCGCCTGAGGTCGGGGCCCTTGCGCCGCTCCTCGACCTCGACGAGCGCGACCGTGCCGCCGAGGCGCTTCAGGTACTCGTCCTGCAGCTCGCGCAGCGGCCCCGGCCGCATCCGGCCGACCGCCGCCACGAGCAGCCTCACGTCAGGCCGGCGGCGTCTGCGGGACGACCGAGGGCCGGCGATAGAACATCGCGGTCCCGCCCGTCGAGTCGGCCGGAAGCGCGGCCGCCCACATCTTCTCGAGATTGTAGAAGGCGCGCACTTCGGGGCGGAACAGGTGCACGATCACGTCGCCGGCGTCGATCAGCACCCAGTCGCCGTGCGGCAGGCCTTCGACCGAGAGGCGCGGGGCGACCGGGCCGAGCGCCTCGCGGAGGCGCTCGGCGAGCGCCACCACCTGGCGCTGCGAGCGCCCCGTGGCGATGACCATGGTGTCGGCGATGCTGGATTTGCCGGTCAAGTCGATGACGACCACGTCTTCTGCCTTGTGGTCGTGGAGAGTCCTCTCGACGATTTCGAGGATCTGGTTGGGCGCCGCATAACGACGCGGCGCGGGTTTCAAACTTGGAATGTCTCCACCTCGCTCAATGGTCCGCCGGCACGCCCCGGCGGGACCGTATGTCGGTCGCGGACCGGGGATCGAGCCTCACCGGCAAGAACACCCAGGCGGGCGGGTCGGTTTCAGCCAGTCGCCTCGCGTCCCGCAAGGGAAGCCGCCACCGCGCGTAACGCCGCGCCGCCGGTCCGGACAGACTGCGTAGAGAATAGGAAGGCCGGGCGAACACCGCAATGGGAACCAGCCGGAAGATGTTCTCCCAACGTTCCCATCGGGAGATCTGCAGGAGGTTGTCCGCGCCCATGAGCCAGACGAAGCGGAGGCGCGGAAAGCGCCGCCTCAGCGCCGCGAGCGTGTCGGCGGTGTAGACGGTGCCGAGCCGCCGCTCGATGTCGGTGACCTTGATGCGGGGATCGCGCGCGACGGCGCGGGCGCTCTCGAGCCGCTCGCCGAGCGGCGCCATGCCGGCGCGCGGCTTCAAGGGATTCTGCGGCGAGACGAGCCACCACACCTCGTCGAGGGCGAGCCGCTTCAGCGCTTCGCGGCTGATGTGCAGGTGGCCGCCATGGGCGGGGTTGAAGGACCCGCCGAGGAGGCCGACCCGCCGCTTTCTCAAGGGCGAACCTGGCCGTCGCCGCGGACCATGTATTTGTAGGAGGTGAGCTGCTCGGCACCGACCGGCCCCCGCGCGTGGAGCCGCCCGGTGGCGATGCCGATCTCGGCGCCCATGCCGAACTCGCCGCCGTCGGCGAACTGCGTCGAGGCGTTCCAGAGCACGATCGCGCTGTCGACCTCGGAAAGGAACTTCTCGGCCGCTCCTTCGTCCTCGGTCACGATCGCGTCCGTGTGATGCGAGCCGTAGCGGTTGATGTGGTCGATCGCCCCGGCGACGCCGTCGACGACGGCGACCGAGAGGATCGCGTCGAGATACTCGGTGGTCCAGTCGGCCTCGCACGCAGGGGCGACGGCGGGATCGATGGCGCGCGTCGCGTCGTCGCCGCGAAGCTCGCAGCCCGCCGCGCGGAGCTCGGAAAGGATCGGCGGGAGGAGGCTCGCCGCAGCCTCGCCGTCGACGAGCAGCGTCTCCATCGCGCCGCAGATGCCGGTGCGGCGCATCTTGGCGTTGAAGGCAATCCGACGCGCCTTCTCGGGGTCGGCCGCGCGGTCGAGATAGACGTGGCAGATGCCTTCCAGATGCGCGAGGACGGGAACGCGCGCCTCTTTCTGGACGCGCTCGACGAGCGAGCGCCCGCCGCGCGGCACCACGAGGTCGACGAGGCCCGCCATCGTGAGGAGGTGGCCGACCGCGGCACGGTCCCGCGTCGGCACGAGCTGGACCGCGTCCTCGGGAAGCCCGGCGGCGGCGATGCCGCGCCGAAGCGTCGCGGCGATGGCGCGCGAGGAATGGAAGCTCTCCGAGCCGCCGCGCAGGATGGCGGCGTTGCCGGCCTTGAGGCAGAGCCCGCCGGCGTCGGCCGTGACGTTGGGCCGGCTCTCGTAGACGATGCCGACGACGCCGAGAGGAACCGAGACGCGCGCGATGCGCAGCCCGTTGGGCCGCGTCCATTCGGCGAGCACGCGCCCGACGGGATCGGGGAGCGCAGCGACCTCCTCGAGCCCGGCCGCCATCGCCTCGATCCGCTTCTCGTCGAGAACGAGCCGGTCGCGCATCGCCGCGGTGAGGCCGCTCGCCTCAGCGAGGTCGCGGCGGTTCGCCTCGAGGAGGAGGGCGGCGTCCTTGCGCAGCGCGGCGGCGGCGTTGCGCAGCGCCGCGTCCTTCGCCGCGGAGGAGGCGAGGGCGAGCTTCGAGGCGGCCGTTCGCGCGCGCCTGCCGAGAACGCGCATCTCCTCCTCGAGGAGCCGGTCGTCCGGAAGGGAATCCTGCCGCGACGCGGTCGCCATGTTCGTCGAACTCCTCATTTCGTCACTACGAGATCGTCGCGGTGGATCATTTCGTCGCGGCCACGATAGCCGAGAAGCTCCTCGATTTCATGGCTCTTGCGCCCGGCGATGCGGGCGGCGTCCTCTGACGAGTAGGCGGAAAGGCCGCGCGCCACCTCGACGCCGTCGCGCCGGCGCACCGCGACGCAGTCGCCGCGCTCGAAGCGGCCCTCGACGCCGACGACGCCGGCCGGAAGGAGGCTCTTGCCGCGCCGCAGCGCCGCCGCGGCGCCGTCGTCGACGACAAGGCTTCCCGAGGGCGCGAGGGTCGCCGCGATCCAGCGCTTGCGCGCGGTGCGCGGCTCGGCGGCCGGCAGGAACCACGTCGCGGGCGCGCCTTCCTCGATCCGCGCCAAGGGCGAGAGGGGCTTCCCGAGCGCGATCACCATGCGGCAGCCCGCGGCCATGGCGATGCGCGCGGCCGCGATCTTCGTCACCATCCCGCCCGAGGAGTAGCCGGGCGGCGCGTCGCCCGCCATCGCCTCGATCTCCGGCGAGAGCTCGCGCACCTCCCGGACGAGGCGGGCGTTGGGGTCCTTCTTGGGATCGGCGGTGTAGAGCCCGTCGATGTCGGAGAGCAGCACGAGCGTGTCGGCGCTCGCCATCTGCGCGACCCGCGCCGCGAGCCGGTCGTTGTCGCCGAAGCGGATTTCCGCGGTCGCGACGGTGTCGTTCTCGTTGATCACCGGAACGGCGCCGAGGGCGAGAAGCTGCATGAGGGTCGCGCGGGCGTTGAGGTGCCGCCGCCGCTCCTCGGTGTCTTCGGGGGTGAGGAGGAGCTGGGCCACGGTGATGCCGTGCTTCGCCAGCGCCTCCTGCCAGGCATGGGCGAGCCGGATCTGCCCCGTCGCCGCCGCCGCCTGCTTCTCCTCGAGCCGGAGCGTGCGGCCGCGGAGGCCGAGAAGGCGCCGCCCCACCGCGATCGCCCCGGAGGTCACGACGATCACCTCCTGGCCGCGGGCGCGGCAGCGGGCGATGTCGGCGGCGAGCGCCTCGAGCCAGGCACGGCGAATCTCGCCCGACTCCTCGACCAGAAGGGCCGATCCGATCTTGACGATGAGCCGCCGCGCCGAGGCGAGCGAGGGCGCCTTTCCTGAAATAACAGGAAAGCTTACAGGAAAGGCGGCGGCGCGCGCGGTCATGGCTCGGCCGTCACAATAGCAGCTTCGGCGGCGCAGCAAGGCGCCTCCCGCGCAAGGGTGGTCTCCTGCAAATGCAGGGAAAATGCAGGGACCCGCGCGCCACGCGGGGGCCGCGCCGCAAGGGCGCGGACGAAAGAAGGTTTGGGGGGGCGTCTGCATCTCGCTTCGGACATTATCGTGTCCTATTAGGAAATTCAAGTACGGTCTGGGTAACGGCTGCCGGTGCGTGTCCTACGCCGGTCGCCGCCGGGCGGCCGGTTCACGAGCCAGATCCCGGCGGCGATGAGGGCGACGGCGAGGAGGAGGGGCGGCCCTACCGACTCCCCGAGGAGGGCGGCCCCGAAGAAGACGCCGAACACCGGCGCCAGGAAAGAGAAAGCGGCGAGGCGCGAAGCGGGATAGTGCGCGACGAGCCAGAACCAGGCGACGTAGCTCGCGAAGGCGACGATCACCGTCTGGTAGGCGAGCGCGGCAAGGACCGGCAAGGTCGGGGCGACGATCCCGGGCTCGCCGAGGAGCGCCGAGCCGATCGGCATGGCGAGGGCGGAGACACCGAGCTGGTAGAGGAGGGTCTTCTCGGGCGGCGCGCGGACCAGCGGCGAGGCCTTGATGAGGATCGTGGTGGCGCCCCAGAAGACGGCGGCGCCGAGGCAGAGAAGGTCGCCCACGAGCTCGCGCTGGCTCGGCAGGCGCAGGCTGTCCGCGAAGGCGAGGGCGAGCCCGGCGAAGGCGGCCGCGAGGCCCAGCGCCTTCATGCGCGTCAAGCGGTCTCCCGGCACGAAGAAATGCGCCCCCACCGCGACGATGAAGGGCGTCGTGTAGAGGAAGACGACGCCGCGCGACGCCGTCGTGAAGGCGAGGCCCCAGTAGAGGAGGGCGAACTCGATGGCGAAGAGCAGCCCGGCGGCGACGCCCGGCACGAGCGTCCCGTCGCGTTCGCCGAGGCGCACGCCGCGCGCCCGCGCCCAGAGCAGCACGAGGAGAGCGGCGCCGATCGAGCGCAAGCCGCCCTGCAGCACCGGCGAGATGCCCGTGTTGGCGACCTTCACCGCGATCTGGTTGAGGCCCCAGAGCGCGCAGAGCAGGACCATGGTCGCCGCTGCGCCGGCGTCGAGCCGCTCGCGGGCGCGCGGCAGGGCGGCCGGCTCGCTCGTCATCCTCGGGTTTCCGTCAGCTCGCGCAAGATGCCTCCGGCCGCTTCGCTCCATTCTCGATCTGCGTCAGCGCCCGGAGGAATAGCGGCAAGGCGCCGGATACGCACGGGGCTTGGCCCGCCGCGAGACCCGGCGAGCACGCTCCTGCGCCGTCTCTGATCCTCATATTAAACATTAAGTATTGCCTGTAATCGCCTGTATACGCGTAATATTTCCATTCGCCGCGAGGGAACGCGTCGGTGCCGATGCCAGGCTGCGGCGCCGCGCGGCCGCCCGCGCCGGACCTCGCGGGAACCTCGGCCGACGAGCAGGCGTCACACCGAGTCCCGCCCCGGAGAAGACGAATGAAGCTGCAGAAGGCCTACACCGCCTTGCTGACCGAAGACCTCCCAGCGGCCGAAGACTGGTATGCGAAGCTGCTCGGGCGTGGGCCGGATTACCGGCCGATGGACACGCTGGTGCAGTGGGAGCTCTCCGGCCACGGCGGCCTGGCGCTCTCGACCGACGAGGAAATCGCCGGCAGGGGCGTGATGTTCGTTGTCGTGGACGACGTCGCGGCCGAGCGAAGGAGGCTGCAGGGCCTCGGAATCGTGCTCGGGGACGACATCGAGGGCGACTACTCGACGCTGGCGCAGGTGCGCGATCCCGACGGAAACCTGCTGACGCTGGCGACGCCGCCCTCGCGGCCCTATCCGCCGGCATGACCCGTGCCGCAAGAGCGAAAGCCGCCTTGCCCGAGCAACGCGGCGGCCGATGAAGGCCGGCCCGCGCGCCGGATTCCGGCCGAGGGCCGCACGAACCCGTATCGTCAAGGCACGAAGGGCGCGGGCTCCTCGGCGCCGGCAGCCGCGCGGGCGGCCTTCACCTCGGCGAGAAGCGCCTCCAGCACCTCGCGGACGCCGGCGCCGGTCGCGCCCGAAAGCACCATCACTTCGCGATTGGCGGCGCGCCTCAGCTTGGCGCGCTTCGCCTCGACGGCCTCGGGCGTCAGGGCATCGGCCTTGTTGAGCCCGATGATCTCCGGCTTCTCGGGAAGGCCGTGCCCGTAGGCCTCGAGCTCGGAGCGGATCGTCCGCCAGGCGCCGACGACGTCGTCCTCGGTTCCGTCGACGAGGTGCAGGATCACGGCGCAGCGCTCGACGTGACCGAGGAAGCGGTGGCCGAGCCCGGCCCCTCCGGCAGCGCCTTCGATGAGCCCCGGGAGATCGGCGAGGACGAACTCCTCGCCATGGACCCGGACGACGCCGAGCTGCGGCTTCAGCGTCGTGAACGGATAGTCGGCGATCTTCGGCTTCGCCCGCGTCGTTGCGGCGAGAAAGGTGGACTTGCCGGCGTTGGGGAGCCCGACGAGGCCGGCGTCGGCGATGAGCTTCAAGCGCAGCCAAACCCATCGTTCCTGACCCGGCCAGCCGGGAGTCGCCTTGCGCGGCGCGCGATTGGTCGAGCTCTTGAAATGCGCGTTGCCGAAGCCGCCGTCGCCGCCACGGAGGAAGACGACTCGCTGGCCGGGCTTGGTGAGGTCGAGCAGCACCTCCTCGTTGTTCTCGTCGAGGACCTGCGTTCCGACCGGGACCTTGATCACCAGCGGCTCGGCCGAGGCGCCGGTGCGGTTCGAGCCCGCGCCCTGGCCGCCGTTCCGCGCCCTGAAATGCTGCCGGTAGCGGAAGTCGATGAGCGTGTTGAGGTTCGGCACGGCCTCGAAGACGATGTCGCCGCCGCGCCCGCCGTCGCCGCCGTCCGGCCCGCCGAACTCGATGAACTTGGCGCGATGGAACGAAACGACCCCGGGGCCGCCGTCGCCGCTCTTCAGGTAGATCTTGGCCTGGTCGAGGAACTTCATCGCGAAGGGTCGTAAAGCGAGGTTGTCGGCCGTTTCCGCGAGGCAAGGGCGACGCGGAAACGGCAGGGACAGCATCAAGTAGGCGCTCGCGCGCGGCGATGCGAGGGAAAACGGGCGCAACTCGGGCGCCCGGTGGGCTACGCTTGCCGCATGAAGAGGCTTCTTCTCCTCGCCGCGCTCGCGTTAGCCCTCCTCGGCGGGCGCGGGGCGGCTGCCGCCGGGCCCGCCTTCGTGCTGGAGGTGAAGGGCGCCATCGGCCCGGCAATGACCGACTATGTCGCGCGCGGGTTCGAGGAGGCGAAGGAGGCGGGCGCCGGGGTGGTGATTCTCCGGATGGACACGCCGGGCGGGCTCGACAGCTCGATGCGCGACATCATCCACCTGATCCTCGCCTCGCCGGTCCCGGTCGTCACCTACGTGGCGCCGTCGGGCGCGCGCGCGGCGAGCGCCGGGACCTACATCCTCTACGCCTCGCACGTCGCCGCGATGGCGCCGGCGACCAATCTCGGCGCCGCGACGCCGATCCAGCTCGGCGGGGCGCCGCAGCCGCTCGGCGACAAGGACGAGGACGAAGAAGCGGGCAAGGAGAAGAGGCGCCCGCCGGAGAACGCGGCGGCGGCGAAGGCGGTGAACGACGCCGTCGCCTACATACGGGGCCTCGCCCGGCTCCGCGGTCGCAACGCGGACTGGGCCGAGGCGGCGGTCCGGGAGGCGGCGAGCCTGCCGTCCGAGGAGGCGCTGCAGAAGGGGGTCATCGAGATCATCGCGCCCGACCTGCCGACCCTCCTCGCCGAGATCGACGGGCGGCGCGTCAACGTCTCGGGCGGCGAGGCGACGCTCGCGACGAAGGGCGCCGAAATCCGCGTCCGGGAGCCGGGCTGGCGCACGCGGCTTCTCGCCGCGATCACCGACCCCAACGTCGCGCTCATCCTGATGCTGATCGGGATCTACGGCCTCATCTTCGAGTTCATGAACCCGGGCATGGTCCTGCCCGGGGTAATGGGCGCGATCGCGCTCCTCGTCGGACTCTTCGCGCTCAACACGCTGCCGATCGACTACGCCGGCGCGGCGCTCGTGCTTCTGGGGCTCGCCTTCATGGCGGCCGAGGCGTTCGTTCCCTCCTTCGGCGTGCTCGGGATCGGCGGCGCCGTCGCGTTCGTCATCGGCCTCATCATGATGTTCGATTTCGGCGAAGCGCCCGGGTTCGAGCTCGCGCCCGGCCTCGCGGTCGGCGCCGGGATCGCCAGCGCCGCCTTCTTCCTGCTCGTCGTCGCCGCGGCGTTCCGCGCGCGCCGCCGCGCCGTCGTCAGCGGCGAGGAGGAGCTCGTCGGGAAGAAGGCCGAGGTCGTCCGGGTCGAAGACGGCGTGATCTGGGTCCGCATCCGCGGCGAGATATGGCAGGCGCGGAGCCTCGCCGGCACGCCGTCGCCCGGAAGCCGCGTGCGCGTCACGGGCCGCGACGGCCTCGTCCTACTTGTCGAGCCGATGAACGAGTGAGGAGGACCCTTCATGCTGAACTTCGCCCCGGTGGTTTTCGCGGTCGTCCTGCTGGCCGCGCTCTTCATCTCCGCGATCCGCGTCCTGCGCGAGTACGAGCGCGGCGTCGTCTTCACGCTCGGACGCTTCACCGGGGTGAAGGGCCCGGGACTCATCATCCTCATTCCGGTCGTGCAGCAGATGGTGCGGGTCGATCTCCGCACGCGCGTCCTCGACGTGCCGAGCCAGGACGTGATCTCGCGCGACAACGTCTCGGTGAAGGTGAACGCGGTCGTCTATTTCCGCGTCGTCGACGCCGACAAGTCCGTGATCCAGGTCGAGAACTTCATGGCCGCGACGAGCCAGCTCGCGCAGACGACGCTGCGCTCGGTCCTCGGCAAGCACGAGCTAGACGAGATGCTGGCCGAGCGCGAGAAGCTCAATCTCGATATCCAGGCGATCCTCGACTCGCAGACCGACGCCTGGGGGATCAAGGTCGCCAACGTCGAGATCAAGCACGTCGACCTCGACGAGAGCATGATCCGGGCGATCGCGCGCCAGGCCGAGGCCGAGCGCGTGCGGCGCGCCAAGATCATCAACGCCGAGGGCGAGCAGCAGGCGGCCGAGAAGCTGGTCGAGGCGGCGCGGATCATCGCCGACGTGCCGGAGGCGATGCAGCTCCGCTACCTGGGGGCGCTGCACGACATCGCGGGCGAGCGCTCCTCGACCATCGTCTTCCCCTTCCCGGTCGACATCATGCGCGCGCTCGGCAAGCCCGCGCCCGGGGCGTGAGACAAGGCCTCAGCCTTCGGAAAAGGGCAGGGCGAGGAGGGCGCGGGCGCGCCGCAGCGCCGCGTCGAACCCGAGATGCTCGACCCTGGCGCGTCCCTCGAGCCGGGCGCAGGCCTCCGCGATGCGCCGATGCTGGAGCGAGGCGGCGTCGGCATAGGCGGGCCGCGCGGCCGCCCCCGCGCGCCGGCGGGCGAGCAGGTTTCGCGCGCAGGTCTCCGGCGGGGTCGTGAGGCGCAGGACGTGGAGGTCGTGGCGCGCCGCGAGCGCCGCCGAGAACGCGTGATCCTCGCTGAGCCGCAGCCCCTCGAGGAGCACGTCGTGGCCCCTCGCGGCGGATTGCGCGGCGAGGCGGAAGACCTCCGCCATGCCGCCGTCGCGCAGCGTCACCGTGTCGCAACCGCCCGAGCGGCGCTCGTAGTGCCCCAGCACGACGAGCTTGCGGCCGCCGGCAGGATGCGCGAGGCGGTAGAGGATCGGCCGCGACCGCCCGGGGCGATGGACCGCCTCGGCGTCGCGGTATGAAACCATGATGCGGCGGACCAGCTCGGTCTTGCCGGCCCCTCCGGCTCCCCGCGGATTGAGCACCAGTCCCATGCGGCCCGAGGAAACCAGCGGAGCAAAGCTGGAAAAAGCGGGAATCGGGAGAGGATGGCCGCATTGCGCCGCAATGAAGAAGGGGGATGCCGGAGCATCCCCCTTCTTCCCGAATCGGCGCTTCCGCGCGGCGCGCTATTCCGCGGCCTCGGCCGCGAGCGCCGGCTGGACGGAGATGTAGGTGCGCCCCTTGAGGCCGCTGTGGAACTTCACCGAGCCGTCGACGAGCGCGAAGATCGTGTGGTCCTTGCCGATCCCGACATGGCGGCCGGGATGGAACTTCGTGCCGCGCTGGCGCACGATGATGTTGCCGGCGAGGACCTGCTCGCCGCCGTACTTCTTGACGCCGAGGCGGCGGCCGGCGCTGTCGCGCCCGTTGCGGGAGGAGCCGCCTGCTTTCTTGTGTGCCATGGGTGCGCTCTCAAGCCTTGATGTCGGTGATCCGGAGCACCGTCAGCTCCTGCCGGTGCCCGTTCTTGCGGCGGTAGTTCTTGCGCCGCTTCTTCTTGAAGACGATGATCTTCTCGCCCTTCTTCTGCTCCAGCACCTCGGCCGAGACGGAGGCGCCCGCGACGGTCGGCGTGCCGGCCTTCACCGTGCCCTCGCCGGCGAGCATCAGGACCTCGGCGAGCTCCACGGTCGAGCCGGGCTCGCCGGCGAGCTTCTCGACGGTGACGACGTCGTTCTTGGCGACCTTGTACTGCTTGCCGCCGGTGCGGATGACTGCGAACATCTCGGATTCCTGAAGGGCTTTGCGCGACGCGGCGCCACGAAAAGGCGGCCCCGGCGCGGGAGCGCGAAATATAGCGAGGATCGGCCCGCTGTCAACTCGAGGGGGCGGCGAGAGGCGCGGCGCCGCGCCGGGCACAGCCTCCCTTGCGGCCCCCGCGCCGCGGCGCCTATATAGGCCCCCCAGCCGCGGAGAGGTGCCGGAGCGGTCGATCGGGGCGGTCTCGAAAACCGTTGTACCGCGTGAGCGGTACCGTGGGTTCGAATCCCACCCTCTCCGCCAACATACTCGAACCCGAGCAACTCCAGGGTTCGCCGGCGGCTCAGCGAGCCGATCCGGCCAGCAAGGCGGCGCAGGAATGTGCCGCAAGCAAGTTTGTCCGGTGGCAAGACGTAGCACCGCCCTCGCCGAGATCACGGGTGGCGCATGGTCGAGCAGTCCTGGCCCCGTAGGCGAAACCAAGAAGCTCCGCAGCTCCGCTATCGCGGAAGGTGATCCGGACCGGCCTTGGGACCGCGACCGCGCAACGACGACTGCCGTCATTGCATCTCAAGGCTCGGTGGTGCCGGACGGGATCTTTCCTGATCCACCTCGTGTCGCTCTCCTGAGACTTGCGCCCCGCTGAGCTCGTTCCGCTTGCCGTCTGGGCGCCACGTCCCAAGAGCTCTGCCGCGGCGAGGCACGCCAGTCGATGGGCGGCGACGCTCTTGCCGACGCGCATTTGCCCCGCGCCGATGTCCGCACTCGTAGGGTAGCGGAGATCGACCCTCTGGTCCGCGCCTGGCGGGCAGCCGAGCTCGCCTAGATGATGCTCGCGCCGCCGTCGATCACAAGAGTATGGCCGGTGATGTGCCCTCCGGCGGCCGAGGTCAGCAGCAACGCGGCACCCTTCAGATCATCGGGCCCCCCGAGCCTGCCGAGAGGCGTATTCTCGATCAGCTGGTCTTGATGTGTCGCGAGAGTCGCCCGCGTCATCTTCGACGGAAAGAAGCCCGGCGCCAGGGCGTTCACCCGGATTCCGTAGCGTCCCCACTCCGCGGCGAGCGCTCGCGTCATATTGATGACTGCGCCTTTCGTGGCGTTGTACGCGATTGTTCCAACCATCCGTGGGTTGTTGCCGAGGAGTCCCGCAGTCGAAGCGACGTTGAGGATGCAGCCCGCCCGTTGCGGTATCATTGCCGTCCGCGCGACGACCTGCGTCAGGTGGAAAGCACCCGTGAGGTTGAGGTCGACGACTTTGTTCCACTGATCGAGCGGGTGCTCCTCCGCGGGCGCCCCCCACGTGGTACCGGCGTTGTTGACCAGGATGTCGAGGCGGCCACGAAGGCGCATTGTACGTTCCACAACCGCGTTCGCAGCACCTTCCGTGCCGAGATCGGCGGGAATGGCATCGGCCTCGATCCCCCGTTCCGCAAGGTACGACACCGCGGCACTTAGCTCTTCTTCCTTGCGTGCCGTGATGACGATGCTTGCGCCGAATTCGCCGAGCGCTTCGCAAATCTGCAGCCCGAGCCCGCGCGAGCCGCCTGTCACGAGTGCCACTTGTCCGGTGAGATCGAAAAGCTGCCTGAGAGATGCCATGGTCAATACTATTGGGATGACCCTATGGTCGACGAGGCGGGAGCGTTCTGGTGCTCCGAGGAGCAGATCAGAAGCCGATCGAGAGCCCGCCGCAAACGAACAAGGTCTGTCCGGTCACGAAGCTCGCTTCGGGCGAGGCAAGGAACGCGATGCATGCGGCAACTTCGTCCGGCGTTCCTGGTCGCTTCATAGGAGTTCGCGCGATGCCCTCATCCTGGTAGTTCTTCGGGGTCGTCAGAAACATCCCGGCATTGATCAGGCCGGGAGCGACGCAGTTGACCGTGATTCCGTCTGCCGCCAATTCCAGCGCGGCCGTCCGCGATAGGGCCTCGATCGCGCCCTTTGCCGCCGCGTATGCACCGCCGCCGGTCGTTCCGAGCACGGCGACCGAACTCATGTTCACGATGCGGCCGTACTTCTGCCGTCGCATCACCGGAATGGCAGCGCGCATGCAGTTCAGCGTTCCCCGAACATGTGACGAAATCGTAAGTTCGAAGTCCTGGTCGCGGATCTTGGCTACATAGTCATTGCGCACCGCACCTGCTAAGTTGACCAGAACGTCGAGCGGTCCCGAAGAGGCGACGGTCTCCGCTACGAGGGCCTCGGTTGCGGCACGGTTGGTGACGTCGAGCGCGACGGCGGTGGCGGCGTGTCCGTCGGCGCGGATTGCGGAGGCGACGCCCTCCGCACGAGCCGCGTCAAGATCCGCGGCTACCACGTGCAGGCCTCTGCTTGCCAATGCTCGGCAGGCGGCGACGCCAATCCCTCCTCCGGCTCCTGTAACCAGCGCAGTTTTTCCGCTATTTCGCATACACCCCACCTCCTCAGGCCCCGGCCAGTAGCAGCATCCGAGCAGAAGCACCGAGGCCTTCGCGCGATTATTCTTGACAGCGGACGACGCTTCAAGAAAATAACGGTTGATCGTTTTTTACTTTTCCGGCCGCGGTGCTTGCCGGGCGGCAGGGTGATGGCGAGAGGTTTCGGTGGCGTTCACCACGATCGACATTTCTCGGCGGAACTGCTCGGTAGCGATCGCGATCAACAATCCTCCGGTCAACGCCTTGCACCCCGACGTATCGGACGAGATCTTGGCGGCGGTGCAGCAGATCGCGGCCGATCGCGAGGTCCGGTCGGTAGTGATAACGGGGACCGGCAAGCACTTCGTCGCAGGCGGAGATATTCGTTATTTCAAGACCTTGAATCCCGCGAGCGCCGAAGCGTACGCGCTACGCATTCAACGTATGCAGGAAGCGCTGCAGGAATTGTCGGTTCCGGTCATCGCTGCGGTGAACGGCACGGCGCTTGGCGGCGGATGCGAGTTGATGATGGCCTGCGACATTCGCGTCGCCGCCGAGAATGCCGTGATCGGGCTTCCCGAAGTCGGCCTCGGGATCATTCCCGGCGCGGGAGGCACTCAGATGTTGCCGCGACTCGTCCCGATCGGAACGGCGAAGCGGCTCTTGTTCACGGCAGAACGGATCTCTGCGCGCCAAGCTCTGGCCATCGGGCTCGTAGACGAGGTCGTCGACTGCGGGGAGGCGCTGAGCGCCGCGCTGCAGCTCGCGGACCGCATCAGCGCCAATGCACCGATGGCGGTGGCTGCGGCTAAACGGGCAGTGAATCTCGGGATGCAAATGTCGCTAACTGACGGACAGCGTCTTGAAGCGCATTTGTTCGGTGCTCTCTTTCGCAGTGAGGACGTTCAGGAAGGCGTAGCTGCGTTCATGGAAAGACGGGCCCCCCGTTTCGAGGGGAAATGATGCTTGGTCGGGTAAATCAATCTTCCGGGGAAGTTTGGCTGTGAGAATCTGCGTTGTTCATGTCAACTGCGAAGAGATGTCTCGCGACTACACGAAGTTGATCGACGCAAATTTCCAGCGAGCCAAACGCGACGACACGGTCATCGTTCATAAGTACGTCCGTCATCTGAAGCGTGCAACAGATACGGTCTTTCCGTATCCCAACCTTCTCAACAAGGTGGACGTCGTCGAACGGTTCATCGAAGCCGATCGCGAAGGTTTCGATGGTGCAATGGTTGCCTGTTCGGGCGATCCGGGCGTGCCCGAAGGCCGTTCGCTTGTCTCAATGCCCGTCGTCGGCCCGATGGAAGCGGCGCTTCACCTTGCCTGTGCCTACGGACACAAGATTGGGATCGTGACCGTCGCCGACCGATCGTGGTCCGAATACTGCGAGATGATGACCCATGCTTACGGGCTGAGCGGGCGATTGGCCGGGGTCGCCCGCATTTCGATCCCTTCGAAGGAGGCGTTCACGACAGGATTCGTCACGCCCCATGTGGTGGCCAGCGAAATCGAAGCGCAGGCACGCTCGCTGGCCACTCAGGGAGCAAACGCCATCGTGATCGGCAGCGCCGGACTCAGCGTAATCGCCTCCAGTGTCGGATTGGCGGAAGTTTCCGGAGAGGGCGTTCCGATCTTCGATTGTCTTACCGTCGGTCTGAAGACTACCGAACTTCGGGTGGATCTTTCGAAGAAGCTCGGCATCCCGCAATCGAGCCGCCTCGGGTACTTCCAACGTCTGTCGACCAAAGACGTCGACCGCTTGCGCGCACTTTTCGGCCTGACGGCGGGTTGAAGCAGCCGCGCCCCTGTCCTCACGGAGGAGGTTATGTCCTCAGGATCGTCAGCGCTATCGCTTCTTACGGAGGAGGAGCTTGCATTCCAGAGCGTGGTGCGGCGCTTCATGCAAGACGAAGTCGCCCCGCTCACTCCGCAAATGGAAGCCACCGGCGAGTTGCCGCGCGAACTTTTCCGGAAGATGGGCGAGCTCGGGCTGCTCGGAACGTTCTTCCCCGAGGAGTACGGCGGCAGCGGAGCTTCCCTGGCTACACGGGCGATCGTCAGTGAGGAGATGGCGCGCGTCAACCCCGGCCTCGACATCTCGGTGTTCGCCGACATCGTCCTTTTCGCTCGGGCAATCAACAACCACGGCACCGAAGCCCAAAAGCAGAAGTATCTTGTCCCGGTCCTCCGAGGCGAAAGGATCGGATCGATGGCGATCACCGAGCCGGCCGGCGGATCGGATGCTCTGAGCGCCCGCACTTTCGCGCGGAAGGAGGGTTCCGACTGGGTCATCAGCGGCTCCAAGACCTTCATCACGAATGCGCCGGTTGCGGATTTCATCCTGGTAATTGCGCGAACGAGCGGGCAAGCGCGGCAGATAAACGGCGGAACGTGGTTCATCTTGGAACGCGGGATGCCGGGGCTCGAGACGGGAAAGCCGTTCCAGAAGCTTGGGATGAAGAGCTCTCCGACGGGCGAGGTCTTTCTGTCCGACGTTCGCGTGCCGTCTTCCCAGGTGCTGGGTGAAATCGACAAGGGCTTCTATTACCTGATGGAATCGCTCGATACCGAGCGGGTCCTCGAGGGAGCCTCGACGCTTGGAATCGCTCAGGGCTGTCTCGATGCCGTTGTGCCGTACGTTCAGCAACGCGCGGTCTTCGGCAAGCCGATCGCCCAGTATCAGCTGATTCAGGAAAAGATCGCGGCAATGGCGGTCGGTATCGAGATGACCCGGACGATGCTCTACCGCCTCCTTCGGGCGGTCGATCAAGGCGAGAAGGTCACCCGGGAAGCTGCGATCCTGAAGCTCTACTCGTCTCAAATGGCGGTTCAGGCGGCCTCGGACGCGGTCCAGATCTTCGGCGGCTACGGCTACATGGAAGAATATCCGGTGGCGCGTCTCTACCGGGATGCGAAGCACCATGAGATCGGGGCCGGCACCAGCGAGATCATGAAGATCATCATTTCTCGGGAGACCCTCAAATCGTTTTCGCAGCGCTGAAGATTGGTCACTGGGGCGACGTGCCAAGGAAATCGAGTAGATCGGGCTCGAGGTGAACGCCGTGAGGTCGCTTCGAGATCTTTTGTTCGCCAATCCCAGGATCGATGCCGACCGGATCGCGATCGTTGCCGGCCAGCGGCGCATCTCGTTCGGCGACCTGAAGCGACGGGTTGCGGCAGTCGCCGGCGCGCTTCGTCGCGAGGGCGTCAATCCGGGCGATCGGGTCGCAGTGCTGCTGGAAAACAAGCCGGAATTCGTCGAAACCTACTTTGCCGTCACCGGAATTGGGGCGGTTTTCGTCCCGCTCAACTGGCGCCTGCACCCAAACGAGCACCGCGTTCTGATGCAAGATTCGGAGCCGAAGGTCCTGATCACGGATCCAAGCTTCGGCTCGACGATCCAAGTCGCGCGGGATGACGTGCCCTCGATCCGGCGCATCGTGGTCGTTGACGATGCCTGCAACGAGGCGGTTCGCTTCGCCGACTGGTCCGCAGAGACAAGCGAGATGCCGGACGACAGCTCTCTCGGACCGGAGACCGGTGCTGCCATCCTCTACACGAGCGGCACGACCTCGAGGCCGAAGGGCGTTTTCCTCAGCCATGGCAACTACCTGGCGGACATCTCCAATGTGACGGCCGAGATCAAGCCCGAGCAGGGTGATGTGAACCTGCAGCTCAGCCCGCTTTATCATGCGGCCTGCGTCCACAGCCTGGTTCATCTGGCGAGCGGAGCGACGACGGTTCTCGAGCAGCGTTTCGATCCCAGGACTGCGTTGGAGCTGATCGAGCGAGAGCGGGTCACTTATTTCTTCGCAGTGCCGACCATGCTCTACCAGATAATGGATCACCCGGAGTTCGGCCGCTTCGACCTTTCTTCGCTGAAGACGATTTCGTACGGCGCCGCGGCAATCACCGGCGCACGTCTGCGGGAAGCGCTAGACGCCTTCGGGCCGAAGCTCATCCACGCCTACGGCCTCACTGAGTCGACATCGCATTGCTCGATTCTACGCGCCGAAGAGCACGCGCTCGCGGCCGGATCGATCGGCCGAGGGCTCGCCGGCGTCGAGGTCCGGGTCGTAGATAGCGAATCCAGGCCATGCCCGCCGCGCGAGGTCGGAGAAATCATCGCTCGCGGTGCCAACGTGATGATGGGCTACTGGCGTAACCCGGAACTCACGGCCGAGACGATCGTCGACGGATGGCTCCGTACCGGAGATTTGGGGACAACTGACGAACGTGGCTTCGTTTACGTCGTCGATCGGAAGAAGGACCTCGTGATCAGCGGCGGGGTCAACATCTATCCCCGTGAGGTCGAAGAAGTCATCAGCACGCATCCGGCCGTCGCCGAAGTTGCCACTTTCGGTATCCCTGACGAGCTCTGGGGCGAAGCTCTGATGGCCGCAATCGTGGTGCGCTCCGGGGCTTCCGTCAGCAAGGAAGAAATCATCGAGATGTGCCGGAGCCGCCTCGGCGGATACAAAGTACCTAAGCGGATCGAGCTCGTCGCTGCTTTACCTCGAAACCCGTCGGGAAAAATTTTGAAGACCGAGTTGCGGAAGCGCTTCGCGCCGACCGAGAGCGCGGCTCACTGATCGATTGTCCAAGAACAATCAGGTATTTGCTCGGCTCGCTGGTGCTAGACTAATCACCAAGCAGCTCCACGGGTGCGTCTGCACCGGGCGAGCAGGTGGATCACCCCTCTATTGAAGGATGTCGATGCGGACGGTGGGATCGAGTCGTGAAGCGACATGGCCGATGATCCGGCGGGCAGGGATCGATCTTCTCTCCAAACACGGTTTCGAGGGCATGAACCTTCGCGACTTGGCGCGCGCAGCGGGCCTGCAGGGAGGGGGATCGCTCTACAATTACTTTTCGAGCAAAGAAGGCTTCCTCTTCCGCCTCATGTGCGAGGTCATGGAAGAGATCCTTTCCGATCTGGAGGCAAGCGTCGGGCCGATCGAGGATCCGATCCAGCGGATGAGGGCGTTCGTCGAGTTCCACATCAAGTGGCACACCGAGCGGCGGAAGGAGACCTTTATCGGCAACATGGAAATTCGAAGCCTTTCTGAGGAAAGGCGCGCCGTCTACGTCGGCCTCCGAAGACGCTATGAAGATTTCGTTGCGAACATCATCTCGACCGGTTGCGAGCGCGGGGTTTTCTCGGTGCCCGACGTGAAAGTCGCGACCTTCGGCCTTCTCTCGATGCTCACCGGTGTTTGTTACTGGTTCCGCCCCAAAGGGCGTCTCAGCCAGCGACGTCTGATCGACATCCACACCATGATGGTCTTGTCGCTCCTTAACGCGGGACCAACGCCTTCCCGTCACTTAAGCTCGAGATCGGCCAAGCGCGCAGCAAGGACGCAGGTTCGTTCAAGGAACAACGTGACGAGCCGACTCTAGAGTCGGCGACGAGACTGGAGCCGTGCATCCCCAGTACGGATGCCGAAAAATGACATTGCGGATCGTTTGACGGGCTCGAAGCGCGTCGCGTTTGGGCGACCGGGCACCATGCTTCCCCGAGTCGGGGCGGTCCTGCTCCTTTGCTTCTGCTGGTCTTGACGGCGCTAGAGATGAAGCCCTCCATCCACGATGAGCGTCTGCCCCGTGATGTAGCGGGCACGGTCCGAAGCAAGGAACGCGACGGCCTCTGCCACCTCCTCCGCCTCGCCGAAGCGGCGCAGCGGAACGCGGCGGCGCTGCTTATCCCAGACGGCCTCGCTGAAGACTTCCTTCTGAAAAAGCTCCCCCAATCCCGCATTGATGATCCCCGGGGCGACGGCGTTGGCCCGGATGCCGTTGCGGCCCTCTTCCTTCGCAATCGCCTTCGTCAACATTTCGACGGCAGCCTTGGGGACCGCGGACAACGCGTCGCCCGGCGGATAGGCGTAGGTCGCGAAGGTAACGATGCTGACGAGCGCTCCTCCCCCGCGTTCCCGCAGAACCGGCAATACGGCGGTCGTCAAATTGATGAACCCCATCAACTCGGTCTGGATGACGTCGTCCCATTGGTCCGGGGAAATCTGTGATACGAAGGGCTGCAAGATGCGCGCTCCCGATGCGTACACCACGGTCGAGATCGTCCCGAACCGGCCCACCGCCTCTTCGACGCCGTGCCGGACGGATTCCAGATTTCGGAGATCGACCGACGCGCTGGCGACGTCGCATTTTGCGATCAGCTCCTTCGTCAGGCTCTCGGCCGAAGCCTGATTCGATCGATAGGTCAGGAAGACAGGACGTCCTTCGGCAGCAAACCGACGACAGATCGCGGCTCCCAGCCCGCCTGTCCCGCCGACCACCATCACTGCAGCTTCGGGCGCCGCCGCAGCCTTAGCTTCGCTCCGTCCTGAGGCTTGCATCGCTCGTTTCGTATCCTGCCATGAGTGCCGCTTTCAACGTCGGAGATCGCCGGCGAACGGTCAAGGGCGCGCGCAGTGCTCACTCCAGGCGGTGCGGCATTGTTGCTGTTGCTCTGGTACTCGGGCAGCATATAATAACGCACGTACGTTTTCTGACGGGTCGCTCGGACGGCGTCGGCTCGCTTGCAGGGCAGATCGAGTCGCGGTGACCAGTTCGAAAAAGTGGGGGTCGAACCGGAGGAAATGTCATGAGGTTTCTGAAGGGCATCGCGCTGAGTGGCATGTTGGCTCTTGCCTGGCAGCCCGCTGCCCACGCGCAGATTTCGGGCGATGTAGTGCGGATCGGGGTTATCGCCGACATGTCGAGCCTCTATGCGCCGATCGGCGGTCCAGGCTCGGTTGTCGCGGCCAAGATGGCCGTTGAGGATTTCGGCGGCGAGGTGCTCGGAAAGCCGGTCGACGTCATCTCGGGCGATCATCAGAACAAGGTCGACGTCGCCTCCGGGCTTGCCCGGCGATGGGGCGACGAGATGGGCGTCGACGCCTACGCCGACGTAGCGACCTCGTCGACCGCCCTGGCCATCCAGGAATTGGAGCGCCAGCGTCAGAAGGCGGTCGTGCTGATTTCCGGAGCCGGAACTCGCAGCCTCGGCGAGGAGGCGTGCTCGCCGGTCGGGGTCTTCTGGACGTGGAATACCTATTCAGTGGCCGCAGGAACGGCCAATGCCGCGGTCAAGCAGGGCTACAAGAAGTGGTTCTTTCTGACCGCGGACTACGCTTTCGGCCACGCGCTCGAAAGGGATGCGGCCGGCATCATCAAGGAAAACGGAGGAACCGTCGCGGGTTCGGTCCGGCATCCGCTCAATTCGATGGATTTCTCCTCGTTCCTTCTGCAGGCGCAGCAGTCGAAGGCCGACGTGCTCGGCTTGGCGAACGCCGGCGGCGATACGATCAATGCGATCAAGCAGGCGGCCGAGTTTGGCCTGTCGAGCTCCGGCATGAAGCCTGCTGCACTGCTGACGTTTATCACTGACATTCACTCGATCGGCCTTGAACAGGCTCAGGGGCTGCTTCTGACGACCGCCTTCTACTGGAACCGCACGCCTGAGACCCGGGAGTGGTCGATGCGGTTCTTCAAGCGTCACGGGGCCATGCCGACAATGGTACAGGCAGGCGTCTACTCCAGCGTCACGCACTATCTCAAGGCCGTGCAGGCCGCCGGTACCGACGAACCGAAAGCGGTCGTGGCGAAAATGCGGGCGATGCCGGTCGACGACATGTTCGCGAGCAACGCAAGGCTTCGAGCGGACAACGTGCTGGTTCACGACATGTGGCTCGCCCGGGTGAAGGCACCCAGCGAGTCGAAGGAGCCGTGGGACTATTACGAAATTCTGCGGACCATCCCGGGCGACGAGGTGTATTGGCCTCTTGCCGCCAGCAAATGCCCGCTCGTCGGTAAGACGCAGTAGTCGTCCGGGTCATCAATCCGCCCTCGCCGGGAAAACCCGGCGGGGGCGAAAAATCCGAAGAGCGAGCCACGATGTTCTGCGGTCCCGCGTACGACGAAAGCATCGAATCCTTACGTCAGAATGTTCGAGCTTTCGCTCAGGCAAAGGTTGCGCCGCTAGCGGCGGCCGTCGATCAGTCCAATCGATTTCCGCGCGAATTGTGGCCAGAGTTCGGAGCGCTCGGGCTTCTGGGCGTGACGGTCGACGAGGCTGATGGGGGAGCCGGAATGGGCTACCTCCACCACGTCGTCGTTCTCGAGGAAATCACGCGCGCATCAGGCTCCATCGGGATGTCTTATGGTGCGCACTCCAATCTCGTCGTCAACCAGCTCAGGCTCAACGGCAACGCCGATCAGAAGAAGCGCTATCTGCCACGCCTCCTGAGCGGCGAGCATGTCGGGTCCCTCGCGATGACCGAAGCGAGCGCAGGGTCCGACATCGTCAGCATGCGCCTTCGCGCAGAGAAGAAGGGGGATCGCTTCGTTCTGAACGGTACGAAGCTATGGATCACTAACGGGGTCGCGGCGGATATCATCCTTGTCTACGCAAAGACGGACCCTGCCGCAGGAAAGCATGGAATCTCGACGTTCATCGTAGAGCGAATGTTTCCCGGATTCAGGGTCGCCCGGCACCTCGACACGTTCGGGATGAGAGGATCCGGTACGGCCGAGCTGGTCTTCGAGGATTGCGAAGTTCCAGAGGAGAACCTCGTCGGAGGATTGAACCGCGGCGTCGGCGTACTGATGAGCGGCCTCGACTATGAAAGGATTGTCGTCGCGGCAAGCCCGTTGGGCATCATGCAGGCAGCCATCGATCTGGTGCTTCCCTATCTGCACGATCGTCGCCAGTTCGGAAGACCGATCGGCGAGTTCCAGTTGATGCAAGGGAAGCTTGCGGACATGTACGCAACGCTGTGCGCCTGCCGCGCCTACCTCTACAGCGTTGCCGCAGCTGCCGATCGCGGACAGGTGACCCGCAAGGACGCTGCCGCCGTCATTCTGTATCTGGCCGAGAAGGGAACGTGGATGGCGCTCGAGGCCATGCAGTGCCTCGGCGCGAACGGCTACAGCAACGAGTACATGGCAGGCCGTCTCGTCCGCGATGCGAAGCTCTACGAAATCGGCGCGGGAACATCCGAAATCCGACGCATGCTTGTCGGTCGCGAGCTCTTCGCAGAGACGGCCTGAGGCGAAAGAGCCGACCCGTAGACCACCGGCTGCCTAGGATGACCAATTTCGCCAGCATCGTCTTCCAGAACGCGAATGCAAGGTCCGAGGCGGTCGCTCTCGTCGGAACCAGGACTTCCCTGAGTTATGGCGAGCTTCGCCACCGGATCGGCCGCCTCGCTAACGCGCTTCGAACGCTCGGCGTCGGGAAGGGGGACCGGGTGGCCGTCCTGTTGGGCAATGTTCCACAGTACGTGGAGCAGTACCTCGCGGTCGCGGCCTTGGGCGCTATCATCGTGCCGATCAACACTCGGCTGACGCCCGAGGAGCAGCTTGTCCTCTTGGAGGATGCGGCACCCACTGTCCTGATCACCTCGGAAGCGGGCATCGCGACGGCCCGCCTCGCGATGTTGCGTCTACAAGCATGTCGTCGCGTCCTTCTGCTCGACGGGTCGTTGGAAAGCGCGATCGGATACGAGAAGGTCGTCGCGGAGGCCAGTGCCGATTTTTCGCCTGTGCCGGTCGATCCCGACGATACAGCGGTCATCCTCTACACGAGTGGAACGACATCCGGCGCCAAAGGGGTGATGCTGACCCATGGCAACCTGCTGTCCAATATGCGTCAGTACCAATCCTTTGTCGGCATCCCTCCTGGCAGCGTCAACCTGCAGCTCAGCCCTCTCTATCACGCTGCCAATATCTTCTGCTTCGTACACCTCCTCGTGGGAGGCAAGACGGTCTTCATCGACAAGATCTCGCCGGCCGCCATTCTCGACGTGATACAGAGCCATCGTGTGAACTTCATGTTCACCGTGCCAACCGTTCTTTACGGCATCATCGATTGTCCGGGGCGGGAAGGCTACGACATCTCTTCACTTCAAACGCTCCAGTATGGTGCTGCGGCGATTACCGGGGCTCGACTGGAAGCGGCTTTTGCGGTCTTCGGCGAGCGTCTTCTGCATTCCTATGGGCTGACCGAGACGACATCGCATGCCTCCATTCTCGGCAAGCACGAACATCGGATAGCGATGGGCTCGATCGGCCGGCCCTTGCCTGGGGTGGAGATGCAGATCGTCAACGACCGTGGCGAGAGGTGCGGGCCGAATGAAGTCGGCGAGATCGTCGTTCGCGGTCCCAACATCATGAAGGGATATTGGAAAAGGCCTACCGAGACCGCATCCGCTCTCGCTGACGGTTGGCTGCACACCGGGGACCTCGGACGCGTCGACGAGCGCGGATTCTTCTTCGTCGTGGACCGCAAGAAGGACCTTATCATCAGCGGCGGGGTCAACATCTATCCCCGCGACATCGAAAACGTTCTCGCGATCCATCCGGCCGTGGCCGAAGTCGCCGTGTTCGGATTGCCGGACGACTATTGGGGCGAGGCGGTGGCCGCCGCTGTAGTATTGCGTCCAGGGCAATTCGTGGACGCTGAGGCGCTGCGTGAATTCGCGCGATCCCGACTTGGCGGATTCAAGGTGCCTAAGGTGATTCGGTACATGGACGCGCTGCCGAAGAACGCGGTAGGGAAGATCCTCAAGCGGGAGCTTCGGACATCTGCGGGTGGTTAGGGCGAACATGACCCGCGCCCTCGCCGCCGAGTGGGGGCGCTACGGCGTCACGGTCAACGCCTCGGCGCCCGGGTATTTTCCTTCCAAGATGACGCGTGCGACTCTGGCGCAGCATCAGGAGCATCTGCTTCACAACACGCCGCCCGGCAAGCTTGGCGGGCCGGACGACCTCAAGGAGGCGGCGCTGACGTCTCCTTCGCCCGCCTTCCCGAGGTCTTCGACGGTCTGCGATGCCACGGCTTGCTACCTTTCGTAGGCGACACTATGGTTCGCCACTGGTCTGTTCTGGGGAATCTTTGGCTTGACGATCGCTCTCGCGACGCCGGTTGCCCAGCGGAACGGCGCGGTTCGAGGCACAACAGCGGGAGAGCTCTGGCGCGGCAAGAAAGTGGATTGCGCGCGAATCCGAGCGTTAGGCGCTCGATGGTCGTCGCCGATGCTTCGACGCCGATGCATCTGCAGGTCCTGAAATGTGCTTTTGCGCCTGGGCCGCTGACCTCTCCGCTTTTGGAAGGTGCGGTCGCATTCGAGCGCTTTGAGGCGGAGTTCGCCGACCTTCCCTTGCGCGTCGTCTTCGACCGCGCATTCAAGGACGCGCCGTTCGACGTTTGCGAGCTCTCCTTCGGCCGGCACATCGAGGCGGTCGGCGCCGGGACGGCATTCTATGTCGGACTCCCAGTCTTCCCGCTCCGCCGCTTCCGGCACGACATCCTTTACGTGCGCGACGATAATGCGATAACCGCTCCTGCCGATCTCGCCGGCCGGCGCATCGGCGCGCCGAGCTGGGCGCAGACGGCGCTCGTCGCCTGCAGGGGTCATCTCCTCGCCGAGCACGGGCTCACAGCCGCGGCGATGAAATGGGTCCTGGGCGGAGTCAACGCACCGGCGGCAGTGCCGCTGCCGCGGCTGCGGCGCAGCGGAATCGAGATCGCGGCGGTCAGAGACGCGTCGCTCTCGGAGCTCCTGGCAAGCGGCGAGATCGACGCGGTGATGGCGCTCGAGGCACCAGTCCCGCCGGCCAGCGCACGCGTCGGCTTCCGCCGGCTTATCGACCAGCCCGCGCTATCTTCTCGGCGCCCACCGCCGATCATGCATCTCGTCGGGATTCGCCGCGACCGCCTTGCCGCCGACCCCTCGATCGGAACCGAGGTTCTGGCGGCGTTCGACCGGGCGCGCTCGCAGCGCATCCGATTGCGGCAGACTGTTGGGAAGGCGCGTCTGAGCGCCGCTCGGAACGAACTCGCTGCGTCGGGGCCGTTCGTGGCCTACTGCGCGGTAACGCGCTGGCCCGGGCGGCGCTCATGCCAATCTGTCTCGCGCTGGTAAGCGGCCCCGATACGCAAGAGAAGTGCTTCCGACCAAGCCGGCCCATTGATTAGGAGTCCGATCGGTAATCCTTCGCTTGAAAAACCGCACGGGATGCTAAGCCCTGGACACCCCGCCCAAGTGAACGGAAAGGTGAACCGCGTAATCCTCAACGTCGTCTTCAACATCTCGCGGGCGTCCTCCGCCGAAGGAGCGGTCGTCGGAGTCGTAGGCGTCAGGATCACGTCGGCGCTTTCGAAAGCGTCGTTTACCGTCCGCGCCCAACGTTGCCGCCAGCGCTCCGCGTCCGCATACTGCATTCCACTGACGTCAAAGCCGAGACGGAGGCGCGAGAGCACGTCTTCGCCGAAGCATTCCGGCTGTTCTTCAATCCGCTTGCGATGGAAGGACGCTCCTTCGGCTAGGACGAGCGCCATAGGCGCATGCTGTGCTTCCTCGAAATGCAGCAGGTCGAGATCGACCGGGATAGCGCCGAGGCGCTTCAGCGTCTCGATCGCTTCCTGAACGGCCCGCACGACATCCGGGTCCGACTCCTCCCAGACGAAGTTCCGCGGAATCCCGATGCGGACCCCCTTTATTCCCCGCGAAAGCTCGGGCAGGAAATTCCCCCATTCGTGCCGTCGAGAGACCGGGTCGCGCCGATCGTAGCCCGCTAAAGCCGCAAACAGGCGTGCTACGTCGGTAACCCGTCGCGCAAGCGGTCCGAATGTGTCGAAGCGGGCGCTGCATTGAATCTTTGTTCCGTGCATCGAAATCGCCCCGTGCGTCGGCCGGAGGCCCGAGACACCGTTGATCGCGGCCGGCGTCCGCACGGAGCCGCCGGTATCGGAGCCGAGCGCTCCGACGCACATATCCGCCGCTACCGAGGCGCCGGCGCCGCCGCTCGAGCCGCTCGGAATCCGCCGCGGATCCCATGGATTGGCCCCCTTGCCGAAATGCGGATTCTGGGTCGTGGAGCCGAAGCACAGCTCGTGAAGATTTGTCTTGCCAACAATGATAGCGCCTTCCTGGCGCAAGCGCCGGACCGACTCGGCATCTTCTTTTGGTACATAGTTCGCGAAGAAGGGCGAGCCGTTCGTGCATCGAACTCCGGCGACGTCGATGCAGTCCTTCACTGAGACGGGCATGCCGTGCAGAAGGCCGAGGGATTCGCCCCGCTTTGCTGCGGCATCAGCACGCCGCGCCTCGGCGATCGCCTGATCGGGCATGACAGTGATGAACGCCTTGAGTCGGTCGTTCCCCTCTTCGATTCGCGCCAGGCATTCGCGAACCAGCGACTCCGACGGTCCGCATGGCTGCGCCGCTTGTTTAGAGAACTCCTCCATTACCGCTCTCCTCTTATCGATCTGCGCCCATGGATACACTGCTCGCGCGTCCGGCGGTGCGTTCCAAGAGCGCGCGAGCACGGCGGTAGATCGGTTCGTCGATCATCCTTCCGTCGAGCGCGACGGCGCCGAGGCCGTGCTCGGAACCTCTCTCGTAGGCCTCGCAGATTCGAGCCGCCTCGGCCAGTTCGCCGACGGAAGGCTCGAACACCCGGTTGATGATCTCAACCTGACCAGGATGAATCGCCATTGCGCCGCTCATGCCGAGCGCTTTTCCTGCGCCGGCGATCCGCTCGAAGCGCTCGCGATCGTCGATGATCGCGATCGATCCCGGAACGCCAAACGCCGGCTTCCCTGCTGCGCGCGCCGCGATCGCGACCAGCTGCGCGGGCAGCGCCAATGCCGTCTCCTCGGGGGCGATGCCCATCTCTGCTGCAAAATCTTCGGAGCCGAACGCCAGCCCTACTACCCAGGGGCTCGCCGAAGCTAATGCCGGTGCAGACAAGACGCCCCGGGGCGTCTCACAGACCGGCATCAGGGCAATGCCAGCGCGTTTCCCCGCGGCGCTCTCTGCCGCTGCGGCGGCAACGCATAAGATGTCTTCGGGCGATTCTGCCTTCGGCACGACGAGTCCGACTACGCTTGCCGCCAGTGCAGCGGCAACGTCAGCAGCACGCTGTTCTCCGGAATTGATCCGAACCAGCACCGCGACGCCGCGAGCAGAGAGCGACGCGCTCGCGGCAGCAAGCGCAGCACGAGCGCCATCTTTCTCCGCTGGCGGAATGGAATCCTCAAGGTCGAGGATCACAGCGTCGGCCCCACGCTCATGCGCCCGGGCGACAAAGCGCTCTTGTGTCGCCGGGACGAACAGAAGCGAACGGAATGCAGCAAAACGCGCGAGCTCAGGCATCGGTGCGTTCCGCCTGTGACGCTCGCCGAATCTCGTTCTCGTCGAACCCCAACGCACCGAGGATTTCCGCAGTATGCTCCCCGAGGCGCGGCGCAGGATTGCGCACGGCGCCGGGCGTTCTGGAAAGGCGCGGAACGACGTTGTGCATCGCCACACTTCCAGCTTCGGGGTCGGGATAGTCGATGACAATTCCGCGCTCCAGCACGTGCGGATCCGCGAGGAACTGGCTCACGTCGTAGACAGGGCCCGCCGTCACACCACATGCTTCGAAGAGCGCGAGGTTCTCCCTGGCCGTCCGCGCGCCGACGAATTCCTGGATGATTGCGTCTAGCTCGTCGACATGCAGCAACCGGTCGGCATTGGTCACGAACCGCGGGTCATTGGCAAGCTCGGGCCGTCCGATCGCAGCGAATAGACGTTCTGTCATGTCCTGCGTCGACGCCGAGATCGCGATCCATCCGCCGTCCTTTGCGCTATAGACGTTGCGAGGCGCGGTTATCGAGGCACGGTTGCCCGAACGCGGAGGGATGCGCCCAGTTTTCCGGTATACCGCAGCGTCGGCGCTGAGGAACGAGAAGAGCGGCTCAAGCAGCGAAAGGTCGATCATTTGGCCCATGCCGCCGTTCACCTCGATGTCGCGAAGCGCCATCAGCACGGCACTCACGCCATAGAGCCCAGCCACCATATCGGCGAGCGCCATGTTCGGCAGGGCCGGCGGCTTGTCGGCAAAACCGTTCTTCGCGGCGAAGCCCGACATCGCCTCAACCAAGCTGCCGAACCCGGGCCGGTCGCGGTAAGGCCCCGTCTGACCCCATCCCGAAATGCGAACCACGATAAGCCTCGGGTTTTCCCGCCAGAGCGCCTCCGGCCCGAACCCGAGACGCTCGATCACGCCCGGGCGGTTGCTCTCGATGAAAACCGCAGCCGTGCTCGCGAGTCGCAGAACAGCCTTCCTTCCAACATCGCTCTTGATGTCGAGCGCAACGCTTTTCTTGTTCCGGCCGTAGACTTTCCAGTGGAGAGGGAGGCCGTCGTCGCGCCAGTGTCGCAGCGTGTCGCCGCGGCCAGGCTCTTCGATCTTGATCACCTCAGCCCCGAAATCCGCCAGCTGCACGGTGAGCATGTTTCCCGCAACGAGGCGCGAAAGGTCGAGGACGCGAATTCCTGTGAGAGGAAGTCTTGTTTCACTCACCATACGGCCGCTCTGCTGCTTTCAAATTCGCCGGTCGCTCGGAGGAGCATTAAAGACTTTGGGGCGCGGTGAAAATCTAAGAAAGCCAGATGGGGCGATAGCGCGTGCTTAAGGAAAGATCAGGGACGCGACACGCCACGCGTTTCCTTGCTCGCAGCGAGCCTCGAGGCGACTTCCTTGATCAACTCGAATACCGCGATCGCTGCGGTGCTCGGCGGGGCGACAGACGACATGCATAGTGCCACCAAACGGCGCGAAGAAGGAACGGCGAGCGGCATCGCCATCAGCCGCCTTTCCTCTACCTCGCGGCTGACTGCAGACCAGGGGAGAATCGTTATCCCGGCGCCCAATTCGACCGCGCCCTTGAGGACCGGGAGCGAATCGATCTCCGCAATCACGCGGAGTTCCGCGCCGGCGTCGCGGGCGATTTGCTCGGCCGCGTGACGAAGGCCGTGTGCCCGGCTCGGCAGCAGCATTCCCTGGCTCGCAAGCTGGCCGAGGTCGGCCCTGCGCCGGTGTCCTTTCCTGAACCCCGCACGCATTACGAGGAAAAGCTCCTCTTCAAACAGCGCTTCGACCAGCATTCCCTGCATGACGACGCTGCCGTAGAGAAAGGCCATATCGAGCTTGCCGCTCGCGACTTCCTCCGCGAGATGGCCGCTGAGGCTCTCGGTGATCCGAAGCGTGATTTTGGGATAGCGTCGTCGCGCCTCCATGAAGATCGGGAGCGCAAGCGTCGCAGCAACCGTGGTCGGGAATCCGACCGACACCATCCCCGAAGGCGTCGCGCCCGAAGATCTTACCTGAGCCCGCGCCTGCTCGACCTGTCGTAGGACCGCTTGCGCGTTCCGATAAAGAACCCTGCCGGCCTCCGTCACAACCACCCCGCGCACGCTGCGCTCAAGGAGAGAGACGCCGAGCTCGGATTCGAGCTTCCTGACCTGCTGACTCAGCGCCGGTTGCGCGATCCGGAGGCTGCGGGCTGCCGCCGAGAGGCTGCCGAGATCAACGATCGCCACGAAATACCGCAGCTGGCGCAGTTCCATGACCGTTGGCGGCGGTTCGTATCAGAGCAGCGGCTCAAATGCGCGAGATGTCCGCTGCCCCCAGGGAGTCGGTCATGGCGGTCCCTCGAACAGGCGGGGGAGGAAGAGCGTGATTTCGGGGAAAAGCATGTGAAGGAGGCCCGATGCCATGAGCGGCACGATGAACATGAGAAGGTAGCGGTTCACCTCGATAGGCTTCACATTGATGATGCGGGTCGCAGTGTAGATGCCTACCGCAAGCGGCGGCGTCATAGCACCGATTATAAGGTTTATGATGAGGACGACGCCGTAGACGACGGGATCGATGCCGATGCTGATCGCGATCGGCAGGAAAATCGGAGTCGTGATTATGATGATCGCGGTCGTCTCCATGAAGACGCCAAGAATCAAGAAGAAGAACTGAATCATCAAAAAGATGATGAGAGGCGAGTCGCTAATTGCGCCGAGCCACGCGCCGACAGTCGCCGGTACTTGGTTGATTGTGACAATCCAGGCGAAAGCGGCCGACGTCGCTATGATTACAAGGATGACGCTGCTGGTGATTACCGTGTCCGCGAGGACTTTGCGCAGCCGCGCCCAGGTGAGGGCGCGGTAGACGAGGCCTTCAAGCAGCGCCGCGTAGACGGCGCCCACCGCGGCCGCCTCCGTCGGCGTAAAAAATCCGCCCAGAATCCCGCCGAGGATGAGGACCGGCAGGAAGAGCGGCGGCAAAGCATACAGCAAGGCGGGGCCGAGCTCGCCGACGCGAAATGTGGTCCGTGTTCCGTACCCCCGGCGTCCAGCGACGAACATTGCCGTTGCGGCAAGGAGGCCGGCGGTGATCAGGCCCGGAATGATGCTGCCCAGAAAGAGCGTCCCAATAGAGACCCCTCCGACCAGACCGAAGATGATCATCGGAACGCTCGGAGGGATCAGAATGCCGAGTCCTCCCGAGGCGGCCATAAGTGCCGCCGAATAGCCACCTGGATAGCCGCGGCGCACCATCTCCGGTCCCATGATTCCGCCAATCGCTGCGATCGTGGCTACGCCAGAGCCTGAGACCGCGCCGAAGAGCGCCGAGGCGCCGACGTTCGCTACGGCCAGTCCGCCCGGAAGCGGGCCCAAGAGTGCGTTCGCGAGCCGCATGAGGCGCGGCGTGCTACCGAGCTCCATCAGATAGCCGACCAGGATGAAAAGCGGCAGCGCCAATAGCGGAAAGGAATTGACACCGGCGATCGAGCGCTGAACCAGAATCTCAACAGGGAAGCGGCCGTCCTGAAGCAAGTAGGTCGCGGCCGCCAGCGCGATCGAGAACGCCACGGGAGTCGAGAGCAGGAGCAGAAAGAGGAGTGCTCCTACTAGGATTCCCATCGCCACTTGCGCGCCTCCTCAATCGACGATAGGGACGGCGCGGTCCGCCGGCTCTGATCCGACGAAACGTTGAAGCAAGAAGACGACCGTCTGAACTGCGATCAAGCCGAGACCGATCGGCACGCCCAGATAACCGTAGCCGAGCGGCATGCCTAGCGCGGTCGATATACGTGACATCGAGGTGAGGCTGTATTTTGCGCTGACCCAAGCAGCCCAAGCTGAGAAGACCAGCATCAAGAGGTCGACAATCCAGAGAAGCGCCCTTCGACCGCTGGGGCCCGTAACGTCGAGCATGAAGTCGATGCTGATATGCGTTCGCCGCCCCCAGGCCAAAGCGCTGCCGAGGAAGGTCAGATAGACAAGGAGGAATCGGCAGAGTTCCTCGACCCAGAAAAGCGGCGCATCGAGCGCGTAGCGCAGGAAGACCTGCGTTGCCAGGAGAAGTGCAAACGCAGCGACGATGAGGCTGCAGACCGGCAGGAGCACGGCGTCGATCGCCGCGATGATCTTATTGAGAACGGAGTTCACGGAAGTTGCACCGTCGCGCGAAGGGGCCGAGCTCGAGCCCGGCCCTCCCCAATGTCACTTAGAACCGCTATCGCGAATCTCTCGCGCGAGAGCCATTAGTTCGTCACCAATCTTGGGGGCCCAATTCTTCCAGACGACTTCGGTCTGCGACCGGAAGGCGTTCTTGTCCGGCTCTGTGAAGCTGACCCCGGTCTTCTTCATCTGGTCGACGAGTTCGACATCGCCCGCCGCAATGAGCTCGCGTTCCTTGACCCGAGCCTCCCAGAACGCCTCCTTGATCGCGTTCCGGGATGGCTCGTCCAGCTTGTCCCACCACGGCTTGCTGACTACGACCGGCGCCGAGTTCCAGATGTGCCCGCTGAGACTAATATGCTTCTGCACATTGTGGAGGCTCGCCTTCCAGATGATCGAAAGTGGGTTTTCCTGGCCATCAACGACTCCCTGCTGGAGCGCCGCGTAGAGCTCAGGAAAGGGCATCGCGATTGCGGATGCGTTGAGAGCCTGGAACATGTCGAGGCGAATTGGCGATTCTGCTGACCGGAAGCGCAGGCCCTGCATATCGGCGGGAGTCACGATCGGACGCTTGCTGTTGGTAAAATTCCGGAACCCGTTCTCCCAGTAGGCCAGCACCACATAACCGTATTTCTCGAGGCGCTTCGCGATCGCGTCGCCGAACTTTCCGTCCACCGCCTTGTAGGCCGCCTCGCGAGAGGGGAATAGGAAAGGCAGCTCCTCTACGCCGAATTCCGGCGAATGGATCTGGTAGAGCGAAATTGCTTGGGAGACGACACCCTCGATTACGCCGCTCGTCAGTTGATCGAGCGTTTCCAGTTCGCCGCCGAGAACGCCGCCATTAAAGACCTCGACCTTGACCTTGAGGCCCTTCTGGTCGTTGATGCGCTTGGCAACCTCTCGCAGGACGATACCGCTCGGATGGTCCTCGGGCGCGACATTCGCGACACGCATGACCGTCTGCGCCAAAGCCGCAGGCGCGTTCCCCACGACGAACGCCGACACCGCCAAAGCACCGAGCGCGGCCCTGATGAAGCTGAGATGACCCATGTTGATTCCTTTCAAGTTTGCCGTTGGAAGGCTCGTGCTCAGCACGACACCGCCGCGGCAATCGCCTTGTAGTTCGAAGCGAGCATGAAGCGGTCCCCGCTGACGGCCATCATCCGAACGCCAATGTCCTTCCAGCGCCGCGTCTCGCGGGCGATCTCCTCCGCGCTGCTGTCGAAGATCGCGGTCATCACTTCGACGTTCTTGCTCCGTGCCTTGCGGGCAAGGTCCTCGAGCTTGCGGCGGACATCCGGATGGTCGTGCTTGCCCCCGTAGCCTAGCGCCTGGCTGAGATCAAATTGACCGAGCGCCACCACGTCCAGGCCAGGCGTGGCGATGATCTCGTCAAAATTCCTGACGCCCTCGGGGGTCTCGATAATGACCGAAACCAGGACGTTCTTGCCCGACCACTCGAGGTAGTCACTCCACTCGTACACGCCATGTCCCGTCCCGCGCGTGCAGGGGCAAGCGCCGCGACTGCCCGTAGGGGCATAGCGCGCAGCCTGCACGACCGCCTCAACCTCGGCGCGCGACCCGATATTGGGCACGAGGACTCCGGCAGCCCCCGCGTCGAGCACTTTGAGGATCGTGCTTCGGCCGGGATCGGGGACACGCACGATAGCGGCAGCCCCGCCAGCCTCGGCCGCTCGGATCATGTTCACCGCGCTATCGATCCCGAACGAGCCGTGCTCCATATCAACGATGACGAAATCTAGACCGGCACGAGCGGCAAGCTCGCAGAACTCGGCACAGTTCATCTGCGCCCACGTGCCGTAGGCGGAGTTGCGCGCCTTGATGGCACGCAGAATGGGATTCTCTTGGAGCATTTCCCTTCCGTGAGCTCTCGTCGAGCAAGCTGATCGACGATACCGGTTGACCGAAGGCTGCCAAAATACGAAGCCGGTATGCGGCTAAAGGAAAATCTTATGGCCCATAAGTCAACGATGCGGATGCGGAGATGTTTCAGCTTCGATCCGGCGGGAGGCGGTTGAAGGACGGCGAGTTGCAGCTTCAGTCTGCAGTAAAGATCCCGCGTATTATTCAAGATCTGATTGAGTGAGGCGTGCGCGGAGTTGAGGATGATGCTCGGTCGGCTTGCCGCCAGCGCAGCTGCCGATTGCGCAACCGCCGCGTTGGCCGTGCGCGGCCGTAGAGGTCTTGCCGGGCCTCGATTCTCCTTCCGTGCCGGGCGTTCGCCGGAAGCCGCTCATCCCTTGATGCAGACGATCGGCGCGAGCGTCGCGACTTTCCGGGCGAGGCCGGCGGCGTGTGCCGAATCGACCACGGCGGCCGTGTCCTTGTAGGCGCCGGGCGCCTCCTCTGCGATGCCGCGCAGCGAGGGGCTGCGCACGATGATGCCGCGCGCCGCGAGCTCGTCGACCACGGCGCGCCCGCGCCAGCGCTTCAGCGCCTGATTGCGGCTGAGGCGCCGCCCGGCGCCGTGGCAGGCGGAGCTGAAGCCGCGCTCGGGGCCCGCCGCCGTGCCGGCCATGATCGAGGAGGTCGTCCCCATGCTGCCGCCAATGAAGACCGGCTGGCCGACCGCGGCGAAAGCGGCGGGAAGGTCGGGGTGCCCGGGGCCGAAGGCGCGCGTCGCGCCCTTGCGATGCACGAAGACGCGGCGGCGTTCGCCGTCGATCTGGTGCAGCTCCTCCTTGCACGTGTTGTGCGAGACGTCGAAGAGGAGCTCGAGCCGCGCGCCGGGAAAGAGGTCGGCAAACACCTGCCGCGTGAGATGCGTGATGATCTGCCGGTTGGCGAGCGCGCAGTTGATCGCCGCGCGCATGGCGCCGAGATAGCGCTGGCCGAGCGGGGAGGTGATCGGCGCGCAGGCGAGCTCGAGGTCCGGCAGCTCGATTCCGTAGGACGGCGCCGCGATCGCCATCTCGCGCAGGAACTCGGTGCCGATCTGGTGGCCGAGGCCGCGCGAGCCGCAATGGATGCTGACGACGATCGCGCCTTTCTCGAGCCCGAACGCGTCGGCCGCTTCGCGATCGAAGAGCTCCGTCACCTCCTGCACTTCGAGGTAGTGGTTGCCGGAGCCGAGCGTTCCCATCTCCTCGCGCTGGCGCGCCTTCGCCTGCTCGGAAACGGCGTCGGGCAGCGCCCCCGCCGCGGTGCCGCCGTCCTCGATGCGCTCGAGATCGGCCGGCTCGCCATAGCCTTGCTCGACCGCCCATTTCGCGCCGCCCTTCAGCATCGCGTCCATCTCGACCGGATCGAGGGCGATCTTGCCCCGGCTGCCGAGCCCCGCGGGAATCTTGGCGAAGAGGCCGTCGGCGAGCGTGCGCTTGACCGGCTCGATGTCGCTCCGACGCAAACCGGTCAGCAGCGTGCGCACGCCGCAGGAGATGTCGAAGCCGACACCGCCCGCGGAGATGACGCCGCCATCCTCCGGATCGAAAGCGGCAACCCCGCCGACCGGGAACCCGTAGCCCCAATGGGCGTCCGGCATCGCGTAGGCGGCGCGGACGATCCCGGGCAGGCACGCGACGTTGCTGATCTGCTCCAGGACCTTGTCGTCCATTTCGCCGATGAGATCGGCGTCGGCGAAGATGACGGCCGGGACCCGCATCGCGCCGCTGGGAGCGAGCCGCCATTCGTGCTTCGAAACGCGCTCGAGTCTGCTCGTGTCCATGCCAGCGAACCCCTGTTCAGACGTCGACGACGCATTGCGCCGTCCATGTTCCATCGTCGCTGCGCCGCACCTCGAGGGCGGTGAAGGTCGCTCCCTTCGGCTCGACGGCGGGCGCGTGCCTGATCCTGTCGATCGGCTCGCCCCACGCTTCCGCGTGAAGGCGCGTGCCATCGATGCGCACCTTGAAACGGCCGAACACCAGCCGGTCGACCGCCATCCGGTAGATGATCGCGTTCAGCCAATCGACGAGCAGAAGCGCCTCGTTCGGCGCCTCGCATTCGATCGTGACCGCCGTCTCGCCGGCGACGTTGCCGTTCTCGGTGACGATCGACGTCAAGGCGAGCGCGGCCTGCTCGAAAGCGGCCTCGAGGGTCGGGCCCACGCCGCGGACGCCGACATCCGCATCGTGCGGGAACAGCTCTGAGCGCGCAGCGCCTCCCGTCGGCTGCACGCCGCCGTCGGATCCGGTCGGCATCTTTCCTCCGTCACGCTTCCAATCCGCGGGCGGGCTCCCGAACCCGCCGACGCGTAAATAAAAAGTCTATCAGGAGGAACGGGCGAAGCCGTTGACGCACGTCAACATCGCGCCCGCCGCACCGCGGAGAAAGCGACCGGGTCGGCGAAACGGAGTTCGGGGAACAAATCGTCCTCGGGCGAGTTGCAGTCTCATCACGCGAAAGGGAGATGAAAGATGAGGACTGCCGCGATGCCCCCATCGAACGAGCCCGGGAAAGGGCGCAGCGCCGATCCGAACGAGCGACGGGGCGGCGCCGCACCACGGGCGCGCGTCGCGATCAACGGCTTCGGCCGCATCGGCCGGGCGGCGCTCAAGATCATCAAGGACACGCCCGAGCTGGAGCTCGTCGCCGTCAACGACCTCGCCCCGCCGGACGACCTCGCCTATCTGCTCAGATACGACACGGTCTATGGACGTTACGAGAAGGCCCGCCTCGAGGCCGGCAATCTTGTCGTCGACGGGCATGCCATCAGGGTGCTGGGCGAGAAGGATCCGGCGAAGCTCCCCTGGCGCGAGATGGACGTCGATCTCGTCTTCGAGTGCACGGGCGCTTTCACCAGGAGGCCGGACCTCGAGAAGCACATACAAGCGGGGGCGAAGCGGGTGATTCTCTCGGCCCCCGCCAAAGGCGGCGAGGTGCTCTCGGTCGTCCATGGCGTCAATCGCGGGAATGACGAACAGATCATCTCCTGCGCGAGCTGCACGACGAACGCCATCACTCCGGTGATCGAAGTGGTCGGCCGCCGGATCGGCCTCCGGAAAGCGATCATGACCACCGTTCACGCCTACACGGCATCGCAGGCTCTCGTCGACGGACCGGCGAAGAAGTGGCGCCGCGGCCGGGCGGCTGCGGCCAACTTCGTGCCGACCTCGACCGGCGCCGCCGAGGCGACGACCAAGGCGCTGCCGCAATACGAGGGGAAGTTCGGCGGCGTCGCCATCCGCGGCCCGGTTCCGACCGGGTCGGTCGCCGACATCACCATCCTCGCCGAGCGGCCGACCAGCGTGGAGGAGATCAACAGGATCTTCGAGGAAGAGGCCGCGAGCGAGCGCTACAAGAACGTGCTCGGCGTCGTGAGCGACCCCATCGTGTCGTCCGACATCATCGGGGATCCCCGCGGGTCGATCGTCGACCTGACGATGACCCAGGTGGTCGACGGGGATCTCGTCAAGATCATGAGCTGGTACGACAACGAGTGGGGCTATGCTGCCCAAATGGTGCGCGAGGGCGTGCAGATGACGGCGCGCTGAAGGCGAAAGGAGGCTCCGCCTCGCGGAGCCTCCTGGCCCCGCGCTACTTGCTCGAAATCGGGATCTTGCGCTGCTGCTGCACCGCTTCCTTGGTCTTCGGCAAGGTGATCGACAGCACGCCCTTCTCGAGCGTGGCCGAGATCTTGTCGGTGTCGACGCCTTCCGGGAGCTGGAAGGAGCGCTGGAACGAGCCGTAGCGTCGCTCGGAGAAGTAGTAGTTCTTCTCCTTCGTCTCCTTCTCCTCTTTTTTCTCGCCCTTGATCGTGAGCATGCCGCCGGAGATCGAGACGTCGATCTCGCCGGCGTCCATCCCGGGCACCTCGGCGGTGATCTCGAACGCCTGCTCCTTCTCGGCGAGCTCGATCGCCGGCACGGTCATCCCGAACGCCGTCTCGAAGCGCCACAGCGGCGTCGCTTCGGGTGGCCGGCGCCAGAACGGGAACTGGGCGAGATTGCGCCCGAGCTGATCGAAAAGCCGATCGAACTCCTCGCGAATCGCCGACAGGGACGGCAAGAGCGTCTCCAGCGACCAAGAGGGCGCCGGGCTCGGGGCCTGCCGTTTCGCCGCTTCCTTCTCCTTCGTTACCGTTACCGCTTCTGCCATGTCGTTCCTCGCATGGAATGGTCTCCGGCTGCGTGCCGGAACGGCCGTCACTCTAGGCGTCCGTAGGAAGGTGGGCCTTGATGTCCGTCAACAGGGCGAGGGGGCGCGACCCGAAGCGACCCGGCTGCGTGCGATCAAGGCCGAGAACCTCGGCAGCCGCGAACTTGTTTAGTCAGTCGGAATGCGCGGTGCGCGCAACCCACGCGGAACGAGCATCAATGACGGCGCTTTTCGCGCCGAGAAAGGAGAAGCGATGCAGGTTCGAGACGTCATGACGCGGGATGTCCACCTCGTCGGTCCGGAGACGTCGATCCGGGAAGCGGCGATGCGCATGCGCGAATGCCACGCCGGCTTCCTGCCGGTTTCCGCCGCCGACCGGCTCGTCGGCACGATCACGGACCGCGACATCGTCGTCCGCTCGACGGCGGAGGGCCAGAACCCGAATACGGCGCGCGTCGCGGAGGCGATGTCCGCGGGCGTCGTCTACTGCTTCGAGGACCAGGACGTTCGCGACGTGGCGAGGCTGATGGGCGAGAAGCAGATCCGGCGCATCGTCGTGCTCAATCGCGACAAGCGCCTGGTCGGCGTCGCCTCGCTCGGCGATCTCGCCAATCGGTGCGGCGACACGCGACTCGTCGGCGAGGCGATCGAGCACATCTCGGAGCACCGGGCGGAACCGCGCAACCTCGAGTTCGGGCGCAAGTGGAGCGGCTCGACGCTGCCGGCACCCTCGCACCGCCAGGGCATGCTGCAACCCGCCTCGCAGGGCGTCACGCGGTGGATGGGTGCGCTCGGCAGGGGGACGGGGAACGGCCCCGACGCCCTCGCCAGGGTCGAGCGCAGCATCGAGTCGCATCCGTTCGCGGGGCTCCTGGCCGCGATCGGCCTCGGCATGCTGATCGGCGGCCTCCTCGGCGCCCAATGGAGGTCGGAGGCGACGATGCGCCGCTGACCTCGCCGGCGGGCGAGCACCTCTCGCGACCCGTGCTCCCTGCAAGCGATGCCCCTCCTTGACGCGGGGAGGATCGCCGCCGCGTCGTCGCAGCGGGACCGATACGGATCATCGGTCGCCGCCGAACATCCGTTCGAGGACCGCTGCGACCGGCGTCGGCGTCACGCCGAGATCGGCAAGCCCCGGCGCCTCGCCGCCCGCAACGGCATCGGTGCTCAGCAACGCTACCTGATCGGCGGTGAGCGGGGGATCCCTCAGAAGCCTCTCGAGCACGCGACCTTGCAGCTTCGCAACCGGGAACGGGATCGAGACGAGAAGGCGGCGCCGACCGGACGCCTCGAGCATCGTCTTCATCAGCTCCTTGAACGTCATCACGTCGGGCCCGACGATCTCGTAGGTCATGCCTGCGCTTTCCGGCTTCGCGAGCATCGCGCGGAACGCCTCGACGACATCGTCGACATGGATCGGCTGAAAGCGCGTCCGTCCGCCACCGATCATCGGCAGAACGGGCGAGTATCGCGCCATCGCGCTGAACCGCGAGAAGAAATGGTCGCCCGGCCCGACCACGAGACCCGGGCGGACGAGCGTCGCTTCGGGAAACGCCTGGCGCACGGCGCGCTCTCCTGCGGCTTTCGTGCGCGCGTATTGCGATGGCGAGCTGTCGCTGGCGCCGAGCGCCGACATGTGGATGAGGCGGCGCGCTCCGGCCTTCCGCGCGGCGAGCGCCACGTTGCGCGCGCCTTCGACGTGGACGGCGGCGAAGTTCGCCGGGCCGCGCTGCGTCATGATGCCGACGAGGTTGATCACCGCCTCCATTTCCTCGACCGCAGGCGCTATCTGCCTCGGGTCCAGGATGTCCGCCTCGAAGGGCTCCACGGGGCCCAGCCCTCCGGACGATCCCTTGCGCTGCTGCGGGCTGGGATGACGCGAGGCGACGCGCACCTCGGCTCCGCTCGAGCGAAGCTGCTCGACGAGGCGGCTTCCGATGAAGCCGCTTCCGCCGAACACGACGATTCTCGCGAAGGTTTCGATCGCGTCCGGCGGCATTCGACGTGCTTTCGAGCCGGCGACGCTCATTGCTTCTCTCCTCGATGTCGGCTCCGCGGCAGCCGAAGGCCGAGCGCGGTACCGGGAAGGCCCGGGGCGGTGCTCCCGTGCCTGCTTTCCGCGAACAATTCGGGGAGTCGATCGTGCCCGGAGCGAAAGCGCAGACCGCCGCCGAGGGCGCGGCGTCCGGGGCGAGCCTCGCCCCGTGTGTACGGGCCCTTGCGACGAGCGTATGATTCCGCGCCTCCGGTGCAACCGGCGGAGGTGGCCATGAGGTACGTGCTGCTCGGCACGCTCAGCGCCGAATGGGCGACAAAGCAGACGGAGCGCTTCGGCAAGGCCCGAGACAAGCTCGACCGACTAGGGATCAAGCTCGAGTCGGTGAACTACACGCAAGGCTATTTCGACTTCGTCGATATCGTCGACGCGCCCGACCCGGAGGCCATGCTGGCCTTCTCGGTTTGGTACGCCGGCGAAGGCATGGGGAGGGTTCAAACCATGCCGGCCTTCGAGGCGCCGGCTTTCGAGAGCGCGGTTCGCAAGGCGACGGCTCCCTGAACCCGGCGCTCCGGCGCCGCCCCGCGACGAGAGGAGGGGCTCCCGTTTCTTTCGGACGGGAGAGACGGGGCTCGCGCGTCGAGACGACGCGGCCGCTCGTGACGTCGGCGCGCACACGACCCACATTTCTCGTGAACATTTCTCGTGATAGGAGCCGGACGCGATGCGCTTCGCCACCCGCGTGCGGACGAGGCCGCGTTCCGGGGAAGGGCTCGCATCTCGAAAGGCTTTGTGCCGTTCGTCTCGAAGGACAGGAGAAGACATGACCGGCAAGGTGTTGCAATGCGGCTCGATCGTTCCGGGTTGCCCTCTCGTCATTCGCGGCGAGGACGATAGCGAGGTCGTCGTCAAGTTCGCCGAGCATGCGCGATCGGTGCACGGCATCGAGCATCTGTCGGACGCCTTGAGAGAAAGGGTTCGTGCCGCCGTGAGGGAGGACGGCGGCGCCGGGTCCACGTGAGATCGCCGCGCCCGGCGTCCGGAACCCGCCCGTCCCTTGCTCGTTTTGAAGGTTGGCACGAGAGCGAGGCGAGGCATGGGGCGGAACCCGCCGCGATCCTGGTCGACACGGTCCACGAGTGGAGAGCTGATATCGTCCTCGGCATTCCCGCCGACGGGATCAGGAGGCGCTGGCAAGCGTCAGGACCGAATCCGGTTGGTCCAGGCACGCCATGAGGAATCGGCCACGTTCATGGCCTTCGGCTATGCGAAATGGATGGGACGGCCGGAGTGCAGCCCTGCGACATGGGGGCCGGGCGCGGGACGAGGCCACGCGGATGGCTGCCGTGCGGCAAGAGCATCCTGAAACGCGAGAAGACGAGATCGTGGAGAAGGGCGGCATCTGCTTCGCCTATCGCTCGAGGGTCGACGAAGAAGAAGCCGGAGGTCTCGAGGACGTTCAGCGCTTCTACAGGCTCATGCGGCTTTGAACGAAGTTTCTCGGCAGCATTCAACGCGAAGGCGGGGAAGCGGCATGACGGAATCGATGCGAGACGACGAGCCGAAGGTGCACGAGATCGGTGCGCTTTTCGATGATCCCGAACGGCTCGAGGCGGCGATCGCAGAGCTCGGGAGCGCGGGCGTGGATCGCGCTCGAATGAGCGTTCTGGCGCGCGAGGTCGAGGAGTCGCCGCCGCCTCCCGACATGCAGTCCATCGAAGAAGATCCGACCCTGCCGCGCGAGCCTCCGACGACCGAGACGGACGTGCGTCAGGGAAGGGTTCTGGCGACGAGCATCGGCGCGGCGTTCGCGGCGCTCGTAGCGAGCGGGGTCACGGTCATGACCGGAGGTGCCGCTGCAGCGGCGCTTGCCGCCGCGGCTCTCGCCGGCGGCGGCGTCGGGTTGATCGGCGCGGCCGCGGGCACGGCGGCCGAGGAGCGGCGAAAGGAGTTTCTTCAAGAGCAGCTCGACCGGGGCGGAATCCTTCTCTGGGTCAAGGTTCGCGACCCGTCCGAAGAGCCGAAGATAACCGAGATTCTGGAGCGCTACGGCGCGTCGGGCGTGCATGCCCACGAAATCGACGTCTATCCGGCGCGGTGAGAGACCGCCGCTTCCATCGGATCATCGCCGGTGCCGTGAACCGCGGTCGGGCAGCGACGCCCGCGACGGGGCGTCGAACAGCCGCTTCAGAAGGCGATGAGTCGGCCACATCGCGACGAGAGGGATCGCCCCCATTTCGAGCGCGAGATAGACGGGAGGGGGCAGCAGGTGCTGTTGCTTCGGGCCGGGACCGAAGACCCAGTTGATGTTCGCCCGAGGCTCGGTGACCGCATAGGTGAGCGGAAGGAGGCCTTCGACGAGGAGCGTCTGGAGGAGGAAGGCGCGCCGGTCGTAGCCGAGGCGCGCCAGCAGCCAGAGCAGGGTCGGCGGCAGAGCCACGTGAAACAGCGACAAGGCGCGAAGCCCCAAGGGCTTCGCCGGGTCGAACATGTAGGAAGCGAGGCCGAGAAGGCGTCCGCGCGTTGCGAAATCGAGGTTCCAGGCGAGCTCCAGCGGCAGAACGCCGACAGCCGCCATGCTGGCGAGGAGCGGGCTTTCGACGATAACGGCCGCCGTGGTGCCGAAGAGCGCGAGGTCGGAGAGCCAAAGGAAGTTCGAAGGACCGTAGGCGCGCCAGTAGACGGGGACGAGAACGACGAGAAAGGCGGCGTAGCCGAGCTTTATCGGCAGCGGCACGAGCCTGCGCGCCGGAAGCGCCTGGCGGCGGTGCTGCCGGGCGACGAGGGCGAGCGAGGCCGCGCAGAGGGCGAGAGCGGAGCCGAGCAGGAGGGCGCGCCGCCATCGGCTCGCCGGACGGCACGATTTGCTGAAACCGCCGTCCGGGCGCGCCGGTGAAGCGGCTCGAGCCTCCATGACGTTCATCCTTCGGGCAACAATCGGCGCGGCGCCGAGTTCACCTTGCCCCGCGTCGATGCTGCCGCGGCCGCCGGAGCCGATCGCGGCCTCTTCAGCCTGTTGCGATCGTTCTGCCGATCCGCAATGCCCAGCGGACGCCGGGCCGCCGTCGCGCGGCGCCTTCCACCTGGGTACGCCACCAATAGGCGTCGGACGTTTCCGCGAGGGCGGGGTCGCCCTTCGTGCGCCCGAACAGGCCCCCCGTCTGCGGAACGGCGACATGGACGAACTTGGCGGCCGTGCGGAAGATCTCGTCGAGGATCCAGGGAATGTCGGCCTTCGGGATGCGGCCGATCGTTACCGGGACGACGACCCCGTCGCATCGCTGCTCCGCGTCCTCGCTCTTGCTGCCGCCCTCGGCGAGCGGGTGGAGCAGGAAATCGCCGCCGGGCGCGAGGTCCCAAAGCGCGATCGTTCGGGAACCGGTTTCCTCCGCGAGCCTTTCCACCGACGCGCGGTCGCGGGCGGACGGCCCGGGCGGGCGCTCCGCGGTCGCGGGGGCCCGGCTTTCGACGGCGATCTCTTGAAAGCGCCGGCTCGGCCGCGCTCTCGTAAAGATGGTAAAGCCGTTCGCGTCGGCGTCGCGCTCGAGGTCGAACCAAAGATTTCCGAGAGGATTGGGCTCGTACTTGAGCTGCTTGGGAAAGGGCCGCCAAGGCTGCGTGTGAAGGATCGTATAGTGCAAGAGCTTCGACCGCCCCGGATCGAACTCCGGGTCGCGCGCGTTCCATTCGCCGCCCAGCCTTCCCCACATTCCGGCGGAAGCGGTCTTCGTCCGAAAGACCTTGTGAAGACGCATCGTCCGGGCCTCCTCGAGGCTCCATACGCGGCTCATCTTCGCGCAGTCGATCAGCATCACCGACGTATCCCGCTCGGTGATGCTCATCATCCCGGCGCCCTTCATGTCGAGGTCGAAGAGTTCGGCCGGATCGGCGAGATAGATCTGGTCGACGTCGTTGTAGATGGCGCGGCCGTCGCCGCCCGCGAGGAACGGGATCGCGTACCGGTATCCGGTGAAGCCCGTCTTCCAGTGGCGGCGGTCGAAGCCGGCGAGATCGCTCATGAGATAGATCTCGTAGACGCGCGACGGGTCGCGGACCGCCATGATCGACCAGATCAGCACCCGCTCGGCGCGGTGCTGCGCGGGCTCGGTGCCCATGAAGATCCGTACCGGCGGCTTGTCGCTGGGCGTGTGACCCGGCAGGACGTCGAGCCTCACCAGCTCCGGGCTCTCGCGGAATCCGGGCGGGCGGTAGTGCGGCTGAAGCCCGAGACGATGGGCGAGGCGCATGTGCCGGCCGAAGGTCCGCAGCGAACGTTCGTCGTGGAGCGTCTGAGGCGGGGTCGGCTGCATATGGTCCATCCGGAAAGCGGCTCGGCGGAGGGGATACGGAAACGGATCGGCGCGTCCGGTCAAGGGGCCGAAAGCGCGCGGCGGCGTTCGTGGGCCTCCCAATGGGCCTTCAGGACGTCGCCGACGACGATCAGCTCTCCGCGGTGGCCGCCCAGAATTCGAAGAATCATCTGGAGCTCGCTGTCGCGGTCGTGCGCGGCGGCGTAGGCGTTCGGCGTTCCGTCTCCACCAGGATAGGCGCCTCTCGGATCGGCGAAGAGGTCGATCCCGGCGACGACGAGGGAACGCGGCTGGAGAGCGACCGCCGTCGCGAGCATGATGACGCCGTTCGTGGGCTCGACGCCCCCGGCGGGTTTCGGCGGCAAGACTCCGGCGCGCTCGGGCGTGAAATAGGTGAGGCGGCGAAACGGCGCGTAGGGGAGCCACTTGCGCAGAAGCATCTCTTCGATGTCGATGCTGCTGAGCCCGAAGATCGCGCCGCGGACCCTGGAGAGCGTCTTCCTGGAGCCGGTGAAGACCATGTCTGGCTTCGCGAGAAAGCCGCGGTCGAGCCAGCGGTCGTTGACCCGGAAGAGCCTGTCGTAGCGGATTTCCGCGAGCGCCGGCTCTTCCGATGACGGCCCGTTGCCGAGGCAGAGGATCCGCTGCGGCGTGCCGAGCACATCGCGGAGCGCTTCGACGCTCTCGATGCGTCGAATGCGCCAAGGCGAAAGCCGGCGCAGCAGCATCGTCTCGATGCGGCGCAAGGGGCCGCCGCGTCGGCTTCTCGCGAGCGCGCCGTGACGCGCGAGGAAGGGCGACAGGATGTCGACGATCCGCGCGGACGCCGAAGCGGCGATCGCCTCCGGGCCGGCAAGCGCTTCGACGACGCTGGCGCGGGCCGGCTCCACGCCGGCCGCCTCCAGGCGCCTCAGCGCCGCAGCGTCGCCGACGACGTAGTGGTCGACCGAGGGAAGAGCGGCGGGCTCAGCGGCCAAGACGACGATGGGGACGGCCCGGCGCCGGAGGGCGGCGAAGAACGGCGGCTCGCCCTTCTCGAGACCGCCGAGCGCGATGAAGCATTTGATCTTGAGGCGTTTCACCCAGCTTGCGCCGAAGCGCCCGAGCCCCGAAGCCGACCCGACCACGATCGCTGCCGGGTAGCGGCGTGCGAGGCGCTCGCGTGCTTTCGCATCGACGGCCATCAGGACAGGCGTGAAACGCGGATGCCGCTCGCAGAGCGCCGCGATCAGGCCGGCGAAGCGGTCGAAAACCGCCTCGTCGGGGCCGTAGAGGCAGAAGCTCGGCAGTCGAGCCTTCAACCCGCCTCCGCTTTCTCCGGCACGGCGCGGAGCGGAAGCTCGAGCACGGCGTCGGCGACCGTCGTCCAGGTCGGCTGGTGCGAGATCGCGATGACGGTCAGGCCGGTCCTGCGCGAGAGCTCCTGAATGTTCCGGCAGATGGCGGCCTCGGTCGCCGGGTCGAGCGCGCTCGTCGCTTCGTCGAGCACGAGAAGGGAGGGGCGGTGAACGAGCGCCCGCGCGATCGCGATGCGTTGCCGTTGTCCGCCCGAAAGCAGGGTGCCGCGCTCTCCCACGACGGTGTCGAGGCCATCGGGGAGCTGCTCTATGAAGCTCAATGCGCCTGCCGCCTCGAGCGCCGCGCGGGCGTCCTCGGCATCGAGCTCGGGCGAGCCGAGCGTGATGTTCGTCAGCACGCTCTCGTGGAAGAGCAGAACCTCCTGCGGCACGTAGCCGACCTGCCGGCGCCAGGCGGAAAGGTCGAACTCTTCGAGCGGCACGCCGTCGACGCGGATCTCGCCGCTTTGCGGCTTGTGGAAACCGAGGAGCAGATCGACGATCGTCGTCTTGCCCGCGCCGGAAGGTCCGATGATCGTCAGAATCCGCCCGGCGGGAACGGTGAGCGAAAACCCTTCGAGCACCTGCCGCTTTCCGTAGGACATCGAAACGTCGCGGAAGGAGATCTCGCGTTCGAGAGTGGGGGCGCGCGTGCCGGTCGATCGTTCCTGCTGCCGCTCGGCCTCGCCGATCGTCTCGCGCATCGCCCAGTAGGCGCTCTCGGAGATCGCCGCCGCCTGATAGGCTTGCTGCGCCTTGCCGAGGCTGGCGACGGTGCGCGCCAGCACGATCCCCATGACGATCGTCTCCTGTATCGGCGTCTGGAGCACCCTTGTTGCGACGTAGAAGGTCACGACCAGGAAGACGCCGATCAGCGGCTCCTGAAGAAGGCGGTTGGCCTGACGCGCGAGGATCTGGCGGCGCTGGGCGCGGTTGAGCGCGCGCGCGTCCGTGGCGAAGAGATGGCCGAGATGGGCGTGGCGGGCCATCGCCTTCAAAGGCTTGATGCCGACGAGAGCGTCGGTGAGCCGGGTGATGAGCTGGGTCGTGCGGCGTGTCTGCTGCCGGCCGGCGCGCTTGGCGCTGCGCACGAGGCGCCCCAGGACCAGCACGACGATGCCGCCCAGGACCGCAGAGAGGAGGCTGAGGCGCCAGGAGACGAGGAGGCAGAGCGCCAGAAGCACGATGCTCTGAACGCTGTTCGTGATGAAGCTCGCGACGTCGAGATAGGCCTGCGAAGCGCGCGGCGCCTCGCTGCTGATCGCGTTCGTGAACCGGCCCACCGGCTGGCGCGTGAAGTAGCCCCAGCGGGCGGTCAGCAGCGCATCGAGAAGGCGCAGGCGCAGATCCGTCCCGACCTGCGCGCCAGCGTAGCCGACATACGCCATCGCCGCCAGCAGCAGCACTGCCTTGAGGACGAGAGCCAGCACCACGACGCCGAGTAGAACCTCGAGGGTCAATGGCAGGCCGAGGAACGCGAAGACCTCGACGACGATTTTCTGGGCCGGGTTGTCGGCGTTCGATTGACCCGACGCGGCGCCGAGCGCCGGCAGGAGACTCGCGAGGCCGAGGCCGTCGGCAAGGCTGGCGAGGATGAGGCACGACAGGACCGCCGCCTGCTGGCGGCGCGACGTCGAGAGGAAGATCGCCAGAATTCGGCCCGTTCGGGCGCGCTTGCCGGTGCGGGGCGGCGAATGCGCGCGAGGATCCCGCCGGCCCTTTGCCTTGCCGCTCATCGGGCGAGGAACCCGCACGGCAGCGTCAAGATGTCAAGCATCTCCGAGAAGAATAGGCAGATAACGACGCGCCGCCGCAGCCGCGGTGAAGTCGAGCCCGCGGCGGCGCAGATCCTCGCGGTCGGGCGGGGAATCGAGGGTTTCGAGGATCGCCGTGGCGAGGGCGTTCTCGTCTTCCACCGGCACGAGACGGCCGAAACGGCCGTCCGCGAGGATTTCCGCCGGCCCGCTCGGGCAGTCTGTGCTGACGACGGGGGCGCCGCAGGCGAGCGCCTCCACGAGCACCGTCGGCAGGCCCTCGTAGATCGACGAAAGGACGAAGACCGCCGCCCTCGACATGAAGGCGTAGGGATTGGCGACATGCCCGGGGAGCAGAACCGCCTCGCCGATCCCGAGCTCGCGCGCGAGCCGCTCGAGCCGCTGCCGCTCCGCCCCTTCGCCGAGGAGCATGAGGCGCAGCGAGGGCCGGTGCCGCCTGGCGCTCGCGAAGGCGCGCAGCAGGAGCGGAAAGTTCTTCTGCGGATGGAGGCGGCCGGCCGCGAGCACCACGGGCGGTCCACCGGGGGCAAGCCAAGGGTGAGGAGCGGGATCCTGCGCCTGCCGCAGAAGCGAGGCGGTCACCACCGGGTTCGCGATCGCGACGACCCGGTCCTCCGGCAACCCGGTGCAGGCAATGAGGTCCTCGGCGACGCCTCGGGACACGGCGACGATGCCCGCCGCCTCCGGATAGGTTCTTCCGACGAGCTCGGGCAGGCAGCGCCAGCGCCACTTGCGCGCCAGATGGCGCACCCGCTGCGACATATGGACGTGCTCGGTGACGACGACCCGGGTTCGGACCCCGGCGCGCCGCCGTGCCCAGAGCGCGACGAGATTGGGCCAGCTATTGGCGGAAAGCAGGGCGGCAGGGCGCTTCTCTGCAAGATACCGCGCGAGGTCGGGGAGGTAATGCAATGCCCAGGACGATTTGAGGGGCAGGAGGACGGGCCGGAGGAGCGCGCCTCGATCCGAGCCGGCGGCGCCCATCGCGTGGGCGCGGGCGGCGAGCGTCCCGGCGCGACGCAAGGGAACGGCCGTGAGCTCGGGAGGGAGTCGCTCGCCGTGGCGACCTTTCACCCGCGAAAGGAGAAGCTCGACCACATGGCCGCCGGCGGCGAATTCCCTCGCGAGCTCCAGAAGGACCCGCTCCGCACCCCCGCCGGTGAGCGACGGCATCAGAATGGCGATGTGGCTCACGTCGACGGCTGCCGGCAGGGCGCGTCGATCAATGCCCGGACCCGTCCCGCCACGGAGGCGAGCTCTTCGGCCTGGCGTCGGGCTGCCGCGTTTCCGGCGTTCAGAATGCCCGCCTTTTGCAACTCTTCATGGTAACGGCCGAGGTCGCGAACGGAGGTGACGATGCCGCGCTCGATGAGGAAACGGCAGGCGCGCCCGGCGGGGCCTTCGCGCTGCGCGAGCTTCCATGTCCGGTCCCCTACCGCCGAGCGCAAGTCCATCCGCTTCGGAATTGCGAAGATCTCGACCGGTTTGCCGCTTCGCGCGGCCTCGGCAATCATCGAGGCGCTGTCGCCGGTCACGATGATGCGGTCGGCGAGGCGGAGATAGGCGCGGTAGGGGTTCCGGTCGGCCGAGCCGCCGTCGGAGCGGACCGAGTGGATGAAGGCGGGGCTCGTGATCGCCGCCGTGAAGGACGCCATGGCGGCATCGCTCGCCCGCCATCCGAACGTCACCAGAAGCGAGCCGCGCGTCCTTCTCGCGGCGTCGTCCGCCCGTCGGGCGAGCTCGGCTGCGGCGTTCGCGTCGAGGAGGTGCGGGCGCGTCGAGCCGCCGACGAGAACGGCGATCCAGGGGCGGGGCAGATGCGCGAAACGGGGCGCCCATCGCGCCGCCTCCGCGTCGTCGTCCCGCGCGTTCGTCCGATGCAGCGGCATCAGGTTCCGGATCACGTTCGGGCCGGCGGCGAGGCCGTATTGCGCCGTCGTCACGACGAGGTCGAACCAGGCAGGCGGCCCCCAGGGACGCCCGATGTGAACGAGCTTGGCGGCGCCGCCCGACTGCGCGCGCACCCAGCGCGCGGCCGGCACGCTGCGCCGGCCTGCGCTGATCACGACATCGGGCCAGGGCGGCCGAAGCAAGGCTCGGGACGAGGGCGACAGGCTGACCAGGGACGCGCCGAGCAGAATGTTGGGCAATGCGCTCAAGCGATTGAAGCGGAGCTCCTTTCGGAAGAATCGCCAGCCGAGCTCTTCGGCAAGCGCGAGGATCTGCGCGTTGTCGCCGGGACGGCGCCCTAGCAATGCCCATGCCGTCCGCACCATGCTATTGACCCACGCCATTGTCATACGCGCGGGACGGCTGCATCCGCCCAATCCGGGCCCGGGAAATCCGGTGCAGGAACGCAACCCGATTGCCCGGAAGGCCCGGGCTTGCTAGGGATGGCAGCACCATCAAGCAGAAATCAAGAATGGCCTTCATGTCTGACTCGGTGCGGTCGGCTAGCGGATCGACGCCGTGGTTCCGTCCCGCCGACTTCGCGACGCTTCCCGAGGCTCTCGACTTCGCCGCTCGCGGGAAAGCCGGCCTCAGCTTCTACTCGGGGCGCGGGGCGCTCGTCGAGCATCTCGCGTACGAGCAGCTCCGCGACGAGGCGGTGTCGCTCGGGCGGCGGATGCTCGGGGCAGGGCTTCGCTCTGGTGACCGAGTCGCCATGATCGCCGAAACCGAAGCCGGGTTCGTCCGCAGCTTTTTCGCATGTCAGTACGCGGGTCTTGTGCCGGTGCCGCTGCCGCTTCCGGCATCCTTCGGGGGACGCGAGGCCTATCTCGGGCAGCTGCGGGGGCAAATCCACGCATGCGGCGCGGCAGCGGCAATCGGGCCAGCCAGTTTCGTCGGGCTCCTCAACGATGCGGCGAACAGCATCGACCGGAGCATGATCGGCGGCTTCGACCTCTTCGACGATGCGCCGGCGCAGCCGAAAGAGCTGCCGAAGCCCGATCCCGCCAAGCTCAGCTACATTCAATTCTCGTCGGGGAGCACGCGGCGGCCCGCAGGCGTCGCCGTGACGCACTATGCTCTCATGAGCAACGCATCCGCCATCGTGCGCGACGGGTTGCGGGTCGTTCCGGGCGATCGCTGCGTTTCATGGCTGCCCTTCTATCACGACATGGGGCTCGTCGGCTTTCTGCTGGCCGCCGTCGCTGCGCAGCTCCCGGTCGACTACATCGCCACCAGCGACTTCGCGCGGCGGCCGCTGCTCTGGCTGTCGCTCATTTCCGAGAACGGGGGCACCATCTCGTACAGCCCCAGCTTCGGGTACGAGCTTTGCGCGCGGCGCGCCGAGAACGCGGTGCCGCCATCCCTCGACCTCCGGTCGTGGCGGATCGCCGGGATCGGCGGCGACATGATCCGGCTTTCGGTGCTGAAGCGCTTCGCCGCAACATTCGCCGAGAGCGGGTTCGAGGAGACGGCCTTCGTCGCGAGCTACGGCCTCGCGGAGGCGACTCTCGCGGTCAGCATGGCGCCGCTCGAGAAAGGCATCGAGGCCGAGAACGTGTGCGCCGACTCGATTGGCGAGGGCGACAAGGTCGTGCCGCTGCCGATGGAGACGAGCTCTTCGCGTTCGAGAAAGCTGGTCCTCTGCGGCCGGCCCTTGCCGAACGTCGAGGTCGAGATACGCGACCCGGCCGGAGGCGCGCTGCCCGAGGGGATCATCGGGCGCGTCTTCGTGCGCGGCCCCGCGGTCATGAAAGGATACTTCAACGACAAGGCGCAAACGGAGCGCGTCCTCGGCGCCGACGGCTGGCTCGATACCGGCGATCTCGGCTACTGGCGCTCCGGCGCTCTCGTCATCGCCGGCCGGGCGAAGGAACTCATCATCATCAACGGCAGAAACGTTTGGCCGCAGGATCTCGAATGGGCGGCCGAGCTGGTGCCGGAGGTGCGCTCGGGCGACGTCGCCGCGTTCGCCGTCGACGGCGAGGACGGCGAGGGAGAGCGAGCCGTGCTCGTCGTCGAGTGCCGCACCAACGATCCCGAGCTTCGGTCGAGCCTCGTGAAGCAGATCGCCGCGGCGGTCCGGTCGAGCGCAGGGATCGATTGCCAAGTCGTTCTCGTGCCGCCGCGGACCTTGCCTCACACGTCGTCCGGCAAGCTGAGCCGGACGCGGGCGAAGCAGAGCTTTCTCGCCGGAGATTACGCGCCCTCTCCCGCGGAAGGGGCTGTACCCGGGCGCTGATGACAAGGGCGCGGGGGCTCGCCGCTCTCACAGGAGGCACCGGCTTCATCGGGCGCGCCGTCGCCCGCCGAATGGTTCGAGCAGGCTGGCGCTTGCGCCTTCTGACCCGCGCGCCGCCGCTCCACCCGCAACTCGCCGACATTCCCTTCGAGGCGGTCCCGGGGGATCTCGCGGACGAACGCGCCTTGGAGCGGCTCGTCGATTCGGCCGAGGTCGTCGTGCATTGCGCCGGAGCGACGAAGGCGCGCTCCGCGGCAGGTTTCCACCGTGCGAACGTCGAAGGCTCCGCGCGCGTCGGTCGCGCGGTCGCAGCCAAGGCGCCGGAGGCCCGAGTCGTCGCGGTCTCTTCGATGGCGGCGCGCGAGCCGCATCTTTCGCCCTATGCCCGAAGCAAGGCGGCAGGCGAGGCCGCGCTGCTCGGCGCGCTGCCCCCGACGGCGCAACTGGTCGTCCTGCGGCCGGCCGCCGTCTACGGGCCTTGGGACCTCGACACGTTCGAGATCTTCCGGCTGGTCGACTCGGGCATCATCCCGCTGCTCAACGGCGCCGATGCGCGCGTGTCGGTGGTCCATGTCGACGACGTCGCCGATGCGATCGTGGCGGCGTGCGGCGGGGCGGTGGCGCCCGGCACGTACGAGGTGGCCGACGAGCGGGACAGCTACGGCTGGCCGGAGCTGATGGAGGCGGTGCAGGCGGCCCTCGGCAGAGCTCGGCGAGCACGCCTCAAGGTCCCCCGCCTCGGGCTTCTCGCAGCCGCCGCCATGGCGGAGCTTGCGGGACGGATCCGTCCGATCCCGCTCAGCCTAGGGAAGGCCCGGGAGATCCTTCATCCGGACTGGGCTTGCTCTCCGCACCGCCGGCTGCCGCGCGAAGTGTGGCATCCGCGCATACGGGTCGAATCAGGGTTCGCCGAGGCGGCGACTTGGTATAGGAAGGCCGGCTGGCTGAAGAAATCCTTCGATGAACAAGGCTGACGAAGAAGCGTTGCTTGTTCGCAATACGGAAGAACCTCCCTATTGAGCTTGAAGGGCATGATCGCGCTGGCGATAAAGGGCCATTACAAACTTTTGACAGCGGAGTTGCCACGCGACACAGTGTTAACCCGCCAAGAGGTGAAATGAACCGGCCCGACAACGCCTTGCAAGAGATCGTCTCCCTCCTGGGCGAGAGGTTCCCGCAAAAGGCGCCGATTACGGCGGACATGCACATATCCCGAGATCTTGGACTCGATTCTCTCGCCGCAATGGACTTGCTTATGAGCCTAGAAGACCGTTTCGATGTCTCCATTCCTCTGAACTCCCTGCCGGAGGTGGAGACGATCAGCGACCTGGCCGCTCTCATTGACAATACGCGCGCTGGAGCAACGCGTCGATGAGCCTTCTTGCCCGCCTTTCCTCGCTTCGGGATGCCCACCGCGCCCTCGTCTCTTCAGGACAGGACCCGTTCTCCGTCGAGTTCAGCCGCGTGCTGTCCGCGACCGAGGCGATCGTTCAAGGCCGGAGGACGATCCTCCTCGGGACCAACAACTATCTGGGGCTGACCTTCGATCGTAGCTGCATCGAGCACGGGATCGCCGCCCTCGCGCAGCAAGGTACCGGGACGACGGGCTCGCGCGTCGCGAACGGGAGCTATCTCGGCCACCGGCATTTGGAGCGGCGGCTCGCAGCGTTCTTCGGGCGTCGTCACGCGATCGTCTTCTCGACCGGATACCAGGCCAACCTGGGCGTCATCTCGACGCTCGTCGGCCCGGGCGATCACCTCGTGCTCGACACCGACAGCCACGCCAGCATCTACGACGGTTCCCTGCTGGGCCGGGCGAAGGTGACGCGCTTCCGTCACGGCAGTCCCGAGGACCTCGATCGCCGCCTGCGGCGGATCGCTGCCGAAGGCGGCAACAAGCTGATCGTCGTCGAGGGCATCTACAGCATGCTCGGCGACACGGCGCCGCTGCGCGAGATCGTCGCCGTCAAGCGCGAGCACGGCGCCTATCTTCTCGTCGACGAAGCCCATTCGCTCGGCGTTCTCGGGGAGCACGGCCGAGGGCTCGCCGAGGCGGCGGGCGTCGAGGCCGATATCGACTTCATCGTCGGGACCTTCAGCAAGAGCCTCGGCTCGGTCGGCGGATTCTGCGTCTCGGATCACCCCGACTTCGAGGTACTCCGGATCGCCTGCCGGCCTTACATGTTCACGGCCTCGCTGCCGCCGTCGGTCATCGCGACGACGGTACAGGCGCTTCGGCGAATCGAAGAGGCGCCCGAGCTGCGCGCGACGCTGAGGTCGAATGCCCGTGCGCTTTACGACGGCCTCGCGGCGGCCGGGTTCGTGCTCGGGCCCGAGCCCAATCCGATCGTCGCGGTGAAGCTTCCGTCCTCCGAGACGGCGGTCGCCTTTTGGAACGCGCTTCTGCAGAACGGCGTCTATCTCAATCTCGCCCTTCCCCCGGCGACGCCGGACCATTGCGCGCTTCTGCGCGCGAGCGTCAGCGCCGCGCATTCCGCGGAGCAGATCGCCCATGTCGTGCGCGTCTTCACGAAGATCGGGCACGAGATGGGGTTTCTTGGAGCACCGGGTCCGAAGGAGCCGCTCGCCAACGCCGCCGGCTAGATCAGGCGGGGCGCGTCGCTGCGATCATTTGAGGACTCCCCGGCGCCACAGGCGCCAGGCGACGATGGGGCCGGCGAGGAGGGGATGGCGCCGCTGCCAGTCGGTGAGCACCACTCGCGTGCCGGAATGTCGTTCGATCTTCCAGCAGAGATAGTCGACGCCGTCCTCGAAGGTGAAGGCGGCCTTGCAGAGCCTCAGGATCGAGATCGTCTTGCCGAGGAAAGTCCACGTTGTCCGCCGCAGGCGTCGGCGGACGGCGGAAAGAGGCGGCATGCTCGGCCGTACCCCTTCGCCGATCCTCTCGTAGCCGATCCCTCCGGCAAGCAGCGCGGACTCGAGCAGGCGCTCGTACCGGGCCGGGTTGTAGCCGTAGATCGTCGCGGCCCGGGAGGGCCCCTCTGCGCGCAGCTCAGCGCCGTAGGTGAGGCGAAAGAGATCCGTCCATAGCCGGTCGGGAGTCGCGACGGATTCGGTTCTCCAGCGGACGGCCCAGCGGACGGCGGTGACGGCGGCGTCGGCGACGGCGTCGCGGACGGCGGTCGCCGCGTCGGCGTCCCGGGCGTAGCAGAGAACGGCCGGCTGGCAGAACCGGGCCCAAATCGACATTCCGGCGCCGTGCCGCGCGGCCCAGCGGAACTGCGCCATCGACATGACGGCGATCTTCGCCCGCAGCTTCCCCTGCCGCGTGCTCGCGACGAGGTGCGTGACGTTCGGAGGGAGGGCGGCGGCCGCCCAAGCGAGCAAGCGACGGTGGCCATAGAAGGTGCGAAGATCGTCGACGAGGCAGTAGAGGTCGACCATGCCGTCGCCGGTGTTCCCGTCGCGCAGCGTCGAGCCGTAGAAGAGCACGGCGGCCATGCTCGATCCGCCGTCCCCTTCCGCGAGCTGCGCGACAGCCTCTTCGAGGCAGTGGGGAACGGGGCGCCAAAGCTCGTCCTCGATGATGGCTTCGAGCCGTCGGCGCGCCGGAAGGACGCTTGCGGTCGGGCGCGGTCTCACGCGCGGACGAATTCGACCGATGGGCCGACCGAGAGCGCGATCCTCTCGTTCGGCCGCGGCGCGACGATCTCGCCGTCGAGGACGCACGGCGTCTCGAGCGCGAGCGACAGCCGTTCGGCGCGACCGCTGCCGTAGCCGTGCTTCGCCATGCGGGGGCTCGCCCGCCCGACGAGCACCCGTGCGAGCGAGGCGAGGAGGCGAGGCGGGGGCGCCGGAGCGTCGAAGTACCGCAGCCTTCCGGTTCCCTGCTCCCAGAACGGCCAGAGACCGAGAACCAGCCGCTCGAGAGTCGTCGCCATGAAAAGGAAGCGGTGGCGTAGATCGACAGGCCCGTCGTCCACGCTCAAGCCGATCTCGTCCCCGGCGAAGAGCTCGTCGCGATCGGGCAGGAGAGAGCGCCAAGCGATCGCGGCGATGGTGGCGGCGACCCCGGCGAGGTGCTTGATGCCCCGTGCGTGCACGCGCTCCCGCGCGAAATCGGCACCGCGGCGAAGGGCGGCGGCGCCGAAGAACATGCCCGACAAGGAGCGCCGCACCGTGCCGTCGCGGCAGTCCACCACGTCAAGTCGAATGGTGGGCCGCGACGAGACGGTGACGCGGCGACTTTCGAGAGCCTCGACGAGACGTTCGAGCGCCGCGCCGCCGCGTCCCTTGACGCCGATATCGGCGGCGATGAGGTTCGTCATGCCGGAGGCAAGAACGGCGAGACGCGGCTTGAACGGCCGATCGTCGCGACCGGTCAGAAGCTCGGTGAGGACGCCCTGCACGGTGCCGTCGCCGCCGTCGAGGATGACTAGGTCGATCTCGGCCTGGCGGAAGCGCTCGATGATCTCGGGGAGCATGCGGAAGTCGTCGAGCTCGGCATGCGCACAGAGCCCGGGCCATTCGAGCGCCGCCCGGAGCGCGCCGCCCCCGTTCGAACGGTTCCCCTCGCTGCGCGGGTTGCTGATGATGGCGACGCGCGCGCTCACGGGGCGGCGAGCCAGGAAACGATCGGGCCCTGCACGCGGCGGCGGTACAGGGCCTGAACGATCCTCACCGAATGGAATAAGAGGGAGAGGACGGTCCAGATCGCCACCCACACCATGCCGAGATCCGGCCGGCCGGCGAGCGCCGAGATCGTGAGGAGGAAGAGGTTCGGATTGCGGCGGGCGGTAATGAGTCGGAATCGGCTGTCGACCGCTTCCCAAACATGCATCTCGATTCCGAAGAGCCAGAGAAATAGGCCCTCCTGCAGACGCCCGAGAACATATCCGCCGACGACGACGAGAAAGATCAGCATCTCGTCGGGGTGAGCGAGCCCCGCGGAATGGAGGCCCGCAAGCCACGCGCCGTACCAGAACGGCGGATGGACGAGGTCGATTCCGTGATCGAAGACGTCGCCGAGCTTCGTCGAGGTCAGCGTCACACGCGCGAGCTTGCCGTCGACGGTATCGAGAAAGGTCATCAGCCAGGCGGCGACGAGCCCGGCAACGAAGAAGCCGCCGAAGAAGAGGGCGAAGGCCGCGATCACGAGCAGAAGGCTCGCCCACGTCACGGCATTGGGCGTGATCCCGACGGCGGCGCAGGCGCGCGTCGCCCAGAAAGCGGGCTCAGGCCACACGTACTTGGTCACGAAGTCGGTGACGCCCTTGTAGGCGCCCATGAACATCGCCCGCTCGACCTGCCGCCGCTCGCTCTCGTCCCGCAGCGGCAGCACGTAGGGCGTCGCGCGCTTGCGGAGCTTGCGTCTATAGGCAGAGCTCAGCTCCGCGGGCGAAAGGAGTCGAAGCTCGGCGCCGAGATCCGGCGGAAGCTCGCCGCCGGCCGCGATCACGGAGGCCAGCCGGGCCGCCTGCGTCGGCTCGCACGCATGCGCGGCGACCGGCGTCTTGCCGTCGGCTCCGCTCAGCACCGCGCCCGGCGTGCGCGCGAGGTCGGCGACGAGAGCGTCGTCGAAGACGTGATCGCCGCGGAGAAGGAGGCGAGGCCCTGGCTCCTCGCCGGCAGGGGGATCGCTGTCGACGACGGTGACGCCGGCCTTGGCGAGGCTTCGGGTCAGGCGCTCGCGGAGGGTCATGCCCCAGAGGCGCAGGTCCGAAGCGCCGATGATCGTTGCGCGTAGCCCGGGCTTTTCCGGCTCGGGCGTCGCGGCGCCGTTTCTTTCCTTGCTCGACCGGGCCGTCATCTGCGGTATTGGTCTCTACCCCATCGATGTTCGCGCTCGCCCATCTCTCCGATCCCCATCTGCCGCTTCCGGCCCGCGATTCCGACGGCGCTCGTTCCTTCTCGGCGAAGCGGATCTCCTGCCTGCTCTCGTGGAAAACCAAACGCGACGCTATACACCGCCCGGAGATACTTGCGGCACTGGTGGCGGACATCGAAGCCGCAGCGCCGGATCATATTGTCGTAACCGGCGATCTCATCAACATTTCGTTGCCGCGCGAGTTCGCCGCAGCTCGCAACTGGCTCGCCGGCCTCGGAACCCCGGACCGCGTCACGGTCGTTCCCGGAAACCACGATCGCCTCGCCGACGACCTGCCGTGGCAGGAGGCGCTCGGTCGATGGCACGGCTACATGTGCGGCGACGAGGCGGCGAACGGCGCGGTCGCATTCCCGTTCGTGCGCCGCCGGGATCCGGTCGCCTTGGTGGGGCTCTCGACTGCGGTTCCGACGCCGATCTTCCATGCCTCCGGCCGCCTCGGGCGCGATCAGATCGATGCCGCGAAGGAGCGTCTCGTCGAGCTCGGCAGGGAAGGGTTCTGCCGCATCGTCCTGCTGCACCACCCCCCTGTGGCGCACGGCAGCCGCGCGCACCCGCGCAAGATGCTGCGCGATCGCGTCGAGCTCTGCGAGGCCGTCGGCTCGGCCGGCGCCGAGCTGATGCTGCACGGACACAGCCATCGCTTCGGACTGGGGCGGATCGAGCTGAAAAACGGCGGGTACGTTCCCGTGCTCTCCGTCCCCTCAGGCTCCGCCAGGGGCGGGAGCGGCGACACTGCTGCCGGCTGGAACCTTTATCGGGTGCACCGCCAGCCCCGAGGAGCCTGGCGCATCGAGGTCACGTCCCGCGGCCTGGATGCGAGCGGAGCTTTCGTCACGCGCGGCCGCTTTTCCTTAGTGCTCAATAACGCATCGTGATCTCGAGCGTCGTTCTTCCGGCGCCGACCGTGAAGGCGACGTCCTCGAAGCTCGGCAAGCCGAAAGCCGTCGGCGCGTCGCGGGAGAACCCGTAGCCTTCGATCGGCAAGCCGACGAAATTGCGTGTGAACCGGCGGTCGCCGTCCTCGTCGTGATAAAGGGCGATCGCGTAGGTGCCGGGACGCTGTACCGGAAGGCAGAGCTCGACCGTGCCGACGCGCGCCGGCACGCGGCGTCGATCGAGACGCTTGCCGCGGGCGAGGAAGTCGGCCGGGTTCTCGCCGTAGAGGACCACCGTCACGTTGCCGTCGGAGCTTCGTACCCCGTTGACCCGGACGACGAGCTGAACCGGGCTCGGCTCCCGGCAGCCCAAGTCGGCTTCCGTCTGCGCCGACGCGGGCCGGATGGCGCCGGGCAGCGCCCCCAGGAAAAGGGCCGAAAACGCCGCCGCGAGCTGCGCACGAAACGCGGTCTTCCGTCCTACACTCTGCAAAGTCTTGGCTTTCACTCGGCCATAGACCATAGATGACGCCAGGAGCGGAGGAAACCTGTGCCGATCTCCCCCAACGAGACGATGCTGAAGTTCGGCTACCCGGAGACGCTGGTGGCCGAGACCGACCGCTGGGCCGTGCTTCTGCGACCCCAACAGGTGACGTTGGGCTCTCTCGTCCTCATATGTCGCGAGCCTGACACGAAGGCGTTCTCCGATCTCAGCGAGGCGGCGTTCGCCGAACTGCGAACCGTGGTGAAAGGAGTCGAGGCGCTACTTCGGCGTTTCGTGCACTATCAGAAGATAAACTATTTGATGTTGATGATGGTCGACCCCGACGTCCATTTCCACGTGTTCCCCCGTTACGAGGGAAGCCGCGGATACGCCGGGCTCGATTTCACGGATCGTGGCTGGCCGGGCCCGCCGGCGCTCGCCGAGGCGGTTGCGCTCGAGAAGCCCCACATCGCGTCCCTCGTCGCCGACCTTCGTGCCGGCTGGCTCGGCGGCTGACGCAAAGCCGCGCCCGCCTCCCGGGTCTGCCGATGCGGCTCATCGACCGATACCTGCTCGGTACGACCCTGCGCCCGCTCGCGATTTCGCTCGTGGTCGTGCTCGCGGCTTTGCTTCTCGAGCGCATTCTTCGGCTCTTCTCGCTGCTCGTCGACCGGCGCGGCCCGATCGGGCTCGTGCTCGAGATGGCGGCGAATCTCATCCCGCATTATCTCGGCCTGGCGCTCCCGGCTGCCTTCTTTCTGAGCGTCCTCTTCGTGACGACGAAGCTCGGCGCCGACAACGAGCTCGAGGCGATGCACGGAAGCGGCCTTTCGCTCGCGCGCGTGTCGGCGCCGTTCTTCGCGCTCGCCCTCGTCCTGGTCGGCCTCGGGGTCGTTCTCTACGGCTACGTGCAGCCCTATAGCCGTTATTCCTACAGGGCCGTCCTGCACGCGGTGACCACAGGCGTATGGGACGCTACCGTGCAGCCGGGCACCATCGTCACCCGCGACGACGAATTGACGATCACGGCCGATCGCGTCGATTCAAGCGGGCGAAACCTCGTCGGTGTCTTCATCCACGAGCAAAAGGACCACGAGACCGTCGCCACGACCGCCCGCTATGGCCGGCTGGGGGTAAGCCCCGACGGCAAGCGGCTTCTCCTGGCATTGCGAGACGGCGTTCAGCTGAGGACGACGACGTCGCCCGGTTCGGAGGCGTCGAAGACAGCGGTCGTCGGCTTTTCCGACCTGACGCTCGACCGCGAATTCCGGTTCGAGGCGCTGCCTTTCCGCGTCCGCGGCGCGAGCGAGCGCGAAATGACGCTTACCGAGCTATGGAACGAGCGGGCGAATGGGTCGAGCGAGGTTCCATCGACCCGCATCGACGCCGAATGGCACGGGCGGCTCGCCCGCATCGTGTCGCCCGTCCTCCTGCCCCTGGTCGCGATTCCGCTCGGCCTCGCCGCCCGCCGGTCCTACCGCAATTACGGCATGCTCTTCGCCGTGCTGATTCTCGTTCTCTTCCATCACTCAGTGCAGCTCGGCGAGAGCCTCGCCGACAACGGAAGAGTGCCTGCGGCGCTCGGCGTCTGGTCTCCCGTGCTCGTCTTCGCGGCGTTCGGCATCTGGCTCTTTCGCAATGCCGTCGACCGCATCGGCGAAAGCGGCATGCACCGCCTCTTCGAAGGCGTCGAGGCGCTCCTTCAAAGCGCCGCCCGGCTCGTCCGCCCGAGGAGGCGCCTGGAGCACCGGACGTGACGCTCCTCGCTTACGTCTCGCGGGTCTTCGTCACGAGGTTTCTCTTCTGCCTCGTCGGGCTTGCCGCGCTCTTGCAGCTTCTGGACCTTCTCGACAACGCCACCGATGCCCTGAATCGCGGCGGCCTTTCGGCGGTGGGGTGGTACGCCCTCCTTCGCCTTCCCTCGACCGTGAACCAGCTGGTTCCGGTCTCCGTCCTGCTCGGCGCCGCGGCTGCGCTCCTCGCCCTCGCCAACGGCAACGAGATCGTCGCGATGCGCTCGACCGGGCTCTCGCTCTACCGCATCGTCGGGTTCCTCGTTCCGGTGACCGTCGTGCTGGCTCTCCTTCACTACGCGCTCGGCGATCAGCTCGCGCCGCGTTCCGAGCGGAGCTTCCAGGACTGGTGGTCGGCGACATCGCGCAAAGCCGCAGACCGGGAAGACGCCGGCACGGCGTCGCTGTGGGTCCGTGACGGAAGGATGATCCTGTCGGTCGACCGTCTCGGCGAGAGCGGTCGCGTCATCGAGGGCCTCCGCATCTTCGACCGCGATCCGACGGGAAATCTCTCCGGCCGCATCGTCGCCGCTCGCGCGGAATACAGCGGCGGGCACTGGACCCTTTTCGACGTTCGCAGAACGACGCTCAGGGACAAGAGCCTCGGCGCCGAGACCTCCGTCGCCAGCCTCGACTGGGGCACGACGCTGAGGCCCGAGGATTTCGTCGAGCTTGCGGAGCCCGTCGAGACGCTGTCCGTCGGGGCGCTTCTCGACATCCTCGCCGGAAGACGCCCGGGCGTCGGCGGAGAGGCGTTCTACGAAACGCGGCTGCAGCGGAAATTCGCGCTCCCGCTGACCTCTCTCGTGATGCTGCTCGTGGCGGCACCGGCCGCCGCGGGTGTGGGGCGGCACGGCAGCCTCTCGCGCGGTCTCGGCTGGGGCCTTGCCGCCGGGTTCCTGTTCTTGATAATCGACGGGCTTGCGGTGGCCGCCGGTCAGGCGGGGCTTCTCCCGGCCTTTCTCGCCGCGTGGACGCCGGCGCTGCTCTTCGCGAGCCTCGGCGGTACGGCGCTGATCTGGCTCGAAGACAGAAGGTGAATTCCCCGTGCTGAGGATCTGGATCGACGGGACGACAGCGGGGACCGTCCAGCCGCTCTTCGGTCTCGCTCCCCTCGAGCGGCACCTCCGCGCGCTGCGGCGCCTTCGGCCGGCCCCTGACGAGATCGTCGTCTCCGGATCCACGCCCCCGCCTGCGCTCGAAGGGCTCGAGGTCAAGTGGGAGCAGGGGACCGGTCCCGCCGGCGCGCGACTTGCCGCCTTCGTCCGAAGCGCGCCCGCCGCGGTCGTGGCGCTCGACGGGGGCTCCGCCGTCGACCCTCGGCTCCTCGCCTATCTGGCCGGCCGCAGCGGCTCTGCCGCGGCCGTCGGCGGCGAAGGAGAAGAACGTGCGGCGGCAATTCGGCTCGAGGCGTCGACGGAAGTCCCCGAGGATTGCATGACGCTCCTCGACGTCGCCGAAACGCTGCTCGGCGAAGGCCGCGTCGCCGAGGTGACGGCGAAGGACGTTCCGAGCTTCGTCGCGAATCTCCGGCGCGATCTGCCGTTCTGGCTCTTCTCGGTGCCGAATGAGGCGGCGCGAAAGAAACGCGAGCGCTTCCTTTTCTGGTCGAACTACAAGGGGTCGACGGATTTTCTCACCAGATGGGTCTATCCGCCGGTCGTGTGGCCGCTGGTCCGGCTGGCCTGCCAGTGGCGGCTTCATCCCAACTGGGTGACGCTCGCATCGGTGATACTGGCCTTCGCCGCAGTGCCTCTCTTCGCGGCGGGCTGGTTCTGGACCGGGCTTCTCGCCGCCTACACGATGAGCGTCCTTGATTCGGTGGACGGCAAGATCGCGCGCCTCACGCTCACCGATTCGGCGCTCGGCAACGTGCTCGACCATGGCCTCGACATCGTCCACCCGCCCCTCTGGTATCTCGCATGGGCGTGGGGGCTGGGGGGACGAAGCCTCGACGATCCCGTCATGCAGGCGGGCATGCTTCTCGTCGGCTTCTACGTTGCCGACAGGCTCGTCCTCGCCGTGCCGAAGGCGGTCTTCAAGCGCGGCCTCCACAGCCTTTCGACGCTCGACGCGCGGCTTCGCACGATCATCGCCCGCCGCAACGTCAACATGGCGATCTTCACCGTCGGCCTCGTCTTCGGCATGGCGCTCGAGGCGTTCTACGCCATCGTCGCCTGGCAGGGGGCGACGCTCGCCTGGCACGCGTTTCGCACCGCGTGGCTCACGTCCAGCCGCATGGGGCTTCGTCATGCCGCCTGAGCCGTCTTCGCAGCCGGCACTGCCGCGCCGGCGCCTGCTCGATCCGCGTCGCGGTGGGCAGGGCCGCATACTCGATCTCGGCAAGATGTCGCTGCGGGACCTGGTGCGCGAGTTCGTCCTGCACCCGTCCATCCAGACCTATGCGATTCTGGCAGTGACGAGCGCGGCGCTCGCCGTCGCCTATGCGGACGGGCCGGTCGCGCCGCTCGCGGCGGCCGCGGCGATCATTCTCCTCTATCCGGTCATCGAGTACGTTCTGCACCGGTTCGTGCTCCATGCGCGCTGGATGTACAGGTCGCGCTGGACGGCGCAGCTGTGGAAGCGCATTCACTTCGACCACCATCAGGACCCGCACCGGCTCGATGTCCTCTTCGGCGCGCTCTGGACGACGCTTCCTCTCGTCTTCGCGGTCGCCGGGCCGATCGGCTGGGCGATCGGCGGCTTCCCTTCCGCAGCGGCAGCGATCGCGACCGGCTTCGTGGCCCTTACCGTGTACGAATTCTGCCACTGCATCGAGCATCTCAACTGGCGACCGCGGAGCGCTTACCTCCGCCGCATGAAGCGGCTCCATCTCAACCATCATTTCCACGACGAGACCGGTAACTTCGGGATCACCTCCTTCTTCATCGACCGCTGGCTCGGGACGCTTTACGAGGACGCGAAGGAGCGAAGCGCCAGCCCTACCACCTTCGACCTCGGATACGATGCGGAGGAGGCGAAAGCCTATCCCTGGGTCGCGATGCTGTCCGGCGGTCCTCCGCGCAGCCGGCCGCCGCGCGGCAGCAAGTGAACGTCGCCGTCGACGCGCCGCGGAGCACGTACCGCGGCAGGGCCGCGCTGTCGGCCCGGGGAATCGAGATCGTCGAGGTGCGCGACCGCCGCGGCATCGACGAGTTCATCGCCGTGGCGAACGAGCTCAACCGAGACGAGCCGAATTGGGTGGCGCCGCTTTTCGTCGAGCGGCGGAAGGCCCTCGACCGCGTCCGCAATCCTTACTTCCGGCACGCCGACGCCGCGTTCTGGATCGCCTACCGGGACGGGCGGGCCGTCGGCCGGCTCAGCGCGCAGATCGACCGGCTCTGGCTCGAACGCTACGGCGACCGGACGGGGCATTTCGGTCTCTTCGAGGCGATCGACGATCGGGAAGTGACGGCGAGCCTCTTCGCGGTCGCCGAGGCGTGGCTGCGGGAGCGGGGCATGACCCGCGCGCTGGGGCCGTTCAGTCTCTCGATCAACCAGGAGACGGGGCTCCTCGTCGAGGGCTTCGATGATCCGCCGATGCTGATGATGGGACATGCCAAACCCCATCTCGGCGCAAGGCTCGCCGAAGCGGGATACCGCAAGGCGATGGACGTCTACGCCTATCTTTACGACATCGGGGCGTCCGACCTGCCGGCGTCAGTGCAATCGATGCTCCGGCGCGCCGAGCGCGATCAGCGCATCGTCGTGCGCCCGCTCCGGCGCGCCGACTACGACAAGGACGTTGCCGCCGCGCTCCAGATCTTCAACGACGCCTGGGCCGGGAACTGGGGCTTCGTTCCGCTGACGGCGGAGGAGATGACGCACATGGCGCGCGAGATGCGGCCGCTTCTCTCGGACCGGCTCGTCTGGTTCGCGGAAGTCGACGGCGAGCCGGCGGCGATGATCATCGCTCTCGCGAATCTCAACGAGGCGATCCGGGACCTCGACGGGCGGCTCCTTCCCCTCGGATGGCTGAAGCTCCTATGGCGCCTCAAGCTGCGCGGCGTCGGCACGGCGCGGGTTCCGCTGATGGGCGTCAAGAGGAAATTCGCGTCGAGCCTCGTCGGCCAGGCGCTGCCGTTCCTCCTCATCGAGGCCTTGCGGCGGGAAGGCCGGGCGCGCGGCGTGCGGCGCGTGGAGCTGTCGTGGATTCTCGAGTCGAATCCCGCGATGCAGCGGATCATCGAGGCGCTCGGCGGGCGTCGCTACAAGACCTACCGCCTCTTCGAAAAGCAGCTCGCCGCGTGAGCCCGCAGCCCGTCGCCGCGCTGGTTCTGGCCGGCAGCCGCCGCGGTGCCGAGGATCCGGTCGCCAAGGCGGCAGGGCGCTCGCACAAGGCCCTTGTTCCGGTGGGCGGAAGGCCGATGCTCGCGCGGGTGATCGACGCGCTGCTCGCCGCGCCATCGGTGGGCGAGATTCGGATCGCCATCGAGGACCCGTCTCTCGCAACCGGCCTTCCGGAGCTGCGAGAGGCGTTCGCGACCGGACGGGTAGGGACCTTTCCGGCCGATGTCTCTCCCGCGGCCACCGTGCTCTCGGTCCTGGAGGCGCACCGGACCGCGCTGCCGCTGCTGGTCACGACCGCCGATCACGCGCTTCTCACGGCCGAACTCGTGGAGGACTTTCTCGCGGCGGTGCCGCAGACGGCCGACGCCGTCGCGGCCGTCGCCGACGCGAAGCTGCTGACCGCCGCCTATCCGGACGCGGTCCGTACCTTCATTCGATTCCGCGCGGGCGAGGCCGTGACGGGGTGCAATCTCTTCAGCTTTCGGACCGCGCGCTCGGCGAAGCTCGCCCGCTTCTGGATGGAGGCCGAGCGGGATCGCAAGAATCCCGCCCGGCTCGTCGGGCTTCTCGGAGTGTGGCCCGTGCTGCGCTTCGTCATGCGCCGAATGAGCCTCGCCGAGGCCGTGGCGCGGCTTTCCTCGCGGCTGGGAGTGGAACTCGGGCTCGTCAGAATGTCGGCGCCCGAGGCCGGCATCGACGTCGACAAGGCCGCCGATCTCGAGCTGGCCGAGACGATCCTGGCCCGGCGGCAGAACGGCTAGGCGCGGGCGGCGACCGGACGGTCGGTTCCCTCGAGTCGATGCCAGCGCGCGGTCAGTTCCTCGGCCCGGCGGAGATCGGGAGGAAAATCGATCTCGCCCCATTCCATCCCTTCGATCGAGACGACCCCGACGATGCCCTCGTTCTGCGCAAGCCGGTCGATGACGCTGAGAAACCAGGACTTGAGCCCCGTCGGCTGCCGGATGACGGTTTCCAGCTCGCGCGCGAACCGGCCGGCTCCTTCCCGGCTCATCACGAGGAGCCCGATCGATTCTCCGCCGACCGAGGCGGGATCGAGAGTCTTGCCGACGCGAAGGAGGCGGTCGCCGGCGAGCTCGACCTTCATGTCGTCGGCGTCGTAGCGCTCCTTCCGGTCGATCGTCACCGTGATGGGCGCCGTCGCGTCCTCCAGGACCCGCGCGAGAACCGCCGGCTCGAAGAGCGTGTCGCCGTTGAGGAGGACGAGGCGCTCGGCGCTCGAAATCTCCTGCCGCGCCATGAAGCAGCTCGCGAGGTTGTCCGAGACGCTGAAGAACGGATTGAGAATGGCCTTGATCGAAAGACCGGGAAGCCTGATCCGGGCGATCTCGGATTCGACGCTGTCCGCGGCGAAGCCGGTCACGACGGCGATCTCGGTGACGCCGCAGCTGTACAGGGTCCGGATCTGCCATTCGAGCAAGGTGCGGCCCGACAGCCGGATGAGGCATTTCGGCCGGTTCTCGGTGACCGGCAACAGCCGCTTTCCTTGTCCTGCCGCGAGCACAACAGCTTTCAACACGCCTTCACCATGCTTGACGGACCCACGAGGATCCGAACGGCTGCCAGTTCGTTGACCGGACGATTCGCCCACTGGATCGTGCAGCGTCGAGCGCCCGCGGGGGCGAGTTGCAACAATCGGGGGATGCGTCGCCTGGGGAACAAGAAGTTGCCAACAGTCCCAGAGGACGGCAAGGGAATAGTTCGGAAGGCACCGAGGCGGCGATTGCAGGTTTCTTGCGGCCCGGCGCGCTCGATTTCTAAGAGGACGGGCGTCCCCGAGCAGGATGGGGCGAGCCCCGAGGGTGGCGTTCGCCCGATGATGCATGGGACGGCCGCGTCGTCCGCCCGGCAGCGGCGCCCGTTGGGGCCGCTAGGTCGTCGAGAATCGGGCACTCGGGGCGATGATCGCCGTGACAGTGGCGGGCGAGATGCTCGAGCGTTCGCGCCATCGCTTCCAGCTCTGCGATCTTGCGCCGCAGCTCGTCCACATGAGCGAGTGCGATCCGCTTCACGTCGGCGCTCGAGCGCCGGCGGTCGCGCCAGAGCTCGAGAAGCTGCTTGATCCGGTGGAGGGAGAAGCCGAGGTCGCGAGCGCGGCGTATGAAGCGCAGAGCGTGGACGTCGCTCTCCGAGTAGATGCGGTAGCCGCTCGGGCTGCGCGCGGCCGGCGAAAGAAGCCCGATCGCCTCGTAATGCCGGATCATCTTCGCCGAAACGCCCGAGCTGCGCGAAGCTTCTCCGATGTTCATGCGCGCGCACCTCCCTTCGTCGGAGTCCAGCGGTGCAACAGAAGCGCATTGGTGACGACGCTGACGCTCGAAAACGCCATCGCCGCGCCGGCGAACATTGGGCTGAGGAAGCCGAGCGCCGCCAGAGGAATGCCGACGACATTGTAGACGAAGGCCCAGAAGAGGTTCTGCTGAATCTTGGCGTATGTACGCCGGGAGACCTCGATCGCGGCAGGGATCAAGGCGGGGTCGCCCCGCATCAGCGTGATGCCTGCGGTGTGCATCGCTACGTCGGTTCCGGTCGCCATCGCGATCCCGATATCGGCCGCCGCGAGGGCAGGGGCGTCGTTCACCCCGTCGCCCACCATCGCGACCGCTCCACGACTCTCGGCCTTGAGCTTCGCAATCACGTCGGCCTTCTCCTGCGGCAGGACCTCGGCGCGAACTTCGTCGATGCCGAGCTGCCGCGCGGCAGCATGCGCGCTTCCGGCATTGTCGCCGGTCAGGAGGACGGTTCGGATACCGCTTCTTCTCAAGCGCGCCACCGCCTCGGCCGCCGACGCCTTCACCGAGTCGCCGAAGGCCACCAGCCCGAGGAGCCTCGGCGCCGGGGCAGCTTCGGCGAGCCAGGATACCGTCCGGCCCTGCCGCTCGAGCGCCTCCGCCTCGAGGGCGAGGGAGCCGAGATCGATCCCGAGCTCGGCCATGAGCCTGCTGCTCCCGAGGCGGAGCGACCGGCCCTCCACCGTCGCGGCGACGCCGCGTCCAGGGAGCGCGCGGACGTCGGTCGCCGGGTGGTACCGGATATCGGCGGCCTCAGCTTCGGCGACGACCGCGCGCGCCAGCGGGTGTTCGCTGCCCGCCTGAACGGATGCCATGAGGCGCAGAAGCTCGGCACGCTCGATCCCGTTCGGCACGAGCGCGACGACAGACGGCTTGCCCTCGGTGAGGGTGCCCGTCTTGTCGAAGGCGACGGTCGCGACCGCATGCGCGCGCTCGAGCGCCTCGGCGTCCTTGATCAAGATGCCGGCGCGGGCGGCGATGCCGGTTCCGGCTATGATCGCGGTCGGGGTCGCGAGGCCCAGCGCGCACGGGCAGGCGATGACGAGCACCGCCACCGCATTGACGATCCCTGCCTCGGCGTTTCCTGTCCCGAGCCACCAGCCGAGGAACGTTACGAGCGCTATCGCCAGCACGATCGGAACGAAGACTGCCGCGACCCGATCGACGAGCCGCTGGATCGGCGCCTTGGCCGCCTGCGCGCTCTCGACCAGCCGGATGACGCGGGCGAGGGTCGATTCGGCGCCGACCGCGACCGCTTCGACCACGAGGAGACCCTCTGCGTTGATCGATCCGCCGGTGACGCGATCGCCGGGCTCCTTCGCCACGGGCAGGCTCTCGCCGGTGATGAGCGACTCGTCGGCATGGGACGCCCCTTCCCGCACGATGCCGTCGACCGGGATGCGCTCGCCGGGGCGGACGACCACGCGATCGCCGCGCGCGACGGCATCGGCGGCGACCTCGATCTCCCGCCCGTCGGAACGGCGGATGCGGGCCCGTTCCGGGCGAAGCGCCATCAGGGCGCGAATTGCCGCGGTGGTCTGATGCTTCGCGCGGCCCTCGAGCCACTTGCCCAAGAGGACGAGCGTGATCACGACCGCCGCCGCCTCGAAGTATAAATGGGGCGTCTGCCCCGCCGGGGTCGTGAGGAGATGGTAGAGGCTGAGAGCGAAGGCCGCCGACGTACCGAGCGCGATCAGCAGGTCCATGTTGCCCGTTCCGGCCCGCACCGCGCGCCAGCCGTGAACGTAGAACCGGGCTCCGAGCCAGAACTGCACCGGGCTCGCGAGAAGGAGCTGCGCCCAGCCGGGCAGCATCCAATGAATGCCGAACGGCTCGAGCACCATCGGAAGCGCGAGCGGGGCGGAAAGTACCGCGGCGACGACGACATGGGCGCGTTCGCGACGGCTGCGGGCGGCGGCCCCGGCCTCCCTAGGGGAAGCCGGGCCCGAGTCGGCCGTCGGCCTCGCCTGGTAGCCAGCACGCTCGACGGCGGCGAGCAGGGCAGCGACGGGCGCCGTGCCGACGACACGGGCTTTTTCGGTCGCGAGATTGACCTCGGCGCCGATCACGCCGGGGACCGCTCGCAACGCCCGCTCGACCCGCGCCACGCAAGAGGCGCAGGTCATCCCTTCGATCGAGAGATCCGTCGTCTCGTGGACCGGCTCGTAGCCGGCGCGCTCGATTGCTGCTGCGACCGCGGCCGGGTCGGTGCGCCCGGGTTCGAACCGGACAGCGGCCTTCTCCGTCGCGAGGTTGACCGAGACCTCTCGCACCCCAGGGACGGCGCGAATGGCCTTTTCGACCCGGGCGACGCACGAGGCGCAGGTCATTCCGCGGACGGCGATGCTCATCGCCGCCTCGCTTTCGAGAGCCGACGCCGCATCTGCCGGTTCTCGGGGTCGTGTCCTCGCTGGCGCCTGCATAGGGCTCATCCCTCGGTTCGAGCTCGCTGCGAGCTGCATGTGGGGCTTCCCACTCTGGGAAGGTCAAGCCTGGAGGAGGAAGTCCGGTTCCGGGGGGCTTGGATTCGGCCGGCCGAGCGTGCAGATAGATTCGACCGAAAGATGAGCCTCAGATGATATGGCCTGACGCTCCTCACTCCTTACTCTCAACCCGGACTTCGCATGTTCATCGGCCATCGCCGCCGGCCGACTGCGCTGCCATGAGGAGGTGAGCTTGCCCGACGCGACCCGCCATGAGCATCCTCCCGACCCGTTCTATATAGCCGCCACAGCCCAGCTGATGGAGCGCGCCGCCCGCGTGCTCAAGGCAGCCGACACTTTCGGCGTCTTCGACGTCAAGGGGGATATCGTAACGGCCGAGCACGCAGCAGAAGGCATCTTCCACGAGGATACGCGTTACCTCTCCGAATTTCGGATGCGCATCGCCGGAGGCGACTTCCTTCTTCTCGGATCCACGGTGAGCGAGGAAGCGACGCTCGCCGTCGACTTCACGAATCCCGACGTCATGCGGCAGGGACGGGTCGCGGTGCCTCGAGAGCTCTTGCACGTTCTGCGCACGAAGCGGCTCGAGCCCGGCCTCTGCCGGGAAACGCTGCGGTTCCACAATTACGGCGCGGAGCGGCTGCAGCTACCGCTCTCCTTCTCTTTCGCAGCCGACTTCCGAGATATCTTCGAAGTGCGCGGCATGACGCGCGTACGGCGCGGCGAGCACCATCCGGACCGGGTCGAGCACAACGGCGTGGTGCTCGCTTATACCGGCCTCGATGGAAGACGACGCGAGACGGTGCTGCGCTTCGATCCGGCACCGAGGCGCATCGGCGGCGGAACCGCGCAGTTTCAGATCGACCTCGGACCAGGGGAGGACTCGACCCTCGAGATCGAGATCCGATGCGGCGCAGCGGGCGCCGCCCGCGCCGGCGCAGCGCGACACGCCGTCAAGCGCCACACGGCCTGGATCACGAGCGACAACGCTCTCTTCAACGAATGGGTCGCGCGCTCGCGCGCCGACATCGACATGCTGGTGACCGAGACGCCGCAAGGACCCTATCCCTATGCGGGCATCCCTTGGTTCAGCACGGCGTTCGGTCGCGACGGGCTGATCGCCGCGTATCTCGGCCTTTGGGTCGATCCCGAGCTCGCCAAGGGGGTTCTGGCCTATCTCGCAGCGCGCCAGGCGACCGAGGTCGATCCTGCGATCGACGCCCAGCCGGGCAAGATCCTCCACGAAGTGCGCAACGGCGAGATGGCGGCGCTACGCGAGGTGCCGTTCGGCCTCTACTACGGCAGCATCGATTCCACGCCGCTCTTCGTCATGCTTGCCGCAGCGTATTGGGAACGGACGGGCGACGTGGAGTTCGTCCGTGCGCTTTGGCCGAACATAGAGGCGGCGCTCCACTGGATCGACCGTTACGGCGATCTCGACGGGGATGGTTTCCTCGAATACGCGAGGGAGTCCGAGAACGGGCTCGTCAACCAGGGCTGGAAGGACTCGAACGACTCCGTCTTCCACGAGGACGGCGAGCTCGCGGAGCCGCCGATCGCGCTCGTCGAGGTGCAGGCTTACGCTTACGCAGCCAAGATGGGTGCGGTCCGCCTCGCGCGCGCGCTCGGCCGCACCCTCGACGCCCAGCGTTTCTTTGCCGAGGCGATGGAGCTGCGCGTGCGTTTCGAGCGGGCGTTCTGGTGCGAAGAGCTCGGTAGCTACGCGTTGGCCCTCGACGGCCAGAAGCGTCGCTGTTGCGTCCGCGCCTCGAACGCCGGCCATGCGCTGTTGTGCGGTATCGCAAGCAAAGATCGGGCGCAGCGCGTCGCCGCGGGCCTGATGGACGACGCCGGTTTCTCGGGCTGGGGCATCCGGACCGTTGCCGCGGGCATGGCTCGCTACAATCCGATGTCGTATCACAACGGCTCGATCTGGCCGCACGACAATGCGCTCATCGGCATTGGGCTGGGGCGGTACGACCTCAAAGGCGACCTTATGCGCGTTCTCAGCGGGATGTTCGATGCGACCGTGGCCATCGAGCTCCATCGCCTGCCCGAGCTCTTTTGCGGGTTTCCACGCCGACCGGCGTTCGGGCCGATTTCCTACCCGGTCGCGTGTTCGCCGCAGGCATGGGCGAGCGCGACCGTCTTCGCGCTGGTCGGCGCCTGCCTGGGCGTGGCGTTCGACGCCGAGCGCCGCGAGGTGCAGTTCCGCCGGCCGGTTCTGCCGAGTTTCATCAACGAGCTTTGCGTGCACGACCTGCGGCTCGGCGACGCCAGCGTCGACGTACTCTTCCGCCGTCACATCAGCGACGTGGCCGTCAACGTCGTCCGCCGAACCGGCGAGATCGGGATCGTCGTCACGAGTTGACGCAGAGGCTGGTCGCACCGGGTCGGGCCCCGGTGCGACCGGCACGAACGTCAGGCGACGAGGGTGAGCGGTCGCCGCGCGGCTTCGCGGATGACCTGCTCGTAGAGCCGGACGTAATCCTGGGCCATCCGCTGCACGGTGAAGCGGCGCTCGAAGGCCATCCGCACGGCCACACGGTCGAGCTGACCGATACGGGCCACCGCGGCAACCGCCTCCTTCTCGTCAGCGACGATCAGCCCCGAGACGCCAGGCTCGATGATCTCCGGAACGGACCCGCGGGGGAAGGCGATCACCGGCGTGCCGCAGGCGATCGCTTCGATCATGACCAGCCCGAAGGGTTCCGGCCAGTCGATCGGGAAGAGGAGCGCGGCAGCTCCGCCGAGGAACGCCTGCTTCTCCCGGTCGGAGATCTCGCCGACGTATTCGACGAGCCCCGAATGCGCCTGCAGAAGCGGGCGCACGACCGATTCCCAGTAGTCGACGTCCACCCTGTCGATCTTTGCCGCGATCTTGAGCGGCAACCCGGCCTCGGCCGCGATGCGAATTGCCCGATCCGGTCCCTTCTCGGGCGAGATCCTTCCGAGAAATGCGAGGTATCGGCCGGGTTCGTAGGACGGCGACATCAGATCCTGCGGAAGGCCGTGATAGACCGTGCCGATCCAGCGCGCCGAGGGAAGCGGCGCGCGCTGCGCATTGGAGATCGAGACGAAAGGGGCGTCCCTGAACGTATCGAAGAGCGGCTGCAACTCCGGCATGTCGAGCCGGCCGTGCAGCGTGGTCAGGAAAGGCAAGCCCCGATGCCTGAACAGAGGAAGATGGAGGTGATCGAAATGCACATGGATGAGATCAAACTCCGCCGCCCTGCGGGACACGATCTCGACCATGTAGACGTGCGGCGCGATGGGGTCGCGGACCCCTCCTCCGAGACGAAGCGCACGTGGCACCACGGGGACCAGATCGGCGGCGGTTTCAGAATCGCCGCTCGCAAACAGCGTCACTTCGTGGCCCTGCGCAATCAGCTCTTCCGTCAGGTAGGAGACCACGCGTTCGGTTCCGCCGTAGAGCTTCGGAGGAACTGCCTCGGCAAGAGGTGCGAGCTGCGCAATTTTCACGATTCGACCCTCCTCGTCTTCGCCCCGGCCTCGGGGCACCTGACTGACGAACGCGCGCTGCGTCCGGAAGCGCAGCGCCACGGGTCGAAAAAGATCCGACGGTCGGTCGATGGTCTTATGTGATCGGTTGACGAGGTCACGAGCGATACCCTCCAAAGTGAAGCGATACCCCTCTGCCGGCGGTGGAACTCCACCCGGCGCGATCCGTAGCTGGTATGAAGTGCGGCGCAATTCAAGACTTGCCCCCTGACCGCCGATTGCGGCTTTACGCCGCTGCCGGTAGGAGGTCTTTTCGCCGGTTACGCAAATTTCTTTTCGTCGGTTCGGGGCAATCTTTACGCCTTCGGTCCTTACGCGTCGCGGCGGGGGAGAACACCGCCCCGCGTCTCTCAGCACCCGTCCGAGCGCGGGCGTGCCGCGGCACGCCATTTCGGACGAGGTTTTCGCGTCGCTTCACGGGGCGACGCGATACCGCGATAGCCCTGGCGCGGAAAATCGTCTCCGGGAGACCGCCTTGGCCGAGTTGACGAACCCGCTCCGCGTTCGACTCGCGGCCCCGCGGTCGCCGCGGAGATCGACGCTAAGCCCGTCGCGAGCGTCGAGTTCGCGCTGCTCCTCCGTACCGCCCGGATTAGACCGGCCTTTTCAATCTCGAATACGACGAACTCTCGGTCGAGAGCGCGTCGGAGCTTTCGACCGTCTCGCTTCCGCCCGGCAGCGACGTCTGGCCAAGGCCGCGCGTGCGTGGGCCGGGCTGGTTCGGAGCACGATGAGCTAGCCGCCCGCCTGAGCAGGCCGGCTTACGCCGGCTTCCCGTCGGCGTGGAGCACGAGCACGTCGCGGACCGCGCGATTGAGCGGCGTCGGGACGCCGGCCGCCTCGCCGAGCGCGACCACCCCGCCTGCGAGCCACATCAGCTCGAGCCGGTTGCCGCGCTCCAGATCGTGGTGCATCGAGGCGGTCGTCTCGGCCGGAAGCGTGTCGAAGAAGGCCAATCGCTCGTCGGCAAAAGACGGCTCGATGTCGACGCCGTGCGCCCGCCCGACCGCGATAGTCTCGCGCATGAGGTCGAGAAGGAACGCACGGGTCATCGGATGGGCGCGGACGCGCCCGATCGGCATGCGGGTTGCCGCGGTCGCGCCGGACATCGCGACGAGGAACACGAATTTCTCCCAGATGGCGCGCCGCACGTCGGAACTCAGCTCGACGTCGATCCTCGCGCGCCTGCAGGCTTCGAGAAAGGCTTCCGACCGCGGCGACCGCCGCCCGTCGTATTCGCCGAAAACGAGACGCTGCATCGTACCGGTGTGCTTGATGACGCCGGGCCGGTCGATCACCGCAGCGATGTAGCAGACGCCGCCTATGACCGGCTCGGGGCCGAGCACCTTTCGAAGCACGTCGTCCTTCTGCACGCCGTTCTGGAGCGAAACGACCGCTGTCTCGCGGCCGACCAGCGGCCGGATGCGTTCGGCGGCCGCTTCGGTGTCCCAGAGCTTCACCGCGAGGATGACGAGATCCGCCTTCCCGAGGGTCGACGGATCTTCGGTCACGCGCGGATTCGCCAGATGCACGTCGCCGAGCGCGCTCTCGACCCTCAGCCCCTCCCGGCGCATCGCCTCGAGATGGGCGCCGCGCGCCACGAAGCCGACCTCGCATCCCGCCTCGGCGAGGCGGGCACCGAAGTAGCCGCCGACCCCGCCCGAACCCATCACCGCGATTTTCATGTCGTCGCTCCATGGATGGCTCGCCAAATCTTCTCCGGCGTCAGCGGCATGTCGAGGCTCCTGATTCCCCAGTCGCGAAGCGCGTCGAGGACGGCGTGAACGACAGCCGGCGGGGCGCCGGTCGCGCCCGCCTCGCCGCAGCCCTTGGCGCCGAGCGGGTTCGTCGGCGTCGGCGCGCCCTCGTAGAGCTCGACATCGATCGGCGGCAGGTTGTCGGCGCGCGGCAGACAGTAGTCCATGAAGGAACCCGAGAGGAGCTGAGCCGACTCCGGATCGTAAACCCCTTCCTCGTAAAGCGCCTGACCGATGCCCTGGACGACGCCGCCCACGACCTGCCCTCGGACGAGAAGGGGATTGATCACGCGGCCGAAATCGTCGACCACGGTGTAGCGGACGATCCGCACGATGCCGGTCGCAGGCTCGAGCTCGATCTCGCAAACATGCGCGCCGTTCGGGTAGTTGGTTCCCTCGCGCTCGTAACGGGCGCTCTCGTCGAGCCCCGGTGCGAGCCCTTCCGGAAGCCTGTTCGGGTCGAATGCGGCGCGGACGACCTCGTCGAAGGCGACGATGCGATCGGTGCCGGCGATCCGATAGCGTCCGGGCTCGTACTCGATGTCCACTGCGGCCGCCTCGAGAAGGTGCGCGGCGATCGCTTTCCCTTTCTCGACGATCTTGCGCGCGGCGAGCACCACCGCGGTGCCGCCGAGATTGAGCGACCGCGAGCCGCCGTGACCGCCGCCTTCCGGGGTCGCGTCGGTGTCTGCCTGACGGAACGTTATCCGATGCGGATCGATTCCGAACTCGGCGGCGGCGAGCTGGGCGAAGCTCGTCTCGTGGCCCTGACCGTTCGACTGCGTGCCGACGGCGAGCGTCGCGCTTCCGTCGGGCGCGAAGGCGATGCGCGCAGCGTCGGAAGGCGGCCCGAGCGTCGCCTCGAGGTAGTAGGCGAGGCCGAAGCCGCGGCGTAGGCCCTTCGCCTTGGCCGCCGCAGCCCGGGCGGGGAATCCTGCCGCATCCGCCCGCTCGAGCGCCCGGTCGAGGAGAAGGGGAAACGCCCCGCTGTCGATCGTCCGTCCGAGCGCGGTCTTGTAAGGAAGCTGCTCGGGAGCGATGAGGTTGTGACGGCGCAGCTCGGCGGGCGAGACGCCGAGCTCGCGCGAGGCCGCCTCGATCGCCCGCTCGAGGAGGTAGATCGACTCCGGTCGTCCGGCGCCCCGATAGGCGTCGACCGGCACCGTGTTCGTGTAGGCGGCACGCACGTGCATGTAGACGGCCGGGACGGCGTAGGCGCCGCCGAGCACCGCGGCCGTCGGCACGGTCGGGATGAGAGCGCCGTTCGTCGACAGATAGGCGCCGAGATTCGCAGTCGTGTCGACCTCGAGCGCGACGATCTTGTGCTGGGCGTCGAAGCCGACTTTGACGCGGGAGAAGAGATCGCGTGCGTGCGCGTCCGACTGGAAGGACCCGGCGCGGTCGTTCGTCCATTTGACCGGCCGCCGAAGCTTCTCGGCCGCGAAAAGAACCATCGCGTTCTCCGGCTGGAGCTGGTTCTTGCTGCCGAATCCGCCGCCCACGTCGTCGGCGTAGCAGCGCAGCCGGTCGGGCTTCCAGCCGAGCCACGCGGCGAGCTGGGTGCGAAACGCGAAAGGGTTCTGGATCGACCCGGCGAGCTCGAAGCGGTCGCGCTCGGCGTCGTAGCGGGCGACGCAGCCGCGCGGCTCCAGCGGGTTCGGGATGAGCCGGTTGTTGCGAAGCTCGATCTCGGTGACATGGGCTGCCCCGGCCAGCGCCGCGCGGGTCCGCGCCGCATCCCCGATCTCCCAGCGGAAGGCGAGATTTCCGGGGATCTCGTCGAAAAGAAGCGGGGCGCCTGCCGCGAGCGCGTCGGCGGCGAGCGCTACCGCCGGAAGCGCTTCGTACTCGATTTCGACGAGCTCGGCCGCGTCCTCCGCCGTTGCCAGGCTTTCAGCAATCACCATCGCCACCGGCTCGCCGACGTACCGGACGCGGCCATCGGCAAGCGCGGGACGCGGCGCGATGGCGACCCCGGAGCCGTCGGGCTGCTTGATCGGCGGCTTGACGGGCAGGGGGCCGAGCCCCGCTGCGGCGAGATCGGCTGCGGTGACGACGGCAGCGACCCCCGGCATCGCACGGGCCCCCGTGACATTGATCCTGCCGATCCGCGCATGGGCGTGAGGCGAGCGGAGGAACACCGCGTGCAGCATCCCCGGCTCCGTCCGGTCGTCGACGTAGCGTCCCCGACCGGTGATGAAGCGGAGATCCTCGATCCGGCGCAGCGGCTGCCCGATGCCGAACCGTGCGATGGCGCTGCTGTCGTCTTTCATCCTTCTCCGTTGTCTCCCTTGTCGAGAGATGAGATCAGCATGGCGGCGCCGTCGCGGGAACCCGGTTCCGGCGCAAGGCAGGAGAGCGTTCTCGGTAAGCGGCTCGGACCTCAGGCCGCCACGAGACCGAGCCGCGCGTCACGATCCCGCAGCCATCGCACCACCGGGATCGACAGCAGCACCATCCACGCCTTTCCGACGATCTGGCCGAGCAGGAAGGAGAGATCGCCGAAGGCGAGCTGGAGGAACACCGTGCTGTCGACCACGAGGCCGACGATGCTCGAAGCGACGACGGCGAGAACGAGCCTGCGCTGCTGCAGCGGGGTGTAGACCGCGAGGTCGGCGAACTCGGAAACGAGGAAGGCGACGGCCGAAGCGACGATGAGGCTCGGCGGCGCGAGCACGGCGGAAAGGGCGGCGCCGCCCAAGATCGCCAAGCTCGCCGCGGCGAGGCCGAGGCGGCGCTGCACCAGATCGCGCAACACCAGGGCGAGCCCCACCATGATGACGCCGGAGGGCGCAGTGAGGCCCGGGGCCACGGGAATGACGCACGGTCCGCCAGGCGCGCAGCTCGTGCCGACATGGCCGATCAGCCAATTGGCCGCTGGGATGCAGAGGGCGAACCCGGCGAGGTAGAAAAGTCCTTCAAGACGCGCGCGGTCCATCGCGCGTCCTTTCTCCCAACTCGAGCCGGAGATCAAGCCGGCTCGCACCCTTACTTCGGTTCGAGCCTCGGATCGCCGCCGGGCGCTCCGGGCGGCGGAACGACCGGCGTCGAGTTCGGGCCGGTCGGCGGAGGATCCGCCTTCATCGCGGGGTCGACGTCCTGCGGCGGCCGGATGACTCCTTGCGATCTCGAGAGACGCTCGCTCAACGAGCTGCCGGAGCCCTCTCCCTGGTCGGGCGGCAAGGGAAGGCTGGTCGGCGGCGATTGCGGTGGGCTGGACGGCGCCTCGCGCGGGGACTCGGTGCTTTGCGCGAAGGCGGCACCGGAAAGCAGGGCCCCCGAGAAGGCGAGGACGAGGACGCGCACCATGATTGGGCAACGGCGCCAGACTCCGCAGGTTCCGCCGGAAGGCCCGGCTCCAGGGGCGGCAGCTCAACAAGAGTTAATTCTCCGCTCAGGCGATGCAGAAGCAGTCGATGGCATCTCTTGCCCAACCCGATTGCTATTTAGGAACGGAATGCCATGCGCCCCAATCTGCGCCTTCCCGTGACAGCGGCTCTTCTCGCCACGACCGTGCTCGGCGGCGCGGCGCTCTATGCGCCCCCGCCCGGCGCTGTCGCCGCGCCGACGGTGTCCGCGCCGGGATCGCCCAACGCCGGCTTCGCGGACCTCGTGGAGCAGGTTCGTCCAGCGGTCGTCAACATCTCGGTCACGGAGAAGGTGCAGCGGCTGCCGTTGGAGGGAATTCCCGAGCCCTTCCGCCGCTTCTTCCAAGACCTGCCGCAGCGGCGCGGCATGCGGCACGGGCTCGGCTCCGGCTTCGTCATCGATCCGGACGGCTGGATCGTGACCAACAATCATGTCGTCGACGGGGCCGAAAAGGTGATCGTGACGCTCGAGGACGGCACCGAGCTCGACGCCGTCGTCAAGGGGCGCGACCCGAAGACGGACGTCGCGCTCATCAAGGTCGATGCGCCGCAGCCGCTCGCCCATGTCGAGTGGGGCGATTCCGACGCCGCCCGCGTCGGCGACTGGGTGATCGCGGTCGGCAATCCGTTCGGGCTCGGCGGGTCGGTGTCGGCCGGCATCGTCTCGGCGCGGGGCCGCAACATCAACGAGGGCCCCTACGACGACTTCATCCAGATCGACGCGCCCATCAACCCGGGCAACTCGGGGGGCCCGCTGTTCGACCAGTCGGGCCGGGTGATCGGGATCGCTACGGCGATCTACTCGCCGAACGGCGGCTCGGTCGGGATCGGCTTCGCCGTCCCGTCGGCCATCGCCCAAAAAGTGGTGGCGCAGCTCAAAGAGCACGGCTCGGTCGAGCGTGGCTGGCTCGGCGTTCAGCTCCAGCCTCTCACGCGGCAGCTCGCCAAGGCGATGGGGCGCGAGGACCCCGACGGAGCGCTGGTCGCCGGCGTGAGCCCGGGCTCGCCTGCCGACAAGGCGGGACTCAAGCAGGGCGACGTCGTGATCCGGGCAGGCGGGACTGCGGTCAAGACGCCTCGCGACCTCGCCCGCGCCGTCGGCGACCGAAAGCCCGGAAGCAGGCTCGAGCTCACTGTCGCGCGGGACGGCCGAGAGAGGACGCTTACCGCCACGCTCGGCAGCGCGCCGAAAGATGAAACGGTCGCCGGAAACACGGAGCAGGACGGCGACCGGAGCGGGGCGAGGCTCGGCCTCGCTTTGGCGCCGCTCACGCCGAGCGCCCGCGCCGAGCTCGGGCTCGACAGCTCCGTCACCGGCGCGTTGATCGCGCGCGTCGAGCCGGGCAGCCCCGCGGCGAAGAGCGGGTTGCGGCCGGGGGACGTGATCCTGCGGGTCGGCAGCGACGCGGTCGACGGGCCGCGCAGCGCGATCGCGAAGCTGAGCGCCGTCCGGAAGCAGAAGAAGGAAGCCGTCCCGCTCCTGGTGATGCGGAACGGGACTCCCTACTATCTTGCGCTCGAGCTCGCGGACGCCTGAGCCGGATCATGAAGGTGCTGCTGGTCGAGGACAACGAACGCGTCGCCGATTTCATCAAGAAGGGACTCGCCGAGGCGGGGCACACGACCGATCACGCCACGAACGGCCGGGACGGGCTTTTCCTTGCCGCGAGCGAGCCCTACGACGTCATCGTCCTCGACCGGATGCTTCCCGGCGGCATCGACGGGCTCGGCATCGTCGAGGCGCTGCGCAAGACGGGAAACCGCACTCCGATACTCATCCTTTCCGCTCTCGGCGAAGTCGACGAGCGGATCCGCGGCCTCAAGGCGGGCGGCGACGACTATCTCACGAAGCCGTTCGCCATGGGCGAGCTTCTCGCGCGCCTCGAGGCGCTGGTGCGCCGCGGCAGCTCCGCGCCGGTCGAGACGGTGCTGCGGGTCGGCGACCTCGAAATGGACCTCCTCGCCCGCAAGGTCTCGCGCGCCGGCAAGCCCGTCGCGCTCCAGCCGCGCGAGTTCAAGCTGCTGGAGTACCTGATGCGCCACGCCGGGCAGGTCGTGACGCGCACGATGCTGCTCGAGAATGTCTGGAATTATCATTTCGATCCGCAGACCAACGTCATCGACGTCCATGTGAGCAAGCTCCGGCAGAAGATCGACGCCGGATTTCCGCGTCCGCTGCTCCATACGGTGCGGGGCGCCGGCTACAAGCTCGCGGCCGACTAGGCGAAGGGGCCTTGGTCCGCCGCTACCTGCGATCCACCGCCGTCCGGCTTTCGCTTCTCTGGGCGGCGCTCTTCATCATTGCCGCCCTCGTTCTCGCGGCCTTCACCTGGTGGAGCACCGTCGACTATCTCGATCGCGAGACCAACGCGGTGATCCTGGCGGACGTGCGGGCGCTCGCCGACCGATACGACCAGAGCGGCCTCGTCGGGCTCGTCGACGCCCTGAACGAGCGCGTCGGCCCGAACGCCGACGAAAGCGCGGTCTATCTTCTCACCGGCCCGAGCCTCCGGCCGCTCGCCGGCAATCTGTCGGCTTGGCCGCTCGGCGCCGACCGCGCGGTCGGCGGCTGGTACCATGTCCCGCTCGTCAAGGGAGGAGCGGCGGCGACCACGCGGGTCATGCATTTCGAGCTGCCGGGCGGCTTCCATCTCCTCGTCGGACGAAACATCCAGGAGCGCGTACGCATCCGGGCCCGCATTCTGGAGGCAATGGGCTGGGGTGCCGCACTCGTGTTCGGGCTCGCGATCGTCGGCGGCCTCATCTTCCGCCGCCTGGTGATCGCGCGCGTCGAAGCGATCCAGCGCACCGCGGCCGCGATCGTCGAAGGCGATCTCTCGCGCCGCGTGCCGACGCGCGGGACAGGGGACGAGTTCGACCTTCTCGCGGAAACGATCAACCGGATGCTGCAGCAGATCGAGCAGCTCGTCGACAGCGTCCGGAACGTCTCGAACGCGATCGCGCACGATCTGCGGACGCCGCTCGCGGAGCTGCGCGCGAGGCTCGAGCAGATGGTCTCGGCGCCGCAGCGCGACACGGCGGAGATCGAGGCCGCGCTTGCCGACGTGGACCGGCTCATCGGCATGTTCAACGCGCTGCTGCGGCTTGCGGAAATAGATTCGGGCGTGCGTCGCGCCGGCTTCGAAAAGGTCGAGCTCGCGCCGCTCCTCCGCGACGTGATCGAGCTCTACGAGCCGATCGCGGAAGCGAAATCCATCGAGCTCGTTGCCGAATTGCCGGACGGCGTCAGCGTGGAGGGCGATCCCCAGCTCCTTGCCCAAGCGGTCGGAAACCTGGTCGACAACGCAGTGAAGTACGCGCCGCAAGGGGGCCACGTGCGCGTCCGGCTCGAGGCCCATCCTCCGGCGGTGGTGGTGAGCGACGACGGGCCAGGGATCCCCGAATCGGAGCGGCCGCGCGCCGCCCAGCGCTTCTGGCGCGGCGATCGCAGCCGCGGCACGCCCGGGGTCGGGCTGGGGCTCAGCGTCGTCGAGGCCGTGGCCCGGCTTCATGGCGGGCGGCTCGATCTTGAGGACAACAAGCCCGGGCTCCGCGCGACGCTCTCGCTCGGCCGGCCCGCGGCCGCGTGACGCCGTCTCGCGACCGTTGTTCACCTTCCGGAAAGGAGGGTGCGATGGCGAAATGCGACGTCTGCGGAAACGATTACGACAAGACGTTCCAGGTATCGCAACAGGGCCGCACGATGACCTTCGACAGTTTCGAGTGCGCCATCCATGCGATGGCCCCGACCTGCGCAAATTGCGAGTGCAAGGTCATCGGGCACGGCGTCGAGACCGAAGGGAAGATTTATTGCTGCGCGAGCTGCGCCGGGCATGCGGGCGGGCTCAAGGACCGCGCCTGAGCGTCCGACGCCCCCGGCGCCGTTCTCTTTCAAGAAGGCTCGGCAGTCAGACGAGAGGCCGGGTGCCATAGTCGCGGGCGGCCCGGAGGGCGACCTGGCCGGCAGCTCGATCCGCCGAGCGGGCGCGCGAGCGCGTCGCGTTCGTGGCGAAGAGGCGCCCGCTATCGTAGGCTCGCGGCTCGTCGCGGCCGGGACCGGGCGTCCCGGCCGCGACGAAACCGAAAGACGCGGAGGGCGGGATGGTGAAGCGCGTCCTGATGACCGGCGCCGCCGGGGGGATCGGCACGAGGTTGCGGAGCCTTCTCCACGGGGTCTATCCGGAGCTGCGCCTCAGCGACCTGAGACGACCGCCCGATCTCGCCCCCCATGAGCGCTTCGCCGCTGCCGATCTCTCCCGGATGGACGAGGTCGAGGCCGCGGTCGACGGCGTCGACGGCATCGTTCACCTCGGCGGCCATTCGGTCGAGGGGCTGTGGGAGACGATCCTCCAGGCCAACATCATCGGCTGCTACAACGTCTTCGAGGCGGCGCGCCGGAAGGGTGTCGAGCGTGTCGTCTTCGCTTCCTCCAACCACACGATCGGGTACTACCGGCGCTACCGGAGGCTCGATGCCGACCGGAAAGTGCGTCCCGACAGCCGCTACGGGGTCAGCAAGGCCTTCGGCGAAGCGCTCGGGGCGATGTACGCGGACAAGTACGGGCTCCGCGTGACCTGCATCAGGATCGGCAACGTAGACGACAAGCCGGTCGATCTTCGCAGGCTCTCGATCTGGCTGAAGCCCGAGGATCTGGTCCAGCTGATACGCATCGGGCTCGAGCACCCCGAGATACGCTACGAGGTTCTGTGGGGCGTCTCCGACAACGAGCGCGGCTGGTGGGACAACAGCCGGGCCTATGCGCTCGGCTACCGCCCGACGGGGCGCGCCGAGGAGTTCCGCGACGAAGCTCTCGCAAGCCAGTCGAAGCTTCCGCCCGATCCGATCGGGGACATGTTCCAGGGCGGGCCCTTCTGCAGCGACGAGTTCAGGGGCGAGCCGAGCCAGGTGAGCGATTAGCCTCTGGTAGAGAGTAGGTTCTGTTGGCTCGCCCGTCGGTTGACGGATGGGCGCGGCATCGGGATCGGGGCGGCGTTCGCGGCAGTCTGAAGAAGAATTAATGAGACGCTCAGTCTCGGCTCAGCGCTCGTACTGCAATTTCTTTACCAATCACTCTTGAATGGAGCGGTAGTCTGACCATATATGGATAGCTGCCGCGGAGTCTGGGGATTTTCGACGCGGCGGCTTCTCGAAGCACGCGACGCAGTCTGCGACGGCCGGCTCGGGCCGACGCCCCGCTGTGCGCCTGCCGGGGGACGCTCAAGGAGGTTACTACACGTGAACATCGAACGCATCGGATTCGACAGCACCTTGTCCCGTTTCGCCGAAGAGGCGAAGCGCTTCCCGATGCTGACCGCGGAGGAGGAGCGCCAGCTGGCGATCGCCTGGCGCGACCGGCGAGATCCGCGGGCGCTCGATCGCCTCGTCGGCAGCCATCTCCGCTTCGTTCTCAAGATCGCTCGCGGCTATCGCGGCTATGGTCTGCCGCTCGCAGACCTGGTCGCCGAGGGCAACGTCGGCCTCATGCAGGCGGCGGAAAAGTTCGATCCGGAGAAGGGATTCCGCTTCGCCACTTACGCGATGTGGTGGATCAAGGCGGCGATTCAAGAGTACGTGCTCCGTTCGGCCTCGCTCGTGAAGATGGGGACGACGGCGGCGCAGAAGAAGCTGTTCTTCAACCTGAAGCGCATGAAGGCCCGCCGCGACGCGCTCGAGGCAGGCGACATGTCGCCGGAGGACGTGAAGAGCATCGCGGAAGAGCTCGGGGTTCCCGAGCAGGACGTCATCGAAATGAACAGGCGCCTTGCCGCGGTTGACGCGTCGCTCGACGCGCCGATCGGCGAGGACGGCGACACGGACCGCCTCTCCATGATGGCGGACGAGACGCCGAGTCAGGAAGTCCGGCTCGTGCAGCGCGACGAGCTGGCCAAGCGGCGCAAGCTCATGGGCGCGGCGATGGAGCGGCTCGACCCGCGCGAGCGGCGGATCATCGAGGCGCGGCGCCTCAAGGACGAGCCCTCGACGCTCGAGGAGCTGAGCCACGAGTTCAACGTCAGCCGCGAACGCGTGCGTCAGCTCGAGGTGCGGGCCTTCGAGAAGCTGCGAAAGGCGATGCTGGCGGCCAACGACGCCCCGGCGCTGCCCGCAGCAGCCTGAGCCGCCTTCCACGTTTCGGACGAATGGCCGAGAGATCTCTGCTCTCGGCCTTATTTTTTCCGGAAGGCGGCGGGCCTCGCTACCAGTGCGGCCCTGTCCCGCGCTTTTGCCGAGCGACGATCGAGCGGGAAACCGCGACGCGAGCGGGAAGGCGTGCAAGCATCCTGGTGTCGTGTATTTGCGCGGTAACGCCTATCTGCGATCGAAAGTTACGATGGACAGGCCGCCGCCGACGCAATATTGTGCGCTTGCAAAGAAAAAGGGCCGCGCGAAGCGGCCCCGAGTTGGGGAGGAAACGCCTGGAAGACGTGCGACAGCGGGCCGTCGGCCATGTCGCATCCGGCAATCTAGGAACGGTCGGCGAGACTGCAACCGGGTGCAGGGCAAGACCGATTGCCGCACCTCCGGGCCTCGAGCGGACGCGAGGCCGGAAGCTTTCATCCGACGATTTGCGATTGGTCGAGGCGGGCCGCCGGGGCAGCCGCGCGAGAGCCGCATGAAGGCCGAGGCATGTCGACCGACGGCGTCGATTGCGCGGCATGCGCGGCCGTTTGTATTAGAAGCGAGCCTGGGTGGAACCCGTCTCGGCTTTCCGGCCGCAAGGCAGGGCGCCGGTGCGGCGGGTGACAGCCCGTCCGCTCGATAGACGTCGGTTTTTCGGCGCCGCGCGGCCGGTATTGGCGCCGACCTGCCCCCTAGAGAACCACGGGATACGCCATGTGGCCTTTGCTCAAAGAAAAGCTCGTCGAGGTGCTCAAGGCCGTTCTGCCGCTCATCGGGTTCACCGGCGTCCTGCAGATCACGATCGTCGGGGCCCCGGCCGAGGTCGTCGTTCAGTTTCTGGTCGGCTCCGCCCTCGTGATCGTCGGCATGCTGCTGCTCTTCATCGGCATCGATCTCGGGATTCTGCCGATGGGGCGATTCGTCGGGGCAGAGCTGCCGAAGACGGGGTCCATCGTCTTCATCGCCGCGATGGCGTTCGCGTTCGGCTTCGCGACCACGATGGCCGAACCCGACGTGCTCGTGTTGGCGGGTCAGGTCGATGCCGCTTCCCGCGGCGCGATCGCGAGCCGGGACGTCCTTCTCGCGATCGCTCTCGGCGTGGGCGTTTTCACAGCCATGGCGATCGCCCGCATCATCTTCGGGTGGTCGACACGCGTGCTCCTGACGATCGCTTACGGGCTGGTCGTCGTGCTTTCCCTGTTCGCGCCTGCCGAGATAACGCCGCTCTCCTTCGACGCCGGGAGCGTCACGACGGGGCTGCTTTCGGCCCCGGTCATCATCGCCCTCGCTCTGGGCATGAGCGCCGTTCTGGAGGGCCGCTCGACGGTGTCCGACGGCTTCGGCGTGCTCGGGCTCGCCTCCATCGGGCCCATCATCGTCGTTCTTCTGGCGGGGATCTTGCGGTCGTGACCGGAGGATTGATCGCGGAGATCGAAGCGACCGCATGGAGCGTGATCCTCGCCATCTCGCCGCTGATCGTCCTGTTCCTCGCCTTTCAGTTCTTCGTTCTCAAGCTGCCGCGCCAGCAGGCGGTGGACATCCTGAAAGGGACGATGATCGCGGCGCTGGGGCTTTTCGTGTTCCTGCTCGGAATCGGCATCGGGTTTCTGCCCTTCGGACGGGTGGTGGGCGAGGCTCTCGGCAGGCTGGACGCGATCTGGCTGTCCTTCCTCGCCACCTTCCTGCTGGGGTTCTTCACGGCTTGGGGGGAGCCTGCCGTCCGCATTCTCGCCGACCAGGTCGAGGAAGCCTCGAGCGGCGCCATCCGAGCGCGGGTGGTCGTCTTCGTCATATCGGCCGGCGTCGCCGTCTGGGTCGGCCTCGGCATGCTGCGCATCGCCTACGGCATTCCGATCTTGTATCTGCTGGTGCCCGGCTATCTTTTCGTGATCGGTCTGTTATGGCTGAGCGACGGAGATTTCGTCATGGTCGCCATCGATTCCGGCGGCGTTGCGACCGGGCCGCTCGCCAACAGCTTTCTCCTCGCGCTGGCGCTCGGCGCATCCGCCGCGATGGGCGATCAGGACCTGGTGATCTACGGATTCGGCTTCGTCGCGCTCATCGCGATCGCGCCCATCACGTCCGTCATGATGCTCGGCGTCGCCGTGAGGTTGAAAGCCCGAAACCGGGAGCAAAGGCCCGTAATCAGGAGCGATAAAGATGCAGAATCCGTGCCTGATCGTTAGCATCGTCCGCAAAGGCTGGGGCGACGCCGTCCTCAAGGCGACGATGGACGCCGGAGCGCATGGCGGGACGGTCGTGTTCGGACGCGGAATCGGCCGCAACGAGCAGCAGCGGGTCTTCGGGATCCAGATCGAGCCCGAGAAGGAGGTCGTCTTCACTCTCGTGCCGCGGGACCTCAAGGACGCGATGCTCGAGGAGATCGTGCGCGCCGCGGAGCTGACGTCGCCGGGAAAGGGCCTCGCCTTCGTCGTACCGGTCGAAGAGGTCGCCGGGATCGCTCATCTGGTCGAGGAGGAGCCGCCTTCTTCCTGAGCCGCGCTTTCCGGCAATTGTTGATATTTCCGGAAAAGCATGTTCCGCCGCCGGCGTTGAGCCGGAAAGCGATGCGATTGCATCCGTGCGTCCTTAGCACGGCGGTGCAACCGAGGGACGCGACCATGCCCAAGGGCCGCAAGCATGCCCGTCGTCACCACGATTCGGCGTGTAGCGAACTTAGCGTCTTCCCGTCCTGACGCCGAGCGCCCGCATTGCTTTCGCCTTGGACCAGAAGCTCCATCCCCCCAGTGCTGCGCTCGCAGTCGTCATGACAGCCGAGGGCATCGAGGCCCGCCGCCCTGTGCCGACCCGTTGAGAGGGCCGAGCGCGGCGACTACGGTGCGATCAGCATGAGGCCGATCATCGGCCTCTCATTCGACGTTAGTCACATTGAAGTCGCGAAGCTCGCTTCGCGTCAGCCATCGAATCCTACGCGCAGACGTCGACGCCTGCACTTCGAAGAGACGCACAGAAACGCCCATCTTCAACAGGTGCATCGTCGAGAGATTCGCGGCGATCGCCCCAAACTGCTCGTTCACTCGAATGATCGTCCGGATGCGTTCATCGAGCGGCTTCCTGGTGTTCAGCAGTTCGGCCTTGATGGCCTGTACGTAGTCGTCCCAGCCCTCGACCGTGGCCATGTGAACGCCGACCCTGCCACCCTTCTCGACTTCACGGATTACACCGCCGACGAAAGCGTACACACAGGCGCTCGCGCACTCATCACCAGCGCCAACACGCGTCGCTAGTCCACGGCTACGGATGAGAGTTCCGATGTCAATGCCTTCGGCGAGGTTGCCGCCAGGAGAGTTGAACAGAATAGTGCCAATCTTCGGCGCCCGCTTCAGGTACGATGCTAAACGCTGGGCGTCGCCGAGTTGGATTTCACCATCAGCGATGATGAACGGATCTGCGCCCTTCTGGGTCGAGTAGGTCAGCGCGCCTAGGGTCGTGGGTGCCAGAGAGAGCCCCAGCGCCAGCCCCATTATGCAGACTAGGCGCGCTCCCACGATGTGCCCCGCCAGCAATACTCCGCTTGTTCGCTGCGCTCGCTGCCGTTGATGAAATAGACCTCGCGGACTTTTCGGCATCGAGCCGCGGGCAGGTCGAAGGTCTGAGCAACCGGGATCGATGCTGCTGCCGGCGCACCGTTCGCCGCCTCGGCGTTTCGATGCCGTTCGAACTCGGCCTGCGAGATGAGACGATCGGCACCAAAGCAATGCGGCGTCGATGTGCGGTATACCGCGCCCAACTTCGCATCGTAGCAATGGGTTGAGTTGTCAGCGGACGACGCGAAGCGTTGGCCCGGCGATGCATCGTCCTCCCGCTTGCGCTGCCAGTGCGCTTCGAACTCCTCGGCTGAGATCTGGTCGTCGGCCCCGACACAGCCCTGATGGCTGCCACGATACGCCAAGTCGATTTTCGGATCGTAGCAGTAGGTTGTACTCGGCGACGAGGTGCTAGAGCCGGAATAGGTTGGGCCTATTGGCTCCGCATAGCCGAACGTCTTCGGGTTCTTGTCGCTCCGCCACGTAACGCGGGCGCCGTCCGGGGCTGCCGCCGCAAGCTGTGCCGCGTTGGCAGCTTTGATTCGATCGGCCTCGTCCAGTTCAGCACCGATGGCGGCTCCGATAAGCCCGCCGGCAACGCCGCCGACGAGTGCGGCAACAGCGCGGCCCGATCCATCACCGAAGGCGGATCCAACCGCCGCGCCAATAATCGCGCCGACGAGCGCCCCAGCCTGCTCCTTGTTCATCTCGGCGCAGCCGGTTGTGCCGAGCGTCAACGCCAAGGCAGCAGTTGCGAATGTCCTTCTAGCCGTCATTCCTCCCGCTCTCGATTTGCGACCTGGAAGGTTAAGAAAGGCCGCTTTTGCTCAACTTTAAGGCGCGCAAACGGGCCGCGTCCACTGCCACTCGGTCGCACGCACCGCGCGCCGCAGTTGCACATTTTTCGAGCGTCTTGTGCGTCAGGTCCTTGCCGACATGCATTCGCGGGCTCGCCCTGGCCCGGACGCCAGGGCCCAGCGCCATGCCCGGCGGGAGGCCTAAGAGGGGCCCAGGGGGAACCCCCTGGCGGGTGGCGGGAGTGCCGGGCTGTCTCGATACTCGCCAGGTGGAAGCGGAGCACGACCCGGCGAAGCGTTCAGGTTCGATTGCCGTCCTGGCTCTGCGCCGTAGGTGCTGCGACAGGCACGAAACTTCGCGGATTTGCAAGGCTGGCGCGCAGACACGCTTCCGGCCCAGGGCGCCTGAGATCGCTTCGAAGTTTCTTTTGCCGATTACCCGCCGCTTGCCCGCCGCTCATCCGAAGGCGGCCGGCTTGAAACCTATTCAGCTTGAGCAATCGAAACGATTGGCGGACCCGGCGAGATTCGAACTCACGACCTCTGCCTTCGGAGGGCAGCGCTCTATCCAGCTGAGCTACGGGTCCGCTGGGTGGCGGAAGCTACGCGAAAGCCGTCCGATGAGCAAGGCGCTCGGAACGCCGGGGAGGCCGCCCGGCCGGCGGCCTCCCGGCGCCGGTCTCAGGCCGCCATCGCCTTCTTGAGGTTGGCGTCGAGCGCGTCGAGGAACTGGTTCGTCGTCAGCCACTTCTGATCTGGGCTGATGAGCATCGCCAAATCCTTCGTCATGAGGCCGCTCTCGACGGTTTCGATGCAGACCCTCTCGAGCGTCTCGGCAAAGCGCTTCACCTCGGGCGTGCCGTCGAACTCGCCGCGGTACCAGAGGCCGCGCGTCCAGGCGAAGATCGAGGCGATCGGGTTGGTCGAGGTCTCCTTGCCCTTCTGGTACTCGCGGTAGTGGCGCGTCACCGTGCCGTGCGCGGCCTCCGCCTCGACCGTCTTGCCGTCGGGCGTGAGCAGCACTGAGGTCATGAGCCCCAGCGAGCCGAAGCCCTGGGCCACGACGTCCGACTGCACGTCGCCGTCGTAGTTTTTGCACGCCCAGACGAAGTTGCCGCTCCACTTGAGCGCCGAGGCGACCATGTCGTCGATGAGGCGGTGCTCGTAGGTGAGGCCCTTCTTCGCGAAGGCTTCCTTGAACTCCTTGTCGAAGATCTCCTGGAAGAGGTCCTTGAAGCGGCCGTCATAGGCCTTGAGGATCGTATTCTTGGTCGAGAGATAGACCGGCCAGCCGCGCTGCAGCCCGTAGTTGAAGCACGAGCGCGCGAAGCCGCGGATCGACTCGTCGAGGTTGTACATGCCGAGGGCGACGCCGCTCTCGGGGAAGTCGAAGACCTCGAATTCCATCGGCTGCCCGCCGTCCTTCGGCGTGAAGGTCATGGTGAGCTTGCCGGGGCCGGGCACGACGAAGTCCGTGGCGCGGTACTGGTCGCCGAAGGCATGACGGCCGATGACGATTGGCGCGGTCCAGCCCGGCACGAGCCGGGGCACGTTCTTGCAGATGATCGGCTCGCGGAAGATCGTGCCGCCGACGATGTTGCGGATCGTCCCGTTCGGCGACTTCCACATCTTCTTGAGGTTGAACTCCTTCACCCGCGCCTCGTCGGGGGTGATCGTCGCGCACTTGACGCCTACCCCGTAGTGCCGGATGGCCTCCGCGGCGTCGATGGTGACCTGGTCGTTGGTCGCGTCGCGATTCTGGATCCCGAGGTCGAAATACTTAAGGTCGATCTCGAGATAGGGCAGGATCAGCTTGTCCTTGATGAACTTCCAGATGATGCGGGTCATCTCGTCGCCGTCGAGCTCGACGACGGGGTTTTTTACCTTGATCTTCGCCATCTTCTCTAAAACCTCGGGTTCGGGGCCGGCGGACCATACGCCGTGCCGCTCTCAAGGGGCAAGTCAGACGAGGTCCGGCGCGGGGGTGACGGCGGGCTCGCGAGCGAGCTCGAGCGCCGTGAACGCTTCTTCGATCGAGGGCACGACCTTGAAGAGCGAAAGCACCGTCGGGCGCGCGAAGCCCTCGTCGACGACATGCTGCACCAGCGCCCGGAAGGGCCGCCAGTAGCCCTCGATGTCGACGACGATGATCGGCTTGTCGTGAAGGGCGAGCTGGCGCCATGTGACGATCTCGAAGGTCTCGTCCAGCGTGCCGAGCCCGCCCGGCAAGACGAGAAAGGCGTCGCTCATCTCGAACATGAGGCGCTTGCGCTCGTGCATGTTCTCGGTGACGAGGAGGCGCGTCGCGCCCTGATGGCCGACCTCCACGTCGTGAAGATGGCGGGGGATGATGCCCGTGACGCGGCCGCCGGCGGCCAGCGCCGCATCGGCGCAAATCCCCATGAGCCCGATGCGCCCGCCGCCATAGACGAGCTCGATGCCCTGCCGGGCGAGCGCCTCGCCGAGTTGGCGCGCCGCCTCCCGGTAGCTCTCGGCGACGCGGCTGGATGAGCCGCAATAGACGCAAACGCTCTGAACGGTTGCCATGACCTCGCCCTAACGCCCGGTGAAGGCAACCGGTTCTAGCCCGGATTTCTCGCCGCGAGTAGCGCATCGCGGATGACGCGGGTGGTGGGGTCGGTGGACACTCTTCGGCAAGAGGATTAACTTTTGCGTCCAATGTCTCGGTCCGCCTGGGTGCTTCTCCTCGCCGCCTTCGCCGCGGCAAGCGCGCTCGTGTGGTGGCAGACGATGATGCCGCCGACCCTCGGCCCTGTCGCGACGACGACGGTGCCGGCACCGTCGTCGCCGCCGGACGGGGAGGATGCGTCCGCCACGGCGTCCACGACACCGCCTCCATCGACGGCGCCCGCCGCCGAGCCTGAGAAGAAGAGCGCCGCGCCGAGCTTCGACGTGGTTCGCGTCGCGCCGAGCGGCAGCGCCGTCATAGCGGGTCGTGCCGCGCCGGGCGTCGAGGTCACGATCAAGGACGGGGAGAAGGAGATCGGCCGGGCCGTCGCCGATTCCCGCGGCGAATGGGTCGTGCTGCCCGACGAGGAGCTGGGGCCCGGGGCGCATGCGCTCGTGGTCGAGACGCCGACGGGCGAACGCTCCGACGACGTTGCGGTGCTGGTGCCCGAAAAGAGGTCGAAGCCGGGCGAGGCGAAGCCCGGCGAGAAGGCCCAGGAGGCGATCGCTGTGCTCCTGCCGAAAGACGCGCCGGCGCGCCCGCTGCAGGGATCGCCCGTGGCGCCGCCCGGCACGCTCGCGCTCGACGCGGTCGAGTACGACGCGAAGGGCGAGGTGGTGGTCGGCGGCCAGGCGAAGCCCGGCGCGGAGGTTCACGTCTTTCTCGGCGGGGCGCGGCTCGGAACCGCGACGGCGGACGAAAACGGACGCTGGCAGACGAAGCCTGCCAAGACCATCAATCCCGGGCTTTATACGCTGCGCGCGGATGAGGTGGCGCCTGACGGGCGCGTCGTCGCCCGCGTCTCGGTGCCGTTCCGGCGCGTCGTCGTCGCCGCCGGCGGCCCCGGCGATCAGATCGTGGTGCAGCCGGGCGACAATCTCTGGAACATCGCGCGGCACACTTACGGCTCGGGGCCGCGCTACACGGTGATCTACGCCGCCAACGCGCACGAGATCCGCGATCCCGATCTCATCTATCCGGGCCAGGTCTTCAAGCTTCCGGCGAATTAGCGGGCGAAAGCGGCTCCTCGTCGCGGTCGCCGCCGAAGTATCGGCTCGGCGCCACGCCGATGTGACGCCGGAACATGTGCGCGAACGCGGCGGGGCTCGCGTAGCCGCTGTCGAGCGCCACCGCGGTAACGGACTCGCCGCGCGCGAGCCGTTCGAGAGCGCCGAGGAGGCGCGCGCGCCGAAGCCAGGCCGCGAAGCTCATGCCGAGCTCGCGCTGGGCGATGCGGGCAAGCGTCCGGGAGCTCGCTCCGACGCGCCGGGACGCCGTACGCAGCCGCCAGTCCTCGCCCGGCGCCGCGAGAACCGCATCGCACAGGCGCACAAGGCGCCGGTCCGTCGGCCGCGGCAGTCCGAGGGGCAGGTCGGGGAGGATGCGGATCTCGTCGAGGATGAGGGCCATGATCCTCTGGTCGCGGCCGCTCTCCCGCCACAGCATCGGCAGCTCGGCGGCGGCGAGAATGAGCTCGCGCAGAAGCGGCGAGACGTCGACGACGCGCACCGCGTCCGGCATTCCCTGCGCGGCCTCCGGCTCGATATAGAGCGTGCGCATGGCCAGCGCGGTCGAAGCTCGGAGCTGGTGCTCGGTGCCGGCCGGCAGCCATAGCGCCCGGTGCGGCGGCACGACCCAGTCGCCGTCACGCGTCGCCATCACCATAACGCCCGACTTCGCGAAGGCGAGCTGGGCGCGCTTGTGGCGGTGCCAGGGTACGACCGTCCCCGCCGGGTAGTCCTTCGGCATCACCGCGATTGGCCGCGGGATGTCCTGGTAGTCGGCCGGATCGAGGCTTCTCTGTCCGTTTCTCGACAAAGCATGGCACCCTAGCGCGAGAACGACAGGACGCTCCAGCCTTACTCTTGTCCCATGCGGCGCGATCTGCAGACGCTCTTCGTCAACGTCGGCCATTTCGTCGACCACCTCTACATGCTCATCTTCCCGACCGCGGTCCTGGCGATGGGACCTGCGTTCGACGCGTCCTGGAACGAGCTTCTGCAGCTCTCTTTCGGAGGCTTCGTCGCGTTCGGCGCCTGCTCCCTGCCGGCGGGCTGGCTCGGCGATCGCTGGAGCCGCTGGGGCATGATGGTCGTGTTCTTCGTCGGCATCGGCGTCGCGACCTGCCTCGTGGGGCTCGCGCAGTCGACGACCCAGCTGTTCCTGGCTTTGACGCTGATCGGCGTTTTCGGCGCCATCTATCACCCCGTGGGCATCGCCATGATCGTCGCGGATCCCGCGCGGCTCGGTCGCGCGCTCGGCGTGAACGGCGTCTGGGGAAACCTCGGCCTCGCCTTCGCGGCTCTCGTGGCCGGCGCGCTCGTCGAGGTCGCGGGCTGGCGCGCCGCCTTTCTCGTTCCCGGGATCGTCGCGATCGCGCTCGGCATCGCGTTCGCCATTTTCGTGCCGAGGGATGCTGCCGGCACGAAGCGGAGCGCGCGCGGCATCCGGCTCTCGCGGTCGGTGATGATCCGTGTTTTCGCCGTGCTCCTCGTCGCCACCTCGATGGGAGGGCTGATCTTCAACGGCCTTACGGTGTCGATGCCGAAGATCTTCGCCGAGCGTATCACGGTCCTCGGCGGCTGGACGCTCGGCATCGGCGCGCTCGTCTGCCTCGTCTACGTCTTTGCCGCCGTGGCGCAGCTCATCGTCGGCCGCTTCATCGACCGCTATCCGATGCGGAGCGTCTTCATTCCGGTGACGGTCGCCCAGGCGCCGCTCCTGCTTCTCGCCGTCTCGCTCGAAGGCTGGCCGCTCGTCGCGGTGTCGCTCGCGCTGATGTTCGTCGTCTTCGGCCAGATCCCGATCAACGACGCGATCGTGGCGCGGTATACCGACGCGGGCTGGCGTTCACGGGTCTACGCGCTGCGCTACGTCGTTTCCTTCGGCGCCTCCAGCCTCGCGGTTCCGATGGTGGCGGGTCTCCACGGCGGCACGGGTTTCGCGCCGGTGTTCCTCGCTCTCGCCGCGATGGGGGCGGCGACGGCGCTCGCTGCGCTCTTCTTCCCTGCGGTCGCGCGGGAGGAGAGAGTGCCACCGGTTGACACGACGGCCCCCGTTGCACGCGCCGGATGACGCTGGTACTCAACCGGCGATCCAAATCCCAACGGAGAATACGATGTTGAAGCACGTCGCGGCCGTTGCCGCGCTCGCCGCGCTGCTGACCGCGTGCGAAGGTCGTTTCGTCGGTTTCGGCAACTGCTCCGCCGACGGCTCGGTCGTATGGTGGGAAATGCCGAACAGCAGCGGCAGCTACGAAGGGCTCGACAACAACCCGCAGAACTGCCGCAAGTGACGACGCGTCGCTTCTCCCCGCCTCACGGTGCGAGGCGAAGCTGCCAGAAATCAGTCGCGTGAGCCGCCGGCGCTCGACAGCGCGCGGGCGAGCTGGCTGAACGCCTCCTGATGCTTCTCGTTGCGGATCTCGCTGAAGTTCCGGGCGAGCTCGAGCATCATGCGCTCGCGCGCCGTCGGCACCTTGGGCTCGGCGCCTTCGTCCAAGCCTTCGTAGAAATAGCCGACCGGTACGCTCAGCACTTTCGCGATCTCGTACAGCCTTCCGGCGGAGACGCGATTGATGCCGCGCTCGTACTTGTGCGCCTGCTGGTACGTGACGCCGATGAGGTCGGCGAGCTGCTGCTGGGTGAGGCCCAGCATGATCCGCCGCTCCCGGATTCGGGCACCGACGTAGCGGTCGACATTCTGGGCCGCTGCGTTCTTCTTCATCCGACGCCTCCTCCGCGCATTCGCGTTGCGCGCGGGCAAACGGGGACCGGCTTCAATTGCTCACTTTCACGCCGTGCGCGCGAGAGCCAAGGGGCAATTTTCAACCCAAGGAAGACACGGCCGAATCAGATTTCGATCGAGTAGTTCTCGATCACCGTATTGGCCAGGAGCTGGCGGCACATCTGCTCGACTTGCTGGCGGGCCTTGTCGGGGTCGGTCTCGGCGAGTTCCAGCTCGATGTACTTGCCCTGGCGCACCTCGCCGACGCCGGTGAAGCCGAGATGTCCGAGCGCGGCGGCTATCGCCTTGCCTTGCGGATCGAGTACGCCGTTCTTCAGCGTGACGTGGACCTTGGCCTTCACTGCAGCGTCCTCGGACCCTTGAAATCGGCGGGTGCGACGCCTTCCGGCAGGATGCCGAGCCGGCGTGCGACTTCCTGGTAGGCTTCCTCGACCCTTCCGAGGTCCTGGCGAAACCGGTCCTTGTCCATCTTCTCGTTCGTGCGCGCGTCCCAAAGCCGGCAGTTGTCCGGGCTGATCTCGTCGGCCAGCACGATGCGCATGTCGTCGTTCGTGTAGAGGCGACCGAACTCGAGCTTGAAGTCGACGAGCTTGATCCCGATGCCGAGGAAAAGGCCGCTCAAGAAATCGTTCACACGAAGCGAGAGCTGCAGAATGTCGTCGATGTCCTGTGTCGTCGCCCAGCCGAAGGCGGTGATGTGCTCCTCGGAGACCATCGGGTCGCCGAGCTTGTCGTTCTTGTAGTAGTACTCGACGATCGAGCGCGGCAACGGCGTGCCTTCCTCGATGCCGAGGCGTTTCGAAAGGCTGCCGGCCGCGATGTTCCGGACCACGACCTCGATCGGGATGATCTCGACCTCGCGGATGAGCTGCTCGCGCATGTTGAGACGGCGCACGAAATGCGTCGGCACGCCGATCTCGTTCAGCTTCGTCATCAGGTATTCGCTGATGCGGTTGTTGAGCACGCCCTTGCCGGTGATGGTCCCCCTCTTTTGCGCGTTGAAGGCGGTCGCGTCGTCCTTGAAGTACTGGATGAGCGTGCCCGGCTCCGGCCCCTCGAAGAGGATCTTCGCCTTGCCTTCATAAACCTGTCTGCGTCGGGACGTGGCCATCGGCCGGTGTTTCCGCTGGATCGGGGTGAGCGTTGAAAAGGAGCGGCGCCGGTATAGCAACCCGGTCGGCCGGACACAATGTAGGGACTGGTGCTCCCGTAACCAAGTGGTCAGGCGAGCCTCTTGGCTCTTTCCGTCGCGGTCACGAGCTGGGCGCGGATTCCCGGCTCCATCGCCGAGTGGCCGGCATCGGGGACCACCACGTAGTGGGCCTCCGGCCACGCCCGCGCCAGCTCGTCGGCCGACACGACCGGGCAGACCATGTCGTAGCGGCCTTGGACGATCGTCGCCGGAATGTGGCGGATGCGCTCGACTCCGCGCACGAGATCGCGCGGGCCCGAGCGGACCTCGTGCTTGAAGAAATGCGCCTCGATGCGGGCGAGGCCGAGCGCCATCCTGTCCTCCCCGAAGGCAGCTACCGTGTCCGGATTGGGGAGAAGCGTCGAGCAGGCGCCTTCGTAGATGCTCCAGGACCGTGCCGCCGGCATGTGCACCGCCGGGTCCGGATCGGTGAGACGGCGGTAATACGCCTCCAGGAGGTCGCTCCGCTCCTCGGCGGGAATGAACTCCGCGAACGCCCGCCAAGGCTCGGGGAAGACGGTGCGCACACCGTAGAGAAACCATTCCACCTCGGATCGGCGGCAGAGAAACACGCCGCGCAGGATCAGGGCGCGCACCCTCTCGGGGTGAGCCTGGGCGTAGGCGAGGGCGAGGGTCGAGCCCCAGGAGCCGCCGAACACGACCCAGCGCTCGATGCCGAGATGGGCGCGCAGGAGCTCCATGTCCTCGACGAGGCGGTCTGTCGTGTTGTCGGCGAGCTCGCCGAGAGGGGTCGAGCGGCCGGCGCCGCGCTGGTCGAAAATGACGATTCGATAGGCGGCGGGGTCGAAGAACCGGCGGTGAGTCGGGGTCGCGCCGGCCCCGGGGCCTCCGTGCAGGAACACGACCGGCTGCCCGCCGGGATTCCCGCTCTGTTCCCAGTACATCGTGTGCCGCCCGTCCAGCGGCAGCATTCCGGTCGCGTAGGGCTCGATTGGGGGGAAAAGCTCGCGGCGGCTCATGACGGCCCAGGCAGCATAGAGGGGTTCGCCGTCAAGGCAACCGCTCGACCTGCTCGGGATGGCTCGCATCGACGAACGGTCCGTTCCAGGAGCGAAGCCAGCCGCGGACGCGGATTTGCGCCCCTTCGAGGGCGAGCGGATCGAGGCCGGCCTTGCGCCACAGCCTCAGCGCCTCGGCGCCGATCCGGACGGTGAAATCCTTTTTCCAATCTACGCCGAAGTTGAGAAACACCTGGCTCCCTGCGCGCTGGGCCGAAAGCACTCGGCCCTCGACGAGCTGATAGGAGTCGAGGAAGCGCCATGCGGTCGTCGGCGTGCGCACGGTCCAGGCGGGATGAGCCCAGGCGCCTCGTCCGGCTTCGCGCGCCGCTGCTTCGATCGCGAGCATCTCGCGGGCTCGGGCGCGGTCGTCGGGCGTGGTGAGGACCCGGGCGAGGCCGCGCCGCAGCATCTCGGCCTGGAGCCAGAGCCCGTCGGCGCGACGGAGATGGGCCCGAAGGCGCCGGTGACGGTCGGTCGTCACGGGCTCGACCTCGACCTCGCGGCCGAGCGCCAGCTCCGCGAGCTCCTTGCGTGCGGCAGGGGAGGGCGCCGGCTCGATCCCGGCGAGCCGGACCGGTCCGAGGTCCCGCAGCACGACCGTGCCGCCGTCCGGCACGGCATCGACCTCGGCGGCTGCCGCGGGAACGTCCGTCAAGGCGAGCAGCAGCGCGATGAGGAGCGGCAAGACGCGCATCGAGCGGATACGATGCCGAGGCCGAGCCGTTCTTGCCAGCAACGATCTTCGAAGGACTCCAGCCGTTCATGTCGTTTCTCGTTCGGCCCGCCGCTCTCGCCCTCGCCGCCGCGCTCGCCTTCGCAGCGCCGGCGGCCGCGCAGTCGCCCGAAGAGCTGAGGCAGATCGCCGCCGAGTTCGGCGGCCCCTACGACGATCCCGAGCTCCAGCGCTATGTCACTTCGATCGGGGATTTCCTGAGCCAGGCCTCGGACCGACCCGGCGCGGCGCGCGGCTTCACGATCCTCGACAGCGAGATCGTCAACGCCTTCGCGGTGCCCAGCGGCGACGTGTTCGTCACGCGCGGCCTCGTCGCGCTCGCCAACAGCGAGGCCGAGCTCGCCTCAGTCCTCGCGCACGAGATCGCGCACGTGACGGCGCAGCACGCGCGCGGCCGGCAGGAGCGCAGCACCTACGGCATGCTGGGTGCGCTCGGCGCCGGGCTCGTCGGCGCGCTGATCGGGGCGCCGCAGCTCGGCCAGCTCGGCCAGCTCGGAGCGATGGCCTGGATCAGCAGCTACTCGCGCGAGCAGGAGACGGAGGCCGACCTTCTCGGCATCCGCTTCATGAGCCGCGCAGGGTACGACCCGCGCGCGGCGGCGTGGTTCCTCGCGAACCTCGAAGCGGAAGCTTCGCTCCAAAGCCGCATCACCGGCGCACCCCGGGGCGACGCCGCCTACACCTTCCTTTCGGATCACCCGCGGACGGTGGAGCGCGTTCAGCAGGCGATCGAGGCGGCGCGCGCGATCACCGTCCAGGATCCGATGCTCGAGCGCGACATCTACCTTCAGAAGATCGACGGGATCGTTTGGGGCAACAGCCCCGACGAGGGCGTCGTCAGGAACCGGACCTTTCTCCATCCTGCGCTCGGCTTCGCCTTCACCGTCCCGGAGGGGTTCCGGGTTCTGAACGGCAAGACGCAGGTCCAGGCGCAGGGGCCGAACGGTTCTGTGATCGTCTTCGACCGGAACCCCCAGCCGTTCCGCGGCTCGCCCGATGCGTACCTCGCGCGCGCCTGGGCTTCGAAGGCGCAGCTCGCCAACCTGCAGCGCTTCGACGTCGGCGGAATGCCCGCCGCAACGGCGACGACGCGGGCGCGGCTGCGGGACGGCGGCATGGTGGACCTGCGCTTCGTCGCGATCGCCTGGAACGAGGACACGTTCTACCGCTTCCTTTTCGTTGCGCCCGCCGGGTCGATCGCGCGGCTCGATCCCCTTTTCGAGCGCACGGCGCGCAGCTTTCGCCGCCTTTCGGCTGCCGAGGCCGCATCGCTCCGGCCGCTCCGCGTCCGGGTCGTGACCGTGCGCGCCGGCGACACGGTCGAGAGCCTCGCCCGCGCGATGCCGGTCGAGAATTTGCACAGGGAGCGGTTCCTCGTGCTCAACGGCATGCCGTCGGACTACCGGCTCAAGGCGGGCGACAAGGTGAAGGTGATCAGCGAACGCTGAGGCCGAGCCTCAGGCGGCGGCCGGCCGAAGCGCACGATCGGCGACGGGGAGATGGACGAGCCCCGCGATGATGCCGAGCGCGATCGAAGCGAGCCACATCACGTCGTAGCTGCCGGTGAGGTCGAACACCGCGCCGCCGAGCCAGGCGCCGAAGAACCCGCCGACCTGGTGGCTCAGGAAGACGATGCCGAAGAGCGTGGCGAGATACCGCGTGCCGTAGATCTGGCCGACGAGGCCGCTCGTCAGCGGCACGGTCCCGAGCCAGAGCGCGCCCATCGCCGCGCCGAAGACCAGCACCGAAAGCTCGGTCTTCGGCGCCGCCAGGAAGATGGCGATCGCGAGCGCGCGGCCGAGATAGATGCCGGCGAGGAGGTTCTTCTTGCGGTAACGCCCGCCCAGCGCGCCCGCGGCATAGCTGCCGATGATGTTGAAGAGGCCGATGAGGGCGAGCGCCGTGGCGCCGAGCGCCGGCGGCAGCATGCACGCCGCGATGAAGCCCGGCAGGTGCGTCGAGATGAAGGCGACGTGGAAGCCGCAGACGAAGAAGCCCGCATTGAGCAGCCAGTAGGAGCGATGCTTCGCTGCCTCGGCGAGAGCCTCCGAAAGCGAGCCGGCGCTGCCTTCGCCGGTCGTCTTCGCCGGCGTGCCGGAGAGGGCGTATCCGAGGAGCGGTATCAGCACGGCGAAGGCGACGAGTGCGAGAAGCGCCTCGGACCACCCGAGCGCCTCGATGAGGCCCTGGCTGATCGGCGCGAACGCGAATTGGCCGAAGGAGCCGCCCGCCGAGCCGATTCCGAGCGCCATCGAGCGCCATTCGGGCGGCGTCGCCCGCGCGATCGCGCCGAAGACGATGGCGAAGCCGGTGCCGCTGACGCCGAGCCCGACGAGAATGCCCGCACCGAGCGTGAACTCGAGCGGCGAGCGATGGAACGACATCACCCACAGGCCCGCGGCGTAGGCGAGCGCGCCGGCCAGAAGGACACGCCCGGCCCCGTACCGGTCGGCGAGTGCGCCGAAGAAAGGCTGCGTTGCACCCCAGACGATCTGCTGGACCGCGACCGCGAAGCCGAGGCTCGCCATCGACCAGCCGAGATCGGCCGAGATCGGGTGGAGGAAGAGCCCGAAGCTCTGGCGGACGCCCATGCCGATGGCGAGGATCAGCGCGCCGCAGAAGAGGAGGAGGGCGAGCTTCAGGCCTGGCGATCTCATCGCGGCGAGCCTCGCATTGGCGGGAACGGGGCATCAACCCCCGATTCCGCGGGTGCGAGGCGCATCGCGAGCAGGGCGCCGGCGCCGGCCGCTGCCGCCATCACCGCCCAGGCGAGCCACGCCGCGACCGCATAGAGCGCACCTGCGGCGGCCATGCCGAGCCCGAAGCCGATCCCGTTCATCGTCGAGTAGAGCGCCTGCCCGGTTGCGGAGAGGCTGGGCGGCAGCGCGCGGCCGAGGAAGTGCATGACGCCGAGATGGGCGGCACCGAAGGTGAGCCCGTGCATCGCCTGAAGAAGGACGAGCGCAGGAAGGCTCTCCGCGCCGGCCGTTCCGAACCAGCGCGCGAGGCCGGCGAGCCCCGCGAACGCGATGAGCCGGAGCGGCCCCAGCCGCCGCACCAGCTTCCCGCCGAACCAGAAAAGGACGATCTCGGCGACGACGCCCTCAGCCCAGAGCCAGCCGATCGTCGCGCTCGAGTGGCCGAGCGCCTGCCAGTGAAGCGTGGCGACGACGTAGTAGGCGCTGTGACTCGCCTGGACGAGGGTCGCGGCGAGGAGGACGAGGAGCAGCCTGCGCTCGCGGAGGAGCCGCCAAGGCCGGGGCCGGGTCGCCGCGGCCTCGGTTTCAGGCAGAAGAACGCAGCTCGCCAGAACCAGGAAAACGAAGAGGAGCACGAGCCGCAGCGCCCAGTCGGCCCCGCCCCGGCCGAGGAGCTCGCCTGACGCGAGCGCGGCGATAATGAACGCGAGCGAGCCCCAGAGCCGCAGCCGCCCGTAATCGAGGCCGCGCTCGTGAGCGACGCGCACGGCGACGTTCTCGCCGAGCGGCAGGAGAGGGGAGAATGCGGCGGCAGCGAGCGAAGTCGCGGCCGCGAGCGGCCAGAAGCCGTGCGCTACCCCGAAGAGCGCGTAGGCGCCGAGCGCCGCGGCGGCGAGGCCCGCCATGATCCCGCGCCGCGAACCCGTCCGGTCGGCGAGAATGCCGGCCGCAGGGTTGGCGACGAGCTTCACGACGAGCGGCATCGCGAGAAGAAGCCCGATCTCGGCCGCATCGGCGCCGCGGCTCGCCAGGAACACCGGCCAGAACGGCAGCTGCACCCCGACGACGGCAAAGACCGCCGAATAGAAGAACGCGATGCGGGCGGCAACGAGGCTTCGGGCGGGCGAGGAAGAGGGGAGCGACGGCATTGGGGCGGCGCTCCAGCCTACTCCGCGCTTCCGGCCGGAATGTCGAGCGCCGCTTCGTCGCCGTGCCGCAGCATGCGGCACGAGCGGCGCCCGTACTCGGCGCCCCTCATCGACGCCGGAAGGGCGGATGGCAGCTTCGGTCCGATGCCAGACGACGCCGCGCCGCTGCAGATTGGGCCGGCCCTGTCCGAAGCCGGAGAAGCTGGCGCAGGCGGTCTCGAGCCGGTGCTTGACGTCCGGGCGACGCGAAACGCTCGCGCCTCATCCCGCCTCGACCGAGTCTGCGGGCTGAGCGGCGCGCCTCTTTTCGGCCGCGGCGACGGCCGGACGCAACGCGCGCGGCAGCAGAATCGTCACCGCGGTTCCGCCGCCGGGCTTGCTTTCGATGCGCACACTGCCCCCGCTCTGGCGCGCGAAGCCGTAGATCTGGCTCAGCCCGAGACCCGTGCCCTTGCCGACCTCCTTCGTCGAAAAGAAGGGCTCGTACGCGCGGCGAACGATGTGCGCCGGCATTCCGGCGCCGTCGTCGAAGACGCAGCAAGCGACGTAGTCGCCGGGCCGCAGCTCCGGCCAGGCGCGGCGGTCGAAGTCGCTCATCGGGACGTTTCGCGTCATCACCCTGATCGGGCTTTTCGGGCGGGCGTCGCGCGCGTTGACCACGAGGTTCATCATCGCGCGCTCGAAATCGCTGCGATCGAGCTCGCAATCCCATGTCTGAGGCGCGCATTCGAGGCGGAGCCCGACCGGCGCCGCGGCTTGCCGGAGGAGCTCCTCGGCGCCGAGCAGAAGGTCGCGCGGATTCTCTCGGGTCGCGCTTTCCGGCTGTCGGCGGGCGAAGGCGAGGAGCTGACGGACGAGACGGGCCCCGCGCTCGGTCGCCTGCGTCGCCCTGTCGATGTTGTGCCGCAGGCGGTGCCCTTCCGGCAGGCCCTGGTCGATGATCTCGAGATTGCCGCTGATGATCGTCAGAAGGTTGTTGAAGTCGTGCGCGACGCCGCTCGTGATGCGGCCGAGCGCCTCGGACTTCTCGATCTGGTGGAGCCGCTCGACGGTGCGCGCATCCCGCGCCCGCTGACGGATGAGGGCGGCTGCCGCAAGGGCGAGGATGAGCGTCCAGCCGAGCGTGGCGGCGCCGGTGGTCATCGCCGTCGCGCGCCAGTCCCTGAGCGCGACGTCCCGTCCGATCCCGACGATTACGATGAGCGGCAGCGGGTCGAGGCTGCGATAGCTGATGATGCGGTCGACCTCGTCGAACATGCTCTTCGTCACGAACGTGCCGATCGGGCGCTCCGGAAGCTGCTCGCGGAAAAGGATCGTATTGGCGAACGGCGTGCCCACCGCGCGATCGTGCCCGGGAAAGCGTGCCACCATGAGCCCGTCGCGGTGGACGAGGCTGAGCGTGCTGTCCTCGCCCATCGCGATCCGCGAGTAGAAGCGGGCGAAGAACTGCGGCTCGATCGCGGCGACGGCGACGCCGTAGAAGGTGCCGTCCTCGAGCGTGATGCGCCGGCTGACGCTGAGGAACCACGGCGCGCCGGTCGAGCGGCTCCGCAGAGGCGGGCCGATGAAGAGCCCGCTTTCGCGGTTGTCGACGTGAACCTGGAAGTAGTCGCGGTCCGCGAGGTTTCGGCGCGGCGTGTCGAGATCGCTGTCCTGGATGATGAAGCCGTCCGGGCCGACGACGAACAGCGCGCGGACGTAGGGGAGCTCTGCGACCCGCGAGCGCAGCATCTGCGTGAAGATCGGATCGTGGCTCGGCGTCTGCGGCACGAGCCGGAGCGCGTGAACGATGCCGAGCAGCGACAGGTCGACCGCCCGCACGGCGCCCCTCGTCTGCTCGTCGAGAACGTGGACGAGGCTTTCGGCGCGCTGGCGGCTCGATGCCAGCGCCGCCTCGTAGCTTCGCCAGACCTCGAAGCCGATGAAGCCGGCCACGAGGCAGGCGACAAGCGTCGCGACCGCAATGATGAGCAGATTTTCCCGGCTTCGCTGGCGCTGAACGAACACGGGATGCACCCCTCGCTTCCCGTTCGGAGCAAACGAGCCTAACGCCTTCGAGCCGACATTCGCCAGCAGAGAAAGCCCCCGCCGGAGAGGATCCGGCGGGGGCGGCAGCCAGCGCAGGGAGCGAGTGCCAAACGCGATCAGACCGAGTAGTACATCTGGAACTCGATCGGGTGCGGCGTGTGCTCGAACGCCCACACCTCCTCCCACTTCAGCTCCATGTAGGCGTCGATGAAGTCGCGGGTGAACACGTCGCCCTTGAGGAGGAAGGCGTGGTCGGCCTCCAGCGAGGCGAGCGCCTCGCGCAGGCTGCCGCAGACCTGCGGGACGTCCTTCAGCTCCTCGGGCGGCAGGTCGTAGAGGTTCTTGTCCATCGCGTCGCCCGGATGGATCCGGTTCTGGATCCCGTCGATCCCCGCCATCAGCATCGCCGCGTAGCAGAGATAGGGGTTGGCAGCCGGGTCCGGGAAGCGGACCTCGACGCGCTTGGCCTTGGGGCTCGACACGTACGGGATCCGGCACGAGGCCGAGCGGTTGCGCGAGGAGTAGGCGAGCAGCACCGGCGCCTCGAAGCCGGGGATGAGGCGCTTGTAGCTGTTCGTGGTCGGGTTCGTGAACGCGTTGAGCGCCTTCGCATGGCGGATGATGCCGCCGATGTAGTAGAGCGCGAGCTCGGAGAGATCGGCGTAGCCGGAGCCGGCGAAGAGCGGCTTCTCGCCCTTCCAGATCGACTGGTGGACGTGCATGCCGGAGCCGTTGTCGCCCTTGACCGGCTTCGGCATGAAGGTCGCGGTCTTGCCGTACTGATGCGCGACGTTATGGACGACGTACTTGTAGATCTGCATGGCGTCGGCCGTGCGCGTCAGCGGGCCGTACTCGAAGCCGAGCTCGTGCTGGCCGGGCGCCACCTCGTGGTGGTGCTTCTCGACCTTGAGGCCCATCGACTCCATCGTCGTCAGCATCTCGGCGCGGAGATCCGAGGCGCTGTCCACCGGCGGCACCGGGAAGTAGCCGCCCTTGACCGGCGGCCGGTGGCCGGGATTGCCGTCGGGCAGCACCTTCGCCGAGGCGTGCGGGCCCTCCTCGTAGTCGAGCTCGTACATCCCGACGTTCATGGCGACCTTGTAGCGGACGTCGTCGAAGACGAAGAACTCGGCCTCGGGGCCGAAATAGGCGGTGTCGCCGATCCCGGTGGAAACGAGGAAGGCCTCGGCCTTCTTGGCGATCGAGCGCGGGTCGCGGCCGTAGGGCTGGCCGGTGCCGGGCTCGTGGACGTCGCAGAAGAGGATGAGCGTGGGCTGCGCCGCGAACGGGTCGAGCACGGCCGTCTCCGCGTCGGGCACCAGCACCATGTCGCTCTCGTTGATCGCCTTCCATCCGGCGATCGAGGAGCCGTCGAACATGATGCCGTCCTCGAGCATCCGCTCGTCGACGGTGCGCAGGTGATGCGCGAGGTGCTGCCACTTGCCGCGCGGGTCGGTGAAGCGGAAGTCGACGTACTTGACGTCGTGCTCCTTGATCATCGACATCACATTCTTGAAATCGGCCATGTCTTTCGGTCCCGTTCTGTAGCTGTCTTTCGCGTCAGATCGCGTCGGCTCCGCGCTCGCCGGTGCGGATGCGGATCACCTCGTCGATGGTCGTCACGAAGATCTTGCCGTCGCCGATCCGCCCGGTGTGCGCCGCCTGCTGAATGGCCTCGATGGCGCGGTCGACCATCGAGTCCTCCATCACGACCTCGATCTTCACCTTGGGCAGGAAGTCGACCACGTACTCGGCGCCCCGGTAGAGCTCCGTATGCCCCTTCTGGCGCCCGAAGCCCTTCGCCTCGGTCACCGTGATGCCCTTGATCCCCACCTCGTGAAGGGCCTCCTTCACCTCGTCGAGCTTGAAGGGCTTGATGATCGCTTCGACCTTTTTCATCGGCTCCTCGTCTCCGTCCGCAGAAGGGGTGCACTTGGCGTGCCAAGTCGGGACCGCCGCGCCCGCGCCCGTCGCCCGGCCGCCTCGCCCGCTGGTGCCGCAAAATGCGGCGGTTCGTTGCTCAAAGTCGAGGCAATCGCCCGATCCTTAGGCAAATGCCCGAAACCCGTCATCGATCCGTTCCGGGCGCGGCTCCGTTCCCCGGCGCCTCAGGCCGTGTTCCGCTCGAGCCAGCGCCGGATCCGCGCCACCGCCTCCTCGAGCTCCGCGAGGCTCGCGGCGTAGGAGAAGCGCAGGAACCCCTCGCCGTAGGCGCCGAAGGAGGTGCCGGCGATGGCGGCGACGCCCGCCTCCTCGAGGAGCCGCGTCTGCAGCGTCTTCGCGTCGAGCCCGGTGCCCGAGACGTTGGGAAAGGCGTAGAAGGCGCCGCCCGGCTCGACGCAGCGGAAGCCCGGCAGCCCGCCCAGCGCGTCGACGATGTAGCGGCGCCGCTCCGCGAAGGCCGCGACCATCTTGCGCACCTCGTCCTGCGGGCCTTCGAGCGCGGCGACGCCGGCCCATTGCGCCGAGGCGTTGACGCAGGAGTGGCAGTTGACGGCGAGCCGCGTCGCGGAGTCGACGAGGGCGTCGGGCCACACGGCGTATCCGAGGCGCCAGCCGGTCATGGCGTAGGTCTTGGACCAGCCGTCGAGGAGGACGACGCGGCCCTCGAGCTCCTCGTAGGAGAGGAGCGAGACGTGGCGCGCGCCGTCATAGGTCATCGCCGAGTAGATCTCGTCGGAGAGGATCGCGACGTGGGGGAAGCGGACGAGCCCGGCGACGAGCTTGTCGAGCTCCTCCTTCGGCACGACGCCGCCGGTCGGGTTCGCGGGCGAGTTGAGGACGATGAGGCGGGTCTGCTTGGTGACCCGCTCCAGCACCTCCTCGGCCTTGAAGGAGAAGCCCGTCTCCTCGTGGAGCGGGATCGGCACGGGGGTCGCGCCCGAGAAGCGGATCGCGCTCTCGTAGATGGGAAAGCCGGGGTTCGGGTAGAGGATCTCGGCCCCCGGCTCGCCGAACATCAGCATGGCGAAGAACATCGTGACCTTGCCGCCCGGGACGACGACGACCCGGGACGGCGAGACCTCGACGCCGTGGCGGCGGTGGAGGTCGGCCGCGACCGCCTCGCGGAGCTGCGGGATGCCGGGGGCGGGGGTGTAGCCGTGGTGCCCGTCGGCGAGCGCCTTCATCCCCGCCTCGACGATGTGCGCGGGGGTGCGGAAGTCCGGCTGGCCGATGCCGAGATTGATGATCGAGCGGCCTTCGGCCTCGAGCGCCTTGGCGCGCGCCAGCACCTCGAACGCGGTCTCGGTGCCGAGCGTCTGCATCCGGTGCGCGAGCATCAGGGTGGGTTGCGGTTGCGTCACCTGGCTCCTTCCTGGGGTTCCCTGTTCTTCGATGGGGAGACTGTAAAATACAGGCGGTTTTCAGTCTCCTCCCACCCGCACCTCGGCCGATAGCCAGCCCGTCTCCCGCATCCGGCGCACCATGTCCGCGTAGGCGCGTTCGGCCTCGGCCTCCCGGTCGATCTTCCGCCCCCGGCTCCGGGCCGGATCGGCCGCCTGCCGCTCCCGCTCGGCGATCTCGATCTCGAGGAGGCGGGCCTTCAGCACGTCGAGCTTCGCGGCGATCCGGCTCCTGACATAGGCCGCGATCTCGCCCGCCTCCTCGGGGGTCACGCTGCCGGCGGCGAGCGCCGCGGAGGCGGCGTCGAGGAGCGCGTCCATGTCGGTCGGCGAGGCGTTTTCGGGCAGGTCGAGCGCGACCGGGCGGCGGCGGATCCCCGGCACGAGCTTGTGGAGGCAGGCGCGCAGCATGACCGGGTCTCCCGCGAAGGCCTGCCGGAGCACCTCGTCGATCAGCTTGCCTTCGCAGTCGAGGAGCCCGTCGGCGAGGCGGGAGGCGCGGTTCCGGGAGCCTTTCGGCCGCCCGGCCGGATTGCCGGACTGGCCAGGCCTGAATTGCCAGTGCGGCCGCTCGGAGGCGGCGGCCTCGGCCTCGCGGGCCGAGGCGGGGTGCGCCTCGTGCTGGTTTTCTGGGCCGGGATTGTCGGTTTTCTCGTGCGAATCGGCGAAAGGCCGAGTTTCCGGATCGAGCATGGCTGAACTCTCCGTTTCGTGAACGAAACGAGAATACATGAAGCGGATATGCTGTCAACGTATCGGGTATAGCCGGCCTGGGCGTCACCGCGTGCCGGGAGGTGCGGCGCCGGCGCGGCTTGTAGCCCGCCGGCCGCTCTGGGAAAGTTCAACCGCACGTTCCGAAGGAGGAAAACCGGGTGCCTGCCGATCTGCGCGAAATCGACAACCGGCTGTGGAAGGCCGCAGACCAGCTTCGCGCCAATTCGGGCCTGCGCCCGTCCGAGTTCAGCCGGCCGGTGCTGGGGCTCCTCTTCCTCCGCTACGCCGAGGGGCGCTTCGCCGCGGTCGAGAAAGAGCTGAAGCCCGCGCCGGGCAGCCGCCGCACGATCGGGCCGACGGACTACCACGCGAGGGGCGTCGTCTACCTGCCGCCCGAGGCGCGGTTCTCGCGGCTCCTGGCGCTGCCCGAAGGCGACAATCTCGGCAAGGCTCTCAACGAGGCGATGCGCCTCGTCGAGCAGCACAACCCCGACCTCGAGAGCGTGCTGCCGCGGACGTACCAGGCCGTGCCGAACAAGGTTCTCGTCGAGCTTCTGAAGCTCCTGCAGCCGCTCGACATCGCCGGCGATGCCTTCGGGAAGGTCTACGAGTACATGATGGGCAGCTTCGCGATGCAGGAGATGCAGAAGGGCGGGGAGTTCTATACGCCCGGCAGCATCGTCGAGCTGATCGTCAACGTCATCGAGCCCTATCACGGCAAGATCCTCGACCCTGCCTGCGGCTCGGGCGGCATGTTCGTCCACTCGGCCGAGTTCGTCCGGCGGCACCGGCGCGCGCCCGAGAAGGAGCTTTCGATCTACGGCATCGAGATGGTGCGCGAGACGCTGCGCCTGGCGAAGATGAACCTCGCCGTGCACGGGCTCTCGGGCGACCTGCGCGAGGTCAACGCCTATTACGAGGACCCGTTCGGCCCCGGCCGGTTCGACTTCGTCATGGCGAATCCGCCCTTCAACGTGAGCGGCGTCGACAAGGAGCGCCTCGCCAAGGACGCGCGCTTCCCCTTCGGCCTGCCGACCACCGACAACGCCAACTTCATCTGGATTCAGATCTTCTATGCGGCGCTGAACGCGAAGGGCCGCGCCGGCTTCGTGATGGCGAACAGCGCCGCCGACGCGCGCGGCGCCGAGCAGGAGATCCGCAGGAAGCTGATCGAGACCGGCGCCGTCGACGTGATGATCGCGGTCGCCCCCAATTTCTTCTACACCGTGACGCTGCCGGTGACGCTCTGGTTCCTCGACAAAGGCAAGGCGTCGGGGCCGCGCGGCGACGAGGTGCTCTTCATCGACGCGCGTCACGTCTACCGCCAGCTCGACCGCGCGCATCGCGACTTCACCGACACGCAGCTCGAATTCCTCGCCAACATCGTGCGCCTGTGGCGCGGCAGCCCGGTCGAGACCGAGGCGGGGAGCGCGGCGATGCTGCAGGAGCGGTTTCCCGAGGGGCGCTACCGCGACGTGCCCGGCCTCTGCAAGGCGGCGCGCCGGGCCGAGATCGCCGCGCAGGGCTGGAGCCTCAACCCCGGCCGCTATGTCGGCGTCGCCGAAGGCGAGAAGGATGAGGTCGATTTCAAGGAGCGGCTGGAGGAGCTTCAGGAGGAGCTGGAAAAGCTCAACGCGGAAGCGGCGGTGCTGCAGGCTAGGATCGCGGAAAATGTCGCGGAACTGCTGCAGGCCTAGCGAAAGATGAAAGTTCTGTCAGACGTTTGCGAACTGATCATCGATTGTGAGCACAAGACTGCGCCGACAGCTCCCGATGGCTATCCGTCCATTCGGACGCCCAATGTAGGTCGCGGTCGCCTGTTGTTAGACAATGTCAATCGCGTTAACGAGGAGACTTATCGGGCATGGACTAAGAGAGCAGTTCCAAAGCCCGGCGACTTGATCATTGCGCGCGAGGCGCCGCTTGGGAACGTGGCAATAATCACGAAGGGACTACAAGTCTGTCTCGGGCAACGAACCGTCCTGGTGCGTCCCGACAAGGCAAAGGTTGACCCACTCTTCTTGACCTATTTTTTGCTTAGCGATTACGCACAGCACAGGTTCGTTGCCGCGGCGAACGGTTCGACCGTTCCGCATCTCAATATGCGCGATATTCGGGGACTCCCATTGCCTGAATTGCCGCCGATCCAGCTACAGCAGCGGATCGGTGCCATTCTCTCCGCCTACGACGACCTGATCGAAAACAACACGCGCCGGATTGCGATCCTCGAAGAGATGGCGCGGCGGCTGTTCGACTCGACCGCCGGCGGCTTCGGGAGGAGGGAAACACGGCTGTTGGGCGAGCTTGTTTTCGAGGTTCGTGACCCTGTCGACCCGAGCGTTCTTCCTTCGGCCACACCATACGTAGGTTTGGAGCATCTGCCGCGGCGGTCTACGACGCTCCGCGAGTGGGGGCGAGCGGAGGAAGTCGCAAGCCTCAAGTTGCGCTTTCTCCCGAACGACATTTTGTTTGGGAAGATTCGTCCCTACTTTCACAAGGTGGCGATCGCGCCGATTGCTGGCGTCTGCTCGTCGGACGCCATTGTTCTGAGGTGTCGCCGCGCTGAAGATCGTGCCTTTGTCCTGAGCTGTGTCTCCAGCGATCCCTTCATTGCGCATGCCGTACAGACGTCGAACGGCACCAAGATGCCACGGGCCAACTGGACGGTTTTGCAGAATTGGCCTGTTCCGAAGCTGACGGAAGCCGAGCTGCGACGCTTCGGTGCGGCTGTAGGGCCGATGATCGATTTGTGTTGCGTTCTTGCCGCACAAAACCGCCGCCTCCGCGCCGCCCGCGACCTCCTTCTGCCGAAGCTGATCTCGGGCGAGATCGAGGTCGGCGCGGCGCCGCTTCCCGAGGCCGCGGCAGCGGAGTGAGCGAGGCGCCGCCGCCCTTCCGGTGCACCCGCTATTTCGCGGACGAGGTGCGGCGCCGGGGCGACCGGGCCGGCATCACGGACGCGGACATCATCGCCGTGCTGAAAGCGCCGGCCCGGAGGGTGGTCCAGCCGGACGGGCGCGTGCGATATTGGGGCTGGGTCGCGCGCGCCGGGCGCTGGCTGCGCGTCGTCACCCTCGAGGACGGCGAGACGGTGCATAACGCGTTCTTCGATCGGAGGTTCGAGCCATGAGCGGCGGCGATCCGGCGGTGCGTTACTATCCGGAGACCGACACGCTCTTTGTCGAGCTGCGGCCCGGCCCGAGCGTTTCGGCCGAGGACGCGGGCGAGGATCTCGTCATCCATTACGACGCCGCCGAGCGGCCGGTCGGGTGGGAGATCGAGCACGCTTCGCGCCATCCCGAGCATGTCGCGGCGGCGCTCGCGGCGCTGCGGGAGGCCCGCGGCTTCCCGCGCGCGGCCGAATGACGGCACCGCCGCCGGGATCGGGGGAATATCCCGAACCCGGCCATTCGCTCCTCGAAGGCTTCTCCGAGGCGGCGCTCGTCGAGGAGCCCGCGGTCGAGCTCTTCGCCGCGCTCGGCTGGGAGACCGCGAACCTCCACGACGAGACCTTCGGCCCCGGCGGCACGGAAGGGCGGGAGAGCCGGCGCGAGGTGTTCCTGCCGCGGCGGCTCCGCGCCGCCCTCGAACGGCTCAACCCGGGGCTTCCGGCGGACGCGATCGAAACCGCGATCGCCGAGCTGACGCGCGACCGCTCCGCCATGAACCCGGTCGCGGCCAACCGGGAGGTGCACCTTCTGCTGCGCGACGGCGTGAAGGCGAATGTCCGGGGCGCGGACGGCGAGACCCGGCCCGAGATCGTGCGCCTCGTCGATTGGCGCGAGCCGGCGCGCAACGACTTCTTCCTGGCACGGCAGTTCTGGGTCGCGGGCGAGCTGTGGACGCGCCGCGCCGATCTCGTCGGCTTCGTCAACGGCATCCCGCTCGTTCTCGCGGAGCTCAAGGCGATCACGAAGCCGCTCGCCGCCGCGTACGAGGAAAACCTCCGCGACTATCGCGACACGATCCCGCATCTCTTCCATCCGAACGGCTTCGTGATCCTCTCGAACGGCGCCGAGGCCGTGATGGGCGCGAGCCATGGCGCCTTCGACCATTTCGCGGCGTGGAAGCGGATCGAGGACGAGGCCGAGAAACCCCTTCTGTCGCTCGAAACCCTCATCCGCGCGACCTGCGGCAAAGAGCGGCTCCTCGACATCGTCGAGAACTTCATCGTCTTCGAGGAGGCGCGCGGCGGCTTCGAAAAGAAGGTGGCGAAGAACCACCAGTTCCTCGGCGTCAACAAGGCGGTGGCGGCGCTCCGCGAGCGCAGCGGCAACGCCGGGCGGCTCGGCGTCTTCTGGCACACGCAAGGGAGCGGCAAGAGCCTCTCGATGGTCTATTTCGCCGAGAAGGTCCACCGGACGGTGCCCGGCAACTGGACCTTCGTCATCGTCACCGACCGGCAGGAGCTCGACGAGCAGATCGCCGGCACCTTCGCGCGTACCGGCGCGCTCGCCAAGGAGCTCAACGAGGTCCAGGCGCAGAGCCGGGAGCACCTGAAGCGGCTTCTCGCCGGCGACGAGCGCTACGTCTTCACGCTCATCCAGAAATTCTCCGGCCCCGCGGGCGAACTCTACCCGAAGCTCTCCGACCGCAGCGACATCGTCGTCATCACCGACGAGGCGCACAGGAGCCAGTACGACCAGCTCGCCGCCAACATGCGCCGCGCGCTGCCGAACGCCGCCTTCATCGGCTTCACCGGAACGCCGCTGATGGCGGGCGAGGAGAAGACGCGCGAGGTCTTCGGCGACTATCTTTCCGTCTACAACTTCGCGCAGTCGATCGAGGACGGCGCCACCGTCCCGCTCTACTACGAGAAGCGGATTCCCGAGATCCACGTCGTCAACGAGGATTTCGAGGAGGAGCTTCAGGAAATCCTGGAGAAGGCGGAGCTCGACGACGATCAGCAGCGCCTCCTCGAACGCCGCTTCGCGCGGCAGTACCAGCTCATCACGCGCGACGACCGCCTTGACAAGATCGCCAGCGACCTCGTGCGCCATTTCGCCGGGCGCGGCTACCGGGGGAAGGCGATGTTCGTCGCCATCGACAAGGCGACCGCGGTCCGGATGTACGACAAGGTGCGCGCCCGCTGGGCGGCGCTCCTCGCCGAAGAGGCGGCGCGGGTCGCCGCGGCGCCCCCCGAAGAGCGTCCCGCGCTCGAGGAAAAGCTCAAGTGGCTGCACGAGACCGACATGGCCGTCGTCGTCAGCCAGTCGCAGAACGAAGTCGCCGACATGAAGGCGAAGGGGCTCGACATCAGGCCGCACCGCGCGCGGATGGTGAAGGAGGATCTCGACGAGAAGTTCAAGGATCCCGCCGATCCGCTCCGGCTCGTCTTCGTCTGCGCGATGTGGATCACCGGCTTCGACGTGCCGACCTGCTCGACGATGTACATCGACAAGCCGATGAAGAACCACACGCTGATGCAGACCATCGCGCGCGCCAACCGGCGCGCGGAAGGGAAGGCGGCGGGGCTCATCGTCGATTATGTCGGCGTCTTCGCGAGCCTGCAGCGTGCGCTCGCGATCTACGCGCGGCCGAGCGAAGGCGCGGACGGAGACCGCCCGATCCGCGACAAGGGCGCGCTCCTCGCCGAACTCGGGGCGGCGCTCGACGAGGCGAAGGCGTTCTGCGGCCTCCACGGCGTCGATCCCGACGCCGTATGGCGGGCCGAGAAGTTCGATCGCGCCAAGGCGGTCGCCGACGCCGTCGAGCGCCTCATCGCGCCGGACAGCCGCCGGGACGGGTTCCTCTCGCGGGTCGGCGCCATCGTGCGGCTCTACAAGGCGATTCTGCCGGACGAGAGGGCCGGCGACTTCACCCGCGACGTTGCCGCGCTGCACGTCATCGCGGAGCGGATGCGGGCGACGCTGAAGAAGCCCGATCTTTCCGCCGTGACCTCGGAGATCGAGGCGCTGCTCGACCGTTCGATCGGCGGCATCGAGATCACGGCGCCGATCCGCGCCGACGGCGACACCGCCGGCCTCTTCGACCTTTCCGCGATCGATTTCGAGAAGCTGGCCAAAGCCTTCGCCAAGGCGCCCAAGACCACGACCGAAACGCTCCGCGCCGAGGCCGAGCGGAAGGCGCGGGCGCTCGCCAGCATGAACCCGACCCGCGCCGGGCTGATCGAGAAGCTCGAGAAGCTCATCGACGCCTACAACGCGGGCAGCGTCACGGTCGAGACGCTCTTCGCCGAGCTCGTGAAGTTCATCGAGGAGCTCGGCGAGGAAGAGCGGCGAGCGGCGCGCGAGGAGCTGTCGGAGGAGGAGCTCGCGATCTTCGATCTCCTCACGAAGCCCGATCCGAAGCTGACGCGCAGCGAGGAGATCGAGGCGAAGAAGATCGCGCGCACCCTACTCGAGCGGCTGAAGCGGGAAAAATTCGTCTTCGAGTGGCGGCAGAAGCAGCAGACGCGCGCCGCCGTGCGGCAGGCCATCGAGGAGGAGCTCGACCGGCTGCCGCCGGCCTATGAAAAGCCGCTCTGGGACCGGAAGGTCGAGCTCGTCTACCAGTTCGTCTACGAGCGCTTCCCCGGCGCCGCGGACGGCGCCGGATTCGCCTCCTGAAGCGGCCCTCCGGCGCCGCCGCCCGGCTCACGCCGGGCTCGCGCCGAAGCCGGAGGCCGCGTGCTCCGCCGATTCCATCTCCGGGAAGATCGGCCGCGGCGTGCCGTTCTTGCCGCCCCAGACGCCGCGCCGGTCGATGCCGCCGGCGGTCGTCGTCGCGAAGAGGGCTCAGCCCGCGGCGGCGGCGAGGAGGAGGGAGGCGAGCGCCGTCGCGACGACGACGAGGAGCGGCGGCGCGCGGCCGGCGAGGAGGAGAACGAAGCCCGCCGCGGCGAGCGCGAAATCGGCGCGGTCGTGCACGGCGCCGACCCAGACCGGGTCGTAGAGCGCGGCGCCGAGGATCCCGACGACGGCGGCGTTGGTGCCGCGCATCGCCGCCTGCGCGCCGGCGCGGCGGCGGAACGCATCCCAGAAGGGAAGGGCGCCGGCGACGAGGAGGAGGCCCGGAAGGGTGATCGCGGCGAGCGCGATCGCGGCGCCGGCGAGCCCGTTCGGCGCCGGCTCCGCCACCCAGCCGAGATAGGCGGCGAAGGTGAAGAGCGGGCCCGGAACCGCCTGCGCCGCGCCGTAGCCGGCGAGGAACGCGTCGTCCGAGACCCAGCCCGGCGCCACGACGGCCTCGCGCAGGAGGGGCAGGACGACGTGGCCGCCGCCGAAGACGAGCGCACCCGAGCGGTAGAACGCCTCGAAGAGCGCGAGAAGCTGACCGCCGACGCCGGCGGCGAGAAGCAGCGGCGGCAGGAGAAGCAGCGCCGCGACGGCGGCGAGAAGAAGCGCGCCGGTGCGGCGGGAGACGGCGAGCGGCGGCAGGCGGGTCGGCGGCGCCGAGGGCGCGTCGCGGCAGAGGAGGATGCCGGCAAGGCCGCCCGCGACGATCGCCGCGATCTGCCCGACGGCGCCGCCCGCGAAGGTGACGACGAGCACGGCGCCGATCGCGATCCCGGCGCGGCGCGCGTCGGGGCAGAGGCTGCGCGCCATGCCGGCGACGGCGTGCGCGACGATGGCGACGGCAACGAGCTTCAGGCCGTGAAGGAGCGCCGCGCCGAGCGGTCCCTCGAGCGCGCCTGCGCCGAGCGCGAAGAGGACGAGCGCCGCCGCCGAGGGCAGCGTGAACGCGCTCCACGCGGCGAGCGCGCCGAGCCAGCCGGCGCGCAGGAGCCCCAGGGCGAAGCCGACCTGGCTGCTCGCGGGGCCGGGCAGGAACTGGCAGAGCGCGACGAGGTCGGCGAAGGCCGAATCGTCGAGCCAGCGGCGCTCGACGACGAAGGCGGTTCGGAAATAGCCGAGATGCGCGATGGGGCCGCCGAAGGAGGACAGGCCGAGCCTCAGGAAGGCGGCAAAGACCTCGCGCGCGCCGCCGGGCGCGGGGGCGGCCGGCCGCCGCACGCCCTCGGTTTCGGCGGCGCTCTCGTCCATCGGACGCCGATGTAGCGCAACGGGCGATTCCGATCCATCGCCGCGGCGCGCGCCGGCGCCGATCCCGCTCTCACTTACCGGAGTCGCTAACCCGGGGGACGTTTCGCGCGCCCTTCAGCTTGGCGACGATCGCGAGCTCGAGGGCGCGGATCTGGAACGGCTTGGAAAGGATGGTGAGCCCGCTTTCCGCCGCTTCGCGCGCGGCGTTGCTGTAGCCGGTGATGAGGAGCACGGGCGGCCCGTTCTTCTCCGCGCCGAGGCGCGCCGCGAGCTCGATGCCGTTCATGCCGCCCGGCATCACGACGTCGCTGATGACGAGGTCGAAGCTCTCCTTCACGGCGCGATGAAGCGCGGCCTTCGCGTCGTGCACATGCGTCACCTCGTGGCCGAGGCTGCGCAGCATGATGCCGGTCACCTCGGCGACCTCGGCATTGTCCTCGACGAGGAGGATGCGCGCGCGAGGCGGCGAGAGCTCGGCCTCGCCGGCCTTCCGGTCGAACGCGGGCGACGCGACGCGGTGCGAACGCGGCAGAAGGAGGATGACGGTGGTGCCTTCGCCGAGCCGGCTGCTCACCTTGGCCGTCCCGCCGGACTGGACCGCGAAGCCGTAGACCTGGGCGAGGCCGAGCCCCGTGCCCTTGCCCACCTCCTTCGTGGTGAAGAAGGGCTCGAAGACGTGCGGCAGGACATCGGGCGCGATCCCGACGCCGGAATCGCTGACGGCGATGCGGACGTAGTCGCCCCCCGGCAGCTCCTCGGTGCCTTTCAGGACCTCGTTGGAGGCCCTGATCACCACGGTGCCGCCGTTCGGCAGAGCGTCGTGCGCGTTGATGGCGAGGTTGAGAAGCGCGAGCTCGAGCTCGGCGGCGTCGACCTCGATCGGCCAGAGATCGGAGGCGACGCGGGCGCGGATCGCGATGTCGCCGCGAAGCGAAGGGCGGAGCATCTCGAGCGTGCGCGAGAGCCACTCCCTCAAGTCGAGAGGCGCCGGCCGCAGCATCTGCCGCCGCGAGAAGGCGAGAAGCTGACGGGTGAGGCGCTCTCCCTTCTCCGCCGCGCGCTCGATCGAGGCGAGGTCGCCGAGGAGGACGGAGTCCTGCGTGCGGCGCCGCATCACTTCGAGACGGCCGCCGATCACCATGAGGAGATTGTTGAAGTCGTGGGCGACCCCGCCGGTGAGCTGGCCGATGGCCTCCATCCGCTGCGCCTGGGCGAGCCGCTCGCGCGTGCTCTCGAGCGCGGCCTGGGCGCGGCGCCGCTCGCTGATGTCGCGGGTGATCTTGGCGAAGCCGACGAGCCGGCCGCCCTCCCGGATCGCGTCGATGACGATGCTGGCCCAGAAGCGGCTGCCGTCCTTGCGCACGCGCCAGCCTTCGCTCTCGTAGCGGCCGTGCTCGCGCGCCTCCTCCAGCGCGCGCGCCGGGATCCCCGCCGCGCGGTCCTCGGCCGTGTAGAAGCGCGAGAAGTGGAGGCCGACGATCTCCTCGGCGGCGTAGCCCTTGATGCGCTGCGCGCCCGTGTTCCAGTTGGTGACGACGCCGTTGGGGTCGAGCATGAAGAGGGCGTAATCGGTGACGCCCTCGACGAGGAGGCGGAACTGGCGCTCGCTGGCCTCGAGAACCTCCTGCGCCTTCCATTTGTCGGTGACGTCGTGCACCGCCTTGGCGAACCCGGTCAGCTCGCCCGTCTCGTCGCGGATCGCCTCGACGATCACATGGGCGTAGAAGCGCGAGCCGTCCTTGCGTACGCGCCAGGCCTCGCGCTCGATCTTGCCGTCGCGCGCGGCCGCCATCAGCGCGTGCTCCGGCTCGCCGCGGTGGTGATCCTCCTCGGTGAAGAAGCGGCTGAAATGCCGGCCGACGATCTCGTCCGGCTCGTAGCCCTGGATCTTCGCGACCCCGGGATTGGCGTAAACGACGATGCCGTTGGGGTCGAGCATCATGATCGCGTAGCCCGTGATGCTCTCCACGAGGAGTCGCAGCCGGTGCTCGGTGCCGCTTCCGTAGCCTTCGGCCTCGCGCACCGTCGCGACGTAGCCGAGAAGCGCGCCGCGCTCGTCCCGCGTCCGCTCGAGCGTCACCGTCGCCCAGAAGCGCGAGCCGTCCTTGCGGCGCCGCCATCCCGCGCTCTCGTGCCGTCCGTTGCGGCGCGCCGTTTCCAGCGCCGCATCGGGCGTGCCGGCGCGCCGGTCCTCCTCGTCGAAGAGCTGTCCGAAGCCGCGGCCGACGATGTCGGCCGGCGCGTATCCCGTGATGCGCTGGGCGCTGGCGTTCCACCGCACGACCTTGCCGGCCTCGTCGAGAAGCGCCACGCCGCGGTCGGAGACGGCGTCCACCACCCGCCAAAGCGACGCTCCACCGACGTCCGCCAAGCGGGCCCTGCCGCCTTCGATCCTCTGCCTTGCCATCCTACGCTCTATGCACTCTCCGGCGAGATACACGCCCGGCAGAGCAGACGATCCTCGCCGCTCCCACTTTTGGGGCGAACGTTCCGGACGCCTATTCTCCGAACGATCCGGTTCGCGTCTCTTTAGCGCTCGGTAAACAGCGAATCACCACATTTGGTTGCTAAAGGAGGCGGGGACGCGCACCGGGGATGCGCAATCGCGGGTGATTCTGCGGCTCCGATCCCGCCTCTGCCGTTCCGCTCGCCCGAGGACGGACGCGGACGGCACGCCATGCGCGGCCGTCGCGCCGCTCTCCGGTCGGACGCGGGTCGGGGCGGAGACGTCAGCGCGTGGGAGGCGCCGAGCTGCCGCTCATCGCCCCGCCGCCCGAGTCGAACGCCATGATCCTGCCGCTGCTCGGGTCGATCAGCATCGGCGTGCGCTCGCCGCCGCGCGCGACGACGGCCGTGAAGTCGTCCCCGTGCGGCTGGAACTCGGTGAAGATGCCGTAGCCGCTGCTTACCAGCATGTTGAGCGCCTTCGTCGCCTGGCGCCCGTCGACGGCGGCCTGGCCGGGGCCGATGTCCCGGTCCGACGCGGGCGCGGCCGTCGAGCCGCTCATCGACGCCGAAGCCGCCGGCGGGGCGGACGCGGTCGTGGTCGGCGCGCCCGCGTCGGTGCTGCCGCAGGCTGCGAGCGCGATCGCCGCGGCGGCGATCGAGGCGAGTTCGGGGATCCTCTTCACTGGCTTGCTCCATGTGGGGCCGCGCTTTCTCGACGCAGCCCCCGCAGAACAATCAGGATGGGCGCTCGTTCCGCGCTCACCCGGCGGGCGGCGCGGCCGGCCGGCCCTTGAGCTCGCGGAGCTTGGCCTCGGCTTCGGCGATGCGCTGGGCGCGAAGCTCCGCGTCTTCCGGCAAGGTGCGGAGCCACGCGAGGTAGGCGCGCCAAGCCTCGGCGGTCGCATCCGTCGCCGGCGCCTCCTCGACGATGAAGCCGGGCGGATCGCCGATCGTCTCGGAGCGTCGAAGCGCCTCGACGCTCGCCGATTCTTCGGATTTCGCCATGCGGCCTCCTCGTAGTGCGGCCTCCTCGTAGATCGGAACGCAGCCCCGCCTCGCTCGTTCCCCCGAAATCACCGGACGATCGAGGGGAGGCGCAGGAATGAGCTGGGCCTTGGTCCAGATCGCGGAAGGCGACGAGAAGCGACGGCGCGGAATCGCGGCCGAGATCTACCCTGCGGACGTCGCGCGGGCGGAAGACGGCGGCGCGGTGACGAAACCGGACGTCTCGGCCTCTCCGGCCGGGCTCGTCCGGCAGGAGGCGGAGGGCTTCGTGATCGAAGCGGCGGCGGACGGGCCGCTCGTCGGCATCGATCCAGGCCCCTACGCGTTCCTCAAGGACGTGGGCAGGGCGATCGCGGAGTACACGGGGGAGACGTGTCCGACGGTTCCGCCGCGTACGATTCCGGCGTGACCTCTGCCGCAGCGGCGCCGGAGGACGAGGGGCGTCCTCGGGCGTTTCGAGCACCAATGGAGCGCAAAGTCGTTCTCCTTGTCGAGGATGATCCCGACGTTCGCGAGCTCGCGAGCTTCATTCTCTCGGAAATGGGCTTCGAGGTGCTCGAGGCCGGCGACGGGCTCGCCGGGCTCGCGCTCGTCGAGACGATTCCGGAGATCGATCTTCTCTTCACCGACATCGAAATGCCGGGCCTCGACGGCGTCACGCTCGCCGAGCGGGCGCGCGAGATCCGTCCCGATCTGCCCGTGGTCTACGCGACGGGATTCGCCGAGCGGGTGCGCGCGCTGAAAGCCGCGCAGCCGACGGAAGAGGTGCTGCAGAAGCCGTTCCGGCAGCACGAGCTCGCAAGAGCCATCGAGCGCGCGCTCGCGAGCGCAGGGGCCGGCTGAGCGCCGTCCACCGCTAAAGAGAGAAATTCGAGCAGCGCGCGCGTTCTCCGATCATCGGCGCCGGCGCTTTCGCAAGCCTCATCACCGCCTGTGACGCGGCGCACAGGCGACATCGCCGCCTTGTGATGCGGCGCACAGGCAGCGCGTTCCTCCGAGCGCTGAATGGAAGGCAGGTCCGCCGCCCGCCGGCGAGAGGACGGGCGGCATTCTTCCTCGCCGGAGGTCGCCCATGCATTCCGACATCGCCCGTTCGATCGGATCCGCCTCGCTCCTCGTCGCAGGCGCGCTGACTTTCGGCGCCGGCGCCGCAGCGCAGACCGGGACCAAGACCGAGGTCGCTCCCTTCTCGCACGCGCTTCATCACCAGGCGGCGCCCGCGACGGGCGGCTACGCGGAGGCGGCGCCGCCGCTCTTCGGCAATCTCGGCAAGCACCATTGGAAGATCACGACCGCGAGCCCGGAAGCGCAGCAATATTTCGACCAGGGGCTCCGCCTCGCTTACGGATTCAACCACGCGGAGGCGCGGCGCGCGTTCCGTCAGGCGCAGCGTCTCGATCCTTCCTGCGCGATGTGCTTCTGGGGCGAGGCCTTCGTGCTCGGGCCGAACATCAACGTGCCGATGGATTCTTCCGCGAACGCGCCGGCGCTCGAGGCGCTCGCGCAGGCCGAGGCGCTCGCCGCCGGCGCGTCGCCCAAGGAGCAGGCGCTCATCGCCGCGCTCTCGAAGCGGTACTCGGCGGACCCGAAGGCCGAGCGCGCCGCGCTCGACGAGGCCTGGGCGGACGCGCTCGGCGACGTCGCGGCGCAGTACCCCGACGACGTCGAGCTTCGCGTCCTCCACGCCGAGGCGATGATGAATTTGCACCCGTGGGACTACTGGGCCGACGGCGGGAAGACGCCGAAGGGGCGCACGGCACAGATCGTCGAAGAGCTCGAGCACGCTTTGGCCGCCGCGCCCGAGCATCCCGGCGCGATTCATTTCTACATCCACACGGTCGAGGCCTCCGACTGGCCCGAGCGGGCGGAGAAGGGGGCCGAGAAGCTCGCCGCGCTGATTCCCGGCGCAGGCCACCTCGTGCACATGCCGAGCCATATCTTCTATCGCGTCGGCCGCTACCTCGATGCGCTCGAGACGAACAAGACGGCGGTCGCGGTCGACGAGGCGTTCATCGCCGAGGTGCAGCCGGAAGGGCCTTATCCGCTCGCCTACTATCCGCACAACGTCCACTTCGTTCTCGCGTCCGCGAGAATGGCGGGGGACGCGCCGACGGCGCTCGCCGCGGCGGAGAAGCTGAGCGCGATCATCAGCCCCGAGACCGCGGCGGCGATCCCGATGGTGCAGCCGATGATGGCGGCCGCCTATTTCGCGCACGCCCAGTTCGGCACGCCGGAGAGCATCCTGGCGCTGCCCGAGCCAGCGACGGCGCCGTCCTACGTCAAGGCGATGTGGCACTACATGCGCGGCGTCGGCCTGGCGCAGGCGGGGCGGCTCGACGAGGCCGCGGCGGAGGCGCAGGCGATCGCAGCGCTCGGCGCGAAGGACGACGTCGTCGCCCTCGCCGCCGCGAAGATCCCCGGCGCCGAGACGCTCGAGATCGCCCGTCAGGTCGTGATCGGGCGGATCGCGCAGGCGAAGGGCGACGCGAGCCGCGCGGCGGTGGCGTTCGAGGCCGCCGCCGAGCTGCAGGAGGGGCTTCCCTACATGGAGCCGCCCTACTGGTACTACCCGGTGCGGCAGTCCCTCGGCGCAATCCATCTTTCGATGGGGCGCGTCGAGGAGGCGCAGAAAGCGTTCGAGGCGGCGCTCCGCCGCGCGCCCAACAACGCGTGGGCGATCTACGGCCTCAAGGAGACGGCGGCGGCCAAGGGCGACGCCGCCGCGATGGCGGCCGCCGAGGCGCGCCTTGCGCGCACGTGGGTCGGCGATCCGCAGCTTCTCGAGCTGAAGCGCCTCTGAGCGGCGCGCGCACGGCGCCCTTTCCCCTCGCGAGAAGGGAAAGGGCGCTGCGCCCTGCCGAATTGAACCCGCGGCGGCGGGGCGCGTTTCCGAAGCGGGGCTTTCCTCGCATCGGAGCGCGCATGAAGGCGATCTGCTGGCACGGCAAGGGGGATGTCCGCGTCGATGCCGTTCCCGATCCGAGGATCGAGGATCCGCGCGACGTCGTCGTGAAGGTCACCGCGACCGCGATCTGCGGCTCCGACCTCCACCTCTACGACGGCTTCGTGCCCGGCATGGAGAGCGGCGACGTGCTCGGCCACGAGTTCATGGGCGAGGTGGTCGAGAAGGGCAGCGCGGTCCGCGATCTCGCGGTCGGCGACCGCGTCGTCGTGCCCTTCACGATCGCGTGCGGCGCGTGCTTTTTCTGCGAGCGCGAGCTCTTCTCGCTCTGCGAGCGCTCGAACCCCAACGCGGCGGCCGCCGCGAAGCTCTGGGGACATGCTACCGCGGGGCTCTTCGGCTACTCGCATCTCACCGGCGGCTATGCCGGCGGGCAGGCCGAGTACGTGCGCGTGCCCTTCGGCGACGTCGGGCCGCTCAAGGTGCCGTCGGGGCTCGCGGACGAGCAGGTTCTCTTTCTCAGCGACATCTTCCCCACCGGCTACATGGCCGCCGAGTTCTGCGACATCCGGCCGGGCGACACGATCGCGATCTGGGGCTGCGGCCCCGTCGGCCAGTTCGCGATCCGCAGCGCGCGCATGCTCGGCGCCGAGCGCGTCGTCGCGATCGACCGAGTGCCGGAGCGGCTCGCGCTCGCGCGGGACGCCGGCGCGGAGACGATCGACTTCATGCAGGAGGACGTCTACGAGCGCCTGCAGCAGGCGACTAAGGGGCGGGGCCCCGACGCCTGCATCGACGCGGTCGGCGCCGAGGCGCATTGGCGCGGCTCACTCGACGCGATCATGGACAAGGTCAAGACCGCGGCGATGCTCGAGACGGACCGGGCGCACGCCCTCCGCCAGGCGATCCAATGCTGTCGCGGCGGAGGCATCGTCTCGATCGTCGGCGTTTACGGCGGCTTTCTCGACAAGGTGCCGATGGGCTCGGCGATGAATCGCGGCCTCACGTTCCGGATGGCGCAGACCCCGGTGCAGCGCTACATGCGCAAGCTGCTCCGGCGCATCGAGAACGGCGACATCGACCCGAGCTTCGTCGTCTCGCACCACCTGAAGCTCGACGAGGGTCCAGACGCGTACAAGACGTTCCGCGACAAGAAGGACCGCTGCACCAAGGTCGTGCTGCATCCCTGAGCCATAACGAACGCCGCGTTCGTCGCTCGCCCGACCTCGGCGCTCGACGGCCGGCGCATGGCCCGCTGCACGACGCGCGCGCTCAGCCGGCGTTGCCTTCGACGATCTTCAGGTTCCGTCGCGCGGCGGCGGCGAGCGCGCCCTCCAGCATCGCGGCGAGCTCGGCCCGCTTGAACGGCTTGCGCAACACCGGGAACTCGTCTCGCGAGGCGGCGATCCCGGAATCGTGCGCCGTCATCAGCACCACCGGCAGCCCCGGCCGGGCGGCGCGGAGGCGCCTCGCTAGCTCGACGCCGCTCATCCCGTCCGGCATCACGATGTCGGTCAGGACGAGCTCGGGGGCGGCCTTGCCGGACGCGATGAGGTCGAGCGCGCGCTGGCCGCGGTCGGCGCGCTGCACGGCATAGCCGAGCTCCGTGAGCATCGCGACGGTCGTCTCGGCGACGTCGGCATCGTCCTCGACGAGGAGAAGCCTTCGCTGCGGATGCGCCCGCGCACCGGCATGCGCGGCCGCATCCGCGTCGGCCGGCGTCTTCGTGCTGCGCCGAAGATAGACGAGAACCGTGGTGCCGACGTCGAGACTCGATTTCAGCACCGCCGTTCCGCCTCCCTGCTGGGCGAAGCCGTAGACCTGGCTCAGGCCGAGCCCGGTGCCGCGGCCGACCTCCTTCGTCGTGAAGAACGGCTCGAACGCGCGCTCGATCACCTCGCGCGGCATGCCGTGCCCGCTATCCGCGATCGAGATCAGGACGAAATCGCCGACGAGAGTGCCGGGGCCGGATCGCTCGTCGCAGGTGACGTTCCGCGCGGCGATGTCGAGCCGCCCGCCTTGCGGCATCGCATCGCGCGCGTTGGCGGCGATGTTGATGAGCGCGATCTCGAGCTCGCCGGGATCGATCTCGACCGGCCACAGCGCCGGGTCGACCTCGAGCCCGATCACGATGTCGGGCGGCAGCGAAGGCCGAAGCATCTCGAGGAGCTTCGGCAGACGTTTGCGTAGGTCGATGACGACCGGCTTCACGGGCTGGCGGCGCGAGAACGTGAGAAGCTGGCGGGTGAGATTCTCCGCCCGCGCGGCCGCACGGAGAACGGCGTCGAGGCGCCGCGCGGTCGTGCCGTCGACGTTGGCGCGCGCGATCTCGGCATTGCCGATGATGACCGCGAGAAGATTGTTGAAGTCGTGGGCGACGCCGCCGGTGAGCCGGCCGAGCGCCTGGAGGCGCATCGATTGCTGAGCGCGCGCTTCCGTCAGCCGCTGCTGCGCGGACATGCGGAAGAAGAGGAAGATCACGAAGCCGGATACCGCGAGGGTGGCGATCCCGAGCGCGACCATCGCCCAGAACGAGCGCTCGAGCGGCGCTTCGAGCGCGCTTTCGGGCAACTCGAGATTCACCGACCACCCCGTGAGCGCGGAGGTGTAGTAGGCGCTGTAGTCCGATGCGCCGTCGGGCGGCCGGAGCCCGCCCACCATCGTCCTGATCGCGCTGCGGAGAGGCGGTCGTGCGGGCGAGCCTGCCGGGGGCGCCGCGTCGCTCGAGCGCGCGATGAAGCGACCGTGGCGATCGATGATCGCGCCGCGCCAATTCGGCGGCAGACCGCTTTCGCGAAGCACGTCCGCGATCCAGTCGGGGTTGACGTAGGCCGTGAGCACGTAGCGGGTTTCGCCGCCGCGCAGGATCGGCACCCGGACCGCGATGAGGGGCTTGCCGGTGAGGGGATCTCCCCCCGAAAGGCCGGTCACCACCGGAGCGCGGCTCTGCACCGCCTCGTCGAAGCCGTCGAGGCGTTCGGGGACCGGCAGCTCGGTGCCGAACGGTCTCTGCGTGGTGAAGAGCGTGCGCTTCGTGCTCGCGTCGGCAAGGGTGACGCAGTGCCAGAGCGGATCCGCCCTGTCGAACCGGGCGGCGTCCTCGTAGAATCCGGCGAAGTCGTCGTGTCGCAGCGCGTCGCTGCCGGCGAGGACCTCGACGGCCTTGATCTGGCCGTAGATCTCGCGATCGAGATTGCGCGCGAGCCGCTCGACCTGGATTCGGGCCGAGGTCTCGAGCGCGTGCCGCTCGTCGTCCGCCACGCGCATCAGCAGCGCGGCGACGAAAATGAGGACCGGAAACGTCGCTGCGGCGAGCGCTATCGCGTAGGTCCGAAGGCGCAATCGGGTATCTCCCCCGACCGAAGAGCATGCCACCGGAAGGGGGCGCCCGGCATCTGCAATCGTTCGGCCGGAAGGCGCATCACCCGAAAGAGACGTGCGATCTCGAACAAGGAAAGAAGGGCCGCCCCGAGGGGCAGCCCTTCCGCTTGGAACCGTTTCGGCCGAAAGACGGCCGCACGACCGTGGCTCAGCCGAGGATTTCCCGACGGAGGATCCCGGTCACGACCGCTTCCGACCCGAGTTCGAAGCGAGACACAGGATCACCTCCTTTCCGTTGTTGACGCCGATGCCGGCAATCTGAGGGGCCGACGGGCTGATTGCAAGCCCGGCGGCATCCGGCCATATATCCGCCGATGGCCGGAACGCCGTTCCTGAAAATGCACGGACTCGGCAATGACTTCGTCGTGCTCGACGCGCGCCGGACGCCGATCTCGGTCGGCGCCGGGCTGGCGCGCGCGATCGCCGACAGGCGCACCGGTATCGGCTGCGACCAGGTCCTGGTGATGGAGCCGCCGCGCAGCGCCGGCGCCGACGTCTTCATGCGCATCCGCAACGCCGAAGGAGGCGAGGTCGAGGCCTGCGGCAACGGCACGCGATGCGTGGCGGCGCGCGTCATGGAGGAGTCCGGGAGAGACCGCGTCGTGGTGGAGACCCTGGCCGGGCTTCTCGAGGCGCGCCGCGCACCCGGCGGCCTGGTGACGGTGGACATGGGCGAGGCGCGCACCCACTGGCGAGAGATCCCGCTCGCGCGCGAGGCCGACACGCTGCACCTTCCGATCGGCGCGGGGCCGCTGAACGACGCCGTCGCGACCAATCTCGGAAACCCGCACGCCACGTTCTTCGTGCCCGACGTCGAGTCGGTCGAGATCGAGCGCTGGGGTCCGGTTCTGGAGCGCGATCCGATCTTCCCGGAGCGGGCGAATATCGGCGTCGTCCAGGTGCTGTCGCCGACGAGCCTGCGCTTCCGCGTCTGGGAGCGGGGCGCCGGAGTGACCCGGGCGTGCGGCACGGGCGCCTGCGCCGCGCTCGTCGCCGCGGTGCGGCGCGGCCTTGCCGAGCGGCGCGCCGAAGTGATCCTCGACGGCGGCCGGCTGGAGATCGAGTGGCGCGGCGACGGCCGGGTGATGATGACGGGGCCGACGGCGATCAGCTTCACCGGCAGCTTCGACCCGGCTTCCTTCGCCTGAGCGGTCGCGTGGCTCCCGAGATCGTCACCTTCGGCTGCCGCCTCAACGCCTACGAATCGGAGGCGATGCGGCGCCTTGCTGCGGAGGCGGGGCTCGCCGACGCGATCATCGTCAACACCTGCGCGGTCACCGCCGAGGCCGAGCGGCAGGCGCGCCAGGCCGTGCGGCGGCTGCGGCGCGAGCACCCCTCGGCACGGCTCATCGTGACCGGCTGCGCGGCGCAGATCGATCCCGCCCGCTGGGCGGCGATGCCGGAGGTGAGCCAGGTCCTCGGCAACGCCGAGAAGCTGCGAAGGGAGAGCTGGGGCCTTCCCGATCGCATCGTCGTCGGCGACGTGATGGCGGTGCGCGAGACCGCGAGCCATCTCGTCGAAGGCTTCGAGGGCCGCGCGCGCGCCTTCGTCCAGGTGCAGCAGGGCTGCGACCATCGCTGCACCTTCTGCGTCATCCCGTACGGGCGCGGCAACTCGCGCTCGGTGCCTGCCGGCGCGGTCGTCGAGGAGGCGCGACGCCTGGCGGCGAACGGCTATCCCGAGCTCGTGCTGACCGGCGTCGATCTGACGGCATGGGGCGGCGACTTGCCCGGCAAGCCGACGCTCGGCCAGCTCGTCAGGCGCCTCCTCGCGCTGGTGCCGGAGCTGAAGCGGCTTCGCCTGTCCTCGCTCGACCCGGTCGAGATCGACGAGACGCTCTGGCGCCTTCTCGCCGAGGAGGAGCGCCTCATGCCGCATCTCCATCTCTCGATTCAGGCCGGAGACGATCTCATCCTGAAGCGGATGAAGCGGCGCCATTCGCGGGCCGACGCGCTTGCCTCCTGCCGGCGGGCACGGGAGCTGCGGCCGGGGATCGCGCTCGGCGCCGATCTCATCGCCGGCTTCCCGACCGAGAGCGAGGCGATGTTCCAGAGGACGCTGGATCTCGTCGGCGAGGCGGGGCTCGACTATCTTCACGTCTTCCCGTACAGCGCCCGCCCGGGGACCCCCGCGGCGCGGATGCCGCAGCTCGACGGCGGCGTCATTCGCGAGCGTGCGGCGCGTCTTCGCGCCGAAGGCGAGGCCGCGCTCGTGCGCAGCCTCGCCTCCCGTGTCGGAAGCACGGCCGAGGTGCTCGTCGAGAAGGACGGGTTCGGCCGGAGCGAGCACTGGGCGCCGGTGCGGCTTCCCGGCAGGCCGGGCGAGATCCGGCAGGTCCGCATCGCCGCGAGCGACGGCAAGGCGCTCCTTCCCGTTTCCGATTCCGGAGGCCGCTCATGAGCTGGCTTCAGCGCCTCAAGCAGGGGCTGCAGCGCTCCTCGACCCAGCTGACGCAGGGGATCACGCAGATCTTCCAGCGGCGGAAGCTCGACGCCGCCGCGCTCGAGGAGCTCGAGGAGCTCCTCATCGCCTCCGACATGAGCGTCGGCATCGCCGAGGAGGTGACCGCCAAGCTGCGCAAGGCACGCTTCGGCCAGGAGGTAGCGCCGCAGGAGGTCAAATCGACGCTCGCCGAGGAGGTCGCGCGACTCCTCGAGCCGGTCGCCAAGCCGCTGAGGCTCGATCCCGCGCTGAAGCCGCACGTCGTGCTCGTCGTCGGCGTCAACGGCTCGGGCAAGACCACGACGATCGCGAAGCTCGCCCAGCAGTGGAAGGAGGAAGGGAAGTCGGTGATCCTCGCCGCCGGCGACACGTTCCGCGCGGCCGCGGTCGAGCAGCTCAAGATCTGGGGCGCGCGGACCGGGTGCCCGGTCGTGGCGCGCGGCGAGGGCGCCGACGCCGCCGGCCTCGCCTACGACGCCCTGGCGGAGGCGCGCGAGCAGAACGCCGACGTTCTCCTCATCGATACCGCCGGACGCCTTCACAACAAGGCGGGGCTGATGGCCGAGCTCCAGAAGATCGCCCGCGTCATGAAGAAGATCGATCCGGCCGCGCCCCATACCGTGCTCCTGGTGCTGGACGCGACCGTCGGACAGAACGCGCACGCGCAGGCCGAGATCTTTCGCGAGATGATCGGCGTCACCGGCATCGTCATGACGAAGCTCGACGGCACGGCGCGCGGCGGCGTCCTCGTGAGCCTCGCGGAGAAATACGGAATTCCGATACACGCGATCGGCGTCGGCGAGACGGCGGAGGATCTGCGCCCGTTCGATCCGCGCGAGTTCGCGCGCAGCCTCGTCGGGCTCGAGGACTGACGCCGCGGCGCCTCCGCGCGCGCCGTCATTAGCGGTTGACACACGTCAATGCGGCTGCGCGTTCCGCGCGGTTCTCTGCGACATGCGCAAACGGGACGCTTCGAACATCGTGCGGCTCGAGCCGCCCTCCCGCGACGACGCCGCGGCGACGCCGATCGCCGAGCCGGTGGCGCCGCCGCGCCTCGAGCCGCCGGAGCGCCACGCGCTGCTCAGCCTCGACCGCGCCTTCCGCGCCAACATCGCCCGTTACACGCTCGGAGTGTCGCCCGCCGGGCTCGCCGGCGCTTATTTCGATTGGCTCTCCCATCTCTGGATGGCGCCGGGCAAGCGGCTGCAGCTCGTCGAGAAGGGGGCACGCAAGGCGCAGCGCCTCGGCATCTGGGCCAGTCACGCGGCGTTCGATCCCAAGGCCGATCCCTGCATCGAGCCGCTGCCGCAGGACCGCCGGTTCAGGAGCCCGGAATGGCGCCAGTTTCCCTACAACCTCATCTACCAGTCGTTCCTCCTCGCCCAGCAATGGTGGCACAACGCCACCACGGGCGTGGACGGCATGGAGAAATCGCACGAGGCGGTGGTTTCCTTCGTCGCGCGCCAGCTCCTCGACGTCTTCGCCCCCTCCAACTCGCCGCTCACCAATCCGGAGATCGCGAAGGCGACGATCCGCGAGGGCGGGCTCAACCTCGTGCGCGGCGCGCAGAACTTCTTCGAGGACTGGCATCGCGCCGTCGCGGGCAAGCGGCCGGTCGGGGCCGATCAGTACCGCCCCGGTCGCGAGGTGGCGGTGACGCCGGGCAAGGTCGTCTACCAGAACCGGCTGATTGAGCTCATCCAGTACGCGCCGGCGACGTCGGACGTCGCCGCCGAGCCGGTCCTCATCGTGCCGGCCTGGATCATGAAGTACTACATCCTCGATCTGTCGCCGGAGAACTCGCTCGTCCGCTACCTCGTCGAGCACGGTCATACCGTTTTCATCATCTCGTGGAAGAACCCGGGCCCGGAGGACCGCGAGCTCGGGCTCGACGACTACCGCCGGCTCGGCGTGATGGCCGCGCTCGACACGATCGGCGCCATCGTGCCGGAGCGCCAGGTCCATGCCGTCGGCTACTGCCTCGGCGGCACCCTTCTCGCGATCGCCGCGGCGGCGATGGGGAGAGACGGCGACGAGCGCCTCGCGACGATGACGCTTCTCGCCGCCCAGGTCGACTTCAGCGAGGCCGGCGAGCTCACGCTCTTCATCAGCGAGAGCGAGGTCGCCTTCCTGGAAGACATGATGTGGGACCGGGGCTATCTCGACACGACGCAGATGGCGGGCGCCTTCCAGCTCCTGCGCTCGAACGACCTCATCTGGTCGCGGATGGTGCGGGAGTATCTGCTCGGCGGCCGGCAGAAGATGAACGACCTCATGGCCTGGAACGCCGACGCGACCCGCATGCCCTACCGCATGCATTCGGAGTATCTGCGCCGCCTCTTCCTCGGGAACGACCTCGCGCAGGGCCGCTATCAGGTCGAGGAGCGGCCGGTGTCGCTCTCGGACATCCGCATCCCGTGCTTCCTCGTCGCGACGACGACGGACCACGTCGCGCCGTGGCGCTCGGTCTACAAGTTCCACCTCACCGCCGATACCGAGGTGACGTTCCTCCTCACGACCGGCGGGCACAATGTCGGCGTGGTGAACCCGCCGGGCACGGCGAGGGCGCGGCGGCGGCGCTTCGCGGTCCGGACGCACGGAGCCGACGAGCGCTACGTCGATCCGGACCGCTGGCTGCTCGAGGCCGAGAACAAGGAAGGCTCGTGGTGGCCCGAATGGCAGGCCTGGCTGATGAAGCATTCGAGCGGGCGCGTTCCGCCGCCGCCGATGGGCACGGGCAAGCGCGGCGCCGTGCTGCGCGACGCGCCGGGCCTCTACGTGCTGCAACCGTAAGGGCGCGCGGCGGCTTCAGAGCCCGTCGGGCGGATTCGTGCGGGCGCGCCAGTCGCCGCTCTCGGATGCCTCGCGGAACTGGCGCAGCGACCAGTGCACCGACGGGAACGCGAGATCGCGCCACGGGATCTCGTCCCATCGGAAAAGCTTCACCTCGAGGCTTTCAGGGCCAGGGGCTATCCCGGAGACGAGGCGGGCGCGGTAGATGAGCTGCACCTGGCTGATGCGCGGGATCGTGTAGACCGCGAGAATGCCGTCGATCTCGATCGTCGCGGAGGCCTCCTCCTGGGCCTCGCGTCGCGCCCCGTCCTCGGTGGATTCGTTCAGCTCGAGATAGCCGGCAGGGATCGTCCAGTAGCCCTTGCGGGGATCGATCGCGCGGCGGCAGAGGAGGATGCGCTCGCCGCTGGTCACCACCGAGCCGACCACCACCTTCGGGTTCTCGTAGTCGATGAAGCCGCATTCGGGGCAGACCTTCCGCTCACGGTTGTCGCCCTCCGGGATCTGCAGTATGCGCGGGCCGCCGGTCGTCATGGCGCGACAGTGTCGCCCCCCGACGCGCCGCCGTCTACACCTCGACGTCGAAGAGGTCGCCGCGGCGATCGTCGCGCCGGCGGCGCCGCTTGTCCTTCTCGAGCCCGGCTTCGCCGCTGCTCTCGCCCTTGGTGACGCGGCGCGCCGGCTCGACCGGCGTCACCTTCTGATCCTGCGGCACGACATGCGGCGCCGCGGGCGCGGCGACCGGGGGCAGGGGAGCGGTCGGCACAATCGGCATGGGACAGGTACTCCCATGATGATCCGGGTAGAACGTAGCCGAGTTCGATCAACGAAACGTTAACCGCGCCGCTCCCCGCCGCCGCGGCCTCGCGCGCGGCTGCGCTCGGCCTCGAGAAGCGCCGCCTTCCGCTCCGCGCCCCATTTGTAGCCGCCGATCGCGCCGTCCCCGCGCACCGCGCGGTGGCAGGGGATCACGACGGCGAGACGGTTGGCGCCGCAGGCGCGGCCGACGGCGCGGACCGCCTTCGGCGCGCCGATCGCGGCGGCGAGCTCCCGGTAGCTGCGCGTCTCGCCGGGCGGGATCGCCTGCAACGCCCGCCATACCCGCCATTGGAACGCGGTGGCGCGAAGATCGACCGGCAGGTCCTCGCTCCCTGCCTCTCCCTCCAGGCGCCGCAGAACGGCGTCGAACCACGGGCCGCGCGTGCCCGGGACCAGCTCGGCCTCCGGGTACTCGCGCCGGAGCGCCGCCTCGAGCGCGGCGTCGTCGTCGCCGAGGCTCACGGCGCAGACGCCCCGATCGGTCGTGGCGACGAGGACGCGGCCGAAGCGGCAGTCGCCGGTCGCGAAAGCGATTCGCGCGCCCTTGCCGCCCTTGGCGTAGGTCGCCGGCGTCATGCCGAGCTGCGTGTCGGCACGCTCGTAGAGCCGCGAAGCCGAGCCGTAGCCCGCGCCGTAGAGGGCGTCGGCGACGCCGTTGCCTTCGCGCAGCATCGACTTCACGCGGCCGAGGCGACGCGCATCGGCGTATTCGCGCGGCGAGATGCCGAGCAGCCGCTTGAACGAGCGCTGGAGATGGTAGGGGCTCGCGCCGACCCGCTCGCCGAGGGTCTCGAGCGTCGGCATCGCCCCCTCCGTGTCGAGCGCCTCGTCGATCGTGCGGCACGCGGCGCGCACGCGCTCGACCGCCGGGTCGGCAATGGGGGCGGCGTCGGGGCGGCAGCGGCGGCACGGGCGATAGCCGGCGCGCTCGGCGGCTTCGGGCAGGAGGAAGAACTCCACCCGGTCGGGCTGCGGCCGGCGCGAAGGGCAGGACGGGCGACAATAGATGCCGGTCGTCTTCACCGCGTAGACGAAGGCGCCGTCGGCGGCACGGCGCCGCTCCGCGACGGCCTGCCAGAGGGGTTCGGTCTGGATCATGGCGGAACCTCTACGCCCGGCGAGGCCGACACTCTATCCGATCCTTGCGGGAGAAGAGACGGGGTCGCATCCTGGCCGGCGTCTTGAAGACGTGGTTCCTGCGATCGGCGGCGTTCCGAACCGGACAACGCCGGGCGCTCGCTCTTCTCGCCCCGCTCGGCGCGCTCCCGAGGACGGCCTCTGCTCCCGCGAAGCCGCCGCGCGCCTGATGCATCCCGCCCGCATCCGCGTTCGTGCCGACCGCGAAACCCGATCGGGCGACTACGTCCTCTACTGGATGCAGCGGGCGCAGCGGACGCGCTTCAATCACGCGCTCGAATTCGCCTTCTGCCATGCCGAAGCGATGGGGCTGCCGCTTGCCGTCTGTCTCGCCGTTCCGGACGACGCGGAGCCGAGCGAGCGCCATCGGGTCTTCCTCCTCGAGGGGCTTCGGGACGTCGGGCGAAACCTCGCGCGGCGCCGCATCGCCTTCGTCGTGCGCCGCGGCCCGCCGGATGCGGTCGCGATCTCGCTCTCCTACCGGGCCGCGATGCTGGTCTGCGACGGAGGATATCTCCGCCACGAGCGGGCGTGGCGCCGGTCTGTCGCCGAAGCGGCACCTTGCCCGGTGATCGAGGTGGAGACCGATCTCGTTGTTCCCGTCGAGCGCGCTTCGGCGAAGCTCGAGATCGCCGCCCGCACCTTCCGCCCGAAGCTGCAGCGGGCGCTCGAGGAGTTCCTCGACTGGGCGTTCGAGGAGCGTCCCGCCGCGCGCGGCATCGCGCTCGAAGGCGACCTCGACCCGCGCGATCTCGACGGCACGCTCGGCGCGCTCGGGATCGACCGCTCGCTTCCGCTGAGGGCTTCGTTCGAGGGCGGCGAGAACGCGGCGCGGCGAACGCTGGGCCGCTTCCTCGCGGAGCGGCTCGGCCGTTACGAGAAGCGGCGGAGCGATCCCGGCGCCGGCGCGACGTCCGCGCTCAGCCCTTATCTGCGCTACGGCCAGATCTCGCCGCTCGAGGTCCTTCTCGAGGTGCGCGCCGCGGGCGGCGCGCCCACCTTCCTCGACGAGCTCCTCGTCCGCCGCGAGCTCGCCTTCAATTTCGTCTGGCACGAGCCGCGCTACGACCGCTACGAGGCGCTTCCCGCATGGGCGCGCCGCACGCTCGGGGAACATGCCGGGGACCCGAGGCCTGCAGTCTATTCCGAGGCGCAGCTCGAGGCGGGCGGAACGCACGACCCAGTCTGGAACGCGGCGATGCGCGAGATGCAGCGCACCGGCTGGCTGCACAACACGCTGCGCATGTACTGGGGGAAGAAGATCCTCGAGTGGAGCGAGAGCCCGCAGGCCGCGTTCGAGCGCGTGCTCGGCCTCAACGACCGTTATTTTCTCGACGGCCGCGATCCGAACTCCTACGCCAATGCCGGGTGGATCTTCGGGCTTCACGACCGCCCCTGGCCGGAGCGTCCCGTCTTCGGCAAGGTCCGCAGCATGACGGCGGCGGGTCTCGCCCGGAAATTCGACGTCGAAGCCTATGTTCGCGGGGTGGAGCGATGGACCGAGTAGAAGCGCTTTTCGAGGCACGTTTCGGCGCGCCGGTGGCAATGCCGGCAGAGGCGGAGGCGTTGCGCCTCTTCGCCGCGCACCGCTCGCATCGCGCGTTCGCCGCGCGGCCGGTCGAGGAGCCGCTCGTCGAGGCGCTCGCGGCAGCAGCGCTCTCCGCGCCGTCGAAGAGCGACCTGCAGCAGCGCGACATCGTGATCGTCGGCGATCCCGAGCTTCGCCGCGCCCTCGGCGCGCTCATGCCGAACGATCCCTGGGTCGTCGCCGCGCCGGTCTTTCTCGTCTTCTGCGGCAACAACCGGCGGCAGCGCCAGCTTCACGAATGGCGCGGCCGTCCGTTCGCCAACGATCATCTCGACGCGTTCTTCAACGCGGCCGTCGACGCCGCGATAGCGCTCGCATGGTGCGTCGCGGCGGCGGAGGCGGTCGGACTCGGCGCCTGCCCGGTGAGCGCGATCCGCAACGAGGCGACGGAGGTCTCGAAGCTCCTGCGCCTGCCGATGCACGTCTTTCCCGTCGCCGGGCTCTGCATCGGATGGCCGGCCGCGCCGGGCAGCATCGTGCCGCGACTCCCGCTCGGGGTGACGCTGCACCGCGACCGCTTCGACGAGACCGGCATCCGCGCCGCGATCGAGGCCTACGACGGCCGTCGCTTCTACGAGAAGCAGCGCTACGTCGAGCAGTACGGGACCGCGACCGAGTACGGATGGTCGGAGGACAAGGCGCGGCAGTATTCGCGGCCGGAGCGCGCCTCGTTCGGCGCGTTCGTCCGGGCGAAAGGCTTCCGGCTCGATTGAGCGAAGTCAGGCCGGCGCGTGCGTGGGTGAACCGCCGGCGCCTCCGCTTGTTGAAAGGATGTGCCCCTTTCCCGGAGGTCTCATGCGACGACGCACTCTCGCCCGCGCAACAGCCGCGGGCGCGCTCCTGGTCGGTGCAGGGTACGGCGCAGCGCAGAGCCCGCCCCTTCCCGGCAGAGCGGACGCCGCCGCGAGCCTCCAGGACCAGCAAGGCGAGGTCGTCGGCCAAGTCTGGTTCGTGCAGCTCCGATCGGGGGTCGTCATACGCGGCGAGCTCGAGGGTCTGCCGCCCGGATGGCACGCGATCCACGTCCACGAGACGGGCGAATGCGAGGGCGATTTCTCGTCCGCCGGCGGACATTTCAACCCGAGCGGGGCGCGCCATGGTCTCGACGGCCCTGCGCCGCACGCCGGCGATCTGCCGAACATCTTCGTCGCGGCCGACGGGCGGGCGAGGTTCGAGATGATCAGCGGCCATGTCTCGGTGCGTGCGCCGGATGAGGTCCAGGCGAGCGCTGCCGACGGAGCATCGAGCGCCACGGCCGGCGCCGGGGGCAGCACCGGCGACGCCGCCCCGAGCGCGGCCGCCGTCGCGCCGGGCGGCACGCGCGCGGTGAGCGTCTTCGACGACGACGGCGCCGCGGTCGTCGTGCATGCCGAGGCGGACGACTATCGAAGCGATCCGTCCGGGAACGCCGGGTCGCGCATCGCGTGCGGCGTCATAGAGAAGCTCTGATCGGCCGCATCGTCCGGAGAAGATCATCGCCGCGGCGCTACCTTGACGTCCGCGGCGCGCGTCGCGTCTTGCCTCCAGGGCCCAAAACCATTACCTCGCCGAGACGGGGCAGGGAGACGAGGAAGGACAAGCCGTGAGGGTGCTTCTCATCGAGGACGATTCGGCTCTGGCCAAATCGGTCGAGCTCGCGCTTCGGCGCGAGGGAATGCAGGTCGACGTCACGGATCTCGGCGAGGACGGGCTCGAGATCGGCAAGCTCTACGACCACGACATCATCATCCTCGATCTCAACCTGCCCGACGTCAGCGGCCACGAAGTTCTGCGCCGGATGCGGGAATCGCGCATCAAGACGCCCGTCCTCATCATGTCCGGGGACAGCGGGATCGAGCAGCGCCTCAAAGGGCTCGGCTACGGCGCCGACGATTTCGTCCCGAAGCCGGTCGACATGCGCGAGCTGGTGGCGCGGATCCGCGCGATCTCGCGCCGCGCTCAAGGCCATGCCGCCTCGGTGATCGAAGTCGGAAAGCTCCGCGTCGACATCGACAACAAGCGGGCGACGACGGTCGACGGAAAGGTGGTGCCGCTCACCGTGCGCGAGTTCGCCATCGTCGAGGTGCTGGCGCTGCGCAAGAACTCCACCGTCACGAAGGAGACGCTGATGTCGCAGCTTTACAGCTCGGACGTCGACGAAGAGCCCGAGCAGAAGATCATCGATGTCTTCGTCCACAAGATCCGCAAGAAGCTCGAGGCGGCGACCGGCGAGCAATGCATCGAGACGGTATGGGGGCGCGGCTACTCGATGAAGGACCCGTCGGAGGTCCGGGCGATGTCCCGATGAGCGCCGCGGGCGAGGGGAACGTCGACCTAGCGCGCCTGGGGGCGTCGCTCGCCCCCGGTACGGTGCTGGTCGTCGGCACAGGAGCGGGATACGAGCAGAAGCTCCTCGACGGACGCCACGTGCTCACCGCGGACGAGCCCGCGTCGGTCGGCGGCCGCGACGCCGGGCCCAACCCCTACGAGCTCCTGCTGATGGCGCTCGGCGCCTGCACGTCGATGACGCTCGAGATGTACGCGCGCCGGAAGAAGTGGCCGCTCGAGCGCGCCGTCGTGCGCCTCTCGCACGAAAGGACCTATCCCGAGGATTGCGCCGACTGCGAGGAGAAGGGGGCGAAGATCGACCGCATCACGCGCACGATCGAACTCGTCGGCCCCCTCGACGAGGCGCAGCGGACGCGGCTTCTCCAGATCGCCGAGCTCTGCCCGGTCCACAAGACGCTCACCGGCAGGATCGAGATCCGCACCACGCTCGCCTGAGCCGGCTCTTCTCAGGCCTCGGCCATCGTCGCGCGCTCGACGAGCGCCGCCTCGTCGACGCCTTCGGGGAGGCACCCGTAGAGTCCGGCGCGCGCCTCTAGGCGGCTGGCGCAGAATGCCTCGGCGACGGGCGCCGGGGCGTGGCGGACGAGGAGGCTCGCCTCGAGGGCGAGCGCCATCCGCTCGACGAGGGCGCGCGCCTCCCTCTCGCTCGGACGGCGCGAGAGGTCCTGCGCGAGGCTTTCCGCGAGAGCGTCGAGGCGGCGGTCGGCGCCCTTCGCGCGCCGCAGCTCGGCGAGAAACGCCTCGGCGCTCGCCGGCGACTTCTCGAGCGCGCGCAGCACATCGAGGCAGATGACGTTGCCGCTGCCTTCCCAGATCGCGTTCACCGGCGCATCGCGGTAGAGCCGCGCGAGATTGAACTCCTCGACGTACCCGTTTCCGCCGAAACATTCCATCGCCTCGACGATCGCGCCCGGCGCCCGCTTGCAGTTCCAGTATTTCGCGATCGGCGCCGCGATCCGGTTGAGAAGCCGCTCGGCCTCGTCGGACTCGCCGTCGAGCGCGGCCGCGACGCGGAAGGCGAGCGCGGTCGCCGCCTCGGCCTCGAGCGCGAGGTCGGCGAGCACGGCCCGCATCGCCGGCTGATCCACGAGGCGGCGCTGGAAGGCGCTGCGATGGCGGCAGTGGTGGATCGCCTGCGAGAGCGCCTGACGCATCATCGCCGCCGAGCTCACCGCGCAGTCGAGCCGCGTCAGGTGCGCCATCTGGATGACGGTCGCGATGCCGCGCCCCTCTTCGCCGACGAGGTCGGCGACGGCGCCGTCGAACTCGACCTCGGAGGAGGCGTTCGAGCGGTTGCCGAGCTTGTCCTTGAGGCGCTGCAGCCGGACGCCGTTGCGCGTGCCGTCGGGCAGCCAGCCTGCGACGGCGAAGCAGGAGACGCCCGCCTCGGTCCGCGCGAGGCAGAGGAAGAGATCCGCGTGCGGCACCGAGAAGAACCATTTGTGGCCGAACACCCGCCAGTGCCCGTCCTCCGCTCTCTCGGCCCGGGTGGAGATCGCGCGCAGATCGGAGCCGCCCTGCTTCTCGGTCAGCGCCATCGCCACGATGGCGCTCTTCTTCGCCTCGGCAGGAACCGGCCGGGGGTCGTACTCGGTGGAAAGGATCTTCGCCTCCCAGGCGGCGGCGACCGCCGGCTCGAGGCGAATGACCGGCACGCCGGCGAAGGTCATCGCGACCGGGCACATGATCCCGTTCTCGCCCTGGTTCCAGAGATAGCAGAGCGCCGCGCGGGCGGTCTGCGCCCCGGGTCGTGCCGCGGTCCAGCCGAGCGCGTGGGCGCCGGAGCCCCAGACGAGGCCCATCAGCTCGTGCCAGGCCGGATGGAACTCTATCTCGTCGATGCGGCGCCCGTAGCGGTCGTGCGTGCGGAGCTCGGGCGTGAACCGGTTCGCCTGGCGCGCCAGCGTCTGGACGCGCTCGCTGCCGACGAGGCGGCCGACTTCGCATAGCTGCGCCCTTGCCCAAGCGGCGCCATGGCGCTCGACCGCGTCGACGAGCGCCCGATCCCCCGAGAAGGCGTCGTAGCCGACGAGCGGCGGGGCCTGGTTGAGCTCGGCGAAAACGTCTTCTCTTCCGGGCATTGCGTACTCCCTTCGGGCGGGAAGTCTACCCGGCCTGCGCTGCCGCTTCAGCCTTCGCCGGGCGAGGCCCCGCGGGGCGCCGTTCTTCTCGCGCCAGCGCCGGGGCGGGGGAGGGGCCGGAGGGGGCAATGGCCGGCTCCGATCGGGGTGCGCGTATCCGCCTATTGATTCAGGGGCCGCCCCTGCGGAATGTGTGCGGTCCACTCATTCCAAAGAAGGAGCTTTTCCGATGCGGAGAATGCTTTTGGGCGACCCGCCTCGTCGCCACGGCCCCAGCTCGTCGAATTTTTCCATGCGAGACGCCGGCCTCCTCGCCCGCCCTAGCAGACGCGGGCAGTCGCACAACCGCTCGCTCGGCGACTCCGCCGCCGACCCGCCGCCGGCTTGGTGCCCTTCTTCCTGACCCGGCGGCCGCAGCCCTAGAGGCTGCGACCGCCCGGATATGAGCCTCGCGCCGCACGCGCGCGAGGATGCGCGCGCCCAATTCGCGCGCGGTAGAAAAGAGACAGGTTGCCATGAACGAGAACATGCTCACCAGCGCGCTCACCCGCCTCGAGAGCGCCGCCAAACACCTCGACATCTCGCCCGAGGTTCTCGAAAAACTGAAATTCCCGAAAGAAGTCCTCTGCGTTCGCCTGATGGTGCGGATGGACGACGGCGCGCGGCGCTCGTTCATGGCTTGGCGCTGCCGCTACGACGACACGCGGGGACCGACGAAGGGCGGCATCCGGTTCCATCCCGAGGCGAGCATGGAAGAAGTGGTGACGCTCGCGTTCTGGATGACCTTCAAGTGCGCGATCATGAATCTGCCCTTCGGCGGCGGAAAAGGCGCGGTGAGGGTCGATCCGCGCGAGCTGTCGAAGGCCGAGCTCGAGCGCGTCGCGCGCGCCTATGTTCACGCCTTCGCCGGGCTGATCGGGCCCGAGCGCGACATCCCGGCGCCGGACGTCTACACGAACGCGATGGTGATGGGCTGGATGGCGGACGAGTACAGCTCGATCGTGCGTCAGTCGTGCCCTGCCGTGATCACGGGAAAGCCGATCGCGCTCGGCGGCTCGCTCGGCCGTGACGACGCGACGGCGCGGGGCGGCTACTATCTCGTCCGCCATCTCGAGTCCGAGCTCGGCCTCGATGCCGGGCGGCGGCGCGTCGCGATCCAGGGCTACGGCAACGCGGGGGCGCACATCGCACGGCTTCTGCACGCCGACGGCTACAAGATCGTGGCGATTTCCGACTCCAAGGGCGGCATCTTCTCTCCGGACGGGATCGACCCGGCCATCGCTCTCGAGGCGAAGCAGCGCGATGGCTCGGTCGTCTCGCTCGCCGGCCAGCGCGGCTGCAAGCCGATCGACAACCGCGAGCTCCTGGAGCTCGAGTGCGAGCTCCTTGTCCCCTCGGCGCTCGAGAACCAGATCACGGCCGAGAACGCCGGACGCATCCGCGCGGGCGTGGTCCTCGAGCTCGCGAACGGCCCGGTCTCCCCGGAGGCCGACGCGACGCTCCAGCAGCGCCGCATCCAGGTGCTGCCCGACATCCTCGCCAATGCCGGCGGAGTCACCGTCTCGTATTTCGAGTGGGTGCAGAACCGTCAGGGCTATTATTGGAGCCTCGAGGAGGTGCGCGACCGCCTCAGGAAGACGATGGAGGAAGAAGGCAGAAGTGTTTGGGACCTCGCCCGGAAGAAGCGGCTGGAGATGCGGACGGCGGCCTACGTGCACGCGCTCGGGCGTCTCGCCCAGGCGATCGAGGCGCACGGGACCCAGCCCTTCTTCGCCGGCTGAGCGCAAGCCGGTCCCGTCGGTGCGGGGAGGGCGATGACGCGGCGCGCGCCCATCGTCCTTACCCGCGCCGACCGCGACCGGCTGCTTCAGGTGGTCGACGTCTTCCGCGCCAAGGGCGACGGTGTCCTCGTCGCCTTCCTGCTGGAAGAGCTGCAGCGGGCGCGCATCGTCGAGCCGCACGAGATGCCGCGCGGCGTCGTGACGATGCGCTCCCGCGTCCGCTACCGCGACGAAGCGACGGGCGAGGTGCTGACGGTGACGCTCGTCTATCCGGGCGACGAGGATTCGGTGCTGGGCCGGGTTTCGGTGCTTTCGGCGCAGGGGAGCGCGATGATCGGCCTCGCGGTCGGCGACCGCATCTCCTGGCGCACGCTCGACGGGGCGGAGCGGGCGATCACGGTCCTGGACGTGATATGGCAGCCCGAAGCGGCGGGTCGCTTCGACCTTTGAGCGCTGTCGGCTCCGTGCAACGCGTACCCGCCACGGCTTTGTATCCGTTTTGTTGACAGGGCGGCGGCGCCTCTCCATAATCCGCGCCTTTTTCGGAGAAGGTCCATGCGCGGACATTGGGCGAGGAGGGTTTTGCGACGACGACGCGGCTAGCGTGCGCCGTCACGACCGCCTGACCCGCCCCCAATTTCTCGCGCAGGAGTGTTCCCCGTGATTCCAGCAGTTTTGCCGACCTACGCCCGGGCCGATATCGCTTTCGACCGGGGCGAGGGCGCCTGGCTCTTCGCCACCGACGGACGCAAGTACCTCGACTTCGCCTCCGGAGTCGCGGTGACGGCGCTCGGCCATGCGCATCCCCATCTCGTCGCGGCGCTCACGGACCAGGCGAAGAAGCTCTGGCACTGCTCAAACCTGTTCCAGATTCCCGGGCAGCAGCGCCTCGCCGAGCGGCTCGTCGCGAACACCTTCGCCGACACGGTGTTCTTCGGCAACTCGGGCGCCGAGGCGCTCGAATGCGCGATCAAGATGACGCGCAAGTACCACAGCGCGAACGGCCACCCGGAGAAGTACCGCATCATCGGCTTCAACGGCTCGTTCCACGGAAGGACGCTCGCGACCCTCGCCGCGGCAGGCAACGAGAAGTATCTCGCCGGCTTCGGCCCGCCGGTCGACGGCTTCGACCACGTCGCCTTCAACAATCTCAACGAGCTGCGGGCGGCGATCACGAAGGAAACCGCCGGCATCCTCGTCGAGCCGATCCAGGGCGAGGGCGGGGTGCGTCCAGCCGATCCGGAGTTCCTGCGCGGGCTCCGGAGCGTCGCCGACGAGTTCGGGCTCCTTCTCGTGTTCGACGAGGTGCAGACCGGCACCGGGCGCAGCGGCAAGCTCTTCGCCTACGAATGGGCGGGCGTCGCGCCCGACATCATGGCGATCGCGAAGGGGATCGGCGGCGGCTTTCCGATGGGCGCGTGCCTTGCGACCGAGAAGGCGGCCAAGGGCATGACCGCCGGCACGCACGGCTCGACCTTCGGCGGCAACCCGCTCGCGATGGCGGTCGGGAACGCGGTGCTCGACGTGATCCTGGCGCCCGGCTTCCTCGAGAAGGTGCAGGGCGAGGCGGCGCTTCTTCAGGAGCGGCTCCGCTTGGTCGTCGAGAAGCATCCTTCCGTCTACGCCGAGCTGCGCGGGCAGGGCCTGCTTCTCGGCATCAAGACCGTCGCGCCCAACACGGAGGTCGTGAAGAGGCTGCAGGAAGAGGGGATGCTGACCGCGGCCGCCGGCGAGAACGTCGTGCGGCTCCTGCCGCCGCTCATCATCGGCAAGGCGGAGATCGACGCGGCCGAGGCGATGCTCGACAAGGTCGGCCGGGAATGGGGAAAGGCGTGAAGCCGCGGCACTTCCTCGATCTCGATCGCGTCGACGCCGCCGAGCTGCGCCGCATCCTCGACATGGGTCATGAGATGAAGAGGTCCGGCCGCGATGCCGGGAAGCCCCTTGCGGGGCGCACTCTCGCGATGATCTTCGAAAAGCCGTCGACGCGCACCCGCGTCTCGTTCGAGGTGGCGATGAAGCAGCTCGGCGGCGACGTCGTGCTCCTCGACGCCTCGTCGAGCCAGCTCGGCCGCGGCGAAAGCATCGCCGACACGGCGCGCGTGCTGTCGCGCTACGTCGACGCGATCATGATCCGCACGACCCAGGCGGCGAAGCTCGAGGAGCTGGCGGAGCACGCGACGGTGCCGGTCATCAACGGCCTCACCGACGCCTCCCATCCCTGCCAGCTCATGGCCGACGTCATGACCCTCGAAGAAAAGAAGGGCACCGCCAAGGGCAAGGTGGTCGCCTGGTCGGGCGACGGGAACAACGTGCTCGCGAGCTGGATTCACGCCGCGCAGCGCTTCGACTTCGATCTCCGCATCGCCTGCCCGGAGCAGCTGCGGCCGCCGGCGAAGCTGCTCGACTGGGCGGCCCGCGAAGGAGCGCGCATCCGCGTCACGGACGACCCGGCGGAGGCCGTCGCCGCCGCCGACTGCGTCGTCACCGACGTGTGGGTCTCGATGGGGGTTGAAGCGAGCGTCAACCGCCACAACATGCTGGCTCCCTATCGCGTCGACGAGCGGCTCATGGCGCTGGCCAAGCCCGATGCGATCTTCATGCACTGTCTTCCTGCGCATCGCGGGGAGGAAGTCACCGCGGGCGTCATCGACGGCCCGCATTCGGTAGTGTGGGACGAGGCCGAAAACCGCCTGCACGCGCAGAAGGGCATCCTCGCCTGGTGCCTGGCCGCGTGACGCCCGGAGGGGACGGCGGCGTCCCCGGGGTAGGTGCGGAGTGAAAGGCGAGACGCGACATCCTTCCGACGATCTGGTCCAGCCGTTTCAGATCGAGCGCACGGCTCTGCGCGGGCGGCTCGTCCGTCTGGGGCCGCTCGTCGACGGGATCCTGAAGCGGCACGACTATCCCGAGCCGGTCGCCTCGATGCTGGGCGAGGCGGTGACGCTCGCCGTCATTCTCGCCGACATGCTGAAGTACGACGGCGTCTTCACCCTCCAGACGAAGGGCGACGGTCCGATCCGGCTCATCGTCGCCGACGTGACGACGGCGGGCGAGGTCCGCGGCTACGCGCAGTACGACGCGGCGAAGCTCGAGAAGGCCGCCGCCTCGACCGGCGCGCCGGTGCCCCGCCTCCTCGGCGCCGGCTACATCGCGTTCACCGTCGATCAGGGCGAGGAGACCGACCGCTACCAGGGCATCGTCGAGCTCCAGGGCGCGACGCTCGCCGAGTGCGCGCACCACTACTTCCGTCAGTCCGAGCAGCTCCAGGCCGGCATCAAGCTCGCGGTCGGCCACGACGGCGACAGCTGGCGCGCCGGCGGAATCATGCTGCAGCGCCTGCCCACCGAGGGCGGCGTCGCGTCGGCGGCCGAGGCCGAGGCGCAGGAGGAGGGCTGGCGCCGCGCCATGATCCTGATGAGCTCCTCGACCTCCGACGAGCTTCTCGACGCGCGCCTCACGCCGAACGAGCTTCTCTTCCGTCTCTTCCACGAGGACGGCGTGCGCGTCTGGGCGCCGCATGCGCTCGCGGCGAGCTGCCGCTGCTCGCGGGAGAAGGTCGAGCGGATCATCGTTGCGCTGCCCGATGAGGAGCTTTCCGATCTCGCCCGCGAGGACGGAAGCCTCGAGGTCACGTGCGAGTTCTGCAGCCGGCGCTACGAGTTCGGGCCTGCGGAGATTTCGGCCCTGAAGCAGCGCCACTGAGCGCCCGTCCGCTCGCGCAGCGGGGGAGAGACGTTGCCGAGCTGAACGCGCCGTGCGAATTTCTCGACGCCATGAACCGACGCATTTTCCTCGTTGCATCGGCGGCGATCCTCGCGGGGTGCGAGACGAGCCCGCCGCCGCGGCCGGTCTTCCCCGACATCCGCTTCACGGGGAAGCCGCCGCTGCGCATCGACGCCGCTGCGCTCGACGTCGAGCGCGTCTTCCGCTCGACGCTCCGGACGCCGCACGTCGAGCATCTCTTTCCGGTCTCGCCGGAGCAGGCGATGGAGCAGTGGGCCCGCGACCGGCTGCAGCCGGTCGGCACCACGCGGCGGATAAGGGTACGGATCCTCGACGCTTCGGTGAAGGAGATCGAGCTTCCGAGGACGCCGGGGCTGCGCGGCGCCTTCACCACCGACCAGGCGCAGCGCTACGAGGCGACCGCGGAGCTGACGGTCGATCTCATGGGCGAGCGCGGGTTTCCCGAGCGCTCGATCACGGCGAAGGCCTTCAGGTCGCGAACCGTGCCGGAGAACATCACCCCCAACGACCGCGAGCGCATCTGGTACGAGCTGACCGAAGCGCTCATGGCCGATCTCGACGCCGAGCTCGAGAAGCAGATCCGGGCGAATTTCGGCTTCTACGTGATGTCGTAGCGCCCCGGCGCCGCGCAGCGGCGGGGCTCAGGCCGACTGCGCGAAATGCGCCTCGATCGCGCGGGCGAGGATGGCGGCGATCTTCCTCTGGTAGGAGGGGCTGCGCAGGAGCTTCTCCTCCTGCCTGTTGCTGAGGCAGCCGGTCTCGACGAGCGCCGAGGGGACGTCGGGGGCTTTGAGAACGGCGAACCCGGCGGAATGGAGCCCGTCGCGCAGCAGCGGCACGCTGCGCCCGAGCTCGCGCACGAGGGTGCGTGCGAGCCGGATCGAATCGTTCGTGGTCTGCCGGCGCGCGAGGTCGATGAGGATCGAGCCGACCTCCGGCGACTGCTGGGAAAGGTCGATCCCGGCGATGAGGTCGACCTTGTTCTCGCGCGCGGCGAGCGCCTCGGCGAGCTTGTCCGAAGCCTTCTCGGAGAGCGTGAAGACGGAAGCGCCGCGCATCGACGCGTTCGGAAGCGCGTCGGCGTGAATCGAAAGAAAGAGCGAGGCGTTGGCCGCACGCGCGCGCCGGACGCGCTCGCGGAGCGCGACGAACTCGTCGCGCTTGCGCGTCAGCACCACCTTGAAGCCGCGCTTGGCATCGAGGCGGCGCGCCGCCTCGCGCGTCACCGCGAAGGCGATATCCTTCTCGTAGACGCCGCTCACCCCGATCGCGCCCGGGTCGATGCCTCCGTGTCCGGCGTCGAGCACGATCACATGCTCGCGGCGCGGCCGCGCCGCGGCACGACCGGCAAGCAGCGCCAACGCGCCGCCTGCCGCCAGCCGTATGGCTGCCCTCCTGCCGATTTCTCCTTGCCCGTCGTCTCGCAACATGCCCCCTGCGCGAACGGCGTCCAGAGTCTTCGCGTGGGACTAATATACATATCAGGTGAAGAAAGTTCTACATCCTTTTGCGAATCCACGAGGAATCGCCCGAGCGTGACAATCGGGGGACGGCCCGCCACACTCGGCCGGTCGATGCTGCAGGTCTACGCGATCCGCAACGGCGCGCTCCAGCCGGTCGAGGCCGCCGCCGACGCGCTCCCCCAGGACGCACTCTGGATCGATCTCGTCGATCCGGCGCCGGAGGAAGACGATCGGGTCGCGCGCTGGCTCGGAATCGCGGTGCCGAGCCGGGAGGTGATGCAGGAGATCGAGCACTCGAGCCGCCTCTACGAAGAGGGCGGCGCGCTCTACATGACGGCGCTCGTGATCTGGCGGGCGGACACCCACGCGCCGTCGAACACGCCGGTGACGTTCATCCTCACGCCGAAGCACCTCGTGACGGTGCGGTACGCCGAGCCGCAGCCTTTCCGGACCTTTCTCGCGCGCTGCGGCAAGCTGCGCGAGAAGGTCGCGACGGGCGACCACGTCTTCATCGGGCTCGTCGAGACGATCGTGGATCGCGCCGCGGATCTCCTCGAGCGCGTCGACGCGGATCTCGGCGATCTTTCGGAAGGCGTGTTCAGGCCCGAGAACACCGGGCGCAGCGGGCTGCGCCGCTCGACGCGCCGGCCGGCCGATCTCCAGGCGCTCATTCTGCGGATCGGCCAGCACAACGACCTCGTCGGCAAGATCCACGAAAGCCTGCTGTCGCTGGCGCGGCTTTTCATCTTCTTCAACGAGACCGGCGGCAAGCGCATCGCCGAGGAGCTGAGCCCGCGCCTCAAGACGGCATCGCGCGACGTACGCTCCTTGAGCGAGCACGCGGTCTCGCTCACGAGCAAGATCCAGTTCCTCCTCGACGCGACGCTCGGGCTCATCAACATTCAGCAGAACGCGACCATCAAGATCTTCTCCGTGGTCGCGGTGATCTTCATGCCGCCGACGCTGGTCGCCAGCATCTACGGCATGAACTTCGAGTTCATGCCGGAGCTGCACTGGGCGCACGGCTATCCGTGGGCGCTCCTCCTGATGCTTGCCGCGGGCGTGCTGCCCTACCTCTATTTCAAGTTCCGCCGCTGGCTCTAGCGCCGGGAGGCGCGGGGCGGCATCGAGAACGTCGACGAGCTCATCGCCGGCCGCGAGCAGGCGCTCGCCGAGCCCCCGGCGAGGGAGGGGCAGGGCGCCACCGGCGGCCCGAGGGGAAGCAGCGAAAGGCTGGATTAAGCTTTTCCGATTACGCTCGGCGGTTCGGGGGAAGACCGCCATGCGGCGCATCCTGACAATCGACGGCGGCGGGATCAAAGGCGTGTTCCCCGCCGCGTTCCTGGCCGCGATCGAGGACGAGATCGGCCGGCCGGTGGTCGAGCACTTCGATCTCGTCGCCGGGACCTCGACCGGCGGGATCATCGCGCTCGCGCTCGGGCTCGGCATGTCGGCGCGCGACGTCCTTCAGCTCTATCTCGAGACCGGGCATCAGATCTTTCCGCGCCGCCGCCTGCCGCGACAGCTCCGCGGCCTGCTGCGCGCGCGCTACAGCAACGCGCCGCTGCGCGAGGTCCTGCAGCGAGCCTTCGGCGACCGCCGCCTCGGCGAGAGCCGGACGCGGCTCGTCATCCCGTCGATGGACCTCGCGGCCGAGCGGGTCCACGTCTACCGCACCTCCCATCACCCGGATTTCGTCCGCGACTACAAGCTGAAGGCGGTCGAGGTCGCGCTCGCCACCGTCGCGGCTCCGAGCTACTTCCCGATTCATCTTTCCGAGGAGGGCCTGCCGTATGTCGACGGCAGCCTCTGGGCGCGCAACCCGCTCGGCATCGCCGTCATCGAGGCGATCGGCGTTCTCGGCTGGCCGCGCGAGGAGATCGAGGTGCTGAGCGTCGGCTGCACCTCGCAGCACCTCGCGCTCTCCTGGCAGAAGCGGATCTCGATGGGCGCCGGGTACTGGGCGGCGCGGATCGCCGACGTCTTCATGAAGGCGCAGTCCTCGGCCGCGATCGTCACCGCCAACGCGCTCGTCGGCGCCGATCGCGTCGTGCGCGTCAATCCGGAGATGTCGCATCACCGCTTCACGCTCGACGGCGCCGAGCACATGCCGCTGCTCGCACGGCTCGGCCGTCACGAGGCGCATATCCGCCTGCCCGACCTGAAGCCGCTGTTCTTTGCGGCGAAGGCGGACCCCTTCTTTCCCTCGCATGCGCTGAGCCCCGCCGCCCACATCGATCACGAGGCGGTCGCGGTCTTCTCCTAGGCGCCGGACGCGGCTCGCGGCACTTCGGGGACCTCGATTCGCGACTCGGGAGACGCTTCGGGAAGCGGTGACGGGGTCGGCGCGCCATCACGCGGTCTCGACGCCGTTGCGGTCGGCCGCGCCTCCCGCCTCGTGGCGCGAGCGGTGGTCGAGCGCCGCGAGCGCGCGGCGAGCACCGACAAGCAGGGCGCGCGGGATCCGAGGGCGAGCACGAGACGTGCGGGAAATGCCTTGTTTACAAGGCTTTTTGCGCGTGCCGACGTTCGCGCGTCTGTGCTCTAGAGAGTCGCTTCGTTGGTAGCGGTGCGTCCGCGGCGTCATTCCCGCGGGCGTAGCAAGCCGACATCAGCGTCACTTCTGTGCAACACTTCTCCCCAGATTTGGTGTCGTGCAATGCGAGCTGCACAGGATGTATTCGCTTGTTGCCGAAATCAGTATAAGGTGACGCTCGCCGGCCATACGAGTGGTCGGTTGCAACGTGAAGGAGCAATTATGGCCACGAAGTCCACGAAGTCGAAGTCGGCGAAGAAGGCTCCGGCGAAGAAGGCGGCCGCGAAGAAGAAGACGGCCAAGAAGAAGTAGCCGAGCCTAGGGAGGCGCGAGCGCTTGGCGCTCGCGCGCTCGAACGACCGCAGGGCCGCTTTGAGCTGCCCTGCGATGGTTCGAAAAAGCTGATCGGCGGCCCTTCGGGGCCGCCGAACCTTTTTCAGCAGGCGATCTCGGGGACGAACGCGGCGTCCTCGGCGCAGCCGTCGCTCTTCGCCGGTGCGCCGAGCTTGGAGGCGGTCGGGATCTCGACGCCCGGGGGAAGCGCCGGCGAGGCGGTGAGATGCGAGGCCGAGATCATCGCCACGAACAAGACGGCGACGAGGGCCCAGGCGGCGATGATCGCCTGGCGCATCCTCGCGGAAAGCCGGACCCTGCGCGCGGCGGCGCGACGCTCGCAGTAGAAAAATCCAACCAAGTTACTTTTGGAAAGCATGGTCCGCGCTTATATGGAGCTTGAATAGCAATTGTAAAGTAGGTACCCATTAGTAACCGAGTTACGCGAGCGCGAATGGCCGTGCGGGAGAAGACGCCGACTTGCCCGATGGATTCGGTCCTGAGGCTGCTGATGGGGCCGTGGACCGCGTACATCATCTGGAATCTTCGTTCCAAGGGACCTTTGCGCTTCGGCGAGCTGAAGCGCGCGGTCGCCGGCATCTCGGCCAAGGTTCTGACCGAGCGGCTGCGCCATCTCGAGGAGAAGGGGCTCGTCGCGCGCCACTACGAGCCGACGATCCCGCCCCAGGTGACCTACAGCCTCACCAAGCGCGGCCGCGAGCTCGAGGAGGTGCTCGACAGCCTCAACAAGGTCGCGTGCCGCTGGGCGCGGGAAGACAGCAAGAGGCGCGTGGCGTGAGATGCCCTGGGAACGCGGCGCGGGCGCGCTTGCCAAAGCCGATGCGCGACGGATAGGAGCAGGGATGCCTTCTGCGATGTCTTCGACCGCCGATCGGGACGTGCCGCGCGGCGACCTGCTCCTCGGACCGGACGATCCGCCGCCCTACGAGCTCGTCAACGAAGCCGGCGCGGCGCCGATCCTTCTCGTCTGCGATCATGCGAGCCGGGCGGTTCCGGCGGCGCTCGACCGGCTCGGGCTCGATGAGGCGCTCCTGATGCGCCACATCGGATGGGACATCGGCGCCGCCGAGGTGACGCGCAGCCTCGCCGCCCGGCTCGATGCGCCGGCGGTGCTCGCCGGCTACTCGCGGCTCGTCGTCGACTGCAACCGCGACCTCGACGACCCTTCCGCCATGCCTCAGGAGAGCGACGGCGTCGTCGTGCCGGGAAACGCGGCGCTCTCGCCCGAGGCGCGGCGCCGGCGCGCCGATGCGATCTACTGGCCCTATCACCGGGCGATCGCCGACCGGCTCGAGCGCTTGACGTCGGCAGGGCGCGTCCCGGCCATGATCTCGATCCACAGCTTCACCCCCGTGATGAAAGGGTTCGTGCGGCCGTGGCATGTCGGCGTCCTCTGGGACGCGGACCCGCGCATCCCCGTGCCGCTCCTCGACCGTCTCCGGGCGAATGCCGAGCTCGTCGTCGGCGACAACGAGCCCTACTCGGCGAAGGAGCCGGCCGGCTACACTGTTCGCGCGCATGCGGTCTCCGCGGGCCTGCCGCACGTCGCGATCGAGATCCGTCAGGATCTCATCGACACTGCGAGCGGCGCGCGGCGCTGGGCCGAGATCCTCGCCACGGCGCTCGAGCCGATTCTCGCGGAGCCCGAGCTTTACCGGGTGCAGCATTTCTAATGACGCCGCGACGCGCCTTCCCGCCGTATTCCGGAACGCCCTGCGACGGGCGACGCGGCGACCTCGGAGCCCGACGCTGATGCTCGCCGAGCCCTCGTTCACGATCGGGCTCGAGGAAGAGTACCTTCTCGTCGACAAGGAGACGCGCGACCTCGTCGAGGACCCGCCGCCCGAGCTTCTCGGCGAATGCGAGCGACGCCTGCCGGGTCAGGTCAGCCCCGAGTTCCTGCGCTCGCAGGTCGAGGTCGCGACGAAGATCTGCGGCAGCCTCGGCGAGGCGCGGGCGCAGCTCGCCCTCCTGCGCAAGACGGTCGCCGAGATCGCCGGGAATTACGGCATGGCGCCGATCGCCGCCTCGACTCATCCCTTCGCCACCTGGGACGCGCAGAAGGCGACGGCGCGCGAGCGGTACATGACGCTGCAGCGCGACCTGCAGGGCGTCGCGCGCCGGCTGGTCATCTGCGGCCTCCACGTGCATGTCGGAATCGACGACGACGAACTCCGCATCGACCTGATGAACCAGGTCTCCTATTTCCTGCCGCACCTGCTCGCGCTATCGACCTCCTCGCCGTTCTGGCGCGGCGAGGACACGGGGCTCGCCTCGTTCCGCGTCTCGGTCTTCGACGGGCTGCCGCGCACCGGACTGCCCGAGCGGTTCGAGAGCTGGAGCGAATACCGCCGCCACGTCGGCATCCTGGTCCAGGCCGGGCTGATCGAGGACGCCTCGAAGCTGTGGTGGGACGTTCGCCCCTCCGAGCGTTTCCCGACGCTCGAGATGCGGATCAGCGACATCTGCACCCGGCTCGAGGACGGGATCGCCGTCGCGGCGCTCTATCGCTGCCTCCTGCGGATGCTCTGGCGGCTCAAGCGCAACAACCAGCGCTGGCGCATCTACGCGCGCATGCTGGTCAACGAGAATCGCTGGCGCGCCGAGCGCTACGGCATCGACGAGCCGCTCGTCGACTACGGGAAGCGGGAGCTCGTCCCCTACGCCGAGCTGCTCGAGGAGATCATCGCGCTCGTCGCCGAGGACGCGGCGCATTTCGGGTGCAGGGCGGAGGTGGCGCATGCGCGCCGGATCGTCGAGCGCGGCACCAGCGCGCGCGCGCAGCGCCGGGTGTACAGCGAGGCCCTGGCGGCGGGCGCCGACAACAAGGAGGCGCTGCGCCAGGTGGTCGACTGGCTCGTCGCCGAGACCGTGAAAGGGATCTGACGCTCGGCGCGCGACCGAGCGCTGGGAGAGGGCGGGAGCGGGCGAACGGCGTACGGCGCCCCGGCCGCACGCCGTTCCTCGCGTCTTAGCCCCGCGCGCTGCGGCGCTGCGTGCGCACCGCCTTGCGGACGACGCGGCGCGCCACCGGGTGCCGGCGCGTGACGCGCCGGGAAGCGGCCGTCCGGCGGGCGACGCCGCGGGTGGTCTTGCGGACCGGCTTTCTCGTCGCCTTGGCCTTGCGGGCCACCGGCTTCCTCACCGAGGTCTTGCGCGTCGCAGAGGTCTTGCGCGTCACCGAGGCCTTGCGCGTCGCGACCTTCTTGACGGTGCGCTTCACCGCCTTCTTCACCGGCTTGCGCACGACCTTCTTCGCGACCTTCTTCGTCGCCTTCTTCGCGACGGTCTTCTTCACCTTCTTGGCCACCGACTTCTTCGCCTTCGCGCGCATCGTCTTCGCCTTCGTGGTGGATTTCTTCGCCTTCTTCGGCTTGCTCGGAACGAGGGTCAGAACCGGACCCTTCTTCACAATGGTCAGTCCGGGAGGCATCGCCTGCCGGAGAACCGCAAGAGATGCAGCCATCGAGTGGGCTCCTGCTAAAGTTTCCCGGCAATCGCGCCGGTGGCGTTATCGTTTCGTCCAGACGTTAATTTCCCCTTTGAAAAGAATTACCATCTCGTTAACCGAGCTGATCCAGCTCTATTGGCGTTATCCACCGATTTCTTCTTCGAATTAGCCTATTTGGTAGTGTCGCCGGCCATTCCGCGCAAATTGCAGTGGCGGTCGCGAATGCTTAGAACAGAGGCGGAATACCGATGGGGATGACGATGGAAGAAAAAATTCGCACCGAGCTCGAAGCCGCGGCATTCCGGCGGCTCGTGCAGCATCTGCGCGAGCGGACCGACGTGCAGAACATCGACCTCATGAATCTCGCCGGGTTCTGCCGCAACTGCCTCTCCAAATGGTATCTCGCGGCAGCGCAGGAGCGCGGCGTCGCGATGACCGATCCCGAGGCGCGCGAGACCATCTACGGGATGCCGTACGAAGAATGGAAGAAGCGGTATCAGAAGGAGGCCTCGCCCGAGCAGAAGAAGGCGTTCGCGGAGTCGCACAAGCACTGACGCGACAAGCGCCCCGGCGACAACGAGCCGCAGGGAGGAAACCGGTCATGCTGCGACTTGTCGCGTTCGCCGGCGCGGCGCTCCTCACGCTCGTCTCCGCGGCGGGGACTTATGACGGCCTCGTCGAGAAGAAGACCTTCGTCTTGAAGGCACCCTACACGACGCTCGGCGGCAAGGAGATCCGCGAGGTGAGGGTCGGCTACGAGACCATCGGAAAGCTCGATCCGGCGGGGACCAACGCGATCCTCATCCCGCCCTTCCATTCCGGGAACTCGCCCTTCGCCGGCAGGTACAAGCCCGAGGACAAGGTCCCCGGCGACGGTGTCGCCAACATCGCCCAGGCCGCCGCGACGATCACGAAGTTCCTGGCCGAATAGGCCGCGGACAATCCCTCCCCCGCGGAGGCGGGGGAGGGAGGATCGTCAGAACGTGCGGCTCTCGCCAGGCTGCAACGCGAGGACCTCGACCTTCGTCTCGCCGAGCGCCGCCTTGAACTCCTCGGGCGTTCCCTTGAGCTGCGGGATCGTCCCGTAGTGGATCGGCCAGACGTATTTCGGCTTCAGCCACTCGCGCGTGGCGAAGGCGGCGTCCTTCGGGTCCATGACGAAGTGCCCGCCGATCGGGATCAGCACGAGATCGGGCTTGTAGTACTCGCCGATCAGCTTCATGTCGCCGAAGAGGCCGGTATCGCCCATGTGGTAGATCTTGAACCCGTTCTCGAGCTCGATGATGAAGCCGACGGGCTCGCCGCCCACGACGGTCGTGATCTTGCCGGTGGCCGGGTCCTTGTGGGCGTACTCCGAGCTATGCTCGGCCCGCACCATGGTGATCTTGATGTCGGGTCCCAGCGGCGTGACCGTGCCGCTCTTGTTCATGCGCGGCGCGAGCTCCTGCGGCAGAAGGCCGAGCATGGCGAAGCTCTGATTGAGCCCTGCCGGCGCGTAGACCGGCGCGTTGTGGGCCTTCGCGAGCTCGAAGACGTCGCCCACATGGTCGCCGTGGCCGTGCGTGACGAGCAGGAGGTCCACGCGGCCGAGCTTGCCGAGATCCTTCCACTCGGCCGGCGTCTTGGGGTTCGTCTTGAGCCACGGATCGATCACGATGACCTTGCCGCCCGGCGTCGTGATGCGGGTCGCCGCCTGACCGAGCCAGAGCACTTCGACCTTGCCGCCTTGCGCGACGGCATCGCCTGCTGCAACGAGGAGCGCCGCTGCGGCGAGCGCCCAGAGCCGAATCGAACGCATGGGTTCTCCTCCCTGACGTGCTCGTGTTTCGTCCTTGCGCGGAGCCTAGCGAGGCCTGGGCGCACGGCAAGTTCACGAATTCGTGTGCGGAGACAAGGCGCGGCGGCCGAGCGCGGGGTGAATTGACGCCTTCGAGCCCAGCCTGCGCTAAGTTTCGGCCATGAGCACGCGAACGATCTTGATTGCGCTCGTCGGGCTCCTCGCCTTGCCCCGCATCGCGCTCGCGGTCGAGCCGGTCGCGCGGCAGGCGATCCTGCTCGACTTCGCCAGCGACGTCGTCCTCTACGAGAAGAACGCCGACGAGCCCGCGCCGCCGGCCTCGCTCACCAAGATGATGACGAGCTACCTCGTGTTCGAGGCGATCCGCGACGGAAGGCTGCGGCTCGATCAGAAGCTGACGGTCAGCGAGCGAGCCTGGAAGGCGGGCGGCTCGCGGATGTTCCTCGAGCCCGGCGACGAGGTCGCGGTCGAGGACCTTCTGCGGGGTCTCATCATCCAGTCGGGAAACGATGCGGCGATCGTGCTCGCCGAAGGGGTCGCGGGCTCCGAGGCGGCCTTCGTCGACGAGATGAACAGGAAGGCGCAGGCGCTCGGGATGACGCGCAGCCGCTTCGTCAACGCCAGCGGCCTGCCGCATCCCGAGCACGTGGCGACCGTGCGCGATCTCGCGATCCTCGCCCGGGCCCTGATTGCCGATTTTCCCGATCTCTACCGGTTTCACGGCGAGCGGCGCTTCACTTACGCCGGGATCAGGCAGGAGAACCGCAACCCGCTTCTCTATCGGAACGCCGGCGCGGACGGCATCATCACAGGGTTCACGGAGGCGGGCGGCTACAGCATCGCGGGATCCGCCGTTCGCGACGGAAGGCGTCTCATCCTGGTCGAGAACGGATTGCCGAACGTCAGAGCCCGAGCGCAGGAATCCTGGCGGCTCATCGCCTGGGGCTTCAGCAATTTCAAAGAGTACCGCCTGTTCGAGGCCGGCGAGACCGTCGAGGACGCGCCGACATGGCTCGGTGCCGAGGACACGGTGCCGCTCGTCGTCGGGAAGGACGTCGTCCTTCCGCTCTCGCTCGAGCAGCGCCGGAACCTCGAGGTCAGCGTTGCCTACGAGGCGCCGATCCCGGCCCCGATCGCGAAGGGGACGAAGCTCGGGACGTTGAAGATCGCGGCGCCGGGGCTCGAGACGCGGACCGTGCCGCTGGAGGCGGGCGCCGACGTCGCGGAGCTGCCGCCCGTCGAGCGGGCGATGGCTCTTGCCGGCGCGCTCCTCGTCAACTGGATCAGCGACGCCATGGCGGTCGCGGTCGACTGACCCCGCTTCGGCGTCAGCCCGCGCGCACCGCGTCCGCCCTCGGCTTCACCGCGACCGGCGCCATCACGACGAGGAACGAGGCGAAGGCGACCGCCCAGGCGACCGAGGAGACCACGAGCGAGTGCTGGAAATGCGCCGGCACCGCGAGCGGCGCCAGCGTGCGCGCCCAGGCGGCGACGTTGATCGCGACGAAGGAAATTGTAAGCCACGGGCCCGCGATGATGCGCCGCCCGCTGTGCCCCAGCCCCGAGCGCGCCATCATGCCGAGGGTGAGGCCGCCGATCGCGCCGACCGTGAGCGCGTGGTCGGGGATCGAGGGGGCCATCTCGATGCCGAGCGCAAGCGCCCCGCGCAGGAGGAAAGCGAGGGCAAGCCAGAAATGGCCGAGATGGAGCACCCAGAGCATCGGGTTGGAGAAGGAGGCGCGCCAGCCCCACGGCGCCATCCGGACGAGCAGAAGAAGGCCGGCAGCGAGGCCGAGGAGGCCGGCCGGGAGCCCCTCCGCCTCGATGCAGCTCGCGACGAGGCTCAGTACCACCGCGGCGAGCGCCGCCCGGTCGAGCAGATCGAAGCGCTTGGCGCCTGCGTGAGGGAGCGCGTTTCCGGTGAAGAACGGTACGACGCGCGCCGTCATGATGACGAGCACGACGGCGAAGATGCCGAGCGCGATCTGCGACGGCTGGCCGCCTGTGTCGATCACCTCCGCTGCCTCGAGATGCATTGCGAGATTGATCGCGGCGAGCGCGAACATGCCGATCGGAAATCCGATGTTGCGCCAGTTCCGCCGCTTCCAGAGCGGGATCAGAACGCCGAGCGCCGCGAGCGGCAGGAAAGCGACGTCGACCGCGGCGACGAGGGCCGCCGGGAGCGCCGACCCCGCCAGCATCGCGATGCGGCCGAGGAGCCAGAGCGCGGCGAGACCGGCGAGCGTGGCGCCGCGCGGCGTCGGAATGCCGGTCCAGTTCGGAACCGCGGTGTAGAGGAAGCCGACGAGGACCGCGACCGTGTAGCCGAAGATCATCTCGTGCGCGTGCCAGTCGACCCCGGCGAAGGCCGTATGCTGCGGCAGCACGCCGAGATAGATCGCGACCCAGCACGGCACCATGAGGAAGGCGATCGCGGCAGCGAGCACGTAGAACGGCCGGAAGCCGAGCGAGAAGAGCGGCATTGCCGCGAGAGGCGCGGAGCCGAGCGGGAGAGAGGTACTGGACATCGTTCCGAACTCCGTTTCTCGTCTTCCCCAAGAAAGCGGGGATTACCCGGCGCCGGCTTCGGCCGAGGCGGGCGCCGGGTGAATCCCCGGCGCCCGTCCGCCGTCACTCGGCCGGCAGCGTCGCCTGAGCCGGGCTTTCGCGCGTCGCCGTGCGCGCGCCCCTTCCGCCGAGCCACAGCTTGGCGAGGAAGAGGGCGAGGAGCACCGGGCCGACGCTGAACACCACGTCGCCCGGCACGCGCAGCCAGACGAAGAGGTGCATCAGCGGCTGATGCATGAACTCTGCCGAGCGGGCGTACCAGAGTCCGTGCGTGACGCTCGCCCAGGCCTGCATCGCGCCCATCGGCAGGAGCGCCATCAGCACCATCATCGCGAGGCCGGCGTTCAGGGTCCAGAACGCGCCCTTGAGGAGCCCGTCGTTCCAGGCGGCGCGGCGGGCGAGGTTGCGCAGGCAGAACAGCATGAGGCCGATGCCGAGCAGGCCGTAGACCCCGAAGAGCGCGCTATGGGCGTGGACGGCCGTCGTGTTGAGGCCCTGGATGTAGTAGAGCGAGATCGGCGGGTTGATCATGAAGCCGAACACGCCCGCACCCACCATGTTCCAGAAGCTGACGGCGACGAAGAAGAGGATCGGCCATTTGTAGGCCTGGATCCAGCCGTCCTCGCGCGTATGCCGCCAGTTCTCGTACGCCTCGAAGCCGACGATGCTGAGCGGCACCACCTCGAGCGCCGAGAACATCGCGCCCACGGCGATGACCGAGGTCGGCGTCCCGGCGAAGTAGAGGTGGTGCAGCGTGCCGAGGATGCCGCCGAGCAGGAAGATCACGGTCGAGAAGAGCGCGGCGCTGTTGGCTGTGGCGGCGCGCACCAGCCCGAGCTTCACGAAGAGAAGCGCGATCACCGCGGTGGCGAACACCTCGAAGAAGCCCTCGACCCAGAGATGCACGACCCACCAGCGCCAGTATTCGACGATCGAGATATGGGTGTGCTTGCCCCACATGAAGCCGGCCGCGTAGAAGAGCCCGATCGCCACCGTCGAGAGGAAGAGGACGGCGAGGAGCGGCCGGCTTTCCGACTTCACGCGAAGCGCCGGCCAGAGCGCGCGGCCGACCAGGAAGAGCCACAGCATGAGGCCGACGAAGAGCAGGATCTGCCAGAAGCGGCCGAGGTCGATGTACTCCCAGCCCTGGTGGCCGAACCAGAAGTTGTCGTCGAGGTCGAGCTTCTGCATGACGCCGAGCCATTCGCCGAACATCGAGCCGACCACGACCAGCACCAGCGCCGCCCAGAGGGCGTTGACGCCGACGCGCTGGAAGGGAGGCTCGTAGCCCGAGATCGCGGGCGCGATGTAGAGGCCGGTCGCGAGCCACGCGGTCGCGATCCAGAACACGGCGAGCTGAGTATGCCAGGTGCGGGTCACCGCGTAGGGGAGCACGTCGGAGAGCGGGACGCCGAAGAAGTCCTGCCCCTCGACGCCGTAGTGCGCCGTGACCGCGCCGAGCCCGACCTGAACGAGGAAGAGCCCGATCACCGTAATGAAGTACTTGCCGGTGGCCCTCATCGAGGGAGTCGCCTTCAGGCTGAAGAGAGGATCGTTGGCGGGGCGACGCGGCGGCGCCTCCTGATGCGCGCGCGCGACATGATACCAGACGATGAGGCCGATCCCGAAGATGAGGAGAATGACGCTGGCGACCGACCACACGACGTTGCCCGTCGTCGGCACGTTGTCGATGAGCGGCTCGGGCGGCCAGTTCGCCGTGTAGGTGATCGTGTCGCCCGGCCGATCGGTGCCGGCCGCCCAGGCGGTCCAGAAGAAGAACCCGGTCATCATCCGCCGATGCTCGGGGTTCGGAATCGGATTCTCGGCGAGCGCGTAAGCGACGCGCAGCTCCCTCTCGCTCGGGGCGTCGCTGAAGAGAGCGACGTAATGTGCCGCGACCTCCTTGATCGCGTGAGCGCGGTCCGGGGAGACGACGATCTCGCCGGTCTCGGGATTGTAGGTGTTCGTGCGCAGCTCTTCCTTCAGCCGCGCCCGCAGCGCGCCGCGCCGCTCGGCGGAAAGCGCCTCGAACGACGCAGCCCCCTCGCGCGCCGCCCAGAGGTCGAGGAGGGTGGTCGCCTCGCGGTGCAGCCAGTCGGCCGACCAGTCCGGCGCGACGTAGCCGCCGTGCCCCCAGATCGAGCCGACCTGCTGGCCGCCGATCGATTGCCAGACCTGACGGCCTCTTTCGATATCCTCGCGCGTGAAGAGCGTCTCGCCGGAGGTCGTGACGACGGCGGACGGTATCGGCGGCGCAGCCCGATAGATCTCGCGGCCGATCAGCCCCAGCGCGCCGAACGAGGCGAGGCACACGACAGCCAGGGCGACCCAGAGGCGTCTCATTCTCGTCATCTCCCGAGCGGCGCCGGATCTTCCTCAAATGGTCCGCGCGCCGCTTCTTCCCGTTCAAAGATGCATCGCAAATGCCTCTTTGGCCGCAGAGGGTCAAGAAACCAGAATGTCGCATACCGGTTTGGACGCCGAGACGCTATCCTTATGTTCCATGCGCCTCACCCGCTTCACCGATTACGCCTTGCGCAGCCTCATCTTTCTTGGCCTCCGCGGCGAGGAAGGCGGGCGGATTCGCGAGATCGCCGAGCACTACGGGATCTCGGAGCATCATCTGACGAAGGTGGTCCAGGAGCTCGCCCGCGCCGGCTTCGTGCAGACGGTGCGGGGGCGCGGGGGCGGTCTGCGCCTCGCGCGGCCGCCGGAGGATATCCGGGTCGGCGCGGTCGTGCGTGCGCTCGAGGAGGACCTCTCGATCGTCGAATGCTTCGCCCCGGGCTCGCGCTGCGTGATCCGCCGGAGCTGCGGGCTGAAGGGCGCGCTGGGGGAAGCGCTCGAGGCCTTTCTCGCTGTGCTCGACCGCTACACGCTGGCCGACCTGCTGCAGCCCGAGGCGCAGCTCCGCCGCGCCTTGCGGCTGCGCGAGTCCCTCGCTCCCTGAGCGTCTAGGCCGATCGGCCGGTCAGGCCGCCGAGGCCTCCGCTTCCCGGAGCAGGCGAACGGCGACGGCGTCGACGAGGATCTGCCGTGCCCGGTGCGCGATCTGGTCGAGCGAGGGCGTCCGCGCGAGGCGGCGCTCGGCGTGCCGGCGGATCTCCTCGATGCTCGGAACATGCGGCAGGGGCAATTCGGCGAGCCGCATCGCGGCATGCTCGCGGGCCCGTCTCGCCTGCGTGCAAAGTTCCGCCCAGAGCGGCGTCGGCGCGATTGCGGCGAGCACCTGGGCCGCGATCCGCTCCGCGGAGAGCGAGGCCGCCACTTGATGCGCGGCCTTCTCGATCACGTTGAGGCCGAGCCGCTGCTCGCCGCGGATGACTGCGTGCGGCGGCGCGCGCAGATCCCAGACGATGCCGAGCCACGAGAGGCATTTCAGGAGATAGAAGGTCGGGTCGTACTCCCACCAGCGGAAGCCCTGACGCACCGACGACTGGTAGGCATGGTGGTTGTTGTGCCAGCCCTCGCCCATCGTCAGAAGGGCGAGGAACCAGCTGTTCCGCGATTCGTCGCCGGTGACGTAGCGGCGGCGGCCGATCACGTGCGCGAGCGAGTTGATCGAGAACGTCGCATGCCAGACGAGGACCGTGCTCCAGCAGAAGCCGACGACGAGTCCCGGCCAGCCCGCGACGAGGAAGGCGACGGCCGCGAGCGCGGCGGCCGGCAGGTAGGGATGGCGGTCGAGCCAGCGCAGCTCGGGAAAGCGCGCGAAATCCTGAATCGCGTCGAGCTCGGTCGCATCGTGGCGCGGCGTGAAGAACCAGCCGAGATGGGCGTAGAAGAAGCCGCGCCGCACCGGCGAATGCGCGTCGAGCTCGGTGTCGGAGTGCTTGTGATGGCGCCGATGCTTCGACGCCCACCAGAGGACGCCGCGCTGCGCCGAGCTCTGCGCGAGGAGCGCGAGCACGAACTGGAAGACGCGGCTCGTCTTGTAGGTGCGATGCGCGAAGTAGCGGTGATAGCCGGCACCGATGCCGAAGATCCTAGCGAAATAGAGGACGGCGCAGAGGATCAGCGCCTCGGTCGTCACGCCGGTGAAGAAGGCGGCGAAGCAGGCGACATGGACGAGGAGGAAGGGAACCATCGAGAGTAGCTCGACCCGGTCCTCGGGATGGGCGGCGCGTCCCGTCATGCTGTCTCGGCTCCTTCGCTCGGCTCCGCAATGAATTCGCTCGGCTCCGCAATGAAATGGCGCGTGTCCTCGAGCGCGGCAACCGAAAGCGTCTTCATCCGGCTCGGGTCGCCGACCATCGCGATCCGTGCGTAGAGAACGTTGTCGATCCGGCTGCGGAAGACGTCGAGCACCTCCCAGACCTGGTGCGAGATCGTTCGCGCTTCGGCGGTGCGATAGCGGCTGCCGATCTGGATCATGGTGTGGCTCGTCATCTCCCCCTCCGACTCGTTCCATGCGCCCCGGTCGAGAGCCGCTCCGGAGCTGCCGGCGCAGTCTAGCAAGTCCGCGAACGGTCCGCTCGCCCGCGCGCGGGCCTCCTCGACATCGACGCTGCTTCTCTTCGTGCCTTCGAACGGCATCGTTGCCGTCGCACGGCAAGTGCGGCGCAAGCGGGAGCGACGGCGAGGAAGCTGGAAGCGGCCCCGGACGCTCATGCCGGCCCGAAGGGCGACCGAAGCCGCGACGCGTATCGAGCGGGCGAATATCGTAACCCGGCCGGCGTTTTGCAATGGAAACGCGATGGAGAGGGCGGGGCTGGATGGCCCGACGCGACGAAACAAGATAGACGGGCAGGCATGGCCGAGTTTCGGGACAATCGCGAAAAGGGCCGCTTCGAGCTCGAGGAAGCCGGCGCGGTCGCCTTCGCCGACTACCGCCGCGAAGGCGGCAAGCTCGTCATCCGCTATGTGGAAGCGCCCCCGGCCCTGCGCGGCACCGGCGCGGCCGGGCGTCTGATGCAGGGCGTGATGGAGATCGCGCGCGCCGAAGGCATGAAGGTCGTGCCGCGCTGCGGTTACGCCGCGGCGTGGATTCGCCGGCACAAGGAATGGCACGGGCTTCTCGCGTGAACCGCCACGGATGGGGGTCGGCGAGGCGGTAGCGCAACGACGCCTCGTTTCAAGGGGGGCCGCTGTCGTTCTTTGGCGGTGCGGTAGAAAATCTCCCACCAAGTCTCTCGGAATAAAGAGAAAAGCTCTAGCTTTTCGAAACTTGCATAGGCGAGTGCGTCGGTAGCGTATTTTGTTGCACCGCAACATGCGTCTACGCTGCCGGGGGCAGGGAGAGACCTGGGAGAGACCTGGATGGCCGAGAACCGAGTTCAGTCCCGGCGCAAGACTCCAGCCCGTCGCGCGGTGCGCTGGACGGCGGCGCTGGCGTTGCTCCTCATCGCCGCCGCGGGGGCGGGTCTCTATTGGCACGGGCTGACCGAGCCGGCCGACGCCGCGGGGCACGCGCCGGCGCCGCCGCCGGAGGTCGTTGTGAGCCATCCGCTCCGCCACGAGCTCGTGGAGTGGGACGAGTTCACCGGACAGTTCGCGAGCGTCGAGTATGTCGAGATCCGTGCCCGGGTCAGCGGCTATCTCGACTCGATCCACTTCCAGGACGGCCAGATCGTTCGGAAGGGCGACCTTCTCTTCGTCATCGACCCGCGCCCGTTCGAGAACGCGCTCGCCTCGGCGCGCGCCCAGGTCGCGCAGGCCGAGGCGCGGCTCGAGCTGGCGCAGCGCCAGGTGCAGCGCTCCTCCGAGCTGCGTCAGCGCGACTTCGCCTCCCAGAGCGTCCTCGACGAGCGTCTCGAGGAGATGCGCCAGGCCTCGGCTGCGCTCGACGCCGCCAGGGCCGCGGTGAAGGACGCCGAGCTCAATCTCGAATTCACCCGCGTCACTGCGCCCATCGACGGCCGCATCGGCCGGCACGAGGTCAGCGTCGGCAACCTCGTCGCCGGGGGCAGCGGCGGCGCTACGACGCTTCTGACGACGATCGTCTCGCTCGACCCGATCCACTTCTATTTCGACATGAGCGAGGCCGACTACCTCGCCTACCAGCGCGCGGCCGCGAGCGGCCGGCTGCAATCGACCCGCGACGGCAAGATTCCCGTCTACGCCCGGCTCGACGACGAGGAGGACTGGCCGCGCGAAGGGCGGCTCGACTTCGTCGACAACCGGGTCGATCGCGGCGCCGGCACGATCCGCGTCCGTGCCGTCTTCCCGAATCCGGATCTCTTCCTGACGCCCGGCCAGTTCGGCCGGATCCGCATTCCGGGATCGGAGCCGTACGAGGCGCTGCTCGTGCCCGACGTCGCGCTCGTCACCGACCAGTCGAACAAGCTCGTGATGACGGTGCAGGAGGACGGCACGGTGGTGCCGAAGCCGGTGCGCCCCGGGCCGATCTACGACGGCTTGCGCATCATCCGCAGCGGTATCGGCCCCGACGATACCATCATCATCAACGGCATGATGCGGGCGCGCCCCGGTGCCAAGGTCGCGCCGCGGCCGGGCACGATCGCGCTCGCCGGCGAGCCCAGGCCGGGGTGAGTTCAATGAAGCTGTCGCATTTCTTCATCGACCGGCCGATCTTCGCGACCGTCCTCTCGGTCTTCGTCACGCTGATCGGCGGCGTCGCGTATCTCGGGCTGCCCGTGGCGCAGTATCCCGAGATCGCGCCGCCGACGATCGAGGTGCGTGCGAGCTATCCCGGCGCCTCGGCCGAGGTCGTCGCCAATACCGTGGCGACGCCGCTCGAGCAGGAGATCAACGGCGTCGAGAACATGCTCTACATGACGAGCCAGGCGACGGCCGACGGCAATCTCGCGCTGACCGTCACCTTCGAGCTCGGCACCGACCTCGACACGGCGCAGGTGCTGGTGCAGAACCGCGTCGCGATCGCCGAGCCGCGCCTGCCCGAGGACGTGCGCCGGATCGGCGTGACGGTGCGCAAGAACTCGCCCGACATGCTGATGGTAATTCACCTCAGCTCGCCGGACGGATCGCGCGACCAGCTCTACATCTCGAACTACGCCACGCTGCAGGTCCGCGACGTGCTTGCCCGCCTCGACGGCGTCGGCGACGTGCGCGTCTTCGGCGCGCGCGACTACTCGATGCGGGTGTGGCTCGACCCGGAGAAGATGGCGGCGCGGAATCTCACGGCGGGCGACGTCGTGGCGGCGCTCCGCGCGCAGAACGTTCAGGTCGCCTCGGGCGTCCTCGACCAGCCGCCGGTCCCGAGCCAAGGCGCCTTCCAGCTCAACGTCGAGACTTTGGGGCGCCTCGTCGACAGACGCCAGTTCGAGCGGATCATCGTCAAGAGCGACCCCGACGGGCGTGTCACGCGCATCAAGGACGTGGCGCGGGTCGAGCTCGGCGCGCTCGACTACACGACGAACGGCTATCTCGACGAGCGCCCGGCGGTGCCGCTCCTCCTGTTCCAGCGCCCGGGCTCGAACGCGCTCGCGACCTCGGACCGCATTCTCGCGACGATGGAGGAGCTCTCGAAGAGCTTTCCTCCGGGCCTCGCCTACGACGTGGTCTACAACCCGACCGAGTTCATCGCCCAGTCGGTCGACGAGGTGATCGCGACGATCTGGGAGGCGGCGGCGCTCGTCGTCGTCGTGGTGATCCTCTTTCTCCAGACCTGGCGGGCCTCGATCGTGCCGATCGTCGCGATCCCGATCTCGCTCATCGGCACCTTCGCGGTGCTGGCCGCCTTCGGGTTCTCGCTCAACAATCTCTCGCTGTTCGGCCTCGTGCTGGCGATCGGCATCGTGGTCGACGACGCGATCGTCGTCGTCGAGAACGTCGAGCGCAACATTCGCGAGGGAATGACCCCGCGCGATGCCGCCCACGAGACGATGGACGAGGTCGGCAACGCCCTCGTCGCCATCGCGCTGACCCTCTCGGCCGTCTTCATCCCGGCGGCGTTCATTCCCGGCATCTCCGGCGAGTTCTTCCGTCAGTTCGCGGTGACGATCGCCGCGGCGACGCTGATCTCGCTCCTCGTCTCCCTCACCTTGAGCCCGGCGCTCTGCGCGCTTCTCCTCAAGCCTCGCCGCGCCGACGCCGAGCGGCCGCAGAGGCTCCTCTTTCGGCCGGTCACGGCGTTCTTCGGCGCCTTCAACCGCGGCTTCGAGCGCGTGTCGCGCGGCTATGCCGGGCTGACGCGGCGCCTCATACGGATCTCCGTGGTCGTGCTCGCCGTCTATGCCGGGCTCGTCGGCCTCACCGCCTGGCAGTTCAGCCGGGCGCCGACCGGATTCATTCCGGAGCAGGACCAGGGCTATCTCATCAACGTGGTGCAGCTCCCGCCCGGCGCCTCGCTCGCCCGCACCGACGAGGCGGTGCGCGAGGCGACGAGGATCATCCTCGACACCCCCGGCGTCATCCACGCCGTGCCGTTCGCGGGCTTCGACGGAGCGACCTTCACGAACGCGCCCAATGCGGGGGCGATCTTCGCCGCTCTCGCGCCCTTCGAGGAACGCGTGGCGAAGGGGCTTTCCGCCGACAGGATCCTCGCCGATCTGAGGCAGCGCCTCTCCGCGGTCGAGGAGGCCCTGATCATCACCATCCCGCCGCCGCCGGTGCGCGGAATCGGTACCGCGGGCGGGTTCAAGATGATGGTGCAGGACCGGCGCGGCCGCGGCCCCGAGGCGCTCGAGGCGGCGACCCAGGACCTCGTCGCCGCCGCGAACCGGACGCCGGGCGTCGCCGGCGCCTTCTCGCTCTTCAACACGCGAACGCCCAAGGTCTACGCCGACATCGACCGGGTCCGCGCCGAGATGCTCGGCGTCTCGCCCGAGCGCGTCTTCGAGGCCCTTCAGGTCTATGTCGGATCGATCTACGTCAACGACTTCAACTACCTCGGCCGCACCTATCGCGTGACGGCGCAGGCGGACGCGCCGTTCCGGCAGGACTGGCAGGACATCGCCAGGCTCAAGACCCGAAACGACAACGGGCAGATGGTGCCGATCGGCAGCGTCGCCGAGTTCCGCGACGTCGTCGGTCCCTACCGCATCGCGCGGTACAATCTCTACCCGGCGGCGGAGCTGCAGGGGAATACGGCGCCGGGCGCGTCGACGGGCGAGACGCTCGCCGCGATGGAGCGCCTCGCCGCCGAGCGGCTTCCGGACGGATTCGGCTTCGAGTGGACGGAGCTCGCGCTCCAGGAGAAGCTCGTCGGCAACACGGGATTCCTCGTCTTCGCCGCCGCGGTCGTGTTCGTCTTCCTCGTGCTTGCGGCGCAATACGAGAGCTGGGCGCTGCCGCTCGCCGTCATCCTGATCGTGCCGATGTGCCTTCTCGCCGCGGTGATGGGGCTGCGGCTCCGCGGCATGGACGTCAACATCCTGGCGCAGATCGGCTTCGTCGTGCTCGTCGGCCTCGCCGCGAAGAACGCGATCCTGATCGTCGAGTTCGCGCGGCAGGGCGAGGCCGGGGGCGCGAGCCGCTTCGCCGCCGCGATCGAGGCGGCGCGGACGCGGCTGCGGCCGATCCTCATGACCTCGTTCGCCTTCATCTTCGGCGTCCTGCCGCTCGCGATCGCGACCGGCGCCGGGGCGGAGATGCGGCAGTCGCTCGGAACGGCGGTGTTCTTCGGAATGATCGGTGTCACCTTCTTCGGCCTCGTCTTCACGCCGGTCTTCTACGTGGTGGTGCGCGGGATCTTCGAGCGGCGCCGCGCGCGCTTCCGCGCCCGCAGGGCCGCGCCGGCGGAGTAGCCTCGCCCCGTGCGCCCCGGGCGGGCGGCTCAGAGCACCTGACGGACCAGCGCCACCGCGGCGACGGCGGCGAGGATCGTCGCGAAGTCGCTGCGCGTCAGATGCATCGTCGCGGCGGCGGTAGCGAGCCCGGCCCATTCGGGCGGGCCGCCATTCGCGGCGATCGGGCCGAGCACCGCGCCGACGATCGCGATCGGTATCGCGTTGAGCCAGGCCTCGATCCGCGGCGTCACGCGGACGTAGCGCATCAGGAAGAAACCGCCCGCCCGGCACGAGTAGGAGACGACCCCGACGAGCAGGATCGCGAGGACGACGTCAGTGCGCGCGTCCACGGCGAAACACGCCCGCGACGCTGCCGGCGAGCGCTCCGAGAAGGATGTACCAGGGGCCTTCGATGGTCTTCTCGGCGAGGATCGCTGCCAGCACGGCGACGAGAAGCGGAGCGGGCTGCCTGCCGCGCTTCCAGAACGTGACGGCCATCGCCATGAAGAAGGCGGCGAGCATGAAGTCGACCCCGAAGCGTTCCGGCCGGTCGAGGATCTGGCCGAAGCCGTGCCCCGCCATCGTCGCGGCGACCCAGACGAGCCACATCGCGAGACCGGAGCCGAGCAGGAAGGCGAGCGGGTTGAAGGACGGATCCCGGCGGCGGAGCGCCATTGCCCAATTGAGGTCGCCCAGAAAGAAGAGGGCGAAATAGCACGCGCCCGCCGGGTAAGGGGCGAGCAGGGGCCGGAGCGTCGCGCCCATCAGAAGATAGCGTGCGTTCACCGCGAGCGTGGTGAGGCAGACGAAGAGAACGGGTACGGGGTAGGCCCAGCCTTGCAGGGAAGCCATCTGCGCCGCCCCGGCATAGACCCATCCGCTGAAGAGCGCGGCTTCGACGAGCGAGAGCCCCTCCGTGCCGGCGACGATCCCGAATCCGGCGCTGTAGAGGGCGACGCTCGGCAGGAGAACCGCCGCCGACAGCGCGCCGTCGCGCAAGTCCCGACCGAAACCGTTCTTCATGGGCGGACCCTTAGCATTCGCATGGCGCCCGCAACCAGCGGGCGGCGCGCAACCCGGATCCGATTTTTCCCTGCGGGGCGTCGTCCCTCGCTTCTCGCGAGACGGCCGGGGAAAGGGGTAATCTTCTCCCGGGAGGTGCGCCATGGACGCGGCGGTAAAGCTCTTCTGGCAGCCCGGCTGCACGAGCTGCCTGCGCACGAAGGAGTTCCTCGTTCGGAAGGGCGTTCGGTTCCAGTCGGTCAACGTGCACGACGACGAGGCGGGTCGGGAGGAGCTGCTGCGCCTCGGGGCGCGCTCGGTGCCGGTCGTCGCTAAGGGCGAGCGCTTCGTCTTCGCCCAGGTTCTGGACGACGTCGCGAAGTTCCTCGGAATCGACTTCCATTCCGAGCGTCTGCCGCCGGCGGTGCTGGTGGAGCGGCTCGAGGCGATCCTCGCCTCAGCCGAGGAAGCAGTGCGGGCGCTGCCCGAGGCGGCGCTCGAGCGCACTTTGCCCGGCCGCAGCCGGTCCTACCGGGCGCTCGGCTACCACGTGTTCCGCATTCCCGAGGCGTTCCTCGACGCCCTCGACGAAGGAGCGACGCTCCTCGCAGAGCGCGTCAACGCGCTCCCTCCGGACGAGATCCGGACCGGGGACGACATCGCCCGATACGGCGCCGCGGTGCGCGCGCGGCTCGCGCGCTGGTGGGCGAGCGGCCCCGATCCGACGCGCCCGGTGGAGACCTATTACGGCTCAAAGCCGCTCCACCTCGTCCTCGAGCGCACCGCCTGGCACAGCGCGCAGCACACGCGCCAGCTCGAGATGGTGCTGGGGATGCTGGGCGTTCCGGTGCCGCGCCAGCTCGAGATGGTGCTGGGGATGCTGGGCGTTCCGGTGCCGCGCCCGCTCGCCCCGGAACTGTTGCAGGGCTTGCCGGTCCCCGAAGACGTGTGGGGATAGAAGCGCCCGCTCCCCCTGAGAAGGGGAGCGGGGCTCTTCCGTCAGGCCGCCTTCTTCTCGAGCCTGATCCCTGCGTTCTCGACCAGCATCACCTTGTTGAGAAGCTTCACGAGCGCGTAGACCGTCTCGATCGCCGGCGCCGGCGTGTCGGTGAGCTTCGCCATCTCGAGGATCGAGCCGATGAGGGCTTCGGTCTCGAGCGAGCGGCCGGCCTCGACGTCCTGCAGCATCGAGGTCTTGTGCGCGCCGACGCTCTCCGCGCCCTTGATGCGCTTTTCCACCGTGACGCGGAAAGTGACGCCGAGCTTCTTCGCGATCGCCTCCGCTTCCTCCATCATCCGTGCCGCAAGGCGCCGCGTCTCGGGGAACTGGCAGATGTCGACGAGAGTCGCATGGGTGAGGGCGCTGATCGGGTTGAACGAGAGATTGCCCCACGCCTTGAGCCAGATCTCGGAGCGGATGTCGTCGAGGACGCGCGATTTCAGCCCGGCCTTGACGAGGACGTCGTGGACGCGCTTCACCCGATCGGTCTTCCTGCCGTCGAGCTCGCCGACAGGGAAGCGGTCGCCCTCGACATGATGGATGACCCCCGGCGCGGTCACCGCCGCCGCCGGGTAGACGACGCAGCCGATGATCCGGTCGGGGTTGATCTTCTTGGTGAGGATTCCCGTCGGGTCGAGGCTCTCGAGCTTCTTGCCGTCGTACTTGCCGCCGAGCTTCTGGAAGTACCACCAGGGCAGCCCGTTCTGGACCGTCATCACCATCGTCTCGGGGCCGAGAAGATGGTCGATGTCCTTGGCGATCTGGTCGAGGTAGTGCGCCTTCACGGCGAGGATGACGAGGTCCTGCTTGCCGGCGTCGGCCGCCTTGTCGACCGCCTTCACCTTCGCGGTCTCGACCTTGCCGTCGTGCCATTCGAGCTTGAGGCCGTTCGCCTTGATCGCGGCGAGGTGCGCCCCGAGATCGATCACGGTCACGTCGTTGCCGCCGAGGGCGAGCTTCGCCGCCATGAGGCCGCCGATGGCGCCGGCGCCGACGACGCAGATTTTCATCGGCGTCGGCGGCTCTTTCAGGAGATAGGGGCTCGGCAGAACCTGGTCGAACCGGTTCGAGAGCCGCCCGACGCCGTCGATCACGATCTCGATCAGATTCTCTGCCTCCGTCATCGCGCCGGCGCCGAGCGAAGTGCCGCAGGCGATGACGTCGCCCGGCATCAGCGTCATGTCGCGCGAGATGAGGCTCACGAGCTTCAGCGGCGGGAAGAACATGTCGCTGACGGGGTAGTTCTGCCGCTCCTTGCCGTTGAGGATGGTGCGGACCCGGAGCTGCATCGGATCGATGCCGGTGGCGATCACCGGACCCATCACGCCGAACGTGTCGAAGCTCTTCGACCTCACCCATTGATCGAAGGACGGGTTTTTCTTGAGGAGGTCGACCGCCGTCACGTCGTTGACGCAGGTGTAGCCGAAGACGACGTCGGCGGCTTCCTCCTCGCTGACGTTGAAGCATCGCTTGCCGATCACGATGCCGAGCTCGCCCTCGTAGATGATCCGCCCCGAGTAGGTCTTGGGCCTCACGATCGGCGCGCCGTGCGGGTGGTAGGCGTTCGGCGCCTTGAGGAAATAGAGCGGCTCCTCCGGAACCGGGAAGTCGTTCTTCGCCGCAAGCTGGTGGAAGTTGTTCCAGAGGCAGATCATCTTCGACGGCTCGGTCGGCGTCAGGATCTTGACGTCGGAAAGCTGCACCGTCTCGCCGGTGGGCTTGGAGCCCGCGAACATGTCGCCGGAATGGACGGTGATCGTGTCGCCTTCGAGCGTGCCGAACCCGACACGGCCCTTGCGCTCGAACCTCAGCCATCGAGTCATCGCGTTTCTCTCCCCTGGGGCCGGCGTCGAGCGCCGGCGCGTTCTTCCGCACACGCCCGCGGCGGGCGTTCTCGCCATTCTGCGGTTCGAAACGGAAACCGTCCAGGCCGGGCGAAGCGGCCTCAGCCGACGCTCCCCGTCCGGTCGAACATGATGAGCTCCCAGCGGGCCCGCTCGACGTCGTGGCGCAGAATGTACGTCGCGCCGTCGTCCCCGCGAACCTTGAAGTAGCGGTGATCCGGCCCGAGCCAGGAGTCGAGCACGTCGACCACTTCGATTGAGCGCCGGTCGAAGGAGATCCGCCGGGGCGTCTCCTCGCCGCGGTGGCCGGCGTAGCACTCGACGAGAACGGCAAGGCTGGGCGAGCGGCTCACGAGGCTTTCAACGTTCGGTCCGCGCAAATGGTCCGGCGCGCGTTTCCGGGGCCCGCCGAGCGCAACCAACCGTTCCCGACGATGTTTCCAGGAGGAGAGTGCTGGACCGGAGGCATCCCATGTCCTTCCAAGACGTCGACGCCAAGCCGAGCCGCACCGCGATCGCCGGGCACCCGATCCACCCGATGCTGGTTCCCTTTCCGATCGCCTTTCTCGTCGGCGCGCTGGTCACCGATCTCGCCTTCGCGTCGACCGACGATCCGTTCTGGGCGATGGCGAGTTCCTGGCTCCTCCTCGCCGGCATCGTGACGGCAGTGGCCGCGGCCGTCTTCGGGCTCGTCGATTTCCTCGGCATTCCGCAGGTGAGGTCCCTCAACGTCGCCTGGGTCCACTTCCTCGGCAACGGCGCAGCCGTGCTTCTGGCGATTTGGAATCTCGCCCAGCGCTGGGCGGATCCCGTGGCCGGCGCAGGCGGCCTCGGCATCGCCCTTTCGGCGATCGTCGTCGCGATCCTTCTGGTCACCGGCTGGATGGGGGGCGAGCTCGTCTACCGCCACAGGATCGGCGTCATGAGCGCGGCGGAGGAGGAGAGGCGGCGTGCGCAGGTCGGCGGGGTGGCCGAAGGAGCCTATGCCGGCGAGAAGCCGGAGCGGGACACGCCGCGCTCGGGCCTCTGACGACGCGAGCCGTGTGTCGGGGAGGCGCCCCGCGGGGTGCTCGATCATCGCGGGCGGGCGAAGAAAAGGGCGGCCGGAGCCGCCCTTTCGTGTCCGGGTCCCGATCCGGCGTCAGTGGAGCCGTTGCGGCAGGTTGTCGATCGCCTCGTCGATCAGCTTGCCGCCGCGCGCCGCCATCTCCTCGGCGAGAACGCGTCGGGCGGCTGCCACCGCCACGTCGACGGCGGCGGCGCGGACCTCGGCGAGGGCCTTCTGCTCGGCCTGGGCGATCTTCTCCTCGGCGAGGCGCTCGCGGCGCTGAATCGCCGCCTCGAGATCGCGCGCCGCCTGAGCGCCGAGCCGCTCGGCCTCGGCCTTGGCGTGCGCGATGATCTCCTCGGCCTCCTTGAGGGCGTCGCGCTGCTTTCTCTGATAGTTGGCGAGAGTCGCCTGCGCCTCCTCGCGGAGCTTGCGCGCCTCGTCGAGCTCTTCGCGAATCTTCCGGGCGCGTTCGTCGAGCGCGCCGGTGACCGCGCCCGATGCCTTCTTCCAGACCAGGGCGACGGCGAGGATGAAGGCGACCGCTTCCCAGAAATGGGTGTCGTAGAGGAATCCCATCTAGGCGCGCTCCGCCATGGCCGCCTCGACCGCGGCGCGGGCGCGCGCCGGATCGACGGCGGTTCCGGTGAGGCGCTCGGTCATCGCCACGGCGACCTCCGCGGCGATGTCCTTGACGCTCGCCATCGCCGCGGCGCGCGCCTCGGCGATGCGCCGCTCCGCCGCCTCGGTCTTCTCGGCGATCGCGGCTCCGGCGACGCGGAGCCGCTCGGCCGCTTCGGCGGCGAGCCGGTCGTTGGTCTCCTTCACCGTCGCCTGCGCCTGGGCGCGGGCGTCGGCGAGCGCCTTCTCGTAGGCGGCGATCACCGCCTCGGCCTCGGTCTTCATCTGAGCCGCCTTCTCGAGGTCTTCGTCGAGGCGCCGCCGGCGCTCCTCGATCACCCGCCCGAGCCGCGGCAGGGCGACCTTCGACATCAGGAAATAGAGGACGGCGAAGGTCACCACGAGCCAGAAGATCTGGCTCGGAAAGGTGTAGACCTGCTCGATCTGCGGCATCGAGCGATCAGGTGAAGAGGATGATGAACGCGACGATGAGGCCGAACAGGCCGGTCGCCTCGGCGAGCGCGAACCCGAGGAGCGCCGGGACCTGGATCTGGGCCTGGCTCGCCGGGTTGCGAGCGATCGAGGAGACGAGCGCCGAGAAGATGTTGCCGATGCCGATGCCGGCGCCGACGAGGGCGATGCAGGCGAGGCCGGCACCGATCATCTTGGCGGAGGCGAGATCCATGATCTTGGGTCCTTTCTGGTCTTAGTGCAGGTGGATGGCGTCTTGGAGGTAGATGCAGGTCAGGATCGTGAAGACGTAAGCCTGCAGCACCGCCACGAGGACTTCGAGAAGATAGAAGGCCGTCGTGAAAGCGAGCGGGATGATCCCGGGGAGCACGAAGAAGGAGCCGAGGCTGACGATGAACCCGGCGAAGATGAAGAGCAGCGTGTGCCCCGCGACCATGTTCGCGAAAAGTCGCACCGAAAGCGTGATCGGACGGATGAAGTACGAGAGTATCTCGATCGGCACGAGCAGGAACAGCATCGGCAGCGGAACGCCTTCCGGCACGAAGAGCTTGAGGAAACGAAGCCCGTGCCGTGCGAAGCCGATCACGGTCACTGCGACGAAGATGACGAGCGCCATCGCGAAGGTGACGACGATGTGGCTCGTGAAGGTGAATTTCCCCGGCACCGGCAGAAGGCCGAGCAGGTTGCCGAAGAGGATGAAGACGAAGAGAGTGAAGATGAACGGGAAGTACTGCTTCCCGGCGCTGCCGACATTGTCGCGCACCATGCCGGCGATGAACTCGTAGAGAACCTCGCCCATCGACTGGACGCGGCCTGGCACCAGCCGCGCGTTCGCCGAGCCCATGACGAGGAGCGCCGTCGCCGCGAGCACGGCGATGCCCATCCAGAGCGCCGAGTTGGTGAAGGAGAGGTCGAGGTTCCCGATGTGAATCGGGATGATCGGGGTCACCTCGAACTGGCTCAATGGCCCGTGTCCGCCGCCGTGCTCCGCCGCCACCTTTCCCTGCGCCTCCGTCACTCAGGCGGTCCTGACCGGCGATAGCCGATCGCGGACCCCTTGCCCGTCAGCGCGCGCCAGACATTGACGATGCCGGCAGCCGCGCCGAGGACCAGAAACACGACCATGCCCCATGGCCGCGTGCCGAGGAAACGGTCGATCGTCCAACCGATTCCGAAGCCCACGGCGAGGGCCACGACCATCTCGATGCCGAAGCGCATGCCAAGCCCCAGCGCAACCCGGAGAAGGCCTTCGTCCTCGGCATTTTCGGACTGAGGGCGCCGCAAGTCCCGACCCGCGCGCGCCCGCTCGAGACGCTCACCCAGGGATCTCAGCTTGTCGCGGTCGTCCATCGCCGAAACCCGCCGGGCAGCGCTAAGCGGCGCGCACCATAGGGAGGGGGCAGGGGGGTGTCAATCCCTCGGCCGGAACCCCTCCGCGGCACGCGGTCACGCGCCCTGGCGGAACGTGTCCTGGGTGATGAAGACCGTCTTGTCGGTCGCGCTCGTGCGCTTCAAGAACACCTGGCCGGAGAGGACCATGTCCACGGTCTCGCCGTTCTCCGAAAGCGGCAGCATCAGGCGTTGCGTGCGGAAGGCGTCGTTCGCATAGGCGTTCTCGGAGTAGACCGGCACGCGCTCCTCGACGAGCTTGCGGTAGAGCCCGTTGATGAATTTGAGATACTCGCCGTGCATCAGCTCGTCGATGCAGCGGCCGGTCATCGCCGTGCCGAAGACGCGCTCTACCTCCGTCCCGACGAGGCGGTACCGGTAGCGCGGCCCGGGCAACACGTCGGTCAGCAGAAGGTAAGGCAGGAGCTTCGGTATATCGGTCGGGTCGATGTCGGCCCGGCGCGGCGCGAATCGGGAACCTCGGCGACTGCTCCAGTACGCGTAAAGATCCGCCAGCCGCGAATCGCCGATCTGAGTCAAGAAGTCCATCGATCGATATCCTGGAAATAATTACTAAACTAAAGGTTGTCACCCCGCACGGCCGCTCCGGTGCCTGCGCGTGGGGCAAGACCCGGGGCCGGGCGCCCGGATCAGAAACGAAAAGTGAACCAGACCGCCGCCACGAGGCAACCGAAGGCGGCGAAGTGGTTCCAGCGGATGGCGTCCCCGAGGTACCAGACCGAGAAGGCGGCGAACACGACGAGGGTGATCACCTCCTGGATCACCTTGAGCTGAGGGGCGGTGAACTGCCCGTAGCCCCAGCGGTTCGCCGGCACCTGGAGGCAGTACTCGAAGAAGGCGATGCCGTAGGAGACCAGCACCACCTTCCAGAGCGCCTCGTCGCGAAATTTGAGATGCCCGTACCAGGCGATGGTCATGAACACGTTCGAGGCGATGAGAAGCAGGACGGTCGTCATCGGGCGGCGAGGCTCGCGCAGAAATCTTCGACGAGGCGGGCGAGGTCCCCGGCGGCGCCGCCGGCTGCGGCAAGCGTTCCCGCATGGCTCGGCCCCGCGGGGCCCAGCCCCTCGGCGAGATTGGTGATCACCGAAACCGCGGCGACGCGCAGCCCGCAGTGGCGCGCGAGAATCGTCTCGGGCACGGTCGACATCCCGACTGCATCCGCGCCGAAGCCGCGGATCATGCGGATCTCGGCCGGCGTCTCGAACGAAGGGCCGGGGTAGGCGGCATAGACGCCTTCGGCGAGCGGGATCCCGAGCCGGCGCGCGCCGTTCCGCAGCAGCGTCCGCAACTCGGGATCGTAGGCGTCCCGCAGCGAAGGGAACCGCGGTCCGATCCGCTCGTCGTTGGGGCCGGCGAGCGGGTTGCCGGGGAGGAGGTTGATGTGATCCGTGACGAGGAGAAGCCGCCCTGGCCCCAGCTCGGGCCGGAGCGAGCCGGCCGCATTCGTAAGGAAGAGGATTTCCGCGCCGGCCGCGCGGAGCGCGCGGATCGGGACGGCCATGGCCGCCGTCGAGCCGGTCTCGTAGTAGTGGGCGCGGCCTTCGAGGCAGGCGACCTCGAGGCCGCCGAGCCGTCCGAGCCGGACGCGGTGCCCGTGCCCTTCGACCGAGGGCCGCGGAAAGCCCGGCAGCTCGGCGTAGGGAATCGTCGCCTCGGTCTCCATGCGCTCGGCGACAGCGCCGAGGCCCGAGCCGAGGACGATCCCCACGACCGGCGCGAAGGGGCGGAGCCGCTCGGCCGCGCTCACCGCAGGTTTCCCGGGCCGAAGGCGTGGGGGAGAAGCTCTGCCAAGGTGAAGCTGCGGCGGAGCCCGCGCAGCCCCGCGACGTGAATTGGCGTCCGTTCCCCCGCGAACTCGCGGATGCGCTGCCGGCAGCCGCCGCAGGGCGTGCAGAGAGCGCGCCCGCCGGCGACGACGAGGAGCTCCTCGATCCGGCTCGCTCCGCCCGCGACCATCGCCGCGATCGCCGCCGCTTCGGCGCAGAGACCGAGGGGATAGGCGGCGTTCTCGACATTGGCGCCCGCGTAGATGCGGCCGTCGGAGGCGAGGATCGCGGCGCCGACGGCGAAGCGGGAATAGGGCGCATGGGCGTTGGCTCTTGCGGCGAGCGCCGCTTCGAGCAGGGCGTCGAGCTTGCCGGGGGCGGCGGGCCGCCGGGTCATGCTACTGCCGGCGGGAGGCGAGCGGCACGTAGCGGTCGGCCTCGTAGCGCTCGAAGAGCGCGTCGATCTGCGGATGCGCTACCGGGCCGTTTTCGGCGTCGGGGACGAGGTTCTGCTCGGAAACGTAGGCCTCGTAAGGGCCCTGCGTCCCGACGGCCAGGAGGTGATAAAAGGGTTGGTCCTTGGAGGGGCGCCGGTCGGGCGGAATCGCCTGGTACCACTCCTCGGTGTTGGCGAACACTGGATCCACATCGAAAATGACGCCGCGAAACGGGTAGATCCGATGACGGACGATTTCGCCGACGGCGAATTTCGCAGTCCGAATGTTCGCTTTCTTCATGCGCCTCGTGTATAGGAAGCCGCGCGGCACGGCTCAAGCGCTCGCGGGGACGATCCTCGCAGCGCTGGTCCTGCCGGCGCTCGGCGTCTCCGCCGCCTCGGCCTCGGAGCTCGCCTGCTCGGCCTCGCCGCCGCGCACGAGCACGACGCTGAGCCTGCCGTCGCCTTCCATCGACAACTCGCTGACGCAGCCGCAGCTTCAGCGCCTCGCGCCGCATCGCCATCCGGGCCGCGCGCTGGGCCTCTACCGGGCCGTCGTGAACGGGGATTTCGATCTCGGCATCGAGATCCGCTGGAACGAGACAGAGGCATGCCTCTGGCTCTCGACGATCGCGCTGCGGCTCGAGGCGAAGGATCGCGAGATCTACATCATTCGCGAGCGGCGCCCCGGCACCTGCGCCTACGACGCGGTGCTGGCGCACGAGCGTCGGCACCAGGAAGTCGATGCGGCCGTCATCAACGCCTTCGCGCCCCGGCTCGAGGCGGCGCTCGCGCAACGCGCCGCCTCGCTCGGGGTCGTGCGCGTCGCCGCGGGAGAACGCGATGCGGCTCAGCGCTGGCTCGTGTCGGCGATCGACGAGGTCTTCCGGGAGCAGATGCGGCTCCTTCAGGAGGAGCGGGAGCGGCGCCAGCAGGCGATCGACAGCGCGATCGAGTACCGCCGCATCGCCGCCGCCTGCGATCCTCTGCGCAACCGCGGCTGACCGCCGGGCGTTCGCGGCGTCATGGAGATGACGATCGAAGCGGCGCGCCAGCGGGTCGAGCGCGTCCTCACCGTCGACATGGTGGAAAGCCTCGAAGCGGTCGACTACGAGCTGCCGTCCTTTTCCGCGCCGCCGCGCGCCACGACCCTCGCCGACGCCAAGCGCGGCCGCGTCGCGCTGCGCCATGTCGCCGGAGCCGCCGACGCGCACTATCTCGTCGAGGCGTTCGGCGACACGCTTCTGATGCAGATCCAGCTCAATCTCTGGCGCATGGTGGTCGTCTACCGCGTGCCTGCGGGCGATGCGCTCGACGCGGCAGGCCTCGCGACGCGGCTCGAACGCTGGCGGATCGGCGCGGAGCATGCCGGCTGGAAGATCGGGTTTCGCGACGCGAGCGATCCGCCGCGCCGGTGGGTCGAGACATACGCCTACGCGATGGGGCCGGAGGATCTGCTCGAGAGCGAGCTTCGGCTCCAATACTGGCGCACCGACATCGTGCAGATGACGCGCTACTTCATGCTGGAGATGCGGCGGTCCGGGGTGCGGCTTTCGCCGGGGGACGCCGGCTACGCGGTCTGAGCGGTCGGCCCCGCGCCGTCGTCAGTCCTGGCGCGGCACGGCATAGTCGGCCGGGAAGGTCGCCTTGAACTCGGGACGGGCCTCGCAGCGCCGCGCGAGCGCTTCGAGCGCAGGGTACCGGCCCGGCGGCAGGAGCTCGGGGTCCGTCATCGCGACATAGCGGAGCATGCAGGCGGTCGTGATCTGAGCCTGGTCGAGCCTCGCCCCTTCGGGCCAGGGCTCCGCCTCGAGCGCCTCGATCGCGCCTCTCGCCTGGGTCCGGCAGCGCTCGATCCACTCCGGCCAGCGCAGCGCGGAAGGGCGGATGAGCCGCTCGTAGTTGGCGGCGCCGGCCTTGTCGATCGCGCCGGTCGCGAGCGCCATCCGCCGAAGGGCGTCGCGGCGGGCGGCGCCCTCGCGCGGCAGGAGCGCGCGGTCGGGGCCGACGGTCTCGTCGAGATGGTCGAGGATCGCCGCCGAGTCGATCAGCACCGTGCCGTCGTCGAGCACGAGCGAGGGAATGCGCCCCAGCGGGTTGAGCTTCCGCATGGCGTCGAAATCGGCGAAGACCGAGCGGGTGTCGTGCTCGTAGGGGATGCCGAGGACGCGAAGGGAGACGGCGACCCGACGCACGAAGGGAGAGTCGTACTGACCGACGAGGATCATCGCCGGCATTCTAGTTCGGACGGGGCGCCGGCGCCGTGTCCTCCCGGCGGGAGGGAGCAGCGCGGCCCCTCAGAAGGGAATGAGCGAGGCGATGAGGCCGGTCCAGGCGGTCACCCCGCAAAGCAGGAGCAACATTTCGATGAAGGCCCGTGCGCTGCTTTTCACCGGGACACCTCCGCGAAGCAATTAATGCGCGAATAGGCTCGCAGGGATTCGCTTGGCGCCCGGTGTCAAAAATCGGGTCGCGCCGCGACGGTCAGCCGCGGCCTCGATAGGGCGCGACGCCCTGATCCGGGATCCAGAGCCCTTCGGGCGGGGCCCCGGTCTGCCAGAAGACGTCGATCGGGATGCCGCCGCGCGGGTACCAGTACCCGCCGATGCGCAGCCATATCGGGTCGAGCGCGGCCACGAGCCGGCGCCCGATGGCGACGGTGCAGTCCTCGTGGAAGGCGCCGTGATTGCGGAACGAGGCGAGGTAGAGCTTCAGCGACTTCGATTCGACGAGGACGTCCTTCGGCACGTAGTCGATGACGAGGTGGGCGAAGTCGGGCTGACCCGTGATCGGGCAGAGCGAGGTGAACTCGGGCGCCGCGAACCGCACGAGGTAGCGCTCGCCGGGATGCGGGTTCGGCACCGTCTCGAGCACCGCCTTCTCGGGGCTTTCCGGGATCGGCGTGGGCCGGCCGAGCTGCGTCAGCTCCTTCGTCACGCGGCCTCCTTCGCGGCGTATCCGGCGGCGTATTCGGCGAGGCGCCCGGCCGCGATCGCCGCGCGCAGCTCGCGCATCAGGTCCTGGTAGAAGAAGAGATTGTGCCAGGTGAGGAGGATCGGCCCCAGCATCTCCTCGGCGCGGAAAAGGTGATGGAGATAGGCGCGGCTGTACCCGCTGCAGGTCGGGCAGGCGCACTTCCCGTCGAGCGGCGCCGGGTCGTCCATGTGGCGGGCGTTGCGGAGGTTGAGCGTGCCCTCGCGCGTGAACGCCTGCGCCGTGCGCCCCGAGCGCGTCGGCAGGACGCAGTCGAACATGTCGATCCCGCGCAGAACCGCCCCGACGATGTCGGCCGGCTTGCCGACGCCCATGAGATAGCGCGGCCGGTCCTCCGGCAGAGCGGGGATGGTCTCGTCGAGGACGCGGAACATGGTCTCCTGCCCCTCGCCGACCGCGAGCCCGCCGACGGCGTAGCCGTCGAATCCGATCGCGGTGAGCCGGGCGGCCGAGCGGAGGCGGAGCGCGGGGTAGATCCCGCCCTGGACGATGCCGAAGAGCCCGTATCCCGGCCGCGGCCGGAACGCCTCCTTCGACCGCTCGGCCCAGCGCATCGACAGCTCCATCGAGGCCTCGGCCTCCTCCTCGCTCGCGGGGAAGGGCGTGCACTCGTCGAACGCCATCGTGATGTCCGCGCCGAGGAGGTGCTGGATCTCGACGGAGCGCTCCGGCGAAAGGAAGTGGGGCGAGCCGTCGATATGCGAGCGGAAAGTGACGCCCTCCTCGGTGATGCGGCGGAGCTTGGCGAGCGACATCACCTGAAATCCGCCCGAGTCGGTGAGGATCGGCCGCTCCCAGTTCATGAAGCGGTGCAGCCCGCCGAGCGCGGCGACCCGCTCGGCGCCGGGGCGCAGCATCAGATGATAGGTGTTGCCGAGGACGATCTGCGCGCCGGTCGCGGCGACGTTCTCGGGCAGCATGGCTTTGACCGTCCCCGCCGTGCCGACCGGCATGAAGGCGGGCGTGTCGATCGCGCCGTGCGCGGTTTCGAGCCGGCCGAGCCGGGCCCTGCCGTCGCGGGCCAGAAGAGTGAAGGAGGTGCTCACGTGCGCCAGAAATCGTGGCTCGGCGCGGAAATCGCAACCCCGGGGCGCCGTGTTCCGGCCCCACTGCGGCCTCGGGGGCCGATCACTCGTAGCCCGGCGGCGGCGTGAAGGCGCGCCATTCGCGCTCGAGCAGGCGCGCGAAATGGATGCAGGTGCGGTCGCCGTATTGCGGGCCCACGATCTGGACGCCGACCGGGAGCCCCGCCGGCGTGAGGCCTGCCGGCGCGACGGCGCCGGGCAGGTACGCCACGCAGGAAAATCCCGCCCAGAAGAGCTGATCGGTCGTCGGCACGTCCTTGCCGTTGACCCGGATCGTCCGCTCGTGCCGCTCGCCGTTGTGGTCGTGCGGGAAGGCGGCCGACGCCGCCGCGGGCGAGAGGAGGAGGTCCCACTCCTCGAAGAAGCGGGCCCATTCGAGGCGCATCCTGTGGCGCTTTTCGTTGGCGGCGAGCCAGTCGCGATGATGCGTGGTCATGCCGCGCAGCATCCGGGCGTGATAGCTCTGGTCTGCGGCCGGCAGCGCCGCGGCCTTGGCGAGGTTGGCCTCGAACTCGGCGTCGGTCTGGCGCCCCGAGGTCGCGGCGCGGAGAAGGTGGATGTAGGTGCGGTGCGCCTCGCCCGTGTCGATGCGCGGGCGCGCCGTGTCGCTCACCTTGGCGCCCTTGCGCGCGAGCCAGTCGGCAAGGCCCTGCAAAATGTCCTGCACCTCGCGGTCGACCTCGGCGTCGGGGTCGTCCAGCATGACGGCGACCCGGAACTCCGCGAGCCGCTCCTTCCTCGGCGCCGGCAGCTCGAGCTTCCATCCCGCGCCGTCGATCGGGTCGGGGCCCGCCATGACGCCGAGCGCGAGGTCGAGGTCGTCGGCGCTGCGCGCGAGCGGCCCGATCGCCGAGATGTCGGTCTGAGCGACGGTGCCGCCGAGCGCGTGGCCGCGCGGGCTGCAGATTCCCCAGGTCGGCTTGATGCCGTAGACGCCGCAGTAATGGGCCGGGTTGCGGATCGAGGCGCCGATGTCGGACCCCGCCTCGAGCCCGGTGAGGCCCGCCGCGAGCGCGGCGGCGGAGCCGCCCGAGGAGCCGCCCGGCACGCGCGTCGTGTCCCAGGGATTGTTGGTCGTGCCGTACAGGGGATTGAAGGTCTGCCAATCGGCGAGATAAACGGGGACGTTCGTCTTGCCGAAGACGACCGCGCCCGCGGCGCGGAAGCGCTCGACCGCGAGCGCGTCGGAGGCGGCGGGAACGTCCTTGTACCGGGCGAGTCCCCAGGTCGTCGGCAGGCCCGCGACGTCGAAGGATTCCTTGACGGTCATCGGCACGCCGTGAAGCGGCCCGAGGCTGTCGCCGCGCTTCAGCGCGGCGTCTGCGGCGTCGGCGTCCGCCCGCGCGCGGTCGAAGTCGCGCACCACGACCGCGTTGAGCCGCGTATCGTACTTCTCGACGCGGGAGAGATAGTGCTCCAGCAGCTCGCGGCAGCCGATCTCGCGCTCGCGGATGCGGCGGGCGAGCGCGGTGGCCGGCAGGAAGGCGAGGTCCGTCATGTCGGTTCTCCCGGCTCGAGGAGGCAGGCGTCCCCATAAGAGAAGAAACGATAGCGCGCTTCGATCGCGTGCGCGTACGCCTTCTTGATGCGCTCGAGGCCGGTGAACGCCGCCACGAGCATGAAGAGCGTCGAGCGCGGCAGGTGGAAGTTCGTGAAGAGAAGGTCGACCGCCTTGAACCGGTAGCCCGGCGTGATGAAGAGCCGCGTCTCGCCGGCGAACGGGCGAATCCGGCCGCTCTCGTCGGCCGCGCTCTCGAGGAGGCGGAGCGCGGTGGTGCCTACCGCGACGATGCGGCGCCCGGCCGCGCGCGCGGCGCCGAGCCTCTCAGCCGTCGCTTCGTCGAGAAATCCGGTCTCGGCGTGCATGACGTGCTGCTCGGTGTCCTCGACCTTGACCGGGAGGAAAGTGCCGGCGCCGACATGAAGCGTGAGCGTCAGCCATTCGATCCCGCCCGCCGCGAGCGCCTCGAGCAGCGCCGGCGTGAAGTGGAGCCCCGCCGTGGGCGCGGCGACCGCGCCTTCCTTCGCCGCGAAGATCGTCTGGTAATCCGAGCGGTCGCGCGGATCGCCCCCGCGCGGCCGTGCGATATAGGGCGGCAGAGGCATCGCGCCGCAGCGCTCGAGCGCGGCGCGGAACGCCGGCCCGACGAGGTTGAAGCGCAGCGCGATCTCGCCGCCCTCGCGCGCCGCGACCTCTCCTTCGAGATCCGGCGCGAACACGATGCGGTCGCCCGGGCGCAGGCGCCGGGCGTTCCTGGCGAGGGCGCGCCACGTGCCCTGTGCCGTTTCCTTGTGCAACGTGATCTCGACCGTCGCCTCGCCGCGCCGGCCGACGAGCCGGGCGGGAAGGACCTTGGTGTCGTTGAAGACGAGAAGGTCCCCGGGACGAAGCAGGCGCGGAAGGTCGCGGACGTGCCTGTCTTCGAGCGTTTTCCCGACGACGAGCAGGCGCGCGGCCTCGCGCGGCTCGGCAGGGCGGTCGGCGATCAGCTCGCGCGGCAGTTCGAAATCGAAAAGGTCGACGCGCATGGCTTGGTATGCAAAATACGTTGCCTCTCGGCGGAGATTCGGTTGATCATCCGCGACATAACAACAGCCGGGAGAGCTGTATGCCTCCGCGATCGCGGAGGTCGAGGTGGAAACGAGGGGGAGACGCGACAACGACGCCGTCAGGCGCCTGACTTTACCGAAACACTGCTGGAATAGCGCTGCCTGCCGGGCGTCCACGGGACGCGCGGCATGGACGTCAACAATGTGTCAGAGGAGGAACGACATGGCCGAGAAGGCAAAGAAGGTCGAAACGGTCGCCAAGAAATCCCGCCGCAGATTCCTGATCGGCGGCGCCGCCGCAGGCGTCGCCTCGATCGCGATGCCGAACGTGTCGCGCGCGCAGACCGTGACCTTGAAGATGCAGGGTTCGTGGGGCGCGCAGGACATCTTCAACGAGATGGCCGAGGACTACGTCAAGCGCGTCAACGAGATGTCGGGCGGACGGCTCAAGATCGACTATCTGGTCGGCGGCGCCGTCGTGAAGCCGTTCAGCGTGCAGGACGCGGTCGATTCCGGCGTGCTCGATGCCGCCCACACGGTCGCCGCCTACTGGTACGGCAAGAACAAGGCGGCCTCGCTCTTCGGTACGGCGCCGGTCTACGGCTGGAACGCCGAGCAGGCGCTCGGCTGGATCTATCACGGCGGCGGGCTCGAGCTCTATCACGAGCTCGTGCAGAAGATTCTCGGCCTCAAGGTGGTCGGCTTCTTCGCCTTCCCCATGCCGACGCAGCCGCTCGGCTGGTTCAAGAAGGAGATCAAGAGCGCCGACGACATGAAGGGGCTGAAGTACCGCACGGTCGGGCTCGCCGCGGACGTCATGCAGGCGATGGGTGCGCGCGTCACTCAGCTTCCGGGCGGCGAGATCGTGCCGGCGATGGAGCGCGGCGTCATCGACGCGTTCGAGTACAACAACCCGACCTCGGACCGTCGCTTCGGCGCGCAGGACGTCGCGAAGATCTGGATGATGGGCAGCAACCATCAGGCCATGGAGTTCTTCGAGATCATCTTCAACAAGGACAAGTACGAGTCGCTGGCGAAGGAGCAGCAGGCGATCCTGCGCTACGCCGCCGAGGCGACCTCGTCGGACAACCTCTGGAAGGCGTACAAGCTCTATTCGGAGGATCTGCAGGCGCTCATTCACAAGGACAAGGTCAAGGTCGTCCGCACCCCCGAGTCGGTCCTCAAGGGGCAGCTCGAGGCGTGGGACAAGGTCCTCGTCAATCTCGAGAAGGATCCCTTCTTCAAGAAGGTCACCGACTCGCAGAAGAAGTGGGCGCGCAACGTCGCCTACTACGCGTTGCTGAACGAGACCGACTACAAGCTCGCCTACAACCACTACTTCGGGAAGGAACAGCCGCTCGGGTTCTGACCCAGGGGAAGGCGTAGGTAAGCCAGAGGCCGGGGCGGCACGCGCTCCGGCCTCTTCGCGAGCCAAGCGACTGAAGGCAGATCGGGAGAGCGGCTCCGCATGGAAGCTTTTTTATTGTGGGTCGACCGGCTGAGCGCTGCCGTCGGCAAGGCGTTCGGCTGGTGCATTCTCGTATTGACGCTCGGCGGCACGTACGAGGTGTTCATGCGCTACGCGCTCAACGCGCCGACGAGCTGGGCCTTCGATCTCAGCTACATCCTCTACGGCACGTCGTTCCTCATGGCGGGCGCCTACACCTTGTCGCGCAACGGCCATGTCCGCGCGGATGTCGTCTATCGGCTGCTTCCGGTTCGCGTGCAGGCCTCGATCGACCTGGCGCTGCACCTCCTCTTCCTGTTCCCGGGCATCACCGCATTGCTGCTCATGGGGTACTACTACGCGGAGCGCAGCTGGCGCTTCCACGAGGTCAGCATCTTCAGCCCTGCAGGCATTCCGATCTATCCGCTGCGCACGGTGATCCCGGTCGCCGCCGCCTTCCTCATCCTGCAGGGCGTCGCCGAGGTTCTGCGCTGCCTCATCTGCCTCAAGAACAACGCCTGGCCGCAGCGCCTGCACGACGTGGAGGAGATGGAAACCGCGATTCTGCACGAGCGGGAATTCGCGGCGGAACAGGCGGCACGAGCCGGAAAGGCCAACTAGGATGACGAACGCCGAAATCGGAATGCTCCAGCTGGGGCTGTTCCTCTTCATGATCATGCTGGGGTACCCGATCGCGTTCACCCTGATCGCGATGGGGATTTTTTTCGGCTACTACGCGATGGGGGGACGGATCTTCGACCTCCTCGTCACGAACACGTTCGACGTCATGTCGAACGACGTGCTGACGGCGGTGCCGCTCTTTCTTTTCATGGGCTACGTGGTCGAGCGGGCGAACATCCTCGACCGTCTCTTCTTCAGCATTCAGCTCGCGGCGAAGCACGTTCCCGGCTCGCTCGCGGTGGCGTCGCTCATCACGTGCGCGCTCTTCGCGACCGCCACCGGCATCGTCGGGGCAGTGGTCACGCTCATGGGCCTGCTCGCGTTTCCGGCGATGCTGAAGGCCGGCTACGATACGCGCCTTTCGGCCGGCGTGATCTGCGCGGGCGGGTGCCTCGGCATTCTCATCCCGCCCAGCATCCTCCTCATTCTCTACAGCGCCACGGCCGGCATCTCCGTCGTTCAGCTCTATGCGGCCGCGATGTTCCCCGGCTTCCTGCTCGCCGGCCTCTACGTCGTCTACGTGGTCGGCCGCGCCGTCATCAACCCGAGCCTCGCGCCGAAGCTTCCGAAGGAGCAGACCGACGTTCCTCTGACGACGGTCTTCATGGCGCTGCTGACGTCGTTCTTTCCGCTGGCGATCCTGATCCTTTCCGTGCTCGGCGCCATCCTCTTCGGCCTCGCGACGCCGACGGAGGCCGCCGCGATCGGCGCGTTCGGCGCGCTCGCCCTCGCCGCGGCGTACGGCCAGCTCCGTTTCGACAGGCTGAAGGAATCGGTGTTTCTCACCGCGCGCACCTCGGCGATGGTCTGCTACCTCTTCATCGGGTCGTGGACCTTCTCGTCGGTGTTCTCCTATCTCGGCGGCCACACCGTCGTGGAGGATTTCTTCAAGGCGCTGGATCTCGGCCCGATCGGCTTCCTCGTCCTGACGCAGTTCATCATCTTCCTGCTCGGGTGGCCGCTCGAATGGACGGAGATCATCATCATCTTCGTGCCGATCTTCCTGCCGCTCCTCGAGACCTACGGCATCGATCCTCTCTTCTTCGGCGTTCTCGTCGCCCTCAACATCCAGACGTCGTTCAACACGCCGCCGATGGCGATGGCCGCCTACTATCTGAAGGGCATCTCGCCCCCGCACGTCCAGCTCACCCAGATCTTCGCCGGCGCCCTGCCGTTCGTCTTCCTGGTGTTCCTGTCGATGCTGCTCCTCTACATCTTCCCCGAGATCGCGCTCTGGCTGCCGAAATACATCTACGGGTAGGCGGGCGATGGAGCTGACGGATCTGGGGCTCGCCGCGGCCGCGGCGGCGATCCGAGACGGCGAGGTCAGTTCGACCGAGCTCGTCGACGCCTGCCTCGACCGGATCGCCGCGCGCGAGGAGACCGTGCGCGCTTGGACGTTCCTCGACCGCGACCACGCGCGGGCGCAGGCGGCCGCCGCCGACCGGCTGCGCAAGGAGGGAGCGGCGCTCGGTCCCCTCCACGGCGTTCCGGTCGGGGTCAAGGACATCTTCGACACGGCCGACATGCCGACCGAGGACGGGACGGTCCTCCATGCCGGGCGGCAGCCGGCACGGGACGCGCGCGCGGTCGCGCTTCTGCGCGCCGCCGGCGCCGTCGTCCTCGGCAAGACGGTGACGACCGAGCTCGCCGTCTACACCCCGGGGAAGACCCGCAACCCGCACGATCCCTCGCGCACGCCCGGCGGCTCGTCGAGCGGCTCGGCGGCCGCGGTCGCCGACCGGATGGTGCCGTTCGCCCTCGGCTCGCAGACCAACGGCTCCGTGATCCGGCCCGCCTCCTATTGCGGCGTCGTCGGCTACAAGCCGAGCCACGGGCTCGTGTCCCGCGCCGGCATGCTGCGGCAGTCCCGGCTCCTCGATCATGTCGGCGTCTTCGCGCGGACGATCGAGGACGCCGCTCTCGGCGCCGAGGTGCTGCTCGGTCACGACCCGAAGGACGAGGACACGCGCCCTCGGGCGCGGCTGCCGCTTTCCCGCGTCGCGGCGGAGGAGCCGCCGCTGCCCCCTCGGCTCGCCTTCGTGGAGACGCCGGCATGGCCCGAGGCGGAGGAGTCGGTCGGGGCGGCTTTCGCCGAGCTCAGGGAGCTGCTCGGCGAGCGCATCGCGACGGTAGCGCTGCCGGGCGCCTTCGCCGACGCGATCGAGTGCCACCGCGCCATCCTCGAAGCCGACCTCGCCGTCAGCTTCCAGCAGGAGTACGAGCGGGGGCGCGAGAAGCTCAGCCGCCGGCTCGTCGAGATGATCGAGAGCGGACAGCGGCGGACCGCGCCGGAGTACATCCGCGCCTGCGCGCGGCGGCCGATACTGCGCGGCGTGCTGGACGACATCTTCGAGGAGTTCGACGCGATCGTGACGCCGGCGACGACCGGCGAGGCGCCGGTCGGGCTCGAGAGCACCGGAAGCCCGATCTTCTGCACGATCTGGACCTATTGCGGTGTGCCGGCGGTCTCGCTGCCGCTCCTGGTCGGCCCGGCGGGAATGCCGATCGGCGTTCAGCTGGTGGGCGCGTACGGCGACGATGCGCGACTGCTACGCACCGCGCGGTGGCTCGCGCAATTCGTCGCCGGCGACGGCAAGGCGCGCCGCCAGCGCTCAGCGCGTCGTCGCTAGCCGCGCTTCCTGGCGATAGTCGAGGACGAAGCCCCAGATCATGCAGCCGATCGTGAGCAGGATGATGAGAACGAGCGCGATCGACTCGGCGACGACGGCGTAGAAGCCCAGGAACAGCAGCGCCAGAACGACGCCGACGACTGCAGTGGAGATGACGCCCATGACTTCGCGGTCCTCGGTTGGCCTGCGCGATTAGAGCACTCCGGCCGGGCCGCTGCAATTGCGCGCGTCAGTGCTGCTCGCGGGCGGCGAGGAAGCGGATCTCCGGCCACTCCTTCTGGGTCTGGTTGAGCTCCCAGGAGTTCCGCGCGAGGAAGACCGGCGCGCCGTCATGGTCCTCGGCGCCCGCCGAGCGCGTTCCTTCGACGAAGCGCTCGAGCGCCTTCGGATCGTCGGCCTCGACCCAGCGCGCGGTCTCGTAGGGCGCCGGCTCCATCCGGACCTGAAGGTTGTACTCGGCCGCGATGCGCGCGGCGAGCACGTCGAGCTGAAGCGCGCCGACGACGCCGATCACCCAGTCGCTGCCGATGCGCGGCTTGAAGAGGCGCGTGACGCCCTCCTCGGCGAGCTGCTCCAGCGCCTTCTGGAGATGCTTCCTCTTCATCGGGTCCTCGACCTTGACGCGGCGGAGGATCTCGGGCGCGAAGGAGGGGATCCCGGTGATGCGGATCGCCTCGCCTTCGGTGAGCGTGTCGCCGATGCGCAGCGTGCCGTGATTGGGAATGCCGAGAATGTCGCCTGGGAACGCCTCTTCGGCGAGGTTGCGGTCGCGGGCGAGGAAAAACACGGGATTCTGCACCGACATGATGCGCCCGGTGCGGCCGTGCCGGAGCTTCATGCCGCGCTTGAAGCGGCCGGAGCAGACGCGCATGAAGGCGATGCGGTCGCGGTGCTGCGGGTCGATGTTCGCCTGGACCTTGAAGACGAAGCCGGAGACCTTGCTCTCGTGCGGCTCGATCGCGCGCGGCTCGGCCGGCTGCGGGCGCGGCGGCGGGGCGAGCTCGGCGACGCCGCGGAGAAGCTCGCGCACGCCGAAATTGTTGAGCGCCGAGCCGAAGTACACCGGCGTCATGTGCCCCGCGCGATAGGCGTCGCGGTCGAATTCCGGGCAAAGGCCGCGCGCCATCTCGACCTCCTCGCGCAGGCGCGCCACCGCATCGGCGGGAAGGAGCGTCTCGAGCTTCGGGTCGCCGAGCCCCTCGACCCTGATCGGCTCGACGACGCGCTCGCCGGCGCCGCGCTCGAAGAGGAGGAGCGCGTCGCGGAAGAGATCGTAGGTGCCGAGAAAGTCGCGCCCCATCCCGATCGGCCAGGAAGCGGGGGCGACGTCGAGCGCCAGCGTCTTCTCGATCTCGTCGAGGAGGTCGAAGGGATCGCGCCCCTCGCGGTCCAGCTTGTTGACGAAGGTGATGATCGGCACGTCGCGCAGCCGGCAGACCTCGAAGAGCTTGCGCGTCTGCGCCTGGATGCCGCGCGCGGCGTCGAGCACCATGACGGCGCTGTCGACCGCGGTGAGCGTGCGGTACGTGTCCTCGGAGAAGTCCTGGTGGCCCGGTGTGTCGAGGAGGTTGAAGGTGATGCCGTCGTGCTCGAACGTCATCACGGCCGAGCTCACCGAGATGCCGCGCTCCTGCTCGATCTTCATCCAGTCCGAGCGCGCGCGACGCCGGTCGCCGCGCGCCTTCACCTCGCCGGCGAGCTGGATGGCGCCGCCGAAGAGAAGAAGCTTCTCGGTAAGCGTGGTCTTGCCGGCGTCCGGGTGCGAGATGATCGCGAAGGTGCGCCGCCGTGCGATCTCGGCGGGAAGGTCGTTCATTGTCGCGCCCATGTAAGGGAGGAGGCCCGAGGCGGCAAGTTTCGGCCGATCGCCCGCCGGCCGCGACCTTCGTCGCGCCTCGGGACAGGGCGCTCAAGCCGGCCCGAAGAGGAGGGTGTCGAGGCCGCGAACGATCCCCGTCACCTCGCGGACCCGCCGCGCGGCGAGGAGCGTTCCGGCGACGTAGGGCGCCGCGCTCTCGCCCGCGTCGTGACGGATGGAAAGCCTCTCGCCCGGAAGCCCGAAGACGGCCTCGCAGGAGAGGACGTAGCCGGGCAGGCGGACGGAGTGGACGCGCACGCCGGCGACCTCCGCCCCGCGCGTCTCCTTGGGCCCGTGCAGGCTCTCCACCGGCACGCCGATCGCGGGCGCGCGCACCGCGCCGAGGCGCTCGGCCAGCTCGCGTGCGGTGCCGCTCGGCACGTCGGGCTTCTCGAAGCCGGCGTAGTCGAGGATCTCCCATTGCGGCACGTGCGCGGCGGCGAGCAGCGCGAAACGCTGCAGGAGCGCCGCCGTCAGCGAGAAGTTGCCGGCGGCGATGACGCCGAGGCCCTTTCTCGCGGCGACGTCGCCGATCTCCGCGTAGTCGGCAGCGGAGAGGCCTGAGGTGCCGACGACGACCGCGACGCCGCGCTCCAGCGCCGCGAGGACGTTGCCCTTCACGGCTTCCGGGCTCGTGTAGTCGACGAGGACGTCGGTCGCGGCGGCGTCGAGCGCTTCGGCGACGCTCGCCCGGACGGTGACGCCGGCGAGCGCCGTTCCCGCCGCGCGCCGGGCGACGGCGCCGCTCAGCACGAGATCGGGGGCCGCCTCGATGGCGGGGACGAGGCTGCCTCCGGTCCAGCCGGTGGCGCCCGCGACGCAGATCCTGATCGTCATCGACTCCTCCTTGTGATCGCGAGCGCCAGAAGGGCCGCGAGGCTGCTCGCCGCCATCACCGTCGCGACCGGCAGCACGGTATCGTCGTTGAAATAGCCGACGAGCACGGTCCCGACCGCCCCGGAGCCCATCTGCAGCGCGCCGAGAAGACCCGAGGCGGCGCCGACCCGCTGCGGATCGGCGCTGATCCCGGCCGCCGTTGCGTTCGGTTGCGACAGCCCGTTCCCGAACGCGACCACGTACATCGGCGCGAAAAGGGAGATCGGCCCCAGCTCGGCCCCGAGGCCGAGCGCGAGCAGGGTCAAGCTCGACAGGAACGCGAGGGTCGTCCCGCTCCACGCCATGCGGTCGAGCCCGATGCGCATCGTGAAGCGCCCGGAAGCCGCGTTGCCGATCATGTACGCGCCCGAGATGCCGATGAAGTACCAGCCGTAGGCGTCTGGCGGGTAGTGCATCGCGTTCGCCATGATGACGGGCGCGCCGGTGATGAACGCGAAGAACGCGGTCGACGTCAGTGCGACGTTGAAGGCATAGCCGGTGAACCGGGGCAGGAAGAGAAGCCGGACGTAGCTTCTGAGGAGGTCCCCCGAGCCTCCCCGCTGGCGGTCGAAATGCGTCTCGTGCGCCCTCGCGTGCGCGATCGCGAGCACGGCGACGCCGACCGCGACCACCAGCACGAAGCTGGCGCGCCAGCCGAACCAGACCTCGAGCGTGCCGCCGATGGCCGGAGCGATGGCCGGGACGACGCTCACCGCGGCCGTGAGATAGCCGAGCGCGCTCGCCGCGCGCTCGCGTCCGTAGACGTCGCGCACCATCGCCCGCCCGATCACGAATCCCGCGCAGGCGCCGAGCGCCTGGAGCACCCGCCCGGCGATGAGCGCCTCGATCGCCGGCGCGAGCGCGCAGACGAGGCCGCCGACGACGTAGACGACGAGGCCGACGAGCAGCACCGGGCGCCGTCCGAACCGGTCCGACAGCGAGCCGTAGACGAGCTGCCCGCCGGCGACGCCGACGAGGTAGAGCGAGAGCGCGAGCTGCACGGTCGCGAGATCGGTTGCGAAATACGCGACGAGGCCCGGCACCGACGGGACGAAGATGTTGAGGGCGAGCGAGCCCGTCGCCGTCACCGCCACGAGGAGCCAGACCGGCGGGCGCTTCACGGTCGACGGATCTCGTCTTCGCGATAGCCTTGCGCATAGAGGAGCGCGGTCAGATCGCAGTGGTCGATGCGCACCCGCGCGCGCGCCGCGACCGCCGGCTTCGCGCGGAACGCGACCCCGAGCCCCGCCGCCTCGATCATCGGCAGGTCGTTGGCGCCGTCGCCCACCGCGAGCGTCGCCGCGAGGGGCAGCGCGAGCTCGGCGGCAATGGCGATGAGCGTGCCGAGCTTCGTCTCGCGGGTGACGACCGGGTGCCGGACCGTGCCGGCGAGCCGTCCGCCCTCGATCACGAGCTCGTTCGCGACGTCGCGGTCGAACCCGAGACGCTCGCGGATCGGCCCCGTGAAATGGCGGAAGCCGCCGGAAACGAGGGCGCAATAGGCGCCGCTCGCGCGCATGGTCGCGACGAGCTCCGCGGCCCCCGGCATGATCCGGATGCGCTCCGCGGCACGGTCGAGCACGGTCGCGTCCAGTCCCTTGAGGAGTGCGACACGCGCTTCGAGCGCCTCGGTAAAGTCGAGCTCGTCGTTCATCGCCTTGCGGGTGATCTCGGCGACCTCCGCCCTGAGGCCGAGGAAGTCCGCGAGCTCGTCGAGCATCTCGTTCTCGATGATGGTCGATTCCATGTCCGCCACGAGAAGGCGCTTGCGCCGGCCGGCGCTGGGCTGGACGACGACGTCGACCGGCGTCGCGCCGAGCGCGCGTCGCGCCGCAGCGTCCGCCTGGTCGGCCGCGAGTCCGTTGAAATCGAGGTCGCACGCCGTTCTCTCGCTGAGCGAGCGCGGGCGCCCCGGCGTGGCGCCGAGCCCGGCGAGCGCGTCGGCGACCGCCGCGACGTCGGCGGGGCGGAGCTCGCCCGGGGCGGCGATGAGCGTCAGGGTGAAGGAAGGCACAAGGCCGCTTCATTCCACGCGCCGCGCGGCCCCGCAAGCGTCGAGTGCGGGACGCCCTCCGGCGACGGGAAGTTGCGATTCGCTGCCGAGATCGTATCTCCTGTCCGTTTGAGACAGGAGATACGGCAGGCGCGCGAGCGCGCGCGAGCCGATCGGGAGTGTTGATGTCGATCCGGTGGCGGCTGATCCTTCTCGTCGTCGCGACCCTGCTGCCGCTCGTCGGGTTTTCAGCGTTTCTCATGCGCGAAGCGCTCGAATCCCAGCGCGCGTCGGCGGAACGCCACGCCTCCGACACGGCGCGCGCTCTTTCGATCGCCCTCGACCGCGACCTTTGGAGCCGCATCGCGGCGATGCAGACGCTCGCAAGCTCGCCGTCCCTGCTCGCGGGCGATCTCGAGAGCCTGCGCGCGCAGTCGCTTCAGGTCCTTGCGCATCAGCCGAAAGGCAGCGCCGTCTTGGTGACGGATGCGGAAGGGCGGCGCCTCCTCGATACGCGCGCTGCGCCGCACGACGCGGTGCCGCCCGGCTTCGGCCCGATCAGCGACGTCTTCGCGGAGTTCTTCATATCCGATCTCCTCTCAGGCCCCGCCGGAAGCGACGCGATCGTGGCGATCGAGCTTCCGGTTCGGCGAGAGGGCCGGGTCCTCTACAACCTCGCGCTCGCCCTGCCTGTCGCGAGCTTCGCGGCGCTCTTGGACGCGCAAGACCTCTCCGGGGGCTGGACCGCGCACATCGTCGACCGCTCGGGCGTGGTCATCGCAGGCGCCGGAGCGGGCACCAGCCTGCCCTGGCACGGCGATATGCCCTCGAAGGGCCCCTCGGACGCGGTAGAGGTGGATACCGCCGACGGCGCCCGGCTCGTGGCCTCGAGCTACTCGCAGCTCGCCGGCTGGTCGGTCATCGTCGGCACGCCCGTCGCGCTTCTCGAACGAAGCCTCCGGCGCTCGGTGCTGCTCGTCGGAGGCGGCTGCCTCGTTTTCCTTCTGCTCGGCGGCACGGCGGCGGCGCTGACCGCCCGCGGCATCGTCCGCCCGATCGAGGCGCTCGTCCGTTCCGCGGCGCCCGGCGCTCCCGACCGCGTCCCTCGCCTCCGCCCGAGCGGAATCCGCGAGATCGACGAGCTGACGGCCGCCCTCTCGGCGGCCTCGATGGCGCGCCGGCGTGCCGTCCTCGAGCTGCGCGCGAGCGAGCGGCGGCTTCGGCTCATCGCCGACGCCCTCCCGGTGCTCATCTCCTATATCGACTCCGGGCAGCGCTATCGCTTCGCCAACCGCGCTCACGAGCAGTGGTTCGGGTTGTCGCGCGAAGCGATCGAGGACCGGCATCTCAGCGATGTGATCGGAGAGGCGGCTTACGAACAGGTGCGAGGCCACGTCGAAAGGGCGCTCGACGGTCATCGCGTCGAATACGAGGCGTATGTGCGTCCGTCCGGGGGCGAAGGCCGCTGGGTCGCGGCCATCTACGTGCCGCGCGTCGGCAACGGCGGCCGCACGCAGGGATTCTACGCCCTCGTGGCCGACATCTCGGAACGCCGCCGCGCCGAGGAGGCGGCGCGGGCCAGCGAGGAACGGCTGCGTCTCGCGCGCGCCGCGGCAGGCATCGGGCTCTGGGACTGGGACGTCGAGAAGAGCGAGCTCGTCTGGTCGGACGAGACGTTCCGCGTCCACGGGCTCGAGCCGGGGGCGGTGATGCCCAGCTACGAGACGTGGTTCGCGACGATGCACCCGGACGACCGGGAACGGATGGCGCGCGAGATCGCCGAGCGCTCGTTCCTCGGGCACGACCCCAACTACGAGTACCGGACCGTATGGCCCGACGGTTCCGTGCACTGGGTGATCTCGAAAGGGCGGGTCTTCCGTGAAGGCGCCCGCATCGTGCGGCTCAGCGGCGTCATCTACGAGGTGACGCAGATGCGGGAGGCGGCGGAAGCGCTTCGCCGCATGAACGAGACCCTGGCCGAGCGCGTGGCCGAGCGCACGCGTCAGCTCGAGCACGAGGCGGAGCAGCGCCGGATCGCCGAGGCTGCGCTGCTGCAGGCGCAGAGGCTCGAGGCGCTCGGCAAGCTGACCGGCGGCGTCGCGCACGACTTCAACAACCTCTTGACGACGATCATCGGGAATCTCGAGCTGATCGGCAGCGCGGCGGCCGGCAACGAGCGGATCCGGAAGCTCGCCGGCGCCGCCGAGCGGGCGGCGAGCCGCGGCGCGCGGCTCACGGAGAGCCTTCTCGCCTTCGCGCGGGCGCGGCCGATGCGGCTGGAGACGATCGACGTCAATTCGATGCTGAACGAGTTCTCGGCCCTGGTGCGCCGCGCGGTGGGGGAGCCGGTTCGGGTCGAGCTCGATCTCGATCCCGCGCTCGACCGCGCCCGCACCGACCCGGCGCAGCTCGAGGCCGCGCTCCTCAACCTCGCCCTCAACGCGCGCGATGCCATGCCGGAAGGGGGAACGCTTTTCTTGCGGACCCGGAACGCCGCGCTCGGCAGCGAGGACCTCGCCGACAACCAGGACGCCCGTCCGGGCCGGTTCGTCGAGATCCTGGTCGAGGACACGGGGACCGGAATTCCGGACGAGGTTCGGCAGCACGTCTTCGAGCCCTTCTTCACGACGAAGGAGATCGGCAAGGGCTCCGGGCTCGGCCTCAGCCAGGTGTTCGGCTTCGCGCGGCAGTCGGAAGGGGACGTTCGGCTCGAATCGGTGCCCGGCGAAGGGACCACGGTGCGGCTCTACCTGCCGAGCGCTCCGGCCGATGCGGCCGGTGCTGACGCCCCGGGAGCGCGCACTGCCGCGAGCGCGGCGGAGGCTACGATCCTCCTGGTAGAGGGCGACGACGTTCGCGACGTCACGGCGGGGCTCTTGAGCCGTTGCGGCTACGAGGTCGTCGCCGCCCGCGACGGCGCCGAGGCGCTCGCCTCGGTCGAGGCGCGCAGCGACCTCGATCTCGTCCTCTGCGGCGTCGTGATGCCGGGCGGGATGAGCGGTGTCGCGCTCGGCCGGCGCGTGCGCGAGATTCGGCCCGGCGCGCGCGTCCTGCTGATCTCGGGCCATGCCGGGGCGGAGCCCGGCGCCGAAGACGGCGCCGACGAGTTCGAGCTCCTGCGCAGGCCCTACAACGATGCGCAGCTTCTGGAGCGCGTCCGCGCCGCGCTCGACCGCCCGCGGGCGGCGGCACGGCGTTGAAGCCGCTCGTCGTCATCGGCGGGCCGACGGCGAGCGGCAAGTCGGCGCTCGCGCTCGATGCCGCCGAAGCCTTCGGCGGAACCGTCATCAACGCGGACTCGATGCAGGTCTATCGCGACCTCCGCATCCTCACCGCGCGGCCCGGCCCCGCCGAGGAGGCGCGGGCGCCGCACCGGCTCTACGGCGTGCTCGACGCGGCCGAGCCGTGCTCCGCCGCGCGGTGGCGCGGCATGGCGCTCGAGGAGATCGAGGCCGCCTCGGTGCCGATCGTCGTCGGGGGCACCGGCCTCTATATCCGCGCGCTGCTCGAAGGGCTCGCGCCGGTTCCGGAGATTCCGGCTTCGGTGCGTGCCGAGGCGCGGGCGCTCCACCGGGAGCTTGGCGGCGCCGCCTTCCGCGCGCTTCTCGCGGAGCGCGATCCCGAAGGCGCCGCGCGGCTTCACGAAGGGGACACGCAGCGTCTCGTCCGCGCCTACGAGGTCGTGCTCGCGACGGGGCGCCCGCTCGGCGAATGGCAGCGGGCCGGGCCGCGCTCGCCACGCCCAGGGCCCGTCCTCGCGCTCGTGCTTCTGCCGCCGCGGGCGACGCTCTACGAGAGCTGCGACCGTCGGCTCGAGCGCATGCTGGAAGCGGGCGCGCTCGACGAGGTGCGACGATTGCTCGCACGAAACCTCGATCCGGCGCTGCCGGCGATGAAGGCGCTGGGGGTTCCCGACTTCGCGCGGCACTTGCGTGGCGAGATCCCGCTCGCCGAGGCGCTGCGGCTCGCCCAGGCGGCGACGCGCCAATACGCCAAGCGTCAAACGACCTGGTTCACGCACCAGCTGCCGATCGCGCGACGGTTCGACGCGCAATATTCGGAAAGGTTGCGGGAACAAGTGTTGCCGATTATTCGTCGCTTCCTGTTGACCGGGGAAGCGCGGAGCGCTTAGGGTGCGGCCTCCCCGTCACACTCGGGATCTATGTCGCGCGCTCGGACGGAGCGGCGCGGAAGAGGAGCGTTGTCATGTCGACGGAGCCGATGCAAGGCGCTGAGCTGCTGATCAAAGCCCTGGTCGACCAGGGTGTAGAGGTCATCTTCGGCTATCCGGGCGGCGCGGTACTTCCGATTTACGACGCGCTCTTCAAGCAGAACCGCCTTCGGCACATCCTCGTCCGTCACGAGCAGGCGGCCGTCCACGCGGCCGAGGGCTACGCACGCTCGACCGGAAAGGTCGGCTGCGTCCTCGTGACGAGCGGCCCGGGGGCGACGAACGCCGTCACCGGCCTTACCGACGCGCTGATGGATTCGATTCCGGTCGTCTGCCTCACCGGGCAAGTCCCGACGCATCTCATCGGCAACGATGCCTTCCAGGAAGCCGATACGACCGGGATCACGCGGCCGTGCACGAAGCACAACTATCTCGTCAAGGACGTGCGCGACCTCGCGCGCACCGTGCACGAGGCGTTCTATGTCGCAACGCACGGGCGCCCCGGACCGGTCGTGATCGACCTGCCCAAGGACGTGCTGTTCGCGAGCGGCGACTACACGCCGCCCGAGGCGGTGACGCACAAATCCTATCGTCCGCAGGTCGAGCCCGATCCCCAGCGCATCGAGGAGGCGATCGAGCTCATTCGCGGCGCCAAGCGCCCGCTCTTCTACGGCGGCGGCGGGATCGTCAACTCGGGCCCCAAGGCGGCGCAGCTTTTCACCGAGCTCGTGCGCGCGACGGACGCCCCGGCGACGCTGACGCTGATGGGGCTCGGCGCGCTGCCCGCCTCCGACCCGCGCTTCCTCGGCATGGTCGGCATGCATGGCACCTACGAGGCGAACCTCGCCATGCACGGCTGCGACGTCATGATCGCGGTCGGCGCCCGCTTCGACGACCGCGTGACCGGAAAGCTCAGCGCGTTCTCGCCGAACTCGAAGAAGATCCACATCGACATCGATCCGTCCTCGATCAACAAGAACGTCCGCGTCGACGTGGCGATCGTCGGCGATGCGGCCCGGGTGCTCGAGGCGATGCTCGCGGCGCTGAAGCGGCGCAAGGCGAAGCCCGACGGCGGTTCGTTGGCCGCTTGGTGGCGGCAGATCGAGGAATGGCGCAAGCGCGACTGCCTGCGCTATCGCAAGAGCGACGACGTCATCAAGCCGCAATTCGCGCTCGAGCGCCTCTACGAGGCCGTGAAGGACCGCGACACGATCATCACGACCGAGGTCGGCCAGCATCAGATGTGGGCGGCCCAGTTCTTGCGGTTCGAGCGCCCCAACCGGTGGCTCACCTCGGGCGGCCTGGGCACGATGGGGTACGGTCTCCCGGCGGCGATCGGGGCGCAGATCGGCAATCCCGACGCGACCGTGATCGACGTCGCCGGCGAGGCCTCGATCCTCATGAACATCCAGGAGATGTCGACGGCGATGCAATATCGCCTGCCGGTCAAGGTGTTCATCCTCAACAACGAGTACATGGGCATGGTGCGGCAGTGGCAGGAGCTGCTGCACGGCGGCCGCTACGCGGAGAGCTACAGCGCGGCGCTCCCCGACTTCGTGCGGCTCGCCGAGGCCTTCGGCGGCGTCGGTCTGCGCGCGACGAAACCGTCCGAGCTCGACGACGTCATCGCGGAGATGCTGCGCGCGGACAAGCCGTGCATCGTCGACGTGCTCGTGGACAAGACGGAGAACTGCTTCCCGATGATCCCCTCGGGCGCGGCGCACAACGAGATGCTGCTGGGTCCCGAGGACGTGGGACCGTCGGAGAAGCCGGTGTCCGAAGACGGCATGGTGCTGGTGTGAACGCCGGGATCTCCGCCGCCCGTCGTCTCCCGCGATCGGCCGAGGGAGGCGCGGGATGAGCGATGCCGTCGAGCGGCATACGATCGCGGTGCTCGTCGACAACGAGCCCGGGATCCTCGCGCGGGTGGTCGGGCTCTTCTCGGGGCGGGGCTACAACATCGAAAGCCTGACCGTCGCCGAGACCGACCCCGCCAACAACCTCTCGCGCATCACGCTCGTGACCTCGGGGACGCGCATGATCATCGAGCAGATCAAGGCGCAGCTCTCGCGGCTCGTGCCGGTGCACGGCGTTCGCGACCTCACCGACGAGGGGCCGCACGTCGAGCGCGAGCTCGCCCTCGTCAAGGTCGCCGGCATCGGCGATAAGCGGATCGAATCGCTGCGCCTCGCCGACATCTTCCGCGCCAAGGTGGTCGACTCGACGACCGAGAGCTTCATCTTCGAGATCACGGGCTCGACGGAGAAGCTGAACGCCTTCGTGAAGCTCATGGAGCCGCTCGGGCTCGTCGACGTGTCGCGCACCGGCGTGGTCGCGATCGCGCGCGGGCCGCGCGGCTTCTCGTGAGCGATCGCATCTGCAACTTCGCGCGGCGTCCCGCCGCCGACCTCGAAACGGACTGACAGGAGCCAAGGAGAAAATCGATGCGCGTCTATTACGATCGCGACGCCGACGTGAACCTCATCAAGGCGAAGAAGGTCGCCGTCGTCGGCTACGGCAGCCAGGGGCACGCGCATGCGATGAACCTGCGCGACAGCGGCGTGAAGGAGGTCGTCGTGGCCCTCCGCTCGGGCTCGGCGTCCGTCAAGAAGGCCGAGGACGCGAAGTTCAAGGTCATGACGCCGGCCGAGGCGGCGAAGTGGGCCGACATCGTCATGGTGCTGACGCCCGACGAGCTGCAGGCGAAGCTCTACGCCGACGATCTCCAGCCCAACATGCGCGAGGGCACCGCGCTCGCCTTCGCGCACGGCTTCAACATCCATTTCCGGCTCATCGAGCCGCGGCCCGACATGGACGTCTTCATGATCGCGCCGAAGGGGCCCGGCCACACCGTCCGCTCCGAGTACCTGCGCGGCGGCGGCGTGCCGTGCCTCGTCGCGGTCAATCAGAACCCCTCGGGCAACGCGCTCGAGATCGCGCTCTCCTACGCCTCGGCGATCGGCGGCGGCAGAGCGGGCGTCATCGAGACGACGTTCAAGGAGGAGTGCGAGACCGACCTCTTCGGCGAGCAGGCCGTGCTCTGCGGCGGCCTCAGCCAGCTCATCATGGCCGGGTACGAGACCCTGGTCGAAGCGGGCTACGCCCCGGAGATGGCGTATTTCGAATGCCTCCACGAGGTGAAGCTCATCGTCGACCTCATGTACGAGGGCGGCTTGGCGAACATGCGCTACTCGGTCTCGAACACGGCCGAGTACGGCGACTACAAGTGCGGGCCCCGCGTCATCGACGACCATGTGCGGGCGGAGATGAAGCGTATCCTCGACGACATCCAGTCGGGCCGCTTCGCGCGCGACTGGGTGCTGGAGAACGCGGCCGGGCAGGCGAGCTTCAAGGCGATGCGCCGCAGGGCCGCCGAGCACGAGATCGAGAAGGTGGGCGAGAAGCTGCGCGCCATGATGCCGTGGATCGCCGAGAACAAGCTCGTGGACAAGGCGAAGAACTGACGCGGGCGGCACGTTTCCCGTTGAAAGGGGCTCCTCGGAGCCCCTTTTTCTTCGCTTCTTCCGCCCGCCTCACTCCACCACGAGCGAGAGGAGGATGCTCTCCGTCATGCTCGCCGCGTGGTCGTTGAAATGTCCCTTGCCCGCTTCGGCCAGGCGGACGAAGAAGCCGCGGTCGGCGTCGCCGAAGCGCCGCGAGGAGCGGGTCGAGACGAAAAGGCCGGAGACGGAGCGCCGCGGGCTGCCGGCGACGAAGCGGCCGACGAGGTCGAAGGTCTGGCGCAGCTCGTGCGGGTGCGCCGAGGCGTCGCCGATCACCACCACCGCCTGGCGCGCCTCGGGCCGGAAGGGAAGCTGCGTCGCGTGCTGGAGCCCGAACAGCACCGCTTCCGGAAGGCTGCCGCTCGAGACGCGGCTCGGGCGGAGGCTCGCGACGAAGGCGAGAATCTCCGGAAGGCCGGTGCGCGTCTCGACCGGCGGCAGCGAGCGGATGAGCGGCGGCTCGGCATCGTAGTCGCGATAGGCGACGACGCCGACGCGAACCGACGGCACGAGCCGCTCGAGGATGCGCACGATGCTCGCCATGGAGCGCGACATCTGCTCCAGAACCGCGCCCATGCTCGCGGTCGTGTCGACGACGAAGACGAGATCGAGCGCCTCGACGACCCGCTCGCCGCCGGGCGGCGTCGGCGGGCGGGGGTCGGGACGCGGCACGGGCCGCGCCTCGAGCGAAGCGGCTTCGGCCGAGATGCGCTCCGCCTCGCTGAGGAGCGCGGCGGAGCGCTCGCTCTCCTCGGCGATCCGCTCCTTCAGGTCCTCGAGCTCGGCGGCGCTCGCCTCCACCGAGGCGCGAAGCCCTTCGAGCGCCGCCTTGCCGTCGAAGCTGTTCCGGTAGTACGGCATCAGCACGACGAGGAGGAGGAGGAAGACGCCCGCGGCGCAGGCGAGCGCGTCGAGCGCCGACAGCGTCACCAGCGCGACGTCGCGCCGCGCCCGCTTCATCCGCGCTCTGAGCCGGGCGCGATCCGCTCGACCCTGAGCGGCAGCCGCCCCAGTGTCAGGATCTCGCCGCCGCCGAGCGCCATCGGCCGGAACGGGAAAAGATCCTCGCCGCCGACGAGCGTGCCGTTCAGCGAATTGAGATCCTCGACCAGGAGCCTTGCCTCGCGCACGCTGAAGCGGCAATGGCGCTGCGAAATCGTCGGCTCGTCGAGGACGCGGTCGCAGAGCGCCGGCTCGCGGCCGACGACGAGGCCGGGATAGGCGCGCGCCAGCTCGGAATCGCCGAAGACGAGGCGGATCGGCGGTTCGGTGGCGCCGATGCTCTCGAGGCACCAGCCGCCTTCGAGACGGCGAACGCGGTTCTCGCTTTCCGCGCTCACGGCTTCTGCCCGCTCTCGAGCACCGAGAGGAGGATGCTCTCGATCATCTCGCCGCGGTGGACGCGGAAGTCGCCGCCGCCGGCGCGCGCCAGCTCCTCGAAGAAGCGCCGCGCGGGGCTTTCCGCCCGGCCGGCGAAGATCGCGCCGACGCTGCGCCCGGGCAGTTTCGCCGAGTAGTGGCCGCGCGCGAGGTCGAGCGCGCTCCCGATCCGTTCGGGGTGGGGCGGCTGGTCCCCGATCACAATGAGCCGGCCCATGACGCCCTCGCGCCAGCCGAGCTTCATTGCCGCGGCGAGCGCCGTGTCGACCGCTTCCGGGTCGTCGCCGCCGCCGCGCGCGTTGAGGCTGTCGACGAAGGCGATCGCTTTCTGAAGCGCTGCCTCGTTCATCGTTTCGAGCGGATGGACGCGCGTCACGTACTCCTCGCCCTCGTCGCGAAAGGCGACGATGCCGACGGCGAGCGAGGGCGAGAGGCGGTTCAAGATGCGGATGATCCCGAAGATCCCGGCCTGCAGCTCGGCGATCTCGTCGCGCATGCTCCCCGTCGTGTCGATGGCGATCACGAGGTCGAGCGGCGGGATCGCGATGGCGCCCGGCTTTTTCGACGGGGCGGGCGGCGGCGCTTCGGCCGCGCGCGCCGCTTCCGGGCGGGGCGCCGGCGCCGCGGCGAGGCGGCGCTGCGCCGAGGCGAGGCGCTCCTCGGCCTCGCGCCGCTCCGATTGCGTCGCGACGAGCCGGGCGCGGGCGAGCGCGAGCTCGCGGCTCAGCGCGGAGAGCTCTGCCGCCGCGCCCGTCGTCTCGGCTTCGAGCGTCGGCTGGCGGAGATAGAAGGGCAGGAGCACGAAGACGAGGAGGACGAAGACGCCGAGCGCGGAGGCGAAGAGGTCGAGCGCCGACATGCCCAGGACCTCGAAGCTGTTGCGCATCCGGCTCCGCATCGCGCCGCGCCCGCCTCTATCCGACGAAGAGCCGGTTGATGAGGTTGTCGAGGCAGTACTGGCCGACGGCGTTGAGCGCGCGCTCCTCGTACTGCTGCACGAGGTGCTGGAGCAGCACGAGCACGGCCGAGAGGCAGAGCGCCAGCATGGTCGTGTCGAACGCGACCGCCATCTTCTTCGAGAGCTCGGCGAGGAGCGTCGGATCCTGGAGGTTCGCGACGCCGGCGTAGTTGAGCGAGAGCGAGATGCCGAGCACCGTGCCGAGGAAGCCGAGGGTCGGGATCACCCAGATCGCGTAGCGCACGAGCGTGTAGCGGAGATCGATCTCGTGCTGGAACAGCTCGATCGAGGAATCGAGGATCGCGCTCGCCTGATCGACCGCACGGTTGGTCTGGAAATGGACGACGATGCGGTGGATGAGGCGCGGCAGCATCGGGGCGCGCGGCGCGCGCGCGCTTTCGCGCGAGCTGGCGTAGAGAAGCCGCAGCTCGGGCGCCTGCAGGATCGTGCTCTCGTCCTCCGGAAGGAGCCCGAGGGAGAGCTGCGCCCGCTCGCGCCTCGCTTCGAGGAAGCGCCACGCGAGCTCGCCGAGGCCGAAGCCGAAGGCGAGCCATTCGAGGTTCTGAACCGTCAGCGGGAACGTCGAGCGGCCCTGATCGATCAGCATCGCCGCCGCCCATTCCGGCGCGAAGAAATGCACCGCGGCGATGATGCCGACGGCGAGGAGCATGCCGAGGCCGACGAGGAGGGGGCGCTCCAGCCGCGCGTAGCCGCCCGGCGCCGCGGCGGGCTCGGGCTTCTCTTCGGCGAGCGCGACCATCGCCCTCAGAGCCTCCGCCGCACGATCTCGCCCGTCGTCGGGTCGCGCTCGACGCGGCCCTTGCGGACGGGGTCTGCCTCGCCCGTTCCGCCGCCCGGCCCTGGCTCGCGCGGCGCCAGGGGCGCGAGGAGCTCGGCGAGCGTGCAGCGGTATTGCCCCAGCAGCAGCACGTCCTCGCGCGCGACGAAGCGCTGCCGCACCGGCTCCCACGCCGTCCCCTCGAGGCGCCACGTCCCGGCGCCGCTCGCGCAGTCGGCGATGAAGAGGCGCCCGTCGGCCGCCTCGACGATCTCGGCATGACGCTCGGCGACGGTCGGGTCGGCGATCACGATGTCGGCGTAGGGGCTGCGGCCGACGATGTAGGTGCGCAGCGACGTCATCGGGGCGCCGCCGCATGCCGCGAGGGGCGCTCGTCGAGGACCTGCGGCTCCTTGTTGCGCTCGACTTCGAGCGCGTCCGCTTCGTACCGCGCCTTGGCCTGAAGCGCGACTCCGTGCCCGCCGTTGCCGGTAATCCGCGACTGTCGCAGCCTCACGCGCGCGAGGTCGAGCACCGTCACGCCGTGCTCGCCGCTCGCCTCGATCGTCGCGCCGGTGAGCTCGATCTCGGCGCTCGGCGCGGCGAGGACGCCGGAAAGCCGGCTCTCGGCGATGCGCGTGTCCTGCAGGACGGCCCGGCCGCCGTCGGCGACGAGGCAGCCGGCCCCGCCGGCGCGCTCGATGACGCCGCCGACGACGTCGAGCCTTCCGCCCGATACGACCTCGAGCCCCGAATGCGCCGTGTCGGCGATTCGCGCGCGCTCGAGGCGCGCGCTCGCGCCGCCCGCCACGAGAAGCCCGGCTTGGCCCGCGCCCTCGATCGCGAGGTCGGTCGCGAGAAGGTCGGCGCCGCCGCGCAGCACGATGGCGGAGCGGGCGGCGCCGCGAAGCGTCGTGTCGGCGAGGACGGCTCTGGCGCCGTTCGCGATGAGAAGGCCGGCGCCGCCGCTCGGGCCGAGGACGCTCGCCGCGACGTTCACCTCGGCGCCGTCGCGGGCGAGAAGCGCGGCGCCGGCGCGCGCGCCGATCTCGCTCTCGCCGACCGCGATCCTCCCGTCGGCGATCTCGATGCACGCGGCGGCCCCTTCGCCGCCCGCGAAGACGAGTCCCGTCAGCGTCGCCCTCGGCGCGCTGATCGTGGCGCAGGGACCCGAGACCGGCGCGACGACCGGCCGCTCGTCGCTCTCCGCGACGCCTTCGATCGTCACCGGCCGCACGATTTGGAGCGTCTCCTCGTAGCGCCCCGGCATGACGCGGATCGTGGCGCCGTCGCGGGCGCGGGCGAGCGCCTCGCCGATCGTCGTCGCATGGCCGCCGCCGCGGGCATCGACCACCCATTCGAGCCGGAGCCGTTCGGATGCGGCGCGCTCGCCGAAGAACGCGAGCGGGGCCGCGATCGCGGCGGCGAGCGCCGCGAAGGCGAGGCGCCGCACCGGCCGGCGGCGCGGCGCGCGGCCCGCCGGGGCGGCGGCGTTCGGACGAGAGCGGCGCGGCGGCACGCGGCGCACGCGGATCGTGCGCGGCGGCGCATGCGTCGCGAGGGAAGCGAGGAGCGCGTCGCGCCACTCGGCCGCCCGACCGGGGCGCGCCTCGGGCGCCGGCTCAAGCGCCCAGTCGATCGCCGCGCGGAGCGTGAAGGGATAGCCCCCCGCGCCGTGCGAGGCGAGGCTCGCCCCCGGCTCCGGCACGCGCCCGGTGATCGCGCGATAGCCGATCGCGCCGAGCGCGTAGAGGTCGGCCGCCCGGCCGACCGGCGACCCGGCGGCATAGAGCTCCGGCGCCGCGTAGCCGGGCGTCAGGCGCAGATGCGTCTCGGCGGCGCTGCCCTCGACCCGCGCCTCCTCGAAATCGGCGAGGACAGGCAGGCCGTTGGGGCGCAGCACGATGTTCGCCGGCTGCACGTCGCCATGGACGAGCCCCGCTTCGTGCAGGGTTCCGAGCGCGTCGGCGAGCGATGCGAGGATGCTCGCGAGAGCGGAAGGCGCAAGCGCCCCGGCGCCGCGCGCGAGCACGGGCTCGAGCGGAATCCCCTCGACCGCCTCGAGCGCGAGATAGGGCGGATCGTGCCTCGTCCCGTCGTCGAGGACTTTCGGCAGCGCCGGATGGGAGACCCCGGCGAGGACCGCGGCGGCGCGCCCGAGCCGGGTCGCGGCGGCTTCGTCGCGCGGCAGCTTCAGGATTGCGGGCACGCCCTCCGTCGTGTCGACCGCGTGCCACATCAGGGCGGGTCCTTCCGCGCCGAGCGGCGCCTCGAGACGGAAGGAGCCGATGATGGTGCCGCTCTCGACCGCCGCTCGCGTTTCCCTCTCGTCGCGTGGCATGCCGAGGCGCCTTCCCGGGGCTCAGAGATCGGATCGCGGCGGCATCGTGAAAACGAGCGCGGCGGGCTTGCGCGAGGGCAGCGGCGGCTCCGGCTTCGCCTCGCCCGACGGCGGCGGCGCGCTGCTGCCGCCGGAGGCCGCGGCGGTAGGCGCGGCCGCCGGCGCGGCGGTGCCCGATGCGGCCGCCGGCGCAGCCTCGTCGAGCGCCCACCGTTCCTTCCCGACGCGGCAGCCGGTTCCGCGGATCGTGATCTTGGCGGCGCCCGTCCCGGTGGTCCGCACGTAGTCGCGGCAGGGCTGCTGGCCGCGATAGAAGGTGCGCTCGACCGTGATCGAGCCGGCGTTGCCGGTTGCCGGGTTCCGCCAGCCGACCTCCGTGCCGCTGCGCTCGGTCTCGAGCGTCCGGTTGATGAGCGGCGCGAGAAAGGCCGTGTCGGCTCGCTCGTCCGCCGAAGCCGGCGCTCCCGCAGCTAGGATCGGGGCGGCGAGGGCGGCGATCCGCGCGAAATTCCGAAAAGACATCATCGGCGGCACCGATAACGACGGAGACTTGGGACAGCATCCCGGAAAATCTCGCGCGATGCCAGTTCTGGTCGTATCCTCCCCGCAACGATCTCCGTCCTTCAGAGGTGCGCCATGCGCCCGGTCGCGCTTGTTCCAGTCCTCGGCCTCGTCCTCGCGAGCTGTACCACGGCCAGCAAGAGCACGTACGAAGCGTCGGATGTGGGCCGGATGATCGAGACGAGCGAGGGGACGATCGTCTCCTCGCGGATCGTCCATATCGACGAGAAGCCGGCCGGGGTCGGCCCCGCGGCCGGCGCGGCCCTTGGAGCGACCTCCGCGGGGTTCAGCATCGGCAGCGGCCAGGGCTCGGTGATCGCCGCGCTCATCGGCGGCCTCGCGGGCGCCGGCCTCGGCTATCTCACCGAGCAGGGGATGCGGAGCCGCGAGGGCATCGAGTACATGGTGCGTACCCCGGACGGGCGGACGCGAACCCTGGTGCAGAACCGCGAGAACGGCGAGGAGCCGATCCCCGCCGGACGGCAGGTCCTCATCCAGTACGCCGGCACCTATACGCGCGTGATCGAGAAGCCGCCGGGAGCCGCCGACGACGCCTGGCGCGATCCCGACGCCGCTCCCGCCGCTGGAGGCTCGTCCGGCGGCACGCCGGGCGGCGCGGCCCCGGCGCCGGGCGGCGGCTGGACGAGCTCCGGCGGGTACGGCGGCGATCCCGGCCGCGCCGGCACGATCCGGCCGCGCCAGCAATAGGAAAGTCGCGGAAGGCGGCCGCGAGGCGCCTCCGGCCGGTCAGGCCGGGACGAGGCGGCGCGCGGCCTTGTCGCGCCCGGGCAGCATGCCGTGCTTGCGGAGAAGCCGCCGCAGCTGGTGGTAGCCGAGGCCGAGCGCGCGCGCCGTTTCCTGCTGATTGAAGCGGTGCGCGGCAAGGGCCTCGCGGAGGAGCTGCGCCTCGAACTCGGCGACGCGGGCCTCGTAACCCTTCGCCGCCGGCTCGGCGTCGGGGTCAGGAAGCGGCGCATCCGGCGCCTCGCCCGAAGCCTCGCGCCAGGGCGCCGCGAAGGGATCGATCACCACCTCGTCGAGCGGCCGGTCCGGCCGGGCGGCGCGGGCGACCGAGCGCTCGACCGCGTTCTTCAGCTCGCGCACGTTGCCGGGCCAGGGATGCGCGAGGAGCTTCTCGCGCGCCGCGGGCGTGAACCCCGCGAAGAACTCCCGGCCGAGCTCGCGCGCCATGCCGATGCCGAAATGCTCGGCGAGGAGCAGCACGTCCTCGCGCCGTGCGCGCAGCGGCGGGATCGTCACCACGTCGAAAGCGAGCCGGTCGAGGAGGTCGGCGCGGAAGCGCCCCTCGGCGACCGCCTGCGGCAGGTCGACGTTGGTCGCCGCGATCACCCGGACGTCGACGCGCACCGGGGTCGAGCCGCCGACCCGGTCGAAGACGCCGTACTCGACGGCGCGCAGGATCTTCTCCTGCACGGCCTCGCTCGCCTGGGCGATCTCGTCGAGGAAGAGCGTGCCGCCGTCGGCGAGCTCGAAGCGGCCGGCCCGTCGCCGCGTCGCGCCCGTGAAGGCGCCTGCCTCGTGGCCGAAGAGCTCGCTGTCGAGAAGGCTTTCCGGCAGGGCGGCGCAGTTGAGCTTGACGAAGGGCTTGTCCCAGCGCCGGGAGAGATAGGCGAGGCGGCTCGCGACCAGCTCCTTGCCCGTGCCGCGCTCGCCCACGACCAGCACCGGCCGGTCCAGCGGGGCGAGGCGCGAGACTTCGGCGAGCATGGCCTGGAACACAGGCGACTGCCCGACGAGCGGCGGAAGTTCGGGTTCTGTGGCGGAAAACGCCATTTCAGTTGCGAAAAATAGCAGGTTCTGGCGGAAACCGCCATCGAAACATGCTTCCCGATGCGGGCGGCGCCGGTGTTGCTCTCGGCAAAGCGCTTCCCGCGATGCCAGGAAAAACAAGGGGATCGAGCCCGGAACGCGCGCGTGCGCTCGCGCCGCGAGGCATCGTCGTCGCGCTTGGCACGGCGGATGCGAAGAGGGGGGCGACGGAGCCATTCAAAGTCAGGAGCAGCGCCCGATGGGCATCTTCTCGCGTCTCGCCGACATCGTGAACTCGAACATCAACGCGATCCTCGACCGCGCGGAGGATCCGGAGAAGATCATCCGCCTCATCATCCAGGAGATGGAGGATACGCTCGTCGAGGTGCGCTCGACCGCCGTGCGCACCATCGCCGAGAAGAAGGAGCTCGAGCGGCGCATCGAGACGCTACGGCGCGAGGAGGGCGAGTGGCAGAGGAAGGCCGAGTTCGCGCTCTTCAAGGAGCGCGAGGATCTCGCCAAGGCGGCGCTCCTCGCCAAGTCGCGCATCGGCGAAAGCCTGAAGAGCGCCGAGCGCCAGTTCGCCCAGGTCGAGGAAGCGCTTCAGAAGCAGAACGAGGACATCCAGAAGCTCGAGGCGAAGCTCAAGGACGCCAAGGCGCGCGAGAAGACGATCGTCACGCGCCAGAAGAGCGCGGCGGCGCGGCTCAAGGTCCGCACCAAGCTCTACGACGAGCGGATCAGCGACGCGTTCGCCCGCTTCGAGCAGGTCGAACGCGCGCTCGACGAGCTCGAGGGCAAGGTCGAGGTCTTCGATCTCGGCCGCAAGAAGACCCTTGCCGACGAGCTCTCGGAGCTCGAGGCGAACAGCGCCGTCGAGGAAGAGCTCGCCGAGCTGAAGCGGCGGCTCGGCAACCGCCTGCGGCCGCAAGGGGCCTGAGCATGGATGACATCTTCGATCACAAGCTGTTCGTCCTCGGCATACTCTTCGTCACGGTGGTGGCGCCGGTCTGGATCGCGTTCCACTACGTGACCCGCTGGCGGATGGCGCGCACCCTCTCGCGCGACGACGAGCGGACCCTCGTCGATCTCTGGGAGGCGGCGCGGCGCATGGAGGCGCGGATCGAGAACCTCGAGCGAGCGGTCGGCACCGAGACGCCGGCCGAGGCGCGGCGGCCATGAGCTGCCGCTGGCGTCACCGGGACGATCGCCACGGGCCGCGCGAATTCCGGTCCGGGCGGCGCGACTTCCTGGAGCGGCCGCAGAACCCGCACCGGATCTATCGCGACCCCGCGAACCGCAAGGTCATGGGGCTTTGCGCCGGGATCGCGGCCTATTTCGGGATCGACCCTCTGCTGCCGCGCATCGCCGTGGCGGCGGCCGCATTCTTCTTCCCGTTCCCGGTGATCACCGCGTATTTCGTCATCTCGCTCTTCCTGCCGAAGCGGCCGCCGCGGCTCTACGCCTCGCCCGAGGAGGAGACGATCTGGCGCGAGGTCACGCTCGCTCCCGACAGGAGCTTCTACGCGCTGAAGCTCAAGTTCCGCGATCTCGAGGCGCGTCTTGCGCGGCTCGAATCCGACGTGGTGTCGGGCGACGCCGAGCTCCGCCGCAAGTTCCGCGATCTCGGCGTTTGAGAGGCGGGCTCCGTCGATGTCTTTGCTGAGCTTTCTCTTCAATCTCCTCTGGGTCCTGACGGGCGGCATCTGGATGGCGCTCGGCTGGGTGCTGGCCGCGCTCCTGATGGCGATCACGATCGTCGGCCTTCCCTGGGCGCGCTCGGCGCTGACGATCGCCCGCTACACGCTGCTGCCTTTCGGCTACAAGGCGGTGCGGCGCGACGAGCATTACGGGCGCGAGGATCTCGGGACCGGCGCGCTCGGGATGCTCGGGAACATCCTCTGGTTCGTCTTCGCGGGATGGTGGCTCGCGCTCGGGCACCTCATCACCGCGGTGGGGCTCGCCATCACGATCATCGGCATCCCCTTCGCGTGGGCTCATCTGAAGCTCGCCGGGCTGGCGCTCTGGCCCATCGGCAAGGACATCGTGCCGAACGAAGCGCTGGAGGCGCGCGGGCGGGCCTTCGTCCCCTGAGCGCTCATCCCGGCGGCGCGGCGCGGCAGCGGTCGGCCCTGCCTGGCGTCGCGCCAGAACCGGTCGAGCGCACCCTTTGCGGCAGCAGCGCGGCCGCCGCGTCGCTTCCCGCGAATGCCCTCCCGTCATCCTGAGGGGCCGCCCGCGTCGCGCCCCCGCAGGACCATAGCGCGTCGCTACGTCTCCGGGCCGTCCTCCCGCCCGTCGGCGCCTCGGGCGGCCTCGGCTTGGCGCTCGAGTTCATGCGCCTTGCGGCGCAACCGGAAGCTGAGCACTGCCGAGGTGGCATGGTCCGCCATCGCCCGCATCTCGCGCGCTTTCCGCAGCAGTTCTCGGACCTCGGCCATGCCGTCTCCTCCTTTCGCTAGCCGACGAGAACGGCGTTCGGCCTCGTCGAGTTCTGCGCCGCGGTCGGCCGGGACGGCCGGATCTCGGGTCGCCGAGAATGGGGTTGCGCGTTGGACCGATTCGGATAAGATGACCGGAATGTTCTGTCTTTCTGACATCGCACATACGGGACCGGCGGAACCGCTTGCTTCGAGGTATGTCCAAAACGGACACTGCAAATCGCCTGTTGTTTGCAGTGTCCGGCGACGAAAAACAGGGCGCGTCGCCCTCCGCCGCGATGCCGCATTTTCGCTCCATTCCCGGAAGGAGGCCCCCTAGAGTGGCGGGCGATGTGCGGTCGTTTCGTCCTCGCGACGCCGGTCGACGAGCTGGGACGGCTCTTCGGCTTTCCTGAGCGTCCGAACCTCGCCCCCCGCTACAACATCGCGCCGACCGACATCTGCGCGGTCGTGCGGTCCGGTCCCTCTCTGGCGCTGCTCCGCTGGGGGCTCGTGCCCTTCTATGCCCGCGACATCCGGGAGGGCGTCCGCTGCATCAACGCGCGGGCCGAGGGCGTCGCGCAGCACCGCGCCTTCGCGCGCGCGTTCCGCGAGCGGCGCTGTCTCGTTCCGGCCGACGGGTTCTACGAATGGAAGACGGCGGGGAAGGCGAAGCAGCCCTTCTACGTCGCCGCCGCCGACGGGAAGCCGATCGCCTTCGCCGGGATCTGGGACCGCTGGAAGCCGCCGGAGGGGGAGATCGTCGAGAGCTTCTCCATCATCACGACCGACGCCAACGCCGTCCTCGCGCCGATCCACGACCGGATGCCGGTCGTGCTGCCGCGCGAGGCGTGGGATGCCTGGATCGCCCCGACGACGCCGACCCCGGAGCTCCAGGCGCTTCTGAAGCCCGCCCCCGACGCCGCTCTCGTCGCCCGTCCCGTCGACCGCCGCGTCGGCAACGTGCGCGAGGACGATCCGGGGCTGATCGAGCCGCTGCTTCTATGATCGAGATCGCGCCGGAGGTCGCGGCGGCGCGAGCGGTGGTCGCGCTCGAGTCGACCATCGTCGCGCACGGCATGCCGTACCCGCGGAATCTCGAGACGGCGCGGGCGGTCGAGGCGGCGGTGCGCGAGGCCGGCGCCGTGCCGGCGACCATCGCCGTGATCGGGGGACGCCTCCGGGTCGGGCTCGATGCCGCTTCGCTCGAACGCCTCGCGCGGGGCGGTGCGGGCGTGGCGAAGCTCTCCCGCGCCGACCTCGCCTGGACGCTCGCCGCAGGACGCGACGGCGCGACCACGGTCGCGGCCACGATGATCGCGGCCGAGCGTGCCGGGATCCGCGTCTTCGCCACCGGCGGGATCGGCGGCGTCCATCGCGGCGTCGCCGAGACGTGGGACGTCTCCGCCGATCTCGAGGAGCTCGCGCGGACGCCCGTCATCGTCGTCTCGGCCGGCGCCAAGGCGATCCTCGACCTGCCGAAGACGCTCGAGGTGCTGGAGACGAAGGGCGTCCCGGTGGTCGGCTTCGGCACCGACGAGTTCCCCGCGTTCTGGAGCCGGTCGAGCGGGCTTCGGGCGCCGCTCCGCCTCGACCGACCGGAGGAGGTCGCCCGGCTCTGGGCGATGCAGCGCATGCTCGGCCTTGCCGCGGGCATCCTCGTCGCCAACCCGATCCCGCCGGCGCATGAGATACCGCGCGAGGAGATCGAGCCCGCGATCGCGGCCGCGCTCAAGAAGGCGCGAGGAGCGGAGGGCAAGCGCGTCACGCCCGCTCTCCTCGAGGCGGTCCTCGAAGCGACCGGCGGCAGGAGCCTCGAGGCGAACATCGCCCTCGTGCTGAACAACGCCCGCCTCGCCGCCGAGATCGCCGTCGCGCTGGCGGCGCGCGAGGACGGCGCGGTCACATCCGGACGATCTTCCCCGGATTCATGATGTTGTCGGGGTCGAGCGCCTTCTTGATCTGACGCATGACGCTCACGGCCTCGCCGTGCTCGGCGAGGAGGAAGTCGATCTTGCCCCAGCCGACGCCGTGCTCGCCGGTGCAGGTGCCGTCCATGGCGATGGCGCGGTGGACGAGCCGCTCGTTGAGCCTCGCCGCCTCGGCGATCTCCTCGGGCTTCGTCGGGTCGATCAGGAAGGAGAGGTGGAAGTTGCCGTCGCCGACATGGCCGACGAGCGGCGCGGGGACGAAGGATTTGGCAAGGTCCTTCTTCGTCTCCGAGATGCACTCGGCGAGGCGCGAGATGGGCACGCACACGTCGGTCGCCCAGCCCTTCGAGCCGGGCTTCAGCGCGAGCGCCGCGTAATAGGCGTCGTGCCGCGCCTGCCAGAGCCTCGCGCGCTCCTCCTGCGTCGAGGCCCAGGCGAAGTCGTGCGCGCCGTGCTCGGCCGCGATCGCCTTCACCTGGCCGACCTGCTCCTCGACCCCGCGCGGCGTGCCGTGGAACTCGAAGAAGAGCGTCGGCGCGACCGTGTAGTCGAGCTTCGAGTACCGGTTGATCGCCCCCATCTGCACCTCGTCGAGGAGCTCGATGCGGGCGACCGGGATTCCGGACTGGATCGTCTCGATGACGGTGTTGACCGCGTCCTCGATCGTCGGGAACGGGCAGACCGCGGCCGAGATCGCTTCCGGGATGCCGTAGAGGCGGAGCGTCACCTCGGTGATGACGCCGAGCGTCCCTTCCGAGCCGACGAAGAGGCGGGTGAGGTCGTAGCCGGCGGCCGACTTGCGCGCCCGGCGCGCGGTGCGGATGACGCGGCCGTCGGCGAGGACGACGGTGAGCGCGAGCACGTTCTCGCGCATGGTGCCGTAGCGGACCGCGTTGGTGCCGGAGGCGCGCGTCGCCGTCATGCCGCCGAGAGAGGCGTTGGCGCCGGGGTCGATCGGGAAGAAGAGCCCGGTGTCGCGCAGGTGCTCGTTGAGCTGCTTGCGCGTGACGCCGGCCTCGACCGTGACGTCGAGGTCCTCGGGGCTCACGCGCAGGATGCGGTTCATCTGCGAGAGATCGATGCAGACCCCGCCCTGGAGCGCGGCGACATGGCCCTCGAGCGAGGTGCCGGTGCCGAAGGGGATGATCGGCACCTTCTCGGCGGCGCAGAGCTTCACGACCTCCTGCACCTCCTCGGTCGAGCGGACGAAGACGACGGCGTCGGGCGCGAAGGGCTGGTGGTAGCTCTCGTCGCGGCCGTGCTGCTCGCGCATCGCGGCGGCCGTCGACAGGCGCTCGCCGAAGCGGGCGCGGAGCTTCTCGATCAGCGCGGGGGCGGGCGGCTTCTTCGGCAGGGCGGGCGCGGCGAGGGCCATCGGAAATCCTCCTCGCCCGCCGTTATAGCCTTCGCCTCGGACGCGGAGAAAGGACTTCGCCCGTGCGCGATGCCCGACAGGCCCGTCGCGCCCGTCGCAGGGGTGGCCGGCGCTCGACGCTCGATTTCGACGGCCCGCGGATCAGGTAATGTGAGGATGAGCCTTGTCGGCATCCTCCTCGGCCTCGGACTGCTCATCGCGCTCGCCTATCGGGGCTGGAGCGTGCTGCTCCTGGCGCCCGTGGCGGCGATGATCGCCGCGCTCGTCTCGGGCGAGCCGCCGCTCGCCCACTGGACCCAGGTCTTCATGGTCGGCGCGGCCGAGTTCCTGGCGCATTTCTTCCCTCTGTTCCTGCTCGGGGCGCTGTTCGGCAAGCTGATGGACGACAGCGGCTCCGTCGCGGCCATCGCCCGTTTCATGACGAAGCGGCTGGGGCCGCGCCGGGCGGTTCTCGCGGTCGTCCTCGCAGGGGCGCTCGTGACTTACGGCGGGGTGAGCCTCTTCGTCGCCTTTTTCGTCCTGGTGCCGATGGCGCAGTCCCTCTTCCGGGCCGCGAACATACCGCGCCGCCTCGTCCCGGCGGCCATCGTGCTCGGGACCTCGACGTTCACGATGTCGGCGCTGCCCGGCACCCCGGCGATTCAGAACGCCATCCCGATGCCGTTCTTCGGGACCACGCCGTTCGCGGCACCCGGGCTCGGCACGATCGCCTCGCTCATCATGCTGGCCTTCGGCCTTTGGTGGCTGCGGCGGGCGGAAGCGGCGGCGCGCCAGTCCGGCGAGGGATACGGTGCCGCCGGCAGCGACGCCCTCAGCAAGGCCGCCGCCGACGAGTTCGTCCGCGAGCGCGCCACGGCGGCGCGCGAGTTCGACCCTGCCGAGATCGAGCGCGGGCGCCGCAGTCCGAGCCCGCCCCCGGTCGTCTCAGCGTTTCTGCCGATCGCCGTCGTGATCGTGGTCAACCTCCTCATGGCGCTCGTGGTGCTGCCTCGAGCCGACCTCTCCTTCCTGGCCGAGGAGCGCTGGGGCGAGACCTCGCTCTCGGGCGTTGCCGGCGTGTGGTCGGTAGCGGTGGCGCTCGCCGCCGGGAGCGCCGCCATCGTCCTCTGCAACCGCGCCCGCCTGACCGCTCTCAGGGTGAGCATGGACGCCGGCGCCAACGCCGCCGTGCTGCCGGCCTTCAGCGTCGCGAGCCTGGTCGGGTTCGGCGCGGTGGTCGCCGCCTTGCCGGGGTTCGTGGTGGTGCGCGAGAGCGTGCTGACGGTCGGCGGCGGCCCTCTCGTTTCGCTCGCGGTCGCAACCAACCTGCTGGCCGCCCTGACGGGCTCGGCCTCGGGCGGCATGACCATCGCGCTCGATACTCTCGGCGATACCTATGTTCGACTTGCGGAAGAGGCCGGCATCGCGCCGGCGCTGCTGCACCGCGTGGCGGCGATTGCGGCCGGCACGCTCGACAGCCTGCCGCAAAACGGCGCCGTGGTGAGCCTGCTCGCCGTGTCGGGGCTGACGCACCGCGAGAGCTACCGCGACATGGTCATGGTCGGCATCGTCGGCGCCATCATCGCTCTCGTCGCCGTCATCGCGCTCGGCTCCAAGTTCGGCGCGTTCTGATCGACCGTGATTTCCGCTTGCGCAGCACATCGAGAAGGCCCGGGGCCGCGGGGCCGGAGCGCCGGTTCTCGAGACGGCCCGTCCTGCCGATCGTACGCTGTGGAGCACGGCGCGATTCTCGCGTCAGGGGCGGGCCCGTCTCGACGCGCCGCGGCTGAGCCCGTATAAGGTCCGTCCCCCGAGGAAGCCGCCAGCGACGATGCTCGACCTGAAATGGATTCGCGACAACCCCGACGCGCTCGACCGCGCGCTGGCGAAGCGCGGCCAGCCGCCGCGCGCGGCCGAGGTCGCGCGGCTCGAATCGGCCTGGCGGGCTGCCGAGACCGCAGCGCAGGAGATCCAGGCGCGGCGCAACAAGCTTTCGAAGGAAATCGGGGCGCTGAAGGCGAAGGGCGGTGACGCCTCGGCCATCCTCGCCCAGGTCGCCGCCGACAAGGATCTCCAGGCGGAGAAGGAGCAGGAAGCAGCGCGGCTTCGCGCCGAGCTCGACGCGGCCGTCGCCGCGCTGCCGAACGTTCCGGCCGAGGACGTTCCCGAGGGGGCGGACGAGACGGCGAATCGGGAGATCCGCCGGGTCGGAACGCCGCCGCGCTTCGCCTTCGCGCCGAAGGACCATGTCGCCCTCGGAGAGGGGCTCGGCATGATGGATTTCGGCCGTGCCGGGAAGCTTTCGGGGGCGCGCTTCGTGGTCCTTTCCGGAGCGCTCGCGCGGCTCGAGCGCGCGCTGGCGCAGTTCATGCTCGACCTCCATACGGGCGAGTTCGGCTACGTCGAAGTCTCGCCGCCGCTCCTCGTCCGCGACGAGGCCGCCTTCGGCACGGGCCAGCTTCCGAAATTCGGCGACGATCTCTTCCGGACCACGACGGGGCTCTGGCTGATCCCGACCGCCGAGGTGCCGCTCACCAATCTCGTCGCCGACGAGATCCTCGAGGAAGACGCGCTGCCGCGCCGCCTGACGGCGTGGACGCCCTGCTTCCGCTCCGAGGCGGGCGCCGCCGGGAAGGACACGCGCGGCATGATCCGCCAGCACCAGTTCACGAAGGTGGAGCTCGTCTCGATCGCGCATCCCGACCGGTCGGAGGAAGAGCACGAGCGGATGACCGCCTGTGCAGAGGAGGTCTTGAAGCGGCTCGGCCTCGCCTACCGGACGATGCTTCTGTCGACCGGAGACATGGGCTTCTCGGCGCGCAAGACCTACGACATCGAAGTCTGGCTGCCGGGTCAGAACGCCTATCGCGAGATCTCGAGCTGCTCCAATTGCGGCGACTTCCAGGCACGGCGGATGAAGGCCCGATTCCGGCCGAAGGAAGGGAAGGGGACGCGGTTCGTGCACACGCTGAACGGCTCCGGCCTCGCGGTCGGCCGCACCCTCGTCGCGGTCCTCGAAAACTACCAGCGCGAGGACGGCTCGATCACGGTCCCCGAGGCATTGCGTCCCTATATGGGCGGGCTCGAGGTCATCGCCCGCTGATGTTCGACGCACCGATAGATCTTCAGAACGCCCGGATCCTCCTCTCCAACGATGACGGCATCAATGCCCCGGGCCTCAAGGCGCTGGAGCGCGTCGCCCGCTCGCTCTGCAAGGAGGTCTGGATCGTGGCTCCCGAGGAGGAGCAGAGCGGCGCCAGCCACTCGCTGACGCTGCGCCGGCCGCTGCGCATCCGGGAGATCGAGCCCTATCGCTACGCCGTGGACGGCACGCCGACCGACTGCGTGCTTCTCGCCGTCAAGCACATCATGAAGGACAAGCGTCCGACCCTGGTCCTTTCCGGCATCAATGGCGGCGGCAATCTCGGCGAGGACATCGGCTACTCGGGAACCGTCGCCGCGGCGATGGAGGCGACGCTGCTCGACGTCCCGGCGATCGCCCTCTCGCAGCACTACGTCCGCGCGAACGGCGATCCGCCATGGGCGACGGCGGAGGCCTTCGCCGCCGAGGTCGTCCGCAAGCTCACGGCGAGTCCCTGGCCCCGCAACACCCTCATCAACGTCAACTTCCCGGCCTGCGAGCCCGGGGCGGTGAAGGGCATCAGCGTGGTGCCGCAGGGCCGCCGCAAGATCAGCGACAATCTGCACGAGCGCATCGACCCGCGCGGTCGGCCCTACTACTGGATCGGCCCCATGCGGGAGAGGAAGAAGCCGCCGCCCGGGACCGATCTCTCGGCGATCGAGGAGAACTGGGTCACCGTGACGCCCGTCTACCTCGACTTCACCCATGTCGCTGCGCTGAAGGAGCTGAAGAAGGTCTTCCAGTGACGCCCGCGGCGCAGAAGGCGGCGCGCCTCGTCGAGGAACTGCGCCGCAGCGGTATTTCGGACGAACGCGTGCTCGCCGCGATGGAGCGTGTCCCGCGCGAGCTTTTCGTGCCGCCCGCCTTCGCCGACCAGGCCTGGGAGAACGTCGCGCTGCCGATCGGGCACGGTCAGACGATCTCTCAGCCCTTCGTGGTCGCGCTCATGACGCAGGCGCTCGAGGTCGGCGAGCGCATGAAGGTGCTCGAGATCGGCACCGGTTGCGGCTATCAGGCGGCGATCCTCGCGCGGCTCTGCCGTCGGGTCTTCACGATCGAGCGTCATCGCGAGCTGTTGAAGGAGGCGGAGGCGCGCTTCGCGCAGCTCCGCATCCACAACATCACCGCGCGTTTCGGCGACGGCACGAAAGGCTGGCCCGAGCAGGCTCCGTTCGACCGGATCATCGTGACGGCGGCAGCCAAGACCCTGCCCGACCCGCTTCTCGAAGAGCTGGCCCCGGGCGGCATCCTCGTCGCCCCGGTCGGGGAGGAGCGGCGGGAGCAGGAGCTCCTCCGCGTGCGCCGCGTCGAAACGGGCTTCGTCTCCGAGAGCCTCGGGTCCGTCCGCTTCGTTCCGCTCGTCGCCGGCCTGCCCCGGAAGGCGGCCGGGCGCTGATGCGAGGCTTCGTCGCGGCCGCAGCGCTGGTTCTGGCGCTCGCGGGCTGCGCCAGAACCGCGCCGCCTGCGCCGGTCATTCAGGGACGTCTCGTGAGCGAGGCGATGAGGGACCGGCCGGACAGCGTCGTCGTGCAGCCGGGGGAGACGCTTTATGGGATCGCGCGGCGCTGGCATGTCCCGGTCCGCTCGCTGATCGAGCTCAACGATCTCCGGCCGCCCTATCACCTCCTCGCCGGAACCCGCCTCGCCCTGCCGCAGCTCCGGGTTCATACGGTCGCGCCGGGCGAGACGCTCTACGGCGTCGCGCGCCGGCACGGGCTCGACGTCAACTCGCTCGCCCGCACCAATCAGCTTTCGCCCCCCTACACGATCGTGCCCGGCGAGATGCTGCTCCTTCCCGAGCCGCCCGCGGTCGCCGCCCGGCCGCCTGTCCCCGCCCCGCGTCCGCCGACGCGCCCGGCGGATAGGGGGCAAGGAACGGCGACGGCGCAGGCGCCCGCGCCAGCATCGGAGTCGCGTGCGGCTTCGGCGCAACCCTCCCAGCCGAGGCCGGCGCCACCTGCCGGGCCGGTGACGGCCGTGCCAGCCCCGTCAGGCTCCAAGCCGGTCCCGGCTCCCGTTGGGAAACCGAAGCTCGTCGAGGTATCGCCGCCGCCCGAACCGCCGCCGCCACCGAAGGCGCGCGCCGGGCGCGGCTTCGTCTGGCCGGTCAAAGGCAAGATTCTCAGCGGCTTCGGGCCGGGTGCCGGGGGCACGTACAACGACGGGATCAACATCGCTGCGCCGGCGGGGACGCCGGTGCTCGCGGTCGAGGACGGCGTCGTCGCCTACGCCGGAAACGAGCTTCGCGGATACGGCAATCTCGTGCTTCTGAAGCATCCGAACGGATGGATGAGCGCCTACGCGCATTGCGAGCGGATTCTCGTGAAGAAGGGCGCGCGTGTGCGACGCGGCCAGACGATTGCCCGCGTCGGCGCCACCGGCGCGGTCAGCGAGCCGCAGCTCCATTTCGAGCTCCGACGCGGCACGCGCGCGATCGACCCTTTGCAGCAGCTTCCGCCGGTCGCGCGGAGCTGACAAAAAGCCCGCCAGGTCCGGGACCCGGCGGGCCTCTCGTCTGGTCGGAGTGAGAGGATTCGAACCTCCGGCCCCCGCCTCCCGAAAGCGGTGCTCTACCAGGCTGAGCTACACTCCGATAAGGGCGCAGACCTATAGCGGCATCGGCACGGCCCTGCAACCCCGCATCTGGTGCGCGGAGGCGACGTTTGTAAGGGGTCTTAGTGCTGTGCGAGCTTGCGCGGCGGCTCGAGGGCCGGCGGCGTCGCCTCGGCCTTCTGCGGCGGCTCGGGCGCGGACTTTTCGGCTGCCGGCGGCACAAGCGGCTCGATCGGCGCTTCGCGTATCAGAACGATGCTGATGCGGCGGTTCTGCGGCGAGGTCGGATCTTCGGGGACCAGCGGCTCCCTGTCGGCCATGCCGACGACCCTGGCGATGCGCGACTCGTCGAGCCCCGCGTTGAGGAGCTCGCGACGGCTCGCGTTCGCGCGGTCGGTGGAGAGCTCCCAGTTGCCGTAGCCGCTGCCTTTCGAATAGGGCGTCGCGTCGGTGTGGCCGGTTACCGAGATCTTGTTCGGAAGCCGGGCGACGATCTGCGCCACGACGCCCATCAATTTCCTCGCCGGCTCGTACATCTCGGCGGAGGCGCGCGGAAACATCGATCGCTTGTCCTGATCGACGAGCTGGATGCGCAGCCCGTCCGGCGTGCGGTCGACCAGCAGGTTGTCGGCGAGCTCGCGCAGCTCCGGCACGTTCTCCATCGCCTTCTTCAGCTGGAACTCCGCAAGCGCGAATTGCCGCTCTTCCTGCTGCGCGAGGCTCGTCTCGATCGCCTCGTCCGTGATCTCCAGGCTCTGTCCCGGGTCGCCCGATCTCTCGCCTTCGTCGCCCTCGTCAGGCTGGCGCATCGAGGTCATGGGATCGGCGAGCGCCGGTGCGGCGGCGGAGACGGTCATCGAGCCGGGTTTGCCGATCACCTGACCGCCGAGCATGCCGCCGGCGCCGCTCGTCACGCTGATCGTGGCGACGGTCGGCGCGAAGTAGTCCGCAATTCCCTTCTTCTGAACCTCGGTGGTCACGTTGATGAGCCAAAGCAACAGGAAGAAGGCCATCATCGCCGTGACGAAGTCGGCGTAGGCGACCTTCCACGCGCCGCCGTGATGGGCGTCGTGGCTGCGCTTCTTGATCTTCTTGACGATGATCGTCCCGCCGCCCGGCTTTGCCATAGCGTCGCTCCGTGCGGCGGACGGTCAGGCCGGGACCGGCGGGAGCGCCTCGACGGCGGACTCCACCTCGTAGAAGGTCGGCCGTACGTCGGAGGCGAGCGCCTTGCGCGCGAACTCGATCGCCACCGACGGCGCGTAGCCTTGCATGTAGGCGAGGATCGCGGCCTTGATGCAGATGAAGTAGCGCGCTTCGGCCTCGCTGCGCGCCTTGACCGCGCATGCGATCGGACCGACGAAGCCGTAGGAGAGGAGGACGCCCATGAAGGTGCCGACGAGCGCGCCGCCGATGAGGTGGCCGAGGACGGCGGGCGGCTCGGTGATCGAGCCCATCGTATGAATGACGCCGAGCACGGCGGCGACGATGCCCAGTGCGGGGAGGCCGTCGGCGACCGTCTGAATCGCCGCGGCGACGGTCGCCTTCTCCTGATGGTGGGTTTCGAGTTCCTCGTCCATCAGCGTCTCCATCTCGTGATGGTTGTCGTTGCCGAGCGTCAGGAGTCGAAGGTAGTCGCACAGGAAGACCACCGCGTGGTGCTGGCTCATGAAGACCGGAAATTGCGCGAACAGAGCGCTCTCCTGCGGGTTCTCGACATGCGCTTCGAGCGCGAGCGCGCCCTTCGTCTTGGCGAGCTTGAAGATCGAGTAGAGGAGAGAGAGAAGCTCGAGGTAGGCCGCCTTGTCGTGCTTCTCGCCCTTGAAAAGCCCGGCCACGGCGCGGGCCGCCGCGAACAGCACGGGGCGCCGGTTGGCCGTCACGAAGCCCCCGAACGCCGCGCCGACGATGATGACGATTTCGAAGGGTTGCCACAGCACGGCGAGATGCCCGCCATTGGCGGCATAGCCGCCAACGACACACACGATGACGATCACCGAGCCGATAATGACCAGCATGGGCGGCTAACGCTCGGGTATGTTCGTTAAGATCGAGTTTAGCCAACGGTTGAGCGGGGCTTGGATGTCGGCCCAATGGCAGGGATTTTCTCGGTTTTTCAGGCATTCGGGCGAACGTCGGATCGGCCTTCCTGATTGGTCTTTCCCCGTCCGCGCGTTCGGGCGGCGTCGTTGAGCGGGCTCGACTTCGGCCTCGTCGCCTGGGCGGCGCTCTCGCTTTTCGCCGGCGGCGCCGTGAAGGGGGTGGTCGGGCTCGGCCTGCCGCTCGTCGCGATGCCGCTCCTTACGTTGAGCTTCAGCCTCAAGGAATCGGTCGGCCTTCTGGTCCTGCCGATGGTCGCGTCCAATCTGGTGCAGGCGTTTCAGGGCGGCCTGTTCAAGGCGACGCTGCGACGCTTCTGGCCCATGCTCCTCGTGCTGGTCGTGACCGTCGCCGGCGCCACGAAGCTGCTCGTCGTCGTCCGGCAGGAAATCCTCTTCATCGTCATCGGCACGTCCGTGATCGTCTTTCCGCTGATCGCGCATTTCCGGCCGCACCTGCGCGTGTCCGAAGCGACAGAGCGCTGGCTCGGCCCGCTCGTCGGCCTCGTGGCCGGGCTCATCGGCGGCATCTCCACCTTCTACGGCGCGCCTCTGATGCTCTACCTCGTCTGGCTTCGCCCGCCGAAGGACCTCTTCGTGGCGGCGATCTCGCTCATGTATTTCGTCGGCGCGACCGGGCTCCTCACGGGGCTGCTCCTCTTCGGCGTGGCGCAGTTTCAGGGGCTCGGGATGTCGGCTGCCGGCTGTATTCCGGTCTTCGCCGGACTATGGCTCGGGCAACGCCTCAGGGTGCGGCTCGACGAGCGGCGTTTCGCGCGGCTGCTGCTCGCCGTCTATCTGGCCACCGGCATAAGCTTCCTCGCCAAGGCGTTCTAGAGGGCCTAGAGTCGGGCCATGTGGTTCGCGCGCAAGAAGCTCCAGATGCCGAGCCCGGCCGAGGCGCTGCCCGGCCGGCCGGAGAAGATGGACGTGCCCGAGCGGCACTTCGTGCTCGGAACGAGGCTCGAGCCGCCGTTTCCCGACCGGCTCGAGCAAGCGCTCTTCGGAATGGGGTGCTTCTGGGGAGCGGAGCGGAAGTTCTGGGAAGCGCCCGGCGTCTACACGACCGCGGTCGGCTATGCGGCCGGGCTGACCCCGAACCCGACCTACGAGGAGGTCTGCAGCGGGCTGACCGGCCATAACGAGACGGTGCTCGTGGTGTTCGACCCCGCGGCGACGTCCTACGAGGCGATGCTGAAGGTGTTCTGGGAAAACCATGACCCGACCCAGGGGATGCGGCAGGGCAACGATGTCGGAACCCAGTACCGGTCCGGCATCTACGTCTTCTCGCCGGAGCAGCGGCGCCAGGCCGAAGCGTCGCGAGACGCCTATCAGAAGGTCCTGACGCGGGCCGGCTATGGCCGCATCACGACGGAGATCCTCGACGCGCCGCCGTTCTACTACGCCGAGGATTATCACCAGCAGTATCTCGCGAAGAATCCCGCGGGGTATTGCGGGCTCGGCGGGACCGGGCTGGCCTGTCCCATCGGCCTGCCCGCGGCCGGCCCCGCCTGAGGGAGCGGTGCGCGACGGCGCGGCTCGAGGCTACGTGAATCGACGTGAACAGCGCCCCTGCCTATCTTGCGGGTCTCGGTACGGGAGGAGCCGATGCTGATCAGACGCCGACGCGGTTGGGAGATCCCCGAGCGGGAAGCGACGCCCGAGGCGGTGTTCTGGAACCGCCGCAAGTTCGCGGCGGCGCTCGCCGCCGGGCCGATGCTGCTGGCAAGCCGGTTCGCCTCGGCCGAGGACGACCCGACCGTCGCGCTCTATCCGGCGCAGCGCAACCTTCGCTACAAGCTCGACCGCCCGATCACCGATCCCCACTACGTCGAGGGCTACAACAACTTCTACGAGTTCGGCTCGCACAAGGAGATCGCGCGGGCGGCGCAGGCTCTGAAGGTGCGCCCTTGGCAGGTGAAGTTCGACGGGCTCGTCGAGGCCGAGCGGGTCGTCGACGCGGACGATCTCATTCGGGCCATGCCGCTCGAGGAGCGGCTCTACCGGCTTCGCTGCGTCGAGGCGTGGTCGATGGCCGTGCCATGGACGGGGTTCCCGATGAAAGCGCTCGTCGAGTTCGCCAAGCCGCTCGGCTCGGCAAAGTACGTGCGCATGGAAACTTTCACCGACGCCCGCGTGGCGTCGGGCCAGCGCCAATTCTGGTATCCGTGGCCCTATGTCGAAGGTCTCACGATGGCCGAGGCGACGAACGAGCTCGCCTTCATCGTGACGGGCGCCTACGGCCGTCCGCTCGCGAAGCAGAACGGCGCGCCGCTGCGTCTGTCGACCCCGTGGAAGTACGGGTTCAAGCACATCAAGTCGATCGTCCGGTTCACCTTCACGGAGGAGCGGCCCGTCGGCTTCTGGGAGAAGCTGCAGGCCTCGGAATACGGCTTCTGGGCGAACGTCAATCCCGACGTGCCTCATCCCCGCTGGAGCCAGAAGACCGAGCGGGTGATCGGCACGAACGAGCGGCGGCCGACGCTGCTCTATAACGGCTATGGCGAATTCGTCGCCGACCTATACAAGGGGCTGGAAAACGAGCGGCTCTTCGCATAAGCGGAGCGCATGGCCGGCAACGATGCGCAGCTTCGGTCGCGCAGCTACCTTCTGGCGGTCGAGGACCGCGAGTTCCTGCTTCGCGACGAACTCAGGGCGATCAGGTTCGCCCTCGAATACGCCAAGCCAGAGCTCGCGCTGCGCGACTGGGGCGTGCGATCGACGATCGTCGTCTTCGGCAGCGCGCGAATCGGGCCGGAAGGCGGTCACAAGCTCTCCCGCTGGTACGACGAGGCGCGCGAATTCGGCCGCATCGTTTCGCTCTATGGCGGCGCCCTTCGTCCGGTGGACGGAAAGCGCGACAACGTCATCGCGACCGGCGGTGGTCCCGGGATCATGGAAGCGGCCAATCGCGGTGCGAGCGATGTCGGCGCGCCGAGCATCGGCTTCAACATCACGTTGCCGCACGAGCAGGCGCCCAATGCCTTCTCGACGCCGGAACTGACCTTCCGCTTCCATTATTTCGCGATGCGCAAGATGCACCTGGCGATGCGCGCGAACGGGCTCGCGGTCTTTCCCGGCGGCTTCGGCACGATGGACGAGCTGTTCGAGATCCTGACGCTGCAGCAAACGGAAAAGGCGCCCACGGTTCCGGTCGTGCTCGTCGGCCGCGATTACTGGGAAAAAGTCATCTGCTTCGACGCCCTTCTCGAGTACGGCGTGCTCGACCACGCCGATCTCAATCTGTTCGACATCGTCGATACCGCGGTAGACGCCTGGAATTCGCTGGTCCGGCGCGGGCTCAAGGCGCATTCGCCGCCGGAATCGGCCAAGCCCGCGTGAGCCGGCTCGATCCCTGCAGCGTTAGAATCCGGGAGCCACGCGCCAAGCCATGAACTTCCTTCTCGACCCGGAAATCTGGGCCAGCCTCCTGACGCTGACCGCGCTCGAGATCGTTCTCGGAATCGACAACCTCGTCTTCATCGCCATCACCGCGAGCCGCCTCCCGGAGCACCGTCGCGATGCGGCGCGGAAATTCGGCCTCGCGCTGGCGCTTCTCACCCGGCTCGCGCTCCTCGCGTCGATCAGTTGGATGATGGGCCTGGTCGAGCCGGTGTTCCACTTCGTCCGGGATTTCTCCTGGCGCGACATCATCCTCATCCTGGGCGGGCTCTTTCTCCTCTACAAGGGCACGCGCGAGATCCACGAGAGCCTCGAGAAAGAGGGCGGAATCGGCGAGGCCATCATACGGACGGGCGGCGCGACGTTCATGGGCGTCATCTTCCAGATCATGGTCCTCGACATCGTCTTCTCGCTCGACTCCGTGATCACCGCGGTCGGGATGGCCGAACACATCTGGGTCATGGCCGTGGCGATCGTCATCGCCGTGATTGTCATGCTCGTCGCCTCGGCGCCGCTCTCGGAATTCATCCACCGGCATCCGACGGTGCGCATGCTGGCGCTCTCGTTTCTCCTGCTCGTGGGGACGATGCTTGTAGCGGACGGGTTCGGTTTCCATATCCCCAAGGGCTACATCTACGCCGCGATCGGGTTCTCGATCATGGTCGAATCCCTCAATCTCGTGGCCGCCGCGCGTCGACGCCGACGTCGGAGCGCCGCGGAGGCAGAGCCGCCGATGGAGAAAAGCCCTGGTTCCGTTTCTTGATGCCGCGCTGCGCCGGTTCCTGCTTCTGACCGCCTTTCTCGTCGGGCTCGGCGCCGTTTCCGTCCCCGACGCCTCGGCGGCGCGCGCGCGCCCGCTCGCGCTGACCGCCGAGCAGCAGGCCCAGGTACAAAGGCTCACCGACTATCTCAACGGGATCCGCACCATGACGGCGCGCTTCACCCAGTACGCCGAAGACGGCGGCATCGCCGAAGGGCGGCTCTACGTGAAGCGTCCGGGGCACATGCGCTTCGAGTACGACCCGCCGACGCCGATCCTGCTCGTGGCGGACGGCACTTTCGTCATCTATTTCGACAAGAGCCTCGAGCAGACGAGCTATCTCCCGATCGGCTCGACGCCCGCCTGGTTTCTTCTGCGCGACGACATCAGGCTCGGCGGCGACGTCACCGTGACCGGATACGAGCACACTCCGGGCGCGATCCGCGTGACGCTGGTGAAGACCAAGGACCCCGATGCCGGCGCGGTGACGCTCACCTTCTCGGATCGTCCGCTCGAGCTGAAGCAGTGGTCGATCGTCGACGCCCAGGGCAAGCGCACCACCGTCTCCCTCACGGACATGCGCGTCGGCCTGCCTCTCGACAAGCAGCTCTTCGTCTTCAAGGAACCGAGGAAGGAACGCTTCTCGCCCTGAGCGGGGCGAGAAGCAGGGCGCCCAGAGGCCGTTCCTCCCGGCGCTCCACGCCGATCTCCATGTCGACCTGACGGCGGGTCGCGGAGCGCGACCCGAAAAGCGGATCCCACAGGCTCAGGATCGTCGCGTAGTTCGAATCGGTGTCGCTGCGCCGGCGGTGGTGATGCACCCAGTGGATGGACGGCGTCACGACGATGCGGGCGAGCGCCGCCTCGAGGCGCGGGGGCAGGCGGAGGTTCGAATGATGGAAGATCGCGCCGATCAGCACCAGCGTCTCGAAGACGAGAACCGAGGCGAGCGGAAAATCGAGCAGGATCACGACGCCGGCGCGGGCGACCGCGGAGAGCGCGACCTCGCCGAAGTGGAAGCGGAGCGCCGTGCTCGTGTCGAGGAAGCGGTCGAGGTGGTGCACCTCGTGAAAGCGCCAGAGGAAATCGACCTCGTGGTTCGCCCGGTGCCACCAGTAGATCAGCCCATCGAGAAGCACGAGGTCCACGACGAGCCCCGTCCAGCCGCCCCACCATGTCGGGCGCCAATCGAAAAGCCCGGTCGCAGCCCAGGCGGTCAGCGGCACGACGAACCAGCTCGACAGGACGACGTTCGCGGCCACCAGCGCTGCGTTCCGTCCGAGCCGCGCCGCGCCCGTTCCGGGCGGCGGCGTCGCGGCGGGCAGCAGCCGTTCGGCCACGAAAAACCCGGCGAGCCAGAGAGCCACGGCCGCTCCCTTGTAGGCGAGAAGCATCTCTGCCGGTGGTTGCACGTCTTCAGATATCAGCGCAATCTGCACCGAAACCAAGGGACTGGAGCTTGAAGCCGCAGGTTTTTCCGCTCGTCGGCGTGACGTGTTGCGCGCGGGAGCACAACGGGCATCCCTATCACGTGGTCGGCGACAAGTACGTTCGCGCGGTAGCCGAGGCGGCAAGCGCGCTGCCGCTCGCTATCCCGGCGCTCGCGGGCGCCATCGACCCGGCCGATCTCGCGGATCGGCTCGACGGGCTTCTCGTCACCGGCAGCCCCTCCAATGTCGAGCCGCGTCACTACGGAGGCGAACCGAGCCGCGAGGGGACGCTGCACGACCCGGCGCGCGACGGGACGACGCTGCCGCTCATCCGGGCCGCGCTCGAGCGCGACGTGCCGATCCTGGCCATCTGCCGCGGGATCCAGGAGCTCAACGTGGCCCTCGGAGGGACGCTGCACCAGAACGTGCACGAAATCGCCGGTCGGCTCGACCACCGGAGCCGCAAGGACCGGCCGATCGAAGGCCGGTACGCGCACGATCAGCATCCCGTGACCTTCTCGCCCGACGGCATCCTGCGGCGGCTCGCCGGAGCGGACGAGGTCTGGGTCAACTCTTTGCACGCACAAGGGATCGATCGTCCCGCACCGGGTCTCGTGGTCGAGGCGCTCGCGCCCGACGGGCAGATCGAGGCCGTGCGCGTCGAGGGCCGAAGCTTCGCCATCGGCGTCCAGTGGCATCCGGAGTTCGCCGTCCTGCAGCACGACTTTTCACGCGCGCTTTTCGCCGCCTTCGGGGCGGCGGCGCAGGCGAGGGCGCGCGCCCGCGCGCTGGTGCGGGCATGAGCGACCTGCGTACGGAGCTCTTCGTCGCCGGGGGCGGGCTGGTCGGGCTTACGCTCGGCATCGCGTGCGCGGAAGCCGGGCTCGACGTCGTCGTGGTCGACCGGGAGGATGCCGCAGCGCGGCTTGCCGAGCCCTATGACGGCCGCGTGTCGGCGATCGCCTACGGCTCGCAACGCGTCCTCGCGACGACCGGTATCTGGCACTACGTCGGCGAGGAAGCCGAGCCCATCCTCGAGATCCGCGTCGCCGACGACAACTCGCCGCTTTTCCTTCATTACGACCACAAGGACGTGGGCGACCATCCGCTCGGGTGGATCGTCGAGAACCGGGTGCTCCGCCGGGCGCTATTCGAGCGCGCCCGGACGATCCCGTCGCTGCGGCTCCTGGCGCCCGTCGCCGTGAGCCACGTCGAATCCCGCGAGGGCGGCATCACGGCGCAGCTCGCCGACGGGCGGCGCGTCGCCGCGACGCTCTGCGCGGTCGCGGAAGGCAAGAACTCGCCGCTGCGCGCGGCCGCCGGAATCAAGACCGTCCAATGGTCGTATCCGCAGACCGGGATCGTGTGCACGGTCCGGCACGAGCTGCCGCATCGGGGCGTGGCGGTCGAGCACTTCCTGCCGGCCGGTCCCTTCGCCATCCTGCCGATGACCGGACGGCGGTCCTCGCTCGTCTGGACGGAGCGCTCCGCGCTCGCGCCGCAATTGATGCGCCTTCCCGACGAAGCCTTCCGGACCGAGCTCGCGCGCCGCTTCGGCGATTTTCTCGGGCGGGTCGAGGTCGAAGGGCTGCGATGGGCCTATCCCCTGGCTTTCATGCTCGCGGAGCGCTATGTCGCGAACCGCCTCGCTCTCGTCGGCGACTCGGCGCACCTCATTCATCCGATCGCGGGCCAGGGCCTCAACCTCGGAATCCGCGACGTCGCGGCGCTTGCCGAGTGCGTCATCGAGCGTCGCCGGCTCGGGCTCGACATCGGCGATGCCGAGACGCTGGCGCGCTACGAGCGCTGGCGCCGCTTCGACACCGTGACGCTGGCGGCGGTCACGGACGGGCTCAACAGGCTGTTCTCGAACAGCATCCAGCCGTTGAAGCTGGTGCGCGATCTCGGCCTTGCCGCGGTCAACCGCGCCCCGCCGCTGAAGCGCCTCTTCATGCGTCACGCGATGGGCACGCTCGGCGACGTGCCGAGGCTCGTGCGCGGCGAGCCGCTCTAGGCGTCGCCTGCGATCGACCGCTCAGCGGCTCACCAGCCGCGCGGGCGACGCTTGCCCGCCTCCGGCACCGAACCCCTGCGGAACCCGGAACGGTCGCGCAGCGCGGCCGGAGGCTCGACGGCGAAGGGCTGCGTGTGCCTCGGTTGCAGAATAGGCGTTCCGCGCGGGCGCAGAACCATGATGAGGACGAGTCCGGCGATAAAGCCGCCGACATGCGCCCAGAACGCGACGCCGCCGGTTGGCGAAGCCGGCGTCGCGAGACCGCCCAAGACCTGCGTCACGAACCAGAGCCCGATCAGGATGATCGCCGGCACGTTGATGAGGCGGATGAAAATGAAGAACCAGACGAAGACCCGCACATTGGCGTAGGGGTGCAGCATCAGATAGGCGGCGAGCACGCCGGCGATGGCGCCGCTCGCTCCGACCATCGGAATCTGCGAGCCGGGATTGGAGAGCGCCTGCGTCAGCGCCGCCGCGACGCCGCAAAGAAAATAGAAGAGGATGAACCGCGGCCTTCCGAGCGTGTCCTCGACGTTGTTCCCGAAGATCCAGAGGAACAGCATGTTGCCGCCGATGTGGGCGAGGCTGCCGTGGAGAAACATGCTGGTGAAGAGCGTCGTCCATGGCGGCACCAGCACGAGCTCGGGCGGCAGCTCGGCTGCGCCGAAAAGCACCGCCGGGACGAGGCCGAGCGAATAGGCGATCGCCACCTCGGCGCGCGCGTCGAGCCCGAGCTGCCATACGAACACCAGGACGCAAGCCGCAATCAGCGCGATGGTCACGACCGGCGTCCGCAGCGTTGGGTTGTCGTCGTAAAGAGGGATGGTCAGCATTCGTGGCTCATTCTGTCGCGGCTAAGCGAGATTGGTGCGATTCGGCGGCCGTCGAGCGTTTACCCGCCCGATGAGAGCATCATGGAAAGGCCAGCTCAGGCTTCAGCTCGTCTCCTGTCCGGTCAAGCTCTATCCGGCCACGACCCGGGCCGGAAAGATCGGCTTCCACAACCTCAATCCGCGCACCGGCCATCGCATCAATCTGCGGCCGCACGACCCGGACACGGGAGACGAGGTCGCCAAGGAGGATATCGTCAAAGGCTACGAGGTCGAGAAAGGGCACTATGTGGTGCTCGAGGAGGCGGAGATCGAGGCGGTTCGCATCCCCTCGACCAAGACGATCGAGCTCGAGCGGTTCGTCGATGCGGGCGAGCTCGATCCCGTCTACGTCAATGCGCCGTATTTCGTTGCGCCCGACGGGTCCGTCGCGGGGGAGACCTATCGGGTCATCCGAGACGCGATGGCGGAGCGGAACAAAGTGGGGCTCGGGAGAGTCGTCCTCGCGCGACGCGAGCGCGTCGTCGCGGTCGAGACGTACGGCCGCGGCATCCGCATGTTCACGCTCCATTCGCGCGAGGAGGTGCGCAGCGACCGGGAGTTCTTCGAGGAGATCGGCGAGGGCGAGATCGACGAGGAGATGGTCGAGCTCGCCGCGCACATCATCTCGAAGAAGACGGGAAAGTTTGACCCGGCGACGTTCGCGGACAAGTATCAGGCTGAGCTCGTCCAGCTCGTTCAGGCGAAGCTGCGTGGCGAGACGCCCGAGCCGCCGAAGAAGCGCGCGCCGGCCAAGGTGATCGACCTCAAGGAGGCGTTGAAGAAGAGCCTCGCCGCGGAGGGCGGCGGGGGAGGGCGCGTTCCGCAGCGCCGCCGACCCAAGAGCTGATGGAACTTTCGGAGAGAACAAGAATGAAGGATGCCCGCATTCTGGTTGTCGACGACGAGCCCGAGGTGCTCAACCTTCTGCGGTCCGTGCTCGAGGACGAGGGCTACGAGGTCTTGACGACGGGAAGCGCGATCGAGGCCGAGAGCCTCATCGCCAGTCCTGCGGTCGATCTGGCGCTCATCGACGTCGGAATTCACGGGCTTCGCCTCGGCCGCAGCGCGATGAGCGCCGGGAAGCCCTTCCTTCTCATGTCCGGAATGCCGGTCGTGATCGAGATGGGCGAAATCGGCGCCGTGCTGCGCAAGCCGCTCGATCTCGCCGAGGTCAGCCGCATCATCGAGCGCACCCTCGAGCGGCAACGCAAGGGCATCGTCGGAACCCGGCTGCGCTCCGTCGGCGCTGCGTGATGCCGGGCCTCAGGCGCGGCGGGCGGGAAACGCAGCCACGAGCCGCCGCGCCGCCGCCTCGACGGCGTCCGGCGGGTCGCCCGGACGATAGAGCGACGAGCCGACGCCGAAACCGTCGGCGCCCGCCTCCAGATAGGCGGCGATGTTCTCCGTCGTGATTCCGCCGACCGGATAAATTCGGGTTCCCGGCGGCATCACCGCGCGCCATGCCTTGACGACGGCGGGCGGCATCTGCTCCGCCGGGAACATCTTCAGGATGTCGGCGCCGCATGCGACGGCAGCGAACGCCTCGCTCGGCGTCGCGACTCCCGGCATGGCGGCGAGCGAGGTCGCCTTCGCGGCGCGCACGACCGCAGGGTCGAAGTTGGGCGCGACGATGAACGCGGCGCCCGCCTCGGCCGCGCGGCCGACCTCGTTCGCGGACAGCACGGTGCCGGCCCCGAGGGCGATGCCGTCCGGAAGGCTCGCGCGGAGGCGACGAAGGCTTTCGAACGGTCGCGGCGAGTTGAGCGGGATTTCGAGGGCGCGGATCCCGCCAGCGACGAGGGCGGCCCCGATCGCCGGCGCCTCGTCCGGCTCGATGCCGCGCAGAATGGCGACGATCGGCGGATCCGGATCGATCATCGAAGGCTCGCGAGCGCAACCAGCCCGCGCACCGTCGCGGCCTCGGCATTGACGGCTGCCGGCGCTTCTCCGAGCATGATCGCGAAAGCCTGCCGGTACCTCGCCATGAGGGCCGGGGCGCCGACGACGGCACGCGGCGCTTCCGCATAGAGCCGCATCGCCGCCGCGATCTCGGTGCCGATCAGCATCCCGGAAAGATACGACCGAAGCCCGGTCTCCGGTATCTTGCCGAAGAGCCCGAGCGTGCGCACGCTAAAGAGATCGTGGAGGAGGGCGCCGTTTTCCTCGCGCCCGTGCGCGAGCCCTCGTTCGAAAGCCGCATCGTCTCGCTCGTCGCCCGCCATGAGGCGGCCCAGGATGCTGTGCTGCGTCAGAACGGCGAAGACCTCGCCGGTCATGAACGTGGCGAAGGAGGCGATCCGTCCCCGCTCGAGCCGGACCCATTTGCTGTGCGTTCCGGGCAGCACGACGACGCCGTCGCTGATCCTCGTGCCGAGCGCCTGCGTCTCCTCGCCGCGCATCACGTCGGGAATGCCGTGCGCGCTCGTCACGACGACGCCCGGCACGATGAAGACGCCCGGCGCGACCTCCGCGAGCCCGGCGGCGAGCTCGTCGAGCCCGGTCGGGCAGGGGAGATAGGGCACCTCGCGCCAGCCCTGGCGGCTCCCGATCATTCCGGCCGCGAAGAAGGGAAGGCTCGGCCACCCGGCGGTTACCCGGGCGAGTACGCCGGCGAAGTCGCCGTCGCGGATCTGAAGGACGCCATCGGGGCTTTCGGCCCTTCGCTCGACCCGGCCGTCCTCTCCCACGAGCGCGACGCGCAATGCGCTCGTGCCCCAGTCGACCGCGATGATGGGCGCTGTTTTCACCATTCGGGAGAGCAGGAGCGAGGCATTGCAGCGCCTGGTTTCGGAGCGCGCGACGCGCTGCCGGAGTTCACGGGCGTGCACGGGCGGCGAAGATGCTTCCCGCGGAGCCCGATCGGGGCCGCGCTCCTCTGAACGCGGCCTAGAACCGGATCGCGGTGCCGAAGACGAAGCTGCCGGCGCCGTCCGGCCGCGACGCCGAATCGCTCTGGTCGTACTGCAGGGCGCCGATGAGGTCGATCCCCTGGCTGAGGCGGTAGGACAGCGACAGCGACAGCTCGTCCTGCGTCGCGGTGCCGGAGCTTCCCGCGAAGAAGTCGCGATAGACGCTCCGCGACCAGGTAAGCCCGGTCGTGAAGTTGCCGATGTCGTAGGACGCACCCACGTCGAAGCCGCGCTGGCGCCCCCCGAGGTCGCCTAGGAGCGCTCCGTGGCCCTGCTCGTAGCTGCCGCCGAAGCGCAGCGAGCCGAACTCGACCTCGCCCCCCAGCCGGGTCGTGCCGACGTCGCCGCTCGGAAACGGGCTCATCGTGCCGTACCCGACCCCCAGGCTGAAATTGGCGCCCCCGATCGTCATGCTCGGGGTGAAGTAGAGGAGTCCGCCGGGATCTCCGGTCGGCGCGACCCGCAATTCGCGTAGAACGGGCGTGAACGCGCTCTCTCCCGGCACCACGCCCTGCAGGCCGTCGCCGACCTCGAGGCGCAGACTCCCGAGCGGGCCTGTCACGAATCGGCCGAACTCCGTGTCGTGGTCGAACGCCCCGGCCGGGCCGGCGAGCGTCGCCGCCACTGCGAGAACTGCAAGAGGGGTTAGCCTATGGCGCCACATGGGTTGAACCTCGGCAACCAATATAGCACCGGGCTCGAACACGAGAAGTGTTAACCAGTTCCGGTCAATCTACTTTTCGTCGAACCGTGTCCTCGGCACCATAGTGATGCCGAAAAGGTAAGGTTAAGATGAACCGATGAAGGACGAATTCTACCGGATCAAACGGCTGCCCCCGTATGTCTTCGCGGAAGTGAACGCCCTGAAGGCCCGGGCGCGCGCCGCCGGTCGCGACGTCATCGATCTCGGAATGGGCAATCCCGATCGGCCCACTCCGCCGCACATCGTCGAGAAGCTGATCGAGGCGGTTCAGAACCCGCGTGCCCACGGGTATTCGGTGTCGAAAGGCATTCCGGGGCTCCGCCGAGCCTACGCCGCCTACTACCGTCGGCGCTTCGACGTCGACCTCGATCCCGAGACGGAGATCATCGTCACGCTCGGCTCCAAGGAGGGGCTCGCGAATCTCGCGCAAGCGATCACCGCGCCGGGCGACAACGTGCTCGTGCCCAACCCCTGCTACCCGATTCACGCCTTCGGCTTCATCATGGCGGGCGCCTCGGTGCGGCACGTGCCGATCGGGCCGGGGATCGACTTCTTCAGCGAGTTGAAGCGCGCGGCGCGGCATTGCGTGCCGCCCCCGATCGCCGTCGTGCTCAACTTTCCGGCGAACCCCACGGCGCAGACCGTCGGGCTCGATTTCTACGCCGAGATCGTCGACTTCTGCCGCGCGCACGACATCATCGTCCTTTCCGATCTCGCCTACGCCGAAATCTACTTCGGCGACACGAAACCGCCGTCGATCCTCGAGGTGCCGGGCGCCAAGGACATCGCCGTCGAGTTCACCTCGCTCTCGAAGACCTATTCGATGGCGGGTTGGCGCATCGGCTTCGCGGTCGGGAACAAGCGGCTCATCGGCGCGCTCGCACGGGTGAAGTCGTATCTCGACTACGGCGCCTTCACGCCGATCCAGGTGGCGGCGACCGCGGCGCTCAATGGCCCGCAGGACTGCATCGACGAGGTCAGGAACCGCTACAAGGAGCGCCGCGACGTGCTCGTGGAAGGGCTCCGTCAGGCCGGCTGGCCGATCCCGGAGCCGGATGCCACGATGTTCGCCTGGGCGCCGATCCCGGAGAAGTACCGCGCCATGGGCAGCCTCGCCTTCTCCAAGCTGCTCCTCGAAAAGGCCAATGTCGCGGTCGCGCCGGGCATCGGCTTTGGCGAGTACGGCGAGGGCTATGTCCGGATCGCGCTGGTGGAGAACCGGCAGCGGCTCCGCCAGGCGGTCCGCAACATCAAGCACTTCCTTTCGGGTCGGAACATGCCTCTCGAGGGTGTTTCGTCCACCGAGCGGGCCGTCGCCGCTCCGCCGCGCGACTAGCCTTGACGCCTGCCGAGTATCTCTGGGGGGAAGGCTTTCTCGTCCCCGGCGGTCCCGTTCAGCTGCGCGAGCTCATCAAGCCGCTCCATCTCCGGCGCGGCAGCAACCTCGTGGAGTTCGCCGCGGGGCTCGGGGGTGCGACGCGCTTCATTGCGCGCGAAACCGGCGCCTGGGTCGTGGGACTGGAGCGTTCTTCGGAACTCGCCGCGCTCGGCATGGCGGCTTCGGAGGCGGTCGGCTTGGGCAAGCAGGCGGCGATCCGGCCCTACAACCCGGGAGAGCTCGCTCTGGCGCCGGGTGCCTTCGATGCGGCGCTCGGCCGGTTCGCCACTTGGGAACTGGCGGAGCGCGAAAGATTCCTGCGGGCCGCCGGGCAGGGGCTCGCCGCCGGCGGCCGGCTTCTCCTCGTCGACCTGGTCCAGCGCGAACCCGGCCGCGCGCTCGAGCTCTGGCGCGAAAGCGTCGGGAACCCGCCTCCGCTCTGGACGCGCGAGCAGTACAGCGATTGCCTGCGGGGCGCCGGGTTCGGCGTCCATTTCGCCATCGACGTAACGCCTCCACATCGCGCCCTCATTCGGGACGGTTGGCGGCGCTTGGCAAAGCGGATCGAAGGGCTCGCTGCCGACGTGCTCGCCGGCATCGCCGAGGAGGCCCGGCGCTGGCATCTCCAGGCCGCAGCCCTCGATGAAGGGTCGCTCGGCGTCGGCGCGATTTTCGCCGTGCGTTGACAGCCCTGCGGTCCGCCCCTATTTTCGCGCCGCCATGAAGATCGCCAACTCGCTGAAGTCCCTGAAGAAGCGCGACAAGAACTGCCGCATCGTGCGGCGGAAGGGACGCGTCTACATCATCAACAAGACGAATCCGCGCTACAAGGCCCGCCAGGGCTGAGCCGCACCGCCGGCTTCAGGCCGGCAACGGGCGAGACGTCGCCAGGCTCGCCCCTTCGATCCGGCGCGACGCACGCCGGCATTCCGATACCCGCCAAACCTCGGCGGCGCTGAAAAGCGTCGGGCCCGTCGGTCGGGCCGGCCTCCGGCGCCCGCAGGCACTCCCTCGACCTGACCGGCGAAGGCGCCGCGGCGCGCGAAGCCCCGGCAAAATCCATTCGCGTGCCCCGTGCCGGAGGACACCGCGTCGTTTGCACGCATCGGCGCAGGCTCGCCCTGCTATCGCCTCGCCTGCGATCTCCATTAGGATTGGCCACGATGCGCATGCCTCCTACCGACGCGGCCGTCCTGGCGCGGCGCGCGGCGATCATCGAGGGCCTGCGCGCGCTCGTGCCGGGCGAGGGAGTGATCGCCGAGCCGCGCGAGCTGCGCGCCTACGAAACGGACGGTCTGACCGCCTACCGCCAAGTCCCGCTCGCCGTCGTTCTGCCGTCGACCACCGAGGAGGTGGCTGCGGTCCTGCGCTACTGCCGTGACGAGAAAGTCAAGGTGGTGCCCCGCGGGGCAGGGACCTCGCTCTCCGGCGGGGCGCTGCCGCTCGCCGACGGGATCGTGCTCGGCCTCGGCAAGTTCAACCGCATTCTGGAGATCGACGTCGCCAACCGCTGCGTCGTCGCGCAGCCGGGCGTCACCAATCTCGGCATCACGCACGCTGTCCAGCACCTCGGCTTCTACTACGCGCCCGACCCGTCGTCCCAGATCGCCTGCACGATCGGCGGCAACATCGCGGAGAATTCCGGCGGCGTTCATTGCCTCAAATACGGTCTCACCACGAACAACGTGCTCGGGGTCGAGTTCGTCACCATCGACGGCGAGGTGATCCGGGTCGGAGGCAAGCATCTCGACGCCGGCGGCTACGACATCCTCGGCACGATCACCGGCTCGGAGGGGCTTCTCGGCGTCGTCACCGAGGTGACGGTGCGCATCCTTCCGAAGCCGCCGGGGGCTCGCGCGCTCCTCGTCGGCTTTCCGTCGAACGAAAGCGCCGGCGATTGCGTCGCCGAGATCATCGGGGCCGGCATCATCCCGGGCGGCATGGAGATGATGGACCGGCCCGCGATCCATGCCGCCGAAGACTTCGTTCACGCCGGCTATCCGCGGGACGTCGAGGCGCTGCTCATCGTCGAGCTCGACGGCTGCGAGCCGGAAATCGACCATCTCATCGGGAGGGTCGAAGCGATCGCGCGCCGAAACGGGGCGGTCTCGCTGCGCGTCAGCAACAGCGAAGAGGAGCGGCTCGCCTTCTGGGCCGGGCGCAAGGCGGCGTTCCCGGCCGTGGGCCGGATTTCGCCCGACTACTACTGCATGGACGGAACGATCCCGCGCCGCGCGCTCCCTTATGTCCTCTCCCGCATGCGCGAGATGTCGGAGCGCTACGGGCTGCGCGTCGCCAACGTCTTTCACGCCGGCGACGGCAACCTCCACCCCCTCATCCTCTACGACGCCAACAACCCGGGCGAGCTGGAGCGCGCCGAGGCGTTCGGGTCCGACATCCTGCGGCTCTGCGTCGAGGTCGGCGGGGTCCTTACCGGCGAGCATGGGGTCGGCGTCGAGAAGCGCGACCTCATGGGCACGATGTTCGGCGAAGAGGACCTGAAGCAGCAGCAGCGCGTCAAATGCGCGTTCGATCCCGAGGGGCTTCTCAATCCGGGCAAGGTGTTTCCGGAGCTGCATCGCTGTGCCGAGCTCGGTCGGATGCATGTGCATCGAGGCAAGCTCCCGCATCCCGAGCTGCCGCGATTCTGATGCGGCGGGCAGGCAGAGCCGGAATGCCGGCACGGGTCCGTTCGTCGGCACAGGCCGATAGAGGCGTCCGGTGACGACCTGGCGCCCTTCCGACCTGAACGAGCTGCGCGAGATCATCGCCGGAGCGGCGGCGGACGGGCAGCCGCTCGAGATCGTCGGCGGCGGGACGAAACGAGGGATCGGCAACCTCTCCCAAGCGGCGCATACGCTCGATCTCCGGGCGTTGTCGGGCATCCGCGCCTACGAGGCGAACGAGCTCGTTCTCGTCGCGGCCGCCGGGACGCCGCTCGCGCAGATCGGAAGGGAGCTCGAAGCGAAGGGGCAGATGCTCGCTTTCGATCCCCCGCCGCTCGCCCCCGATCAAACGATCGGCGGCGTGATCGCGGCCAATCTTTCCGGACCGAGGCGCCTCACGGCCGGCGCGGCGCGCGACCACTTCCTCGGCTTCACCGCCGTTTCGGGGCGCGGCGAGATCTTCAAGGCAGGCGGAAGGGTGGTGAAGAACGTCACCGGGTACGACCTGCCGAAGCTCATGGCGGGAAGCTGGGGCACCCTGGCGGCGCTCGAGGAGGTCGTGCTGAAGGTGCTGCCGCGACCGGAGAAGACGCGCACCGTGCTTCTGTTCGGCCGTAGCGATCGGGAAGCCGTCGCGGCGCTCGCCCGCGGTCTCGGCTCGCCTTACGAGGTCACCTCGGCGGCTCATCTGCCGGCCGCCGCGGCAGCGCGCTCGAGCGTCGGCTACGTTGCCGGGGCCGGGACCGCGGTCACGGCGCTTCGGCTCGAGGGGTTCGGTCCTTCCGTCGAGCATCGCTGCCGCGCGCTGCGCGACCTGCTCGGCGCCGAGGAGGAGCTGCACGGCGCGAACTCCCGCGCGCTCTGGGACGAGATCGCGACGGCTTCCCTCCTGCCACAGGATCGCGTTCTCTGGCGCGTATCGGTCGCGCCGAGCGCAGGGCCGGAAGTGGCGGCGACCGTCGCACGTGCGCTCGATGCCGAGTTCCTCTACGACTGGGCGGGCGGGCTCGTCTGGATCGCGCTCGCGAACGCGGGCGGCGATGGCGGCGCCGCGATCGTTCGGGAGGCGGTGCGGAAGTCCGGCGGTGGGCACGCGACGCTCTTCCGTGCGCCCGACGCGCTCCGCGCCGCGGTCCCCGGCTTCGAGCCGGTCTCGCCGCTCGAGCGCCGGATCAAGGAGGCGTTCGACCCGCTCGGGATCCTCAATCCCGGCCGCATGGGATTCTGATGCAGACGAAGTTTACATTGTCGCAGCTCGCGGATCCCGATCTGCAGGAGGCGAACAAGATCCTGCGGGCGTGCGTCCATTGCGGCTTCTGCACCGCGACCTGCCCGACCTACGTGCTGCTCGGCGACGAGCTCGATTCCCCGCGCGGCCGCATCTACCTCATCAAGGAGATGCTCGAGAGCGGGGAGCCCGCCGGCAAGGAGGTCGCGAAGCACATCGACCGGTGCCTCTCGTGCCTCTCCTGCATGACGACGTGTCCCTCGGGCGTGCACTACATGCATCTCGTCGATCACGCGCGGGTGCGCATCGAGGAGACCTATTACCGCCCTTGGCACGAGCGTCTGCTGCGCCGGATGGTGGCGACCGTGCTGCCGCGGCCGACGCTCTTTCGTCTCGCGCTCTTCGGCGCCGGCTTGCTGCGGCCGATCGCCGGCCTCGTGCCGGGCCGCTGGGGCGGGCTTCTGCGTTTCGCGCCGCGTGGTCTTCCCGGGCCGTCCCCGCTGGACCATGCCGGCGTTTTTCCCGCCGAAGGCGTCCGCCGCAAGCGCGTCGCGCTCCTGGCAGGCTGCGCGCAGCGCGTCCTCGCTCCCGAGATCAACGAAGCGACGATCCGGCTTCTCAACCGTCTCGGCGTCGAGGTCGTCGTCGCGAAGGAGGCAGGGTGCTGCGGCGCCCTCAGCCATCACATGGGCGAGGACCACACCGCGCTCGAATTCGCCAAGCGCAACATCGACGCCTGGCTCGGTCTCGGCGACCTCGATGCGATCGTCGTCAACGCGTCGGGGTGCGGTACCGTGGTGAAGGACTACGGCTACATGCTGCGGAAGGACGCCGCGTGGGCGGAAAAGGCCCGCCGCGTCGCCGCCCTTGCGAAGGATGTCAGCGAGGTTCTGGCCGAGCTTTCGCTCGCGGCGACCGGCGGGCCGCCTGCGCTGCGCGTCGCCTATCACTCGGCCTGCTCGATGCAGCACGGCCAAAGGATCAGGGAGGAGCCGAGGCGTCTTCTTGCCGCGGCAGGGTTCTCGGTCGTCGAAGTGCCGGAGGGTCATCTCTGCTGCGGCTCCGCGGGCACGTACAACCTCTTCCAGCCGGAGCTCGCGACGCAACTGAGGGACCGCAAGATCGCCAACATCGCGACGACGCGGCCGGACGTCGTGGCCACCGGGAACATCGGGTGCATCACGCAGATCCAGTCGGGCACGACGATCCCCGTCGTGCATACGGTCGAGCTTCTCGACTGGGCGACGGGCGGCCCGAAGCCACCCGCGCTCGAGAAGCAGCGAAGGAGGCGGGACGATGTGGGAGCCGCACACGGGATATCCTGATCCGGCGATCAAGGTTCTCGACAAACGCTTCGAGCGCTATCGGCTGATGCTGGCGGGGGTGGAGCGACTCTTCACCGGCTGCCGCTGGGCGGAAGGGCCGGTCTGGTTCGGCGACGGCCGATATCTCCTCTGGAGCGACATCCCGAACGACCGGATCCTGAAATGGGAGGAGGAGACCGGAGCGGTCAGCGTCTTTCGCAAACCGTCGAACTACGCGAACGGGAACTATCGCGACCGGCAGGGCCGGCTCGTCACCTGCGAGCACGGCGGGCGGCGGATCACCCGGACCGAGTACGACGGCAGCATCACGGTACTGCTGGATCGCTTCGAGGGAAAGCGCCTCAACTCGCCGAACGACCTCGTCGTCAAGTCGGACGGCTCGATCTGGTTCACCGACCCGCAATTCGGGATCTCGAGCGACTACGAGGGGGATCGCGCCGAGCCGGAGCTGCCGATGAACGTCTACCGTTTCGACCCGACGACCGGACGAGCCGCGGTCGTGAGCGACGACATCATTGCGCCCAACGGGCTTGCCTTCTCGCCCGACGAAAAGCGCCTCTACATCGTCGAGAGCCGATCGACGCCGCGGAACATCCTCGCCTTCGACGTCGTCGACGACGGCAAGCGGCTCGCCAATCGCCGCGTTCTCGTCAGCGCGGGGCCCGGTACGCCGGACGGGCTGAGATGCGACGAGGACGGCAATCTCTGGTGCGGCTGGGGCATGGGCAGCCCGGAACTCGACGGCGTCATGGTCTTCTCGCCCGAAGGCGAGCCGATCGGACGTATCGAGCTGCCGGAGCGCTGCGCCAATCTCTGCTTCGGCGGCCGCAAGCGGAACCGGCTCTTCATGGCGGCGAGCCGCTCCGTCTACGCGCTTTACGTCAACACGCGCGGCGCGGTCTGAAGCAGCTCATTCGTCGACGACCTCCGGCACGCTGCCTCGGCGCATCAGCCACATCACTCCCAGGAGGTCGGTGATGCCGACGAGGAGCCGGTCGAGCGTGCCGTAGTTGGACCGGCCGCTGCCGCGGGGGCGGTGATTGACCGGGACCGACAACGTGCGGCCCCCGGCCCGCTTCACCAGCGCCGGCAGGAAGCGGTGCATGTGGTCGAAATAGGGAAGCTCGAGGAAGAGCGCGCGCCGGAAGACCTTGAGCCCGCATCCCGTGTCGGGCGTAGCGTCGCCGAGAAGCCGGGCGCGAACCGCGTTGGCGATTTTCGAGGAGAGGCGCTTCAGCCGCGTGTCGCGTCGCTTCTGCCGCCAGCCCGCGACGAGGGCAGGCGCCTCTTCCGAGCGCGCGATCGCCAAGAGCCGCGGAATGTCGGCAGGATCGTTCTGCCCGTCGCCGTCGAGCGTGGCGATCCAGACGCCGCGCGCGGCCTTGATGCCGGTGCGGATCGCGGCGCTCTGACCGAAGCTCCTCTTGTGCCGCACGACGCGGAGCGGCGTGCCGGCGGCGAGGAGCCGGCGCAACTCGTCCGCCGTTCCGTCGGTGCTCCCGTCGTCGACATAGACGATCTCGTAGCGGAGGGATTCCCGGTCGAGCGCTTCTCGGATTTCCGCCACGAGCGGGGCGATGTTGCCGGCCTCGTTCCGCACCGGAATCACGATCGAGAGATCCATCGGCTTCGCCCTTAGCACGGCTTGCCGAGGCTCCGGAAGGCGCGCATCATCGCGGCGATGCGGCTCCTCGCGGCTCTCGTCGGGTTCGCCCTCTGCCTTGCCGGCGGCGCGGCGGCCGATCAGACCGACCCGGCGCTCGACGGGCTCTTCGCCCGCCTCCAGGCGACGCAGAGCCAGCGCGAGGCGCGTGCGCTCGAAAGCCTGATCTGGGAGCGGTGGCTCGCGACCGACGACGACGATGTCCGCCTTCTCCTGCTCCGTGGGATCGCGCATATGCGGCGGGGGGAGCTGGACCGGGCGCTCGCCGCCTTCGATGCCGTCGTCGAGCGCGCGCCCGGTTTCGCCGAAGGCTGGAACAAGCGCGCGACGGTCTACTTTCTTCTGAATGACTACGCGTCGAGCGTCGCCGACATCGAGCGTACCCTGGCTCTGGAGCCGCGCCATTTCGGCGCTCTCTCCGGCCTCGGTCAGATTTATCTCCGCCTCGACGACAAGAGGCGCGCGCTGAAGGCCTTCGAGGCGGCGCTCGGCATCGATCCGCACCTCGAGGCCGAGCGAGCAGCGGTCGCGAGGCTGAGGAAGGAACTCGAGGGGGATCCGACCTGAAGCCTTCCTCGCCGCGTCAAGCAGCGGAAGGCACCGCGGCGGAGAAGAGGGCCTCGGTGGCCGTCACGCCGCCGATCGCGAGGCTCGCGCCCATGCTTTCGGCGAGACGGGCGGTGAAATAGCCGTGCACCGTGCGCGAGGTGAGGTCGTCGATCGCGCTCTGGACGGAGATCGCGGCCTGCAGCTCGGGCGTGACGCTGACCGTTTCGCCGACAGCCGCAACCTCGACGCCGGAAGCGTTGCCGCGCGCCGACCGGACCGTCACCTTGCCACCGCGGGGCAACGCATCGGCGGCGAGGACGAGCATGTTGCACGCGAGCTTCTGCCAGTCGCGCGGCAAGGTCTGCACCTCCGCCGACCAGTCGCAAGCGATCTTGCTGCCCTCCATGAGGCCGAGCGCGAGCTCCTTGGGATCGGGGCCAGTGGTCCCCAAGGTGCCGTAGGCGAAGCGGTAGAACTGCAGGCGCTTGCCGGCGCGGCGCGCGCTTTGGCCGATGAGCTCGACCGCGTCGCGAACGAAGTCCGCCTCCTCCTCGCCGAGGAGCTCGACGCCGTTGTTGATGGCCGCGATCGGGCTCACCAGTTCATGACAGAGCCTGGCGGCGAGCAGTTCCACGACGCGCATGTCCAGTGCCGGACGCATTGACCTATATTGAACACAAGGTCGCGACCTGTCGAGGTGAGCCATGGCCGATTCTCTCGTTCCCGGCGTTTTCGTCCGCCACCCTGGAGAGCCGGGCTGGGGGCTCGGGCAGGTACAATCCGTGATCGGCGAGCGCGTGACCGTGAACTTCGAGAACGCGGGCAAGCGGCTCATCAACGCCGCGGTCGTCACGCTGGAGCGGGTCGACGAGGCGCAACGGCCCTGAGACCGCGCAACCGGCGGTTCCGGACGGAATTCTGCCGGGCTCGGACCGTTGCCTAGCCGGGCAATCCCGAGGAGTGGGAGCATGGTTCTTACCGGCATCGTCGTCGCTCTCGAGCGGCTCTTGCGTCGGATCGCGGCTCCAATCGCTCCTGCGCGCAGACCGGCCGTGATCCGGCGCCACCGCCGCCGGCGCTGAGCCTTGCCGCTGAGGCGCGGGCTTTCTAAAGTCCGCGCTGCATGCGCCGCCTTCTCCTCGCAGCTTTCGTCGTGGCGCTGACGCCGGCGGCACGCGCGGCGGACGCCCCCGACATCGAGCATGGGATGAGGCTCTGGGGCAAGTGCCGGGCCTGCCACACGCTCGAGCCCGGCGGGCGCCACAAGGTCGGACCGAATCTCGCCGGCCTCTTCGGCCGCCCGGCCGCCTCTCTCCCCGACTACAACTACTCCGAGGCGCTGCGCCAGTCGGGCGTGGTGTGGACCGAGGAGACGCTCGACCGCTTCCTCGCCGCGACCCAGGACTATCTGCCGGGAACCAAGATGTACGGCGGGCTGTCGAACGCCGCCGACCGGCGCGATCTCATCGCCTGGCTCAAGCGGTCGACGCGGCCCTGAGGAGCTGGCAAGATGGCGAAAACAAAGGTGCGGGAGACCATGTCATGAGGGCCGCGCTCGCGGGCATCGCCGCAGCCATCATCATCGCCGTCGGCGCCTACTTCGTCCTCGGAAATCTGCAGCAACCTACCGCGGAGCGCTTCGCCGCGACCGACTCGGTACGGCTCTAGGCGCGCCGCCGACGCTTCACCTCGTCGAGCTTCTCCCCGGGGCATCGCGCTTCGTCCGGTCGAAGCGCGCGCCTTCGAGGCGGGCGCCGCGGAGCTCGCAGCCGAGAAGCCTCGCGCCGGCGAGGTCCGCGCCGGTGAGGTCGGCCTCGGCGAGATTGGCCGCCTCCAAATTTGTGGGCCAGCTCCGCCCGGTAACGCGCCCTTCGGAGTCGCGCAACTGAACGGCGCCGAGCCGCGCCCGAGCGAGCCGTGCGCGGAAAAGCACGGCGCGGGCGAGATTGGCGCCTTCGAGCTGCGCCTCGGCAAGATCCGCGTGCGAGAGATCGGCGCCTGCGAGATTGGTCATCGTGAGCCGGGCGCGGCGAAGCCGCGCACCGACGAGGCGCGCACCGCGAAGATCGGCGCCCGAAAGATCGGCGTCCGAAAGATCGAGGTGATGAAGGTCGGCGCCGGGTGCGACGAGGCGGGCACCGCTCCGGCCGCCGCTTTCGATCCAGAGCCGATGCGCGGCGAGCTTGGCGTAGAGCGGCGGGTGCAGCTCGTCCGTTCCCCGCGCGAGAATGGCCGAGTGGAACTGCGTCGCGGCCGGGTCGATGCCGTCGAGCCGGGCGCGCTCGAGCGTCGCGCCGTCGAAGCGCGCGCCGGTGATGGTCGACCACGACAGATCGGCGCCGCTGAGGTCCGCGCCTTCGAGCCGGGTTTCCGTGAGGTCGGCGCGTTGGAGATCGGCATTGCAGAGGCGGGCGCGCCGGCAGTCGGCGTTGCGCAGGCTCGCCTCGACGAGGCTCGCGCCGTCGAGATGCGCGTCGACGAGGAAGGCGTTGTCGAGCGCGGCGCGGGAGAGATCGACGATGTGGAGCCCAGGCGGGCCGTCATTGCCGACGAGAGCGCCGCCCCTGAGGTCGGCGGCCTTGAGGCGGGCGCCGACGAGGCGAGCGCCCGTCATTACGGCGCCTCGCAGGTCGGTGCGCGTCATGTCGGCGCGGGTGAGGTCGGCGCCGGCGAGATGGGCGGCGAAGAGATCGGCGTCGGAGAGGTCGGCGCCGGCGAGGTTCGCGTCGGTCAGTCGGGCGCCCGAGAGCTTCGCGCCACGCAGCAGCGCGCCCGAAAGGTTGCGCCCGCTGAGGTCCGACAGCGCGAGGTTGAGTCGCACGCCGCCGGCACGGCGTTCGCACCATCGGCGATGCCGTTCGAGGTACGGGCGCAGGTCGTTCGGACCGGGCGACAGCATAGGTCGAGGAGACCCCGGCGGGCGTGAAGGTTTAGTAAAACGAAAGATTTGCGGGACAAGATCGTTACCCCGAAAATCCGCGCTTGGCCTCGAGGAAATGACGGCTTTTTATCGATCGCTCGGTGATGCCGCCGACGATCCAGCGCCGCGCTTGCGCAGGGCGAATTCGCCGCTCCAAGATCACGCTTCGATGGGGGGCAGCTATGCCGTCCTGGTCGACTTCCTCGAGTTCATCGACCAGGGCCGGACCTATCCGCTCGAAGTTCTTCTGGGACGCGTCCTCCTCAAGGCGCGGCAGATCACCCATGCCGAAGCGGGCACGATCTTCATCGTGCGCCAGACGGGCGCGGAGCGCCAGCTCGAGCCGGGGAGCGTGCAGAACGACGCGATCCCGATCGCGCGCCAGCCCCTTCTTCTGCCGGTCTCGAAGCGCTCGATCGCGGGCTATGTCGCCGCGACCGGCGAGACGCTGTTCATCGACGATCTCTACGCGATTCCGGAAGACCGGCCCTACAAGTTCCGACATGAGAGCGACGCCGCCACCGGGTACCGCTCGAAGACGATGATGGCCTTTCCGCTCATCAACGACGACGGCGAGGTCGTCGCGGTGGTGCAGCTCATCAATCGCCGTCCGCCCGGCAGCACGCGTCCATACCCGTTCCAGAAGCGGCACGCCGCGTTGATCTCGCCGGTCAACCACTTCGCGGGCCGCGCGATCGAGCGGGCGGCGCTGATGGAGACCGTCGTCGCGGCCAACGAGCGGCTGAAGGCGCAGCAGGCGACGATCTTCCGCCTCCAGAACGAGACGGAGGCGGCGTTCAAGCTCTCGATCCATCTCCTCGCCAAAGCGGCCGAGCTTCACGACGCGGTCACCGGCAATCACATCCTGCGCGTCAACGAGTACGCCTACGTGCTGGCGCGGGCGGCGGGTCAGCCCGACGCGTGGTGCGACGAGATCCGCTACTCGGCGCAGCTTCACGACGTCGGGAAGATGAGCGTCGATTCGGCGGTGCTCCGGAAGCGCGGCGAGCTCACCCCTGCGGAGTGGGAGGAGATGCGGCGCCACCCCGTCTACGGCTACGAGATCCTGCGCCAGGCGCCGCGCCTCGCCATGGCCGCCGAGATCGCCCGCTGCCATCACGAGAAATGGGACGGCAGCGGCTATCCTCTCGGGCTCAAAGGCGAGGCGATCCCGTTGTCGGCGCGCATCGTCGCGATCGCCGACGTCTACGACGCGCTGCGCTCGGAGCGGCCGTACAAGCGGGGCCTCGACCACAACGAGGCGTGCCGCATTCTTCTCGAGGGCGACGATCGCACGCGCCCCGATTCCGATTTCGATCCCGCGCTCCTCGCGCTCTTCGCCGCCCATCACGCCGAGTTCGACGCGATCTGGTGCAGGCTGCGGGACGGCGCCCCCGCGGCGGAGTAGGATGCGTTCGTGACGACGCGCAAGAAGCCGAAGCATATCGTGCTCACGTCGCATCCGGGGCGCCGCGCCGGCGCCGCCCCGGCGATCGTGTGGGGCGCCGCCGATCCGCGCCTGCGCGGGCCCATCGTGGCGACCTTCGCCGCGCCCGAGCGCCGCAACGTCGTCGGCGCGCACGCCGGTTCCTACGCCGTCTACCGCGCCCTCGCGATCGCGGCCGGCAGGCTCAGCCCGGATCACGTGCCGGACCTCACCCACACCGCGCCGGCCGAAGCGATCGGCCCCTTCCCGCAATGGGGCGATCCCGAGCGCATCGTGGCGCTCGATCCCTTCGGCCATGTCGTCGCCGAGGCCTTCAAGCCGTGGCTCAACGAGGGCTACGACGTGCGGCCGACGATCGCGGTCACGAAGGCGCATATCAACATGCCGGAGCTGAAGGCGGCCCTCGATGCCGGGCGGCTGCGTTCCGACAACCGCGTGCTCCTGCCGAACGGCGACGTGCGCGTCACCAAGATCGCGGTCGAGCCGGTCTGGCATCTGCCGGGCGTCGCGCGCCGCTTCGGCGTCGCGGAGCCTGCGCTTCGGCGCGCGCTTTTCGAGGAGACGGGCGGCATGTTCCCGGAGCTCGTGACTCGGCCCGACCTCGAGGTCTTCCTGCCGCCGATCGGAGGGCAGACGGTCTATCTCTTCGGCGATGCGGCGCTTCTCGGCGACGCGAGCACGCCGGTCGCCTGCCGCATTCACGACGAGTGCAACGGCTCGGACGTCTTCGGCTCCGACATCTGCACCTGCCGCCCCTATCTCGCGCACGGGATCGAGGTCTGCATCGAGACGGCGCAGGCGGGCGGCCTCGGGATCGTCGTCTACAACCGGAAGGAGGGCAGGGCGCTCGGCGAGGTCACCAAGTTCCTCGTCTACAACGCCCGCAAGCGCGCGCCCGGCGGCGACCGGGCCGAGTCCTATTTCGAGCGCACCGAATGCGTCGCCGGGGTGCAGGACATGCGCTTCCAGGAGCTGATGCCGGACATCTTCCACTGGCTCGGCGTCAAGCGGCTCGACCGGCTCGCCTCGATGAGCAACATGAAGTACGAGGCGCTCGTGCGGCAGGGAATCGAGGTGGGCGAGCGGGTGCCGATTCCGGATGCGCTGGTCCCGCCGGATGCAAGGGTGGAAATCGACGCCAAGAAGGCGGCGGGGTATTTCGCTCCGGACGGGGCGCCCGACGCTGGGGCGCTCGCGGAGGCGAAGGGCCGAGGGCTTTTCGACTGATGCGCTTTCTCGTTTGTCTCGCCGGCGCCGCGCTGATCTTGGCAACGCCTGCCGCCGCCAAAACGGTCGCGATCCTCCAGGGGCTCGACAAGATCACGGCGCGGATCTCGCGGATCGAGGCGCCGGTCGACAGCCCGGTCCGGTTCGGCACGCTGACGATCCTCGTCCGCGCCTGCCACAAGCGCCCGCCCGAAGAGCCGCCCGAAAGCGCCGCGTTCCTCGAGATCGAGGAGATGCGGCCCGGCGATACCGCGACGCGCCCGCTCTTCAGCGGCTGGATGTTCGCCTCGAGCCCGGCGCTCTCCGCCATCGAGCACCCGGTCTACGACATCGGCGTGCTCGACTGCGTCGAGAACCCTGAAGGCGAGGGACCGCAAAAGGCCGAGTAGGGCCCCCGGCCGAAGGGCGCTTTCCTGAAAAAACAGGAATTTTACAGGAAACGCGCTTCAATATGACCAATATGGATATTATGGGCAGGCGGGTCCATCCGCCCAGCTTCTCGGAAAGGAGCTTCCAAGCGTCATGACGTACAGCTTACCATGTCAAAGAACGACGACGTCACGATACGGAATGGATAAGATGCGGTCAACCCGGACTTCGTGCCGCTCCGCCGCGAGCGGAGGAGCGCGACGGTGACCGCGCCGCGGCCCGTCGTCCGCCGGGCGCCGCCGGATTTCGCGGCGTGGGACAGCGTCCGGGCCCTCATTCTCGACGCCTTCGCGTACATGGAGGGGCGCATCGACCCGTCGTCCTCCGCGCTCCGGCTGACGCCGCAATCGATGGCCGCGGACGCGGCGAAGGGCGCATGGCTGCTCGCCGAGCGGGACGGCGCTCTCGTCGGATGCGTCTTCGTCCGGCCGAAGGACGATGCGCTCTATGTCGGCAAGCTCGCCGTGCGGCCGGGCATGCAGGGGCAAGGCATCGGCAGGGCGCTCATCGCGGCCGCGCGGGAGGAGGCGCGGGCGCGCGGGCTTCCGGCGCTGGAGCTGCAGACCCGGATCGAGCTCGTGGAAAACCACGCCGCCTTCGCCCGGATGGGGTTCGTGAAGGTCGCGGAGACGGCCCATCCCGGCTTCGCGCGATCCACCAGCATCACCATGCGGGCGCCGGCATAGGCGCGGCAGCGCGAAAGCTAACGCTCGGCCAGCGCGAGCCTGGCGCCGAGCGCCGCGAACGCGCCGGCAAAGCCGCGGCGGAGCCATGTCAGCACGGCGGGGCGCGAGATGACGTGGCTGCGGATCGCCGCGGCGAAGCAGCCGTAGCCGACGAAGACGACGAAGGTGAGAAGCATGAAGACCACGCTCAGCTCCAGCATGTGCGGGAGCGGGTTCGGGTCGGCGACGCCCACGAACTGCGGCAGGAAGGCGAGGAAGAAGATCGACAGCTTTGGATTGAGGAGGTTGACGAGGATCGCGGAGACGATCACGTGCATCGCCGAGCGCTGCCCGATCTTCTCCTCGACGCGCAGCACGCCCTTCTCCCGCAGCGTGCTCCACGCCATGAAAAGCAGATAGGCGACGCCGAGCACTTTCAGCGTCTGGAACGCGAGCGCGCTCGCATGGAACAGCGCCGCGATGCCCATGACCGCCGCCGCGATATGCGGGACGATGCCGAGCGTGCAGCCGAACGCGGCGACGATGCTCGCCCGCCATCCGCGGGAGAGACCGGCGGCGAGCGTGAAAAGAACGCCGGTTCCAGGAGAGACGATGACGATGAGCGACGTCAGCAGGAACTCGGTGCTCACGGGCTCACTGTAAGCGGCGCGGGCGTGCGGCGCCACCATCGGCTGACCGCATGGAGGGAGTCGTCGCGCGTGCTGCTCGCGTTTCCACCGGATCACCGGAGCGTGATCCAGACAGGAGCATGGTCGCTCGCGCCCGGCTCGCCGCGCGCCGCGCGATCGACCCCGCAATCCTCGAGACGCCCGGCCGCGAGGCGATTGAGGAGCAGGAAGTCGATCCGCAGCCCGGCGCCGCGGGCCCAGCGATCGCGCTTGTAGTCCCAGAAGGTGAACATCGGCTCGTCGGGATGACGGGCCCTGATCGCGTCGACCCAGCCCTGATCGAGGAGCCGCTGAAACGCGGCACGGCTCTTCGGCTGCAGCAGGGCGTCCTTCGACCAGGACCGCGTCGGGTAGATGTCCCGATCGCTCGGCACGACGTTGAAATCACCCGCCAGGACGACGGGGGCATCGATGGTGCAGAGCGATTCGGCGTGCGCGATGAGCCGGTCGAACCAGGCGAGCTTGTAATCGAATTTCGGTCCGGGCTGCGGGTTGCCGTTCGGCACGTAGACCGATGCGACGAGGACGCCGTTCACGGCGGCCTCGAGATAGCGGCTCTGTTCATCGCCCGGATCGCCCGGCAAGCGGTCCCGGGTCCCGGCGCGCCGAGGCGCGAAAGGATGGCGACGCCGTTATAGGTCGGCTCGCCGCGCCAGACCGCGTCATAGCCTGCGTTCCGCAACGCCGCTTCGGGAAAGGCTTCGTGGGCCGTCTTGAGCTCCTGAAGGCAGACCACGTCGGGCTTCGACCGCGCGAGCCACGCCAGGAGATTCGGAAACCGCTTCACGAGGTTGTTGATGTTGAACGTCGCGATCGTGAAGGGGCGCGACGCCGCGCGCGTGCGGCCCTGCCGCGGCGCCGGACCCGCAGCTTTCTTCCGCGTTGGCGCCGCCCCGCCGGACGGCGGGGCGCCGCCTCGCGGCTTCGCCGCGGCGAGCGCATCGAGGCGTCTTGCGAGCGCGGGAAGCTCCCATTCGCGAGCGAGCGCCGCCGCTCTCGCCCAGGTCGGCGTCTGGTCGGGAAGGTCGGGGATCGGCGCCGAGGCGTCCATCGTGGCGATGCGCTTGTAGAGGCGCAGCGCCTCCATCTCGGCGAGGAGCCGCCCTGCGGCGGCCACGCCTTCGAGCGTTCCGTACTTGCGGAGGAGCGAGGCGGTTCCTTTCGGGCCGACGCCCTTCGCGCCGGGCAGCCTGTCGGAGGGATCGCCGCGCAACGCGATGAAGTCGGGAACCTGGCGCGGCTCGACGCCGTAGCGCGCGCGGACCTCTTCCGGGCCGATGCGCGCCATCTCGCCGGCCTTCACCGGATGGAGGATGACCGTCCTCTCCGAGGCGAGCTGGAAGGCGTCGCGGTCGCCGCTGGCGACGAGGACACGGCCGCCGCGGCGCTCCTCGGCGGCGACGGCGGCGGCGAGAAAATCGTCCGCCTCGTAGCCCGGCGCCTTCGCGTTCGCGAAGCCGCACGCGGCGACGAAGGCGGGGAGCGCCTCGAGCTGCTCGACGAGCTCGGGATCGAAATGCCGTCCGCCCTGGTAGTCCGGGAAAAGGCGTTGCCGATAGGTAGGAGCGTCGAGCGTGTCCCACCCGACGAGCACCGCGCGCGGCTCCTCGCTCGAATAGAGCCGCAAGAGAAAGTTTGCGAAGCCGACGATGGCGCCCGCGCCCCGGCCGCCGCTGCGGCGGATCGATTTCGGCAGGGCGTGGTAGGCGCGATGGGCGAAGGAATCGCCGTCGACGACGAGGAGGGGGCGAGGCGCGCGCGTATCGTCTGTCATTCGAGCCGGTCTCGTGAAGCGTTTCGACGGCGTCGACGGAGCGTCGGTCTTTCTTTCGGAGGGCGAGGCTAGCAGAGCATCGCCGCGCGCGTCTCGGGCACGCCGCCCGGATCCCGCGTCGGGAGCGGCGGCGATGGAGCGGAGACCGGGCGACGGGAGAAAGCGAAGGCCGGGGGGCAGATGATGATCGCCTCGCAGGCGCTCTTTCGCGGTAACTGAAAATTCACCATATCCTCAGCACCGTCGCGGTGCGGCGGCGGCGAAGCGGGAACGAGGAATTGTCGACCGGCCGCGGCCGTTGTCCCGCTTCAGAGCACGTTGAAGGGCAACAACGGATGACGAAAAGGGAGTGGTGGCGCGGTGCCGTCGTCTACCACATCTACCCGCGCAGCTTCTTCGACAGCGACGGCGATGGCGTGGGGGACCTCGCCGGGATCGCGCAGAAGCTCGATCACGTCGCGGCGCTCGGCGTCGATGCGATCTGGCTGTCGCCGTTCTTCACGTCGCCGATGCGCGACTTCGGCTACGACGTCGCCGATTACTGCGCCGTCGATCCGACCTTCGGCACGCTCGCCGACTTCGACCGGCTGCTGGCGCGCGCGCACGCGCTCGGACTCAAGGTGCTGATCGACGCCGTCTGGAGCCACACATCCGACCAGCACGCCTGGTTCCGCGAGAGCCGCGCCGACCGCAGAAACCCGAAAGCGGATTGGTACGTCTGGGCCAATCCCCGACCGGACGGCACGCCGCCCAACAACTGGCTTTCGGTGTTCGGCGGCTCGGCGTGGACGTGGGAGCCGCGCCGGCGGCAGTACTATCTGCACCATTTCCTGTCGAGCCAGCCGACCCTCAACCTTCGCCATCCGGAGGTGGTCGAGGCGCTGATGCAGGCCGGGCGCTTCTGGCTCGACCGCGGCGTCGACGGATTCCGGCTCGACGCGATCGATTTCTTCATGCACGACCCGCTCCTGCGCGACAACCCGCCGAAGCCGCCGCCGGGCGGAATCGCTCCGGTGAAGCCGTTCGGGCTTCAGGAGCATCGCTACGACATGCTGCACGAAGACAGCTTCGCGTTCCTGCGCCGCGTGCGGGAGCTCGTCGACGCGTACCCGGATCGCGTCACGCTCGGCGAAGTGTCGAGCCAGGACGGCGCCTTCGAGCGCGTCGCCGCCTACACGCGCGGGCACGAGCTCCTGCACATGGCCTATACGCTGCGCCCGCTGCGCGGCGACTTCGACCATGCGACGCTGCGCCAGCTCATCGCCGAAGCGGCGGCGACGGGCGAGGAGGGCTGGATCTGCTGGTCCTTCAGCAACCACGACGTGGAGCGCGCGGTGAGTCGCTGGAGCCCGAAGCGCGGCAGCGGCGCGCCCGATCCCGCGTTCGCCCGGCTGCTCATGGCGCTGCTTCTCTCCTTGCGCGGAAGCGTCTGCGTCTATCAGGGCGAGGAGCTCGGCCTCACCGAGGCGGATCTCGCGTTCGAGCATCTGCGCGATCCCTTCGGCATCACCTACTGGCCGGAGTTCCGCGGCCGCGATGGCAGCCGCACGCCGATCCCGTGGGTCGCGAACGAGCCTCATGCCGGGTTCACGAAGCATGCCGCGCCCTGGCTGCCGGTGCCCGATGAGCATCACCAGAGCGCGGTCGAGCGTCAGGAGGCCGATCCCGATTCGCTGCTCAACGCGTGGCGACGCTTTCTCCGCTGGCGCCAGGGCCGGAGGGCGCTCGTCGAAGGGACGCTCCGGCCGCTCGACCTCGCAAAGCCGCTCATCGGCTTCGAGCGCGTCGCGGGCGCGGAGCGGATCGCCTGCATCTTCAATCTGTCGGAAGGCAAGGCACGCCTGCCGTCGCGCGGGCTCGAGCCGCTCGACGGCCACGGATTCGAGGTGCGGCGCGAAGAGGGCGCGTTCGTCCTCCCGCCGCATGGGGCCCTCTTCGCGGCTGTGTCGCGGGCGGAGGCTCTTCCTCCCGCCCCCGTGCTGGAGCAGGTGTCCTAAGCTTCCCGAGAGGGCGGCCGGCGCCGCCTTGCGGCAGAGGCCCCTGTTCTGGCATTTCTCGGCGGGTGATCTTCACCGTCGGGCATTCGACGCGCTCCGTCGACGAGCTCGCCGCGCTCCTCGCCGAGAACGGCGTCGATCTTCTCGCCGACGTCCGCACCGTGCCGCGCTCGCGCACGAACCCGCAATTCAACGCCGACACGCTGCCCGCAGCGCTCGGCGCGCACGGGATCGGCTACCGCCACCTCGCGGCGCTCGGGGGGCTGCGGAAGCGCGCCAAGGGCGCCTCGCCGAACGCCGCCTGGCGCAACGAATCGTTCCGGAACTACGCCGATTACGCGCTGACCCCCGCTTTCCGCGAGGGACTCGACGAGCTCAGGAAGCTCGCCGAGGGCCATCGCGTCGCGATCATGTGCGCCGAGGCGGTGTGGTGGCGCTGCCACCGCCGGATCATCGCCGACTATCTCCTCGCTGCGGGCGAGGAGGTGACGCATATTCTGGCGCCGGGGCGCGTCGAGCCGGCACGGCCGACTCCCGGCTCGGTCGTGACCGCCGAGGGCGGCGTCGTCTATCCGGGGTGAAGGAGGAGGGGAGCCGGGACGCTCAGGCGGCGGCCTGGCGACGCCGCGCGAGCTTCTCCATCTCGGCGATCGTCTCCTTGAGCGCCTGGTCGGCCTGATGCGTCATCTTGGCGAAGGCGCGCAGGAACGAATCGGTTCGCGGGAGCTGGAGCAGCGTCTCCTCCGGCTCGCCGTCCTCGAGCACGGCGCCGATGAGGATCACGTGATCGTGCGGCGTCAGCACGATCTCGTCGAGCGGCTTGCTGTCGCCGGTGATGTACTCGACGACCCGGGGCTTGGCGTTCTCGTCGCCCGGCGTCACGCTCATCCGGAACGCGCTGCGCGTCGTCGCCGCCTCGAGCACGGCACGCGTGAAGGGGCGCAAGAACGTCTCGTCGAAGCCGAGGACCGCGGTCGGCTTGTCGTTGGTCGCCGCGGAGCGGATGTCGAGCGTCGCCCAGATCGAGGCGCGGCCGGCGTACCAGTCGGCCGAGGCGAGGTCGAGATTGATCGCGTCGACGGGAACGGGCGCCGAGATGGCGCGCGCGCAGAGATACGCGAAACAGGCCGGCTCCCGCTTCAGCGAGATGGTGGTCGACTGCTCGAGATTGCGGTCCGTGATCGTGGTGTTGATGTGCTGCACCGTGGCCTGCCTTGGCTTTCCCGTCGGGGTGACGCGCTTGCCCTTCATGGTCCGCCGACGCTGGTTAACAGAAAGATAACAAATGACATATCGGGCAAACGCGCTCAACCATTGCGCATCATAGCTGCAATAAAGTAATCGCTATAATTTATCTGATGTTTCTCTAAGTAGCGATGAAAATTCAAAGAATGAACCTAAGATAATCTTCATAAATCAACCACTTCTTAAGTTTTGGCGGGCAGCATCGGGGCGGTTTCGGATGGACGGAGAACGATGGCGACCTTGGCGGAGACGATCAATAATGCGCTTCAGGCGGTGGGAAGCGCCACCGAATCGCGGCTGCGCGATATCGTCGCCGAGTTCGACTGCATCAATCTTTCCGGCGAGGAGCGGCTCGACGCCATCGCGACGGCGATCGCGGCTCTCGCCTGGACGCATCACCGCAAGCATCGCCGCGTCTATCTCGACGCCGTGAAGACCTGGGCGCTCGAGATCGCGAGCGCGCTGGAGCCGGAGCCGCTGCGGCTGCGGGCGCCGGCCGACGCGGAGAAGGTCGCCGAGGCCGCCGAGGTCCTCATCGGCGGCGTCGACGGGCTCATCGAGATGATGAGCGCGGGCGCGGTGAGGACGCAGGATCGCCTGGTGACCGAGCTCGCGCTCGTCGCCCGGCTTCTCGGCGAGTACGACGCGAACACGATTCATCTGACGCTCGCGACCGTCGCGGCCGCGCATGGCGACGACCATTTCGCGCCGGGCGAGGCGCTGATCGTGCCGCTGCGCGAGGCGGCGCGTCCGGTCCGTCGCGACGCCGCGCTCGAGACCCTCGCTCCGCGCGGCTGCGCCTGACCCGGGGGCGCCGGCCTTCCGGCCGTCCGGCAGGGTCGCGCAACGGCGCTCTTGATGCCGGCCGTGCGGATCGGGATCATCGGTCTCCGTTTCCTCGCGCGCGGAAGGATTTCAAGTGAAGCCGGAAATCGTCCTGACGGGGCCGATGTACCCCGACACGATGCGTCAGCTCGACGAGAAGTTCACGGTACACCGGCTCTGGGAGGCACCCGACAAGAAGGCGTTCCTGGCGCCTCTCGCAGCGCGCGCGCGCGGGATCGCGACGACCGGCGGCATCGGCGCGGATGCGGCGCTCATGGACGCGCTTCCCAACGCGAAAATCATCTCCTGCTTCGCCGTCGGCGTCGATGCGGTCGATCTCGAGGCGGCGAAGGCGCGCGGCGTACGCGTCACCAACACGCCCGATGTGCTCACCGACTGCGTCGCCGACCTCGCGATCGCTCTCGTCCTCGCCTCCGGGCGGCTCGTCGTTCGCGGCGACCGCTTCGTGCGCTCGGGAAAATGGCTCGAGGGGCAGCTCGAATACGGCCGCAAGATCGGCGGCTCGAAGCTCGGCATCATCGGCCTCGGGCGGATCGGCTCCGCCATCGCCGAGCGGGCGGAGGCCTTCAAGATGGAGATCCTCTGGCACGGCCCGCGGCCGAAGCCTGCGGTACGTTGGCGCTACGTCCCCGACCTTCTCGCGATGGCGCGCGAGGTCGACTTCCTCGTGGTCGCCTCGCCCGGCGGCACCGCGACGAGGCATCTCGTGAGCCGCGCCGTCATGGAGGCGCTTGGGCCCGAAGGGACGCTCGTCAACATCGCGCGGGGCTCGGTCGTCGACGAGCGCGCGCTCGTCGAGCTGCTCGAAGCGAAGAAGCTCGGCGCCGCCGCGCTCGACGTCTTCGAGAACGAGCCGCACGTGCCGGAAGCGCTGTTCCGGATGGAGAACGTGATCCTACAGCCGCATCAGGGGAGCGCGACGCACGCGACCCGCGCCGCCATGGGGCAGCTCGTGGTCGACAACCTCGAAGCCTTCTTCGCCGGCAGGCCGCTTCTGACGCCGGTGGTCTGAGCCCGAGCTACTGGACGACGATGCGGGGCGCCTTGCGCGCCGCGCCGCCGATCTTCTCCCAGACCCGCTGCGCCATGCGGCGATAGACCTCCGCATGCGCGCTTTCGGGGCGCGAGACGACGACCGGCTGCCCCCCGTCGGAGGTCTCGCGGATCACGATGTCGAGCGGCACTTCGCCCAGGAAGTCGGCGCCGAGGCGCTCGGCCTCCTTGCGCGCGCCGCCGTGGGCGAAGATCTCGGAGCGCTCGCCGCAATGGGGGCAGAGGAAGTAGCTCATGTTCTCGACGATCCCGAGCACCGGGACGTCGACCTTGCGGAACATGTTGAGGCCCTTGCGCGCGTCGAGCAGGGCGATGTCCTGCGGCGTCGAAACGATCACGGCGCCGGCGAGCGGCACCTGTTGCGCCATCGTCAGCTGCGCATCGCCCGTCCCCGGCGGCATGTCGACGACGAGCACGTCGAGCTCGCCCCAGGCGACGTCCCTCAGCATCTGCTGGAGCGCGCTCTGCACCATCGGCCCGCGCCAGATCATCGGCGTGTCCTCGGCGACGAGGAAGCCCATCGACATGACCTTCAGCCCGTAATTTCGCATCGGCTCGAGCGTCCTGCCGTCGGGCGAGCTCGGCCGCCCGGAGATCCCGAGCATGCGCGGCATCGAAGGGCCGTAGATGTCGGCGTCGAGCACGCCGACCGCCAGTCCGTTGGCGGCGAGCGCGAGGGCGAGATTGGCGGCCGTCGTCGACTTGCCGACGCCGCCCTTGCCCGAGGCGACCGCGATGATCGACTTGACGCCGGGAGCGAGGATCTTGCCCGGCTGCGCGTGAGGGCGGGCGCCGGCCTGCTGGCGCGGCGGCGCCGCCTGCGCCGTCAGCACCGCGGTGACGGAAAGCACGCCCGGAACCGCTTCGACCGCGCGCTCGGCGGCCTGACGCAAAGGCTCGAGCTTCGGCCCGCGTTCGCGCTCGACCTCGAGCGTGAAGCCGACGTGCCCGTCGCGCACCTTCAGACCCTGAATCATGCCCAGAGTGACGACGTCGCGGTGCTTGTCGGGATCGATGACGGTCTTGAGCGCCGCCAGTACCGCTTCCTCCGTAACCGCCATTGCTCTTCAACCTTGACGTTGCCGATGCGATTCCCGATATCGCGTGGGAGACTCCGTCCCGCCGTTGCTGGCGGTGCCTGATGTCATATAAGAAAGGTGCCGCTGCGACGGAAGCGGCATAAGCGCACGGCGAGAGGGACTTCACGCGAGGATGGGAACCTATAATCAAGGCAGTGGTGGCCCGTGGGGCGGCGGTCCTTGGGGCGGTGGCGGCGGCAGCCCGTGGGGCGGCGGCCCGCGCGGATCAGGCCCCCGGGGGCGCGGCCCTCAGCCGCCCAACATCGAGGATCTCATCCGGCGCGGGCAGGATCAGATACGGCGTCTGCTGCCCGGCGGGTTCGGATCGGGGCGCGGCATCGGCCTCGTCCTCGCCGGCCTCGCGGTGCTCTGGCTCTTCACCGGCCTCTACCGGGTGGAGCCGGACGAGCTCGGCGTGGTGCTGCGTTTCGGCGAGTACAACCGGACTACTCAGCCCGGCCTCAACTGGCATCTGCCGAGCCCCATCGAGCGCGTCCTCACGCCCAAGGTGACGCGCGTCAACCGCGTCGAGGTCGGCTTCCGTGCCGGCGAGGGCGCACGCGGCGGGGGGCTGCGTCAGGTGCCCGAAGAGGCGCTGATGCTGACCGGCGACGAGAACATCGTCGACATCAACTTCACCGTCTTCTGGGTGATCAAGGACGCGCAGCAGTATCTCTTCAACATCCGCGCGCCCGAGGCCACCGTGAAGGCGGCGGCCGAGAGCGCGATGCGCGAGGTGATCGGCCGGACGCCGATCGCGCTCGCCCTTGCCGAGGGAAAGGCGGAGATCGAGGCCGGCGCGCGCAGGCTTCTCCAGGACGTGCTCGACAGTTACCAGGCCGGAATCGAGATCACCCAGGTGCAGCTGCAGAAAGTCGACCCGCCGGCACAGGTGATCGACGCCTATCGCGACGTGCAGCGTGCGCGCGCCGACCAGGAGCGCGAGCGGAACCAGGCGGAGGCCTACAGGAACGACATCGTGCCCCGGGCGCGCGGCGAGGCGGTGCGCCTCGAGCAGGAGGCGGAGGCCTACAAGCAGGAGGTCGTCGCCCGCGCGCAAGGCGACGCCCAGCGCTTCCTTTCGGTCTACGAGGCCTATAAGGCCGCGCCCGAGATCACGAGACAGCGCCTTTATCTCGAAACGATGGAGGAGGTACTGAGGGGGACCCAGAAGGTGATCATCGACCCGACGGCCGAGGGCATCGTGCCCTACCTGCCGCTCCCCGAGATACGCCGCCAGTCCGCGCCGGCGACCGGCACCAGCGCTCCGCCTTCCGCGCCGCGGATCCAATCGCCCCCGATACCGCAGGTTCAGCAGCCCTCGGGAGGCCGGCAGTGAACCGCTCGATCCTCACCGCCGCCGCCATCGGCATCGTGGTTCTCGTCCTCGCTGCCGCCGGCACGTTCTTCACCGTCGACCAGACGCAACAGGCGCTCGTGCTGCAGTTCGGCGAGGTGAGACGGGTCATCCGCGAGCCGGGCCTGCACCTCAAACGGCCGCTGCTCGAGAACGTCATCTACATCGACAAGCGGGTGCTCGATTTCGAGCCGCCGGCGGAGGAGGTGACGGCGTCGGACGCCAAGCGTCTCGTGGTCGATGCGTTCGCGCGCTTCCGCATCGTCGACCCGCTGGCCTTCTATCGCACGCTCGGCAGCGAGCAGGCGGCGCGGTCCCGGCTCGGCTCGACGATCTCGGGCTCGCTCCGCCGCGTCCTCGGCGGCGTGACCCTCGCCTCCGTGCTCTCCGACGAGCGCGATCGGATCATGCGGCAGATCACCGAGGAGGTCGCCGGGCAGGCGAAGTCCTTCGGGATCGACGTGCTCGACGTCAGGATCCGCCGCGCCGATCTGCCGGAGGAGAACAGTCAGGCGATCTACGCGCGCATGCAATCGGAGCGCGAGCGCGAAGCGCGCGAGTTCCGCGCTCAGGGCGCCGAATTCGCGCAGCGCATCCGCTCTGCTGCGGAGCGCGAACGGACGATCATCATCGCGAACGGGCAGCGCAAGGCGCAGATCCTGCGCGGCGAGGGCGACGGGGAGAGCGTGCGGATCTACGCCGAGGCGTTCGGCAAGGATCCCGAGTTCTTCGATTTCTACCGCTCGCTCCAGGCCTATCGCGAATCGCTGGTCGGGCAGAACACGACGCTGCTTCTCGCGCCCAACAGCGACTTTTTCCGCTTCTTCGGCGGACTCGAGGGCAACGCCGGGAATCGCGCTCAGGCGCGCTGACAGGTGCGCGATCTCGGGACGGCGCTCGCGATGGTCCTCGTCATCGAGGGCATCCTCTACGCGCTGTTTCCCGAAGGAATGAAACGGCTTATGGCGCAGATGCTTTCGGTGCCGCCGAGCTTCCTGCGCATGGCCGGCCTTGTCGCCGCCTGCATCGGCGTCGCCTTCGCGTATCTCGCCCGCCGACACGCGCCTTGGCCCTGAGCCTTGGATTCGCCATGATCGCCCGTCATGAAACCGTCGAAGTTCCCGGCGCGTTCGCCATAGTCGCCCGGCAGCGTCGAGCGACTGCGCGCCGTTTCAGGAGTGACACCGTGAGTTTCGCCGCCTTTCGCCCCTTCGTCATCGCTGCCGTGACGCTCGCGGCCGCCGCGACGGCATCGGCCCGCACAGCCCCCGAGAGCTTCGCCGATCTCGCCGAGAAGCTGCTTCCGGCCGTCGTCAACATCTCGACCACGCAGAGCATCAAGGCGCCCGAGCGGGGCCCCCGCGGGCCGTTGCCGGAGATGCCGCAGTTCCCACCCGGATCGCCCTTCGAGGAGTTCTTCCGCGAGTTCTTCGAGCGCAACCTGCCGCGCGGGCAGCGGCCGGAAATGCCGCAGCCGCGCCGCGCCACCTCGCTCGGATCCGGCTTCATCATCGATCCCTCGGGGCTGGTCGTCACGAACAACCACGTCATCGCCGACGCGGACGAGATTCACGTCAAGCTTCAGGACGACACGGATCTGAAGGCCGAGGTCGTGGGCAAGGACCCCAAGACCGATCTCGCGCTGCTCCGGGTCAAGACCGACAAGCCGCTGCCTTACGTCAGCTTTGGCGACAGCGACGCCGTGCGCGTCGGCGACTGGGTGATCGCCATCGGCAACCCGTTCGGCCTCGGCGGAACCGTCACCGCCGGCATCCTCTCTGCCCATCATCGCGACATCAACGCCGGTCCCTACGACGATTTCCTGCAGACGGACGCCTCGATCAACAAGGGCAACTCCGGGGGGCCGATGTTCAACGTCAAGGGCGAGGTGATCGGCATCAACACCGCGATCTACTCGCCGACAGGGGGCTCCATCGGCATCGGCTTCGCGATCCCGAGCTCGCTCGCGAAGCCGGTGATCGAGCAGCTGAAGAAATACGGGAAGCCGCGGCGCGGCTGGCTCGGCGTCCGCATTCAGGGCGTCACGGACGAAATCGCGGAGAGCCTCGGCCTCGACAAGCCGAGGGGCGCGCTCGTCGCCTCCGTGAGCGAGAAGGGACCCGCGCAGGTTGCGGGGATACAGCCGGGCGACGTGATCCTGACCTTCGATGAAAAGGAAGTCACCGACATGCGGCGTCTTCCGCGGCTCGTCGCCGAGACGCCCATCGACAAGACCGTGAAGGTCACTGTCTGGCGCAAGCGGAAGGAGCACGTGCTCGAAGTGAAGGTCGGCGAGCTCGAGGAGAACGAGGAGCAGGCGGCGCTGACGCCGGGCTCCGAGAAGGAGAAAACGCCGCCGAGCACGGTGAATGCTCTCGGGCTGAGCCTGTCCGCTGCGACGCCGGAGCTGCGCCAGCGGTTCAGCCTCGCCGACGACGTGTCCGGGGTCGTCGTAACGGAGGTCGCGAGCGACAGCCCCGCCGCCGAAAAGGGCATCCGGCCGGGCGACGTCGTGGTCGAGGCGGCGCAGGAGGAAGTGAAGGATCCGGCTCAGGTCGCCGCCAAGATCGAGGAGGCCAAGAAGGCGGGCCGCAAGTCCATCCTTCTTCTCATCGACCGCGCCGGCGATCTGCGTTTCGTCGCGCTCCGCGTCGACGGCTGAGGCGCCGGCCGACAGTGCCGTTCGTGGCCGTCCCGGCGCCGGTCCCGCGGGCGACCGTCTGAGATGCCGGCTCTCCCGGGGCGTCTTTCGAGCGCACGCGACGCCGGACGGAGCGACGTTCGCGCGCGGAATCTAGACACTCTGCGGTGCCGCTTGCTATCCGGAGCCGCAAAGAGGGAGATCGATGGCTAGCCGAAAACCGCTCGTCATCGTCACGCGGAAGCTGCCCGACGTGATCGAGACGCGCATGATGGAACTGTTCGACACGCGGCTCAACCTGACCGATACGCCGATGACGACGGCGCAGCTCGTTGCCGCGGTGAAGCAGGCGGACGTGCTCGTCCCGACGGTCACCGATCGGATCGACGCCGGCGTGCTCGCGCAGGCTGGGCCGAACCTCAAGCTGATCGCCTCCTTCGGCACCGGCGTCGATCACATCGACCTCGCGACCGCGCGCCAGCGCGGGATCACGGTGACCAATACGCCTGGCGTCCTCACCGAGGACACCGCCGACATGACCATGGCGCTGATCCTTGCCGTCGCGCGGCGGCTCGCCGAGGGCGAGCGCCTGATCCGGGCGGGCAAATGGCAAGGCTGGGGGCCGACCTTCATGCTCGGCCACCGCATCTGGGGAAAGCGGCTCGGCATCATCGGCATGGGCCGGATCGGCCAGGCGTTGGCGCGGCGTGCCCGCGGCTTCGGCCTGTCGATCCACTATCACAACCGCCGGCGCGTTCCGGACGAGATCGAGCACGCGCTCGAGGCGACTTATTGGGAAAGCCTCGACCAGATGCTCGCGCATATGGACATCGTGTCGGTGAACTGTCCGCACACGCCGGCCACCTATCATCTCCTGTCGGCCAGAAGGCTCAAGCTCCTGCGCAAGGATGCGATCATCGTCAACACGGCGCGCGGCGAGGTGATCGACGAGAACGCGCTCGCGCGCATGCTTGCCAACAAGGAGATCGCCGGCGCCGGGCTCGACGTCTTCGAGCACGAGCCTGCGGTGAACCCGAAGCTTCTGCGCCTCGACAACGTCGTCCTTCTGCCGCACATGGGCTCGGCAACGCTCGAGGGCCGGATCGACATGGGCGAAAAGGTCATCATCAACATCAAGACCTTCGTCGACGGCCACCGGCCGCCCGACCGCGTCATCGAGTCGATGCTGTAAGGCGCGGCTCTGCCGCGGCGAATCAGTCGCGGCGCAGCAGGGTCCCGATCACGGCGTTGAGGCGCTGCCGCCCAGCGGCGGTGGCGCGAAGCCGGTCGGCGTCGTCGGCGAGAAACCCGGCCTCGACGAGGTCGCGCACGCGGCTCTCGTCGACGGCTTCGCGTACCGCTTCCAGCGCCACGCCCTCGGCGAGGCGCAATCCCATCATGAGCCGTTCCTCGGCCGCCTCGCGGGGTGAGAGCACGATCCGCTCCTCAGTCGCATGACCCTGCCTCTCGACGATGCCGAGCCAGGTTTCGGGCGCCCGAAATTGGCGCGTCGCGACGGTCCGGCCGTTTTCGGTGATCCGCCCGTGCGCTCCGGGGCCGATTCCGACGTAGTCCTGGTGGCGCCAGTAGACGAGATTATGCCGGCACTCGCCGCCCGGTCGGGCGTGGTTGGAAACCTCGTAGGCGGGCATTCCGGCCGCCGTGAGCCGCTCCTGCGTGAGCTCGTAGAGCGATGCGGCCGTGTCCTCGTCGGGAAGACGGAGCTCGCCGCGAGCCTGCGCCGTCGCGAACGCCGTACCGGGCTCGATCGTGAGCTGATAGAGCGAGAGATGATCGCCCGCGAGCGGGAGCGCGCGGTCGAGCTCGCGGGCCCAGTCGGCGACGGTCTGGCCAGGCCGCGCGTAAATGAGATCGAACGACCAGCGCCGGAAACGGCTTCGCGCGAGCTCCACCGCGCGAACGGCCTCGGCGGCGTCGTGGCGCCGGCCGAGGGTGCGCAGCGCGGCGTCGTCGAGCGCCTGCACGCCGAGCGAGACGCGATTGACGCCGGCGGCGTGGAACCCGGCGAACTTGCCGGCCTCCGCCGACGTCGGATTCGCCTCGAGCGTGACCTCGATGTCGTCGGCGAGCCGCCACCGCGCCGCGGCGCGGTCGAGGATCGAGGCGACCGTCGCGGGAGACATGAGCGACGGCGTGCCGCCGCCGAAGAACACCGAAGCGAGCTCCCGGCCGGCGGTTTCGGAAGCGAAATGGTCGAGCTCGGCGAGAAGCGCCTTGCGCCAGCCGGTCTCGTCGATCGAATCGCGAACATGGCTGTTGAAGTCGCAATAGGGGCACTTCGACCGGCAGAAGGGCCAGTGGACGTAGAGGGCGAAGCTCACCCCAAGGAGGTGGTGACGAGTTTCGCGAACGCTACTGCACGATGGCTCATCCGGTGCTTCTTCTCCGGGTCCATCTCGCCGAAGGTTTCGCTCTCGCCATCGGCGAGAAAGATCGGGTCGTAGCCGAAGCCCTTGTCGCCCCGCGGCGGCCAGACGAGGCGGCCGTGCACTTCGCCGCGGAAGGTTTCGACGTGCCGGTCGGGCCAGGCGAGGGTCAGCACCGCGACGAAATACGCGCGCCGGTCGCTTCCTCCGACGAGGCGTGCCTCGACCTTCGCCATCGCGATCCGGAAATCCTTGCCGGGACCGGCCCAGCGCGCCGAATAGATGCCGGGCGCGCCGCCGAGCGCCGGGACCACGAGCCCCGAATCGTCGGCAAGCGCCGGCAGCCCTGCGCCCGCTGCCGCCGACAGCGCCTTCAGCTCGGCGTTTTCCTCGAACGTCGCGCCGGTCTCGTCGGGCTCGGCGAGCCCCAGGGAAGCGGCCGAGATCGTTTCGATGCCGTAGGGGCGAAAGAGCGCGGCGATCTCGCGGAGCTTGCCCGGATTGTGGCTCGCGAGGACGAGCCGGCCGCCTTCCAGCCGCCGCGCCGTCACTCGAGCCCGAGCGCGACGCGCTGCGCCCGAAAGAGCTCGGCGACGCCCTTCCGGGCGAGGCGCAGCAATTCCTGGAACGCGTCCTCGCCGAAGGTCGCGCGCTCGGCGGTCGCCTGCACTTCGACCAGCCCTCCGGAGGCGGTGAGGACGAAGTTCGCGTCGGCTTGCGCGGTCGAGTCCTCGGCGTAGTCGAGATCGAGCACCGGGACGCCGTCGACGATGCCGCAAGAGACTGCCGCGACCGCTTCGCGCATAGCCGAGGGCGGCAGGCCCAGCCGGTCGATGGCCTGGGCCAGCGCGACCCAGCTCCCGGTGATGGCCGCCGTCCTCGTTCCGCCGTCGGCCTGGAGGACGTCGCAGTCGATCCGGATCTGGCGTTCGCCGAGGGACGGCAGATCCACGACCGCGCGCAGCGAGCGGCCGACCAGGCGCTGGATCTCCTGGGTTCTGCCGCTCTGCTTGCCGCGCGTCGCCTCGCGCTCGGTGCGCGTGTGGGTAGAGCGCGGCAGCATGCCGTACTCCGCCGTGACCCATCCCTGGCCCGTGTTGCGCAGAAACGGCGGTACCTTCTCCTCCACGCTCGCCGTGCACAGGACATGCGTGTCGCCGAACCGCGCGAGGCACGAGCCTTCCGCGTATTTGGCATATCCGGGCTCGAGCGAGACGCGGCGCATCTCGTCGGGGGCGCGACCGGAGGGGCGCATCAGGTCTCCTTGGATCCGAGGCGAGGGGCGAGGGCGGAACTTAGTGGCCGGAGGCCGCAGCGTCCAGCACAAGCCGCCCCGTCCCGCGACCTGGCCGAAATGTTGACGCTCTTGGGCCCTCTGCCTAAATGCGGGGCGGAAGCTATGGCGCAACCGAGCAGTCAATCCCTCATAAGCGAGCTCAATCAGCGCAGCCGGGAGATCTTCCGTCATATCGTCGACGCCTATGTCGAGACGGGAGAGCCGGTGGGCTCGCGGACCCTGGCGCGGCGGCTCGGCCAGACCCTGTCGCCGGCGACGATCCGCAACGTCATGGCCGATCTCGAGGAGGCAGGCCTTCTCGTGGCGCCCCATACCTCCGCCGGCCGTCTTCCGACCGAGGCGGGGCTGCGTCTCTTCGTCGACGGGCTTCTCGAGATCGGGGACCTCTCCGAGGAGGAGCGGCGCTCGATCGAGAGCCAGTGCGCCGCGTCCGGTCGCAGCTTTCAGCAGGTGCTCGACCAGGCGACCGAGACCCTCTCGGGCCTGGCGCGCTCGGCCGCGCTCGTCGTCGCGCCGAAGACCGAACGGCCGCTGAAGCACATCGAGTTCGTGCCGCTGGGGCCCGGCCGGGCGCTCGTGGTGCTCGTCACCGAGGACGGGCTCGTCGAGAACCGGGTCATCGACGTGCCGTTGGGGCTGCCGCCCTCGACGCTCGTCACTGCGACCAACTTCCTTAACGCGAAGCTCGTCGGAAAGACGCTCGAGGAGGCGAAGCAGGCTCTCGCCGCCGAAATCGAGGCTTCTCGAGCGGAGCTCGACGAGCTCTCGGCGAAGATCATCGAGGCCGGCATCGGCTCGTGGACCGGCGACAAGTACAGCGGCGGCGCGCTCATTCTCCGCGGCCAGTCGAAGCTTCTCGAGGACGTGACCGCGATCGCCGACCTCGAGCGGCTGCGTGCGCTCTTCGAGGCGCTCGAGACGAAGGAATCGCTGGTTCGGCTGCTCGAGGCGACGCGTCACGGCGAGGGCGTCCAGATCTTCATCGGCTCGGAGAATCCGCTTTTCGGAATTGCGGGCTGGTCGATGATCGTCGCGCCGTACGGCAATCAGCAGGAGCAGGTGGTGGGAGCGATCGGCGTGATCGGCCCGGCCCGCCTCAACTACGCGCGAATCATCCCGATGGTCGATTACACGGCGAAACTGATCGGCCGCGTCCTGGGTTAATGGTATAGAGGGCAATGGATCAGAACGACACCGTCCAGCAGGACTCCGCGAACGAGAACGGGGGCACGCAACCCACCGTCGAGGAGCAGCTCGCGCAGGCGCAGGCCGAGGCGGCGGAGTATCGCGACAAGTGGCTGCGCGCTGCGGCCGAGGTCGAGAACATGCGCCGGCGGGCGGAGCGCGACGTGGAGGAGACGAGGAAGTACGCGATTGCGGGTTTCGCGCGCGATCTTCTCAACGTCGCCGACAATCTGCGGCGCGCGCTCGCCAGCGTCGATCCCGAGAAGGTGCAGGACGAGGTCGTCCGCAACCTCCTCGCCGGCGTCGAGGCGACAGAGCGCGAGCTCCTTTCGGTCTTCGAGCGGTACGGCATGAAGCGCGTCGACCCGATGGGCGAAAAGTTCGATCACAACTTCCACCAGGCGATGTTCGAGACCGAGAGCCCGGACAAGCCGGGGGGCACCGTGACGGAGGTTCTGCAGGTCGGCTGGACGCTGCGCGACCGGCTTCTGAGGCCGGCCATGGTCGGGGTCGCGAAGAGCACGCCGGCCGCGGAGCGCGTCGACACCACGGCCTGAGCCGCCCGAGGCCCCCTTTTACGGGCCGCGAGGGGCGCCTATGTAAGCCGCGTCAATTTCCACAAGGGGGTCGGCGCGGCGCCTCGTGAGAGGGCCGGTCGGCTCTGCTGAGAGAAGGGGAATACATGAGCAAAGTCATCGGCATCGACCTCGGCACCACGAACTCCTGCGTCGCCGTCATGGAGGGCAAGCAGGCCAAGGTGATCGAGAACGCGGAGGGGACGCGCACGACGCCCTCGATCGTCGCTTTCACCGAGTCGGGGGAGCGGCTCGTCGGCCAGGCCGCCAAGCGGCAGGCCGTCACCAACCCCGAGAACACCTTCTTCGCAATCAAGCGCCTCATCGGCCGTCGGTTCGACGATCCGATGGTGAAGAAGGACGTCGATCTCGTTCCCTACAAGATCATCAGGGGCGACAACGGCGACGCCTGGGTCGAGGAGCGCGGCAAGAAATTCGCGCCGTCCCAGATTTCGGCGTTTATTTTGCAGAAGATGAAGGAGACGGCCGAGGCCTATCTCGGCGAGAAGGTGACGCAGGCCGTCATCACCGTCCCCGCCTACTTCAACGACAGCCAGCGCCAGGCGACGAAGGACGCCGGCAAGATCGCCGGGCTCGAGGTCCTGCGCATCATCAACGAGCCGACCGCCGCCGCCCTCGCCTACGGCATGGAGAAGAAGGGCACCGGCACGATCGCGGTCTACGACCTCGGCGGCGGCACTTTCGACATCTCGATCCTCGAGATCGGCGACGGCGTCTTCGAGGTGAAGTCGACGAACGGCGACACGTTCCTCGGCGGCGAGGACTTCGACAAGCGCATCATCGACTACCTCGCCGACGAGTTCAAAAAGGAGCAGGGGATCGACCTGCGCACCGACCGCCTCGCGCTCCAGCGCCTCAAGGAGGCGGCCGAGAAGGCCAAGATCGAGCTCTCCTCGGCGATGCAGACGGAGGTGAACCTGCCGTTCATCACCGCCGACCAGACCGGCCCGAAGCACCTCAACATCAAGCTCACGCGGGCGAAGCTCGAGGCGCTCGTCGACGACCTCATCCAGAAGACGATCGAGCCCTGCCGCGCGGCCCTCAAAGACGCCGGCCTCAAGGCCTCGGAGATCGACGAGGTCATCCTCGTCGGCGGCATGACCCGCATGCCGAAGGTCCAGGAGGTCGTGAAGCAGTTCTTCGGCAAGGAGCCGCACAAGGGCGTCAACCCCGACGAGGTCGTGGCGATCGGCGCGGCGATCCAGGGCGGCGTCCTCAAGGGCGAGGTGAAGGACGTCCTTCTCCTCGACGTGACGCCCCTCTCGCTCGGCATCGAGACCCTGGGCGGCGTCTTCACCCGGCTCATCGAGCGGAACACGACGATCCCGACCAAGAAGAGCCAGGTCTTCTCGACCGCCGAGGACGGCCAGACCGCGGTCACGATCCGCGTCTTCCAGGGCGAGCGCGAGATGGCGGCCGACAACAAGCTCTTGGGCCAGTTCGACCTCGTCGGCATCCCGCCCGCCCCGCGCGGCGTGCCGCAGATCGAGGTGACGTTCGACATCGACGCCAACGGCATCGTCAACGTCTCGGCGCGCGACAAGGCCACCGGCAAGGAGCAGCAGATCCGCATCCAGGCCTCGGGCGGCCTCAGCGACGCCGACATCGAGCGGATGGTGAAGGACGCCGAGGCGCACGCCGAGGAGGACAAGCGGCGGCGCGAGCTCGTCGAGGCGCGGAACCACGCCGAGGCGCTCGTCCACACGACCGAGCGCACCTTGAAGGAGCAGGGCGAGAAGCTCGCCCCCGCCGACAAGGAGGCGGTCGAGAGCGCCATCGCCGAGCTGCGCAGCGCCATGGGCGGCGAGGACGTCGGCGCCATCAAGGCCAAGACGGACGCGCTCGCCCAGGCCTCGATGAAGCTGGGCGAGGCGATCTACAAGTCCCAGGCCGCGGGCGCGGGCGATCCGGGCGCCGCGGCCGCGGGCGGCGAGGCCCAGCCCGGCGACGAGAAGGTCGTCGACGCCCAGTTCGAGGAAGTCGACGACGACCAGAAGAAGAAGTCGGCGTAAGATCGGCGCAGGATCCGCCGAGCGCGGGGCCGGTCGCGGCCCCGCTCCTTCTTCCGGCCCATACGCATGAGCGTGCAGCAGAACTTCGCCCGGACGCTTTCCCCGTCCCCCGCCGCGGCCCGGCCCCGCCCGGCGCCGGCGGGCGGGGGGCGCGCGCCCGCCCGCGTGGCCTGGGCGGCCGTCGGGGTCGCCCGCGCGGTCTCTGCCGTCACCCGCGCGTCCTCTGAGGGCACCCGTGCGGCCTCCTCTGGCGTCACCCCCGCGAAGGCGGGGGTCCATGCGGCGCGGGCGGCTTGGATTCCCGCTTTCGCGGGAATGACGGAAGGGGCGGTGGGTGCGGCCTGGATTCCCGCTTTCGCGGGAATGACGAAGGGGGCGGGAAGGACGGATCGGGCGGTTGGTACGCCCGAGGGGCTGCGGGCGCCTTCCGGTGCCCCGATGCCCTCTGTCCGCGCGGCCTCTGAGGGCACCCGTGCGGCCTCCTCTGGCGTCGCCCCCGCGAAGGCGGGGGTCCATGCGGCGGGGGCGGGGTGGATTCCCGCGTTCGCGGGAATGACGGAAGGGGCGGTGGGTGCGGCCTGGATTCCCGCTTTCGCGGGAATGACGAATTGGGCGGGAAGGACGGATCGGGCGGTTGGTACGCCCGAGGGGCTGCGGGCGCCTTCCGCGGCCCTGGTGGCCTCTGTCCGCGCGGCCTCTGAGGGCACCCGTGCGGCCTCCTCTGGCGTCACCCCCGCGAAGGCGGGGGGCCGGGCGGCGGTTGCGGCTTGGATTCCCGCTTTCGCGGGAATGACGGAAGGGGACGCTGCGGCCTGGATTCCCGCTTTCGCGGGAATGACGGAGGGGGCGGGAGTGGCCGACGGACGCCCCGGCGGCGGCGGGCTTCTCGGGGCGAGGGGCTAGATGGCGAAGCAGGATTACTACTCGCTGCTCGGGGTCGAGCGGGGCTGCTCGCAGGAGGAGCTCAAGAAGGCCTACCGCAAGCTCGCCATGAAGTACCACCCGGACCGCAACCCGGGGGACAAGGAGGCCGAGCAGAAGTTCAAGGACATCAACGAGGCCTACGACGTCCTGAAGGACGAGCAGAAGCGCGCGGCCTACGACCGCTACGGCCACGCCGCCTTCGAGAACGGCGGCATGGGCGGGGGCGGCGGCCCGTTCGGCGGCGCCGGCGGCTTCGGCGGCTTCGCCGACATCTTCGACGAGATGTTCGGCGAGTTCATGGGCGGCGGGCGGCGCAGCGGCCCCTCGCGGGGGGCGGACCTCCGCTTCAATCTCGAGGTGACGCTCGAGGAGGCCTTCGCCGGCAAGCAGGCGACGATCCGCGTGCCGACGCTGGCGCAGTGCGACACGTGCGGCGGGACGGGCGCCGAGCCCGGCTCCAAGCCCGTTTCGTGCCCGTCCTGCGCCGGGATCGGGCGGATCAGGGCGCAGCAGGGCTTCTTCACGATCGAGCGGACCTGCCCGCAATGCGGCGGCGCGGGGCGCGTCATCGAGCGGCCGTGCAAGACCTGCCACGGCCAGGGAAGGACGCGGAAGGAGAAGACGCTCCAGGTGCAGATCCCGGCGGGGGTCGAGGACGGCACGCGCATACGGCTCGCCGGCGAGGGCGAATCGGGCGTGCGCGGCTCCGCGCCCGGCGACCTCTACATCTTCGTCTCGGTGGCGCCGCACCGGATCTTCCAGCGCGACGGCGCCAACATCTATTGCCGGGTGCCGATTCCGATGACGACGGCGGCGCTGGGCGGTACGGTGGAGGTGCCGACGATCGACGGCGGCAGGGCCAAGGTGCAGATCCCGGCGGGGACGCAGTCCGGCCACCAGTTCCGCCTCAAGGGCAAGGGGATGTCGGTCCTGCGCAGCCCCGCGCGCGGCGACATGTACATCCAGGCGGTGGTCGAGACGCCGGTCAATCTCACGAAGAAGCAGCAGGAGCTGCTCCGCGAGTTCGAGAAGGCCGGCGAGCACGACAAGACGAGCCCCGAGAGCGCCGGGTTCTTCACCCGGGTGAAGGAGTTCTTCGAGGACCTGACGGAGTAGGGGCGGCGGTTACGTGGCTCCCGGCAGCAGCGCTGCTGCCTCGTCGACCCATCCATATGCCGCGCGATACCGTACGGCCACGAGCGATGGTGGGCTTTGCCTTGATCGTCGATCCGAAGGACGACGCGGGCGGTTCTATCTCCAGCAGCGCTTTTGCTCGCTGATGACCGATGAGCTGTCGGATGTGTGCATGCTGATGGGCGAGCTTGCCGAGCTGCTGGTTTAAGGCGCGGAGGCCCGGCCATTGCGAAAAAGTGTGCCCCGATCTAGGGGCTTGCGTTTTACTTTTTGCCGATGCGCGGAATATGGCAGAAAGCCGCAGGCGTTTTGTGCTCCAAGCGAAATAAGGTGTTTAATCGGGTGCTAACCCCTGCCGGGGTTGGCCGACAATCTGGCCAAGCCATGGCATTACGAGTTTACTGACGACAGCAAGCGTTCAAGAGCTGGACGAGGCGATCAAAGTAAGGAACGGCGGTTCGAGCAATCGCTAGTCCAGAAGGGCTCTACGCTTTGAAATCCGCTAGGGAGGGGGGATGAATACCCGCACATTTCTCGACGCGCTCTTACAAGCCGAAAGAGTAGAAGAAGTCGAAGAGACTATTGCAAAGTACTGGGAAGTTCGCGGTAAGTCTCTCAAAGAGATACCTATTGGCGGGCGGCCAAATAACCGCGGGGCTATTGAGGTTGCCGTTGATCCAGCTCGATCTGCGATAGAACGAATTACAAACGGCCAGGACGCGCTCTTGGAGCTCGAGCACCATCGTCATGCTGGTGTGCCGAAATGCCAAACGCCGCGAGAGGCCGCTAGCGCTTGGTTAGGTGTTCCCGATCGTGACGGTCTTGCAGGTATGTCCGTCAAGGAGCGCCAGGACCTTGCAAACCAGTTGGTGGTGCGTCTGGAGCCGGGCGAAGGACGTCAATCGAGGGTGCTAACGGTCATCGACCGAGGAATAGGTATCCATGAAGAGCATATGACCGACACAATTCTCAGCCTGAATGAAAGCAATAAAATCCAAAAACATTATCTTGCAGGCACTTACGGTCAAGGAGGATCAAGCACATTTGCGTTCTCAAAATATTCACTGATTGCCTCGCGTTCATACGGCTCAGATCGAATTGCTTTTACCGTTGTCAGGTATTTAGATCTTCCACCGGAACAATACAAAACAGGTCACTACGTCTTCCTCGTCGAGGATGGAGCTGTACTGAGCGTAGACGCCACGACAAAAGACCTTCCGCATGGCACCATTGTTCGACATTTCGGCTATGACCTGACCAACTATGCGAACCCAATTGGGCCGAACAGCCTATACGGCGCGCTCAACCGCATCCTCTTTGATCCAGTCGCGCCGGTCCGATTCGAGAACAAGGTTCACGGTTGGAATCGAGTTATTAAAGGATCACGAAATGCGCTCAACGGTGCAGTTGATCAGGGAGATTCGAGAAGGCCTGACCTTGATTACCAGCTCCCAATGTTCAAAGTGTCTTTGGGAGATTACGGCGAAATCGGGATTGAATATTGGGTTTTGTCGCGACCCTCTGATGAGAAACGAAAGAAAAACCCTGCAGACGCATTTGTCGACTCTCGAAAGCCAATAATCCTTACTCATAACGGCCAAAATCAAGGTGAACTTGGGGCGACGCTTGTTCGGAAGGACGCCGACCTACCGTTTCTCCGAAACCGATTAATTTGCCACGTCAATTGTGACAAGCTTTCCGCTGCCGCGAAGCGGCTCTTATTCTCATCTACGCGCGAACAGTCGCGCCAGGGACACGTGCTTGCTCGAATTCAGGAAGAGCTCACGGGTTTGCTCAAGGCCGATGACGAGCTGCGGCGGTTAAATGAGGAAGCTCGTGAAAGCAGCTTGAGGGATAAGGATAAATCGGCTGAGCAGCAGATGAAACGCCAAGTGGCGAAGCTGATGCGTATTGCTGGTGCCGCACTACAGGATGTTGGTGGAACGGCGGCCAAAGGACAAGGTTCTTGTAAAGTAATCACACCCGGGCCGCGTCCGAAGCCTACTCCAATAGCTCCTCAAGAACCGCCGACGTTTATTCGTATAGTTTGGGAGGATGACAAGGACATACCTTTTTATGGAGGACAGCGGAGGTACATTAGAATCGAGACTGACGCAAATTCCGATTACCACAACCCGGATAACGCGGCGGGATCCCGGATCAATATCGCCGTCGGGGATGACTTAAGAGTCTTCGGTACGAGCCCGTTGAGGAACGGGCGTATGCGGGCCGGCATCGAGTGCAATTCGGCAGTGATTGTCGGTACGAAGGGCAGTATTAGAGTCGAGCTATATCGGAAAGGAATGTCTGCTCTTAGCGATGAGCAGGATTATGTAATCGTCGATCCACCAGCACCGAAAGAACAAAATAAAACAGCGACAGTTCCAGATTTTAAAGTTATTCCAGTTAGTGGGCCTGAGGATGACGATTGGGATCTCATTTGCCCCGATGCGGAAGATAACGACATCAGTAAACACGCGAGCGGTTCAGCAATGAATCAGGGGTGTCTCTACATTTATTATTCTACTCGCTTTCCACGCTTCGCAATCGAGCTGCGACGGTTCGAGCAGCAGGACCCGAGTTTGGCAAGATCATTTCAAAAGCGGTATGAACTCTGGCTCGCTGTGCATTCGTTATTGATGCAGCAGGACAAAGATCAAGACGACGAGCAAAATTTACCGGAACACATAGTAAGGGAAATGGAGCGACAGGAACGCTGCCGGCTTGCCGTTCTCGCCACGATAGTCGCTTCGCAGGAAATCCGGACTGGAGTACTCACGGAGGATAGAGAGGCCGAGGCTGCTGAGTAAGCTTCTGAAAAACCGGTCCGCTTGGCCTATTAGTGCATTTTTTAAGGGACTATATTGGCGCCCCTACGACATCAATTCACATTACCTCATCGTCGAAATCATTTAGCCAAATAACCTCCTTCGAGCGCCTATGGGTCCGAGTGGTCTTTACAGTGGCAAGCTCACGGAATGGCAGCCATTTCGCGCCGGCGTTTTCGCAGACAATGACCTGGCCTGGTCGGGAGCGTGCCCAGTTTCCGAGTGCCTCGTAATCGATTTCCTCTGAGCCGTAACGATAGTGTTGGCCCGCCTTCTCATAAGGCGGATCTATGAACCAAGTTGCATCATCACTAAAAGGGCATTGATCGTAGCTGCAGTTGAAGACTTTCCAATGTCGTATTGCGTGCAGTTGGCTTGCTATGGTGTTGCGTACCCGGTTTCCCCAAAACGAGCCGGGACGGATTCGTTCACGCATCCACTTTGAGGGCCTTTTCCGGGGGCTTGCCGTTGCACGATTCATCCAAAAGCCAACAAGCCATTTCGCTTCTTGGCAGATTTTCAGATCGTCAACGCTAGCGTCGTCGGGCACATCAGGAATAGCTAAAATTTCCGAAGGGGATACGTTTATAAGATACTCCCATACACCGGCGAGGATCGGATCAACCTCACAAAGCACGACTTGCTTATCAGCATATCGCAATGAATACCCCGCTGAGCCTGCGAATGGCTCGACGATGGTGTCGAATTTGGGCGGGGGATAGTGCTTTAAGGCGTCCCGCCACTTACCTCCGTAATAACCGAAGAATGGACGAATATCGCTTTTTGCAGTCTGTCGCGCGGGGAGGAACGCCAGAGCCTTCCGCCGAGGCTCTGGAAGGATTTTCAAGGCTGAGATTGACATCAGATGTGGTCGGCAAGGTACTAACGATTGGCGGCTTCAACAGCCGCATCGGACGAGATGCGTCTAATCTCACTCTGATTCGCGCTCTGCAACTTGCTCAGTTCCGTGATCGATCAGCTGTAACCTGCAGCTCATACGGTTGAAGTGATAGCACGCGCTTTCGCTTCGGAAGGTTGAGCGCAATCTCGCCATTAGGAGTTTCGCTCAAATGCATGTGCCAGTAACGTGGCACACCGTCCTTATCGGTGGTCTGTAGCCCCTCCAGCAGCGACCGGACTACGTCGGCTGGAATCGCGAATGCTTTGTCGAGATCCATCGCGCCGAGCACTAGGAACGAGCGCCGACCCTCAGAGAGGAACTCGTCCCATTGTGGGTGATACGCATACCAATAGCGATAAATGCTCGAGCGCTGATACCGTTTCGAGATAGTGCATGCGGCACGCACGTCATGCTCAGGATTCCAATATAGCGCGCGGGTTTTCTGGACGAACGGCGTCGATTCTCGGCGGCTGAGTGCGGCGATGATCGTTTGACGCTTCTCGTCGAGAAGTCGAGTTTCGGTAAAGACCCAACGCTTTGCTGCCGGCCCGCCGCTGGGCTGATCGTCTTCATCGTTGCGGAGTTCCGTGCTGGCGGCACTCTCGACGTCTTTGGCGGCCGTGAACATAACGTCGATCATGTCGTCGAGTCGTGTGTACTCGCGCGGCGTTAGCAGCATGCGAATTTTCTTCCCGGTCTCGGGACTGTCTGATTCGAGCTTCAGTTGCGCGAGTTTCAACAGTGAGTCGGCGCTGATTAGCCGAATGTCCCACGCATGCCGCGAGCCGCGAACCTGTGCTTCGAGTTCTCCCGTCTCTTGGCGCCCGACCACGATTAGGATTGAACAGGGGTGGTGGATCTGGGAGGTCGCGAGGAGTTTTTCCCGGTACCGGATGATCGTGTCCAGCGAGATTCGATAGGCATCTGTGGTCTTTACTTCGATGATGATCGTGTGTCCCTCGGGCGAGATCCAGATGCCGTCGAAACCAATGGAATTCTGCGTTCCTTGGTATCGACCGTTCGTCACTTTGTAATCGAGTCGTCGTCCCAGTTCGTTGACCAGGTCCTGAAGGACGAAACCGCTGCGGTTGAAGCTCGAGCTTAGGCATCGCTCGACATATTCGGCCAACTTCGAGTGCGGTACTCGTGCGAGATAGGAACGCAGTTCCTGGGAGCACTTCGACGCATCGGTGAGGACGCCGTCTCCTGCCGCCGCGACGATCTGCTCGATCGTGAATTGATCGATAGCGGCGGGGCTGCTCTCCCAAAGTTCCAACAAGGGCATCGTTTGTGCTCGTTAGGTTTCGCCATGCGGTATAGTGACACGCTTTTCCAAGCAACCGAGAAAAGCCGTTCGACGCCGATACCTCGCCCGAACCTTTCGTAGTAGGCACTTCCGTTTTGCGGGGCCGGCGTTGCTGACGCGACGGCCCCGGGCGCTGCTCCGTCCATTTCGCCTGACACGTGACATCATGCGCGCGCCTGGAGCGCCGCCTTCACGGGGTGGGATAGGGGCGGGGGCTTGATGGGGGGAGGGACGGCAGTACGGCGGCCCGCGTCGTTCCCGCTGAGCGGGAAGCCAGTGCAACTCCTCCTTGCGCAGCTCTAAATTCGCACGGTTAGATTGGCCTGCTGAATTCGCGTTTGCCGTTCAAAGGGGGATGAATTGACCGGCATGTGTAATCCTTTGAAAACGCGCGCAGAGATCAGAGGCGATTTGATTCGGCGCCTTTTCGCCGTCGCAATCAGCATTGGTTTGGCTACTTCTCTGACGCAGATGGGCTGGGTGAGCTCTGGGACTTGGCCAACCTTAAAGGACTGGAATCAGCTCTCGATCCTTGGAACGGGCCTAATTCTTACCGTTCTGAGTTGGGATGGTTATCTTGCCTCCATCGAGGCAAAGCCGCTGCACGGCGACTGGAGCTGGAGGTTTTTCATCGATATTTCGTTGGTGTTGATCTATTTGTTGTTTATGTTGACGTCGCAAGTGTCTCATTACTGGCCGTTCATTCTTATGGTGACGTTTATTCTCTATGTCGTCTGGGATTTTCTTACGGTACGAGAGTACGTGGGGAGTTATGATGCTGAGCTGAAACCGTCAGCTCCAGAGGATAGTCACAAAGCGTCAATTCATAAGGTACTTCAAATCTATTATCGTGGATTTCGACGCTGCCAGAATACGTCCCAGGGACCGGTTATAACTTTGTCATGGGCGATTTTCTTTGTGTTATTTGCTGGTGTGTACTATTATCAACAAATTACCCCATGGATTGGATGTATTGCGGCATCTACTGGATTGATTATATACCGCAGGCAAAAATGCAAAAACAGCTACCACAGAAATTATAAGATCTTTTCGATTTTGTGGCACATTCTACACGTGAGTATTATCCTTATTTCGCTAGAGGTTTTAGTTATATTAGAACGGTATTTCACTTGCTCGGCGAGATGAAGTAAATTGGTTTCCTTTGTCTCTGGAAATACTCAATCTCGCGGGCAATTCCTGGGCTTTTGTCCCACCCATCGAGTGTGAGCACGTACAGTTCGGAACAGAAATCCATAAACGCCTCGTCGAAAGTAACCCAATACTCGGACCCTAACGTCTCACTTCCGCCTAGTACCAAATCAATTGGATGCGTCATTGTAATAGGGCTGTAAACAATATTTCCCTGGCTTATTAGAGCGGCGGCAGCCCTAGTAGCTGCATGAAAGCGAGCTGCACGCACAGCTTGGTCCGGATGTGTGTAGGGGCAGGCAAGGTAGATAACGCGCTTACCATTTGATTGTGCTTCTGTTTTCTTGTCACGACGCTTTTCGAGATGGTCGTTCCGCATAGCGTCGCCTCAGCCGAGTAAATCGGCTGGTTTAAGGTCGCCCGATCCAAGTCGCGTGCCGAGCAACCTGATACCTTCGTTCACGAGATGCTCCATTGCCGATTCGTACGGCTTGTGTGTGTGTCGGCTCGATTGCCAGTACCACAGCATGCGGGAGTGGCTATCGCAAGAGTAGCTTCAAGGCGGTCTGCCAGCTGTTTGGTATTGACGTGACCGAAAGAAACATATATAAACGCATAAGGTCGTAATTTCGTGCCCGCCCCGTGCTTACCGGGCGGGCGCTTTCGTTTCCGGGACGGACTTGCCCGGCGCGCGAGACGCGGCGGTGCCGACCCTCGAACCCCGCCGCGCAAGCGCCGCCGCTTCGACCCTCGCCCGTGAGCGGGGGAGGAGAAGGGGCGCGCCAGTGAAAAGAGCGCTCGCGCCTCGCCCCGGAGACGCGCTGCGGCCCTTAGTCCCACCTCGCCGGAGATCCCGACCGATGCCGAAGAAGAAACCCGCCCCCACGGGGCGCGGGGCGGATTCGCCTGCGCCCGAGCAGCCTGCGGCCTCGCCGCCGAAGAAGGGCAAGAAGAAGCGCGCCAACGGGCAGGACGCCGTCGACCCGGCGGTCCTGACGCACCGCGCGCTGCGCCAGAACGACCCGCCGCTCTTCGCCGAGCCGCTCTCGGCCGAGGAGGCGGCGGCGCGGCCCAAGGGGAAGACCGGGCGGCGCGTCGTCGCGCCCGCCGAGCTGAAGCCGCGCGACCCGAGCGAGGACCGCATCCGGCTGTACGTCCCCTACGAGAAGCAGCGGCAGTTCCACGCCGCGGGCGCCCGGCACCGCGAGCGGCTCTTCATGGCCGGCAACCAGCTCGGCAAGACCACGGCCGGCGCCTGCGAGGTCGCCTTCCACGCGACCGGGCTCTACCCCGACTGGTGGGAGGGGCGGCGCTTCGACCGCCCGACCGTCGGCTGGTGCGCCGGCATCACCGCCGAGACGACGCGCGACACGGTGCAGCGCATGCTCGTCGGGCGGCCGCGCGGCGAGAATCTCGGCATGATCCCCGACCGGCTCATCGAGAAGGTCGCCAACGTCTACACGATGGCCGGCGCCACCGACACGATCATGGTGCGCCACGTCTCGGGCGGGCTCTCGGTCGTGGCGCTCAAATCCTACGAGAAGGGGCGCGGCAAGTGGCAGGGCGAGAGCCTCGACTATCTCTGGTTCGACGAGGAGCCGCCGCCCGACGTCTATTCGGAAGGGCTGACGCGCGTCACCGCGACGGGCGGGCTCGTCTTCCTCACCTTCACGCCGCTCCTCGGCGTCTCGGAGGTGGTGCGGCGGTTCCTCGAAGGGAACTCGCCCGACCGGCACAAGACGCAGATGTCGATCGAGGACGCGGGCCACATCCCGGAAGGGGAGCGCCAGCGCATCATCGACGGCTACCCGCCGCACGAGCGCGAGGCGCGGGCGCGCGGCGTGCCGCAGCTCGGGTCGGGGCGCATCTTCCCGGTGCCGGAAAGCCTCGTCAGCGTCGAGCCGTTCCCGATCCCGGACTTCTGGCCGCTCATCGGCGGGATCGACTTCGGCTGGGACCACCCGACCGCGGCGGTCAGGCTCGCGATCGACCCGGAGATCGACTGCATCTACGTGACGCACACCTACCGGCAGAAGGAGATGACGCCGGTCCTCCACGCGGCCGCCTTGCGCACCTGGGGCGAGAACCTCGACTGGGCCTGGCCCGCCGACGGGCTCCAGACCGAGAAGGGCTCGGGCGTCGCGCTCGCCTCGCTCTACCGCCAGCACGGGCTCAACCTCACGACCGAGCCGGCGCGCTTCCCGGACGGGTCGAACGCGGTCGAGGCGGGGGTCCTCGAGATGCTGGAGCGGATGCAGACCGGGCGCTGGAAGGTCTTCGCGCACCTCGCCGACTGGTTCGAGGAGTTCCGCCTCTACCACAGGAAGGACGGGCGCATCGTGAAGCTCGCCGACGACCTCCTCTCGGCCTCGCGCTACGCCATGATGATGCGCCGCCACGCCCGCCCCGCGCGCGACCCGGGCTGGAGCCGGAAGATCGTCTACGACGACCGGTGGATCGTGTGAGGGCGGGGGGCGCTCGATGCGCCGTTCCCGCGCCCCCTCCGTCGTTCCCGCGCCTTCCTTCGTCATTCCCGCGGAAGCGGGAATCCATGCCGCACTGCCGGAGATGGACCCCCGCTTTCGCGGGGGTGACGAAAAGGAGCGGGGGCGACGGGAGAGGGCGGGGGCGACGAAAAGGAGCGGGGGGCGACGGGAGAGGGCGGGGGTGACGAAAAGGGGCGGTAGGGATGGGAAGGGGGCAGGGGTGCGGCGTGCGCAATCCATGCCGCACTGCCGGAGATGGACCCCCGCTTTCGCGGGGGTGACGAAAAGGAGCGGGGGTGACGGGAGAGGGCGGGGGCGACGAAAAGGAGCGGGGGTGACGAAAAGGAGCGGGGGCGACGGGAAAGGCGGGGACGGGGAGGGCGAAGCGGCGGGCGAAAGGGCGGCGGGGCGGGCGGCGTCAGCGGGCGGGCGCTGCGGACGACGCGGCGCCGGCGGGGGTCGGCGCGGCGCGGAGCGCGGCCAGCGTGTCGTCGCCGAGCGCGCCGTCGGCGGGAATTCCGCGGTCGCGCTGGAAGCGCTGGAGCGCCTCCTCGGTCTCGGGCCCCCAGATCCCGTCGACGGGCCCGCGGTAGTAGCCGAGGCGGCGGAGATGGGACTGGGCGTCGCGGACGGAGGCGTCGACGGCGGCCGGCGGCACGGTCGCCGGCGCGAGGGGGGCGGGAGCGGTGGGCGGCGCCGCGACGCTCGGCGGCGGCTGGCTTTCGGCCGCGCAGCCCGCGAGCGCGAGCGCGGCGGCGGCGATGGCGAGAGGACGGATCATGGGTTTCAGGTGCCTCCTTGGTCGAAAGGCGCCCGGCGCTCCCGCCCCGGCGGTCCGGGAAAGGCGCACTCGGGCGAGCGGCGCCGGATGACGTTCCTTGCAAGGTTGAACACCGAAACTGCCCCCGGCGGCTTCGCGCGTCGAGCGGGGGCTGAAGGCTGCGACGCTTCGCGCTACCGCGGCGCGGGGGCGCCCGCGAGGCGGCCCCGGAACCCGGGCGGCTCCCGCGGGTTGTCCTTCGGGAGGGGCGTCCGGTTCCGGGGCGCCCGTTCCCGAAACCCGTCAGGAGACGCGCTCATGAGGAAACTATCAGTGCTGACGGCCGCGCTCTGCTTCGGCCTTTCGACGGCGGCGCTCGCCGCCGGGGCGCAGAAGGAGCCGGCCGGCACCTCCGCTTCCGGCTACGGCGGCTCCACCGTGCAGGCGGCGCCGGGGTCGGGCGGCAGCGCCGCGCCGACGACGCCGCGCGCCGATTCCCGCACCGGCACCACCGCGGCGCCCGACCCCGTCCAGGGCTACGGCAGCACCGTCCCGCCGGCCGAGGCCTCGGCCGAGCTGCGGGCGCGCGCGCTCCTCGCCCGCGAGGGCTACGAGATGGTGAGCGGGTTGAAGCGCACGCCGTGGGGCTTCGAGGGCCTCGCCGTGCGCGAGGCCAACGAGGTGCGGCGGGTCGCGGTCTACTACGACGGCACCGTGCGCAGCACGCCGTAAGCGGCAAGGCCGGGCGGGCGGCGGACGCCCCGCCGCCCGGGCCGCGCTCTTGCCGGGCCGGGGTTTTCCCGCCGCTTCGATGCGCGGAAGGCGCGCCATGCGGCCGGCGATCCGATCGGGGGTCCTTCTCTTTCTTCTTCTCTCCGCCGCGCCGGCGCCCGCCGAGGAGGCGGCGCCCGCGATCGCGGCGGCGAACGCGCGCTTCGTGCGGGCCTTCGACAAGGGCGACGCCGCAACGCTCGCCGCTCTTTACGCCGAGAACGCCTCCGTGCGCGCCCCCGACGCCGCGACCGCCGAAGGGCGCGCGGCGATCGAGCGTCTCTGGGAGGGCGTCATCGAGACGGGGACGCGGAATCTGCGGCTCCGCCCGCGGGCCCTCGAGACGCTCGGCGATTCCGCTTCTCGCGAGACGAGCCGCTTCGAGCTCGACACGCCGACGGAAGGCGGCGGCCTCGCCCGGATCGAGGGCGAGCGCGTCGCGCTCTGGGCGAAGGAGGGCGAGGAATGGAAGATCGCGGCCGACGACTGGGAGGTCTTGCTTCCGGCGGCGGGAAGCTCCCTCCCGCCGCGGCCGGGGAAGTGACGCGGCGGCGCTACTTCCCCTCGCGGCGCCAGGCGGCGAGGAGCGTGCCGAGCGCGAGGAGGAGCGCCAGGAAGGAAGGCAGGAGCGGGGTCTCGCTGACGCCGGTGACGACGTAGTCGCCGTTCGCGCGGAAGCCGATCCAGTTGCGCCCCGCGGCCGAGCGCTCGGGCTGCACGCGGCGGAGATCGGGAAGCGCGCCGTCGCCGACCCAGAATGTGCCGCCGCCGGTCGCCTCGACGACGGGGGCGAGCTTCTCTTCCGTGGTGCGCACGTCGCTCATCTCGACCGGGTTCAGGGCGCCGGCGGCGGCGAGCGCGGTCCGCTCCCCGTCGGTGACGCGGTAGAGGCCGGGCTCGGTCACCGGCATCGCGCCCGTGTAGCGGCCGCCCGTGTCGGGCTCGAGGCGGAGCTCGCGCGGCACGCCGTCGGGCCCGGTGACGCGCACCGGCCGGTCGTCCGGCTCGAGGCTGCGGCGCATCACGACGAGGCGGTCGCCCTCGATCGAGGTGCGCAGGTCGTTCTCCTCGAGGTCGGGCTCCTTCATGAGCCAGTAGGCGAGGCGGCGCAGAAGCTCGCCCTGCGGGCCGCCGCCCTCGAAGCCGCGCGTCCAGAGCCACATGTGGTCGGAGAGGAGCTGCGCGACGCGGCCCTCGCCGACGCGGCCGAGGACGAGGAGCGGCTCCTGGCCGATCCCGCTCATGACCGGAACGCCGTGCACGGGGCGCGCCTCGACGTGGCGGAACCAGCGGCCCCAGCTCGGCTCCCTGCCGTCCTTCCCCTGGCCGGGGAGGTCGGCGGTGACGGGGTGGCGGAGGCCCTTTTCCGTCACCCTCGGCTTGAAGCCCAGCTCGTGGATCTCGCCGGTCGGCTCGGTCGGCAGGATCTGGCCCAGGGGCGAGCGGTAGAGGGAGTTCGGCGTGCCGAAGGTCGGCCCCGCCGCCTCGAGCAGCGCGCCGCCGTTCCGCACGTAGTTGACGATGTTCTCGAGATAGGCGTTCGGCAGGACGCCGCGCCGGCGGTAGCGGTCGAAGATGATGAGGTCGAACTCGTCGACCTTCAGCTCGAAGAGCTCGCGGATCGGAAAGGCGATGAGCGAGAGCTCGCGGATCGGCGTGCCGTCCTGCTTCTCGGGCGGGCGCAGGATGGTGAAGTGGACGAGGTCGACCGAGGGGTCGGATTTGAGGATGTTGCGCCAGGTGCGCTCGCCCGCATGCGGCTCGCCGGAGACGAGGAGCACTTTCAAGCGATCGCGCACGCCGTTGACGACGAGCGCGGCGCGGTTGTTGTCGAGCGTCAGCTCCTGCGGCCCCGCCTCGACCTCGAGCTCGACGACGTTCGGCCCGCCATGGTCGATCGTGACGCCGACCGTGACGTCGCGGCCGGTCGCGACGCTCGAGACCATCGGCTGGCCGCCGTCCTTGCGCATCGTGAGCCTGGCGCGGCCCTGCGGGGCCGCGCCCTCCGGCAGGTCCTCGACGCGGATCGTCAGCGTCAGCTCCTTGCCGACGAGGCCGAAGCTCGGCGCGTGCGCGACGACGAGGCGGCGGTCGGCCTCGCCCTCCTTGCCCGAGAGGAGAACGTGGACCGGCGCGCCCAGCTCGCGCGCCGCCTCCTCGTCCGGCACGTCGTGGACCTGCCCGTCCGTCACCATCGCGACGCCGGCGAGGCGCTGGCGCGGCACGTCGGCGAGCGCGCGGTTCAAGGCGGTGAAGAGCTGCGTGCCGCCGTCGCCGAGGGGCGCGCCCTCGCCGGGCTTTCCCGTGCGCACGACGCGCACGTCGAGATCGCGGAGCTTCTGCAGCTCCTCGGCGAGATGAGCGACGGCCGCCTCGGTGGCGCGCGCGCGTTCGCCGATGCGCTGGCTCGGCGATTCGTCGGCGACGACGACGGCGACGTCGCGCTGCGGGTCGCGCCGCTCCTCGACGAGGCTCGGGTTGGCGAGCGTGACGAGGAGGACGGCGACCGCGAGCGCGCGCCACCAGACGCCGCGCGCGCGTCGGAAGGCGCCGAAGCCGACGAGAAGGAGCGCGACCGCGGCGAAGGCGGCGATGACCCACCAGGGAACGAGCGGGGCGGTGGCGACAGAGAGCGCGGCGAGGCTCATTGGCCGAGGCGCTCCAGGATCGCCGGCACATGCACCTGGTCGGACTTGTAGTTGCCGGTGAGCGCGTACATGACGACGTTGACCCCGAAGCGGAAGGCCTGCTCGCGCTGCGGCTCGCCGCCGGGCACGACCGCGTGCATCGGCCGTCCGTTGCCGTCGATCGCCCACGCGCCGGCCCAGTCGTTGGCGCCGATGATCACGGTCGAAACCCCGTCGTTGACGCGCTCCTGCGTCGGCTCGACCCAGAGCTGGCCGCCGGCCCAGCGGCCGGGGAAGTCCTGCATGAGATAGAAGGACTTCGTGAGCACGTGGTCGGGCGGCAGCGGCTGCAGGGCGGGCATCCGCACGCCGCGGAGGAGCCGGCGCAGCATCGCCGTGCCGCTGCCGGAGGCGAAACCGCGCTCGCCCTGGTCGCGCGTGTCGAAGAGGATCGTGCCGCCCGTGGCGAGATACCGGTTGACCCGGTCGACCGCCCGCGGCGAGAGCGGCGGCTGCTCCGCGGTGATGGCCCAGTAGATGAGCGGGAAGAAGACGAGCTCGTCGCGCTCGGGATCGACTTCGAGGGGGGCGGCGGCCTCGACCGCGGTGCGCCGGTGCAGCGTGTTGGTGAGGCCGACGAGGCCGGCGCGCGACGTCTCGTCCGCTTCCGGGTTGCCGGTGCGAACGTAGGCGAGACGCAGCTCGGTCGTGGCCTCGAGGAGGAAGCGCTCATCGCTCTGCGCCCAAGCGGGCGCCGCGGGCGAGAGGAACGCCAAGGCAAGGATCGCCGCGGCGGCGCGACGCGGCGCGAGAAGCCCGCGCAGCGCGTAGCCGATGACGAGGTCGGCGAGGAGGAGCGCCAGAGCGAGGACGAGAAGCCATGGCCGGAGATCGATCTCCTCGCCCTTGGCATAGGTTCCGCGCTCGACGCCGAGCGGCAGGTTCTCGATCGCGTTCACCGTCTTCACCGCGCTCGCGAGGTTGAGGGCGCGCCGCGAGTCGATCGTACCGTAGTAGCCGGGCGGGTTCCTCGGCGAGGCGACGGCCTCGAGCGCGCCGCCGGGCGGAATGGCCCGGGCGCTCGCAGGCGCGCGCTGCAGGCGTCCGAACCCGTCGAGCGTCTCGAGCGGCGCCAGCGCCTCCTCGCCAGCGGCGCCGACCCCTTCGCTCAGCTGCGTCAAGCGTCGCAGCATCTCGACGAAAAGTCCCGAGATCGAGAGGTTCGACCATTCGGGATAGGCCGTCGTGTGCACGAGAACGAGCCAGCCGTTCCCGCGCTTTTCGCCGGTGACGATCGGCGTTCCGTCGGTCAGCCGCGCCCAGGTCTTGCTGGCGAGATCGAGCGAGGGTTCGGCGAGCACCTGACGGGCGACCGTGACGTCCTTCGGCACCGTGATGCCGAAGAAGGGGCTCTGCTGCTCGAAGGACGCGAGATTGGCCGGCTTCTCCCAGGAGAGCGATCCGCCGAGCGTGCGGCCGCCGCGGCGGAGATTGACCGGGAGGAGCTCGTCGCTGTTCTCGGCGAGGAGCGGCCCTGCGAATCGCAGCACGACGCCGCCTTTCTCCATCCATTCGACGAGCGCGCTGCGGTCGCCGCGATCGGCCGAGGCCGCGTCGGACACGACGATCATGGCGACCTCCCGCTTCAAGAGCTCGTCGATGCTGCCGTGGCGCACCTCGCTGAAGGGCGCGAGAGCGCGTTCGATGTAGTAGCTCTCGCTGAGGAGCGGCTGGCCGGAGCCCGCAGCGGAAGCGGCGACGATTCCGACCGGACGGCGCCGCCAGCGTTCGTCGAGGAGAAGCACGGCGCCGGCGCTCGCCTCGCCCTCGACTTCGATTCGCGCCGCGCGGTTTCGCAGCTCGCTCGGCATCGGCAGGCGAAGCTCCACGCGCTTCTGGCCGGGGGCGAACTCCGCCGCCTCGCGCGCGAGGAGCCGGCCGTCCTCGCCGGTGACCCGGACGTGCTGAACGGCAGCGTCGGCGGCAAAGGGGCGCTCGACCGCGACGGCGAGATCGGCGCCGAATTCCGCAGGCGTGACGAGGCGCGCGAGCTTGCCGGGCTCGTCCGCGACGAAGCGCAGAGGGCCGATGCGCTGCAATGCCTCGGCGAACTCAATGCTCGCACCGTCTTCGAGCCCGTCGCTGAGCCAGACCACGCTCGCCGCCCGCTCGCCGAGGGCCTCGAGCCGCTCGATCGCCTGAGCGCGGTTCACGGGCCACGGCCTCGGCGCCATCGATTGGGCGAGCCCGCGCGCCTCGGCGGCGCGGAGAATAGAGAGCGGCCGCGGCGCCTCTTCGCCGGGCGGCGGGGCGGTGCTGACGAGCACGACCCGCCGGTCCTCGCGGGCCGCCTGGTCGATGAGCTCGAGCATCGCGTTCTGACGCGCCTCCCAGGCATGCGCCGCCGCCCACCCGTCGTCCACGACGAGGACGAGAGGACCCGAGCCGGCAAGGCGCGCGCTGGGGTTGAGCAAGGGATGGGCGAGCGCCGCGATGACGAGCGCGGCGATCGTCATGCGAAGGAGGATGAGCCAAAGCGGCGTGCGTGCCGGCGTCTCCTCGCGCGGGACCAGCCCGAGAAGGAGACGGATCGCCGGAAAGCGCAGCCGGCGCGGCGCGGGCGGCGTGACGCGAAGCAGCCACCAGAGCACCGGCAGCGCGGCGAGGCCCGCGAGGATCCAGGGCGAGGCGAAGGCGAGGGAGCCGAAAGCCAGCATCGATCAACTCCGAGGCGTGCCTGCCAGGGCGTTGTAGAGGGCGAGCAGCGCGAGGTGCGGCGGGCGATCGGTGCGGTGGGTGAGGAAGGTCCAGCCGTAGCTTCGGCCGATGTTCGCGAGGCCCTGGCGATGCGCCCGCAGCCGTGCCTCGTAGTCCTCGCGCACCGTCTCGACGCGGCTGATGAGGATCTCGTCGTCGCTTTCGATGCCTTCGAACTTCACCCGGCCGTCGAAGGGGAGCTCCTCCTCGGCCGGATCGAGCACCTGAAGGAGATGGCCGCGCACGCCCGAGGCGGTATAGCGGCCGACGAGCTCCTGCACCTCGTCGAGCGGCGAAAGGAGGTCGCCCACGATGACCATCTGCGCGTAGCGGGGCAGCATCTCGAACTCGGGCAGGCTGCCGGTCGGCGCGCCTCGGTCGACGAGCTGGGCGATGCGGCCGAGAACGAGGCGGCTCGAGCTCGGCGCAAGGCCGCTGCCGAGGAAAGTGGTGCGCTCGCCGCCGCGCACGAGCAGCGCCGCGAGCGCGACGACGAGAAGATCCGCCCGCGCCACCTTGGTGGGCAGCGACTTGGAGGAGGCCCAGTTCATCGACGGCGAGGAATCGCGCCAAAGCCACACGCTCTGCGCCGCTTCCCACTCGGTCTCCCGAACGAAGACGCGCATCGACTTGGCGCTCTCGCGCCAGTCGATGCGCTGCGGCGAGTCGCCCGGCTGGTACTGCCGGAACTGCCAGAAGGTCTCGCCCTGCCCGACGCGACGGCGCCCGTGGACGCCTTGCGCGACCGTCGCAGCGACGCGCTCCGCCTCGACGAGGAGCGGCGGGAGGCGCGAGGCAAGCTGTTCGGCCCGATGCTGGATCGTTGCGGTCGAGGCCATCTTCTCTTAGCGCAGCGGCGCGGCGAGGCGCTCGATGATCTGCGGGATCGTGACACCGTCGGCGCGCGCCGCGAAGCTCAGCGCCATGCGGTGGCGCAGCACCGGCGCGGCGAGCGCGAGGACGTCGTCGACCGATGGGCTGAAACGGCCTTCGAGGAGGGCGCGCGCCCGGCAGGCGAGCATCAGCGCCTGGCTCGCGCGCGGCCCCGGGCCCCAAGCGATATGCTGGCGGGCCTCCGGAATCTCGCTCTCCTCCGGCCGTCCGGCGCGCACCAGGCGCAGGATGGCATCCACGACGCTCTCGCCGACCGGGATGCGCCGAACGAGGCGCTGCGCAGCGAGAAGGTCCTGCGCCCCGATCACGGCCACGGGCTTCTCCTCGTTGACGCCTGTGGTGGCGATCAGCATGCGCCGCTCGGACTCGAGGTCCGGATAGGAGACGTCGATCTGGAGTAGGAAGCGGTCGAGCTGGGCCTCCGGAAGAGGATAGGTGCCTTCCTGCTCGAGCGGGTTCTGGGTCGCCAGCACGTGGAAGGGGCGCGGCAGGGCGTGGTAGTGGCCCCCCACGGAGACGCGGTGCTCCTGCATCGCCTGGAGAAGCGCCGACTGCGTGCGCGGCGACGCACGGTTGATCTCGTCCGCCATCAGCAGCTGGCAGAAAACGGGTCCGGGGATGAAGCGGAAGGAGCGCCGGCCGCTCTCGCTTTCCTCGAGCACCTCCGATCCGATGATGTCGGCCGGCATTAGGTCGGGCGTGCACTGGATGCGCTTGTCCTCTAGCCCGAGCACCACCCCGAGCGTCTCGACCAGCCGCGTCTTCGCAAGACCAGGCACGCCGATGAGGAGACAGTGCCCACCCGCGAGAAGCGTGATGAGCGCTTGATCCACCACCTCGCGCTGGCCGAAGATCACCTGGCCGATCCGCTCCCGCACAGCGGCGAGGCGCTGTCCGAGCTCTTCAACCTCGGCGACGAGGTGCGCGGAGTTCTCGGGCGGCGGTGTGAAACGTTCGACTTGCGTCACTGTAAGACTCCCAGAGTGGCCGGAAAGCAAACAACGCGGGCCGTGAACTCTCCGCAGGAAAATACGCCAGGACCAAGGGTGCCCCGAGACTGCGGCGATTTCGAGATCGTCATCCAGCGGGACGGGACATGGTTGTATCGGGGCAGTCCGATCGACCGGCTGCCGCTCGTGAAGCTTTTCGCTTCCGTGCTGGAGCGTGACGAGACCGGCACATACTGGCTCCGCACGCCCGCGGAACGGGGCACCGTCACCGTGGAGGACGCGCCCTTCGTCGCTGTCGGGCTCGAAGCCACTGGCACCGGGCGCGACCAGGTTCTGACCTTTCGCACCAATCTCGATGATACCGTAGAAGCGGGCCCCGACCACCCGATTCGCATCGGACACGACGCTGCAAGCGGCGTGCCCATTCCCTATATCCATGTGCGCGGCCGGCTCGAGGCGCGGCTGGCGCGGTCGGTGTACTATGACCTCGTCGAGCTCGGCCTCGAGGAAGAGGTCGAGGGCAAGGCCCGGTTCGGAGTATGGAGCAAGCGGATTTTCTTCCCCCTGGACGGTTGACCCGGGAGGCGATTCAGGCCCGTTTCGCCGGGCTCGGCAAACCCGGCAGCCGTGGGCTCGGTCTTGCGCTGGGCGCGCGAGCGCCGACCCGCGGCGATCACGTCTTGACGCCGGGCGCCGAGCCGCCCGGTCATCTGCTCACTCCCGCGGCGGTTCTGGTTGGCCTCGTCGAGCGGCCGCAAGGCCCGACTGTTCTTCTGACGCAGCGCACCGCCCATCTCACCGATCATGCCGGCCAGATCTCCTTCCCGGGCGGCCGTATCGAGCCGACGGACCCCGATCCGCTCCATGCCGCGCTTCGCGAGGCGGAGGAGGAGGTGGGCCTGCCGCCGACCCACGTGGAGCCGGTGGGCCGCCTCGACACCTATATCACCAGCACCGGATTCGAGATCACGCCGATCGTGGGACTGGTCCGCGCGCCCTTTCCGCTCAATCCCGATCCGTTCGAGGTCGCCGAAGTTTTCGAGGTTCCGCTCGGCTTCGTGCTGGATCCCGCGAACCACCAGCGCCAAAGCCGCGAGTGGAAGGGAAGGACGCGCCATTTCTTCGTGCTGCCGTACGAGAATCGCTACATCTGGGGCGCAACCGCGGCGATGCTCGTCAACCTCGCGGAAGTGCTGACGGCGCGCTGATGCTGCGTTTCGTCTTCTCCTTCCTGGTGCCGCTCCTCCTTCCGACGGCGCTCTGGTTCGCCTGGGCCGTGGCGGTGCGGCGCGCCGAGGCGCGGGGCGCGCGCTGGCAGGATGCGCCTTGGGGCTGGCTCGCCGGAAGCGGAGTCGTCCTCGCCGCCGTGCTCCTCTACTTCCTCGAAGTGCATTACGGCGAGAGCGGCGGACGCTACGTGCCCTCGCAGTACATCGACGGCAAGCTCGTTCCCGGCCGCTTCGAGCGCTGAGGGTGGAGCCCGCCGCCCGAATCACGCCGCAGCCCTGGATGAAGGCGCCGGCGACTCGCGCCGTGCTGAGCGCGCTCGAGGCGGGCGGGCAGAAGGCGCGCTTCGTCGGCGGGTGCGTGCGCGACGCGCTGCTCGGACGGCCGATCGGGGACATCGACATCGCGACGCCCGAGCCGCCGCAACGCGTGATGGAGCTTCTCCGACAGCGACGGATCAAGGCCGTGCCGACCGGGATCGAGCACGGGACGGTCACCGCGGTCGCGCACGGCAAGCCGTTCGAGATCACCACGCTTCGGCGCGACGTCGAAACCTTCGGCCGGCACGCTCGGGTCGCGTTCGACGCCGACTGGGCCGAGGACGCGCAACGCCGCGATTTCACGATGAACGCGCTTTTTCTCGATGCGACAGGGGCGGTCTTCGACACCGTCGGAGGGTTGGAGGATCTCCGGGCGGGTCGGGTCCGCTTCGTCGGCGAGCCGGAGACGCGGATCCGGGAAGACGTGCTGCGCCTTCTGCGCTTCTACCGTTTCCATGCGCATTACGGTCGCGGCGCCGCCGACGAGGCGGCGCGGGCGGCGTGCCGGCGGCTGGCGCCTTTGCTGCCGACGCTGTCCGCCGAGCGCGTCGCGGCCGAGCTCTTGAAGCTCCTGAAGGCGCCGGATCCGGTCCCGACGCTGCGCCTCATGGAGGAGGACGGCGTCCTCGCAGCCGCGTTTCCGGAGCTCGGCCGGATCGATCTCCTTGCGCGGCTCGTCGCGATCGAGCCCGAGCCCGACCCGCTGCGCCGCCTCGCTGCGCTGCTGCCGCCCGATGCGGAGGCGGTCGAGGCGTTCGCGGCGCGCTTGCGGCTCTCGAACGACGCGCGCGAGCGCCTCGTCGCCCTCGGGACGACGACGGTCGACCTCGACGCCGACGAGCGCGCGCAGCGAAAAGCCATCTATCGGCTCGGGCCCGAGCTTTACCGCGACGCGGCGCTGCTCTCCGCCGCTGCGGCGGGAAAGGAACGCCCTGACGGTCTCCTCGCGCTGGCGGCGGAATGGCCGGTTCCCGTCTTCCCTCTGCGCGGCCGCGATCTTCTCGCGGCGGGCATTCCGCCGGGCAAGGAGGTGGGGCGACTGCTCGAGACCCTGCGAAGCTGGTGGGAGGCGAACGACTTCACGCCAGACCGCGCGGCTTGCCTCGCCGAGCTCGAGCGTCTCAGAGGGGCGGCCGACGAAAGCGGCGAGGGAGGCTAGGGCCAGGCCACTTCCGGCGGGAGACTCATGAGAATCGCCTCGACATTCCCGCCGGTCTTGAGGCCGAAGAGCGTGCCGCGGTCGTAGAGAAGGTTGAACTCGACGTAGCGGCCCCGCCGTACCAGCTGATGGCGGCGCTGCTCGTCGGTCCATGGTTCGAACATCCGGCGACGGACGAGGCGCGGGTAGACGTCCAGGAAGGCCTCGCCGACATCGCGGGTGAAGGCGAAATCGCGCTCCTTGTCGCCCGTGTCGAGATAGTCGAAGAAGATGCCGCCGACGCCGCGCGGCTCGTTGCGGTGCTTCAGGAAGAAGTATTCGTCGCACCATTTCTTGAAGCGTTCGTAGTACCCGGGGTCGTGCCGATCGCAGGCCGCGCGGAAGGCGGCGTGGAAGTCGCGCGTGTCGTCGTCGTCGGGGTAGATCGGCGTCAGGTCTCCGCCGCCGCCGAACCACGACTTCGTCGTGACGATGTAACGGGTGTTCATGTGCGCCGCGGGCACGAGCGGGGAGCGCATGTGCGCCACGAGCGAAATGCCGCTCGCCCAGAAGCGCGGGTCTTCCGCCGCCCCGGGAATCTGGCCACGGAAATCCGGCGAGAACTCGCCCCAGACGGTGGAGACGTTGACGCCGACCTTCTCGAAGACGCGCCCCCGCATCAGCGCCATGACGCCGCCGCCGCCCCCCGGCCGCTCCCAGACCTTGCGCTCGAAGCGCCCGGCCGGGCCTTCCTCGGGGCGCGCGGCCGCGTAGGCGTCCTCGATCGCCTCGAACGCGGCGCAGATGCGGTCGCGCAATTCCTCGAACCAGGTGCGGGCACGCTCCTTCACGGGAATCCCTCCGTCTGGCGCAGCGCCTCGCCGATCACGAGCGCGGCCGCGAGCGCCACGTTGAGCGACCGCATCCCGGGCCGCATCGGGATGGCGAGCCGCGCGTTGCATGATATGGCGACCTCGGGCGGCACTCCCGAGGATTCGCTGCCGACCATGATCGTGTCGTCGGCCGCGAACGCAAAGTCGTAGTACGGCACCTCGCCCGAAGTCGTCAGCAAGACGACACGACCGCGGCAAGCGTCGCGGAACGCTGCCCACGAGTTGTGCCGCCGCCAATCGACCGCCGCGAGATAATCCATGCCCGCGCGGCGCAGTCGCTTGTCGTCGAGAAGAAAGCCGCAAGGTTCGATGATGTCGACCCCGACGCCGAGGCACGCGCCGAGACGAAGAAGGGCGCCGGCATTTTGCGGAATGTCGGGCTGAAAGAGGGCTAGGCGCATCGCCTTGTTTCGATTATACCCGTCCCGCTTTTCCTGGCTGGCGGACGGACGTTCTGCGGCCTCGTGTCGCATGGCTCCGCCGGTTCAACTTAATAGCTTCGCGCCGGCTTTCCGGGCATCCGCCCGGCGGTGAGGATGAGGATTTGTCGATGGCGGATACCGCGAACCCCCATGCGTCGGGCGAACCCACTCGGCGCGACTTCCTAACCTTGACGGCAGTAGCGACCGGCGTGGTCGGCGCCGCTGCGGCGGTCTGGCCTTTCATCGATTCGCTCAATCCGGCAAAGGACACGCTCGCGCTCTCGACCACGGACGTCGATCTGGCGCCGATTCAGCCCGGACAGCGGATCACCGTGATCTGGCGCGGCAAGCCGGTCTTCATCAATCACCGGACGCCGGAGGAGATCGAGAGGGCGCGCCAGGTGGACGTCGCTGCGCTGCCGGATCCCGAACCCGACGAGGCGCGCGCGCCCAAGCCGGAGTGGCTCGTCGTCGTCGGCGTGTGCACGCATCTCGGCTGCATCCCGCTCGGGCAGAAGACGGGCGACGTCCGCGGCGAGTTCGGGGGCTGGTTCTGCCCCTGCCATGGCTCGGTCTACGACACCTCCGGGCGCATTCGGCAGGGGCCTGCTCCCACGAACCTGCCCGTGCCCGAGTACACCTTCACCAGCGATACCACCATTCGGATCGGTTGAGCGCGCCATGTCTGCCCCCGTCGCCCAGAACCGCCTCGTGCGATGGATCGACCATCGCCTTCCCGTCTTCACGTTTCTCGACCACGAGCTGAACCAGTATCCGACGCCGCGGAACCTTTCCTACTGGTGGAACTTCGGATCGCTCGCCGGGATCATGCTCGTGATCATGATCTTCAGCGGCGTCTTTCTCGCGATGCACTACACGCCGCACAAGGATCTCGCGTTCGATTCGGTCGAGCGCATCATGCGCGACGTGAACTTCGGCTGGCTGATGCGCTACATCCATATGAACGGCGCATCCTTCTTCTTCATCGCGACTTACATCCACATCTTCCGCGGGCTCTATTACGGCTCCTACAAGGAGCCGCGCGAGCTCTTGTGGATGCTCGGCGTCGTCATCCTCATCCTCATGATGGCGACCGCGTTCATGGGTTACGTCCTGCCCTGGGGCCAGATGAGCTACTGGGGCGCCACGGTGATCACCAACCTGTTCTCGGCCGTGCCGTGGATCGGCGAGGACATCGTGACGCTGCTCTGGGGCGGATTCACGGTCGACAACCCGACGCTCAACCGCTTCTTCTCGCTCCACTACCTGCTGCCGTTCGTCATCGTCGGCGTGGTCGTGCTGCACCTCATCGCCCTGCACCAGCACGGCTCCAACAACCCGCTCGGCATAGACCGCAAGGGACCGCAGGATTCGATCCCCTTCCACCCGTACTACACGATCAAGGACATGTACGGGCTCGCCGTGTTCCTGCTCGTCTATGCGGCCGTCGTCTTCTACGCGCCGAACTTCCTCGGCGACCCGGCGAACTACGAGCCGGCCAACCCGCTGGTGACGCCGCCGCACATCGTGCCGGAATGGTACTTCCTGCCGTTCTACGCGATCCTCCGGGCGATCCCGAACAAGCTGCTCGGCGTCGTGGCGATGTTCGGCGCGATCCTCATCCTGTTCGCGATGCCGTGGCTCGACCGCTCCCGCGTGCGGAGCGCGCGCTTCCGGCCCGTGTACAAGTGGTTCTTCTGGCTGCTCGTGATCGACTGCGTCGTCCTCACCTGGGTCGGGGCCAACCCGCCGGAGGGCAAGTTCATCCTCATCGGCCGGATCGCCACGTTCTGGTACTTCTTCCACTTCCTCATCCTGGTCCCGCTGATCGGGGTCCTGGAGCGCCCGCTTCCGCTGCCCACGAGCATCAGCGCCGCCGTCCTCGGCAAAGGCGGACCGAAACTTGCCGGCGCCGGCGCGCCGATGGAGAAGCCCTAATGAAGCGCCTTCTGATTGCCGCCGCGCTCGCGCTCGGCGTCGCTCAGCCTGCCCTCGCTGCCGGTGAGGCGGCGCCGCCGCCGAGGCAGGAGTGGTCGTTCAACGGCATCTTCGGCACCTTCGACCGGGCCGAGCTTCAGCGCGGCTTCCAGGTCTTCCAGGAGGTCTGCGCCGGCTGCCACGGCCTCTCCCACGTCGCCTACCGCGATCTCGCCGATCTCGGCTTCAGCGAGGAGGAGGTGAAGGCGATCGCGGCGCAGAAGCAGGTGCCGACGATCAACGACGAAGGCGAGGAGGTGGAGCGGCCGGCGATTCCCGCCGACAAGTTCGTGCCCCCGTTCCCGAACGAGCAGGCGGCGCGCGCCGCCAACAACGGCGCCTTCCCGCCCGATCTCAGCCTCATCACCAAGGCGCGCGCGGCGGGGCCCGATTACGTCGCCGCGCTGCTTGCAGGGTACGAGGAGCCGCCCGCCGACTTCGAGCTCCAGGAGGGGATGCAGTACAACAAGTACTTCCCGGGCCATCAGATCGCGATGCCGGCGCCGCTCTTCGAGGATGCGGTAACCTTCGCCGACGGCACGCCCGCGACGGTGCCGCAAATGGCCCGCGACGTCGCCGCCTTCCTCCACTGGGCGGCCGAGCCGAACCTCGAGGAGCGGCATCAGATCGGCCTCAAGGTGATGCTCTTCCTTCTGGCCACCACGGTGATCTTCTACGCCGCGAAGCGGCGAATTTGGGCCGAGCTCCACTGACGCGCCGACCCTGCGGCGGCCGGGCGCCTCGCGCGCCCGGCTATTGCAGCCGCTCGCCGAAGAGGTCGTAAACCGGTCTCACCGGTGCGGGCGGAGGCGCCTCGCGCGGTCCTTTCGTCGCCAGTTTCTCGTCGATCTCGGCCTGGGTCGGCTGGGGGCGGCCGCCGCTCCCGGTGACCGGCCCGGGCGGCGGCGGACGGGGCGTCTCCGCTCGCTCGAGCGGTGGGCGTCGCTGCAGGAGACGGTCGACCCGGTCCAGTTCCTGCCGCAACTCCTGCCGGCGCGCCGCCTCGCTCGCGTCGGCAGGCGGCTCTCGGGGCAGATCGTGGCGGAGCTGGTCCTGGTAGACGCGCGCTTTCTCCTGGTCGAGCGGCGCCGTGCCGTAGGGCGGATCGTAGCGGTAGGGCGCGATGCCGCTAGGCTGGGCCGATGCCGAGGCGGCGAGGAGGAGGGCGCCGAGCGCCGGCGCGCTCAGCGCCGCTCGGACTTGGGTGTGTGGGCCTCGAGAAACGGAAGCACCGCCATGTTGAACTCGCGGGGCATCACCTGGGTGAAGCAATGCCCGCCGCGCGGGAAAAGCTTGAGCTCGGCGCCTTTGATGAGGCGCGCGAGCTCCTCGGAGTAGTAGGCCGGGGTCACGATGTCGTCGGCGGCGCCGATGACCAGGGTCGGAGTCCGGATGCGGCCGAGCTCGGCGACGCGGTCGAAAGCGAGTATCGCCTCGATCCGGCTGAGGACGATCTCGGGGAACGTGAAGCTGGCGAGGTTCTGCGCCTCCATGAGGCGGAGCTTCTCGTTGTTCTGCGCGATGTACCAGGGCGGATAGAGGACGAGCGTCGCGGCTTGGACATAGGCCTCGGGGCCGATCTTCGCGAGGAGGTCCTTGCGCATCGCGAAATGGCGGCGGAAATAGGCGTCGGCCCGGGTCCAGCTCGCGGCGATCACGATCGAGGCGAGGCGGTCCGGGTGCTCCAGCGCGAGCGTCTGCGCGATCGCGCCGCCGGTGGAGTGCCCGACGAGATGCGCCTTCTCGATCCCGAGGGCGTCCATCAGCCTCACGACGTCCTCGGCCATGCGGTCGACGGTATAGGCGCTCCGGTCGCGGTCGGACTGGCCCACGCCGCGATGGTCGTGGGTGATCACCTCGAAGCACCGGGAGAAAACAGGAACCTGTTCCTTCCAGTAGGAGCCCAGGCCGCCGAGCCCGCTGACGAGCAGAACCGGGAACCCGGCGCCCTGCCGCTCGGCGTAGAGGTGGCAATCCCCAATCGCGATGCGCGGCATTCGGCGTCAGATCCGTGGTGAGAACCTTCGGCGTCCGTAGCATCCGCGTTGCGGCAGTGTCAAACGCATGGCTGCCGAGTCTGACATGCGTGTTCGACATCCGCGCGGGTCCCGAAATCCTCACATGCGGCCGCCGGAACGCTGCGATTAGCTTCGTGGCCCTGCCGGGAACTTCGCCAAAGAGGAGACGTTAGCGCTCCGACCGCGAACCAGAAAATTGCCTGTTCCCGGCGAAGCGGGTGTCGTTCGCGCGAGAAACCAGGACGTGCGGACGGCGTCGGGCCGGGTCAGCGAAAGGAGCCGCAGGGACTGCCGATGATGGTCGAGCTTCGGGACCTCGCTTCCGAACGCGGATCGGAGCCGCGCACGGGCACCGTCGCGCGAACGATGAGGACCTTGCGTCCGATGACCCGCGAAACCATTAAGAGTGCGACGGAATGAAGAGAACCACGAGTCGGACACAGGACATCGACCGCCATGTCGGCGCCCGCATCCGCGAGCGCCGCATCATGCTCGGTCTGACGCAGCAGCAGCTCGCCGACCTCATCGGCGTCACCTACCAGCAGGCGCACAAATACGAGCGCGGCATCAACCGCGTCTCGGCCGGCCGGATGTGGGAGATCGCCCGGGTGCTGAGCGTCCCGGTCGCCTATTTCTTCGAAGGGCTCGACGGCGAAGGGGGGCGCCAGGTCAGCCCGCGGGAAAGAATGTGCTTGGAACTCGCGCGCAACTTCGCCCAGATCTCCAACGAGCGTCATCAGGAGGCGCTCTCGCAGCTGGCCCGCGCGCTCGCCACCGAGCACTGAACCGGCGGCCTCATCCGACAGAACGAAGGGCCCGCCGCGACGGGCCCTTTGCGCGTCTCCGATTGCGCTGGGGCAGCTCAGGCCGTCGGTGGCCGGCGGCGCATCAATCCCATGACGAGCGCGATGAGAAAAACCACGAGGAAGATGAAGAAGAGGACCTGCGCGATCCCCGAGGCCGCCGATGCGACGCCGCCGAAGCCGAGGAAACCGGCGACGAGCGCGATGATGAAGAAGACAACCGCCCAGTAGAGCATCGGTACTCTCCGCGTTCCGTTGGCCTGCCGCCGCCCGGACGGCTCGCTCCTTCTCTCAACGTCGGCTTGCAGGGCGAGTTCCAGAGAGCGCTATTAGTAGCAGCCGCTCAGCCCCTGGCTTCCGCCTCTGCGGCCAGGCGGCGCACGTCCGCGGGGGAGCGGCCCTCCTTGCGCAGGGCGGCGATCGTCAGGCTCTTGTCCCGCTTGGCGAAGCGCCTTCCCTTGTCGTCGACGAGGAGGCGGTGATGCCGGTAGCGCGGCGTCGGGAGCCCGAGGAGCGCCTGCAGCACGCGCTGCACGTCGGTGGCCCGGAAAAGGTCCTCGCCGCGGGTCACCAGGGTCACGCCCTGCAGCGCGTCGTCGACCGTGACCGCCAAGTGGTAGCTCGTCGGCGCGTCCTTGCGCGCCAGCACGACGTCGCCGTGCACGAGCGGCTCGGTGGCGACGCGGCCGGCGCGCTCGTCCTCCCAGAAGAGCGGCCCCGTCGCCTCGACCGCTTTCGCCATGTCGAGCCGAAGCGCAAAGGACCGGCCATCGGCGCGGCGGCGCTCTCGCTCGGGGGCCGAGAGGCGTCGGCAGGTTCCGGGGTAGGGGACGCCGGCCGGTCCGTGCGGAGCGGAGGCCGCGGCGGCGATTTCCGCGCGCGTACAGAAGCAGGGGTAGACGAGGCCCATCGCCTCGAGCCGCGCTAGGGCCGCCGCGTAGTCCCCGAGATGCTCGGACTGCCGCCGCACCGGCCCGTCCCAGTCGAGGCCGAGCCAGGCGAGATCATCGAGGATCGCGGCGACGAACTCCTCGCGGCAGCGCGTTCGGTCGATGTCCTCTATGCGCAGGAGGAAGCGTCCGCCCGCCTTCCGGGCCGCGTGCCAGCCGACGAGCGCCGAGTGCGCGTGGCCGAGATGGAGCAGCCCGGTCGGGCTCGGTGCGAAGCGGGTCACGACCGTCATCGCTCGGACATTAGCCAAAGCCGCGGCGGATGACAGGAGCGCGCCTCTTCGCCTACACCATCGCCGATGCTCTTGAAACTCGAGGGTCCCTCCCAGCCGCCGGCATCGGGGGGCCGGCCGCGGCAGCTCGTAATCCTGCTGCACGGGCTCGGTGCCGACGGGAACGACCTGATCGGGCTCGCGGCCTATTGGCGCTCGCTCCTGCCGGACGCTGCCTTCGTCGCCCCGAACGCGCCGTTCCCCTGCGACATGGGCCCTTACGGCTATCAGTGGTTCTCGCTCCAGGATCGGACGCCTTCGATGGTCGAGGCCGGCGTCCGGGCGGCGGCGCCTATTCTCGACGCCTTCATCGACGAGCGCCTCGGCGCCCTCGGCCTCGACGAGAGCAGGCTCGCGCTCGTCGGGTTCAGCCAGGGGACGATGATGTCGCTCTTCGTCGCCCTGCGACGCGCGCGGCCGGTCGCCGGCGTGCTGGGCTATTCGGGCGCCTGCGTGGCGGCGGAAACGCTGGCAGCGGAGATACGGGCGCGCCCGCGCGTCCTTCTCGTCCACGGCGAGGCCGACGAGGTCGTGCCGTTCGAGATGATGGCAGCCGCGGAAGCAGCGCTGCGCGACAATGGCGTCATGGTCGAGACGGTCGGCCGCCCGGGTCTCGGCCATGGCATAGACGAGGTAGGGCTGATGCGCGGCGGCGCGTTTCTTGCGGAGGTTCTTCGATGACCGAACTCTGGCGGCTCTCGGCGGTCGAGATTGTGGCGCTTCTGAAAAAGGGAGAGGTCGCGCCGGCCGAGCTCATCGACGCTGCAGCGGCAAGAATCGAGGCCGTGGACGGGGCCGTCAACGCGCTGCCGATCCGCTGCTTCGAGCGGGCGCGCGGCCTCGCCGAGTCGGCGCGCGGCAGGGTGCCGCTCTACGGGCTTCCCGTCGCGATCAAGGACTCGATGGATGTGGCGGGCGTCCGTTCGACCCAGGGCTCGCCGATCTTCGCCGACCACGTTCCGGCGCGCTCCGACATCCAGGTCGAGCGGCTCGAGGCGAAAGGCGCGCTCGTCGTCGCACGCTCGAACGCGCCGGAATTCGCGGCGGGCGCCAATACTTTCAACGAGGTCTTCGGCGCGACGCTCAATCCCTTCGACACAAGGATGACCTGCGGCGGGTCGTCCGGCGGCTCGGCGGTCGCCCTCGCGACCGGCATGGTGTGGCTCGCGAACGGCTCCGATCTCGGAGGCTCGCTGCGCATTCCGGCGAGCTTCTGCTCCGTCGTCGGTTTTCGTCCGAGCCCGGGGGTTGTCGCGCAGGGGCCAAGCGCCATCGCCTTCGACGATCTCGCGGTAAGCGGGCCGATGGCGCGCGATGTCGGCGATATCATGCTCATGCTGGAAGCAATGAGCGGCGAGGACGTGCGCGATCCGCTCTCGATCGCCCTGCCGCGCCGTGAACCGCCGTCGAAGCTTCGGGCGGGCTGGTCGCCGGATCTCGGATTTCTGCCGGTCGATCCGGAGGTGCGCGCAATCTGTGCTGCGGCGGCCGAGCGCCTAACCGAACTCGGCGCCGAAGTCGAGGAGACGGGGCCGGATCTGTCGGGTGCGCGCGAGACGTTTCATACGTTGCGCGCGCTGCGCTTCGCGGCCGCCAAGAAGGACCTCCTGCTGGAGCACCGGGCGCGGCTCAAGCCCGAGGTGGTGTGGAACATCGAGCAGGGGCTCAAGCTCACCGCGGACGAAGTCGGCCGCGCCATGCGTGAGCGCGCCGCGCTCTATCAGCGCGTTGCCGCATTCTTCGAGACGCACGATCTGCTCCTGTCGCCGGTCGTCATGGTGCCGCCTTTTCCGGTCGAGCAGCGCTGGGTCGAGGAATGCGCCGGCGTCAGGTTCGACAACTACGTCGATTGGCTGGGTCACACCTACGCGATCACGTTGACGCGCTGCCCGGCGCTGTCGCTGCCGTGCGGATTCACCCGGGCAGGGCTTCCGGTAGGGCTGCAGATCGTGGGCCCGCCGATGAGCGACTGGGCACTGCTCGAGGTCGCACGGCGCTTCGAGACCGTCCTGGGAATCGCCAAAGACGTGCCTATCAACCCGTTAACACAATAATTAAGAGACTCCGCTCCGCCCAACGTCGCCCCCCAGTCGCTCGAGCAAGGATTCCGGGCGCTCCCCGGAGCGTCGGCGGCCTTGCGCAGAGAAAAATTGTGCTTCTGCGAAGCGCAGTTGCGAAACAAATCTGACCCGTGCAACGTTGAGATGCGGCACAATGCCGTATCTTGGCGTATTGCGCGGCACGTTCGCCGACCGTTGCGCCGCAGCAGCGTTTCGGGGCGGGTAGCACCGCACCTTCGATGAGGTGACCCAAATGGATGATATTCGGGGCCGTCGGAACGATCTCGACGGCTATTCGATCGAAGAGCTGTCGGTCGGGATGACGGCGCGGTACGCGAAGACGATCACCGAGGCCGACCTGGTGCTATTCGCCGGCATCTCCGGCGATTGCAACCCGGTTCACATGAACGAGAACTATGCCCTGTCCACGCCGTTCAAGGGCCGGATCGTCCATGGGATGCTTTCGGCGAGCTTCCTTTCGACCGCGATCGCGACGAAGCTGCCCGGGCCGGGCTCCATCTATGTGAGCCAGAACCTCAAGTTTTGCGCGCCGGTCCGGATCGGCGACACGGTCGAGGCATGCGTCACGGTCGTCGAGATCGTCCCGGCAAAGAACCGGGTGGTTCTGAAGACAACGTGCACGGTGGGGCAGACCGTCGTCATCGACGGCGACGCGACGGTGATGGTGCCGACGCGACAGTAGAACCGCGCCGCCCCGGCGACTATTGTCCGCGCCGAGTATGCAGGTATTTCGCGACTGGACCGATCTCCCGGCCGCGGCGCGCGGCGCCGTCCTCGCGATCGGCAATTTCGACGGGGTCCATCTCGGCCACTGCGCCGTCATCGAGGAGGCCGGGCGTCGCGCAGCGGAGCTCGGCGCGCCGCATGCGGTGCTTACCTTCGAGCCGCACCCGCGGCGGGTGTTCCGGCCGGATCTGCCGCCCTTTCGCCTGACGCCTTTTCCGGCCAAAGCGCGGCTCATCGAAGCGCTCGGGGTCGACATCCTTTTCGCCCTCCGCTTCGATCTCGATTTCGCCCGAAAGACGCCCGAGGCGTTCGCGCGCGAGGTGCTCGCCGAAGGCCTCGGCGCGCGCCACGTGCTGGCCGGCTACAACTTCGTGTTCGGCCACGGCCGTTCCGGCACCCCGGCGCGCCTCATCGAGCTCGGCAGAGCGATGGGGTTCGGGGTGACCATCGTACCTCCGGTGACGCGTGCGGACGGCCAAGTGATCTCGGCGACGGCGGTGCGCGAGCAGCTTCAGCGGGGCGCGCCGCGTGTTGCGGCATCGCTCCTGGGACGCCCGTGGGAGATCGAGGGGCCGGTCGAAGAAGGCGACAGGCGCGGGCGCGCGATCGGGTTTCCGACCGCCAACATCGCGCTCGGCGAGCATTTCCGACCCGCGACCGGCGTCTATGCGGTCGAGGTGGAGGGGCTCGGGCAAGGTGTCGCGAATTTCGGCCACCGGCCGACGGTGGGCGGGTCCGACCTCCGCTTCGAGGTACATCTTCTCGACTTCTCGGGCGACCTCTACGGGAAGACGCTCCGGGTCGCGCTCATCGAGTATCTGCGCGGCGAGCGTAAATTCGACAGTCTCGCGGCGCTCGAGGCTCAGATCGCGGAGGATGTTCGCCAGGCGCGCGCGGCTTTGGCCCAACGTTGACGCCCCTCGGCTCCCCTCTTATGTTCCGCGCCATGTTCATGGCCCGCGGCGGACGAATTATTACCCCGGTCCTCGCTTGAGGGCCGGGCGCCCCTTCGTCCTTTCGTTGCCCCGTTCTGCCGAGCCATGACCGCCGATTACCGCAATACCGTCTTCCTGCCGCGAACCGACTTCCCGATGCGCGGGGACTTGCCCAAGCGCGAGCCTCAGCTTCTCGCGCGCTGGGAGAGGATCCGGCTTTGGGAGCAGCAGCGCCGGCGTTCCGAGGGGCGAGAGAAGTTCATCCTTCACGACGGGCCGCCCTACGCGAACGGCCATCTCCACATCGGGCACGCCCTCAACAAGATCCTCAAGGACGTCATCAACCGCTCCCAGCAGATGATGGGGAAGGACGCCGTCTATGTCCCCGGCTGGGACTGTCACGGCCTTCCGATCGAGTGGAAGATCGAAGAGAAGTACCGCGCGGCGAAGAAGTCCAAGGACGAGGTGCCGGTCGTCTCGTTCCGCAAGGAATGCCGGGAATTCGCCGAGCACTGGATCGGGGTGCAGCGCGAGGAGTTCAAGCGGCTCGGCGTCATCGGGGATTGGGAGAATCCCTATACGACGATGGCGTTCTCCGCCGAGGCTCAGATCGTCCGCGAGATCGGCAAGTTCCTCATGAACGGCGGGCTCTTCCGCGGCTCCAAGCCGGTCCTCTGGTCGGTCGTCGAGCAGACGGCGCTCGCCGACGCCGAGGTGGAGTACCACGATCACACCTCGACCATGGTCTGGGTGAAGTTCCCGATCGTGAAGGCGTCCCATCCGGACCTCGAAGGCGCGGCGGCGGTGATCTGGACGACCACGCCCTGGACGCTGCCCGGCAACCGCGCGATCGCCTACGGCCCCGATTTCGACTACGTCGTATTGAAGACCGCTTCCGGCGAAAGGCTCCTGGTCGCGACCGAGCTCGTCGGTTCGTTCGTCGAGGTGACGAAGCTCGAGGGGCACGAGATCGTCGCGCGCCTCAAGGGCGAGAAGCTCGCCGGCTCGGTGGCCGCGCACCCGCTTCGGGGGCAGGGCTACGACTTCGACGTGCCGCTGCTGCCGGCCGACTTCGTGACGACGGATCAGGGCACGGGGCTCGTCCATATCGCGCCCGGGCACGGTGCCGACGACTACGAGCTCGGCATGAAGCACGGCATCGAGGTTCCGCAGACCGTGGCCGGCGACGGCACCTATTACCCTTACGTCCCGCTCTTCGCGGGCGAGGCCGTGTACCGGCAGGACGGCAAGCCGGGCGGCGCCAACAAGGCCGTGATCGCGGCGATCGAGGCGGCGGGCGCGCTGCTTGCGCAGGGCCGCCTCGTCCATGCCTATCCGCATTCCTGGCGATCCAAGGCGCCCCTCATCTTCCGCAATACCCCCCAATGGTTCATCGGCATGGAGCGGAACGGGCTGCGCGAGAAGGCGCTCAAAGCCATCGACGCGACCCGCTTCGTGCCGCCGCAGGGGCGCAAACGGCTTCGCGCAATGATCGAGACCCGGCCCGATTGGTGCGTGTCGCGCCAGCGCGCCTGGGGCGTTCCGATCGCGGTCTTCGTCGAGAAGCGCACCGGGGAGCCGCTCCGGGACCAGTCGGTGATCGACCGCGTGGCCGACGCCTTCGAGCGCGAAGGAGCCGACGCGTGGTACACGCGCGACCCGCAGGAGTTCCTCGGCGACAAGTACAAGGCCGAGGATTTCGAGCAGGTGCGCGACATCGTCGACGTCTGGTTCGACTCGGGCTCCACGCACAGCTTCGTCCTCGAGAAGCGCCCGGACCTCAAATGGCCCGCATCGCTCTATCTGGAGGGATCGGACCAGCATCGCGGCTGGTTTCACTCCTCGCTTCTCGAGAGCTGCGGAACGCGAGGCCGCGCTCCCTACGAGGCGGTGCTGACGCACGGCTTCGTGCTCGACGAGCAGGGGCGGAAGATGTCGAAATCGCTCGGCAACGTCGTCGCGCCGCAGGACGTCATGAAGCAGTACGGCGCCGATATCCTGCGGCTTTGGGTCGTCGGGTCCGACTATGCCGAGGACCTGCGCATCGGGCCCGAGATCCTGAGGCACAACGCCGAGGTCTATCGCCGCCTGCGGAACACGTTGCGCTATCTTCTCGGCGGGCTCGCCGGGTACAGCGCCGCCGAGGCGGTGCCGGAGCGGGAGATGCCGGAGCTCGAGCGCTGGGTCCTGCACCGCCTCGCCGAGCTCGACATCCTGGTCCGGCGGTGCGCCGACGCGTTCGACTTCCACGAGATGTTTACGGCGCTCCATAATTTCTGCGCCGTCGACCTTTCCGCGTTCTGGTTCGACGTGCGCAAGGACGCGCTCTACTGCGACGCCCCGGACTCGCCCGTCCGCCGCGCCGTGCGGACCGTCATGGACCGCGTCTTCGACGCGCTCGTGCGCTGGCTCGCGCCGATGATCGCCTTCACCGCCGAGGAGGCATGGCTTGCCCGGCACGGCGACGACGAGGAGACCAGCGTCCATCTTGAGACGTATGCGATCGTGCCGGAATCGTGGCGGGACGAAGCGCTCGGAGCCAAATGGGCGAAGCTCCGCGATCTGCGGCGCGTCGTCACCGGCGCCATCGAGCTCGAGCGCGCGCAGAAGAGGCTCGGCGCGAGCCTTCAGGCCGACGCGCACCTCTACGTCGACCCGATGCATCTTCCGGCGCTCGAGGGGGTCGACCTCGCCGAGATCTGCATCACCTCGTCGGGGACCGTGCATGTCGGCCCTCCTCCCGAAGGCGCCTTCGTCCTCGCCGACGTGCCGGGCGCCGGTGCGGTCATCCACACCGCCGCCGGGGAGAAGTGCCAGCGGTGCTGGAAGGTTCTGCCGGAGGTCGGCTCGGTTCCCGAGCATCCGGATCTCTGCGGGCGCTGCGCCGAGGTCGTGGAGCGGCGTACCGCCCGTGCCTGACGGCGCCACGGTTCACGCTCCGGCGCATGGAGGGCTCGGGCGCGGGCTGCTCATCGCCGTGCTCGTGGTCGTCGCCGACCAGCTGACGAAATGGTGGATCCTCTCGGTGATGCTGCCGCGCCCGCCGGTCGAGCGCATCATCCCCGTCCTGCCCTTCTTCGACATCGTTCTCGTCTGGAACCGCGGTATCAGCTTCGGCCTTTTCAACAACGAGACCGGCTTCAACGCGCTCGTCTTCTCGGTGCTCGCGGCAGCGATCGTGGCAGGCCTTCTCGTCTGGCTCCGAAAGGCGACGGAGCCGCTCGTCGTCGTCGGGATCGGTCTCGTCATCGGGGGCGCAATCGGCAACCTGATCGACCGGCTCGTCCATTCGGCCGTGGTCGACTTCCTCGATTTCCACGTCGGCACCTGGCACTGGCCCGCGTTCAACGTCGCCGACGCGGCGATCTGCCTCGGGGTCGCCGGGCTCGTGCTCGACGGCTTGCTCCCGCGCTCCGGCCGTCGTACTTAGAGCCGATGTATCGGACCGCAGCCTGCCTAGCCGCCGCGCTCCTGTTTCTGGCCGGGTGTTCCGAGGCGAGGCGTGCAATCGGGCTCGAAAAGACGCCGCCCGACGAGTTCAACGTCGTTTCGCGGGCGCCGCTCGCGATGCCTCCGGACTTCGCCCTCCGCCCGCCGCAGCCGGGTGCGCCGCGGCCGCAGGATCTCACGCCGCGGCAGCGGGCGCGTCAGACCATATTCCGCGCCGGGGCGGAGCAGCACGCCTCCCTTTCGATGCCGCGCGGCAGCCGCAGCGAGGCGGAGATGGCGTTCCTCGGCCATGCTAACGTCGCGCAAGCCGATCCCAACATCCGCGCCATTGTGAACGAGGAGAATTCGCGCCTCCTCGAGGCCGAGCGGAGCTTCGTCGACCGGCTGATCTTCTGGCGCCCGGCCGAGCCGGCCGGCATCGTCGTCGATCCGCAGAAGGAGCAGCAGCGCCTGCGCGAAAATGCCGCGCTCGGCAAGCCGCCCAACGAAGGCGAGGTCCCGACGATCGAGCGGAAGAAGCGGGCTCTTTTGGAAGGAATTTTCTGAGTCTGCGGCGCTTTCGCCCTTCCTTTTCTAAGGCTTCTCCCCAATATTCGAGGTTATGACCGCGGCCCGTCCGTTCGCCGACGTACTTCAGCGCCTCCGTTCCGTCGGATTGCGCCCGACGCGCCAGCGCCTCGCGCTCGCGAAGCTGTTGCTCGAGAACGGCGATCGGCATGTCACCGCCGAGCAGCTTCATTCCGAGGCTCGGCAGGCCTCGATCCCGGTTTCGCTCGCCACCGTCTACAACACGCTCCACCAATTCACCGACGCCGGACTTCTGCGTGAGGTCGTCGTCGCCCCGGGGCGGTCCTACTTCGATACGAATACCGGCGACCACCATCATTTCTTCTACGAGGAGAGCGGGCGGCTCGAAGACATTCCGGGCGACCAGGTCGTCGTCGGCGCCCTGCCCGCCGCGCCGCCCGGGACAACCATCCGGCGCGTCGACGTCATCGTGCGGCTCGGTGAGCGGGAATAAGGCGGTCAGCCTAACTTTAGAATTCCTCTAAACTATTGACATCGACGGTGCGGCGAACCATAGATTGCCGGTAAACCGGACAAGCGGAGGAGAAACCGATGCCGTCTCTCAAGGGCACCAAAACCGAACAGAATCTGAAGGACGCTTTCGCTGGCGAGAGCCAGGCGAACCGGCGTTATCTCTATTTCGCGCAGAAGGCCGACATCGAAGGCTACAACGACATCTCGGCCGTCTTCCGGTCGACGGCGGAGGGCGAGACCGGGCATGCGCACGGCCATCTCGAGTTCCTCGAGGAGGTCGGCGATCCGGCGACCGGTAAGCCGATCGGAACCACGGCCGACAACCTGCGCGCCGCGATCGCGGGCGAGACGCACGAGTACACCGACATGTACCCGGGCATGGCTCGGACCGCGCGCGAGGAAGGGTTCGACGAGATCGCCGACTGGTTCGAGACTCTCGCCAAGGCGGAGAAGAGCCACGCCGGGCGCTTCCAGAAGGCGCTCGACACGCTGAGCTGAGCCGCGTCCGCCGGAACCTGACAGAGGCGGGGCGCTCCGGCGCCCCGCGTCGTTTCATCGAGGAAGAGGAATGAGGGAAGGCAGCCTCGAGGCGCCGATCAGGCACCCGCTCGCTTGGCAGGATCCCGATTTCACCGACCGGGCGAAGGTCGAGGCCGAGTGCGAGCGGGTGTTCGACATCTGCCACGGCTGCCGACGCTGCTTCAATCTCTGCGACTCTTTCCCGCGGCTCTTCGATCTTATCGACAACTCGCCGAGCGGCGAGCTGGAGGGCGTCGCGAAGGCGGACTACAAGCAGGTCGTCGACGCGTGCACGCTCTGCGACATGTGCTTCATGACGAAGTGCCCCTACGTGCCGCCGCACGAGTTCAACATCGACTTTCCGCATCTCATGCTGCGCTACCGCGCGATGGAGCGGAAGGAGAGGCAGCCTTCCTTCGCCGAGCGCCAGCTCATCGAGACCGACCGCAACGGCAGGCTCGGCGGGATGGTCGCGCCGATCGCGAACTGGGCTACCGACCGCCGGAACGCGCTGACCCGGCCGCTCATGGAGAAGGTCGCGGGCATCGACAAGGAAGCCGCCCTGCCGAAGTTTCACGGCCGGACCCTCGTCATGCGAGCGAAGCGCGAGAAGGCGGAGCCCAACGCCGCGGCGCCGGCATTCGGCAAGCGCAAGGCGGTGCTCTACGCGACCTGCTTCTGCAACTACAACAACCCGGGCATCGGCGAGGCGACGCGGGCGGTTCTCGCCCATAACGGGGTCGAGACCGAGGTCGTCTATCCCGGCTGCTGCGGCATGCCTCAGCTCGAGCAGGCCAATCTCGAACGCGTCGCGCGCGACGCGCGCCGCATCGCCGCCGAGCTTGGCGGGTGGGTCGACAAGGGATACGACATCGTCGCCCTCGTGCCTTCTTGCGCATTGATGCTGAAGTTCGAGTGGCCGCTCGTCGTCCCCGACGATGCCGCGGTGAAACGCCTTTCGCAGGCGACGTTCGATGTCGCCGAGTACGTCGTCGACATCGCCAAGAAAGAAGGCCTCGCGCCCGGCCTCCGGCCCTTGGAAGGCGGCGTCACCGTCCACGCCGCCTGCCACGCGCGGGCGCAGAACATGGGCGCCAAGGCGGCCGAGATGCTGCGGCTCATTCCCGATACGCGCGTCGCCCTCATCGAGCGTTGTTCGGGACACGGCGGCTCCTGGGGCGTTTTCAAAGGCAACTTCGAGACCGCGCTCAAAGTCGGCAAGCCGGTCGCGCGGCAGGCGGTGAAGAACGGGACGAAGCATGTCGCCTCGGAATGTCCGCTGGCCGGCATGCACATCGTTCAAGGCATCGAGAAGCTCGGAGAGGGGCCGGCGCCGAGCTACGCACCTCATCCGATCGAGCTGATGGCCAGAGCCTGGGGATTGCAATGACACGGAAACTGACTCGCGACGACATTCTTCCCCTCGCCGAGTACGGCAAGGAGCGACGGCAGCGTCGCGCAGAGATCAACGAGATCAAGAAGAGGCGTCGCGTCGAGGTGGGGCCCTTCACCACCTTCTATTTCGAGTGCTTCGAGACGATGTGGCACCAGGTCCACGAGATGCTCTGGATCGAGAAGGGCGGGGAAGAGCAGATCGCTGACGAGCTTGCCGCCTACAACCCGCTCATTCCGGACGGGGACGAGCTGGTCGCGACAATCATGATCGAGATCGACGATCCGGTGCGGCGGGACCGCACGCTGCGCCAGCTCGGCGGGATCGAGAAGGCGTTCTACCTTTCCTTCGCCGGCGAGACCGTTCGCGGCGTCGCCGACGACGAGCGGGAGAATACGCGCGAGTCGGACAACAAGGCGTCGTCGGTGCAGTTCGTCCATTTCCCGTTCACGGCGGTGCAGAAGCAGACGTTCAAGAGCGCCGGCACGCAGGTCGTGGTCGGCATCGACCATCCCAACTATGCCCATATGGCGGTGATGCCCGAGCCGGTGCGTCAAGAGCTGATGAGGGATTTGGCGTAGCTCTCTCGGCTCGTCGCTGCGCGCTCGCCGCCGGCTGGAGCGGCGACCGCGGCTACAAGCTGCCTGCTACGAGCTGCCAGCTACCTCGGCACCTTTTCCGTCGGGTACACGCCCCAGATTTGGTCGCGGGGCAGCCATCCTTCGATCTTCTGCGCCTCGATACGGCACCAGGCGCCCTCGCATTCGAGGAGCCGGGCGATGACGCCGGGCTCGGCGCGCGCGACCACGGCGGCTCCGGGATCCGGCTTGGCGTAGAGGGGACGCGTCTCGCCGGTGACGACGACCGAGCGCTTGCCGACCAGCATGCGCTGATGCACCCAGCCCTCGGTCCCCTCGCTGTCGCGGATTTTCCGCCAGTGCTCGAATTCCTGGACGATCTCGACCGGGAGCTCCTTGCGCGTGAAGACCCACTCGATCGGGTAGCGATCGCCCGGGCCCGCGCGCAGATTCACCTGGTCCGAGCGGAGCGCGGCGAAGCGCGGCAGGGGCAGCCTCTTCTCGGCGCCGGCGACGCCCCCGGCAGCGACGCAGAGCGCCATACATAAGGCTGCCGATCTCAAACGAACCACGAAATCTTGTGTAATCTCGACCGCGACTCGGGGTCAAGCGCCTGGACGGTGTCGGCATCCGCCGCCATATTTCGCTCATGGCGATCCTGAAGATCGCGCGAATGGGCCATCCCGTTCTGCGCCGGCGCGCCGACCCCGTCGCGGATCCGACCGCCCCGGCGGTCCAGGCGCTCGTCCAAGACATGATCGAGACGCTCGACGACATCGGCGGCGCGGGACTCGCGGCGCCGCAGGTTCATGTGCCCTGGCGCGTCGTGATCTTCCGCGTCCCCGCGGAACGGGTCACCGGCCGCGCCGACGATCTTCCGTCCGAGCTCACCGCCCTCGTCAACCCGGAGATCGAGCTCGTCGGCTCGGCGCGCGAGCTCGGCTGGGAAGGCTGCCTTTCGATACCGGGGTTGCGCGGCGCCGTGCCGCGAGCGGTGCGGATCCGCTACAAGGGCGTGACGCCTGAAGGCGAGCGCGTCGAGCGCGAGGTCGAGGGCTTTCACGCCAGGGTCGTGCAGCACGAATGCGACCATCTCGACGGCATTCTCTATCCGCAGAGGATGAACGACCTCTCTCTCTTTACGTTCGTCGAGGAAGGACTGCGCTTCCCTATGGAGTTGCCGCGATGAGCGAGAAGGATGCCGTCCTCATGGCGGTCCTCCCCGAGGTGCCCTTCGAGGGGTGGTCGTTGGCGGCGCTGCGCTCCGGCGCGCGCCGCGCCGGCATCTCCGAGGCCGAGGCGTTGGCGCTGTTTCCGCGCGGTGCGCCGGATCTCGTCGCGGCGTTCAGCGACTGGGCGGACCGGCAGATGCTGGAGAGGCTGGCGCTGCGCCCGCTCGAAAGCATGAAGACGAGCGAGAAGGTGGCGGCGGCCGTCATGGCCCGGCTCGACGCGCTCGGCGGACATCGCGAGGCGGCGCGCCGCGCCCTGTCCGTGCTGGCTTTGCCGCAGAACGCGCCGCTCGGCCTGCGCCTCCTCTACAACACGGTCGATGCGATCTGGTACGCCGCCGGCGATACCTCGACGGACTGGAACTTCTATTCGAAGCGCGCTCTTCTCGCCGCGGTCTACGCCGCCACGCAGCTCTACTGGTTCGAGGACCGCTCCCCGGGCGCCGAGGAGACGCGGGGCTTTCTCGAGCGCCGGCTCGCCGACGTCATGGCGCTTCCGAAGGCAGGGGCGGAGCTGCGCAATCTCGCCGACCGGCTGCCGAACCCGTTCCGCTTTTTCACCGCCATGCGCCGCCGCTGACCCTATCGGCGCGGCACGACGCGCGTGACGTGCCCCATCTTGCGGCCCGGACGCGCCTCTCTCTTGCCGTAGAGGTGGAGCTTGGCGGCGGGATCCGTCAGCCACTCGCGCCACTTCTCGACGTCGGCGCCGATGAGGTTCTTCATCACCGCGTCGGAATGAGGCTCCGGTGAGCCCAGCGGCAGGCCGCATACGGCGCGGACGAGCTGCTCGAACTGGCTCGTCTGGCAGGCGTCGATCGTCCAGTGCCCGGAATTGTGTGGTCGCGGCGCGAGCTCGTTGACCAGCACCTCGCCCTTCGGCGTCACGAACATCTCGACCGCGAGCAGGCCGACGATTCCGAGCTTCTCGGCGACGTGCCGGGCGATCGCCTCCGCACGCATGGCGAGCTCGGGCGTGATGCGGGCCGGCGCGATGGTGGTGTCGAGGATGTGGTCGACATGCTTGTTCTCGACCGGCGGATAGGCGGCGGCCGCGCCGCTCTCGGTGCGCGCCACGATGACCGAGATCTCGCAGCCGAAATCGACGAAGGCCTCGAGAATTCCGACATCGGCGCCTATCCGCGACCATGCGGCCTCGAGATCGGTGTCGGGGCCGATCAGGACCTGCCCCTTGCCGTCGTAGCCGAGCCGCACGGTCTTCAGCACCGAGAGCGGGCCGATGTCGCGCACCGCGCGTCGCAGCGCGGCGATGCTCCCGACCTCGCGATAGTTCGCCGTGGCGACGTCGATCGAGCGGAGGAAGTCCTTCTCCCGAAGCCGGTCCTGGGCGATGCGCAGAACCGAGGGGGCAGGGTGGACCGGACGCCCTGCGGCGGCGAGCGCCTCGGCCGCCTCGGCGGGAATGTTCTCGAACTCGAACGTGATGACGTCGACCGCGGCCGCGAAGCGCCCGAGCGCTTCGCGGTCGGTGTAGTCGGCCTTCGTCGTCCGCGCCGAGACCTGCGAGGCGGGCGCATCGTCCTCGGGCGTGAAGATGTGGCATTTGTACCCGAGCCGCGCCGCTGCGAGCGACGTCATGCGCCCGAGCTGGCCGCCGCCGAGAATGCCGATGGTGGAACCCGGCGCGAGCATCAGGCGGAAGGCGAGTCGGCGACCGCCGCGGTCTGCGCCGCCCGCCAGCGATCGAGCCGGTCTGCGATCGCGGCGTCGGCGGTGGCGAGCACCGCGGCGGCGAGGAGCGCCGCGTTGACGGCGCCCGCCTTTCCGATCGCGAGCGTTCCGACCGGCACGCCGGCGGGCATCTGAACGATCGAGAGGAGGCTGTCGAGGCCCTTCAGCGTCTTGCTTTCGACCGGTACGCCGAAGACCGGCAGGGGCGTCATCGAGGCGACCATGCCGGGCAGATGCGCCGCACCTCCCGCGCCGGCGATGATCACCTTGAGGCCGCGCTCTCGCGCGCTCTCGGCGTAGGCGACAAGCCGCTTCGGCGTGCGGTGCGCCGACACGATCTTGCTCTCGCAGGGAATGCCGAGCTCTCCAAGCGTCTCGGCCGCGTGGCGCATAGTCTCCCAGTCCGACGCGCTGCCCATGATGATGCCGACCGCCGGCCCGGCCATACCCCCCTCCGACCCGAAGAAAGGGCGGCATTATAGGGACCAGTCTTCAAGCAGCAAGGAGCCGCAGCCTCGATGAATTTTAACCATGGGGAGGGCAGCCTGGGGGTGGTATAAGCGACCGCAGGTGGCGTAGTTCATGCAGATTCGCGACACGAAGCCGGCCGGACGCACGACCGCGGTGCGAGCGGTCGAGACGACCCGCCGCGCGCAAGCGCCGGACGGACGTGCAGCCGCTGCGCCTGCGGCCGAGCCGCGGGAAGTCGTGTCCCTCGCCGGCATTCCGGAGGCGGAGCTGACGCCGCATGTGCGCCAGGCGCTGCTCGCCCTGATGAACGAGGTGAACGAGCTGCGGCGCCAGCTCGAGGAGGCGCACGGGCGGATCAACTATCTCGAGCGCCTCGCCGACGAGGACGCGCTCGTGCCGATCGCGAATCGCCGCGCCTTCGTGCGCGAGCTGTCGCGGACGATGGCCATGGCGCAGCGCTACGGCACTCCCGCCTCGGTGATCTATTTCGACCTCGACGGATTGAAGCGGATCAACGATTCGTACGGGCACGCCGCCGGCGACGCGGCGCTGCAGCACTGCGGGCGGCTGCTCGTCGAGAGCGTCCGCACCTCCGACGTCGTCGGGCGCCTCGGCGGCGACGAGTTCGGCGTCATCCTCGTACAGACCGACCAGGAGACCGCGAGCAAGAAGGCGGCGGCGCTCGCCGATGCGCTGGCGGCGGCGCCGCTCGAATGGCAGGGGCAGCGCATTGCGCTCTCGCTTTCCTGGGGCGTTCACAGCTTCACCGGCGCGGAGGACGTCGCGGACGCGCTCGATGCCGCCGACCGTGCGATGTACAATCGCCGCCGGGAGAGCCGCGGCGGCTGAGGTTGCGGTCTAGGCCGCGCCGTAGATCATCCCCTCGGTGTCGATCTCCGGCTCGCGGCCGGCCATGAGGTCGGCGGCGATCTGCGCCGAGCCGCATGCCATCGTCCAGCCCATGTGCCCCTGTCCCGTGTTGAGCCAGAGGTTCCGGTGGCGCCCGCGGCCGAAGATCGGGGTGCCCTCCGGGGTCATCGGCCGCAGGCACGCCCAGTAGCTCGCGCGCGCGTAGTCCCCGCCCTGCGGAAAGAGATCGCGCGCGGTCGCCAGCATCTTCGCGAAGTCCGAGGGGCGGTGCGAGGTGTCGTAGCCGCTGAACTCGGCCGTGGCGGTGAGCCGCAGCCGGTCGCCCATCCGGCACCAGGCGACGAGGTTGTTCTCGTCGACTCCGCCCATGGCGGGGGCGCCGTTCATGCCGTCGATCGGCACCGTCGCCGAGTAGCCTTTCACCGGATAGACCGGAATGTCGAGCCCGAGCGGCCGCGCGATCCGCGACGACCAGCTCCCGAGCGAGAGAACGAAGCGCTCGCCGGCGATCGCGCCCTTGTCGGTGAGGACGCGCTCCACCCGGTCGCCGCTCGCCTCGAAGCCGGTGATCTCGTGCTCGAACTTGAACTCGACGCCGAGCTCCTCCCGAGCCTTCTCGGCGAGCGCGACGGTGAACTTGCGGGAGTCGCCCTGCTCGTCGTCGGGGCAGTAGATCCCGCCGGCGATCTTCGTCCGGCTCGCCTCGAACGCCGGCTCGAGCGCGGCGATCCGGTCGGGGTCCACGGTCTCCATGCGCTGGCCGTTCTCGGCGAGGATCTGCATGTTCGCCTTGCCGCGCGCGAGCGATTCCGGATCGCGGTAGACGTAGAGGAGCCCCTTGCGGGCGCCGTCGTACTCGATCCCGGTCTCGGCCACGAGCGCCCGCAGACGCTGCTGGGAGTAGACGCAAAGCTTCAGCTTCCGGATCGTGTTGCGCCGCGCCTTCTCGCTGGTGCAGTTCATGAGAAACTTCCAGCACCAGCGCCACATCTGAGGGTCGGCGTTGAGCTTCAGTCGCAGCGCCTGGTCGCCGCGGAAGAGCGATTTGATGAGAATTCCCGGCGCCCGCGGCGAGGCCCAGGTGAGCGCGTGCCCCGGCGCGACCAGCCCCGCGTTGGCGAAGCTCGTCTCGCCCGCCGCCTCTTTCTGGCGGTCGACGACGACGACCTTGTGCCCCTCCTTGGCGAGGGTCCAGGCTGTGGTGACGCCTACGAGCCCGGCGCCGAGGACGACTGTCGTCATTCGATCGCCGCCACCACCATGATCTCGACCTTGCAGCCGGGGGCCGCGAGCCTGGCTTCCACAGCGGCTCGCGCCGGTGCGTTGCCGGGCGCCACCCAGGCGTCCCAGACCGTGTTCATCTCGCCCCAGGTTCCGATATCGGTGAGCCAGATATTGGCGGACAGAAGCTTCGACTTGTCGGTGCCGGCCGCGGCGAGAAGACGGTCGATCTTGGCGAGGACCTGCCGCGTCTGGTTCTTGACGTCGGCCTTGGGGTCGTCGGCGACGATTCCGGCGAGATAGACGGTGTTGCCGTGGACGACGGCCTGGCTCATCCGAGGCCCGGGCTCGATGCGCTTTATGGCCATTCTCGTCTCCCTGCGGATCCGCCGCGGAGCTTAGCACGCTTGAAGCGCCGTCGAGTGCGGCTTACGACTCTGGCCATGAGCGACGCCGTCATCGTCTCGACCGCACGCACCCCGATCGGCAAGGCCTATCGCGGCGCTTTCAACAATACCCATGGCGCGACCCTCGCCGGCCATGTCGTCAAGCATGTTGTGGAGCGCGCGGGACTGGAGCCAGGAGAGGTCGAGGACGTGATCCTCGGCTGCGCCATGCCCGAAGGGGCGACGGGGGACAACATCGCCCGCCAGGCGGCGCTCCGCGCCGGGCTGCCGGTCACCACGTCCGGCGTCACGGTCAATCGCTTCTGCTCCTCCGGGATGCAGACGATCGCGATGGCGGCGCAGCGCGTGCTCGTCGACAAGGTCCCGGTGCTGGTGGCGGGCGGCGTCGAGTCGATCAGCCTCGTGCAGAACGAGCACAAGAACAGCTGGCGCCTCCATGACGAGTGGCTCGACGCGCACAAGCCCGACATCTACCTTCCGATGCTCGACACGGCCGAGGTCGTGGCGGCGCGCTACCAGGTGAGCCGGGAGACGCAGGATGCCTTCGCGCTGCAGAGCCAGATGCGCACGGCCGCGGCGCAGCAGGCCGGGCGCTTCGACGACGAGATCGTGCCGCTCGAGACGGTGAAGCTGGTCCAGGACAAGAACACCGGGCAAGTCTCGGAGCAGCGCGTCACCCTGACGAAGGACGAGGGCAACCGGCCGGATACCTCGCCCGAGGGGCTCGCCGCGCTGCAGCCGGTGCGCGGCCCCGGCAAGACCGTTACCGCCGGAAACGCGAGCCAGCTCTCAGACGGCGCCTCGGCCTGCGTCGTCATGGACGGCAGGCTCGCCGAGAAGCGGAATCTCGAGCCGCTCGGCATCTTCCGCGGATTCGCCGTCGCCGGGTGCGAGCCGGACGAGATGGGGATCGGGCCCGTCTTCGCGGTGCCGCGTCTTCTCGAGCGGCACGGGCTCAAGATGGACGACATCGACCTCTGGGAGCTGAACGAGGCCTTCGCCGTGCAGGTCGTCTACTGCCGCGACCGGCTCGGCATTCCGAACGAGCGCCTCAACGTCAACGGCGGCGCGATCTCGATCGGCCATCCCTACGGCATGAGCGGCGCGCGCATGGTCGGGCACGCGCTCATCGAAGGGAAGCGACGCGGCGCCAAGTACGTCGTCTGCACGATGTGCATCGGCGGCGGCATGGGGGCGGCCGGGCTCTTCGAGGTGGCCTGACACAAGACTCGCGCCGCCCGCGATCAGCGGCGTGCCGAGGTCCCGAAATCCTGCAGGATGCCGTGAATCGTCTCGATGCGTGCGAGGCGGTCGCGCCCCTTGCGGCCGGTACGCAGAGCTACTGCGGAGCAGAGATAGTTCGTGATGCTGAGCGCCGCGACGTACGAGTCGAACAACGAGGCGCCGCGCGTGTGACAGCGCAGGGTGATCGCCGACAGCCTTGCGGCAGTCGTCGCGGTCTGGTCGGTTACTTGCACGACGCTCGCTCCTGCCGAGCGGATCGCCTGAAGCGCGTTACGCAAGAGCGGGAGCCGCCTTCTGAACGCGAAGGCGAGGACGGCGTCCCGCGCCGTCATGCTCGAAAGATCCTCGGCGAGCGTGAAGCCGCCGATGGGAAGGAGCCGCACGTCCGGCTTCACGTTGATCAGAAGACCGCGGGCGTAGAGCGCTAGGGCATAGTTGTTCCGGAAGCCGAGGACCCAAACCTTCTCGGCACGCACCAGCAATTTGATTGCCCGGTCGAGCAGATCGGGCGCGATCCGCTCCGCCGTGCGGGTGAGATTGTCGACGTCCTGTCGGAGGTGGCGCCCGAAATCCCCGTCCAGGATGCCGGAAGCCGCGAGTTCCGCGAGCTCGGATAGCGGTGATCCGGCGCTCGGCGCCTCGCGGGATTCCCTTCGGGCGGCATTGAAGTCGAGATAGCCGAGGCGACGGAAGAAGCGAACCGCTGTCGCCTTGGAGACGCCGGCCTGCTGCGCCAGCTCCGTGGCCGAGTAGGCGGCGATCCTGGACCGGTGCTCGAGCACGACGTCGGCGAGGCGGCGCTCGCTTTTCGGCAGGCCGTCGTAAGCGTCTCTGATGCGCTGCTCGAGGGGCTTGGACATGTCTCAGCGGTGCCTCCTTAGCCCTTGTTCGGCGCCCCTGCCTAGAATGAAATCATTGTACCGTACTCATTGATTAATGAAACATCAGTTTCAGAATCCTGTTGACGGGCGGCCGACTCTCGTCGTTAGCTCCCGGAAAGAGTGAGGGCTTCGTCGAGCTTGATGCCTGGGGCGACGAACAGGGGACGAGGGGGAGGCGTGCTGCATCGCGACGAGGCTTTATCGCGCTGGGCGGAACGGAGCGCGGCGGCGAGCGCATGGCTCGACAAGCAGACCGAAAGGGTCTGCGCGGCTCTTGTCGCGGTGATGCTGGTCGATGTCGGGCTCGGAATTTTCGGGCGCTATGTCGTTCCGCTGCCGGTGACATGGACCGAGGAGCTCGCGCGCTATCTCATGATCTGGGTGGCGCTGCTGGCGATCTCGTGCGGCGTCGCGCGGCGCGAGCACATCGCCGTGACCATGCTGTTCCAGTTTCTCCCGGCAGGCGCCCGTTCGGTGCTCGGGATCGCGTTCGACGCCCTTGCCTTCGCGTTCTTCGGGTTTCTCTTCTATTTCGGGCTGGGCATGACCGCGGACGGCGCGTCGCAGTACGCGACGATCTTCGGCATGACGATGGTGCTGCCGTACGCGGCGGTTCCGGTTTCGGCGGCGCTGGCCTGCATACAGCTGGCTCTCTCGGCGGTCCGGGACTTCGGGCGGCCGACAGCGGCGACGGAGGTTCATCCGTGACACTGGTTCTCGCCACGCTCTTCGGCCTCATGGCGATCGGGTTTCCGATCGGCTATGCGCTCGGCGTCGCGGGCGTCGTCGGAATCCTCCAGATGGGCGGGCCGGAGTTCCTGCCGATGGCGCCGCAGCGCTTCTTCGCCGGGCTCGACCTCTACACGTTTCTGGCGATGCCGTTCTTCATCCTGGCCGGCGAGATCATGAACCGGGCCGGCATCACCGAACGGCTCGCGGCTTTCGCCGATTCGCTCGTGGGATACCTTCGAGGCGGAATGGCGCAGTCGTGCGTGGTGTCCTCGGTCCTCTTCGCGGGCATCACGGGCGCGGCCGTCGCCGAGGCGGCGGCGTTCGGGAACACGATGGTTCCGGCGATGCAGAAGAGCGGGTACAAGCGCCCATTCGCCTGCGCCGTCGTCGTCGCCGGTTCGATCATCGGGCCGACGATCCCGCCGTCGAACCTCATGGTGATCTACGGCTCGCTCATGGGCGTTTCGATCGCCGGCCTGTTCGCCGCGGGAATTCTGCCCGGGCTCCTGATGGGGCTCTTCTGCATGGCCGTGATCGCGGCTTTCGGGCGGCGCTGGAACCTGCCGAAGAGCGACAAGCGGCCGAGCCTCATGGGGATCGTGCGGGCGTTCCGGGCGAGCCTTCTCGCGCTCGTCATGCCGGTCATCATCCTCGGCGGAATTCTCGGCGGCATCGTCACGCCGACGGAGGGCGCGGCGATCGCGGTGTTCTACGCGCTCTTCATCGGAACCGTGGTGTTCCGGGAGATCACCTTCGCATCGCTCTTCGAGATGCTCGTTCGAACGGCGCGCATCACGGGCGTCGTGTTCCTCATCATCGCCTCCGCTTCGATCCTGAGCTGGTGGATGACGTACGAGCGCCTGCCGCAGATGATCACCGGCGCGTTCCTCTCCATCTCCGAGAATCCGGCGACGATCATCCTCCTGATCCTCGTCCTTCTGCTGATCCTCGGGATGTTCATGGACATCAATGCGATCCTCATCATCCTCGGGCCGGTGCTGGGTGCGCTGGCGGTGGCGATCGGCATGGATCCGGTCCAGGCGGGCGTCATGATCGTTCTCGCTCTCAACATCGGGCTGATGACCCCGCCGGTCGGTGCCAGCCTCTTCGTCCTGAGCTCGGTCACGGGAGAGACGATCGAGCGGATATCGGCGGCCATGTGGCCCTTCATGGCGGCCGAGATCGCCGTGCTGTTCCTCGTCGCCTACTGGCCCGACGTCACGCTCGCGGTCCCGCGGCTCCTCGGGCTTTGAGGGCGCGAACACCTGCAGCAACAACTGCCGTGAAGGGAGAGTACAGATGCGTCTGGTTCGATCGTTACTGACAGTGGCCGCCGTCGTGGGCGTCGCGGCCGTCGCGCTGCAGCCGCAGCCGGCGTTTGCCGAGAAGAAGCTGAAGCTCGCGCATCTCAACAAGAACGATCCGTTCGACAACGCGACCGGGGCTATGGCGAGCGTGTTCAAGTCGCTCGTCGAGGCCGGGACGAACGGGTCCGTGAAGGTCGAGGTCTTTCCCGACGGGCAGCTCGGCAAGGATAACGAGGTTCTGCAGCAGGTGAAGTCGGGCATAGTCCAGTCGTCGATCGCCTCTGTGGGCGGGATCGCCTCGGTCTATCCGATGATCGGCGTCCTCGACGTGCCGTTCGCGTTCCCGAACATCAGCGCGACCTACGCGGTCTTCGACGGACCTTTCGGCGCCAAGCTCGCGGCGGACATCACGAAGAAGACCGGGCTGGGCGTTCTCGGCTTCGGCGATTCGGGCGGCTTCTTCGCCTTCACCAACTCCAAGCGCGCGATCAAGTCGCCGGACGACATGAAGGGCCTCAAGATCCGCACCATGGGGCTCGAGACACACAAGGCGATCGTCAGCAATCTCGGCGGCCAGCCGGTCGCGATCAACTGGGCGGAGGTCTACACCTCGCTGCAGACGGGCGTCGCGGACGGTCAGATGAATCCGATCCCGATCATCAAGTTCGCCAAGTTCGACGAGGTGCAGAAGTACCTGACGCTGAGCAATCACCTCTTCACGCCTTACGTGTGGGTGATCAACAAGCGCTTCTATGACGGCCTCACCGCTCAGGAGAAGGGCGTCGTCGACTACGCGGCGCGTTCCGCGATCGTCGCGGGCCGCGGCATCAGCCGCATCATCGAAGCCTCCGACCGCGGCCTTCCGGCGCTCGCCGCGAAGATGCAGGTCTACAGCCCGACGGCGGAGGAGCAGGCGCGCTTCCGTGCCGCGGCGCAGCCGGCGGTCCTCGACTACGTCAAGAAGACCTACGGCGCCGAAGGCGAGGACATGCTGAAGGCGTTCCTCGCCGCGATCGAGGACGCGAGCAAGTAGAGGCCGGCATGCCGGTCGGGCGTTCGGCGCCCGGCCGGCGCGACTTCTCGAGCCGATAGGATTTCCCGATAAGATGTCTTCGAATTTCAGCCGGCACAGGGCGCGTCTCTTCCACAATCCGCGCGCGCTCCCGGAACGCGAATACGATCGAACCCTGCGCGAGGTGCTGAGCCGCGATGCGTTCAGCCTCGCGCGGGCCGAGATCGCCTCCTGGCCCGGTTATCGGCCGACGCCGCTCATCGGCCTCCACGAGCTCGCGAAATCGGCCGGACTGAAGCGGATCTGGTACAAGGACGAAGGGGGCCGCTTCGGGCTCGGCAGCTTCAAGGCGCTGGGCGGCGCCTATGCCGTCTACCGCTTGCTGGCGCGCGAGATCGGCCGCCGGCAGGGGACGACGATCTCGGCGGCCGAGCTCCTCGCCGGCAAGCACAGGGATACGGTTGCCGCCGTCACGGTGACCTGCGCCACCGACGGGAACCACGGGCGTTCGGTGGCCTGGGGCGCGCAGATGTTCGGCTGCCGCTGCGTCATCTACATTCATGAGACCGTGAGCGAAGGGCGGGCGAAGGCGATCGCCCGCTACGGGGCCGAGGTCGTGCGCACGCCCGGCACCTACGACGACGCCGTCCGGCGCGCGGCCGAGGACGCGGCGCGCAACGGATGGTTCGTCGTCTCGGATACGTCCTACGAGGGGTACATGGACGTGCCGAGAGACGTCATGCAGGGCTACACCGTCATGGTCGACGAAGCCCTCGGCCAGCTCCCCGAGGGCGAGTCTCTGACGCATGTTTTCGTGCAGGGCGGAGTGGGCGGCCTCGCCGCTGCCGTGTGCGGACATCTCTGGGAGACATTGGGCGCCGCGCGGCCGCGCTTCATCGTCGTGGAGCCGGAGAAAGCGGACTGCCTCTATCGGAGCGCGGTGACCGGCAGGCCGACGCCGGCCGAAGGGAGCCTCGACACGATCATGGCGGGCCTCGCTTGCGGGGAAGTCTCGCTCCTCGCCTGGCGGATCCTCGAAGCGGGCGCCGACGACTTCATGACGGTTTCGGACGAGGCCGCTGCCGACTGCATGCGGCTCCTCGCCAGTCCTTTGAACGGCGATCCGCCAATCGTGGCCGGAGAGTCGGCCGTCGCCGGGCTTGCCGGGCTTCTGATCGCGGCCAATCATGCCGACCAGCGCGCCGCCCTCGGTCTCGGCGCCGAAAGCCGGGTCCTGCTGATCGGAAGCGAGGGGGATACGGACCCAGAGCTCTACGCACGTATCGTCGGCCGTCCGGCGACCGAGATTCGCGGGCGCTGATGGGAGCGGCGGCAAATCTTCGGATCGACATCGACCGGCTGCTCCGGCGCATCGACGCGCTGGCGCAGGTGGGCGCGATCGAGGGCGGCGGCGTGTGCCGGCTCGCCCTCACCGAGGAAGACAAGGCAGGACGCGATCTCGTCGTCCGCTGGATGGAGGAGCTCGGGCTCTCGGTATCGGTGGACGCCATAGGGAACGTCGTCGGCGTCCGCCGCGGGCTCGAGGAGGGTCCGCCCGTGATGACGGGCTCGCACATCGACACGGTCCGCACCGGCGGGCGCTATGACGGAAATCTCGGCGTCCTCGCGGGACTCGAGGTCGTCGAAACCTTGAACGAGGCCGGAGTCGCCACGCGGCGACCGCTCGCCGTCGCCTTCTTCACGAACGAAGAGGGCGCGCGCTTCAGCCCCGACATGATGGGAAGCCTCGTCTATGTCGGCGGGATGCCGCTCGCGGACGCGCTCGGCACCATCGGAATCGACGGGACGCAGGTCGGCGAGAATCTGCGCCGGATCGGCTACGCCGGGCCGGCGCCCGTCGGCGCGCCCGCGGTCTACGCCTATGTCGAGCTCCATGTCGAGCAGGGGCCCGTTCTCGAAGCCGAAGGCGTCACGATCGGCGTGGTCGATGGCGTCCAGGGAATCTCCTGGACCGAGTTCACGATAACGGGCGAGTCGAACCACGCCGGGACGACGCCGATGCGCCTGCGCCACGATGCCGGCTACGCGGCGGCGGCGATTGCTTGCGAAGCGCGCCGGATCGCGCGCGAGCTGGGCGGCGACCAGGTCGCGACGGTGGGCTCCATCAGCCTCGCGCCGAACCTCGTCAACGTCATCGCGAACCGGGCCGTGGTCACGGTCGATCTGCGCAACACGGACGAGACGCTCTTGCAGGAGGCGGAGCGCCGCCTTGCGGATTTCGTCGCCGCGCTTGCGAGGGACGAAGGCGTTTCGGTCAGCGATCGGAAGCTCGCCCGCTTCGAGCCGGTGGGATTCGACCCGGCTACGGTCGAGCTCGTCGAGCGTACGGCGCAGCGCCTGGGATACAGCACCAAGCGGATGGCGAGCGGCGCCGGGCACGACGCGCAGATGCTCGCACGGGTATGCCCTGCCGGGATGATCTTCGTCCCGAGCGCAGGAGGCGTCAGCCACAACGTGCGCGAATACACCGCGCCCGAAGACATCGCCGCAGGGGCCAACGTCCTCCTGCACACGCTGCTCGACCTGGCGTCGTGACGCGAGGTCGCGCTCCCTTCACGAAAGAGGAAAAGCGGAAAAGCCATGCCCAGGTTCGTCACTGTCGGAGCCGCACAGCTCGGGCCGATCGCCCGAAGCGACAGCCGCAAGGCCGTGGTCGCACGGCTTATCGAGCTGCTCCGCCAGGCCCATTCGATGCGCTGCGACGTCGTGGTGTTCCCGGAGCTCGCGCTGACCACGTTCTTCCCGCGCTGGTACATGGAGGATCAGGCGGAGATCGATTCCTTCTTCGAGCGCGAGATGCCGGGCCCGGAAACGCGGCCGCTCTTCGAGGAGGCGGCCCGCCTCGGGATCGGCTTTTATCTCGGCTATGCCGAGCTGACGGAAGAGAAGGGCGCCACGCGCCGTTTCAACACCTCGATCCTCGTCGACAAATCCGGCCGGATCGCCGGCAAGTACCGGAAGATTCACCTGCCGGGCCATGCCGAGCACGAGCCGTGGCGGCGCTTCCAGCACCTCGAGAAGCGGTACTTCGAGGTCGGCAATCTCGGCTGGGGCGTGTGGCGCGTCTTCGGCGGGCTCATGGGGATGTGCATCTGCAATGACCGCCGCTGGCCCGAAACCTACCGCGTGATGGGGCTGCAGGGCGTCGAGATGGTGATGCTCGGCTACAACACGCCTGTCCACAATCCGCCCGCTCCCGAGCACGACCTCCTGTCGAACTTCCACAACCAGCTCGTGATGCAGGCCGGCGCGTACCAGAACGGAACCTGGGTCGTCGGCGTCGCGAAGGCCGGGCTCGAGGAAGGGTGCGAGCTCATCGGAAACAGCTCGATCATCGCTCCGTCGGGCGAGGTGGTCGCCGCCTGCTCGACGCTCGGCGACGAGCTCGCGGTCGCACGGTGCGATCTCGACCTCTGCAACTCCTACAAGCGCTCGGTCTTCAACTTCGCAATGCATCGTCAGCCGGACCAATATCGGCTTATCTGCGAGCGCAAGGGCGCGGTCCCGCCGCCGTAACGGCAGGACGGCGCTTTCGAGGATCCCGGCCGGCGGGGCCCTTCGGGCCTCCCGGCCGTCAGTTCCGCGCGACGAACAGGAACTCGCCGTTGTAGCCGAGTATGTTGTTGGCCGACGGCGTCTGCGGAACGATGGACCCCTTCGAGGCCTTCTGGATCTTGCCGATGACCCGGTCCTGAACCGACAGCGTGAGCTCGATGCTCTTCATCAGGCCGCGGTTCGAGGCGAGCGACTGCAAGAGTGCCGAGGCGAAGACGGAGTGCCTGTCCTTGGCGCCGAGCTGGTCGACGACGGGCTCGTTTCCGCCCGAGGTCAGCACGACCCGCGCGGCCTTCGACGCCCAGTGCCCGAGCGCATGGATTTCTTCGGGCAATTCGGCCTTCACGACCGTGCCCTGCACCTCGGCGACGTCGACCCCTGCTTCCTCCTCGATGACGCGGATTCCGCCGGCGCGGATTCCGCCGCTGCGGCTCTTCGTCTCCACGAGCTGCGGCTCGCTCGGGAGTCCCTGACGAATGGTGGTGACGGTGGTCAGGCCGCCGGCGAAGCAGCTGTCGGCGATCACCATCACCTGCTTGGCCTGCAGCCGGTCGATCTTCTCGAGAAGGAGATCGTGCTTCACGAGGTTTTCCGTGCGCAGGGGCTTTCCCACCGCATAGGCATCGCCGTCCACGGGCACCCAGTAACCCGCTTCATTGTCGACGATGCCGTGACCGGCGTAGTAGATGAGCAGGTTGTCGCGCGGCCCCAGCTCGTCGACATAGCTGTCGAGCGCGGTCAGTATCTGGGCCCGCGTGGCGTTGGTGAGCAGCGTCACGCGGAACCCGTACTTCTTCTCCAGCACGTCGGCGATCGCCTTGGCGTCGTTCACGGCGGTGCGCAGCCGCGGCCACTCCTTGTAGGTATCGTTGCCGATCACGAGCGCGTAGTAGCGGCCGAAATCGACCTCTTTCAGACGTTTCGCGATCTCGGTCTTCTTCACGATCTCGCGCGTCTGCCGGTCGCGCAGCTCGGTCACCGCCGCCAGGAGCCTGTCCCGCTCGGCGCGGATCTCGGCGAGCTTCGCTTCCTCGCTCTTCAGCTCGCCTTCGAGCGCACTCTTCCGCGACTGGAGCTCGGCGAGCTCTCGACGCGTCGCCTCCGCGTCGCGCTTGTAGGTCTCTCCGGCCTCGATCTGCGCACGCATCGCCGCGAGCCGCGCCTCGGCCTCCGCCTGCTGCTTCCTGAGCTCGGCGAGGTCGCCCTGGCGACCGGCCTCGGCCGCCTCGACTTCCGCCCGCAGCTTCGCGAGCTGCGCGTTCGCCTCTTCCTGCTGCTTCCTGAGGCTGTCGAGTTGCTCGGAGGCCTCCTTGGCCTTCTTCAGCGCCTCTTCCTTGATCGTGATCGCGGCCAGCTCTTCGGTGCGGTCGCGGACGGTCCTTTCCGCCGCCGAAGCCGTCTGCTCGCTTCTGGTGAGCTGGGCCTCGGCTTTGGCCAGCTGCGCCTGGAGCGCGTTCAGCTTCTTCTGCGCCTTGTTCACTTCCTGGATCGTGGCGACGCGTTTGCGCTCGGCCTCGGAGAGGTCGCGCTTCGTCGCTTCGAGCTGCTGCTGGAAGGCGGCCCCGATCCTCTGCACCTGCGCGACCTGGTCCTGAACCTTCTTCAGCTCCTCCTTCTTCTGCGCGATCTCCTGGTCGACGGCGAGGTTGTCCATGATCACCTTGAGCGAGGCGATCTGGGTCTCGTTCTCCAGGATGACGTCGTCGAGCTCGGCGAGCACCTTGTCCAGGTTCGCGAGCGCCTGCAGGCGGGCCGTGGGGTCGTCGGTGGCGAGCTGCTGACGGAGCTGGGTCAGTCTCGCGCGGATTCGGTTGAGGCTCGACTGGTTCTGGGCGAGCGAGTCGAGGCCGTCCCTGAGACGCGCGATGATCCGCGGCTCGTAGGGCGCGAAGCGTTCCTGCGCGATCGTGGGCGCAAGAAGCTGGCCGAGGACGAGCTCCTGCTTGATGTTCGGAAGCCGCACCTTGCCGGTCTGCACCGCCGTCGCAAAACGGGGCAGACGCGCCGGAAAGGCCGCCTCCCCCGTGTCTTCGAGCGTCGCCAGATAGGCGGCCGCGTAACGGCCGTTCCGCATGAGGCTGCGCGAGGCCTCGATCGCCTTCGCCGAGTTGCGCAGGCGGGTCGCGCCCTCCGCGGTGAGATAGAGGGCGCCGTCCTGGCGCAGCTGAGAAAGCGACGGGTCCGCCAAGGCGGAGACGAGCCCGGCGAGGGGATGGCTGGGGTCGGCGGTGAATGCCCGGCTCAGCGTCGGCAGCGCCTGCTCGCGCTTGCCGAAGTCGGCGAGCACCTGGGCGAGCGCGAGAGCGTAGCCCGCGTCCGCGATCTCCGGAGCTACCTCTGCGACGGTGGTGAACGCGCCCACCGCGCCCTTGGCGTCGCCGCGCGAAAGCCGGCCGAAGCCGCTCACATAGATCTTGTTGAGGATCGCGGTGTTGGTCCTCGGCTGCTCGGTTGCCGTCGCCGGCTGGGAGCGCGACGGCGAATTCGCGGCCCACGCGGGCGCGGCTCCGGCGAGCCCGAGGATGATGAGCCCGCAGCCGAGCAGCCGCAGCGGTCGGAGAAACGACCGCCAACCGGGGTTTGCTCGTGCAGCACCCATGGTGATTTCCCCCTTTCGGCGAAGAATAGGCACGGCTGCGCAACCGGTATGCCGAGACGCCTCGTGCCTGCAGAACGATACTAAAGGGACGGCCCCGAAGCAAAGTGCGGTTGATCACAAGAGGAAAAGAACAACCGTTGGGAGGCAGCTTTTCCTCGCGACGACTCCTTCCGATGTCAGGAACTTCTTCCCGCAGACTCGGCGTTCGCGGCGGTGGTGAAGATGCTCGTTGTGGCCGCCGCGCTTTCGATGGCGGCGTGCGCCCCGGAACTCGTCGCGGAATACCCGGGCGCCGGCGGCCCGTGCGACCGGCTTTATCGGATTGGAGCGGTGCCTGCCGCGTCCTGCTCTTACGACTGGCGCGGAGGTCGCACCGCCCTTGCAGGCCAGGCGGCGCCGCGATCCGACGCGCTCGCCAAGATCGACAACGAAATCCGGGGAACACTGAACCGCCTCGCGCTGCAGCCCTGACGGTTCAGTTCAGCTCTGCGGTGACAAGAGGCGCCGCCGCCGAGCGTTGCTCGCGAGCGTTGAGAGAGCGCGCCCGCATCTGCAGGCGGCGCAAGTTTTCGGGGCTGAGGCTGTAGAGCCCTTCCTGGAGGCGCGCGATGAGGCGCGGCTCGTAGGCCTGGAGCTCCGAATCCGATATGGCGGCCGCGAAGAGCCGTCCGAACGGCTGGGAGGCCGGCCAGCCGGGCAGGCGTATCGTGCCGCCGGGTCCGATCATCCGGTCGAACCCTGCCAGGCGGAGCGGGAACTCCGCGTCGCCGCTCGCCCGAGCCGCGCTCAGCACCGCCGCCAGATAGCGGCCGTTGACCGCAGTCCGCTCCGTGCCGAGAGCTGCAGCCGCGGCGCGGAGCCGTTCCGCGCCTTCAGGCGTCAGGTGCAGCGCGCCATCCGCCCCGAGCCGGGACAGCGCCGGGTCGGCCAGCACCTTCGCCGCCCCGTAGAGCGCGTTCGGCGGGTCGGCGTAGAGCGCGGCATCGATGCTGGGCAGCGCCTCCTCGCGCCGTTGCCAGTCGGCGAGCAGCTTCGCGAGCCCGAGCGAGAAATGCATCTGCGGCAGCTCTGGAGCCACCTCCGCCGCGAGGCGGAAGAGATCGGCCGCGCCTTGCGGGTCGCCTTTGGCCATGCGGGCGAGGCCGGAGGTGTAGAGCTGGCGCAGAAGATGGGTCTGGACGTAGCCCGTTTCGGCACGGCTCTCCGCCGGGGACTCGGCCGGGATCAGGATGAAGAGCGCCGCCGCCACGGTCGCTGCTCCAAGCCTTTTGAATGTGCCGGCGAGCGGCATAGCTCTTCTCCCGCGAGTTCCGCGAGCGTCGCAAAAATTCAATTAACGAGAGATTAACGCGTTCGCTCCTCGACCGATAGTTCGAGTTCGCGTCCTCCGGGGGGCAAAAATGCGCGCCGCGATCAGCGATCGCGCGTCCGCGGCGCCCGGCTTTCGGCCAGTTCGGCTGCGGTCGCCGCAATGCGCCGCCATAGTTCGGCTGCCTCGGGCTCGTTCTCGGCAGCGAATTGGACGGCGCGTTCGAAGGCGAAACCCACGGCCGCCGGCCCCATGGAGGCGTAGAGAAGCTCCGCAGCGACCCCCGCTTCGTCCGCGAACGCCGCGCGGCAGATCGCCTCGGCGCGCGCCTCGCACATCGGAAGAGGCACGCGCATCCGGTCCACTGGCGGGAGGGCTGCGAAGGCGGGCACGGCCGCAAGAACAAGGGTGGCGGCGAGGAGGCGGATGCGCATCTGGGGCAGGTCGGTTTCGATGCGCAATAAAAGCCGCCTATCAACAAATCGTCAACCTGTGTTTATGCCGCGTTTACCATGCTCGCTATTAACCATGCGGCGCCTCATCCGCGCTTTTCAAGCCGGGCCAGCTCAGATCTTGCGGCACGACTTTCGATGTATTCGGAAATTCCGAGATTCAGCGCCGTCCGCAATTTCTCGAGCGCGGCCGCTTGGTCGCCGCCGATGAGATCGCGCATCGCGAGGTAGAACTCGATCTCGACCCGCCGTCCGGTCCGCTCCCACCCCGCCGGGGCCTCGGCTTCGGTCACGCTTTCCGGCGCGCGCCGGCCGAGGAAGACCTCGATGAGCGGACCCGGCCATTCCGAGAGGTCGACGGCCTGGGCGCGCGCCTCCAGCATCCGCGCGGCGTCCGGCGCGCCGGCCCTCGCCGCCGCAATATACGCCCAGAGCAGGCGGAACCCGTCCTCCGGATCGAGGTCCGCCGCCCGCGCGAAGTCGGCAGCCGCGCCTTTGAAATCGCCGGCCTCGAAGCGCACGCGCCCGCGCTCGAACCAGCCGATCGGATAGTCCGGCGCTTCCGCGATGGCGCGTTCGAGATCGGCCATGGCGCGCGCGAGGTCACGCTTGTTGGCATAAGCGGCGCCGCGTTCGGCGAGGAACTTCGCGTTCTTGCTCTTCTCGAAGGCCGCCGTGTAGTCGGCGATCGCCGCATCGTGCTGGCCGGACCAGTCCTTGTAGTCGCCGCGCCGCTTGAGCGCATCGGCGCGGTCCGGCTGGGCGGCGACGACGCGGTCCATCTCCTTGATCGCGGCTTCGTAGTCCCGGCGGGCGGCGAAGAGATCGGCGCGCGCGCTCATCGCGGGAACGAATGTCGGGTCGATCTCGAGCGCCCGGTCGTAGTCGGCGCCTGCCGCGTCGTAACGCTTCAACATCTTGAAGGCGAACCCGCGAACCAGCAGCGTGTGCGCGAATCCCGCCGGGAGCAGGCGACCGGACTCGAGTGCCGCGGTGCAGCTCGCGACCAGCACGATGGGCGGTGCCTTGGCCTCGATGCAGCTCTGGAAGGCCTCCTCGAACGTCTCGCGCCGGTCCTGCGCCAGGACTGGCGCAGCGAGGAGGAGAAGGAGAAGGGCGGCGGCGCGGGTCACGACAGCATCGGCTCCAGCCGGCCGATCGCTTCCTCGAGCCGGGCCGGCGAGCTCGCGAAACAGAGCCGCAGATATCCCTCCCCGGCGGGGCCGAAGGCGATGCCGGGCGCGAGCCCGACCTTGCAGCGTCGTACCACCTCCTTGGCGAAGGCGAGGCTGTCCGTGACCCCGTCGACGGCCAAGAAGGCATAAAAGGCGCCTTCCGGGCGCGCCAGCCGCACGCGCGGATAACGCGCGAGGCCCTGCAGCACGATCTCGCGCCCGGCCCGGCAGCGCTCGACGAAGCTCGCGACGAAGCCCTCGCCGTGGCGGATCGCCGTCACCGCTGCACGCTGGAGGAAGGCGGGGGCGCCGCTCGTATTGATTTCGATGAGCTTGTCCAGGATCGGGTTCCACGCGACCGGCGCCACCATCCAGCCGAGCCGCCATCCCGTCATCGCCCATGCCTTCGAGAACGAGTTCATCGAGAGGACACGGTCCTCAGGCTCGGCGATCCCAAGAAAGGATGGCGCGACCTCGCTCTCGTAGACGATCCGCTCGTAGACGTCGTCGGCAATGATCCAGATCCCCCGGCGGCGCGCGAGGTCGAGGATCGCCTCGCCCTCGGCAAGGCTCATCGTCCAGCCGGTCGGGTTCGAGGGCGAGTTGACGAAGATCGCGCGGGTGCGGTCGTCGCAGGCCGAGAGCACGCGGTCGAGGTCGAGCCGCCACGCGCCCTCCGATGTCGGCTCCAGAGAAACCATCCGCGCCTCGCCGCCGAGCGCCTCGACGCTCGCCACGATGTTCGGCCAGATCGGGCTGACGATGACGACGTTGTCGCCCGGGTCGACGAGGGTCTGGACGGTCAGCATGATCGCGCTCATGCCGGAGCTGGTGACGATCACCCTCTCGGGGGCGATCGCTGCGCCATGGAGCCGCGAGAGATATTCCGCGATCGCCTCGCGCAGCGGCGGGATGCCGCGCTTCCACGTGTAGAAGGTCTCGCCGCGGCGCAAGGCCGCAGCCGCCTCCTCGCAGATGAAGTCCGGCGTCGGCAGGTCGCCCTCCCCGAACCAGAGCGGGATTACTGAAGGGTCGCCGAAGGCCGTGTAGGCGACTTCGCCGATCTTCGACGGGGGCAGGTCGTGGATGACGCGGCGGATGCCGCCGGGGCGGTCGTCGTGCATCGCAGCCCACTGTCGCAAAGTGAGCGGGCCGCCCGCAAACGCTTTTCCTGGAGCCTCTACGAGGCTAGAACCGCCTCCGTAGACTAGGAGAGGAAAAGCAATGGAGCAGCCGCTCTGGCAACCGTCGGCGGAGCGAGTCGCGGCCGCGAACCTCACCCGCTTCATGGAGGCGGTGGGCCGGAAGGGACATTCCTACGCCGAGCTGCACCGCTGGTCGATCGATGACCGCGCTTCGTTCTGGAACGCGGTCTGGGATTTCTGCGGCGTCGTAGGCGAGAAGGGCAGTCGCGTTCTCGAGGACGGCGACAGGATGCCGGGCGCGCGTTTCTTCCCCGATGCGCGCCTCAACTTCGCCGAGAACCTTCTGCGCCGGCGCAACGGCACGGATGCGATCGTCTTCTGGGGCGAGGACAAGGTGAGGCGCCGCCTCTCCTGGGAGGAGCTCTTCGACCAGGTGGCGCGCCTGGCGCAAGCGCTCGCGGAGGAGGGGGTCGGGGTCGGCGACCGGGTCGCGGGCTACGTGCCCAACATGCCGGAGGCGGTGATCGGGATGCTGGCGACGGCTTCGCTGGGCGCCACCTGGTCCTCCTGCTCGCCCGATTTCGGCGTCCGCGGCGTGCTCGACCGCTTCGGCCAGATCGAGCCCAAGGTGCTCGTGATGGCCGACGGATACTACTACAACGGCAAAGCCTTCGACCTTCTCGAGAAGGGGCGCGAGGTCTTAAAGGAATTGCCGAGCGTCAAGCGCACGGTGGTCTTTCCTTACACGCGCGAGGACGCGCCGATCGAGCAGCTTCCGAACGCGGTTCGCTGGGCGGATTACCTCGGTCGGCAGAAAGGCGGCGCGGTGCCGTTCGTGCGCGTTCCCTTCAATCAGCCGCTCTACATCCTCTACTCGTCGGGCACGACGGGCGTGCCGAAATGCATCGTCCACGGCGTCGGCGGGACGCTCCTCCAGCATCTGAAGGAGCTCCAGCTGCACGCCGACGTGAAGCCGGGCGATCGCGTGTTCTACTTCACCACGTGCGGTTGGATGATGTGGAACTGGCTCGTATCGGCCCTCGCCTGCGACGCGACGCTGCTGCTCTACGACGGATCGCCGTTCTACCCGAGCGGCAACATCCTCTTCGACTTCGCCGACGCCGAGAGGATGACGCTCTTCGGCACCTCGGCGAAATGGATCGATTCGTGCGCCAAGGCGGGGCTCGAGCCGGCGAAGACCCATTCTCTCGCGACCGTGCGCACGATGACCTCGACCGGCTCGCCGCTCTCGCCGGAAAGCTTCGATTACGTCTACGAGAAGGTGAAGCGCGACCTCGCCCTCGCTTCGATCTCCGGCGGAACCGACATCGTCTCCTGCTTCGTGCTCGGCAACCCGATCGGCCCGGTCTGGCGCGGCGAAATTCAGGCGCTCGGGCTCGGGATGGCGGTCGAGGTTTGGCGCGAGGATGGGAGCAGGGCGGCGACGGGCGAGAAAGGGGAGCTCGTCTGCACGAAGCCGTTTCCCTCGATGCCGGTCGCATTCTGGAACGATCCGGACGGGCAGAAATACTTCAACGCGTATTTCGCCCGGTTTCCCGGCGTCTGGTGTCACGGGGACTATGCCGCCATCACGGAGCATGGCGGCATGGTGATCTACGGGCGTTCGGATGCGGTGCTCAATCCCGGCGGCGTGCGCATCGGCACGGCCGAAATCTACCGGCAGGTGGAGCAGATCCCGGAAGTCCTCGAGAGCCTCGTCATCGGCCAGGACTGGAACAACGACGTGCGCATCGTCCTTTTCGTGAAGCTGCGCGAAGGCGTTGCTCTCGACGCGGCGCTCGAGGACAGGATCCGGCGCCAGATCCGGGCGAACGCCTCGCCGCGACACGTGCCGGCGAAAATTCTCCAGGTCGCCGACATCCCGCGCACCAAGAGCGGAAAGATCGTCGAGCTGGCGGTGCGCGACGTGGTGCATGGAAGGCCGGTCAAGAACAAGGAGGCGCTCGCCAATCCCGAGGCTCTCGACCTCTTCAAGGACCGGCCGGAGCTCGCGAGCTGAACCGGGCGGGGCGAAAGTCTCGACGGGTCTCCGGCGCGATCAGATCCGCTCCCAGAGCCCGGTTTCCTCGTCGAGCCGATCGATTTCCACCCCCTTGAAGTCGCCGCGGGAGACGACGCCGATGACGCGCCCGTCTTCCACGATCGGGATGTGCCTGAAGCCGCCGTCCTGCATCAGCCGAAGCGCGTCGATGGCGGTCTTTCCCGGCGGCAGCGTGTCGGGATCGGGGGTCATGACGTCGGCGAGCCTCGTCGTCGCGGCGTCTCTGCCTTCGGCGAGGACGCGGCATACCGCGTCCCGGCCGGTGAAGATGCCGACCAGGGCGCGCCCGGGTCGCGTCACGAGAACGGCGCCGACGCGCCGCTCCCGCATTTTGCGGCAGGCCTCTTGCACCGTCGTCTCGGGCGGAAGAACCAGCGGGTTCTGGTCGCGGACCATATCGACCATGTTGCGGTAGGTCATGCCATCGTCCCTTCCGGAGTCGTCTGTCGACGGGCCTCGCTTCGGCTCGCGCGCAGGCTAGACCGTGCGCGAACGCGCTTCGTTGAGATGAATCAAGCCGGCTCCCCGCCCTCAGCCCGCGGGACGTCGCCTGCGCCCGCATTGTGCGGAGCGGCTACGAGCGGGTGGAAATTTCCCCGGCACCGGATGCCGCGCCGCGCAGCGCGCCGAGGCGGGACCAGAAGGTCCGCTTCTCCATCTCCGGCTCGCTTGCGGGACGCCGGGTCGGCGAGGGCATCTCCGCCGGCGAGGATCGTCGTGCGGCCTCGACGATACGCCGGGCAAGATCGCGCTTGCTGACGAGGATCGCCCGCAGCGCGGCAGCGGGCAGCCGCAGCAAAACGGCCTCGGTGATCGCGGTGGCGGAACCGAAGGGAAGCGGCGGCGCGGCTGCCGGGAGCGCGCCGAGAAGATCGCCGGGACCGATGAGAACCGGTGCCCCGCCGTCGGATTTCGCCTGAAGCACCCCCTCCAGCACGAAGAACAGGGCGTCGTCTTCCTCGCTGACTTGCTCGCCTACGGCGATCGCGACGGTGCCGGCGATCGATGCGAGCTGCGCCAGATCCTCGGGGGCGGCGCCGGCGAGCGCGGGAAGCCGCGACAGACGCTCCACCAGCGCGCCCTTCGCTTTCGGCGGCGTATCCTGCTCCCTTCGGTAGACGACGTGCTCGCGGCCGCGGGCCATGCCGATTCCGGCGATCCGGAGATGGCGGTCGACGCTCGCCATCACGGCGTCGCGGCAATCGATCTCTTCCGCGAAGCTCGGCAGCCAGAACCGCATCCGGTACCGGATTCCGCGGTCGTCGTAGCTTTCGATGCGAACGTCGGGCGCAGGCGTCCGCCTGATGCCTGGGGTCGACATCAGCGCGGCGAGGAGGATCCGCTTTGCCCGGTCGGCGGGAACGTCGAAGTCGAGCGTTATCGGAACGTCGATCCGGTAATGCGGCCGCGGCGAGCTGTAGTTGATGAGACGCCCCGAGGCGATTCGGCTGTTCGGGATCACGATATGCGTTCGGCTGCGCGTCTGGAGCCGCGTCGAGCGCCAGTTGATCTCGATCACGCGTCCGCGCGCGCCGGTCTCCGTCTCGATCCAGTCGCCGATCCGGTACGCATTCTCGAGGCTGAGCGCGATGCCGTAGAAGACGTCGGCGATGATGCCCCTCAGCGCGAAGCCCAGGACGGCGATGAGCACGCCCGAGGTGGCGAGCGCGCCCGTGATGGGGCGCTCGAAGCCGGCCGAGAGAACCCAGAAGACCGCGGCACCGAAGAGAATGACCGCGATCATTTCGAACAGAAGCCGTGGCGGGCGCCGGCCGTTGCGGGCGAAGCTTCTCGTAAGGGCGACCTCGATCAACCTGCTGGCGAGCCATGCCGCGGCGAGACCCGAGGCCGTGACGAGCGCGATGCGTCCCCAGCCCGGATCGAAGGGCGGCACCCACGGCAGGAGCCCGCGCGAGATGCTTTCGACCCCCAGCGTCGCGGCGAGAAGGACGAGGGTGAGAAGACCCGGCAGGATGAGACGGCGATAGCCGGCTGGCTTCATCGGGCGACCGGGTTACGGTGGGCCCGTTCGGGTTGGTGCTGCACTTCGAGGAGCTCGACCGAACGCGGGCCTAGAACCCCAAGCCAGCTCGTCCGCATGCCCACCGACAATCCGAGAAGCGCGGTACCGAGCTCGCTCGTGACCGAGACCAGCATGTGCGACGCGCGTTGATGGCCGGGATAGACGAGGGTCGCCTCCCGGATCGCCCCGGAGTCGTCCCGATATCGTCCGCAAGAGTGCATCGTCATGCAGTCCGGCGGGATCTCGGCGGGCGGCACGACGCGGGCCTGGCCGAGCCGGATGGCGAGGAGGGAGGCCGAGCGGAAGCGTCCCTCCGCGAGCTCGCGAGCGAGAATGTCGGTCAGCTCGCTCCAGTCGTCGAGCGTGACGAGAATGTCGGTGGTGCCTGGCGGACGGACCGCGCTCTGCGGGGGGGCGGCTACCGTCCAGGCGGGACTGTCGGAACGGGTGGTATCGTGCAATAGGGCGCTCCTCGAAGTCGGCCGAGAGCCGGCCGAAGGTCGACGTCGGGATTTCCGGCGATGCCCCGGAGCGCGGGGGACAGGCGACTATGCCGCCGCGGCGCTCCGGGCAGGGGCGCCTGCGATCAACTGACCCGCACGGGCTGAGAGCCGCACATGTGAGCCGTTACGCATACACAATAGATAATTGCGCGCCGCCTGAGATCAATGGTTGTGAATAGCGGCCTGCGGCCCAACGGCCGCGGGGTACGCTGTCGGGCATTCGCCGCGGGCGAACCGTCGCCCCCGCAGATCTGCCCCCGGTTGCTCTGCCCTAGCGCCGGCCAGCTACCCTCGGTAGCTTCTGCGCGACATGAATTCTTGGCTGACTCGGCTGCCGCCGGTGATGCAGGCGGGCTTGTGGATGCTGATCGGCGGAGCCGCCGGGGGCCTCATGAACGTGTTCATCCGCTTCGCGTCCGAGGACGTGCATCCGTTCGAGGTCGTGTTCTTCCGCAACCTGTTCAGCCTGGTTCTGATGCTGCCGTGGCTCGTGCGCACCGCGGCGAGTACCGGGATGCGCACCGGCAAGCTCGGCTTTTACATCGTGAGAGCCGCCGTCGCCTTCGTCTCGATGCTGACCTGGTTTTACGGAATCAACCTCGTCCCGCTCGCGACGGCGCAGGCGCTCAACTTCACCGCGCCGCTCTTCGCGACCGTGCTGGCGGCTCTGATACTGAAAGAGCAGGTCCGCGCGCGTCGATGGAGCGCGGTGGTGATCGGGTTCATCGGCGTCCTCATCATTCTGCGGCCCTTCGGTGATCTCGATGCCGACACGCTCTGGATTCTCGCCTCGGCGGCGTTGGCCGCCATGGGCGCGATCACGGTGAAGTTTCTCGCCCGTACCGAAAGCGCTGGCGCCATCGTTGCCTGGATGGTGCTGCTCGGCACGCCGATGTCGCTCGTCCCGGCGCTCTTCGTCTGGAGCTGGCCCAGCCTCGAGGGCCTCGGCTGGCTCGCCGCCCTCGGCGTCCTCGGCACCGTCGCGCATCTCTCGTTCGCGCGGGCCCTCGGCGCGGCGGATGCCTCCGTCTGCGCCGCCTTCGAGTTCCTGCGCCTGCCGTACGTGGCGCTTCTCGCCTGGATCTTCTTCAGCGAGCCGACCGACCTCTGGACCTGGATCGGCGCCGCCGTCATCGCTGGGTCGACGCTCTACGTCGCGCATCGCGAGGCGACGCTCGCCCGGCACGCGCCGGAGCGCGTCAGCGGCGGCCGCCCGGCCGCGCCGACGCTACATTGAGAGCTTGGCGAGCGCGTCGCGCGCCCTCGCGCGGTGGGCCTCCGTGACGTGCCCGCCGACCGCGCGAATCGCGCCGAGCAGGATGGCGAGGTCGTCCGTGTAGCCGAGCGCGGCGAGGAAGTCGGGTACCCCGTCGAACGGCAGGATGAAATAGGCAAGGGCGCCGAGGAGCGTCGCCTTGACCCATTTCGGCGTCCGCGGGTCGGTCGCGCAATAGAAGGCGGCGATCGCCTCCTCGAGGAAGCCGACCCGGCCGACCGTCGCCCGCACCTTGTCCCAGAAGCCGCGGCGTACCTGGACCTCGTCGGGCGTCAGAACGTCTTCCATTCCGGGGATATGGTCTCGCACGAATCGATCTGCTAGAGAACCCGCGATTTTGCGGGAGGAGTTCTGGAATGCAGTTGAAGGACCATGCCGCCATCGTCACCGGCGGCGCCTCGGGTCTCGGGGCAGCGACGGCGCGCGCCCTCGCGAAGGCCGGGGCGAAGGTCGCGGTTTTCGACGTCAACGAGGCCGGCGCGCGCGAGGTTGCGGCCGAGATCGGCGGCGTGGCGGTGGTTTGCGACGTCGCCGACGCGAAGAGCGCCGAGGCGGCGGTCGCCGAGGCGCGCGCGGCGCACGGCGCGGCGCGGATCGCGATCAATTGCGCGGGGATCGGGCCGGCGGCACGGATCGTCGGGAAGGACGGCGCCCCCATGCCGCTCGACCAGTTCCGCCGCGTCATCGAGATCAACCTCATCGGCAGCTTCAACATCATGCGCCTTGCCGCCGCCGACATGGTCGGCCTGGAGCCGCTCGAGGATGGAGAGCGCGGCGTCATCATCTCGACCGCCTCCGTTGCGGCCTTCGAGGGGCAGATCGGCCAGGCGGCCTACTCGGCCTCCAAGGGCGGGATCGTCGCGCTGAGCCTGCCGGCCGCGCGCGAGTTCGCCCGGTCGGGGATCCGGGTCAACGCGATCGCGCCCGGACTCTTCGCCACCCCGCTGCTCCTCGGAATGCCGCAGAACGTGCAGGACAGCCTCGCCGCCTCGGTCCCGTTCCCCTCGCGGTTCGGCAAGCCGGAGGAGTACGCCGCGACCGTCCTCCACATCATCTCGAACCCGATGATCAACGGCGAGTGCATCCGCCTCGACGGGGCGCTCCGCATGCAGCCGAAGTGAGGCCGCGATCGCCGACGATCGACCGATCGAGCCGCCGTCGCTCGCCGATCTGGAGCGCCTCGCCCACGAGGCGCTGGCGACGATCCCCAATGAGCTGAAGCGCCACCTCGGCCCGCTCGTCATCCGGGTCGAGGAGTTCCCCGACGAGGAGACCGAGGAGGAGATGGAGCTGGAGAGCCCGTTCGATCTCCTCGGCCTCTATCGCGGCGTGGCGCTGCCGCACAAGTCGGTGACGAGCCCCGGCGGCGAGATCGACATGGTGTTCCTCTACCGCCGCCCGATTCTCGACTATTGGTGCGAAACCGGCGAGGATCTGCGCCACGTGGTTCGACACGTCCTCGTGCACGAGATCGGACACCATTTCGGCTTCAGCGACGAGGACATGGAGCGGCTCGAAAACGCCGCGGGGCGGGAATAGCACATGATCATCGTCACCGGCGTCGCCGGCTTCATCGGATCGCATGTCGCAGCGGCACTCCTCGACCGGGGCGAAACCGTCGTCGGGATCGACGATCTCAACGCCTACTACGACGTCAAGCTCAAGGAGGCGCGGCTCGCCCGGCTCGAGGGCAGGGACGGCTTCGTCTTCGAGCGTGCGGACATCGCGGACAAGGAGACGATCGCGGCCGTCTTCGCGCGGCACGCCGCGACGCGCGGGATCATCCATCTCGCCGCCCAGGCCGGGGTCCGGTACTCGCTCGAGAATCCCTACGCCTATGCCGACGCCAACGTCATGGGCCAGGTGGTGATGCTCGAGGCTGCCCGGCGCCTGCCGGCGCTCGGCCGCTTCGTCTACGCCTCCTCGTCATCGGTCTACGGCGGCAATACCGATCTGCCCTTCAGCGTCGAGGATCGCGTCGACCGCCCGGTTTCGCTCTACGCCGCGACCAAGCGCGCGTGCGAGCTCATCGCCGAATGCTATTCCGGGCTCTGGGGGCTCGACCTCGTCGGACTGCGCTTCTTCACCGTCTACGGACCCTGGGGCCGCCCCGACATGGCCGCCTTCATCTTCACCCGCGCGATGCTCGAGGGGCGGCCCATCGACGTCTTCAACGAAGGGCGGATGGAGCGCGACTTCACCTACATCGACGACATCGTCCGGGGCGTGCTGGCAGCGCTGGACACGGCGCCGCCGACGGGGGCGCCCAAGCACCGAATTTACAATCTCGGCAACCACCGCCCGGAGAAGCTTACGGACTTCATCGCCATCATCGAGCGGGCGCTCGGCGTCACGGCGAAGAAGAATCTCCTGCCGATGCAGAAGGGAGACGTCCCGGCCACCTTCGCCGACATCGAGGCGACGCGGCGCGACCTCGGCTGGATGCCGACGACGCCCCTCGCCGAGGGGCTTCCCCGCTTCGTGCAATGGTATCGGGAGTACTACGGGGTCTGACCCCTATCGCGGTTCTCGCCTTCGCGCCGGCGGCCAAGGGTCAGTTCTCGATGTTGCGCGCCAGGACCTCGCGCTTGCCGACGTGGTTGGCGGCGCTGACGACGCCCTCGGCTTCCATGCGTTCGATGAGGCGCGCCGCCCGGTTGTAGCCGATCTGCAGGTGGCGCTGGATGAAGCTCGTCGAGGCCTTGCGCTCGCGGCAGACGAGCGCGACGGCTTGGTCGTAGAGCGCATCGCCCTCGCCGCCCTCGCCGGCACCCCCGCCAAAGAAGCCGCCGCCCTCCGTCTCCTCCGTGACCTCGTCGAGATAGGTCGGCTCGCCATGCGCCTTGAGGAACGAGACAACCGCCTCGACCTCCTTGTCGCCGACGAACGGCGCGTGCACGCGGGTGATGCGGCCTCCGCCGGCCATGAAGAGCATGTCGCCGCGCCCCAAAAGCTGCTCGGCGCCGCCTTCGCCGAGAATCGTGCGGCTGTCGATCTTCGATGTCACCTGGAACGAGATCCGGGTCGGGAAATTCGCCTTGATCGTGCCGGTGATGACGTCGACCGAGGGGCGCTGCGTCGCCATGATGAGATGGATCCCCGCGGCGCGCGCCATCTGCGCCAGACGCTGGATCGCCGCCTCGATGTCCTTGCCGGCGACCAGCATCAGATCCGCCATCTCGTCGACGACGACGACGATGAACGGCAGCGGCGTCATGTCGAGCGGCTGCTCCTCCATGATCGGCTGCCCGGTCTCGGGATCGAACCCGGTCTGCACCTTGCGCGTGAGCTGCTCGCCCCGGTTGCGCGCTTCGGCGAGGCGCGCGTTGTAGCTTTCGATGTTGCGCACGCCGAGCTTCGACATGTTGCGGTAGCGGTTCTCCATCTCCCGCACCGTCCACTTGAGCGCGACGATCGCCTTCCGGGGGTCGGTCACGACCGGCGCCAGAAGATGCGGGATCCCGTCGTAGACGGAGAGCTCCAGCATCTTCGGGTCGATCATGATGAATTTGCAGTCCTCCGACGGCATCCGGTAGAGGATTGAGAGGATCATGGTGTTGATCCCCACCGACTTGCCGGAGCCGGTGGTGCCGGCGATGAGAAGGTGCGGCATCTTCGCAAGATCGGCGACGACCGGCGCGCCGCCGATGTCTTTGCCGAGCGCCAGCGGCAGCTTCGCCGTGTTCTTCAAGTAGGCTTCGCTGTCCAGGATCTCGCGGAGAAGGACCGTCTCGGCTCGGGCGTTCGGCAGCTCGATGCCCATCACGGTGCGGCCCGGCACCACCGCGACTCGGACGGAAACGGCGCTCATCGAGCGTGCGATGTCGTCGGCAAGGCCGATGATGCGCGAGGCCTTGATGCCGGGCGCGGGCTCCAGCTCGTAGAGGGTGACGACCGGCCCCGGGCGCACCTTCACGATCTCGCCCTTGACGCCGAAATCGTCGAGCACGGTCTCGAGCAGGCGCGCGTTCTGCTGCAGCGCCTCCTCGTTGACCACGGCGGCCTTCTGCCGGCTCGGCTCGGTCAGGAGGTCGAGCGGCGGCAGAGCGCTGTCGCCGAGGTCGAGCTGCGCCTGGCGCTGCTGCATCGGCCGCTTCGAGGCCGCAGGCTTCTGAACGACGACGTCGCCGGATTGCTTGCGCCTTGCCGGCTTCGGGTCTGCCGCCTCTTCGCCGGGATCGAGCCGCGGCTCGCGCCGCTCGCGAAGGCGCGGCACCGGCGCGGGCGGCAGCTCCTCCGCCTGCCGGCGGTGCAGGAGGCGCCGAGCCCATGCGATGCCCTCGATCAGCCCGAGGCGGGACGCCGCCGTGGCACGGCCCGCGCGCTCGCCGATCTCCCGCCACTCGTGCCAGGAGAGCCCCAGCGCGTAGAGGACGAGAAGGCCCACGATCCCCGCGAGCGTCATCGCGGCGCCAAGACCCGGAAGGCCGATTCGAAGCAGCGCGGCGAGAACCGTATCGCCCAAAGCGCCCCCCGGGCCGACGCGGAGCGGCCATGACGGCGTCGGCAGGACCGCCAGCGCCGGTGCGGTGAGAAGCACCGCGAGCAGGAGAACGAGAATACGCCGTGCCGGCCGCGTCAGCCCGCAATTGAGCATGAAGCGGAAGGCCCAGACGAGCAGAACCGCCGGAACGAGGGCCGGCGCCCAGCCGAGCATCTGGACGGCGATGTCGGCGCCGATCGCCCCCCAAGGCCCCATGAGGTTGTGCACGGGGCCGTCGGTGGCGTGGTTGAGCGACGGGTCGCTGGGGTCGTAGCTTGAGAGCACGGCGGCGCCGAGGAGCGCCGCCACGGCGAGAACGAGTCCCGCCAGCTCGGAGAGGCGGCGCCGAATGAACTCGTGAGCGTTGCCCGGCAGGAAGCCGCGCGCGAGGGCGAGGCTCATACGCTCCCTCCGCCCAGGACGCGCCGCATCCGCTCGAGCGCGACCGCGATCGTTTCCTCGTCGTGCACCATGGCGAGCCGGATGTAGCGCTGTCCCGGATTGCTTCCGTTCGTCGGGTGCGCCGTGTAGCACCCGGGCAGAACGCGCAGTCCCGCCTCGCGCCAGAGCGCGAGCGCCGCCTTCTCGCCGTCGCCGACGTCGAGCCAGAGGAAGAAGCCGCCGGGCGGGCGATAGAATCCGTACTCTCCGCCGAGGATCCGCTCCGCGACGTCGAACTTCCGGCGGTAGGCGGCGCGGTTCTCCTCGACATGCGCCTCGTCCTGCCAGAGCGCCACGGCAGCCGCCTGGAGCGGCAACGGGACCTGGCAGCCGCCGTAGTTGCGCACGTGCATGAACTTCTTGATCAGCCGGCGGTCGCCGGCGACGAAGCCGACGCGCATCCCGGCCGCGCTCGAGCGCTTTGAGAGCGAATGGAAGACGAGCACGTTCTCGACGCCGCCGCCGAGCGCTTGGCAGGCCTCGAGCGCGCCCGGGGGCTTCTCGCGGTCGTAGATCTCCGCGTAGCACTCGTCGGCGATCAGCGCGAAGTCGTAGGCGCGCGCGAGCTGAATCGCCCTCTTGAGATAAGCGAGCGACGCGATCGCTCCTTGAGGGTTGGCCGGCGAGCAGAGATAGAACGCGGCCGTGCGGGCGAGCGTCGCCTCGTCGAGCGCATCGAGATCGGGAAGGAATCCGGTTTCCTTCGTCGCGTCGAGATAGACGATGTCGGCGCCGCTCACCGCCGCGCCCCCTGCATAGACGAGGTAGTAGGGGTTCGGCAGGAGGACGATTGGGCGCGCCCCGCGCTTCTCCTCCGGCACCACCGCGAGGGCGGCGAGGAACAGCCCCTCCTTGGTGCCCGACAAGACCAGGACGTCCTGCTCCGGGTCGAGCATTCCCTCCGCAAGGCCGTAGCGCCGGCGCAGCCACGCGACCGAGGCGGCGCGCAGCTCAGGGGTGCCCGCCATGGGCGGATAGCGGTTCCAGAGATCGGCGTGCCGCGCGACGGTCTCAGCCAGAAGCGGCGGCGGCTGGTGCTGCGGCTCGCCGACCGACATGACGATCGGCCGCTCGTTGGTGCGCGGGGTTACCGGCGCCAGCAGGGTTGCGAGCTGCGCGAAGGGGTAGTCGTCGAGCCGGTCGAGGCGCGTTAAGCTGGACAAAACGGCAACGAGGATAAGCCGAGGCACGCTCGGGCACAAGAACAAGGGCCCGACGCAGGAATCTTACTCAATCCCTAGAGCCTCGACCGATCGCTGCGATCGGTGCCCTCCTGCTCCTTCAGAGCAGGAACAGGGCCATCAGGATGAGAATGAGGGCGATTGAGGCGGCCGACCAGGTCAGGAAGCGAGTGAACCCGACCCAGGTTCGTCTGTGACGTTCGTATTCAGCGTCCATCATCATAATGGGTGTGTATAACCTCAACCGTCAGGGTTGAGAAGTGTGGAGGCGGGGCCTGCGGCATCAACTACGGCGCGCTCGCCCTCAACGCGGACGCGGCCCTCGGCGATGAGCCGAAGGGCGAGAGGGTAGGCGCGGTGCTCGACCGCCAGCACGCGCTGCGCGAGCGCTTCGGGCGTGTCGTCCGGCAGAACCGGGACCGCTCCCTGGACGATGATCGGTCCCTCGTCCATGGCCGGACGGACGAAATGGACCGTGCAGCCGTGCAGCCGCACCCCCGCCGCCAGCGCGCGCTCGTGCGTGTGCAGGCCCTTGAACGCCGGGAGCAGCGCGGGATGAATGTTGACGAGGCGGTCGCGCCACGCGTTCACGAAAGCATCGCCTAAAAGGCGCATGAAACCTGCAAGGCAGACGAGCTCGACCGCGGCTTCTCGAAGAGCGGCGTCGAGGGCGGCGTCGAAGCTTGCACGGTCGGGATAGTCGCGATGCGGAACGACCCGGGTCGGGATGCCGGCGGCGCGGGCCCGCGCAAGTCCTTGCGCCGCGGCTTGGTTCGAGACGACGAGAACGATCTCGGCCGGAAACGACGGGTCCGCGCAGGCATCGATCAACGCCTGAAGGTTGGAGCCTCGTCCTGAGATGAGGACGCCGACCCTCAGCCTGGCCACGCCGTCTCCGTGTTGCGCAGAATCGTCCCGGCGCCTCTGACCACGCGCCCGACGCGGTAGACGGTCTCGCCCCGCCCCTCGATCAGATCGACGAGACGGTCGGCGGCGTCCGGCGCCACGGCAAGGACCATGCCGAGGCCGCAGTTGAAGGTGCGGGCGAGCTCGGTCCGCTCCAGCCGGCCGGCTTCGGCGAGCCAGCGGAAGATCGGCGGAAGCGGCCAGGTGCGCGCGTCGAGCTCCGCCGCGAGCCCGTCCGGGAGGACGCGCGGAATGTTCTCGATGAGCCCGCCGCCCGTGATGTGCGCCGCGGCATGGACCCCGCCCGCCCTGATCGCCTCGAGGACGGGCCGAACATAGAGCCGTGTGGGCTCCAGCAGGGCCTCGCCGAGGGGGGCGTCCGCGAACGGCGCCCGGTCGGCGTAGCCGATCCCGCTCGCTTCGGCGATGCGGCGGATCAGCGAGAAACCGTTGGAGTGCGCGCCGGACGAGGCGAGGCCCAGCAGCACGTCCCCTTCCTTCACCTTGGTTCCGTCGAGGACGCTGCGGCGCTCCGCCGCGCCGACGGCGAAGCCGGCGAGATCGTAGTCGCCGGGCGCGTATAGGCCGGGCATCTCGGCGGTTTCGCCGCCGACGAGCGCGCAGCCGACTTCGTGACACGCGCGGGCGATGCCGCCGATGATCGCACGCCCCACCGCGACGTCGAGCTTGCCGGTCGCGAAGTAGTCGAGGAAGAAGAGGGGCTCGGCGCCCTGCACCACGAGATCGTTGACGCACATCGCGACGAGATCGACGCCCACCGTGTCGTGCTTGCCGGCCGCGATCGCAAGCTTCAGCTTGGTGCCGACCCCGTCGGTCGTCGCGACGAGGATCGGATCGCGAAATCCGGCCGCCTTCAAGTCGAACAGCGCGCCGAAGCCCCCGAGGCCGGCCGAGGTTCCCGGACGCGCGGTCAGACGCGCCAGCGGCTTGATCGCCTCGACGAGCGCGTTTCCGGCATCGATGTCGACGCCCGCGGCGCGGTAGCTATGGGTCTTTATGGCGTCCTCGCCCGTGGTGGAGTATGACCCGGAAAGTGCGGGGGAAGGTACTCGATCCCGAGGGGTTTGCAATGATAGCGCGCGCCATTTTCGCCGCCGTCCTGCTGTTGGCCATCCCGGCGCGAGCGGCCGACGTCTTCACCATCGGCCCGGTTCCGGTCGATGCGACGGGGGAGAGCGCGGCCGCGGCCCGAGAGGAGGCGCGCATTGAAGGACAGCGGCAGGCGTTCCAGCTGCTGCTGGAGCGGATCACGCTGCCTTCCGACCGCGCGCGGGTGCCGCGTCTCGACTCGCCGGCGCTCAGCAATCTGGTGCAGGACTTCGCCGTCGCGAACGAGCGCAGCTCGGCCGTGCGCTACCTCGCCGACCTCACCTTCCGTTTCCGTGCCGAGGAGGTCCGCCGCCTGCTGCGCGGCGCCGGCGTGCCGTTCGCCGAGACGGTCTCGAAGCCGGTCGTGGTTCTGCCCGTTCTCCTCGGGGAAGGCGATCCCGTCCTGTGGGATTCGCCGAATCCCTGGCGCGAGGCCTGGGCCGACCGGCGGGCTTCGGGCGGGCTCGTGCCGTTCGTGGTGCCGACGGGCGACCTTTCGGATCTCTCCGCAGTCGACGCCGGGCAGGCGGTCGCTGGCGACGAGGCCGCGTTCAGCCGGATCGCGCAGCTGCACGGCGGGGGAGACGTTCTCGTCACCGCGGCGCGGGTTCGCGGCGAAGGCGTCTTCGAGACGATCACGACGCGCTACGGCACGGGCGGCGGGCCGCAGGGCCTGGCGCAGACCTGGCGCGCCGGCGAGGGGGAGGACGAGGCGGCGCTCTTCGCGCGTGCCGTCGAGGGCGTCGCGGCGGCGGTCGAGGAGACCTGGAAACGCGAGAACCTCCTCCACTTCGGTCAGGAGGGGATGCTCGCGGTGGCCGTACCGCTGGGGTCGATCGAAGACTGGATCGCCGTCCGCGACCGGCTCGTGGGCCTCGCCGCGGTGAGGCGTGCCGACCTCGTCGCGCTCAACCGCAGCGAGGCGCGGCTCGAGTTGCGCTATGTCGGCGACCCGGCGCAGTTGAGGCTCGCCCTCGCGCAGCGCGACCTCGTCCTCGACGAGGCCGGCACGGGTTGGGTGCTGCGCCGCCGGGGCTCGCCGCAGGCACCTTGAGCCTCCCGAACATCATCACGCTGGCGCGGCTCTTGTCGGTGCCGGTGACGGTGTGGCTGATCCTCGACGGCAGGCTTTCGGCCGCCTTCGCCATGTTCGTCGCCGCAGGCGTCTCCGACGCCGTCGACGGCTGGATCGCGAAGCGCTGGGGGCAGCGGACGGAGCTCGGCGCGCTGCTCGATCCGATCGCCGACAAGACGCTCCTGGTGGCGATCTTCGTCACGCTCGGGATCGCCGGGCACATTCCGGCCTGGCTCGTCATCCTCGCCGTCTTCCGGGACCTCCTCATCGTCGGCGGCTACATTCTTCTCCGCCTCAACGCCCCGGGCGAGTTCAAGGCGAAGCCGCTCCTCATCAGCAAGGCCAATACCGGGTTTCAGATAGCGCTCGTCGCGATCGTGCTGGCGAGGCTCGGGCTCGGGCTCGACTTCGGCTGGCTCGTGACGTCGCTCGTCTACTTTACCGGCGCGACGACGGTGCTGTCGGGAGCCGCCTATCTCGTACGCTTCGGTCGCGCTCTCGCCGGCATGGAAGCGCCGCAATGAGCACCCGCACCCAGGCGCTGTTCTGGCTTCTGCTCGTCGCCTTCTTCTTCCTCGCGCTCTGGATCCTCGCCGACATCCTGCTGCCGTTCGTCGCCGGCCTCGCGATCGCGTATCTTTTCGACCCGCTCGTCGACCGCCTGCACAAGCACAAGGTTCCGCGCAGCATCGCTGCCTTCATGGTGCTCGTGCTCTTCTTCATGGTCGTCGTCCTGGTGCTGCTGCTGCTCTTGCCGCTGCTCCAGGCGCAAATTCTCGAGCTGGCGCGCACCGTGCCGCGATTCGTCGAGATGGCCCAGCGCATCCTCGACCACCTCATCACGATCGCGGAGGAATACACGACCCCCGAGGTTCTGCAGCGCGCCCGGGAGGCGGTGGGCGCGAGGGTCGGCGACGTCATCGGCTGGGTCGTGCGGCTGCTTCAGACGGTGCTGACGAGCAGCGTCGCGTTCTTCAACGTGCTATCGCTTCTGTTCATCACGCCGGTCGTCGCCTTCTTTCTCTTGCGCGATTGGGACCGCATCCTCGCGCGCATCGATTCCTGGCTGCCCCGGCGGCACGCGCCGGTCATCCGCGCTCAGGCCGCGAAGGTCGACGAGACGCTCTCCGGCTTCGTGCGCGGGCAGGGCACGGTGTGCCTTCTTCTCGGCGTGTTCTACGCGATCGCGCTCGCCCTGGTCGGCCTCGACTTCGGGCTCGTGATCGGCGTCCTTATCGGGCTCATCAGCTTCGTTCCCTACGCCGGCGCCATGATCGGCGCGGTGCTCTCCATCGGCCTCGCCGCGGTCCAGTTCGGCGACTGGACGCACGTCCTCATCATCGCGGGCATCTTCGTCTTCGGCCAAGCGGTGGAGGGCAACGTGCTGACGCCGAAGCTCGTCGGCGACCGCGTCAACCTCCACCCGGTGTGGGTGATCTTCGCGCTCCTCGCGTTCGGCTCGCTTTTCGGGTTCGTCGGCGTGCTCCTCGCCGTGCCGATTGCGGCGATTCTCGGGGTTCTCGTGCGCTTCGCCCTCGAACGCTACCTCGCCAGCCCGCTTTATGATCCGAAAGATGGCGCAACTCGTCCTTGACCTCGGGCATCGCCCGGCGTTCGGCCGTGAGAGCTTCCTCGTCGCGCCGTCGAACGAGGCGGCGGTGGCCTGGATCGACCGCTGGCCGGCGTGGCCGGCGCCGGCGCTCGTCGTCTACGGGCCCCCGGGCTGCGGCAAGTCGCATTTGGTCGAGGCTTGGCGATCGCTGAGCGGCGCCTCCTGCGAACGCGATCCCTCGCGGCTCGGAAACGCCACCGCGCTCGCGCTCGACGACGCCGACCGGATCCCCGAGCGCGAGCTCCTCCACCTCTACAACATCATCGCCGGTGCCTCGGGGCATGTGCTCATGACCGGCCAGCGCGCGCCGGTGCTCTGGGACGTGCGCCTGCCGGACCTGCGCTCGCGCCTCCTCGCGTCGCCGAGCGTCGCCATCGGACCGCCGGACGACGCGCTGCTCGGCGCCTTGCTCGTGAAGCTGTTCGCCGATCGTCAGGTGCAGGTGGCGCCGGACGTCATCGAATGGCTGCTTCGCCGGATCGAGCGCTCCTTCGCGGGCGCCCGCGCGGTCGTCGCGCGCCTGGACGCGGCGGCCCTCGAGCGCAAGCGCCCGGTCACGGTGCCGTTCGCGCGCGAGGTCCTGGGAGAGGGCGATCAGTCGACGCCGAGCCCGGCCGGGGTCTCGTAGGCGACGAGGCGGGCGGTGCCGGGCGCGAGTTCCGACCAGCCGCTTTCGATCCTGTAAGTGGCGAGGGCCGCGGTGGGGAACTTGCGCGCAAGCGGCTTGCGGAGGTTCGAGGGCGCTTTTTTCGCGAGCGCCAGCGCGAGCGTCTGGAGGCCCGGGTTGTGGCCGAGAAGAAGAACGCGCTCGATGCTGTCCTCGACCCGTCGGAGCCGCGCCAGCATCGATTCGGCGCCGGCGAGATAGAGGCCGCGCTCAGTCGCGATGATCGGAGTGGTGGCAAAACCCGGCAGGAGAAGGTCGAGCGTCTGGCGCGTGCGCACCGCGGACGAGCAGAGCACCAGTGCCGGATCGGCGGCGAGCTCGCGGAAATGCAGCGCCATCGCCTTCGCCGCCCTCCTGCCGCGCGGCGAAAGCGGCCGCTCGTGATCCTCGAGCGCCTCTTCGCGGGAGGCGGACTTGGCGTGCCGCAGGAGGTAGAGTGTGCGCATGGCGCTTCCTATATCGGGCTGCGGTAGCGAAATTTCATAATTGAGCGTTATGGTTCACGGGAGGCGAGGCGAGCTGAGGGAGACGACGTTGCCCCGCGCGAAACGGGCGAAGGCGCCGGTTCTGCCGAGCGCGGCCGAGCGGTTCATCAACCGCGAGCTTTCGTGGCTCGCCTTCAACGAACGTGTCCTCGCCGAGGCGGACAACGCCCGCCATCCGCTCTTCGAGCGCCTGCGTTTCCTGTCGATCTCGGCGTCCAATCTCGACGAGTTCTACATGGTCCGCGTCGCCGGGCTGAAGGGCCAGGTGCTGGCAGGGGTCAAGACGCCGAGCCAGGACGGGCTCACCCCGGCGCAGCAGCTCGAGGCGATCAACAAGCGCGCGCTGCAGCTCATGACGCATCAGCAGGCGATTTGGCGGACGCTTCGGGAGGCGCTCCAGGCCGCCGGTGTCGCCGTCCTCCAGCCGGGCGAGCTCGAAGAAGCCGACATGCCGTGGCTCGAGGAACGCTTCATGGCCGAGATCTTCCCGATCCTGACCCCGCTCGCGGTCGATCCGGCCCATCCGTTCCCCTTCATCGCCAACCGCGGGTTCGGGCTCGCGCTCCAGCTCGCCCGTCCCGCCGACGGCAAGTCGATGGAAGCGATCCTGCCGATTCCCGCGTCGTTGGCGCGCTTCGTGCGCGTGCCGGGAGACGGGATCCGGTTTCTGCCCATCGAGCACCTCATCGGCCTCTTCCTCGACCGACTGTTCCCGGGCTTCCGGGTGAAGGGCCAGGGCAGCTTCCGTGTTCTTCGCGACAGCGAGGTCGAGATCGAAGAGGAGGCGGAGGATCTCGTCCGCCTCTTCGAGTCGGCGCTGAAGCGGCGCCGGCGCGGCCATGTCATCCGCCTCGCCGTCGACATCGACATGCCGGACGACCTCGCGGCGTTTCTCGCCACCGAGATCGGCGCCTCGGCCGACGACGTGTTCAAGCTCGGGAACATGCTCGGGCTCGCCGATCTCGAGCAGCTCATCATCGACGAGCGTCCCGACCTTCTTTTCCCGCCGTACAACGCGCGCTTTCCCGAGCGTATCCGGGACTACGGCGGCGACTGCTTCGCTGCGATCCGGGCGAAGGACATCATCGTCCACCACCCGTTCGAGAGCTTCGACGTCGTCGTCCAGTTCCTCCGGCAAGCCGCGCAGGACCCCTCGGTCGTCGCGATCAAGCAGACCCTTTATCGTACCTCCGACGACAGCCCGATCGTGCGCGCCCTCATCGAGGCGGCCGAGAAGGGCAAGTCGGTGACGGCGCTCGTCGAGCTGAAGGCTCGTTTCGACGAGGAGGCGAACATCAAGTGGGCGCGCGATCTGGAGCGCGCCGGGGTTCAGGTCGTCTACGGCTTCCTCGAGCTGAAGACGCACGCCAAGGTCTCGCTGGTGGTGCGGCGCGAGGGGGCGGGGCAGCTCCGCTCGTACGTGCATTTCGGCACCGGCAACTATCACCCCTACACGGCGAAGGTTTACACCGACCTTTCCTTCTTCACGACCGACCCGGCGCTCTGCCGCGACGCCGCGCGCCTTTTCAACTACATGACGGGATACGCGACCCCGACCGTGCTCGAGAAGATCGCCTTTGCGCCGGTGACGCTGAGGGGGCGTCTCGTCCAGCTCATCGAAAACGAGATCGCCAACGCCGAAGCGGGACGCCCGGCCCAGATCTGGGCGAAGCTCAACCAGCTCGTCGATCCGGAGATCATCGACCTCCTCTACGAGGCCTCTCAGGCCGGCGTTCAGATCGACCTCGTCGTGCGCGGCATCTGCTGCCTGCGGCCGGGCGTTCCCGGACTTTCCGACAACATCCGGGTGAAAAGCATCATCGGGCGCTTCCTCGAGCATGCGCGGATCGTCTGCTTCGCCAACGGGCACAAGCTTCCTTCCGAGGAGGCTCTCGTATTCATCTCGTCGGCGGACTGGATGCCCCGCAATCTCGATTGGCGCGTCGAGGCGCTGGTGCCGATCGAGAACCCCACCGTCCATCGCCAGGTGCTCGACGAGATCATGGTCGCCAACCTCAAGGACACGGCGCAGTCCTGGGTCCTCCGCCCGGACGGGGTCTACGACCGGGTGCAGGTGGAGGGCGAGGCGTTCAGCGCCCATACTTACTTCATGACCAATCCGAGCCTTTCCGGCCGTGGCAGCGCCCTCCGCCGCGCCACGCCGCGTCTCGTCGCCGCCAAGGCCTGATCGATGGCGGCTCCGGTCGCGTCGCGGCAAGGGAGCCGGGTCGCCGTTATCGACGTTGGCTCGAACTCTCTCCGTCTCGTCGTCTACGACGGCGTCAGGCGCGCGCTGCTGCCGCTCCTGAACGAAAAAATCCTGTGCGGCCTCGGCCGCAGCCTTTCGACATCGGGCCGCCTCGATCCCGAGGGAGTGACCCTGGCGCTCGACAATCTCCGTCGCTTCGTCGCGCTCGCGCGAACGGCCGGTGCGGGTCAGCTCCATGTCCTGGCGACGTCTGCCGTCCGTGAAGCCGAGGACGGGCCCGAGTTCGTCGCTGCCGTCGAGCGCGCCTGCGACGTGCGCGTGCGCATTCTCGGCGGCGAGGCAGAGGGGCGGCTCTCGGCGCTGGGCGTCCTCGCCGGCATTCCCGACGCCGAGGGGCTCGTCGGCGATCTCGGCGGGGGCAGCGTCGAGCTCGTGCCGATCGCGGGCGGACGGCCCGGCACCTCGTCGACCTTGCCTCTCGGGCCTTTGCGCCTCGCGCATTTGGCCGGAAGCGAGAAGAAGCTGCGCGAGGCCGTCGATTCCGCGCTCGCCGGCGCTCCGCAGATCGGCGCGGCGCGCGGCGGGACTCTTTATCTCGTCGGCGGCGCGTGGCGGGCGCTCGCGCGCATCCACATGGAGCATTCCGGCTACCCGCTCCACATCATTCACCACTACGAGCTCTCTCGCGCCGAGGCCGACAACTTCCTCCAGCTGCTCGGCAAGCAGTCGAGGAAGTCGCTGGAGCGTCTCGCCGGCGTCTCGAAGAAGCGCCTCGAGGCCGTGCCGCTCGCGGCCTTCGTGCTGCTGCGCCTGCTGCGCATGGCGGAGCCGAGGCGGCTCGTCTTCTCGGCATTCGGCCTTCGCGAGGGCCTCGTCTTCGATCTCCTCGACGAAGCGCAGCGCGGAGAGGATCCGCTGCTCTCCGCCGCGGCCGACCTCGCTTCCGTGCGGCCGCGCTTCGGCATGAGCGCCGACGAGCTTCTCGCCTGGACCGGGACCGTCTTCGCGGAGCAGGGGCGTCTTCATCGCGCCATCGCCCTCCTTTCCGACAGCGTCTGGGCCGAGCATCCCGACTATCGCGCCGAGGAGGCGTTTCTGAGGGCTTTGAGGTTGCCGGTCGGCGGCTTCGATCACTCCGAGCGCGCCTTCGTCGCGAGCGCGCTTCACGCGCGCTACGGCGGGGATAGCGACGCTGCCGTGCTGACGACGGCGCGCCGGCTGCTCACGGGCGATCTCGCCCATGAAGCGCGTGCCTTCGGCCTCGCGCTTCGGCTTGCATACACGATGACGGGGGGCGTTCCGGGCCTCCTGCAGCGCACCCTGCTCACGCGTCGCGAGAACCGGCTCGTTCTCGGCGTCCCAGACGATGCGGCGCTCTTCGTGGGCGACTCCGTGCGGCGGCGGCTCGAGGCGGTGGGGCGCGCGCTCGGCTGCCGCGCCGAGATCACGCAGGAGCTGGATCGGCGAGCCGCACCAGCTTGATCCGCTTGCCCTGCGCCGTAAGCGCAAGGCGGCCATGCTTCAGGTCGAGCGCGTCGTTGCCGAAGATCTCGCGCCGCCAGCCCTGAAGCGCGCGTACCGGCGCGTCGTCGTCGGACGCGATCGCCTCGAGGTCGTCGGCGTCGGCGATCAGCCGTTGCGCGACCCCGTGCTCCTCGGCGCGCAGCTTCAGGAGCACGCGAAGGAGGTCGACGAGCGGCCCGATCCCGGCCGGCGATTCTCGTCGCTGCGGCAGCTGCGGGCGCTCTTCCTCCGGGAGGGCGAGCGCGCGCTCCACGGCAGCGAGAATCTCGCTTCCGAACCGGCCCTCGGCGAAGTTCTTGCCGAGCCCGCGCGTCCGCGCGAGCTCGGCCACCGTCCGCGGGGCATGGGCGGCGATCTCGAGAACCGATTCGTCGCGCAGGATGCGGTTGCGCGGAATGTTCCGCTGCTGTGCGGCGGTCTCGCGCCAGGCCGCGACCTCGCGCAGCACCGCGAGAAACTTGGGGTTTCCGCCGCGCAAGCGGAATCGGCGCCAGGCCTCGCGGGGCTCGATCCGATACGTGGCGGGATCCGTGAGCGCCGCCATCTCCTCGTCGAGCCATGACGCACGGCTGTTCTTGGCGAGCTTCGCCTGCAGCTTTTCGTACACCGTCCTCAGGTGCACGACATCGTCGATCGCGTAAGCGAGCTGGCGTTCGGTGAGCGGCCGGTGCGACCAGTCGGTGAATCGCGACGACTTGTCGAGCCGGGCGCCGGCGAGCTTCGAGGCGAGCGTCTCGTAGCTCGCGGCCTCGCCGAAGCCGCAGACCATCGCGGCGACCTGGGTGTCGAAGATCGGAGTCGGGATCCTGCCGGCGAGATTCCAGAAGATCTCGATGTCCTGGCGGGCGGCGTGGAACACCTTGAGGATGCGCTCGTCCGCCATCAGGTCCAGCACGGCGGCGAGGTCGAGGCCCGGCGCCAGCGCATCCACCGCGACCGCCTCTTCGGGCCCCGCGAGCTGGACGAGGCAGAGCTGCGGCCAGTAGGTGCGGTCGCGCATGAATTCGGTGTCGACGGTGATGTAGGACGCTCCGCGCTGACGGGCGCAGAAGGCTTCGAGCGTCTCGGTATCGGAAATGAGCATCGGGCGTTCTCTTACAACGGCGCGGAACGACTTGTCGCGGCTTGCGAATCAGGCGCAGCTTGCGCGATGAGCCGGGTCCTCCTCTTCGTTCTGCTGCCTGTGCTCGCCGCCTGCGCGCCTCCGGCGCTCACCATCGCGACCTATGCGGCCGACGGGGCGAGCTATGCCGCCACGGGAAAGACGATGACCGACCACGGGATCTCCGTCGCCACGGCCCGGGACTGCGAGATAATCGCCCGGCTGCTCGACGGCAGGCCGATCTGCATCGATCGTGTGCCGGATCCGGCAATTCCGGTCGAGGATCCGCGTCGTTCGCGGCTTTTCCTGGTCGTCGGCAGCTTCTCCGATCCGGGAAACGCCGAGCGCGAGGCCAGGCGCCATGCTTCGCTCGGCGCGCGGGTAATTCCTGCGGTGGTCGGTGGGAGGCTTTTGCACCGCGTCGTCGTGGGGCCCGTCTCGGCGGCCGACGCCGCCGCGCTGGGTCCCGAGGCGTGGAAAGCGCCGGCGAGGGACGGCGGCGCGCCGAGCTTCGCCCGCGGTCGTTGACAACCCGGCTCGGGGCATGGCCTTTGCGCGGCCATGCACGAGTACAGGACCCACACCTGCGGTCAGCTCCGCGCCGCGGACGCCGGCACCACGGCCCGACTCTCCGGCTGGGTGCACCGCAAGCGAGACCACGGCCAGCTTCTCTTCGTCGACCTGCGCGACCACTACGGGCTGACGCAATGCGTCATCGACAGCTCTAGCCCGATCTTCGCCGAGGTCGACGCCCTCCGGCTCGAGAGCGTCGTGACCTTCACCGGCGAGGTGAAGAAGCGCGCGCCCGAGACGGTGAACCCCAAGCTGCCGACGGGCGAGGTCGAGCTCGCGATCGCAGCGATGGTCGTCCTGTCCGAGGCCGAGCCGCTGCCGTTTCCGGTCAACAGCGACGCCGACTATCCGGAGGAGATGCGGCTCAAGTACCGCTTCCTCGACCTTCGCCGCGAGGCGATGCACAGGAACATCATGCTGCGCTCGAACGTGATCGCCTCGATCCGGCGGCGCATGATCGAGCAGGGCTTCACCGAGTTTCAGACCCCGATCCTGACCGCGTCGAGCCCGGAAGGCGCCCGCGATTATCTCGTCCCGAGCCGGCTTCATCCCGGGACGTTCTACGCGCTGCCGCAGGCGCCGCAGCAGTTCAAGCAGCTTCTCATGGTGGCGGGCTTCGACCGCTACTTCCAGATCGCTCCCTGCTTCCGGGACGAGGCGAGCCGGGCCGATCGCAGCCCCGGCGAATTCTACCAGCTCGACTTCGAGATGAGCTTCGTCACTCAGGACGATGTCTTCGCTGCGATCGAGCCGGTGCTTGCGGGCGTGTTCGAGGAGTTCGGCGGCGGCCGCGAGGTGACGCGCCCGCCTTTCCCGCGCATTCCCTTCGAGGAGGCCTTGCTGAAATACGGCAGCGACAAGCCCGACCTGCGGAATCCGATCGTCAACGCCGATGCGGCCGAGGTCTTCCGCGGCTCCGGCTTCGCCGTCTTCGCGCAGACGCTCGAGAAGGGCGGGATCGTGCGGGCGATCCCGGCGCCGGGTGCCGCCGCGCGGCCGCGCTCCTGGTTCGACCGGTTGAACGACTGGGCGCGGGGCGAGGGCGCGCCGGGGCTCGGCTACATCGTCTTCGACAAGGGCGAGGCGAAGGGGCCGATCGCCAAGTTCCTCGACGCAAACCGCCTCGCGAAGCTGCGCGAGGTCGCGGGCGTGGGCGACGGGGATGCGGTCTTCTTCGCTGCCGGCGAGAAAGGCGCCGCGACGAGGCTCGCCGGCGCGGCGCGCCAGCGCATCGGCGTCGAGCTCGACCTCCTCGCCAAGCACGAGTTCCGCTTCTGCTGGATCGTCGATTTCCCGATGTACGAGCTGAACGAGGAGACCGGGCGGATCGAGTTCAGCCACAACCCGTTCTCGATGCCGCAGGGCGGGCTCGAGGCGTTGCTGACGAAGGATCCGCTCGAGATCAAGGCGTACCAGTACGACATCGTCTGCAACGGGGTGGAGCTTTCCTCGGGCGCGATCCGCAACCACCTTCCCGAGATCATGTACAAGGCGTTCGAGATCGCCGGCTATTCCGCCGCGGAGGTCGAGGCACGGTTCGGCGGCATGCTCAACGCGTTCAAGTACGGCGCCCCGCCGCATGGCGGCTCGGCGCCGGGCATCGACCGCATCGTCATGCTGCTCGCCGACACGCCGAACCTCCGCGAGGTCGTCGCCTTCCCGATGAATCAGCAGGCCCAGGACCTGCTCATGCAGGCGCCGGCGCCGGTGCCGCCGGAACGGCTGAAGGAGCTCCACATCAAGCTCGACCTGCCGCCGGCGAAGAAGCCTTAGCGTCCGGAAGTCCGAAGTCTTCGTGCGCGTCGCCTGAAACGTCGCGCGCCGGGCTGCGGCTCAGTGCGCCGCCGGCGCCGGCTTCGGGACCGGCAATCGCCCGTCCGACGGCGCGCGGCGCGCGGTGTGGCGGAGCGCGACGGCCGCGGTCAGCACCAGCACCGCGCCGGCCTGGTGCAGCGCCGCCAGCGGGATCGGCACGACGAGAAGCAGCGTCGCGATGCCGAGGCTCACCTGGATGAGCGTGGAGGCGGCGAGGGCGTCGAGCCCGAGGCGCAGCGCCGGGACCGTGCGGGGCCGCCAGTACGCCCAGAGCGCGATCGCGGCGGCGAGGGTCGCGATCGCGAGCAGCCGGTGATTGAACTGGATCGCGGTCACGTTCTCGAACCAGTTGATCCACCAGGGCGATTGGATGAAGTAGCCGGCGGGGAAGAGACGGCCGTCCATCAGCGGGAAGGTGTTGTAGGTGAGCCCCGCATCGAGCCCCGCGACGAAGCCGCCGGAGAGAATGGTCGTGAATGCGAGCGCGCCGAAGGCGCTGGCCTGCCGCCGGAGCCGTGGCGGCGCGATCCCGGAGGGCGACGGCGTCAGGAGGTCGAGCACGGTCCAGACGACCGCCGCGTAGATGATCAGCGCGAGGCCGAGATGGGCGACGAGGCGGTATTGGCTTACGTCGGTCCGGTCGACGAGGCCGCTCGTCACCATCCACCAGCCGACGAAGCCCTGCAGCGCGCCGAGCGCGAAGATACCGGTGAGGCGCAGCCCGAAACCTGCCGGGATTCGCCTGGTTATGAGGAACCAGGCGAGCGGCACGGCGAAGACGACGCCGATGAGCCGGCCCCACAGCCTGTGCAGATATTCCCAGAAATAGATCCGCTTGAACTCCTCGAGGGTGATCCCGTAGTGCACGGTCTGCGCCTCGGGGATTCGCTTGTAGAGCTCGAACTCGCGCTCCCAGTCCGCTTCGGTCAGCGGCGGCAGCGTGCCAGTCACCGGTTTCCATTCCGTGATCGAGAGGCCGCTCTCCGTCAGCCTCGTGATCCCGCCGATCACGACCATGAGGAAGATCATCGCCGCGACGCCGACGAGCCAGGCCGCGACCGCGCGGCGGTTGCTGATTTCGCGCTCCACGGCGTCGCTTATGGCGTGCCGTCTCCTTGCCTTCAAGTCGGTGGTTTACCGGATGGCCGATCGAGGCTGGCGCGAATGGACGCAGGCGCGTTCCTGTGGAAATTACGATTGGACCGGCGAAATCCCCTCTAAGTCGAATCCATGCCCGCGCGCTCTAGGAACCATCATGGCTCCTCTGCTATGGTTCCGTGCGGGAGGGTAACGAGATGCACTTACCGCGGGTCCTTGTCGTGGATAACGAGCCTCTCATCCGCGACATGCTGCAGGAATGCCTTGCCGCCGAGGGCTGGGAAATCGTCTGCGCGGCGGATGCGGACGAGGCGCTCCGCGTGTCGCCTCGCCCCGACGTAGCGTTGATCGAGGCCGTCCTGCCCGGAAGCGTCAGCGGGCGCGATCTCGGCGCGCAGCTCGAAGCGGAGGGGGTGGGTGTCGTCATGATGTCGGGGCAGCCGGCCATTCTGGAGGAGATGGCCGAGTGGAACGGCCGGCCCGTCCTGGCGAAACCGTTCCGCATCGCGGAGCTTCTCGCCGCGCTCGAGGCCGTTGATCCGCGGGAAAAACCCGCCGTCGACCCCGGCCGCCGCCTCGGCTGCGTTTGATGCTTCCAAGCTCGAGCCTTTCGAGGCGCTGAGGGGGCGTCCCGTTCAGAGTGGCGTCTTCGGCTGGTTTCCCCGGGCAGCGGTGACGGATCCGGCGCCACCTGCAATCCCCGCCTTCAACCGCACGTCTCGGAAGATCCAATGACTCCACCGCATCTGCGTCGGTAGCCTTGTCGCCTCCCTGCGGCTCTGCCTCCGCGCGGAAGAATTCGCGTCCGATGAAGCTCCCGCCGCTGCGGAGACTGCGCGCCAGCCTGAACGGCTGCCGCTCCTAGACCGAGCGTGGGCCGCGCGGAACCCGTGCTCTCTCGCCGAGATCGAGGAGCGAGCGCTGGAGCACCGTGCCTTCGGCGTCGATCACGATGCGCAAGCGCCGCCCTTCGTAGAAGAACGTCAGGCGGTAGCGGCCCGCGTCGTCGTCCATGCCGCGCTCGCAGATGCTCGTGATGGCGCCCTCTCGCATGAGCGCCGGGACGAGGGCCGGATCGATGCCGAGCCCTTCGCCGACAAGGCGCGCGTCGACCTCGATGGCGCCGTTCTCGAACGTGATCACGGCTTCGTCGCCGGGGCGCCGAAGCGGGGCGGCCGCTTCTCCGTGAAAGCGCGCACGCCTTCTGCGAAATCCTCGGTGACGGCGCACCCGGCGAAGGCCTCCGCCTCGGCCTGAAGCTGGGTCTCGAAGCTCGTCGTGAGCGATCGCTGCAGGAGCCGCTTCGTCGCGGCATAGGCCGCTGCCGGGCCGCGCGCGAGCCGCGCGGCGAGGGCGGCCGTCTTCTCCTCGAGCTCGGCCGGCGGCACCACCGCGTTGACGAGGCCGAGCCGCAGCGCCTCGGCGGCGCCGAAGCGGTCGCCGAGCAGCGCGATCTCGGCTGCCTTCTTCATCCCGAGATGCCGCGGCAGGAACCAGGTCGCACCGCCGTCGGGGCTCGTTCCGAGATGGCAATAGGCGAGGGTGAACATCGCGTCCTCGGCCGCCACGGCGAGGTCGCACGCCATGAGGAGGCTCATTCCGGCGCCGGCGACAGGGCCGTGGATGCGCGCGATGATCGGCTTCGGCAGGCGGCGCATGAGGACGACCGCCTGGTGGAAGTCGTGAATGAGGCGCTCGACCTTGCCGCCGATCTCGTCCTTCGAGTCGTCGAGCCAGGCGCGGAAGCTGCGAATGTCGCCGCCGGCCATGAAGCCGCCGCCGGCGCCGGCGAGAATCACCGCGCGCACGCTCGCGTCCCGCTCGGCAGCACGCAGCGCCTCTGTAAGCGCTTCCGCCATTGCCGCGTCGAGCGCGTTCAGCACCTTCGGGCGGTTGAGCGTGATCGTCGCAACCCCGTCGGCGACATCGAAGAGCACGGTGTCGTTCATGCATTTCTCCCGATTACGCGCCAGCCGATGTCGCGGCGGCAGAACCCATCCTCCCAGACGATCTTGTCGACCGCCTCGTAGGCGCGGCGTTGCGCCTCGTCCGGGGTGCGGCCGAGCGCGGTGACCCCGAGGACGCGTCCGCCGTCGGCGACGATCCTGCCGTCGTCGGTGCGTTTCGTGCCGGCGTGGAAGACCTTGACGGCAGGGTCGCTCTCCGCCGCCTCGATCCCCTCGATCGTGCCGCCCTTCTTCGGCTCCCCCGGATAGCCTTTCGCCGCGAGAACCACGCAGAGCGCGGTGTCGTCGCGCCAGCGCAGGGCGAAGTCGTCGAGCACGCCGTCGCGTGCCGCGACGAGCGCGGTCAGGAGGTCGCTCTCGAGCCGCATCATCAGCGGCTGGCATTCGGGATCGCCGAAACGGACGTTGTATTCGAGAAGCCGCGGCCCCTTCGCGGTGAGCATCAGCCCGGCGTAGAGAACGCCCGTGAAAGGCGTGCCCTCGGCCGCCATGCCGGCGACCGTGGGGCGGATCATCCGGTCCATCACCTCCTCGGCGATGGCGGGGGTGACGCAGGGCGCGGGCGAGTAGGCGCCCATGCCGCCCGTGTTCGGTCCGGTGTCTCCGTCGCCGACTCGCTTGTGATCCTGGGCCGAGGCGAGCGGGAGAGCCGTCCTCCCGTCCACGAGGGCGAAGAAGCTCGCCTCCTCGCCTTCGAGGAACTCCTCGACCACGATTCCGCCGCCGTAGCGCTGCAGCGCCTCGGCGGCCGCGAGCGCCTCGTCGACGGTTCTCGCGACGATGACGCCCTTGCCGGCGGCGAGACCGTCCGCCTTGACGACGACCGGCGCGCCTTGGCTGCGTATGAAGTCCTTGGCGGCCTCCGCATCGGAGAAGCGGCGGTAGGCGGCGGTCGGAATGTCGTGTCGGGCGCAGAAATCCTTCATGAAGCCCTTCGACGCCTCGAGCCGCGCAGCGGCTGCGCTGGGGCCGAAGGCTGCGATCCCTGCCGCCTCGAGCCGGTCGACAAGCCCGGCGGCGAGCGGCGCCTCGGGGCCGACGACGACGAAGTCGACCCTGTTTTCACGGGCGAACCCGACGAGCCCTTCGATGTCGAGGACGTTGATCGGCACGCACTCGGCCTCGTTCGCGATGCCCGCGTTCCCGGGCGCGCAGAAGAGCTTGTCGCATAGCGGAGAGGCGGCGATCGCCCAGGCGAGCGCATGTTCGCGCCCGCCGGATCCGACGAGAAGGACACGCATAGGGGCCACCATACTCGCTCCACCGGGCCGGTGGGAGGGAGGGATCGCTTCTTCCTCGCTCTCCGGATTCGCTCGGGAACGGCCGCGCTCTGCGGCGGGAGAGTGGCGGCTTCGGCGGCCGCCCTTGTATGGTGCGGGCCATGACAGGCGCTCCGTCGGCCGGACCGCAGGAGGCGGCTCGGCCGAACCTTCCCGAATTCACCGTCTCCGAGCTCAGCCTTGCGCTGAAGCGCTCGATCGAGGAGCGCTTCTCTTACGTCCGGGTGCGGGGCGAGGTCTCGGGCTGGAAGCGGCACGCGTCCGGGCATTGTTATTTCGCGCTCAAGGATACCGACGCCGTGATCGACGCGGTCTGCTGGCGGCAGACCGCGATCCGCCTGCAAGTGAAGCCGGAGGACGGGATGGAGGTGGTCGTCACCGGCCGCCTCACGACCTATCCCGGCCGTTCGAAGTACCAGATCGTCGTCGACGCGGTGGAGCTCGCCGGGATCGGCGCGCTCCTCAAGATGCTCGAGGAGCGCAAGCAGCGCCTCGCCGCCGAGGGGCTCTTCGCGCCCGAGCGCAAGAAGAGGATCCCGTTCCTGCCGGACGTCATCGGCGTCGTCACCTCGCCGACGGGCGCCGTCATCCGCGACATCCTGCACCGGCTGTCGGATCGGTTTCCGCGGCGGGTTCTCCTCTGGCCGGTGGCGGTGCAGGGCGAGGGGGCGGCGGCGCAGATCGCCGCCGCGATCGAGGGGTTCAACGCGTTGCCGCCCGGCGGCCCCGTGCCGCGGCCCGATCTCCTCATCGTCGCCCGCGGCGGCGGCAGCATCGAGGACCTGATGCCCTTCAACGAGGAGATCGTGGTGCGCGCCGCTGCCGCCTCCGCGATTCCGCTGATTTCCGCGGTCGGCCACGAGACCGACACGACGCTCATCGATTTCGCAGCCGACCGCCGCGCGCCCACGCCGACCGCGGCCGCCGAGATGGCGGTGCCGGTCCGTCTCGAGCTGCTCGCGGAGACGGCGTCGAAGGGCGGTCGGCTGACGGACGCGCTGCGCCGCTACTTCGAAGGGCTGCGCCTGCGCCTCGACGGGCTCCGCCGCGGGCTCCCGGACCCGCAGTCGCTCATCGGGCTGGCGCAGCAGCGTCTCGACGATCGCACCGAACGGCTCGTCGTCGCGCTCGCCGCGCTCGTCGACCGCCGGCGCCATCAGCTCGCCGCCTGCGCCGCCCGCCTTGCCGACCCGCGCCAGGCGCTGCGTCAGAGGCGCGAGCGCGTCGCCGAGCTCGGGCATCGCCTCGATGCCGCGATGCCCGTGCTGCTGGACCGCTCGGCCGAACGAGCCGCAGGCCTTGCCGCGCGCATAGAGACGCATCGCAAAAGTCACGAGCAGGTGCTCGAGCGGGGCTACGCCGTCGTGCGCAATGCCGCGGGGATTCCGGTGACTTCCGCGCAGGCCGTGACTCCCGGCGTCTTGACGATCGAGTTCCATGATGGCGAGGTGAGCGTCACCGCGGGCGGCAAGCGGCGCGAAAAGAGGGAAACGCCGGAGCAGCCGAAGCTGCTCTGAAGGGGGACAAGGGGGGAAATGAACAGCCGAAGCTTCGAGCGGATCATCCAGGCGATCGGCGTCGCGATGTCGGTCTACCACGTCTATGCGATCGTCTGGGCGCCGCCCGAGGCGCTGATCTTCCGCGCCATCCATCTCGCATTCGCGGTGACGCTCGTCTTTCTCATCTACCCCGTGCGCGAGCGCCGCGGGATTGCGGATCTCCTCTTCGTCGCCGCCGGGCTCGGCGTCAACCTCTACCTCCTCCTCAACTACGACTACGTCATCAACCGCATCATCTACATCGACGACCTGACGCTGACGGACCAGATCTTCGCCGCGGCGGCGGTCCTCATCGTGCTGGAGGCGACGCGGCGGACGATCGGCTGGGCGTTGCCGCTGACCGCGCTCTTCTTCATCGCCTGGGGCCTCTTCGAAGCCGGCGCCAATCCGATGCTGGTGCTCGACCAGCTCTTCATGACGACGGAAGGCATCTACGGCTCGACGCTCGGGGTCTCCGCCGCTTACGTGCTCGCCTTCGTCCTTTTCGGCAGCTTCATGGAGCGGACCGGGACCGGGCAGCTCTTCATGGACTTCGCGCTCTCCCTCACGGGCTCGAGCGCCGGCGGGCCGGGCAAGGTCTCGGTCGTCTCCTCGAGCCTCTTCGGGACGATCTCGGGAAGCGCGGTCGCGAACGTCATGGTCGACGGCCCGATCACGATCCCGCTGATGAAGCGGACCGGCTTCCGGGCGCATTTCGCCGCCGGGGTCGAGGCGGTCGCGTCGACGGGCGGGCAGATCATGCCGCCCGTCATGGGCGCGGCCGCCTTCGTCATGGCGGAGTTCCTGAGCGTGCCCTATTTCCAGGTGACGCTCTGGGCCCTCATCCCGGCGATCCTCTACTACGTATCCTGCTTCGCCGCGGTCCATTTCGAGGCGCGGCGCTGCGGAATCGTCGGCGTGCCGCGCTCCGAGGTGCCGCCGCTCGGCCGCGTGCTGCGCGAGCGCGGACATCTCTTCATTCCCGTTCTCATCATCCTCGTCGGCATGTACAGCGGCTACTCGGCCCCGCTCTGCGCTATCGCCGGTACGGCGGCCACCGTCCCCGTGGCGCTCTTACGCAAGAGCACGCGTCAGGGCATCACCTGGCACACGGTTTGGGACGCGCTTCAGGACGGTGCCCGGAACACCCTCCCGGTCGCGACCGCCTGCGCCTGCGCGGGCATCGTGATCGGCATGGTCACGCTGACCGGCGAGGGGCTGAAATTCACCCAGCTCATCCTCGCCCTCGCGCACGAGACCCTGGTTCTCGCGCTCGTCCTCACCGCCGTCGCCGGCATCATCCTCGGCATGGGGATGCCGACCACGCCGGCCTACATCGTCATGGTCTCGCTGCTCGTTCCGGCGCTCATCAAGCTCGGCGTGGTCGAGCCGGCGGCGCACATGTTCGCGTTCTACTTCGCGATCCTTTCGGCGATCACGCCGCCGGTGGCGCTGGCCGTCTACGCCTCGTCGGGGCTCGCGAAGGCCAATCTCTGGAAGGCCGGCTGGGCCGCCGTGAGGATCGGCGCGGCGGGGTTCATCGTGCCGTTCATGTTCGTCTACACGCCGGAGCTCCTGATGCTCGGAAGCTGGGAGGCCGTCGTCTGGGCGAGCGCGACCGCCGGCCTCGGCATCCTCGCCCTCGCCGCGGGTCTCCACGGCTATTTCCTCCGCCCTGCCGCGATGTGGGAATGCGCTGTCCTGATCGTCGCCGCAATCCTCCTCGTCTTCCCCGACTGGCGCTTCGACGTGGCGGGCTTCCTGGTCCTACTCGCCGTTGTCGCGGTTCAGCTCCCCGGCCGCCTCGCTCAGCGCCGCGCGCACGCGGCGGCGCAGCTCGGGGAGTAGCTCGGCGCCGAACCACGGGTTCCTCTTCTCCCACGCCACGGTGCGCCAGGAGGGGTGCGGCAGCGGCAGGTAGCGGGGAAGGTGATCGCGCCAGCGCGCGACGACCTCGGTCATCGAGCAGCGGCGGTCGAGGTAGTACGCGATCGCGTAGGACCCGACGAGCAGGGTGAGCCGCACCTCCGGCAGGTGCGCCAGGAATCGCGGATGCCAGCGCGGCGCGCATTCGGGGCGCGGCGGCGCGTCGCCGCCGTTCGGCAGCCGGCCGGGGTAGCAGAGCCCCATCGGCATGATCGCGATGAGCCGCTCGTCGTAAAAGGTCGCCCGGTCGAGCCCGAGCCAGTCGCGCAGCCGGTCGCCGCTACGGTCGTTGAAGGAAAGCCCGGTCTCGTGAACCCGAGTTCCGGGCGCTTGGCTCGTGATGAGGAGCCGGGCCGAGGGAAGGCCGCGAATGACCGGGCGCGGCCCCAGAGGAAGATGCGCGGCGCAGAGCCTGCAGGCCTTGATCTCGCGGACCAGCGCCGTATGGGCGTCCATGCCCTTCAGATAAGAAAACGGGCCCCTCCGCGCGAGGGGCCCGTCGAGTTCGCACCCGTGAAGATCAGGAGAGACCGCCGCGAGGACCGGCGAAATACATATGCACCGCAAGGCAGCGCTGAAACGCAGTCGGCTCCTTGCGGTCGAAGACTCGCGAAAGCAGCGGCTTTGTCTCGCTCGACTTCTGAACGGGCGCAACGCGCCAGGTCGGCGCATCTTTCTTCGCCGTTTTCAGAAAGCGCGGGAGCGTGATTGCGGTGCTCATGTCGGCTTGTCCTCTCGTTGACCTGGGACAAGCGTAAAGAGATTGTTAAGCTCCGGCCAAGTCAGATTGTCTAAAATCCTTTATATCCGTTTACCTTTAATAATCTGGCGGAATCCGGCGGAAGTCTTGCCTTCCTTGGCCGAATATCAACCTTAACAGAGTGTGTCCTATTGGCCACACTGAGCCAGCAGCTCGTCCACGAATGCCGGAACGAGAGCGGTCGCCGGACCGCGACGGGCCTCGTGGAAGAGGCTCCTGCCCGCCGAGGGCTCGAGGTTGAGCTCCACCGTGCGCGCGCCCGCTGCCCGCGCTTCGGCGACGAACCCGGCGGCCGGGTAGACGTTGCCCGACGTGCCGATCGAGACGAAGAGGGCACATTCGGCGAGCGCGCGCTCGATCCGCTCCATCTCGAACGGCATCTCGCCGAACCAGACGACATGCGGGCGCAGCCCGCCGAGCTCGCCGCAGGCGAGGCAGGCGTGGCTCTCGGCGAGATCCTCCTCGCAGGGCGTGACGTTGCCGCAGTAGAGGCACCGCGCTTTCAAGAGCTCGCCGTGCATGTGGACGAGCCGTTTGCTGCCGGCGCGCTCGTGCAGGTTGTCGATGTTCTGAGTGACGAGAAGGAAGTCCCCGGGCCAGGCCTCCTCGAGCCGGGCGAGGGCGAGGTGGGCGGCGTTCGGCGCCACGTTGCCGGCGAGCAGCCCCCGCCGCCGCTGGTTGTAGAACTCGTGCACCCGGGCCTTGTCGCGGGCGAAGGCTTCGGGCGTAGCGACGTCCTCGATCCGCACCCTCGCCCAGATTCCGTCGGCGTCGCGGAACGTGTCGAGCCCCGATTCCTTCGAGATGCCGGCCCCCGTCAGGACCACGATCGAGGGCGTCCGCATCATGCCGCCTCCGCGAGGAAGTTGCGGATCGCGGCGATCTGGTCGTCCGCCATGAGCGCGGGCGCGTGCCCGACCCCGGCGAACTCGACGACCCGCGCGCGCGCCGCCATGCGCGCCGCCGTCTCCGCGGTGAGAAGGTCGGAGTCCCGTCCGCGCAGCACGAGCGTCGGGGCGCTGACGGCATCCCAGACGGACCAGAGATCGACGTCCTGGAGCTCGCCCTTGAACGCGGCGCCGATCGCTGGGTCGTAGGCGAGGCCGAGCCCGCCGTCCGGGCGCTCGCGCGCGGAGTGTCGGGCGAGATGGCGCCACTCGGCGTCGGCGAGCGGGCCGAAGGGCGCATGGACGCGGCGGAGATAGGCCTCGAGCGCCTCCAGCCCGTCGAAGCGCGGATCCTGGCCGACATAGGCGCCGATGCGCTCGAGCGCGGTTTTCGGGAGGAACGGGCCGACGTCGTTGACGACGAGCCGCCGGATCGGCGTGCCCGGCTGCGCCGCCAGCATCATGCCGATGAGGCCGCCCATCGAGGTGCCGATCCAGTCGATCGCCTCGACGTCGAGACGTGCGACAAGCGCCGCCGCGACCGACAGATAGAGCGGATATCCGTACGCCTCGGGCTTCGGCAGCCAGTCGCTCTTGCCTCGGCCGGGCATGTCGGGACAGACGACGCGCCAGTGCGCCGACAGCGCCTCGGCGAGGCGGTCGAAGTCGCGCCCGTTCCGCGTCAGGCCGTGCACGCACACCACCGTCGGTGCGTCCGGCGGGCCGTCCCATTGCGTATAGGCGACGCGGAAGAACCCGTGCGGGCCGAGACAGGGAAGGTGGCGTTCGTGCAACGTCATGGTCTAGCTTCTGCGGTCATGAGCGACGTCACCATCGCCCCGCCGCTTCCTTCCGACAAGGAGGATTGGCGGCGTCTCTACGACGGTTACGTCACGTTCTACAAACGGCAGCCGGCCGACGAGGTTGCCGACCGGGTCTGGGCCTGGATTCACGACGAGAACCATGTGCTCGAGGCGCTCGTCGCGCGCGAGCCGTCGGGCCGCCTCGTCGGGCTTGCGCATTTCCGGACGACGCCGCGGCCGATCACCGGGACGACCGCCGGCTTCCTCGACGACCTCTTCGTCGATCCCGCCGCGCGCGGGCGCGCGATCGGCGAGCGCCTCATCCAGGCGGTGGCGGAGGAGGGACGCCGGCGCGGCTGGAGCCTCCTCCGCTGGCGCACGGCCGACGACAACTACCGTGCGCGCGCCCGCTACGACAAGCTCGCGACGCGCACGATGTGGATCACGTATCAGATCGATCTCTGATCGGCGAGCCGCGACCCCCTCTTCGGAAGGAAAGGCCGAGAGGAACGCCCCGCTTCGGTGGCGAGAATCTGCCGCCGAAACGCGGGCTTTCCGGAGAACTGGAGGTTCTGCAGCTTCCGGCGCTACTCGAGGTTCGCGATGCGCGTAGTAGGTGAACGCCTCGACAACATCGGAGTCGGCATGGACGAACTCGCTGTGGAGCCCTTCGACGAGCTCGGGGTCCTCCAGCACCACCTCGGGCACGAACGCGCCGGCCTGGAGACAGCCGCGCCGCACGAGCTCGAAGAGACAGCCCTCGGCGCAGGCAACGGAGCCGTGCGATAGGCGATCGTTCAGATTCATGCCGGTCTCCCCGTTTCCTCGATCCTGGAGCCGGCTTATAGAGAGTGTCGCCATGGACTTCCGACTGAGCGAGGAACAGCTCGCATTCCAGGAGACGGCGCAGCAATTTGCGCGCGACGAGCTCCTGCCGCACGCGGCCGAATGGGACGAAAACGCGGTGTTTCCGGTCGAGGCGCTGCGCAAGGCCGCAGCGCTCGGCTTCGCCGGCATCTACGTGCGCGAGGATGTCGGCGGCTCGGCGCTCAGCCGGCTCGACGCGGCGCTCATCTTCGAGGAGCTCGCCGCGGCCGACCCCTCGACCGCCGCCTACATCTCGATCCACAACATGGCGTCGTGGATGATCGATCGCTTCGGCGACGAGGCGGCGCGGCAGCGCTTCCTGCCGAAGCTCACCACGATGGAGCATTTCGCCAGCTATTGCCTCACCGAGCCCGGCGCCGGCTCCGACGCCGCCTCCCTCAAGAGCCGCGCCGAGCGCCAGGGCGACCATTACGTCATCAACGGCGCCAAGGCGTTCATCTCGGGCGGCGGCGCCTCGGACATCTACGTCTGCATGCTGCGCACGGGCGGCGAGGGGCCCGGCGGCATTTCCTGCATCGTCGTCGAGAAGGGGACGCCCGGCCTCTCCTTCGGCAAGAAGGAGCGCAAGCTCGGCTGGAACTCGCAGCCGACGGCCATGGTGATCTTCGAGAACTGCAAGGTGCCGGTCGCGAACCGGATCGGGGCCGAGGGCGAAGGATTCAAGATCGCGATGGCAGGGCTCGACGGCGGTCGCCTCAACATCGCCGCCTGCTCCCTGGGCGGGGCGCGCGCGTGCCTGGAAGCGGCGCGCGCCTACATGGGCGAGCGCAAGCAGTTCGGCAAGACGCTCTCTTCCTTCCAGGCGCTCCAGTTCAAGCTCGCCGACATGGCGACCGAGCTCGACGCGGCGCGCCTCATGGTCTGGCGCGGCGCCGCCAGCCTCGACGCGGCCGATCCCGAGGCGACGATGCATTGCGCGATGGCGAAGCGCTTCGCGACGGATGTCGGATTCAGGGTCTGCAACGAGGCGTTGCAGCTCCACGGCGGCTACGGCTACATCAAGGAATACCCGATCGAGCGCTATCTGCGCGACCTCCGGGTTCACCAGATTCTCGAAGGTACCAACGAAATCATGCGTGTGATCATCGCCCGCCGGCTCCTCGACGAGCGGAGGAACCGGCCTTGACGGACGAGCTTCTGATCGAGCGGCGCGGCGCGGTCGGGCTCGTCACTCTCAACCGGCCGAAGGCGCTCAACGCGCTCACTCTCTCGATGTTGCATCGTCTCGACCCGCTTCTCGCCGAGTGGGAGGAGGACCCTGGCATCGCGGCGATCGTCGTGCGCGGTGCCGGCGGCAAGGCGTTCTGCGCCGGCGGCGATGTCCGCGCGATCGCCGAGTCGGGGCCGGGCCTCGGCGGGCCGGACGATTTGAAGCGCGTCTTCTTTCGCGACGAGTATCGCGTGATCCGTCGGATCCACCGTCTGAAGACGCCTTACGTCGCGCTCCAGAACGGAATCACCATGGGCGGCGGTGCCGGAATTTCGATCAACGGCCGCTACCGCGTCTGCACGGATTCGACGTTGTTCGCGATGCCGGAGACCGGGATCGGGCTCTTTCCCGATGTGGGCGCGACGCGGTTCCTGTCGCGCTGCCCCGGCCGGATCGGACTGTTCCTGGCGCTCACCGGTCATCGCATCAAGGCGGCCGACATGGTCTGGTGCGGGCTCGCCACGCATTACGTGCCGCAGGACCGCCTCGACGCCGTCGTCGAGACCTTGGCCGGCGGCGAATCCGTCGAGGCGACGCTCGCACGGTATGCGCGCGATCCGGGGCCGGCGCCGCTCGCCGCCGAGCAGGCGCTGATCGATCGCTGCTTCGGGGGCGAGACGGTCGAGGCGATCGTTGCCGCGCTCGATCGCGAGCGCCCGGAATGGGCGGCGATCCTGCGCCGCATGTCGCCGACGAGCCTCAAGATCACGCATCGCCAGCTGCTGATCGGCGGCAAGCTCGCCATCGAGGAGGCGCTCGCGCTCGAGTACCGGATGACGCAGCACTGCATGGAAGGCCACGACTTCTTCGAGGGCGTGCGTGCGGTCCTCATCGACAAGGACCAGAATCCGCGCTGGCGTCCGGCGCGCCTCGAGGAGGTGACGAAGCACGAGGTGGACCGCTACTTCGTCCCGCTCGGGCCGAACGAGCTGACCTTCCCCGCTTAGGCGGGAAGCCTTGCGGGGCGTCGCCCGAGCGAGTGGTATAAGCGGGAAATCCTCGAGTCGAGATCAGAGCGTCAGGGAGCAGGAGAATGACCAGCATCGGATTCATCGGCCTCGGCAACATGGGCGGGCCGATGGCGGCGAACCTCGTCAAGGCCGGGCACAAGGTGGTCGGGTTCGACCTCTCCAAGGCCGCGCTCGAGGCGTTCGCCGGCGAGAAGGCGGCGAGCGCCGCCGACGCGGTGAAGGACGCCGAAATCGTCATCACGATGCTTCCCGCGGGCCCGCATGTCGCGAGCGTCTACGCCGACCACGTCTTTCCCAACGCGCCGAAGGGCGCGCTCCTCATCGATTGCTCGACGATCGACGTCGAGACGGCTCGCGCGGTGAGCCGCGCAGCCGCGGAGAAGGGGTTCGCGATGCTGGACGCGCCGGTCTCGGGCGGCACGGGCGGCGCCGCCGCCGGCACTCTCACCTTCATGGTGGGCGGCGAGGCGGAGGCTTTCGAGCGCGCGCGGCCGATCCTCGAGAAGATGGGCAAGACGATCGTCCATACGGGCGCCGCCGGGAACGGGCAGGCGGCCAAGATCTGCAACAACATGATCCTCGGGATCTCGATGATCGCGGTGTGCGAAGGCTTCGCGCTCGCCGAGAAGCTCGGCCTCGACGCGCAGAAGCTTTTCGACGTCTCGTCGAAGTCCTCTGGCCAGTGCTGGTCCTTGACGACCTATTGCCCGGTCCCTGGGCCGGTGCCGACTGCTCCCTCGAACCGCGGCTACCAGCCCGGCTTCACGGCGGAAATGATGCTCAAGGACCTGCGCCTCGCCCAGCAGGCGGCGGCCGCCGCCAAGGCCGCCACCCCGCTCGGGGCGGCGGCGGCCGGGCTCTACGCCCTCATGGAGGAGGCGGGCATGTCGAAGCTCGATTTCTCGGCGATGGCCCTGTTCGTGAAGGGGAAGCGCACTCCTGGTTAATGTAATGAAGTTTTAAGATGATCTCGTCAGGGTTGAGCGGACAGTTTCGTTGCTTGCGAGGAGTCCATGAAGTCCGCTTACCTCGAGACGATCGGCCTCATCGAGCGGCTGCACCGCCACTTCCTCGAGATCGTGAAGCTCGAGCTCGACGGGCTTGGCATTCACGACATCAACAATGTGCAGGGGCTCATCCTGTTCAACATCGGCGACGCCGAGATGACGGTGGGAGAGCTCACCCTGCGCGGTTGCTATCTCGGCTCGAATGTCTCCTACAACGTCAAGAAGATGGTCGAGAACGGCTATCTCATCCAGGAGCGCTCGCAGCACGATCGCCGCTCGATCCACGTCCGTCTCTCCGAAAAGGGCCGCGCGCTGCGCGACAAGCTCTCGGCGATGCACGACCGGCACGTCGAGATGCTGAGCCAGACGCCCATCACCGAGCCCGACCTTCAGGCCTCGACGGTGGTCCTGAAGCGGCTCGAGCGGTTCTGGACCCGCGCCGCCGATCTCGCCCAGCATCCTGCGGCGCTGACCCCGGCCGCCTGATTCTTCTCCGAGGCGCCGCGTGACGTGGCGCCTGCTGCATGACCTCGTGCCCGAGCGCCATTACGGTGCTCGGGACGTCCTCTGCCATCCCGTTCGGCCGCGCACGCTTCCGGACCTCGTCGCCGGCGCTGCCGAGGACGAGGCGGTCGTCTGCGGGCCAGAGCGGCTCCGCTACGGCGACTTGCGGCGCCGCGCCGCCGCGGCGGCGGCGGCGCTCGCCGCGCGCGGCGTCGTCAAGGGCGACCGTGTCGCCTGCCTCCTCGGCAACAGGACCGAGTTCGTCGTCCTGATGCTCGCGGCGGCGCATCTCGGCGCCGTCCTCGTGCCGCTCGGGACGCGGCTCAGATCCGCCGAGATCGCCTACATGCTCGACGACAGCGGCGCGAAGCTCGTCGCCGCGGAGACGGCGTTCGCCGCCAGCCTTCCGGCCGGAGCGCCGCCCGTCCTGCTCGTGGAGGAGGGCGCGCTCGCCTCGGCGGAAACGCCGCCGCCGGCGACGCCTTCGGGCGAGGAAGAGCCGGCGACGATCCTCTACACGTCGGGGACGACCGGGCGGCCCAAGGGCGCGGTGCTGACCCCGCTCGGCATCGTGCACTCGGCGATGAACTTCCGCCTCTGCGCCGGGCTCGGCCGCGGCGATCGTGCGATCCTGAGCGTGCCGGCGACGCACGTGACGGGCCTCGTCGCCATTCTCTGGACGACGCTCGGCGCCGGCGGCTGCGTGATCCTGACGCCCGGGTTCAAGGCGGCGGAGTTTCTGCCGCTCGCGGCGGCCGAGCGGATGACCTACACCGTCATGGTGCCGGCGCAGTACGCGCTCTGCCTGATGCAGCCCGACTTCGCGCGGCACGACCTCTCGGCCTGGCGCGTCGGCTGCTACGGCGGCGCGCCGATGCCGGAAGCGACCATCGCCGCGCTCGCCGAGCATCTGCCGGATCTCGTCGTGATGAACGCCTACGGCGCCACCGAGACGACCTCGCCGACGACGATCATGCCGCCCGGCATGGGTGCGCGGCGGCCCGACAGCGTCGGCCGCGTCGTCCCCGGAGGGGTCGTCCGCGTCGTCGACGAATCAGGGCGCGAGGTCGCGCCGGGAGAGCCCGGCGAGCTCTGGATCGCGGGCGCCATGGTCGTGCCGGGCTATTGGAAGAACGAGGCCGCGACCGCGGCGTCGTTCGAGGACGGATTCTGGAAGTCGGGCGACATCGGGTCCGTCGATGCCGAGGGCTTCGTGCGCGTCTTCGACCGCAAGAAGGACATGATCAACCGCGCCGGCTACAAGGTCTATCCGGCCGAGGTCGAGAACGTGCTCTCGCATCACCCGGCGGTCGCCGAGAGCGCCGTCATCGGCCGGCCGGACCCGGTTCTGGGCGAGCGCGTCCACGCCTTCGTCCACCCGAAGGCGCCGGTCGCGGCGGAAGAGCTCCGGGCCTTCTGCGCCGCGCGCCTCGCCGACTACAAGGTGCCCGAGACCATCGAGCTCATGCCCGAGCCGCTGCCGCGCAACGCCAACGGCAAGCTGCAGAAGCAGGTGCTGAGGGAACGGGTGCGCTGACGGCCCGGCACGCCCTTTCCGTGCGAAAGCGGATCGACCCGTTTTGAAGGGCGCCCCGGGGGCGGGCGCTAAACGACCGGCGACAGCGCCTCGGGGGCCCGCGTGAGCGCGTCGGCGGCGATCCGGAGGCAGCGGCGCAGATGTGCCCGGTCCGGCGATGCGCCCAGCGCGAGCCGAACGGCGTTCGGCGCCGCGCCGCCATCGATCGCGAAGGCGTCGGCGGCGACGGCCGCGACGCCGTGCTGGCGGACATGCGCGACGAACTCGCCGCGGCTCCACGCGCGCGGCAGCGCGAGCCAGGCGTGGCTTCCGGCGGGATGGGCCGACAGCTCGAAATCGCCGAGAAGCTCGCGTGCGATCTTCTGCCGTGCGGCGTTCTCGGCCCGAACGGCGCGGACGATGTCGATGGCGGTGCCGTCCTCGATCCACCGCGCGGCGAGCGCGGCGAAGAGCGGCGAGGCCATGAGCGCCGTGGCGCGGAGCGCGCTCGCGAGCCTCACCGCCTGCGCCGGCTGCGGCGCGCGCAGATAGGCGATGCGCAGCCCCGGGGCGAGGCATTTCGACAGCGTCGCGACGTGAAAGACGAGCTCCGGTGCGAAAGAGGCGAGGGGAGGCGCGGCCTCCGCGGGAAGGAACCCGTACGCGTCGTCCTCGACGACGAGAAGCCCGTGCCGGCGCGCGATCGCCGCGATCGCCTCCGCGCGCGCTGCCGACATCGTCGCCGTCGTCGGGTTGTGGATCGCGGGCGTGCAGTAGAGCGCCTTCGGCCGGGCGCGCCGGCAGATCTCCTCCATCGCCTCGGGGACGAGGCCCTCGCCGTCGAGCGGCACCGGCTCGAGGCGGAGGCGCAGATGCGCCGCGAGCGTGCGGAACCCCGGATAGGCGAGCGCCTCGGCGAGGACGAGGTCGCCGGGCTCGAGAAAGGCGGCGAAAAGCGCGGTGAGTGCGGCTTGCGCGCCGGGCGTCACCACGACCTGCTCCGCCGTCGCCTCGAGGGGGCGCAGGCGGAGCCAGGCGGCGCCTGCCTCCCGCTCCGCCTCGCCTCCGGCGCTCGGGCCGTAGCTGAGGAGGGACTGGAAGTCCGCACGGCGCTGCAGCGCGGCGAAAGCCTCGGCGACGCGCTCGGCGAGCCTAGCTTCCGGCGGCTGCGGCGGGACGTTCATCGGAATGTCGACCACCGGCCGGGCGCGGCGCTCGGCGGGCGCGGGGGCGGCCGGGGCGGCGGCGACGAAAGTGCCGCGTCCCGCCGCGGCGTCGACGAGCCCGCGCCGTCGCGCCTCGCGGTAGGCGCGCGTCACCGTCGTGACGTCGATCCCGAGCGCCGAGGCGACGGCGCGGTGCGGCGGCAGCCGGTCGCCGGGTTGGAGGAGGCCGCTCGCGATCGCCGCGCCGAGCTGGTCGGCGAGCGCGAGATAGAGCGGTCCTTCCGCCGGGTCCGGTCGCGTCGGCCGCCAGAGCTGCGGCGGCCGCTGCGACCGTTTGATCCTTGCAATCGCAGTCATTTCGCCCAACGTCATCCATACAGCAGCCGACTTGTATGGATCAAGTCGCCCTTAATGTATGGATTAGGGGTGCGTTTCGGATCCGGTCGGCGGCGATCAGGAGGTACCGATGAGGCGGATCGTGTGGTTCTCGGTCGCGTGCGCCGGCGCGATGGCGCTGGTGATGGCGATCTTCTCGGCAACCGTGGGGTTCTCGAGCCTGGGGCTCAGCGGACACGGCGCGATCGCGATCACGTTGGGGATCACGTTCAGCACCGCGCTCGCGATCGCGCTGATGGCGCTCATCTTCTACAGCGACCGGCACGGACAGGACGGGGCCGTCTACCGCGTCCCCCCGCCGAAGCGCAGGCTCGAGCCGTAAGCGCCCTTCCGGTCGGGAGGCCCTTTCCGAGGCGGACGACTCCGACCCGCTACGGGGCGAGATCGAGCGCCGCCCTGTCGCTGCCGTCCATGTAGAACGGCACGGACTGGTGCTCGTGCGCGATCTTCCAGGCGCCGGCGACCTTGCGCAGCCCCAGAGTCGTGCGGAACCAGAGATCGGGCTCCTCGCCGTCCTTCTTCCGGCCGTGCATCCGGACGAGGCCGTGGCAGAAGGCGACGTCGTCGCCGATCGCGAGCTCGAACGCGCCCGGCTCGTAGCCGATGGGTCCGTGCCAGGTCGCGAACCAGGCTTCGAGCCCTGATGCGTCCGTCGGCGCCGTCGCCAGCGGCGGCGCGAGAGAGAAGAGGGTGAAGCCCGGGGCGTGATGCCTCACGACCTCGGGCCCGTTCTCGGCGCGAAGCGCCTTCGCCCTGTGCTCGATCACGGCGCGGATCTGCGCCTCCTCGCTTGTCTTGTCGATGGTGCTCGTCATGGTGCCTCTCCTTGTCGTCCATCGGAGGACGAAGGAGGCGGCGATGGGGCGACACCGGGCCGGCGCTTTTCCTCAAGAGTTCTGAAGGCGGTCGAGATGGAGGCGGATATGGGCGGCCTCGGCCGGGGTCCGCGCGAGGGCGATCGCCCGGCCGAAGGCGGCGCGGGCCTCCCCGGCGCGCCCCAGTTGCTGGAGGAGCGCGCCCTTGACGCCGAAGAAGTGGAAGTAGTTGGCGAGCCGCGAGGCGATCGGGTCGAGCATCGCGAGCCCCGCCTCCGGTCCGCGCAGCCTGGCGACGGCGACCGCACGGTTGAGCGTCACCACCGGCGAGGGCTGGAGGCGCTCGAGAACCGCGTAGAGCCGATCGATCTCCGCCCAGTCCGTGTCGGCGAAGCGTGGGGCGCGGGCGTGAATGCCGGCGATCGCCGCCTGCACCTGGTAGGGACCCGGGCGGCCGTGGCGCAGCGCCTTCTCGAGAAGGGCGAGCGCCTCGGCGATCATGTCGCGGTCCCAGAGGTCGCGGTTCTGGTCCTCGAGCAGCACGATCGCGCCCTCGGCGTCGAGCCGCGCCGCCGCCCGCGAGTGCTGCAGCAGGAGGAGCGCGGCGAGCCCCATGATCTCCGGCTCCCCGGGAAAGAGGCGCAGCAGCAGCCGCGCGAGCCGTATCGCCTCCTCGCAGAGCGGCACGCGGATATGCGCGGTGCCGCCCGAGGCGGAGTATCCCTCGTTGAAGAGGAGGTAGATCATGGCGGCGACCGAGCCGAGCCGCTCCGCGCGCTCCGCGGCGCCGGGCGTCTCGAACGGGACGTCGGCCTCGCCGATCCGGCGCTTGGCGCGGGTGATGCGCTGCTCCATCGCCGCCTCGCTCACGAGGAAGGCGTGGGCGATCTCCCTCACCGACAGCCCGGAGACGATGCGCAGCGCGAGCGCGATCTGTTGCGTCGCCGGCAGGTCGGGATGACAGCAGACGAAGAGGAGGCGCAGCACGTCGTCGCGGTAGTGGCCGCCGTCTATCTCCTCCACGAGCCGCGTCTCGGCGTCTTCGAGATCCGAGACCGTCTCCTCGGGCGGCAGCTGCTCTACGACGCGGCGCCGGCGCACGTCGTCGATCCCGACGTTCCGCCCGACGAAGATCAGCCACGAGGCGGGATCGCGGGGCGGGCCGTTCCGCGGCCAATGCTTCAGCGCCCGCAGGCACGCTTCCTGGAACGCCTCCTCGGCGCGGTCGAGGTCGCGGAAATAGCGCAGCAGCGCGCCCACCGCCTTGGGGCGGGCGGCGCGAACCGCCCGGTCGATCCAGGACATGTCGATCACGACGAGGCGATGCTCCCGGCCTCGAACAAGCGGAGCGGCCGGATCTCGAACGAGCCCGCCTCGCCTTCCTTCATGCGCCGCGCCACGTCGATGACCTCCTCGAGCGACGCGCAATCGACGATGTAGAAGCCGAGGAGCTGCTCCTTCGTCTCGGCGAACGGGCCGTCGACGACGAAGGGCTCGCGCGAGCGGATCGTGGTGGCCGCGGTGGTCGGCATGAGGCGGACCACCGGCCCCAGCTTTCCTTCCGCTGCCAGCTTCTCGGTGACGGCGGCGCGCTTCTTCAGGATCGCGTCGATCTCGTCCTTGCTGCAGGCCTCGACGGCAGCCTCGTCGTTGTAGCAGAGGATCGCGTAGAGCATGCTTGGCTTTCCTTTGTCGGTTCGTCCGCCGAAGGACGGACGAGTGTGCCCGATCCCGACATTCGCCCGAAGGAAACCTCGGCGAGCCGGAGCCTCTTTTTTTCCCGCGACCCGATGCCTATCGTGCGGCCATGCAAAAGGTTTCTAGCGCTTCCGTTCCGGACGCGGCCGCCGAGCCGGAGGGGCGGCCCTACCCTGCCGAGGTCTGCGTCCTGCGCGCGGCGCTCGACCGCTGGGCGGCGATCCAGCCCGAGAAGATCTTCGTCCATTTCGCGGGAGGTGCGCGCTGGACCTATCGCGAACTGCACGAGATCGTCCGGCGCACCGCCGCGGGCTTCCAGCGCCTCGGCGTCCGCCAGGGCGACCGCGTGCTGCTCTGGCTTCCGAACGGTCCCGACGTCCTCCGCTGCGCCTTCGCGCTCAATTACATCGGCGCCGTCTCGGTGCCGATCAACACCGCCTACAAGGGGCGCCTCCTGGAGCATGTGATCGGGAACGCCGACGCCCGGCTCGTCGTCGCCGATGCGAAGCTCGTGCCGCTCCTCGCCACGGTCGATCTCCACGGAATCGAGAAGATCGTCGCGCCCGGCGACGCCGCCGGAGGAGAGATCGCCGGACGCAAGGTGCTGCCGCTCTCGGTGCTCGACGAGGGCGGCGACGCGCCGCTCGCGCCGGAGCGGCCGATCGAGCCCTGGGACACGCAGGCGATCATCTACACCTCCGGTACGACCGGGCCGTCGAAGGGCGTCCTCACCTCCTACATGCACGCCTATTCGAGCGTCGGCCCGCAGACCTGGACCTGCGTCACGCCCGAGGACCGGTTCTTCATCAACCTGCCGATGTTCCATATCGGCGGCAGCTTCATCTGTCACGCGATGCTCTGCGCCGGAGGCTCGATCGCGATGGTCGAGCGCTTCTCGACCGACCGCTTCTGGGACGAGGTGCGCGAGACCGGCGCGACCATCGTCTTCCTTCTCGGCGTCATGGCGAATTTCCTGTTGCAGCGCCCGCCGGGACCGGGCGACAAGGATCATCCGCTCCGCAAGGCGTTCGTCGTGCCGTTCTCGAAGGAATGCCTCGGCTTCGGCGAGCGGTTCGGCGTCACGACGTACACGCTCTTCAACATGACGGAGATCGCGACGCCGACCTTCTCCGGCCCCAACCCGACGAAGCCCGGCGGCTGCGGCAAGCGGCGCCCGGGCGTGGAGATCCGCCTCGTCGACGAGAACGACTGCGAGGTGCCGCGCGGGGCGGTGGGCGAGATGATCCTGCGCACCGCGCGGCCCTGGGCGATGAACCACGGCTACCATCGCGATCCCGAGGCGACAGCGCGGGCGTGGCGGAACGGCTGGTTCCATACCGGCGATGCGTTCTATCTCGACGAAGACGGCGAGTACGTGTTCGTCGACCGGCTCAAGGACGCGATCCGGCGGCGCGGCGAGAACATCTCCTCCTTCGAGGTCGAGGCCGAGCTTCTCGCCTATCCCGGCGTCCGGGAGGCGGCCGCGATCGCAGTGCCGAGCGAGTACGGCGAGGACGAGGTGATGGCCGTGCTCGCCCTCGCGCCCGATGCGCCGTCTTTCGACCACGCGCGCTTCATCGCCTTTCTCGCCGAAAGGCTCGCGCGCTTCATGGTGCCGCGCTATGTGCGGATCATGTCGGAGCTGCCGAAGACGCCGACGGCGAAGATTCAGAAGGCGCTGCTGCGGCAGGAAGGAATCACGCCCGACACGTGGGACCGGCTGGCGGCCGGCATCGATTTGCGGGAAGACCGACGAGGAGACAAGGAGAAGGGATGCCAGGCACCGTCGTAACGCTCTACATCGACTACAAGAGCCCCTACGCGTTCGTCGCGAAGGCGGGGGCCTACGCGCTCGAGGAGGACTACGACGTCTCTCTCCGCTGGCTGCCCTACACGCTGAACATCCCGTCTTATCTGGGATCGGTCGAAGACCGCTCGCCGCATCAGTGGCGGCGCGTGAAGTACTCCTACATGGACGCGCGGCGTTTCGCGAACAAGCAGGGGCTGACGCTGCGCGGGCCGCAGAAGATCTACGACACGCGCCTTGCCGGCATCGGAATGCTCTACGCGCAGCGCGCGGGCGTCTTCCGGCGCTACAACGACATCGTCTTCGAGCGTTTCTGGAAGCGCGAGCTCGACATCGAGTCCCTCGACGTCCTCTCCGCGGTGCTCGCGGAAGCGGGCGCGGATCCTTCCGGCTTCCGCGCGTTCGCCGAAGGGCCCGGCGGCGAAGAGCACGACCGCATTCGCGTCGAGGCGGAGGAGGCTGGCGTCTTCGGCGTCCCGATGTTCGTCGTCGAGGGCGAGCTCTTCTGGGGCGGCGACCGGCTCCCGCAGGTGCGCGAGAAGCTCGCTGAGATGGGCCTCGCCCGTATGCGCTGAAGGAACCTCATGCCGCCGATCAAGATCTACAGCATGGCCGTGTGCCCTTTCGCGCAGCGCACGCGCATGCTTCTGCTGCTGAAGAAGATTCCGTTCGACGTGGTCGAGATCGACATCAGCAAGCCGCGCCCGGACTGGTTCCTCGCGATCAACCCCAAGGGCCAGGTGCCCGTGATCGAGCACGAGGGGCGCATCCTCAACGAGTCGAGCATCATCAACGAGTACCTCGAGGAGGTCTTCCCCGAGCCCGCGCTGATGCCGCGCGATCCCTGGCGCCGTGCGCTGACGCGGATCGCGATCGACTACTGCAATCAGACATTCGTGCCGGCGCTCTACCGGCTTCTGATGAACCAGAACCCGGCGAAGGAGGGCGAGCTCGCCGAAAGGGCGCTCGCGAGCTGGCGTTGGCTCGACGAGTTCCTGCTGAAGCACAATCCGGACGGAACCTTCCTCTGGGAAAGCTTCGGCATGGCCGATCTCTCCTTCGCGCCGTTCTTCCAGCGCTACGTGCTCAACGACTGGTACCGCGGCTTCGCCGTGCCGGAGACGCCGGAATACGCGCGCGTGCGACGCTGGCGGGATGCGCTCCTCGCGCACCCGGCCGCCGTCGAGACGAGCCTTCCCGAAGAGGACTACATCAAGCTCTACGAGGACTACGCGCTCGGCGTCGGCAACGGCGCCGTTCCGCCGGGACGGACGCGCAGCTCCTTCGACCTCTCCGTGCCGCTCGCCGAACGGCCGATGCCGCCGAGGCGTCTTTCCCGCGCTTGACGAAGGCTTGGCGCCTTCGCGGCCGGCTCATCGCTGCTCGGGGTCGAGCGTGAAGAGCTCCTGCGCGCGGCCGACGCCGCGCAGCGCGTAGCGTCCCACCGAGACGAACAGCCCGCGCTCCTCGGGCGCCGATGCGTTGACGAAGGCGCGCGATACGAGGAGGTCCTGGTCGGCCGAGCGGCACATCGCGGCGATCCGCGCCACCTCGTTGACTGCGGGCCCGACCACGGTGAAGTCGAGCCGGTCCTCGCTGCCGATGTTGCCGTAGAAGACCTCTCCGGCATGAAGGCCGAGATAGACATGGGTGGTCGGAAGCCCCGCCGTGTGGCGTCTCGCGTTGAGCGCTGCCACCTGACGGCGCACGAGCCGCGCCGCGGCGAGGGCGTTGGCGCAGGCGACGCTCCGGTCCTCGGCGGTGAAGAGGGCGAGCGTACCGTCGCCGATGAGCTTCAGGACGTCGCCGCCGGAATCGTGCAGGCCGGCGATGATGGCTCCGGCGTAGTCGTTGAGCAGCGGGATGATGTCGGCAGGCGGCGAGCTGTCGGCGAGCTGCGTGTAGCTCCGAAGATCGCTGAACCAGAGCACCGTCTCGATGCGGTCGGCGACGCCGCGGGCGATCTTGCCGGCGAGCACGCGGCGGCCGGCGTCGCGGCCGAGATAGGTCGTCACCAGAGTGCCGGCGATCCGGGCGAGCGCGGCGCACTTGATGGCGAGGAGCAGCGGCGGGAGGAGAATGTGCAGCGCCTCGATATGCTTGTCGGCGAAGCCCTCCGGCGCCTCGGTGGCCCAGGAGGAATAGACGCAGTCCATCTCGCCGATCATGCCTTCCGCGGCGAAGTGGTGGATGAGGAGGACGCAGTCCGTCACGCCGAGCTTGCGCGCATCCTCGAGCGCCGGAAAGTCCGCGGGCTCGCCGCGCCAGAAGCGCCGCCGCAGCATCCGCTCGCCGGTCTGGAGAAGGTGGTAGAAGGGCGAGCGCCGCCACTGCTCGGCGAGCTCTCCCTCGTTGGTCCGGCCGTATTCGATCACCTCGACGCGGTCCGAGCCGTCGCGGGCGGGGTGGCGAATGGCGATCCCCTCGTGGACCGGGTGCAGCGTGTCGATGATGACGAGCGCCCGGTCGAGCGGCAGCCCCGCCTCCCGGGCGCGTCGGCAAAAGCCCTCGAGGAGAGCGCCTTCGCCTGTACCGACAAGTCCGGCCTCGCTGATCCAGGCGGACAGCTCCGCAAGAGAGGCGGTCGTCTCCATGTTTCCCAGGTAGAAAGCCCGCGCCCCGAGGGAAAGGGAACAAAATCGGGGCGCGCGTCCTCGTCACGAGAATGGCTCTGCCGGTCGGCGCTCGGTCGGAATGTTGGCGCGATAGGGCGCAGCCTCCTCGACGACGCGCGCGAAGGAGGGGCGCTCCATGAGACGCGGCAGATAAGACGCCGCGTCGTGAGTGTCGCCGAACGGCATCACCATGTCGGCTCGCGCCTCTTACGACTCCGTAAGCGTCGTCCTTTCCGGCCGGGCATAGCCGCGAGCCCGAACGAGCCCGGCCCGACAGCTTCCGGGCGCGGCCGATGGCTGCTCCCGCCACCGTTGCCGGAGAGCGGAGGCGAGGCACCGTGTTGAACGTTCGCCCGGTTCTGCTTGACAAGGAATATATCCGAAAAGAACATATAACGCCCCGAAACGGGGTGAATCCGCTCTTTGACATCGTGAAGTCGGAGACGGCGTCGCTCGGGCTGCCAGGTCTCCTGTTTTCGCCTGTTTTTTTCTTGATCGGGCGCGTCGAGGGGCCGATCGCCGGTCGCAAGATGTTGTGCATGACCAAATCGGTAACTGTTATCGGCCTGTTCTTTACAGTCGGCGTGCTCGCGACCTACCAGATCTAGCCCCTCACGCCGCCTCGCCGTGCGGGCGGAGACGCTCGCGGGCGACCTCGTGAATACGCCCGCGCAAGGTAGCGTCGGCCCTGAACGCGCGCTCGAGATCGCGGCGGGCGAGCGTCAGGAGGCGGCAATAGCCGAGCGCGACCACGTCGGCGTTCCGCGGCTGCTCGTGGATGAGCGCGAGCTCGCCGAAGAAGTCGCCGCTGCCGAGCCGGATCGGCTCGCCCGTCGGAAGCCGTACCTCGACCGCTCCCGACGATATGAAGTACATGCTGTCGCCGCGCTCGCCCCGCCGGACGATCGTCTCGCCGGGGACGACGAACCGCGGCTTCAGAAGGCGTCCGATCTTGCGGCGGCGCTTCGGGTCTAGCTCTGCGAAGAGCGGCACGCGCTCGAGAAGAGCGTTGCGCGAGAGGCCGAGGTCGAGGCGCGGGCGCTGCTCCGCGGCGCGTCGGCGCCGGGTGAGCTCGCGCTCGAGATCGTTGAAGACCTCGGTCGAGATGATGCTCTCGTCGAGAAGGCGCCGAAACCGCGCATGCTCGAGCCGGATCGCCGTGAGGGTCAAAAGGCGCTGCTCGAGCTGGCGCGCATAGTTCGGGTACTGAAGCATGAGCGAGGCGATCGCCTGTTCGATCGCGCTCCGGCGTCGGCCGAGTTCGGCTTCGAGCGTCTCGGCGACGCCGGCGCCGAAGAGGATCTTGAGCTCGCGGTTCGTGAACCGCTGGAGCTCGCCGACGACGAGCCGCTCGGCGAGAAGCACCTCGAACCGGTCGGCGAGCTCGGCGGCGAGCGGTCGCTCGATGTTCCAGCGCTGGAGCTGCAGCGCGAGGCGGAAGTAGGCAGGAAAGGCGAGCGTCCGTTCGACCGCTGCGTGGTACTCGGCGAGGCCGCCCGTCTTGACCGCGTCGCGCAGCCATCCGGCATGCGTGAGCAAGGTCGCGACGGCACGCGGGCTCATCGTCCTCGCGTCGAAGTATTCGAGATAGAACTCGCGCTCGCGCTCGACCAGGATCTGCAGCGCGGAGTGGAGGCGCGAGGCGGGCTCGATCTGCGCGTTCTCCTCGGCGATCTCGGAGGCCGCGTGGAGATGGCGCTGATAGCGGCGCTTCGCCTCCTCGGTGAGCGCCGGGTCGATCTGATGCTCGGCCGCGATGCGTCCGAGATCCTCCTGAATGGTCGACAGCGACAGCGCGACGACGCGGTCGCGCAGCGCCACCTCGGCCGGCGAGAGCCTGTCGAGGCCGATGTACTGCATGAGCGGCCGCAGCGTCGGCGCGGCGACGAACAGCGTGAAAAGGACGAAGCCGGTCGCGAGCACGCCGATGAACTGCCGCACCTCGACCGGCAGCGCCGTGTTCTCGCTGGCGGCGAGGGCGAGGGCGAGCGAGACCGCGCCGCGCATTCCGCCCCACAGCATCACGAGCTTCTGGTCGTTGCGGACGCTTTGACCGAAGCCGAGTGCGGTAAGCCCGGGAAGGAGTCCGTAGAGCGTGAGCGCGCGTCCTCCTGTCGCCGCGAGGATCACGACGACGAGAAGCCCCAGATCGAGCCAATTCGCGTTGGCGAGGCTCTTCGGCGCCATCATCGCCGCGAGGAGGAAGATGAGCGAGCTCGCCCAGAAAGCGATCTGTCCCCAGGTCCGGGTGAGCGCCTCCCAGTTCGACGGCGGAAGGCGGCGGCGCCCTTGCCCGGAGACGACGAGGCCGGCGGCGACGACCGCGACGACGCCGGAGGTCTTGAGGTACTGGTCGCCGATGATGAAGGTGAGGTAGGCGAGCGCGAGCGTGAGCGTCGCCTCGGCGAGCTGATGCTCGCTGAGGCCCGGCAGGATGCGGCAGGCGAGCCACCCCATGAAGCAGCCGAACGCGATGCCGCCGGCGAAGTCGGTCAGGAACTTCATCGTCGCGCTGATCGCCGAAGCCTCGGCCTCGCCGGTCAGCATCGCCAGGATGAGGCCGAACAGCGCGATCGCCGCAGCGTCGTTGAGGAGGGCTTCGCCCTCGACCAGCGTCGAGAGGCGGCGCGGCACGCCGATGTCGCGGAAGACGGCGACGATGGCGACGGGGTCGGTGGTGGCGAGGATCGCGCCGAGAAGCAGGCAGGCGAGGAGGCCGACGTCGCTCAGCGGCCATAGCGCGATGCCGACGACGAAGGTCGAGACGATGACCCCGATGACGGCGAGGAGGAGGATGGGGGCGAGATCCTCGAAAAGCCGGCGCACGTCGATGTTGATCGAGGTCTCGAACAGGAGTGCGGGCAGGAAGATGAAGAGGAAGGATTCGGGCCTGAGATTGAACTCCTTGAGCGCCTTCAGGACGTCGTTCGCGACGCCGTTCCCGACCGCGCCGTGCGCGCCGGCGACGAGCGCGCCGATCGTGCAGCCGACCGCGGCGACGAGCACGGCCGGCGCGATGCGCAGCCGCTCCGCCAAAGGCAGCAAGAGGCTGACGACGCCGAGCAGCCCGGCGAGCGCAAAGACCGTGAGGACGGTGTGGGTCACGCGGACGAAGCTACAGTGCGCCCGGCACCGCGCGAAAGGAGATACGTGCGGATGTGCGACGGCACGTCACGGTTGAGCGCCTCGTCGACCGTCAGTAGCGCGGTCTTGTCGATCTCGATCCCGTCCGGGCGGGGCGTGGCGCCGTCGAGCGCGGCCTCGAAGATGTGCACCGTCTCGTTGCGCCACTCGAAGCGCTCGGCGACGGCGAGCGCCGCGCGCAGCGGGCCCGGATCGATGCCCAGCTCCTCCGTGACCTCCCGCCGTGCCGCTGTCTCGGGCGCCTCGCCGCGTCCGACCCCGCCGCCGGGGAACGTCCAGCGCCGCCGGTAGGTCTGGTGGACGAGGAGGACGCGGCAGCCTTCCCAGAGCGCCACCACGGCGCCTTGGTGGGCCGGCCGGAGGCAAAACCAGACGACGCGGGCGCCGAGATACGCGATGCGGAGGATTGCACGATTGACCGCGGGCCCTCCGGGGACTAGGTGAACACAGGTGCTGACCCGCCCCCTCTTCATCGCGAGCGAGATATACCGGCATTCGAGCTTCGGGCGTCAGCATCCTTTGTCGATCCCGCGCGTCTCCGCCGTCATGGACCTGCTGCGCGCGCTCGGATGGCTCGACGACGAAGTCTATCTCGAGGCCGCGCCCGCGAGCCTCGAAGCGCTCGCCCGCTTCCACGATCCCGCATATCTCGAGGCGCTCCGCCGCGCGGAGGTGGAAGGACGAATTGATGCGGAGACGGCGCGGCGCCACAACATCGGCTGCAACGGCAACCCCGTTCACCCGCGCGTCTTCACGCGGCCGGCGACAGCGTGCGGCGCGACCCTCCGCGCCGTCGAGCTTCTGGACCGCAGCGGCATCGTCTACAGCCCCGCTGGCGGGACGCATCACGGCCGGCGCGACCGCGCCTCGGGCTTCTGCTATCTCAACGACCCGGTGCTCGGGATCCTCGCCTTTCTCGACCGCGGTCTTGCCCGCGTCGCCTACGTCGATCTCGACGCGCATCATGCCGACGGCGTCCAGGACGCGCTCGCGGAGGATCCGCGCGTGCTCATCGTCTCGGTTCACGAGAAGGGGCGCTGGCCCGGCACCGGGGCGGTCGGCGATCCCGGCGCGGTGAACTTTCCGGTGCCCGCGGGCTTCAACGACAGCGAGCTGGACTTCCTGCTCGACGTCGCGATCGAGCCGCTCGTCCGCGGTTTCGCGCCGGAGGCGCTGGTGATCCAGTGCGGCGCCGACGGGCTTGCGGAGGACCCGTTGAGCCGGCTCGAGCTCTCGAACAACGCGCTTTGGCGCGCGGTCGCGCGGCTTTCCCCTCTCGCGCCGCGCGTTCTTGTTCTCGGCGGGGGCGGCTACAATCCCTGGGCGGTCGCGCGCTGCTGGAGCGGCGTCTGGGCGACGCTCAACGGTATTCCCGTCCCGGACCATCTGCCGCCTGCAGGCGAGGCGGTGCTGCGCGGCCTCACCTGGGCGCGCAGCCAGGGCCGCAACCCGCCCGAGCACTGGTTCACCACCCTCGCCGATGCGCCGCGCCCCGGCCCCCTGCGGCCGGAGGTCCGCGCCCTGGCGGAGCCCGCCCTGGCGAGGGCCGCATGAGACGGCGTTTCGTGGTCGCCGGCATCGCCATCTTCCCGCTCTTCGCCCGGGCGGAGGGCTTGCAGACCTTCCCGCGCTCCGAGCTCGAGCTCGTCACCGCCAAGGGCCGCTTCAAGTTCAGGGTCGAGATGGCGACGACCCCGGCGCAGATGGCGCAGGGCCTCATGTTCCGCCGCAGCCTGGACCCCGACGCGGGAATGCTGTTCGATTACGGGACCACTCAGCGGGTCTCGTTCTGGATGAAGAACACTTACATCCCGCTCGACATGATCTTCATCTACGCGGACGGGCGGGTCGCGGCCGTCCACGAGCGCGCGGTGCCGCTGTCCGAGCAGGCGATCCCGTCGCCGGTGCCGGTGCGTGCCGTGCTCGAGGTGAACGGAGGCACGGCGGCGCGCCTCGGTGTCAAGCCGGGCGACCGAGTCATCCACCCGATCTTCGAATGAGCGGCTCGATCCTCATCGCCAAAGGCGACACGCCGCTCGCGCTCGAGCTGGCGCTCGCCAACCGGCACGGTCTTATCGCCGGCGCGACCGGCACGGGCAAGTCGGTGACGCTGCGCGTCCTCGCGGAGGGCTTCGCGTCCGCCGGGGTCCCTGTCTTCCTTTCCGACGTCAAGGGCGACATGGCGGGGATCGCCCAGCCGACCGAGGGCGGCAAACGGTACGAGGCCCAGGTGACGCGCACCGGCATCCGGCCCGAGCCGCGCGGGATGCCGACGATCCTCTGGGACCTCTTCGGCGAGCAGGGGCATCCGGTGCGAACGACGGTCTCGGAGATGGGGCCGCTCCTTCTCGGGCGCCTTCTCGACCTCAACGACGTGCAGACCGGCGTGCTCAACCTCGTCTTCAAGGTCGCCGACGACGAAGGGCTCCTGCTTCTCGACCTCAAGGATCTCCGGGCGATGCTCGCCCACGTCGCCGAGAACGCGCGCGAGTACGCGGAGTACGGCAACGTCGCCGCAGCCTCGGTCGGCGCCATACAGCGCGCGCTCCTCGCGCTCGAAAGCGAGGGCGCGGACCGCTTCTTCGGCGAGCCGGCGCTCGCGCTTTCGGACCTCATGCTGACCGACGCGGAGGGAAGGGGGGCCGTCAGCGTGCTCGCGGCGGACCGCCTGATGCGCAGCCCGCGGGTCTACGCGACCTTCCTCCTGTGGCTCCTCTCCGAGCTCTTCGAGGAGCTTCCGGAGGTCGGCGACGTCGAGAAGCCGAAGCTCGTCCTCTTCTTCGACGAGGCGCATCTCCTCTTCGACGACGCGCCCCCGGCGCTCGTCGACAAGATCGAGCAGGTCGTGCGGCTCATCCGGTCGAAGGGCGTCGGCGTCTACTTCGTGACGCAGAATCCGCTCGATCTTCCGGAGACGGTGCTGGGTCAGCTCGGCAACCGCGTCCAGCACGCCTTGCGGGCGTTCACGCCGCGCGATCAGCGCGCCGTGCGCGCCGCGGCGCAGACGTTCCGCGCCAACCCGCGGCTCGATACCGAGAAGGCGATCGGCGAGCTCGCCGTGGGCGAGGCGCTGGTCTCGCTTCTCGATCGCGGCGGCGCGCCCGGCATCGTCCAGCGCGCCTGGGTCGCCCCTCCGGCGAGCCGGCACGGCCCGCTCTCGCCCGAGGAGCGGCGAGCGACGATCGCGTCCAGCCCCCTCGCCGGCCGCTACGACGCCGCGATCGATCGCCCGTCGGCCTACGAGCATCTGCGCGGCGAGACCGAGGCCGCCGAGCCCGCGGCGCCGGCTCCGTCCGGGCCTTGGGGCGGACGCCCGACGGTGTGGAAGCCTGCGCCCGCACCGAAGCCGGCGAAGCCGGAGCCGGCACCGCGCGTGCGGCGGCGTGCGCCGACCGCTTCCACATCGTCTGCCGGGAGCCGGGGCCGTCAGACGATGGGCGAAGCGGTGGCCAAGAGCATCGCGCGCTCGATCGCCAGCTCGATCGGCAGCCGCATCGGCCGCGAGATCGTGCGGGGCGTGCTCGGCTCGATCGTCGGCGGCCGCAAGCGTTGAGGCGGATGTCACGGTCTCAAATCCCCGGGGGCTGCGGCTTCTGGCCCTCCGCGGGGTGCTTCGACGTCGGCCCTACCTAGGAAGGGCGCCGACCCTAAAGAGATTTTGCCGAATGGCGGCGGTTCGTGTGCCGCTCGATTATCCTCGTCGGCCGCACATGCTGCGCGCGTCGAAGCCCTGAACGCGCCAGAACTCGGGAACCCAGCCGCATGGCCGTCGTCGCCTCGACTTCGTACCTCGAGCCAAGCGTCCTGCTGAACGCCCTCCGTTCGCTACTCGAGGGAGACTTTTCGGTTCGCCTGCCGACCGAGCTCGCCGGCATCGACGGCGAGATTGCAGACGCCTTCAACGACGTCATCGAGCGCCACGCCGCGCTGACGAGGGAGGTCGCGCGGCTCTGTGTCGCGATGGGCAAGGAGGGCAGGATCGGCGAGCGCCGCCGCATTGCCGGTACGTCCGGCGAATGGAGCGGGACCATCGATTGCCCCGACACGGCGGTCGCGGACAGGTGCGGCCGACGAGCGACGTGGCGCGCGTGACCGGCACCGTCGCCGAAGGCGACCTCTCGCAGATCATGCGGCTCGAAGCGAGGCTTCTGGAGGAGATCTTCCGCATCCGCCTCGAGAAGGCGCAGGCCGATGAGGCTCTCCAGCGAAAGGAGGAGCAGCAGGCCTTGATCATCAAGAGCCTGCCGCTCGCGCTTTGGACGGACCCTCTTTCCGGGGGGCGGGTCGGCCGGCGGCGCTACGTCAGCGGCGACCTGGAGCGGCTGACCGGGCATCCGGCGGCCCGGTTCGCGGACGACGACGGGCTCTGGCAAGACGGGATCGACGAGGCCGATCGCGCCCGTGTGCTGGCCGAGCTCGAGGCGGTGCTGGAGAGCGGGAACGGTACCGTCGAGTATGTCTGGCGCCGCGCGGACGGCGTGGCGCGGTACTTTCTCGACCAGGCGATGGCGGTCGATTGGAAGGATGGCCGGCATCCGGAAATCATCGGCACGACGCTCGACATCACCGAGCGCAAGCAACTCGAGCTCGAGTTGGCGCAGGCGCAGAAGCTCGAAGCGCTCGGGAAGCTCACCGGCGGCATCGCGCACGACTTCAACAACATGCTGTCGATCGTCATCGGGAACCTCGACCTCGTTCAAAAGAGCTTTTCGGAACCTGTCGCATCGCGCCGGGCGAAAAGCGCGCTGGAAGGCGCGTTGCGCTGCGCCGAGCTGACCCAGCGACTGCTGACTTTCGCGAGGCGACGCCCGCTCGAGACGAAGGAGATCGACCTCTCGGCTTTCGTGCCGAGCGTGATCGAGCTGTTGCGGCGGACGATGGACGAAAAGATCGCGATCGAGGTCTTCATCGCGGACGGGCTCTGGCCGATCCGCAGCGATGCGGCGCAGATCGAGGCGGCGATCGTCAACCTCGCCTTGAACGCGCGGGACGCCATGCCTAGCGGCGGGCGCCTCACCATTCGGCTGGAGAACCGGGCCGTTCGGCAGGGTGCGCTCGAGCCGGGCGACTATGTCGCCCTCACGGTCACCGATACCGGCATCGGAATGTCGGAAGAGGTACTGAAGCACGCCTTCGAACCCTTCTTCACCACCAAGGGAATCGGCAAGGGAACAGGCCTCGGTCTCTCGACGACCTACGGTTTCGTCAAGGAGTCGCGCGGCCATATCGAGATCGAGAGCGCGCCCGGCAAGGGAACCTCGGTCCACGTGCTGCTGCCGCGATGGGGGACGGGCGAGGCTCGAGCGGAAGGCGCGCAGGCTCCGCATCCGGCGACCCGCCAGCGTGAAACCGTCGTTGTCCTCGAGAGCGATGGCGGGCTTCGCAGCATCGCCGTTTCGACGCTGGCGGAGCTCGGCTACCGCGTGCTCGAGGCCGCCGATGCCGAAGAGGGATTCGAGATCCTCGACCGCGATGAAGGCGTCGTCCTTCTGCTCGTCGACTTCGCGCCGGACGGCCTCTCGTTCGCGCGAGAGGTGCGCCGGAGGCACCCAGGGCTCAAGATTCTTTGTGCCGTCGAGAGCGCAGAGGCGGTCGAGCTCGAAGCCGAAGGGGTCGGCGTATTGCGGAAACCCTACCTCCGCGAGGAGCTGGCCGCGCGCGTGCGCTCGTTTGTGGTCGGCGTATCGGCGGCGGCCGAATAAGCGCCGTCAGTTGCTCTTCGCCCTTGCGGCGGTCGGTTTCGTCCGGTCCGCCATTTCGGGGTTCCTATCCGATCGGAACGGCGACGAACTGCGCCGCTCCGCTGCGCTCGATGCGCAAGAGGACGCTTTCCCGGCCGGCCTTCTTCGCCGCCTCGATCTTCTCGGCCACCTCGGTCGGGTCTTTCACCGCGTCCATGCCGACCGACCTGATGACGTCGCCGGGCTGAATGCCCTTCTGCGCAGCGACGGATCCTTCCACGACGGCGACAACCGCGACGCCCTCGCTCTTCGGATCGATCTCGAGCCGCTGCCGCAGCTCCGGCGTGAGCGGGGCGAGCGCGAGCCCGAGCGCGCTCGGCTGCGGTTCTGGTTCCGTCGGCGCCTGGCCCGGCCTCGTCGCCCCGGCCATCACCTTCTCGGGCTCGAGCCTTCCGACGGTGATGCTCGCCTTCTCCTCCTTTCCGTTCCGCCACAGCGTGACCTCGACCTGCTGATCCTTGGGCGTAGCTGCGACGATCCGGGGCAGCTCGCGAGTCCGTTCGACGGGCTTGCCGTCGAAGGTGAGGATGACGTCGCCCGGCTGCAGCCTCGCCCGGGCAGCGGGGCTGTCCGGCTCGACATCGGCGACGAGGGCGCCCCGCGCCCTGTCGAGGCCGAGCGCTTGGGCGATCTCGTCCGTCACGGGTTGGATGCGGACGCCGATCCAGCCGCGCTCGACCTTGCGCCCGGTCTTGAGCTGATCGATCACGGGCCGGGCGATGCTCGACGGAATCGCGAACCCGATGCCGACCGAGCCGCCCGAAGGCGAGAAGATCGCGGTGTTGATTCCGATGACCTCGCCGGCGAGGTTGAACATCGGCCCGCCGGAGTTGCCGCGGTTGATCGAGGCGTCGGTCTGCAGGAAGTCGTCGTAGGGCCCGGCGTTGAGGATTCGATGGTGCGCGGAAAGAATGCCGGCGGTCACGCTGCCGCCGAGGCCGAACGGATTGCCGATCGCGAGAACCCAGTCGCCGATCTTTGCATTGTTGCTGTCGCCGAACGGAACGGCGACGAGAGGTTGTGGCGGCTTCACGCGCAAGACCGCGAGATCCGTGATTTCGTCGGTTCCCACGATCTCGGCCTTGAGGGTCGAGTCGTCCTGAAGCGTGACCTCGATCTCGCTCGCGCCCTCGACGACATGGTTGTTGGTCGCAATCAGCCCGCTCGGATCGATGACGAATCCGGAACCGAGCGATCGGATGCGCCGCAGCACCGGCGGCGCGTTCGGAGCGCCGGGCATCCCGCGCCTGCCGAAGAACTCGCGGAAGAACTCCTCGAACGGGGACCCGGGAGGAAACTGCGGCATGTCCAGGTCCGGGCCCTCGCGCTCCGGCAAGGCTTGCGTCGTGGAAATGTTGACCACCGCCGGAAGCAGCTTTTCGGCGAGAGCGGAGAAACTGTCGGGAAGCGGCCTCTGCTGGGCCTCGGAAAGTCCGGGGATCGCCAGCGTCAGCAAGGAGGCGAAGGTTGAGGCGAATGCTAGGGCATGGATCGAGCGCATGGGACCTCTCTCCGCGCCAACAAGTCGGCCGGAGGCAGGTTCCAGCCCAGTAGTCGCGCATCGACCCGGGCCGGCGGGGCATGGCCGGCCCGGCATCGAGAGATGCCTCTCGTGAGGATCTCTCGCGAGACGGCAGCTTGAACGTGGACCAGAAGGGCTCGGTCGGGCGCCTTATCGGCCGACCAACTTCGCCGTGATCTCCGCGACGTGGCGGCCCTGCCAGCGCATCAGCTCGAGCTCGTTCTCGCTCGGCTGGCGCTCGCCCTTGCCGCCGGCGATGGTGCTCGCGCCGTAAGGGCTGCCGCCCGTAATCTCGTCGAGGCGCATCTGCCCCGAGGCGGCATAGGGCAGGCCCACGATCACCATGCCCTGGTGGAGCAGCGTCGTGATCATCGAGAAGAGGGTCGTTTCCTGGCCGCCGTGCTGGGTCGCGGTCGACGTGAAGGCGCTTCCTACTTTCCCGACGAGCGCGCCGCTCGCCCAGAGTCCTCCCGTCTGATCCCAGAAATTCGCCATCTGTGCGGCTACGCGGCCGTATCGCGTCGGGGTGCCCACGATGATCGCGTCATAGTTGGCGAGCTCCTCGGGTTGGGCGATCGGCGCCTTCTGATCGAGCTTCGCCCCGGCCTTCTGCGCCACTTCGAGCGGCATCAGCTCGGGGACGCGCTTCACGTCCACTTCGGCGCCGGCACTGCGCGCGCCCTCGGCGGCGGCCTCGGCCATCCGTTCGACGTGACCGTAGGTGCTGTAATAGAGAACGAGGATCTTCGCCATCTGGTCGGAAACTCCTCCAAATCAATGGACGCGGATGGTATCCGTGCGCGCATCGCGACGACAGACGCCGGGACGGCACTTCTCCATCCACGCCGAGTAAACAATCGGCTAGGATGTTCGGCGTGAAGCTCGCGACGCCCTATCTCCTTTTCATTGGCGACGCTCATGACCAGCTCGCCGCCAAGACGGCGGCCGGCATCGCCTATTGGCGGCCCGAGCACTGCGTCGGGCAGCTGCGTCTGCCGGGCTGCAACGCCGATCTCGGACTCCCTGACGTCTCTGTTCACGAGGCTGTGGGCAAGGGTGCCAGGACGCTGGTCATCGGCGTCGCCAATCGCGGCGGCGTCATCTCGCCCGGCTGGATCCCGACCCTGCTCGAAGCGCTCGAGGCCGGGATGGATCTCGCGTCGGGCCTCCATCGCCGGCTGCACGACGTCGCCGATCTCGCGAGCGCAGCCGAGAGGCTCGGCCGCCGGCTCCTCGACGTGCGACATCCGACCCAGGAGTTCGAGGTCGCGAGCGGCAGGCGGCGTTCGGGCGAGCGCCTTCTGACCGTCGGCACCGATTGCTCTCTCGGCAAGATGTACACGAGCCTTGCGCTCGAGCGCGAAATGCGCCGGCGCGGCCGCAAGGCGGATTTTCGGGCGACCGGGCAGACCGGGATCTTCATCGCGGGCGAGGGCGTCTCGATCGACGCCGTCGTCGCGGACTTCATCTCCGGTGCGGTCGAATGGCTCGCTCCTGCGAACGATCCCGATCACTGGGACCTGATCGAGGGGCAGGGCTCGCTCTTCCATCCCTCCTTCGCGGGCGTCAGCCTCGGACTCCTTCACGGCGCGCAGCCGACGGCGCTTGTCATGTGCCACGAGCCGAACCGGCCGCACATGCGGGGCTTGCCGCACTACAAGGTGCCGAGCCTTCGCGAGTGCATCGACGCCAACCTCGAGGCGGCGCGGCTCACGAGCCCGGAGGTGCGCCTCGTCGGGATCAGCCTCAACACTTCGGCCCTCGATCCGTCGGCTGCGGAAAGCGTGCTCCGCCAGACCGAGGATACGTTCGGTGTTCCCGCGGTCGATCCGGTACGCGGCGGCGTCGGGCCCATCGTCGACCGGCTGTGACGCGGCGGCTCGCAGTCCGTCGCGAGAGCTGGCCGCTCGCCAAGCCGTTTACGATTTCGCGCGGCACCAAGACGCATGCCGAGGTCGTCGTCGCGGAGATAGCCGACGGCGCCAATCACGCGCGGGGCGAGGGCGTGCCCTACGCGCGTTACGGCGAGACGGTGGAGGGGGTCATCGCGCAGGCGGAGAGCGTCGCCCACGCGGTCGCCGCGGGGATCGAGCCGCCCGACCTGCAAGCGCTGCTGCCGCCTGGTGCAGCGCGCAATGCCGTCGACTGCGCGCTATGGGATCTGCGCGCGAAGACAGAGCTCACGCCGATTTGGCGGCTGATCGGGTTCGACCCGCCCGGCCCGGTGGCGACCGCCTACACGCTCTCGCTCGACAAGCCTGCGGCGATGGCCGAGACGGCGGCCGAGGCCGCGTTCCGGCCGCTCCTGAAGCTCAAGCTCGGCGGCGGACCGGAGGATCTCGAACGGGTGCGGGCGGTACGTGCCGGGGCGCCGAAGTCCCGGCTCATCGTCGACGCGAACGAAGCCTGGTCGCCTGAGGACTTCGCCGCGCTCGCCCCCGCGCTGGCGGAGCTCGGGGTCGCGCTTCTGGAGCAGCCGCTCCCGGCGGGAAAGGACGACGCGCTTGCGCATCTTCCCCGTCCCGTGCCCGTCTGCGCCGACGAGTCTTGTCATGTGGTCGCGGATCTCGACCGGCTCGCCGGGCGATACGATGCCGTCAACGTGAAGCTCGACAAGGCGGGCGGGCTGACGGAGGCCGCGGCGCTGGTGAGGGAGGCGAAGGCGCGGGGCCTGCGTGTGATGATCGGATGCATGGTGGGCACCTCGCTCGCGATGGCGCCGGCTCTCATTCTTGCGAGCGAAGCCGATTTCGTCGATCTCGACGGGCCGCTTCTGCTCGCGCGCGACCGCCAGCCCGGACTGCGCTACGAGGGCAGCACCGTGTTCCCGCCGAAACCCAACCTCTGGGGTTGAGCGGATCACCGCGAGAGGCAGTTCGCCGGCCCGTGGGCCGCGCTGACATTCGTCACGCTACTTCCTGCCGGCAAGCGGATCGTCTCCGTCGCGATCGGAGTCGTCCGCAGGCTTCGGCTCGTCGCCGGCGGCGGTACGATCGATCTCCCGGTCGAGGCGTTCGCCAGGGCTCGCACCGGCGCTGTCGTAGCTGCGGACGCGCGCCATGTCGCCGTGCCGCTTCAACGGCTCCTCCTGCTCGCGCAAGCCTCCAGGCGAGCCGGCCATGCCGCTCATTGCCGTCGAGACTGGGCCGCCGCTCATGCGGGCGGTCTCGGACTCGCGATAGATCGTGCCGCCCCGCAGCGCGGCCGCGGTCTGGGGAGAAGTCGCCTCGCTTCCGGCGTCGCGCTCGTCGCCGCCGCCGATCTGCCCGGAACCCGTCGTGCCTTCGAAGCCGGCCCCTGTCGTGCTCCGGCTGCCGCTTCGGCGGCCGCGCTCGGCCTCGATCGAGCGGACTGTCCAAGGCTCGGCCTCCTTCTCGAAGCGCTGCCACCCGCTCTGCCGCCAGTTCGCAGCCCGCTCCTCGATGTCCGCCGGGTGGTGCTGCTCGAGGATCTCGAGGGCGCGCCCGGCTTCTTCGCTCGGCACTCGGGCAGTGACGAGAGCGCCGCCGCGGCGGACGGCCTCGGCGAAGGCGTGCGCCTCCTCCTCGGCGACGCCGAGTCCGGCGAGGCCGCCGACGAGCCCGCCTGCGGCGGCGCCGACGCCCGCACCGGCGATCAGCGCCACAATCGGCCCGGCCGCGAAGGCCGGGCCGATGCCGGGAATCGCGAGAAGGCCGAGGCTCGCGAGGAGCGCGCCGCCACCGCCGGCGACGGCGCCCACGGCAGCGCCCGTGGCGGCGCTCTGCGACGCTTCCGCGCCGGGGCGCTGCAGCGCGGCATGGCGCGCGGCCTCGGCATCGCCCCATCTGTGCTCGGCGTTGTTCGCAACGAGGCTGACGTCCTCATGTTGGAAGCCCGCTTCCTCGAGCGCGCGGACCGCGTGCACGGCGTCGCCGAAATCGTCATAGAGCGCGACCAGCGTCTTTCCCGCCATCGGCATCCTCCTCGTCGGGCCTCTTCCCCTATCCCTGTCAACCGTTCGACGCGCCTTGGGTTCAGCCTTTCGCCACGCGCGGGATGGGGTATTCTGCCGGGAAACCCCGGAGCAGCCGAACCAATGCCGATCATCAACCGCATTGCCGAATTTCATGCCGACATGACCGCGTGGCGGCGCGATATCCACGCGCATCCCGAGACCGCGTTCGAAGAGCACAGGACCTCGGAGGTCATTGCGGCGAAGCTCGCCGAGTTCGGCCTCGAGGTGCACCGGGGACTCGCCGGGACCGGGGTTGTCGGAACGCTCGAGGGCAACCGCCCGGGCGGGCGCGCGATCGGGCTCCGCGCCGATATCGATGCCCTCCACATCCACGAGAAGAACGAGTTCGAGCACGCCTCGCGGCACGAAGGGCGCATGCACGCATGCGGCCATGACGGGCACACGACGATGCTGCTCGGCGCGGCGCGCTATCTGGCCGAGACGCGGAACTTCGCCGGCAAGGTCCACTTCATCTTCCAGCCCGCCGAGGAAAACGAGGGCGGCGCCCGCCGCATGATCGAGGACGGGCTCTTCTCGAGATTCCCCGTAGAGGCCGTTTTCGGGATGCACAACTGGCCGGGCCTTCCGCCCGGAACTTTCGCGGTCCGGCCGGGGCCGATGATGGCGTCGTTCGACATCTTCGAGATCGGCATCACCGGGAAAGGGGCTCATGCGGCGATGCCGCACGAGGGGGTCGACCCGATCGTGATCGCTGCGCAGCTGGTGGGTGCGCTCCAGACCGTCGTCAGCCGCAACGCGCACCCGCTGGAGGCGGCGGTCGTCTCGGTGACTCAGATCCACGGCGGCGACACGTGGAACGTGATCCCGGACGAGGTCGTCCTGCGCGGCACCACGCGCGCCTTCAAGCCCGAGATTCAGGACCTCGTCGAGCGCCGGATGCGCGAGATCGCGGAGAATGTCTGTGCCGCCCACGGCGCCAAGATGTCCTGGCGCTACGAGCGGCGTTATCCGCCGACGATCAACAGCGAGCGCGAGACCGAAATCGCGGCCTCCGTGCTTGCCGAGATCGTCGGTGGCGAGAATGTCCGCCGCGACGTGCTTCCGAGCATGGGTTCGGAAGACTTCGCCTTCATGTTGCAGGAGAAGCCCGGATCCTATGTCTGGATCGGAAATGGCGGAGACGCCAACCTCCACAATCCGGGCTATGACTTTAACGACGAGATCCTGCCGCTCGGCGCCTCTTACTGGGCCCGTCTCGTCGAGCGCGTTCTGGGTAGGTAGAGAATTAAGGGTTTCTCTGCTATGATTTAAAAGAACCAGGGGGCGATGACCGCGGCCGGAGAAGAGGGGCCTCCGGCCCGGAAAGGGCGTGCTGGCCGTGGCCACGCCCCCAACGCATTGGAACAGTCCATGGCATCGCCGAACATTCTCGATTTCGACGCGCTCCTGACGCCGATCGAAGGCGACAACCCCGCCGGCCCGGATCTGCGCGACGACCCGTCGCCGACCTCGAAATACTTCGCGATGAAGGACGCGCGTTCGGCCGCCCGCGCGGCAGAGCGCAACGCGGACGCCGATCAGGAGCAGACGGGGCTGCTGCCGGAATGGCGGCGGATCCTCGAGCTCGGTCCCGAGATCATCGCGACCGAATCGAAGGATCTCGAAATCGCGGCGTGGCTCACCGAGGCGCTCTTGCGGGCGCACGGCTACGCCGGGGTGCGTGACGGCTTTCGTCTGATGCGGGGGCTCGTCGAGAACTTCTGGGACAATCTCTACCCCCAGCCGGAAGACGGGATCGCCGACCGCGTCGCGCCGGTGGCAGGGCTCAACGGAGAGGGCGCCGAAGGCACGCTCATCCAGCCGCTCCGGATGGTGGAGATTACCGAGGGCCGCGATCCCGGTCCTTATGCCTATTGGCAGTACGAGCAGGCGAGCGAGCTCCTGAAGCTCGGCGATTCGGAAAAGGTGCAGGCCCGGATCGACGCCGGTGCCGTCACGATGGAGCAGTTCGAAGCAAGCGTCAGGCAGAGCACGCCGAGCTTCTATACGACGCTCCTGGCCGACCTCGGCGAGGCAATCGACGAATGGATGAAGCTTTCCGCGGCGCTCGACGAGAAGGCCGGGGACGACAGCCCCGGAACCTCGAACGTCCGGAACACGCTGCGGGGCATCGTCGAATGCATCGAAAGCGTGGCGAAGGACGTGCTGGCCGCCGCCGAACCGGCCGAGGCCGAAGCCGCCGAGGAGAGCGGGGACGGCGCCGCAGCGGGAGGGGCGCGCACAACTGTTGCGACCGGCGCGATCGCGACCCGCGAGGACGCCCTCCGGACGCTGCTCAAGGTGGCGGAGTTCTTCAAGAGGACCGAGCCGCAATCGCCGATCCCGCTGGTGCTCGAAGAGACGGTTCGGCGCGCCCGCCTGCCGCTCAAGGACCTTCTCGCCGAGCTCATCACCGACGGCGAAGCCCGGCGGCAGTTCTTCCTTTACGCGGGGATCAGGCCGCCGGAAGAGGAGGAAGCCGAGTAAGAACAACCACAGTCAAACGCGTCGGCTTCTCGCGGGTTAGGCAGTTTTGTTGGTAAAGACGCTATTGGCGGTTGAAGCGCAACCGGAACTCGCGCATGATGCCGCCCTCCCAGGGCGGGGCGCCCAGGCAGTATTCGTTCAAGCAATCCTTTCGACGCGATCGCTGAAGGGGGTGAGAAGACATGGCTAGTGTTCACGACAAGCTGGAGCGCGTCCGCAAGCCGCGCGTCCACATCACCTATCAGGTGGAAACCGAAGGCGCCGCGGTCGTCCGTGAGCTCCCGTTCGTCGTCGGCGTGATGGGCGATTTCTCGGGCGATCCGACCGAGCCGCTCAAGCCATTGAAGGACCGTAAGTTCATCCAAATCGATCGCGACAACTTCAATGACGTCATGGCGCGGATGACGCCCGGGCTCAACCTCAAGGTGGAGAACACCTTGAAGGGCGACGGCTCGGAGATGGCGGTCAATCTCAAGTTCAAGTCGATCTCCGACTTCGAGCCCGCGAAGGTTGTCGAGCAGGTCGAACCGCTGAAGAAGCTGATGGATACCCGCAACAAGCTCCGCGATCTCATGTCGAAGGTCGACCGGTCCGAGGAGCTCGAGCAGGTTTTGGAGCGCGTCCTTCAGAACAGCGAGGACCTGAAGAAGCTTTCGGATTCGCTCGGCGTGAAGCCGGACGGAGAGGGGAACTGAGCCATGGCCGAGACGCAGACGCAGGCCGCGGGCGGCGCGGCAGCCGAAACCACCGAGCTGAGCCTGCTCGACCAGGCGATCAGCGCGACCAAGCAGACCGAGCCCGAGCGGGCGACGGAGCTCCTGAAGGCGCTCACCGAAGAGGCCCTCAAGGGCACGGTCAGCTACTCGAAGAACCTGACGCAGACCTTCAACAAGGCGATCGCGCTGATCGACCAGCAGATCAGCACGCAGCTCAACGCCATCATGCACCACGAGAAGTTCCAGAAGCTCGAGGGCACGTGGCGGGGCCTGCACTATCTCGTCATGAACAGCGAGACGAGCTCGTCGCTGAAGATCCGCGTCATCAATTGCTCCAAGAAGGAGCTGTACAAGGATCTCTCGAAGGCGGTCGAGTTCGACCAGAGCCAGATCTTCAAGAAGATCTACGAGAACGAATTCGGCACCCCGGGCGGCGAGCCCTACGGAGCGCTGATCGGCGACTACGAGTGGACCAACCACCCGGAAGACGTCGAGTGCCTCAGCCTCATGTCGAACGTCGCCGCGGCGGCCTTCGCGCCGTTCATTTCGGCAGCGAGCCCGAAGATGCTGGGACTGGACAGCTGGACGGCGCTTTCCGGCCCACGCGACCTCGAGAAGATCTTCGAGTCGGTGGAGTACGCGAAGTGGCGCTCGTTCCGTGAAAGCGACGACAGCCGCTTCGTGACGCTCGTCATGCCGCGCGTGCTCTCGCGCCTCCCGTACGGAAGCAATACCAAGCCGATCGAGGAGTTCAACTACGAGGAGGCTCCGGTCGAGAACGGCGTCCCCAAGCCGATGCCCAACGAGCATTTCGCCTGGATGAACGCCGCCTACGTCCTGGGCCAGCGCCTCACCAACGCCTTCGCCCAGTACGGCTGGTGCACCGCCATTCGCGGCGCGGAAGGCGGCGGCAAGGTCGAGAACCTGCCGTCCTTCACCTTCATCTCCGACGACGGCGACACCGATCAGCAGTGCCCGACCGAGATCGGAATCACCGACCGGCGCGAGGCGGAGCTTTCGAAGCTCGGCTTCCTGCCGCTCTGCCACTACAAGAATACCGACTACGCCGTATTCTTCGGTGCGCAGACGACGCAGAAGCCGCAGAAATACGACCGGCCCGAGGCGACCGCCAACGCGGCCATCTCTGCGCGGCTGCCCTACATCATGGCTTCCTCGCGCTTCGCCCACTACCTCAAGGTCATGGCGCGGGACAAGATCGGCTCCTTCATGGAGGCGAGCGACTGCGAGAAGTGGCTCAACCGTTGGATCGGGAACTACGTCAACGGCAACGAGAACGCAGGGCCCGAGATGAAGGCGAAGTATCCGCTTCGCGAGGCCCAGGTCGTGGTGAAGGAGATCCCGGGCAAGCCCGGCTCCTATAATGCGATCGCCCATCTGCGGCCGTGGCTGCAGATGGAGGAGCTCACCACCTCGCTGCGCATGGTGGCACGCATCCCCAAGGTGGGGTGACGTCGGGACCATGACCGCGGAAGCGGCGCTCGACCTCGGCACGCTCGATACGGCGGCGACCGGCCGGCAGACCGGGGCCGTCGGGAGCGGGCCGGAGCGAGCGCCGCCCGGCCTCGGACGGCTCTTGGGGACGCTCGAGGATTTCCTTTCCGAGCCGGACTGGGCGCGCGCGCTCGTCCGCTGGCTCGGCGGTCGTCCTGCGGACCGCGAGGCCGTGCTCGTCGCGCTCGACCGCGCCGTAGCCGAGATCGACGCCCTGCTGACGGCGCAGGTCAACGCCATCATCCACCATCCGCGCTTCAAGAAGCTGGAGGCGACTTGGCGCGGCGTGCGCTATCTCGTCACCGTCGCCGACGAGGTCGAGAACGTCCTCGTCCGCATTCTGCACATAAGCTGGCATGAGCTCTGCCGCGATCTCGAGCGCGCGATCGAGTTCGACCAGAGCCAGATCTTTCAGAAAGTCTACAACGACGAATTCGGCATGCCGGGCGGGCAGCCGTTCGGCATCCTCGTTGGGGACTACGAGGTTCAGCACCGCATCACCCCCGATCACCGCACCGACGACGTTGCCGCGCTGAAAGCGATGTCGGCGGTCTCTGCCGCGGCTTTCGCGCCCTTCATCGTCGGAATCTCGCCGGCGATGCTCGGGCTCGACAGCTTTCGCGACCTGACGCTTCCGATCGATCTCCCGAGCACGTTCCGGACGCCGGAATACGCCCGCTGGAGGTCGCTGCAGGAGGCGGAAGACACGCGCTTTCTCGGGCTGGTGCTGCCGCGCATCCTGTTGCGCGCCCCGTACCGGGACGACGGCTCCCGAATCGACGGTTTCCGCTTCGAGGAGGACGCCGAGCGGACCGACGAGCACGGCCATCTCTGGGGATCGGCCGGCTACGCCTTCGCCTCGGTCGTCGTGCGCGCGTTCGGCCGCTCGGGCTGGTTCACCGACATTCGGGGCGCGCGGCGCGACAGCACGGGCGGAGGCCTCGTGACCGATCTGCCGGCACCGTCCTTCGAGACCGACCGGCCGGGGATCGCGATCAAGTACTCGACCGAGGTCGCCTTGAGCGAGCGTCAAGAGAAGGATCTCGCCGATCTCGGCTTCATTCCGCTCTCGAAGGCGAAGGACACGCCGTACTCGGTCTTCTACTCGAATCAGTCGGCGCAGTCCCATAAGAAGTACGAGACCGCGGCGGCCACGATGAACGCCCGCATCTCGGCGATGCTGCAGTACATCCTCTGCGTCTCCCGCTTCGCGCACTACATCAAGGTTCTCGCGCGCGACAAGGTCGGCTCGTTCCAGACGCCGGAGGAGGTCGAGCAGTATCTGCGTCGCTGGCTTCAGGGTTACTGCAACGCCAACGACAGGGCCGGCCCCGAGACGCTCGCCCGGTATCCGCTGCGCGAGGGTTCGGTCCAGGTGCGCGAGCCGCCCGGCCGGCCCGGCATCTACCAATGCACCATTCACCTGCGTCCGCATTTCCAGCTCGACCAGGTGCTGTCCGAGTTCAGGCTCGTCACCGAGCTTGCGCCGCCGACCGGCTGAAACAGAGAACAAGAGGGAAAATCATGAGCGAGTCCGCCAAGGAGCTGTTCGAGGCCGGTCGTCTCGACGATGCGATCAAGGCGCTCAACGACGTGGTCAAGACCAATCCGCGCGCGGTCGACCCGCGCGGGTTTCTGGCCGAGCTTCTGTGCTTCGCCGGCAACCTGGAGCGGGCCGACCTTCAGCTCGACATCATCGCCGAGCAGGACCCGAAGCTCGCAATGGGCGTCGCGCTCTTTCGCCAGCTGATCCGCGGCGAGCAGGCCCGAAGGCAATTCTTCGCCGAAGGGCGCGCGCCCGAGCTGCTGGACGCGCCGCCCGAGCACCTCAAGCTGCACATCGAGGCTTCCATCCTCCTGCGCGACGGCAAGCCGGCCGAGGCGGCCGAGATTCTCGCCAGGGCGGAAGAGGCGCGCCCGCACGTCCGAGGCAAGCTCGACGGCCAGGCGTTCGAAGACATGCGCGACCTCGACGACCTCACCGCGTCGTTCTTCGAGGTCGTCACGTCGAACGGAAAGTACTACTTGATCCCGATCGAGCGGGTGGCCTCGGTCGAGTTCCGCTCGCCGCAGCGGCCGCGCGATCTCATCTGGCGGCCTGCCCAGATGTCGGTCGTGGACGGGCCCGAGGGCGAGGTGTTCCTGCCGGCTATCTACGTGTCGCCCGCTGAGGCGGCGCGGGACGCCTCCGCTCTGCTCGGCCGGTCGACCGATTGGGTCGGTGGAGAGAACGCGCCCGTGCGCGGCATCGGACAGCGCATCTTCCTCGTCGGCGAGGAAAGCGTACCGATGATGCAGCTCGGTACGATCGAGTTCCAGGTCGCCTGACCCTAAACGCCGCACTCTCTGATTCGAATGGCACGTCCCGATCTCGATCAGCCGCTCGTCCTGTCGCTGCTCGATCGACTGATCGATGAGCATCCGGATGTCGCGCGGGACCCTGGGAAGTCGCGTGGGCAGCACTTGCGGGAGCTCCGCGATTCGGTGAGGCGCGACCTGGAAAATCTCCTCAATACGCGGCAGCGGTGCCGGAGTTGGCCGGAAGGATGCGACGAGCTCTCGCTTTCCACGGTGAACTACGGCATTCCGGATCTCACCGGCGCCGATCTCGCTTCAGCCGAACGGCGGGAGGAGTTTCGGGCCACGATCGAAGAGGTGATCCGGCGATTCGAGCCGCGGTTCGTCAGGGTACGCGTCTCGATGCTCGATAACGCCGAGCCCACGGATCGCACGCTCCGGTTCCGGATCGAGGCGCTCATCTACGCCGATCCGGCGCCGGAGCCGCTCGTCTTCGATTCCTATCTCGATCCGGCGAGCCGCGGCGTCGCCGTGCTGGGGGATCGAAATGGTTGACGAGCTCCTGCCGCATTACAACAGGGAGCTGACCTATATTCGCCGCCTCGCGGCGGAGTTCGCGGAGACGCATCCGAAGATCGCCGGACGGCTCCGGCTTTCGGCGGACGCGGTCGAGGATCCGCATGTCGCCCGACTCATCGAGGGCTTCGCCTTCCTCACCGCGCGCGTGCGGCGGAAGCTCGACGACGAGTTTCCCGAGCTCACCGACGCGCTGCTCGGCGTCCTCTACCCGCACTACCTCGCGCCGGTCCCCTCGATGGCGATCGCGCAGTTCCAGTGCGCCCCCGACTTGGCCGGCCCGGTCGAGGTCCCGCGCGGCGTCATGATCGACACCGAGGCGATCGGCGGCGAGTCCTGCCGCTTCCAGACCTGCTATTCGACGACGGTCTGGCCGATCGTCCTCGAGGGCGCTGCGCTCACAGGACGGCCGCTGGTGGCGCCCCCGAATCCGAAGGCGCCGGGCGCCGTGGCGAGCCTGCGTCTCACGCTGCGCTGCGCCATGCCCGAGATGACGTTCACTCAGCTCGGTGCCGATCGCGTGCGCTTCTTTCTCCGCGGGCAGCCGCAGCAGGTATTTCCTCTTTACGAGCTGCTCTTCAACAACGCCGTCTCGGTCGCGCTCGCCGACGGGCCGAACGATCCCAATCCCGCGATCCTGCCGCCGAGCGCAATCCAGCCGGTCGGGTTCGAGCCCGACGAGGGCATGCTGCCTTACCCGGCGCGCTCGTTCATCGGCTATCGGCTCCTCACCGAGTATTTCGCCTTTCCCGAGAAGTTCCTCTTCTTCGACCTCGTCGGGCTCTCGGGGAAAGCGCTCGTCGAGGCCGGCAACAAGCTCGAAGCCTTCATCTACTTCAACCGCACCGTCGCCGATCTCGAGCGAAGCATAAGCGAGGAGAACTTCGCGCTCGGCTGCACCGCGATCGTCAACCTGTTCCGTCAGCGCGCCGAGCCGATCCAGCTCTCGCACCGTTCGCACGAGTACCGCGTGGTGCCTGACGCACGACGGCCGGGAGCGACAGAGGTCTATTCGATCGATCGCGTCGTCGCATCCTCCTCGCAGGGCGAAACGGTCGAGTACCGTCCCTTCTATTCGGTCCGGCACGGAGGCGATGAGGAAAGGCGGGTCTTCTGGAATGCCGCGCGGCGCCGTGCCGGCGAACGCGATCCGGGCACGGAGGTTTTCATCAGCCTCGTCGATCTCGACTTCGATCCGAAGCTTCCGGCGGACTGGACGTTGTCCGTCGAGACGACGTGCCTCAACCGCGACCTGCCGAGCCGGCTGCCTTACGGCGGGGGACGGCCCACCCTCGAGGCGGCCGAGGGCGCTCCGGGAATCGCCAAGATCGTCTGCATGACTCCGCCGACGCCGACGCTGCGTCCCGATTTCGGCCCGGGCGGACGCTGGCGGCTCGTCTCGCATCTCACCCTCAACCATCTCTCCTTGACCGACTCGGAGGAGGGTGCGGAGGCGCTGCGCGAGATCCTGCGCCTCTACGACTTCCGCGATTCGTCCGAGACGCGCGCCGTCATCGACAGCATCCTTTCCGTCAGCGCAAGACGGGGCGTCGCCCGTGCGCCGACGAGGGACATGGGCGCGTTCTGTCGCGGGACCGATGTCACGATCGAGTTCGATGATCAGCGCTTCTCGGGCAGCGGCCTCTTTCTGCTCGCCTGCGTGCTCGAGCGCTTCCTCGGCCTCTACTGCTCGATCAACTCGTTTTCTCGCCTCACCGCGAAGGTGAAAGGACGTTCGGGAGTCTTGCGCACATGGCCGCCGCGGGCGGGCGATCGCATCCTTCTTTGATAGAGCGGCTCTTCAAGGAGCCGGAGCGCTTCCGCTTCTTCCAGGCGGTGCGGCTGCTCACGCGTGCGAGCGCGCGCCACGCCGCGAAGAATCCGGGACTCGAAAAGCGCTTTCCCGTCGGCGAGGACGCCGATCCCTCCGCCGAGGTCGTGCGCTTCCGCTCGCATCCCTCGCTGTCGTTTCCGCCGGCCGAGATCGTCGCGCTCAAGGAGGCGGACGGGCACGGACCGGAGATGACCGTCTCCTTCATGGGGCTGAGCGGACCGACGGGAGTCCTGCCCCAGCACTACACCGCGACCATCATCCGCACCGTGCGCGAGAAGAGCCTCTCGCTGCGCGACTTTCTCGACGTCTTCAATCATCGTCTGATCTCGCTCTTTTGGCGGGCGTGGGCGAAGTACCGGTTGCCGATAGCCTACGAGCAGGGCGCGGGCCGCGGCGGGGATGCGATCACCGATTCGCTTCGTGCTCTGGTCGGCATCGGCGGGGAGCATCTTCGCGCACGCACGCGGGTCGGCGACGAGACGCTGGTGCACTACGCCGGCCATCTCGGCCACTTTCCGCGCTCGGCGGCAGGGCTGGAGGCGATGCTCTCGGATTACTTCGGGCGTCCCGTCCGCGTGCAGCAGTTTTTCGGACGGTGGCTTCCGCTCGCGCCCGAGGAACGCAGCCGGCTCGCGAGCCGGGAGGAGCCTCTTGGCACTTATTGCACGCTCGGCGTGGACGCGACGCTGGGCGAGCGGGTCTGGGACGTCCAGGGAAGCTTCCGTCTTCACATCGGGCCGCTCACATACGCGCAATTTCTGCGCTTCATGCCCACCGGCGACGATCTCGTCCGGCTCGGCGAGCTGACCAAGCTCTATGTCGGTCCGGACCTCTCCTTCGACGTGCAGCTGACGCTCAAGAAAGAGGAAGTCCCGGAGCTGCACCTATCAGGGCCGGGCGTCGGAGCGCCGCGGCTCGGGTGGAATACGTGGCTGCGCCGTGAGCCCGAGTGGCGCGACCGCGACGATGCGGTGTTCCTGCGCAACGTGTTCTGAAGGGGGACGGGCCCATGGAGGACTGGACGGGCGGCTACACGGCTGATGTCGAATACCGAGCTTCGTATTTCGACGAGCAGTCGCCGCTGAGGCTTTGCGCCACCGCGCTCGTCACCGGGTGGGAGCCGCGCTCCGTCGAAGGCGAGTTCAGCTACTGCGAGCTCGGCTGCGGCCAGGGCACCACGGCGAACCTCCTCGCCGCGACCCACCCCCGCGGACGCTTCGTCGCGGTCGATTTCAACCCCGCCCATATCGCCCGGGCGCGCGATTTCGCCTCCGCCGCAGGGATCGGCAACATCACGTTCATCGAGCGCGGTTTCACGCAGCTCGTCGAGCCCGGCGCGCCCGACCTCGGGGAGTTCGACTTCATCACGCTCCACGGCGTCTGGAGCTGGGTCAACGACGAGAACCGCCGCGCCATCGTGGAATTCATCGGGCGCAGCCTGAAGCCGGGCGGCATCGCCTATGTCAGCTACAACGCCCTTCCCGGCTGGAGCGAGGGGGCCGTCGTCCAACGTGCGCTCTACGAGGTCTCCCAGCTCTCCCGCGAGCCTGCCGATCGGCAGGTGACGCGCGGCGTAGAGCTCTTGACGAAGCTACGGGACGCCAAGGCGCAGGCGCTTCGGAACAATCGGACTCTCGATCAGGTCGTCGCCCTGCACCGGCGCGGGGCCATCTCCTATCTCGTCCACGAATACCTCGGCGCCAATTGGCGGGCGTTCTGGTTCAGCGAGGTGTCGCGTGCGCTGGCGCCGGCCAAGCTCGGTTGGATCGGCAGCGCCCACCTCGCCGACAATTTCCCCGCGAGCCGCTTCACGCCGGAGCAGGCCGAGATCCTCCAATCGATCCCCGCCTTGGATGTGCGCGAGACGCTGGGCGACATCATCGACCCGATCGAGTTCCGGCGAGACGTCTTCGTTCGCGGGGGAAGGCGGCTCGGCCGCACGCGCCAGGAGGACCTGTTGCGTGCGACCCGGCTGGCGCTCCAGGTTCCGGCGCACGCCTTCGATTACGAGATCAAATTCCGCCAGGGACGCGGCAAGCTCAACGAGGCGGCCTATCGGCCGGTCGTCGAGGCGCTCGCCGAGCACCCTCGATCGGTCGGCGAGCTTCTCGACCTGCCGGAACTGCGCCGCACCACGCTCAAGGCGGTGGAGCTCGTCGGCATGCTGGTGAGCAGCCGGCAGGCGATGCCCCTCCTGCCCGACGAGGCGACGGCGTCGGCGGAGGCGGCCGCTCGATTCAACCGTGCCGTCGCGGCGACCGTCCGCGATCAGGACGTCCCGATTCTCGTGGCGCTGGCGATGCCGCGCCCCGGCAGCGCCTATTTTCTGACGCCCGCAGAGGTCCTCGCCTACGACATCCTGGGAAGGGATCCCGAGGCGCGTCCACCGGACATCGCGAAAGAGATCTGGCCGGTCGTGAAGGCGCGGGGAGACCGGCTCCTCCGCGATGGCCGCCCCATCGAGAGCGACGCGGAGGCGGAGGAATTCCTCGCCGAGCGGCTCGACAAGATGATCCGGGAAGAGCTGCCGATCTGGCGCCAACTCGGAGCGATGTGAGTCGAGCGCCGGCCGGGCCTGGGCAGCGTCTCCGACGGCCGGGGCGGGCGTCCTCGAGGTGGACTGGGAGAATGGTTCCGCGTAACAATTTCATGGGGGGTCGATCGCCGCAACTTGCTGTGACTGTCCGCACAGCGTCGCCGGGCGGCGCTGCCTATAAGACGAGTCATGGTGAACGACAGCGATCGGCGGGTGCCGCAAGCGCAATCGACAAGAGAGGGTTGGGGAGCATAGGGTCATGGCCGCCGTAGATTTGAGATCGCTCGTCGCTCGGATGAACGAGCTTTGCCGACGTTCGCTCGAGGGCGCGGCCGGGCTCACGCTGAGCCGCTCTCACTACAACGTCGAGATCGAGCACTGGCTGCTGAAGCTCCTCGAGAGCGCCGACAGCGACTTCGCTGCCATCCTGCGGCATTTCGAGGTCGATCCGGCCCGTCTCAGCGCCGATCTGACGCGAACCCTCGACAAGCTGAAGACCGGCAACAGCCGCGCGCCGGCGTTGTCGCCGCATGTCGTCCAGCTCGCTCGCGAGGCCTGGGTCATCGGCTCCCTCGAGCACAATGCCAGCCGCATCCGCTCCGGGTTCCTTCTCGCCGCCCTCGTCAGCGACGAGAGCCTTTCGGCCTTGGCGCGCCAAGCCTCGCCGCAGTTCGAGCGCATTCAGGGCGAAACGCTCCGCAAGGGCTTCGCCAGGATCTGCGGCGGCACGGCCGAGGACGCGGCGGCGGAGCCGGCCGCTGCGGGCGGCGATGCCGCCGCGACGCCGAGGCCGGGCGGCCCCACCCCGAATCTCGACCTCTACACGGTCGATCTGACCGCGCGCGCCAAGGCGGGCAAGATCGACCCGGTGCTCGGCCGCGACGCCGAGATTCGCCAGGTCATCGACATCCTGACGCGCCGCCGGCAGAACAACCCGATCCTCACCGGCGAGGCGGGCGTCGGCAAGACCGCGGTCGTCGAAGGCTTCGCGCTCAAGATCGCGCAGGGCGACGTTCCGGAAGATCTCAAGAACGTGACCGTCCGCACCCTCGACCTCGGCCTTCTTCAGGCGGGCGCGGGGGTGAAGGGCGAGTTCGAGAACCGCCTCAAAGGGGTGATCGACGAGGTGAAGGCCTCGCCGAAGCCGATCATCATGTTCATCGACGAGGCGCACACGCTCATCGGCGCCGGCGGCCAGGCCGGGCAGAACGACGCCGCCAACCTCCTGAAGCCGGCGCTCGCCCGCGGCGAGATGCGGACGATCGCGGCGACCACCTGGGCCGAGTACAAGAAGTACTTCGAACGGGATCCGGCGCTCACCCGCCGCTTCCAGGTCGTGAAGGTCGACGAGCCCGACGAGGCCAATGCCGTCGCGATGCTGCGCGGGCTCGTGCCGATCCTCGAGAAGCACTTCAACGTCAAGATCCTCGACGAGGCTCTCGTCGAGGCCGTCCGGCTCTCCAAGCGCTACATTCCGAGCCGGCAGCTTCCCGACAAGGGCGTTTCGCTTCTCGACACCGCGTGCGCGCGCGTCGCGATGAGTCAGAATGCGACGCCGGCGGCGATCGCCGACAAGCGGGGCCGCATCGAGCTTCTCGGTACGGAGATCGAGATCCTCGAGCGCGAGGCCGCGGCCGGAGCCGATCACGACGGCACGATCACGAGCCTCAAGCAGCAGCGCGAGGCGGCGATGGAGGAGCTCGCCGCGCTCGAGCAACGCTGGGAGCAGGAGAAGAAGCTCGTCGCGCGAATCCGCGAGCTTCGCGAGAAGCTCGAGGGCGCCTACGCCGCGAAGGAAAACGCGCCGTCGTCGCAGGAGCAGGCCGCGTGGCGCGAGGAGCTCGCGCAGGCGGACAAGGAGCTGAAGGCGATCCAGGGCGAGGACCCGCTGCTCCTTCCCGTCGTCGACGGCCAGGCGATCGCGCAAGTCGTCGCCGCGTGGACCGGCATTCCGGTCGGCCGCATGGTTTCCGACCAGATCCGCGCCGTCCTCAATCTCAAGGAGAAGATGGGGGAGCGCATCATCGGCCAGCCTCAGGCGCTGGAGGCGATCAGCCAAGCGATGCAGGTGAGCCGGGCCAAGCTCGCCGACCCCAGAAAGCCGCTCGGCGTCTTCCTCATGGTCGGAACCTCCGGGACGGGAAAGACCGAGACGGCGCTCACCCTCGCCGATCTCATCTACGGCGGCGAGCAGAGCCTCACGGTCATCAACATGTCGGAGTTCAAGGAGGAGCATAAGGTCTCGATGCTCCTCGGCTCGCCTCCCGGATACGTCGGGTACGGCGAAGGCGGCGTGCTGACCGAGGCGGTGCGGCGGCGGCCCTACTCGGTCGTGCTTCTCGACGAGATGGAGAAGGCGCACCCCGGGGTTCAGGACATTTTTTACCAGGTGTTCGACAAGGGGATGATTCGCGACGGCGAGGGGCGCGACATCGACTTCAAGAACACGATCATCATCATGACCTCGAACGCCGGCACCGACCTCATTCACAAGCTGTGCGCCGATCCGGAGGCGATGCCGGATGCCGCGGGGCTGGCGGAAGCGCTGCGGCCGGAGCTGCTCAAGATCTTCAAGCCTGCGTTCCTCGGCCGGGTCACGATGGTGCCGTACTTCCCGCTCTCCGACTCGGTGATCCGCCAGATCATCGAGCTGCAGCTCGGCCGGATCAAGCAGCGCGTCCAGGACAACTACAAGGCTTCCTTCAGCTGGACGCCGGATCTCGTGGAAAGCATCGCCAAGCGCTGCACCGAGGTCGAGAGCGGCGCGCGCAACATCGAGAGCATTCTGAGCCGCGGCCTTCTGCCCGAGATGTCGGCGCGCTTTCTCGAGCGCATGGCCGAGGGGCAGGCGATCAGTTCAGTCCAGGTTTCCGTCGACGAGAATGGAGGCTTCCGCTACGCCATCAATTGAGTGGAAAGAAGAAAAGCAGCGATCGGGGAACCGGCTCGAGCCGGGGAATAGCAAGACAGGGGGTGCTCTGAGAGCGCTTCAACAATTTATCGAACCTTGGAGGTAAAGAGACATGCCAATCTATCTGAAGTTCGGGTCCGTGGAGGGGAGCGTCACCGAGGAGGGTCACAAGGGCTGGATCGAGTGCAACTCGTTCCAGTTCGGCGTCGGAAGAGGCATCTCCGCGCCGACCGGTGCTCAGAAGGACCGCGACGCGAGCGCGCCCTCGTTCTCCGAAATCACCATCTCGAAGACCCAGGACGAGGCCTCGCTGCCGCTGCTCGAGGCGGCCTGGGGCGGCTCGGAGGCGGTCGAGGCCGAGGTCCACTTCGTGCGCACCGAAAACAAGAAGATGGATGTCTATCTCAAGTACAAGCTGTCGGACGTGCTCGTCAGCGGCTACTCGATGTCGTCGGGCGGCGAACGGCCGACCGAGTCCGTGACGCTCAACTACGCCAAGATCGAGTATCAACAGGACACGTTCGATCCCAAGAACAAGTCGAAGTCCAACAAGTCGACGTCCTACGATCTCGCCGCGGGCAAGCAGGTCTGATCGTGGGTTCGAGCGAGGGGCGGCGCGCCGCTCCTCGCCAGCCCGCGGACTCTGACTGGGCTTGCTCTGAAGGAGAGGTGAAGAACCTTCGATGGCCTCGGTAACCATCAAGCAGGAGCAGCGGTTCCTGATGGTGAAGACGCCGCTCGGCGCCGACAAGCTCGTCCTCACGGGCTTCGAGGGCGTCGAGGCGATGTCGCGCCTGTTCAGCTACCGCCTCGAGATGGTTTCGAGCGACGAGGCGATTCTTCCCGAGAAGATCATCGGGCAGAGCGCTTCCGTCGCCGTCGGACCGCCCGACGACAGGCGCTGGTTCAACGGCATCGTGCGGACGTGGGAGATGGGCGGCGCCTTCGGCCGCGACTATCGCCGCTATACCGCCGAGCTCGTGCCGAAGTTCTGGCTCCTGACCCGCCGCACGAATCTTCGTCTCTTCCAGGCGCTGACGACTCCGGACATCCTCAAGAAGGTGATGACCGGCTTCGACGTCGAGTGGCAATTCATCGAGCAGTACAACAAGCGCAACTACTGCACGCAGTACCGCGAGACCGACTTCGACTTCGTCTCCCGCCTCATGGAAGAGGAGGGGATCCTATACTACTTCGTGCATGCCGAAGGCTCGCACAAGCTCGTCGTCACCGACCAGAAGAGCAATTGGTTCGATTGCGCCGACAAGGTGGTGAAGTACCGGACCGACCTCGACGCGCATCAGCTCGTCGCGCACGTTTACGGGTGGGTTCCGCGCTACACCTACCGGTCGGGAAAGATGACGATTCGCGACCAGAACTTCCAAAGGCCCGACAGCAACCTCGAGCAGACCACAACCACCTTGCTCGGGGTCTCGTCGTTCAAGGAGCACGAGCTCTACGACATCCATTACGGCGACTACGCGGTCCACGACGGCATCGGGAAAAGCGGCGGCGAGGCGGCCGGCGAGCTCGCCCATATCGGCACCGACACCAAACGTCTCGTCAAGGCATGGATGGAGGAGGAGGAAGCCGAGTACGAGAACATCGACGGCCAGGGAACTTGCCGAAGCTTTTCGCCGGGCGGCAAGTTCAAGCTCGAGGGCCATGCCTATAAAGAGCAGAACAAGGACTACGTGCTGACCGCCGTAAGGCACAGCGCCAGCGACCTTTCGCACCTCCCCGGGGAGGGCGGGCCGCCGACCTACGTCAACAGCTTCACCTGCATCACGACCGACCGGCATTGGCGCCCGGCGCGCGTGACGCCGCGCCCGCGCGTCCAGGGCCCGCATACCGCGTTCGTGGTCGGGCCGGCGGGAGAGGAGATCTTCACCGACAAGTACGGCCGCGTGAAGGTCCAGTTCGTCTGGGACCGGGAGGGCAAGAAGGACAGCGACAGCTCGTGCTGGCTGCGCGTCGCGCAGCTCTGGGCGGGCAAGCAATGGGGCGCGATCTTCATTCCGCGCATCGGCATGGAGGTGATCGTCGACTTTCTCGAAGGCGATCCCGACCGGCCCATCATAACCGGCTGCGTCTACAACTCCGCTTTCATGCCGCCCTACGGTCTTCCCGACAACAAGACGCAGAGCGGCCTCAAGACGCGCAGCTCGACGGGAGGCGGAACCGAGGATTTCAACGAGCTGAGATTCGAGGACAAGAAGGGGGCGGAGGACATCTACTTTCACGCCCAGAAGGATTTCCATCGCGTCGTCGAGAACGACGACGACCTCAAGGTCGGGCACGACCAGACGATCGAGATCAAGAAACACCGCACGGAGACCGTCAAGGAGGGCGACGAGACGGTCACGATCGAGAAGGGCACGCGCACTCACACCGTCGAAGGCGACGAGACGCTCGTCGTCAACAAGGGCAACCGTACGGTCCAGGTAAAGACCGGCAACGACCAACACCTCATCGACACCGGCAACCGCGACGTGACCATCAAGACGGGAAACGACACGCTGGTGATCAACACCGGCAATCAGAAGGTCACGATCGACCTCGGCAAGCAGGAGGTGGAGGCGATGCAGTCGATCGAGCTCAAGGTCGGCTCGAGCTCGATCAAGATCGATCAGACCGGAGTCACCATCAAGGGCACGCTGGTGAAGATCGAAGGCACGGCCATGCTCGAAGGGAAGTCACCGATGACGACGGTCAAAGGCGACGGCATGCTGACCCTCAAGGGCGGCGTGACGATGATCAACTGAGCGGTACGGGGAGGGTTGCCATAGCGCTCGGTCTGCTCAAGAAGATCACCGCCCAGAGCGCCGCCGAGATTGCGGCGCAGTTCGCGCTCGGCGACGTGGCGAAGACGCTTCTCACCCCGACTCTATCCCCAGGCGATTTCCTCGAGGCGCTCATCCGCGAAGCGCAATGGCCCGATGCGGTGCGTTTTCTCGCCCATGCGCTGCCGCGGCGGGAGGCGGTCTGGTGGGCGTGCACGTGCGCCCGGTTCACGCTGCCGGCGGACTCGCCGCCCGATGCGGTCGCAGCGCTGCAGGCGGCGGAGGCTTGGGTTTTCCAACCGACCGAGGAAAATCGGCGCGCCGCCATGCAGAGAGCGGAGGCGGCGGGTTTCGATACGCCGGCCGCGTGGTCGGCGGTTTCGGTGTTCTGGTCGGGCGGGAGCATGGCGCCGCCCGGGGCGCCTCCCGTCATGCCCGGGGAGCGTCTTTGCCCCACAGCGGTCGCCTCGACGGTTCTGCTCGCCGCCGTGCAAACGGAGCCGCAACTCGCGGAACAGAAATACCGCCGCTTCCTCGAAGCCGGGATCGACATCGCACGAGGGGGCAGCGGACGCCCGCAGCAGGCTTTCTCGGCGGACTCGTAACGAGCTGCGGCGGCGCGGCGCGGCCGTGAGCAAGGCGTCACCCGCTCTCGCGGTGGGTCGCTAAGAGACCTTCTTGGCACGCACGAGGTCCCGCAGGGTGAGGCGGATGTTGGCGTCAGGGTCGAGGGCGCGAGCGTGGATGCGCTCTTCGGCGAGGCGCTCGAACCGGGGGCGCTCGAGATAGAAGATCCGCACGCATTCCTCGGGCGGCGGACGGTGGCCGAGGAGATGCTGGAAGAGGGCGGCGGGTACGAAGACGCGGCCCTTGTACTCGCCGACCTCGACGGCGAACTCGACCGCGCGCTCCGCTTCGTTCCAGCTCGGCTCGCCCGGAAAGACGAACATCAACGGATCACCGGAGAAAGGTCGGCGCCGCTGAGCGCCGCGCGAGTCCAGGAAGCGGCGAGAAGACGAGGCGCGCGACTCTGGAACCGTGAGCGGTCACGCCCGGCTCGCGAGAGGAAGATTCACGAGGAGGTTCTGAGGCTTCACCCTGACGCGGTGCTGCGGTGTCATCGCGAGAGCGAGATAGACCGGGCGTCCGGCAAGATCGCCCCGCATGTCGGCGGGATCGTCGAACTCGAGCCGGAAGAGGGACAAGATTCGCGCCACTCGCGCCGGCTCGACGGTGACCCCGTTGTAGAGATCGTCGAGGATTCGGCTCGCCTCGGCGTCGAGCCCGCAATGCCAAACCCAGCGTTCGTCCGAGATCTTCTGGACCGGCTCGACGCGAACTCGAATGTTCAGGAAATGCGCGACCCATTTCTCCATCAGCCGGGCGAAGGCGTCGAGCCCGGGCCGCGCGAAGGAGAGGTCGAGGACCGTGTCGTGCCGCTCGTCGCGGCCCCAATAGAGATCCGCATTGGCTGGGCCCAGCACGTCGAGCTCGACGGTTCCGGCAAGCTCGACCATTTCGGCGTCGGCGAGCAGGACCGACTGATCCTCGATCGTGACCGCCTGGGTCCGAAAGAAGAGCTCGCCGGCGCGCACCAGAAGCGGATCGGCCGCGCCGTCCAGGATCTGCCGCGCGATCATATGCGCGAGCTGATCGAGGAAGAGGGGCGCCAGCCCGGTCTCGCGGGTTCGAAAGACGCCGAGATAGGCGTCCTCGAGCGTGGGCGCCGCCAGGAGGCGGTCGCGGAATCGGAGAAACACCTCCCAGTTGTCTCGCGCGTCGGGGTCTGCCAGGGCCGCCAAGTCGACTCGGCGGACCGGCGCCGCCGGTGCGGCGAGGAGCCGGTCGTGGAGCGCCCGCTCGGCGGAGCACGCCTCCTCCGGCGGCCGCATCTCGGGGCGCAGCAGCCAGGCGCGCAGAAGCGCGTCCGTGACCGCGAGTCGGCCGTCCGGAGCGCGTCCGCAAAGGTGCCAACCTGAGGAGCGCCAGAAGTCGGGCATGACAACCTCGTTCATGCCCGCGCAGGCTGGACGCCGCAAGCCTCACGGTGCATAACTCGGCTCTCATGAGCATCGGCACGCGTCTTTTCACCTGGTGGGCGGGGGAGCTGGTCGGCACTGACCAGTTCGGCAATCGCTATTACCGCGAGAAGAATTTCCGGCCGCGGGAGAAAGGGGCCGGCAAGTGGAGCCGGGAGCGGCGCTGGGTGATCTACAACGGCACGCCCGAGGCGACCAAGGTGCCGCCCCTATGGCACGGCTGGCTGCATCACACCGTCCAGGATCCGCCGCGGCCGGAGGAGGTCGAGAAGCGGTATCCTTGGCAAAAGGAGCACCGCCCGAATCTCACCGGTACGAGGGGCGCATGGCGGCCACGGGGCTCTCTGCTTCGCGGCGGGGAGCGGCCCCCTGCCACGGGTGACTACGAGGCCTGGAAGCCGGAATGAGTCGGAACGCCATCGAGACCATCATGGGGGCGGTGGTCCTCGTGATCGCCGCTCTCTTCCTCTTCTTCGCCTACTCCACGAGCCAAGTCCGCCGCGGTTCGGGGTATGAGGTGATCGCTACCTTCGACCGGGTCGACGGCATCCGCGAGGGCGGGGACGTGCGCATCAGCGGAATCAAGGTAGGCAGCATCGTCTCGCAGACGCTCGATCCCACGACCTTTCTCGCGGTCGTCCGCATGACGATCGACCCGAGCGTGAAGCTTCCGACCGACACCGTGGCCCAAATCGCTTCCGCCGGCCTCCTCGGCGACAAGTATCTCTCTCTGATCCCGGGGGGAGCCGAAGAGACGATCCCGCCCGGCGGGCGGATCCAGTACACGCAGGCGGCGATCAGCCTCGAGAGCCTTATCGGCCAGTACATTTTCAGCAGCCAGCCGCAGAAGGACGGCCAGCCGCCCGCACCGCCCGCGGGGCTGCCGTCGCTCGAGCCCAAGGAATGAGCACCACGCGCATCTGGCGGACTCCCTCGGGCGAGCCGCTCTCGTGCGTGGAAAAAATCAAGGTCCTCGAGGAGAACATCGCCGAGCTTCGCCAGATGGCGCAGGACGCGCTCGAGGACGCGGTCCTGATGGGCGGCGACGAGCGGCAGCTGCGCGCGGTTCTGCACGAGCTCGTGGACTCGCTCGAAAACCCCTACGCCGAGAAGTGAGAGCGCTCGAGTTCTGGTTCGAATTCGCCAGCACGTACTCCTATCTCGCGGCAATGCGCGTCGAGGACTTGGCGCGCGCCTCAGGCGTCCAGGTCCTCTGGCGCCCGTTCCTCCTCGGACCGATTTTCGCCAAGCAGGGCTGGACCGGCTCGCCGTTCACACTTTATCCAGCCAAGGGTCGTTACATGTGGCGCGACATGGAACGCCTCTGCAAAGCCGAAGGGCTGCCGTTCCGGCGCCCCTCCGAGTTCCCGCGCAACGGGCTTCTCGCTGCGCGCATCGCCACGGCGGCGGACGGAGAGCCGTGGCTGCCCGAGTTCGTCCGGCGCGTCTTCCGCGCCAACTTCGTCGAGGATCGGGATATCGCCGACCGGCGGCTGCTCGAGTCGCTTTCTTCGGAGGAGTGGCTCGCGCGCGCCGAGGCGGCGGAGACGAAGGATCGCCTGCGAGAGCGCACGCTCGAGGCGGAGCGGCGGGGCATCTTCGGCGCCCCGAGCTTCCTCGTGGGCGACGAGCTCTTCTGGGGCAACGACCGTCTCGCCCAGGCGCTCGCCTGGGCGAGGGAGAGTTAGGGCCTTGCCTCAGACAGGCCGGGCGAGGGCGGCGGCGCGTGCGGCCTCGCGTGCGGCCGCGTGACGTCGCAGCGCCTCGCGATCGGCCTCGCTCGTCACCGTCTGCGTCGGGAGAGCGAACGCCGTCGGGCAACGGGTGATCTGCTTCTTGCTGAGAAAGGCGGCGACGGCCGCCTCGTATTCCTCCTTCGACATCGAACCTTCCCCGGCTGCGTCAAAAACGTGACAATTTCGCCCCCATGACTATTTCTTTCCGGTTAATCGAGCGGCGCCCGATTCGCTCGTTTGAGCCGAAGCGATGCCATCGCGCCTTCGCGCGCAGCGGCGAGGGAGAGTAAGAGAAACTTCACCATGATCGCGTTCGTGATCCGCCGCTTGGTTCAGTCCGTCTTCGTCATGCTGGCGGTGGCTTTCGTCGCCTTCGCGCTCTTCAACTACGTGGGAGACCCGATCAACAACATCGTCGGGCAGGACACCTCGCTCGAGGATCGCGAGCGGCTTCGCCAGGAGCTCGGCCTCAACGACCCCTTTCCGGTACAGTTCGCCCGTTTCGTCGGCAACGCCGTGCGCGGCGAGTTCGGCATGTCGTATCAGCATGCGCGGCCGGTCTCGCATGTCATCCTCGAGCGCCTGCCGGCCACGCTCGAGCTCTCCTTCGTCGCCGCGGCGCTTGCGCTCCTCGTCGGCGTGCCGATGGGCATCTACACCGGGCTCCATCGCCACTCGGCGCTCAGCCAGGTCTTTCTGACGATCTCGCTGATCGGCGTCTCGCTGCCGACCTTTCTCATCGGCATTCTGCTGATTCTCATCTTCGCCGTCCTTCTGGGCTGGCTGCCTTCGTTCGGCCGAGGAACCACGATCGCGTTCGGCTGGTGGACGACGGGTCTTCTGACCAAGGAGGGGCTTCGCGCGCTGATCCTGCCGTCCGTGACGCTTTGCCTCTTCCAGATGACGTTGATCATGCGGCTCGTGCGCGCCGAAATGCTCGAGGTCCTTCGGACCGACTACATCAAGTTCGCGCGCGCCCGCGGCCTTCCGGATCGGATCGTCAATTTCGGCCACGCGCTCAAGAACACGCTCGTGCCGGTCATCACGATAACGGGTCTTCAGCTCGGCTCCGTGATCGCCTTCGCGGTCGTCACCGAGACCGTGTTCTCCTGGCCGGGCGTCGGGCTCATGTTCATTCAGGCGGTGACCGCGGTCGATATCCCGGTGATGGCGGCCTACCTCGTGCTCGTCGCCTTCTTTTTCGTCGTGATCAATCTCGTCGTGGATCTTCTTTACTACATCGTCGATCCGAGGCTGCGGGTCGAGCGCGCGGGAGCGGCTCATGTCGGTTGAGAGCGTCGCCGCCGGCGCGTCGGGCAAGGAGGCGGTCCGGCGCTCGGCATCGAGGCGCCGTTGGCGCGACAGCGACCTCTGGTGGAGCTTCACGCGCTCCAAGCTGACGGTCGTCTCGGCGGTGGTGACGGCGGCAATCGTCGTTTCCGCCCTGCTCGCGCCGGTCATAGCGCCCTACGATCCGACCGACCTTTCCTCGCTCAGCCTCCTCGACGCGATGATCCCGCCCGCCTGGGAGGCGGACGGCTCCTGGTCGCACCCGCTCGGGACCGACGATCAGGGACGCGACATGCTGTCGGCGATCCTTTACGGCGCCCGCATCTCGCTCATCGTCGGCGCGGCCTCGGTGCTGCTCGCGATGCTGCTCGGCGTCGCCCTGGGTCTCGTTGCCGGGTATTTCGGCGGCTGGCTCGACACGGTCATCATGCGGCTCGCCGACGTGCAGCTGTCGTTCCCGGCGATCCTCATCGCATTGCTCATCGACGGCGTCGCCAAGACGGCGCTTCCGCGCGACCTGCAGAGTTCCGCGGCGATCGCCGTCGTGATCGGCGCGATCGCGCTTTCTTACTGGGTGCATTTCGCGCGCACCGTCCGGGGGTCGACGCTCGTCGAACGCGGCAAGGAGTACGTCCAAGCGGCTTACGTGATCGGCGTCCACCCGCTCACGATCATGCTCCGCCACGTGCTTCCGAACGTGCTCGGGCCGGTGCTCGTCATCGCGACCATCAATCTCGCCCAGGCGATCCTGACCGAGGCGACGCTGTCGTTCCTCGGCCTCGGAGTACCGGCGACGCAGCCGTCGCTCGGCACCCTCATCCGCATCGGCAACAACTTCCTCTTCTCCGGCGAGTGGTGGATCGCGATGTTCCCGGGCGTGACCCTCGCTTTGCTGGCGCTCGCGGTCAATCTCCTCGGCGACTGGCTCCGCGACGCCTTGAACCCGAAGCTCCGATGACGCCGCTTCTCGAAGTAAGCCGGCTCCGGGTCGAGTTCGCGACGCGCCGCGGTCCGCTCGTCGCGGTCGACGACATCTCGTTCACGATCGCGCCCGGCGAGGTGCTCGGGGTGGTCGGCGAGTCGGGCGCCGGAAAGTCGCTGACGGGGGCGGCGATCATCGGGCTTCTGGAGCCGCCCGGAAGGATCGCGGGCGGCGAGATCCGCCTCGGCGGACGCCGCATCGACAATCTCCCGCCGGAGGAGATGCGCCGGATCCGCGGCCGCGAGATCGGCGCCATTTTTCAGGATCCGCTGACGAGCCTCAATCCGCTCTACACGGTGGGTCGCCAGCTCGTGGAGACGATCCGCGTCCATAGCTCGCTCGGCGGCCGGGAGGCGAGGGAGCGCGCGCTTCAGCTTCTGAAGGAGGTCGGAATTCCGGCCGCGGAGCAGCGGATCGACCAGTATCCGCACCAGTTTTCGGGCGGCATGCGGCAGCGCGTGGTCATCGCGCTCGCGCTTGCCGCCAACCCCCGCCTCATCATCGCCGACGAGCCGACGACCGCACTCGACGTATCGATCCAGGCGCAGATCATCTCGCTTCTGAAGCGGCTCTGCCGCGAGCATGGCACTTCCGTGATGCTGGTGACCCACGACATGGGCGTCATCGCCGAGACGGCCGACCGGGTCGCGGTCATGTATGCCGGGCGGATCGTCGAAATAGGGCCGGTGCGGGAGATCGTGCATGCGCCGCAGCACCCGTACACGGTCGGTCTTATGGGCTCGATTCCGATCCTGGGAGAGACCCGCGAGCGCCTCGCCCAGATCGATGGCGCGATGCCGCGCCTCACGGCAATCCCGCCGGGCTGCCCGTTCAACCCGCGCTGCCCGCATGTCTTCGATCGGTGCCGGAGCGAACGGCCGGAACTCGCTCCCGCGGGGGCGAGCCAGTCCGCCTGCTGGCTTCATCTCGAGGCCGAGAGGCGTGCCTATGCCTGAGCCTCTCCTTCGCGCCAGCGGCCTCGCCCGCTATTTCGATGTCTCGCCGCCGTGGCTCAACCGCGTGCTCGAGCGCAAGCCGCGCGCGGTCCTGAAGGCGGTCGACGGGGTCGATTTCGAGATCGGTCGCGGCGAGACCTTCAGCCTCGTCGGCGAGAGCGGCTGCGGGAAGTCGACCGTCGCCCGCCTGGCGGTCGGGCTCTACCGGCCGACCCGTGGCCGGATCGAGTTCGACGGCACCGATCTCGCGACGGTCGGGTCGCGACGGGCGATGCTGCCGCTCCGGCGCCGGCTCCAGATGATCTTCCAGGATCCCTATGCCAGCCTCAACCCGCGCTGGCGCGTCCGGGAGATCATCGCCGAGCCGTTGCGGACGCACCGGCTATTGAGCGGCGCTGCGCTCGAGGAGCGGGTCGACGAGCTCTTGACCCAGGTGAAGCTCGATCCGGCCGACGGCGAGAAATACCCTCACGAGTTCTCGGGCGGGCAGCGGCAGCGCATCTCCATCGCGCGCGCTCTCGCGGCCAATCCGGAATTTCTCGTCGCCGACGAGCCGACCTCGGCGCTCGACGTCTCGGTACAGGCGCAGATCCTCAACCTCATGAAGGATCTGCAGCGAGACCTCGGGCTCACCTATCTCTTCATCAGCCACAACCTGGCCGTCGTCAGCCACGTCTCGGACCGGGTCGGGGTCATGTATCTCGGCCGGCTCGTCGAGGTCGGCGAGGCGCGGGAGATCTTCCGTGCGCCGCGTCACCCCTATACGCGGATGCTTCTGGATACGATCCCGGATTTGAAGATGGCCCGCCGCGACCGCGAGCCGGTCGGCGGCGAGGTGCCTAGCCCCATCGATCCGCCCGAGGGCTGCGCCTTCCACCCGCGCTGCCCGTTCGCAAACGACCGCTGCCGCCGCGAGCGGCCCGGGCTGCTCGCCGCGGGCAAGAGCGCTGTCGCCTGTCACGCGGTGGAGGAGGGGCGGCTCTGAGCCGCCGGGCCTCAGACGAGCGCCGCAGCCTTGACGAGGGCCGGGAGGGCGGCGGCGAGTAGCGTCAGGAGGACCACCGCCGTGATCCGCTCCGCCGGAGACCAGCGCCGCCAATCAGCCAGAAAGTCCTTCATGTCCTGCACCGCTCCAGTGTGCCGCTCGACGCCATTTAAGAACGTTGAATGGGGCGGCGGTGTGACGCGGCTCACGCCGAATGGGGAAATGTCGCGGCCCTGTGGCGCGCCGATCACAGTGCCGCCCGGGGCTCGCCGCAGCTTCGCCACGGATCGCTAGAATGCGCTTCTTCTTCTACGGATCCCTGCTTGATCCGGCCACGCGTCACCGGGTGTTGGGCCCTCTCGCGAGAGGCTTGACGCTCGAGCGGGCGCGGCTGGACGGCTGGCGGCTTTCATGGCCGCGCCGCTCGCCTTGGCCTTTCATCCGGCCCTGCCGCGGCAGCAGCGTCGAAGGGGAGATCACGACTCCGATCGGGCAGGCGGGACGGCGACGCCTCTATGCGTATGAGGGCGACCTTTATCGGACGCGCCGCGTTTCGGTACGGACCGCCGACGGACGGCGGCTCGGCGCGACCGTGTTCGTGCCGTCTTACAGCGAGAGGGACGGGCTCACGGCGCGATCAGCGCGCAACTCGTCTTGCTCTTCTTAAGGAGACGGCAGGCGTTGCGCGCCTCCTGTTCCGTAAAGCCGACAAGGCGCGCGCGGTAGACCTTGCGCTTGTCGCTCTTGAATGGCGCCAGCACCCGCACCGTCGGGTCCTTGTCGGGAAGCTTGGCTGCCGCTCTCACCGCCGCTTTACGCGCCGCGGACAGTTTGCTGTAGGCGCCGACCTGAATGCTCCAGTTGGCGGAGCCCAGGTTGCGACCCGCGGCGGCGTGCGCGCGCGAAATCGGGGCGAGCCGCGCCACGACACGGCTGCCGAGCCCCGTCTCGTTCTTCGCCACCATGACCGACGGCAGGCTCGGCCGGCCGGCAAAGGCGTTCTCGAGAAGCTCGGCCATATGGATGTCGCGCGACCGGGCCGACTCTCCGCCCATGACGATGCCGATCAGACGGCGATTGTCCCGCATCGCGGATGCGGCGAGATTGAACCCGGATGCACGGATGAAGCCGGTCTTGATGCCGTCCATCCCCTTGAACCGGCTCATCAGCCGATTGTGGTTGCGGTAAACGACGCCTTTGTAGGTAAAGTCTTCAGTCGAAAAGTAGTGGTAGTACTTCGGAAACCGTTTGAGGAGGGCCTGGCTCAGCCTGGCGAGGTCGCGCGCGGTGGTGACCTGCTCGCGATTGGGCAGTCCCGAGGCGTTTCGGAACGTCGTGCTCGCCATGCCGAGCTCGCGGGCCTTTGCGGTCATGCGCTGCGCGAAGGCGGACTCTGATCCGGCGATGCCTTCCGCCATCACCACCGCAGCGTCGTTCGCCGACTTGGTGACGAGGGCGAGAATCACGTCGCGCACCGAGATGGTCTCGCCCGGCGTGAGGCCGAGCTTGGAGGGCGGACGGCTGGCGGCATGCTTGGAAACGGGAAGGCGGGTTCTGAGCTCCAGGCGCCCCTGCTCCAGCGCCTCGAACGCCAGGTAGAGAGTCATCATTTTGGTCAAGGATGCCGGATAATTCCGGTCATCGGCGTTCGCTTCGTGCAGGACTTCGCCGGTTTCGGCGTCGATTACGATGGACGCGTATTTCGCCCAGGATTTGCCTGGGCTGAGGGCGGCGAGTGCTGCAAAAACGGCAAGAACAGCCAGCTGGACCCGCAAACCCCGCACCGATATCCTCTCCCGGACCCGAGTTCGTCTTAACGAATCAACTCGGGCGAGATTAATAAATGGTTGACTCGGTGTCTAGAATTACGCGCCGAGGCTGCGAACTTTCATACGGCATTCGAGGAATTTCCGGCGCTCCCCCTTTTGATCCCCGATCTTGCAATCGGGGAGCATTGCTCTCCTTTCGGGGAAACCATCGAACCTTCACCCATTTCCGCCGTTGGCCGGAAACACGGGGACCCGACCCGGGGCACGGAAGGGGCGAATGGCCTACATCGACGATCCGGATACGCAACGCGCCAATCTCGCCTTCATCAAGGCTTCGATGAAGGAGCCGCTTCTTTCCCGGGATTACGAGTTCGAGCTCGCTCGGCGCTGGCGCGAGGAGGGGGAAACGGGGGCGCTCCACGTGCTGGTCCGGGCCTACACGCGGCTGGTGGTCTCGACGGCCTCCCGCTTTCGCAACTACGGCTTGCCGATGGGAGATCTGGTCCAGGAAGGCAATGTCGGCCTGATGCAGGCGGCGGCGCGGTTCGAGCCCGATCGGGAGGTCCGTTTCTCCACCTATGCCGCCTGGTGGATCAGGTCCGCGATGCAGGACTACATCCTCAGGAACTGGTCGATCGTAAGGACCGGGACCACGGCGGCGCAGAAGTCGCTGTTCTTCAACTTGCGCCGGCTGCGGGCCAAGATCGACGACGTTTCCGGGAGGCCGCTTTCGGCCGAGAGCAAGGCCCGGATCGCCGAAGAGCTGCGCGTCGACATTGCGGATGTCGAGGCGATGGAGATGCGGCTCGGTACCGTCGACCAGTCGCTGAACGCGCCCGTCGGCGACGGCGCGGAAGACGACTGGCAGGACTTCCTCGCCGACACCCGGCCGTCGCCGGAGGAGGTCGTCATCGGCCTCAGGGACAACCAGACGCGCTCGCGCTGGCTGCGCGACGCGCTTTCCGAGCTAAGCCCGCGCGAGCGGACGATCATCCATCGCCGGCGCCTGCGCGACGAAGGTGCCACCCTCGAGGAGCTGGGGCGCGTTCTCGGCGTCTCGAAGGAGAGGGTGCGCCAGCTCGAGCATCGCGCGATGCTGAAGCTGCGTGACGCGTTGCGCCGGCACATCGATCGTCCGACCGACCTCTTCCTCGAGAACGCGTAGACGCACCCTCTACGGCCGGGCCGGCGCAGGGCACATTTTCGCCTTCCGCCGATCCGGAATCGCGCTTCAAGATGGCGCGCCGTGCAACCTTTGTCGCGTCTCGTCTTTCCCGCATTTCGGCTTCTCATCGGCGTCGCGCTGACCTTCTTCGGGCTGCTCCTCGTCACGTTTCTTATCGGGCGGGTCGTGCCGATCGACCCCGTCCTCGCCGCCGCCGGCGATCGGGTCACGGCCGAGGTGTACGAGCGCGTGCGGACGGAGCTCGGCCTCGACCTGCCGCTCTGGCAGCAGTTTCTGCGTTACGTAGGCCAGGTGCTGACCGGCGATTTCGGGCGCTCCATCCTGACCTCGAACCCGGTGCTGGTCGACATCGCCCGATTCTTCCCGGCGACGCTCGAGCTCGCGACGATCGCGATGCTGTTCGGCCTCATCTTCGGCATTCCGCTCGGCGTCGCGGCAGCAACGCACCAGGGACGCTGGCCGGATCACCTCGTGCGCGTTTTGGGGCTTCTCGGCTACTCGGTGCCGGTCTTCTGGCTGGGCCTCGTTGGCCTTGTCGTCTTTTACGCCCGTCTCGGCTGGGTCGCGGGCCCCGGCAGGCTCGACGTCGTGTACGACGATCTCGTCGACCCTGTCACGGGCATCGTGCTCCTCGACGCGGCAATGGCCGGCGAATGGGAGGTCTTCCGGAACGCATTGGAGCACCTCGTTCTGCCGGCTGCCGTGCTCGGCTGGTTCTCGCTCGCCTATCTGAGCCGCATGACCCGGAGCTTCATGATCGAGCAGCTCCGCCAGGAATACGTCACGACGGCACGCGCCAAAGGCCTCTCCGAGGCGCAGATCGTGTGGCGCCATGCGCTCGGGAACATTGCGGTGCCCCTCGTGACGGTCGCCGCGCTCACCTACGCGAGCCTCCTGGAAGGCTCGGTGCTGACCGAAACCGTTTTCGCCTGGCCCGGCCTCGGGCGCTATATCACGAGCTCGCTCCTCAGCGCCGACATGAATGCGGTGCTCGGCGGGACGATCGTGGTGGGCGCGGTCTTCATCGGGCTCAATCTCTTCTCGGACCTTCTCTACCGGGCGCTCGATCCTCGGGCGCGAGGGCGGTGAGCATCGACGCCTGGCTTCTCACCGAGGCGCCGTCGTCGCGCCGGCAGGCGCGGCTCGGCGAGGCCTATCGCGCCTGGCTCGCGTTCCGGCGCAAACCGCTGGCCATGGTCGGGCTCGTGACGATCCTCGCCGTGCTCGCGGTCGCGGCGGCGGCACCCCTCCTGGCAACCCACTCGCCGATCGCGCAGGATCTCGGGGCGCGGCTCCTGCCCCCTGGAACGCCGGGACACTTCCTCGGCACCGACGAGCTCGGGCGGGACATCTGGTCTCGCCTCGTCTACGGCGCGCGGATCACGCTCGTCATCGTCACGATGGTCGTCATCCTGGTGGCGCCCTTGGGGCTCGTCATCGGGTGCGTGGCGGGCTACGCCGGCGGTTGGCTCGACAGCACTCTGATGCGGCTCACCGACATCTTCCTGGCCTTTCCACGCCTTATCCTCGCGCTCGCCTTCGTCGCCGCCATCGGCCCCGGCATCGAGAACGCGATCATCGCGATCGCGATCACCGCGTGGCCGCCTTACGCGCGGCTCGCGCGCGCGGAGACGATCACGATACGGGAGAGCGACTTCATCGCCGCTGCGCGCCTTCAGGGCGCCTCAGCGGCACGGATCGTCTTTCGACAGGTGATGCCGCTCTGCCTCTCCTCGGTGATCGTGCGTATGACGCTCGACATGGCAGGCATCATCCTGACCGCTGCCGGTCTCGGCTTTCTCGGGCTCGGCGCGCAACCTCCCGCGCCGGAGTGGGGAGCCATGATCTCCTCCGGGCGCAGCTACATCCTCGACCAGTGGTGGGTCGCGACGATGCCGGGTATCGCGATCTGCGTCGTCAGCCTCGGCTTCAATCTCCTCGGCGACGGGCTTCGCGACGTGCTCGATCCGAAGCAGCGATGAGCCCTCTGCTCGAGGCCGAGGACCTGCGCATAGGGTTCCGTACCGACCGTGGCGTCATAGAGGCGGTGCGCGGCATCTCCTTCGCGATGGGGCGAGAAAAGCTCGGCATCGTCGGGGAGAGCGGCTCGGGCAAGTCGGTCACGGGTCGCGCGATCCTGCGCCTCTTGCCCGAAAACGCGGCCGTCGCGGCGCGGCGGCTCGTCTTCGACGGGATCGATCTCCAAACGGCCGGAGCGAGAGAGATGAGGGCCATTCGCGGCGGCCGGATCGGAATGGTGCTGCAGGATCCGAGATTCTCGCTCAACCCCGTGATGCGCGTCGGGCATCAGATCGAGGAGGCGGCGCGGGTCCATCTCGGCCTTTCCCGCAAGGCAGCGCGGCAGCGTGCTCTCGAGATGCTGGAAGCGGTTCGCATTCGCGACCCGGAACGCGTTTTCGCCGCGTATCCCCACGAGCTTTCGGGCGGAATGGGGCAGCGTGTGATGATCGCGATGATGCTCGTGGCCGGGCCGGATCTTCTCATCGCGGACGAGCCGACGTCTGCGCTCGACGTCACCGTTCAGATGCAGGTCCTGGCGATCATGGACGAGCTCGTGACGAAGCGGGGCATGGGACTCGTTCTCATCAGCCACGATCTGCCTCTCGTCGCGTCGTTCTGCGACAGGGTTCTCGTGATGTATCGGGGCGAGATTGTCGAGACTTGCCGGGCCGACATGCTCGACAACGCGACGCACCCTTACACGAAGCGGCTTCTCGAGGCGGTGCCGGTCTTGTGATCGAAGCGGCCGATCTCACCGTCTCGTTCGGGCGCGTCGCCGCCTTGCGCGGCGTCTCCTTTCAGGTGGAGCGCGGCGGCAGCTTCGGGCTCGTCGGCGAATCGGGATCCGGGAAGACGACGGTGCTGCGGGTCGTCGCGGGACTCATCTCCGACTGGAGCGGACGGCTCAGCCTTGCCGGCGAGAGGGTTCTCCCGCGATCTCCGCGGCGCTTCCATCGCCGCCTGCAGATGGTGTTCCAGGATCCCTATGGCTCGCTCCATCCCCGCCAGACGGTCGACCGCATCCTCGCCGAGCCGCTCGCCATTCACCGGCTTCCCGATCCCGAGCGCCGGATCGCGCGGGCTCTCGACGACGTCGGCCTCGGCCCCGCCTTCCGCTTCCGCTACCCGCATCAGCTTTCGGGCGGGCAGCGGCAGCGGGTGGCGATCGCGCGGGCGCTCGTCCTCGAACCGGAGATCCTGCTGCTCGACGAGCCGACCTCGGCACTGGACGTCTCGGTTCAGGCCGAGATCTTGAAGCTGCTCGTCCGCCTGAAAGCGGAGCGCGGCCTTACGACGATGCTCGTCAGTCACAATCTCGCGGTGGTCGCGATGCTCTGCGACCGCATCGCCGTGATGCGGGAAGGGCTCGTGGTCGAAGAGGCGAGTGCGGCGGCGCTGCGCGAGGGGCGGGTCTCGCATCCCTATACGCGACAGCTCCTTGCCGCGAGCCGGGGCTACGACCCGGTGCTTGCGCTGCGCAGTCTTTGACGGTGCGCCGCGAGCCACCATAGCGCGACGAGAGCATAGCTGTTCTGGATCCCGCCGGCTTCCGCCCGGGCCAGCGCCGCCTCGAACGGCAACACCACGACGCGGATGTCCTCGTTCTCGTCCTTAAGGCCGTGGATCCCCCCGGCACCGCTGGCGTCGACCCGGGCGAGGAAGAGATGGACGGTCTCCGTGCTGCCGCCGGCGCTCGGCATGATGCGGTGGATCGGTACAAGCTCTCCGATCGGTGCGAGCCCCGTTTCCTCGACGATCTCGCGCCGCGCGACCGCTTCGGGCGTTTCGTCGCGGTCGATGATGCCCGCGACGATCTCGAGCTGCCAGGCGGGGCACCCGGCGAGGTAGGCGGGAAGGCGGAACTGCTCGATCAGAACGACGGCGTCGATTCGCTCGTCCCAGAGGAGGGCAGCGGCTGCGTGGCCGCGCTCGAACACCTCGCGCGTCAGCTCGCCGGTCCAGCTCCCGTCATACTTGCGATGCCGAAGCCGGTACCTGTCGATCCGGAAGAATCCGGAGTATCCGGTCTCCCGGCTCAGAATTTCGATGCGCTCGTCGTCCATGGCCGCGAGCATAGGCGAAAAAAAGGGCCGCGCTATCGCACGGCCCGAGTTCATCAGGGAGGAAGACCCCAGATATGGGGCCGTTCGACGCCCGCTTACAGCGAGCGCAACAGAACCCCGCCATTCGCGATGCGCATGGCTGGGGGCTGCCCGCGCATCTCGCCCTGGGTCTCCTTCGCCGATTCCTCGAGCGCTTGAAGCACGCGCATCGCAGCAGCGCAAAGCGCGAGGGGCGCGGTTGCGGCGCTACCGTTCGAGGGGAACTCGAGAACGACGTCGGTCGCCCGATAGAGCTCGGCGACCCATCCCGTGAAGGCACCGCGGCAATCGTTGCGCCGATGGAGCTGATGGATCGACCATCCTGCCGGGACGAGTGTCATGGCGGCGTCGATCGACGTCGTGTAGGCGGGCACGGGCTTTTTCAACCCGAAGCGTCGCTGGATCGCATAGTCGAGGTATTCGCTGCCCTCGCCCGCGCCTTCCAATGCGAGTATCAGCTTCGCCCACTCCATCAATGCCTCTTTCGAAGATCCGCTGTTCGAAAGGACACTAGCGCGCGGTTCGGGCGGTCGCGTGAGGCAAAGTTGTGTCTGGTCGCGCAATGCGCACGCCGGGCGCGAGCGGCAGCAGAACCCGCATGAGCAGCCCGTTAGGGCGTCGGTTTTCGGCCCGGATCGTGCCGCCGAGCGCCTCGACGTTTCGGCGCGCGATCCACAACCCGATGCCGAAATGGGTGCCGCCGTCGCCGTCCTTTCGGGCGGGACGCTGAGAGAAGTAGCGCTCGAAGATGCGCTCGAGATCGGCTTCAGGGACGCCGGGTCCTGAATCGCCGACAAGAAGCTCGGCGGACTGCCCCCGGGTCTCGAGCCGGACGCCGATGCTTTCTCCTTCAGGCGAAAACGAGATCGCGTTCTCGAGGAGGTTCTCGATCACCGTCTCGATCATCTCCTCGTCGCCCATCACGACCACCCCTGGGACGACATGGCCCTTGAGCGACAGGCGCCGGCGCGCGAACACGCCGGCCTGGGCCTCGAGGAGTTGATGGACGAGCCGCGAGAGGTCGATCGGGAGTCGCTTGGTGTTGATGATGTCGGCCGTCGCCTCGTCCAGGCGGCGCTGGGAGGCGACGAGCCCGTCGAGCTTGTCGAGGGAGCTCTCGATGAGGCCGAGCGCGCGCAGTCCGCGCTGGTTCTCGGGCCCGATCGTGCGCCGCAGCGGCTCCAGCGACTGTCGGATCACCGCGATCGGCGTCTTGAATGCGTGGGCGTTGTCCTCGGCTGCACGCCGGATGTCCTCGGCCGATTTCTTTAGCCGTTCGACCATCCGATCGAACTCCTGCGCCACCTCGGCGAGCTCGGGAATGTCGTTCTGCTCTCCGAACGAGCCGTGCGCTCCGCCCTCGCTCACCGCCCGGGCGCGATCGGCGAACCGGCGTAGGCCGCGACGGATGCTCCAGAACGTCGTGAAGGTGAGAAGCGCCATCGCGAGGTAGACGATCGCCGAGATCCGCACCTCTGCGGTCGCCCAGTACGGCACCCCCAGATGCGCGCCCGGTATCGCCCCCGCGGCGAACGAGGTCACGACGGCCCAGCATCCGGAGGGCGCGCGGATCGGCGTCAGCGAGGTCACCACCTCTTCGCCGCCCTGGGGCGTCGTGTAGCGGAGCGCCATCGGCAGCTCGCCCTCGCACGATGTCGCGAGCTGGGAAAGGATCCCTTGCTGCCGCAGCTTTTCGCCCTCGGCGTCGAGCTGCGAGGCCGGCACGACCGGCCAAGAGGCGATGTAGTAGAAGCCGCCGCTGTCGACCGCCGCGGCCGGCTTGAAGAGGAGCTTGACGCTGGTCACGTCGTCGGCGAACCGGGCGAGCTCCTGTTGGAGGCGAGCGAGGTTCGGCTTCTCGCTCGCGGCGACCAAAGGGGCGAGCGCCTGCGCCATTACCCGCCCCTGATCGCCGACGCTGCGTAGGAGGAGCTGCTGTTTCTCGTCGTCCGCGGCTTTGAACTGGTTGTAGAGAATCAGCGGTACGACGACGAAGATGAACGCCAGCATCGCCGTCTTGACGACGAGCGAGCGCCAAGGGCGCGCGCGGGGCGCCCGCCGCGGCGCCCCGGCGTCGTCCGGCGGTTCGAGCGGCGCTGGAAGGCCGGCGCTGCGCGCCTCAGCCTTCGGTCCAGCGGTAGCCGAACCCGGCGTAATTCTCGATATGGTCGAAAGATGCATCTACTTCGCGGAACTTCTTCCGGATGCGTTTGATGAAGGTGCGCACGTTGGCGCGGAATCCATCGGCACCGTATCCCGCTATGAAGTCCTTGCCGTGCACCAGATCGTAAAGCTCCCGGTAAGAGACGTCCTCGCCGGTCCGCATCGCCAGGAGAGCGACGATCTTGAACTCGGTGAGCGTCAAGTCGAGGATCTTGTCGTCCCAGCTGGCGCGATTGATGTCGAAGCGAAGCTCGAGCTTCCCGAGCCGGATGCGGTCGCCGTGCGGTCGCCCCTCGCTCGCCTCGGGGGTGGGGCGCGTCCCCTCGATGATCAGCTTCAGCCGGCGGAGAAGAATCGAGAGTCGGCGCGACTTGTCGATGAAGTCGACGGCGCCGCCGGCAAGAGCCGCTTCCTCGTAAATGTCTTCCGAAAGCACGGTGAGGAAGATCACCGGGACCGCCTTCCCGCGCTCCCGCAGAGCGCGCAGGACTTCGAGCCCGTTCATGCCGGGCATTCGCCAGTCCAGCAGAACCACGTCGGCTTCGCCGCCCCTGTCGAACCAGTCGAGCACGGACGGACCGTTCGAGAAGCTCGTGACTGCGAAGCCCTCGTCGAGCAGGTTGAGGCCGAGCGACTCGCGGAACAGGTCGTCGTCGTCAACGAGGACGAGTCGAGCTGCCGGAGCCCCGGGAGCGACGTTCGCTGGCGAGCTGCTCGAGGCAGCGTTGACGACTGCGTTCGGTCCCGTCGCTGGCGCGGAGATCATAATCGAGGACACGCGACACCTTTGTCTGGACGTTCATGAAGAAGACGAGATCGAGCTCGCATCCGGGGCGCACGTAGCTCCATACGACCCCGGACCCGCGCTCGCTGCGGTAGGTCGGCTCCCCGAGGAGGTCTGTCGTCTGCTCGGGGGTCAATTGCTCCAGTTCTGCCGGCTCGATCGGGGGAGCGGCGGGCGGCGGCAGCGCCGCCTCGAGGGGCGGCTTGGGCTTGCTCCCCGGCACCGGCACATCGGCCTCGCCTTCGGCAGCGGAAGGCGCCGCCGCGACCGGCGACCGCTCGTCCAACCGCTCGAAGAACGCGCAACCGCTGAGGGCGGCCAGCACGCCGAGCGTCAAGAGTTTCGACCGAACCGTCATAACTATCGCTTCTCCGTTGATACCTCACCGCCTTGGTTAAGGCTTGGTCAACGGAAAATAGGTAGAACGCAATGAGGGAACGCGAAGCGAACGAGAAGCCAAATAATTGTGTTCTTTATCTTTTTGTGCACTCTCAATCGGTGGAATTCTACCAAATGTCCTCTAAGGTATTGGCATTGCTTGGGGTCGTGAGCTTTATGTGACGCGGCATGAGCCGTGGTAGCGTCGTGGCGAGGAGCAAAGCGCCATGAAATCCGGGCGGCGGTCGCCCATCCTGATCCAGACCCTCGCGGGCGTTCAGCTGTTTCGCGAGCTCGAAGCATCGAAACGCCTTGCGGTCGAGCAGCGCTGCGCTTGGCGGCGCTGGTCGGCGGGCGAGCGGATTCTCGACCGCGAGGCGCCATCGAACGACGTCTATTTCGTCGTGCATGGGCGCGCGCGCATTCTGGAGTACAGCCTTTCGGGCAAGCGCGAGGTGGTGCTGGACGACATCCTCGCCGGCGGCTTTTTCGGCGAACTCTCCGCGATCGACGGCGAGCCGCGTTCCGCCAGCGTCGTCGCGATGGAGGAGACGCTCACGGCGAGCCTCAGCGGGGCCGCTTTCGTCGATCTTCTTTTCGAGTACCGCGAGCTCGGGTTCGCGCTGATGTGCCGGCTGACGGAGATGGTGCGCAGCTCGACCCAGCGCATCGTCGAGTTGTCGACACGCGACGCGCAGAACCGGGTCTACGCCGAGCTCCTGCGCCTCGCCAAGACAGGGGGCGGCTTGCAGCCGAACACGGCTCTCGTCCATCCGATCCCCGTCCACAGCGATATCGCCGCGAGGGTTTCCACCACGCGAGAGACCGTGGCCCGGGCGATGAGCGAGCTCGCGCACAAGAACCTCGTCCGCAAGACGGACAAAGGCCTCCTCATTCTCGACCTCGACCAGCTCACCGCCTTGCTCGCGAAGGCGTCGTAATCGGGCTTCCGGTCAGACCGAGCCGGCAAGGCAGCGCGCAACGTCGCCGAGGCTGCGGTATTGGCTCGTGCAGAAGTTCGTCTGGAAGCGGCGCTGCGCGGCGCTCGATTCCGGGGTCGGAGGCGTCTGGTCGGAGCAGGCGTTGATCAGCCCGGCGGCGGGGAACAGCGTCAGCGTGACGGCGGCGACGACTGGCAGACGCGACATGATCGTTTCTCCGGCGGGCTCGATAGCAGAGGTCCGCGTTCTTCGCTGTGACGGACGCCACGGTTCCGCTTCCGAAGTGTGAGACGCGTCACGAACCGGGCGGCGAGCCGCGGATCTCAATCGGCGACCGTCAGTCGGGTACCTGCCGCGGCGAGGGCGCGGGCCAGCGGCCCCATGGGGGTCTGGTCCGTGACGAGATCGGTGAGGCGCGCGAGCGGGCACACGACCTCGAGATGCGCTTCGTCGAACTTCGTGGCGTCGAGAAGCAGGACGCGCCTGCGTGCCCGGTCGAGCATCGTGCGCTTCACCCAGGAGGCGCGGGATTCGACCTCGGTCGGCCCCTCGTCGGTGAGCCCCGAGGCGCCGATGAAGGCGATGTCGGCGTGAAAGCGCGACAGGAAGGCGATCGTCTCGGGCCCGTAGACGCCGCGCTCGCGTCCTGAAAGGTCGCCGGGGCAGAGGACGACGCGCGCCGCGCGCCCGGCGAGCTCGGCCGCGACGCCGAGGCTGTTGGTGATCACGGTGACGGGGCGCCCGGTCGCGGCGAGCGCGCGGGCGAACTGGGCCGTGGTCGAGCCCGAATCGACCATCAGGACATCGCCTTGCGCCACGAGGGCCGCAGCCGCGCGGCCGATACGCGCGCGTTCCGCGACCGCGATGCGCTCGCGCGCGTCGACGCCCGGCTGACGGCCGATCGGGCGCATCGCGGCGCCGCCGTAAGTCCGGTCGACCAGCCCCTTGCGCGTCAGCTCGTCTATGTCGCGCCGGACCGTCTCGGTCGAGACCCCGAACACGTCCGCCAGGTGCGAGATCCGAACTGTTGGACTTGACGCAAGTTCTGCCAGGATCTGCGCTTGCCGGGCCGGTTTTTTCATGAGGCTTGTTTGACCTGCCACAAGTCGATGAGTAACCTACCACAGAGAGAGACACTTGGAAGCGGCGAACGGAACCACGGCGATGCGGCCGGCGGCGGCGATGCCGAGCGAGATGCGGCGAGCCGTGCGAGCCGTTCTTCTCGACATCGACGACACGCTCTCCACCGACGGACGGCTGACGGCGGCCGCTTACGCGGCGCTCGAGCGTCTTGCCGATGCGGGGCTTCGCGTGGTGCCGGTCACCGGGCGGCCGGCCGGATGGTGCGACATGATCGCACGGTTCTGGCCCGTCGATGCCGTCGTGGGCGAGAACGGCGCCTTCTGGTTCCGCTACGACCGGCGGGCCCGTCGCATGCATCGCCGGACGTTCCTCGCCGAGAACACGCGGCCGCGCCTCGACGCGCTCGCACGCGAGATCCTCGCCGCCGTGCCGGGCGCGGCGCTCGCCGCCGATCAGCCCTACCGGCTCGCCGACCTCGCGATCGACTTCGCCGAGGACGTGAGACCGCTCGGCCGCGCCGAGGTCGATCGCATCGTCGCCCTTTTCGAGGCCGCCGGTGCCCGCGCGAAGGTGAGCTCGATTCACGTCAACGGCTGGTTCGGGGACTGGGACAAGCTCGCCACGGCGCGGCGCCTCCTCGAGGAGGAGTTCGCGATCGATGTCGCGGAGCAGAAGGACGAGATCGTCTTCGTCGGCGACTCGCCCAACGACGAGCCGATGTTCGCCTTCTTTCCGAATGCGGTCGGCGTCGCCAATCTGCGCCGCTTCGCGCCGCGGTTGAAGGCGTTTCCGGCCTGGATTACCGAGCGCGAGGCAGGCGCAGGGTTCGTCGAGCTCGCCGAGCTTCTCCTCGAGGCGCGGCTATAATGAGCGGGGCGCCGTTCGATCTTCTCGTGATCGGCGGCGGCATCAACGGCGCCGGGATCGCCCGGGATGCCGCCGGCCGGGGTCTCTCCGTCCTCCTTTGCGAAAGGGACGACCTGGCGGGCGCGACGTCCTCGGCGTCCTCGAAGCTGATACACGGCGGCCTGCGCTATCTCGAATACTACGAGTTCCGCCTCGTTCGGGAGGCGCTCGCCGAGCGCGAGGTGCTCTTGCGTCTCGCGCCGCACATCATCTGGCCGATGCGTTTCGTGCTGCCGCACGACCGCAGCACGAGGCCGGGCTGGATGATTCGCGCCGGGCTCTTTCTCTACGACCATCTCGGCGGGCGACGCACGCTTCCGGGGACCGAGACGGTCCGGCTCAGGCACCATTGCTACGGCAGGCCGCTTCAAAGGAGGCTTGCGACCGGATTCGTCTATTCGGATTGCTGGGTCCAGGATGCGCGTCTCGTCGTGCTCAACGCGCGCGATGCGGCACGGCGCGGCGCACAGGTGCTGACGCGCACCGAGGTGCTGGAGGCCCGGCGCGAGGGCGGGCTCTGGCGGGCGCGCCTCCGACAGGGCGGCAAGGTGCGCGAGGTCGCTGCGCGGGCCCTCGTCAACGCTGCGGGGCCATGGGTGCTCGAGGCGCTCCGGCGGACCGGCGTCGAGAGCCGCGCCGCGGTGCGTCTCGTCAAGGGCAGCCACATCGTGGTGCCGCGGCTCTACGACGGGCGGCAGGCGTACATTCTCCAGAACGACGATCGGCGGATCGTCTTCGTCCTCCCCTACGAGGGGCGCTTCACGCTGATCGGCACGACCGACGTGCCGTTCGAGGGTGACCCGGCCGCGGTCGCCATCGACCCCGAGGAGACCCGATATCTTTGCCGTGCCGTGTCCCGCTGGTTCGCCCGGCCGGTGATGCCGGACGACGTGGTCTGGAGCTATTCCGGCGTGCGGCCGCTCTATGACGATGCCGCCGAGAGCGCGTCCGCGGTGACGCGGGACTACGTGTTCGATCTCGACAGGAACGGGCCGCCTGCGCTCTCGATTTTCGGCGGCAAGATCACGACCTATCGCCGGCTTGCCGAGCATGCGATGGAGAAGCTCGCGCCTTTCTTTCCCGGTGCCGGCGGCAGTTGGACCGAGACCGCGCCTCTGCCCGGAGCCGACATGGATGCCCGTCATGCGGCCGAACTCTGCCGCGCCTATCCGTTCCTCGATCCATCAGTCTCAGAGCGTCTCTTGCGTTCCTATGGCGGCGAGGCGAAGGCGCTGCTCGGCGATGCGCGGCGCGCGGAGGACCTCGGGCGCGACTTCGGCTACGGCTTCACCGAACGCGAAATCGACTGGCTCGTTCGCGAGGAATGGGCGCGGACGCCGACCGATGTTCTCTGGCGCCGATCGAAGCTGGGACTTCATCTCGACGCCGCCGCGCTCGAGGCGATCGCGGCTCACATCGAAACGCGTGTCGCCGCGTGAGCAGGAAGGTCTGCGAAACCACCCGCTCTCGCCTTTGTCGCGTTAAGGGAAGGCGAAGGGCCCGTATGCGGATCAGTCGGCTTCGCTGCTCGGGCGTATTGCCGCGCCTGGCGAGAGCGAAAATGTAACAGAAGGTCGCTATGCCGTGCTGATCGCAATGGCCGCCGTGGACTACAGTGGCACAAGAGGTGCAGCCGGGCCGACCCTCGAAGCAGAGCTTCATGCGGGCAGGAATCAAATGAAAATCCTCACCTGGAACGTGCAGTGGGGAAAAGGCTGCGACGGTCGTGTCGATCTCGGCCGCATCGCCGACGTCGCCCGCGCGATGGACGACCCGGACGTACTCTGCTTCCAGGAGATCGGGGTCAATTACGAGGTTCTCGGCGCCGGCGACCAGCCGGCCGAGCTCGCGCGGCTTTTCCCGGGCTTCGCAGTGATTTTCCGACCGGCGATCGATGCGCCGGCGAGCGGGCGTGCCTTCGGGAACGTCGTGCTCTCGCGCTTCCCGGTCCTGCAGGTCGTCAACCATCTGCTTCCGCGCCCGCCCGAACCCGGCGTCAAGACGATGCAGCGACAGGCGCTCGAAGCGGTGGTGGCGGCCCCGTTCGGGCCGGTTCGGGTCATCTCGACGCATCTCGAGTTCTACTCGGCGACGCACCGGGTGGCGCAGGTCGAGGCCCTCGCGCGCATCGAGGCGGAGGTTGCCGCGCGCGCTAGGCTCGGCGAGGCGCTCGGGCCCGAGGCAGGCCCCTACGAGACGCTGCCGCGCCCGGCGACCACGGCGCTCTGCGGCGATTTCAACTTCGAGCCGGGCTGGCCCGAATACGCCGCCTTGTCCCGGACTTTCAAAGACGCCTGGCGAGTGCTCCACGGCGAGCGTCCGCACGACCCGACTTGCGGCGTGCACGACCGCGAGCAGTGGAAAGAGGGGCCGAACGCGCGCGACTACGTGTTCCTGAGCACCGACCTCGCGCAGCGCCTCGTCGGGATCCGTGTCGACACCGAGACGGACGCTTCCGACCATCAGCCTGTGCTCGCTGTCTTCGAGTGAGCGTGCTGCTGTCAAAGGCAGGCTGGCGCTGGGAACGGAAAAACCGCCAACCGTAGGAATGTAGTGGGAACAGTTCCTGTATTACGAGTATTCGGCCGCGTTGAATTCTACTCATATAAAGAAAAACCCGCTGAAATCAGCGGATTAGCTGGTGCCGGCTGTCGGATTTGAACCGACGACCTACCGCTTACAAGGCGGTTGCTCTACCACTGAGCTAAGCCGGCATCGTCGCGATGGGGTCATACAGACACCGCGGGCCCGGGTAAAGGGCGCCTCACCAGGACCGCGCCCGGCGGGCGTGATCGACAACGCCGAGGACCCAAGCCTCCTCCCGCTCGACCGCGCGGCGCTCGGCCGGCGTCAGCGCGGGATCGCCGGCGAACATCGGCCCGAGCATACCGGCCGCGTCGAGCCTCGCGAAATATCGCGCGAGCGCCCGGACTTGACCAGCGTCCTTCGGCTCGCCGAGGCCCGATTCGGGTCGGAGGAGCGAGGGATAGACCTCGGCGAAGACGATGGGCGCCGGACTCTGGCCGATGCCCAGCCCGGTCTCGAAGGGCCAGACCCTCGCCTCGGGGAAGCGCTGTCTGAGGCGCAGCACCACCGGGATCCCAGTCAGCGCCTGGCTCCCCGCGGCCCCGGCCCCGGCGAGCTTCCACGCAGGCTGCGGTCCGACCATCCGCCTTTCGGCAAGTCGGCGCTCGGCGAGACCGTCGCTGGGATAGAAGGGCCGCGTCATGGCGAGCGTCGTGCACACGCTGCTCCGAGGACAGCCCCAGAACGGGTAGGGGCTTCCGGAGGCCCGTGCGTTGAGCCTCGCGGCGACCGCGAATCGGTTGTTCCGGTTGTCGGCGCGGTCTTCGAGGAGCTTCGCGAGCTCGTCCCAGACGCCGCGCCAGTCGGTGTGCCCCAGCCGCTGCGCGAAGCCTTCGGCATAGCCGAACGGGAAGTCGAACCCTACGAGGACACGCCGCCCCGCGCGCCGCTCCGCGGCAAGGCACCGGGCGAGCGCTGCTTCGGCCTCGTGCCGGGTCGCCGGATTTGCGATGAGGGCGACGCGCCCGCCCTCGACGAGCACAAACCAGATGCTGTCGCTGCCGCGCCGCGGCACGGCAGCGGCGCTCCAGTCCACGACGAGATAGGAATCGAAGAGGCGGCTCACTGCCGCGGCCCGCTTGCGGCAGCGCAATCGATCCACGATGCTCGCGCGCCATGTTTCAGAACGGCGCGACGACGCTGCTGATTCTCGCTGGCGCTCTTGCGCTGGAGCTGTGGCTCGCCGCCATGCCGCCGGTATTGCGCGCGCTTCGCCATCCGCTCGGCGCGATCGACGGTGCCGTCGGCTGGCTCGACCGGCGCCTCAATCGGGAGAACCGTAGCGAGCGCGCGCGCCGCGAGCGCGGGTTCATCGCGGTCGTGCTGATTCTCGTCCCTGTCGCCGCGCTCGGCGCCCTCGTCGGCGGCTTCCTGGCTCTGCCGCGTTTCGGCTGGGTGGCCGAGCTCGTCGTCGTTGCCGCTCTCGTCGAGCAGCGGAGCACCTTCGAGGCAGCTACCCGGGTCGCCGGCGCGCTCGCCAAGGACGGGCTTGCAGGCGGGTGGCGCGCCGCACTGCCCTTCGCGCGCCGGGACCCGTCGGCCCTCGATCTTCACGGGATCGTCCGGGCCACCATCGAGGAGCTCGCCGAGCGGTACGTGACGCGGCTCGTCGCCCCCGCGTTCTGGTATGTGCTCTTCGGCCTTGCAGGGCTCTTCTCCTACGTGGCGCTGGCGCGGGTGGCTGCGCGTCTTCGCGTCTCCGAGGCGCGCTACGTCGCGTTCGGAAGCGCCGCCGCGACGCTCTATCGCGCCAGCCTCGCCGTTCCCGCGGCTCTCGGGGCCTTTCTGGCCGCCGTGACGAGCGTGGCGAGCGCGGGCGGCTTGCGGTCTTTCGCTGTGCTCCGGCGACAGGTTCGGGGCGCGAGCGCCCGGCCCGCGCTGTTGCCGGTAGCGGCCTTTGCCGGCGCACTCGATCTCGCTCTCGCCGGGCCGGGAAGCGGCCGAGGCAGCGACTGGATCGGCGATGGCCGCGCCCGCGCCGAAACGGCCGATCTCCAACGGGCCCTCGCGCTCTTCACCGGCGCCGCTGCGCTCCATCTCGCCTTCTGGCTCGCGCTTTACGCCGCCCTTCCGGCCTGATCGGGCTCAGAGAAGTCGCCCGATCGCCTCGCCGAGGCGCCAGGCGACCGTGCCGTCGGCGGCGATCCGTGCCACGCCGTGCGCGCGGAACGCGTCCTCGACCCATGCGTCGACTGCAATCACCCCGTGCGGCGGCGGCCCGGGCTCGGTTGAGCGCCGGACCGCGATTGCGACGCGGCCGAGGCGCGCCACCGGAATCAGCAGCGCGCCGCAGTCGAGCCGTCCGGGGCGGAAGGCCGGGTCGGCTTCGGGCTGCCCCCAGCGCCGGCTTACCGCTTCCTGCATCTCGCGGGGGAGGGCGGCGAAGTAACCCGCGTAATCGGCGCGCGAGAACGGCTCCATCTCGATCGCTGCCAATCGGGCGCGTACGGCCGCAGCCTCGCCTGCACCCGGCTCGACCGCGTAGCCGGCCGCGGCGAGGCGGTCGAGGAGCGCGGAAGCTGCCGAGAGGGCGGGCTCGTCGGCACGGTCGAGGAGCAGCGCGACGCGCCGTTCTTCGGGCGCGAGGCGGTGGAAATCCGCCCAGCGATCGTCGTCGGGCGGAAGCTCCGGGGCACCGCGGGTCACACGAAGACTATCGCCCGTGTCGGCCTTTGATCCAAGCTTTTCAGGCCGGCGCCTGGTTCACGGTCACGACCCGCCAGCCGTGGCCGACACCGGGACCGTCGAACCGCTCGATTCTTGTCAGCGAAAGATTGTCGATGCTGAAGGCGAGCGCCGCCTCCGGTTCGAGGCCGAGCGCCACGGCGAGCGCGGCGCGGATCGTGCCCCCATGGGTGACCGCGATGACGTCGCGCCCGGTGTACTCCTCGGTAAGCCGCTGGATCGCGCGCGAGCAACGCTCGACGAGGTCCAAAAAGCTTTCCCCGCCGGGCGGCGCCATGTCCGCCGGGGCGAGCCAGAAACGGTGGAAGGCGTTCGCCTGAAGGGCAGCGATGTCGGCGTACTTCATTCCCTGCCACGCCCCGAAATGCTGCTCGGCGAGGTCGCGCTCGACGATCACCTCGGGGCCGGGGATCGGGTCGGGGCCGGGCAGACCGGCGCGAATGATGCCTTCCGCCGTCAGATGCGTTCGTTTAAGGTGGCTCGTCACCCACACCGCGTCGCGCGGCAGCTTCGCCGCGAGGCCCTCGAACGCCGCACGGTCGCTGACGTCGCAAGGAAGATCCGTTTGGCCATAGCAGCAGCCGTTGTTTTCGGTGACCGGGGCATGACGGACCCACCACCAGCGGGTCGTGACGGTTCTCTCTGTCATAGGGCGGAGAAACTACGAGCGATTGAAGGCTCGGCAGAGGGGTGTAACTGCGGGGTCGCGTCCGCGCAACCCCGCTGCCCGCGGCAATGGGCCGGTTGACCTCGCGGCCCGGGCGGCGGAGAACCCGGACCCATGACCCGCCCCGCCGCCAACCTCGACGAGATCCGCCGTCTTCTGCCGGAACTGCCGGGCCCCGATCTCGAGGCAGGGAGCGAGGCCGCGCGTCGCGTGGCCGATCGGGGCGAAAAGCTCGGCAGGCTGGCCGAGATCGCGGCTTGGCTCGCGACCTGGCAAGCCTCGTATCCGCCCCGTGTGGCGCACCCGCGCACGGCTCTCTTCGCCGCGCGCCACGGCGTCGAGTCCCGGCTCGAGGCCGATCCCGGCGAGACCGCCGCGCGTGTTGCCCGCTGCATTGCGGGCGATGCGGCGGTAAACCGGGTCTGCAGTAGCATCGATGCCGATCTTCGCGTCTACGAGATGGCGCTCGAGCACCCGACGGCGGACTTCACCGAGGGTCCGGCTATGGGCGACGAGGAATGCGCCCGCGCGGCCGCCTACGGCATGATGGCCGTCGAGCCGGGCGTCGATCTTCTCGTCCTCGGCGACATCGGGGGCGGGAGCACGGCCGCCGCCACGAGCCTCGCCGCGCTCCTCTTCGGCGGCGCCGCCTCCGACTGGCTCGGCCCCGCGGCCGAGCCGGGCCTCGTCGAAGCCGTCGCCGCCGCGATCGCCCGCCATCGCGGCGCGGGCGACCCCTTCGAAATGCTGCGCCGTGTCGGGGGGCCCGACCTCGCCGCGATCGCCGGCGCGGTCATGGCAGCGCGGCTGGCGCGCGTTCCGGTCGTTCTGGATGGGCTCGCGGCGACGGCGGCCGCGGCCGTGGTCTTCGCGGCCGATCGGCGCGCGCTCGATCACTGCCTCGCAGCGCAGCTTTCGTCGGCTCCGGGCCACGCCAGGCTCCTGAAAATCCTCGGCGCCAAGCCGCTCCTCGATCTCGAGCTCCCGACCGGCGAGGGAGTTGCGGGAACGCTCGCCGTCACGGTCCTTCGCGCCGCGATCGTCTGCAACGACGGCGCCGGCGCCACCGCCATGTCGCGGTAGACGCGCCTCCTGCAGCGGGTGGCGACCAGCGGCGTGGTCCGCTTACTCGCCGGTTTGCAGAAGCGCGCCGCGGACGCGCGCCACCCGGAACGCGTAGAGGAACGTCAGCACCCCGAGGATGATATAGACGACGTTGAGCGCTGCCGCGGCGACGAAATGCCCGAGGTCGAAGGTGCCGTCGAACATGACCCCGCGCATCCCCTCGAAGCTGTGCGCCGACGGCAATGCCCAGGCGACCCATTGCAACCACGAGGGGAGTACCGAGACCGGGTAGTAGATGCCGCTCACCGGAGCCAGAACGAAGATCGCGAGCCAAGCCATGCTTTCGGCCCCGAGCCCGTGCCGGAGGATGAGGGCGCAGATCATGAGCCCGAGCGCCCAGCCCATGACGAGGAGGTTGACGAAGAACGCGAGGAGCGGCAGCCCGAGGGTGAAGATCGAGTAGTGGTAAAGCGGGATTGCCAGCAACGCAGCCGGTACGACGCCGATCATCACGCGCAGGAAGCTCATCGCGAGGAGCGACAGGATCCACTCGTAAGGGCGCAGCGGGGTGACGAAAAGGCTGCCGAGGTTGCGCGACCACATCTCCTCGAGGAAGGAGATCGAAATTCCGAGCTGGCCGCGAAAGAGGACGTCCCAGAGCAGAACCGCCGCGAGGAGGACGCCGAAAGCCTGTGCGACCCAGGACGAGTTCGTCTGCAGGAATTGCGTCATGAAACCCCAGAGGATCATCTGGATCGTCGGCCAGTAGACGAGCTCGAATGCCCGCGGCCATGAGCTCCGGAGGAGGTACAGGTAGCGCAGCACCATCGCCCAGACCCGCCTGGGCGAAAACCCCGGCTCGGCTGCGATCCGTTCGGTCACGCGATCTCCGTCGAAGGAAGCGGGCCGCGGCCAGGGGCAGGAACGAGAGGGTGCGCTGTTCGCCTTCTTCCAGAGCTCACTCCGCTATCTCCAGGCTTTCTTCGCGCCGCGCGATCGCGAGAAATACCTCTTCGAGGTTCGTGCGGCCGTAGCGGGCGATCAGCTCTTCCGGCGGTCCGCGATCGACGATGCGGCCCGCCCGCATCATCATCACTTCGGAGCAGAGGCGCTCGACCTCGGCCATGTTGTGCGAGGCGAGCAGAATCGTGGCCTCCGTCCGCGCCTGGTAGGTTTGGAGGTAAGTGCGAACCCAGTCGGCGGTGTCGGGGTCGAGCGAAGCGGTGGGCTCGTCGAGGAGCAGGAGCTCGGGCTCGTTGAGGAGCGCCTTGGCGAGCGCCACCCGCGTCTTCTGCCCTGCCGAGAGCTTGCCGTAAGGGCGGTCGAGAAAGGCGTTGATCTGGAGGTCGGCCGCGAGCGCCTCGATCCTCTCCTCGAGACGCCGCACCCCGTAGAGCCGGCCGTAAACGGCGAGGTTCTGCCGTGTCGTCAGCCGGTGCGGGAGATCCACGTAAGGCGAGGAGAAGTTCATCCGGGGCAACACCCGGTAGCGGTGCCGAAGCATATCCTCGCCCAAGACCCGGATCCTGCCGGCGCTCGGCAGGAGAAGTCCGAGCAGCATCGACAGCGTCGTGGTCTTGCCGGCGCCGTTGCCGCCCAGAAGAGCCGCCGTCTGCCCGCGCGGAACGGTGAACCCGATCCCGTCGACGGCGACTGTCCGGTCAAAGCGCTTCGTGAGGCCGGTGACCTTGATTGCGGGGGAAACCACGGCCGGGAATATGGTCTGATTGCCTCCAACTGGACAGGGCTTCGAGGGGCATACTACATCCTAGTCCCATGCAGACCGCGAACGACATCCGCGCCGCGTTCCTCGAATACTTCCGGAAGCACGATCACGAGATCGTGCCGTCGAGCCCGCTCGTGCCGCGCAACGACCCGACCCTGCTCTTCACGAACGCGGGGATGGTGCAGTTCAAGAACGTCTTCACCGGGGTCGAGAAGCGCGACTACGTGCGGGCCGCGAGCGCTCAGAAATGCGTTCGCGCCGGGGGCAAGCACAACGATCTCGAGAATGTCGGCTATACGGCCCGCCACCATACGTTCTTCGAGATGCTGGGGAACTTCTCCTTCGGCGATTATTTCAAGGATAGGGCGATCGAGCTCGCCTGGAATCTCGTCACGAAGGAGTTCGGGCTCTCCAAGGACCGGCTGCTCGTCACCGTCTACGCCGAGGACGAGGAGGCGGCGGGTTATTGGCGAAAGATCGCCGGGCTTCCCGACTCCAAGATCATCCGGATTCCGACCTCGGACAATTTCTGGCAGATGGGCGATACGGGCCCCTGCGGCCCGTGCTCCGAGATCTTCTGGGACCACGGCGACAAGGTCCCGGGCGGGCCGCCAGGCAGCCCCGATGCCGACGGCGACCGGTTCATCGAGATCTGGAACCTCGTCTTCATGCAGTTCGAGCAGCGTGGGCCGGGCGACCGCGTGCCGCTGCCGAAGCCGTCGATCGACACCGGGATGGGGCTCGAGCGCATCACCGCGGTGATGCAGGGCAAGACCGACAACTACGATATCGATTTGATGCGCGCCCTCATTCTGGCCTCGGCCGAGGTCACGGGGCAGCCGCCCGACGGGCCGCACGCCGTCTCGCACCGCGTCATCGCCGACCATTTGCGGGCCTCGGCCTTTCTCATCGCGGACGGCGTGCTGCCCTCCAAGGAGGGGCGCGGCTATGTGCTCCGCCGGATCATGCGGCGGGCGATGCGGCACGCGCATATCCTGGGCGCGCAGGAGCCGGTGATGTGGAAGCTCGTGCCGGCGCTCGTGCGGCAGATGGGCACCGCCTATCCCGAGCTCGTTCGCGCCGAGCCGCTCATCACCGAGACGCTGCGGCTCGAGGAATCGAACTTCAAGCAGACCTTGGGGCGCGGCCTGAAGCTCCTCGAGGAGGAGACGGCCCGCCTCGGTCCAGGGGAGAAGCTGCCGGGCGACGTCGCGTTCCGCCTCTACGACACGTACGGCTTCCCGCTCGATCTCACCCAAGACGTGCTGCGGGCCCAGGGACGGCAGGTCGAAGTCGAGGCGTTCGAGGCGGCGATGGCAAAGCAGCGCGAGGAAGCGCGGCGCAGCTGGGCCGGGTCGGGCGAGGCCGCGACCGAGGGCGTCTGGTTCGAGCTCCGTGAGAGGATCGGGGCGACCGAGTTCCTCGGCTACGACGCCGATATGGCGGAGGCGACTGTCCAGGCGCTTCTCGTCGACGGCAAGGAGGTCGAGAGCGTCGCGGCGGGACAGGAGGCCGCGCTCGTGGTGAACCAGACCCCGTTCTACGCCGAGAGCGGCGGCCAGGTGGGCGATACCGGGGTGATCTTCTCGGGCGGCGGCGCCGAGTTCGCGGTCCGCGACACGGTGAAGAAGGCCGGCGAGCTGCACGTTCATCTGGGCACGATGCAGCGCGGCAGGCTCGAGGTGGGCGACGTGGTCGAGCTGCGCATCGACGTGCCGCGGCGCCTTGCGCTCCGAGCCAACCACTCGGTCACGCATCTCCTGCACCAGGCGCTTCGCGACCGGCTCGGCGAGCACGTGACCCAGAAGGGCTCGCTCGTCGCGCCGGAGCGCCTGCGCTTCGACTTCAGCCACCCGCGGGCGTTGAGCGCGGAGGACATCGCGTGGATCGAGCGCGAGGTGAACGAGCGCATTCGCGCGAATGCCGAGGTCTCGACCCGGCTCATGACGCCCGAGAAGGCGGTCGAGGCTGGAGCGCTTGCGCTCTTCGGCGAGAAATACGGGGAGGAGGTGCGCGTCGTCGCGATGGGCGGCCCAGGCGCCAAGGGCGGCCACTACTCGGTCGAGCTCTGCGGCGGCACGCATGTGCGGCGCACCGGCGACATCGGCTTCTTCAAGATCGTCTCGGAGAGCGCGGTCGCATCGGGCGTGCGCCGCATCGAGGCTGTCACCGGAGCCGCTGCCGAAGCATTCGTCCGCGAGGAGGAGGAGGCCCTTCGCAAGGCGGCCGAGGCGGCGCGCACGACGCCGACCGAGCTGCCGGCGCGCGTCCTCGGCCTGATCGAGGAACGGCGGCGGCTCGAGCGGGAGCTCGCCGAAGCAAGGCGCCTCCTCGCGCGCGGCGGCGGTGCGGCTGCTCCTCCGGCGGCGAAGGAGGTGGGCGGCGTCAAGTTCGCCGGCCGGGCTCTCGACGACGTTCCGGCGAAGGAGCTGAAATCGGTCGCAGACGACCTCAAGAAGGAGGTCGGCTCCGGGGTCGTCGCAGTGGTGAGCCGGGTCGAGGGCAAGGCCTCGATCGTGGTCGGCGTCACCGACGACCTCACATCCCGGCTCGACGCGGTCGAGCTCGTGCGCATCGGCGCGGCGGCGCTCGGCGGCAAAGGCGGCGGCGGCCGGCCCGACATGGCCCAGGCCGGCGGCCCCGATGCGAGCCGTGCGGAAGCGGCGCTCCGCGCAATCGAGGGCGCAATCGAGGCAAAGCTCGAAGCTGCCGCGGCATGAGCCCGCGGCTGAACGAGCTCGGGCAGCCGATCGGCGAGGCGCTGCCGGGCTGGACGCCACGGCCGCGCCCGCCAAGATCGCCGATGGAAGGGCGCTTCGCTCGTGTCGAGCCGCTCGACGCGGCGCGGCACGGCAAGGATCTCTGGGAGGCGGTGAGCGCCGACCGTGACAACCGGAACTGGACGTATCTCACGACCGGCCCCTTCGCGAGAGAGAGCGAGTATCGCGCCTGGCTCGAGCGCGTCGCAAAGAGCGACGACCCGCTCTTTCACGCCATTCTCGACAGGAAATCCGGCAAGGCCGTCGGCGTCGCGAGCTATCTCAGGATCGACCCGCCGAACGGGGTGATCGAGGTCGGCCACATCAACTTCTCGCCGCTTCTTCAGCGTTCCCCGGCGGCCACGGACGCAATGTATCTCATGATGCGGCGCGTTTTCGACGAGCTCGGCTACCGACGCTACGAGTGGAAGTGCGACAGCCTCAACGCGCCGTCGCGTGCTGCGGCCGAGCGGCTCGGGTTCAAGTACGAAGGGCTTTTCCGGCAGGCGGTGGTCTATCGAGGCCGCTCGCGCGACACCGCCTGGTACTCGATCATCGACAAGGAATGGCCGGAGCTGAAGGCCCGCTTCGAGCGCTGGCTCGACCCTTCCAACTTCGACCGTTCCGGCCGCCAGAAGAAGCGCCTCGCCGAGTTGGGCTGAGCCCGTAGCGCCGGTTCGGGGCGCCGGTGCCGACCGTCGCTCTCGCGGCTCGGCCCGGCTCCTCTTTCCCCGTCCTGGCGGTGTCATCACGATTTCCGGCCGAGGGGCGCGACGCGACCGAGGACGGCTCCTTCGCCGTTTGCTATGTACACTGTCGATGGCGGACACGGTTCCACGGCGGTCCGCTCGGATGGCCGGGTACTTTTGGGAATTTCCGGGCTTCGGCCGTACCCTGCTTTCGGTGCCGATGATGGCTGGAGACCAGCTCCGAAACGCCGTCCGCCGGGCCTACCGCATCGACGAGGCCGAGGCGGTCGAGCGCATCCTCGCGGCCGCAGACTTGCCAGCCGACGCCCTGGACCGCATCGCGTCCCGCGCGCGCGGCTTCGTGCTGGCGGTCCGCAGGGCACGGGTCGGCAAGGGCGGGCTCGACGCCTTTCTTCACGAATACGCGCTGTCGACGCAGGAGGGGATCGCGCTCATGTGCCTCGCGGAGGCGCTCCTGCGCATTCCCGACGCCGAGACGGTCGACAAGCTCATTCGCGACAAGATCGGGCCGGTCGAATGGGAGCGCCATCTCGGCGCCTCCGACTCGCTCTTCGTCAACGCTTCGACCTGGGCGCTGATGCTGACGGGCCGGCTCATGCGCGGGCCGGGCCAACGCGCCCTCAAGGGCGCATTGACCCGTTTCATCGCCCGCTCGGGAGAGCCTGTCGTGCGTCAGGCGGTGACGGCGGCGATGCGCATTCTCGGGCGCCAGTTCGTGATGGGACGCACGATCGGCGAGGCGCTCGAGCGCGCCCGCGCGGCGGAGCGCGAGGGTTACCGCCACTCTTACGACATGCTCGGCGAAGCCGCGCGCACGACCGAGGATGCTCGGCGCTATTTCGACGCTTATGCCGTTGCGATCGGCGCGATCGGCAAGGAAGCTGCCGGACGCGGCGTGCACGAGGCGCCCGGCGTGTCGGTGAAGCTCTCCGCTCTTCACCCGCGCTACGAGGAGACGCAGCGCGAGCGCTGCCTCGCCGAGCTCGTTCCTGCGGTGCGGAGGCTCGCCGAGAAAGCGCGCGAGGCGGGGATCGGCTTCACCATCGACGCCGAGGAATCCGAGCGGCTGGACCTCTCGCTCGATGTCTTCGAGTCGCTCGCGCTCGAGCCTCGGCTCGCCGGCTGGGAAGGGCTCGGCCTCGCGGTTCAGGCGTATCAGAAGCGCGTCCTGCCGCTCATCGACTATCTCGCGGGTCTCGCCCGGCGCGCAGGGCGGCGGCTCCAGGTCCGCCTCGTCAAGGGCGCCTACTGGGACAGCGAGATCAAGCGAAGCCAGGAGAAGGGCCTTCCGGGCTACGCGGTCTACACGCGAAAGGTCGCGACGGACGTCTCCTATCTCGCCGCGGCCAAGCGCCTTCTTGCGGACGGCGAGGCGTTCTATCCGCAATTCGCCACTCACAATGCGCATACCGTTGCCGCCGTGCTCGAGCTCGCCGGCAACCGCGAAGACTGGGAGTTCCAGCGGCTTCACGGCATGGGGGAGGCGCTTTACGAAGAGGTGGTCGGCCAGCTGCGCCGGCCTTGCCGCATCTACGCGCCGGTCGGCAGCCACGAGGATCTGCTCGCCTATCTGGTGCGTCGCCTTCTCGAGAACGGAGCGAATACCTCGTTCGTCAACCGCATCGTCGACGAGAAGGCGCCGATAGACGAGCTCGTCGCCGATCCCGTGGCGCGGCTCCGACGCCTTCACCCGAAGCCGCATCCGCGGATTCCCCTTCCGGAGGCGCTCTACGGCCCGGAGCGGCGCAATTCCGCCGGCATAGATCTCAGCGACCGACCCAGCCTCGAGGCGCTTCAGCGAGATCTCGCTGCGGCGCTCGCACGTCCTTGGCGCGCGGCGCCGCTCGTCGGCGGGATCGAGCTGCCCGGCAAGCCGCGCCCGGTGCTCGACCCGGCCGACCGTCGACGCCAAGTCGGCGAGGTGGTCGAGGCCGACTCGTCTCAGCTCGAACAGGCGCTCGCGCGTGCCGAGCGTGCCGCTCCGTCATGGGAGGCGATGCCGGTCTCCGAACGCGCGCGGGTGCTGGAACGCGCCGCCGATCTCTACGAAGGGCACGGCGCCGAGCTCATGGCCCTCGTCATCCGCGAGGGCGGGCGCACAATTCCCGACGCGCTTTCGGAGCTGCGCGAGGCCGTCGATTTCTGTCGCTATTATGCGGCACGGGCCCGCGCCGACCTCGAGTCTCGATCGCTGCCCGGCCCGACAGGCGAGCGCAACGTTCTTTCACTGCACGGTCGCGGCGTTTTCGCGTGCATTTCGCCGTGGAACTTTCCGCTCGCGATCTTCACCGGCCAGATCGTAGCCGCGCTCGTGGCCGGCAACGCCGTCATCGCCAAGCCGGCCGAGCAGACGCCGCTCGTCGCCGCACGGGCAGTACATCTGCTGCACGAGGCGGGCGTTCCGGTGGACGCGCTCCATCTCCTTCCCGGCGATGGGGCGACGGTGGGCGCGCGCCTCGTCGCTGACCCGCGCGTCGCCGGCGTCGCCTTTACGGGTTCGACCGAGACCGCGCGGGCGATCAACATCGCTCTTGCCGAGCGCGGCGGGCCGATCGTTCCCTTGATCGCCGAAACCGGCGGGCAGAACGGGCTCATCGTCGATTCCTCGGCGCTTCCCGAGCAGGTCGTTGTCGACGTCCTCGCTTCGGCGTTCAACAGCGCCGGCCAGCGTTGCTCGGCGCTGCGTGTCCTCTGCGTGCAGGAGGACATCGCGGAGCGAGTTCTGACGATGCTGATCGGCGCGATGCGGACGCTCGTCATCGGCGACCCGCTCTCGATCTCCACCGACGTCGGGCCGGTCATCGACGAGGACGCGTGCCGCGGCTTGCAGCGACATTCCGAGCGGATGGACCGCGAGGCGCGCAAGCTCGTCGAGCTGGATCTGCCGGAAGGTACCGAGCACGGGACGTTTTTCGCGCCGCGGGTTTTCGAGATCGACAGCATCGCCCGTCTCGAGCGCGAAGTCTTCGGACCGATTCTCCATGTTCGGCGCTGGCGCCGCGACAGGCTCGATGCGATGGTGGAGGAGCTCGCGGCGACGGGATACGGCCTGACGCTCGGCATCCACAGCCGGATCGACGAGACCGTAGCCGCGGTGCGGCGGCGCATGCGCGTCGGCAATGTCTACGTCAACCGCAACATGATCGGAGCCGTGGTCGGCGTTCAGCCCTTCGGCGGCGAGGGGCTTTCGGGGACCGGCCCCAAAGCGGGCGGGCCGCACTACCTCTACCGTTTCGTCACCGAACGCACCGTGTCGATCGACACCACCGCCGCCGGCGGCAACGCCACGCTGCTGTCGCTTCAGGAAGAGGGGTGACGATCGCGGGAGGAGGGCTCACTCCGCCGCCTGGCGATGCGTCCCGTCGAGAACGCCCCGCACGGTCGACAGCAGCTCCTTGCCGACAATCGGTTTCATGAGGAAGGCCCGGATGCCGATGCTGCGCGCCTTGGCCTCGGTGACGGCGTCGCTGAACCCGGTGCACATGATGACCGGAGTGTCGGGCCGGGTGCGCAGGATCTCGCGTGCGACGTCCTCGCCGTTCATGCGCGGCATCGTCCGGTCGGTGATGACGAGATCCCATTCGTCGGGCGTCGCGGCGAAGGCGCGCACGCCGTCGATCGGATCGCGCGCCGCGGTCACCCGGTATCCCTGACGCTCCAGCGTCGTGCGCGTCATCTCCAGAAGCGTGCGGTCGTCGTCTATGACGAGTATCCGCTCGGAGGCCGGTCGCGTAGGCTCCGTCACGGAGACGGCGTCCGCGGGGGCGGCGCCTTCGGCCGCCGGCAGGTAGATCTCGAACCGAGTGCCGCCGCCGGGGGCGCTGTCGACGACGATCGGCGCCCGATGCTGCTGCAGAATTCCCTGCACGGCGGCGAGGCCGAGCCCTGTCCCGCCCTTGATGTCCTTCGTGGTGAAGAATGGGTCGAACATGCGCGCCATCACCGTGGGCGACATGCCGCTGCCGCTGTCGGAGACGGTCAGCTTCACGTGACGCCTCCCGGCGAGCGAACCGAAACTCATGCGGTAACGCCCGTCGACCTCCTCGATCCGGCTCCAGGCCTGATCGGCGAGGCGCCCCGCTTGCGTCGGAAGCTGCGCCGCAGTGTCCTCGACGAGCTCCAGTCCGAGCCGGATCACCCCGGGGCGGTCGCCGATCGCTTGGGCGGCATTGACGCAGAGATTGAGGATGACCTGATGGATCTGCGTGGCGCTGCCGTAGACATGAGCCTCGTCCCAGCGGTCCTTCTCGATCGCGATCGTCACCGGGATGGTCGAACGCATGAGGACGAGCGCCTCGTCCACGAGCGCCGTTAGGTTCACGGGTACGAACGGCGTCTCCGTCCGACGGCTGAAGTCGAGGATCTGCTGCACGAGATTCCTCGCCCGGGTGCCGGCCGTCGCGACTTGCTCGACGCTCTCGCGCGCCGGATGGTCGGCAGGCAAATCCTCGAGTGCCAGATGCGAGTAGCCGAGAATGCTGCCGAGGATGTTGTTGAAGTCGTGCGCGATGCCGCCGGCGAGCGTACCGACAGCCTGCATCTTCTGCGAGGCGTAGAACTGATCGAGAAGGTTGGCGCGTTCGGCTTCCGCCCGGATTCGCTCCGTGACGTCGGTGTATGTCTTGATGAAGCCGCCGTCCGGCATCGCATTGACCGTGATCTCGATGACCTTCCCGTCGGGACGGCGTCGCTCTATTCGACCGCTGCCGCCCTCGGCGAGCGCATGCTCGACGAAGCGGAGATGGGATGCGACGGCCTCGTCCACGGCTCCCTCGCCGAACTCGCCTCGTTCCGCGAGGCGGCGAACGAACTCGGGATAAGTGACACCCGTCAGAGGGAAATCCGGCGGCAGCTCGAGGAGATCGAAGAAGCGCTCGTTCCAGGTGAGCGCACGCTGCTCGGAGTCGAAGACGCACACGCCCTGGGTGATGTTGTCGAGCGTCGCTTGGAGCAGGGCCGTCTTCTGCGTCAGCTCGGCCTCGCGCTGCTTCAGCTCGGTGATGTCGGTGTGGATTCCGACGATGCGGCCGTTCGACATGCGTCGCTCGCTGATCCGGAGCCAGCGCCCGTCGGCCATCCTGCTTTCGAAGGGTGCGCCGGGGTTCAAGTGCTTCGCGACGATGTCGGCGATCCAGCTTTCTGCCTTTTCGGGGGCGATCTTTATTCCGCCGCGTTGCACAGCCTCGCGGAGCATGTCCTCGAAGCTGATGCCGACGCGCATGATCGGTGCGATCGGCGGATGCAGTTCCTTGTAGCGGTCGTTGAAGAGCGCGACGCGATCTTCCTCGTCATAGAGCACGAAACCCTCGGAGATGCTGGCGATCGCGTCGACGAGCTGTCCTTTTGCGATCGATGCCTCGCGCTCTGCTGTTCGCGCGACCACGTAGGCGCGGTTCGCCCGCACGATCTCGCGATACAGCATGAAGAGCAGCACGAGGCCGCCCAGCATGGTGCCGATGAAGAGGAAGAGGAGCTGGTAGTAGATGTACTCTTGGCGGCGGCGGTCGCCGGATGTGGAGGCGTAGTCGAAAGTGACTCCGCGCTGCATCAGCTCGTGCAGCGGCAAGCGCAGCGCGTCGAGGCGCTGATGGATTTCTCTGAGCCTTTCGGGCGTAAGGTTGTTCCGGTCGGCGAGATGAGGCTCGAGCTCCTCGAGCGTCAGGATGAAGTCGCCGACGGTCTTCGTGAGCCCGGGGACGGCGCGCAGCCGTTCGGACTGCGTGCCGCTCATCAGAATGGGCAATCGGCTCCAGAAGAGCTCGAATTGCTCCACGAGCCGATCGTAATCGAGGTCCTGCTCCTTCGTCACGCTCGGAGTCAGCACCTCCATAAGCTTGAGGTACTCGATCTCCGTTTGCGCGAGGAACCACAGATTGACGCGGCTGTCCTGCTCGATGATCCGCTTTTGATCGAACAGCGTCTGGAAGGAAAGGAAGATGACGATGATGAAGGTGAAGAGCACCGCGCCGAACGCCCAATAGCGGCGCGCTGCCGAATTGTGCATCACCTCGTCGTCATTCTCTATCGACCCCACGCTGCGTCCTACCCGGTCGGCTCATTCGACATGGATTTCTTTGATTTGCCAAACCCACTTCCGATTGACGGATTTGTCGCGCAGCTCTTCGAACTGGTCCTGAGGATAGATGATCCAGAGGGGCCCCTTGTCGCGGATCTTGAGCAGCTTCCCGTCCATCTTGTGCGCGATGATGACAGGATACTTCTCGAAGTCGGAAACCGGCAGTGTCGCTTTGTAGTCGTTGAGCGCGATCACCGTAACGTTGTCGCCGGTCGCGCCGACATGCTTCAGGAGATCGCGCATGAGGACCCCCTCGAACGTCGGACGTCCATCCGTCCAGGGGGTCGAGGTCTGGACCTTTGTGACGCCGATCCTCTCCAGCATCTCGTGATCGAAAATTGCCGTTTTCTCGGGCGTGTTCACGACGGAAATCCGGCCCGTGATCTCGAGAATCGACTTTCCCCGCGGGCTCGGGAGCGTCTCGGCCGAGGCGCCGGCCCAGGAAAAGACGGCTGCCGCGAGCAGCGCGATACTCAGAAGAACCTTACGCATGAAACTCGACCTCCAGGCAGGGCCCGCTATCGCGCAGGCCGTACGGCCGCGCTTTCGGACTCGGCGGATTTCTCGGTTTCTCGACCTCCCGCCTCGACACGACGATAGCAGGCGAGGGCCGCCACGAGCACCGCGCCGAGCAGCGCGAAGAGTATGCGGTAGGCGCCCTCGGTGCCAGCCAGGCTGCTGGCCGCCTCGAGAAGCAGGCCGCTCGCGCTCTGGATCACGGCTGCCCCGCCGAGAAGGGCGATGTTGAGGGTCGTGGCTCCTCGCCCCGCCAAGCGCTGCGGAAGCACTGCCATTCCGTGCGCCATCACGACGACGCTGAAGCCGCTGAAGAGGGCGAAGAGCGAGAGCAGCACGGTAGCGGGCCCTATCCCGGCGCCCGGCCAAAACGCAAGGAGGGCGAGCGGCAGAACCGTCGCAATGCATCCCGCCGTTACCAGGAGCCGGCGGTTCCCGAATCGCTTCTCGAGCGGGCCGAAGACGAGCGTGCCGACCACGAGTGCCACCGCCATAGCCGAAAGGACGTCGCCGCGCGCCTTCGTATCGAGCCCGTAGACATCGTAAAGGTAGGGTCCGCCCCAGAGGCCGACGACCGCGATGACCGACGCATAGCCGACGGTGACGAGCGGGGCGATGAGACGAATCGCCGGGATCCGCAGAACATCGACGATGCCCTTGACGGTGTCGAGAAATGGCTCCTTCGGGCTCCTCGAGCTGCCTTCATCCGGGCTGTCGCGCAGGAAAAGGTAGAAGGCGAGGGCGGCCAGGGCGGACACTGCTGCAAGGGCGAGGAAGGTCTCGCGCCAGCCGAGCCAGACCGCGGCTCGCGCCAGAGGTGCGGTCGCTATCAGGCTGCCGCCATTCGCGGCGGCGAAGAGGATCGACATTGCGGCCGAGAGTCCCGCGGCCGGCAGCCAGTTGCGGAGCATCACCACCGATCCGATCGTGACCGCGGCGAAACCGGTCGCGATGAGCACCCGCGAGAAGACGAGGCCCTCGAAGGTCTCGGCCAGAGCAAACGCGATGGAGCCGGCGACCGCGATGGCCATCGTCGCAGCGATGACGCGCCGTGGGCCGAAGCGGTCGAGCAAGACCCCGACCGGCAGCTGCAGGACCGTGATGGCGATGAAGAAGGCGCCCGATACGAGACCGAGCTGCTCGACCGTAAGCCGGACGTCCGCGACGAGCTCGGGCGCGATGACTCCGGTCGACGAGCGATAGAACTGGCTGAGGACAGCCAAGGGAATCGTGCAGGCCAGGAGGCGAGCCATGCCGGGCCGGCGATCCGGGTTGACCGTCGTCATCGCGCCGAAAGCTGGGTTCGGGCTCTCATCGTTGGCAGTCTCGGTCGCGCACCACGAGCCGGGTGTCGAAAACAACAGATCTTCTTAAGGCATTTGAAGTGTATGTAAATTTCTCGTTAATCGGAACTTAATGCCTGCTGGCCGAGTGTGTTCCCGGACGGGTATAGCGGACGGCGGCGGCATCGCGAAGCGTCCTGGGGCGGGAAGGAAGAACGCTTGTCGAAAATTCTTGTGGTCGAGGACGACAGCGCGCTTCGACGTCTCGTCACGACCGTCCTGGCACGGCGCAGTTTCTCTGTGGCCGAAGCCGCGGACGGCGGGGAGGCGCTCGAGATCCTGAGCAAGACCGCTTTCGATCTCGTCATTACCGATATTCTCATGCCGGAGATCGAAGGGTTGGAGCTGGTGCGGTTCGTTCGCGCCCGGCATCCGGGAGCCAAGGTGATGGCCGTCTCCGGCGGCGGCTCGCATCTCGTCAGCTATACTCAGCTGGCCAAGCAGCTCGGCGCCGACGAGGTTCTTGCAAAACCGTTCACGCCGGCCGAGCTCGTCGCCGTCGTCGAGCGTCTGCTCTCCGGCGGCGCAGCGCCGCAGGAGAAAAAGGACGTTTGACGCCTGAACTCGAGAGTCTGGTCCGCGCGCTTCCGGCCGGTGCTTGCGTCCTCGATGTCGGCTGCCTCGGCTGGGCAGTGGCGGCGTTGCGTCCGGAGCTGCGCCATGCCGGATGCGACATCGAAGATCCGGGCGATATCCCGGACGGGGCGGAGTTCCGCGCCGTCGACCTGCGCAAGGACCCGCTGCCGTTCGAGGACGATCGCTTCGATCTCGTCGTCGCGAGCCATGTGATCGAGCATCTTCCGAACCCCATCTCCGCCTTCGGCGAAATGCTGCGCGTCTGCCGGCCGGGCGGGCTCGTTTACGTCGAGGCGCCGTCCGACCGGTCGGCTCTCTACAGCTGGGGCGGGCGGCAGGACCGGGCCTTCATCTTCTCTTTCTACGACGATCCGACGCATGTGGGTCGGCCGTGGACGCCCCAGGCACTCTACAGGCTGGCGCTCTATCACGGGTGCGAGCCGGTATCGGCCGTGTACGACGCCGAGCGGTTCGGCTGGCTGAAGCTGCTGCCCAGGCTCATCATGGCCGCTATCCGCGGCGACGACGACGCGATCGTCGATGCCTGGTGGAAGGCGGTCGGATGGAGCTGCCATCTGGTTTGCCGCAAGCCGGCCTTGGCGCGGGGACGGCTGCCGTTCCGGTATTTCAGCTTGAAGGGCGCGCGCGACCGGCTCTCGGAAGGCGCGCGGCCCCGCTGCGCCAGGACGCGCGCGTGACGCGGAGGAAGCTGCCCCTTCCCCCCGACGGAGACGCACGGCCATAATCCGTCCAGTCGTTCACGAGGACGGGCCCATGAGCGCTTCGGAACCGATCGGCTACAACCGCAGCTCTCCGGGCGGGCAGCCGCCTTACCTCTATCCCGGATACGGGAGCACAGTGAAGCGGGCGCCGACCCGGCCGCCGCTTCCGATCCCGATCACGCTCACGGAGATCACCGGGCCTCGGTTCGAAAGCGGTTGGGCCGGCCCCGAGCGGGTCGATCTCACCAAGGCGGGAAAGGGCGAGCCCCTCGGCGAGCGGATCATCGTCGCAGGTCGGGTCCTCGACGAGCATGGCCGACCGGTCGCCGGCACGCTGGTCGAGCTGTGGCAATGCAATTCCGCCGGGCGCTATCTCCATGCGAAGGATCAGCATGACGCCCCGCTCGATCCCAATTTCATCGGGGCCGGTCAGGCGATCACGAACGCGCGCGGCGAGTACCGCTTCCTCACGATCAAGCCGGGCGCCTATCCCTGGCGCAATACGTACAATGCGTGGCGCCCTGCGCATATCCATTTCTCAGTTTTCGGCCCTGCGTTCGCCACGAGGCTCGTGACGCAGATGTATTTCCCGGGAGATCCGCTGCTTGCGTTTGATCCGATCTTCCAGAGCACGGCGGATCCGGAAGCCCGCGAGCGGCTCGTCTCGAGCTACGAGCCCACGCTGAGCGAGGCCGAGTTCGCGCTCGGGTACCGCTTCGACATCGTGCTGCGCGGACGCGCGGCGACGCCGTTCGAGAACGCGCCATGACGTTACGCCCGACCCCTTCGCAGACCGTCGGACCGTTCTTCGCCTTCGGCCTCGACCGCCCGGAATGGGCCGATCTCACCGACGGAGGGAAGGCGCAAGGCGAGAAGATCCGCATCGAGGGGCGCGTCTTTGACGGTGACGGCCAACCCGTACCCGACGCGTTGCTCGAGATCTGGCAGGCGAACGCCGCCGGAAAATACGCCCACCCGGAAGACCGTCAGGACAAGGAAGTCGACCGGCACTTCCGCGGGTTCGGCCGCTGCGCGACCGCCGAAGACGGGAGCTTCGCGTTCGCGACCGTCCGTCCCGGACCGGTGCCGGGGCGCGGCAATGCTCTGCAGGCGCCCCACGTTACGGTGTGCATTTTCGCGCGCGGGCTTCTGCGGCACCTCTACACGCGGATCTATTTCGAGGATTGCGGCGCGTTCAACGAATCCGACCCTCTGCTTGCCTCGATCGAGGATCCGTCGCTCCGCGCCACCCTCATTGCGCGAAAGGCCGGGCCGGCGACCTACCGCTTCGACATTCGCCTGCAGGGCGAGGGCGAAACCGCATTCCTCGACTTCTGAGGCGACGCGCATGCCGCGCCCTGCCGCGCCGCCTCGAGCATGAGCGTCAGCCCGGTGGACTCGGAGGTCTTCGGAGACCTCTTCGGCACGAGCGAGATGCGCGCGCTCTTCGCCGACCGGCAGCGCTTCCAGGCGATGCTCGATGTGGAAGCGGCGCTCGCACGGGCCGAGGCGCGGCTCGGAGTCGTTCCCGCGGCGGCCGCGGAAGCGATCACCCGCGCGGCCCGGGTGGAGACTCTCGACCTCGCGGCGATAGGAGCGAGGACGTGCCTCGTCGGCTATCCCGTCGTCGGGCTCGTGAAGGAGCTCGAGCGCGCGGCGGGGCCGGATGGCGCGGGCTATGTCCATTGGGGCGCGACGACGCAGGACATCATGGATACCGCGCTGATGCTGCAGATCCGGCGCGGGTTCGATCTCTTGGAGGCCGACCTCCTTCGGCTCGTGCGAGAGCTTGCCTCCCGCGCCGAACGTCATCGCGACGACGTCATGGCAGGCCGCACCCACCTTCAGCACGCGCTGCCGATCACCTTCGGCTACAAATGCGCGATCTGGCTTGCGCCGCTTGCCGATCATGTCGAACGGTTGCGGCTGCTCCGTCGGCGCGTCGAGGTGGTGCAGTTCGGGGGTGCCGTCGGCACGCTCGCCTCGCTCGGCGATCGCGGCCGCGCCGTCGCGGAGGCGCTCGCAGCGGAGCTCGGCCTCGGCGTCCCCGATGCGCCCTGGCATTCGGCGCGCGAGCGGATCGCCGAAGCCGCGGCTTTTCTCGGCCTTCTCACCGGTTCGCTGGCGAAGTTCGCGACCGACGTCGTGCTCCTGATGCAGACGGAGGTCGCGGAGGTTGCAGAGCCCTATCGGGAGGGGCGCGGCGGCTCCTCCACCATGCCCCAGAAGCGAAATCCGATCGCGAGCGAGTACATCCTCGCTGCAGCGCGCGGAGTAGCTGCGCTCGTGCCTCTCGTGCTCAATGCGATGGCGGGCGACCATGAGCGCTCGACGGGACCGTGGCAGAGCGAGTTTTTCGCCCTGCCGCAGATGTTCGTGCTTGCCTCGGGCGCGCTTTCGCATGCCGCGGCCGTTGCCGAGGGGATGACCGTCGACTCGGAGCGGATGCGCCGAAACGTCGGGGCGACCCAGGGCATGATCTCGGCCGAAGCGGTGATGATGGCGCTCGCCGAGAAGACCGGGCGAGGGAAGGCGCATCGGCTGGTCGAGAGGGCCTCGGCGCAAGCGCTCGCGCAAAGCCGTCCGCTGGGCGAAATTCTCGCCGCGGATCCGGAGATCACGACCCATCTCGATGCGGCTGCGATCGAAAATCTCCTTGCGCCCGAAACCTATCTCGGCGAGGCGCAGGCGGTGATCGACCGCGTCGTCGCGCGGGCGCGCGCCCTTCTCGGCGCAACTTCCTTAGAGGCAGCGGAATAAAACATATCCGAGATGTGGTTAGTTTAGCATTTATCATTTGTGAATTGTGAAATAGCTTGACAGCACGTTTTGATTGCGTGAAAACAGGCCCGGCGCCGATTTGAGCTTCAGCTTGCGGGCGCTTGACAAATGCAGCTAAAGCGAGGGCGTCCCGCCCAGCAACGCTGCGGCGGGTTTTCGTTTTTTCACCGGCCTGTCGACCCGCCCGGGCCATTGGAGGAGATAGAGCGGGCCATGTTGCGCAGAAGTGTTCTTGCTCTCGCCGGCGGTCTCTTGCTGACCGCGGGGGCGTCGGCTGCCGAGCCGGAGAGGCTGCGGCTCGACTATGCCTATTACAGCCCGACGAGCCTCGTGCTGAAGGAGAAGGGGTGGGTCGAGGAGGCGTTTGGTCCCGACGGGACCCGGGTCGAGTGGGTTCTCAGCCTCGGCAGCAACAAGGCGCTCGAGTTCCTCAGCGGCAGCGCGGTCGATTTCGGCTCGAGCGCCGGCGCCGCGGCCCTGCTCGCAAAGGCGAACGGCAACCCGATCAAGGCCGTCTACGTTTACGCGCGGCCGGAATGGACGGCGCTCGTGACCCGCGCCGACTCGCCGATCAAGAGCGTCGCGGACCTCGCGGGCAAGCGAATTGCGGTAACGCGCGGCACGGATCCGCACATCTTCCTGCTCCGCGCGCTTAAGACCGTGGGTCTCGGCCAGCGCGACGTGAAGATGGTCCTGCTGCAGCATCCCGATGGACGGGCAGCGCTCGAAAACGGGAACGTCGATGCCTGGGCCGGGCTCGACCCCCACATGGCGCAGTCGGAGCTGGAGCGTGGCTCGAGATTGTTCTTCCGCGATCCGGGCCTCAACACGTACGGCTTTCTCAACGTCCGCGAGGCTTTCGCGAAACAGCACCCGGAGACGGTGGTGCGCGTTCTTCAGCTTTACGAGCGTGCCCGGCACTGGGCGATCGCCCATCCGGCCGAGCTTCGCGCGATCATCGCCAGGGCGGCGAAGCTCTCTGACGCCGTCGCGGCGCGGCAGCTCGAGCGCAACGACTTCTCCAACCCCCTGATCGGCAAGGAGCATCGCGACGCGATCGTCGCCGCGGGCGACGTCTTGAAGGCGAGCGGCATCATCCCCGCCGCGACCGATGTCGCTGCGGTCGCCGACTCCCTCATCGACCCGCAATTCGCAGCGCGCGCGGTCGCCGCCCGATGATCGGCCTTGTGGTTCCGCTGGTGCTGGGGCTGGTCTGGGAGCTCGTCTCCCGGATCGGCCTCGCGCCTCCCCATCTGCTGCCGCCGCCGTCGTTCGTCGTGGCGGCTTTGGCGGAGCTTGCGCATTCCGGCGAGCTTTGGGATCACGTGGAGGTGACGCTCTGGCGGGTCGGCGCCGGGTTCCTCGCGGGCACCTTGGCGGCGACGGCGCTCGGCACGCTGACAGGCGCCTCGACGCTGTGGCGTCGCCTGCTCGATCCGCTTTTGCAGGCGCTGCGAAGCATTCCCTCGATCGCCTGGGTTCCGCTCTTCATCCTTTGGCTCGGCATTTTCGAGGCGTCGAAGGTGACGCTGATCGCGGTCGGCGCCTTCTTTCCCGTCTACCTCAATCTCGCGACCGGGATCCGGCAGGTCGACCGGAAGCTCGTCGAGGTCGGGCATGCTTACGGCTACCGGGGTCTCGCCCTTGTCGGTTGTGTGCTTCTTCCGGCGACGCTTCCGGCCTATGTCACGGGCCTGCGCGGCGGACTCGGGCTCGGCTGGATGTTCGTCGTCGCCGCCGAGATGATGGGCGCGAGCGAGGGGCTCGGGTTTCTTCTCGTAGACGGTCAGATGACCGGCCGTCCCCAGATCATTCTCGGCAGCATCGTGCTGTTCGCGATTCTCGGAAAAGCCAGCGACTTCGCGCTCGCCCGGCTGGGGCAGCTTCTTCTCGCATGGCAGGATGTGGTGAGGACCGATGTTGCAGTTGAACGGCGTCTCCAAGCAGTTTGAAACGCGTGCGGCGCTGGCACCGCTCGATCTCGCCGTTCGGCGCGGCGAGTTCGTCGCGATCCTCGGCACCAGCGGCTGCGGGAAAAGCACGCTTCTGCGGATCGTCGGGGGGCTCGAGCGTCCGAGCGCAGGAACGGTGCTGCTCGACGGCAGTTCGGTGACAGGGCCGCGTCCGGATCTCGCGTTCGTGTTTCAGGAGCCGCGTCTCATGCCGTGGCTCACGGTGCGTGACAATGTCGCATTCGGTCTTAGGGACAGGCCGCGCGCCGAACGCGGGCGACTGGCCGAGGCGGCGCTGCGGCGGGTCGGCCTGGAGCGCTTCGGCGATGCCCTGCCGCGGCAACTCTCGGGCGGCATGGCGCAGCGCGTCGCGCTCGCGCGCGCCCTCGTGACGCGCCCCGCCGTGCTTCTGCTCGACGAGCCGTTCAGTGCGGTCGATGCCGTGACGCGCCAGTCGTTGCAGGACCATTTGCTCGAGCTTTGGCGCGAGGAGCGGCCGACGACGCTTTTCGTGACGCACGACATCGAGGAGGCTCTCATCCTGGCCGACCGCGTGGTGGTGCTGGCCGGTCAGCCCGGCGTGATTCAGGCCGAGATTCGGCTCGATCTGCCGCGGCCACGGCGCCGTACCGAACCGCGCCTCGTCGCTTGGCGGGAGCGGTTGTTCGAAAGCCTGACCGGCAATGCGCCGACCACGGCGCGCGAAGCTGCCTGAGGAGGGACCATGAACGCAAACGAGCTCCGCGAGCTGCAGGCGCCGCTGAAGGCGAAGTACCGAGAGGACCCCTCGGCGGCGCTCGTCACGCTGCGCGCCGAGGGCGACGTCGATGCGCTCGGCATCGCCTGCAAGGTCGATACCGGACGCGCGATCGTCGAGGCCGGCCTTCATCCTGCGACGGGCGGCACGGGGCTTCAGGCCTGCTCCGGAGATATGCTGCTCGAGGCGCTCGTCGCGTGCGCCGGGGTCACTCTGAAGGCGGTCGCGACCGCTCTCGGAATCGAGCTTCGCGCGGCGAAGGTAAGGGCCGAAGGAGACCTCGATTTTCGCGGAACGCTCGGTGTCGAGCGGACCGCGCCTGTCGGGTTCCGTGAAATCCGCCTCGCCTTCGAGCTCGACACCGACGCGACCGACGAGCAGCGTGCGAAGCTGCTCGACCTCACGGAGCGCTATTGCGTCGTTTACCAGACGCTGAAGAACCCGCCGGCGCTCGCGATGGCTCGTTGAGCGGTCCCGTCGCTTCGGGCCCAGGCGCCCGGATCGCCCGCACCGCGCTCGTTGCGCCAGCGCGCGGATTTACGACGAATTCACTTTTTCGCATTTCTCATCTTCGCGCCAGCTCGTCAGGCGCGTCAGAGGGATGCGCTCCGCGAGGGGCAGGGGGAATCGTCGAGAGATGCGCTTTTCGTGGGGGATTCGCGGCCGGCTGATTGCCGGGTTCAGCGTGCTGTGCCTGTTGCTCGCGGGCACGATCGGCATGACGATGGTGAGGGTCGACGCCCTGCGCGTCGTCACCGAAAGGATGGCGCAGGTCCGTATGCCGACTGCGATCGGCGCGGGCGAGCTGGCGAGCGACATTTACGCCTCGCTCGCGGCGCTGCGCGGCTGGATGATCACAGGCAACCCCTCCTTCAAGGAGGAGCGCGCCGCTGCCTGGTCGGCGATCGACGCGGAGCGGGCTGGGCTCGATCGGCTCGCCGCAGCCTGGACCGGGACAGAGGACGCGAAGGGCTGGAGCGAGGTGAAGGCCCTCCTCGAGGAGTTCCGCGCCGCGCAGGAGCAGATCGAAGCGATCGCGCACACGCTCGACGAGCAGCCGGCCGCCAAAATCCTCGCGACGGAGGCCGCACCGCTCGCCGGAACGATCTTCCAGAAGGTGACGCGCATGATCGACGAGGAGGGTGCGATCCCGTCGGACGACGCGCGCAAGACCCTGCTCCTCGGCATGGCCGACCTGCGCGGGTCGATGGGGATGGCGGTCGCCTCGATCCGCGCGTATCTCCTGACCGGGGATGCGACCTTCCGCAGCGAGTTCGAGACCCTCTGGGCGAAGAACGAGCAGGCCTTCGCCGCGCTCATCGCCCGTCGCGGCGAGATGACCGAGACGCAGAAGGCGGCCTTCGAGGAGCTCGCCCAGGCGCGCGAGAAATTCGCGCCGCTGCCGGAGAAGATGTTCGGGATCCGCGCCTCCGACCGGTGGAACGTGGCGCAGCATCTTCTCACGACCGAGGCGGCGCCGCGCGCCGGCAAGATCCTCGACGTTCTGCAGGGCGCCAAGTCGGCCGACGGGCGCCGCGTCGGCGGGATGGTGGCGCGACACAGGGATGCGCTCGTCGAGGAAGGCGCCGCGATCGAGCGCGATGCCGGCGGGCTCATGACCCTCCTCTTCGTGCTGCTCGGCTTCGGGCTCGGCGTCGCGGCCACGATCGTCTACTTCACCACGCGTTCGATCGTGCCGCCGATCCTGGGCATGACCCGGGCGATGGGCAAGCTCGCCGACGGCGATCTCGAGACCGAGGTTCCCGGCACCGACAAGAAGGACGAGATCGGCCTCATGGCGAAGGCCGTGCTCGTCTTCAAGGAGAACATGGCGAAGGCGCGTGAAGCGGCGGCGCGCGAGGCCGAGGAGCTGAAGGCGCGCGAGCGCCGGGCGCAGCAGATCAGCGAGCTGACGAGCCGGTTCGATGCCGACGTCACGAGCGTGCTCAAGACCGTGGCCTCGGCCTCGACCGAGCTGCACTCGACGGCGACGTCGATGAGCTCGACGGCGGAGGAGACGACGCGTCAGGCGACCACGGTGGCGGCGGCGACCGAGCAGGCCTCGGCGAATGTGCAGACCGTGGCCACGGCTGCCGAGGAGCTCGCGAGCTCGGTGGCCGAGATCGCGCGGCAGGTGACGCATTCCTCGGACATCGCCAAGCGTGCCGTGGGCGAGGCCGAGCGGACGAACGAGACGGTGCGCAGCCTCGACGAGGCGGCGCGGCGGATCGGCGACGTGGTGGCGCTCATCAACGACATCGCCGGGCAGACGAACCTCCTCGCGCTCAACGCGACGATCGAGGCGGCGCGCGCCGGCGAGGCCGGCAAGGGGTTCGCGGTCGTCGCCTCCGAGGTGAAGACGCTCGCCAATCAGACGGCGAAGGCGACCGAGGACATCAAGGCGCAGATCGCGGCGATCCAGGCCGCGACGGGCGAGGCGGTCGCCGCGATCCAGGGGATCGGTGGCACGATCAGCGAGCTCAGCGGCATCGCCGCGTCGATCGCCTCGGCGGTCGAGGAGCAGGGCTCCGCGACGCAGGAGATCGCGCGGAACGTGCAGGAGGCGGCGGCCGGGACGCAGCAGGTGTCCTCCAACATCGGCGGCGTCAGCCAGGCGGCGAACGACGCCGGCGCCGCCGCGCATCAGGTCCTCGCGGCCTCGGAGGAGCTCGCCAAGCAGGCCGAGACCCTGCGCAGCCAGGTCGAGACCTTCATCGCGCAGATCAAAGCGGCGTGACCGATGAGGCGGGCGGACAGGCGAGCACGTCGCCTCGCCGTGTCCACCCGTTTCCTCCATCTCTGATTGATCGATTGACGCCGGAAGCGGGCTTCGTGCCCGCTTCCTCGTTTCCGGCCCGCTGCCGAACCCGACGACAGGTGAACGGGCTCACACCCGATCAGGATCCGAAATTGCTAAGCGTCGCCCGCAGAACGAAGACGAAGTCGGCAGGGCGATGGAGGGAGAGGAATCGAGATCGGACTCCTCGACGCTTCGGGAACGTGCCGCCAAGTGGCTGAGGCTCGCGGACACGTTGCCTCCCGGCGAGGAAGCCGACCGGATGAGACGCCTGGCGATCGCGTATCTCGAGCTTACCGAACGCATCGAGGCGGGCCTTGCTGGCGCAAGAGTTGCGCGGCGCCGGGGCGAGGCGGCCCTCAGAGCCCGGGAAGAGTGAGCCAGAGCGCGATCCCGACGAGCGCTGCGACGAAGACTCCAACGGCGGCAAGAGGTCCGAACCCGCCGATACGGCGCTTCTCCGGGTAGTCCTCTGTCGAAATGGCACGGTTCTGATCGAGCTCCGGAACGGCGCGTTGCGCTACTTGCGCCTGACGCTGATCCGCGCCTCGGGCCGCTCCGCGCATCGATACGCCACCGGCTTCGGCATCCCCCTCCTCGGGGACGGCTGCAGGATCGCGCACGGCCACCTTGTCGCGGAGGTCGCCTTCCTGGGTGCGGTTCATCTCTGAACTCCTTGTCAGGGCCGCTCCCTCTCAAGGTTCAATTCTGAACATGCCCTCTTTCTCCTGCGCGAGGATCAGCGCGACTGCCTGTTTCGCCGCATACTCGGGCGCCTGCTCGGGATGACGGCTACGCCAGGCGAGAACTCCGGCGCGGTAGCATTCCGCCGCGGAGCGACCGGCGCGGCGGGCATCTTCGAAGGCGGCTAGAACGGCAGCGGCCGTCTCGCGGTCGGGAATCGTGCGAAGCATCCAATGAGCGCGTACGCGCGCCCGTCAGCGATCGTTCCGCGGCTCGACGCAATATCCGTATTCCGCGGCCGACTCGACGAGCCATTGCCAGAGCCACGACGAGGTGGCTCGGCGACACGCGGAGGAGAAGACGGGCTTGAAGACCGGTCCCACGAGGGGGAAGCGCGCAGCCGAAGCGAAAGCGCGACGATGCTGACGATTGCTTCTGCACGGTTGGCGCAGGACGGCGATGCGCGCGGCATCGTGACTTCGGACGGCTGCGGCTACGCCGTCGGAAAGTCGATCGCTCTCGGCTATCTTCGGGTCGTGCGCGCCGGGGCATGCAACGGTCTCGAGATCGAGATCCCGGGTGACGGGTGCCTTGCCGTCTCGGCCCCGGTGCCGCTTTACGACCCGAGAGCGCGCGAACGCGGAGCTGAGGTAGCCTGTCGAGACGAGACTGTGGAGAGACGGGGGCGAGGATGAGCAGGAACGTTGTGGTGGTGCCGCATGATCGCCTGCGCAGGATCGCGCGCGAAATCTTTGTGGCCGCAGGAGCGGAGGAGGCCGACGCCGCGATCGTCGCCGATCATCTCGTCGAGGCGAACCTCACCGGCCACGACAGCCATGGCGTCGGAATGATCCCGCAATACGTTCGCGGCATCCTCGGCGGCGTTCTCGATCCGAAAGCGCACGCGAAGATCGAGGATCGCGGCGGCGCCGTCGTCTCGGTCGACGGCAACAAGGGCTTCGGGCAGGTGGTCGCGCGCGAAGGAATAGAGGCGGGCATGGAGCGCGCGGCGGCGATGGGCGTCGCGATGGTGGCCTTGCGAAACGCCTCGCATATCGGCCGCATCGGAACCTATGGCGAGCAGGCGTCGGCGAGGGGCTTCGTCTCCGTGCATTTCGTCAACGTCGTCGGGCACGCGGGCCTTGTCGCACCGTTCCGCGGCACCGATTCCCGTTTCTCGACCAACCCGATCTGCATCGCGCTGCCGCCTGCCGGGAGCAAGCCCGCCGTCGTGCTCGATTTCGCGACGAGCCGCGTGGCCATGGGCAAGGTGCGCGTCGCCATGAACCGCGGCGAGACGATGAAGGGGGGCGTTCTCCTCGATGCCGAAGGTCGGCCGACGACCGACCCGAAAGTGATGTGGAGCGAGCCGCGAGGGTCGATTCTCCCGTTCGGCGAGCACAAGGGCTACGGGCTCGCGCTCCTCTGCGAGCTCCTCGCGGGCGCGCTCGTCGGGGGCGGCACGATCTCGACGGTGCCGCATCAGAAGGACCGGATCACCAACAACATGCTGAGCTTCATCGTCGACCCGCAACGGCTTCCGACGGCGGACCGGTTCGAGGTCGAGGTCGTGGCGGTGATCGACTACGTCAAGGCCTCGCCGCCGGCCGATCCGGCGCTACCGGTGCTCGTCGCCGGCGAGCCGGAGCTCATGAGCCGCGCGGAGCGGACAGCCCGCGGAATTCCGATCGAGGCGGCGACGTGGGAGGAGCTGCGCGTTGCCGCCGAGAGCGTGGGCGCTCGGATCGAGGCCGAATAGCGGCTGAACGGGCCTGACGCTCCACGAGCGGCTCACACTCGGCCGAGCGCGGCGAGAAGCTCTCGGGCGGCACTCTCAAGATCGAGGCGATGCCGGCCTGCGAGGTCGTGCCCGCATTCGAGACGCTCGACGCCGTGCACAGGAAGGTGATCGACGGCCGCCCATGCCTGGGGCGGCTACCGGACCGGCAAGAGCAAGACCCCGATCCTCTTCACCGGCGGTTCCGGCGCACGGACGTGATGGGCCGGTTCGGTTGCAGGGGCCGGCTCCACGCCCTCGGGTCTCAGCCCCCGCGCCGGGGCACGATCATGATCGGAACGAGGGTGTAGACCGGCTCGTTGCGCTGGTTGAAGAGCGTGAGGCGCATCCTGACGGTCCCCTGCGGCTTCGAGCGCGAGGGCGCGAGGGCGAGGATCTCGCCCTCGAGGCGGAGCGCGTCGCCGGGGCGCACGGGGGCGATCCAGCGCAGCTCGTCGACGCCGAGCCCGAGGATCGGATGAGGCCCGAAAGGACGCGCTTCTACGAGGAGCCGCATCGCGATCGCCGCCGTGTGCCAGCCGCTGATGGCAAGCCCCTTGAAGACGGAGCGTTCGGCTGCGGCGTCGTCGAGGTGGTAGGGCTGCGGGTCGAAGGACCGCGCGAAGGCGAGTGCCTCCTCACGGGCGACGGCAAGAGGCCCGGCGGCGCAGCGATGCCCTACGGCGAGGTCGTCGAACCAGACGTCGTCGTTCATGCGCCCCTTGATCGCATGCGGGCGAGCGGTTATCTAGACCTCTCCGTCAGGTCCCCTTCGTCTAGAGGCCTAGGACACCGCCCTCTCACGGCGGCAACACGGGTTCGAATCCCGTAGGGGACGCCATTCTCCTCCAAACTGCCGTTGCCGAGCGGGATGGCTCCTGCGCCGGCTCCGCGCCGTCAGTCGTAGGAGCCGTTCCGGGGCTCCTCGGTCGCGACTGCCGCCAGGTCGGCGTCCATCATCTCCTTCACGAGCTCGGCGAAGCCGACCCGATGTCGCCAGCCGAGCCGGACTCGCGCTTTGCTCGGATCGCCGAGCAGGAACGGGACCTCCGTCGGCCGAAAGTAGGTCGGGTCGATCTTGACCAGAACCTCCCCCGTGCGCCCGTCGACGCCTTCCTCCTCGACGCCGCGGCCGCGCCATTCGATCCGACGCCCGACATGAGCGAAGGCGCGCTCGACGAACTCGCGCACCGAATGAGCTTCTCCCGTGGCGACGACGTAGTCGTCAGGCCTCTCCTGCTGAAGCATGAGCCACATCGCCTCGACGTAGTCGCGCGCGTGCCCCCAGTCGCGCTTCGCATCCAGATTGCCGAGGAAGAGCTGGCTCTGCCGCTTGTGCTCGATCGCGGCGACGGCACGGGTGATCTTGCGGGTGACGAACGTCTCGCCGCGCAGCGGGCTTTCGTGGTTGAAGAGAATGCCGTTCGAGGCGTGCATCCCGTACGCTTCGCGGTAGTTCACGGTGATCCAGTACCCGTAGAGCTTCGCCGCCGCGTAAGGGCTGCGCGGCCGGAAGGGCGTCATCTCGTGCTGCGGCGCGGGAGCGTTCCCGTATAGCTCCGAGGTCGATGCCTGATAGAAGCGGCAGGTTTTCGAGAGGCCGAGTATCCGAATGGCCTCGAGCAGGCGAAGCACGCCGAGCGCGTCGGAATTGGCCGTGTACTCCGGCGTCTCGAAGGAGACTTTGACGTGGCTCTGCGCCGCGAGATTGTAGATCTCCGTAGGCTCGATCTCCTGGACGATGCGGATGAGGTTCGAGGCGTCGGTAAGGTCGCCGTAATGAAGGTAGAAGGGCGGGCCCGGCTTATGGAGATCGTGATAGAGATGATCGATCCGCCCGGTGTTGAACGACGACGACCGCCGTTTGACGCCGTGGACCTCGTATCCTTTGCGGAGAAGAAAGTCCGAAAGATACGCGCCGTCCTGGCCGGTCGCGCCGAGGATCAGTGCGACTTTCCTGGTCATGCGGTCCCGGTCTCCTGATGCTGACTATCAAAGCGCAGGCGTTCGCGGGCACGCGGCGCCCTCGTCCCGACGCTCACGCCGGTGTCCGAACCTCGTCGCCGACGATCGGAAGGTCGGCCGCCGTCCGCATCATCTCTTCGTACCGCTTCAGGACGAGCGGTGCGGCGAGGACCTCGCGCACATGACGCTGGCCGTTCGCCCCGAGCCGTCGACGCAGCTCGGGATTCTCGATCAAGGTGACGACGGCGCGATAAAGAGCGTCGGCATCGCCGGTAGGGACGCAGAGCCCGGCCCCCGACACTCTGGCCAGCTCGTCGAGCGCGCCGCCCGGCTCGGCAGTCGAAACGAAGGGGCGGCCCGCCGACATGATCGATACCAGTTTCGACGGAATGGCGTAGTTGCCGACGCGGGCGTCCTGCGGAACCAGCTGGATATCGGCCTCGCGCAGCGACTGCAGAAGACGGTCCTTGGGCACGAGATCGCGGAACTCGATGTTCGAGAGACCGCGGGATCTCGCCTCGTCCTCGAGCTCGCCGCGGACGGATCCCGAACCCTGAATCACGACGCGCACCCGGGGATGGGTCGAGAGCAGGCGGGCGGCGAGCTCCACGACCTGATGGAGGCCCTGCTTGCGCCCGAGAGCGCCAGAGTACATGAGGGTCACTCCGCCTTCGGGCGGTGCGGCGGTCTCGCCGGGTAGATCGCGCAAATCCGCCCAGATCGGCAGCACGGTGATCGGTGCCGTAACCCTGTTCGCCCGAAGCACTCGAGCCATTTGCGGCGTCAGGACGACGACCGCGTCGGCACGGTTGAGAAGAAAGCGTTCGAGCGTCTCGAGAAGAGACACGGCTGCAATCGGCCGAAGCAGGCCGAGCGCTCTCGCCAGCCCGCTTTCTATGTCGTGCACGACCGCGACGAACCTTCCCTTGCGCGCCCGGAAGGCGAGCCCGATCGCGACCGAAAAGATCGAGGGCACGAAGGCGAGCACGACGTTCGCCGGCGGTATCTTTCCCGTGATCCGGCCGGCGATCGCGCTGGTGAGGAACGAGAGATCGCCGCGAAGCCGAGAGACCGCCCCGGCGCCGCTGCGCGGCCGTACGGGAATGTGCCGCACGAGCACCCCGCGCACCAATTCCACGTCCCGCGCGCCGTCCTGATACTCGGGGAAGGCGTCGGGACTAGGATAGCGCGGTCTCGCGGTGACGACCCGGATTTCCCATCCATTGGCCGCGAGAAATTCGGCCAGGTCCGTGCAATAGGGAGCCGAGCCGATCATCTCGGGGTAGTAGTAGGGCGCGACCATCAGGCATGTCTGCCTGCCTGTCGGATCGGTGTTCCCAATCGTCCCCATCCCGCGTTGCCCGATCGCCTTCGAAAGAAATCGAAAAAAATACGCGGTCAGCGGTAGTACTCCTTCAGCTTTCCGGCATAGAGCACGGAGTCGCTAAAGCTGTCCTTCGCATGCGCCCGGACGTCGACGCGCGTGATGATCGCGCCTGCGACGTCGGCGCCCGCGCCATGAAGGCAGTCGATCGCCTCGGCGGCGACTTTTCGCGGCGTCTGTGCCCAATGGACGACGAACAAGGTCTTGTCGGCGAAGGCTGCGAGGGCCCGCGTGTCGGCGAGCGCGAGCACCGGCGCAGAGTCGAGGATCACGAGATCGTAGTGGTTTCGAAGCGCGTGAAGCATCTTGCTGAAGCGGTCCGAACCCAAGAGGTTCGGAGGCGTCGACGGCAGCCTGCCCGCCGGAATGATGTGCGCCCCCGACGGGTGCTTGTCGTTGTAGATCTCGTTCAGCTCCTTCTCGTGCAGAAGCCAGTTGGCGACGCCGGGTTCTTGCGGAACGCCCCAGATCCAGTGCAGGCGGGGGCGGCGAAGATCGCAGTCGACGACGATGACGCGCCGCCCGTATCGCGCGGCCATCTGCGCAAGCGAGGCCGCCAGCGTGGACTTCCCCTCGCCCGGCAGCGCCGACGTAACGAGAACCGTCCTCGCCCTGTTGTCGACATCGGCCAGGAGGAAATTGGTGTGCACCGTACGAACGGCTTCGGCGAACGCCGATGCCGGACGCTCGAGAATGTCGGCGACAGGACCTGCGCCGCCCTTGTTGGCCTTGACGGCAGGAACGAGTCCGATGGGTTCGACCTTGAGGAGCCGTCTGACCTGATCCGTGCTGCGGATGCCGACGTCGAGGTTCTCGAAGATGAGCGCCAGTAGTGCGCCGACGAAGATGCCTGCCAGAGCGCTCAGGATGACGAACACCGTCTTCTGCGGGAAGGTCGGCTCGAGCGGCATGACCGCGCGGGAGATGATGTCGGCATCCGGCTGCTGGAAGTTCTCCTGGCTTTGCGTCTCCTTGAATCGCTGCAGGAAGTTCTCGTAGAGAGTGCGCGCGGCCTCGGCGGTCCGTTCCAGGTCGCGCAGCTGGACCTGGGCGATGTTGCTCTGCGATGCCTCGCCTTTGAGCTGGTCGAGCATCGCCTGAAGGCTCGCCTCTCGCGCCTGCTGACGGGCGAGCTCGTTCCGTAGCCCGGTAATGATCTTGCCGACCTCGGTCTGGATCTTGCCGCGTATCTCGCGGATTTCGGCGCGGACGTTGATGACGCGCGGATGCTTTTCGCCGAATTGCTGGAGCAGATCTCCGGCCCGGCGGACGGCGTCAGCCTCCTGCTCGCGCAGGGCCTGGATGAGCGGATTGCTCAGGACCTCCGGAACGGCGTTCCAATCCGCTTCCTCGCCCTGCGTGCCCGACCGCACCTGGCTCAGCCGCGATTGTGCTTCGATCCGCGCGGCGCGTGCCGCGACGAGATCGTTGGCGACCTGAGACACCTCCTGCGTCATGATCGTCGACGTCTCGCCGCGAACGATGCCGTGCTCACGGCGGAACTGCTCGACGGCGTTTTCGGCCGCGAGCGTCTCCTCGCGCAAGCCCGCCAGGCGATCGGACAGCCATTCGTTCGCCCGCCGCGCCGCCTCGAACTTCGCGTCGAGCTGCGAGACGATGTAGAAGTCGGCGAGGGTGTTCGCCACTTGCGCAGCGAGCCGCGGGTCGGCGGACTGGAACGAGATCGTCACGATCCGGGACTTGCCGTCGGTGGTGACTTTGAGCTTGTCGAGAAACGCGTCGATCACCCGGTCGAGATGCGTCTCCTCTTGGGGGGTAGGCGGTACCGACGGCGGGCCTACGAGCCATTCGGGTAATGACGCCAGATAGCGCGCCATCCCATCCTTGAGACGATCGAGCGTTCCGGGCGCGGGGTTGAACTCCGGATTGCTGTCGAGACCGAGCTTGACCACTGTCTTGAGCGCGAGGCTCCTGGAACGCATCACGCCGATCTCGGTATTGATCGTCTCGGCATCGCCCTTGAGGTTGGTAAGGATGTCGGGAAGGTTCAGGGCCTGATCCTGTCGCTGCCCGATCGCCACCTGCGTGCTTGCCGTGTAGATCGGAGTCAACGAATTGACCGTTACGATGGCGGCGGCGATCGCGACAATGACGGCCGAGGCAACCAGGGCCCGCCAGCGCCAGATGGTCCGCCACAGGTTGCGGAGGTCGATCTCTTCGAGCGACGGACGAACGCTCGAGATCACGTCGAGGGTGCCGCCGCTTCGACGCTTCCGAAGCGGCGTCATCTCCGCCGTGCTCTTGACCTCGAAAGCGCTCATTCCGCGAGTCCCATTTCGCCTGATTTAGCTGGCGGGGAAACGCGGCTTCTCGAAATCCGTTCCACGGCGGCGGGAAGCGGCCGTTCCGGAACATCGCGCCCGGCCGGGACGTTCCTTGACGCTCGCAGAAGGAAGGACGGATCGGCAAGGCCCTTCGAAGGGGGCCATGCGGAGGAGTGAAGGATGCGGCCCTGGACACGGCGAAGCGCCGTCGCAACCATGGTCATTGCGGCTTGTTGCGGCGCCTTTCCTGTCCGGCGGGGACTTGCGACGGCGGATTCCTCCGCCGCCCTGCGCCCCCCGCGGCCGATCGCCGGGAAGGGCTACGGCATCGTCAAGAACTGGGACTTCGGGACGGAGCCGGGCAAGACACTCCGGGACCATCGCGGGTTGTGGCGAGAGTTCAACCCCGGAATTCACTACGACCCGAAAGGACGGAGGTCGATCTACGGCGGCTGGGAGAGGTATCGCGGCCTCGAAAAGAACTATGTCTTCGCGCCGGGCTTCCTCAGCCTCGTCGCCGACATCGGTGCGGACGGCGGGCTCCGGGACGGGGGCATCGACGGAGCCGGGCTTTTCAGCTGGGGCAAATTCGCGTTCCGGTACGGCTACGTCGAGATGCGCGTTCGGATGCCGGCCTTCGAGAAGCCCGGCTTATGGCCGGCCGGGTGGCTCATTCCCGACGACAGCACGAACGACGACGTGGTCGAGATCGATCTTTTCGAGATCTACAACAAGCACGACGCGCCGAAGGACCATAAGAACAACGTCTTCATCACGGTTCACGGCTCTCGGGCAGCCAATTCGCCGACGTGGAAGTCGCCGCGGTTCGTCTCCTGGGGAAAGCGCCGGGAGCACGACAATTTTGGCGGCGGTCGGTTCGATGCGAGTCCGCGGGACATCTATAGGGCGTTTCATACCTATGCGGTCGAATGGACTCCCGAGGAAGCGACCTTCTACTTCGACGACGAAAAGGTCGTTCAGTGGCGCTTCGAGTGGCGCCGTCGAGACGGCTCCCTGGCGCGGCCGGCATATGTGCTGCTGAACATGAGTTGCGGAGGCCGCTATCTCGGCTGGCCGGTGCGTGCGGCCGACTTCCCGGCGTCCCTGGACGTGGCGTATGTGCGCGTCTGGCAGCAGGAGCCGCGCTGAGCCGAAGCCGGATCAGCCTGCGAGCCGGCGCTCTCGAACGGCGTAGACGAGATGATAGAAGAAAATCCGCGGCGTGATGACGCGCGTCCGGACGAAGTGAGCAAGGCGGCGTCGCGCCTCGCCGGCTCGCCCGCGCCGGAGGAGATCCGTCACAACGAGAAGCGCATTGTAGCCGCGCTTCATCTCGAAATACCGCCTGTGACGCTGAAGCGCCGGGTCGTCGAGGAATTTTCCCCAGTAGAACACCGCATGATCCGCCGCTTTCCTCCGGCCGTCCAGGGTGCCGATCCTTCCGGTGAGGGATGCCGGCTGATAGCGGTACTCGGCGAGGCGGCGCGGCGTGTAGTAGCAGCCCCGGCCGGTACGAGCGGCGAGATAGAAGAGGTAGAGATCGAGCGCTGCGCCCGCCTTTGCGGGCACTTCGGAGTAGTCGAGGACGTCGCGCCGAAAGAGCGTCGCCGAGAGACAGATCGCCCGATCGACGAGGGCGAGCTCGTCGAACGGCCGGTGGACGCCTTCGTGCAACCGGTGCCGACGCCATCGCCGGGAGGTTCGCTCGCTCGCGGCGGGATCCCGGCGCCCCTCCGTGTCGATGACCTCGTGGTCGCAGAAAGCGAGCACGAGATCCTCGTCCGCTTCGAGCGGCGCCACGAGCGAAGCCACGAAATCGGGATGCCAGCGGTCGTCGTCGCCGAGCGCGGCGATGTACTTGCCTGCCGCCCTTCGGCATCCGGCGAGGTAGTTGGCGGCAGAGCCGACATTTTGGTCGTTGCGGTAAAGCGCGATCCGAGGATCGGCGAGGCTTCGAAGGAGCCCGTCGACGTCGTAGTCGCTGGCGTTGTCATGGACGATGATCTCGAGATGCGGATAGGTCTGCCGGCATACGCTGGCGAGCGCCTCCCGCAAGTATTGCGGCCGATTGCGGGTCGGAATGACGACGCTGACAAGCGGACCGCTCATGCTCCTCGCCGTCCAGCAGAGGCCCGATCGAGAGCCGAAGAACGATGGCTTCCGAGTGAGCGTTCCAGGACGGTTCGCGGCGATCGGACGTCTGCGGGCTCCTCCGCGTGAGCGATGAGGCTCCCGCGGTCGATGGTCACGCGAGGAAGCGGAAAGTTTCGCCCGCTGCTGATCGTCCTCGTTTCGCTTCTCGGAACATATTTGGCCTACGTCGTCAAGGCGAAGCTCGGCGTCGATTTCCTCGCCGAGGGCGGGCTGCATCTCGCCGGGCCACGAACGCTTCTGAGGCAGCTCGCGGCGTGGCTCTGTTCGAGCTGAGCGGCACGCCCGGGCTCGGCTCGCTGGAAAGCAGCGGAGGGGGCGGAGAGTCGGCGGCGACGGCGCTCGTCTCCTGCCCGACCGTCGCGGCGGCTGTCGCTTCGGCGTCGGCACGAATGCGCTCGATTACGGTTCGCGGTCGCTGCCGCAACAGCGACTTGAGATGATCCGCGAGGCGCAGTGCGAGCGCGACGATCGTCAGCGTAGGGGAAGCATTGCCTTCCGTCGGGAAGACCGACCCGCCGGCGATGAAGAGGTTCGAGATGCCATGAACGCGGCAGTTCGGATCCACGACGCCGCGTTTCGGGTCAACATGCATTCTCGTCATTCCGAGCTGATGCCAGCCCCCCTCGAGAACGCCGGGGCGCCCGCCCATGAAGTCGTCGGCGAGCGGCTCGAGCCGGCCGATGCCGAGGCGCTCGAGCTCTTGGCCGATGATCTCCTCGCCGCGCAGAATGGTCCGTCGGTCGAGTTCGCCCAATCGCCAGTCGATCCGGATACGGTTGACCCCGAGCTCGTCGCGATCATGACTCAATGTCAGCCGGCTGTCGGGGTTCGGCGCCTGCTCCGACTTGCTCTCGAGAACATACCCCCGTATGAACCGGGGGGGTTTTAGAAGATGAAGGAAGCCGGCGGCGGCGGCGTCCGGCAGATGGCGGAGGATCGACCAGAGGTCGCGGAGCTCGACCCGCTTCGGGCCGTACGGGGGGAAGCGCAGAAAGGGGTCCCCGCGGCGGGAGCGGCTCATCGACAGGACGAGCTTTCGCAAGGCCGTCCAGCCGGCGGTTTCCGCGCCCGCGTAGATCGGGAGGATGTTCGCGCTGTAGTTGAGCAGCCCCTCCCGTTCTTGCAATGAAGGGGAGAGGGCGAGGCGGGCGGATATCCCCTTGTCGTGGAAGTTGAGCCCGTAGAGTAGGAGGGGAGGCCGGCCGGACGCGACGAGGATCCGGCGCTTCAGATGCGGATGCTCCATGAAAAAGCGCCCGACGAGGTCGTAGGCGTTTCCGAGCCCGCTCGGCGCCACGTCGCGCGACACGAGGAGAAGGCGCGCATTCTCGGTGCCCCCGGCCGAAAGGACGAAGATCTTCGCCTTGACGCTGAACCGGTTGCCGCCGAGGCAGGCGACATCGAGCCGGGTCACCCTGCTGCACTCGAGATCGGTCGCGATGTTGACGACGTTGGCGTGGAGAAGGCAGAGCACGTTCCTCGATCGCCGGATTTCCTCGCCGTACTGGGCGCCGAAACGGGTCGGCGGGCTGAACTGGTGCAGGACGGTCTCGAGCAGCGCGGGGTCGACGGCGAGCGTTTTCGCGTTGCGATCGCCGATCGCGGAGAGCCATTCCTCGACCGCATAGGTCTTGCGCCGCAGCTGGCAGAGCTCGTGCGCCTCCAGGTAGTACTCGCCGAGATCGGCGCGGCTCAGCGGCCAGCCGCTGTCGGGGACCCAGGGCCGGGCCTCGAAATCGATCGGGTCGAGGGGCCGGCACCAGCCGCCCCACGCATTCGTGTTTCCGCCGAAGGCACGCAGCTGGCAGACGTCGAGAGGGAAGTAGGGAAGCCCGGCATTGTAGCCCCGGTAGAGCGCGTTGGTGGCCGGGTCGGGCCTCAGCCCGCCGCCCTCGAGCAGGCATATCCGCGCTGCCGAGCCGTCGAGCGCGCGCGCGATCGTGATTCCCGCGGCGCCCGCCCCCACGATGCAGAGATCGGTTTCTATCTCGCTTGAGAACTCGATCCTTCGTGCGTCGTCGAGCATGCGCCCCACCGCACGCAAGCCCGAGCTCGACGAGCCCACGGCCTTGCGCGAAAGTCTCCCCGCCTCGGGATCGTTCGACTTGTGTCGCGCCAGCCCGAGGCCGAAGAAAACACGACCTTCCCCAAGTTCGTTCCACTACGGCTTTAGCCGTCGCTACGGCGATGACATTCGCTCGGGGCATCCTGCCCGTTCGGTGCGGGAGCATCGGGTGCATGGCATCCTGCGCGCGTCGCGCAGTGCGGGAGGTAGGGTCACGCCTTACGCCGCGCCCAGCTTTCCTTTCCGGCGGGCGGGGCGAACCGAGCGGGCGGCAGCTTCCTCTTGGGCCAATGCCCAGATTTCGCTGATCTCGTCCGTTTCCATGAAGGGCTCGCTTCCGAGCTCGCGGAGGCGTGCGCTGACCCGCCGGTGCTCGCCGGCGCCGAGACGGTCGATCAGCGCAACGAGGCTTTCCTCGAGCGGCTCGGATATGCACCAGCCGATCCCTCGCGTCGATACGTACTCTCCGACGCCGCTTCCGTCCAACGCGATCGAGGGCACGCCGAAATAGGCCGCTTCGTAGACGCTGTTGGGCAGGAGCCACCTCGAGTTTCCCGCGAGATCGTTGCAGTCGACCGCCCAAATGATGTCGACCTCGCCGTACATGGACGAGAGGTCCTCTGGGTTTCGGTAGGAGCCACCGAATGCGACGTTCGGGAGATTTTGCAGGTCCGCGAGGAACCGCTCGGCGTCGAAATCGCCGTAGGGCACGCCGCGAATCCTGATCTCGACCTTGTCGGGCAAGGCGCGGGCGAGCCGTCTCAGGCATCTCCAGGATCGCTCGTCGTCGAGGTAGCCGAACCACCCGATCCGCCATCGCCGGCCGACCGGCGGCCCGTGGCTGCGCGCGCGATCGGTCTGCGCGGAATGAGGCATCATCAGGCAGCGCGCATAGCGCGGCACCTTGTTCTCGAAGAGATACCACTTGCCGGAATACCCGAGCCGATTCTGGAAGTACTTGGTGATGAAATGCGGCGAGCTGACGACCAGGAGGTCGGAGCAGCCGATGAGCATGCGGTCGATGGTCCGGTAGCAGCGGCCCAGGAAGCCCGGCGTCGTGAGCGATCTGTTGATGTCGAGCACTTCGTAGACGACGGGCGGGTGGAGGGGCGCGAGAAGCTTGGAAAGCAGCGCGAGCAGAAGGTTGTCGAGGTTGCGCGCGACGATCAGCCGTACTCCTGCGAGTCTGCGCCGGGCCCGGATGAGCCTTGCCGCCGCGGCGATCAGGGAAAGGACGCGCCTTCCCCGCGAGTGCGGCTCGATGTGGCCGAGCTCGACGCAGTCCGGCTCGCCGGACGTCCTCGTAGGCCGCGAGAAGGCGAAGGCTTGCACGGAAAAGCCGGCGTATCGCCATTGGGCGAGCCGCCGTCGGAAAGCGGCATCGTTCCGGTCCGGTCCGAAATACGCCAGGGTCCGCGCGGGCTCGACGGGCCGGCTCCCGGCGAGCGCGGGACCGGCGCCGATGCGCGCGAGGAGCCGCTCCAGCTCGTGGGCGTACTGGACCCGCAATTCGGCAAAGCGTTCGCGGGCGCGCGCGGAGGCCTCGGCGAGGCTGCCGCGGCTTTCGGCCCAGGCGCGGATTCGCTGCACCGCGGCCGAGACGAAGTCGCCGCCGAAGGCGTATCCGCCTGATCCGTCCAGCACTCCCGCAATGCAGCCACGCTCGGTGGCGAGGACCGGAACGCCGAAGGACAGCGCCTCGATCACGACCAGCGGTTCGGCCTCGTGCTCGTAGATCGTCGGAAAGAGGAAAATGTCGATCCGCTTGTAGAACCGGTCGATCTCCTCCGGATCGACCGGGCCGAGCCAGACGAGGCGGCCGGCCAGGTCGGATCGGGCTTCGTCCAGCAGCGCGCGGGCGGCGCCGTTGGTCGCCGGCCCGGCGAGCACCAGCTCGGCATCGACGCCGGCCGCAAGCAGCCGGCGCATGCAATCGATCACGCTGTCGAGCCCCTTCGCCCGGGAAAGATTGCTGAGATGGCCGATTCTGAGCCGCGTTGTCGGACATCTCTCGAGGGCGGGCCGCTCGGGCAGGAACGTCGCATTCGAGAGGATGAATATATTGCGGGCTTCCGGATAATGGGCCTTGAGCCCCACCGCCATCGAAGGGCCGAGGACGATATGGAGAGCCTCGGCGCCGCAGAGCCGGACGAAGGCCGCCATCAGCCGCGCGCGGCGCCCCATGTTCTTGAAGGAGTGATAGTGGACGTAGAGCCGGAAGCCGAGGAGACGGCTCGCTCCGGCAAGAACGGACGAATAGACGAGTCCGCCCCCGCTGTGCGGAGCGAGGTAGAGATCGCGGTAACCCCGTGCCCGTCCGAGCGCACAGGCGCAAAGCGCCGCTCCGAGGGAAAGCACCTTGGAGATGCCTCGCAACCGGGGGAAGAGGTCGAGCTCGACCCGTGCGACGTCGGCGCCCTTCTCCAGGGCGTCGTGCATCCGCAGGGTGACGAGGCGCTGTCCGTCGATCGGCGGCGGAAAGAGCCCGACGACGAGCACCCGGCACTTGCGGGCCGAGGGTGAACCGCCGGATGGGGCCGCGTTCAGCGGCGGCGCCAAGTCGGAGTTCTTCCTGTCGATTCCGGTCACGTCCCACGCCGAACGGCCGCATCCCCGATCGGTTCCCGTCGCCGCCGAAGAACGCAGAAGGAGAGGCGGGAGGCGCGCGGCTCGCGTAAACGCGGAACCATCCACCGGCTCCCGCGTTGGCAGACCGCTCTCGGCCAGCAAGGCGGCGGAACCGGCATGAAACGGTCGATCGTGGGCGGAGCCTACGGCGTCTGGCTCTTCGCGATGCTCCTCGTCTTCTATCTCGGGCGAGGCGAGGACGAGAACGCGCTGCAATTCGCGCTGATCGCCGGCGCGCTGCCGGCTGCGCTTCAGCTCTTCCTCATGGGGCTGTCGCCGCACGGCCTCCTATCGCCGGCGCGCTTCGCCCTGGCGCTGATGCTCGTGATCATTCTCAGCTATGTCGCGGCAGGGACCGATGCGCGCCTTGCGCCGACCACGACGGACGGCCCGACGATACCGCTCAATTGGCTGCCGGTCGTCTTCACCATCAACACGCTCTACACCTTCGTTCTCGCGATGATCGTCGCCGGTTGCCCCGACCGGCGATTGCTGCGTACGGCGGCCGCGGTTTTCGCCGTCCTCGCCGGACCCTTCCTGTTGTGGGTCGTCCTCACGGGCGAGTACGTCTGGGGCCGCCTTTCGGCCCAGGGCATTCAGCCGAACTTCTGGGGGCTCATGGGCCTCGCCGTGGGGATCGCCGCCCTCACGGTCCGTCCGCGTCTCCTCGGTGCGATCTGCCTTTCGATCGGCGTTCTGACGATCTACCAGAGCTCGGCGAGGGGCAGCCTCGCGGCGCTCCTCGTCGGCCTCGCAGCCGTCATGCTGATGACGTTCCGCGATCTGAAGAGCTATCGCCTGGCGGCGGCGCTGGGCGCGGCGACGGCAGCAATCTTCGGCCTCATGCTTCTGGTGCCGGTCTTGCCCGATCTTCAGCAGGTCGTCGTCAGCGACGTCCTGAAGCTGGACGATCCCTATCGCGGGCTCGGCCAGGGGGCGACGGGGCGGGACCGCGGATGGGCGGAAGCGGCAGAGATCTGGGTCGAGAACCCGGTGTTCGGCGTCGGGTTCCGTCTCCATCAGCAGTACATCGAGGGAATTTCCTCCGCTCACAACGCCTATCTCTCGATGGCTGCGGATACCGGCATCGCCGGCATTCTCCTCTATATCGGCCTCCTCTGCGCCTCGCTGTCGGCCGCGATGCGGATCCGCGACGCGACCACGCGCGTCCTCTGCGTCGCTCTTCTCGTCGCTTACGTCGTCATCGGCTTCTTCGAGCGACGTGCGATCAACAGCGGCAACCCTTTCGGGATTCTGTTTCTGATGACCTGCTTCTATGCGCTGGCCGAAGCGCAGATCGTGCGCTTCATCGCTGCATCGGACGGCGAAGCGCCTCGCGAAGACCCGACCCTGGCGCGCGTGGCCTGAGCGAATGAAGAGCCCTTCGGCGACGCCTCGGCTCCTCGGGCCGCAAGCCGGGATGCGGAGCGGCAGTTGGCTGACGTGAGACCGGCCGAAGAGGGTCCCGCGGCGGACGCGGCTCGCGTCGAGGCCGCCCGACGACCGACGGCTCCGTCGGCACGCACGGGGCTCGGCCGCCGCCTTCTCGGCAACTACGCCTACCAGCTTCTCAATCAGGCGATCCGGATCGGCGAGCAGATCCTGCTCGTCCCGCTCTTTCTGACGGCCTGGGGCGCCGATCTCTATCGCGACTGGCTGGTGATCTACGCGATCGTCGCCTTCGTCGGGCTCTGCAACTTCGGCACCGAGCACTATTTCGGCAATCTCTTCCTGCGCCATGCCGCGCGCGGGGAGCACGAGCGGGTCAATCGCCAGGTCGCGATCGGGGTCTTCTGCGCGCTCGTCATCGGAATCGCGCTGACGGCATCGGTGAGCGCGGGCGTCTTCGCGCTCGACCTCCGCTCGCTCCTCCATGTCGGCCGGCTCGACGGCGCGAACGACGCCGAGAAGCTGCTTCTGCTGATGATCCTGCCGATGTCGGTCTTCATCGCCGAACAGGTTCTGAAGACGCTTTACCGCGCCTACGACGAGTTCAATCGCGGCGAATGCGCGTTCGCGCTGTACAACGCTCTGCAGATCGGGAGCGTCGCGGTCGCGTTGCTTCTGCGGCAGCCGCCTTGGGTGGTGGCGCTCGCCTATCTCGTCGTGCCGTTCGTCTTCTCCGCCGGACTCGTCATCGATCTCGTGTCGCGGTACCCGATGCTTCGTCTCCGCGTGGCCGTCCCGACAATTTCAGAGCTGCGCGAGCTGACCCCGACTTCGCTCCTCTATTTCACGTTTCCGCTGTCGCTCGCGCTCGTTCAGCACGGGACCGTCCTGTTGCTCGGCGCCCTGGGCGTGGGCGCGACAGTCGTCATCAGCTACACGGTCTACCGGACCTTCACCGGGCTCGCCCGCCAGGCCGCGAACCAGTTCGCGGTCGGCGGCGGGATCGAGATGGCCCGGCACCTCGCGCGCGGCGATCTCGCGACCTGTGCGCGGCTTTATGACGACACGGGCCGCATCGTCGCCGCTCTCGTCGGCGTGCTCGCCGGGATCAGCATCCCTATCAGCGCGCCGTTCATATCGATCTGGACGCGCGGCGTCGTGGAGCCGGATCGCGTGCTTCTCGGGATGTTCCTGATCGGGATCTATCTCGCGGCGCCGGGCCAGGCGGCGGTGACGCTGTTGAGATACACGAACGATGCACGGCCCTGCGCCGCAGCCTGGAGCTTCCAGGCCTTCGGCGGGCTCCTTCTCTGCGCGGCGCTCGTTCCGGCCTTCGGCGTCGCAGGCGCGGCCGCCGCCTTCACGGTGACCGAGTTCCTGGCCTTCACCGTCTACCTCCAGCTCGTCGTGCAGCAAAAATTCGGGTTCAGCGCCTGGCGGCACTGGCTGCGCAGCTTCTCGGCCGGTGCCATTGCCTTCGTGGTCAGCCTCGCCGTTGCTGCGTTCATGATCCCGCGCGGCCGCGGCGTCGGCATTGCGGAGCTCGCCGCATGGTCGATGGTCTGGGCGGTGGTGGTGATCCCTCCCGTGTTTCTCGTCGCGATCAACCCGGCGCAGCGCGCCTCCCTTCTCGGGAAGACCAGGCGCCGCCTTCGATCTGCTTCGGCTCTCATTCTATGAGGCGCCCGTCCGGAACGCCGCCGAGGGGAGGGGGAGCGAAGGCTCTCGCAGGTGCGGCCGCCATCGTCGTCGTGCTCGGCAACGGCCTCGCAGCGAGCGGCGGCGAAGCGGCGGAACTGTGTCATACCGCGACCGTTGGGAGAGACCGGGCGAGGGTGAAGTTCTGCGTCGACCCCGAGGCGGAGAGAATGACGCGCTACGGGGTGACCGGGGGCCGGGCGGAGACGGTCCGCCAGTCGCGGCGTGACGACACGATCGAGGGCGTTCTGATACTGCGCCCTGGGCGCCTCGAGCCGCCGTTGCGCGTCACCTCGCGATACCTCTTGAGGGAGCCGACGGAGCGTGAGGATTTCGCCGCGAAGCCGAGAGCCACCTATCAGGTCTGCTACTTGAACGTGCTGACGGACATGAGCTGCGCCTCGGTACGGCTCTCGGGCGCCCCGGCGCGGTGCTGGAAGCCGTGCTCGGGCTGGTACGGCTACCTTCCGGGCATCGTGACGAAGGAGTGACGCGGCCGCTCCGGGCGAGAGGAGTAAGAAAAAAAGAGGGGCGCCGCGGCACGGCGCCCCTCTCGCGACTATCCCGAAGCCCTCACGCCCAGACGACGTCGGTCGCCTTGAGCGCCGTCGGGAGGACGTTCTCCAGCACGACGAGCTTCTCCATTGCGGTGGACGGATCGAGGTCGTCATCGATCATCACCGCGGTCCCGTTGCCCTCCGCGATGAATTTGATGCGGCCGCTCTCGAACGGGTTCTCGCCGAACTCGTCGATCTCGGACATGAGCCCGCGCAGGTCGAGGAGATCCTCGCCGACGGTGAAGTCCTTGATCACGTCGCCCTTCTCCGCGATCGAGTTGTACACGAACATGTCGGAGCCTGGGCCGCCTATGAGGGTGTCGGCGCCGATGCCGCCGACGAGAATGTCCCGTCCGGCACCGCCGTCCATCGTGTCGTCGTAGCTGCCGCCGATCATCAGATTGTCGAGAGCATTGCCGGACACCTTGTGTCCGTAGGCGCCTCTGAGCTCCATGTTCTCGACGTTGTCGGGGAGCGTGTACTCCCTCGCCCAAACGATCGCAGTGTCGATCCCGGCGTCGGGAGCCTCGATGATGACGTCGCCGCCGGCGCTGTCCACGACATAGGTGTCGTCGCCCGCACCGCCGGACATCGTGTCGGCCCCCGCCTTCCCGTCGAGCCGGTCATTGCCCGAGGTGCCGGTGATGGTGTCGTTGCCGTTTCCGCCGTTCAGCGTCGTCGTCGCCGGCTTGCTGAGGGGCAGCGTGAAGGGTTCGACAGGAGCCGGTTGCGGCTCGGGTGTCGTGCTGCCGCCGGTGGTGTTGAAGGTGACCGTGCCGTTGACGACCATGACGGCGGCGTTGGGGCTCATCGCATCGTAGCCGCGCGAGGCGTCGTTGGCCGCGTGCTCGCCCTCGTAGCGCTTTCCGCCGATCTCGATCCAGTCGATGTAGAGGTTGCGGTCGTGGCCGTCGCCGCCCTTGCCGTCGTCATCGTTGTTGATGAAGCGGACCTCGACCGTGTGCGGCTTCGCGGGGTCGAAGTCGCCGGTGACGACGACGTCCTCCCAGCGGTTCTGGGCATGGACCGCCTTGGCGCTGTAGACGCCGCCGATCTGCTTGCCGTCCACGAAGACCGTGAACTGCGGGTCGCCGTTGTAGCGGTCGCCGGCGACGCGCAACTTGATCGTGCCGGTGCCGTCCGAAGGGGCGGGGCTCGGATCGGGCTGCGGCTCGGGCTGCGGCTCGGGCGCGGGCTGTGGCTGTGGCTCCGGGGTGGCGCTGCCGCCGGTGGTGTTGAAGGTGACCGTGCCGTTGACGACCATGACGGCGGCGTTGGGGCTCATCGCATCGTAGCCGCGCGAGGCGTCGTTGGCCGCGTGCTCGCCCTCGTAGCGCTTTCCGCCG